>ERZ1673736.2-NODE-2-length-917663-cov-29.313563_pt1 | contig 917663 bp, 692 predicted proteins | sample MGYA00580212_ERZ1673736 | MGnify/ENA primary metagenome ERZ1673736 (study PRJEB41218, sample SAMN15661752) | gut metagenome | host: Homo sapiens | place: Canada: London | collected 2015-08-20/2019-03-30 | study: EMG produced TPA metagenomics assembly of...
AACTTATAGGAGAGAAAGCCGGAGAGGGAGAACCCCTTCGGCTTTCTCTCTTTTTTTATAGGACTCACAACGAGGCAAGGCAGGAGAGACACATGAACGCCCCTAAAGTAACGAAAAGGTAAAAGCTGTTCAAAGCGACACTTTTACCCCTCTCCCCCTGTACCGGAATGCTGAACAGGAGAGAAGTGCTAAGCCCCTCGGGAACGAGTGCAGAAATTTTTCATTATTCTTGTACCAAAGCCTTTTTGAAAATAGCTTCGACTTCGTTGGGATAGATACCGCCCTCGTGCACCTTTTCGTCTGCGATGTAAAACGTTGGAACGTAATAGTAATCATATTGGTCTGCAATATCGGGGTGTTCGGTTTCTTCAATGGTTTCGATGATAATGTCTTTATATTCGGGACGTTTTTTCAATTCGTCGATGTAATTGAATGCCCGTTTACAAAATGGGCAACGAGCTTGATAGAATAATTTGATGGGCTTCATTTTCGTAGATTGTTTTTTATATACAAATATACTTTCTATTTTGGAGTGTAGTATTTTTACTTGTATTATTTTTGTATGAAATGTAAAATATGAAAATATATGAAACGTTTTTATCAAATGGGTTTAATTGTTGCGGTGATTTCGGTATTATCGCTCGTATCGTGCGGAGTGCACAGTAAAAATTCGTATTTGAAAGAGTTCGAATCATTTGTGGATAAAGTGGAGAATACCGATTTCGACACCGAGGCGGAGTGGAACGAGGCATTGAAAGAATACGAGCGGTTTACCACAACGTATTATGAAGAGTATAAAGATAAACTGACCGAAGAAGATTTAGTGGAGATTGGACGCTTGCAGGGACGTTTTATGAAAGCATCGATGACAAGAGGTGCTAAATTTATCGAAAAAAATTTCAATGATGCCATGCAACAGGCATCCGGATTACTCGATGGTCTATTCGAAGAGAATGAAGACGAAGAATAAATTTTAACGTCTTGTTTTTTTATCCCCGGAGCGATCCTTCGGGGCTTTTTTATTAAAAGCCGGTTCGAATAAAAAATTACGGAGATAGACTTTGTTCCCTTGTGATGTTTCTTTGTGTTTGGATATAAGGTGCGATTCAATAGAAAAAATAAGTAAAACTCTTTTTTCTGCACTTACCTTTCACTACTTTTGTAAAGTATGTGAAAATGAAGTGTGACTTGGCGGAATAAAATTCTGTGTTTGTCTTTCGTTATTTTTGCAGGGGAGAGGGGTAGCCCTTTCCATACATATTAAATTAAAAAGAAGCGTTATGCTTGTCTTGTAGTTTGAAAACCTGAGAAATTTTCTAAACGAGATACAAGGTTAGGCATGGTGGTTCTCGCGCATCACGGGCGTGGGCTGCTATCTCATATCTGTATCTCGGGTTTTCTCAGGACCTTCAAACTGCGGTGTGAGTGTTCAGTTCCACGCTTCGTTGTTATATTAAACCTTCTTATGGGGACGGTAAGAAGAATCTTTTCGCTATGAAACCGATAGGGGAACTCATTAAAGAGCGATTGAAAGCCGAGGAGCGCAGTGTCGCTTGGTTTGCCCGCAAACTCTCTTGCAGCCGGGCCAATGTGTACAAGATATTCTGCAAAGAGTATATCGATACCGAGTTGCTCACCCGTATTTCTCGAATCTTGAACTACGATTTTTTTCAATATTTCTCTGAACACTTGAAAGAGGAGTAAGCCGTTTGTTTGACTTTTTGACGGGATAAATGTTTCACGTAGAGGGCTGTGAAGGGGTTTCTAATCGGTGTTCAATTTCTACTTATTTGCGACAGTAGTGTCAATTTATAGATGATATGAGATTGTTCTTAATTTCTCTTTTTGGGATTTTATTTGCATAATAAAATAATAAAGAGGAAATGAGAAAATTCAAACTACTATTGATAAGTGTTTTGTTTCCGTGTATGTGTATGGGTGAAGGTGCTTATCATGAGGATAATGAGTTTATTATAAGGGCTGGATTCACTGGCTCTCATTTGCGTTATAAGGATAATATAGGGGGGACTGTAAATGTATCGTATATTCCATTTGAAATAAATTCTTGTGGGATTGGGTGGAATGCCAATTTTACAAAGACTAAGGATTATTATAGTATCAGTCCGTTGGGTGCGACAGCAACATTATTAACATTCTTGGGGTATACAGTGTCGTCAGAGATGGATAGTTGGATTCGGACTGTATTGTTTTGTATGGCCGCAGAAAGTATGGGATTGTATATTCCCATTGGGGAAAATTTTGAGTTACAGCCCTATTGGAGTTTATTAAGATTATCCAAATGGCAGAAAGAAAAAATACTTATTACCGGAGCTTTTGGTTTAGCCGCTACGGTTTATATAAAAAAGTTTTCTATAACTGCTTATGGAGAGTATTCCTATGGATATGGAAATTCCGATTGGTGGGGCGAAACACTTAGTAATGTTTTTACAGATGCAGAGGACACTTATTACAATAGGTATGAAAAGCCCTGTACCCCTTTCAAAGGTTGGATCTATGGGGTTACATTAGGATTTAGTTTTAATCTTTAATATTGTGATCCAGAGTTCTAAATAAATAGATAAGGACAAGCCGAAAACCTTATAGAGTAGGCATTAATATAAATTATTTATTATGAGAAAGTTGTTTTTATTAGGAATGCTGGTTGTTGTACCTTTTGTATTTGCAGTGCAATATTCTGGAACCGACGTGGAAGAAATGCAAAAAGAACGGTGTGGAGGCTATTCCAATCCTCCTTGTAAATGTTGTGATGGTAAGGGGCGTACTGAGTGTACAATGTGTGACGGTACTGGGTGGCGTATATGCTCTTTTTGTGGTGGTGAAGGAACTATTGATCGAGGAAATGGGAAAGAAACATGTGCTAATTGCAATGGAAAAGGGCAATTTAAGTGTGGATATTGCAAAAAAGGAGAACGTATATGTACCTGTTGTAATGGAACTGGTAAACAGAGACATGTAGGACGATGAGTTGTTATTCGGTTGTGCCTTTATTGTTTCGTTTTTTTAGTCTATTTGTGAGAGTTCAGCTCTAAGAATAAGCTAATTAACGAGATGACAGATGTGAAAAAGACTGTGTTGAACCGCATTATGAGATTAGAAATTTTATAGAGTAGGAGTAAATATGATTTTGATTATGAGGAAGATATATTTGAAATTGATTGTTTTATTCTATGTTTTATGTTGTAACACATCAATTCTGTTTGCCCAAAAGGATATAGAACAAGAGAAGATAGGCTGTTATTGTAATACAGTGGAAGTAGAAAAATCTTGTCATCGATGTGGAGGTAAATTAAAAAGTGCAGTGATAAAAGGAAAGAAGAAGTGTCCTAATTGTAAAGGCTCCGGAACTGTTAAAAGCTACGATAATGGAAGATCGGTGAGGGTGAAGTGTACGGTAGAGCATAATGGGTATGATGCCAGTGTTGGTGGTTATTTTATTTATGAGTATAAATCTGGATTGAAATGCGAAAATTGTGGCGAAGAATATAGCCGATAATAAAACAGACGGAATTGTAAAAAAAACAATTCCGTCTGTTTTATTATTGTATAAGTATTCAATACTTATTATACGAAATCACCTCGTCGGCAGATTTTCGTTTTTTCTCCCGAAGCGGTTGGGTGGAGTATCCCAATACGATGTCGAGAATGACTCGTTTCTTATCGGGAATATGCAGTAGTTTACGCACGGCTTTCTCGTCGAACCAACCGAGTATGCAACTGCCCAATCCTTCGGCAGTGGCGGCGAGGGTGATGTGTGCGGCAGCGATACCGATGTCGAGCAGCGGAAATTGTTTGTCCTTGATGAGCCCGCCTATGCCCGATGTGAAATTGGGTCGCTCCTCCACGACAAGGATATGCACGGGAGCTTGTTTGGTGAAGTGGTTCATGCCCAATATGCGGCTGGCCACGGCATCGGCCACTTGGTTTCGCAACTCGGGTTCGTCCACTACGATGAAGTGCCACGGTTGCGCATTGCAGGCCGAGGGTGCTATGCGGGCGGCTTCGAGGATGCACCGTATTTTTTCGGGTTCGACCGGACGTTCGGGATCGTACTGGCGGTCGCTTTGCCGGTGGTTGATAATTTCGTAGATATCCATTTTGTTCTAATCTTTTTCGAAGTGCATGATACGGCTGATGTATTTGCCGATAATGTCGAATTCGAGGTTCACTATACTGCCTTCCTTGATTTGGTGGAAATTGGTATGCTCGTAGGTGTAGGGAATGATCGCCACTTGGAAACTGTTGTCCTGCGAGTTGCATACGGTGAGGCTTACCCCGTTCACGGTGACCGATCCTTTCTCTACGGTCATATAGCCTTTGGCAGCCATTTCGGGATTGAGGTCGTAGGTGAAGGTATAGTATCGGCTTCCATCGACAAGATCTATTTTTGTGCAGCGGGCTGTCTGGTCCACATGGCCTTGCACGATGTGTCCGTCGAGGCGGCCGTTCATGAGCATGCTACGTTCGAGATTCACTTTGTCTCCGACAGAGAGAGTCCCTAAGTTGCTGCGTTCGAGAGTTTCTTGTATGGCAGTGACCGTATAGTGATCTCCTTCGATGTTTACGACCGTGAGGCACACGCCGTTGTGGGCGACGCTTTGGTCGATTTTCAATTCGTGAGCGAACGAACTTTTGAGCGTAAGGTGCAAATTCCCGTTATCCCGTTTCAAGGCAACAATGGGAGCGGCTTCTTCGACAATTCCTGAAAACATAATTTAATGAATTAGGGGTTATAAATAGACAAAGTCAAAAATACGAAAATTGTTCGGATTGTTATGCCGTTTATTCCCGAAAATAGTTATTTTTGAGAAAGGATTTCCTTTCATGTTAAAAAGTGCTACTATGGAAATATTGCTCCCGAAAAGAAACGATAGCGCACAAACCGAAAAACTGTCGTCGCGGACGGTAACGGTCGTTGGTGCGAATGGAGCCGGAAAAAGCCGGTTTGGAGTGGAAATAGCCCGACGGATACAAGACCATGCTTTTTGGCTTTCGGCTCAAAAGGCATTGTGCATTATGCCGCCTCACGAAGTTTGGCCGGGGTCTATCGAGGCGATGTACCGGGATGCTATGGAGCATTCGCACTATGTTTCGAGAGAGATTCCCACCGAGTTCGACCAGTTGCTTTTCTTGCTGTTGAGCGAAGAGTGTCGCAATCTGTTCGAGTATAAATTCAAAACCCCGAGGGGGGAACGGGGCAATTTCCCGGAAACTCGTTTCGATCGGGTCCAAAAGTTGTGGGAACGAGTTTTCCCGAGAAATAAAATGTTGCGGGCCGAGGGGCGTTTGTTGATTCAAAGCGAGAATTCGGAGCCTTTCAATCCCTTGCGGCTGAGTTCGGGGGAGAAGGCGGTGCTCTATTATATAGCAGGTGTGCTGTTTGCTATGCCCAATGCCGTGATATTGGTGGAAGATCCTGAATTCTATCTGCACCATTCCATTATGAAATCGCTGTGGGATTCGATTGAGAGCTTGCGCAAGGATTGTACTTTTGTTTATCTGACGCACGATTTGGATTTCGCGGCTTCGCGTGTCGAGAGTACTTGTATTTGGGTCCGTTCGTTCGATGCCGATCACGTGAGTTGGGACTATGAGTTTATCCGTAACGACGACTCTTTTCCCGAAGGCATGTATTTGGATATATTGGGCAGCCGCAAACCGGTATTGTTTATCGAGGGAGCAGCTACCGGAAGTATCGATGTGAAACTCTATCCCTATATTTTCCCTGAATACACCGTGAAGCCGTTGGGTGGTTGTAATAAGGTAATAGAAGCGACAAGGGCTTTTGCCGATTTGAAGGAGATACACCATCTCGAATCTAGGGGAATTGTCGACAGGGATCGGCGGACGGAGCGAGAAGTCGAGTATTTGCGCAGTCGTCATGTGTATGTGCCCGAAGTAGCGGAAGTAGAGAACCTGTTAATGCTCGAAGGGGTGATTCGCTCGGTTGCCCGACGTATGAAACGAAACGAGAACAAAGTCTTCGAAATAGTAAAAAACAATGTCATTCAGTTGTTCGCACAAGAGATAGAGTCGCAGGCGTTGTTACATACCCGTCACCGCATACGGCGTGATTTGGAGTATAAAATCGACCGGAGGTTCAACGATATCGGTTCGTTCGAGGATCATATCGACCATTTGACGGACGATACCGATGTACGCGGACTTTATAACACGATTTGCAGTCAATTCCGCTCATTTGTCAAGAACAGAGATTACCGGTCGATATTGAAGGTTTACAATCAGAAGTCGATGTTGACGAACAGTAATGTCTGTAACCTGTGCGGATTGGCGAATAAAGATAAATATTTGAGGGTGATACTTTCCTTATTGCGGGAAGATAGACCGGAAGCCGAGGGCATACGCACTACGATACGGGCCTGTTTCGGATTGGATAAAGAAGAGTCTCATGGTTAAGGATTGGATTTCGGCGGCTCGTCCGCGCACGCTGCCGGCATCGGCCAGCCCGGTGATCGCCGCTTCGGCTTATGCCTTTTATGCCGGTACGTTTCGTTGGGTTCCCGCCGTGTTGTGTTTGTTGTTCGCTTTATTGGCACAAGTCGCCTCTAATATGGCGAATGACTACTTCGATTATGTGAAGGGGAGCGATAAAGCCGGTAGGGTAGGACCTCGTCGAGCCGTCGCTTCGGGCGATATAACTCCGCGAGCCATGCTTATGGGTACATTCTGTGTTTTAGGGGTGGCTTGTGCGGTAGGATTGGGACTTGTTTTTTTTGCCGGTTGGCAGTTGATACCGATAGGCGTGATTATAGCGTTGTTTGCATTGGCCTATACGGCAGGCCCTTATCCGTTGGCCTATCACGGATTGGGCGATGTAACCGTGTTTTTGTTTTTCGGTCTGGTCGCAGTAAACATGACCTATTATGTACAGGCTTTACAGTTCGATGCAGATGTGTTTCTGCTGTCGATTGCTATGGGATTGTTGTCTATAAATATTCTGTTGGTGAATAATTATCGGGACATGGAAGAAGACGCTGCGGCGAATAAACGAACGACGGTGGTGCTGTTCGGGCGGCGTTTTGCTTTGTGGTGGTATTTTGTGAACGGGCTGGTAGCCGTTTTGTTGCTTTTTCCTTGTTTGGCAGATTTCGGAATCGTGTATATACTTTTACCAGCCATTGTATATCTGTTTCTTCATATAAAGACAGGGTTGGCGATTAAGCAGCGGGTGGGTGAGGCATTGAATCCCCTGCTGGGAGCGACGGCTCGGAACCTACTCGTTTTTACGATTTTGGTTTCTGTGGTGTGGATATGTAAAGGATTAGGATTATGAGCAGGACGATTTTATTCATTGCCGCATTTTGGTTGGCTGTGCCATTGTGGGGACAGTCGGGTATCATGCCGCGCCGAAGTTCTTCTATAAAAATTCCGAGTCAGGAAACAATGGAGAAAATAACCGAAGCCGACCCCGAGTTGGTAAGTCGGGAACCGGTATCGACATTATCCGATACGACATCTCGGGCGTTGCTGTTTTCTCCGGTAGCTGTCGATATGTTAGGGTTCGATAAACGTATGAGCGATACGAAAGAGAGTTTCCTTTTGCGAAACAATACACCTTATCGGTTGTCTCGGGTAGTCTTGAAAATGATTTATCGTACCCCGGACGGCCAAATGATCGATTATCGTACTCGCATGGTGGATTGTGATCTTTTGCCTCGTTCGACTCGCAAGTGTGAAATCGAGAGTTTCGACCGTTCGAAAAATTATTATCATGTCGATTCTCCCCCGTCTCGTGTATCTGGACGTCCGTTCAAAGTGAGTTTCCAGCTATTGAGATATGATATTGTGATAGAGCCGTAACGCTTTTTTATAACTTCTCGTCAACTTTAACGACTTGCGATTGACCCAAAAGGGGTATCTCCTTGTTTTAAGAGTGATTGTCGGAATAACCCGGCGACGTTAATTTATAAACTTATTTAGGAGGTATAATTATGACACCTGCAAAGCATCAACAAAACTGGCTCCCTGGAATTTTTAACGATTTCTTCGGAAATGAGTGGATCGCTAAAACTAGCAGTGCGGCTCCGGCCATTAATATTGTAGAAACGGAAAAGGAATATGAGGTTCAAATTGCAGCGCCGGGTATTACCAAAGACGACTTCGATATAACGGTCGACAAAGAAAATCATTTGGTCGTTACGGTAGAGCACAAACAAGAGGAAGGCGAAAAGGATAAAAAAGGACGTTATTTGCGCCGAGAATTTTCGTATTCGCAATTTCAACAGACTTTGATTTTACCGGATAATGTCAATACGGATGCCATTGAAGCACATCAGAACAACGGCGTGTTGACAGTGATGATTCCGAAAAAGCAAACTCCTATGATGGCAGAAAAAAAGAAAATTATGGTAAAATAAACTTTTTCTGCATGGATAGCATACATAAAAGAGAGGGCTGCAATTTGCAGCCCTCTCTTTTATGTATTATCGCCACGTGAAATTCTTTTTTCTCGTTACAGAACCTATTGCCTTGAAATAAAGGTTTATACATGGTTGTATGAAAGAAAAGAGCGGTAAGGAGAAAAAAAGTCTCGGTTTGCGGAGTATTTTTGCAGCCCGTCGATAGACGATGACTTTAATCGAGAATAAAGACAAGGCCAGTATCGAGGCCAAAACAGCGGTTGCCCAATTATGTATGATGCCCTCTACCCATAGACAAACGAACAGAATATCGAAGGCATAGTCGAAGAACTTGGCTATACCGAATATCGATTTGGCTGCGGTATGAAGGTATTTGGAAGTAAAGTCGTATTGTAGCTTCAACTCTTTCCATGCGTCGTAGTTATCCTGATAAGTCGCGGTCATTTGTCCCGCCTCGGATACTTCTATTCGGGTGTTGGTTCGGGTAGCTATCTCGTTGATAAACAGGTCGTCGTCTCCGTAGTGCAGATGTAGGAATTTGGAAAACCCTTTATTCTTGAAAAATAGTTCTTTACGGTATGCCATGTTGGAACTTATTCCCATATAGGGCCGATTGATGAGGGCGAAAGATAAATATCGGATAGAGAATAACAGTTGGTCATAAGAGCAATACCAGAAAGAGAGTTTTTCTTTTTCCATTCGTTCGATGGCCGTATAGCCTAAAACAATATCGATTCCGGGAACGAAGTTTCGGGCGATAGCGGCCAACCATTCGTTGCTTTTTGGATCGCAATTGGCGTTCGTGAATACGACTATATCGTATCGGGCCGCTTTTATACCGAGGGTCAAGGCCAGTTTTTTATGGCTTAGGTTGCGCGATCCTTCCGGCACGTAGGTATGGTATAGATTTTTATATTGTGTCTCCAAAACAGAGAGTATGTCTTTGGAATCGTCGGTCGAATCGTCATTGACTACGATGACTTCGAATTCGGGGTATGCCTGATTAAGAATTTTCGGCAGGTATTTAACGAGGTTTTCGGCATCGTTTTGAGCATAAACGATTACCGATACCGCAGGATATGGGTGGGTATATTCTATTTTCCCGTTTTTCTCTTTTTGATAAACGCGAAAGGGGCGATTGAAAAGATAAAACTGATAGATTATTTCGATAATCCAAATCAGAATCAATGCCCCCAAGCAATATATTTCTGGGGTGGAAAAATCCCAAGAAAAGTTTAAATCCATAACATGTGATAAAATAAATTACAAACGTACATAAACTTTTTCAAACAGACCGTTTGAAATGATTTTAATATTCTTTTTTATTGAAGGCCGATAGAAAATAGAACATTAAAAAGCTGTATGTGAGAACTTTTCGTGAATGGCGAAAAATTGTAAGAAAAAATTGTAATAAAGGTTCAAAAAGATGTTGAGATATGTATAATAAAAGGGCGTGATACAACGTTATAAAATAGAATTATGCCGGGCTAATCCGGGCGGAAAAGGATAATGCGATGAAAATAAATGTGTTAAGAGCTATTGTCTTATTGCTTGTGGTTTCTTCCTGCTCAACCAGTAAGACAGCTTATTTTGAAAATTTGGATATCGAAGAGATGAGCGGAAAGATGGAGGTGGGCAATTATGAATTGCGAATAGCTCCCGACGATATGCTATCGATAACGGTTTCGTCGGTGGTCCCCGATGCGGCCGCTCCTTATAATTTACCGGCTGTTTCCTATTCTGAGCCGGGGAAGCAAGAGCTGACGATTGTCCCTAATTTGCAAGTCTATACGGTAGATAAAAACGGTTATATCTATTTCCCGATAGTAGGACGTATTCGTGTCGAAGGAATGACCCGCAATGAACTGTCGAAGTTTATAGAGGATAAAATCCGTCCTGAGTTGAAAGATCCTTTCGTATTGGTACAATTCATGAATTTTAAAGTCGTTGTACTGGGCGAAGTGAAAAACCCGGGGCAAATATCGGTACAAACAGAACGTATGTCGATACTCGATGCCATAGGTGCGGCAGGCGATTTGACTATCTATGGCGAACGGAAAAATGTATTGTTGATGCGGGAAGAAAATGGCAAACGGATTTTCCATCGTTTCGATTTGACCGATCAATCTCTATTTGGATCGCCCTATTTTTATTTGAGACAGAACGATGTCGTTTACGTTATGCCGAATAAAGCACAGCGAAATAATTCGAATTACAATCAATTGGCACAATATCGCATATCTGTGGTGGGTACTGTTGTGAGTGCCATCTCGGTGTTGGCATCGTTGGCGATAGCGTTGTTCATTAAGTAATGAAAAGATTTTGTTTATGGAAGAAAAATATACCTCGGAAAGAAAAAATGATAATATCGATATAGTCGCTTTATGGCGTGCCGCATGTAGAAAATGGTATCTCTTCGCAGGGTCGGTTGTCGTTTGTGTAGCGTTGGTAGTTTGTTATTTGAAGATTGCCAAGCCTGTATATGAAGTTTCTGCCGATATTCTTGTCAATGAAGATGAGAAAAAAGGCGGTGGAGGCTTGTCTTCGCTGATGGGAGGAATCTCTGGTGGTGGATTCTCGTTAGACGGTATGATAGGTGGTGGCTCGGTGAATGACGAGATATTGGTTATTTCGTCGCATTCTTTAATTCGCGAAATGGTTCAAAGACTCGATTTGAATATATCATATACGAGCAAAAAAAACTTTTTCAAAAAGAAAGAGTATTATCGTAATTCACCCTTTACCGTAGATATTCCCGAATCGATGGCGGATACATTGTCAAGTGGATTTGTCGTTAAAGTTCAAACGGGCGGCTCTGATGATAAAATCAAGGTCTTGTTGAAGAAAGGGTTCTTTACGACTTTGGCCGAAATGGAAGCGGCATCGTTCCCGATAAAAGTAGATTATGGAGAGGGGATTGTTATCGATAAGACCCAATTTTATGAGCCGGGCAAGAAGTTGAAATTCGTCGCTCATGTCAACGGGTATGACGGCGAAGCTGAAATATTGGAGAAAAGGCTGGATATCGATTTGTCGAATAAAAAAGCCAATGGCATTTCATTAAAAATAAGGGAATCGAATAAGCAAAGAGGAAAAGATATGCTCAGTACGTTGATAGAATGTTATAACGAGGATGCTGTGCTGAATAAAAACTTGAAGGCGCAAAACATGCTTTCGTTTATCGACGAGCGTTTGATAACGGTAGAAGAAGAACTCCATGACGCCGAGAATATTGTAGAACGGTATAAGAGGGAAAACGATTTGTCCGATATAGATGCCGAAGCCAAAATCATTCTTGAAGCAAACAGTCAATATCGCAAGTTACTGTTGGAAGCCGAAACACAATATTCGATTATTTCGATGGTAGATAGTTTCCTGAATAAGCCGGAAAACAAATATTCTTTGGTTCCTGTTACGACCGGTTTGCCCGATCGGGGAGCGGCCGAGGCGATTAATGAATATAATAAATTGCTATTGGAGAGAATGCGTTTGCTTCGTACAGCAAAGGACTCGAACTTGGCTTTACGTACACTTACCGCTCAAATAGATGTCATGCGTGAGAATATATTGAATACGGTGTCGAAAGCGAAAGAAAGTTCGGATATAGCCCGTACCGATTTGAAAAAACAAGAGCAAGAGTTTCGGGCTAGGTTGCGGGGCTTCCCTGAGCAAGAGAGAGAGTATATGGATATAAAAAGGAACCAGCTTGTTAAGAATGAGCTATATACTTTCTTGATGAAGAGAAGAGAAGAAAGTGCTATGACATTGGCGGCGACTTCGCCTAAATGTAGGATTGTCAATCCGGCTTATAGTAAAAATAAACCGGTTGAACCGCAATCTTTGACTCTTTTATTGATCGCTTGTGGAATCGGATTGGTACTGCCCGTTGTCTACTTGTATGGAAAGACTGTTTTCTCTGTTAAGTTCAATAACAAAAATGATTTGCGCAGATTGACAGATTTGCCTATTGCTGGTGAAATTTGTCATAGCTCTGCTTCGGGCTATGTCGTTTTGAGAGAAAACAGTGTTTCTCCTGCCGCTGAAATGTTCCGTTTATTACGGTCTAATTTACAATTTATGTTGCCGGGTGGAGGAAAGGGTATTCTGTTGGTAACCTCGTCAGAACAGGGAGAAGGAAAATCGTTCGTCAGTCTTAATCTGGCTTACTCGATAGCTTTAATGAGGAAGCGTACGGTTTTGATCGATTTGGATTTGCGGAATCCGAAAATTGCTGATTATTTGGGGCTTTCGGTGACTACTGGGTTGACGAATTATTTGGTTTCGAATAAAGAAGGTGGAGAGAACGATTTGATTCATCATGTGGCACAAGAAGGCTTTCTTGATGTCATAACGGCCGGCCCCGTTCCACCGAATCCTTCCGAGCTTTTATTGTCCGAAAAATTGGATAGTTTAATGGCTCGTCTTCGAGAAAAATATGATTATGTAATTGTCGATACAGCTCCTGTGGAGAGAGTTGCTGATACGTTCTCTTTGACTCGTTTTGTCGATGCCACGTTATATGTTTGCAGGGCTGATTATACGCATAAGAATAGTGTATTCAACGTCGAGGATTTTGTAGCAGAGGGTTCTTTGAAAAATGTAATGTTCGTCTTGAACGATACGGAAATAAAAAAGACTTATGGGTATTCGGTGAAACATACAAGGGGATAAGCGATGATTTCCTTGAATAAAATATTCTATGGGCTGTTTATTCTGATGCTTGTGGCGGGGATTTATACCTATCAATTGATGTGGTTTAAAAGTTCCGACGAGTTGATTACATTGCTTTTAGCTCTTTTATGTGTACTGGATATATTAAGTAATAAGAACCATCGCCGTTATAAAGGTCTTTTTTGGATCGTAGGGATAATGACGTTTTACCTGTTGTATTCGTTGGTTGGCGTTCATTATAATACCCCTAAGGCGATATTCTATGATTTTTTTATTCAAATCAAGCCCTTCATCGCTTTTTATGTAGCTTATGCTATGGGGGTAAGGTTTACGGGAGCTCAAAAACTTTTTTTGAAAAAACTATGCGTTGTTCTCAGTGTGGCGATGCTGGGAATAATACTTGTAGGCTTAGGAGAGGCTTTCTTCTTTCATGTAGCGTACTATGGCCTTATCAGTACGGTTTTATTTTTGATATATTATTATTGCTCTTGCCAGGATATGAGCCGTAAGGACAAGATTATCATGCTGTTTATCTTGTCTGTGGGTTTTTTTAGTACACGCTCCAAATTTTATGGATTTTATGTGGCCGCTCTGTATCTCTTTTTGTGGTACAAACCGGGACAATTGTCGAAAGTAAAGTTAAAGCAGTGGGTAATGATGGCTTTGGTTTTCTGTGGCGTCTTATATGTAGCTTGGGATAAAATCAATTATTATTTTATTTCTTCCGGTTTGTTTTCCGGGGAGGAGAATATGGACGAATCCTTTGCTCGGGCTGCACTATATATCAGGGCTCCTCAGGCTTTGATGGACCATTTCTTTCTGGGTTCTGGATTGGCATCGTATGCCACCTATTCTTCGGGAATAATAGGCTATTCGCTTTTGTATAAAGAATACAATTTAGATGAGGTTTGGGGACTGTTGGAAGGCGATTGTCCGTTTGTATCCGATACCTATTTCCCGGAGTTGGTACAATTTGGAATGGTAGGGATTGTATTGTTCTTTTATTTTTGGATATGGGTATATAAGAAACTGAAAATTATTACAGGTTCTCCTTATGCGGTGCACCTCCATAAAATAGGCTTGATGATCATTTTGTTTATTTTCATTGAGTCGGTTGCGGGTAGTGCTTTCTTGCAAGGTTCCGGTATTATTGTAATGATTCTGTTGGGCTTTGTCGTAAGAGATATTTCTGTGATAAGAGAGAAAGAAACAAGGGTATCAAAAGAAGCGATGGTGAAGAAATGAATAGAAGTACGAAATTTATAAACGATATTTTTATTTATGCCATAGGAAACCTCGGGTCCAAATTGATCACATTTCTTTTGGTTCCTCTATATACATATTATATATCCCCCGATGATTTTGGATATTACGATATTGTCCTGACTCTTACGTTTTTGGCAATGGGGTTTATAACGTTTCAATTGCGAGACGGTACTTTTCGTTTTTTGCTCGATAATGAAGACGAATATACTCGTAAAGGAGTCGTTTCGTTTTCCTATAAATTGATGGCCCAATCCTCTTTGGTGGTATTGTTGGTGGGGATTGTTTTTTCTTTCTTTTACGATATACGGGATTGGGGGTGGATTGTCGCATTTGTAATCACGCTTTCGTTGTATGAGGTAGAAGTCCAAATCGTAAGAGGCTTGGGACAAAATAAATCTTTTGTCTTGGCCGGTATATTGACCGCCTTTCAGATAGGATTGTACAGTTTGATTTTTGTTGCTTGGTTACGAATGGGAATTGCGGGCATATTTTGTTCCAATATATTGTCCCGTTTAGTAACAATGGTTATTATAGAATTTCGGGCACGAGTATTTAAACGCTATTTTATCGTTAGTTTTAGAGATAAGTCTCTGAATAGAGCTCTGTTGAAATATTCTTTGCCTTTGTTGCCGAATGCTGTTTGCTGGTGGCTTTTGGGAAGTTCCAGTCGATTGTTTATAGAACATTTCTTAGGTTTGGAGGCCAATGGTATATTTGCGGTAGCCATGAAGTTCTCTACTATATTAGAGACATTTTCGGTGATCGTATATCAAGCATGGCAAGAGACTGCTATTAAACAGTACGGGGCGGCAGACCGGTCGAAGTTCTTTTCCAGAATATTCAATACATATATTCTCATATTGTCCGTTTTAGCGCTGATTTTTGTTTTCGTGCTGAAAATCAATTATTCATGGCTAGTGGATTCTCGTTATTTAGAGAGTTTGCAATATTTATATCCGATGTTTATCTCGGTAATTTGTTTTGCATTGGCATCATTTTACGATTTGGGCTATCAATGTTCGAAGCAAACCGTGAGAAATCTGCCGGGAGTGATTACTACAACGGGGTTGAATTTAATCATGAATTATGTTTTCATTCGCTTTATGGGTATTTGGGGGATTGTCCTTTCTTCCATTCTTTCTTATTTGTTTATGCTTGGTTTCCGGATAATCGATACGTGGAAATTTTTTCCAGTGAAGGTATCGCTGGAAATCATTTATCCGATTTTGTTCTTGATAGGAGGGGCGATAGTATTTTATAGGGTAGATTCGATTATATTGCAAATCATTTATATTACAGTGGTTGTGATTCTTAGCTATTGTATTCAACCGAGATCGATTCGGCAGGAATTACAAATGAAGATAAAAGCCCTGTTTAATTGAATAAAATTTTGGCATAAATAAACGAGTTCGTTGGTAATCTTATTTATACGAAGACTTACGGCATGTTGCGAAAAAAGGTTACACTTGGCAGGGACAAATTTATTTGTTTCTGCTTTCGTTTGTACTATCTTTGCGGTAATAAATAGACTTTACGTATGAAAATCATAGTTATCAATCCCATTCTTTTTACTCATGAAAAAGGAGTTATACCACATGTAACTACTATAAAAGAGACGATGATCTATGATTTGTGTTTGGCTTATCATCGAGCCGGGCATGCTGTCACATTGATAGCGGCAGCCGATTATGCACCTGAGAGAGAGGAGACGTATGATTTTGAAGTCGTCTTTTTGAAGTCGATTGGACGAAAAATATTTCAACCGAGTGTACTTCCCTTTTTACCGGGAGTATGGAGGTACTTACAGCAAAGAAAAGGTGATGTCGATATGGTTTTAGCAAGTGAGACTTTTTCTATACCGTCATTGTTCGCTTCGCTCGTTGTCCCTCGTAAAACTGTAATTTGGCAGGAATTAGGAGCTCACAATCGCAAGATGAAAACTTGGCCTTCTCGCATTTGGTATAATATAGTAGCTCGCTGTTTTATGCGTAAGGCTTGGATCATACCTCGGTCGTATGTCTCGCAGAGGTTCATTCGGCGATATATGCCTCGCGTCGGCGCCCCCATAGGACATGGGGTAGTAGTGACATTGGAGAAAGAGATGTCGAATAAAAAGTGCCAGTTCTTGACTGTCGGACGTTTATTTTGGGAAAAGAATGTCATATCTGTTATTCGTAAGTTCGATGCTTTTCTTTCAAAATATCCTCAATACAGAGATTACATATTGTATATAGCCGGTGATGGCGTGTTGAGAGAAGAGTATGACCGACAAATAAAAGAAATGGGGCGAGAGCGGCAAATCGTCCTATTGGGGAAACTGCCTCATAAAGAATTGTTTCGGTATTATCGGGATTCGAAGGCTTCTTTGTTCGATTCTCTGCGAGAGTTGAATATGCTGGCAATTATGGAATCTGTGGCGATGGCAACGCCGGTGGTTACGAATCGTGTGCCGTTTGATAGTGAGATAGTAGAGAAGAGAAAGTTAGGAATCGCTAAAAATGACTGGAACGAGGACGATATAGCTCGAATGATAGAGCGAAATGACGAGTATGTGGAAAATTGCAGGGAATATGCTTCTTTAATTACTGTCGATGCAGTCGCTCGACGAATTATAGATTCGTTTGAGAAGGCTTCGAAATATAATAGCTGATGGGAAAGATTCGGGATATAACGTTCGATATAGCAAAGGGAATAGGGATTGTATTGGTCGTTATCGGGCATTATATTCCCGATACCGCTCCTTCGTGGTATATCGGATTTGTAAGTTTTGTCTATCATTTCCACATGCCTCTTTTTTTCATGATCGCTGGTTTTTTTTATGAGCGTTCTATAAAAAAGGTAGGTTATTGGCGGTTTGTACGCTCGAAGTTCGAGCGATTGATGTTTCCCTATTTTATTCTCTCTTGGACAATTATAGGGATTAAAATACTGGTCGACGGGTTTATGCAAGTCGATCACCCGGTTTCGATAAGAGCTTTATATCGAGTGTTCTATTTGCCGGAAGCCGGGTATTTTTTATGGTTCGTTTATGTTTTGTTTTTAATATTTTGTATCGCCCCGGTTTTCAAGGCAGGGAATCGCTTGGTACTATTGTCTCTTCTTTCGCTGGGGCTCGCTTTTTGGGATACGGCTCCTGAATATTTTTGTATTGAACAGTTTTGTTTGAATTCGATTTTCTTTGTATCAGGAATGTGGGTGGCCCGAAAATCATGGATAGAGCAAGCGATATACCGGTATTCTATTCTTTGGATTGTAATTACGATCGGCTTCTCGATCATATATGAATTTATTCCCGATAAATTTTGGAACGAAACTTTGGCCGTCCTCCTCGGTATCACCGGTAGTTTTATGATTCTGGGCATATCCAAGTCATTATCTCGTTTAACTGTTTCATTTGTAGAATGGTTGAAGTATATAGGAACTATGTCCATGACTATATATTTGTTTCACACTTTATTTATGGGTGTGGTAAAGTCAATTTTAACACATATATTGTCGGGCGGAAATATAATAGAATTTGTGTTCGTTACGTTATTTATAGTAGGAACGGGAATAGTCTGTCCCATTTTATTGTATAAATGGGTATGGATAAAAAATAAATTTACGTCCCGAATATTTAAATAACCTGAACACGACCCATGAAGCGAATGCCACGTATCCTTTTGGTAAATAAATTTTACTATCCGAGAGGGGGAGATTGTATTTGTATGATCAATCTCGAAGCCTTGTTACGTCGTCTCGGATATGAAGTGGCCGTGTATTCTATGGTTTATTCTCAGAATTTGCCCAGTGAAATGTCGGGCTATTTTGCATCGGAAATTTCATTTTCCGATGGACTTAAAAATAAAACAAGAGCGACTTGCCGTATCTTTGGATTAGGAGATATAAAAAAATCGTTTAAGAAGATATTGAATGATTTTCGTCCTGACATAGTCCATTTTCACAATATTCATTCTTATCTTTCTCCGGTTGTCGTAAAATTGGCGAAAGAATATGGCTGTCGTACTGTTTGGACGCTGCACGATTATAAATTGTTATGTCCGTCGTATAACTGCCTTTGTCAAGGGAAAATTTGTGAAGCCTGCTTTACCGATCGTTTTCAAGTATTTCGTCGGAAATGTATGAAAGGAAGCCGGATAGCCAGCGCATTGGCTTATGGAGAAGCCTTATGGTGGGATCGGAAAAAACTGCAACGCTGGGTTGATACTTTTGTTTGCCCTAGTTCTTTTATGGCACGGAAGATGAGAGCTTGCGGTTATGATTACACGAAATTATCCGTAATTTGTAATTTTATAGAACGGGATAAATTGGATTTTTTTCATTCGACAGAGATAAATGAAAGGGAAAAGTCGCGCTACTATTGCTATGTAGGTCGTTTGTCCGAGGAAAAAGGTGTACGCATGTTGCTCGAAGTGGCAGAGTCTTTGCCATTCCCTCTTTATATTGCGGGAGATGGGCCGTTGCTGAATGAGTTACAGGCAAAATATAGTTCGGGAAATGTCATTTTTTTAGGACACCTTTCGTCTATGGAGATAGTACGATTGGTGAAACATGCGCAGACGATGGTAGTCCCTTCCATTTGGTATGAAAATAATCCATTAAGTGTGATAGAGTCTTTGTGTATGGGAACGCCGGTTATCGGAGCCGAAGTCGGTGGAATACCGGAACTGATACGTGAGGGCGATGGTATGTTGTTCCGCATGGGAGATAAGGAAGAATTAGCCTCGGCTATTGTTTCTGTGATGTCTAAGGACAACGTGGATACACAAGGTATTGCACGACGAGCTCAAAAACGATTCTCGGAGGAACGATATTGGGCGGAATTGAAGAATGTGTATGACTTGTGAAAACAAGATGTTCGATATATAAAATTTTTGATAGACCGGTGAAAAAGGTTTATCTTTGCACGATATTTGTAAGAAATGAAAGTTTTTGCGCCTACCGATATAAGCATTATTACCACTTATCGCTGTCCCATGCAGTGTAAGATGTGTAATATCTGGAAAAATCCGACAGATCCGCGGCTGGAAATTCAACCGGAAGAATTGGAGATTTTGCCGCATGTGAAATTTATCAATATAACAGGGGGAGAACCTTTTATTCGTGAAGATTTAGATAAGATTGTGGAGGTCGCTTTTCGAAAAGCCCCCAGAGTTGTTATTTCCACGTCGGGGTGGTTCGAGGAGCGAGTATTGGAGTTGGCGAGAAAATTCCCCAAAATAGGAATACGTATCAGTATCGAGGGCTTATCTCAAAAGAATGATGAATTACGGGGAAGAGCCGGAGGTTTTGATAAAGGGTTGAGTACTCTCTTGTCACTTAGGGAAATGGGGGTGAAGGATATTGGGTTCGGTATAACGGTGTCGAATAATAATTCCGAAGATATGCTTTCCCTATATCGTCTTTCCAAAGCCTTGAATATGGAGTTCGCTACCGCTGCGTTTCATAATTCGTATTATTTTCACAAAGATGACAATGTGATTACCAATCGCGATACCGTTTGTGGTAACTTTGCCGAGCTGATCAATATGCAAATGAGGGAAAAACACCCCAAATCATGGGCACGGGCATTTTTTAATATGGGATTGATAAACTATATCGAAGGAAATCGCCGTATGTTGCCGTGTGAAGCAGGTTTGATGAATTGTTTCATAGATCCTTATGGCGAAGTTTATCCTTGTAATGGGTTGGAAGCTAAGTATTGGAAAGAGAGTATGGGAAACATTCGACAGGCGAACTCTTTTTCGGATATTTGGAACAGCGAACAAGCCCAACATGTGCGTAGTTTAGTACGCAAATGTCCGAAGAATTGTTGGATGGTCGGCACGGTCTCTCCGGTTATGAAGAAATTTGCTTATGCCCGTCACCCCATGGGGTGGATTATCAAAAATAAATTACGTTCTCTTTTAGGGAAACCTGTTTGTCTGGATAAGAAATGGTACGACGTGGGGCAAGATCCCATGCAGGGAAATTTAGGACGTGAGTAAACGGGGGAGGGGAGTGTTGCGATGAAGATAGTTGTAGTCGGTACTCGTGGTATCCCCGATATTCAGGGAGGTGTGGAAACACACTGTGAGGAATTATATCCCCGATTAGCTGCTATGGGACATGATGTGACGGTTGTTCGTCGTTCGTGTTACGTCACTCCCCAAAATAAGATTAAGGAGTATAAAGGCGTTCATTTAAAAGATATTTATGCTCCCCGCAGAAAAAGTATAGAAGCCATTGTTCACACTTTTTTAGCGATTATTTATGCTCGTTGGGTCGGTGCTGACGTTTTACATATCCATGCTATCGGCCCGGCTCTGTTAACCCCGTTGGCCCGGTTGTTGGGATTACGAGTGGTGATGACCCATCACGGTCCCGATTATGATAGGCAGAAGTGGAATAAGACAGCTAAGTCTGTGCTCAGATGGGGCGAACGAATGGGGACGAATTATGCCAACGAAGTGATTGTAATTTCTACTGTGATAGATAATATTTTACGTGAAAAGTATGATCGCACGGACGCGCACTTGATTTATAATGGCGTGAATAAGCCTGTGCCGGCAAAAGACGACAGTTATATTCGGTCGTTGGGGTTGACACCTCGACGATATGTTTTGGCCGTAGGACGTTTTGTGGAGGAGAAAGGATTCGATTTACTCATAAAAGCATTTGCTCGTATTTCCGATTCGAACTGCAAATTGGTCATAGCTGGTGATGCCGACCATGAAGATCATTATTCTGTCTCTTTAAAACGGCTGGCAGAAGAACACCATGTCGTTCTCACAGGCTTCGTAAGGGGTGCTAAATTGAATGAACTCTTTTCCCATGCGCGTTTGTTTGTCCTTCCTTCTTTTCATGAAGGATTGCCCATTGTGCTGCTCGAAGCGTTGAGTTATCGGTTGCCGGTATTGGTCAGCGACATTCCGGCGAATAGGCTTGCCTGCCTCGATGCCTCCGATTTTTTCGCCACGGGGAACATCGGCTCGTTGGAAGAGAGATTATCTTGTAAATTAGAGGGAGAAATGGAAGAACGTCATTATGATTTATCTCCTTATAATTGGGACTATATTGCGTCTCAGGTAGATTCTGTATATCGGTTAGGTAAGAAACCCCGATAATAAAAAATATTCCTTCGATAAAAATTTCCGCTATTTTCGAACTATCTTTTGTCGGTTTTGTTTTTGGAGTATAACAATGGTGTTATTACATAACAATCAAAACAAAACTGATATGAAAAAACTAATCCCAATTCTTTTTGTCGTAGCGGTATTAGCTGCATGCCAAAAAGAGCCCAGCCTTTCCAAGCTGGATGATGATTATGTGGTGTTTACCGATTATGATAAATCGGCCGACTTCGGCGAATATCTCACCTATTATATGCCGGATAGTGTCTTACTCATTACGAATAATGAAAAAGCGACCTATTGGACAAATGAAGATGCCGATTATATTCTCGAAACATTTGCCGATAATATGGCTGCTCGGGGATTCACATTGGTCGATTCGAAAGAAGATGCCGATTTAGGGTTACAGGTAAGCTATATTGAAGACGTACGTTATTTCGTCGATTATCCCAATGACTATTGGTGGTGGGGATATCCCGGATATTGGGGACCCGGATATTGGGGATCATATTGGAACAGTTGGTATTATCCCTATCCCGTAGTATATAGTTATAGTGTGAATTCATTTTTGGCCGAGTTAGTTGACTTAACGAATAAAAACAGTAGCAATCGACGGCTAACGATTCTTTGGGATTCCTATATGGCCGGATTGAAGAGCGGCTCCCCTAGATTAAATAGAAATTTAATAATCCAAGCGATAGACCAGTCGTTTGTTCAGTCTCCTTACTTGACGAATAAATAACGGGCTACCCCATTTTATATATTAATAAAAAGAAAACGAATTATGAAAACTATTAAACACATATCGTTATGGGTGGTAGTCGCTACTTGTATGGTAGCCGTGTCGACCCGGGGAAACGCACAAGCCGTTTCGAGTACTTATTTTAATGTCGATTGGCAGTTTAACGCTCCTGTTGGGAACAGTTATGCCGATAAAGCCAGTGGATGGGGTATGAATTTTGAAGGTGGTTATTATGTAATGCCTAAAATGGCTATTGGAGCTTTTATTTCTTATCACACGAATAATAAATATATAGACAGGCAGACTTTGATGTTAAAGAGCAATTCGGCTCTTACGACCGACCAGCAACATTCGTTGTTTCAGCTACCCTTTGGTCTGTTGGCAAAATATCGCTTTACGACCGACGGAATTTTAGAACCTTATGCAACGGTGAAATTGGGCGCCAATTATAGTCGCATGTCTTCTTATTTGCAGGCTTGGGAGATTTATGATGACACATGGGGTTTTACCGTGTCTCCCGAAATCGGAGTGAGTATTTTCCCGAATCCGAGTGTCCGTTATGGTTTCCACGTAGCTTTGTATTATAATTATGCTACTAATAAGAGTAAAGTATTGACCTATGATATCGATGGTCGCAACAATATAGGGTTCCGTTTAGGGGTCTCTTTCTAAAAAGGTTAGTCTCGGTATAAAGGGGGAATAAATGTATATTCATACACTTTATTCCCCCTTTTTTGTTAAATAAAGAGAGGAGAGTTGTGCCGTAGTGCTTTATATATTATTTTTGTCTCGATTATCAATAATATTCATACATTATGTATCATCGTTTGAGAGTAGGATTATTAGTCGTTTTCTGTTTATCTATCGGAAATTTATTCGGGCTTTTTGCCCAACATTCGACAGATTACTATTCTTTGTCGATGGTCGGAAATGCCGGAAACGGGATTTTTGCACCGTATTATTTGTCTGCCAATAAGCATGGGTTGGTAACACACAGTAAAAGCGGATATTTGCGAGCCTCGGTTTTTAAAGGCTTGGAGATGAACAAACGGTTTTCCTATGAGTTTGGTATCGATTTGGTTGGATTGATGTCTTCTACATCTCCGGTATCCTATTATTCGGACGGAAACCTGAAAACGTATAATCCGGGCGTGTCGTCTTTCCTCATACAACAAGCCTATATAGGCATGAAATACCGCATGATTTTTATATCGGCAGGTTGTCGGGAGCTTACCGATGAAGTAGTAAATTTCGAGTTGAGTTCCGGCGGGTTGGTCTGGTCGGGTAATGCACGGCCTATACCCCAAGTTAGAGCCGGATTTATCGATTTTGTAGATATTCCGTTTACGAAAGGCTGGGTACAGATTAAGGGTGAACTCGCGTATGGAAAGTTTATGGACAACGATTTTTTAAGGGACCATTACAATTATTATAATCAGTATATTACGACCGATGCTTTATATCACCATAAATCCATTTCGTTTCGTTCCAATCCCGACAAACCCTTTGTCGTAACGATCGGAGCCGAACTGGCAGCACAGTTCGGAGGCACAAAACGGTATTATAAAGAGGGCGTTTTGATAGATTCTCTCACGATGAAAAGTCCGACCCGCTTGAAAGATTTTTTTAAAATCTTGTTTCCGTCGTCTGGTGATGGCCAAACCAATGAAGGAGATCAGGCCTACTATTATGGAAACCATGTGGGACAATGGAATTTATCGGCGGAATACAGGTTCAAAGACAATTCTTCTGTAAGAGGTTACTTCGAATGGTATTACGACGATGCATCGGGAATGGGGAAGTTCAATGGTTGGGACGGTCTATGGGGGCTTGAATATAAGAGCGGTAAGAAAAACTGGCTGTCGAATGTCGTTTTAGAATATTTGGATATGACCAATCAAAGTGGGCCTCTGAATTGGTGTCCGAGTGATTATAATGATCCTAAATTGGATATAGAAGCCACGGGAGCCGATGATTACTACAATAACTATTTCTATAACGGTTGGGCGCATTACGGCCTTTCCAATGGTACGGCAATGGCTAAATCCTTGTTGTACAATACAGATGGTTATATGAGATACAAGCATAATAGAATACGAGGAGTCCATTTAGGAGCGTCGGGTTATATTGCTCCCGAATGGAAATATAAAATATTAGCGTCGTATCGAACCTCTTGGGGAACGATTTTTCTTCCGTTAGCCGATACCCAACACGATATGTCGGGGCTGATAGAATGTGTTTATTCTCCGATAAAACTTTCGGGGTGGTCGTTTTCCGCTTCTTTGGCCGGAGATTGGGGCGAGTTGTATGGAGATAAATGGGGTGTTGCTATCGGTATCAGGAAAAGTGGAATTTTAACAATTGGAAAATGAAGAACAAGATAATGATTCGCCGTATTTTAATAGGACTGTTTTTGGGGATTGTTGTCACCTCTTGTACCCATAATGATGGGTATATAGGTCCTCTTTTCGGGAAATGGCAATTGATTGAGATGTGGGAGAATGGTACAATGACCCCACATGATAGCCTTTACTATAATTTTCAGAGTAGTGTCATAAAGTTACAATTGGTTCATCGGGGAGGAATAGAAAATACAACAGAAAATTATTTCGGGAGTTATGTTCGTGAAAATGACATACTGAAATTTAAAATAATGGAACCCTCTTGGTTTGAATTTAAACCTGATTTATCTGTTTTCAAGTTGGAAATGGACAAAGAATATACTTTTTACATTGAGAAACTTACCTCTTCCAAAATGATTTTGACCCGGGGTGAAGATGAACGCTTTGTTTTCCGAAAGTTCTGAATTTACAGATATCGGATTTCCCGATTTTCAGAATCCTCCGAGATTTGCTTGGGATATAATTTAATGAATCCCGACCGGGGATCGAATAAGTCTTCTAATTTTTTAGCGCTGTTTCCTGAGAATAAAATGCCGTTGAGGTCAGAAGTCAGTCTGGCCGAAAACCTTTTGGGGGCGTAAAGTATTGCGCCTGTCAGTTTATGTTTATAGAGCCAGATGAAACAAGTGTTAGGATTTACTCCGCGAGTTAAGTACCCTAAAATAGTTCCGACGGGAATTTCACTGCGTACCGACGAATCCAATTTAACGATTCGGTGTGTAAAGATTTCGGAAAATCGAATGTCTTTAAACCGTTCGATAGCGACTCTTTCTCCATTTTCTGTTAGGAGCCAAATACCTTCCCAACTGTCGATTGGAGCTGTATCGAAATAATGTTTGGCACTTTCTTCGGTATAATTTTCAAGAATGAAACTACGATAAGGAGGCTTACTTTCATAACGCCCTTCTTCATCTTTTATCGATGAGGAACAGAGCATACCGATGCATAGTAAAACTATGAGTTTGATTCTCATTAGAATTTATAGTTGAATCCGAAACTTAGTAATTCTTTCAGTTGGAAATGTCCGAAGTCTTTGTTCAGCGCGCGAGCATCGTCATATCGCAGATGAACAAACAAACGAGTAGAGAAGAAACGGTTGAGGATAAAGTCGAATGTATTTTCCATATCCCCTTGTACATGATCATAGTTGGTGAAATAAAACAGTCTGCAACTCCAAACCATGTTATGATAGAACTCCCATTTGATGCGCCCTTCGAAGGAGGAACCGTATTGATTCATGCTTTTCCCCGATTTGATCCCGAAGCTGGCCGCATCCATGTCGTCGTTAACGATGAATTGCAAGTTGTAGGAAAGCGGAGAGAGCGATATTGATGTCTCGAAACGTTTTTTATCGTTTTTATATTGATAAGACATACCTAAACCCAAATTCAACTCGGCAGGAGATAGAAATGCAGCCACCTTGTTGTTGGAATTAGCGGCATAACTGGTGAAAAATTGTGTCTTGAAATTCATGGTAGCAGTGTAGTACCATTTGTTGTAGGCTTTAAGACCGAATTTCGAGTTTATCTGGAATAAATCTTCACTGATTTTTACAGAATGCAATGTGTCTTCCGGGGCACTGTTGATGTTCAATCTCCATTGTACTAAATTCTCGAATAAGATACGTTGCTCTTTGGGATCGTTATATTTGATAGAGAATTGTTGATCGCTTAGCAGATTGACGTTGCTCGTCCCTCCTTGATACCAATTCTCCGAAACATAGACTTGGGAAAATTGTATGGACGATTGGAAATTGATTATCCATCGTTTTAGTTTGATCTTTTCTTTTCCCACGTCATTTTTTATAATCAGCGGCTTTTCTTTGATAGAGAGAATATGTTTGGCCGGATCGTTTTCGATCACGTATTGTTTAGGCACTTCCGGTAGATTGTCTGTATTGTAATGTATAAGTTTCGGGTAATTGACGATTACATAGTTCTGTGCTAAATTTCGGGTCTTTTCGGCTTGAATCTCGTCTTGTAACCATTTATCGTCCACCGAAAGAGACTTTGGTTTGAATGGGCATTTTTCGGCCGAGGGTAAATGTTGAAAAGGAGTAGACATCTGTTTTTCGAACACGATAGGTAAGAAAAGTGGGTTGACAGGTATTTCGCCCGACCCTTGCATAGCTCTTATGCTGTCAGCATATTCGAGCATACGCAACATTTTGATAACCGGTAAAATCTGCTCGGTTGAGTCTGTTTCCAATAATGAAAGTAAATTCTTGTCGGCCTCTTGCTGGCGAGCGATCGAGTCGGTATCGGTAACCTGTATGGTTATAGAATCTGATGGCATGGCCATTGTTATACTGTCAGATACGATTTCGTTCGTTATACTATCGTTCTGTTCTATGACAGTCGTTGCGAATACTCCGGTTACAGAAAGAAGACCTATGAGAATAGCTGTAATTCGTGAGTTCATAAGAGTATATGTTTGTATATTTTAAGATAGTGCAACAAGTAGAGAGTAGAAATAGGTTTATTCGATTATGGCAAGGCGTAGCCTATTTTCGCATCTGTTTGCAAAGATAGTGCCAATGAGGGCAAAAGCAAGCTTGCTTGACTTTGCCGAATGCAGCCTATTTTCGCATCTGTTTGCAAAGATAATGATTATTTGATACAAATTGTTTACCGATAGTCTTTCTTTTGGGTAAAAATTGTAAAGTGTTTCTATCTGTTATGGGCTTTTCTCTTCATAGCAAATGAAAAGTGATAATTCTGTTGAATGTTGCGATAGATTGTGGATTATTTTTCCTAATTTTGCGACTTGTAAATGTAACACATAAACCATATTTTATCGTGGAGACTAAGTATATATTCGTTACGGGGGGGGTAACCTCGTCGTTGGGTAAAGGTATTATTTCGGCTTCGTTGGCTCGATTGCTTTTGGCAAGAGGTTATAGAGTAACTATCCAAAAGTTCGATCCTTACATCAATATAGATCCCGGAACATTGAACCCTTATGAACATGGAGAATGTTATGTGACGGTCGATGGACACGAAGCCGACCTTGACTTGGGTCACTACGAGCGATTCACCAATACTCCTACGACTCGCGCCAATAATATTACAACAGGGCGTATTTATCAAAATGTAATAGATAAAGAACGACGGGGCGATTATTTGGGAAAGACGGTGCAGATTATTCCGCATATTACAGATGAAATTAAACGTAACATTAAACTTTTAGGATCGAAGAACCAATTCGATTTCGTAATCACGGAGATTGGGGGAACGGTCGGGGATATCGAATCTTTGCCCTATCTCGAAAGCGTACGTCAGTTGCGTTGGGAAATGGGGAAAAATTGTGTATGTATTCATTTGACCTATGTACCTTATATTGCTGCCGCTAAGGAATTGAAAACCAAACCGACCCAACATTCGGTAAAACAATTGCAGGAGGTAGGTATCCAACCCGATATATTGGTATTGCGTACCGAGTACGAGTTATCTCTTGCTTTACGTAAGAAGGTGGCATTGTTTTGCAATGTAGATCCTGCGGCAGTGATTCAGTCGATAGATGTTCCGTCTATATACGAAGTCCCTTTGAAAATGCATCAACAGCATTTAGATGAAATCGTATTGACGAAAACCGGTTTACCCATAAACGGAGAACCTCATTTGGAGCCGTGGTTGAATTTCTTGCATCGCATGAAAAATGCGACTAAGACCGTACGTATCGGATTGGTCGGCAAATACGTAGAACTTCCCGATGCCTATAAATCTATCAATGAATCGTTGTTTCAGGCGGCGACCTATAACGATCGCAAACTCGATTTGCAATATATTCATTCCGAGAAATTAAATAGCGGAAATGTGGACGCTATGCTTTCTTCTTTAGATGGCGTGTTGATTGCTCCGGGATTTGGGCAGAGAGGTATCGAAGGAAAATTCATCGCTTTGAAATATGCTCGTGAACACGATATTCCGACATTTGGCGTATGTTTGGGCATGCAATGCATGGTGATCGAGTATGCCCGCGATGTGTTGGGATATACCGATGCTAACTCTACCGAAATGGACGTGACGACCAAGCATAATGTAATAGACTTGATGGAGGAGCAGAAAAGCATAACCAATATGGGTGGGACGATGCGTTTAGGCGCCTATGACTGTATATTGGCCGAAGACTCTATTGCTGCTAAGGCTTATGGAACGACCCATATTCGCGAACGGCATCGCCATCGTTTCGAATTTAACAATGAGTATCGTAAAGCTTTTGAAGATGCCGGAATGCGTTGCGTGGGCGAGAATCCCGAAACTCATTTGGTCGAAGTTGTCGAGGTTCCGTCTTTGCGTTGGTATGTGGGAGTACAATATCACCCCGAGTACAATAGTACGGTTCTTAATCCGAATCCCCTTTTCGTTGACTTTATTAAAGCAGCGATTTCAAAAAAATAATTTAGTAATCTCAAAATTGAAGAATGGATAAAAACACGATTTTAGGTCTTGTATTGATGGTCGTAGTTGTGCTGCTTTTCTCTTGGTGGATGCAGCCTACACCCGAACAATTGGAGGCACAACGTCGGTATAACGATTCGATTGCCGCTGTGGAAGCGGAACGTATGGCCGAGGCCGCTTTGGCAGAAACACCCGCTTCGACCGATACCGTTTCGGGAGAAGTTGCCGATTCATTAAAAAATGCAGGTTTGATAGCGCGTTTCGGCGAGTTCGCTCCTTGTGCCGAAGGTTCGGAAGAATTTACTACTTTGTCCAATAATAAGGTGACATTGAAGTTTTCTAATAAAGGAGGTCGTCTTTATGAGGCTGTTTTGAATGATTACATGGCCTATGATTCCACGAATGTGACTCTGTTTACCGGAGACGAAAACGATTATGGATTCATTATTCGTACGAATGCGCGCGTGATCGATACACGCGATTTATATTTTACTCCCGAAATCGATGGTAATGCTGTAAATATGACATTGCAGCTTGCCAATGGAAGTCAGATGGGCATTCGATATTCTTTGTCGGAAGACAGCTATATGTTGAAAATGGATATCTGGCAGAAAGATATGGATCGGGTAATTCCGTCGAGCGCTGTTTATTGGGATTTTATTTGGGACCAGAAAATGCGCCGTCAAGAACAAGGACGTATGTTTGAGGAGAGAAATAGTGCCTTGTATTATAAATTTGCAGGAGACGATGTAGAGCATTTGAGCGAGTCGGGTAACGATGAAGAGAAAGCGACTACGAGCCTTAAATGGATTGGGTTTAAAAACCAGTTCTTCTCTACTGCTTTTATTGCCGATGGAAAATTTAACGACGGAATTTTTACCTCTCGGTCTTTGGAAGAAGATAGATATTTGAAACAGTTTCATGCCGAGAGTACGATAGATTATGATTCGAAAGAGCCGCAGGTTGCCGGATTCAATATTTTTCTCGGACCGAATTCTTATCCGTTATTGTCCTCTTATGACGACGATCTTTCGGGAGACCAGACACTCGATTTGGATAAGCTCGTTCCACTGGGATATAAGTTTTTCCGTTGGATAAATACGCTCATCGTTATACCGGTATTCACCTTCTTGGGTAAATTTTTCAGCAATTATGGCGTTATCATTTTGTTGTTGACGATATTTATAAAGCTCGTTTTATTCCCCTTCACGTATAAATCTTATAAGTCGCAGGCTCGTATGCGGGTTTTAGCCCCTCAAATTAAGGAGATTAATGATAAGTATCCGGGGCAGGATAAAGTGATGGAGCGTCAGCGTTTGACAATGGATCTGTACAGCAAGGCGGGAGTGAATCCTATGGGCGGGTGTTTGCCGTTACTTTTACAAATGCCTATTCTTATTGCGATGTTCACCTTCTTCCCGTCTTCTATCGAGCTTCGGGGTGAATCGTTCTTGTGGGCGAAAGATTTGTCGACCTATGATGCGATCGTAAGTTGGGATACTTATATACCGTTGATAACGCCCTATTTTGGTAATCACATCAGCCTTTTCTGTTTGTTGATGACTATTACCAACTTGATATACACCAAAATCAATATGCAGAATACCGCCGGACAACAACAGATGCCGGGTATGAAGTTCATGATGTATCTGATGCCCGTCATGTTCTTGGTATTCTTTAATAATTATTCGGCCGGGTTGAGTTATTATTATTTCTTGTCGTTGTTGATTACGATTATTCAAACCTATGTATTCCGTAAGTGTATCAATGAGGAGAAAGTTCTTGCCGAGTTGAAAGAGAATCAAAAGAAACCTCGCAAGAAGAGCGGTTTCATGGCTCGGTTGGAAGAAGCGCAACGCCAGCAGCAGGCTGCGTTGAGAGAACAACAGAAGCAACGAAACAAACAACAGCGTCGTCGATAAATAACGAAGGGGAGCATTGCTCCCCTTCGTTATTTATGATAGTTTCGGATTTTTCCCGTTTTATTTTATGGGAAAGAATACTGGAAACATACTACTTTTATATACGATCGGCAAGTGACAACTTCGTTCTCCATCGTTCTTTTTAGTAGTGGCGCAGGTAGTTTATGCGGCAATTAGTGTAGATGATTTTGTAGAAACTGTCTTAGTACCGAAGCATGATTGTGGGTGGCATCTTTTGAGGCATACAATAATGTTATTCGATCGTGGCTCTTTATTTTTTCGACGAAATCTTTTACAGAGGCGGAGTTTTCCAACTCTTTTGAATATAGCGATACGAATCCCTCCCAATGCTCTTGCGGATTCTCATGGAACCATCGGCGTAATGCGGGAGAAGGAGCAATGTTCTTCTCCCAGATATCATATTTCAGAGCCTCTTTTTTCGTGCCTCTGGGCCATAAGCGATCTATTAATATACGATAGCCGTCCGATACTTTTGGAGGATCGTATACCCGTTTTATATTGATTTGCATGGTTACCTATTTCCTTAATTCTTTTTCCATTTCAATAGCTCGTGGAAAGACTATATTGTTTTCGAGGTGAATGTGTTGGTGTAGGGCTTTTTCAAAAGATTTCAATCTGTCGAAAGCCAATCGGTAACTGTTGCAAGCATCTTTGGGGACTGTGTAGTTTTGGGTTAATCGGTTGATATGCTGGAATCGTTCTCCCTCAGCCTCGTGTTCCGACAACATTACCGAGATGGGAGCTTCGATCGAACCGCAATGGAAATCGGGTAAATGTTTGTGCTCTTCTCTGGCCTTAAACATTTCGTAGATATAAGGGAATAAAACCAGTTCTTCTTTGTCGAGATGGCTGTAAAGGCTTTCGAGCGAGTCGTGAAAGAGAGTACGTATTTTGTATAGTTCCGGGTGGCGATCTCCGTGGACATTACAAACTTTGTCCAAGAGATGTAATAATTCTGGCCCGTGCGAGCGAATGTTGCGGTGGTGGATTTTGAGAATATAGTCTATGAGTAAATCGATAGGCCAATTGGTAAAATCGATGTTTCCGTAAGCAGACGATGGAGTATTTTCGAGTTCTTTTTGGACTTGGTCGAGTTCTACATTTGCATTTTTACAGGCTTCGAGCAACGGTGTGGAACCGTGGCAACAGTAGTCGATACCGTATTTTTCAAATACATTCGCTGCTTCGTATTTGTCGGCGACAATTTGGCCGACAGTCAGGGTTTCGTAGGATTTCATATTCCGATATATTTTTATTTCCCGGAAATTCCCGGTATTGTCAATACAATTTATCGAAGAAAAAGTTTCGAGGTTTATGGTTATTTATTCTATACGTTCGGGTATAAGAAAAGAGATTATCCCACTCGTTGGGATAATCTCTTTTCTATATGGTAATCTATTTGCCGGTTAGTTATTTTCGGGGCGTAATTTTCGAACGGTCACACCGGCTTGCCACATCTCGCTTTCTCGCAACTCTTTCAACTCTTTGTTCAGTCCATCGCGATATCCCTCTTTACTGTTCGTGTCGATAGAGCGTTGAGCTTCGTTCCCTTTGGCTACCTCTTCATACAGTTCTTCGAATACGGGTTTGGTAGCATCACGAAACTTTTTCCACCAGTCGAGAGCTCCTCGCTGGGCTGTTGTCGAGCAGTTGGCATACATCCAATCCATACCGTTTTCGGCGACAAGAGGCATCAGTGATTGGGTAAGCTCTTCGACCGTTTCGTTGAATGCTTCCGAAGGGCTGTGTCCGTGTGCGCGCAGTGTGTCGTATTGTGCGGCGAAAATACCTTGAATGGCTCCCATGAGAGTTCCCCGTTCTCCGGTAAGGTCGGAATAAACTTCGCGTTTGAAAGTAGTTTCAAAAAGGTATCCCGAACCGACTCCGATACCGAGAGCTATAACTTTCTCTTTGGCGTGCCCAGTCGCATCTTGGAAAATAGCATAGCTCGAATTGAGCCCCCGACCTTGCAAGAACATGCGCCGTAAACTGGTTCCCGAACCTTTGGGCGCAACCAGTACTACATCGACATCGGCAGGAGGAACGATACCCGTGCGCTCTTTGTAGGTGATGGCGAATCCATGAGAAAAATAAAGCGTTTTACCGGCGGTAAGATGTTTTTTCACTTTGGGCCATACCTCTATTTGAGCTGCGTCGGAAAGAAGGTATTCGATAATTGTTCCACGCTGGCAAGCCTCTTCGATTTCGAAAAGCGTTTCGCCGGGAACCCAGCCGTCGGCCACCGCTTTATCCCATGTCTTCGAGCCTTTTCTTTGCCCGACGATGACATTGAATCCGTTGTCCCGCAAGTTCATACTTTGTCCGGGACCTTGTACGCCGTATCCGATAACGGCGATGGTTTCGTCTTTGAGGATTTCCCTTGCCTTTTCCAATGGAAATTCTTCCCGGGTGACTACGTTTTCGTCAACACCGCCAAAATTCATGATTGCCATTTTCTTTTTTGTTTAGAGGTTAATTAAATTGGTTTTATCTGTTTTCAAATATGATTCTTCCTTTGCAGTACACGGTTTGGTCGTCCCGTATTTCTAAGGTAAAATAATCCGGAGCTTCTTCCTCTTTCAGCAGTTGCAGGGTAGAACCGTATCGAGCTTCGTTGGCATAGCTTATTTCGAACCGTCGGATACGTTGTTTGTCATACCGTTCGAAAGGGAAAAGGTCGAGTTCGTGCTCGATGTATTTCACACTGTTGACATGTCGGTTCAAATCTATATCGTTATAAGTCACAGGATAGATTACTGCATTTTCGTCATGTACATCGCGTACTCTCGATTGCTTTTCGATGGGACATGCTTTGTCCGATATGTTCTCGGCGATATATTCGAATTGACTTATATCTACCGATGTGCGACTATCCAAATCGATAACGACCCAAATCGTGCGGGCATATCCGCAGGGAGAGCCGTCCTCTCCCAGTATGGCGAAGTTTCTCGATGAAAAATGCTTGTTATACCCTTCGATCCATGTTTGTAAAGTATAATGCTCGTTGATGAGCGGATAACGGTACATTTCGACGGTGAGCCGGGAGAGTACCCATACTTGCCGGTTTTTGATGAGCGTACTGTATCCCACGCCCCACGATTCGGCATGTAACGTAGCCACTTCGAGTATTCGTTTGGCGAGCAGGGTGAGCGGCAACTCCTGTTGGCCGTTTCCTTCGGCCGGCTCTACGGTATAAGTTTTGGAGTAGACCGGTTCTGTTTGTCGTTTGGATTGTTCTTCTTTTTCTTTCATAGTTGGTTTTGCCGGTATTGTTGTTCTTGTAGGAATATGCTTACGTGCTCGACGGTCGATTTGGTTATGGCGACACGTCCCGACCGGACGAATTGCATGACATCGTATCGACTCAGTTCTTCGAACAGAGATTGAGTTTCGTCGGGGTGGCCCGATTTCTCGATGACGGTATATGTGCGGTTCACTTCCAAAATGCGGGCATTGTGTTTGCGAATCAAATCTTCGATGCTCCTGTCGTCCAATAGTTTGTCGGTAGGAACCTTGTAAAGTGCGACCTCTTGAAAAATGATTTCGTCGTCGGTATAAAAGAAGGCGCGTAATACGTCTATTCGTTTTTCTATCTGTTTGACCAGTTTTTCCATCGTTTCGCGGTCGCTGTATGTCGTGATGGTAAATTTGTGTACACCTTCGATAGCCGATCCCGATACCGACAGGCTTTCGATGTTGAGCTGTCGGCGTGTAAAGATAATCGAAATCTGATTCAGTAATCCTACTTGGTTTTCAGAATAAACGGTTACGGTATATAATGTCTGTTGAGTCATATCGGTCTTAATATTTTTCAGTGGCGTTGAGCATGATATGGGTTACACAGCTCCCGGCGGGAGTCATCGGGAATACCATGCAATCCGGGTCTATTTGTACATCGAGCAGGTAAGCTCCGCGGTGGTCGAGCATACGTCGTATGGCAGAGTCGAGTTCTTCGCGGGTGGCGACCCTTTCGCCGGCTATGCCGTAAGCTGCCGCCACGCCCGTAAAATCGGGATTCAGCATTGGGGTTTCGGAGTAGCGATGGTCGAAGAACAGGTCTTGCCATTGTTTTACCATACCCAAGAAATTATTATTGAGAATAATGATCTTCACATCGATACCATATTGCATGATTGTACCCAATTCTTCGATTGTCATTTGCAGTCCTCCGTCTCCGGTAAAAAAGCAGACCGTGCGGTCGGGATTGCCTATCTTGGCTCCGATAGCGGCGGGAAGGCCGAACCCCATAGTACCCAATCCGCCGGAGGTAACGATACTGCGGGATCTTTTGAACCGGTAATATCGGGCCGACAGCATTTGGTTTTGTCCCACGTCGGTCACGAGAATACTGTCGTTGCCTGTGGATTCGGATACCTTTCGGGCGACCTCTCCCATATTCATCAATGGTTTCCGGGGGTGTATCTCCGGTTCTATGACCTTTTCTTTTTCCACCTTTTCACACACCGAGAAAGATTCTATCCATTCGGAGTGTTCGGCGGGAGCGATTTTTTCATTCAGCTTTTGCAATACGGCACGGGCATCGCCCAGTACCGATACATCGCACTTCACGTTTTTGTTGAATTCCGACGGGTCGATGTCTATATGAATTACTTTGGCTTGTCGGGCATATTGTTTCAAGTCGCCCGTTACTCGGTCGTCGAACCGCATGCCGATGGCGATGAGCAGGTCGCATTCGTTGGTCTTGATGTTGGCGGCTATGCTGCCGTGCATGCCTAACATGCCTTTGTATAGGGGGTGGTCGGTCGGTATTGCCGATAATCCCAACAGAGTGCAACCTACCGGTATATCGGCTTTTTCGGCCAGCTCCGACAATTCCTTTTCAGCATGGGAGATAACTACCCCCTGACCGGCGAGTATGAACGGTTTGCGAGACTGGTTGATAAGCCGGGCGGCTTCCTCTATTTCGCCGGGTTGTATGTCGGGATAAGGGTTGTAGCTGCGAATGAATTGACAGGGTTTGTAGTCGAATTCGGTCATTCCCGTTTGGGCATCTTTGGCAATGTCGAGAACCACGGGACCCGGACAACCGTTCCCGGCGATGTAAAAAGCTCTTGCTACCGCCCAAGCTATTTCTTCGCTGTGACGTATCTGGTAACTCCATTTGGTCACCGGCTGGGTGATTCCTACGACATCGGTTTCCTGAAAAGCGTCCGAGCCTAATAGGGGAGAGGCGACCTGTCCGGTGATGACGATGAGCGGCGTACTGTCCATCATGGCATCCGAGAGTCCCGTGATGATATTGGTGGCGGCGGGACCCGAGGTGACCATGACGACTCCGGTCTTCCCCGATACTCGTGCGTACCCTTGTGCGGCATGTGTAGCTCCTTGTTCGTGTCTCACGAGGATATGTTTCAATTTGTCTCGATAATCGTAGAGAACATCGAATACGGGCATAATGGCTCCTCCCGGATATCCGAATATATACTCTGTCTTTTCTGCGATGAGCGATTTGATGAGCGCTTCCGCTCCGCTTATTTTCTCTGTTGCCATAGTCGTTTTGTACAATTGGGACTCTGTTTCTTAGATAATTCGTACAGCACCTTTGTCGGCCGAGCTTACTAAGGCAGCATAGGCTTGCAAGGCTTTCGATATGTTTCGTGTTCTGTGTCGAGGGGTGAATGCCTCTTTTCCCCGGGTATTTTCTTCTGCTCTGCGACGTTCCATTTCTGTTTCTTCGATAAGCAGGTTGATGCTGCGGTTGGGAATGTCTATTTCGATGAGGTCGCCGTTCCGCACTAATCCTATGTTTCCGCCGGCGGCTGCTTCGGGCGAGATATGTCCGATGGAAAGTCCAGATGTCCCTCCTGAGAAACGCCCGTCTGTAATGAGGGCACAGGCTTTGCCGAGGTGTTTCGATTTGATATACGAGGTAGGGTAGAGCATCTCTTGCATGCCGGGGCCTCCTTTGGGTCCCTCGTAGATGATGACGACCACGTCTCCGCTCTCTACTTTCCCGCCGAGTATGCCTTTGCAAGCCTCTTCCTGCGATTCGAATACTTTGGCTTTTCCCTTGAAGCGGAAAATGTTTTCGTCCACTCCGGCCGTTTTGACGATACAGCCGTCTTGGGCGATATTACCGAAAAGTACGGCCAGTCCACCGTCTTTGACATAAGCGTGTTCGAAATCGCGAATACACCCTTTCGAACGGTCGGTATCGAGCTTGTCGTAATAGTTTTCCTGAGAGCCCATCACGAGGTTGAACCGGTTGCCCGGTGCGCTTTTCCAAAGCCTTTCCGCTTCGGGGGGACATGCTCCGTTTCGTACCGCATACTGTTCGATGGCTTCGGTTAAGGACAGTCGATCTACTCGACGGACAGATGCGTCTATCAGCCCCTCTTTTTCGAGTATGGCGAGAATCGAGAGAATACCTCCCGCACGGTTCACGTCTTGTATGTGATAGTGCGAATTGGGTGCTACTTTGCAAAGCACTGGCGACTTGCGGGACAGGGAGTCTATGTCTTGTATCGTAAAGTCTACTCCGGCCTCTTGGGCTATGGCGAGCAGGTGCAATACCGTGTTGGTAGAGCCCCCCATGGCAATATCGAGAGTCATCGCATTGAGGAATGCCGCGCGAGTAGCGATGTTACGGGGCAATACGCTTTCATCGCCGTCTTGGTAATAAGCCCGGCAGTTCTCCACGATTTGTCGGGCAGCTTGTATGAATAACTGTTCCCTGTTGCGATGGGTCGCTATGACAGTACCGTTTCCGGGGAGAGCCAGTCCGATGGCTTCGTTGAGGCAGTTCATGGAGTTGGCGGTAAACATGCCCGAGCAGGAACCGCAGGTAGGGCATGCGGCATGTTCTACTCGGCGTACTTGTTCGTCGCTTATGGTTTCGTCGGCCGATTCGACCATGGCATCGATTAAATCGAGCCCTTTCCCATCGAGCTGTCCCGCTTCCATAGGACCTCCCGATACGAAGATGGTAGGAATGTTGAGTCGCATGGCCGCCATGAGCATGCCCGGTGTGATTTTATCGCAATTACAGATACAGATCATGGCATCGGCCTTGTGTGCATTGACCATATATTCGACGCTGTCGGCGATGAGGTCGCGGGAGGGAAGAGAATAAAGCATGCCGTCATGTCCCATAGCTATGCCGTCGTCGATAGCGATCGTGTTGAATTCGGCGGCAAAGCATCCTAATTTCTCGATTTCTTTTTTTACCGTTTGCCCTATTTCATGTAGATGTACATGGCCGGGAACGAATTGGGTGAACGAATTGACGATTGCGATGATGGGGTTTCCCATCTCCGTTTCTTTCATGCCGTTGGCTCTCCATAGAGCTCTCGCTCCTGCCATTCTCCTTCCGCCAGTGCTCGTCGCACTCCGCAATTGATGTTTCATAATCTGTACTCATTAAAAGAAAAACCTTTCCGCTGTGTGGAAAGGTTTTTACAATTACTCTAATTTAACATTCTATGAGAAGTAACTACATACGCCTTTCCACCTTACCGACTCACGACAAGAAGTTCGCTAATGACCGATAGAGAAATGACGTGTAGTAACATAATTATCACATAAATATCGTTTATGATGTTGCAAATGTATAACTATTTTGTGATATAAACAAATAATTTGAAAGAAAATATATGTTTACTATTTTAAATTGCTTGTATTTACGGAGTTTAATGTAATAAATGAAAATAAAAAACATCGTATAACAGTGTGATTGAAACCCGGTTAATTTTTGTCTTCTTGCTTCTGCCTAAGGAATGGCTGGAATTGAAAAAAATAAAGTGTATATTTGCAAGGTTTTATCCATCGAGAAAAAATCAAGTTATCGGAGAAGCGTTGAAAATTCGTCGAGTTATAAAGGCAAGTTTAGGAGCGATCGTCGGTATTGTTCTGGTTGCGTGTAGTCCTACCCGCCATGTCCCGGACGGTAGCTATCTGCTCGACCATGTAAAGATAGAGACCGATGATAAGTCGGTGAAACCTTCCGATTTGAAATCCTATTTGCGTCAGGAGCCTAATCACCGTATGTTCGGGTTGTTCCGCTTTACGCTCGGGCTATATAATTTGTCGGGAAACGATTCGACCAAATGGTATAACCGCTGGGTGAGGAATGCCGGTACACCCCCGATAATTTACGACCCGGTTTTGATAGAAAATTCTCGTATGCAAATGGAGAAGGCCATGAATAATAAGGGGTACATGGCTGCTCGGGTCGATGTCGATACGGTTTCGAAAGGTAAACGTATGGACGTGTTCTATCGAGTCTCGGCAAATACGCCGCATTACATAGACGATATAGACTATCGTATTTCAAACGATACGATTTCCCGGCTTGTCGAGCGGCAATATGTCTCTCATTCGCTTTTGAAGAAAGGATCGAATTTCGATAGAAATGTGTTGGACGAGGAAAGGCAACGTATTTCCGATATGTTGCGGCGCGATGGCTTTTATGCTTTTAATAAAGAACTGATTACCTATACGGCAGATACCGCCGACCGTTCGAAAGCAGTCGATCTCACTATGAATCTCGTTCCTGAGTCTGTTGCCAATGCTTCGGGGTATCGTCCGTACGAACGGTATTATATGAGGAAAATCTATTTTGTGTTGTCTTATGACCCGACGGCGACCGACCAAATCGATGTTGCCAATGCCGGTACATATAAGAATTATTATTTCGTGGAAGGCGATCGCCCTTATATTCGACGGGAAACATTGGTGGAGAATTGTTTCATTCGTCCGGGGTTGTTGTTCAGTAGTCGAGATGTGGACAATACCTATACGGCATTCGGGAGATTGCGTATTGTCAAATATGTCAATATTCGCTTCGAGCCGGCCGGTCGGAACGACGAAGGTGTAAATCAATTGGATTGTTATATCTTGCTCAGCAAGGATAAGCCGCAGTCTGTCTCGCTCGAATTGGAAGGTACTAATTCCGAGGGCGATTTAGGTTTTGCTGTGGGAGCTACTTATCAACATCGTAATATCTTCAAGGGTTCCGAAACTTTTTCGGCTAAGGTGCGCGGTGCTTATGAAAGTTTGTCGGGCGATTTGAGCGGACTCATCAATGACCGATATACCGAGTTGGGAGGGGAGATAGGAGTTACTTATCCCAAATTTCTTTTCCCGTTTTTGCGTACTGATTTTCGGCGGCGTATGAAGGCCAGCACTGAATATAGTATAAACCTTAATTTCCAGCAACGTCCCGAGTATACGCGAGTCATTTGGGGAGCAGCTTGGAAATATAAGTGGACGACCAATCGGGGATTCTACCGTCACAACTACGACCTGTTGGATATAAATTATGTCTATTTGCCCCGTAAGACCGACGGATTTCTCGAAAACATAGCCCCCGATAATCCGCTTTTACGATACAGTTACGAGGATCACTTCATCATGCGTATGGGGTATACCTTTTATTGCTCCAATCTCAATCCCTCCAATCCGGTGCAGCGTCGCACCAATGTCTATACGTTGAGGGCTGCGGGAGAAATAGCGGGCAACGTGCTCAATGCCTTTTCCAAACTTACCTCGAAGGAGCCCGATGGGGGATACAAAATTTTTGGTATCCGATATTCCCAGTATGCTAAATTCGATTTCGATTATAGTTTTACCCATTTGATTGACGAGCGAAACTCTATTGCTTTTCATGTAGGCGGAGGAATAGGCATACCCTATGGGAATTCCGATATTTTACCTTTTGAGAAACGCTACTATTCGGGTGGAGCCAACAGTGTGCGGGGGTGGTCGGTAAGAACGCTCGGTCCCGGTAGTTATAACGGCAATAATTCTGTATCCGAATTTATCAATCAGTGTGGAGATATACGCCTCGATATAAACCTTGAATATCGCACTAAACTATTTTGGAAAGTAGAGTTGGGTGCTTTTATCGATGCCGGTAATATTTGGACGATTCGTGATTACGAATCGCAGCCCGGCGGTCAGTTCCGACTGGATTCGTTTTATAAGGAAATAGCGTTGGCCTATGGATTGGGAATCCGTTTGGATTTCAGCTATTTCTTACTTCGCTTCGACATGGGAATGAAAGCCTATAATCCGGCGGCCGGACAAGACCATTGGGCAATCGCATCGCAGAACTTCAAACGAGATTCTGCGTTTCATTTCACGGTGGGGTATCCTTTCTGATACTTCTATTTTATATGAGGGCTACAAAAAATAGGATACATATATTTGGAATATCCCGAAATATCCCTAACTTTGCAGCACTTTTTCATAAAAGGTCGGTTGAGTAGCTCAGCTGGATAGAGCAACAGCCTTCTAAGCTGTGGGTCTTGGGTTCGAATCCCAACTCAATCACTCGAAAGGGAAGCAAATTTTTTGCTTCCCTTTCGTTTTTATACGACTTTATTAATTCTCTTCCCATCTACTAAAATTTCATATTCCTCCCTTGCCGTGTCCCGTGGCATTACGGGGTGTCGCAAAGCGATATAGGTGCACTTCTCTGCAATGAATAGAGGGTTATTTACCCTCCTCCCTGCCGTGTCCCGTAGTATTACGGGGTGTTTTTGCAACGCAAAAATATAGGGGAGGTGGCACGAAGTGACGGAGGGGTTAAAAAACACTGTCAAAAAAATACTATGTAATCTTTCTAACCCCTCTCCTCAGAAACTACTGTTTCTTCGGTCTCTCCCCTATATTTTGCGTTGCAAAACACAGGGGAGAAGGTTAGAATGTTTTGTTTTGTTGTATAAAAACCTCGTTGGACTGTAACGAAATAGGAAATGTGTCTCCCTCTTCTGCGCATGTATGTACGATAGGGTAGATGTACGAAGGGCGGAGAGGTTGGAAAATACCGGCAGTGGAGTTAAGTCTCGTCCTCCTTTTGTTTATCATAAATGAGGTGGAGTGTGCCGTAGGACGAGAGAGAAATAAAACATACAAAAACTACTCCTGCTCAGCAACAAGTCGAGACGGGCTTGAAATAGAAATAAAATTCTTTTTGGAGGCGAATTTTGTAGGGGGGGGGGAAATTTAGGCTTAATTCACCGAAAAGGAAGAGCTTTATGGGGGGTATGTAGTGGAGTTGTATTCAGCAATCGTTGCTGTCGAAACTTTCGACTTTCACCCGTTTGCGCGATTTGAATACCAGCATATCCGCTACGAAATAGTTGAACAATCCCGAAATAAGCAGGGCGGCAAGATTACAATAGATAACGTCCCAGCCGAATATCTTTTGGAAAATGAGTAGAAAAAACATTTTCATTAAGAAGCCGGCTCCCGATGAAAGATTGAACATGAGAAAACGAATACAGAAATCAGACGTCGAACGACGGCCGATTCTACTTTTCCATATCCAAAAATAAGAACATAGGAAATTGCTCAATACGGCAAATTCAAAACTGATGATAGGTGAAAGGACATATACCTCCCAATAGCTGCTGAATATAAAAGTCGAGCATATCCACAGTATCAGGGTATCGACACCTGTGCCCAATAGCCGACTGACTACGAATTGTAGGTAAATACGCAGCTTTAACACCGTATCTTTTTATTATTTTTTAGGAGAATAGGGTTTCAATGGATCTTGTTTGGACAAAACGCGGCGGTCGGTGATGAATTGAACCAACCATGCCACGAACAAGAAGCAGGCAATGAACAATCCGGCTACATCGAATATGCCCAATGTTTGCCCTTCGATGGTCCACTTTATTTCCGAGAGGGAAGTATACATGAACACCGTGTTGATAAGAATGACGATCAATCGGAATTCAGTTGGCCCGAGGCTGCCGTAAGTGAGCAGGAACTTACCGCTTAGGATTGTCGAGATATACGTATAAATCGAAAGAACCAAATAGCCCACTAATACCAGCATCGCTACATCGAGCCTGAACATGGGCGAAAGACCAGCTCCGATACACATGATACAAATGGTGACGGCATCGAGCGTATGGTCGATAAAAAATCCATAAACGGGTCTTTGTGCATTCCTTACTCTGGCAAGAGTGCCGTCGAGGCTGTCGCCATACCAGTTAATTACCAACCCGAGAGAAGAAATCCACAGGTAGTTTTTATCTATATGAGCCAATACGAATCCCACTGCGCATACGAGAGCTCCTACTACACCGGTGTATGTGAGGAAGTCCGAAGTAACCCATGCCGGTTGTCGTTGAGCCAGCCAAACCAAAACTTTTTTCTCTGCTGCATTGAGCACGGAAGTCTGTATTCTTTCAGATGTTTCTTTTCCCATTTCCTAATTTTTGTACAAAAGTACAGATTATTTAGCAAACCGAGTAAAAAAAGTGTATTAAATTATTCATGTTTTTGAAAGATTCGGGTATTCTGCGGAGAGCAAGGCGGGTAACTAAAACAAGTTCTTGGGTTCTGTTTTTATCCCATGAAGTTGTCGTCATGCCATCGACCGGAGTCATATCGACCGTCCGGGTAGTACATGGTTCCATAGCCTTCTTTACAGCCATTGACGAAATCACCTTCGTATCGGTTCCCGTTTTTGTAGAAGAATACACCCTTTCCGGTACATTGCCCGTTTACGAAGTCTCCTTCGTATCGCTCTCCGTCAGTCCATATATAGATTCCTTTTCCATGACTTATCCCTTCTACGAAATCGCCGTAGTAACAGTCCCCGCCTTTGTGAATGAAAACACCTTTTCCGGTACGTTTTCCTTCGATAAAATCTCCTTCATAGCGATCTCCGTCGGCCCAGAAAAAGAAACCTCTTCCAGAGGGTAAGCCGTCGACAAAATCTCCTCTGTAATATTCTCCGTCTCTCTGGGTATAGACCCCTTTCCCGGTCTGTTTCCCGTGATCGTAATCTCCTTCGTAGCAACAGCCGTCTGACCATGTAAAAACGCCTTTCCCATGTTGTTCCCCGTTTACGAAATCACCTTCGTAGCGTTCTCCGTTTGCCCACGTGTAGATACCGCGACCTTCGAATTTGCCGTTTGCAAATTGGCCCTCGTATCGGTTTCCGTTTGGCCAAGTATACATACCGGATCCCTCGAACTTTTCATTGACGAAATCTCCTTCATATCGTTGTCCTTCCGGGAATGTCATTATACCTTTGCCTTGTATTTTTCCGTCTTGAAATTCTCCTTCATATATAATCCCGCAGAGGTCGGTAAGTGTGCCCCAACTGGGTTTGCCATCTTTGAGAACTCCTTTGAATGTACCGTCCGGGAGGCTGATACCCTCTCTCGGTGTTTCGCTGTAATAAGTCATGGTATTCTTTTTATTATGATATCTTCAATCGTGTATTCGAGATAACGATATGCGAATATAGGAAAATATAGTCGATTTTCCAAACTAATAAATGTGTAAATAGGAATTTTTATTATGATATAAAAGATTCTATTTTAAATGTTTGGTGTTAAAAATTTTATAACTTTGAAGAAAGAATAAGAGTCAAATGAAACGAAAGAAAAATTTTATTTCGATTGGTTGTGTTTTATGGTCTGTTGCTGTTTTGGCAATCGTTATGTTATTGGTCTATTTTTTCCAATTTGGAGGTAATCTTTCAAATGACCATCGTCGATGGGGTGAATTTGGTAGTTATTTTGCGTCTGTAACGGGCTTATTAGCTTTTTTGGGAGTAATATATACATCTTATAAAACAGATAACAGGGTAGGTGAATCAGAAGAACGTAATCAAATGAGAGATGATAGAGATATGTTTTTTAGAATGTTGGATTTATATAGGCAGAATAGAGATACATTTAAATTAAACTATATATCGTTTTTATCTGATTATGAACATTTTATTGGCTTGAAGGGCTTTAAGAAGTGCGTACAACTCATGGAAAAAAACGTTTGTACTGATATTATCTTAGATGTGTTTTTACATAAGTTAAAAGTATGTGATTTTGAAAAATTTGATGTTTTAGTTAAATCGATTTTTAGTCAAGCCAATACGTATAGAGATTTTAAAGTGGATAATAATGGAGATCCAGAGGAAAATAGGGAAATAGTAAGGAGGTGTTTAGACACTTATAAGAATGCAATTACTTTTTCTATTGAAGGGAATTTAACAATTGAACAATATCAGCAAGTGCTATTATATACAACAAAGGAAGAGCAATATAAAGCAGTAAGAAGGGCTATGGATTTAGTTTATGAAAGCAATAAATCTGGTTTGGGTGCTTATCTGAGGACTATTTATTATTTGCTTAATTTGATTCGTTCTTTTGATGAGAGAGAAACATTAGTAAAGATTTTTAGAGCTCAATTGTCAAGGGAGGAACTAGTTTTATTATTCTTTAATGCAGTCAGTTCAAAATCGAATAGAGATGTTATACATCTTATGGTGGATAATGATATGTTTAACAATTTGAATTTAGAAGATTTATATTTTGTTTCGGGATCAACAAAAGACGAAAAGATAAAAAATATATTTAGTCTCTTTGATGAGGAACAGATTTAATAGTTAATTTATAATAATGGAAAGTATTTGAAAATATTTAATAGATTTATAATGAATGTATTGTGTTCGGTTTTAACCGCAGGGCTATTTATGCCGATAACTTTTTGTTATGAATGGTAAAAAAGAATGATAATCAAAATCAGGTTTCGCTTGTTATATTTGTAACGGAATAAAGAAAACTCATCATTTAAATATAACAAATATGGAATTTTTGACGAATGAAAAACTCACGATCGTGGGTGCTGCCGGTATGATCGGTTCGAATATGGCACAGACTGCATTGATGATGCGTTTGACACCTCATTTATGTTTGTATGACCCTTATGCTCCGGCATTGGAAGGTGTTGCCGAGGAATTACGTCATTGTGCATTTAAAGGGGTAGATATAACCTTCACGAGCGACGTGAAAGAAGCTCTTACGGGAGCCTCGTATATCGTATCTTCCGGAGGGGCTGCTCGCAAAGCAGGAATGACAAGAGAGGATTTATTGAAAGGAAATGCCGAAATTGCCGCTCAATTCGGTAAGGATATACGCAGCTATTGTCCCGATGTGAAACATGTGGTCGTCGTTTTCAATCCGGCCGATATTACGGGGTTGATCGTATTGCTTTATTCGGGTTTGAAACCGTCTCAGGTATCCACGCTTGCGGCGCTCGATAGTACGCGTTTGCAGAGCGAGTTGGCAAAATATTTCCATGCGGTAGCCGATGAAATCGAGAATTGTCGTACCTATGGAGGGCATGGAGAACAAATGGCGGTTTTTGCTTCGACGACAAAAGTAAAAGGAACTCCGCTCGCCGAGCTTATCGGAACGGAAAAATTACCGGCCGAAGACTGGGAGAAGATACGCCAGCAAGTCGTTCAAGGAGGCAAACACATTATCGATTTGCGAGGACGCTCTTCTTTTCAGAGCCCGGCCTATCTTTCTATCGAGATGATTGCTGCGGCAATGGGTGGAAATCCTTTCACGTGGCCGGCTGGTGTTTATTTGTCTGACGGGAAATTCAACCACATACTTATGGCGATGGAGACAATTCTCGATCGTTCGGGAGTACATTACAACCCGGTTTATGGTACGCCGGAAGAAGATAAAGAATTGGAGCGCAGTTATAAGCATTTGTGCGATTTGCGTGATGAGGTGATAGCGATGGGAATCATTCCCCCGGTTTCGGAATGGAATAAACTGAATAAAAATATCGAATAAACAGCGTTGTCGAACCTGTGGAATCCTGTTATAAAAATAGCGGCTTCTCGTAAAAAGCCGCTATTTTTATCTTTATATTATACGGGAACCGGTAAATCAACGTCCGAAGTTAAATATGTCGGAGTGTATATGCTCCCGATCCATAATGACTTTCAACTCTTCCACTTTATCGGGATAAGTATTAGCTAAATTATTGTCTTCATGCGGGTCTTCGGCAATGTTGTACAACTCATGAGTCGGGTTTCCGTTTTTGATATTTTGTCGAATCAGTTTCCAATCTCCGGCTCTTACGGCTTGGCGACCGTTTTCCTCGTGGAACTCCCAATACAAGAAGTCATGTTGCCGTTGTTCCCCCTTTCCGGTCAGAGTAGGGAGTATAGACAACCCGTCCATCGCCTCTTCGCGCCAATTCGTATCTTCACCCAACAATTCTACGAAAGTAGGCATCATATCCCAGCCGGCTGCCATCAAGTCGCTTATAGAGCCGGCTTCGATAGTCCCCGGCCAATAGGCGATATAAGGCACGCGCATACCGCCCTCGTACAAAGCTCGTTTCAATCCTCTCAGTCGTTCCTCTGTGTTGAAGAAAGTCGGATCTGCTCCTCCCTCGTTATGAGGGCCGTTATCGCTCGTGAATATAAATAAAGTCTTTTCGGAGATACCCAGCTCTTCCAGTTTATCGATGATTTGTCCCACATACGTGTCCAATCGGGTAATCATAGCCGCAAATTGTGCGCGGGGATTAGTTGCTGTACCATAATCTCCGTTGTCGTACCACGGGTGGGGCTCTTGAAATTTACCTTTATACATATCGACGATACTGTCTTGCGGCTGACACAGTTCGGCATGGGGAATCGTATATGTGAAATAACCGAAAAATGCCTTGTCCTTATTGTCTTCGATGAATTTCATTGCATGTTCGTGTATGGCATCTTGCGAATAACGTCCGTTTTGATACTCTTTTTCTTGGTTATTCCACAAATACTCCGGGTAGTAAGAGTGCGCTTTGCGCTGACAGTTGTATCCGTAAAATACGTCGAATCCCATATTGTTAGCTTCTCCGCCCGAACCGGGATAACCCATACCCCATTTACCGAAACAACCTGTCACATATCCGTTTTGTTGAAACAGATGTCCCAACGTTTCTACGTTCGGGTCGAGTGGCTCTTGTCCTTCGGGTTGTATTTCTTTATTTCCCCGTATTTTGGTATGTCCGGTGTGTTGCCCGGTCATCAACGAAGCTCTTGATGGAGCGCTTACGGCTGTACTTGCATAAAATTGAGTGAAACTCATGCCTTTATTTACGAGCCTGTTCAGATTGGGAGTCGATATCATTTGTTGGCCGTAGGCCTCTATATCGCTGTATCCCATGTCGTCGCAAAGCAAGTAAATGACATTGGGGCGTTCTGTTGTGGCGACAGCATCTCTCTCTTGGGCGAAGCACAAACCCGAAGTAAGGAGCAGGCTGCTTGCAGGGTATATAAATTTATTGGTATTCATACGTTTTATAAAGGTGTTTAAAGTTTGCTATCGAGAAGTTTGAGTGTGGTCGTTTTCCCGTTTTCCGGTTCGATGACTAAGACGATAAATCTTTCGGGATATTTCAATTCCCCTTCGAAGACGGTATCGGCAGAAAAGTAATTTCCTAACAGTTGGCCGGAGAGGCTCACTGCTTTGATCGTGTTGCGTCCGTCCAGTCCGGTTATGCTCAGTCGTCCGTCGTAGAGGTGGGCTTTGGGTGCTACGCTTCTGTCTCCGTTTTCAATTCCTGTGGGGGTTTTTAAAGGCACTCGATAAAAATACCACCCCGAACCTGTTCCTATACCGGCGTTGTATAGAACGACTCCCCATGTACCGTCTTGGGCGTTTAACAGATAGGAATTGTCGCCTTCGTACTTGATAGAGTAGCTCCCGTTTTCATGACCGCTGGATTCGATTGTGAATTGACTCCCGAGAGTAGAAGCGGTAAAATATTCTTTTTCTAAGACTTTCGACCCGGATATTTGCAAGTTCGTCCCTTTGTTTACGATATATACCCGATTATTTCCGGCATCTTCCAACCGCCAGAGAAATTTGTCTGTTTGGTTCGCCGGTTTTTCCACCCTCAGTGCGGTGGAATAATCCCCACCTGTGTTCGTATCATAGGCGATATATCTCTCTCTTCGGTTGGCGTCGGTGTGAGCATTCATGATTTGATACCAAATCGGGCCTTCGGCCGTGCTTATTTCGGGGGTGGCTAATACGGGAACAGCGGCTTCGAATACGGCTATCAGGCTCGTACTTTTCGTTACGGTAAATGTGTAGACCGATTCTTCACTCACGATTTCGTTTCCCTCTTGCCAACCTTTGAATTCTATGGCAGACTCCGAATTTTCATTGATAATAGCTTTTACGGTGACTTGTGTCCCTATTTCGTAACGGCCGGCGTCGTTTGCCGGTGTTTCGATAATGGCAGTTCCCAGTTCGTCGTTGTTCGATGATACGCTTATAAAGCGGTCGGTTCTATCCGATGCTTCCAAAACATACACTACGAAATCATATACCCGTCCGCTAATCGAGGCATCGGCCGAGGAGGGGGTTGTCGATTCGATTCTTATGCGTATGCGAGTTTTTCCGAGTTCTGCGTTTTCGGGTATCGCTATGGTCTGTACGAAACTTTTGGTGGAGGCTGCTACTTGGGCGGGTCGTGATTCCTTTTCGAATACACCGTCGCGGTTCCAGTCGGTGTAAGTCGAGAGGGTATAGTTCGACGGATCGACGGTCATAGTCGCATTGAACTCGAAAGTTTCGCCCGCGATCAATAAGGAAGTCTCTTTCGACACTATGGCGAAATAACTGCCGGGAGAGTTCGGTTTTGCATATCCCAACGGGTAGATGACTGCATCGCCCGAGGTCGTTGCCGAAGAGATATAGCCTCCGTTGGCAGATCCGGCCGGCATTTGGTATACGGGGCTTTTTTCGCTGATACGCCCCAGCCGTATCATGGTTTCGAAAGGGTTCGATGAAATGTAGTCGTTACTCGAATCGTCGGCGGCTATTGCCGGTATTGTCATTGTAGCAACGGTGGCCGCTGCCAGAAATTTAAAGAATATATTCATGTCTTATCTATTGGATATAAATACAAAAGCATAGGACAATATAATTTTATCTTATGCTTTTATATCAGAGTTATTTAATGAATTTGATCATTTCTCCGCCTACATTTGCGATATACACACCTTTTTCGAGGGCCGATACAGAGATTTCTGTTGCATTGTTTACTTGCAAGACAATCTGTCCCGACAAATTATAAACGGTGGTTTGGGTGGGATTGGGGGAAATCAAGAGTCCGGCGTGAGCATCGTAATAAACCTTACCGGAAGCTATTCCTTTGATTCCCGATGCCGGAGAGATGGCGATTTCGAAATCATAGGCAATACCGTTTCTTATCTCGTTATAGAATTCGGTAAAGACTTTCGAGGGCCAGTCGTTGGACCAGGGATCGGGCCCCATGTAAACGACGCGCATGCGATAGGTTCCGGGAGCGGTTTCGGCCGGAACGGTTATCGTTCTGTCCCAACCTTCTGTAACATTGCCGTCAGGATCGTCGAAAGTATTGTCGCCTGAGTTATTGCCTACGGCAGCGTAAATCTCGTTTTCGCCGCTGAATTCTTTATCGTTGTTCCAGTCTATGTAGAGTGTTTGGTAAGACCAGATGATTTCAGGCTCGCATACGATGTCTCTATATCCGTTGTTATAGGTGATATCCTCGTTATACTGCTTGAAATTCATGGAGAAGTTTTCAACACCCTCTTCGAGGCGGATCGGATTTTCGGTCTTGTCGATAACAGCTCCTTCTACTTGTGGTGTATGTAGTTTTTTATATTCGGTGAAGGGGAGTTCTTCTTGGGTTGCGCAGGTAAACAGAGTCTCGGTTTTATCGCCTGCGGTATAAGAAACAGAGCCTAAATAACGGTTCTGTTGATTAAGGTCCGTGACGTAGAAACGGGTCATGATGGGATAATCCTTTTCGACGAATTCGGCGACGAGAGTTTTATCTTCTGTTCCTTCGTAAGAATAAGTGTGTCTGTAACTTATAACAGTTTCAGTTCCCTCTTCCACCCATCTGTAAAACATATAGTTGTCGGCTGCGGTCGCTTTTACGATAAGAGCTTCCGTTTCAGGAACCTCTACACTTGTCGACTCTTTTCCTTCTATGGATACCGATCCTTTTGCCGAGTCTGCCGATTTTACTGAGACGGTTTTGGTAGCCGTTGGAGGGGTGTATTGAGCCGGATAGAAAAACCAGCCCGAGGCTTGGTGTGTTCCCATTTCATAAACGGTTACACCGTAATCCCATGACGTATCTGCGGCGTTCAGATAAGCGGCTCCCGAAATCCCAGTGTAATCCAGACAGTATTGTTTATCGGCACACTGCTGTTGTCCTGTGGAAGCAGATGTGGCCAGTACCCAAACAGCACCCTCGTCTGCACTCATCTCTAACATCGTATTGTTGATAGCGGTAGCTTCTACTGGAACAACAATGCGCATACCGCTCGAATGAACCAGTACGCAGTAATTGTCGCCTCCGTCCGCTTTTTCCAAACGCCAGATGTAAGCAGCATCGGTTGGCGGTGTGGTTAGCTGGTCGGTACATAAATTCGAACCGTCCCATTTCATAAATCGGTTTTGTCGATCGGAAGCCGTGAGGTGGGACGACATCATTATATACCATTTGGGGGATTCCGCTGTGCTTATTTCGGGTTTGACAACCCCTGAAATAGGAGTAACCTGTGCTACGGATAGATTTGAAACAAGTAGACCTGCTAAAAGCAGTAACGGATTAAATAAAGATTTTTTCATACATAAAGTGTTTTTAATGGGTAATTAAATGTGTTTGTTTATTTTTTAATGATATTAGTAACGAACGGTTGTCTTTTATATAATTTTATTATGGGTTATTTCTAACGGTATGTAATCGCTTATATATTTTATAACTAATATGAAGGTTTAATCCCTAGTGAGAAAATTGGTTTTTTATGATTTACCTCATAAATAGTAATATTATACTATAATTAATTATATATTTATAAGGTGAATTTCTCCCATCGACTGCTAAAAGTATTACTATATTGGAGGGGGAAGTCTGAGTGAATACCCTCGTAGAGGTTCTCGAATGTCGCTTGAAAAAAATTAAAACAGTTTCTAAATATTTCGTATTGGATTATTTCTTAAAAAAGTTGTAAATTGCAGCGAATTTTAAATTTCAGGTTATGAAAAGATATTTGGTCACCGGTGCGGCCGGATTTATTGGGGCGAACTTTTTGAAATATTTGTTGAAAAAGTACGAAGAAGATATATATGTGGTCGTTTTAGACAAACTTACGTATGCCGGGAATCTGGGTACTATTAAAGACGAAATAGCCGATTCGAGAGTGCGGTTCGTGAAGGGGGACATACGCAATGCTGAATTGGTAGCGAACATTTTTGCCGAAACCGATATAGATTATGTGGTCAATTTTGCGGCCGAATCGCACGTAGACCGCAGTATAGCCAATCCGCAGCTCTTCTTGGAAACGAATATATTGGGCACGCAGAATATGCTCGATTGCGCCCGCAAGGCTTGGTATAAGGGAAAAGATTCCGAAGGGAAGCCTCTCTATGCCGAGGGAAAGAAATTCTTGCAAGTATCGACCGACGAGGTCTACGGCTCGTTGTCTAAGGATTATATCGACCCGCAGCCGTTGGAAATTACCGATGCCGATGTGCGCAAAGTGGTGACCGGACGTACCGACCTGCATACTTATGGCAAGCGGTTCTTTACGGAGACGACACCGCTCGATCCCCGTTCTCCTTATTCGGCTTCGAAGACGAGTGCCGATATGTTCGTGAGGGCTTACCACGAAACCTACGGCATGCCGGTGAATATTACCCGGTGTTCCAACAATTACGGTCCCTATCATTTCCCGGAAAAATTGATACCTCTGATTATCAAGAATATATTGGCCGGTCAGAAACTCCCGGTCTATGGTAAGGGCGACAATGTGCGCGACTGGCTCTATGTGGAAGACCACGCTAAGGCTATCGATGCCGTATTGGAACGCGGCCGTATCGGCGAAGTCTATAATGTGGGCGGATTCAACGAAGAACAGAATATCAATATCGTGAAGCTCATCATCGGTATTATTGCCCGTATCATGCGGGAAGAACCGGAATATCGTAGGGTATTGAAGACCGATGTGAAGAATATTAACGAGGATTTGATTACTTTCGTGGGCGACCGTCCGGGGCACGACATGCGTTATGCCATCGATCCGTCGAAGATTGCCCGTGAATTGGGCTGGTATCCCGAGACCCCCTTTACCGTGGGGATAGAGAAAACTGTGCGTTGGTATCTCGATCATCAAGATTGGGTGGACGAAGTAGTCAGCGGCGATTACCAGAAATATTACGAACAAATGTATGGCAATCGTTGATTGCCCTAATAAGATACGAACGATGAAAGGCATAGTATTGGCCGGAGGCTCCGGCACGAGATTGTATCCCATTACTCGGGGAGTATCGAAGCAGATGCTTCCGGTGTATGACAAACCTATGATTTATTACCCCATATCGGTATTGATGTTGTCTGGTATTCGTGAGATACTTATTATCAGCACTCCTACCGATTTGCCCGGATTCAAGAGATTGTTGGGAGACGGCGGACAGTTCGGCGTGCGTTTCGAGTATGCCGAGCAGCCATCGCCCGATGGACTGGCGCAGGCGTTTATCATCGGGGAGAAGTTTGTGGGGAACGACACCGTGTGCTTGGTGTTGGGCGACAACATCTTTTACGGGCAGAGCTTTACCCGCATGCTGAGACAGGCCGTTGCCGATGCCGATAAAGGAATGGCGACGGTGTTCGGTTACCGGGTGGGGGATCCCGAACGTTACGGTGTAGTCGAGTTCGACGAAAGTGGACGGGCGATTAGTATCGAGGAGAAACCGGTAAAGCCTCGTTCCAACTATGCCGTGGTCGGTCTTTATTTTTACCCTAATCGGGTCGTGGAGGTTGCCAAGCAGGTGAAACCATCGGCACGGGGAGAATTGGAAATAACCTCGGTGAATCAGGTCTTTCTCCAATCGCAGGCTCTTGGCGTACAGTTGATGGGACGAGGTTTCGCTTGGCTCGATACCGGTACGCATGAATCGCTGTACGAGGCATCGAACTTTATCGAGACCATCGAACACCGACAAGGACTGAAAGTGGCCTCTTTGGAAGAAATCGCTTATCGCATGGGGTGGATCGACAAGGAACATTTGCTCGGACTCGCCGAGCCGATGAAGAAAAACCAGTATGGGCAATATTTGATAAGACTGGCGAACGATGAGCTTTGACCGGGTGAGATGGATCGAGTTGCCCAAAGTGGCAGACAAGCGGGGAAACCTGTCGTTCATCGAGAGTGCACGGCATATTCCGTTCGAGATAGCGCGTACTTACTGGCTGTACGATGTGCCGGGTGACGAGCATCGCAACGGCCACGCTTTCAAAGAACAGGAGGAGTTTATCGTAGCCTTGTCGGGCAGCTTCGACATCGTGTTGAATGACGGCACGGAGACCCGGCGCTATCACATGGCACGTTCGTATTATGGTTTGTATGTGCCCCGCATGATGTGGCGCGAGCTGGATAACTTCTCGACCAATTCGCTGGCGTTGGTATTGTCGTCGACCTTGTACGATGCCGGCGATTATATAGAAGATTTTGAAGAGTACCGCACTTTATTGAAAGGAAGGAATGATGAGTAAAAGAGCTTCGGTGGACGATTGCCGACTGATACGATTGCCCAAGCACGAGCGAGAGAATGGAAACATCACTGTGGTGGAGAATGACATCGACCTGCCGTTTGCCGTGAAACGGGTGTACTATCTGTATGATGTGCCGGGCGGAGAGGAACGGGGCGGTCATTCACACAAGCAACTTTACCAGTTGTTGGTGGCGGCCGGTGGATCGTTCGATGTAATTCTCGACGACGGCATCTCCACCCGTACGGTGACTTTGAACCGACCCTCCTACGGGCTGCTTATCGTGCCGGGTATCTGGCGGGTACTCAATAATTTCTCGTCGGGGTCGGTCTGTTTGGTGCTGACTTCCGATTATTACGAAGAGTCGGATTATATTCGCGATTATCAAGAGTTTAAAGAAATTAGCCGATAGATGAAATATCCCCAATTATCCCTACGAGAAACCAATGCTCCTTATATGGAGGAGATGAAGACCGCCGCCGCCGAAGTTATCGAGGGCGGGTGGTATATCCGGGGGAAGTACGTGTCCCGGTTGGAAGAGCAATTATGTGCATATCTGGGTTGTCGCTATGCGATAGCTACGGGAAACGGGTTGGATGCCTTGCGTTTAATGTTACGTGCATACATCGAGATGGGTGTCATGCAGCCGGGCGACGAGGTGATCGTGCCCTCGAATACCTATGTGGCTTCGGTTCTCGCCATTACCGACAACGGGCTCGTACCTGTGTTCGTCGAGCCGTCGATACACACATACAATCTCGATACTTCTTTGGTGGAGCGGGCTGTAACCGCTCGCACGCGGGCGATTATGGTCGTCCATCTGTACGGTCGGGTTTGTTGGGACGAATGTCTGAAAGACGTAGCTGCCCGTTACGGGTTGAAAATTGTAGAGGATAACGCTCAGGCTTTCGGTGCGGTTTCGCCGGTGGCGGGATTGCAGGGCTCGTTTCATACCGGAGCTTTGGGCAATGCCGCCGGATTGAGTTTCTATCCGACCAAAAATTTGGGCGCATTGGGTGATGCGGGGGCAGTGACGACCAATGACGGGGAACTGGCCGGAGTGGTCCGAGCATTGGGTAATTACGGCTCGGCAGAGCGGTATGTGAATCTTTATAAGGGGGTGAACAGCCGCATGGACGATTTGCAAGCTGCATTCTTATCGGTGAAATTGAAATATCTCGATGAGGATAATCGCCGTAGGGTCGCTGTCGCAAAGGCATATTCCGAACATATACATGGCAAGGAAATCGTACTTCCCGAACCGGGAGGTGAGGGAGAACACATTTGGCATCAGTATGTCGTACGATGTTCCGAGCGGGACCGGCTGAAAAACTATTTGGAATCGGAAGGGGTGGGCACTCTCATTCATTATCCCATACCTCCACACAAACAACAGTGTTATCGAGAATACAATCGATTGCCTCTGCCTATTGCCGAACAGCTTGCCGATGAGGTATTGAGCCTGCCGATGTCGGCCTATCTAAACAAATCCGATGTGCTTGAAATTGCAAGAATCATCAATCGGTTTTCTTAAACTTTTTGTTTTTAATCACTCTTCGAAGCAATGGAACAGAGAGATAAAAACTCCTTTTCGTTTGAACCGGATACTAAATTTCCAACATTCTTTTTTCTCTGTCCAGATCTTTTGCATTCAGTAATGGAGAAGGGACATTGCATGTTTTGATGTAGTCTCCCGGCTGGCAAGTATAATCGTAATAAGGACGTATCTCGTCGGTTAATTCTTCGGGTGATACGAGGCGACCTTTTAAAAGCAGGAAATCGTCGATGTTAGTACTGTCGGAATGCTTGATGAAAAGGATGCGCCGTGCAATAGGATTGCGGTTATAATCTAAACATAGATAGAGACCTTTCAGCATATGGGGAAAATCATACATAGGTAATTGTAGATAAATGGTAAATAGAGCCATTTGCGGCATTTCCCGTTCATTGAACATAATGTAGGCATTTTGATGATTGCTGAACATACCTATGCCGCAATGAGTCGTATTATATGTGTTCATGTGCATTACTCTTACGTAAGAGTTGTTTTCGGAAGCAGAGATTAGATAAGGTTCTACTTTCAATGAATGCGATGAGGACGATAGACTGTAACTGATATAGATTCCGCTGTAATTATATACCTCTTGCACCGAGTTTTGCATTTCTTCGGTTAGCATGTTTAAAAAAGGATTTGCTTTTTCTTCTGCACCGGTATTGGGTTCCAATCGGAAAAGTTGTGTTTTCAGTTCTTGTAAATTGCCTAACAACCTCTTTTTTGATATATTGTTCACTTGTGAAAGGGCATAATCCAATGCATCTTCTTCATTTTCTCCTTTATTGATACCACTCAAATAGGTGGGTAATACGCTGGAATATAAAGAAGATAATACGCTGGCTGCCATGTTGGTATAGTCGGCGATTTCCTTCATTTTTACGCCTTGATTCCGTAAATACTCTATTCGCTTATATATGTCAAGCAAATCGTTCATAAGCATTGAAATTTCTATCGAACCTTAAAATAATTATACAAAGAAACTAAACTTCTATTATGTTTTCATTGCATAAATATTTCATTAATGTTACGTTATAAAACTCTGAAAATATGGTGTTTATAAATAATAAAAATTCATTTTTAGGCTTTTGAAGTTGCATTACATTTGTCGACGAAATCAAGAATATAAGAGATCTGATGAATATAAATGGACTAAAAAAAGGTATTTCTTCTAACCGAAAGTTATCCGATGTACTTTTTATCTTTTGGGCAGGCGGTGCGGCTTTGTTGTCTTATTCGTTAGTATATGCTTTACGTAAACCGTTTACGGCGGCAACATTCGATGGACTCGATTTTTTTGGCATGGACTATAAAACCGTAACAAGCATTGTACAGATTTTTGGTTACTTTCTATCGAAATTAATAGGTATTAAGGTAATTTCGGAATTGAAAAAAGAAAACCGGTTACGATTTATCATTTTGTCGGTAGCCGTTGCCGAATTATCTCTTGTGTTGTTTGGTTTGCTTCCCCGGCCGTTCAATGTATTTGCTCTCTTTTTTAATGGACTCTCATTGGGTTGCATGTGGGGTGTGATATTCAGTTTTTTGGAAGGTCGCCGTGTCACCGACCTGTTGGCCAGTCTTATGGGATTGAGTATCGCTATTAGTTCGGGTACGGCAAAATCCATTGGTTTGTTTGTTATGGAAAATCTGCATATTAGTGAGTTTTGGATGCCTGCTTTCATTGGTGCTTTTGCTTTTCCTTTGTTATCGTTATTGGGTTGGTTGATGACACGTCTTCCTCAACCGACAGAGGAAGACAAAAAGTTACGAACCGAGCGAGTGACGTTGAACCGGGAGGGGCGCATGCATATTTTCAAAAGTTTTATGCCGGTATTGTTACTGCTATTTTTCGCGAACTTGTTTATCACTATTTTACAGGATATCAAAGAAGATTTTTTAGTAAAGATCATTAATGTGGAGGCTAGCGGTTTATCTTCGTGGGCTTTTGCCAAAATAGATGCGATTGTAACACTTGTTATTCTTTTCGTTTTTGGCATAATGTCATTGATAAAGAACGATATGAAAGTATTGTGTGCACTGCTTGTATTAGTTACTTGCGGTACATTGACACTTAGTTTCATAGCCTTCAATTACAATACGCTCGAATTGTCTACCACTACATGGCTGTTCCTGCAAAGTTTGTCCCTTTATACGGTATATCTCAGTTTTCAAACGCTCTTTTTCGAACGTTTCATCGCTTGTTTCCGTATTAGAGGAAACGTAGGTTTTTTTATTATAACACTTGACTTTATCGGTTATATGGGTACGGTATTGGTATTGGTGTTGAAAGAGTGTTTTAAGCCGAATATCGATTGGTTGCATTTCTATAATCTGATGTCGGGATATGTAGGAGTTACTTGTGCTATGGCGTTTATGGGGGCACTCGTCTATTTGCTGGCACGTTATCGCCGTGAACGTACAGTTTGTGTTGGAAAGAACAGATTATTTATTACGCAAAACTGTTTCGGACTATCACCTAAGATTGCGAATACTCAACAGGTAAAATAAATAAAAACAATCATAAATCACTAAGAATCATGAAGAAAGTAGAGTGTATTATCATGGATTGGGCAGGGACCTCCGTCGATTATGGTTGCATGGCTCCCGTTGCTGCTTTTGTCGAAAGTTTCAAAAATATTGGTTTGGAGGTCACCCCGGAAGAAACGCGGGCATTTATGGGGTTGACGAAAATAGAAGAAATTCGAGCTTTATTTGCGATAGAACGAGTGGCCGAGGATTTTCGCTTGAAGTTTGGACGAGATTATGACGACAGTGATGTACAAGGTCGTTATAATGATTTTCAGCGTGTATTGTTTGCTACTTTGGAAGATTATTCGGAACCTATTCCCGGCATCGTCGAAACCATTATGCAGTTGCGGAGTCAGGGCATCAAGGTTGGTTCGACAACCGGATATACCCAAGCGATGATGGACGTGGTAGTCCCTGCTGCGGCTCGGAAAGGTTATGTGATAGACAATTGTGTAACCTCAGATCGGTTACCTGCTGGGCGTCCTTACCCGTATATGGTTTACCAAAACATGATAGATTTGGCTGTCTCTTCGGTCGACTGCGTATTAAAATATGGTGATACGATAGCGGATATTAAAGAAGGTATTAATTCGAAGGTGTGGACGGTGGGTGTTATTCTGGGTAGTAATGAATTGGGGCTTACCGAAGACGAGATTTCTAAATTACCTATGGCGGAACTGGAAAACAGGAAAGCTGTTGTCCGTACTCGTATGTTAGGTGCAGGAGCTCATTATGTAGTGGACGACATTACCGGGTTGCCCTCTGTAATACAAGATATAAATCGAAGAATGAATGATTCCAATAATTTTTAAAAACTAATTGATATGAAACCGTACATATTATTAACTCCCGGTCCTCTTACTACTACCGAAACTGTGAAGGAAGCTATGATGACCGATTGGTGTACATGGGACGAGGATTACAATGTACATATTGTGGAAGAGATACGAAATTCGCTTGTGGCATTGTCTTCTCGGCACCCCGATGAATATACCTCCATTTTGTTGCAAGGTAGCGGCACATATTGTGTGGAGGCAGTTATAGGAAGTACTATTAAGCCGGGAGATAAGCTCCTTATATTAAGCAATGGAGCTTATGGAGATCGCATGGGAAACATTGCCGAATATCATGGGATAGATTATGATCTGTTGGCTTTTGATGAAACAGAGCAGATATCGGTAAGTTATGTAGACGACTATTTAGCCCACAATGCCGATATTACTCATGTAGCCATAGTTCACTGCGAAACAACAACGGGCATTCTCAATCCGTTAAAAGACATTGCTCACATAGTCAAGGTGTATGGCAAGCGACTGATTGTAGATGCAATGAGTAGTTTTGGAGGCATTCCCATCGATTTGCAAGAGTTGGGTGTCGACTTTATGATAAGTAGTGCTAATAAATGTATACAAGGAGTTCCCGGCTTTGGATTCATCATTGCTCGTAAATCTGAACTGATGCGTTGCCGTGGGGTGTCTAAATCCCTTTCTCTCGATATTTACGATCAGTGGGAAACGATGGAGAAAGGGCATGGTAAATGGCGCTTTACTTCTCCTACTCATGTGGTGCGGGCATTTAAACAAGCTATGGAAGAGCTTACGGAAGAAGGGGGCGTAACCGCACGCTATAAACGATATTGTGAAAATCACGATGTATTGGTAAACGGTATGCGTACACTCGGATTCGAAACTTTGTTACCCGATGAGGTACAGTCGCCTATCATTACTTCGTTCCTTTATCCACATAAAGGATTTGATTTCAAGTCGTTTTATGTGCAGCTGAAAGAAAAGGGTTTTGTTATTTACCCGGGGAAGATTTCTAAGGCAGATACATTCCGTATCGGTAATATCGGTGATGTATATCCAGATGATTTTGTACGTTTGATAGAAACGATCAGAGGTTGTCGGTATTAAAACAGCAGATCTGAAATAGAATAACATTGTGATCCCTTCCTTTATATCGTTTTATGTTCGATATAGAGGAAGGGATTCAGTTGTGTGGGTCGAAGTTTATTTCAACACTTTTATAGCGGCTTCATAGTTGGGTTCTTGTGCGATTTCGGGGACGAGTTCAGCGTGAATGACTTTTCCATTTTCGTCAATGACCACGACTGCACGGGCCAATAGTCCGGCTAACGGGCCGTCTACCATTTCCACACCGTAATCTTTTGAAAATTCGGGCGAACGGAATGCCGATGCGGCAATTAAGTTTTTAATGTCTTCGGTCGTGCAAAAGCGTGATTGGGCGAAAGGTAGATCTTTGGAGACGGCCACGACGGTCGTATTGTCCAGAGATGCTGCCAGCTCATTGAATTTACGCACCGAAGTAGCACAGACCGAAGTGTCGAGACTTGGAAAGATGTTCAGTACAATGCGACGTCCTTTGAGGTCGTGACAATAAAGTTCCGTCAAGTCGGATCGAGTAAGTGTGAAGCAGGGAGCTTGGCTTCCTACTTTCGGCAATTTACCGTAAGTGTGTACGGGTGTGCCTTTGAAAGTGATTTTTTCCATTGTTGTTAATTTATAGATGAAACTATTTGTTTTTCTGTGCTTGTATGGGCCGGTCGTGTAATATTTGCCTGACGGCGAGTTCGAGTTCTTCGGCCAGTAGCGGGGAATATCCTATTTTTACGAATCGTATCGTGCCTTCGGGGTCGAGCAGGAAGAGGGTGGGGTAGCCTGTCACGCCATACTCGCCGGCTGTTTTTCCGGTATATTCCAGTATGATGGCTCCCGAACGGTTTTCTATGTTCTCGGGTTGTTTCTCTATGTAGAGTATAACCGGCGTCAGATTTTCTTGCAAGGATACGGATTCGGCTATTTGTAGGGCTTGTTTGCAAAATTCGCCTCGTTCGTCGAGGAATAAGAGCAGGCAGTTTTGTCCTTTCAACTGGTCGGAAGAAAACCGATGTTCACCCCATTTGTGGGAAAACTCCGGACTTTTTTGTCCTACCCGGTCGGAGGCTGCATAAGTGCCTTCTCGGAATCGGAGGAATATTTCTCCGTAATTTTCCAGCAGGTTGGTCTCACCGAAATAGTCGGAGGGGAATTTCGTATCCGTATCGTTTCCCGAATATTTTACAGTAACGGTTTGCGAACCTAAATGACCCGGATTATTTTCGGTTTCCCGATATAGGGGCATCCCGTCGTGGGTGTCGAATGTATAGAGTATGGTTCGGGACAATTCGCCCTTTACGGAGTCATTCACGAGTATGGCGTCGCACAGACGGTCCTGCACGAGCGTGTCGGGGAAAAATTGTACGAGACAATCTTTTTTCCCGACGAATGTTTTTAATTGTCGGGATATTTCAGCCGGGAAAAGTTCGGTGAACAGTCCCGAACGGTGTACTCCCGGATTGTTACCTCTATGTGCGAACGGTTCTTTGTCTTCGCGATGATGATATTCTCGTAGCCGATCACGGTCGAACCGAAAGTAATCGCCGTTGTCGTAAGCCATAAAATTGGCATACGGGCATGTATCGTTCTCGGCTTTGTAATCGATTAAGTATGAATATCCGCAAAGTGTGTCGATTGGATTTTTTCGATAGGAGAGTTCTGCCCGATAGTTTATTTCCGAATCGGTGAGTGGTAATGTCACTGTATATGTGAACTCGGTCCGATAGTTTTGAATGGAATCGAGTTTATGCCATATTTTGTCCGGGAATTGTCGAGCCGAACCGGGGAGGAGACCTATGAATAATATTCCAAAGAGGAGAACGAAAAGACGGTGTGGCATAATTTTATACTGTTATATCTATTGCAAGATAACAATTATTTCTCGCATTTTGTTCTCGGTCTTTACATTTTTTTCAAGGTTGAGAATCCTCTAATTGCGGGTGAGCCGGATTGTTTTTCTCTTTATTTTCTTTTTGTTTCAGATAGCGGGCATAACCGGCTCTTAAAAAGTCGTCTATGTCGGTGGGCAACACATCGGCTTCGGGAGGGTATGTCTCGTCGCTGTCCTCCAACAGGTCGAAAAGGTTACTCGGATTGTCGGGCATATAATCTGTTTCTTCGCTTCCGGTATTTTCATCGGTTACCGGTATTTCGTCGATATGCTCTTTTCGCTTTCCCGATTTCTTTTTAACGGGTTTTGTTTCATACTTTTTGGCGTAGCGTTCGAGTGTGTTGATATACCCCATCAATGTTTTCACTTCGTTGGGTTGTGTCATTACATCTAATGTGAGCAGTAACTCGTAGTATCGTAACAGGATTCGATACCGGAGTGTTTCTATTTTCAACCGTTGTTCTTTCAAAATTTGTTCTTGTGTTTCCATACTTCTGTTTTTTTAGGCAAATGTATGGTCTTGCCATCTTTGATTTATGGCATAATTGAACTTTCTTCGGAGGGTTTGTTCTTGGAATTTGTATGCCTTTTGTTTTAACCCCCTCGTTCTGCGGGAACTCCCCCTATATTTCCTTATGGAAACACCCCGTAATGCTACGGGAAACGGCAGGGGGAGAGGGTTGAATGTGGCATTTCAGTTTCGGTATAAGGATAGCATTGTGCACTTCTCCCTTGTGCTGTGAAGGTAGTATACTGCTCGGTCTCGTGAACCAAAGGGGAGGCGGACTTATGCCATACTCTGATGTCTTACTTTTTCAAATGTATAATAATGAATGGTAATATACAATAGGGGAGACACCGGTTCCAGAGGAGAGGGGGAGTAAAAAAGGAGAGATAACAGATTTCTACCTGTCATTTCTCCTTAGTCTGAAAGATAAAAGATTGTGGGGCGTGTTATCTTATCATTATTTTTTGTGTTCGGTTACCTGTGCATACTGTATAAATACCGGGGTTGGAGAGAGACACTTCGCTGTCGTTTCCCGTATAGACGAGTTGTCCTATGGTATTGTATATCCGATATGTTTTTCCTCCGTTTTCCACGTACAGGGTTCTGCCTATTACGGAAATACGTTCGTTATCATTCGAAATCGCATCTGTATTCGTGGCTTTGGCCTCAAACTTGGCAATAAGATCGATATTCTCGGATATGGCTATTGTGCGCGGATTGGAGATGTCGCCGTCATTCCAGTGAATAAATTGATATCCGGTGTTCGGTGTGGCTGTTAATAGAGCAGTCACGTTACCCATATCTTCGTTTCCCGAGCGGACCGACAGCCGGTGCGAGCCTGTTTCGAACTCGGCAGTTAGTTCGGTATCTTCCATAACGGTCACGGGTCTTGGATTCTCGGTATTCCCGTCATTCCATCGGGCAAATTGGAATCCTTCGTTGGGTAAGGCGGAGAGAATAACAACTGTACCCTCGGCATATTCACCCGAACCTTCTACTATACCCGTGGTGGCGTCAGCTGTTACTGAAAGGCTGTGCAGCGGTAAGAATTCGGCAGTCAGTTCGGTATCTTCCATAACGGTTACGGGTCTTGGATTCTCGGTGCTTCCGTCATTCCACCGGGCGAACTGGAATCCTTCGTTGGGTAAGGCGGAGAGAATAACAACTGTACCTTCGGCATATTCACCCGAACCTTCTACTATACCTGTGGTGGTATTGTCAGCCGCTACCGAAAGGCTGTGCAGCGGTAAGAATTCGGCAGTTAGTTCGGTATCGTCCATAACGGTCATGGGTCTTGGATTCTCGGTACTTCCGTCATTCCACCGGGCGAACTGGAATCCTTCGTTGGGTAAAGCGGAGAGAATAACAATTGTGCTTTCGGCGTATTCACCCGAGCCTTTCACCGTACCCATAGTTGCATCGTTCGATAAGACAGATAATCGGCAGACCGCGGTGAATTCCGCAGTTAAAGATAGTTCGGATTCTACGGTGATCTTACGAGGGTTCTCGGTATTTCCGTCGCTCCATCGAGCGAATAGGTATCCGACTTTGGGGGTAGCGGAAATTCTGACGATTTCACCGTCTTCGTACAGGCCTCCTCCCGATACGCTACCTTTCTCAATATCGGTCGAGAGGACAATCGTGTAGGAGGCTCCATCATTGCGCAAGTCAGTGAAGTTGCTCCAATAGTCTGCTTCGTGGTATCGGGTCTTGCTGCCTATTGGCACATATAATTTTGTAGTGTAATCTTCAAAGGTCGTCTCGGAGATAGTCGGCGGGATAGAAGCCGAAGAAATTATTCGTTCCAATCCATCACAACCGTAGAATGCGAAATCTCCTATGTGGGTTACCGTAGATGGAATGGAAATGGAATCTATCAAAGCCATGTCTTGGCAGATTCCTGATGGAATCAGACGTACATTTTTACCAAAGGTAAAGGCGGTTACCGTTTCAGGGAACGAGGTCGCAAAATCGGAACAATTTCGGGCATCCCATATAACCGACTTCAACCGGACACAATCCCCGAAAGCCTCTGCTCCTATGCTCGTCAGACTCATGGGAATAGAGACTGTGGATAGTCCACAGCCGTAGAAGGCTTTGCTGCCGATATTTGTCAGTGAGTTTCCGAGGTTCACCACTGTCACGCCCGAACAGCCGGAGAAAGCCTCCGCCCCGATATAGGTCGCGCCTTCGGGCAATGTTATTTCGTCTATCGCTTCCAATCCCCGGCAGAGGAAAGCGGGAATCCGTTCTACCCCCTCTCCGAAAGTGAATGAGGCGATATTCGGGCTGGCATTGAAGGGAGATGATGTAAAGTCCGAACACCAGCGCGCATTCCATATTACCGATGTCAATGCCATGCAGTCGTTGAAAGCATCGGCTCCGATGGTCGTTGTAGATAGAGGTATGCTTATGGATTGCAGCCCGATACAGTTTTTGAATACTCCATTTCCCAAAGTCGTCGTTTTTTGAGGAAGGATTATCTCGGTCAACCTTTCCATACCGAAACAGAGATAGGCAGGAATTTTTTCCACGTTTTCCCCGAAAGCGAATGCAGTGATATTGGGGCAGGTGTTGAATCCCGCAGAGTTTTCAGCACTGGTGAAGTCTGTGCAAGTACGAGCATTCCATCTTACCGAGGTTATTCCCGGGCATTCTTTGAATGCAGCCCTACCCATATATGTCACGGACTCGGGTATGGATATCTCTGAAATTTGTGTTATGCCGGAGCAAAGATACGCGGGAATCTTCTCTACATTTTCTCCGAAAGTGAACGAGGTGATGTTGGGACAGGTGTTGAATTGAGGTGAATAGGCCGAATTTGAGAAATTTGCGCATTTACGCGCTTTCCATACGACCGATGTCAGTTCCGTACAATTTTTGAACGCCTCTTTCCCGATGCTTGTCACCGATTCGGGAATAGTCACGGAAGTGAGTTTTTCCATATCCTCGCAAATGCCTTCCGGAATCTTTTCCACATTATCGCCGAATGTAAACGAGGTGATAACGGAGGTAGGGAAGACATTGTCTCTACTGAACGAACAATCTCGCGCATTCCATGTAACCGATTTCAGATTCAAGCAACCGGAAAAAGCGTTGGCTCTTACGCCTTCCAAATTTTGAGGGATCGTGATGGAGCTTAATTTTACACACCCGGAAAAGGCTTCTCTTCCGATTATCCCGGTTACGCCATCGGGAATGGATACAGAGGTTAACTTCGTGCAATCTTTGAACGAGGTATGGCCTATGTATGAGACTGTGGCCGGAATGTCGACGGTGGTTAAACCGGTGCAGCCCTCTAAACAGTTGTCGCCTATGCCTGTGAGGGTGGAGGGAAATGTGATAGAGGAAAGAGCCGTACAGTCGGAAAAAGCCGATGTGCCTATTCCCGTAATCTTTTCGGGTATAGATATATGTATCAGACTTTTACAACCCGAGAATGCTGTTGAACTTATTTCCGTGACACTATTGGGTATGTCGATGGACGTCAATGCCGTACAGGAGCTAAACGCAGATTCACTGATGACTGTCACACTGTTGGGTATGGAAACCGAGGTCAGTCCGGTGCAATTGGCAAAAGCTCCTTTTTCTATTTTTTTTATTCCGCTCTCGATAATGACTGTTGTCAGTTTGCTGCATCCGGCAAAAGCTCTTTCCCATTGAGTTGCGTTTCCGGGAATACGGATTGATGTCAATTGGGTCGAGCTGAAAGCGTTATTTTCTATTATGGTTACACTATTGGGTATATTTACGGAAGATAGACCCGAATAGTCAAAAGCCCCATTCCCGATTTTTGTCACGCTTTCGGGAATCTCGACAGATATCAATTTTTTACAGCTCTTGAAGGCTTGCTGCCCTATTTCGGTCACCCGATACATTTTGCTGTTGTAGGTGACTGTCTTGGGTATTTTCACATGCCCCGAATAAGAGTTCCCGGAATAGGGAGTCCCATTGTGGGTAACATATACCTCCGAATCTGAAAATTCTTTGTAATTGTAATAGATTCCTCCGCTCTCGAAATCGTAAGCGAGTGCATGCATCGAGAACATCAGCCCGGTTATTACCGGCAGCCATTTCTGTACTCGTGTTTTCATCATATGTATAAATTTTGTGTTGCCTCCCTGTCCCCCTTCGTTCGGCATTTAAAATAGAAAAGCGTGGGAACTTGTCAGTTTATCTAATAAGAGGTATCGCCAAACACCCAACACAAAATAAACAGCCAACCCACGCCAGTCGTATAACAACACCGCATGGGCGATTGATTGTATACGCAAGCATGAACGTTTGTACCGTCTATCCCTTGTGTTTTGAAAATTGGCGATTTTCTTATTAAGGATAAAACTAAACGCTTCAATAATATGTATTTGCCGGAAGAGACCATTGTCTTTCCTGCACCGCAAAGATAGGTCAAGAGAAGAATAAAATCAAATTTAAGTATTTGAATTTTTGTTCTCTACCGGATAATACTTGTTTTATTCTGCGCCGTAAAAACGTTCATGCCGGGTTGGCGCAGGTAATATAGAGTATTCAGATCGTTTTATTTTATTGGGGAGGGGGTATATAGATAGGGGAGCCCAGACTCTGTTACTTTCCCTGCCAAAGAAAGTCCTTGTTACATTATTCACTTTCTTTATTCATTTTTCTCAGCAGCGAGAAGAACGAACAAAGAAGCGCCGTCGCAGTTATCGGGCTTAACGGTTTGCCGCTACGGTCGCTGTTGGGGGCTGCGGAACTCGCATTTGCTCGGACTGTCCTCTCCCTCTTTCCTCCGTCTCCCTTGCGTTTTCACCGCCCGATAAAGGCGGGGATTTTTTCCCGAGCTTTTGATAGTCTTTCTAACCCCTCCCTTACTGCGTGCCACCTCCCCTATATTTTGCTGTGCAAAAACACCCCGTAATACTACGGGACACGGCAGGGAGGAGGGTGAGAGTAACCCTTTATTTATTGCAGTGAAGTGCACCTATATCGCATTACGACAACTCGTAAGGCTACGGGACACGGCAAGGGAGGAGTGTGATATCCGGTTTGTTGCTGTCGCTGTTTTTTAACCCCTCTGTTCTTTCAACCCCTCTATCATTATACCGATAGCCATTTGCCGGTCTCTTCGGGGGTGAAGCCTCTTTGGTGGACATAGTGTTCGCGCTGGGTTTCGTCGATGTGCCCGATGTGGAAGTAGCGGGCATCGGGGTGTGCGATGTAGAGTCCGGCGACAGAGGCATTGGGCATCATGGCGCCGTTTTCGGTGAGGGTTATTCCGATACGCGAGAAGTCTAACGCTCTGTCCCAATCGAAGAAAAGGGAATGGTCGGGCAGGGAGGGATAGCCTACTGCCGGACGTATCCCCCTATACCGGACGGAGAGGAGGGACTGCAAGTCGAGGTCGGGTTCATCGGGGGCGTAACCCCAAAATTCTCGGCGTATTTGCCGGTGCAGCCATTCTGCGGCGGCCTCGGCAAGACGGTCGGCGAGGGATTGGAGCAGGAGGGCGGTATAGTCGTCTCCGTCCCGACGCAAGAGCTCTATGCGACGTTGTATCTCGTTTCCGGCGGTGACGGCGAATAGTCCGGCATAATCGGGTTTCCCGTCGTTGGCGGGGCGAATGAAGTCGCTTAAAGAATAGTAGCGGGCATTGGCTTCGGATTTACGCACTTGTTGCCGCAGACAGGGTATGTCGAAATCGCTGTCGGGTAGCCGCAGTCGTATGATATTGTCGTAAGAGGCGGCTTCGGCAAGTAGGTAGCAGACTTGTGGAGAGGTGTTGTTTTCTGCTTCGAGGGTGTCGAGCAGACGATTCGCCTCTTTGTAGAGCTGCATGGCTTCGGCGGCTTTGGCTCTCTCGGCCGATGGGAAAGAGGCGAGCCAGACGGCTTTGCAGTGGTCGCACCCTTGCATGTCGGCTATGGAGGCATAGCCTGCGCCTATTTTCCATACGGAGAAGAATGCCCGCCAGTTGATGAAAGGTCGTATGTCGCCGACAGTGACGGGGACGGTGTGCAATCCCATTTGCCGAGGCCGGGGGGCGGTATATGTGTCCCAATCTATGTAGGGGGCGTATCTTTCGACTTCGGATAGGGTGACTAAATCGACCGGTTTCAAAGAGTTGCGCAGTGCTTCTTGTTCGGTGCGTATGCTGCGGATAAACTCCTCACGAGTTTGGGGATTGAGCAGTTGTGCGGCGATGAGCGGGTTTTGCGATGCGTCGCCGGCATGTATGACCGCACCGCTGTAACACGGGGCGATTTTGACGGCCGTGTGGAGTTTCGAGGTGGTAGCTCCGCCTATGATGACCGGTGTGTGCAGTCTTGCTTTTTCCATTTCGGAAACGACGTGGCACATCTCTTCGAGGGAGGGGGTGATGAGTCCGCTCAACCCTATGAAATCGGCTTGTTCGGCAATGGCTCGCTCCACGATTTTTTCAGCCGGAACCATCACGCCGAGGTCGATTACCTCGAAGTTGTTGCAGGCGAGAATGACGGCGACGATGTTTTTCCCGATGTCGTGCACATCGCCCTTGACTGTGGCTACAATGAATTTTCCCCGTTTGGAGGTTTCTCCGTTGCGGGTATTTTCCTGCTCGATGAGTGGTTGCAATATACCCACTGCTTGCTTCATGGTGCGGGCGCTCTTGACGACTTGGGGAAGGAACATTTTCCCGTCGCCGAAAAGTTGTCCCACCCGGTTCATGCCGTCCATGAGGGGTTGCTCGATGACGGCGAGTGCCGAGCCGTATTGACGGACGGCCTCTGCGAGGTCGGTTTCGAGGTGTGTCGATATGCCTTTGACGAGAGCTTGTTTCAGTCGGTCGGCGACAGGTTGCCGATGACGGTCTTCGTCGATATCGTTTTCTTTTTTGACTGCTTCGCCCCGATGTTTCTCGGCGAAGTCGATGAGACGTTCGGTCGCATCCGGCCGACGGTTCAATACGACATCTTCGATGAGCGCAAGAGTTTCGGTCGGTAGATCGTCGTAGGTAATCGATGTGGCGGGATTGACAATCGCCATGTCGAGCCCGTTGCGGATAGCATGATAAAGAAAGACGGCGTGCATGGCTTCGCGTATGAAATTGTTGCCTCGGAACGAAAAGGAGAGGTTGCTCACGCCTCCGCTCACTTTCGCTCCCGGCAGGTTTTCGTGTATCCAAGCCGTAGCCCGAATGAAGTCTACCGCATAGTTGTCGTGGCTGTCGATTCCGGTAGCTATCGCCAACACGTTGGGATCGAATATAATGTCGCAAGGCGCTAATCCTGCTTCTTCGATGAGGAGTTTGTAAGCCCGGGCGCAGACTTCGATTTTCCGTTCATAGGTATCGGCTTGGCCTTTTTCGTCGAAAGCCATGACGACTACCGCCGCTCCTAACCGTTTGATTTCACGGGCATGCGCGAGGAATGTTTCTTCTCCTTCTTTCAGGCTGATGGAGTTGACGATGGCTTTCCCTTGCAGACATTTCAAGCCGGCGGAGATAACCTCCCATTCGGAAGAGTCTATCATTACAGGAACCCGATAAATGTCGGGCTCGGAGACGATGAGATTCAAGAAGTCTACCATCTCTTTGCGGGCATCGAGCATGGCATCGTCCATGTTGATGTCGATGATTTGTGCGCCGGCCTCGACCTGTTTGCGTGCGATGTCGAGCGCTTCGGTATAGTTCTTTTCGTGAATGAGCCTCAGGAATTTGCGAGAGCCTGCCACGTTGCAGCGTTCGCCTATGTTGACGAAATTGTTTTCGGGGCAGACAACGAGGCCTTCGAGCCCGCAGATGTGCAGACGATTGTCTTTCGCGATGGGACGGCGGGGCGAGGCATTTTGTGTGATTTCCCGATAGCGGGCTATGTGCTCGGGTGTCGTTCCGCAACAACCACCCACGATATTTACCAGTCCCTCGTCGATAAATTCTTTTATTTGTGCAGCCATCGATGCGGGCGTTTCGTCATATTCGCCCAACCGATTGGGCAGTCCGGCATTGGGGTAAGCACTGATGTAATAGGGGGAGATCGATGCCAACCGATGTAGATAGGGTTTCATTTCTCTTGCTCCGAACGAACAGTTCAAACCTACCGAGAGAATTTCGGCATGGGAGACTGCCGTAAGAAAGGCTTCGAGTGTTTGTCCCGATAGCGTTCGCCCGCTTTCGGTGACTGTTACCGAGAGCATGACAGGAAGCTCTCGTCCTGTCGCTTTCATAGATTCCTGTGCAGCAAAAAGGGCGGCTTTGGCATTGAGCGTGTCGAAAATGGTTTCGATGAGCAGAAGATCCACGCCACCTTCTATCAAGGCCGTGATTTGCTCCCGATAGGCTGTCGCGAGTGTGTCGAAGTCGAGATTTCGCAAAGCGGGATTCTCCATATCGGGGGACATGGAACAGCTTTTGTTCGTGGGCCCTATCGAACCGGCCACGAATCGGGGTTTATCGGGTGTTGAATAGTCGTCGGCAGCCTTCCGGGCTATGCGGGCGGCTGCCCGGTTTATTTCCTTTACCTGACTTTCCAAACGGTAGTCTGCCATCGATATGGCGTTGGCATTGAAACTATTCGTCTCGATGATGTCGGCTCCGGCTTCGAGGTAGGCACGGTGTATCTCGTCGATGAGGTGTGGCGCGGTGAGACAGAGCAAATCGTTGTTCCCTTTTAATTCCACTGCCGAATCGGGGAACAACGAACCTCTGAAATCTTGCTCGTTCAGTCCGTAACGTTGTATCATCGTTCCCATAGCTCCGTCGAGAATGAGAATGCGTTGGTCGAGTAGTTGTTTCAATGTCTGCATATATCTCGGTCTATGATTGTCATATAACGAAAGATAAGAATCGGATAAAATGAATATGTTCGTTTTTTACCGAACCGTAGTCTGCTTTTCGCATTTGCCGAAGATACGGAAAGCTGGGAACAGCGACAAACGAAAATCTCATTTCCGACTTGGCTATGCCGAACCGTGTCCTATCTTCGCAGTTACAAATATAGGGATAATTGTTGTTTTGTCTACCGAAATATTTGTTGTTTGAAATGGAGTATGCAGTGGATTATTCTATTTTTGACCTTATTTTGTAGAGAAAATATTTGAATTTTCTTTTGTGTTTAGATATAATGTTCGTGGGCTACTGATTCGTGTCACAGAAGGCAAGAGGGGCACGCCGTTGTATCGGACGTATATTTGTTTGAAAGAAAATCGAGGTGAGGAGATGCCGGTCGTTTGTCGTTCGATAAAATGATAGCTCCCTGTTATTTTGGGTCGGATTTCTTTCCAGACGATACTTTATCGGGATTTTTGTTGATGAAGTCTTTCCAACTGTTGTAGCTTTTTTCGAGATGAGGCCGGTTGGTCTGGTAGAAATGGCAGAGAGCGGCGGCCAATCCGTCGGTGGCATCGAGAAGGGGTGGCATATTTTCATCGGGGATATGCAGAATGCGCTGTAACATGGCGGCGACTTGTTCTTTCGATGCACTTCCGTTTCCGGTAATCGACATTTTGATTTTTAACGGAGCGTATTCGGTAATGGGAATGTCGCGGGAGAGCGCGGCTGCCATAGCGACTCCTTGCGCTCGTCCGAGTTTCAGCATGGATTGCACGTTCTTTCCGAAGAATGGAGCTTCGATAGCCATCTCGTCTGGAAGATATTGTTCGATGAGGCCTAAGACCCGCTCGAAAATGCGACGTAATCGCAGATAGTGACTTTCGAATTTGTTTAATTGAATCACGCCCAGAGTCATCAGTTCGGGGGTGTTACCGACGATACGCAAGACTCCGTAGCCCATGACGTTGGTCCCGGGGTCGATGCCGATAATAATTCTATCGTTTGTCGTGTTCATTTATAAGTCGATTACTTCCAATAGGGTACTGAATCCCAATACTTGCTTGCCGAATTTCTTTTGCATATCGCAGAGTAGTGTTTCTCCGCACTCTTCGTGCCAACGTTCGAGCGTATCGGTATCGGGCGATTTGAATTGCAGGGAAAGACTTATGCCTTCTTCCTCATTCTCAGCGAAAATACGGGTCAGTTGCGGTTCTTGTAAAGCTCCGTGTTCCAGTACAGCCGGAATATAGAAATTTTTTAACCAACTTATAAATTCATCTTTCCGAGAGTGATCGGCGTGGTATGTGGTGTTGAATATAATCATAGTGGTATGGGGTTATCTTGTTGTTCGGAGAACCATATTATTCTTTTGACAAAGGTAAAAAAAATGGGGGCAGAAGCCAAATTTATTTGGCTCCTGCCGAATGCCTGTTGCCTCGGTCTATCGTGAAGGTAAAAAAACTTCTCAATATTTTGTACAGTCGTAAAAATAGTTTTATCTTTGCACCGCATTAAGGGGGTATTAGCTCATCTGGCTAGAGCGCGACACTGGCAGTGTCGAGGTGAGCGGTTCGAGTCCGCTATACTCCACATCGTTATCCGTCTTTTGAGGTACAACAGTTTATTCCCCGGTAAAACGGGGTTTCTTTTTTTATGGGGGGCAAAAGAGATAATACAAAGCAATAGGGGTAATCACATAGTTTCTGTCGAATGTGGCTTGCAATTATTGTATGCTTTTGCTGTACTGCTCATCGAGTTGTTCTTTATCTGTATGTTTATCATGCTTTTGTGCGTATCAGACAAAACCACATGGACAGTCTTCACTTGGTCGTGTATGGTTTTCCGTGTATATTCCAACCCCTCTCCCCCAGAAACGGTAGTTTCTGGGGGAGAGGGGTTGAGGAAAGTTTCATAGTAATTTCTGATTATGAGATTAACCCCTCCGTCCTTCGGACACCTCCCCTATATTTTGCGTTGCAAAACACAGAGGAGGAGGTTTAAAATATCCTTCCGATAGTAGAACATAAATCCTTATTCAAAGAGTCGACTTTCTTATTTTCAGAATATAGGGAAGAAGGGTATATGTCTGATATAAACCGGCTGATGAGATACCGTTTTCAACCCCTCCGCCACTTCGTGCCACCTCCCCTATATTTTTGCATTGCAAAAACACAGAGGAGGAGGGTAAATACAATCCATTTCGTTCGTTAAAATTTGGGTCTATCCCTACTAAATTTCTACTGAGTTTTATACCCGATCAATAAAAAAATCGTATCAGCTTATTGATAGAATAAGCTGATACGATTTTTAACCTATTATGATCTTCCGGGGCTATCGAACGACCGGTATTTTTACATTCTCTCGGCTTCCATCGGCATGTACAATACAACAAATATAAATGCCTGTTTGCAAATTGTCAAGGCTCATATTCGTCGTATAACCATCGACATTTTGCATTTTCATTACAGCACCGTTCATATTCACCAAAGATATACTCGATAAAGCTTTGTCAGTTTGTACCACCAAGTAGCCTCCATATGTATAAACTACTGTCGAAGCTAATGTTTGGAGTTCTACTTTTGACTCCCGGTCGTTATTCAGATATACTGGTATCTTCACAATTCTACTTACAGCATCGTTATTGGCTAACACGATTTGTGCTTCATATAAAGTATTTCTCTGTAATTGGGTTGCATCTAATGATACGGTGAGCGTTTCCATAACAGAAGGAGCGACAGAGAATTCATATTTATCAAGCGAGAGCCAGTTGATAGTCGGGGTGCGATTACCCATTACATTCGCGCGAATACAGAAGTTACTATTTAAACCTAAGTCTCCTGCTGACCACCATGTATTGCCAAGTTTAACCATATCGCCGAAGCCATTTTGTACATGACCGCCGTCGATACCAATCACGAAGTCTGTCGGTTCAAAGCCATCTATATTAACACCTATCCATAAATCGGTATTCCCTATCGTCAGAGGTTGTTCGAGCACAATATGATTCCAAGACTGTGCTATTGGGGAAAAAGTCTGTCTCATCAATTCATTTCCGGCATTTGACTGTGAGCCTTGACCGAAAATTACCACCTGAGCTTTGTCGGGTACGTCGTTTATATATACATCGACACTACTGATTTGCATACCCGACAATCCAGCAAGCATATTGCCCGGAAAATACTGTGCATACACGGCCGAAGAACCACCGCTGAGCGATACTTCGCTTTCGAGTCCGTTGTCATAGCGCAATACGAATTCTGCCTGCGACTCGGTTTCTTTCGCTTTAACCGAATGGGATTTTGCAGATTTTGTAAATCTCCAAGAAGGTTTGCTATTTTTTGTAGCAAAAGCCGACTGTTTGCTGCCCGGAGAGTGAGGTAGAGCATAAAGTACCGATGCTGTTCCTGTAAGCTCTGCACTACCTTCGTTCTTTATTTCTAGCGTTACCGGTCGTACGTCGAACGATTGGTACGAATCGATGATACTTAATCCGGGTTTAATGATCGGTGAATTGTCGGAATGTTCCACGACCAGTGTATAATCTTCTGTTTCTCCATAACCATATTGACCGCAAGCGCTAAGAATGTCTTCATAAGAAGCTATGATTCGTAGGCGTCTTTCTCCCGGCACGACTACCGCCTCGTCAGGAATCGATACTTTAATAGATCCCTTAGGAAGATAACCGATAAACTCGCCCGCTTCGTCGAACGAGCCGTTTCCATTCCAATCTACCCATGCACCTATATATAGACTTCCGCCTTCACACTCTACGTTCAAATCTAGCACTTCACCGGGTTTAATGCTTGTTTTCATATCAGAAAAATCGCTGTATACGTTACCCTCGCTTGGGTTGCTAATGCTTCCAATTTTGACTGAGGTAATGTATTCGTAACTTGCATCCGTCGAATACGATTCGCAAACTATCCCTTCTTCTCTTTTTGTAATAGAGAAAAACATGGATTGATGGGCTGTTTGTTCATCGCCTTCCGTGACATTGCGTATTTCGATATTATGTTTACCCGGTTGCGAACAATCGATCCGTTGGTCAAACGTGTGTTTGTAGCTCTCCATAGAAGCTAGTGTCACACCCAGTTCTTCGGTTGCCAGTAATTTATCGTCTAAATATAATTGAAGTTTCGCATCGGATATAGCTTGCTCACCGATATTCATTACTTCCACCTGTACCTTTTCATATTTGTCGCTTGCTGTTTCCAAAGGAGATAATAAACGTTCGAACTTCAATGCTTTTTGTGCAATGTAGTCGCCGTCGCCCGTTAAACAGTAACACATGGATAACTGAGAGGTCATATATTCTTCGTAAGCCTCCATCCAAATTAAACCTATTCCGGGGACATTGCTACATGTGAACACACTGAAAGCACAATTATGCGTTTCGTTGTCTACTTTGGCGGCTGCTACCGAAAAGAAACCGCTTTCTAGACAGATTGTTTCGTCCAATTCAACCGAAAATTCGTAAATGCGTGCCAAATCATCATATTCGCTTGCACTCACTCCGGTGAATTTTCCCAAGACATCGAATTCTTTGCGGTAGACTTCTTTGCCGGGGTAACCGTCGGCTCCCATTTCATAAAACGCCACTTCAAAACGGATCGGTTCTGTCATTTCGCCATTTTCATCGATGCCGCCACGGTCGGCGCAAGACAACTACTCGTAATTTTCTTCGTCCCAAAACATGAATCTCCCTAACCAGCGAATTCCGTTCACTTTCTGATAGCATCCAGAAAAGGATTGGTAAAATTTGGTAGCTCCGTCGGCACGACCCATATCGGAACTTTGTTGTCCCATATAGTCGGCATCGCTACTAAATGCACCTGAGAGAACGGTATTAGGAGGACACCCCAATGCATCGTCAACGCTATTGCGCGGTTCTGCCTTCAAAAAAACATTGTTTTCGTATACAACCGCTACTTTTTCTTTTTCTCCAAATTTACTTGCATGCTGTTCGCCAAACACATTCACTGTAAACAACATTACAAGCAACACGCTCATGTAAATCTGTTTCATTTTCTTTGTTTTTTTAATTAGTTTAATTCTTATTTAATTATGAGAGCGCAAAATTATAATATTATAAATAAAGTAGAGAATAAAATAATTTAAATGGTTTTTTCTTAATATTATTTTATATGCAATAGGTGTATCTGTATAAAGTAGGAAAAGTATGTACAAAGACTTCCTATGAAATCTTATTTATAGGGTAAGTTTTTTGTGTAAAATTGTATGCTGTCTAACAAATTTCTGTAACTTTGAGCTTTAAGAACGATAATACTAATCGTTAAATATCATAATTGAGTATTATGAATAGATACTTTTATCACTGGATTTCTAATATTCAATGAAATAGTTTATCTCTCATGTTGGGTTTACGTCGCTTTCTGCTTTTTTTCGTAAGCGGGAAATCTATGATATGGGTATATAACAATTATCGTAAAGAAAATAATAACCATAAATTGAAATGAAGGTGAGACATTCGAGATTTTCGGTCGGAGTGATCCTGTTTGCATTAGCGATGCTTCCGACAATGGCACAAGAAAGAGCAGCCCAAATTCGGGAAAAATTGTTGAATCGGAATCTCCACTCTGTAATCGTAGTATCGCATCGAGCAGACTGGCGTAATTTCCCTGAGAATTCGTTGGAAGCTATCGAGAGCGCGATTCGCATGGGGGTCGATGTCGTTGAACTCGATTTACAGCGGACGAAAGATGGAAAATTGATATTGATGCATGATTCTAAACTCGATCGTACGACGACCGGGAAGGGTAAGGTCTCGGATTGGACGCTCGATTCTATTAAAACATTGCGGTTAAAGAACGGTTGCAATATCAAAACAATACACAAGGTTCCCACTTTGGAAGAGGCTTTACTTGCCGCAAAGGGGAAAATAATGATTAACTTGGATAAAGCCGACCGTTATTTCGATCAAGTTTATGAATTGTTGCAAAAGACCGGTACGACCGAACAGATAATCATGAAAGGCAGTAAGCCGGCGAAAGAAGTGAAGGCCCGATTCGGGAAATATCTCGATGAGGTAATTTATATGCCTATTGTGAATCTCGATAAAGAAGATGCAAAACGACAGATAGATGTGTTTGTCGAGGATATGCGGCCGGCCGCTTTCGAATTGTTGTTTGTCAAAGACAGTAACCCATTGCCCCGAATGCTTGCCGATTCGTTGAAAGGGGAGTCCCTTATCTGGTATAATACTTTGTGGGACACAATGGCGGGAGGACATGACGACGACATGTCGCTTGCCAATCCTGACGAGGGGTACGGTTATTTGATCGATGTACTCGGCTGTCGTATCATACAGACCGACCGTCCGGCATATTTGCTCGATTATCTGCGGAAACGAGGGTTACACGATTGATTTTTGTTTATTGTGAGAATGAATAGAAGTTTTATTTATTCCCAGAGATCGGGTATGGGAGAGTGTCCCACGGCGTTAGGCGCTTGATGGAAAGGCGTTTTTGTACCGGAATGTATTTCATATAGCGATTTGGCTGTTTCGATAGCCGCATCGACCATATAGGGATAGGGCCTGTCGGTAACGTCGATAAAACCGCAATTGTAATTCTCCCCGTCGGTGCGTCCGTTGATGTTCTGATCGATCCATCGGAACCAGCCTGTACCGATGAGCCCTCGGTGAGCAAAGGCGTTTTCGGTATAATACCGAAAAGCATCTCCTCTTTCTTTTTGTGAGTTCACTTGCCACAGGGATTGTGCGAGTCCTCTGTCGACTGTCCCGAAGTGGTACTCCCCGATAATCATCGGCAAGCCAGAGATTTCCAACGCATGATTCATTTTTTCGTGGTCGGGAGATAGAGCGTAGCAGTTGAAACTCAAAGCATCGAACGACTCTTTACTAATTCGTAGCAATTCATCGTCTAATTGCTCTATGTAGCCATATCTTATTCCTAAGTTCAGATGATTGGGATCGTTCTTCTTTAACGATTTGGATATGGCTTTCATGAGTTTCTCGAATGTATTGTATATAAAAGTTTTGCGGGAGCCGGGTGTATCGCCGGATTCTTTCAGAAAATTTTGTAATTCTATTTTGATGGGGCGATCTTTTCCATTTAAAATTAATGAACACAGGCGATTTTCTTTCGAAATCCAAGCAGGTTCGTTTCCGATGAAATAGCCTATTAACCAATGATTGTTTTTGTATTTTGCCACATTACGGACAATCGCTTCGTCTATCTTTTTTTCAATTCCGTTGTCATATACGTCCATCAATCCCATCAGTTCGTTTTCGAACCCTATGTTTTCCAAAGGTAGAATGAATGCTTTTCGATTCTTGTCGTATATAGTTTTATCCGACCAGTTTGCAAGGGTATTCAATCCCCACTTGTCCATTCTTTTGATTGTCATTTCGGCAGCTCGGTCGAGATAATTTTTTCCGTATCGACGATATAGGTTCCAGATACCGAAAGAGGCTGTATGTGTTTCGGGCGATACATTCTCGGATTCGACGAAAAGTTCTCTGGGCGGAAGTTCTTGAAACATATTTGTGCATTTGTCGGTGTTTTTCGTGTAGTAGTCCCCGACGGGGGCGACGCAATCGACCCCATAGGAGAGGAACAAATATCCGTCCGGGTCGATGAGCCACCAACGATCGTCGATCTGTTCTGTCCTGAAAAGGCCCGTCGATTTTACTCGTTTGTTCAAATAGCCTCCATAACGAGAATAGTTGAAATTTTCTGTTTCGTTGATTTCGGTTTCTTCTTGCAGCCATTCTTTTTGAAGTTGTTCTTCGGAGTAAATTTTTCCTTCATAGTCGCCCAAGTTCCATTGACCGAACTTGTCGAAAGCGGGCTTATTCTCTAAGTACCTGTCGCCGGGATCGTCTTTTGACAAAGCGATCGATCGCAGTTCGATCGTAGGGTTATCGATAGGGGCTCTCATGCGTATGCCTATTGAATCTACTCCTGTCAAAGGGCCTCGTTTCCCTCCCAAGTTGATCCAGCCTGTTGTTCTCGGTTGATTGGAAGTTGCTGCTATATCGTGTTTGGCAACGGGTAGTTCTCTGAAAAATCTCAGTGGAATGGTTAATTTGTTCCATGCGTTGGGAACATATGATATAAGTCGTAGTTCGTTGTATCCTGAGTCGGTGGTGAATCCTAATTGAAATCTCTGCGGCGTGGTGGAACGAAATTCTATGGTTACATAGTCATACTCGTCCCAATCGGTAGGTAGTTGGGGTGCGATGTCTTTTATCGCGATTTTTTTACCCGACACGATTTTCTTGCTGTCGAATTGGAATTTTACAGAATCGTTGGTATGGCATGATGTCAAACCGAGAACGAGGGAAATGATTCCGTAGGATAACAGTCTGTTTTTCATGATTGATGGGATTGTGATTTTTATTTTTTTTCGGGAAGTGGTATGGAATATTGAATGTCGTTTTCGGCGAATACTCGTACGTAATCTACATACATATCCGATGCATTCCCGAAACGTTCGAGGTCGATAGGCCAACCGCTTATTCCTCCAATCGCGTAGTTTATCAGGAAGAAAAGCGGTTTTTCTTTTGATATGTCGTTCGTTGTATGCCTCAGTACTTCGATACCGTCGAAATAGTATATCGTTTCGTCTCGTCCTACATATAGACCATAGGTGTGGAAGGTGGTGGACCAATATGATTTTCCACCTAGTTCCATGATGGGAACTCGTTTATTAAAGCGTTTTTTATATGTCCCATCGGGTTCTTTTTGTCCCCAGAAATGGCTCGTGATGGAGTAGCCCGGGTGGTTGGGGTTACCTTTTCCTACCCCTCCATAGGCTTCGACAATATCCAGTTCGTCTCCATTGATGCCTCGGTCGATACTGGTGAGAGTCCAAAATGCAGGCCAAGTACCGGGTGCAGACTGGGCGGTAAACCTACATTCGAGATAACAGGGGGCTTTTGTGAAAAATCCTTCACCGTCCATATTTACAGACGATATTAGTCCTGAGCTTCCTTTTGTTCCGGCTCTTTTACGGGCTTTAATTTTCAAATAGGTGTCGACTTGTTCGAAAGGATTATCAGGACCGTCGACATCGGAAAATGGCCAGCCGCTGAAATCTCCGTATCGGGGCTTGTGAGCGCAGTACCGGGCGTTTTTGCCGTCATTGGATATGGATAATTCATTATCGAAGTCATCTTCAAATACGAGTTTCAGTCCTTTGGCCTGAGAGGGAACGGTATCCGGTATACCGTAATTCCATTTTTTACCGGCTTTGTTGTAGAGCTGTAACTCAAATACATCTTTTTTCCCCTCGTTGTTACTTGCGTATATGCGGATATTTGTAGGGCCGTAGGGGAAGTCCCGGGCTGGAAAGACGAAAGAGACCTTTTCAGCTCCTTTTGTTTCAATTCCTCCCGGGGTGAGGTTTACATCGTGCCCCCATTTATTGGGTTGTCCTGTCGTGGGTTGTTGCCAACAATAAGCATATACTCGATTCATTCCCGGTGCTCTCAATGTGATTTTTGTGTCGTCGGTGATAACTGTACGTAATCGAGGTGTGATTATTTCGATCGATTTCGTCCACTTGTCGTGAGTCGTATCGTTTCGGCTGAAATTGAAATCGGCATAGATGTTTTGATTGTGAGATGTCTGAGCGGTTATAAAAAATATATTCAGTATGGACAGTATTACGGTGTATTGCCAAAGATTTTTTCTTGATTTCATAGGTCGAAGTGTCGTTTAACTGGTAATCAGATGTAAGTTCTTTTTTATAAAGACGATAAAGAGAGCTTTTTGTGTACTACTTTATCGATGTTTTTTTGTTCAAGAAGGGCTTTCCTTTCTATTCGTAATATGTCATTGTATTTCATAACGGGGTTCAACGAAGGGGTGGGACGGGTTCCCGAAATTTTCGAACTGTTTTTGGAACTTCTCATAGGGAATGATGTTTACAAACTGAAAAGCGAGATGGAATGTTTAGCTCTTTTTGTATGGAGTTTGGGGAAATTGTTAGAAATTTATATGCAAGAATTGAATTTTACAGATTTTTTGTATCTTTACGCCTCGTAATTTAAATGAATAGAATATGAAAAAGATTAGAGCTGCCATTGTCGGTTATGGCAATATAGGGCATTTTGTTTTAGATGCTTTGCAAGTCGCTCCTGATTTTGAAATAGCGGGTATAGTCCGTCGTCGTGTTTCGGAGGTTCCCATGGAATTGTCGGCTTATCCGGTAGTGTCTTCTCTCGACGAGTTGAAAGATGTGGACGTCGCTATTCTTTGTACGCCTACTCGCGAAGTGGAACATTTCGCTATCAAGGCTCTCGAAAAGGGTATACGAACTGTGGATAGTTTCGATATTCACACACAGATATGCGATTTGCGCAAAACGCTCGATGCAGCAGCGAAAAAATACAATTCGGTCGCTATTATATCGGCGGGTTGGGATCCCGGAACGGATTCGGTCGTGCGAGCCCTTATGGAGGCTTGTGCCCCCAAAGGTATCACGTATACTAATTTCGGTCCCGGTATGAGTATGGGACATACGGTCGCTGTGAAGGCTATCGCCGGAGTAAAAGCGGCTTTATCGATGACTATACCTTTGGGAACGGGTATACATCGTCGTATGGTTTATATCGAACTTGAAGAGGGTTATACATTCGAAGAGGTGGCTCACGCTATAAAGACCGACGATTATTTCGCCCATGATGAAACGCATGTCATGCAGGTGGAGAGTGTCGATGCTTTGAAAGATATGGGGCATGGGGTGAACATGACTCGGAAGGGTGTTTCGGGAAAGACACAGAACCAGCGGTTCGAGTTCAATATGTCTATCAATAATCCGGCATTGACAGCTCAGGTTTTAGTATGTACGGCTCGTGCCGCTATGTTGCAACGTCCCGGTTGCTATACGTTAATCGAAATTCCTGTTATCGATTTACTGTATGGTGATCGAGACGAGTTGGTGCGTCGGTTGGTATAAGCTAAATGCATTTGTTTATTCGACGGGATTGTTAACAAACAATAGAAGGGGAAATGGTTTTATCATTTTTCCTTCTATTGTTTTTCGTATCTTTGGTTGGGTTAAATATAGGCTGGGTCTTAGCTGATAGATTTGTTTTTATATTCGGCGTGTACTATCTTTGTACATACGAAGATAGACTGCGGTTCGGTATAGTCAAAACGGAAATAAAATTTCCGTTTGTCTCTGCACTCACCTTGCACTATCTTTGCCTCTGCCAATATCGGTAGGGTTTTATTTTTACTAAAATATGTTGACTGAATTTATTACATGGACTGCTAATCCGGCTCTTTACGACGGTTTTATCGAGATACGGTGGTACGGATTGTTTTTTGCTATCGGTTTTATTGTCGGTTACAACATGATGGAACGCATGTTTCGTCATGAGCAGGTGAACCTGAAATGGCTCGATTCGTTGTTTATTTATGTGATAATTGCGACGGTTTTGGGCGCTCGCTTGGGACATTGCTTGTTTTATGCATGGGATTATTATTCGCAGCACCCCTTAGAAATATTGAAAGTGTGGGAAGGCGGTTTGGCGAGTCACGGAGGTGCGATAGGGATTATTATCGCCATTTGGCTATATTCCCGACGGGTTACTCACCGGAATATGTTGTGGACTTTTGACCGATTGGTCGTTCCGGTCGCTTTGGTCGCTGCGCTTATTCGTACGGGTAATTTGATGAATCATGAGATTTACGGACATGTGACGACTTTGCCGTGGGGATTCCGGTTCATACAGAATTTATCGGAGTGGATGAAGGGTGCTGCTCCTATTTTTACGGAACCGTCGCACCCTACCCAGATTTATGAGGCTTTGTGTTATCTGCTTCTGTTCGGATTGCTTTTGTATATGTATTGGAAACGTAATGCGGAGGAACGGGAGGGTCTTATTTTCGGGACCTTTTTGATAGGCATATTTCTACCTCGTTTTTGTATCGAGTTTATCAAGAACAATCAAGAGGCGTTCGAGGAGACTATGTTGTTGAATATGGGGCAGTTGTTGAGTATTCCGTTCGTTATTGCCGGGGTGTGGTTGGTTATTCGTGCTTTGTCTCGACCGAGAGTACCGATTAAATTTGCGAAGGAGAAGAAGAAATAGATTGTGCAAACAGTCTTATGTTTTTCTATTTCTAACCCCTCTCCTTAGGGACTGTCGTCCCTTCGGGGTCTCCCCTATTGCTTTGCGACTCCCCGCAATACTACGGGACACGGCAGGGGGGAGTATAGAAATCTTACAACAACGTTGCTATACTGTTTTTTAACCCCTCCGTCCTTCGGACACCTCCCCTATATTTCGCGGTGCAAAACACAGGGGAGGAGGATTGAAAAGCTGCCTTTTTCCCATGCTGTTTTGTGACACTCCGCAATGCTACGGGACACGGCAGGGGAGGATATAGAAATCTTACAATAACGTTGCTATACTGTTTTTTAACCCCTCCGTCCTTCGGCCACCTCCCCTATATTTCGCTGCGCAAAACACCCCGCATACGGGGCACGGCAGAGGAGGAGTTTAAAATATCTTCCCAATAGTGGGACATAAATCCTTATTCTAAGAGTCGACTTTCTTATTTTCAGAATATAGGGAGGAGGGAGATTCTTTTTCCTTTATGGTCTAGTATTTTTATGTGGCGAACGGGAGCTATTTAACCTACTCTCCCTCTGCTCGTCGAAGATGAGATATTTTCGTTTTAACCCTCTCGCCCTGCGGGCACTCCCCCTATATTCGCTTACGGAAACACCCCGTAATGTTGCGGGATAGGGCAGGGGCGAAGGTGGTGGGATTCTTGTTTGCCAAGAGAAATCTTATAGCCTTATCTGCAAAAATCATACGAAATTTCCTATCGGCCTCGGAGTAGAGGCGGAGTGTCAGATATGGTTTTTCCCTTTTTCGGCTTTCGGATTCACTGGGAACCTGCCGAAATCAGTAATCGTATTCGAGCGTGAAATCGTCTAAGAAGAGTACGCTACCGTCACCCCCGGTGAAATAGTCGCCATATTTACTAGCTGATGCTACTATTACGATATAGGTGGGAATCCGGTCGGTATCTCGATATTCGAGTTCAAGAGTGAACGGTGTGTATTCGGTTACGGATTTTCCGCTGTACATATCGGCATAAGCGATAATATGCGGGTCGTTTTTGTCGAATAGTTTGCGGTCACTTGGTTTTGTGCGTATCTCGACCGGCTCGCTCCAATCCCCGAGTGCTATGAAGATTTGGCAGGTATCGGGTTGTCCGATAAGATATTTCATCTCGTCGTTCGATTTGTTTATCTCGACCGAGGTGTATTTGAAATATCCTTTTAGCCGTGTGGGACGTTGGGTAAATTGTTTTCCGAAGTTGAGCACCCCGTTGGTTCCTTCTGTACGGAGGTAATTTCCCGTGTACATATTCCCGGCAGCCAGTTTCCCGATGGAACCTATTCCTACAAACTTGGTCGCTAATTTAGCCGCTTGTCCGGTTCCCGACCAAGTGTCGTCGGTGGGTTGTGTATTGCTGTCACCCAATGTGGTGGCTCCTTTATTGCCTGTATCCCAGAAGTTTTCGCTTCCTTCGGCCCATGGATTCCAGACTTTTCCTACTTTGTTCCAATCGTCGAAACTTCCGTTGGGAAGTTCGGCTGCGCTTCCGGTCGTAAATGTTATTTCGTTCCCTGTCAAGTCACCAGATACGGCTCGGCATACATAGGTCGTGTTGGCTTTCAAATGTATCATGCGAGCGGTGAAACTTCCTTTATCGTGTGTGACGTATTCGTCGGGGACTTTTTCCCATGTGCCGGCTGTCGCTTCTTTTATTTCGAATCCATTTTCGGCATCTTCTTTTCCGCTACCGTGCAGCCAAGCAACATTCGTCCAAGCATCGACCCCGTCGGTAGATATTTCGGATTCAGATGGTACGATATATAGGGTCCATTCTTCCATAATACCGTGGTATACGATAATGACTTTTTGGTATCCCAAAGAGAAATCGGTGAGTTTTTCTTTTTCGGGAGAATATGAGGTTATTCCCTGAGGACCTAAAACGAGTTCGGTGATTTTTATGTTTGCTAAATCGATGTCTTTGTTGACATAGGCAATGGCTCTGTGATTATGGGCATCGAATACCGGTGCTCCTATTTGTCCCTCTACTCTGAAACTTCTTTCGATATTTTGGGTGGCATTTATCGTCCATGTGTAGTCTTGATAGATGGAGAGGGTCAACGTGTAACTTTTGGAGAGGTCGATAATCGAATCGGAAGGAAGATCGGATACGGCTCCTTCGGTGAGATCGAGGGTTTCGATATGTACTCGTCGCAAATCGACCGTATCGGACAATTCCATCGTTACCATGTGTTTGTCGTTGTCGATAGCGGCTGTACCGATTTGTCCGTCGGCGGAGATCCCTAATATCTGCGCTTTGATGCGAGGGTAGGGAATATCGTTCTTAATACAAGCCGATAAGAGGAGTGTACATAAAAGAGAGTATATGATGTGTATATCGTTTCGTTTCATTTTACTTCTATATGTGCAGGCACATGCCAATGTTGATGTTGAACAAGTTTATTTTGAAATCGGCTCCGCTCGATCTACGACTTCCGGTTTCTTCGTTATTCGTCGTTTGTTTGATCGTTCCGTATCGTAATCCGGCTACTCCGAACGAAACACTGGTACTGATGTTGTTCATGATAAATACGCAGAATCCCGGATTTAACCCCAATTTGATTTCAGATGTCGTTGTTTTGGTATTTTTCAATGACTCGTCGCTCCCTCTTACAAAGCGGTTCGAACCGCTTGAAAAGGCTAATTCCGTTTCGTTGAAGAAGCCGAAGCGCTTGTTTTTGTCGATTCCGATATATGCCCTATGGAACAGAGCGGCCGAGAAGGTCTCGCCTAAATAACGTATATCGCCCAAATTGAATTGCATATCGTCGTCGATGTCTATATCCAAATTGTCTAAGTTTGCACTTAAATGACTGTATCCGAGTTTTATACCTATACATTCGTTGTCTTTGATGAAATAGCCTACGAATGGGTTCAGGGTAGTTATGTTGCCTTTGAAATTAAAATCTTTGATGAAGATCAGGAGGTTATTGTCTTTACTGTCGAATTCTCCGTGCGAGAGAGTCAAACCTGCGATCCATTGCTTTTGGGGAATGAGCAGATAGTTTTTCAATCCCCGTTTGTATTTTTTTCTGCTGAGCCCGTGTTTTTCGGCGATCGTATCGGGCTCGGACATGGCGACAGAAGTGTTTCTCGGAACGATGGTTGCTGTCTCGGGAATGACGGTTGTCGAATCTTGCACTTCGGCATGAAGCAATATTTGCCCGGGAATGAGTATTCCTATTAAAATCAATATGTATTTTAAGTTTTTCATAAATAAAAAGCGATACCTAAACCCAAAGAAAAGATGTTGACTTTGAAGTTTGCCATGTTTTGAGACCGTTTACCGGTATAAACTTGGTCGGTGGTCTGTTTGACATGACTGTAATTAAAACCTAATAAGCCGACGTTTACCTCGATGGCTGTGTAGTCATTGAGAAATGCCATGAGCCCCGGCGCTATTCCGATATTGAAGTTGAACGAACGCTCGAATGTTCCTGTGAGAGATTCTCCCGACCCGTTTACCATTTTCGATTCTCCACCACCCAAGGAGAGTTGCAGTTCATTGAAAAGTCCGAAGCGGCTACTGTTCCCGATACTGATGTAGTTACGCATGATCGCCATTCCCGAATAGGAGTGGCTCAGACTATACACGTTGTCCATGTCGAAGTTGAGATCGTCGCCTATCTTGATGGAGGCATTGTCGAGCTTCGTTAGGCTTCGTTCATAGGCAAACCGACCTCCCAATCCCAAATTATCTTTGACGATGTAGCAAAACATGGGGCTCACTTTGAATGTGTAGCCTATACCGTCCATGTTTTCGATGACGAGGAACTGGTAGTTGTCGTTGCTATATTCGGAATAGGATATGGAATTACCTACTACCCATTGTCCTTTGGGTATGAATGTATTTAGTACAATACCTCGGTCGAACTCCTGAGCGTGAACCGTAGTAAGGCTTACCCCCAAAAGCAGAGATGAGCATATCGCAGAGATGAGTTTATTCATAAATCAATTCTAAATCGTCGAGCCACATGGTACTACCCGTGCTACCTGTAAAGTAGTCTCCGTATTTGCTGGCAGAGGCCACGATTACAATGTAGCTGGGAATACGGGTAAGAGAACGGTAATCGAGCGGAATTTCAAACTCCAAGAGACCACCGTCTTGACCTTGTGTCTGGGTTGTTAATTCTTGTTCGCCATAGGCGATTATTTTTTCGTCATTTTTATCGAACAAGTTTTTATCTTTTGTCGTGATACGTACCGGGGCATCCCAGTCTCCAAGTGCGATATAGACAATGCCTATATCTGTCGCGCCATTTGTAAGAGCATCTGTTTCGGAATAGTCTACGGTTCCCGGCGTGTATTTAATATATCCGCGAAGTTTGGACGGTCGCGAGGTAAATGCTCGTCCGAAATCGAGGATACCGTTCGTACCGTCTCTTCCGATAAACTGTCCGGTGAACAGGTTTCCGGCAGCAAATTTGCCAATACCCATGATACCAACGAATTGAGATTGTAATTTAACGGAATATTTACCGCTGTGTTTGTAGGTCTCGTCGGGTGTAGTCACGTTTTTATCCATCATCGCAGAACCGTGGTTCCCGCTATCCCAAAACATTTCCCCTCCTTGCGGGTATATTACCATTGCTTTGTCCGGGGTATGCCAATCTTCGAAACTGCTGTTGGGCAGTGTCGTCGCTTCTTCGGTAGTGAACGTTATTGTTTTTACCGAGGCTTGTGTTCCTGCAACGGCTTGATATTCGTATGTCGTTCCCGGTTCGAGTTGCGTTACCTCGGCAGACATACTTGTTCCCGACAGGACGGCAGGAACGGATATCCATTCTTGCGAACCGGATTTGCGATATTGGAAAGAGAGAGTTTCCGATGTTTCTTTTACCAAAGTCCCTGATAGCGTGGCTTTCTTTGCCCAGATACCGGATCTTGCCGGGGCTTCCGTAACGACTATGGCATCGGATACGACTATCGTCAAAACCTGTGTATTTTCTTTTTCATTTGTATCGACGGCTTTTATCGTGAAGATATATTCTCCGTCGGGGAGCGATTTTACAAAGTTCTCGGACAGAGTGATTTTTGCGTTCGAAAGGTCTTTATCTTCCTGATAGATGTGTTTTGCTCCGATGCCTTTGACTTGAAATTCCGTGATGATGTCTTCGGGGGCCGACAGGAAATCGATGGAATCGGCCGAGAGTCCTAAGGAGGGGAATTTTTCACAAGAAAGTTTTACATTTTTCAATTTGGTCGCGGCATTCACCCAAATCGCAGCTTCTTTTCCGCTGTTCGTTTCGTAATAAAGCGGTTGGGTTATATCGAATTTGTCTCCGACAATTTGCGGACGTTGTGTAATCACTACATTATGGGTGGAGTCTACGGTCGATTCATTTACTTTGACATCGATGAATGTACCTCCGGTCGCTGCGTTGTCGACGTTATAGCTGAATGTGAATGCGTATTTCGTCGCTTTAACTACGTTTTCGACAACCCCCGATTGGGTATAGTTTTTACCGTCTGTTTTTTTCCCTTCGAAACTCCATGCCAAGCTGCGGTCTTTCCCGTTGAGCATATAGTATCCTACGGAATCTACGGTAGATTCTGTAAATGAGAGCTCGCCGGTAGTAGTAAATATTTTTACTTTATAGTCGGTTACAACGTTTGCTAACTCGGGCGAGAACGCAACCGTCGCCAACGTATTTGCAATAGTACATTTCACTTCGGCCGAGGTAGTTTCTCCGCTTTGGACGGCGAAGTCGGCCGATCCTGTATAATAGGGGGTATCGAATGCCGCCGGGACAGAATCTCCGGCTATTACAAAGACATGATACTGTCCGCTTGCCAAGTTCAGTATATCGGGCATGGGGCTTTCCATATCGTAATAACGAATGAGCCCTTTACTGCTGTATATGCGGGTTTGCATGGAGGCATATATGCCCGGGTCGATAGCACGGGAAACGACAGCCACCTCGTCAGAAACTTTTACGTTCAACCGTACCGATCCTTCGCCGAGGGTCATGTCTTCTTCTTTACAAGCCGATAGCAGTCCTACAAGGAGCAGTCCGCAAGTAAAGTATGTTTTTATATAGCGTTTCATATTATTCTGTTACGAGTATTAATGTTTCTGTTGTCGTTCCTTGCGCGTCGGTAGCCTTTATGATAAAGTTGTGAGTCCCTGCGCCCAATAATCCTAATAACGGCATAAAGTCGCTGATGTCGAAAGTTACTTTCGATTGGTTCAAGACGTTCGAGCCAGTGGGGAATCCCAATCCTTCGATGGCTGTTTTCAAGTCGCCCGGATTTACCAAATCGAGATGCGAAGCCAATCCCATACCTGCAAGTTCGTCGGGAGTCAATGTCGGCGATTCTATATCGACTACAAGTCCTGTAAGTCCGTTCTTATCGGAGCTTGTAATATCTACGATTACTTGTAATCCCTCGGTTACAGTGACCGGAGTTCCTAATTTTATAGTCGAGCTCGTAATTTTCGGAGCATCGGTAGGTTGGGGATCGGGATCCGGATCAGGGCCTGTGCCGGGGTCGATGGGATTGGGGTCCTCAATAACTTCTTCGTCTATCGTGACATTCCCGAGATGGTCGATTATTTCGCATGAGGCATCGAGCGTAACCGACGGTGTGATGCCTCCTGTCTCGCTTCCCGGTTCGGGTCGTTTGATATCGTAATGTATTTTACGCCATTCTCCGGCTTTTACGTTGTCTACCTGTATGCGATTGACTTCTTCATAACCATCGATCGTACCGGAGAAGGTGGCGATAAGCAAATTGCTTTCTTCGTCGGCCCGAAAATAACCGGCACGAGATTCTTCTTTCATAAAATCGAGAGCTCCTTTTCCAACGGTAACCGATACTTTGCAGTCTTCGCCCATCAGTGTTTTTAAATCCTCGGAGTAGGAGACCGATACTTTTATATTTTGGAGGGTACATACGAGCGTATCGATTTGTGTCACTCTGTTTTCTTCGATAGAAAAAGTTTTATCTGCATAATAATAGGGCTTTTCCCATTCGGACGGTTGAACTTCGTGGGAAAATACTTTTAAATTATAATTACCGACGTTTAGTGTAACTATTTCGGGCGTTTCGCTGTATTTCCAATTCTTTTCGAGGGTTTCGCTTCCATTGTCCGAACGGAATATCTGTACTGTAAAACCGCCTGTGTCGACAGCCCGGCTTACCGGTTTTTTCTCGGTTTCTTTTATGTCGTTATTGGGTATGGCATCGAAAGAAGAAAGATCGAGGGTTCCGGTTTTCCCTGAAATTTCCCCGGGTTCGGAGTCGTAGGTGAGTTTCTCGCGGTCGCAAGATGTGCCTGCCAGTCCCAAGACTGCGGTCAGAGCTATGTAGAATATCTTTTTCATATCGCTATGTGGTTTATTCATAAATGAAATTCAAGTTGTCTATTGTCAGAGTCGCTCCCCTCGAATTGGATTCGTATCGGGAGTAGTAGTCGGTCGTTTTTATCGTTGCGGTTTCTTCGCTTTGTGAATAGGAAGCATGATTGGACGAGGTAATCATTATTTTCAACAGATTGGCTTTTTGGTCGGTGACGGTGTAGACCAATGGGACTGTAAATTCGGTATAGTCTGATACAGCCGTAAGGTTAATAGTCCCGGATGCGAGTACCGTTTCTCCGTTTAACAATGTTACCGAGATCACTCCGGTTTCAGAGCCATCGTTATTGTCGGGGGTGTATTTATACCACCCTTTCATGGTCGAAGGGCGGGAAGAGAACGAGGTTCCTTCGTTATAGGATTCGGAATTACCGGAATAGGAGTAACTGCCCAAAAATAGTTTCCCGGCGGAGCGGTTGGCTATCGAGGGGACGTTTTCGCTGTAATAGTATGCCGACCCTCTTGTTTTATAGTGGGGGGGAGGAGTAGTTCCGTTTTCGTCCCAAGCGACATTGCGAACGACCATAGCGTTAGAGCCATTTTTGGCAGTTAGATTTTTGTAAATGTCCGGGGTGTCGGTTCCCCCACCTCCGAAAATGGGAATTCCGGGGACTTTTCCAGTCCATGACAATGTGGTGTTGTATGTGGACGGGCAGACGAACCAAGACATTTGGTTGGTTGCTGATGTATTGCTTGTTTTTGCGTTTACACTAGCCCACCCGACAGGCTCGTTTATGGTGAAACTGCATGTACTTTGATAAGTGGGATTTCCTATTGTGGGGGACCAACGTCCACCTTGATTTATATCGGATACGCTTATTGTTTGTGTCAAATCTTCGAAGTCTCCATTCGGTACGCCAGCAGCGGTTTCTGTCCGTATTGTACAATCTCCGTGATAATTGACATTTTCTTGTTCGTTGTTGCAAGTCCCTTTTATCTGGTAACGTGTGTCGGGGGACAATCCCGTGAGGGTGTGAACATTGCCTTCGTGTGTGGAGGCGGCGTGGACCCATTGTCCGGTACTGTTGGTATAAAGTACAGCATAGCGGTTCACCGCATCTTGGTATTGCGGATCGGCGGCTGTGAGCTTAACGATCGCTTTTTTCGCCCAAACGTCGTATTCTTCGGCTGATATCGTGAATTCGGGCGTGAGGACAGGAATGGAAGTCGCAGCCGTCTTTAATCCACCGGATAGAGAGGCTTCTATTTTTACCGGTTTGTTTGTGGCTTCGACGGATATTTTAACTTGGTATAGATTTTCCTCGGTCGATAGAACTGTCGAGGTACAATTTACTTTGTGGCCTTCGGCGTTAAGGTAACTGAATTGAACCAAATCGATATCGGATCCATCGTATAATACCGGAATTATGGCCGAAGAGCTACCCACAAAAACGGCTTCGGGTTCTTGTAGGGTGAATGTTAAAGGAAGGTTTTTCACCGATAAAGAAATAGGCGATTCGCTAACTTTTCCGTACAGGTCTTTTGCCGAAATAGTGAACATGTGTTGATCGCTATTGTCGATAATTTGTAATTGTGTGAATAGTTCGGTGAAGTCGATGAATCCCATTTTATTTCCAACTTCGGAGAATCCCTTGATTTTCAGCCCTAATCGACGGAGTATTCCTGCTTGGTCTTCACTCATATTTATGAGGTCGATTTCTTGCGGCCACCCTTTGCTTTCGAGGCTGCGGGAAGAGGTCGTAAGGGTACACCCTGCCAATCCTCCTTTGGCCGTGAGAGATATATTTACGTTTTTGTCGGCCGGATAATTAAATTCTTTTGCTTCAACCGGAACACCGGATTCAAAACCAGACAGGAGGAAAGAGGGAGCGGGAGCTACCATTACTTCATCGGATATGTCTATTTTGATAGGTTGTGTTTCGGTTGTCTCGTCGAAACTGATGTTGAGTTGTGCTTCACCGGCGTTGTTGTCGCTGATGTCGAGTTTTATTTTGTAGTGCTGGCGAGCGGCTGCGTTGGGTATGGCTGCCGGTTCGAAAGTAGATTCGATCCCATTTTGTTTTTTCAAGTGGGTTTGAATCGTGATTTTCCCGGGTTTTACGTAGGCTGCTCTCGTCTCGGTTTTAGAAAATTCGATGTATTCTCCTCCGGTAGAGTGAATGGTGGTCGAATAGTCGGCAAAGTATTTTTTGAAAGCGTCGGAATACTCGACGGTTACTTTTACATTAGCCAATGTACAATTGATTTCTACCGAACTATTTTCCCGGTCACGCACGGTTACCGGGGTTTCTCCGAGATAGAACGGCTTTTCGAATCCTTCTGTATCGATATCTCCGTAGAAGGCACTCATCGTATAGGCTCCGACCGGTATTTTGGTGGTCGGGTCGAAATCGGCCAAACTATCCCATGCCCGAGAAAAACTACCGTCGGAGGAGACTAGTTTCAAGGCAAATTCACTTACATCGGGATTTTCGATTGTCGAGGCTGATTCTGCTGTGGAGCGGGTTGCAGGAACTACTTTATAATCGGCTGAAACTTGTACGTTGATTGCACCGTATCCGGAAGACCCTTGCTTATCCTCATTTGCGCATGATACTAACAATAGCATGGTTGCGCTATACAGGAAAATTTTTTTTAATTTCATGCTTATTTTATTTTTATTTCACCTATAAAGAGATATTAATAAACTCTTTATGAGCGGCTTCATTGTGTAAATACTCTTATTTGCACAAATGAAAATCGGTTCAAAGGTATAAATTTTTTCTTAGATGAAACAGTCAATAGAAAGTTTTGTTAAGTATAATAATATAAATTAAGGAGATATAGGAGTTTTGGGCTACAAAATCCGGGGAATTTGCTAATATTTTTTTAGGGTCGGATTTTGTAAAAAATCGATTATTTTTTATTTTATAGTATTTAAATTTATTCTGTATTTTTATATGTAAAGATAGCTTTTTTCAACCCCTTCGTCCTTCGGCCACCTCCCCTATATTTTGCTGTGCAAAAACACCCCGTAATACTACGGGACACGGCAGGGAGGAGGTTGAGATGTATTCCCCCCTATTGCTTTGCGACACCCCATAAGGCTACGGGGCATTACAGGGGGAAGGAAAGGTTTCCCGAATTTTGTTTCTGTTCTCGGCTTGTACTATCTTTGCAAAACGTGAAGATAGTCAAGTTTATTTTTAACCCTCTCGCTCTGCGGGTACTCCCCTCTATCTCGTCAAAGACAGACGGTGGGAGAGGGGCGATAAAAAATTGAAATATATGAAAATAGCGGTAGTAGGTACAGGCTATGTGGGCTTGGTTACGGGAACTTGTTTCGCCGAGATAGGAGTGGACGTCGTCTGTGTGGATATAGATGCCGAGAAAATAGCTCGTATAGAGCGTGGCGATATACCTATTTACGAGCCGGGGCTCGACGAGATGGTTATCAGGAATATGAAAGCCGGACGTTTGCGGTTCGCCACCGATCTATCGGCTTGTCTCGACGGGGTGGAAATCTTGTTCAGTGCGGTGGGTACTCCTCCTGACGAAGACGGATCGGCCGATTTGAGATATGTGCTCGATGTGGCTCATAGTGTGGGACGGTATATGACCGATTATCTTGTTGTCGTTACCAAGAGTACGGTTCCGGTGGGGACTGCCCGAAAAGTGAAAGCGGCTATACAGAGCGAGTTGGATAAGAGGGGCGAAAAGATTGACTTCGATGTGGCTTCCAATCCCGAATTTTTGAAAGAGGGGAATGCGATAGCCGATTTTATGCGTCCCGACCGTGTGGTCGTTGGGGTCGAAAGCGAGCGGGCGGAGGCTTTGATGCAAAAGCTCTACAAGCCCTTCATGATCAACAAGTACAGGATTATTATTACCGATATACCTTCGGCGGAGATGATTAAATATGCGGCTAACGCTATGCTGGCGACTCGTATCAGCTTTATGAACGAAATTGCGTTATTGTGCGACGAGGTGGGAGCCGATGTAGGAGCTGTGCGCAAAGGTATCGGAGCCGACGATCGTATCGGCAGCCGCTTCTTGTATGCCGGCTGTGGATATGGGGGCTCTTGTTTCCCGAAAGATGTGAAGGCTTTGATAAAGACGGCAGAAGAGAATGATTGCGATATGCAGATTTTGAAAGCTGTCGAACGGGTGAACGAGTCGCAAAAGGAATTGCTTTATCACCGATTGTTCCGCTATTTCGACGGGAAAATATCGGGACGAAAATTTGCCGTGTGGGGGCTTTCCTTTAAACCGGAGACCGACGATATGCGCGAAGCTCCGGCTTTGATATTGATCGATAAGTTATGTGAGGCAGGAGCCCGTGTAAAGGTATATGACCCGGTGGCTATGCCGGAATGCAAGCGGCGGATAGGGAATAAGGTGGAATATGCCGAGAATATTTATGAAGCGGTTGCCGATGTGGATGCTTTGTTGATTGTAACGGAATGGAAAGAGTTTCGTTTGCCGGATTGGAAAACGGTTATCCGGTCTATGAAATCACCTGTGATATTCGACGGTCGTAATATTTATGATCCGTCTGAGATGAAAGAGTTGGGATTTGCTTATTATAGTATAGGTCGTCCGACGGTTTAAGGATTGATCTGATAAAAAAGTAAGACAGGTATGCGTCCTATTGTGGGGCGGATACCTGTCTTTTTATAATAGAAAGGGGCTGAGAGGAATATCCTTCTCCGTAATGGCTGCTCCTCCTTTTACCGTTACGGTTTCGGGAATCCTTCGGAGCGCCCTTTCTGCCTATAATAACGATATAGGAGTGTTTTGGTTCAATGTGGTCGTGCTTTTATCGTGATTTGTCTTATTTTTAATTTTTTTTGTCGAAAATCTGTTTTTGAGGAACACTTTAATTGTTTGGAGCGTATCTTTGTAATGGAACAGAACTCGATATCGGTAAGTGAGATTAGATTGTTTCGAGATGTATTGTTTTTGTAAATAAATAATGTTGTAAAGAGATTTTATTATGAAAAAATGGGTGTGCAGATTATCTATCGTATGCTGCTTGTGTTTGTTTTTTACCTCTGTGAAAGCTCAGCTTTCGTTGGGTGGGCTTGGAGACATACTGAATTCATCGACAGTGAATAAGGTTGTGAGTGCTATTGCCGGTACAGATGCTTCGTTGACGGTTGCCGATTTAGCCGGGACGTGGAAATATTCGGCTCCTGCTTGTAAGTTCGAAAGCAGCGATTTCTTGAAATCGGCGGGAGGTGAGGTCGTGGCTGCATCTCTGAAAACAAAGTTGGCGACCTACTATACAAAGGCCGGTATCACGCCTTCGCGAGTTTCATTCGCTTTTGCCGATACTACTTTTGTAATGAAATATGGTAATGCGAAATTGAACGGTCATATTGTTAAAGACGAAGAGAGCGGAAGATTCGTGGTTACATTTACTGCCGTGGGTGGTTACATTCCTATAATGGTTATGGATGCCGTTATAAACAAGAATGGCAATACGTTGGAAATGCTTTTCGATGTGGATCGATTCGTGAAGGTATTGACTACTATTGCATCGAAGTCTCAGAGTTCTACGTTGAAAAGTGTCAGTGGATTGCTCGATGAGTATGAGGGTGTATTGATGGGGTTTGAACTAGTGAAATAAGAAAATCATAGTATAATAAAATAAGGAGGGAGTTTTAAGCTCCCTCCTTATTTTATTATATTTTAACACAAAAAGAAAAAAAACGGGAAAATAGAAGACCGATCTTTTTGTCGAATGATTACCTTTGTTCCATATTATAAACTAAAAAATAAATAAAATGAAGAAATTAGTTTTAACCTTAGCTCTTGTGTTTGGTGTGTTAGCAGCCAATGCTCAGTATTTTGTGGGTGGTCAATTGGGGTTACTTTACGATGATGCATCGGAAAATACCATGATTACAATCGCTCCTGAATTCGGTTATGCATTTAACGATACTTGGACGGTTGCCGGTATGATAGGTTATACTCATATGGACAATTTCAATTCGTTTTATATCGCTCCGTATGCCCGTTGGAATTTTTGGAAAAAAGATTTTGTAGGCTTATTGGTAGATGGTGGTTTCGGTATTTCTACTCAAAAGTATAAAGGGGCGGATTCGGATACCGGTTTTGAAATTGGCTTTAAGCCGGGTATATCTTTTAATTTGACCGATAATTTCTCTTTGGTAGCTCATTACGGCTTTCTGGGATATCGTACTAAATATAACGGAAGCAGCGTGTCGGGCTTGTCTTTGAGCGGCAATGAGATAAGTCTCAGCTTGTATTATTGTTTTTAATATTTGAAACGAATCGATATTTCGACCGTCCGATTTTTATCGGACGGTTTTTTTATTCTTTTCGGTAGAATTGTAAGGTGAGAAGGTGTTGCCGAACTTCTTTTTTTACGAGATGACAAATTGGGATAGGTCAGTGGCATAGGGGGAGTGCATAGGGTGATTGTAGAATTTGAGCTCTTCTCCTTGCGGGTATTTCCCTTATATTTTCCGACATTTCCGTTGAGTTAACCCCTACGTGCCACCTCCCCTATATTTTGCACTGCAAAACACCCCGTAAGGCTACGGGACACGGCAGGGGAGGAGTGTAGAAATTTTCCAGCGTCTTTGTTTACTGGGGTTTTGAGTTCTCCGATGCTTCGTTTGCTTCTCTTATCCATTGCAGATGAGGAAGGGGAGAAGCCGATGCCTGACTCTGTTTCCGTTATTGTCGGTATTTTTCGACATTTCCATTGAGTTAGCCCCTCCGTTATTCCGTGCCACCTTCCCTATATTTTTGCGTTGCAAAACACAGGGGAGGAGCTAAAAGACAATCCTCATTGATTTCCTATTGAGTCGTAAAGGGTGGGGCTGTTTTTTTTGTTCGGGTATGAAAATCCCGCTCTATCTAATTTCGATAGAGCGGGATTTCATTTGTTGTATGGCCTTTTACTACTTTTTCAAGGCTGCTATGCTTTCTTCGAGCGATTTGATTTTTTCTTCGGCATCGGCTTTCTTTTTGCGCTCCATAGCTACCACGGCTTCGGGTGCATTTTGAACGAAGCGTTCGTTGCCGAGTTTTCCCATTACTGTTTTGAGGAATCCCTGAGCATATTTTAATTCGGCTTCGAGTTTTTTCAATTCGGCTTCTACATCGATGGCGTTGCTCATAGGAATCGCATATTCCGTTGCATGTACCCGGAACGAAGCGGCGGCCGGATCTTTTTCTTCGATTGTTTCGATCGTTGCCAGATTGGTCATTTTGGTCAATATGCAATCGTTCGAGTGATCGTGTGCGCCGATAATTTGCAGCGTGAGCTGTTCTTTATTGGCTATGCCTTTTTGCAAGCGGATCGTACGTATTCCCGCTACGACCAGTTTGGTCGTTTCGAATCGGTTTATGATTTCCATGTCGACCGGTTGGGGCTCGGGCATGCGTGCTGTCATGATGCTTTCGCCTTCTTTGCGGTCATACAGGTGTTGCCACAATTCTTCGGTGATGAAGGGCATGAAAGGATGCAACATACGGAGCTGTGCATCGAAGTACCGGAGTGTAGCATCGTAGGTTTTGCGGTCGATAGGTTGTTGATAGGCTGGTTTAACCATTTCGAGATACCAAGATGAAAATTCGTCCCAGAAGAGTTTGTATATAGCCATGAGGGCTTCGGACAGACGATATTTCCCGAACAGGTCTTTGACTTCTTCGAGCGTACGGTTGAGTTGTGCGTCGAACCATTCTACGGCAATGGCTGCCGTTTGAGGCTGGGGGAGGGTTTCATCTACGTTCCAACCTTTTACCAAGCGGAAGGCATTCCATATTTTGTTGTTAAAGTTGCGTCCTTGCTCGCACAACGCATCGTCGTATAGTATGTCGTTTCCGGCAGGTGCGGCCAACATGAGTCCCATGCGGACACCGTCGGCTCCATAGGTTTTTATCAGTTCGAGAGCGTCGGGCGAATTACCGAGCGACTTGGACATTTTTCGTCCTATTTTGTCCCGTACGATTCCGGTGAAATAGACGTTGCGGAAAGGAAGTTTGTGCTCATACTCGTATCCGGCCATAATCATTCGAGCCACCCAGAAGAAAATGATATCGGGGGCTGTAACCAAATCGGTGGTCGGGTAATAGTAGTTTATCTCTTCGTTGCCGGGATTGTTGATACCATCGAAAAGCGAGATGGGCCATAACCACGAAGAGAACCATGTGTCGAGGCAATCTTCGTCTTGTCGCAGATCGCTCATTTGAAGGTCGGCCTTACCACTTTTCTCTCGGGCTAATTTCAACGCTTCTTCGGGTGTGGCAGCTACTACGAATCCGCCTTGCGGGAGGTAGTACGCCGGGATGCGATGTCCCCACCAAAGCTGGCGGGAGATACACCAATCTTTAATGTTTTCCATCCAGTGCCGATAAATGTTTTTGAATTTATCGGGGTGGAATTTGATTTCGTCTTTCATGACGGCATCGAGAGCCGGGGCTGCGAGTTTATCCATTTTGACAAACCATTGCATCGATAGTTTGGGTTCGATAACGACATTGGTACGTTCGGAATAACCCACTTTATTGTCGTAATCTTCGACTTTTTCGAGTAATCCAGCCTCTTGTAAGTCTTTGGCGATTTGTTTGCGAACGTCGAAACGATCCATTCCTACGTAAAGGCCTCCGGCTTCGCTGATGGTTCCGTTGTCGTTGAATATGTCGATACTCGGCAGATTGTATTTTTCTCCCAGCATATAGTCATTTACATCGTGTGCCGGGGTGACTTTTAAGCAGCCGGTTCCGAACTCAATATCGACATAGTCGTCCATGATAATAGGAACCACCCGATTTACCAGCGGTATGATGACTTTTTTCCCTTTAAGGAATGAATAACGCGGGTCATTGGGGTTTACGCAAACTGCCGTGTCGCCTAAGATTGTTTCAGGTCGTGTGGTGGCAACGATAATGTATTTATCCTCGCCTTCGATAAAATAGCGCAGATAATAGAGTTTGCTGTGTTCGTCTTTATAAATGACTTCTTCGTCGGAGAGGGCGGTGAGGGCTTTGGGGTCCCAATTTACCATGCGGACTCCTCTGTAAATGAGTCCTTTGTTGTATAAGTCGACAAATACTTTCAAAACACTTTCGGAGCGGATTTCGTCCATAGTGAAAGCAGTGCGGTCCCAATCGCAGGATGCTCCCAATTTTTGGAGTTGTTTCAAGATGATTCCGCCGTGTTCTTCTTTCCATTCCCAAGCGTATTTGAGAAATTCTTCTCTGGAAAGATCGCTTTTTTTAATACCTTGCGCTGCAAGTTTATTTACCACTTTGGCTTCGGTGGCGATAGATGCATGGTCTGTGCCGGGAACCCAACAAGCATTTTTCCCTTCCATGCGAGCCCGGCGTACCAGAATGTCTTGTATCGTATTGTTCAGCATGTGCCCCATGTGCAGAATCCCGGTGACATTGGGTGGCGGAATGACAACGGTATAGGGTTCTCGACCGTCGGGCTTCGATTTGAAAAGACCGTTTTTCGACCAATAGGCATACCATTTTTCTTCTACGTCGGCGGGATTGTACTTCGTGGCAAGTTCGTTCATAAAGTCGTTCTTTCAGAATGTTCTATATTATTTCAAGATACAAAAGTAAAAAGGCTTTTGTACCAATCGGGTGCAAAAGTATAAAATATTTTCCGAAAAAGATATTCTTCGGAGTCAAAGGTGTTTATGGCATTTGTCTCGAAAAGAAAGTTTTTTTGTTTTCGACATGTTTCGTGAACTATCGTTTAAGTCCGTCCACGGCGGAACGTAGTTGTTCGAGTGCTTTTTGCAAAACTGCGCGGGGCGTACCTACGTTTAGCCGCATGTGTCCTTTGCCTTCGGGGCCGAACATTTCACCGTCGTTGAGTGCGAGTCTCGCTTTATCGACAAAAAGGTCGATGAGTGCGTCGTGTTCGAGGTGAAGCCGTGTACAGTCGAGCCATACGATAAAGGAGGCTTGCGGCCTGATGGCTTTGATATCGGGAATATAACGATCGAGAAACTCTTCGACAAAGAGTATATTTTGTTCGATGTAGGCTAACATTTGTTCTCGCCATTCTCTACAATGGTTATAAGCGGCTTCGGTGGCTATGGTCGCCATGAAAGTGGGTTCGTTCAGCTCGTTTGCCGTGAGCCAGTCGAAGAAGCGCTTACGAATCGTTTCGTTGGGAACAATTGCATAGGAGCTGACCAAGCCTGCGATGTTGAACGTCTTGGAGGGAGCTCCGAACGATATACTGTTTTGAGCCGCTGTTTCGGACACCGAGGCAAAGGGGTGATGTTTGGCTCCGAAGAGAGGCATATCGGCATGAATTTCATCGGCAATGATGAGTATGTTGTGCCGTGCACAGATTTCGGCGATTCGCTGTAATGTTTCCAACGGCCAAACCACTCCTCCGGGGTTATGAGGATTACAGAGAATGAACAGCTTGCACTGGGAGTCGATGATCGATTCAAGGTGATCGAAGTCCATTTCGTAGTGAGAGCCGTTCCATTTGAGCGGATTATGTACAACCTGCCGACCGTTACTTTCAGGGACGGCCATGAACGGTGTATAGACCGGAGTCTGTATGATGATTTTATCTCCGGGGGTACTAAATACATTGACTGCCAAACCTATGCCCTTGACAATCCCGGGAATATAGGTGATCCATTCTCTTTTTACTTTCCAGCCATGCAGGTAGTCGAGCCAATCGATAATGGATTGCCAATAGCTCGCAGGAGCCTCGGCATATCCGTAAACCGGGTGTTGTAACCGGCGTACGAGAGCTTCGGTTATACAGGGTGCAACCGCAAAATCCATGTCGGCAATCCATAAAGGAATGAGATCTTCCCGACCATAGCGCTCACAGAGAACATCGGTTTTCATAGCTCCGGTGTGATGCCGGTCGATAATTGTGTCGAAATCGTACTGAGAGGACATTTTATATACTGTTTAGGTGTTAGGTTGCTTACGTCGATTTGTCAAAAGCCGAGTTCTATCTGAAATCTTAATTGCCAGCGATTATAATCGGAATCGACAAATTCATTTTTGTAATTGTAAGACAGGTCGGCTTGTACTTTTAATCTGTGATCTATCAGATATTTCGTGACACCGAACGTCGATTGGTTGTGACTGCGATAATTGGCATAAGGCTGTACTTCATTATCCGGCATGATGGTAGAGTTTCTCAATGCGATTTCCCAATTGGAACGAAAGAGATAACTTGCCTGTACGTTGAGCCCCATTCCAGTGAGGACATATTGTTCTACATTTTCACCCGATTTAATGAGCGGTGAGGAAGATGATATACGCCCCATGAAATCGGTATAAAAAGCAAATCCTTGATATTTGAAGATGAAGTCGACAAAATAGGAAGAAAGGTTACGGGTCTGGTCAAACAGTAATTTGTCCCCATTGGAACCTTGTGCCCGAAGAGCTCGGTCGTTATAGCTGTATGCTCCCGCTAAAAGGATTTTGGGCGTTTGTTCTCGTTCATAATCGCCTTCCATAGCATCTCCTTTCCCGGTGAATCGTCCCAGTGGGAATAGTTCTATGCGTCCCGTATATGCGAGTCCACTCCCTTTATTGTTTCCCCAGTTTCTGCCTTCTCCGGTAGTAATAGAGGCTTTGGCCGCTAAATCCAAAGAGCCGAATAGATGTTGATTGTATTCTCCGAAGATACCGAAATCGCGGTCGAGATTGAATTCGGAGTTTACAATGGAACGATCTACGAATTGTAGGGCACTCGAAGAGTTTATTCGGGCGCGATTCGCCCGTATTTTGGTTTGTCCGAAACCGATATTCCATGTCGAGTTGGGAACGTAGTAAATCATTGCGTCGCGTACGATGTTGTTGTTCCCATTGGGCAGCGTTTTCATATCGTAAGGCGAGAAGCCTAACTGAACTAAATAGGTGAGTTTGGGTGTATAGATATATCCATCGAAACGTAATCTGAGCCGTTTGACGCGGGCGTCGATATCCTGAGCCTCGAATTTCTCGTTGAAGTCGACATCGACCAAATTTTGCATGCGAATGCGCATCGTGAGTTTATATCTTTTGTTTTTAGGTTGGAAAGATATACCGTTCCCCACTTCTATATCGGGCATGTGCATTCGTATTTTTTCTAATTCATCGGCATAATCGGTATCGGAAGTGCGGATCGTGGTCGAATCGTTGTCGATGGTAACCGTTTTTGCGGATGCAGATAGCATGAATAGCGAGAAGAGTATTCCCGACAGAAATAATCGTTGATAATTCATAACGTTGTTTGATTTGATTTTGAAATTCATGCTACAAAAATTGAATGTAATTTTGAAATAGATTTGAAATGCTTGGAATATTATTAAAAATGTTCACTTTTTTATTGGTGTATTTTGTTTCTTCGACAAGGTGTTTTTTCTGTGTAAATTTTGATAAAAGGAATATTTTTGAAATTTTTCATACCTTTATTTTAAATTGCTCCAAAATTACAACCAATGTGTCAATATTCCAAAGACCGTTTCTGAAATCTCGACAATGGGGGAATCGATTCAAATAAAAAAAGTCCATAGCGTATATATTACGCTATGGACTTTGCATTTGCGGAAGGAGGGGGATTCGAACCCCCGGTACCCATTCGAGTACGTCAGTTTAGCAAACTGGTGGTTTCAGCCACTCACCCATCCTTCCAAAGGACGATTTGTCGTTGACGTCATTTTTTCAAATGCAGCGCAAAGATAAGCGGAATATTTGAAACAGCAAACTTTTTCGCATTATTTTATTTCGGGAATAATCGTTACTTTTGTTCCGTCAAGGTGCTTTTGCGCTGTGTATAATCGGATTATTATGTCGAATGTGAATAAAGGTATAAAGATATTTGCTTGGATAACAGGAGGGCTTATTTTGATTCTCGCATGTTTGTTTATTCCGGTAATGAAGAGTTATTTGTATGATCCTGTTATAACCGAACAAACAGTGTGCTATGTTTATCCGAAGTGGAATGATGTTCAGCTCGATAGTGCTTTGCATTCGGTGATTCCAGATGAGAAATCGATCCCGAGAGTAAAACGTTTGCTGTCGTTTTATAAATTCGATCCTAATGTTCGTGTAGGGGCTTATCGGCTTCATGCCGGTATGACAGCTCGGCAAATGGCTTTGAAATTGTCGAGGGGAAGCCAATCTCCCATACGAGTTACATTTAATAACGTACGCACTCTCGAACAATTGGCCGAAAGGGTATCGGAGCAGTTGTTTTTTTCGAAAGAGGAGTTGTTGGCTTTGCTGTACAACGATAGTGTTTGTGCGGATTTAGGTTTTACGAAAGCGACTCTCCCGGCTTTGTTTTTACCGGATACTTATGAGTTTTACTGGACTGTGACTCCCGAATCTTTTTTACAGAAGATGAAGCGGGAGTATCGCATTTATTGGGAAGGAAAGCGGGAGCAACAGGCAAAGCGGTGGGGATTGACTCCTGTGGAGGTAGCGACTCTGGCTTCGATCGTAGAGGAAGAGACTAACAAACGTGATGAAATGGGAAAGGTTGCGGGTCTTTATATGAACCGATTGCGTAAAGGCATGCCTTTGCAGGCAGACCCTACGGTAAAATTTGCCCACGGGGATTTTTCGCTGAAACGCATATTGAATGTTCATTTGACCATAGAATCGCCATATAATACTTATCGGGTTACGGGATTGCCTCCCGGCCCTATACGGATTCCTTCGAAGCAGGTTATCGATGCCGTGCTGACACATACACCGAACGGGTATTTTTATATGTGCGCCAAAGAGGATTTTTCGGGCTATCATAATTTTGCCGTGACTTTGGCAGAGCATCAACGAAATGCAATTCGATACCAGCAAGCATTGAACAGACTCGGAATACGTTGATGAGGGGATATAAATAGTAAAGCCTCGTCTCACGACGGGGCTTTACTACTTGAAATATATCAAAAACAAGAAAGAGGATAATGTTTATTACAGGAATAAACAAAGGATAATATAATACCAATGAAACACACAAAAAACAAGAATATTATCGTATAAATTAACTCTTCCAGACCGGAGATTTTGGCTTGACGGAAGCGAAGCGTCGCTTCTTTTTCCCTAAGGAGAGCCGTTTCTTTCCCGGTTTCGATAATAAAACACACTTGTATTGCAAAAAGTTTTTATCCGGAGCGATTTTGGTATATTTTAACAATTCGATATTTCTTCTACGGGAGGAGGCATAGGGGGATCGGTATCATCGTCTATCCAAATGGCCAATGTGAGCCAATATAACAGTAGTGCGATAGCTATGCCTACACCTATCGCAGTCCAGATTTTTTGTCGTTTTTTCTCCATACTATATTAGTTATTCGAAAGAATAACATCGGTCGGGAGATAAAAGTTCTTTTCAGAAAGGTATATCGTTATTGGACGAACCGGGGGGATTCAGGAAATCGGGGTTCCCAGACAGTGGCGCTGCCGATGGTGTGTTCGTGTCGGGAGTATTGAACTTCGAGGTTACCGGTGCACTGAAATCGGTCAGTCGGGTGTCTTCGTCGTAATTTTGGAATCGAGCCAGATAAGAGACGAATTTCATATTCACGGTATCGGTCGCACCGCTACGGTGTTTGGCTATGATAAATTCTGCCAAGCCTTCGATGCTGTTTCCATTGGCATCTTCCTTAGACCGAGTATAATATTCGGGACGGTGTATAAAGCAAACCATATCGGCATCTTGCTCGATAGCTCCCGATTCACGCAAGTCGGAAAGTTGCGGGCGTTTCCCTTCTTTACCGTCTTTGTCGTTACCCCGGGATTCCACACTACGATTTAACTGGGACAGGGCGATAATAGGTATTTGAAGCTCTTTTGCCAATTGTTTGAGCGAACGGGATATGGTGCTGACTTCTTGTTCTCGGCTCCCGAAGGACATACCGCTAGCGTTCATCAGTTGCAAGTAGTCTATGATGATGATTTTGATTCCGTGCTCGCGAACCAATCGGCGTGCTTTTGTCCTAAGTTCAAAAACGGAAAGGCTGGGGGTATCGTCTATATATATAGGAGCGTTCCTCAGTATTTCGATACGAGACATGAGCCGTTCCCATTCGAACGGGGCCAACTGTCCGCTTTTGATTTTATCGCCGGGGATTTCGCAAGTGTTGATGATGAGACGATTGACAAGCTGGACATTGGACATTTCGAGCGAGAAGATAGCCACCGGCGTGTTATAGCTGACAGCCATGTTCTTTGCCATAGAAAGGACGAATGCCGTTTTTCCCATAGCGGGACGGGCGGCGATAATGATGAGGTCGGAATTTTGCCAACCGGAAGTAATTTTGTCGATGTCGTGAAACCCGGTTTGCAGTCCGCTCAATCCGTCACTTCGATTGGCTGCTATTTGAATTTGTCTGATAGCTTCGCTCAGTACCGGGTCTATTTGAGTAACGTCTTTTTTCAGGTTACGTTGGGAAATTTCAAAGAGTTTCCCCTCGGCTTCCTGCATAAGGTCATCTACGTCGTTGGTCTCGTCAAAGGCCTTGTTGAGTATTTCGCTGGAAAATTCGATTAATTCCCGAGCCAAATATTTTTGGGCTACGATGCGGGCATGGTATTCGATGTGCGCCGCCGATGCTACACGTCCGGTAAGTTCGGAAATACGGAGGGCTCCGCCGACTTCATCGAGCTTTCCGTCGAGTCGCAGTTGCTCGGTGACGGTGAGCATGTCGATGGGGCGTTGTTGTGCTCCCAACCGGGATATTGCACTATAAATAAGTTGGTTGGTCGGCTCATAGAAACACTCTGGCTTTAAGATGTCGCAAACGGTGGTATAGGCATCTTTTTCGAGCATGAGAGCCCCCAACACGGCTTCTTCGAGCTCTTTGTCCTGAGGTTGTAGCTTGCCTTGTTCCGAAACTTTCGGAGCGTAGGCTTTTTTCTGGCGAGTGTAATTTCTTCGAGTTTCCATGCAGCAATTCTTTCCCGTTACAAAAGTAGTCAATCTTTCTGCTATCGGGAAATTTGGTGAGCGAATCTTATAATGAACTTTTCAACAGGCAGATATTTCCGATTAATTACAGGGCCGGTGTCGTATCGGGGTATTTTGCCATTTGCTTTTCACAATATTTTTGGAATAGCTCCCAATCGTAATAAGGTGCATATTCCGAATCGATGGGTAATTTTATTTCTTGTTCATTGAACAATACTTTCACGAGTATTTTCCCATCGGTATTTTTATAAAGTATCCATTGGATATTCGTTGCCATAGGATTGTATTTGAAGTCCTGCCAAACCTCGGCTACTTTTTCGGGATCGGCTTCTACAACGGCTGCATTCTCAATACCTAACAGGGCGAGTAAAGGAATTGTATTTTCACCGTGAGCAAAACGTAAATTGGCTTCGACGCCGTTTCCGTCGATCGCCGCTTGCGATGTAGCCAACATGTCTTTTAACAGAGGTTTCGCAATGGCGACAGGAAGTCCTTTTCCGGGAATGGAGTTGGCTTTACGCAGGTATTGCGATAGATTGTTCGCGCTCCACAAATCGAATTTTTCTTCTTCTGTGAACCACGGATACAGGGATATGTCGTAGTCGGTATTCGGTAATATGATGGTTAAAGCGTATAGGTGGGTCATGAATGTAATGGGATCGGGTATGATTTGTTCCCACCCTTTCTTGAATATTCGGTCGATAAGTCTTAGTCTTGTGGGTGTATGCTTTTCCTGATAGGCTCGGAGTATCTTTTTCCATGAGCCTTTCGAGAGATATTGTTGGTATTCTTTTCCTTTGAAGAATCGCAGGGTATTGTCATATCCGTTGCTGGGATCCATAGAAAACTCCGCAGTGGGGGTATAGCCTCTCATTTCTGCGACGAATGCCGCCATACTAGCCATGGAGCGTGGAACCGTGGTCGATTGTGCCACAAGGGTCACTTTGCCGTCCTGAGGTGTAAACGCCGGACGAAAGCGGTGATACATGCGACGAGCCATATCCCGGTGTTGTCGGGCTCCGAGCGGAGTGAGGTCTCCCCAGCGATGATTCATTAAATGGTAGATGGTGTCGATTTGATTACGCAGCAGTTTGCCTTCCCGGGTTAAAAGGTTCAAAGAATCGGCTTTATTCATTAGTTTGTACAGGTTCGGAACCATACTTTTTGAATCGTGGGTGCGTGAACCGTGTCGAGCTATATGATCGATGTGAAACGGTATGAAATCCTTTGGAGCCGGGGTGTCTGTGGTGTCGTTGCAATAATAAACAGATGCCGTACTACCGAAAAATTGTGGATTTTGATGTAGAAAATCTTTTATAGAATTTTGCCCGAAAGAGATTGCAGATAGGCATAAAAGGATAGTACCGGCGGTGAGGGTTCTTTTTTTCATTTGTTTCTGTTTTTCTATTATGTCGGTAAAATTATAATAAATTTTCTCTTCGATGAAATTTTTATTCTTTTTTAGAGTGGAGTTGCCTATGTGACTGAGAATGGTTATTTTCGCAAAGATTCTCGAAAAACAAGGATATAGATGATTAGATTTCCCAATGCAAAAATCAATTTGGGGTTGCGTATCGTAGCCCGTCGTCCCGATGGTTATCACAATATAGAGACGGTATTTTATCCCGTTCAGTTACAAGATGCTTTGGAGATTGTTCCAACGTCGCAACAGGAGACGGAGTTGTCTTTGTCGGGAATTGTCATAGACGGTGATCCCCAGAATAATTTGGTGATGAAAGCGTGGCGAAGATTGAGCCATCGTTTTTCGTTACCCCCGATATCTATTTATCTCCATAAAGCCATACCCTTTGGTGCTGGGTTAGGAGGTGGTTCTTCCGATGCCGCTTTTTTGTTAGCGATGGTGAGAGATTATTTTCGTTTGCCGTTGAGCGATGACGAGCTTGACAAGGAAGCTGCTTCTCTGGGAGCCGATTGCCCATTTTTCTTGCATAATAAACCTTTATTAGCCAAAGGAATAGGCGATGAGTTCGAGCCGATCGAATTGTCGTTGAAGTCCTATCGAATCGTATTGGTAAAGCCTTCTGTCTCCGTGCCTACGTCGGTGGCTTATTCGTTGGTTACTCCGGTATTGCCGGAAGAGTCGGTGAGGGATACCGTTTCCCGTCCGGTCGAGGAGTGGAGAGGTAGATTGATCAATGACTTTGAAGAAAGTGTGTTTGCCCGATTTCCGGAAATAGGAGAGATAAAGGATCGTTTATATGAACAGGGAGCTGTATATGCATCTATGTCCGGTTCGGGTTCTTCGGTATTTGCCCTATTCGATAAAGAAGTCGATCTTGCCGATTGTTATCCGGGGTGTTTTGTTTGGACTGGAATTTGTGAAGTATAGCGTATAAAATCGTTTTTGAAAAAGAGAATGATCGAAGATTGTTACATGACCGGTATTATAGATAAGATAAATTCTTTATATCCGATTTCCGATGATACGATACGGACATTGAAAGAGAGCATGACTTTGTGCTGTTTTCCCAAGAAGTATCAGTTGATAAGGGCGGGCATGTATTGTAAATCGGCTTATTTTATAGGGAAGGGAATGACTCGCTCGTTTTGGTTGGTGAACGGAGAAGAGATAACGACTTCTTTTTCGTGTGAGGGCGGAATCGTGTTCAGTATGGACGAACTCTATTATAACAAGATGAGCGAGGAATTTGTGGAGACCCTTGAAGATGTAGTCGTTTATAGAATATCTCTGGATAAATTGCGTCGGCTGTTCGAAACGAATATCGAACTGGCTAATTGGGGACGGATTATCCATCAAGACGAGTATCGGCGTTTGCATCGCTCGCATAAGGAACGTTTGACTTTATCGGCAAAAGAACGGTATGAGGAGTTCAGACAGCAATTCCCTCAGGTGAACCAGCGAGCTCAACTTGGGTATATCGCATCGTATTTGGGTATAACACTCTCGACGCTCAGTCGTCTTAGGGGAGCCCGAAAATGACCTTTCGGAGGATTTTTTGACATAGGACAAATTTTAAATTATATAAGTCCTGTAATTTTGTCGTAATATTAATCATCACTAAAATCAAAAATCTAAATTACCAATTCATTATGCAACAAATTTCTTCCGCTGCGTTTTCAGATACCAAACCTCATTATGAGTTGCTTGACGGATTACGTGGTGTAGCTGCGCTTTTGGTCGTGTGGTATCATGTCTTCGAAGGGTATGCTTTTGCCGGTGGTACTCTTATAGAAAGCATCAATCATGGATATTTGGCCGTGGATTTCTTTTTTATTTTATCGGGCTTCGTTATCGGTTATGCTTATGATGATCGTTGGGGAAAGAGCCTGACGGTAAAAAATTTCTTTAAGCGGCGGTTGATTCGTCTTCACCCGATGGTTGTCATGGGTGCAGTTTTAGGTGTGATTACATTTTGTATCCAGGGTAGCGAACAGTGGGACGGGACTCATGTGGCTACGTCGATGGTGATGTGGGCTTTGCTTTTCGCGATGTTTTTCATTCCGGCCTATCCGGGTGCAGGTTATGAGGTTCGGGGTAATGGTGAAATGTTTCCTTTGAACGGTCCCAGTTGGTCATTATTTTTCGAGTATATCGGTAATATTTTGTATGCTTTGTTTATTCGTCGTTTGTCTACTAAGGCGTTAACTGTTTTTGTCGTATTACTGGGAATCTGTCTGGCTTGTTTCGCTATCTTCGATGTATCGGGGTATGGCATGATAGAGGTAGGCTGGACGCTCGATTCGGTGAATTTTGTGGGTGGACTGTTGCGAATGCTTTTCCCGTTTTCTTTGGGACTGTTGTTGTCGCGTAATTTCAAACCGGTGAAAGTGAGAGGGGCATTCTGGATATGCTCTTTCGTATTGTTGGTTTTGTTTTGTGTTCCTTATGTAGAAGGGGTCGAACCTATATGTATGAATGGTCTTTTTGAGGCATTTTGTATAGTCGTGGTATTTCCTGTTCTCATTATATTGGGTGCGTCGGGAAACACGACCGATAAAACATCTACGCGGATATGTAAATTTTTGGGAGATATTTCTTTCCCGCTTTATATCACGCATTACCCGTTTATGTATTTGTTCTATTCTTGGTTGATTGAGAACCAGTATTTTACATTCGGGGAAACGTGGCAAGTAGCCTTGTGTGTTTATGTATGGAATATATTGGTAGCCTATCTTTGTTTGAAACTTTATGACGAGCCGGTGAGACGGTGGTTGAGCAAGAAATTTTTGAAAAAACGCTAGGGATAACCCCGTTAATGGGGTTTATTTGATAGATAGTAAAATTTCCATGCTTAAATTAGTTTTATGAAAATGATAGATTGTAGAAAGTCGTTGATGGTATGCATCGGTTTGTTGATGTGTGGAACCTTTTCGGCGCAGGAATCGGAGTTCGATTTGGCATCGCAGAGATCGGAAGCACAAGACGTTTTTGCTGTGCCGGGTAAAAAATTGGATCATAAAGGGATAATTATTAACCCTACTCCTCATAAATTGGTTCTCGACCCAACCGGGAGGCTCGATATTTCGGGTGGAGTGTGTCTAAAAGATAAGCATGGAAAATTTTCCGAGGATTTGGATTTTGTCACTTTTAACAAGAAGGGGGTAAAACTCTCCGTCGATTTTGGTTCGAAGGCTTCGGCTAAGTATGGGGTAAAACCTGTTTCGGGTGCATATCGCATGAATATCGGAAAGAATGGTATATCGATCGTCGGTTATGACGAGCGGGGAGCTTTTTACGGTTTGCAGACCCTTCGCCAGTTAGTCGAGAGTCCTGCGACTGTAACGGGCGAATTACCATATGTGGAAATCGACGATTACCCCGATTTGAAATACCGGGGAGTAGTAGAAGGATTTTATGGAACGCCGTGGTCTCATGAGGTGAGAATGTCTTTGATAGATTTCTATGGAAAGTTCAAGATGAATAGTTATTTGTACGGTCCGAAAGACGATCCGTACCACAGTTGTCCGAATTGGAGGCTTCCATATCCCGAAAAAGAGGCCGGAAATATCAAAGAATTGATAGAGGCTTGTAAACGTAATCGGGTCGATTTTGTCTGGGCGATACACCCGGGACAAGATATTAAATGGAACGAGGAGGATTATCAAAACCTCGTTAATAAGTTTAATTTGATGTATGACCTCGGTGTACGGGCTTTCGCCCTCTTTTTCGACGATATATCGGGCGAAGGGACAAATCCGGTGAGACAGACGGAGCTTTTGAATAGATTGACTAAGGATTTTGTGAAGTCCAAAGGCGATGTAGCATATTTAACGGTTTGTCCGACCGATTATTCCAAGCTTTGGGCAAACCCCACACCGCAAGGAAGTCTTGCTATTTATGGAGAAACTCTTGATCCGTCGATAGAAGTGTTTTGGACAGGAGACGTAGTATGCAGCGACTTAACACCGGAGACTTTGGATTGGGTTAATTCCAGAATTAAGCGGCCGGCATATTTTTGGTGGAATTATCCGGTTACCGACTATGTGCGCAATATTATTTTGCAAGGACCTGTTTATGGCTTGAATACTTCGTTGGATTCTAATGATCTTTGCGGAATAGCAAGTAATCCGATGGAACATGGAGAGGCTTCGAAATTGGCTTTATACGGGGTTGCCGATTATACATGGAATATAGCGGCTTATAATCCTATCGATAATTGGGAGAGAGGACTCGGCGAATTGATGCCGAAAGCAAGGGAGGCCTACCGGACATTCGCTATTCATTCTTGCGATACGGAGACCGGTTATCGCCGCGATGAATCGTGGGAAACCAAGACTTTCAGAATCGGTGATTGGAATGAAACGGAGGCTCAGGCTCTTTGGGCAGAATTCGATAAGGTAGAGAAAGCTCCTGCCGAAATAGAAAAAGGTTGCACTAATAAAGGTCTGATGAGTGAGTTGACTCCGTGGCTCCAAGAATTCGGGAAGTTGGGTACGAGAGGAAAACGGGCTTTGGAACTTGCCCGTGTTTATCGTGATGGTAAAGATGATGCCGATTTTTGGAATAAGTATATTCGGAACTTGATGAGTAAGAAGGATCGAGAAAATTATGAGGCTCATAAAAGCGGGACCATGAAACTGCAACCATTTTATGAAAATGTTATGGACGATATGGCATACGGCTTTTTAACTCGGTTGTCGGGCGAGACTCCTATCTGTTATAGGGGTATAGGTTCGTTCCATAATGCGAAAACCACGTTGAGCAAGTTAATGTTTGATCACGATACTACGACTTATTATACATCGGGAATCGCTCAAAAAGCCGGCGATTGGATTGGGGTTGATTTGGGAAGTGTCAAAGATGTGACCGAAGTTTCTATTTTGCAGGGGCGTAATTCTGTGGACGATGTCGATTATTTCGACCATGCCGTAGTGGAATATTCGATTGATGGTAAAGCATGGACTCCGTTGACGGAAGAGTTGAATAAACAGTATATCGTTCGTTGGAATGGGGAGCCTGTAAAGGCCAGATATGTCCGATTGAAAAGACTCGAATCTACTCGCACGAATTACGCATCGGTTCGTTCATTCGAAGTGAATCCTCCCAGAGTGGAACATTTGGGTTTCAGCTTAAAGTCCGACGATGTACAGCAAGCTCTTTATGCGTTTGATCAGCAAATAGGTACAAGTTATCGAAATAATGGAACTTTTTCTTTTGGGGTCGCTCCTCGGACCGAGGGATATACTTTGTTGGTGAATGAATTGCCGGAGGCGGGGAATGGAGCTCCTGTCGTGCATTTGAGACAGTTTAGGCCCGATGGTTCGTTGGCGGTTGAGTCGGTTATCGATTCGTCGTTTTTTAAGGTCGAGTTGGCCGAGGGAGTTTCCGAAGTACAAATAGAAGGGCCAGTGGAGATATTCGAGATAGTGCCGAAGTTTGATTAGTGTCGGATTTTTACGTTTAAAGAACAATTATTATTTTTGAACAGGATATAAAAAGAGCAGGTTTGCCCTGCTCTTTTTCTTTTGGAGAAAGGGAATTGCTTTTTTGCAGGTAATGGATAGAAATGAAAACATTGGGAAGGTGGCAGTGCTCTCTGACAAAAGTGCAGTTTAGGCTTGTTTGGCAGTGTTTTTGATACTATAATGGTGCTCATTGGTAATGATGATATGAGCGTGATGAAAATGAAAATGTAACGAAAGAAAAATTATAAATATGGCCGAAAAGAAAGAATGCGAAAAATCGCAAAATATTGTAGATGAGGCTTCTGAAAAGGAGAAGAAAGAGTCGTTGAACCAAGAACCCGAAGTTTCGGAAGAAACAGGTTGCGAGGAGAGCGGTGAAGAAGGCGAGGCTGATGAGGCTGCCAGATTGTCAGCCGAATTGGAAACTTTGAAGGCGACTATCGAGAAAATGCAGAAGGATTATTTGCTATTGATGGCCGAGTTCGATAATTTCAGGAAACGGACGTTGCGTGAGAAATCGGAGTTGATCAAGAATGGCGGTGAGAATTGCATGAAAGCTATTCTGCCGGTTATCGACGATTTTGAACGCGGATTGGCAGCTGTGGAAGAAAGTAATGATTTAGCGGCTGTGAAAGAGGGAATGAGCTTGATATATAATAAATTCAAAAGCTATCTAGAACAAAACGGCGTAAAGGAGATTCCTACGGAGGGAGCGGATTTCGATACAGAATATCACGAGGCTGTGACGATGTTCCCGGCTTCGGATCCGGCTCAAAAAGGTAAAGTGATAGATACCGTACAAAAGGGATATACGCTCAATGACAAAGTTATTCGCTTTGCCAAAGTCGTGGTAGGGGAATAAATTATAGGATAGGGAGCAATGGAAAAAAGAGATTATTATGAAGTGCTGGGTGTCGCTAAAAATGCGACGGCCGAGGAGATAAAAAAGGCATACCGTAAAAAAGCTATCCAATATCACCCGGATAAGAACCCCGGAAACAAAGAGGCTGAGGAAAAGTTTAAAGAGGCTGCCGAAGCATATGAAGTATTGAGTGATGCGGACAAGCGGGCTCGTTACGACCAGTTCGGGCATCAAGGGTTAGGCGGTGCTGCCGGTGGCGGTTTCAGTGGCGGCGGTATGTCTATGGAGGATATTTTCTCGCATTTCGGCGATATTTTCGGTGGTGGATTCGGCGGATTCGAAGGCTTCGGGGGCGGCTCACGAGGGGGACGTCGTCATGTCAATAAAGGTTCGGATTTACGAGTAAAGGTGAAACTGACATTGAAAGAGATCGCTACCGGTGTCGAGAAAAAAATAAAGGTTCCTAAGTATGTGAGCTGTTCTCATTGTAACGGTACGGGTGCAGAGAACGGTACGGCTTATACGACGTGTTCGAAATGTAACGGGTCGGGAGTAGTGACACGGGTACAACAGACTTTTCTCGGAGCTATGCAATCGACGACTACGTGTCCCGACTGCGGTGGAGAGGGCCGTATTATTACGAAGAAGTGTCCGCATTGTGCTGGGGAAGGTATCGTACGTGAAGAAGAGGTAATCACGTTGAATATTCCGGCCGGGGTATCCGAAGGTATGCAACTCTCTATGGCGGGCAAAGGGAATGCTGCTCGTCATGGCGGTGTGAATGGTGATTTGTTGATTTTAATCGAAGAGGAACCGCATCCCGATTTACTGCGCGACGAGAACGATTTGATATATAATTTGCTGCTCGATTTGCCGACTGCCGTATTGGGCGGTTCTATCGAAGTTCCTACTCTTGATGGTAAGGCTCGTATAAAAGTGGATCCCGGTACTCAACCCGGAAAAATATTCCGGCTTAGGGGAAAAGGATTGCCTTCGGTTAATCGTTATGGAGTAGGTGACTTGATTGTAAATGTATCGGTTTACATTCCAGAAAACCTCAATGCCAGCGAAAAGAAGCATTTCGAGGATTTGAAAACTGCCGCCAATATACAGCCTACACTCACAGCTAAACAGCGAATATTCAGTAAATTGCGTCATATGTTTGAGTGAAAACGACGATGATATAAAATGAAAGCACCGTATATCAATAATATACGGTGCTTTCATTTTATATTGGGGAATAGTTCTTTACATTCCTTGTATAACGTAATAGGTGTAGATTAAAAAAATAATTCCTACCGATAACCCGATGAATGACCATCGGGTGAATAATTTGTCTTTGCCTATAATTCCATAACATAATCCGATTATGGAGCATAGGGTAATGCCTATCGGAAAAATGAAAAAACCTATTGTGATGAATCCTATGAGCATGATAATGCCCATTATGATTAGTATTTTACTCCTTGTTATTTCCATTTTTGTAAAATTTGAATGTTTCCTCTGTGATTTCGTAATCTAAGTTGAGGAGTATGGAGTCTTTTTCGCGGGGAGAGAGCGTAGAATCTTCTTCCCAGCCGTACTCCTTAGCCAATTCTCGAATAGCTTTTATTTTTTCTTGATCTGAATTGAATACCCGTTTCTTCTTGTGTAACTTAGCTTCTACATATTTCCGGAGGGTTTCTTGTGCTCTGAATTGTTCGCCTCGGGTATAGTCGAATGACTTTAAGCTATCGATATCTTGCAGTTCGTCATATAGCGTTAATGTCCAAAATAGGTTTTTGTCGGGCAATCGGGTGATGATACAGGGAATGATTTTTTTTCCCATGTTTAGTAATTGCGGAAATTGTTCCAATTTTTTCGCATCATTCGTGTTGCTGCTGAGGCGGGTTATCGGGTTGGTGTTGTAATTGTTTACCCATGCGTTGAAAAGACTGTCGAATTTTTCTAAGTCATCTCCTGTTAAAATCGTATCGGTATCACAGTCAGCAACGATAATTTCGGTAGATCCGTTAGCCCCGCCGATAACAGAAGCGGATTTCCCGGAACAACCGATGGTTAAAAGATAAAGTAGAATGATGTATGTGAAAGGGCGTTTCATGTTTCTTATTTTTGAATCGCGGAATTGTAAATGATTCTTGCGATATCGGCGATAATTTGTGCATTGGTTTGGTCGCTCTCACGAGAGTCTTTGATGAAAATAGCGAGAAAGCATAATTTTCCGTTCGGGAGATAGATTACGCCGGTATCGTTGTCGCCGATTTTTGTTCCGTCGTCCAAACGGTCGGAGCTGCCTGTTTTGTGTCCTAAGACAATATTATCGGGCAATCCGGCTTTTATTTTATCTTTTCCGGTAGAAGTTTCTATCAAAATATTTTTCAGAAATTCCGTATGTATTTCATTCAGTATCGGTTCGTTGTAGAGTTTTTCCAATAGTTGAAGTGTAGACGAAGGTGTGCTCCAATTGTTATAGCAATTGGATATGCGAGAGTGCATGGTTTCTTCGGTTTCGGTGAGATTGTAGTTTGTGACGCCCAATTTGTCGATTCGGTCTTTCACGATATCGATACCGCCGAGATAGTCTATGAGAATGTCGCAAGCGTTGTTGTCGCTTTGAGAAACGGCATAGCGCAAGAGGTCGGCGTAAGAAAGATAAAAGTTTCCTTCGGGGTATAATTCTTTTAGCGGGCTATAAGTGTCTTTGTGTATTTGCGACGATTCGATGAAGCGCAAAGAGTCCAGAGCGACACATTCGTTTTCCATTTTTTGAAGAGCGGCGATGGCGACATGGAGTTTAAAAACACTCATTAACGGATACCGATGTTCGTCGTTAAACGTAAATAATTGTCCGTCGATCGAGAATGCTACGCCGACCGTCGCATTTTTCCCTTGTATGGCCTGACGAATCTTTTGTCTGACGGTCGATCGTTTTTCCAAGCTAATAGCAGCGATAGGGTGTAGTCCTATCCATGAAAACAGAAAACAGAATAGAATTATTTTGTTTATGGGCATGATGTTTTGCTTGTTTTAAGTTGTGTAAAGATATAATAAATTTAATCATGTATTCTCTGCTTTGTTTAATTTAACAGAGGGGGAAGGGTATCGATACGTGTTTATCGGGATATCTTGTTCGGGAGTATTTTTCATTCGATGTTGAAGAATCAGAGGTTAATAATGGAGATTATATTGTTATCCTTATTATAATTTTAAATAAATATATTGTATTAAGAAAATTTTTGTGTGTTTATTTATCTGAATATAAATAAAATAAAGATTAATAAACGTGGTTTTATTTTTCGTTTGTTCAAAAAAAATAGAAAAAAATTACGAATCTCACTAGGGATATAGTTCGATTTAGGGTTAATATTATTGATACGGTATGTAAAAATGTTTCGTGAGATTTATTTACGCAAGGTATACGAGAGAGGAATGTTTAAATAGTATTATTTATGTTAAATATTAAATAGTTAAATCTAAAAGCATGAAAAAAAATCAGAAGTGTAAAATTGGGCTTTTGGCGTTTTCTTTGTCTTTTTTTGTTCCGTTTTTTGCTAGTGCAATAGATCAAGGGGCAGGAAAGGTTACTGCGAATGTAACCCAGCCAAGCAAGCGTACTATTAAAGGCGTGGTTTCCGATGTTTCGGGAGAACCACTAATCGGTGTGAGTGTATTAGTGAAGGGAACTTCGATAGGAGCTTCTACTAATATAGACGGTGTTTACTCGGTAGAGGTCCCGAATAATAATGCCGTGCTCGAATTCAGTTATGTCGGGTATCAAAAGGCGACTTTGTCGTTGGCGAATGCTTCCTCATACGATGTCGTTATGAATGAGGAGACACGGGTTTTACAAGAAGTCGTAGTAACGGCGATGGGTATATCGCGGGAATCCAAAACACTTACCTATGCCACCCAGACCATCAAGAACGAGGAGGTGACCCGTATCAAGGATAATAACTTCATTAACTCGCTGCAAGGAAAGAGTGCTGGTCTTACTATCGTTCCCAATAATTCGGGAGCGGGCGGTGGAGCTTCTAAAATTGTGCTTCGCGGTTCCACTTCTATTCTCGGAACCAATCAGCCGTTGATCGTTGTCGACGGTGTACCTATGCAAGACGGTATGGGTACGCAGGCGACCGATAATATGATACTCGGCGGCGGACGTAGCGGCGATGACCTCTTGTCGACGATCAACCCCGAAGATATCGATAACATGACAATTTTGAAAGGCCCGAATGCCGCAGCTCTTTACGGTAGCGCAGCCAATAACGGTGTGATCGTTATCACGACCAAATCGGGTGCTTCGGGTTCTGTCAAGGTGAATGTGTCGAGCACCACGTCAATCGAGACGATAGCCATGTATCCTCGTACCCAACAGATTTATGGTATCAGTGGCGGAGACCAATGGTCGGCGTGGGGTCCTAAGATCGGTACACGTTCGTCCGACGAGGTGGCTTCTGCCCCGTATCTGATGAATTCTGCACGCAATGCCGTAAAAGACTTTTTCAACAAAGGCGTGACTACGACCAACGGCGTTACGTTGAGTGGCGGTACGGAAAACTTCCGAACTTATTTTTCTTATAATAATACCTATCAAACGGGATTGATACCGAACAATAAGTTTACCCGTAATAACGTGATGTTCAAGGAATCTTTCTCGTTGTTCGACAAGCGTATCAATATCAACACGAGCCTTAACTGGATACATCAGAAGACCGATAACGCTCCTGTCGTGGGTAAGGCATTGAGCGCTCTCTATGCTTTGTACCGTACTCCGGCCGATATCGATATGCGTTATTTCAAGCATAACTATAAACACCTCGGTACGGTGGCCGACAATATCGTGAGCGATCCGGAGAAAGGTAATCCCAAATTGATCAGACAACCGGTTCAAACTTGGTACTGGTATGACCAATATCTAAACAACCCCTACTGGGTGGCCAACATGTATAACGATTATTTGAAGCGCGACCGTTTGTTGGCAAATATTACTTTGGATGCCAAGATTTGGCAAAATATTAAATATCAGACGCGTTTCAATGTCGATTATGTGACTCAGAATAATCTGAACGAGGAGTATGCCGGTATGAACCGGGTAGGCTTCGATTATGTAGGTGGTAAATATTACAATGGAGATTCTCGCTCGAGCGACATTTATAATGACCACATGCTCACTTGGAACGACCGTTTCAATGATAAAATCGATGTGAATGTGGCTGTGGGAACCAGCTTTTCACGTCATTACGATCGTAACACGAGCATCACTACGGCGATAGATACTTGCGGTGTGCCCAATGCTTTCGTTCCTCAGAATAATAAACACAGCCGTCCCAACAACCCTAACGGAAGTGCTACATCGGCTTCGGACAGTTGGAATAACAAGGATTGGAGCACGGCACTCTTCGCTACGGCTTCAGTCGGATTATTCGATAAAGTTTACCTCGACGGTAGTTATCGTTTGGAGTGGGCACAGTCGTTCCAACAGTTCACGCAAGGGAGCGGATATAAATCGTTCGATTACTATTCGGCCGGTGTGAATGTGCTCATCGACAAGTTTTTGCCTCGCCGGGATTGGCTCAATCAGTTGAAATGGCGCGGTAGTTGGTCGGTGGTAGGTAACCCCATTCCCAACACCTTGTTCGCCCGTCAGAGCTACGATTTCTCCAACGGTACGATCAGTACTCGTCCTCCTTTGTTCGATGATCCTCAACCGGAGACGACCACTTCGTTCGAGACCGGTTTGGACGTTTGGATGTTCGAAAACAAATTCAACTTCGACCTTACTTATTACAATTCGACGTTACGTAACCAGTTTTTGTATGTCACCACTGCCAATGGCGAATCGAAGCCGGTCAACACAGGTAAGATACGCAACTATGGTTTGGAATTCCAAGCATCTTATCGCTGGAACATCAATAAGGATTGGAGATGGCAGACTGGATTCAATATCGCATGGAATGACAACCGTATCCTCGAAACTTACAAAACCGAGAGCGGTGCTCCCTACGAAGTGCAAATGGGTCCCAACGCTTTCAAGATTAAATACGTAGAAGGCGGACGCTATGGCGATATTTATGTCAACTCTTTCGCCCGCGATGAAAACGGCCATATCAAAATCAATGATGCCGGTAATTACGAGAATGCCGTTCCCGTGATGGCTTCCGGTAAATACGAGACCAAAGTGGGCAATATGACTTCGCCTGTCACTCTCGGTTGGAACAATACATTTACTTGGAAAAACTTCACGCTCTATTTCTTGATAGACGGCCGTATCGGCGGTAAGGTGATGTCATTGACCGAGGCTGATCTCGACCTGTACGGCCTTTCCGAACGTTCTGCACAAGACCGCTTGAACGGAGAACGGGTTATGCAAAACGGAAAGGAATATATTCTCAAACCTCTACCCGACGGATCGGGGAACAAAGTTTCGGTCGAGAACTACTATACGACCATCGGTGCTCTTCCCATGGAAGACCATGTATATAATGCCACCAGTTTGCGCATGCGTGACATCTCGTTGAGCTACGACATGCCCAATTTGTTCGGTAAGAATCAAGGTATGACCGCTCAGTTCTCGGTGAAGAATGCGTTCTTTATCTATAAAGATTCTCCCGTGGATCCCGACATCTCGGTATCGGCCGCCAACGGTTACTCCGGTATCGACTGTTATTCTTTGCCTACGACGCGTAGTTTTGCGTTAACATTGAAATTCAATTTCTAATGAAGAACGATTTAATATAAATAGTCATCAATATGAGAAAAACAATATATTCGATCGGATTCCTCGTTATCGAATCCGTGTTTTCAGTAGGTTTGTTCACTTCTTGCGGCGACCAGTTTCAGGAGGAGTATCCGTGGTTGATCGGTAAGCAGGAGGAGATGGACAACAATAACGAAGAGGGGGCGGGAGCTACCGATATTACTGTTCTCGAGAAGGAGCTGAAAGGAGCTATTCCGTTCATGATCAACTATTCGCACGAACCTAACGGATCGTGGGCGCCTCACAAATATCAATATTACAGGGCGAACAGTATTGACAACTATGCAGGATACTGGACGACTACCAAGAGTACTTTTGCTTTCGGTGGTCCGTTGCCTACGCTTTATACTTTCCCCAACGATTATTTGGGGGGCCCTATGGATAACCAGATTTTCACACAGTCTTACAATGCCATTCACCACGCTACCGAATTGGGTAAACCCGAATGGCGTGCTGTGGCGTTGATTATCCAAGCCTATCAAGGCCACGAAATCGTCGACTTCTATGGCGCGGCTCCTTTTAGCGACTGGCGTAATTTGAAACGTACTCCGCCGTTGACCTATGAAAAGGGCGAGGATATTTACAATTTGATTTTCGACGATCTCGACGAGGCTATACGCATATTGAAAGAGCGTCAGCCGTCCCGCGAGGAGTTCGCCAAGATCGAGGATTTGACTATCAAGACGCTCTCTAATGGAGATTGGCGCATGTGGGTGAAGTTTGCCAACTGTATTAAAATGCGTATGGCCATGAACATGGTGAAAATCAATCCGGGTACGGCTCAGTCCAAATTTGAACAAGCTGTCACCGACGAAATCGGTGTCCTCACCGACACTGATGCGAAGGATATAGCCTATTATCAGGAGCAAAACGCTTGTGCTTTGTGGCGTATCGGTAACGAGTGGCACGATATTCGTTTGGGTGCTTCGTTTGAAAATATTCTCAAACGTTACAATCACCCGCTGCTTACCCGCTGGTTCGATACCAATGCATATCCTATTAAAGAGAAGTCTACGGGTATACAGGCTCCCATCGATGTTTACGGAGTACGTACGGGTATCAGCATGCGTAACAGCAATACCACAGGCAAGGACAAAGGCGGTTATGGCCCATTCTCGACTTTGTCGGGCGAATTCAAATATATGCATCAGTCTTTCTTCAAACGCACCGAGAGTATCTTCTTGTTGGCCGAGGCTGCTTTGAGAGGCTGGAATGCGCTTGGCCGTGACGCTCAGAGTTGGTATGAGGCCGGTATCCGTCTTTGTTTCCAAGAGAATGGGATCACCGACGGAACCGTCATCGACGAATATCTTGCCCAGACTGCGGCGAAGGATATCGATTATGTCGATCCGTATAACAACGAGAACAACATAGCCGGTCGTGTGAAAGTGGGTGTGAAATGGGATGCGAGCGACTCGAAGGAGGTGATGCTGGAAAAAATCATCACTCAGAAATATATCGCCAACTTCCCCATGAGCGCCGAGGCATGGACCACGTTCCGCCGCACGGGATATCCCCGTATCTTCCCGGTCGATGTGAACAACATGAAAGACCAAGGCGTCGACACCGAGTTGCAATTACGTCGTATTCCCATCGAGGAGACAGCCAACAATACGTTGGAGATCGCTTCGCTCGTACAGGCTCTCGGGCAACCCAACACCGGCGCTTCGCGTGTTTTCTGGGATAAACAGACCGAAACCCGAGGCGAGCAAAGCCCCGATAACGAATTTACATTGGTAATTCCGGTAAACTTTTAATCTATAAAACATTTGAAACATGAAACGATATAGCTTTATATTCTTTTTGGCGAGCTTCCTCGGTGTGACTTCGTTCACCGCATGTGAAGAGGAAGCTACGCTCGACGGTGCGACCGAGGTGTATATTACCATCGATCCCATGGACATTAATTTGAAATTGGGCGATACGGTGAGGATTTCGGCGACGGTTACCAATGTGAGTGGGAAAGTGATCGAGACTCCTGTCTCTTGGTCGATAGAAGACCAGACGGTTGCTGCCTTGCTGGGTGATACCGCTGTGGTGGCTTTGGATGGCGGTCAGGAAAAAGAGACCCGGCTCAAAGCCATGTTGGAGAACGGCAAATATGCCCTTACTACCGTTACCGTGTCGCGCAATTTGCCCGACGGTGTGATGTGTATTCCCAACGACAGCACTTTCACCGAAATGACTTCGAAACGTAGTTACAATACGGCCCACGATTCGGTGCTGTTCTCTGTTTCTCCCAAAGAACTTCTTTATGATTATGATCCGGTTCCTACTCTCGAAGGGCTAACCGCTTTCGATCCGGTGATGACGGTCGACACCGTGAGAGGTCTCGTAGCCGTGCACTATGCAGCTCCCCGTGCCTCGGGGAAGGGAAAAGTCACCCTTTCCATTGGTGATGCTTCCACGGCCAAGTCGGCATCTTGCGATATCATGTTGGCTCCCCAGTTGTTGGCTACTTTCTATGGCAAAGGTTTCGAAAATATGCCCTATATAAATACCCGTCCCAGTAAGGAGGTATTGTCGATGTACTTTGCCTATACGTACGAGGCCGAAATGGACATCAATTCGGAAGATACCGTGCGTATCGCCATGAACGTGCAGTCGGGCGCCAAAGAGGATATCGAGGCGGGCTACGATGCCTATCGTTGGGAAGTCGTTTCGAGTAATGGGGTATTGATTACGGGCAAGACCGAGGAATATGTGAAAGGAGAGGGATTCGATGCCGTACTTGCGTTGCGCTCGGGTTCGGAGGAAGGCGAAGCCGAATTCCATTGTATTACTCCCGACACGGTGTTCGTGGCGACGTTCCGTGTGCAGGACTTTAAGACTCGTTATCCGGTGGAGGAAATTACGGTCGACCACGATCCGATTTCCATGCCTGTGGGAAGTGTGTTGAGACTTACGACGGGAGTGATTCCCGCTTCGTCTTATGCTTATCACAAGCCGGTAGTCAAGGCAGTCGATCCTTCCAAAGTTCAAGTGGGTGAATATAACGGTAATGTCATAGAGCTGAGGGGACTCGCATTGGGCGAGACCGAGCTGGTTCTTACGGCCAACGGCAAGGAAAAAAGGGTTCCGGTGAGTGTCACCGAGGGTATCTTGTCTGTTTTGTGGAAATCGGGTAATGCGCGTACTCTTTTCGAGGGACAGACTGTGCAATGGGGTATCGATGCCAAAACTTTGTCGGGAGGAGAGAATCCTTATGACGTGACTTGGACTTCATCTGCTACCGATGTGCTCACTGCCGAGCAAGCCGGCGACGATAACACACAGGGGACGATTACGGGTATTAAGGCCGGTAAGGCAGACGTTACTGCCGAGGTGGCTGGCGTATCGTCCGAGAAGGCCGAGGTGAAAGTGATCGCTCTACCTGTCGATTTGGAATTGAACGCCTCCAACACCGTGAAAGAAAACTCGGTGGTTTATGACGAGGGCGGCGATTTGGTAGTGTTCATTTCGCCCACATCGGGTTATGGGCAAATCATGCTTACGTTGACCGATGCCTATAAGGGTGGCGGTTATGCAGGACATTACGATATTCCTGTCGGTACGGTAGTCGATATAGACGGAGCTCGGGCCGAGGTGATGGGCAGCATGGATATCTCGGGCAGCGGCGACGAGACAACCGTTTCGTTCTCGATTACGGGTAATGTGGGAAGTCGCACTCTCTCTATCGAAGCCGATAGTGTTCCCGTGGTGTTGTAAAAAAAGAGTCGTTTCGGGATAGGAGGCCGCTAAAACGCCTCCTGTCCGCGGAACTTGAAGATAGAAAAAACTTTTTGAGAATAATTCAAATTTTTATTAACCAAAAAAAATTTTCCATGAAAAAAAATCTATTTTTATTATCTGGAATTTTAGTTCTTTCATTTTCTTCGCAAGCACAAGAATTGAAAGAAGATTACATGACGTGGCCGGAGAGTTCGAAACTCGGTCAGTATGTTAGTAGTTGGGCTCCCGGCGAAGATTTGTTCGAGGACGAGAACTTTTATGTTTCCCGTGTGAAACCCAAAGAACGTTTTCGCAATGCGGCCACGCAGATCGACGAGACGCTCACCGAGGCCAACGACAGAAAACTCGTTTTCTGGGTTCCGGTAGGAAATGCCAGCAATGGTAACACCAATGCGCGTCCTAACGGTAAGTTCGATTCCGAGGCTTTCAGTACTTGGTCATACGTTACTCATTACGGAGACTGGACGGCTCCACACGGGTGGGTCCCCGGTGGATTCGCCGATGTCGCCCATAAAAATGGTGTAGGTGTTTCGGGTGTGGCTTCCGTTCCTTGGGGAGGTATAAGTTCAGAGTGGTCCTCTGGTTTTTCCACGTTGGTGGGCATAGAGGCAGAGAAAGTGGCTAAATTCCTCCATTATCATGGTGTGGACGGTTTAGGCTATAACTCGGAGTTCAGTACAGGTTCTTCTTTTATTTTGTCGGGATTGCGTGCATTGCACGAGACAGTTCACAAATACCTTACGGAAAAAGGTAACCCGGTGGTCGAGAACTTCTGGTACGATGGAACCAATGATAATGGACAGATTACTTTCGATAGTGGTCTCGGTAATCATAACAACGATACCTTCGGCGATGGCGAGCATATCCGCACCTCGCTTTTTCTCAATTACAATTGGCATGGAGTATTGGGAGGGTTGACCCAATCTACTGTAGATACCTATGCCCCCGGTCGCAGTTCGCTCGATCTTTATGCCGGCTTCAACATGCAGGGCGGTGATCCTTCTACGTGGAGAACTCTCAAAGACTATAATCTCTCTATCGGTCTGTGGGGCGCTCACGATTATAATATGTTGTGGGCCGACCGTGCCAATAACGGTAGTACAGATGTAGCCAAGCAAACATATTATCAACATCTGATCGAGCAGTTCTTTACCAACGGTAACCGCAATCCCATCGATAAAATCGAGGTTTACAATCGTGGTAACCATCACCCCGATGACAAGTGGTTCGGTATGTCGGCTTTCATGACGGCACGCAGTTCGCTCAAATGGGATCTTTCCGAGGAACCGTTTATTTCTTATTTCAATTTGGGTAACGGTCGTTTCTTGAACTGGATGGGCGAACGTCAGAACGATAACGAATGGTACAATATCGGTGTACAGGACTATTTGCCTACTTGGCGTTGGTGGTTTGCATCCGATTTTATGGGTAAAACGGCCGACAAGGTAGTGGAAAATGGCTTGGAGGCCAAGTTTACTTACGACGATGCCTATGTAGGCGGTTCGTGTCTGCGCCTCTTCGGTTCTGTGGACAATGAGTATTTGCATTTGTTCAAGACCGAGTTCGCTTTGTCCGCAGGCGATGTGATTACGGTTCGTTACAAATTGGTAGGCGGTCAGGCCGATGTTAATTTGGCACTTTCTGCCAAAGGCGACGAGCAAACGATTTTGCGCGAGAGCGGTTTCAAGGTATTGACTGTCGCCGATGAGGCCGACGATGAAGTGTGGGTGGAAAAGACGTTTAAAGTGAGTGGTGCTTTGGCTATGTTGGCCGGTAAGGAAATCGCTATGATTGCCCTCCATTTCGAAAATGCCAAGAACCTCGACTTATACCTCGGTGAATTTTCTATCACCCGCGGTGCTATGCCTACACCGGCGGCTCCCGAGATTAAGATCGCCAAAGTTCTTGCATCTCACTACAAAGGTGTAGATGGTAAGGTGATCTTTAACATGGATAACGACAAATTGCCGGGTGAGCCGGTTTATAACCTCGACGTGAATGCTTCGATGTTCAAACTGTATGCTCAACAAAAAGGTGGTGAGTCTCAATTCATGGGTATCACTACTTCTTGGGCCGGTATGTATTTCTCTGTTCCTACCGATTTGCAGGGCGAACAGGAGATTCGTTTCGGTGTCGCAGCCGTTTCGGTCGATATGAAGTCCGATTCCGAGATCGCATGGAGCGATTATATGAGTATGGGCGAATATACGGTTACCGACGATATACAGATAAATAAAACTACCATCAAGCCGGGCGAGAGCTTTGAAATTTCGTATGTCGATCCCCGTCACGCCGCCGCCGACTGGAAATTGCTCAACAGCACCGGTGTGGTCGTAAAAGACGCAAGCAATACGACTGTATTTACCGTATCGGAAGGTATTGAAGAAATAGGAGGTTATGATCTGCAAGTCATTTGCGACGGCGAAACGACCACTTATGGTTACTATGTGCAGATTACCAGCGAAGCCGTGGGTGCGTTGCCCGAGATTCAATCGCTGACTATCGGCGGGGAAGCTGTGGCAGAAGATGAAGTGAAGATCGACGTGGACGAGGCGCTGACGTTGGGCTATACCGGAAGGAAAGCCAATGGAGCTTCTTCGCGCGGTATCGAGATCAATGAAGGCTGGGTAGGCGGAAGAATGTCCAATTTGTCTATCGGTGACGGTCAAACGTTCTCCGTGTCGGCTTGGGTTCGTTTCACTTCGATACCCGAAGGGTCTTGTTTCTTCAGTGTGGAAAATCGCGCATCGAGTGCATGGCCGGTGAATAACTGGGGCTGGATGTGGTCTGACTTGTCATCTACGGGTAAACTTAACAGTTATACCTTCCGGACCGCTACGTACAATGGCGCTCCCGAGTTGAAATATACGTTCCCCAACGCAGTCGTAACACCCAATGCATGGAATCACGTGGTATTGACATTCGAGTATAACGACCAGTCGCAATTCCGCTCCAAATTTTATCTGAACGGTGTGCTCCAAGAGTCAACGTGGGTTTTAGATGGAGCTTCGGGTACGACCGAAACATGGGCTAATGTGAATTATTCTATCACGACTTCAGATTGGTTCTGTTTTGCCGGAGGCCGTGGATCGGAACCTATTTTCAATAATGGTATTATCGACGATCTGTTGGTTTGGAACGGAGCCATGACTCCCGAGCAAGTGCAAAACGTGAAGAACGGTCTGGATGCCAACAGCCTTCCCCAAGAAGTGATGGCTTACTGGGATTTCGAAACCGATGCCGATGAAGACCACTACTTTGCAGCCAAAGGTTCGGTTGCAGGGGCTAAAGCCTGTTCGTTCAAGACGGAAGCTCTTGGTAGTGAAGGCGCCGGTCGTCAAGTCGCTCAGAATCCTCTGTATATCTCAGGTTGTCCGTTTGTGCCGGGATCCACTTTCAAGGTAGAGACTCGTCCGACTTGGACAGCCAAACGCGGTGTCCTCAGCGAATCGACCGGTACCGACCTCGAAGGTTCCACGAAACTGACTTATAGCAAACCGGGCGATTATACGGTTACTCTGACTCTTGAAAATACGCTCGGGGCCGATACCAAGAGCTATCCTGTATTCAAAGTAGGCGATGTAGACGGTGTAGAAGAGAGCATGGCCGGTGAGTTGCGCACGTATACCGTAGAGGGTATTCTCTTTGTAGAATTTGCCGAGGACGGAGACTACCAAGTGGGCGTGTACAATGCCTCGGGAATGCTTGTCGCACAGAAAGATGCCGCTGTCGTAGCCGGTCAAAACATGAGCATCTCTCTCGGAGCCAAAGGCGTTTATGTGGTGAAGGTGATGAAAGAGGGCAAGGTGGTTCGTACGGTCAAAGTGTTGAATCGATGATGTAATCTCTCACTTTCTTTTTAAGAGGGTGATCTCAATAGCGGACCGAGCCCTATCATTTAGGGTTCGGTCCTTTTAACAAATTTTTAATCGGTAGAAAATTTATTTTTTTTGCGATTATTTTTAATATTAATATATCATGAAAAAGAGTTATTCGATTTTTTTATCTATACTGTTTTGTTTTTTGTTTTGTAGTTTGAGCGCACAGGATGCGCAGTTGAATGCGGCGAGTCGTAAAGTGATTATCGAGGCTCCGGCAGAGCCCGGTACTCATTTGGAGGTGGCTTATAGGCCTGCGGGTTCTTTTTTCCCGAGTTATGTGCAGTCGGGGCAGCAAGTAGACGTGGGTACTACGCTTATCATCGATGCTTATTCTGATAATCCGACCAAATTGCCGTTGGTTGCCGTACGGGTGAACGGGGAAGAAATCGAAAAATCGGGATCGGGATATACGTATGTTATACCCGAAGGCGAAGGGGATATTGTGATTTCTGCGGAATTCGGTCTTCTTTACCAAGTAGATTTCTCTTATTCCTTGAACGGGCGCATAGAACTTTATGCGGCGGGTTCGGAAGAGCCGTTGACGACGGGAACTCATGTGAACGGGAATGTGGAGATAACGGTGAAAGTTATTCCGGACAGCGGATGCGATTTGCTTTCTCTCGTCGTGAACGATGAAAATGTAACCGGCCAACTCGCGAACAATGAGTATAAGTTCGTATTGAAGAAAAACACTTCGATTACGGCGTCCTTCCAGAAAGCCTATCGTCTGACGGTGGAACCGTTCGAGCACGGTAGTATGCGGGTGGCTATTTCTGATAAAGGAGATTTGAGCGATGTACCGTCGGACGGTAAGATTTTGGATGGGCAAACGCTTATCTTGTGGTGGCCGACAGTCGAAGAAGGGTATGAAGTAGGTTCCGTATTGATGAACGGGACAGATATAACGGAGCAGTTTTTCTCAGGAACGTATAACCATGTGGTGAAGGGCGATGTGAACGTTACCGTGACGATCCGAAAAAAAACGTATGGATTGACGGTTAAGGATTTCGTGGGAGGTACGATAAAAGCGGAATTCGAAGATGAGGGGGTAGTGACCGATGTGTCGGCCGGTGGCAGAGTACCGGAAAATGCGACCTTGAAAATTTATGAACCGGTACTTGATGAAGGATACGAATTGGTTTATGTGTCGCTGAACGGATCGGATATTAAGGATCAGTTTAAAGATGGTATCTATTCGCTGACGATGAAAGAAGATGTGATGCTTGTTGTAAAGGCCAAAGAAATCGATAAAGTGTTCAAACTGACTATCGATGAAATCGAGGGTGGCAGCATAGATGTACAAGTGTATGTCGGTGGAGATTTGGCCGATGTCCCGGCCGATGGGAACATCAAGAACGGAACTATGCTGATGATTTCCGAACCGGTACTCGAAGACGGCTACGAATTGGTTTCCGTCATGTTGAACGAAGAGGATATAACCGCTTTGTTCGAGGAAGGCGTGTATTTCCATACCATGCGTCAAGATGTGACGATCTCCGTAAAGACCAATTATGTTTCGGGCGTGGAAGAAGAACAGGCCGACCGGGTGAGAATTTATCCTAACCCGTTTGCAGAAAGTTGCGTGGTGAGCGGTGTTGCCGCAGGTACATCGGTTCGCGTGTTCAACATGACGGGAGCTTGTGTGTTCTCGAAAGTCGCCGGAACGGGTGAGACCGAAATTCGTTTGTCGGGACTTGCTTCGGGTGTCTATATCTTGAAGTTGGAGAAAGACGGCGACAGCTCTTGCCATAAACTGATTCGGAAGTAAGAGCCGATTTCTCGGTCGATAGTAGAATTTTTTATTCGATAAACTTGTAAATAGGGAAGGGGAGTGCAACTATGGCACTCCCCTTTTTTTGACGGAGGGGTTGAAAACTGCCCCTCATCAGTGGGTTTATATCGGGTCTTTAACCCCCTCGCCCTACGGGCACTCCCCCTATATTCCTTGTAGGAACACAGGGGGAGAGGATTGAAAAGAGGTCTTTTTCCCTATGCTGTTTTTGTGCCCCGCCATACTGCGGGGCACGGCAAGGGGAGGTGGGGTGTCAATCTCCTCCTCTGTGTTTTGCGAAGCAAAATATAGGGGAGGTGTCACGCAGTGACGGAGGGGTTGAAAGGTTGTTTATTTGTTCATTCTTCTCAGCAGCGAGAAGAACGAACCAAGAAGCGCCGCCGCAGTTATCGGGCTATTAGGCTCGTCGCCACGGTTGCCGTCGGGGTCTGCGGAACTCGCTACGCTCGGACAGTCCTCGCCCTTTTTCCTCCGTCTCCCTTGCGTCTTCACCGCCCGATAAAGGCGGATCGGGGTTTGTGCATTTGCTTGTATTCTAACCCTCTCGCCCTGCGGGCACTCCCCCTATATCGTTGCACGACACAGGGGGAGAGTGTGATACCCTCGGTTTGTTGCTGTCGCAGTTTTTCTATCCCCTCTGTTTATTAACCCCTCCGTCCTTCGGCCACCTCCCCTATATTTTGTGTTGCAAAACACAGGGGAGGAGTGAGACATCTTTGTTCTATTGTTGTTTCGGCTTCTCCGTTACTACGTACCGTCTCTCCTATATTTTGCTTTGCGCCACCCCGTCATGCTTCGTGCCACGGCAGGGTGAGGAGGGGGTGAATGCCCTGTAATGCCACAGGACATGGGGGAGGTTGAGATGTATTCCGCTTTCGCCCCTTACTCCGATTTTATGAGAGACACAGAGAAAGAGGGGTAAAAGTGGTATTTTTACTCGGCAGCTCGTTGAATTTGTTTTTGTATCCAATTTGTATTATTTTCGCCATATGTCATTACCTGTGTATTTCGCTCCATTGCAAGGTTATACCGATGTGGTTTATCGTAAGGCACATGCCGCTTTATTCGGTGGCATCGCCGCTTATTATACCCCTTTTGTGAGAATCGAGAAGGGAGATTTCCGACGGAAGGATTTACGAGATATAGACTTTGAAAACAACCGGGGTGTGCCGGTCGTTCCGCAGGCGATAGCCTCGGAGGCCGATGAACTGAGACGTATTGTGGATTGTATGGCTTCTCTTGGCTATACTCGGGTCGATATAAATTTAGGGTGTCCTTTCCCTATATTGGCTTATCGTCATAAGGGGTCGGGTATATTGCCGTTCCCTGACGAGGTAGAGCGATTGTTGCGGCCTTTGGAATCGTATGACTCTTTGGAATTTTCGGTGAAGATGAGATTGGGGTGGGAGGAGCCTTCGGAGGCATTGAGGCTATTACCTCTGCTTGAAAGTTTGCCTTTGCGGCAAATCACGCTTCATGCCCGACTGGGGAAACAGCAGTACAAGGGTTGTGTGGATATGGAATCTTTCGGTCGGTTTTACGATGCTTGTCCTATTCCGTTGGTTTATAACGGGGACTTGACCACGGTAGAGGAGATGGTTGCCGTGGAGCGGGAGTTTCCCCGGTTGTCGGGGCTTATGGTCGGCAGAGGATTATTGGCGAAACCGTGGCTGGCAGAGGAATATGGAAATGAAAATTTTTCGAGTGTGAACTTTTATCGCAGGGTGGCTTCGTTGCACGAGCGTGTTTTTACCGATTATAAAACTCTATTGCAAGGAGAACATCAGTTGTTGACTCGTATGATGTCGTTTTGGGAGTATCTTTTACCTGATATGGAGAAGCGATTGAGAAAGCGTTTATCAAAGTCCCGGAATGTAAAAGATTATACAGAGGCCGTAAACTTGCTCTTTTCTTCGTTGGAGGGAAAAAATTAAAACTGCCTTCGACCTATTTTACAGAAAAATTGTTATCTTTGAAACAAGTCCAAGATGGGCTGCGGTTCGGCATAGCCAGATCGGAAATGAAATTTCCGTTTGTCTCTGCGCTCACCTTTCACCATCTTTGACAAAAGTCACTAAAAATTGGAGCCCTATGGAAAAAGAGATCGTATTATATCGTACATTCGATTCTCCGGTCGAAGCGAATATCGTAAAAGATGTATTGGAGACAAACGGAGTTCCATGTTTTTTGTCCAACGAGATATTTTCGAGTGTCTTGCCTTTGACAAATTCGGAAGTGGGAGCCATCAGGCTGAATGTCTTTGCCGAAGACGTGGAGAAGGCCGATACTATTTTAAGTACGACACAACTTCCTGAATCGGAAAAGTAGCCGGGCCTGAGTAACCTATTTCGTTTTTTCAATACCCATAAAAATCGAAACAGCTTTTATGCCGCTTGTTTTATCGGTTTCGAATTATTTCCGGATAGTTCGGACGAAAAGGTTTGTTTAATTTTGAATCCGGTAAAGGCGATAATTATAGACATTAACGGGCTTAGCAGATTGAAAAAGCAATAAGGCAGATAAGTGAGAGTGCTTACTCCGAGAACGGTCGCTTGTGTCATTCCGCAAGAGTTCCACGGAATCAATACCGATGTTACAGTGACCGAATCTTCCACGGTACGGCTGAGGAGCCGGCTTTCTAATCCCCTATTTTTATATAGTTCTTTGAAGAGGTTTCCGGTCAGTATGATGGACAGGTATTGGTCGGCCGTACAAGTGTTGAAAAAAAGTCCGGAGGCGACGGTGGAGCATACGGCACTTTTCGGTTTACGGACGAAACGGACGAAAACGTCGGTAATGCTACGGATCATACCGCTTGCCGACATGACACCACCGAAACACATGGCGCATATAATGAGCCAAATGGTATCCATCATGCCTCGCATTCCCCGGGTGGCGACGAGCGCATCGATTTCGGGTTGTCCGGTCGATAAAGAGGTGCTGCCGAATACGGAAGTCATCAAGGCTTTGAATCCGGTAGTGAAGTCGAGGGTTTCACCTTGTGCGATTTGCAGGAGAATATGAGGTTGGAAGATGAGTATGCATATTCCTGCAATGACCGAGGATATAAACAGTGTGATAATGGTGGGAAGTTTTATGAGTATAAGGATTCCTGTAATGACAGGAACGAGGAGAAGCCAGGGTGATAAATTGAATTTTTGCGCTAATGTATCGGCAAACAGGGCTGTTTGTTCGTGAGCGACATTTCCCTTTAAGAATCCGGCAATCGTAAAAATTATCAGCGTAATGATTATCGAGGGTACTGTCGTGACAAGCATATAGCGTATGTGGGTGAAAAGTTTTGTCCCGGTGGTGGACGAAGCGAGCACCGTCGTATCGGAGAGCGGAGAGATTTTATCACCGAAATAAGCCCCCGAAATGATAGCGCCGGCAATCCACCCAGCTTCGAATCCTTGTGCCTTTCCTATCCCGAGCAAGGCGACGCCGATGGTGGCGATGGTTGTCCAAGAGCTCCCGGTAATGACGGAAACGATGGCGCAGATGAGACAGCAAGATGCCAAGAATATCTGGGGTGTGAGCGTGTGTAACCCGTAATATATGAGCGTGGGAACTATGCCACTGAGCATCCATGTGCCGGAAATGGCTCCGATGAGTAGCAAGATGATGATGGCCGGTGTCACTTTCTTTATGTTTTTAGCCATGCCTTCTTCGAGAGAACTCCATTTATAATTGTATTTTATCATGGCTATGCCTACACATACGGACGAAGCGATCAGAAGCGATACTTGGCTTCCTCCTAAAAGGGCATCTCCACCGAAGATAGGGATAACCATAGCCAACAGTGCGACAAGAACGAACAATGGAATCAGTGAAATAACGGGAGTGGGTATTTTGCTTTTTTCGTCCATATTATTTTTCTTTTTATTCGAGCTTGCAAAGGTAATCATAATGCATATATATTACCTTTATTTTCTTCTATTTTTGAATAAATAAACAGTAATTATTGTATATATAAATATTTATTCATTTTTGAATAAAAAAGAGGATTGTCGGTATTCTACTTTTTCGACGGTATGTAGATTGGAATGCTTTGTTTGGAGAGAAGTGTAAAAATTGAGCGGAAATTCAGAAATTGAATCGAAGTCCGGCTTGCAGATTGATGTTAAAGGGTTTTTCTTTACGAATAGTCGAGATGTCCGATCCATCGTCGAAGTAATAAACAATACCGGGTTCGGCATAGAGGCTTATATGCGATGCCAGTTTGAAAGATATTCCGACCGATGCCAATACGGACCATTGCAATTGGTTTATGTGCAGAGTCTCGTCGTTGGAAAACGGCGGACGATTGTTTATTTCGTATTGTGCGGAGAGTTCTCCGTGAACACATTTTTCCAACATTCCGCCTCCCGATAGGTAGAGATTGAAATAGCGCTTTTTTAAGAAATTCCAGTTTAGTTTTAACGGTATTCCCAAATAGTGTAGTTGCTGGTTTTGTGTATAGTATGCAGCTCCTCCGGCAGTCAAGTCGGACGAAAGATAGGTATATACAAGTCCCGTTTCTAATGCCAGTCGATTGTTCAGTTCTTTCTGGACTGTAATTCCAACCGATACGGGAAAGTGGTGTTTAATGTCTGTTTTGGGTTGGCTATTGATATTTTGCAGCATGATATGTTGGTAGGGTGTTGTCACCGGCCCTTCGGAGTTCGAAAGATTTTTTTCGGAGGGGAGACTTGCCATTTCGGCAGAGGCATAAGGGGCTAAATTGCTGAATCCATTTCGATTGTCGGCTGACGCGATTAGGTTATTCCCCAGAGATACGCCCAAAGACCAAGTGCTTTTGGGTTTGGTTTTGGGTTGTGTATGCGTATGTATGGTTGTCATGCTGGTATTCTCATTTCTCGATGAAAATAAGCCAGTCTGTGCGTTGTCTCGTTTTTTCTCCGGAGTTGATTTTTCCGGTTCGGAAGATTCCCGTTGTTCGATGTGTCGCGATTCGTTTATTTGAGATGGCGTATGGTTTTCCACATCGGTATGGTCGGGTGTTTGCGGTGCTCGTATCGGTTTATAAGATTGGGCTATTATATCGAGTGGTTTCTGTTTTATCGAGGGTACAGTATTTTGCATTCGAGATACTTCCATTTGCTCCGAGCCGGATATTTTTGTTTGAAGCGGGAGATTGTTTAAGTCGGTAGTCGGACGGAGGAATTGTAACCCGATAAAAGTACATAACAAAAGTGTAATACAAGCGGCTGCCCACCAAATGGTTCTTTTCCGAAGGGGGATACGACGTGGAGCGAGCTCTTTGGAAAGTTCTTCCCAAACTTCTGGCGGAGGAGTAACCGAATATTCATCGAGCTGCTCTTTCCAGCTGTCTGTCCAATTTTTAGTTTTATCCGTTTTCATATTGTGCCCAATATTGTTTAATTCGATTCATCAATATCGTTCGTGCCCGATGTAATTGTGATGAGGAGCTTTTTTCGTTTATATGAAGCAGGTTTGCGATTTCTTTATGTGATTTGTTCTCGAATGTGAACAGATTGAATACCGTGCGGTATCCGTCCGGCAATTCCGAAATGAATCGAAGAAGCGTTTCCTGAGGTATGTTTTTTACGATTTTGTCGTCGTCTTCATATTCCGGGTCGGCTATTTCGGGAGCGGTTTCGATGTCGAGCTCGATATGTTGTGTTTGCTTGCGAATCGCTTCTAATGCTGTATTTACCATAATACGGCTCAACCATGCTTTTAATGAGCCTTCGCCTCGGTAGAAAAATTTATCCAAAGAGGTAAAGGCTTTAAGGAACCCGTCATGTAAAAGATCTTTGGCGAAATCTCTGTTCCCGGAGTAACGGATACAAAGTGCGAACATTTCACCGGCATAGCGTTGATACAGCTCGTTCTGTGCCGTCATATCTTTCCGCTTGCAACACTCTACCAGCTCTGCTTCGTTCATTTTTCGATGATTCCTGTTATTTATTAAATGCAACGATGTAAAAATACTGCATGATAGGTGATAGAAAAATTGTTTTTAACTCTTTAACAAAATTCGGTGCAGTATTTTTGAATGGTTTACGTTTACCTCATAAAAGTGGATAAATTAAAAAACAGACGAATATGAAAATGAAAAAGTTTTTATTGGTAGGATTATTAGGTGTTGTGACATTGTGCGGGCTGTCGTCTTGTGACGATGATGACGATGGCGGATACGTTCCGTTTTCCTATGCGGTGGGCGATATGGTCGTAAAAGACGGGAGTGAGCCATATATCCAGTTGGATAGTAAGCAAACACTTTTCCCGTCGAATGGCAGTCGTTTGCCTAATTATTTGTTGAAAGATGGAAAACGGGTAATCGTGAACTTCTCTTTTCTCGAAGGACAGCGGGAGGGATATGATTATTATATTCTTATCAATGATATAGATTCTGTGTTGGTTAAGAATGTTATTCCCATCACTCCTGAAACGACCGATAGTATCGGTAACGATCCTGTGAATGTGTTGGATATGTGGACGAGCGATAAGTATCTGACGGTTCAGTTTGAAATGCGAGGTCTTGGTCGCGAGAAACACATGATTAATTTGGTTAGGAATTATTCTTTATCTCCTAATCCTGATGGAGATGGTTATTTACAATTGGAGTTGCGTCATAATCGTTTGAATGATCCTGAGATAGACCATATTTTATGGGGGGTGGCTTCGTTTAGATTGGAGGATTTGAAACTGGAAAATCCCGATTTGAAAGGGTTGAAAATAAAAGTGCGTAGTCCTTATGGAACGGAAGTTCGTACTTGTGATTTCGAGAAGGAGGATTCAGGAGAGGATGCAATTTCTGGAACTCAGGAGAAGAGTGTTTCTACTTATGTCCGATAGAAATTGATAGTTAAGTAAATAGGTGTTGATTGCCGGGAGCAGAATGGATATTTTGCTTCCGGTTTTTTATTGTGAAATAAGGGTTCAGTAGACAATTCATGTGGATAGACTTGAATGTTAATGAATGAGAGGGTTTGGAAAGATTTCATAAGTTTTTTTTGCGGTAAAGGTTACCCCATTCGCTATGAGTATACTTTCCCTCTATTTTCTTGCAGCCTCATCACCAAGTAAAGGCGATGTATTTGGGAGTGAAGTTTCTGTTTGTATTAACCCCCTCGCCCTGCGGGCACTCCCCCTATATTTTGCGCAGCAAAACACAGGGGAGGAGGATGCAAATACCTTGTAATGCCACAGGATATAGAGGAGGCGGTTAAAGGAAAGTCTACTATTAAACTTCTCCTCTGTGTGGCGTTAGCAATAGGGGAGGTGTCACGAAGTGACGGAGGGGTTGAAAACGCCATCGTATCAATCTGTTTATACCGGATATATCCCTTTCTCCCCCCCCCCTGCCGTGTCTCGTAACATGACGGAGAACTGTGTTAGATATATAGGGAAGAGAATATACACGAACAATCCCTGTTAATTTTCTATTGAACCGAAATAAGGGCTTATAATTTTTGGGAAGGATAGGTACAAAAAAAATTGATTGTCTCACGACAACCAATCTTTGTTAACCTTAAATCTAATACCATGAAAAACACATTGCAAATATAGGGGTAAATATGTTCTCAAACATAATATTTAGACAATAATTTTCTTGGATTTAATTTGTTTTAACTAATGTAAATCGATTTAGTCGTAAATGTATACGGTCTTTAACATTTTTGGCGAGACTGTAAACAAATATTCGCTGTTCCCGGATATTTCCTTATATTAGAATGAGATAGGAATAATTCAAAAAGGGGAAAAGGATTCGTTTGTTTTATCCTTTTCACATCTTTCGTTTGTGGTGTCAGACGAGTTTGTTAAAGATGGACTGTATTCGGTATATCCAAATAAATTTGTTTCTGCACTTGGTTTACATTATCTTTGTCATAACGAAGATAGGATGCGGTTCGACATAGCTAATCGGAAATGAGATTCCCGTTTGCCTCTGCGCTCACCTTTTCTTATCTTTGTCTATTGTTGTACGAGTGGTAAGAATTAAAATAGGTATTAGATTTAGTACCCGATTAAATGAAAAATAAATGAAGGTTGCCGATTTGATAAAGAATAGCGGGAGTACAGGATTTTCATTTGAAATATTGCCTCCATTAAAGGGTAGCAGCATCGAGAAATCTTTTAAAGCGATAGACACGCTACGGGAATTTGCGCCGTTATATATTAATATAACCACACATCGCAGTGAATTGGTTTATAAGGATACCCCCGATGGGTTGTTTCGCCGGGTCTCGGAACGTAGTCGTCCCGGTACAGTAGCGGTAGCGGCAGCTATAAAAAATAAATATCAGATACCCACTGTTCCTCATCTCATATGCAGTGGCTTTACAGCTCTCGAAACAGAATATGCATTAATAGATTTGAATTTTTTGGGGATATGTGATTTGCTTATTTTGAGAGGTGATAAGGCTAAGCATGAGAATCGATTTATCGCTGCTTCCGGTGGATATGAACATGCTATTGAATTGGAGCAGCAGGTGAATCGTTTTAATGAGGGTTATTTCATAGATGGCACTCGAATGGATTTGGTCAGTACAAGGCAATTTTCATACGGAGTGGCGGGTTATCCCGAGAAACATGACGAATCTCCTAATCCCGACGAGGATATGAAATGGTTGAAGGCAAAGGTGGATGCAGGAGCCGACTATATAGTTACCCAGATGTTTTTCGATAACGAAAAGTTTTTCTCGTTTGTAGACCGTTGTCGGGCAGCAGGGATTACCGTACCCATTGTCCCGGGATTGAAACCTATCTCGAAGGCTTCGCAATTGACATTGTTACCTCGTGTATTTCACGTAGATATACCCGATATGCTGGTTCGGGAGATTGTTAAGTGTAAAGACGATTCGCAGGTTAAGCAGGTAGGGATAGATTGGTGTACAGCTCAATCGCTCGAATTGAAGGCGAAGGGAGTACCCAGTATTCACTATTATTCGCTTATGGCGGTCGATAGTGTTTATCAAGTGGCGAAGTCGGTTTATTAACGGAGGGATCGCGCGATGTTTTTTAAAGACGTTATCGGACAGGAGGAGGTAAAGCGAAGACTTTTACGTTCGGTTGACAATGATCATGTGGCTCATGCCCAGTTGCTTTGTGGACCGGAGGGTGTCGGTAAATTTGCTATGGCTATGGCTTATGCCCGGTATATACATTGCACGAATCGTCAGAATGGGGATGCTTGCGGTGTATGTCCGTCTTGCCGGCAACATACGGCTTTGACTCACCCGGATTTGCATTTTGTATTCCCGATGGTCAAAGTGGATAAGAAGAAGCGGATATGTGACGATTATTTGCCCGAATGGACTGAGTTTTTGAAGGAGAATACCTATTTCGGGATCGATTCATGGTTGAGGTATATTAATGCCGATAACAAGCAGGCCGTAATTTATGGAGAAGAGAGTGAAAGTATTTTGCGGAAGATGTCTTTAAAGAGCTATGAATCTCCGTATAAAATAATGATTATATGGCTGCCGGAACGCATGAACGACACTTGCTCCAATAAATTGTTGAAATTGCTGGAAGAGCCTTATCCCGGTAGTGTGTTTTTGTTAGTCAGCAATAATCCCGATAGAGTGCTGGGGACTATACGTTCGCGTTCGCAGCTTATCGAGATTCGCTCTTTGTCCACGTCGGTTATAGCCGAGGCGTTGCAACGCCGGTATGGGATAACGGAGCAGGATGCTATTTCGGTGGCCCATGTCGCAGAGGGTAATTATTTGAAGGCTTGTGAAGCTCTTCAATTGAATGAGGAGAATAAATTGTTTTTCGATTATTTTGTACAGGTCATGCGTTTGGCCTATGCTCGGAAAATAAAGGATTTGAAGATATGGAGCGAAGAAGTGGCCGATTTGGGGCGCGAACGTTTGCGTCGATTTCTTTCCTATGCCCAACGAATGATACGTGAGAATTACATCTATAATTTGCATGTTCCTGCATTAACCTATATGAATCGGGAAGAGGTTCAATTTTCTTCGCGTTTCGCTCCGTTTATTCATGAACGTAATGTACAGGCTATCATGAAACATTTGAGCGATGCCGAAAATGATGTCGGGCAGAATGCTAATGCCAAGATTGTTCTTTTCGATCTATCTATAAAACTTATTATGCTGTTGAAAAGCTGATGAGGAGTCGAGATGTGAAATGAATGTAGAAGAATTTAGGGAATATTGTCTTTCGTTGAAGGGTGTAGAAGAGAAGATGCCTTTCGTGAATGTTGCCGACCGATATAGCCGTGATGTTTTGTGTTTCTATGTGGGCGATAAATGGTTTTGTTTTGTGAATGTTGAAGTGTTCGATTTTTGTTGTATTAAGTGCGACCCGGTGGAATCGGGCTAATTGCAGGCTCGTTATATGGGAGTAAAGCCGGGGTGGCATATGAATAAAAGGCATTGGATTAGTGTTTACTTTAATCGAGATGTTTCGGACGAGATGGTCAGGAAGTTGGTGAAGAAATCTTATGATATGGTTGTCAAGCGTTTGAATCGTAAGGAGCGGGAAAGACTATTATAGAGGGATATGTCTATTTTTTTGAAAAAACAGGTCTTTTTCTATTGAAAAAATATTATCTTTGCCGTCCCGGATAGAAAACACCGGGAAACTACCACTGGGGCTGACCGGTTTTGACAGCGGGTAGAAGTGGTGGGTAAGCATGCAGAGCGTTGTTGCCCCGCTCTATAATATCAGACAACAAAAATTTAACTGGCGAAAATAACTACGCTCTTGCTGCTTAATCGAAGTACAGTAGATTAGCTTAATCTCCGCAACAGTTGTGGAGACAAGACATCACCCGGTTGCTGTTGTTCCGAGGCGTTCCGAAACGGTGGTGCAATAATATCGGAAATAGTCAGAGGCAAGTTTCGAGCTGATGATGAAAATTTAGAAACTAAGGTGCAGATTGGTGGCTTCGGTCTTGTCTGTACCCGACAATCAAAGCGAAGATAAGCATGTAGAAAGCTCATTAGTTCCTCGTTTGGACGAGGGTTCGAATCCCTCCAGCTCCACGATAAGCATTAAGAGACAGTGAATGCTAACGGATAGTACTGAATTGAAAAGGTTCTGTCCGTTTGTTGTATCTGTTGAGTGTTTTTAAAGTCTTTCTTTCATATCGTTGTTGAGAAGTCTTTTAATATTGTGAAAAATAAAAGAGCGATGGCTGGTAAAAAAGCAAACAAGAAACAGGTGCACCCACATCTTTCGGGAGTACAAAAAGCCGTAGTGTCTTTTGCTAATATGTTTGAGAAAAACCGTCGTATAAATCGAGAGGCGCAACGAGTCATTAAAAGAAAAACACCTCAAAAAGTCAGGACTTTACTTTATGGGAAAAGAGGTAGGAGGATTGAAGAGCGTTTCTTCTGTGTTGTCTGTGGAAGTTCTTATGGGGAGGGGTGGAGATATAAATTGGAGGAGGATACCTATTTGTATTTGTGTTCTCGGTGTAAAGAGGTCGTTCGGCCACAGTTGATGGTAAAAGCCATATATTCATCGAATTTCGAAGTTCAAAGAAAAAAGCATTGAGGTTAGTTATTGTAGTGGATAGCCGATAAGTTTACTATAAAAAAAGAATCCATATATGTATATGGATTCTTTTTTACATTATTCCAATTCTTATTTCACTCGTTCATAATAGGGGAGACGATCGAGGGGGACATCTATCTCTATTTTTTTCGGACCCTTGAATGTTTTTCCTTGATCGTCGCGCCATGTGCCTTTGGGAAGATTAACGGTACGATGAGTGCCTTCGGTAATCATGGGGGCTATCATATATTTGTCACCGAGCATGAACTGATCTTTGCATTCGGTGAATCCGCTATGTGGAAAACTGTATTCCATGTGGCGCAAGATAGGCTCTCCGGTCTCGGCGGCATGACGGGCACATTCATAAATGTAGTTGCCCATCGTGTGATGTAGCTGTGCGTATCGTACACAGATTTCCATATTCTCACGATTGAGGATTCTCCACGAGGCAACTGAAAATTGCATCATGGGCATGAGGGCATGGACTTGGCATGATCGTACAATGAGTTCTTGGTTAAATTCGTCTTCTTTAATATCGAGAAAAGAGGAAAATTGCCCACCTCCGATCATATCGGGACAGGCATAGGGATAACCGAGCATACCGCAAATTGCCATGTTGGGTATAAGCATGGATACGGCATACCACGAATAGTCTTTATCTCCTATGCGTTGCACTAATGGCAGGCCTCCGGTTTTCCAAGCGGCTCGAAATTCATTGAAAGGGTAGGAAAGTCCCAGTTCGGCCCATCGTTGGGAGAAAATGTTTTGGTCGGCGTTCTTGTCGTAGTAGTCGTACTCTCCGTTAGCCAAGATGGCTATATCGCCTGCGTCGAATTTGAACCCGTCGATCCCGTATTTTCCCATACATTCGTTTAGGGTTTGTTTTAGTGATTCGACAGCTGCCGGATTGGTCATGTCGTAGCATGCACTATATCCGTTCCACCAATTTACAACGGCAGGTGTTCCATTTTTGTTTTTCAGGAGAAATCCTTTGTCTGCCAAATCTCTGAACTCGGGAGAATCGGCCGATACAAAGGGTGAAATCCAAAGCATGACTTTGAATCCGAGCCGGTGCAATTCGTCTGTCATGGCACGGGCATCGGGGAATTTTTCTGCTTTAAATTCGAAGTTCCCATAATAGCGTTGCCAGTTGTCATCGATCATCAAGATTCCTTTGGGGAATCCGTTTTCGATGATGTTATGAGCGTAGTTCAGAATGTCTTCTTGATTTTGATTATACATGAGTTCTATCCATGTATTGTATTGTGGTTCTTTAAAAAAGAGAGCTGGCGGAGTTTTTCCGTTTGCCGGGAAATGTGTTTTTGAGGCATGAAGATAGGCATCGCGAAGGTTTTTCCCAGTGGTTGCCACTTGTGGGGATTCATGATCTGATTCGATAACGAGCGTGTCGTTTACCAAGCGGAAACGGAAAGGTTCGTCACTCCATACATAACGTCCTTGCGAAGATAGGAGCAGGGGAGAGGCCTCGTTGTTGAAATTGACTTTTGTCAAATCATAGAGGGGGGTATTCGATGCAAAGGGCATTTCGTTACCTATTCCCACGAAGCAGCCCCACCATTTTTCATTATCGATGGGTGCAATGTGTTTGGTGTATGGTTGGGCTTGTAGAAGAAAAAATGAACCCAGAAGGAAAGTGAGTAATGATATTTTTTTCATGATAAAATATATTAATGTGTGCACGAATCTACAAAATTTTCATGAATCGGCAAAAGACTTTATTTCTACTCTTTATGTTTGAGGTAGGGGAGATATGGGTAGGAATAATGTCGTGGTATAAAGCGAAGTCGTGAAATATTCTTTTTAGTTTTGTTTTGTTCATTTCTTTGGTTAAAAAACAAGAGAGGTAATGCATGATTTGCAGCATCACCTCTCTTTATGTGGTTTATTTCTCTTATAGATTTTTATTTCTTGATAAATTTCATGGCTTTGTCTGTATTACCCATCGTTATTTTAACGATATAACAACCTTTCGCCAAATCGGCTATATTTACAGGGGCTTCTTCTGTAACTTTAACCAATTTGCCAGTCAAATCATATATGGCAATGGTAGCATTTTCGTCGATACCGCTTACATAAAGTATTCCGGTTTGGTAGTAGAGTGATATAGACTTTATGCTTTCTTTGTCTATGCCTACAATCGTTCCGAATGTTATGTTATAAGTGTGGTTACTATCTATGGCTCCTATTTCGTAGATATTGTTACTAATTTGGTCTAACAACGATTCTCCATTGGAAGAAGTGAAAGTTTCTATCTTATAATTTTCTTCGGGGATAAAAGTTAGTTTGACAAATGTGTTGTTTAGAATTTCGGAACCACTGACATATACATTACTTTCGTCGTCGGAGATGGTGACAGAACCATTTCCGGTAATATTGCAAGTAACTCTCCATGTCGGTATTTTCGAGAACACGGCACATATTGTCATATTATCGGAAATTGCGTCTACTATATATATGTTTTCTGCAAGTTCGTCTATCTTTTCTTCTTCGTTCACGAGGAATGACGTTAATTCATATCCTTCGTTTACGGTTACTTTGAAAGTTAGCTTTGATCCTCGTATAATTTCGGAACCGAATGCGGTCGCTTCTTCGGCATCATTAACGAACATTTCGACGTTACCACCGGTTGCGGTCGTATTGGTTACGATTACTTTATTGGAGAATACCACTGTTACTTCTGTGTCGTCTTCGATGACAAAAGTCGTTCCGCTATTTACTTCGCCATTTACCAATACTTGCGATAATACATATCCTTCTTCCGGTTCGGCTATGACTGTCAATGCGCTGAACTGGTCTACCTCTCCACTTGTTACTTCTTCATTTTTAGCATTAACTACTTTGAATGTTCCCCCTTCGGTGGGTTGAGTGATGGTGAGATTATTGGTCGGGAATGTATGACCGGCTACGATTTGTACTTGAATAAAGTCGCAAGTATAAACTTCTGCGCCCCAGTGGGGAGCACCAGTATGTACCTCGGTTGTACCTTCTACTACACCGGCGGGACAGCTACCGAATGTTCCTTTGTTTTCCAATTCGGCTTCCGAATCATTTTCGATTTTGTAATAGGCCACTAATTCTTCGGGCATATTCTCCTGGTCGTAACCGCCGCGAATGGATTCCTTTACTTCTTTTTCGGTCAATGTTTTGGACCATACCTGAACTTCGTCCACATAGCAGGAGAATCCACCGTTCCCCACGAAGAATACACACTCGTCTTGTAATAGACCTATACCATGCCCTTCTCGTTCTCCACCTTCTACAATTGTTCCTAAATCGCCGGTTCCTAATAATTTTCCGTTTTTGTATAGTTTGATTTCTTTATTGGAATCATCGACTGTCACGGTAATAAATGCCCATTCATCAGCGGTCAAGGTTGCTTCGGTCGTTACATCGGCTATTCCCGGACAGTTACCTTTGTCTTCCCATGCACGGGCTTTCAATTTTAGGACTCCGTTTTCGAGTACAACACCAAATGTTCCTACGGCTCCATAGTAAGGTGCTTGTCCGTGTCCCATTACTTGCCCATTTGTGCTGACTGTTTTCACCCAAGCGGACATTGTGAAATTACGGGCACGATGGTCTGAACCTGTTATATTACCGTTATTCCATGAATTATTCTCTCCATTTATGTGTTCGCCTAATACTTTATCATCAAAACGGAATTGGTATTTATTATTACCACTTATTGCAGGGACTAGTACAGCTTTGGGGCCTTCGATTTGGAATGAGACTGTGACGGTCGTATTTTCGTTCACCGTGTAATTATCTCCGTTGGTGAAATCGGTTCCGTTTACTTGGAGGGAGAGAATTTCATAACCGGGATCGGCAGTAGCCGTAATTGTCAATACCGTGCCTTCTTTTATACCAGTATTCTCTCCTGTGGTAAGAGGCTCGGAACCGTTCATTACGCTTAGTTGTCCATTTTCTACCAGAGTCGGTAGCGTAACCGTGTAATAAGTAATATCGGTCAAGTTGACAATGATAGTCGTGTTTTCTGTTACCGTGAAAATGTATGATCCGTTTTCTTCTGCTTCGGCTGGTTGCCCGTTAATCAGTACGGATTCTATCTTCTTGTTTTCTGGCAATGAATTGAATGTTATGGTTAATTCTGTGCCAGAGGCTATCGATTCTAAGTTCTCGATAACTTCTTCTCCTGCTGTAATTTGATAATCTACTCCTTCGTCGACGGTAATTGTTACTTTATGCATAACGATTTCGACAAATGAAACAATAATAGTTGCATCTTCCGTTACAGTATATGTCCCACCGTTTTCAATCGGTTGTCCGTTGATATTCAGGGATTCCAAACGATAATTATCGGCCGGTGTCGCCGTTATGGTTAAAGTAGTCCCCGATGTTACGGTATTTTCTCCTGCCGAAAGAGGAGTCTCGTCGTTGGTCACGCTCAGTGTCCCGTTTTGTACTTCTGTGGGTAATGTAACTGTATAACTACCAGTGATTGTACGCCCTTCGGCTAATGTGGGGGCATATTCCGTAAAAGAGGTTTGCGAGATATATCCTCCGTCGGAACTTGTTTGTCCTCCACCTAATTTAGTATATTTGGCGGTTGTAGAAGATTGGGCAGAATCGACGACTTTGTTGGAGAATTGTCCAGTTGTACCCGGGGTAACTTCGTTGAAGTCATACCATACGGTTAAACTCGACAGGTTTTGAGGATTTTCGTAGGCTTGTGCAACTTCCTGAGCCGTCAAGGCTTTGTTGAAGAATTGGAATTCATCGCAGAGACCCGAAAACCCGAATCCTCCTAAGAAAAAGATGCAGGGATCGTCTCCAAAAAGTTCCAATTGTTTGGTGTTATTTTTTGTCGTTACGAGAACTCCATCTTTGTATACACAAACATCAAAATTACTGTTATCATAGACGAGGGTGAGGTAGGTCCATTCGTTTAATGCTACTGCGGTATTCAAAGTGGAAGTTACCGTATTACTTGCACCAGAAATGATTTTAAGAGTTCCCGTTTCAGTGGTGGCTAAAATCAAACTTCCGTTATAATTTGTGTGTGCTTGGGCGCCGTGTCCCATAATCACATTTCCTTTGTTATTGCTACCGCTGTTCATGAATCGATCCATCTTCACCCAAGCTGAAATAGTGAATGATTTGCCGGTACGGTCTGTGTCCTCACCGGAACGGTCGCCTAAAATGGTTTCGGGAATTTGCAAGCGATAGCCGTTTACATTATTTGTACTGGCCTGAGGAATAGAAAGAGCTTTGTTCTCTTCGGCATAGCTATTAAGAAAAGGCAGAAGAGTAAACAATAAAGTGAATAACATGTAGTGTTTTTTCATGATAAACAAATATTTAATTAAACAAAAAGTAATTCTGAAAATTGAATGATATGTTTTTATTTTTTCATGATATGTATATACATATTTTTGAGCATTTTTTATGCGCTATATAATATTAACCTTAAATCGAGGGTTATCCCTAGTGAAAAAGTGAATTTTTTTTATTTTTTTTGAGAAAGTAGAAAATGAATACGATAAGAATCGTGCAGGTGAGATGTTCTTAGGAGCTTTTTTATCGTGTTAAGAGAACTATTATAGACCGATTGGCGATTGTTTGGCCATGTTACTCCCCCTCTCCCCCCTGTGTTTTGCTGCGCAAAATATAGGGGCGGTTTCCTCTGGACGGAGGGGTAGAAAATACAGGGGGAGGTGATAAGAGCTTGGTCATCTCTCCCTGTGCTCATCGCAGATGAGATAGGGGGAGTGCCCGATAGTGTTATGGGGCACGACAAGGGAGGAGTTCTAAAATATCTCCGATAATGAAAACTGAAATATCCCGTAGCATTACGGAGAACAGTGTTCGCAATAGGGGAGAGAATATACATGAACGATCCCCGTTAATTAACGACTGAGCCGTTAAAATACTTTTGGGAAGAAGAAAAATAAAAACGGAGTATCCAGTGAGGGATACTCCGTTTCAATATGCTGTCTAAAATATTTATTCAGCACTTTCGGATGCAGGAGCTGCATCTGTTGCAGGAGCTTCTGCAACGGCATTAGCTTCTTCTTCCGCTTTTGCAGCGGCTTCGGCTTCTGCCTTAGCGGCAGCCTCGGCTGCTTTTTTAGCAGCGACAACTTCGGCTTTTGCTTTGTTCTTTTCGGTTTCTTCTTCTAGACGTTTTTTAGCAGCAGCGTCTTTTGCGGCAGAAACTTTGGCTTTCTCAGCGTCAATAGCCGATTTTTTGTTCTTCAACCATGCTTCGAAGCGTTGTTCGGCAACCTCTTCGGTAAAAGCACCTTTTTTTACACCGCCCAATAAATGTTTTTTCATCAATACACCTTCTTTGGAAAGGATATTACGTACAGTGTCGGTGGGTTGAGCACCGGTTGTCAGCCAATACAAAGCTCTTTCGAAATTCAAATTTATTGTAGCAGGATTAGTGTTCGGATTATAAGAACCTATCCTTTCAATAAACTTACCATCACGTGGTGCCCTGCTATCGGCGATTACAATTTGGTAAAATGCGTAGTCTTTGTGACCAAAGCGTTGTAATCTGATTTTTGTTGCCATTTGAAATTTTTTAATTGGTTATTATTTGCATTAGCGGCGCAAAGATAGTATTTCTTTTTGAACCGTGCAAATAGGCGTGCGCCTAAATTTTTTTGAGTATGAGATCATTTAGTCTCGGATAGCAAAACATTTTGCCATAGCTCGGCATTGAATCCGACCAAGACCTGCGAGTCTGTTACGAGAAGGGGACGTTTGATTAGTTTTCCATCGGAAGCCAATAGTTCTATCAGTTCTTTTTCGGGAATTGTACTAATGCGGTTTTTCAAATTTAGTTCTCTATATTTTTGTCCGCTCGTATTGAAGAATTTTTGTAAGGGTAAATTGCTGCGGGTTATCCATTCGGTTAGTTCCCCGACAGTGGGCGGTGTTTCGACGATGTGCTTCGATTCTATATCAATGTCGTGATCTTTTAGCCATTTTGCCGCTTTTTTACAAGTGCTGCACGAGGGGTATTGAAAAAATAAAATTTTCATAGGTATTTGTTTTTAGAAATAATTTTTGAATGACAAAGATAGCGAAAGGTGAGTGCAGAGGCAAACGGAAATTTTATTTCCGAATGGACTATGCCGAACCGCATCTCATCTTCGTATTTACAAATGTACAAAAAGGCATTGTTAATGCTTCTTTTTTATTTTCGCTATAATAATATTATAGTTTATCTTTGCCATACTATCACTTTTTATAAGTTAAAAATAAAAAATGGCTTATCCCCCGACAAAGTTAGTTGGGATATTGTTTTGGCTCTCGATGTGTGATTTTAGATGAACTGCTTTTAATAACTGTGCTATATTATGAAACCTTTGTATCAAGAACTTCCTTTTGCCGTCGATAATTATATCAATTTCTATCGGGAAGATTTGCCCCATTTTATCGTGCCGTGGCATTATCACCCCGAAATAGAAATCATGTGTATTGAAAAAGGGTGGGGCACTCGTTTTGTAGGTGATCATATCGGAGGATATGAAGAGGGCGATGTTTGTATGATGGGTCCTCAGTTGCCGCATGAGTGGAGAAACGATAAAGAATTTTTCGACTCGGATTCTGGTTTAAGGGCGACTTGTCATTGTGTTTATTTTCGTAAAGAGTTGTTTGAGGGTATATTGATACGATTGCCTGAGATGGCAAATATTCGTGAGTTAATAGAACGTTCGAGGCGGGGAATAAAATTTACCGGTGAATCGCGTGAACGGATCGCTCGATATATTCGACGCACGTTTAATCAAAATGGAATCGAGCGAGTAACTAATTTGCTCACACTTTTGGAAATGATGGCAGAAGCCGACGAATATGAAATTTTAGCGAGCGTAGGTTTTACCCAGTCGGTCAATTCTTCGGATTTTGAGCGATTCAATAAAGTTTATCGTTTTTTGGTGAAAAATTTTAATAAGCCGATTAAACTTGAAGAGGTGGCTGCTGTTGCCGGACTAACTCCTACTGCTTTTTGTCGATATTTTAAGGAACGTACGAAAAAGACTTTTGTACAGTATTTGAATGATATGCGTATAGGGCATGCCAAGAAATTTTTGATAGAAGGCAAAATGAAAATTTCGACTTTGAGTATGGAGGTCGGATTTAATAATTTGTCGAATTTTATAGAGCAGTTTAAGAAGTCAACCAACATGCTTCCTTCTGAATACCAAGAAAAATATGGGGTGAAAAAGAAGAAGGCGATTTGACCTTTTTAATAGCTTTTTATATAGATTATTTATGAGGACTGGGAAGTCTTTCTTGTAATTGATATTGACTTTTTGATACGTTGAGTACTACTCGATTATAAAAAGTGTTTTTTAATTTGTTTTTTATGTATCGCTTAAAAACCTCCAAAAAAGCTTCCTAATAGATATAGAATATTATCATTTTTATGCTCCTCTAATCGGTATTTGGTAAAATACCAAAATTATCGGCAAATATAGTGAATAGAGCAGGCCAATTGTCACTCTATCTTTGCCATATCGATAATAACATGAAAAATAATGGAGAATATGGAAATTGTATTTCCCCGATTATTCTTTGCGGGGAACCGATTATTGGGAGAGAGAGTCGAGAATGTGAGCCGTACTCTGGGAGATTTGCGTGGTATTTTTGCCGATGTCGATGCTTTTTCTCGTATGCCGCAGAATATACTGGCTTATGAGGTGAGTAGTTTTTTGCCGGAACAGGAGGGTACTCCCGGCGGATTATATTTCGGGATTACTTATTTGCATCCGGGAAAAGTGGGAAACGAGTACTTCATGACTAAGGGACATTTCCATGCGAATATCGATCGGGCGGAATTTTATTGGGGGCTTGAAGGAGAGGGTATGTTGATTTTGATGGACCAGTTGCGTCGAGTGTGGGTCGAACGGGTTTTTCCCGGGAGCCTACATTATATACCGGGTGGTATGGCTCACCGTATGGCAAATACGGGAAATACTTTATTTTCTTTTGCAGCTTGTTGGCCGTCTGATGCAGGGCATAATTATCGGGAAATTGCCGATCATGGCTTTGCAGCCAGATTGTTGGAGGTCGATGGGAAGCCTCAATTGATAGGAGTATAAAGTTATGGGGGGAAATTATAGCGTCGCAATAGATTTGGGAGGAACTATCATAAAGATAGGTTTGATATTGGATTCTGAGATTGTTCGGTTTACCACAATCTCTTCGGATTCGGTGAAGGGTTTATCTCACATGCTTCCCAAGATGGAGCATGCGATTGATTCATTGTTGTCTGAGGAAGGAATATCTTCGACGGATTTGGCATCTATCGGATTGGCGTTTCCGGGTATGGTGAATCCTGTCGAATGCAGAGTGATTTCTACCAACGACAAGTATGATGATGCTTGTGATATCGATCTCTGTCATTGGGCCGATAGTCGTTGGGGCGTTCCTTTCGTATTGGAAAACGATGCCCGTCTTGCTGTCATCGGAGAGTGGCTCTACGGTGCAGCGAAAGGTACGGGAAATGTGGTAATGATGACTCTCGGTACAGGAATAGGAACCGGTGTTATATTAGATAGCAAACCGTTGGTGGGTCATCATCATCAGGCTGGTTCCTTAGGAGGGCATATGGTTGTCGATTATCGTGGAAGACGTTGTAGCTGTGGAAATATAGGTTGTGTAGAGGCTATGGCTTCTTCATTTTTCTTGCCGGATATTATTCGGTCTAACGAACGTGTATCGCCAGATTTTAAGATTGCGGCATCCGATATGGATTTTAAACAACTGTTCGGTTTAATGAGACAAGGCGATGAGAATGCTATTATTATTTGTGAAGAGTGTATGAATGTGTGGGCAGCAGCCATTGTTTCTTACATTCATGCTTATGACCCTGAGGTGGTTGTTTTGGGCGGCGGAATCATGAGAAGTGCGGATATTATTTTGCCTTATATCAATAAGTGGGTCGAGGATCGAGCTTGGACTCCTATCGACCGGGTGCATATTGTGCTTTCCGAATTAGGAGACAATGCCGCTTTATTGGGATTGAATTATTATTTGACAAGTGTAAAGAGGAGAAGAAATGAAAAAGTATTCAAATTATAAATCTAATTATGATAAGTATCCGGTCGTACAAGTATCAGAAACATCTGAAAATGTTTGTTGGCAAGGTTGGCCGGAAATTGTATCGCAGTTGAACAAGTCGTTGGAAAACGTTCATAAACCGGTAAAGGTATTGGTTGTCGAATGTTATCAAGGTGTTTATGACGAGGAGGTAAAATCGGCTTTGAAGGGACAACTTTCCCATACATTATGGTTGGATGCTTCTTTGGCCATGAAAACTTCGGAAGAGATCAATTCGTTTTTGAAGTCCGATATAACCGATGATGAGATTTTCGGTTATATGACTCGCTATCATATGGATTGTTATTTCGATGAAAAGAAGATTGCCGAGTTGCGTGAAAAGGTTGCCGGTATATCTGCCGGTGTTGTAATCGTATATGGCGTAGGGGCTGCTTACGTGATGCCCGAAAGCGATGTATTGGTATATGCCGATATGGCTCGTTGGGAAATACAGATGCGTTTTCGGAGAAACGAAATCTCGAATGTCGGTGTGGATAATCGCATGGAACGGGCTTCGTTGCAATATAAAAGAGGCTTTTTCGTAGATTGGCGCATTTGCGATCGTTTTAAGAAAACGTTGATGAACAAATGGGATTATGTCTTGGATACGAATGTGATGGGCGATCCTAAGATGGCGACTGCGGCAATCGTGGATGCTGGTTTGAAAAAGGCTTCGAAATCTCCTTTTCGAGTAGTTCCGTTTTTCGATCCGGGTCCGTGGGGCGGTCAATGGATGAAGGAAATATGCGATTTGGATCGTGAAACTCCCAATTTTGCATGGTGTTTCGATTGTGTTCCTGAGGAGAATAGTTTGTATTTGGGCTTCGGAGAAGTCCGTTTCGAAATACCGTCTATCGATTTGGTATTTTCTTATCCGCGTGAGTTGTTGGGTAACCCGGTTTACGGACGTTTCGGGGACGAGTTCCCTATTCGGTTCGACTTCTTGGATACGATGGACGGAGGTAATTTGAGCTTACAGGTGCACCCGCTGACACAATATATACAAGAAAAGTTCGGTATGCATTATACCCAAGACGAGAGCTATTACATTCTCGATGCCGAAGAGGATGCTTCGGTTTATTTGGGAGTGAAGGAAGGTATCGTACCGGAGGAGATGATAAATGCCTTGACCGAAGCACAACATACAGGACATTTCGATGCTGAAAAGTATGTCGGGAATTATCCAGTGAAAAAGCACGACCATGTACTTATACCTGCGGGTACTGTTCATTGTTCGGGGCGTAACAGTATGGTTCTCGAAATCAGTGCTACTCCTTATATTTTCACTTTCAAGTTGTGGGATTGGGGGCGTTTGGGATTGGACGGCCGTCCCCGACCAATCAATATTGGGCATGGCAAACATGTGATCCAATGGAATCGTACGGAGCCGTGGGTTCGCCGTGAAATTTATAATAAGATAGATAAAGTGGCCGAAGGAGACGGTTGGATTGAAGAACATACCGGTTTGCATGAATGTGAGTTTATAGAAACTCGTCGGCATTGGTTTACCAAGCCAGTTCTTCACAAAACAGATGGAAGTGTGAATGTGCTGAATCTTGTCGAGGGACGTGAAGCTATCGTTGAAAGTCCCACCGGCGAATTTGATCCGTTTGTCGTACATTATGCCGAGACATTTATTATACCGGAATCGGTGAAACAGTATACGATACGGCCTTATGGAGAGTCGGAAGGAAAACAGTGCGCTACAATAAAAGCTTTTGTTAAACATAATGTATGAAAAGATATGGAATTCAATCCCGGTTTTGATATAATTCCTACTGTAAATCCTATGGGATTTAAATATGGTGCAGATGTGTTCGGTCCCCAAGTGGAGAATCGTTATTTGCGAGATATTCGGGGAAGTTTATCCGACCCTCAGTGCGATGGCCCTGAAATCGTTTATTCCATAGCTATGGACGTGGGGAAATGTAAACACAGAGAAATGCTCGAACGGATGCATTTGCTTTATGGGGTCGTGACCTATGCTGCCGGTCGATTGGGTAAAGAGCCTATTCGCAGTCAAGGTCATATCCACTGGGTTTCTAAATATAGCGGTTGGTCTACTCCTGAGGTTTACGAAATATGGACAGGAGAGGCTATCATTTACATGCAGGAATATGCCGAAGATAATCCCGGTCGTTGTTTTGCCGTGTATGCTAAGGCCGGCGATGTGGTTATCGTTCCTCCATATTGGGCTCATGCGACTATTAGTGCTAATCCTGATAAACCTCTTACTTTCGGAGCGTGGTGCGATAGGGAGTATGGTTTCGAGTATGATGGCGTGCGTCGCCATAAGGGAATTGCTTGGTTCCCGGTTTTTAATGATGCAGGAAAGATCGAATGGCAGGCGAATCCTTGTTATCAGCCCTCGGAACTTATTTGTAAATCTCCGGCCGAATACCCGGAACTGGGTATTGTAAAAGGGGAGTCTATTTACCGAACTTTCGAAAAATCGCCAGATACGTTTTTATATGTTCCGAACCCCGGATTGAAAGAAGAGGTTTGGAAGAATTATGAACCTTGATTTTAGAATAAATTAAAATTGAATATGATGAAAAATACAATTATTTATGTAATAGCTGTTATCGCTGCGACCGGAGGCCTGTTGTTCGGATTCGATACCGGTGTTATATCGGGGGCCATACCTTTTTTCCAGAAAGATTTCGGTTTGGATAATTCCATGGTGGAATTAGTTACTTCGGCGGGATTGGTGGGCGCTATTCTTGGCGCTTTGTTTTGTGGAAAGATAACCGATATATTGGGACGTAAGGTAGTTATCTTAGCTTCGGCAGTTATTTTTACGATCGGTGCTCTTTGGTCGGGATTTGCTCCCAGTATCGAGCAGTTGATTATAGCCCGTTTGTTTTTGGGAATAGCAATCGGAGTATCGTCTTTTGCAGTACCTCTTTATATAGCCGAGATTTCACCGGCTAATAAACGGGGCAGTTTGGTCTCGATGTTTCAATTAATGATCACGATAGGAGTGTTGGCATCCTATTTATCGGATTTGATGTTTGCCGATGAAGGCGATATGTCGTGCTGGCGTCCTATGTTCTATATCGGAGTTGTTCCGGCTTTAATTCTGTTGATAGGTATGGCATTTATGCCAGAGAGTCCACGCTGGTTGATAAGCCGGGGTCGAGATGAAGAGGGAAAATCGGTGTTGGCTCGTATCGAAGGGAATGAGGCAATGGAAGATTCGTACAAGACCATCAAGAATGAGCTGATAAAAAGTGAAAAAGATAAGTCGGGTATTAAAGAATTGATGAAACCGTGGCTGCGTAATGCCGTAATTATCGGTGTGGGGATTATGTTCTTTCAACAATTCGTGGGTATCAATACGGTTATCTATTATAGTCCCAAGATATTCTTGATGGCTGGTTTCGATGGGGCGGTTTCGGCTATTTGGGCGGCGGTCGGTGTTGGGGTCGTCAATCTGTTGTTCACTATTGTTTCGGTCTATTTTGTCGATCGCTTGGGCCGAAGAAAACTATATTTTACAGGTTTGACAGGTATTTTTGTCTCTCTTCTTTTACTCGGTATCTGTTTTACTCATTTTTCTTATCTCGGAGAGATGGGCAAATGGTTGTCTATTATTCTCGTGTTCGTCTACGTCGCTTTTTATGCGATCAGTATCGGCCCGCTCGGTTGGCTCATTATTTCGGAAGTATTTCCTCAGAAAGTAAGAGGTCTCGGTTCCTCTTTGGGCTCGTTATCGGTTTGGGTGTTCAATACAGTGGTAACGTTTACATTCTTCAAAATAGTGAAGGCGTTCACTGTAGAAGGTACTGAAATTTATTTGGACGGAGAAAACTTGGGGAATCCGGCAGGTGCTTTTTGGTTTTATGCGATAGTAGCTCTTGCCGCAATCATATGGGGATATTTCTATGTTCCCGAAACCAAAGGCGTGACATTGGAGAAGATAGAGGAGTATTGGAGAAAAGGAGGAAAGCCCCGTCATTTGAGATAAAAAATAATGGTAAATATCCAAAAAATAGATTGGTTTGATTTATTATGGTAAGATACCATAATTCTTGGCTAATATGTTGGAAAGGCAGTATTACCAGATCATCTAATTTAGCATCACGTAAGGATATTTCTTAACCCAATACCATTTTTTGCAAAATGAAAAAATAACATAGAGAAAAACACGTTGCTATGACAAGGAAAAAACAAAGTAAAAGAGGTTTGAGAGTATGTTGCCTCATGGGGTGTATGGTACTCTTGTTTTCCCAACCGTTTGGGATTTCTGCACAGCAGACAGAGCAGGGCGGTCCCGGTAAAGTTTCGGCCGCTGATTCGCAACAGTTTATTTCGGGAAAGGTTATAGATGCTTCGGGCGTACCTATTATAGGTGCGACAGTCCATTTGAAAGATAGTAAAAATGTGGCTGTGACCGACATGGACGGTAATTTCTCGATAAAATCGGATCAAAAAAATCCAATACTTAGAGTTTCTTATATCGGTTATGATGCCGTGGAAACGAGTGTTAAAGGGAATAAACCTGTACGTATCGTTTTGAAAGAAAATACCAAAGCACTCGATGAGGTTGTCGTTGTAGGTTATGGAACGATGAGACGTTCAGATGTTACGGGCTCTATATCTTCTGTAAAAGGAAGCGAACTCGTAAAAAATTCGACTTCTAATGTGGTACAATCTTTGGCCGGAAAAATGTCGGGTGTACAGGTGGTTCAAAATTCCGGTGCTCCCGGTGGAGATGTTTCTATTTTGATTCGCGGTGTCGGTACGATTAACGATGCGTCTCCTTTGTATGTTATCGATGGAGTTCCCGTAAATGGCGGTATGTGGTATATAAATCCGGCAGATGTAGAGTCTATCGATGTCCTTAAAGATGCTTCCGCCACTGCTATTTACGGTTCGCGAGGTGCAAACGGTGTAGTTATGGTTACTACTCGTCAAGCCAAAGAGGGACGAACAGAAATTAATTTAGATTATAGTTTCGGTATTCAACAATCTGCAAAGATGTTCGATATGCTGAATGCATCACAATATGCTGCTTTACATAATGAAATGAGGTGGAATGCGGGTTTATCGTTGAATCCGTTGTTTGCCGACCCTGAATCTCTCGGTGCTGGTACGGATTGGCTTTCTCCGTTATTCCGTACGGCTCCGATGCATAAAGTGAATCTTTCTATTTTGGGCGGTAATTCCAAGATTAATCATGCGACATCGGTGGGTTATTATGCACAAGACGGTATTATGAAAAATTCGGAATTTAATCGACTGAATCTTCAATCCAATATATCGTCACAAATATTGAGCAATGTAAAGGTAAGAGCAAACGTAAACCTAAGCGCCGAGAATCGTCGTACTCAGCCTATATCGACTGTTATTCAGAATGCTATGCGCATGTTGCCTTCCATTTCTATTTATGATGACGAAGGTAATTATAACGGTCCTACCGGGAATGCCGAGTTGAATGGAGATGCTTTGAACCCTGTGGCTATCGTAAACGAACAAAAGTATCGTATGAAAGGATTCAGAATGTTATCCAATATTTCGGCCGAGTGGGAGATCATCGACGGTTTGGTAGCTAAAACTACCGGAGGTGCGGAACTGGGATATGAGTATAATAACAATTATATACCTAAATACAAATGGGGTAATAAAGAGCAGACCAATACCTCGCAATCATTGTCTTCGGCTTATGAAGAGTTGTATTTGTGGGATAATTCACTTACTTATGACAAGGTATTCGGCAAACATAAATTGAATGCCATGATAGGAACTTCTTACCAAGAGTATAAGAAGGAATGGATGTCTGCTGCCGGTACGGGGCGTGCCAGCGAGATGACGACGGAATTGGATAATGCGACGAAAGCTACTGATGTGGGCGGTAATTCTTATTCTTGGGCGTTGATGTCGTATATGGGACGTGTTCATTATTCGTATGACAACCGATATTTCTTGACGGCAACTTTCCGAGCCGATGGTTCTTCCAAGTTCGGAGCCGATAATCGATTCGGGTATTTCCCTTCGTTTTCAACAGCATGGAATGTGTCTAATGAAAGCTTCATGCAAGATGTCCCCTGGATATCGATGTTGAAATTGCGCTTAGGGTATGGATTGACCGGTAACCAGAATATCGATGCCTATGCATTTGCCGATAAGCTGGAAGTGAACGGCGTTTATAATTTCGGTTCGCAACGAGGATTTGAGTCGGAACAAGTATCGCTTATATATCCGTACAAACTATCCAATCCGTCTATTAAGTGGGAGTCTGTCGAACAATACAATGTCGGGTTGGATATAGGTTTCTTGAATGACCGAATTGTCGCTAATGTCGATTTCTATTTAAAGAATACTAACGATATGCTTACCAAGAAGCCTGTGCCTCAAACTAGTGGAACATCTTTGGAACAAGCCGATTGGCCTCCTGTGAATATCGGTAAGGTGAGGAATAAGGGTATCGAGTTTAATTTGAATACTCGCAATTTTGTCGGAGAATTTACTTGGGAAACCAACTTAAATATGACTTTCAATAAGAATGAGGTTTTGAAATTGGGTGGTCCCGAAATCCTCAGCGGTGTAAGTTTGATTCGGGAAGGTCTGCCTATCAACTCTTTCTATGGTTATAAGATGGGTGGTATCTATCAGACGCTGGACGAAGTCTTTGCGGGGGTTCCTATGGAAAACCGCGCTCCTGATAAAGCATCGCATAATTCTCAGGTCAATACGTCACCGGGCGATATTTGGTTTGTCAATGTGAATGGTGATGATGTAATCAATGATTTTGACCGAACAGTTATCGGTAATCCTCAACCTGATTTTATTTTTGGGTTTAACAATCAATTCGGATATAAGAATTTTGATTTGAGTATATTTTTCCAGGGTTCGTACGGGAATGATATATGGAATGGCGTAAGAGTGTCTCATGAGGGCATGGAGAGTACTTATAACCAATTTACCTCTACATTGAACCGATGGAACGGGGAAGGTTCCAGCAATACGATGCCTCGTGCCATTTATGCCGATCCGAACCGAAATAACAGAGCTTCGACTCGTTGGGTAGAAGACGGTTCTTATCTGAGGTTGAAAAATCTTACTTTCGGTTATCGTTTTACTCAGGATTGGTTGAAAAAGATCGGGGCCAAATCATTACGGTTGTATTTGAGTTTCGATAATTTGTGGACCTTGACCAATTATTCGGGTCTTGACCCCGAGGTGGGTCTTTGGGGATTGGATTATGGAATTTATCCTACTTCCCGAGTCTATATGTTTGGAGCATCTGTAAAATTCTAAATCTTTCGAATCATGAAAAGGACAATTATATCTACTATATCTGTTGTCGTTCTTTCGACTGTCTTGTCGGGCTGTATGGATAAACTCGAAATATTGCCGAACGACCAAATCATTACCGAAAACTTTTTCGAGGAGGGTTCTCCCGAAGAGATAGAGAGTGGTGTCAATTCTATGTATCAGCGGTTACAGAGTTCGTATATGTATAATTTGCGAATGTGGACATTGGATATTGTCGCCGGAGAGGGCCGTGTTGGAAATGAAGCCGGTGGAAACGGTCTTGAAACGACACAGTTGTCTAACTTCACAGCGACCAGCGATAACTCCGGGGCTAAGGAATTATGGCGAGGACCCTGGGCGGGAATCAGTCGAACGAATTGGATTTTGACGAATATCGATAAATCTCCGAAGATTTCTGATGCAAAGAAAACCCAATACAAGGGAGAGGCTCATTTTTTAAGAGGGTTGTATTATTTCAATCTGGTACGGTTGTTCGGCGATGTGCCCTGGATAGACAAGCAACAGACTGCAAGCGATGATTTGCAGGTGTCGAGAACATCGAAAGATATAGTTTACCAGCACATCATTGATGATTTTTCTGATGCGGCATCGATGTTACCGGCTGTTTATGAAAATACGACCGACATAGGACGTGCGACGAAAGGGGCTGCATTCGGGTTACTCGCAAAAGTTTATTTGACATTGAAACGGTATAACGAAACTTTGGTTGCTATCGATTCGGTGACGAATCTTGGAGTTTATTCTCTTAATCGGAAATATGAATGGAATTTCAGCGATTTGCGCGAAAACGGTCCAGAGAGTTTATTTGAGGTTCAGTATGAAAAAGATGTGACAGCGTACAGTGAATTTGATATATTGGGACAAGGAGGGTGGCATCACGAATATATGGCTCCTTTGGCAAGTATCAATATCGGAGGGCCGTGGGGAAATTTCGGTTGGTTTGCTGTTTATCCCGAATTTGTAGAGAGCTATGAACCCGGTGATTTGCGTAAGTCGGTTTCCGTTTGGTGTGAAGGAGATGTCTATCAGGGCTGGTCTTACGATCCTACTTGTTCGCAGACGGGTCATAACGTGAAAAAGTTCTTGTGTGAAAATATAGGTGTCGACCGAGCGATGGATAGCCCACTTAATTTCCCGGTATTGCGATTTGCCGATGTTTTGTTGATGCAAGCAGAAGCGTTGAATGAGTTGGGTCGTTCGTCCGAGGCGGCTGCTCCGGCATCTTCCGAGAATGATGGCGGTCCGTTGAATCGAGTACGCGTGAGAGCCGGTTTGCCTAATGTGACCACTACCGACCAAGTAGAATTGAGAGAAATTATCAGGCATGAACGTCGTATGGAATTAGCGTTCGAGGGTGGACACCGATGGTTCGATTTAGTTCGATACGATAACGATGGCGAATATGCAAAGACATTTTTCCAAAGTATAGGTAAAACTAATTTTACCACACCTAAGCATTTGCTATTGCCAGTACCTATCGACGATATAGATGCCAATCCTAATTTGTTGCCTAATAATCCGGGGTACTAAAATCGGGATTAGTTTTCCCACAGAGAGAAAAAGTATTGAGCGAAAAGCTTGTTTGATGTAAAAATGTAAATCATGAAAATACGAATTCTAACATTATTGTTTTCTGCTTTTATCATAGGAGCGAGTTATGCTCATGACGATCTTGTGTATAGAACCGCTTCGGAGTGGAGCTTCGATGCTGGAAATCAGTCGACTATTTCGGAAACGTACGGTTCTGCATTCTTGGGCGGGGCGGTGGTTGCCGATTATAATGGCGACGGTATTCCCGACATTTGTGAGATAGATACATCGGGCGAAGAGATACGTTGGATATGGAAACTGGGTAACGGCAACAATGAATGGAGTGATATTGAGGCTATAACGTTTGGAGAAACAGCTACCGATAAATGTGCGGTAGGTGATTTTAACGGTGACGGGAAAGCCGATATTGCCGTGATGAGATCCGGTTCTTCTTTGGCTACGTGGTATATAGATTATGCTCCATGTGACGGACAGTTCGATGAAAAGGGGAGATTCGGTTTATCGGGCGATATTCCGTTATCGGGCGATTTCAATGCCGATGGAGTAGATGATATTTGCGTATATCGCCCCTCTTCCGGTACTTGGTATGTTTGTTTCGCCGATATCTCGGGGTATCCAGAGTTCGAGAGCCATTTGGCTATTAATGGAGTTTTGTTCGGGACGTCGGGCGATATTCCTTTTGTGGGAGATTTTGATGGCGATGGGTATGACGATATGGCTTTGTTACGAGCATTGGAGAACCGCGTGTTGGTTAATCTATATGATCGAAAGAAACCTAAATATGAGCATTATGCCGATCTAAACGGTGTCGGAGTTTCTGATTTGGAGATTACTATCCCAATACAGAATGTAGTGGCTGTTTCGGCGGCAGACATTGATTTGTCCCGTCCTAAATCATTGCCTTTGGCTACGCAGGAAGAGGTGGGATCAGAGGTAAATCTGCGACATGGCTGGACTTGTATTTTCGATAATTCTCTTGATGTGGATAAATGGGCTGCTGCGTTGCAATATGCGGGTATCAATACATTGGAATATCACCCGTGGATGAGAGCTCATGAGGAGGTTGCACCGGAGACCGAAACATGGAATACGTATGTCGGTGATGACCGTTTGTGGACCAGCAAGGCTATGATGAAACAGAAGGTAGAGAAGTTTCGATCGATAGGAGGGCGTTCAATTTGTTATACAGGTATTTATGCCAGTACACCAGCATTTGCTCTTGCACACCCCAGTTGGGCCATGAAAAATGAGGCTGATAAAAGTTTCATGACATACGGGGGATCTTATCTGTATTTAATGTCTACTAACGAGAATGTGAACGCTCCTTATGAGGTGAACGGAAAGAATTATAAGAGCTTTAATGAATATTTCATAGCGCAGGCCGTCGCTGCTCAACAGGAATATAATTATGACGGTTATCGTTGGGACTGGTATGGTTTGCCGGAAACGTATGTTTGTGACGGATTGGCCGGTACGGGAAATTTTTCTTATGAAATGGCACAATTTGTCAATCAATTGGATATTGCTGTTAAGGAAGTAAGGAGCGATGTTACGACTACGGCATTGCAACTTCCTTCGACTAGTGGAAATGTGCCCCATTTGACGACGGGAGCAGTGGTCAATCATCAGTTTATGGAACTTTGGCCGTATGGTACGGGAACAAAATATAGTGATTTGTATCGTGATATTTATGATGCTAAATCGCGTTATCCCGATAAACCTGTGTTCGCTAATTTTTATCCTCCGACGGAAATGAATTTATCGACCAGTTGGCCGGTTGAAAACATAGATTACCAATTTGCTACCTGTCTTTCGGCAGGAGGATACCCGTCTGCACAGGTGGTCGACGGAGTTGCCGGATTTACCGATCCTGTACCGTTTCATGCCGTAAATTATCCGGCAAGCGTACTCGAACGTATCGCCCAGTGGAATAAATTTGTCGCTGCTTATGGTGCTTATTTCTATTATTCGAACCCGACTTATCTTATTACCGATTATGTCCGGGGAGACTTTACGGTTTCGGGGAGTAATAGCGGAGTGTTCGGGACGTTGAAAAAGCGTTATGATAAAAGGACACGTGAGATAGATGCTTTTGTCGTGGATCTTGTGAACTATGGCAACAGCCTCGATTTACGTTGGGACGAAGTTAATACAGTTCCTTCTTCTACACAGGTTTCGGTTTCATTTACTTTACCCGATGGTTTTGTCGCAGATAAACTGTATTGCATTACTATCGACGGAAGAAACGAAGTTCCCTATTCCTTGAACGGCAATAAAGTGGAGGTTTCTCTTCCATCGGTGTCGGTATTTGCTTCGTTGGTACTGACTTCGACAAAATCGCAAGAGCTCCCTTCGGAACCGAGCGGGGTAGGAAGTATGCCAGAATTGTTTACATTCGGTTATGATGCGAAAGGTGAGACTTTAAATAAAGATGAGGCTACCTATATCCCTGTCATGCAAGAGGGGAAACCTTATGTAGTAGCCAGCGAGTTCGGCGGGAATGTGGCCGAGTGGTATGAAATCACGGATGCTTATCAGGGAGAATCCGCTATTCGCGTGACTGCCGGCGATATTCGGTTCAATACGACGGACAACGGAGCAATTCGGATTCCTATCGAAAAATTCAACCGGTTCAAACTTGCTGTTCGCTCGAATAATACGACTGCCTCATGGTTCGGATTCCGACTATTGAAACCGTCTGAAACATCGTCTGTGTGGGAATCGAGGGACTTGTATTATCGCGTAGGTTATAGTCAGCCTAATATCGCTTATATCACATTGACTCCTGTGAAACCGCAGAACAGAGTATGGGTAGAATATGAGCGGGATATTTTGAGCGATGTGATTGGTCTGTGGGGTGCGGAATGGGCGAATGCGATTGTAACCGATGTGCATTACGGACCGGTAGATAGAAATAGTGCAGACTATGATAACTTGATTTTTATGTCGCCCGATTATAACAGTGGAATCGATAATCAAAAAAAAAACGACAAAATAAAGTGTTGGACTGAAAACGGTAGAATATGCATCGAGGGTTCCGATTTTTATCGGGGAGAAGAGTTTCGTCTACAAATTACCGATTTGTCGGGGCGGGTAATTGGTATGGAAGACTGCATTGTAGATAGTTATCGATTATTATCCGAGACGATACTTTCGACGCCGGGTGCATATTTTGTACAGGTCATAGATAAAGAAACTGATGTGACGGTGCTGCAGACCCGTTGCATCGCAAATTAAAATATGTATAACAATAAAAGTGATTACCATGAGAAAAATTGTCTTTTTATTAACAGCTTTATGCTTATCCATGAGTGCATGGAGTCAGGACGGGTTGGTATATTGGTCGCAAGCCGACGGTTACAAATTCGATTTTGATTTAGATGGAACGGTAGATTTTTCGTTACCGACACAAACGACTGATAAAGCCATTTCACAAGTATTTGTGTTCGATGCGAATGGCGATGGGTATTTCGACCTTTGTGAGGTCGATTTGAACGATAATCTCATTAATTGGATTTTTTATTATAATGATGGGAATAATAACTTCGTAGACCCTCAAACAGTCATATATGGCATGTCGGAAGGAGATAAAAAATTGGCCGGAGAATTTAACGGTGATGGTATCGGTGACGTGGGGATTCGTCGCGATAATGAATTCGGTCTTTGGTGGCTGATTACGTTCCAAGCGATGGCCGAAGACGTGAACTTGGAATTTGGAATTAGTGATAGTGACTTATTGGTCGCCGGAGATATGAATGGAGACGGACAGGACGATATCGTTTGCTATGATAAAGGTTCGTGGTTGTGTTCATTTACTCCATCAAAAGCTACTCCTAATTTTGCTTCGAAAGATGTGCAGGTGACTTTCGGAACATCGTACGATATACCTGTGTTGTGCGACGTGGACGGTGACGGGTATGCCGATATGGGGTTGTGTTCTGTCGATGACGAGGAAGTTAGTTTTAATCTCCATAGTGCGACGAAAACTGCAAATAACGGATATAGCAGCGATAATGGTCGAGGTACTTTCGATAAGGTTGTACTTATGCCTTCGGGTATAAATCCTACTTGTGTATGTGCTGTAAAGAGTAAAGGAACGACCGGCATCGAATCGGAGCATGCCGTGGCAAATGTCAGTGTATATCCTACCTTAGTACGGGCTGGGGATTCTTTTACCGTGAAAGGTAACGATGTGACGAAAGTGAAAATATACGGTATGATGGGACAACTTGTTAAGGAAATCGATACCGACGGTAGCATGTCGACGGTTGTCGTTTCGGTCGATGGTTGGGCTCAGGGAACATATTTTGTTTGTTGCGAAAGTGAAGGTGCCGTTTCTTCGTCTAAATTAATCGTTCAATAAGTGAATTGAGTCTGTATGAAAATCTATTTGAAATATATATTTCTGTTTCTTATTGCCGGGAGTATCTTTTCTTCGTGTAACCAAAAAGATGAGAAGGTGTATTCTTTTTGGGCACTTCAAAATAGGGCGACGGGAGAATATTTGTATGAAGACGACGGCGAATGTAAATTCAGCCGTGAAAAGCAAGGCGATAAGTCTTTGTGGAAAATAGCGGCTGCCGAGGGCGATCATGTTTGTATCGTAAATAAGAAGAGCGGTAGATATTTGTCTCTCGATAATGGGCAGGTCGTTTGTTCTGTGGTCGATCAACCGGTTACCGAGTCTGCCGAATGGTACTACGGAAATTTCGATTTTGTTACTCAAACTAATAGCGGCTGGTACACAATTTCGAATCGTTCGGCCGAGTCGAATTTGCATTTGGTGGAAAAAGATGGTACACTTTGCATGCAGGATAACGCAAACAGAAATACCGATTTTTCTGCCCATTGGACTTGGGTGAGAGAAGAGGGTACGCCTTTGTCTTATTCTTTTACTCCCGATGGAGTTACGGATGCTTCTTTTTTGGGAATACGAACGGCTAAGGCTATTTCTCCAACCGAGATACACTCCGATTATCACGGAGAGAAAGTATGGAAATTATCTCAGGATATTTCGTCTTTTCCGAAATTTTCCACTGAAAACAATTTGTTGATAGAGGCTCTGTACAATATGGCATTGGAAGAGATGTTGATGGATGTGCGCAGCGACAGCACATTTAGGGCCGGCGCTCTTTGGCCCGATACATGGACTCGTGATGCCGTGTACAGTATATGGTTCAGCTATGCATGGATTATGCCGGAAGTGTCTCGGAAAACTCTCGATAAGCAGACTCTTCGTAATCCTCGCGAGGCCTTGCAGGACACAGGTAGCGGAGGTTCATGGCCTATATCGACCGACCGTGTGGTGTGGGCACTCGCTGCTTGGGAGTACTATCTGTACACAGGAGATAGTTCGTGGCTCGAAGGTGCTTATGAAGGTTTGAGCTATACAGCTCGAAAGGACATTCATGTAGCATTCGATAAACGCATAGGGCTGTTCAAAGGGGAGACTTGTTCGATGGACTGGCGTACCCATACTTATCCGAACTGGTTTACCAATGTGACGATAGGCAGTTCGTTTTCTTGTGGAACAAATGCGCTGCACATGTTCATGTATGAGTTTTTGTCGAAGGCAGCCGGCATACTTGGTAAACCGGAAAGTGAGAAAACATATTGGGAAAGTTTCAGGAATGTGTTGAAGGATTCGATAAACAAACATTTCTGGAACGAAGACAAAGGTTTATACGAGTGTTACTTGTATCCCGAAATTTCGGGGTATAAGGCTTCGGAACGGGTCGGTGTCATGTCGAACGGACTGTGTGCTGTTTTGGGAGCGAGCACCGATGAGCAAATTCGCCGTATGGTCGGTAATTTCCCGCTATATCCATACGGGGCCGCTGTTCTTTATCCTTCTATTCCCGACGATTTTGCATACCACAATAAAAGTATTTGGCCGGTTTGGCAAACACCGTATATGTATGCGGCTCGTCAGGTGGGCAATATATCGGCAGTGGAACACATGGCGGCTTCTTTAACGAGAGCTTCGGCTCTTTTCCTGACACATAAGGAGAATATGACTTACGACACCGGATATGATCGGGGTACAGCTTTGAACTCGGATAGGCAACTGTGGTCAGTTTCTTCCTATATCAGTTTGGTGTATAGAGTTTTGTTCGGCATGAATTTGACGGAACGAGGAATCGCATTTAATCCTGTTGTACCCGATATGGTGAACGGCTGGCTTTCTTTGTCGGATTTCCGCTATCGCGATGCGACGATAGATATAAAGGTATCTGGAAAGGGAAATCGGGTGAAATCGTTGAAAGTCAATGGCGAGAAACAAGCATTGCCTTTTGTCCTTCCGGCCGATAGTAAGGGGGAATATTCGATCGAGATAGAAATGATGATCGATGAACCGAAAGGCAAAATAAATTTGGTGAAGGCCGGACCCGGGAAATGCTGGTCGCCGGTAGAACCTGTTTTGGTATTGAACGGTTCGACTCTAAGTTGGAAGGAAGAGGAAAATATGAAGTACTACCTTCATTCCAATTTTTCTGAGGAGGATAAACTGGTAACCTCTCCTTACGATTTAATTGGGGCTCCCGATGGATTTTATTCGGTTTATGCTGTCGATGGAAAAGGATTTGCATCGGATATGTCCAATGCGGTTGTTTATTCTACCTGGCAATCGGTTTGTGAAGCGGAGCAGAGCTCTCATTCAGGAACGGTTTGTAATCTTCACAACGGGTTTTCGGGGAGTGGCTTTGTTATCGATTTGTTTGCACGCCCGGCCAATGTGAAGTTTCAGGTACAAGTCCCCGAGGCCGGCGATTATGCCATAGCCCTTTGGGGTGCTAACGGACACGGGCCGCATGGTACATGGTGCGCCATACGTTCGGTGGCAGTGGACGGAAACGACGCCGGTACATTCATTTTGGAAGCAACAGGCGATTGGAAACAATGGTTGGATTCCAATTATATTGTTCTTCGAGGGTTGAATGCCGGAGAACATACGGTGTCGCTTTCTATCGATCCTGAGAGGAAGGGATATGACTTTAATATGTCGCATGGACGGGAAGACGCTAATGATTGTCATATCGACTGTTTAAAGTTGATTCGACTTTAATAAAGTCTTATTGTTTATTTAGGAAAGAGAATATCTTGCTATGCAGGGTATTCTCTTTCTGTTTTTAACGGACTTTTTATGATCCTGCCAAAAAATCTATTTGTCGGTGGTTTAATCATTGGAAAAATAAGAAAGAGTATTTTTAAATTTAAGAAAATAATTCCTATATTTGACTAATAGATTGTTCGAGCAGAACTTTATGGCGATAATATAAATTTCAATATGGAAATGAGAAGAATATTTTCGGTCGTCGTCTGTGCTGTGGGGCTTTTTTTCTCCACGGCAGCCGGGAGCAAAGACGAGTGCTTGAACAGTTACGTATCGGCGGACAGTTTGCTCCTGTACGAATATTACGAAACGTATGTTATGATTCGGCCTTTGAATTATCCTCGGATATTTCCAGAGCAGAAAGCTGTTGCGCCGGACTGGTTTCATTATCGGGACAGGGTGATAGAGCTTCGTGTTCTTGCGCTGAGGAAGCGAATCTGGGAAGAGTATTTGCGAGATTTCCCTTTGGAGAGGCTATCCGTACGTGTGTGGCTCATGTTTTCTCTTCGTACGGGTGAGTTGGAAACTGTGGAGCTAATGTTTCGAAGAGATGTATTAGAGGATACCGACAGTTTCCCCATTCGGGAGATTATTGCGATGTGCATGAACTCCGATTGGAGTGGAAGTACATATATAATGGAGCATAAACCGGATAAATATGATAACATGTACACCGGATATATTTTCCCGTTATATTAGTGTCATGGATTTCAAAAAGATATTTTCGGTCGTCGTCTGTGCTGTGGGGATTTTTTTCTCCACGGCAGCCGGGAGCAAAGACGAGTGCTTGAACAGTTACGTATCGGCAGACAGTTTGCTTCTGTACGAATATTCCAAAACGCATATTATGGCTCGGCCATTGAACTATCCCCGGGTATATTCAGAGCAGAAAGCTGTTGCGCCGGACTGGTTTCATTATCGGGATAGGGTGATAGAGCCCCGTGTCTTTGCGCTGAGGAAGCAGATTAGGGAGGAGTATTTGCGAGATTATCCTTTGGAGAGAGGATCCGTACGTGTGTGGCTCGTTTTTTCTCTTCGTACGGGTGAGTTGGAAACTGTGGAGGTAATGTTTAGAAAGGGGATATTAGAAGATGTCGACAGTTTCCCCGCACGGGAGATTATTGCGATGTGCATGAATTCCGATTGGAGTGGAAGCACGTATATAATGGAGCATGAACCGGATAAATATGATAGCATGTACACGGAGTATTTTTTTTCGCTATATTATTAGCGTGAAGAATAGGAGTAAGTCTCGTAATTGCATAAAAAATTGAAGGACGAGTGTGAATAGGTTTTGTGAAAATGTTTTATCTTCACCACCAAATAATGAATTATGGCATCTTATTCCAGAAAATCGACCCGTAATAAAGCTCTTTGGGGATATCTGTTGCTTATTGCCGTTTTGTTGTCATCTTCGTGGTTTGTGTATCATGAGATAAATTTGTTGGTATCGATAAAAGCGGTCGAGGCAGATATGAGGCTGAAACGTCAGGAGATGTCTTCCGCTTTATCGGCTCTGTATAGAGCGGAGACGGTGGGACAATCGCTCGTTTGGGGACAGTTTTCGGATTATCCGGTATATAGGAGAGTGACGAATGATGCCGTAACATGTGTGGATTCGTTACGTCGTATTACATCGGACTCTGTCCAGCTGTCCCGAATCGATAGTATTATCGGTCTGCTGAATCGGAAAAATGCGGTTATACGGCGATTGATGGGAACCACAATCGATGTGGCCAAGGAGCAAAACCGGAAAATAGAGGATATGATGAAACAGCAAGATTCGTTGATCCTTATTCAGAATCGTCAGCAAAGATTGGTTCGACAGAGCGATTCGCTGATAGAGAAACGCCGCCGTAAAAATGTGTTCGGACGAATAGCCGATGCTATTTCGGGGAAAGCACCTACTCGGTTAGATAGCATTCGGATAGAATCGAAACGTATAGGAGCGTTGAGCGATTCGTTGGCTGCCGATTTGAAAGCGATGGAAAGCGGTTATAATGAGATCCGGGAGTTGTCTCAACAGGCTCTCGAACGGGAGCGGTGGCGATTGAGAAACGATAATCAACGGTTGAACGGTCAGATCAATCGTCTGATGAATAGCTTTGAACGAGAGCAACTTTTTGTATCGGAGAAGATACAAGAACGAAATGAACAGATTCGTCAGGAGTCTATGAGAGCTTTGGTCGCTGTGGCTTCCGGTGCTATTTTATTGGCGGTTATTTTTGGGGTATTGGTTTGGAAAGGTTGGTTAAGGGACGATCGTTTCCGTAGGGCATTGGAAGAAGCTCGGAGACGAGCCGAAGATTTATTGGAGGCCCGGGAAAAGTTGATGTTGACGATAACGCATGATTTTAAGGCTCCGCTCGGTTCTATTATCGGATATGTGGAGTTGATGATGAGGCTGGATAATACCGAACGGCAAAAGTTCTATTTGCAAAACATGAAGGCATCGTCGGATCATTTGCTTTCGCTGGTAAGCGATTTGCTCGATTTTCACCGTTTGGAATCTCATAAATTGGATATAAATCGTATTGCTTTCAGCCCCAAAGTATTATTCGATAAAATAGTATCTGCTATGCAACCTGTGGCGGATAAGAAACAACTGAATCTGATATTGAAAGTTGAGAAATCGGCCGATGCCAATTTTTCGGGCGATCCGTTAAGGATTAAGCAAATTGTCGATAATTTGTTGTCCAATGCTTTGAAGTTTACAGCCCGGGGTACGGTGACGATTCATGTGTTTGTGCGTGTCCGATATCTTGTTTTTTCGGTTAGCGATACGGGACGGGGAATAGCCCGAGATGATTTGGAACATATATTTCAGGCTTTTACACGGCTTTCTTCGGCACAGGGAGTCGAGGGGTTCGGATTGGGGTTGGCTATTACTCGACAGCTCGTCGATTTGATGGGCGGGCGCATAGATGTCCGCAGTATGGAGGGAGTTGGCAGTACGTTTACCGTGGAAATTCCATTGGAAGAAGTCTCGGAGGAGACCGGCGATACGAAGGCTTTTTCGGGGAAACGTTGCCTATTGCTCGATGACGATAAATTACAATTGACACTTTTTGAGAATCAGTTGAAACAATTGGGTATAGAATCGGTTGCCTGCATGAAGGCCGAGGAGATTTTGGGTTATCTGGAACATGAGCATTTCGATGCTTTGTTTACCGATATGCAGATGCCGGAAATGGACGGAGTGAGTTTTTTGAAATTTTTGAGGGAGTCTCATATCGCTCTGGCGAGAAAGGTTCCGGTTGTAATGGTTACGGCAAGGAGCGATGCAGACCAATTCCTTTCGGAAGGTTTTTCGGGAATTTTGCACAAGCCTTTTTCGTTGGCGCAATTATCTTTTTGTTTATCGGGGATTTGGAACGAAGAGGCAATTCCCCATGAGATAGAAGATGAGGGTGAAAAAGGAGAGGCTCCGTATGATTTTGCGGCTCTTACGGCTTTTGCCGAAGATGATGCGAAGGCTCGCCGGAAAATATTGGAGACATTCTTTCAGGAGATAAATAGCCAGATAGAGGAGCTGAAAGGGGCCGCGGCTCGTCGCGATGGAATTGTGGTATCACGTATTGCTCATAAGTGGCAACCGATTTTCGCCATGTTGAAAATTTCGGATATGTTGCCGGTGTTGTCTCGATTGGAAGAAGAAGGTGCGCATAGGTGGACCGATGAGTTGTCTCGAAACCTTGATAAGTTGCTGGTCTGTGCCGAGAAAATACGTACAGGCCTTAAATTGGTATTGGCAAAGGAGGAATAATTATGAAGCATATTCTCATTGTAGAAGACGATACGACATTTGCTGTTATGTTGCAGACGTGGCTTTCCAAGAAAAAATTTTCGGTAGCATCTGTTTCGGGAATTGCAGCAGCGAAAAAGACTCTTATCGAAAGTTCGGTCGATTTGGTGCTTTGCGACTTACGTTTACCCGATGGAGACGGCATCGATTTGTTGGAATGGGTGAGCAGTCGGAATATAAATGTTCCTTTGATCGTAATGACGAGCTACGCGGCTATTCCGTCGGCTGTTCAGGCGATGAAACTCGGTGCGAGAGATTATATATCTAAGCCGGTGAATCCGGAAGATTTATTGCAAAAGATAAACGAGGTTTTTAATGCGGGTGTCAAGACTGGGAAACAGATTCCTGTGTCTGAATCTGTACCAGAGGAAACAAATTATTTAGAGGGGCAGAGTGAAGCAGCCCGTCAATTGTATACTTATGTGAAGTTAGTGGCTCCGACCTCTATGTCTGTGCTGATCAATGGGGCCAGTGGGACAGGAAAGGAATATGTGGCTAAACGGATACATCAATTAAGTAAACGTTCGGAGAAACCGTTTGTCGCCATCGATTGCGGAGCCATTCCGAAAGAATTGGCTGCTTCTGAATTTTTCGGGCATAAGAAAGGCTCGTTTACAGGAGCGATTGAGGATAAAGTCGGTGCTTTTATAGAAGCAGATGGTGGAACGATTTTTCTTGATGAAATAGGAAATCTGAGTTACGATGTTCAGGTACAGTTGCTACGTGTGTTGCAAGAACGCAGAGTGAAGCCCATTGGGACTACAACGGAAGTAAAAGTCGATGTGAGGTTGATTGCCGCGACAAATGAAGACTTGAAGGCGGCTATAAAATCAGGTGTATTTAGGGAAGATTTGTATCATCGAATCAATGAATTTACGATCTATATGCCGCGTTTGTGCGAACGAGGTGAGGATATACCGTTGTTTGCTAATTTCTTTTTGGATCAAGCCAATCGAGAACTCGAAAAGCCTGTTCCCGGATTTTTGCCGGAAGCGATGGAACGGATTTCTCAATATACTTGGCCGGGAAATTTAAGAGAAATGCGTAATACTGTTATGAGGGCTGCTTTACTTGCTCAGGGGAATCCCATATGTGTGGAACATTTGGGCATAGACATAAATATAAACAAGCCGATAAATATTTTACACGATCCGGATAGTGAGCGGACTAAGATTGTATCGGCATTACAGAAATGTTCGGGTAACAAAAGTAAAGCGGCTGCAATGTTAGGCATAGATAGAAAGACATTGTATAACAAGTTGAAATTGTATCAAATCGAGTAACTTATATATTTATAGAATATAGGATACGGCTCGGCATAGTCAAGTCGGAAATCTTATTTCCGCTTGCCTTTGCACTTATCTCTCACTGTATTTGAGAATAAAAGAGTGTGGAATTTTTCCACACCCTTTTCTTTTTATTCTACAAATTTCCACATAAGATTTTTGTGTGCTATTTGTTTAATTTATTTATAATCAGTTGTTTATGTATTCTTTGGAAGTGTTGGCACAACGATTGTTGTTTTATAGTCGAAGAATGGAATATAGAGTGTATAATTAAAAAAGTTAGAATTATGAAAAAGTTAATGTTATCAGTAGCTGTGTTTATGATGGGAGTATCTACTCTTGGTTTGTATGCACAGGATTCTAATGTAGAGCCTGTAAAGAAAGATAGTGTCCCAACCGAAGAACCTAAGAAAGAGGAGCCTAAATCAGAGGCATCGTGGGTTTGTATGAGCGAAGAACCTGCTAAGACCGATAGTGTGCCCTCGCAGGAGCCTAAAAAAGAAGACGTTCAAAAGATATTTTCTATCAGGTAACTTTTGTGAAAGATATTTTATAGGCTGACCCTAAAAAACGTTCTTATTTTTTATCTGTTTTAGTGAAGATGATGATGGTCCCGATATCTCCTATAAGGAGGTATCGGGATTTAATTTTCTAATATTTAGTTAGATAGATAGAATGTCATGAATATATAATATGATTAGTAATAATAACTAAATAAATAATTCTAAATAATCCATGCATTTTACATATATTTGTACAATAGAATTTGTATTTTATAACTCTGTTTAAGAGGAAGAAGTGCAAAAGTTCGAGGGAGAGGCTGATTTTATCGAGGATAACGTATTGTTGTCTGGAAGCTTAGGCTTTGCCTAAACTAAAATAGCAATGGTGGAAAACGACAGTATCGGGTGGTATGTAGCGAAAACGTATCGGCAGGAACGTAAGATCAAAGACCTTCTTGCCCGTATGGGTATAGAGCATTTTGTACCTTTCCATCAAGTCGTAAAGGAGATTAACGGGAAGCGAAAAAAAGTAGAAGAGCCTTTTGTGAACGGGTTGATATTTGTTCGAGGAAATAAAAAAAGTTGCATTGAGTTGATTAACGAATATGGATATCCTATGAGATATTTGCGGGATTTTTCCACTCGTTCGCTTTTACGTGTACCCGATAAGCAAATGGAGGATTTTATCTATTTGGTAGACCGTCATGAAAATGAGATAGAATTGTTTCCCCATGATTTGAAACGAGGAGATCGGGTGCGTGTGGTAGCAGGGACTTTTGCCGGAATCGAAGGGGAGTTAATCCGCATTGCAGGCCATCGTCGAGTGGTGGTTCGTCTCGAAAATTTATTTTCAATCGCTACGGTTTTTATACCGGGGGGATATTTGGAAAAGATATGCGACCGGTGATTAAATATATTTCATTTTATGATTTTGCCGATTCTGGGATAGCGCGGAATTATAGCGTTGCTGCGGCTAATAAAATGGATTATATCATTGAATCTCTTGTAAGAATCGGATATGACGTAGAGGTAGTTTCGGCATCGGCATGTATAGAAAGCGGGACGTTTCGATGGTATAAGTCTCGGGTTGAAGAGAGACAGCCTCATGTGAAAACGAGATTTTTCTCGTCGTTTCGTTGTCGATCTAAAATATTAGTCTTGTTGCGACTTATTTGGGGAGTATTGCAATTATTGAGTTATCTTCTTTTTTGTGTTAAAAAAGGAGAGTCTATATGGGTATACCATTCTTTGTATTATTACAATGTGATTTTGCTAGCAAAAAAAATAAAGAAATTCAAACTAATTCTCGAAGTAGAAGAGATTTATCAAGATGTTTCTCCTGTACCTCCGTATATGGAACGTTGGGAATGCAAGATGATAGACGTTGCGGATAAGTTTGTGTTTTCGACCGATCTTCTGAATGATAAAGTAAATAGGCAAAAGAAGCCTCATTTAGTTATTTATGGGACTTATCGGTGTGAACCTGTGATGAGCGAACGGCACAAAGACAATAAGGTGCATGTTGTCTATTCTGGTACACTTGATCCCAATAAAGGCGGAGCTATGGCGGCTGTGGGTGTGGCGGCGTCCTTACCGTCTACATATAGAGTTCATATACTTGGATTCGGGAATCCGGGGGAGGTACAGGCGATTAAAGAGCTGTGTGAAGAGATATCGAGCAAAGGCGGTGCGGTAGTCTCCTATGATGGGGTACTGAAAGGGAGTGCATATATAGATTTTTTACAGACGTGTCAGATTGGCCTGAGCACGCAGAATCCTGATGCGGCGTTTAATAATACCTCGTTTCCGTCGAAAATATTATCTTATATGTCGAATGGTTTGCAAGTCGTTTCTGCCGATATAGAAGCGGTACGGCGAGCTTATGGAATTTCGGGTTATATTTATTATTATCAGAAACAAGAACCCAGCGATATAGCAAATGCCATATTGAATGTGGATTTGGATAATCCTTTTGACACGCGGGCGGTGGTACAGTCTTTGGATAATAGGTTTGTAGAACAATTGAGTTTGTTTCTCCGTGATAGAGTTTAGTGATATAAAAGGGAAATACATAGGTAATAAAAACCTAATTAACAATGTACTGGGCTCTTTCCTTGTTCGAGGGTTCGGCTTTTTGGTTTCTTTTGCCTTGTTTCCTCTTTATCTGAACTATTTCGATGACAATACCGTATTAGGGTGCTGGTTCACGATGTGCTCTGTTTTATCATGGATACAAGTCTTTGATTTGGGAATAGGCAATGGCTTGCGGAATCATTTGACGGCCGATTTGAGTTTGAAAAACTATGAAAGTGCCCGGCAATATATATCATCTTCTTACATTTTGATGGGAGGTGTCACTGTATTTATTTCGTTTTTAGCATTTATAATAAGCCGATATATAGATTGGAATTCGGTTTTCAATATTTCGGAACAAAGCATATCGCCAGAGAGTTTGCGTAAAGGGGTTGTTATCGCTTTATGTGGCGTATTGTGTTTTTTCTTTCTGAAATTGATTATCTCTATTTTGTATGCTTTGCAGAAATCGGCGTTACCTAATTTCTTGAATCTGCTTTCTACCGTTTTATTATTGATTTTTCTGTGGGTATATGATCCGACCGGAGATGTCGAACGAGATTTTGTAACGATTTCTTGGGTGCAGGCTGTTACAGGGTGTTTGCCGTTATTGGTAGCGACAATAATTGTTTTTGCAAAAGACCTGAAAGAATGTTTGCCGTCGTTCAAGTACTTTCGGTGGGATAAAGCCACTGGTGTTTTGTCGTTGGGAATTTTGTTCCTTGTTTTGCAGTTGTTATACATGATAATTACTGTAACCAACGAGTTTTTTATATCCTACTTTTTCGATCCGTCTTTCGTTGTAGAATACCAGATATATATAAAGATCTTTTCAATCGCCGGTACATTTGTGTCTTTGGCTCTGATTCCGGTATGGTCGGCTGTGACGAAAGCATTTGTAGAAAAACGTTACGATTGGATAATCAAGTTGGTCCGTTTTCTGTATTTTGTCGCTGGTATTGCTGTATTGTTTCAATTGGCTATCATTCCATTTCTTGACCCGATATTGGAATTTTGGTTAGGCGAGAAGGCTATCGAGGTGAATTTGTCCGCTGCATTGCTGTTTGCCCTATTGGGGTGTGTGATGATTTGGGTATCGGTTTTGACGAGTGTCGTTAATGGTTTAGGCACGCTTAAATGCCAGTTGTATGGTTTTTTATGGGCTGTACTCTTCAAAGTCGTAGCTATCGTTTTATTTTCTTCGTGGATTCCGTGGACGATTGTAATCACAGCTACGATTGTAGGTTTATTGCCCTACTGTGTCTGGCAACCTGTGGTGATGAACAGGCAGTTGAAAATGTTGAATAAAGAGGCTTTTCAAAATGGGTAAGAAACTGTTGATCGTCAATACTTATGCCAATTTGTGGTCAACCGGCAGGATTGCGGCCGAGATAGGGGAGATTGCGGTAAAACATGGTTGGCAGTGCTATTTTGCATACGCAAGCGAATCGAATCCTTGCTCATGTGAGGAGATTAGAATTAATAAAAGCGTTATATCGTATATTATACATACCTATTTGTTTTCCCGTATTCTCAATTTGAAAGGATTCGGTTCTTGGATTGAGACGAAGTTATTTATCAGAAAAATAAAGAAAATAGCTCCCGATATAATTCATTTGCATAATATTCATCAGAATTTTTTGAATTTGCCACTTCTTTTCTCTTTTTTGAAAAAAGCGGGTATTCCGGTTATTTGGACCCTTCACGACTGTTGGGCCGTGACTGGGGGGTGTACTCATTTCGTGTACAATAAATGCGAAAATTGGAAAACGGGTTGCTATCGATGTCCGAGATGTGGTAATAGCGATACGGGCGGGGAATTAAAAGGGGTGTTCCGTACTATGCCGTGGGTGTTAAAAAAGAAAGAAGCATATATAACTTCTGTTCCGAATCTGACTTTTGTTACAGTCTCGGAGTGGCTGTCGGGCGTAGTGAGAAGTTCGGTTGTCGGTTCTGTACCTGTACAGGTTATTTCCAACGGAGTGGACAGTACTCGATTCTATCCTCGTACCGATATACAAGCCATTAAACAAAAGTATGGTTGTGGCAACCGCTTCATGATAGTGGGTGTGAGTTCTCATTGGAGCGCATCAAAGGGATTATATGATTATTATAAACTGAGGGAATTATTGCCGGCCGATCAGTTCGTGATCGTTTTGGTGGGGATAACCTCTGAGCAGAAAAACAATATACCCGATGGTATCATCGGGATAGAGCGAACAGAGAATCTTGATGAACTGGCTCTTATTTATTCGGCGGCAGATGTGGTGACGAGTTTGTCGTACCAAGAGACTTTCGGACTTACTATTGTGGAAGGGTTCGCTTGTGGTACACCGGCGGTGGTCTATGACAATACGGCGTTGCCTGAATTGATAGACTCTGATACGGGCTTAGTTGTAGAAACCGGAAATATGGAGCGACTGGCCGAGGCGATAAGACAGGTTTGTAAGACGGGTAAATCGTTTTATTCGCAGGCGTGTCGGGAAGTGGCGCAAACCCGGTATGATAAATTTTGCCAGTATGAGAAATATGTCGAATTATATGAACAGGCGCTTGTTTCGAAAAAGGTATGATTGAGACGATCGTTATTGGTTTAATATGTGTGTGTTTGGCCTATTTGGGGCGTTACAGACGATTGAGCTGGGGCTTTGGCGCAGCGATGACCATATTATTCGTTTTCCTTGCGATACGCTATGAATGGGGAAACGACTATCGTCAATACATAGACAAATTTATAGTATATAATTCGATCGATGAATTTAATTATTCAGATCCTAACGAACGATGGGAAGTCGGTTGGATATTCTTGTATCGGATATTCAAACCATTCGGCTTTTTTTCATTAGTCATTGTCCTTACTGCATTTGAAATATCTGTTTATTATTGGTTTATCAAGAAATATATACCGAAGGAATGGTATTGGTTCGCTGTATTTATTTATGTATTTAATCCTAATTTCATGCTTACGCAATCGTCTATGATGCGTCAGACTTTGGCTATGTGCATAGTTTTGTTGTCCATTCCTTATATTTATAAAAAGAAGGTCATCATTGCAGCGTTATTTATTTTATTTGCCTCTTTGTTCCACAGTAGCGCCAAAATATTGTTACCGATAGTTTTTCTTGGATTTGTGAATTGGAGAATGGGTAAGAAGGGGGTGATTATTGGCGTTGTTCTCTTTTTTGCTATTCTGTTGTTCAAGAATATTGTTACATCTATAATTGAAAATACTCTTTCTGTAACGGGTTTGGGAAAATATACCTATTATCTGGAAGAAGGGAAAGAAGAATCGAAATTAGAGTCGGGAATAGGCTTTGTTTATCAGATTATCATCATGAGCATGATATTGTATTATGAAAAAAGACAAGATCGAAAGGACGGATTGATTTTCAAAATAACCGCCCTTTCTTTTCTTTTCGTTCCGTTAGGTTTTATCGCTCAACTTATTGCTCGGATAGGTATGTATTTGCAAGTGTCAATGATCGCAACTTATCCACTGATGATTCGTACGATCAATAATAGAATCGTACGGGCAGGCACACTGTTTATAATTATGTTTTTCACTATTTATGACTTCTTCTCATTTTTCAATTCCGAAATTTGGAGAGATTCGTTCATAGAATATCATACTATTTTTGAATCTTTTATTTGGCGATGACAGATATGAATATATTATTTGTTGCATCTGTGGTTCATGAAAAATTATTGATTGAAATATTGAAAACACAGCCTCGATATTATGGAATACAAGGCCAGTATTTCATGCGGTTGATGTTATTGGGCTTAAAGGCTAATGGTGTAAAAGTAAATGTGTTATCTAACAATTTGGCATATCGTTATTGGCATTCAAAAAGAGGGGAACGACATTGTGTCTTGGAGGAGGGAATAGGATATAACTATTTTTTTAGAAAGCAAAGGGGAGGGTATTTACATTTATTGTTAAGGATTATACGGTTTATAAAATTATGGAAAAATAAATTAGGGAAAGATAATTCGGCTATTCTATGTGATGGGCTTAATTTTACTTTATTGCTTTCTTGTTTTTTATGTAAAATATTTTTTAATATCAGGGTTACGGTTTTTGTAACAGATATGCCTCGTTATTTGTCGATGGGATTTTTTTCTCAAATAAAATCTAGTTTGCAAGAATATATTATACGTCAAATGGATGCATTTGTGACATTGACTAATTACATGGATGCTGATTTGAATCCTAATCATAAACCAAGTGTTGTGATAGAGGGTATGGTTGATGTGAGAGCAAAGTGTGAATCCAATAAGGGGAGGAGAAGGGAAAAGGTCTGTATGTATAGTGGCTCTATTCATAAAGTTTATGGGATTAAAAAATTGTTGGATAGTTTCTTGGCAATGAATAATACCGATTATATATTGGAGATATATGGAGATGGCGATTATAGAGCAGAATTGGTCGAATTAGCAGCAAAACATGATCGTATAATTTATAAAGGATTAGTCTCTCGTGACGTAATTGTGGCTCGTCAGAAACAGGTTGCATTATTGATTAATCCACGACCGAGTTCGTATGAATATACTCAATATTCTTTTCCTTCGAAAATAATGGAATATATGTTGTCAGGAACTCCGGTATTGACGACGAAACTTCCCGGAATTCCAGCTGAATATGATAAATATTTGTATTATTTCGAAGACGAATCAATTGAGGCTATGGCCAATAAAATGTCCGAAGTACTTTCAATGGATTATACCGAATGTTTAAGGAAAGCAAGTGAGGCTCAGAGTTATGTCATGAATGAAAAGAATAATTTTCTTCAGATGAAAAAACTATTATCTATTTTATGAATGGTTGCTCTATGAATATTGGATTTTATTTTTTTGATAAAGGATTGAGCGGGGTTGATTGTTCCCGTCCGGACTTAGGAAATCCGGGAGTGGGGGGAACTCAATATTGCTTTTTACTTTTGATTTATTATATACTCCGTTTTGATCCGAAATCGTATAGGGTAAGAGTTTATTGTTCATCTGACTGTTTTTTTCCACAAGGTGTAGAGAAGGTTCTTGTTGAAGATATTTTTGAGGGTTTGACCGAATCAAAAAGACGAGGTGATGATTTTATTATCATTAAGGATAATAAGGATCAACAATTGGCTCGATTTATCGATAAACTACGGCATCGCATTGTTATTTGGGGGCATAATTTTTATTTTGGGGATTATGCCGATTGGGTTGCTAAGAGCCCGTCTGTTATTGCAAATGTTTTTGTAGGTAGGCAGCAGTATGATAGATATATAGATCACCCCATTTGTGATAAATCTTTGTTTATATATAATATGGTTCCCGATGTGGTAGGGGAAAAAAAGCGGGATAATGACGGTAAAACGGTTGTTTATTTGGGAGCATTGATTCCAGAAAAGGGATTTTTGGTATTAGCCAAAATGTGGAAGTACATTTTGAAAAAGGTTCCAATGGCACGATTACAGGTGATAGGAGGTGGAAATCTTTATTCTAGAAATTGCTCTTTGGGAAGAATGGGAATAGCGGATAAATTGTTTGAAGAAGAGTTTTTCCCGTATTTGTCGGAAGAAGGAGAACTATTGCCATCTGTCACGTTTCAAGGAATCTTAGGGGGTGAAAAATACGAAGTTTTTTTGTCGTCGTCAGTTGGAGTAGTTAATCCGTCGGCTCGCACAGAGACCTTTGGAATGGGTGCAATTGAGATGAATTGTGCGGGGTTACCGGTTGTTACATTGGGAAAAAATGGTTATCCCGATACAATAGAAAATGGAGTTACGGGATACTTATGCCATTCATACAAGGGAATTGCAGATAAAATTGTGTTCTTATTGACTCACGATGAGGTTAATGAACGATTGGGAATTCAAGCAAAAGAGCAGGTGAGCCGATTTTCTCCAAAAAATATTATGCCTTTGTGGTTTAATTTGTTTGAACAAATAGCGCAGAATAAATTAATAATAACATATCGACGTCCTGACAGTCATTTTTTCAATAATATTAAATTCGTGAGAATCCTATTGCGGTTTTTGCGTAAAAACTGTCGTTTGTCATTTCTCCCCTCGTTGATAAAAATAGAAACAGTGATATATACCTATTTAAACAAAATAATGAAAAAATGAAAGTGGCGTTGATTCTTGCTACAAATGTAGAAAAATCTCCTTATATGCAATATTATATAGATGTATATAAGGAAAAGAACATTGATGTCGAAGTCATTTTGTTGAATAGGGATAAACGTGTATCGAATGAGGAGTTCCCCTATAAGATACATTCTTGTGATATTATAGCGAGGGAGACGGCCTCTTGCGTTCGTAAAATTTATGATTATTTTCGCTATTCTCGGTTCGTAAGACGGATATTGAAACAATCTGATTATAGTCAGATTGTAGTATTTACCATCGCTAATGCGGTATTCCTGTCTTACTATTTATTAAGTTATTATAAAAAGAAGTATATATTTGATATACGTGATTATTCTCCGTTGGTTAAATATACCGTTCCCATAATTAGGCGTTTATTAAATAATTCAGCATTGAATTGTTTTTCTTCACCGGGGTTTAGGTCGTGGTTACCTGCATGTGATTACGTAATATGTCATAATGCAAGACGTAAATCTCTTGATGAGGACATAGTGAATGCCAGAGATATCGATGTGGAAAATGTTAAAGTGTTGACTATCGGACAACTTAGAAATTTTATTACGAATAAAATGCTAATGGATCATTTGGGGAATAAATCTCGAATAACGATTCAATTTTCGGGTATGGGTATTGCATATGATTTATTGAAAAAGTACGAGGTGAAAAAGATGTATAATAATGTGAAATTTACGGGTTATTATCCGAAAAAGGAAGAATTTTCCATCGTTGATGGCTGTGATTTTATGAACATAATTTTGCCAGATGATACGTTGAGCCGTTATTTGATAAGTAATAGATTTTATTTGTCTTTGTTGAGAAGAAAACCGATGATTGTTTCGTCGGGTGGTATTCAAGCTGAATATGTGAAAGAATATGATTTGGGAATTATTGTTTCCTCTGAAGATGATATATATAGTAAAATAATGATCTATGCCAGATCATTTGACCCGATTCAATTTCAAAAAAATTGTGACCGATTTTTAGAAATGGTAAGATTGGATATGCAGATATTTAGCAGAAGCGTTTTTTATAGTTTAAATTTATAATCATGTCTATTTTTAAAGATAAGATATTGCTTATTACCGGAGGAACAGGATCCTTTGGCAATGCTGTGTTAAAGCGGTTTTTGGATAGCGATGTCGGTGAAATACGCATATTTAGCCGTGATGAGAAAAAACAAGATGATATGCGGCATCGATTACAGAACCCGAAGGTTAAGTTTTATATCGGTGACGTGCGGGATAAACGTAGTGTAGATAGCGCTATGAGTGGGGTCGATTATGTGTTTTCGGCAGCTGCCTTGAAACAGGTCCCTTCATGTGAATTTTTCCCTATGCAGGCTGTGCGTACGAATGTATTTGGCACGGAGAACGTATTGGATTCGGCCGTGGAGCATGGTGTGAAAAATGTTGTCGTATTGTCTACCGATAAAGCGGCCTATCCCATCAATGCTATGGGAATAAGTAAAGCCATGATGGAAAAAGTGGCGATTGCCAAAGGACGTCAGTTGGGTGATTCTGCGACAACGACAATTTGTTGTACTCGTTATGGAAATGTGATGGCGAGTCGGGGGTCTGTGATTCCGCTATGGATCGAGCAGATGAAAAACAATGCGGTAATAACGATCACGGATCCCAACATGACACGGTTTATGATGACGCTCGATGATGCTGTCGACTTGGTAGTTTATGCGTTTGAGCATGGCCGTAATGGCGATTTATTCGTACAGAAGGCTCCGGCGGCTACGCTGGTTACTTTGGCGACTGCGTTGAAAGAATTGTATGGCAAAGATACTCCCGTGAAAATTATCGGTACACGGCATGGGGAGAAGCTCTATGAAACTTTGGTTACTCGCGAGGAGATGGCGAGGGCAGAGGATATGGATAATTATTATCGTATTCCATGCGATAGTCGAGATTTGAATTACGATAAATTTTTTGTCGAAGGTAGCGAGGTAGTCTCTCAAATAGAAGACTATCATTCGCACAATACTCACAGACTCGATGTAGAAGAAATGAAACAATTATTGTTGAAGCTCGATATCGTACGGGAAGATTTGAATCTCAATTAGTGGATAGAATTATGATAAAGGTAGGCATTACCGGGCAGTCTGGGTTTGTCGGTACTCATTTATATAATACGTTGGGACTTTATCCCGGAGAATTTGAGAGAGTTCCATTCGAAGATGATTATTTTGTCGATGTAGAACGTCTGAAAACGTTTGTAAAGAGTTGTGATGTTATTGTACATTTGGCGGCGGTAAACCGTCATACTGATGTGCATGTTTTGTACGAGACGAATATGCGATTGGTAAAACAGCTAATCGAGGCTATGGAAGCGACAAATTCTCGTCCTTATGTTTTATTCTCGTCGAGCATACAAGAGGAACGGGATAATGAGTATGGCCGTAGTAAGAGTGATGGCCGTAAATTGTTGGAAGAATGGGCTGTGCGTAAAGGGGCATCTTTTACAGGAATGGTAGTTCCCAATGTTTTCGGTCCGTTTGGGAAGCCTAATTATAATTCGTTCATAGCCACGTTCGGGTATAAATTGACTCACGGCGACTCCCCCACGGTATTACAAGACAATGAGGTAAATTTGATTTATGTGGGTAGTTTATGCCGTCATATTTGTGATAAAATAAGGGAAATGGGAGGTCGCACCGTACCCTCGCTTGTCGAGCGGGACGATGTAGCCTGCGATTTCGAGATGAAGGTGAGTGAAGTTCTCGGTTTGTTTGAAAATTTCAAAAAATTGTATTTCGAGCAGGGAATTATTCCTCCTTTGAATAATATCCATGAAATGAATTTGTTTAATACATTTCGTAGCTATATTGATATGGAAAGCTATTTCCCGGTGAAATTGGTTCAACATACCGATGTACGAGGTAGTTTCGTCGAGACCGTAAAAATCGGGGTGGGTGGCCAAGTGAGTTTTTCTACCACCGTTCCCGGTGTTACAAGGGGAAATCATTATCACACTCGCAAGATGGAGCGGTTTGTAGTGATTAAGGGAAAAGCGAGAATTCAGCTCCGGAAGGTTGGAACAGACGAAGTACTGGATTATTATCTTAACGGGGAAGAACCGGCTTATGTGGATATGCCGGTGTGGTACACACATAATATATCGAATATCGGCGATGAGATTTTATATGCTCAGTTTTGGATAAACGAATGGTATGATCCTACCGATAGCGATACTTATTTCGACCCGGTAGTGAAAGACGAGTGAAAAATCAAAATATAGATTTATGAAACGATTGAAAGTCCTTTCGGTAGTAGGGACAAGACCCGAAATAATCAGATTGTCATGTGTATTGCAAAAATTAGATGCCAGTCCAGCCATAGAGCACGTATTGGTACACACAGGACAAAATTACGATTATGAATTAAACGAAATATTTTTTCAGGATTTAGGTCTACGGAAACCTGATTATTTTTTGAATGCGGCAGGTAATAATGCGACGACGACTGCCGGACAGATATTGATTAATATAGATCCGGTTCTTGAAGAAGTTCGTCCGGATGCATTTCTTGTACTGGGCGACACGAATTCTTGCTTGTGTGCGATAGCGGCTAAGAAACGTCATATCCCTATTTTCCATATGGAGGCCGGAAATCGCTGTTTCGACCAGCGTGTTCCCGAAGAGAGTAATCGTAAGATTGTCGACCATATATCGGATATTAATTTGCCGTATAGCTCTATTGCCCGTGAATATTTGTTGAGCGAGGGAATCCCTTCCGATCGGGTTATCAAAACCGGAAGCCCCATGTATGAAGTGCTGAACAGGTATTTGCCTCAGATAAATGCCTCGTCTATTTTAGAGAATCTGGGATTGGAGAAGGACAAATACTTTGTCGTGTCGGCCCATCGGGAAGAGAATATATCGAGCGAACGCAACTTCGGGAATTTGGTTAAGATTTTGAACGACATAGCTCAAACGTATGGTTTTCCCGTGATTGTGTCGACACACCCCCGTACCCGCAAGAAAATAGAAACCGATGGTGTTGAATTTCACTCACTTATACGGCTAATGAAACCGATGGGTTTTAGCGATTATAATAAATTGCAAATTAATGCCAAAACGGTAATCTCGGATAGTGGAACCATCAGCGAGGAGTCGTCTATTCTTAATTTTAAGGCTCTGAATATACGTGAAGCTCACGAGCGTCCCGAGGCGATGGAGGAAGCTTCGGTGATGATGGTAGGGCTTAACCCCGAACGGGTGATGCAGGGTTTGTCCGAATTGCAGAATCAGAATCTCGAAACTCGTAATTTTCGTCCGGTCGCAGACTATTCTATACCGAATGTTAGCGACAAAGTCGTACGAATTATTCTTTCTTACACCGATTATGTCAAAAGAGTCGTCTGGGGTGAAAGGTAAACGGTGCTTGTTTTTGACCAATTATTTTTATCCCGAAGTTTTTCGAGGTAACGATATCGCTTTTGAAATGGTAAAACGAGGATATGAAGTTACTGTAATTACATGTATTCCCAATTATCCTCAGGGCCATTTTTACGAGGGATACGGATTGCGGAGCAGGCGGAGAGAAGTTGTCAATGGAGTAAATGTCATTCGTGTGCCGGTGATTCCTCGTGGAGACGGTAGGGCGATAAGAATGGTGCTCAATTATTTATCGAGTTTATTATTTTCTTGTATATACACATTAAGTGTCGTTTGTCGTAAGAAATTCGACTTTATTTTTGTGCAGGAATTGTCCCCGGCATTTATCGGTATACCGGCAGTGCTTGCGAAAAAAATACGACGAATTCCTATTTATTTCTGGTTACTCGATGTTTGGCCAGAAAGTTTGGCTGCCGGAGGTATAACTAATAGATATATCATTAAGATAGTTGATCGTATCATGCGCTACATTTATCGGCATTGTTGCAAAATTTTCATAGCGGCATCGGGCGTGAGGACATTGTTGCAGCAACGAGGGGTAAAAAATGATTGTATAGAAGATTTACCCAATTGGGGAGAAGATGAACTTCGAGAATGTACTGTTGATGACGATGAGCTGCCACATTTGCCAGATGGTTTTAAAATTATGTTTGCCGGAAATTTAGGCGAGGCGCAAAATCTTGAAAATGTGATGAGAGTAGCCGAACGTTTGAAAAACAATAAACATATACAGTGGATTTTTATCGGTGACGGGCGAAAGAAAAAATGGGTTATGTCGTTCGTTCAAAGTCGGGAGATGGGTGATACCGTACATTTTTATGATCGTTATCCCATTGAATATATGCCGGCATTTTTCAGAAAAGCCGATATTATGCTGCTTCCTCTTTGTGACAATAGCGCATTCAATGTGACGCTACCAGCGAAGATACAGGCTTATATGCTCAGTTCCAAACCTATTTTAGTCATGGCGAATGGTGAAGTACAAACGGTTGTAAAGAATGCTCGTTGCGGATATTATACAGGTGCAGATTCTATTGACAAGATGGTTCGTTTAGTCCTTTCCATTTCGAATTATTCAAATCAAGAATTGGAAGAAAAGGGTAGAAACGGATATAATTATTACCAGCGGCATTTTAAGAAAGAAAAATGTATGAACAATTTATTCGAAATTATTGAGAAGGGAGAACGAAGTAATGTCTGAGATATTAATAGATCATGTTTTACTCGATAGGGTGACAAAGGCTGCAAAGGAAAGTCCTAGATTGCGTATGAATTATAACTTTCACGAATCGTTGTCGTCTCCTTCGCAACGTCTGCTTAATGCCCTTGAACCGGGAACCGTTTTACCGATACATCGTCATAGGCATACGGCCGAAACTTATGTATTGTTGCGAGGGCGTATGAGAGTTCTCTTTTACGATGACGACAAGAAGGAAATTAATCGCTATGAACTCGACCCGGCGGAGGGTACTTATGGGGTAAACATACCTCGGGGACAATGGCATACAATTGAGGTGGTATGTGCTGGTACTGTTATTTTTGAGGTGAAAGATGGTCCGTATATACCTATTGCTCCTAATGATATGTTAGAATAGACCTCTTCCGTATAGTATTATAATGTGCCAAAATTTATTCATAGTTTGATTATTAGATTTTTTTTGATTTGTATCACTATTGTATCACAACTATGCAAAAATAGGAAAGAATTGGATATATTTTGCCGTATAAATGTGTTATGTAGCAATAATTTATAATGGTTGACAAGTCTATTTTGTAACATAAGTACTTGATTAATAGTTATAAAAATAGGGATTAGCAAAATACTAATCCCTATTTTTTGTTGTCCGGGAAGGATTCGAACCCTCACAGGCGGAACCAGAATCCGAAGTGCTACCATTACACCACCGGACAAATTTGTTTTGCGAGTGCAAAATTGCGAATTTATTTTGGGACGGCCATTGCGAACCTTGAATTTTTTATTTGGTTTAATCTTTTTTTACATATCTATCCTTTCAATGGCAACGCCGATTCTATGATGGCGTATGATTTTTTCATGAGGTCTTCTATATCATGCCCTTTATTTTCTTGGGGATAGATGGGGGGGTGTATCGTTAAAATGATTTTTCCGGGTTTAAAATTGTAGGTTGTACGGGGCATAACGGCAAATGCTCCATCGATAGTGAGCGGTGCAACCGGTAAGGAAAATTCAACGGCGAGTTGATATGCTCCTCGTTTGAATGGTCTCATGGCTCCTGTCCAAGTGCGTGCTCCCTCGGGGAATACGACAAGCGACATACCGTTTTGTAATGTCGTTTCGGCTTTTTGCAGGGTTTCTTTTAGTCGGCCCGGAGTACTGTTATCGACGAATATGTGGCCGGCAGCAGCACAAGCGCTGCCTACAAAGGGTATATTGCGCAGGCTTTTTTTCATCATCCATTTGAAATTGTGGTTTAAGTATCCGTAGATGAGAAATATGTCATAGGCTCCTTGATGGTTTGATACGAATACATAAGATGTGTTTTTATCGATGTTTTCTCGGCCTCTAACTTCTATTTTGACAAGAGAGAGAATGCAGAATAGTCGGGACCAAATGTGTGCCGGGTAATATCCCCAAAAGTTTCCGTTGCCCAACCGGCATCCGATAAGGGTCGTCAAGGCTGTGAGAATGGTGAGTATCAGCAGTATGGGCATGGCTATGAGCCATTGATATAGGAATGTGATAATGCGTATCATTGTTCGATGCTATTTTCGTCGTTTACGGGACAAAGGTAATGAATTTGCAGTAAATCGCATTATTTGCAGGAGCTTTTGATGTGGGAATATAGAAAAGGCGACTCAATAAGCCGCCTTTTCTATATTCCTAAACGTTGTAGTTTATTTGGTTTTTGCTTCGACATCTGGGGCAATGAGCTTGTACCCTTTTCCATGAATATTGATAATTTCAATTGATGGATCGTCTTTGAGATGTTTACGAAGTTTGGTAATGTAAACGTCCATGCTACGAGCGTTAAAGTAATTATCGTCTATCCAAATAGTTTTGAGGGCGAAGTTACGCTCCAAAATTTCATTGACGTGAGCACAGAGCAGACTGAGCAATTCGGACTCTTTGGTGGTGAGTTTAGTACTCTTATCGTCGATTGCCAATACTTGTTTCTGGGTATCGAATGTAAACCGTCCGATCTTGTACATCGTAACTTCTTTTCCTTTTTTACCTTTTACACGACGTAAAATGGCTTCGATACGGAATACCAATTCTTCCATACTGAATGGTTTGGTAATGTAGTCGTCTGCTCCGATTTTGAATCCTTCGAGAATATCTTCTTTCAAAGATTTCGCTGTCAAGAATATGATGGGAACTTCTCCGTTTACCGTACGGATTTCTTGTGCAAGCGTGAATCCGTCTTTTTTAGGCATCATCACGTCGAGTACGCACAAATCGTATTTACCTTTCAGGAATGCTTTGTATCCGCTTTCTCCATCGGAGAAGAGATCGGCCGCATAACCTTTGGCTTGCAAATACTCTCTTAATAACATGCCAAGATTTTCATCATCTTCGCATAATAGAATACGCAATCTTTCTTCCATAATCATTTGTTTTTTATTAGTGGTAGTGTTATTATAAATGTCGACCCTTGATTTATTTCGCTTTTTACTCGAATATCGCCTTTGAGGTCGGTAATGATTTTATGGACGTAGGCGAGGCCCAGTCCGAATCCTTTTACGTCATGGCGATTTCCCGTAGATACGCGATAAAATTTGTCGAATATTTTTTTCAAATCTTCCCGTTTGATACCGATTCCGTTATCTCGAATCGATATTTCTACCTTATCTCCAACGGTTCTTGTACGTATGAAAAGAGATAAAGGTTCTTCTTCCCGTCGATATTTTACGGCATTGTCAAGGAGGTTGAAGATAACATTCGTGAAATGCATTTCATCGACCGAGACAATAGCATCTTCTGCTTCGAGGTCGGCATCGATTACACCGCCGTATTTTTCGACTTTGAGTTTGAATGTACTCATGACTCCTGCAACGAGGTCGTTGACATCGACGTTGTGTAGTTTCATCAACGTCTTTTGTCTGTCGAACATCGACATTTGCAGGACTTTTTCTACCTGAAATCTCAATCGCTTGGTTTCGTCATTAATGACACCCGATATGTGCTGGAACATGGCCGGACTTTTGGCAACAGAGGGATCATTAAGCATTTGGGCTGCTAATGATATGGTAGATATGGGTGTTTTGAATTCGTGTGTCATGTTGTTGATAAAATCGTTTTTCATCTCGGTGAGTTTCTTTTGCCGAAATGCCGTGATGATGGTAAACAAGAAGGTTACCAACAGAATGAATGTGAAAGCAAACGAGGGTATCATGAATTTTACCGAACTCGATATATAATCTCTTTTGGTCGGGAAATAGACTTTCAAGTAGTTTATTTTTGCCGGTGGATCATTGGGAAATATTGCTTGTGTGAATAAATTCCCTTCGATTTTGGGATCATATTGATTGGAGCTATATATGATTTTTTCGTTTTTATTGTAAATGGCAAATTGGAACGGAAGGTTCAATCCGTTATTTTCAAATTCTGATTTCAGATAGCTTTCCAATTTTTTGATGTCGATACGTTCCATGACAGGACGGTTACTTGCCTTACTTAGCATATTGAGTATGACTTCGTTCAACAAGCCTTTTTGGTAAAGGTATTGTCCTTTACGGGCTTCCTGCATATTTCTATATGTACTAATGAGCGTATTGTGTTCCTTTTGTCGTGGAGCAGCAGGGGTGATAATCGTACTGGTTTGTTCGCGAAAGGAAAAACTTGCAACCGTTCCATCGGGAGATACGATAGAAAATTGGTGGCGAGTAGAAGCTATGTCTTGTTTGTCTTGCTTTTGCTCATAAGAGGAGAGCATTTTCTTTTCTTCCTCTTCCAGATATTCGTCTAAATAGCGTTGAGTCTCGTCTAGTTCGAGGCTTGTCGATACAGCGTATAGACTCCTTTTCACGGCTTCGGTAAATTGTTCGTTTCTCATTTTTATCATATTCTCCATGTACATGATTTGTACATAAAGCAATCCGATAAACGTGAGTGCCATAATTACAGCCAGTAGCCAAATTGTCGACTTTTTCATTTTGTTTGCCTCTTTATTTTTTTCTGTTTAACTTGTTGTGGTGTTTGAATGATTTGTTTTTACATCATTTGTACAAATTTATTATATAAACACCGATTCCACTATTTTTGTTTTATTTTATGAAAACCTATTTAGAAGGTTGGGTTTAACACTTACCGGCAAATTTAACAAATAAATGTTTATTTGCAAAAAAAGCCATTGGAAAAACCAATGGCTTTTTAATTATTTAACAAAATCGCGGTCACTCGTCTGTCTGTTCGGCCTCGTAAGCTTTGAGTAGTTTTTCTTGGACATCAGATGGAACGAGCTCATAAGATGCAAATTTCATAGAGAAAGATGAGCGCCCTCCGGTAATCGAACTGAGAGCTGTTGAATAGGAAGACATTTCCTTTAAAGGTACTTTTGCCGTGATTTTTTCAAATCCTTTTTCACTAGACATACCCATAATAATAGCGCGTCGTCCTTGCAGATCGCTCATGACATCGCCCATGACATCGGCTGGGGTAAGAACTTCGACATCGTATATAGGTTCGAGAATTTTCGGTCCTGCATTTTTAAATGCCTCGCTGAATGCATTACGTCCAGCTAATCGGAAAGATATTTCATTAGAGTCTACCGGGTGCATTTTCCCATCGTAGATACAAACTCTGACATCGCGGGCGTAAGAACCAGTGAGCGGCCCTTGTTCCATACGATCCATCAATCCTTTGACAATAGCAGGAATAAACCGAGCGTCGATAGCACCTCCAACAATACAGTTACAAATCACCAACTTTCCTCCCCATTCAAGATCTATCGTTTGGGTATCGCGTACATTCATACGGAATTCTTGGTTGTTGAATTTGTAAGTGTCGGGTGCTGGCATTCCGTCATAATAGGGCTCTACGATGAGATGTACTTCTCCAAATTGTCCGGCTCCACCCGATTGTTTTTTGTGACGATAATCCGCCCGAGACGCTTTGGTAATTGTTTCCCGATAGGGTATGCGAGGCTCTATGAATTCAACGGCAAGTTTATCGTTATTCTCGATACGCCATTTTAAGGTGCGTAAGTGAAATTCGCCTTGTCCCGAAACAATCGTTTGTTTCAATTCTTTGGATTGTTCTATTTGCCACGTCGGGTCTTCTTCATGCATACGAGTGAGAATCTCACTTAATTTTTCGGCATCGGATTCATTGACCGGTTTTATTGCTCGTTGATATTTGGGAGCTGGGTATTTGATAAAATCGAAATGATAATCGCACCCTTTTGCGTTGAGTGTATTACCTGTGCGCACATCTTTTAGTTTTACCGATGCTCCTATGTCTCCTGCTACAAGTTCTTCTACCGGAGTACGAATTTGTCCGCAAACACAGAATAATTGAGCCAAGCGTTCGCGTCCGTCGCCTCGATCCACATTAATCAAGTCGTCTCCTTGATGTACGGTTCCAGACATTACTTTGAAATAGGATACTTCTCCGATATGGGGCTCGACCGTGGTTTTAAAGCAGTATATACTTGTAGGCCCATTGGCATCGGGAGCGATTTTTTCTCCGGCTGTATTTTCGGGTTTGGGCATTTCGGAGACAAAGGGGACTACGTTGCCGAGGAATTCCATCATACGTCGTACTCCCATATCGCGTAATGCGCTTACACAGAATACAGGGTATATGCTGCGTGTGATGAGACCTTTGCGGATGCCTTCCCGCATTTCATCTTCGGTGAGAGAACCTTGCTCGAAGAATTTTTCCATAAGGGTCTCATCGTTTTCAGCAGCGGCTTCAACTAATTTTAGGTTTAATTCCCGGGCTTTTTCCATTTCGCTTTCGGGAATTTCGGATATGGTGGGTGTACCGCCTTCGGGCGACCAGCTATACATTTTCATGAGTAGGACGTCGATCATGGCATTGAACGACGGACCGCAACTAAGCGGATATTGCACTTGTACAATTCGGTTACCGAATGTTTCGTGCATTTGGTTGATTACATTGTCGTAATCTGCCTTTTCACCATCAAGTTGGTTCATGGCAAAAAGAATAGGTTTGTTCAGATTTTCAGCAGTACGGAAGATGTTTTGAGTTCCTACTTCGACACCATATTGAGAGTCGATGACAATTACTCCCGTGTCTGTTACGTTAAGGGCTGTTATAGCGCTTCCTACAAAGTCGTCTGCTCCTGGACAGTCTATAACATTGAGCTTTTTACCTAAAAATTCGGCATAAAAAACTGTGGAAAAGACGGAATATCCATACTCTTTTTCCACAGGAAAATAGTCCGAGACGGTGTTTTTCCCTTCGACAGTTCCGCGACGTTTTATTACACCACACTCGTAGAGCATAGCTTCTGCGAGGGTGGTCTTGCCTGAACCTTTGCTGCCCAATAGAGCAATGTTTTTGATTTCGTGAGATTGATAGACTTTCATGATATTAAAGTTTTAATAAAACAAAAACACTTGGTTACGTTTTAACAAAGCGTTCGCAAATTATGAATTATATTTTTAAAAAGCAATGGTAAGAACTATGTTACAAAACATTGTTTATGAATCGAAGTTTTGTATTTTTGTCGAGTAATGGCTGGGCTTTATATTCATATACCGTTTTGTGCGAGTCGCTGTGTTTATTGCGACTTCTTTTCCTCGACCGATTTTTCGTTCAAGCGTGGCTATATAGATGCCGTTTGTCGGGAACTTGAATTGAGGAAACATGAGCTAAGGGACGAACCTGTTTTTACGGTGTATCTTGGAGGGGGGACTCCGTCCAGTTTATCGCCGTCGGAACGAGGTCGTTTGTTTCGAGCTCTTTCCACAGTTGTCGATTGGTCGGTTTGTAAGGAGGTTACTCTTGAAGTGAATCCCGATGATGTGACACCTCTTTTTATAAGTCAATTAAAGGATACTCCGGTTAACCGGCTAAGTATGGGAATACAGAGTTTCGACGATTCGGATCTTGTTTTTTTACGTCGGCGTCATACGGCTCATGCGGCGATGGAGGCAGTCGATAATTGCCTTTGTGCCGGATATGAAAATATCAGTATAGATCTCATATATGGTTTGCCGGGACAGACCGTAGAACGTTGGACGAACAATTTGAGACAAGCCGTAACCTTGAATGTTCCGCATATTTCAGCATATAATTTAATTTATGAGGAAGGTACGGCGTTGTGGAGAATGAGGGAAAAAGGACTGGTGAAAGAGTGTGAGGAAGAAGAATCCTTACAGATGTTCGATACACTTATCGATGTGTTGGGTTTTTCTGGATATGAGCATTACGAGATTTCCAATTTCGCCCGCTCTGGGCGTTATGCACTTCATAATACATCTTATTGGAAAGGTGTACCGTATCTGGGTTTAGGTGCGGCGGCTCATAGCTACGATGGGAAGAGCAGGCGTATCAATCCTTCCTCATTGTCGGAATATATGGAGGCTTTGCAAACGGGACATGTTGCATATATGGAAGAGAAAGAGACGGTCGATAGTTTATATAATGAATGTATACTCACATCGCTTCGCACCTGTTGGGGATTGAATCTGAAAAAACTCGAAGACGACTTTGGGGCTGAGCGCATGCGATATTGCTTGGAACAAGCTCTGCCTCATATCCGTGCAGGGCGACTCGTAGTGACCGACGATATTATGCGCATAACTCGTAAGGGTCTTTTTACTTCCGATGATGTTATGAGCGATTTATTTTGGGTGGATTGAATATCGAAGATTTTTCAATCTTGTCGTTTATCCTTGAATTTGTGGAGTCGTTTTTCTGTCCCCCCCAAAGTGTATCGCAAGATGGAATAGGGGGGATTATAGTTTCAATTTATAACCTAAGGAGATAAACGTATTGAGTTGTTGGGGTGTCTTACTCATGAGATGTTCTTCTCGAACTTTGCATTCGATGGAATTTTTTTTGTCTATTCGATATTCTACCCCTGCATCATACCATATTCTATCCAATTCACCTGACTGTTTACCATTCAGAAAAAGAAATATATCGGTATGGATAAACGGAGTCCATCGGCTGTCGGGTATGGTGTAACTGAGAAGTATTTTGTTTCGCCATTTGTTCGATGGTTTGGCCGTCCCTATGGTATAGGTGGACTCAAATCGGGAATTCAGCGATAGGGAGAATCGGTGTACAGGATAGGAAAAAGTGGCTCCCAGTTGATAACGATGACGATTCTTATAAATATTCGGAGCCGTCTGTTGATTCATATAGTAGTACAGCGCATTTAATTTGAGGTATTTCGGGACAGCAGTATAGGAGACGGCTGCAATGGGCATGTATCGTTCGTAATATTTACCAAGTGTCCATACGTTTTGCTGTATTTGCAGATTTATCCGATTTATTTGTTTGGATACCGTGAAATTCCACAATGTGCCTATCTCACTGCTGTATTCTTTTGCCTTTGTCGGGAAAGTAAAAAGGGAAAGTGTGATAATGAAAACGGATAGAATTTTGTAATGAAAACGATTCATACTTATTCGTGGTGATAGGGTTCGTTATTGAGAATAGTCATAGCCCGATAGAGCTGTTCGGTGAAGATGAGGCGAATCATCTGGTGAGAAAAGGTCATCTTTGAAAGAGAAATTTTTTCTTGTGCTGCATTGTATATGCGTTGGGAAAAACCATAAGGGCCACCAATGACAAATATCAAGCGTTTGGCAACGTTTGACATTTTCTTTTCCAAATAGGTGGCGAACTGCGTGGAGGTAAATTCTTTTCCATGTTCATCGAGCAGGACAATGTAATCGCCGGGCAGGAAACTTTTTAAGATGAAATCGGCTTCTCGCTCTTTTTGTTGGTCGGTACTCAGGCTTTTGGTGTTGCGGAGTTCGGGAATGACAGCGATTTCGAACGGCACATAATGGGTCAATCGTTTGCTGTATTCTTCGATTCCTTGTATAAAATAAGATTCGACTGTTTTCCCGACAACCAATAGCACTATTTTCATGAGGAATTTAAATTTGTTGCAAATTTAATATAAACAAAGAGTAAAATCAAACTTGTTCGAACGTTTGCATCGTGTTGTTTTTATAATGTGGAAATTGGTTATCCTCGGTATAATCAAATTTATTTGTACCTTCTCCCGGATTGTGCTATTTTTGCATAAGAATAAAAAACTATTGGTGTATGAAAACGAAAGAGCAGTTGATAGATGAATTGATAGATTTGGCTTTTGCCGAAGATATAGGAGATGGTGACCACACTACTTTGTGTTGTATCCCGGATACGGCGATGGGGAAGTCGAGGTTGTTGATCAAGGAGCCGGGTATCTTGGCCGGAGTAGAGATTGCCCGAAAAATATTCCACCGTTTCGATCCCGATTTGAAAATGACGGTTTATATCGAGGACGGGAATGCGGTAAAACCCGGCGATGTGGCTTTTGTGGTCGAAGGACGCGTACAATCATTATTGCAAACCGAGCGTCTTATGCTCAATGTGATGCAGCGCATGAGCGGTATCGCTACGATGACTCACCGATATGTGAAAAAACTCGAAGGATTGCATACTCGCATTCTCGATACCCGCAAGACAACTCCGGGCATGCGTATGCTCGAAAAGGAGGCCGTGAAGATAGGCGGTGGTGTGAATCATCGTATCGGATTGTTCGACATGATTTTGCTGAAAGATAATCATGTGGATTTTGCCGGTGGTATAGAGAACGCTATCTCTCGTTGTCATGATTATTTAAAGGCCAAAGGCAAGGATTTGAAAATTGAGATAGAGGTGCGTAATTTGGACGAATTGAAAGAGGTTATGCGTGTGGGCGGTGTGGACCGTATTATGCTCGATAATTTCTCGCCTGAATTGACAAAAGAGGCTGTGAAAATTGTGGGTGGGAAATATGAAATAGAGTCTTCGGGAGGTATTACTTTCGATACGATTCGAGATTACGCCGAGAGTGGTGTCGATTTTGTTTCGGTGGGTGCTCTCACTCATTCGGTAAAAGGTCTCGACATGAGCTTTAAGGCTTGTTGAAACATTAGTTTGCTACATAAAATAAACGAGGCCATTTCTTTATTAAAGATGGCCTCGTTTATTTTTATTTCGAAGAATCGAGAAGACGGTTATTAATTATTAAGGACTAAACGAAATACCATATCTCCGGGCTGTTGCTCGATAAAATCGCTGTATTGCACATAAAAAGCTACGCTTCCCGGCATGTAATCGTAGGTGTAAGTTTCGGTCCAAAGCAGCGCATTATCCTCATCTGCCTCGCCTTTATGTATCGTATAAGGTAGAGGGGTGATGACTTCGTTGTCTGCCCCCGGAGATTGTACCAAGTACCCCAAGACATATCCGTCGATATACAAATCGTCTGTAATATCTTTATTTTGGAACTCATACATGTAATACGTATTTAATCCGTCGGGCGATGTCACAAGTTGCCAGTCTTGCGATTTTACTGTGTAGGTGTAGCACTTCCAAAACATTCCTTCGCCCGGAACTCCCTGAGGACCTTGTGGTCCCATAGGACCCTCGCAGGAAAATAAAGTCAAACTCAATATAACCAAGAATAAAAACTTTTTCATAATTCTATTTAATTAATGGTTTCATGACAAACATAGCGAAAGGTGAGTGCAGGGGCAAACGGAAATCATATTTCCGAATTGGCTCTGCTGAACCGTATCCTATATTCTACAAATATAGATAAAGTATTTCAAATATAACAAGAAGTCTCAAAAAACGGTTCTGATTTCAGATATTTTTATTTTTTATGATAGTTGAATGGACCAATAATATTTTATGTGAAAAATATAGGGCGTAGCTATTTGAAGTATCTTTATGTTATAAAATGCTTATGCTCCTGTTTTAGCTCCTGAATAATTCGTACCTTTGTATCGTAATTGTGAAATTAGAGATTATGGCAGAGCGTAATTCGCCGTTGATACTTGGAACCGAGCCGATTGGCAAGTTGTTGATTCAGTATTCTGTACCGGCTATTATAGCGATGACTGTTACATCGCTATATAATATTATAGATAGTATATTTATAGGTCATGGGGTGGGTGCATTGGCTATCGCAGGTTTGGCAATTACTTTCCCGTTGATGAATTTGGTGGTCGCTTTTTGTACATTGGTCGGTATAGGCGGTGCTACTATCAGTTCTATTTTTTTAGGTCAGAAAGATAAAGTGCGAGCAACGGAGGTCGTACATAATGTTTTGATTATGTGTATAATCAATGCTGTTTGCTTTGGCGGTTTGACTTTTTTATTTCTTGATTCCATATTATTGTTTTTCGGGGCAAGTCACGATACATTGCCTTATGCTCGTGATTTCATGCAAGTAATTTTACTGGGGACTCCTATAACTTATGTGTTTATAGGGCTGAATAACGTAATGAGGGCTACGGGGTATCCTCGTAAGGCAATGTTTTCGTCATTGTTGACTGTGGGGTGTAATATTATTTTGGCTCCGATATTTATATTTTCATTCGATTGGGGAATACGGGGTGCAGCGTTGGCAACAGTCGTGTCTCAGACTGTCGCTATGGTGTGGGTGCTCGTTCATTTTGCGAACAAAAAAAACTTTATTCATTTTGACAGTCGGTACTCCCGGTTGAAAGTGCGGGTAGTCGCTAAAATATTTTCCATAGGCATGTCTCCTTTTTTGATGAATGTTTGTGCCTGTGTGGTGGTGATTTTTATTAATAATGCGTTGCAACATACTGGTGGAGATTTGGCTATCGGTGCTTATGGTATTGTGAACCGTACTTTGATGTTGTTCGTTATGATCGTTATGGGAATCACACAGGGAATGCAGCCTATCGTGGGGTATAACTATGGAGCCAAGCAATATGACCGTGTTCGCAAAACATTGCGATATGGGATTACGGCGGGTGTGGTCGTTACTACGGTGGGCTTTGTATTGAGCGAATTATTCCCCCATGCTATCGTGGCGATGTTTACAACCAGCGAGGAGTTGGTCGATTTGTCTGTGACCGGTCTTCGTATCAGTTGTGCCATGTTCCCGTTTGTCGGTTGCCAGATTGTAATTTCCAATTTCTTTCAGTCGATAGGTAGGGCTCCGGTATCTATATTTTTATCCTTATCGAGACAATTATTGTTTTTATTGCCGTTGTTGTTGATTTTACCGACTTACTGGTCTACGAACGGAGTTTGGTTGAGTATGCCTATCTCTGATTTTATCGCATTCGTGATAGCTGTTATGGCCTTGTGGATACATCAACGGAAAATCAGACAAAAATTTCAAACTGTTCAATCTTAAAAAAATAAAGCTATGAAAAAAAGATTAACTATCGCGCTAGTGGCGCATGATAATCGTAAGGCCGATATGGTAGAGTGGGTGAAACATAATGCCGAGTTGTTGTCTCATCACCATTTGGTTTGTACAGGTACTACCGGCCGATTGATTAAGGAGGCATTCGACGAATTGAATATTCCGGCCGATGTGACTTGTATGAATTCGGGTCCGTTGGGGGGAGATGCCGAAATTGCCGCATTGGTGGTTCGTCATCAAGTCGATTTGGCTATCTTTTTGATCGATGATTTGAATCCTCAACCACACGAGGCCGATATACAGATGCTGCTTCGTCAGTGTAGAGTACACAATGTACCTATCGCTTGCAACCGATACAGTGCCGATTTGATGATTACCAGTACTTTGTGGGACGATGATTCTTATAAACCCACAGAACCGAAATACGCTTATTTTCAAAGGTGAGGTTTGAGCATGTGATATAACAAAAGGCGATAGACCGTATCTCTATCGCCTTTTGTATATAACTACCCTTCGATTTCACTTAGTTCGAGCCAGCGTAATGTCTTTTCATCGAGGCTTTCGTTGATTTCCGACAATCTTTTGGATTGCAGCGTGAGTTCCTCTATGCTTAGGGTTCCGCTGCAAAGGTTCGTTTCGATTGTTTTTTTCTCTTCTTCCAGCGCAGCGATTTCCATTTCTAATTGTTCCAGCTCTTTTTTCTCTTTAAAAGAAAGGCGTCGTCGGGTATTGTCAGATGTATTTCTTTTTTCGGCAGTAGTTTTTTTATTGTCTTGCTTTGCTTTTTCTGCCTGTTCGCTTTTAGCCTTTTGTTCCTGTGTTTCTTTCCATTCACGATAATCGGTATAGTTACCGGGAAAGTCTTTTAGTTCTCCGTTTCCTTTGAACACAAGTAGGTGATCTACTACTTTATCCATGAAATATCGGTCGTGGGAGATGACAATGAGACACCCTTTGAAGTTACGGAGATAATCTTCAAGGACGTTAAGGGTAACGATATCCAAGTCGTTGGTCGGTTCGTCCAGTATCAAAAAATTGGGATTGCTGATGAGTATCGTACATAAATATAGTCGTCGGCGTTCTCCTCCACTCAATTTATATATATAGCTGTGTTGTGTCTCGGGGGTAAAGAGGAAATGCTGCAAGAATTGAGATGCGGACAACTTACGTCCGTCGCCAAGTGAAATTTCTTCTGCTATATCTCTTACGGCATCGATGACCTTCATCTGTTCATTAAAATGTAACCCATCTTGGCTATAATAGCCGAACTTTACCGTTTCTCCTATATCGAATCGTCCTCGATCGGGTTGAATTTCACCGACAAGCATTTTGATGAAGGTCGATTTTCCGGTTCCGTTGTTACCTACGATACCCATTTTTTCATAGCGGGCAAAAGTATAATCGAAGTTTTCGATTATTTTCAGGTCTCCGAATTTTTTACAGATACCTTTTGCCTCGAATATCTTTGAACCGATGTATGACGATTTTACTTCGAGCCGTACTTGCCCGTCTGATTTTTCCTGGCGGGCTTTCGCTTGTAATTCATGAAAAGCATCCACACGGTATTTTGCTTTTGTGCCCCGAGCTTGTGGCTGTCGCCTTATCCAGTCCAACTCGGTACGCATTAAATTACGGGCCCTGTCGATTTCGGCATTATGTATTTCTATGCGCTCTTCCCGTTTTTCAAGATAGTAGCTGTAATTACCGTTATAGTTGTATAGTGTATGATTGTCGATTTCGACAATTTGATTGCATACTCGATCGAGAAAATAGCGATCGTGTGTGACCATCAATAGGGTTATGTTGGTGCGGCGTAAAAATTCTTCCAACCATTCGGTCATATCGATGTCCAGATGATTCGTCGGTTCATCGAGAATGAGCAGGTCGGGTTCGGTAATTAAGACATTGGCTAACGCCAGTCGTTTCAGTTGTCCGCCGGACAATTCTTTTACAGGTTGATCGAAATTGTTGATTTTGAGCTGCGAAAGAATTTGTTTGGCTCTTTGCTCGTAATCCCATGCTTTGTAGTGGTCCATGCGGTCGAGCAGTTCTTGCAGGCCGATAGGATCATCGGTTTGTAGGGCCTGTTCATATTCGGCTATTAAACGAACAGTGTCGTTGTCGGACTGGAAACAGGCTTGTATAACCGTGAGTTCTGGCGGATAGGAGGGGGATTGTTCCAAGTATCCTACCCGTAAACTATTCCGGAATACAATGTTTCCACTGTCATAATTTTCTTTTCCCGCCAGAATATTCAGTAAAGTCGTTTTCCCCGCTCCATTTTTGGCAATTAATCCTATTCGGTCTCCTTCACCGATACCTAACGATATATTTTCGAAAAGAATTCGGTCTCCGAACGACTTTGTGAGATTTTCTATTTGTAAGTAGCTGATCATTACTTTGTATTAAATACCAGTCAAATTTACGATAAATGTTGTGATTGGACAAATGGGAAAGAGCAGTCTTCATGAAAGTTTTAACGATTTAGGGCGTAATAGAAAAATTGCGCGAGTGTTTTGCATTGTTAATTTATTCTTTTTTTCGAATTCTATGGCTTGTATCGGGTTAAAAATCTTTTTTGTCAAAAAAATAACCCTAAAAAGTTTGAGTTTAAGAATAAAGTTTTACCTTTGCAAAGTTTGATTGTGCTCAATGATACAAAAGTCTTGAGTTTTACCAATCTTGTTATCCTATCTATCTACCTGAAACACAACACACAAACGCCGACATTATCCGTTATTGCAAGACTGTTAAGCATTTGGTCGGAAGTGCAGAGTCTTGCGGGAAAAATCCATTTTTTAGATAATAGATTTGAATGAAAATTCCCACGCCATGTTGGAAGTGTTCAGAGGCTTCATAGCTTTTCTGTAAGATTTTTTTGTATGAAAAGTCGATTATATTTGTCTATATGTAAAATATACTTTACATTTGTGCCATAGCTATTTCTTTTATCGATTACTTAAAATAATTGTTATTATGGAAAAAATCTTTTTGTTGCCTAATGGCTTTAAGAAAGTCGGCTGGATTATTCTGGTTCCAACATTTGTGCTGGGAGTATTGATGACGATAGACGGTTATAATGGTTTTCCATCTTTTTTGTTACCTGAATGGATTCCTTTGGCTATGAAAAGAGTACTGACTTCGGATTGGGTTGGAAAAATATTGAATAATGTCGCCATTATAGGCATTTGCTTGGGTTGTTTATTTGTGGCATGTTCACGTGAGAGAGTCGAAGATGAATTAATCGGGCGGATAAGATTGAACTCGTTGTTGATAGCCTTGTATATCAATTCGTCTGTTTTGATTATTTTATCTCTTTTTTGTTACGAGCTTCTGTTTTTGAATGTCTTGGTCTTTAATATGTTTACGAATATTATTATTTTCTTGATTGTCTTTGAAATGAAATTGTGGAAACTTAAAAAGTCGTTGAGAGATGAAGAATAGAATACGAGTGGAACGTGCCGAACTTCGTATAACCCAGCAGCATTTGGCCGATGTAGTAGGGGTGAGCCGACAAACCATCAATGCAATCGAGACTGGTAAATTTGTGCCTTCTACGGTGTTAGCGTTGAAAATAGCCCAAGTATTCAATAAATCGGTAGAGCAAGTTTTTCAACTGGAACCAAGTGACTGAAATGGAATGTTCTGTGAAGAACAGGGATTTGGATAAACGAGAAAAGCCTGTCGCATGCGACAGGCTTTTTATTATATTATAGAGGATCGTATCCCGCTTCTCGGGCTAATGATTTGTCTTCGTTTACTCCCGATCCCAGCGTTGTGAGCATGTCGCCCATCAATAGTCCGTTTACTCCGGCCGATAGTGCTTGCTTTTGTGTTTCTCTGGATAATCTCGCCCGCCCTCCGGCAAACCGAATGAACGTCCGTGGCAGTATGAATCTGAAAATTGCGATTGTAACTAAAATCTCCTCGTCGCTGATGGGGGGCATGTGTTCCAAAGGTGTTCCCGGTATGGGATTCAATATATTCATGGGAACCGAACAGACCCCTAATTCTTTTAGTTCAAAAGCTAATTCGATACGTTGTTTCATATTTTCTCCCATACCGATGATTCCACCGGAACAGATTTCCATTCCTAACTCTTGGGCTGTCCGAATCGTTTCTTTTTTTTGTTCAATGGTATGTGTGGTACATAGCTCGGAAAAATAGGACGAGGCTGTTTCTAAGTTGCAGTGGTAGCGTTTTACTCCGGCGGCTTTCAGCTTTTCTAATTCTTCTCGTTTCAATAGTCCCATAGAGGCGCAAAGGTGTAAGTGGGTTTCTTCTCCCATTTTTCGATAAATATCGCAGAAATAGTCTATTTCCGAGGCTTTTATCCTTCTCCCGCTGGTGACCAAAGACAATCTTTTTATTCCTTGTTGTTCGTTCAAACGGGCAATGGATATAGCTTCATGTATAGGTATGGCGTCGTATGTTTCTATTTGGGTGTGATGATGGGCCGATTGGGCGCACCATTTGCAGTTTTCGGGACAATGACCAGAACGGGCATTGATGATCGAGCAAGTATCAAGCGTTTTATTACAGAATTTTTTACGGATTTCGTCGGCAGCAGTATATAGGTCCGAACGAATGGCTTTTTGTGCTAATTCTAATGCTTCGTCGGGGGTAATTTCTCCGCCGGCAAATATACGCTCTTTAATTTTTTGCAACATGATTCCTTTTTTGTGAATGGGCTATTATTTATAGGATACAAATGTAAATTTTTTTAGGAACAATACAGGCCGAGACTTTTATAAAATTATGGAGAAAAGATTTATTGTGAAATATGTTTTTTTAAATTGTCTCGTTTCTAAGTAGATAGAAAATTTTGTGCATTTTTTTGTGGAATGCTATTGTTATCTAAGAAAAAATATCTACTTTTGTGCCCGGGTAAGTCCTATACGGCCAGCTCCCTGTGAATCCCCCAGGGTTTGACCGCAGCAAGGGTAGCCGGTTGTAGCGGCGCGATGTAGATAGCTTACCCACCTGCCGATATAGCTCAGTTGGCCAGAGCACGTGATTTGTAATCTCGGGGTCGTGGGTTCGAATCCCTCTATCGGCTCAAAGGACACTCTAAAAAGAGTGTCCTTTTATTTTTGTTTCAGTCATTCTTCTTTTGGAATATCCAAGAACTTTAATTATTTATATGTGTTTAAATTACAACTATTGTTGTTAAATGTCTTGGTTATGAAAAGATTCGCATTTTATCTCCTTCCTATACTATTATGTTTTGCAGTGGGATTGTCGGCCAGTTATTTTCAGTCTGATTCTATTTCTGAGTGGTATCCATTGCTGAATAAACCGGTTCTTACTCCGCCCAATGGAGCTTTTCCTATTGCATGGAGTATCATTTATATTTGTATGGGACTTTCATTGGGGCACTTGATAGAAAGGGGGGCGGATAAAACCTTGTCGGTGTTATGGGGGATACAGTTAGTCGTTAATTTCTTATGGAGCTTATTATTTTTCGCATTTAGAAATCCGTTTTTGGGATTGGTAGATATTTTATTACTCGATATTTTAGTGTGGATTTATATATCAAGGGCATATCGAAAAGAGAAAGCGGCGGCACTGTTATTTGTGCCATATTTCTTGTGGCTTCTTTTGGCTACATATCTTAACGGATATGTATATTTGTACAATTAAAAAATTCTTCTTATGGAAATAATACATGATTTGTCGAGAAAACAGTTTCAGACTGTCGCTGACGGGAAAACTGCATACGTGTCGTATGATCTTGTCGATGGTTGCTTGAATATAGAACATACGATTGTCCCCCGGGAAATTGAAGGGCGGGGTATCGCTGCCGCTTTGGTGAAGGCTGCTTATGACTATGCGCTTGACCATGACTTACTTCCGGTTGCGACATGCCGGTATGCGACAGTCTGGTTGGATCGGAATCCTCAATACAAAGATAAGGTTTCGTCTATGAAATAGTTTAGCGGTCTTTTCAGCAAAAACCGATTCTATTTCTAAGAGTCTGTCTTTCATCTATTTCAAAGCAAGCTACATCGGCATGTGTGATTCTGTTTCGTGAAAATTTTATGCCCGCCTCACCGAGTCGGAGATAGGCGTTTTGCATAATGGTTCGCGATATGATTTTCATGGTTCGGGCGTTTGCATAACAAGAATATTGGTCGGAACAAAGGTATTCTATGTAATGCTGCATGATACTTTCTGCTTTTTGTTCAAAAGAGAAATCTTTGTCCGATAGCATTTGTTTCAGGATTTCGAATAACTCTTCCGAGGTATAGTCTTCGAAAATTAAAGTGTGGTCGACTTCGTGAGCGCCGTTACCAATTAACTGTTCTACCAAATCTTGCCGGGGAGCCTGGTTCTCGGCAATGATGAGAGCATGAGCTCCGGGCATGGCAGAGGTGTATCCTGCTAACTTGATTCGTAGTTGTTCGCTATCGAATGTGTTGTATGCATTTTTGAATTTCGGAGAGTCGCCATCGATGAATAAAAGTCCCTGTCGTGACTTTTTCATGGCATCTTGTAGAACTTCGTCCACTTTATAGTCGGGGACATTGTAGAGCTGTTCTCCTTTTATTTCTATAAATTGTCCGTTGCCGAGTATGTTCATGGCTTTCAGTAAGTCGGACATAATTTCAGCGACTGTGCTTTTTCCGGTTCCTGTATTTCCAGCAAAGCTCCATTTCAAAGGGATTTCCCCAAAGAAATTTTTTCCGTTCTCGTGTAATAGCCGGGCGATCTTTACAAAGTTATGGATTGCGGCTTTTACATTGGATAATCCGATCATTCTGTCGAGTCGGGTTAAGCATTCATCTATGGTTTGTTCATCGAATTTCTCCGAAGATATGATTATTTTTTCATCGGTATTATCGGGTATATCTTCTTGTTCGATGGTGACGAGCGACCGTTTGTCGGGATTCCCCGAATCGTATATTCCGCTTTGAGCCAAACGAGTGGCCATAGCCGGAAGTATTTTCGAAGAGATAAGTCTGTTGACATAGCGGGCGTTCCCGAAATGGCGGTCTCTGTTTCGATGGTCTTTTTTTATCAGTTCTAATAGAGTTTGACGAGCAGAGTCGGTTATTTCGTACCCTTCGCGTTGTATGGTGAGGTCGGCTATCTCCAATAATTCTTCGGGTGAATAATCTTCGAAGTGAAATGTAAAAGGAAATCGGGATTGCAAGCCGGGGTTCGATTCCAAAAGCAGTTTCATTTCTGCCGGATATCCGGCGAGAATAACGATTGTCCCGAAGTTGTCGTCCGACAGTTTCGGTAATAATGTTTCTATGACTCTGTTTCCGAAGTCGCGTTTGTCTCCATCTTTGTCATTGGTAAACAGACTGTAAGCCTCGTCTATGAAAAGGACCCCTCCTTTGGCGGCTTCGATGGCAGCTTCGGTTTTTTGTTCGGTCTCTCCCAACCATTTGCCCACCAATTTGCTACGGTCGGTACGTATGACGTGACCTTTTTCGAGTAACCCCATTTTGTGGAAAATCTCACCGATGAAATCGGCAACGGTTGTTTTCCCTGTTCCCGGGTTTCCGGTAAAGACCATGTGAAGGGGTGGTATCGAGGCTTTTAACCCGGCTCTTTTGCGTGCGGCCAATAGTTTTACATAGTTGAGATGTTCGGCAATGCTCTGTTTCAGATTGTTTAGCCCGATCATCTCTTGTAAAGAGTCCATGGCGTCTTTTTCTTTTGTCGGGTCTATCTCTTTTTTTTCTCCGATCGGGGGGCGTGTCTGTATGTTGAATAGATTATATTCTCCTTCTTCTTCGTTCCCAATGCGAAACGGAGCATTCAATACTTTTTCTCCTAAGAAATAGATCTCGACGGCATATTCTCCGTTTTCATAATCCGAGAAGTCGACGGGTTCTTGGAATGTCCATAGCCGGTTTCTTTCTTCGTCGTCTTGTGAAATGAAAGTTCCGACCGTTTCGTATTTGGTTAATCCGGTTTGAGTACGGATTTTTATTTCATATTCATACGATTTGTCCGTGTCTTTTAGTTTGCTTATCCCGCAGAATCCGATATAATAGTTGCTATGTATACTCGGGTTTATGCTTGTGTAGGAGATGATAGGACGGTCTGGGTCGGGAGCGATGCTTTCGTTTTTGAACAATAGATAATTGTTTACCTCGAAACATTCGTCGTATTTCTGGGGCAAAGATATAAAAGTCGCGCTTTTGGTTGTATATTCTTCTTTGTCGGAGAGTCGGGATAGGCAGTAAATCCATGAGCCTTCTCTGTTTTCTCTTTCAGGAAGAGCGAAATATGCCGATGGACTGGCGTAGTTTTCGGTGTCGATCGGCATGGAAATTTGAGTTTCTATGTAGGAGCTTCCATCGGGGGCAATTAGTTCTGCTAAAAAAGTTTCGTCCCAAGCATCTATTGTAGCAGATTCGTTTTGTCCTATGCATTCTGTCGAAATGAATAGATATTCTCCTTCATCAACACTGAATTGTGTGCGTAGTGAATCTCTGGGTATTTGTTCTTTTGTGTCGCATATGGAGAAAAAAGTATTTTTAAAGATGATATGATGGCTGGTATTAGACGGGGAATTATCGCTTTCTTCTTCATCTTCCGTCTCCTCTTCTGATAATTGACTTTGAATAAACTCGTCGAGTAAACGATCAAATTCGTTGTCCGGTAAATCATTTTCGTTTTCGGCTTGCAATTCACTATTGGATAATGAATCCAATACAGATTCGGTTTCGTCGATATTATCTTTGATAGATTGTAGCAGCTCTTCGAGGCATGCTATTTTTTTGTCCTTTTCGTCCATAGATCGGGTGTTTTCCGGTATGAGTTTGTGGGGCGAAGATAGTTATTTGTCATTAAAGAGGCAAATCGGTAGTTATCGAATGAATTCTATCAGTTTGTATTTTGCCTCCCATGTAATTAAAAACGGGATAAATTTTCAAATTTTATCCCGTTTTTAATGTGCGTGCTTGGCTATGAAAATTTTTAGAAAATTTCTGTAACAATACGAATGTCGCTTCGGTCGGTAAATTGTAAAGTGAACCAGATCTGCCCGGCATCGTTTACTTTTTCTATGGAAACCGTGCAAGCCTCGTATTGTATGGGTGTATTGTCATTGTCACGGGTAGCCATGATTCCATTGTTCAAAATCCCTTTTTGGGAAAAATCGCCTTGTGCAGAAAATCGTAAAAGTTTCCCTGTTTCGACATAAGTAAATCCATAGGAGCGTGTCGATTTGTCTGTCGGAGAGCCGGTTATATCCATGCCGGGTTCGCAGCTCACTTGGAGTCCTGCCGTTTCTTCCGTTTTGACGGTCGAGCCGGATATCCATGATTCTATTCGGGGCGTGGAGTCGATAGTAAAGCCCATTTGATAGGAGTTTGCCGAAATGGTAAACGAGTAGTTGTGGCTTTCTCCTGAGTCGAGGATAACGGTTAGAGTCGCTTTCCCTTCTTTAATAGCTGTCACTGTGAGTATTTTTCCCGACAATTCATAAGAAATTGCGGAGTTATTGGTCGTTATGGTATAACTTGTCGAGTTGGGTAGCTTGATAGATACCGACTCGTCTACCCGTAAAATAAAGTCGGTTGGTTGACTCTCGTTCTTATCGTCTTTACAGGCCGAAAAGAAAAGGAGGGCTGTTGCGATTGTTAGGATATAACGGATATATTTAGCTGCATTCATGATTGATAGTAATTTTTATTCTATGATTTGTACACGCATTTTCCCTGTTCCGTAAATAGTCGTGAATTGTATTGTGTGAAGCCCTGCGGACAATTCGGAAGGAGTGAGATGTGTGGCCGGTTTTCCGTCCACAGTCCATTGTGTATCCAAGTTCATGTTTAGCATCAGGCGCACTGGTTCGTCGCTTTTCTTGTAGGTCGATTTTATGTCGATGATTCTCAAATAGGAGGCATCGGACAAGAGTACAGTTCCAGAAATGGTTATGTCTACGGGGGCAGATAATTCGTCGCTCGATAATCGGAGTGTCACATTGCGAGTCCCGATCGACCGGGGAGAAAAGGTTATGACGAGGTTGATTCCGGTCGTATTTAATTCATGAGCCGGCAGATTGGACATTCCCAAAGAAAAATCTCCCGAATCGTTATTCAATAGTTTTGCTGTAATATCTGTTGTCAGATTTTTCCCTTTGATGTATATCTCTTTATCTTTCGATGTTTCGGTTCCGATGTATCCGAATTCGATTTTGTCGTTCGATATGCTGATACTTGGGGCGGAGGTGGATTGTCCCGAAAAACTGAATTCATAATTTGTCGAGTCGCCCCAGATATACTCTACCATATTGGGATAGTCTATGAAAGGATTTCTGTTTCCTTGAAAACTGTATACGGCGTTGTTGCGGTCTATTTCTTTTTGACTGACAGGGTCTTGTCGATGCCATTTCAGTAATAGGGACTGTCCATAGGCATTCAGTGTGGGGTAACTGTTTTGTGCGAACATGGATAGGGCAGAAGACTTCCATGAATAGTCTTGATAGCAGGTTACGAAGTATAAATACATGCGGGCGAAGTCGCCTTTGTATTCGTCTGCGGGCTCAAATAGGTTGGTTGCTCTACCGTTGGCTTGTCCGGTTCCCACTTTGGTAACACCATTGTCGAACAAAGGAGAATCGACCTCTCCCAATGGATAATTGCTTTTGGCCATGTTGGCATCGGCATCGGAAGGTGTCAGGTGGTGTAAATCGTAGGAACCGTCGTATTTAAATCGGGTAAGAGGAGTGGCTGTTTCATCGTAAGCATCTCCCCACCAACTTTTGGGTACGCTGTGCTCGATGTTCATGCCTTTCGTTGCTCCTGCTCCGTTCGGAAAGTTATAAGAGTTGTTGGAATACATATCCCATACTTTTTTGTTGGGACGGACATCACTTTTTTTAAAGACTGTCCATGTACATGCTATTTGGTTGTAATCGCGAGACCCATAGGGAAGCCGGGTATGGTTTTTCAGGAGATTATGTAGCTCTGTTTTTAGTTCAGCGCCGTTTTTCCCTTCCAGAGAGTTGGGATAATAGTCTCGGGGCATATCGGCCAGCAAAGAGAAAATAGAACCGCATATAGCGGTGAAAATCATTACATATCGTTTATTCATGCTGCTTTAATAAAAAGGGGTTCAAAGGTAATCAGAAACAATGGAACAGCCAAGTCTTTTATTTGTTTTAGGTTTTCTTATTGTTTGGCACTCTTTCTTTTCGATATATATTGTCGATATTATCTCTATTTTTGGCTTTTTTCCACATAAATATTGCCGCAAAAGTGATACCTTTGTAGCCTATATGTACATTGGAAAACGATATTTTGATGGAGAAGAATAATACACAAAAGGGAATCGTTCAATTCGCTATGGAGGCGGGAGCCTATATGGGGCTCTATTTCGTGGTGAAATTTATATTTGCTGTGTTGAGTTTGAATTATCCTTTTTGTAATGTCGTTTCTACTATAATGTTGCTATTTGTCCCGTTGGTAGTTTTCTTCATGATGCGTAAGTTCAGTAATCAAAATGAAGGAGGCAGCTACTTCTCTCAATTGTGGATGATGGGTATTTTGCTTTTCTTTTTTGCCTCGCTTATCAGTGGTTTGGCACAGTATATTTATTATGTTTATATCAATCCAGAATATATAAAATCTCAGCTTTCGGCTGCTGTAACTTTGTTGGAATCATTAAATATGACAAGTGATCCTTCATTGTTGGAGGCTGTAAAAACCGGTTTGGAACAGGGGAATATTCCGTCTCCTATGGCAGTCGTTATTCAGCAAATGTGGGTGAATGTATTTTTCGGTTCTTTATTGTCGGCAGTAATGGCATGGCTCGTTTCTGTTTGGTTTAAGTCAAGTAAAACAAAGAAATAGGAATATGGATATTTCGGTAATAGTCCCTTTATATAATGAGGCGGAGTCTCTTCCTGAATTGACTGCGTGGATCGAGCGGGTAATGGAGGAAAACAAGTTCTCGTATGAAATTTGGTTTATTAACGATGGGAGTACCGATGACTCTTGGCAAGTGATTGAGTCGTTGCGAGAAAAAAATTCTCGTGTTAAGGGTGTGAAATTCAGGCGGAACTATGGCAAATCTCCGGCGCTTTATACCGGATTTCAAAGAGCCGAAGGCGATGTCGTTATTACTATGGATGCCGATTTGCAAGACAGCCCCGATGAAATCCCCGAATTGTATCGTATGATTGCGGTCGAGGGGTATGACCTCGTTTCGGGCTGGAAGAAAAAGCGTTACGATCCGTTATCCAAGACTATCCCCACTAAATTGTTCAATGCGACAGCTCGTAAAGTGTCTGGCATAAAAAATCTGCACGATTTTAATTGCGGGCTGAAAGCGTATAAAAAAGAGGTGATAAAAAATATAGAGGTTTATGGCGATATGCATCGTTACATTCCTTACTTGGTTAAGAGTGCCGGATATAATAAGATTGGGGAGAAGGCTGTCCATCATCAGGCTCGCAAATACGGTAAGACGAAATTCGGATTGGATCGTTTTGTAAACGGGTATCTCGATTTAATTACGCTATGGTTTTTTTCGCGTTTCGGGGTAAAACCTATGCATTTTTTCGGGCTGTTGGGTAGTTTGATGTTCTTTTTAGGACTTATTTCTGTCATTGTTGTGGGGGCGAATAAGTTATATTGTTTATATAATGGTTTACCGTATCGGCTGGTAACCGATTCTCCTTATTTCTATTTGGCGTTGACAGCTATGATTTTGGGTACACAATTGTTCCTTGCCGGTTTTTTGGGAGAACTTATTTCTCGAAATTCGAGTGAAAGAAATAATTATCAGATAGAAACCGAAATTAAGTAATTAACGTAAGTCTTGAATTTATGAACGGTTTGAAAGAAAACGAATGTCCCGATTTGCTTACATTGGTGAAGGTTAGGAGTTCGGTGCGATCTTTTAAGTCTTCGAAGGTCGAGCGGGCTAAACTCGAATATATTTTGGAGGTGGCAAGACTGGCTCCGTCGGCTGTGAATTTTCAACCGTGGGCTTTTGTCGTGGTTCGTGACCCGGAGAAGCTAAAAGCTTTGTACGATTGTTATCCACGTGAATGGTTCGCGTCGGCTCCGATGTGTATAGTTGTTTGCGGAGACCATAGTACGTCGTGGAAGCGTTTGTCCGATAATAAGGATTTTTGTGATGTCGATATAGCGATAGCAACCGAACATTTAGTTTTGGCTGCTGCCGAACAGGGGTTAGGTTCTTGTTGGGTTTGTAATTTTGATGTGCAGCGATGTAAAAAGATTTTGAATTTGCCCGATTTATGGGAACCTATGGTTCTTTTGCCGTTGGGCTATCCTGCCGAGGGTGTGGAGACGGAGAGAAAAAGAAAACCATTTAATGATGTGGTGAGATGGGAAGACTTTTGAGTTTTATCGAAGGAGTTCTATTTTTATGTGTATGTTGCTTAGTTTTAAGTAACTGTGGCAGTAATGGTTGTGTGGATAATCGTAGTAGTATTCCTTTGGCTCAATTTTATTCTTATGATGCACAAGAGATGGCTTTGTCTGTCGATTCCATTTCAATTTTCGGTATAGGACAGCCAACCGATTCTATGTTACTCGATTCGGCGGTTGCCGTAACACAAGTTTATCTTCCGTTGCGGTTTACACAAGACTCGACGCAATATGTCATTCATTACGAACAGCAAGGTCTTTCGTCTCCTCGTTATAACGATACGCTCACATTTGTTTATCGGTCGTATCCCTATTTCGTGTCGATCGATTGCGGGGCGATGTATAATTTTGTTATCGATACGTGTCGGTATACACGTAATATACTTGACTCTGTTTCTGTGACAGTCCCGGAGATCACGAATAAAAATGTGGAGAGTATACGGATTTTTTATACAGTTCAAACCCAGACCCCAGATGAGGAGTAAAATTTTCATATTGTTTTTAGGGGTAATCTTTGCGTCGGTTGCGCAACGACGGGTGACACCTGTCGATCCAACAGCGAAAAGGGAAATTGTACCGGTGCAAACGGATAGTGTCGTTGCGGAGCCGGAAGAGCCAGAAATAAAGGGGTATCTTTATCCCTTGTTTAATGGTCTCTCCGTAAATGTCAACATTCTTGACGGGATCACAAATTTATTCGGACAAAGTTATGGCAATTATGAAATAGCGGCAGAATTGGATTTGCATAATCGTTTTTTCCCAGTATGGGAAATCGGGATCGGACATGCCGATAATACTCCCGAGGGGTTGAACTTTACATACAGGAATAAAGCTTCTCTTTATAATCGTGTAGGAATGAACTACAATTTCGGATATAATAAAACTGCAATGAGTTTTTTCTATATCGGTATTCGGTATGGCTTTTCTTTTTTTACGTATGATATAGATAATATTTTAGTAGAGTCACCTTATTGGGGAGAATCTGAAAAACTACAAATTACCGGACAGAAATCATGGGCTCACTGGGGTGAGTTGTTGGGAGGGCTTCGGGTGCAAGTGTATAAAAATTTTTATATGGGGTGGACTGTTCGTTATCGATTGATGTTCAGCCATAAAAAGAATACTTATTCTCAACCGTGGTATATACCGGGATTTGGAACGGACAGTTCTCCGTTTGGATTTACTTATACGGTAGGTTATCGATTTTCTTTCGGGAAAAAAGAAAAGAAAATAGAGTCTCAACCAGTTGCAGAATGACGATATGGGTATGTTGGAATCAATAGAGAAGATATTGCACGATGTTGCCGATCTATTTTCTGCCAATACGGAAGCAGGGCATAATGTGGTTTATGTAATCTTGATCGTTTTGATAGCCATTTTGTGCGATGTGCTTTGTAAGTTGCTAATAAATAGATTGCTACTTCCAATCATTCGCCGTACAAAATTTGAATGGGACGATCATTTATATGACAAGAAGGTGGTGTCGAGGCTGGCTGCGTTGGCTCCAGCTTTTATTCTATATGCATTTTTGCCTTCGGCGTTTGATATAGAGAGTAGTTGGTATATACTTATCGATCGTATATGCAAGGTTTATATCATAGCTCTTATTCTTCGATTCTTGAATGGTGTGCTGAATGCATTTCTCGATATTTTTAATGGAAAGGAAAGTTTACGCCATTATCCCATAAAAGGTGGTGTGCAGACCATACAGGTTATCTTATTTTCAATTGGTTTTATCAGTATAATAGGAACAATTATAGATCAATCTCCTGCTCGTTTGTTTGCCGGATTGGGTGCATCCGCTGCGATTCTCATGCTGATTTTTAGGGATACGATATTGGGGTTTGTAGCCGGAATACAGCTTTCGGCAAATAATATGTTACATAAAGGAGATTGGATAACGGCTCCGGCATATAATGCTAATGGTATCGTACAAGATGTGACTCTCAATACAGTAAAAGTTTTGAATTTTGATAATACGACGACCACTATTCCGCCATACGCTTTGGTGACAGGCTCTTTTACCAATTGGCGAAGTATGTTTGAAGGAGGAGGGCGTCGTATCTCCCGGCAGATACTTTTGGATATAAATAGTATTTCTTTTCTCCGTGAAGAGGATTTACTTCGATTTAAGGATCATTTTTTGATCGGTGAGTTCGTTGTTCAGCGGTTACACTCTATTCAACAGGCTTGTAACTCTGGAAATTCTTTTTTGGCAGAGGAACTTAGGGTTACGAATAGTATGTTGTTCAGAGTTTATTTGGAAAACTATATACGTCAAATGGGAAAATCCAATCTCGATATGCTTTATATGGTACGTTATCTGCCTATGGCGGAGCGAGGACTGCCAGTAGAACTTTACTTGTTCTCTGCGGAGAAAACATGGAAGATGTATGAGGCCGTTGTAGCAGATTTGATCGACCATACCATAGCCGTGACAGCCGAGTTTGGGTTGCGTTTGTATCAATCACCGGGAAGTTATGATATACAATGCCTTCGGGAAAGAGTAAATCAAATATAGGAAAAATGAGAAATTCTAGACGATATGTTTTTATAATTACTTGTAATGTAGAAAGTTATTTTTATTTACAGTTTATAGGTTAATATTTATGAACGATTGTTTGCGCGTATTAATTCATAGAAAAAAATTAAATGATAATTAGGGTGTATTCTTATTCCTGCTTATATTTATTCCGTAGATTAAAAGAGCTTTGGTAGATATTTTTATAGTGCTATGATTTCTAAATATATAATAAGGGCTTTGTATAAGAAATATTCAAAACCTCCGCGAAATTTTTCCGAGTTGAATATCGATGAATTTGTATCTATTTGCGGCGATTCATACGGTATTACCGTCGACGATGTGTCTATGACATTCGGCCAGATGAGTGAAGATAATCCGTTTCGTACCATTTTGTTGCGTAATATATACGGTATAGAGAAATTCGAATATCACATGGCGTTGGTTTCTTCATCATACATTCTGTTTTTTAGTCGAGAAAGTTGTGATGTAACTGTTCATTTTAAGCCGGAATCAACCTCCTGGCTGAAACGTTTTTGCTGGTGGGTTAAATTCCGGCTTTTACATCTAAATTAATTAGTAAATAACGGGTTCTTTTTTGGCCGTTTCATTTTTCCATTTCTGGGCATATTCTTCCAGTGTATGTCCGATAATTGTCCCGATTTTTCGATAATTCATTTCATCGAGATTTGCTAACGATACTCGTATAGACCATCGAGGTCCATCGAATCCATCACCGTTCAGAACGACTACACCGGCTTCTTTGGCTAATCTAATGACAAAGTCGAGTGGTTCGTAATTTTTTTCGAGATACTCGGCAAAGTCTTTTCCATATAATTGGGTTGCCCATACCATAATATCGATTTCGGAATAGTACCCGGCCCGCAAGCTATCGGGAAGTAATTTGAACCCGGTCTTTTCCCACATGGCTGTCAGTCTATTGGTTATCATCTTTTGCAATTTGTTTTTGTATATGTCTTGCATATCGCAAAGAGAGAAGAGAGCGAAGAGTGACATTTGTATTTGTTGAGGAGTGGATAACCCTGCCGTGTGGTTAAGTGCTACCAACCTACTGTCGGCGACCAATCGATCGATAAATAAAATCTTGTCGGGATTGAGGTTGATACTATCGTATCTGTCGTGTAGTTCTTTTCGTTGTTTTTCGGGAAGAAGTGCTATTTGAGCATCGAATACGTTGTGGCGGGCAATAGCGATAGTCGCTAATCTCCAACCGGTGGCCCCGAAATATTTTGAGAAAGAATATACACAAGCCGTGTTATAGGGCAGTTCATACATAAGAGAACGGAAATGGGGCACGAATGTACCATATACATCGTCGGTTATAATCATGAGGTTGGGATTGTTTTCCCGTACGATTTTTATTATTCTCTTGTGGGTCGCTTCATCTAAACTGTATGAGGGAGGATTGCTCGGATTGACCAAACAGAGCAGTTTTATAGAAGGGTCTTTTAGCTTATCTAATTCATTCTCGGGATATTGCCAAGTATGATAGCCTTCTTTCGTCAGTTGTGAGGCTTGTATATTGACTACGTCGAAATTAAATTCTTTTAGTTGGGGAATTTCGATATAAGGCGTAAAGATAGGAGTCATGAGAGCTATTCGGTCACCTTGTAATAACAGTTTATTTGCTTTCAGCGAATTGAAAAGATAGCACATAGCAGCGGTTCCACCTTCTGTCGCGAAAAGATCGTAGTGGTCGGGAGATGTTTGTCGGTCGCACATTTCTTGTATTAAATACTTTTCAACGATCAATTCGGTGTATTTGAGTATACGGTCCGGGTCGGGATATTGGTCGCCTATGATGCCATCGACCCATTCATGAATCAAGTCATCGGCATTTATGCCTTCTTTCGTGAGAAACTGAACACTTTCGTTCAACAAATGTGCTGCCGGTGTTTTTTCGTGATGTTTGAGAAAATTTTCAAACCGTTTGGCTATTTCTTCTTTTTGAGGCATTCCGGCGATACCTTCTTCGGGAAGTTCAAATGTGAGTTTTGCTTCTTCGACAGCAAAAGTACCTAAGAGGAAAAAGGCCTCCCTCGCGACTGTGTTTATCCAATTAGGATTTCCCCGACCTGCATTTAAGAATTGGCAGACGGCTTTCTGGTCGCACTCTTTGGCATAGGAAATTAGATCATTTTTTATTTCGAAGGGACTCATCTGTTCCAGTCCTTGTTCGAATCTTTTGCCGTAATCGGCCATGGCACGAGGCAGTTTTTCTTGACTTTTCATAATTGTTACGAGTATTTGTTTATATATATGTCTTTTGTTTATGCAGAGAGAAGGACTAAGACGACGCCCCCTAAAATGAGCAGAGTATTACCGATAGCATAAGTTACCGTGTATCCCATAGCCGGTAACGTGCTTCCAAGACTTTCTTGGATAGCTCCCAACGCCGCAGTTGTGGTACGGGCTCCCGCGCAGCAGCCTAAATTTATAGCTGGTCGGAATTTGAATACTTTCGCACCGATAAGCAATCCTAATAATAACGGTATTGTAGTGGCTAAAACTCCGGCAATGAATAGCATGAAACCTGCTTCACGGATTCCGGACAGGAACGTGGGGCCCGCGGTTATTCCTATAACAGCGATGAACATATTCAAACCTAAGTTATTGAATATCCAAACTGCTGGTTCGGGAACTCGTCCGAAGGTCGGGTGTTTGGTGCGTAACCAACCGAAGAATAACCCAGAGAGTAGAGCTCCGCCACTTGTACTCAAACTGATAGGAACACCACCTAAATGAATGGTTAGAGCTCCGATGATACCGCCGATGAGGATACCGAGACCTACGAATATCATATCGGTTTTATTGGTAGGCCGGTCGACATATCCTAAGGTGGGGGCTGTTTCGCTTATTTCTCGTTTTAGTCCTACGATTTCCAGTGTGTCGCCTTTATACAATACAGTTTTCGGATAGACCGGTATTTCTACGCCCGAACGCTTTATCTGTTTGATAATGATTCCGTGCATACAGGGTAACGAACGGAGATGACGAACTGTTTTTTTATGAAGTTCTTTGTTGGTAAGTAGTACGAAAATATCTTCCACGGGGAAGTCCAATAGTTCTGGATCGAAAATCTCCGGCCCTATCCAGCTTTCGTCTTCTATGATGGTTTCCCGTCGTCCGCTTAAAACCACTTCATCGCCTTGTTTAAGAACTGTTTTTGGGGTTATGTCGAGGACTTCTCCATCGATTCGGACACGTTCGACGAAGACTCTTCTTCCCATCTCCTTAATATGTTTTTCTATTTCTTTTACCGTTTGTGGAGTTTTGAACCAGTCCGATTCTATTTTGTAGGCCCTGAATACAACCGGTCGGTTGGCATTCATGAGTGCCGGATCGTTTTCTTCGTTGTCTTGTTTCAGTTCTTTTTCAAGTGCCCGGGTATCGTTTTTTACTTTTTCGAGTCCACCGAGTAACCGAGGACCGAGTGTACCTAAGATGTAAGCCGAGCCTATGGTTCCGAAAATGTAAGTGACGGCATAGCAAACCGGTATGATATTCAACCATTCTTGTTGTTTTTCTGCTGAAATTCCAAGAGTACCGATGGTGTCTGTTCCAACTCCGATGGCTGCCGATATGGTTTGTGCTCCGGCAAACAGACCTATGGTCATACCTGCATTATAACCCATGATTTTGGCAATTAAGTAGGTAGAGCCTATACAGACAATGCCGAATATACAAGCGAATATAACTTGATGGATTCCGTCGCTGCGTAAGGATTGGAAAAATTGAGGACCTACGCTATATCCGATAGCAAATAGGAATAGCAGGAAAAATACCGATTTGAGTGGTCCGGGAATATCGATGTTCATTTGTCCTACCAATACACCTACTAATAAAACCGAAGTGACGGTTCCCAAAGAGAAGTTTTTGTATTTGAGACTTCCTATCCAAAAACCGATACCCAGAGTGAGAAAAATCGCCATCTCGGGATAGCTGCGGAAAAAATGAATGATTATATCCATATAGTTTTAAAATTAAATTAGGCTTTGTTATGTGGGGTATTTTTATTTATATGGATATAACAAGTTTCGGTGTGGATTGTTTTATTGTCGGAATATGATTATATGGTTCAGTAGAAAATCTGTGAGGGAGTCCTAAATTTCAACGATGAATTTTTTGTCTATAACCACGTTTCAGTCACTTCGATGAGAAGTCGGGAATGCTGTCATAGGATTTTGTAGAGTTTAATCTATTCGTCATAAGTGTTTAAGCCCTCCGTCCTACGGATACTTCCCCTTATTTTGTTTGACAACAAAACACAGAGGCGGAGATTTAAAATATATCTTCGATAGTGGCTTATAAATTCCCTGCTGATTTTCCACTGAGTCGATTATATTTGTAGAATAATTAAATTATGAAGCGATGGTTAAGATAATGGAGATAAGATTACCGCATTACGGGAGAGGGTATCATTTGATAACCCAAGAGCTTTTGTCTCGTCTCCCTCAGTTGCCGGAAAACGGCTTGCTGAACCTTTTTATCAAGCATACTTCGGCTGCATTGACAATCAATGAGAATGCCGATCCAGACGTTCGTTTGGACTTTGCAGCCTTCTTCGACCGAATCGTGCCTGATGGGGCTTCTTATTTTAAACATATATACGAAGGAGACGACGATATGTCGGCACATATCAAAGCATCTTTATTGGGAGCTTCTTTGACTATTCCGATAAGAGGCCGAGCCCTTGATTTGGGTACGTGGCAGGGTATTTATTTGTGTGAGCTCCGTAACGGCGGAGGTGCTCGTCGTGTCACCGTTACGATTGTAGAATAAAAAACGAGGAGAATACGGTATTCGTATTCTCCTCGTTTTTATTGAATTGTCGTTTTTTGTTACATATTGTTGTATTCGTCGTCCATATTCAGATCGGCAAATCCTTCTTCGTCGAGTTCCGAGGGATCGAAGGTTTCATCTCCGTAAAAGGTTTCATCGAAGTCGGAAGAATTATTCGCGACATTCTTTTTTTCTAGTTCTTCGAAATCCATCGTTTGTTGGGGAGGATTGCCTTCCTTACGTGTGCAGACCGGGGTCTCTAAATCTTTTCCCGGTTCGATCTCTTTCAATTCCATAAAAAACATGCGGTCGGTCATGTAATCGAATACAAAAACTAATCGTTGGCCTTCGTCTTCGATGAGGTCGCTTAGTTTTGTAGACGCCATGATCCACGTATCTTCGTCAGAATCTTTCCCCATGTCCATCAGGGTAATTTCTGTTTTTTTCTCCCAATCGTCGTCACAAATGAAGAATGAGGTCATTTGATCCTTAGAAAAGCCGACAGAATCGAGTATGGCATCGTGCAGTTCGAGAAAAGAAGCATCGGAATCGATGCATATTTCCCGTTTGAAATTGTCGACTTCGTCTGAAACAATTCTGAATTTATATATCATAATTTTTTTGTAATTAGGTTCTTTTTTTCGGTATGTAAAAGTACTAAAAATCTTTCTCCTGCCAAATAAAGGCTATAAAATTTCATGATTATAATCGATATTCAGGGAATAACTTGCGGATAAGTATAAAAGGTCGTTGTTATTTGAGGTTTGCATTTAGTCCTCAAAAAAAGGACGAGGCATATCAGAAAGATATGCCTCGTGTATGATGGGAAATCAGAGGGGGGTCTTTTTATATTTCTAACCCCTCTCCTCAGAAACTATCGTTTCTTCGGTGTCTCCCCTATACCATTCGCAGCACCCCGTAATGCTACGGGACACGGCAGAGGAGAAGGGGGGATACATCTCACCCTCCTCCTCTGTGTTTTGTTGTCAAACAAAATATAGAGGAGGTGGCACGTAGTAACGGAGGGGTTAACTCATTTCGTATATTAGAAATTCCAGCCGACGCGTAACGACGGAGTCGCATGGAATCCGAATCTGCTTTGTAAATTAGAAGTAGTACCGTCTGTTTCGGTGGTCGTCGACCCTGAGACAGTTGTGGTAGTTCCTCTTTTGTAGTTCATAGAGTCGTAACCCAATCCGAGTTCGAATCCTAAATACAGGCCTTTGCACAGATAAACATCTACACCGGTAAATACATTTACGCCAAATCCCAGACCGGGACGTTTGGTCTCTGTTTTATCGTCGTTTTCGGTGTTGTCGGTTTTTGTTTTAGCGGTAGAAGTCAATAGGCCAATTTCACCGCCAACATATGGAGAGATTCTTTCGTATTTGGTGAAGTGATACTCAAAACCGGGCATAATCGAAAATGTAGTGATAGATTCTTTGCTGTTTCTTTCGTACTCTTTTTGGTCTGTCGGGCTTTCGTAATAGGTGACATCTTTATCGGTAGATGTGTTTAATCCCAGTTTCAAGCGAACAGCCATTTTTTCGTTTAAATGCAAACGAACTTTGGCGCCGTAGTCGGGTAATGAAAATTGTCCGTCAGTAGTAGCTCCGCCGGGTGAATAGTTCAATTCTGTCGAGAAACTCATGTTTTCGGGTTTGTACTTGTTTTGTGCGTTTACACTAGTCAGTACTACGGCTGCCATAGCTGCCACTAAGAAAATTTTCTTCATAACATTGCTTGTTTTGTTTTTCCTACTCTTTTGATGGTTTTCGGAAATTCCATTAATAATATAATTGCAAATATATTTAATAGATTCTAATTCTAAAATATTTTATTTAAAATAATGCAATAAAACTATATATTATAGTGTGTATGAGTTTGGGGACTTTTTTAACAAATCGCAAACATAACTTGCATTTGTCTCTGGTTTGCACTACATTTGCGGTGTCGAATGTGAGCTGTGGCTTTGTTCGATAACCTTTTTTTGATAAAAGCGTTTTTGCTTATCCTTTCATGGAAAATCGCCAATTTTCAATTCACGAAGGATAGAGCAGTCACAAAACGCTCATGCTTGCCTATACCACCCCAGCAAGGGGTGAGGTTATACCGGCAAGGCGTGGGGTGGGCTGTTTATTTCGTGAATGGGTGTTTGGCGATACCTCCGTGAAAATAAGCAGAATGTTCCCTACGCTTTTTTATTTTAAATTCGTTCGAAGGGGGACAGGACGATGTAGCAGGTATGAAGATAAAATGTATTATCTGTATCGTATTTCTCGTTTTTTCGATGGCAGCAGGCGGTACGATACAAGCGCAGAACGAAGCGGCCGGGTATGTAATTTCTGTCGAAGGCGAAAAAGTTTATATCGATTTAGCGGCCGGGAAAGTAAAGCCGGGAGATAAGGTGGCCGTTTATTCAAAAGAGGGCTATTTCATTCACCCGGTTACTAAGAAACGATTAAAGAGAGAACCGTCGCAAGTTGCTTCGCTCGAAGTCGTAAAAGTGTATACCGACTATTCTCTGGCAAAGGCCGTTCCAGCACAAAGTCTGTCGAAGGTAGAAGTGGGAATGTCCGTTCAATGTAATGCGATGTCCCAGTCGAGTCATTCGGAATCGTCGAGCGATGTATATGGGCCCCCGGCTGCTAAGGAGAATCGCCCTTCTGTTTTATCGGTCGATCCAGTCAGGACGACAGACGAAAAGGTCTCGGTATTTGTGGCTCCGGCACAGGTGAACGATGTGGTCGGTGTGGGGTATTTCGGAACGTATGTGTCCGATTTGTTGATGGAGCAATTGATGTTTTGCGACAAGGTTCGGCTACTCGATCGTACGGTGATGGGAATGCAAATGGACGAGACCGATTTGACCGGGAGTTACATAGATCCCAATACCGCGATACAGCGGGGGAAAATAGCCGGGGCTCAATATGTAGTTCAGGTGACCATGCAGAAGCCCGATGTGGTCAATGTGAGAACGGGTATTCCTTTGGCGTCGATTATGGGGGCTTTTCAGGCCGGTTTCGGAAAAAATCTCGGAGCACAATACATGTCGAATGTGGAGGTGGCGACCTTGACAGCTTCGGTAAGTATTACCGCCCGGGTTGTCGATTTGCAGACCGGCGAGGTTTTGTTTATGAGTAGCGGGACGGGGAAAGCGAAAGGAAAGTCGCAGTTGTCGATGGAATACGGCGCATTGGGCGGCGCGCAGTTGAACGGCGGCGCCGATGGTTTCAAACAGACGGTTACCGGTCAGGCGATACAGAAAGCGTTCATCGGGATAGGTCGTAACCTGAACCAATATTTCAATGGAGATGCCAAGAGCCGGGTAATGGGTAGCGCCAGTGGATTCGGAAATTATGGCGATGAGATGAAAGCCAGAGGTTTTAGTTTATATATGGGAACGGAGAAGATTTCCAAAGACGATGCCCGTATGTTGTTTGCCGACCACTCTAACTTGTATTTTCGCTATAAATCTGCGAAGTCGATGAGTAATTGGGGCTGGGGTTTGATAGTGTTGGGGGCTATTGGTGCTGGTAGTGGAATTTTTGATGAGTATGGTGAATTTTTTTATATAGTGAGTCCGATTGGTGGCGGTATTATGTTGATAGGCGCAGGTTTGGAGATTGCATCTGCTATAAGCATAAAAAAAATAGCCCGAGACTATAATACTATGAGTAAGCAGAGCGACTATGCCTGCCGTTTGAGTTTGGTCGCTCCTGCTACCGGAGGCTTGGGTGTGCGATTGACATTTTGAAAAATATTTACAGCATAAATAAAACAGATATGAGAAAGAGAAATAAGTGTGGATTGTTTTTGTCGTTGTGTATGGCGGTCGCATGGACGACACAAGCACAAACATCGGCAGACGGTTATGTGATTGCGGTAGAGGGAGATGACGTATATATCGATTTGGCAGAAGGAAAAATTGCAAAGGGGGATATATTGGAGGTCTGTTCCAAACCCGGTTATTTCGTGCATCCGGTTACCAAGAAACGGATAAGGAAAGAGAGTAAACGAATTTCTTCGTTAATAGTGAAAGATGTTTTCGGAGATTATTCGACTGCCAAATCTGTTCCGTCACAGACATTGGAGTCCATACAGGTGGGCATGCCGTTGAAACGTATCGAAATGGCTGTGGATTCCTCGGCTAACGTGGGTCATATCGTTGCGATAGACGGTACAGATGTGTATATCGATTTGACGGAGGAGGAAATATGGCCGAATAGTAAGTTGGAGGTCTATTCCAAAGATAGCTATTTTGTTCACCCGGTGACCGGCAAACATATCCTCAGAGAAGGGGAGCAGGTTGCATCGCTCGAAGTTGTGGAAGCCGGTAGCGATTATACCCGGACTCGATTGAGTGAACCATCTCTTTCCCCGTTGGAAGCCGGTATGGCGGTGAAACAGGGATTGGCAGTCATGTCGGAATCGCCAACAGAGGAACCTGTTCAGATGGCTTTGCCAACGCAAAGTATGGAAGCTGCTACGGCTGGGAATAATTCCTCCAATTCTTTTTCGGGAACAGATTCGAATATTCTTTCGGGTGAAGAGATACAGGCAAAAGGTTTAAGTCTGTATAGGGGAGCGCAAAAACTGACGAAAGAAGAGATAAAAGCCATTCGGATTGTACCTCTATATGATATATATAGCAAAGTAAGAAAACAGAATGCATGGGCATGGGTAGCTATTGGTTTTGGTTCTGTGGCGGTATGCAGTGGGGTTATTTCTTTGTCTACTGAAAGTGCTTCTGGGGCGATCGCTATCCCAACAATAATAGGAGCCGGAGCTGTTGTCGGTGGAGCTATATTGGTATCGCATGCCCGAAAGCAAATGAAGAATGCTGCCGCTCTTTATAATAATATGAGAAGCGGGCGTATGCAACAGACCACTTCGTATGAATTGAGTATGGTTGTTCCCGAAACCGGTGGATTGGGATTGAGGTTGAGTTTTTAACATGGGGAAAATAAGAAAGAGCCGGTACATCACGTATCGGCCCTTTCATCTCTGATATAAATTGGTAGATATTATTATAGATATCCTTTAATGATACCCCGTTTCGAATTGCGGACGAATAATACGATTTCGTCCCGTTCTTTGGTTGCGGGCAACTCTGCCTCGATACGTTCTATCGCGTCGCTGTTATTCATGTCGGACAGATATAAGTAACGATAGATTTCTTGGATATTGCAAATGGTTTCGTTGCTGAAATTGCGCCGACGGAGCCCGATGGAGTTTATTCCGGCGTAGGATATGGGATTGCGGCCGGCTTTGATGTAGGGCGGTATATCTTTGTTGATGAGAGAACCTCCTTGTACCATCACATGTGCGCCGATGTGGCTGAACTGATGAATGAGGCTCCCGCCGCCAATCACAGCGTAGTTGTCGATAATTACTTCTCCGGCCACTTGCGTAGCGTTGGATATAATGACGTTATCTCCGACAATACAGTCGTGGGCGATGTGTGAGTAAGCCATAATCAAACAGTTGCTTCCCACTATGGTTTTTCCTTTGGCTGCGGTTCCCCGGTTTACGGTGACACATTCGCGCAGTGTCGTATTGTCGCCTATTTCCACGGTCGTATCTTCTCCTTGAAATTTCAAGTCCTGAGGAATCGCCGAGATAACCGCTCCCGGGAATATTTTGCAGTTTTTGCCAATACGCGCACCTTCCAGAATAGTAACGTTGGAACCTATTTGTGTCCCTTCGCCGATGATTACATTTTTATCTATGGTTACGAATGGTTCGATTACTACGTTATTCGCAATCTTTGCGTCGGGATGAACGTATGCTAACGGTTGTTTCATTTATTTGTTTTTTAGATTTATTTATTCTTGATAATCTGTGCCATGAATTCGGCCTCGGTGACAATGCGCTCGCCGACAAAAGCATATCCTTTCATGTAGGCGCATCCCCGACGCACTTCGGTCATCAGTGATAAGTGGAATATGACGGTATCTCCCGGTACGACTTTCTGGCGGAATTTGACATTGTCTATTTTCATGAAGTAGGTCGAATAGCGTTCCGGTTCGTCGACGGTGCTTAATACCAGCAAACCTCCGGTTTGAGCCATAGCTTCGACCAAAAGAACACCCGGCATAACGGGTTCGGCAGGGAAATGCCCTTGAAAGAAAGGTTCGTTACCCGAAACGTTCTTTACACCCACGATGTGGCGTGTCCCCATTTCGATAATTTTATCGACCAATAGGAAGGGATAGCGGTGGGGGAGCAACTGACGGATACGATTGACGTCCATAAGCGGCTCTTTATTGGGATTGTAGGCGGGGCATTGAATGTCTTGGCGACGGACTTCTTTGCGAATGAGCCGAGCGAATTGATTGTTGATTTTATGCCCGGGTCGAGTGGCGATGATACGACCTTTTATGGGTTTACCAACCAGTGCTATATCCCCTAAAATGTCGAGGAGTTTATGACGGGCCGGTTCGTTCTCGAATTCGAGCGGTTTGTTGTTGATGTACCCCAATTCATCGACGTGTTTGTGAGGAACGTTTAAAAGGTCGGCAAGCCTGTCGAGTTCGGTTTGTGAGGTTTTTTGATCGTAGATAACGATAGCATTGTCCAAATCTCCTCCTTTGATGAGATTATTTTTTACCAGCGGTTCTACTTCTCGTACGAAAACGAATGTGCGAGCCCCGGCAATTTCTTTTTTGAAATCGTGCAAATCGTCGAGACTGGCGAATTGATTGTTCAAGATAGGAGAGTCGAATGAGATGAGCGTGTTGATACTAAACTCATCGTCTGGTAATACTACGATTGAAGAACCGGTTTCTTCGTCGTGGATTTCGATTTTTGATTTGATAAGATAATATTCCCGTTCGGCATTTTGTTCTTCGAGTCCACAGCGCTCTATTTCTTCGGCGTAAACAGCGGCACTGCCATCGAGAATGGGCATTTCGGGTGCATTTACCTGAATGAGACAGTTGTCTATTTCTGCTGCATACAAAGCAGCCATCGCATGCTCGATCGTGCTTATTCTTACATCTCCGTCGGCTATGACCGTTCCTCTGCTTGTTTCTACTACGTTTTCGGCTAATGCCTCGATGACGGGTTGTCCTTCGAGGTCAACGCGTTGTATTTTGTATCCGTGATTCTCGGGGGCCGGTAGGAACGTGGCCGTAATATTCAATCCGGTATGTAATCCTTTACCGCTGACCGAAAAGCTGTTTTTTAGAGTCTTTTGTTTCATCGATATTATAGTTTATTATTTTTCAATTGTTCTTTTAATGCTTCTATCTCCTTTTCGAGAGCTTTCACCGTACGGGTAAGTTCGGGAAGCCGTTTTACGTAAACGACTTGTCTGGCAAATTCTTTGGAAGGAACAGCAGGGTATCCCATGATTACAGCGTCGTTCTCGACATGATTGGGTATACCCGATTGGGCTCCGACTTGAATTCGGTCTCCCAGTTTGATATGCCCGGCGACTCCTACTTGACCGCCTATCATAGCGTGGCTGCCGACTTTTGCCGAACCGGCAATTCCCGCTTGGGCCGCAATAACCGTGTGTTCTCCTACTTCGACGTTATGTGCGATTTGTATCAGGTTGTCGAGTTTCACACCTTTTTTGATAATCGTAGAACCCATTGTAGCTCGGTCTATTGTTGTATTGGCTCCGACCTCGACGTTGTCTTCGAGTACGACGTTTCCTATTTGAGCGATTTTCGCATATTCCCCGTTGGCTTGGGGAGCGAATCCGAATCCGTCAGCTCCGATAACGGTTCCCGCATGCAGAATACAATTGTTGCCGATGACACAGCTGTGATAGATTTTTACTCCTGCAAAAATGGTAACGTTATCGCCGATAACTACATCATTCCCGATATAGGTCTGAGGATAGATTTTTACGTTTTTACCTATTTTTACTCGCTCTCCGATATAGGCGAACGCTCCTAAATAGATATCGTCGGGGAGTGTGACCGACGAGGAGACATAGTTGGGTTGTTCAATACCACGTTTGGCGATAGTCGCTTCATTTACCAAATTGAGAAGCATAGCTAAACAGGCATATGGGTCATCGACTTTGATAAGAGTGGCTTCGATAGGATGCTCCGGCTCAAAGTCTTTATGTACCAGAACTATGCTGGCGTGGGTTTGGTATATATAGTGCGTGTATTTGGGATTGGCAAGGAAAGAGAGAGTACCGGGTGTTCCTTCTTCAATTTTAGACAGGTTATTGACTTCTACCGAGGGATTTCCAACCAACTCTCCGTGCAGGAATTCTGCTATTTGTCGTGCTGAGAATTTCATATTGTTCTCTGTCTTTTGAGTTTACAATCGGCAAATTTCGCAATTTTTTTCAAATTCTTGGTAATAAGAAGTAGATTTTATTATAAAAGGATTGCTCCTTGCGATTTCATCTCATTTTATAAATCTGATTTTTAATGGTATAAAAATTTTCTGTTCGCGAAGCTAAGATTTATTCTTAAAAAAGAAGGTGATAAAAAGTTTGCATCTGTAAGAAAAATTCGTTTCCATAGATACTTTTTTAAGTGAAAAATGATTTCCTTTCGGATATTTATGTTATCTTTGCAACCTGCATTTTCAAGGTATATCGTGACTAGAAATAGTGCAGATAGTTTATAACAAATACACATTCAGCATAAACTATGAAATTGATGCAAGAAAAACTGTCGAAGTATGATGCTCCGCAGAAGGCCAAAGCCCTTGGTGTTTATCCTTATTTTCGTAAAATAGAAAGCGATCAGGACACCGAGGTCTTAATCAACGGCAAAAAAGTTTTAATGTTCGGTTCGAACAGTTATTTAGGTCTTACCAATCACCCAAAAATTAAAGAGGCTGCTATTGCCGCTATCCGTAAATATGGTACGGGTTGTGCCGGTTCCCGATTCTTGAATGGAACATTGGACATTCATGAGGAGTTGGAACATCGGTTGGCTAAGTTCGTAGGGAAAGAAGAAGCCATTATTTATTCAACTGGATTTCAAGTCAATTTGGGGGTAGTCTCTTGTGTTACTGGACGCGGAGACTATATTTTATGGGACGAACTCGATCATGCTTCGATAATCGAAGGTCGTCGTTTGTCTTTCTCTACTCCGGTGAAATATCGCCATAACGATATGCAATCGTTGGAGGACCAGTTGCGTAATTGCAATCCTGATAAGGTGAAATTGATAGTGACCGATGGCGTGTTTTCTATGGAAGGCGATGTAGCCAATCTTCCTGAAATCGTACGTCTGGCTAAGCAGTATAATGCAGCAGTGATGGTCGATGAAGCACATGGTATAGGTGTTTTCGGACGAGACGGACGTGGAACATGCGACCATTTTGGTGTGACCGATGATGTGGATCTCATTATGGGTACGTTCAGTAAATCATTTGCTTCGTTGGGCGGTTTTATCGCTACGGATAAGGTAACGGCAAATTATTTACGTCATAACTCTCGTTCCTATATTTTCAGTGCAAGTATTACACCGGCTTCGACTGCGGCGGTGGGTGCTGCTTTGGATATTATGGAGAGTGAACCGGAACGTATAGCCAACTTGTGGGACGTGACGAATTATGCTTTGGAAGGATTCAGACGTATAGGTTGTGAGATAGGGAATACATGTACGCCTATTATTCCGTTGTTTATTCGTGATAATGAGAAAACATTCCGGGTAACTCGCGATTTGTTTGATGAGGGTATTTTTGTTAATCCGGTTGTTTCTCCGGCTGTTGCGCCTAAGGATACGTTGATAAGATTTTCTCTGATGGCTACGCATACACGAGCACAAGTAGATGTGGCTCTTGAAAAAATCGAAAAGTGTTTCAAACACTTGGATATTATCAAATAAGTATATAAGTATAGTTTGTTTTTAATACCGTTGGAGAGGAACTCTCCAACGGTATTTTTTTAGGCAGTAGAGTTTTATTTGAGTTATTTAAAAAACTTACCCACCTTATTTCAATAAGGTGGGTAAGTTAAAATCGGTTGAGACTAACGTATTAGTCATCTATGTCGATTAGGTTGAAATTTAAATCGAATGTAAGCTCTAATCGATTCGTAAGTTTCACTTCATAATCTCTTTTGTCCCTATCGATTTGTACAATTTGTGTATCTGGATAGTTTTGAGATACATAGCTTGCAATTTGTGCAGGAATGATAGCTGTTGGCACTGTCGAATATTTACATTCAACTTCTTTCCATTCACCATCTTTCAAAAATTCGACTTTGGAACCATTGGTGAAAACAACTTCATAACGGGTTTCCAGAAAATCCCGTTCGAGTTTTGCCAAAGCGACTTTCTCTTTCGGGAAATGTGTCTTGATGAACAGCTGTGCTTTTTGAGGTAATTGGGTAACAGCAATGGGTTTGTCATTATCGGCGCAAGCCGTAGAAATACCAAGAGCCATTAGAATTGTTGTAAGAATCATTAGCTTTTTCATAACATTCAAAAATTATTAGTTAGACATTGTTTTAATTTGATGATACAAAGATTAGGAGCAATTTTGAAATGAATTTGAAATTCTGGGATATTATTTGAAAAAAATCGTTTTTTTAGTTTATGGCCAAGTAATGGAGAAATAGTGCTTCGACTCTTTGAACTGATATTCTATATGCAGATTGTAATATCGACAAACCGCTTTTACCAGGGCCAAGCCTAATCCGGTAGAACCTTCTTTTTTGCTTCCCTGATAAAATCTTTCGAATATGTGTTCGGTGTCCAAAGGCGTTGTTCCATCATTGGCAATTGTCAGGGTGCGATTGATAAGAGTGATTTCGATATTGCTGTCTTGTGTTGTATGTACATATGCATTTTTAAGTAAATTGGTAATTAATGTAGAGGCCAAAGACTCATTCATTAAAACAATGAATGTTTCAGGAATGTTTATTGTATAGGAAATATTTCGTGATGAGTATATTTCGTTGTATAGAGAGATTTGTTCTTTAATTATAAAAGCTAAATCTACATTTGTGCTCTCGGGGAATTGTCCGTTTTCAATTTTTGTAAGTAGTAGTAACGTTTTATTGAGTCGAACTATATGCCCCAATGTTCTTTGCATCTTAAATAGCTCTTCTATTTGTGTTTCATTGAGTTCTGTGTTATCGAGCAGCCATTCGAGACGATTCCCTAAAATGGCTAAGGGAGTTTGTAGTTCATGAGAGGCATTCCCTATAAATTGTTTTTGTTGCTCGAAAAGTTCTTCCGAACGATTTGCCGCTTCTTGTGCCGCGACATTGAGCTTGTGAAATTCAGAAATATTCGTATCGTTGGGTACTGGTGCATTGCGTCTGCCCGGTATGTAATTGTCGAGCCAGTGTAACAGTGCATACAGCGGGCGCATGTTGCGGTGGAAAATCCATATTGTCGATCCTATTATCGTTATGAGAAGTACGAAGTAGAGGAGTATGATCCAAAATAAAATAGTCCTGACCAAATCGTCTTTTTCGAAAGTCGGTATGGCGACTTTCAGTTCATAGTAATTATCATCATTATCTAAGAAAATGGTGGAGAGGATGCGTGCTGGTTCTGTCTCTTCTTTTTCTGGAATGTAGACTTCGGCATCGTAATATTCGATATGGGGTTTTGATGAAGCATAGGCTTCGTCAATGGGAGTTATGGAATAACTATTATTAGATCCACTATTTAAGGAAGGCAATTCTCTGCCGGCAAGCATGCGTATAATTATCAATTCGGAATAATCTTCCAGCGTATCATCGGCTTCGTCGTTGATTTCTTCTACCATCATAAAATAGAAGAGAGTTGCCCAAAGCGCCATGAGCGGAATCAAAATTAAAGATAAACGTAAAGCTATACGGTATATGAGTTTCATGAGACGGTGATTTTATTCGATTGGCGGAACGAGTTTGTACCCAAATCCATATATGGCTTTTATTTCTATGTTGGCTCCTGCATCAATAAGTTTGCGACGTAAATTTTTCATTTGAGCATATACAAAATGAAAATTGTCTGCTTGGTCGGCATGGTCTCCCCATACGGCTTCGGCAAGGACCGATTTATCTACTAAGTGATTGGGGCGTTGCATGAAATAGAATAGAATGTCGAATTCTTTTTTTAATAAGGATAACTCTTTGTTATTGACCAACACCCGGGAGCTCTCGGGTTCAAGGGATACATTCCCTAAAATCAATGCCATTTCTCCACCGCTTTTTCCTCGCCGTAACACACTTTTTATACGGGCTAGGAGTTCGGCGGTATGAAATGGTTTAGGGAGGTAGTCATCGGCTCCCATATCCAATCCGAGAATTTTGTCATCAAGGGAATCACGAGCGGATATGATAATGATGTTTTCTCTTTTTCGTAACTCTTTCAGGTGTTTTAGTAGTTGTAGCCCATTCCCGTCGGGCAACATGATATCGAGTAAAATACAGTCGTAACTGTAAGCTGCGATTTTAGCATCTGCTTCGGAGTAAGTGCTGGCAGTTTCGACTACATAGCGCTCCTGTACTAGTGCTCGTTGCATAATTTCCCGCAAGGAGGGTTCGTCTTCTATGATAAGTATTTTCATGTATCAAATTTATATGTTCAATTTTGTAGAGAATTTAAAATGATGAAAAATTGTATTGGGGAAAAGGGGAATAAAGTAAGTAGTCTTGATTATTTTATTTCCTTTTTGGAATAAATAAAAAGGAATCTACATAAAATGTAGATTCCCCATATGAGAGCAAGAAGTAAATTATTCTGTTACTTCTTCGAATGCGTCTTTCCCAAGTCCGCAAACTGGACATACCCAATCATCTGGAATATCTTCAAATGGAGTACCCGGAGCTATACCTCCATCAGGATCACCTACTGCTGGGTCATAAACCCATTCACAAGCTGTGCAAATGTACTTTTTCATACAAAATTTTTTTAATAAAACATATTTGGGGTATAAATCAGAAATGTACTAATTCTACCAAAAGTAAAAATAGGTATAATTCGTTTAGAAACCAAATTATCCAGAGTTTCTTTTTATAACCATCTCAATTTCCTAACAAAAGAAGAATACTTTTGTTTTGTATCGAGGGGAGGATATTGTTCAAACCAATCCGTGCAAGGTCTATTTTTTATAGATTCGCGATACCTGTCAAATCTTGAAATAGCTGTCTTTTGTTGAAAAAGAAAAACCTCAAAAGATTACGTATTAAGCTTTTGAGGTTTTATTCCTTGTTGTAGCGATTCCGGGAATCGAACCCGAGTCTCAACCGTGAGAGGGTTGCGTGCTAGGCCACTACACTAAACCGCCATTCACTTTTCGAAAAGTGATGCAAATATAACCGATTTGTTTTTATTGAACAAACTTTCGGTATGAAATTTTTTCAGTGTCTCGAATAAGATTGTTATTGTTTTGAAAATGAATGTCTAAATTATTTTTTCTAACTCCTTGATGTTTTTAGCTATTTCTTCTTCTGGTAAATTGTAGTTCAGAAGGTCTCCTGCTAAATATTGGTCATAGGCAGCCATATCGATGAGCCCGTGGCCGGATAGATTGAAGAGGATGCATTTTTCTTTTCCCTCTTCTTTTGCTCTTAATGCTTCTTGTATAGTGGCGGCTATTGCATGAGAAGATTCCGGGGCAGGGATAATTCCTTCGCATTGAGCGAATAATGTAGCTGCTTTGAATGTATCGAGTTGTTCTATGTCCACGGCTTCCAAGAGGCCATCTTTTTTCAGTTGGCTGACGATCGTTCCTGCTCCGTGGTAACGTAGTCCACCTGCATGTATATTGGCCGGGGAGAAGTTATGTCCCAAAGTGTACATGGGCAGTAGAGGTGTATAGCCCGCTTCATCTCCAAAATCGTATTGAAAAATTCCTTTGGTCAATTTGGGACAGGACGCAGATTCGGCTGCGATTAACCGAATGTCTTTTCCCTCTTTTAATTTATGGCGTAAAAATGGGAATGAAATTCCCGAGAAGTTGGACCCGCCTCCGAAGCAAGCGATGACAATATCGGGGTATTCGCCGGCCATTTCCATTTGTTTTTCAGCTTCTAGCCCGATTACTGTTTGATGTAAAGATACGTGATTGAGTACACTACCTAAAGTATATTTACAGTTGGGGGTACTCATTGCCAATTCTATCGCTTCAGATATTGCCGTACCTAAACTTCCTTGATAATTGGGGTGATCGGTTAATATTTTACGTCCTGCTTTGGTCGACATACTGGGTGAAGCAATAACTTGTGCGCCGAATGTTTGCATAATAGAACGTCGATAGGGCTTTTGATGGAAGCTCACTTTAACCATGTAGACTGCAAGTTCCAATCCGAATGCTTTTGCGGCTAAAGAGAGTGCAGCCCCCCATTGTCCGGCTCCGGTTTCGGTTGTGATGTTGGTTATACCTTGTTTTTTACAATAGTAGGCTTGTGGTATGGCCGAATTTAATTTGTGAGAACCAACAGGGCTTACACTTTCGTTCTTGAAATAGATGTGTGCAGGAGTATCCAATGCTTTTTCGAGCCCCAAAGCTCTGACAAGAGGAGTAGGACGCCATATTTTGTACATATCGCGTACTTCTTCGGGGATTTCTATCCATGCGTCGGAAGTGTTTAATTCTTGTTTACAGAGTTCTTCTGCAAAAATCGGATAGAGGTCTTCTACGGCTAGGGGAGATTTGGTTGCCGGATTTAATGGACTCATTGGCTTGTTGGGCATGTCTGCAATGACATTATACCATGCTTGTGGTATGTCTTTTTCTGCAAGGATAAATTTTTTTGTAGCCATTTTACTCCTTTGGTTTTTGTGATTTATAAAGTAAAAATAAAGTTTTTACATCTAATTGAAAAGCAAATATATGAATTTTTTATTAAATGTATAGAAAAACTATGATTTTTTTGTCTATATGAATTTATCTTTGAATTTTTAAATGCAAAAAGAGACGCTGCTCACGCAGCATCTCTTTTTTAGAATTCATCACATTATGCTTATTTTAAAGTGCTAGATAGAGTTACGCTCACGCGCGACTATGCGAATTATAGATATCTTGATTCAACAACCGACCAATCGACGATTTTCCAGAGGTTGTGCAATTGCTCTGCTCGTCTGTTGCGATAGTCGATATAGTAGGCGTGTTCCCATACGTCGAACGTTAACAAAGGAGTAAGTCCTTTGGTTAAAGGAGTGCCTGCATTATTTTCTTTACTGATAACCAGATTTCCGTCTTTATCTTTGGATAACCAGATCCAACCAGATCCAAATAGAGTAGTCCCTGCTTGTTCAAATTCTTTTTGGAAGTTTTCGAAATTTCCCCACTTCTTATTTATAGCTTCTGCCAACTTCCCTTGTGGACTTTTTTTTCCATTCGGGGAGAATGTGAAGAAATAAAATATGTGGTTCCATGTTTGGGAGGCATTATTAAATAGAGCTCCGTCGGCTTCTTTGATGATTTCTTCGAGAGGCTTGTCTGCGAAGGGTGTTCCTTCGATAAGTTTATTTAGGTTATCGATATAAGTTTGTTCATGTTTACCGTAATGGTATTCTATCGTTTCCTGACTGATTACAGGGGCTAAATCATTAATACCATAAGGTAATGGAGGCAATTCGTAAATCATAATTATTTATTTTTCTTTGTTACTTATATAACAATCGCCGGACTAAAAAAGTTTCGTATATCTAAGTATTTTTTTCTGTTACTTGGAGTATACACATTTTTATAATGTCCGATTCATTCTCTAATTACTTGATTTCATTATTTCTCGGGTTTACTCGATGGCTTGGCTATCGATTCACGCATGGCAGTGTCTGCCTCGACATTTTTCATTTTATAATAATCCATGATTCCGAGATTTCCCGAACGGAAGGCTTCCGCCATAGCTCTGGGAACTTCGGCTTCGGCTTCGATTACTTTTGCTCTTGCCTCTTGTGCTTTGGCTTTCATTTCTTGTTCGAGAGCGATAGCCATGGCCCGACGTTCTTCTGCTTTTGCTTGTGCGATGTTTTTATCGGCTTGTGCCTGATCCATTTGTAAGGTGGCTCCAATGTTTTTACCGATGTCGATATCGGCTATATCAATGGAGAGGATTTCAAATGCAGTTCCTGAATCAAGCCCCTTTTTCAATACTAGTTTGGATATGGAATCCGGGTTTTCAAGAACTTGTTTGTGGGACTCGGACGAGCCGATGGACGACACGATACCTTCTCCTACACGAGCCAATATGGTATCTTCACCTGCACCGCCGACCAGTTGACGAATATTTGCCCGTACTGTTACACGAGCTTTGGCTATTAACTGTATACCGTCTTTGGCCACGGCTGTAACCGGCGGTGTGTCGATAACTTTCGGGTTGACAGACATTTGCACGGCTTCGAATACATCGCGTCCGGCTAAGTCAATAGCGGTAGCCATTTGGAAGCCTAAATCTATATTAGCTTTCGAAGCGGATACGAGTGCGTGTACGACGCGTTCTACATGACCTCCGGCCAGATAGTGAGCTTCTAATTCATCACGCGTGATTGTTTTAAGTCCGGCTTTGTGGGCTTCAATCATAGCTCGAACAATGACTTGTGGCGGTACTTTTCTGATTCTCATCAAGAATAATTGGATAAGAGAGATTCTTACCCCCGATACTCGTGCCGAAATCCATAAAAGGAAAGGTACGAAGTAAAAGAATACAGCGAGTATGGCAATAATGCCAATTAGAAGAAATACGCTTAATCCTACCATAATTTTATTTTTGTTTAGAAGTGTTTATATTATTCCCTGTTTTTTCATTTTCTGTTTCTTTGCAAACAATGACTACAGTGGGTTCTATGCGGATTATTTTTACAGGTGTATCTTCGTCAATCAGTTCATTATCTGCGCGGGCTTCGATGGTGTGGATTCCCACGATGATTTTTCCCATAGGGTTTAGTCTACTTAGTGTTACTCCCATGTCGCCGACTTTAATATCAGGGGTTATCGGGGAGGGTACTACCGAGTTTATTTCGGTATGCAGAGACATTTTGTCCAAGCTTCGGGATCGCATAAATCCTATGATGACAGCAATAGTAGTGACGGCTGCAATGAATAATGTTATTACAGCCCCATTTGTTCCGAAGGCCGAATAGGCATAGTAAATTCCACCTCCATAAAATAAGACCGAACATATACCTGCGATGGTAATTCCGGGAAGAAAGAATATTTCCAGTACCGCCAGAACTAGCGCTAATATTATTAGTAGTGTAACAGCTAATATATCAAACATATTTCTTAGATTTAGGTTCTATCTATGTTCCTTTTGCAAATTATCGAGTTCTATCTTTCGAGCCTGATTTTCGTAATTTTCCGGTTGAGGATAGAGTGTGAGTAGTTGCGATTCCAAATTTTGAATTTCGGACGATAGTCTTTTTAAAGTTGAGCCTTTCGATTTAGCATATTGAGATCGCAGTTCCGAGAGCTTAGTTTCTATTTGAATGATATTCTTACGTAATTCTTTGGACTTTACATATAGATTGCGGGCTTCAAGACTGACGAATTGGTCAAGTTTAGTATAATGGATCCCGTTATAAATTGCAAAGATGAAATCGGGGCGAGTCTCTTTTTGGGGTTCCTTGATATTGTCCAATTGTTGCAATAAATCGGTATAATCTGCATTTTCCGGCCAAGACTCTCGAATAGATCGAATCAGAGCTAGCGATTTGATATCGGTTTTGATTTCATCGATGTTATATGTTTGTTTGCTCTCATTCGGGATAAATAGATAGATTGTCACTTTCCCGGGAATTTGCTCTCTATCCGATACAAACCAACCGATGTTTAACATCTCGTCTATTGCCATCATGTAATCGTTGTATATCGAATTGAAGGGCATACCTACGTTTTCGGGTTTCAAGTAGGTGTTGTTTTCGAGATTTAAACGGGTGATGAATATGTCGTATCCTCCGATCGAACCTTCTCCATTTGAGGCAAAGTAGAGTGTAACTCCGTCGTTGAGAAAAAATGGATAGGCTTCATCTTGTTCTGTATTGACACCATTGGGTAACGGTATGATGTCACTCCATTTCTCTTCTATCAGTTTATTTTTTGTACATAATTCATATCCTTTACCTTCAATGGAATATCCGAAAAATACATTGTCTCCGCGTTGGGGAATATAGCCGATCGTGTTTTCGGGAATATCTATGTCTAGTGTTTCATTCGTTCCTATCCGTCCAGATTCGGGGGACATTTTGAAATACTTGAAAAACGAATCGGCATCAACTATCAAACTATCTATGATTTGTACCCGTTCGACATATTGCAACATTAATTTCGCTCTACGTGCACGAGCTATGGCTTTGCCGATAGAATCGGGTATTTGTTTTTTCGCTTTGGACAATGCAGCTGTATATTCTTCATAACTGCTTATGGCATCTTCAAAGCGGTATTGAGCCATATACATGTCTGCTAAATAATGAGGCGATTCGAGAACTTTACGTTTAGCCCCTATTTTCAGATATTTTTCAGCTTCGTTATATTTTTTCTCGTGAAAAAGGCATACTCCATACCAATGGTTCAACGATCCATCATTGGGGCGGCGTTTCAGTTGTGCCTTGAATACAGGAGCGGCTTCTTTGTATTTACCGGCCTTGTACAACTCTCGTGCTTCGTCAAGCGTCAGTGCACTCGATGAGAAGATTGTCGAGAAGGCAATTAGAATTGCAAATGAATATTTTAGAATTTGTCTGAACATTTTCATGTTTGAAAAATTGTACTCAAATATACAATTATTTTTTATTCTGAATGTTGGGAGCGAGAAAATTTTTTAAGAAGTATTCTAGATCGTCATTCGATTTGAACGAATTGTATGGTAAAATGAAAAAAATATAGTTCGATAAGTGGAAGATAAAGTCTGTCGAGGTATAACGTATATGGGAGATTCGTTCCCATGCTATGGATTCTGTTCGTCCATCGTCGAAAGTACAAGAAAGGCCGTTTTTGTTTATTTCGACTGTTTTTGAAAGTATGGACATACGGCAATCGGGGTGTAGGGCATAAGCGAACCACAGGTAAGAGATGATCATAGGAAATACCAAAAACAAAATGATAAGTCCTACATAAATAAATAGAGGGTTTTGAATGGATAGCCCCACGAGAAGGAGGAAAAAAGATAGAAGCCACCCCCAATTATTATGTAACCAGATTTTCAGCAGTCTGTTAAAATAGTATTGAGGGGATAACTGGTATGAAAAAGTTTCAATATGGGTTTTATTCATACAATGTTTTACTATATACTTCTACAAAGATAATATAATTGATGACAAAATCAAATTTTTGATTTTACCGAAGTATAGTCTATTTTTTATATTGTGTGAATATAGAGATAATATATCGAGGGGGAATAATTTTTGAAGGGGACTTTTTATTGTACAGCTTTTAATAAATTTGACCTATGAAATTTATTCTATTTACTGCTATTTCGTGTAACTTTGCACTCCAAAATAAGACGCAATGCAAGGATTATATTCGATAGGATTACTTATTGTTTCTAATGTGTTTATGACACTGGCTTGGTATGGGCATTTGAAATTGCAAGAAATGAAGGTTATCAATAATTGGCCGCTTTATGGTGTGATATTGCTTAGTTGGGGTATAGCATTGTTCGAATATTGTTGCCAAGTGCCAGCTAATCGCTTGGGATTCAGAGAGAATGGAGGGCCGTTTAGTCTTATGCAATTAAAGGTAATACAAGAAGTAATAACGTTAATCATATTCACTTTATTTTCGGTCGTAGTTTTTAAAGGAGAGTCGTTGCATTGGAACCATATTGCGGCGTTCGGCTGCCTTGTTCTTGCCGTTTATTTCGTATTTATGAAATAAGCGATAATCGTATCGATTTAATGACTAGGTGTAATATAGGGTAGAGCTTTCCCGAAAGGTCGATTTTGTCCCGACCGATTATTTTGGAACAGATAAGTGCAGTAGAATCGAATGACTTTTATATTGTGTTCGTATCTATCCGATGGATATTCTTATTCTACAACTTGTTGTCCTAATTCTCGGCCTTGTGACGGGGAATATTTCGATTCCGTCATTACTTAGTCCTATAAATGAGGTTATTTCATTCTTCTCATTTTTAACAATGTACAATTCTACTTGTGAAGAAGATGTAAATAAAGACACTGGCGAGGTATAGTGTTATCAGAGTTAAACACATTGAGCCCGTCTACTGTATTTTAAAGGGCAAAATAACTAAATCGATTCAATATGCTTATTCCAAGCCAGCACAAACGGATCCAATTTAGGAACCTCTTTGGTAGCAATCCTGGCATTCTCACGTCCTACATCAAAGTTATGCTGGTATTTAAAAGTCGTTTCAGGCTTGGGTGTATCCTTTGAAGAACTTAAGTCTAAGTCTTATTTCTGAGTTTTAGTTATTGTAACATTAAGATCTTCACTTAGCCGAGTTTTATCTTGAGCAGAGCACTTGATAATGGAATCACGGCCCAAGAAATTATAGAATTTTAAGCCATTAAGTATCTTTTGTGACTAAAATCTATAATTTTAGAATACAATATCTTTTTACAAACTTATACAAAGACTCATCTTATTTTCAAACACTTCTTATCGCAACCTTGATAACTCCGTCCTCTCTATTTTCAAAGATACGGTAAGCTTTCTCAATTTCATTCAATGAAAAACGGTGAGTAATGAGCGGCGCGGTATCTATACGGCCCGATTCTATCAAGCGAAGTATCTCTGCACAATTACAACCGTCCACCCCTCCGGTTTTAAAGATAAGATTTTTTCCATACATATCGGGTAAGGGCAAAATTTGAGGTTTATCGTAAAGTGCCACGATCGTTACAATAGCATTGGGACGAGCACATTTCCAAGCCAAACGGAAAGTATTCTCGCTTCCCGCCACTTCCAAAACCACATCAGCACCGCCATGATCGCTATTTTTACGAACAAACTCCTCGCAATGTTCAGGAGTAGTTACCAATATGTCGGGATAATGTTCTTGCAAAAACTGTATTCTTTCCGGGGACTGCTCACAAACAATAATACGCCGGGGATTCTTTAACAAAGCGCACAATAAGGTACAAATGCCGGTAGGACCGGCTCCAATAATCAGAATCGTATCCTCCGATGTAATTTCCGAAATACGTACGGACCAAAAACCGGTTGCCAAAATATCGCCTACAAACAAAGCTTGTTCGTCGCTTACCGTATCTGGAATACGATTCAAACCTTGATCGGCATAGGGCACTCGAACATATTCGGCTTGACCGCCATCGATACGACACCCCAAAGCCCAACCGCCATTGGGATCCATACAATTATTGACATACCCACGACGACAGAAGAAACATTCGCCACAAAAAGTTTCGACATTTACAGTAACCCTATCTCCCGGCTTAATACCTATAACATCTTCTCCCACATCTTCTACGACACCCACCATCTCGTGCCCGACCGTTACTCCCGGTACGGCACGCGGCACGCTACCATGTTTGATATGGAGATCGCTGGTACAAATACTTCCAAGAGTCACCCTCACAATCGCATCACGCGAATCTTTCAACCTGGGTTTCGGCTTTTCTTGCAATTCAAATTTACCGGGTTCAACGTATGTATATGCCAACATAATATTATCCTTATCATTTTTCAAAACTTCTCTCACAAAGATAGAAGAAACGGATTTCAGAAACAAGTATTCTTTGTTAAACAGAGTCACTACGAATCAAATAGCAATCTATCGGTGTATTCTATGACGACTACCAGCTATGTAAAAAGAGTATGACATCAATTAAAAAATATTTACTTCATACAAATACAAACTGCTTTCACAACTTTCTTGTTATTTTTGTATGACTAAAAGAGTGTTAATATGAAAAAACGAACAAAAAAATTGTTTAAGATTACGGGTATTACACTGGGAGCGTTGATAGTCTTTCTCTCGGCAGTAATCGCTTTCTCCATAAATTTTATATTTACGCCTGAAAAATTGACCCCCATCGTATTAAACGTAGCCAATCAAAACATAAATGCCAAGCTCGATATGAATAGCGTAGAGCTGACCTTTTTTTCAACTTTTCCCCGTTTTGGAATAAAATTGGAAAATGGCACATTGGTATCAAAGGCTATCCGTGATTCTTTATGGCAACGTACCGACACATTAGCCACTTTTCGAAAAGCCGTTGCCGTAATCAATCTCGTCGATTATTTGCAACAAAAAAAGATCAGTATCAACCGATTATCATTGGATAGCACAAACATATACGCCTTTAAAGGAAAAGATGGAATCGCCAACTGGAATATATTGATCGCCGACACGACAAATACACCCGATACAACAACCGCTACTTCGCCAATTATTAACGAAATAGACATCAAGCACGTTTCGCTACGTCATACCACGGTCACTTTCGACGATCGGGAAACGAATGTCTTCGCCAATCTATGGGATGCAAATCTTAAATTAAAAGCAAATTTAAAGAAAGAACAGTCTACGTTAACGTTGGATTTCAGCAACAAAAACATTCTGTTCTGGCAAAATGGTGAATTACTGGCTCATCGTATCGCCACTCACCTACAAACCGACATCGAGCTAAATCGTTCGAAACGGGCTCTTTCCTTGCACGATGCTATGATGGAGATTAACGGCATAAAATTAGACATACACGGTTCTATCTGTAAAGACACGACCGCACAAGCGTTAGATATCGATCTGCAATACGGGCTACATGCTCCTTCGTTGGAAACAGTCCTTCACATGATTCCCGAAAGTATTCTCAAAAAAGAAAAAGTTTCGGCCAAAGGCGACGTTACAGTTAATGGCAATCTAAAAGGTCTATATGGAAAAGGGAAAATGCCATTAGCTACATTAAAAATAGAAATAAACGATGCATCCGCCCAATATGCCCAATTGCCCTATGGAATAGATGAACTTAAAGCCAACTTTTTCGGACAGATAGACTTAATGCGGCAATCGCCATCTTATCTCGATCTTAAAATATTTCACTTCAAAGGAGCTCATACCGATATCTTGGCCGATGCCAAAGTAAATGATCTATTAGGCGATCCCGATATCTTGTTTCATACCCAATCTACGATAGACCTAACTGCATTGGCACAAACATTTCCTTTACAAGATGGTGTGAGTATCGAAGGGAAATTAGATGCCGACATAAACGTGCGTTGTCGTTTGTCATCTATCAAGAAGAAAGACATAGGACGAATTCGGGCCAAAGGAAAAATAAATATGAACAAATTGGCTTTACGAGACAAAAATAAGAAATTCGAATTCACGAGCGATGCTTCACTGTCTTTCGTGGGAAACGATGTATTAGGAGCCCATATCGAAATAGGAAATATGGCTTTTCACTCAACGCGATTAAACTCATCGATAAACAATCTATCGGCTTTAATAAAAACAACCAACCCACAAGATACTGCACGAATCGCTCTTGTAGAGTGTAAACTAAATGCAAACAAACTAAAAGCATCCCTACCGGATACATCAAATTTATTTTGCGGAAAAACTGCCGCAACCATAAAATTACAACCGACAGAAAACAATCCTACCCGACCCGAAATAGGATTCGCATTAGAAGCCGACACCTTGTTCTGCCGTCTCGGAGATACCAAATTGGGCATGGACAAAGCCGGGATTACAATAACGGCACAACAATTAAAAGACTCTTTGTGGATTCCGAAAGGCATAGTAGGTTTTAATCGGCTTTTTGTACGTACCCCACAATCGGCTTTACCTATTCGAATGCAAAAGACTGCGATTTCAGTCGGTAATCGAGCTATTACTTTACATAACGCAACCATGAAAATAGGAAGATCCGATTTGACGGCGACCGGCGCGATTCACGATTTATACGGCGCTATGCGTCACAATAAAAAACTACGGGCCACATTAACACTTTCCTCTAAGAATCTAAATTGTAACCAGTTAATTCGGTCTATCTCTTTTCCAAAAGACACTGCTCAAATCGAAACTGAATCCGACACAACGTCGACTGCCCTAAAACTATTCGTTATTCCTCGAAATATCGATTTTGAATTACAAACCAATTTGAATCGGGTTCGTTACGGGAAAATGGTTTTCAAAAACGTACACGGTGCAATAGATATACGCAATCAAGCCATTCATCTCAAAGAGCTCAGTATGGAAGGAATGGATGCGACTATGCGCACGACTTTGATCTATCAAGCCCGACAACCAGAGCAGGGATATGCCGGATTCGATTTCAAACTTCACGATATCAATATCGGGAAACTTGTCGATTTTGTCCCTTCGTTAGATACCATTGTCCCCATGCTGCGGTCTTTTCAAGGAACTGTCGATTTCAATGTATCGGCCGAGTCGGACTTAGACTCATGCCTCAATATAAAAATACCCTCATTGCGGTCGGCTATCCATGTCGAAGGCGATAGCCTCGTCCTTCTCGACGGTGAAACTTTTGCCGAAATATCGAAAAAATTTTTCTTCAAGAACAAAGAGAGAAATTTGATCGACAGTATCTCTGTCAACATCAGTGTCGAAGACGGTAATGTAAACGTCTACCCGTTTGTAATAGAAATGGATCGCTACCGGGCTGCCGTAGGAGGGAGCCAAGACTTGGATATGAATTTCAATTATCACATATCCATACTCAAATCGCCCATACCCTTCAAACTGGGACTGAACATTTCGGGAAATTTAGATAAAATGAAGTTCGGTATGGGCAAAGCCAAATACAAAAACGCTGTCACACCGGTAGAAATACACAAAGTCGACAGTACTATTGTAAATATGGGAGGACAAATAGTTCGGGATTTCCAGAAAGTCATGCGACGACAATTACCACAAACACAAGCCTCCAACCAATAAATATCATGTTCGACAACCCTATATGTCATATAAAATCGCCCTATCTTCTTCCCAAGGTTACACGGAAATACTTAATGTGTGGGAAAACTCCGTAAGAAATTCCCCTCGTTTTTTAAGTGAAGAAAATGTATTTTATATCCCTTTTTATGTAGACGTGCACTGCAAATTTTAGGCGGATTATTTTGTCTCCTTATGCTTTATTGCGATATTTGCGTTACGATAAACCCGTAACAGAATGGTTGAAATAGTATGAAGCCTAATAATCCTTTTCTTATTTCGGGATATTACAACCCGGAATTCTTTTGCGACAGGGTGCAGGAGTCCAGAGCTATTCTTTCGGTCAGGTGCGCCTGTTGAAAGCCATTGCCTGCGAGGGGGTGTCAAAGAGGTTTTGGCCGGAGATTTTATCGGTGCCTACAAACTCCGGGCGGCAAGTGGCGTAAGTGCAGCGTAGAAGAGGTTGATGGAAAACGAACGGATCTATCAGACAGCCGATGGTTATATAATATATGACCGCTTTATGGGCGAGTGGTTGCGGAGACAGGCGTTTTTAAGTTTATTGTTGTGTAATTAATTAGCTTTGTATCGTCCGTAATAGCGGAAATACCAGATGAGAAACCCCAAAAAACTTATAGCTAACTAGAAATATCATTATGGCGGTAAAAAAGTCAGAACTATAAGTACATTGTGGAAATGCTGCGACGAACTTCGCGGCGGTATGGATGCAAGTCAATACAAGGATTATGTGTTGGTCATTCTTTTCGTTAAGTACATCAGCGATAAAAAGCGTAACGATGAGGGCTTCGATATAGATATACCTGATGGTTGTTACTTCGAGGATTTTGTCGCTCTCAAAGGTAACCCGAATATTGGGGAGGAGATGAATAAAAAGATGGCTGCTCTTGCCGAGGCCAATCAACTTGGTGGCGTTTTTGTAGCCGACTTTGAAGATGACACCAAGCTGGGCAAAGGAAAGGACAAAGTTGAAACTCTAAGTAAACTTATTGCCGTTTTCCAGAATGAGAACCTCGATTTTAGCAAAAATAGAGCGGCAGATGACGATCTTATAGGTGATGCTTATGAGTACCTGATGAAGAATTTCGCCACAGAGAGCGGTAAGAGTAAAGGCCAGTTTTATACTCCGGCCGAGGTCAGTCGTGTGATGGCTAAGGTTATCGGGTTAGGAAATGCCAAAAATGGGAGAAAGACGACTATCTACGACCCTACTTGCGGCTCGGGTTCCTTGCTTCTTCGTGCTATGTGTGAAACTCCCGGTGGGGCAACTCTCTATGGGCAGGAAAAAGACAATGCTACTGTCGGTTTGGCAAAAATGAATATGATTCTCCATAATGAAATCTATGCCGATATCAGACAAGGCGATACGATTAATGACCCCCAATTTAAGGAAGGCGACCAGTTAAAGACCTTCGACTATATTGTCGCAAATCCGCCTTTTTCAACAAAGTCGTGGTTGAAGAGTGCAAAGTTCGAAGATGAATACCATCGTTGGGGCGAAGGCATTAAAATAGGTGTGCCGCCAGAAAAGAATGGCGATTATGCTTTCCTTCTCCATATCGTACGCTCTCTGAAACAGACCGGCTGTGCCGCCTGCATTTTGCCTCATGGCGTCCTTTTTAGAGGCAATGCCGAGGCTCAGATTCGTAAATATCTCGTTGCCGAAAAACGGTATATCAAGGGAATCATCGGGCTCCCTGCCAATCTTTTTTACGGTACAGGTATTCCGGCCTGTATCATCATTATAGAAAAGTCGGAAGCAGCAGGGCGCAAGGGCGTGTTTATGATCGATGCCAAAGGTGGATATATCAAAGACGGTGCCAAGAATCGTCTGCGAGAGCAGGATATTCGGCGCATTGTCGATGCGTGGCAAGCACAACGCGATGTGCCTCATTATGCGCGCTTTGTGCCTATGGAGGAGATTGAACGCAACGATTACAATCTCAACATTCCTCGCTATGTATCTGCTCCCGATACGGAGATTCTGCAAGATATCGATGCACACCTTCATGGAGGCTTGCCCAAACACGATATAGACCAGTTCGATACCTATTGGGAGGTATGTCCGTCGCTTTGTGATGACCTCTTTTGCGACTATCCTACGCGCAAAGGTTACTATTCATTGAAGTGTAACCCGGAGGCAGTGCGTGATGCTGTTACCGGGAATGTAGATTTCCGTAATCAGAAAGAGGTGTTCCAGAAGAGTTTTGCCGGGTGGTGCGATTCTCACCGGGCTCAACTTTACGCTCTCGTCCCGGGTTTTGCACCCAAGAAACTTATCGAGCGGTTGGGTAACTCGCTGTTGGCTGTCTTCGAGGTAGATAAGTCGCTTGTCGAGGCGTATGATGTCTATGACGGTTTGATGAACTACTGGGGTGAAACGATGCAAGATGATTGCTATATGATTTCGTCCGGAGGCTGGACGGTGCAACTGTACACGCCACAACCAGCTTCCAAGAAGAAAGAGAAAAAGGCTGCTACGCCCGAAGATGTCGTTTGCGACCTGCTGCCTGTGCCAATCGTCATCGACGAGTATTTTGCAGAGAAGCGCGATGTTATTGCTGCGGCCGAGGAGTTGCTGGCACAAAATGAGACACAGCTTGCGGAATTGGTCGAGGAGCAGGCGGAGAATTACCTCGATGAGGACAACTTCCCCGATGGTAAGATGACCGATACCAATATCAAGAAACGAATGAAGACGCTCGACAAGAAGGCCGATGCCGACGAAATTGCCGTACTGCAAAAGTATCTCGACCTCAAAGGCGATATATCACTCAATAAGAAACTGATCAAGGAGTGCAAGTACGACCTGCTTACTGCTCTTGTCGTCAAGTATGCCGATTTGTCCGAGGCGGATATCAAGCGCTTGGTTATCGAGCGGAAGTGGTTCGCATCGCTTGCCTTGCGCCTTGACGGCGAGATGCAGCGTATCAGTCAGCAGCTCACTTCCAAGGTGTCGGCTCTGGCTGAGCGTTATGCCCAGACGCTCCCCGAGATTGATGCCGAGATAGCCGATTTAGAAGCAAAAGTTGCTGCACATTTGAAACAGATGGGATATTAAACTGGTTATTATGAAGAAAAATCTCAAGATCATATTTCTATTATTAGCCGTTGTCGGTATATTGGTAATTGCTCTATTGTTGATTTTCTGTAATGTCTCGCTTGCAGATGTGTCTCTTGATACTTTCATTGGAGTAATGGTTACTATGATTGGTATTTTAGTAACTTTTGCAGTTGGGTGGCAAATCATCAATGCATTGGAGATAAAAAACAAACTTGCAGAGATAGAGAAACTCAAGGTGGAAATAAATAGCCAGCGAGAGAAGATAGAGAAAATATCGGCACGTAGTCGTTATGACATTGCGCTCAATCGTAGCTATATGTTGTATAAAAGTGAGGAATGTGTAAAAGCATTTGTTAGTGCATTGGAAGCAATACAATATTGTTTGCAGATTGATGAATATGAAGAGCTGGATACTATACTTAATAATCTAAAAGAGTTTGCGGCAGCCTCGTATAATCAGTCTTGCTATTCAAGTGATAAAGACACAATGATTGCTACAGATTTTGAAATCAGAAAATCTCCGAAATTTGTCCTGATTAAGGATAGATATGAAGATGCCATAAGAGTGTATAATATGTTTCCCAAGTGTATTATAAATGATAAAAAACATGAGTAGTTCTGAGAATAAAATAGACATCAAGTCGGAACTTGTTTCATATATAAACAACGGCTGGGTAAAGCAATATAAGGTTGCGATGTGAACAATCCCAATTATATACCGAAAAAGTCCATTGAAGAAAATATGAATATACCACAAGGATATAAACAAACCGAATTTGGCCCGATTCCATCGGATTGGGGGGTGTGTACCTTTCAAAATGTGCTAACCACGTTTTCGAGTGGAGCTACTCCTTATCGTGGTATTCCTGAATATTATAAAGGTAATGTGCGATGGATTTCTAGTGGGGAATTAAATTATAATAAAATTTTCGACACTATTGAACACATCTCCCAGCAAGCAGTGCGGAATACTAATTTGCGTGTTCATCAGTCTGGGACATTTCTGATGGCAATTACAGGTCTTGAAGCCGAAGGTACTCGTGGTCGATGTGCTTTTGTTGGAGCTCCTGCTACAACCAATCAGTCTTGTTTGGCAATAAATGGGACAGAGAGGATGTGCACTGAATATTTGTTTTGGTTTTATCGCATGTGGGGGCAATATTTGGCATTTAAATATTGTCAAGGGACTAAACAACAAAGTTATACTGCCAATATTGTTAAGAATTTACCTATATATGGGCCAAAAGATATTGCCGAGCAAAAGGCTATTGCGGAGGCGCTGGGTGATATAGATGGATTGATTGCGGCATTGGATAAAAAAATCGCCAAGAAACGCCTGATTAAGCAAGGGGCAATGCAACAACTCCTAACCGGCAAAAAACGCCTCCCCGGCTTTTCTGACCCATGGGTAGAAAAGAAATTTTCTGATTTGTATAGATATGCATCTGAAGGGGGAACTCCTGATACCAATAATATGAGATTCTATGCAAACGGAGATGTTCCTTTTGTTAAAATCGAAGATACCGAAACAAAATATATTGAGTCTTGCAATTCATTTATTACTAGTGAGGGAATAAATAATAGTTCAGCATGGATTGTTCCAGTTAATAGTATTATATATACTAATGGGGCAACTATTGGGAATGTCTCAATTAATAAAATTCCTGTAGCGACCAAGCAAGGTATATTGGGTATTATACCTAGTAGTATTATTAATCTGGAGTTTATGTATTATTTGTTGTTGTCTCAAAATTTTAAGCGCGAAGTAGATAGTCGGCAAGCAAAAGGAACTTTTGCAACAATAATACTTAAAAGTCTTGATGAAATTCCTATATATCTTCCTCTTAATCAGATGGAGCAAATAGCGATTGCTACGATATTGAGCGATATGGATAAGGAGATAGCCGACCTTGAAGCCCAGCGAGATAAGTACCGCCTCTTAAAATCGGGCATGATGCAAAAGCTATTAACGGGACAAATAAGATTAAAGATAAAATAGACTATGGACACAAACATCGGGGCAAAGGAGCGTGTAACGCAAAACAGGTTGATAGGGCTTTTTAAGAATGTCTTAAAGTACACCTGTCTCGGGAATTGGGAGACTCGTGAGGGGAACGCCAATATCGAAGAAACGTTGCTCACGGCATACCTCTCGCGGCGCGGTTATACCGACAAGGAGATACGGAGTGCCATCGCTAAATTCAAGCAGGCGGCAAACTCCCTTGGTGGGGGATTGTATAACGCCAACAAGGAGGTGTATACTTTGTTGCGCTATGGCGTGAATGTACAGGCCGAGGTGACCGAAAAGAAAAAGATGGTGCACCTTATCGACTGGGCGAATCCGATGGAGAATGATTTCCAGATAGCCGAGGAAGTAACCATTCAAGGCGAAAGCGACCGCCGTCCCGATCTGGTCGTTTATGTCAATGGTATTGCTCTTGCCGTAATCGAGCTCAAGCGTAGTACGGTCTCTGCCCACGAGGGTATTCGCCAGAATATCCGTAACCAGCAGGACGGTTATATTCCCCGATTCTTCACGACCATACAGTTACTTTTTGCGGGTAACGATACCGAGGGATTGCACTATGGTGTAATTAAGACGCCCGAAAAATTCTGGTTGCGTTGGAAAGAACCGTGTGGCGAGCCGTGCAAACCCTCGCGCTTCACGGCCGAGGAATACCCCAATGAGTTGGATCGTAGTGTGTTGCAGTTTTTTGAGCCCGCAAGGTTATTGGAATATATCCATGATTTTATCATTTTTGATGGAGGCATCAAAAAAGCCGCTCGTCCCAATCAATATTTTGCTGTCAAAGCCGCTCAACCCAGAATCTGCAAGAAGCAAAACGGTATTATATGGCATTCGCAGGGTTCGGGTAAATCGCTTACGATGATTTGGCTGGCCCGATGGATACGTGAAAACGTAAGTGATGCTCGTGTGGTGATTATTACAGACCGCGATGAGCTGGACAAACAAATAGAATCGGGCTTCAAAGATGCAGGGGAGCAGATTCAGCGAGCCAAGAGCGGTGGTAAGCTGATCGAGATGCTCAATGCTGCCGAACCTTGGTTGATTTGCACGTTGATTCACAAATTCGGCAACAAGAATGACGGCGATGCCATATCGGTAGGAAATAAGAAGGCAAGTAAGTCGCTCGACTTGTATCTTGAAGAGTTGGCAAAATCGCTCCCCGCTGATTTTCGAGCGAAGGGTGATGTTTATGTCTTTGTTGATGAATGTCATCGCACACAGGGCGGCATGCTCCACGAAGCCATGAAGCATATCATGGGCGACGATGTGATGCTGATAGGTTTCACGGGTACGCCTCTGCTCCATACGGATAAGAAAAAATCGATAGAGACCTTTGGCTCGTATATTCATAGCTATAAGTTTAATGAGGCCGTAGAGGACGGGGTTATTCTTGACTTGCGTTATGAGGCCCGAAATGTAGAACAATACTTGGGCAAACGAGAGAAAATCGATGAGTGGTTTGATGCGAAGACTAGGGGGGTGAGTTCGGTCGCCCGGGCGGCTCTGAAAGAGCGTTGGGCAAAAATGGAGAAGCTGTTTAGCAGTAAGGAGCGTATCGACCGTATTGTTGCGGATATTTGCCAAGATATGAGTACCAAACGGGCTTTGGCAGGCGGCTATGGAAATGCCATGCTTGTGGCCGACAGTATTTATCAGGCGTGTCGTTACTGGGAGGTTTTTCAATCGACAGAGTTGAAAGGGCATTGCGCTGTTGTTACAAGTTACGATGCGAGTACTGCATCGGTAAAAGACGAGTATCAAGGTGATGGAGAGACCGAGGATCTCACAAAATATGAGATATACCAAAGAATGATCGGCGACAAAACTCCTGAACAGTTTGAAACTTGGGTGAAAAAGGAGTTTACGGACCACCCCGGAGATATGAAGTTGCTGATTGTCGTAGATAAGTTATTGACCGGATTTGATGCACCGTCGGCAACCTATCTCTACATCGATAAAAAAATGCGGGATCACAATCTTTTCCAAGCGGTCTGTCGTGTGAATCGAGTAGATAGTGAGGAAAAAGATTTCGGGTATATTATTGATTACCAAGATCTGTTTGGAGCGGTAAAGAGTGCAATCGAGGATTATACGAATGGGGCATTTGATGGTTACGATGCCGACGATGTTAAAGGCCTTCTTTTGACTCGTCTTACCGAAGGTCGCAAGGCTTTGGAAGAGTCATTACAGGCAGTATATACGATGTGTGAGGTGATATATCCGCAAACTCGGGAAGGTTATTTTGCATATTTTGTCTATGCGGAGACTACACCTGTTGAAAATCAGCAAAATGAATGTGAGGGGAATGCCAATAAACGCGAAACCTTCTATAAACTTGTGTCGCGTTTGGTGCGCCGTTATATTGACATCGCCAATGAGATGGAACAGGCTGGCTATACAGCAGAGGAGGCTGCCGATGTCAAAAGGCAGGTAGACTATTTTAATGATATCAAAGATGAAATAAAATTAAAAAGTGGAGATGCGCTCGATTTGAAATATTATGATCCGGCCATGCGTCAGCTTATTGATAACTATGTACGGGCAGAAGATAGTGAAAGATTGGTGGATTTGGCCGATATATCATTTCTCGACCTGATTGATACGGCGGGCGATAAGGCGATTGATGCGCTGCCAAAGAAAATCAAGCAGAATGAACGTTCTGTTGCGGAGATTTTGGCGGCAAATATGCGAAAGATGATTATCAGCGAGCGTCCGAACAATCCGGCCTACTTTGATAAAATGTCTGATTTGCTCAACCACCTGCTTCAAGAACAGAAAGATGGTAAGCTCCAATATAAGGAATTGATAAAACAACTCATTGAGAAACTGAAAGAGGCTCGATCGACCATTCAGGCAAAATACCCTGCAACCATCGATACAAAGGGTAAGCGTGCTCTTTATGATAATCTTGGAGGCGATGAATCGTTGGCGCTTCGAGTTCACGAAACAATCAAAGCAAATGCTCGCGATGGTTTTAGGGATATGGACAGTAGCGGCTTGAAAAAGATGAGAGCATTGCGAAGGGCTGTTGAAAGTGCATTGAAAGGAGTAGAACAAGATAAGCTCGATGATATAATGCAGCTGATCGTTGCACAAAAAGAATACTAATGACTATTATTAAAGTTTCTAATATATTTGCAGAAGTCGAGTGGAAGGAAATTAAGAATATACATCTTACCATATATCCACCTAATGCTCGTGTTCATGTGTCTGCACCTATTGGAATGACTGAGGAGGCTGTGCGATTATTCTTGATTACGAAAATGCCGTGGATAAATCAACGTATAACCCAGATTCTTGGTCAGAATCGCCAAACACCCCGTGAATATGTATCTGGAGAGAATCATTACTTTAAAGGTTATAGGTATCGCTTAAAGGTGTTGTATCATCATGCATCTGCAAAAGTAGAAATTCAGGGTAATGAATATATTAAACTATACGTCCGTGAAGGTGCAACAGCAGCACGCCGAGCAGAAGTGTTGCGAGAATGGTATCGCGCGGAGTTCAAATTGATGCTTCCTCCACTTATTGCCAAATGGGAAAAAATATTGGGTGTGTGTGTGAACAAATGGGAGGTCAAGCAAATGAAAACTTTATGGGGAAGTTGTAATCACCGTACACAAAATATTATTTTTAACCTTGAATTAATCAAGAAACCTGTTCGTTGCATTGAATATATTGTGGTACATGAATTATTACATATCAAAGTTAGATTACACAATGAAGAGTATACAGCTTTACTAACTCAATATTTCCCGAATTGGAAACAGTTGAAAGAAGAATTAAATGAATTTGTTGTATAAATATTACCATTATGGGAAAAACAATAACTACATACCTCATTGACGGCGATCCAAAGGGAACGCAGTATGCATTCATCAGCAACAAGATTTGTCAGATGTTTGTAATTCCACGCTCGAACTTGGCCTATCTGAATGAGCAGGAGAAACTGCACAAGCCGGCGTTCTACATACTGATCGGAGAAGATGAGGTGACGAAACCACAGGCCTATATCGGAGAGACCGAAAATTTTAAGGAACGGGTAAAAGACCATGACAGCAAAAAAGCATTCTGGCAGAAAGCGCTTGTCTTTGTTTCAAAAGACGAAGATATGACCAAAGCCGACGTGCAATATCTGGAATATCGCGCAATTGTAGTAGCCAAACAGTCGAACTCGTTTGTATTGAATGAGAACAAGCAGATTCCCAAAGCTCCAAATCTTCCCGAACATCAGAGAGATGCCATGGATGAGTTTTTTGAGGATATCAGGTTCCTCGCATCATTCATTGGTTGTGACATCTTTGAAATATCCCAGCCAAAGGAAGAGCACCTGTTTTATACAAAAGCCCGAGGCTGTAATGCAAAAGGATTTTATAATTCTGCAGGATTTACTGTGTTAAAGGGTAGTATCATCGCCAATAATTGCGTTCCTTCTTTTACATGGAAAGCAAAGCGAGAAAAGATGGTCGAGGAATATGCTACTTTGAATAACGGTGTTTGGATAATGGATTCTGACAAAACCTTCTCCAGCCCCAGTACAGCCGCCGATTTTTGTATAGGGCGGCCAGCCAATGGATGGAATGAGTGGAAAGATAAAGATGGTAATACACTGGATTTTATATACAGGAAACAATTAGAATAACGGATAATATCAATGTAGAGTGCAGTGATATGATTGGATTTAATTTAGTGATTTCGATTTTACAAATAAGTTAAAAACGCTATGTCAATGAAATATTTATCGAATAGTAATATACCATAATAATGAAAGGATACATTATAAATATACTTTTCCAGATGGCAAGGTATACATCGGGCAAACAAGGCGTAATCCCGCGATACGACATCGCGAGTATATTAGTCCAGTAACAGGTCCTACAAATGGTTGATTTTGGAAAGCATATTTAACTTTTCATACTTGCAAATATGAGATTGTTTGCCGGATTTTCAATGGAGTTGTAGCTGAGATTATCCAGTTAAGGAAATCACGTTTGCCAAAGTCCATGATAGAAGTTCGCATAATTATGAACCAGTTTTTGTAAGAGAGTATGTGGTATTGTTCATTGGACATTCATAACTTGATTCTGATAGTGGAATTTAGAAAATTAGGGAAAACAATATCAATAGCATACCAACAGGCAAATCATAAAACTGTCCAGCTCTCTGCCGAATAATTCCGAGTTTTTCTATGAATGATATCGTGTTCATGTAACGAGGTCCTTTCGCCTTGTTAGATGTGATTTGGGGTAATCCTGAAATGTTCACAGCCATTTTAAGTTTCTTTTTAAGCTGAGGTAAGCACTTCTAAGTCTTGGATATGTGTAGGTTGATTTCCCGGATTTTCTGTCAATAGTTCGTTCTTTTATGAAGTTACTCCATTGCTCGTGCCATTTTTCCAATATACGTATAAAGCCCTCTTTATCGGTATGTGTAATCATTTTGGAGATTGCAAGTAGTTCTTGTGTGGCTTTCATATCTGGTTTCTTTGTGAGATAATGTCTTATAATCATTATCTGATGAAACTGGCATATTTGTACCTTATACTGTCGGAGGGATTGAAACAAGCCGCGTAGTCCATCACAGACAATATCGTGAATAATGAATCCATGGGAACGCAAGAACTCCACACCTTTGAGATAATCCGCAATGGTTTCTGTACGGACAAATTTGTGCCACAGTATTTTGTTACGAAAAGAATCCTTAATGACCATGAGGCCAAAATTGCGCCCCAATAGGTTGTATCCACATTAATGACCACTTCTTTATGACGGGAAATCACATGGACATGACACATAGATTTGAACCTACGCCAAATAGTACTTTTGTTAACATTATATTTAGAAGCAAACTGATCTAAGGTCTGGTTTCCCTCAATGTATTCGGACTTTAAGACTTCGTCATCGAGACGGAAACTTCCTACGAACTGACGACCGAAAGATTTACACTTATATAGCTGTTTGTTCCTTTTTTGACTATTTTTTCTTGGTCGCGGAAGAACCACACCAAAAGCAGTTTTTTTATTCACAATACTTTAAATGCTGCAAAAGTACTTAAAGAAAAATGTAATTTTACAGACATGAACAACACTGCTATTATAGATAATAATCAAAATTTAAACGGAGAAAATACATGTAAGCTAATAGCTATCGTAATCTATCCGTTGATTGTTCCTCAAGATGCATAAAAATGTATTAAGGAAAAGTTTTGGTAAAGAATTTCTTTTCGTTCAGAAATAGAATAAGAATTAAAAGGGACTGAGAATAACATATTAGTATAGAAGTAAAGATATGAAACCAAATTCAATATTGTATTATCCTCATATTGAATTCCAAAATGAGGCATGGGTAAAATCAAGTTTATTACTTTGGGACCACGTTTATAGGATTGTTCCTGAAGGCTATTCTCCTAATGATAGTGATGAAATCAAAGCGTTGGTTGATGAAGACTTAGTTAGAGATATCAAGTTGGATGACAAGGATAGAGAGGACACATTTGAAGAATTCTTGAAACTTTGTGATAGGATAGAAAATCGTATGCCTGCAGGCCTTATTCCTTCGGATGAAGATAGAATTCATCCCGGAAAAATTGATAATAGGTTATATCCTTTTCTAGATTTGATAGGAGAACACTTTATTGATGAAGACAATTGGCTTCATTTATCAAAAGAGCTTGCAAGAGGATATATGTTTAAGTTATCACAAGTGGTTGCAAGAATACGTAATCTTAACAGAGGTACTGATGATTTGGATGCGTGGTCAATAAATCCTTACTTCAGTGAAAATGCGAATTTCGGTGATTTTCTTCAAGATCCCACGGCCAAAGGTTTTTTCTGTTCAGTTACATTAGAGGATATCGTACCTCAAAATATAGGGGAAGTAAGTGCACGTGAACTTGTTACATTCGTTAATAAAAGGAAGGATGAAAGAAAGTTGCTGAGAGAGAAATTTGATGATTTTACCAATCATCTTGCCAAGATTTCAAATATCCAACATGCAGGACAAGTAAATGAAGATTTCGTGAAGGAATTATTAGATTCGAAAGAACAATACAAGAAAAGCATGGATCGTTGGAGGGATATAAAATGTTTGCCCATTACAACGGGAGTTCCTGTTTCCCTTACGGCTTTGGGAACCTTTGCTGCTCTTATGGAAGAACCGTTTGGCATTGCTTCAATAGCAGGCAGTCTTACAATCGGGGCGATATGTTCATATGTTGATTTCTATAGAGCAAAAAAGAACAGAGACCCTTCTTATGCGTCATATTTAATCAGTGTAGATAAACTTTGTAAAAATGTGACATGGCAAAGTTATATACGACTAGAGGAGTTTATTAACGACTAAGTATTGCACAAAGAGTCAGATACAAAGCTCCTTTAAGGACAAGCGAATTAGAGTAAGCATTCGATAAACTACAGGCATTGAACCTTCATATACAACAATAGCGATTGTCATTAAGAACCTAATAGTTGTAGTCGCTATCGTTTTATTGAAACCTATATGTAAGTGTCAGTATTAGTTGCCGGATTCCGAGCTTTGTTTGGTCAATAGACTTCCCGAATGTTGCAACTTCCATTTGGGCGAGAGCTGACTCAAGAGTCCCTCATGGGTGTCTTTTTATGATAGGATATTGGGGTGTTATAATGTCATTTAGGTAATCCTTAGGGGCGACATTGTGTGACTTACAGATAACCAGCAGAGAACAGGCAAACGACATGCTGACCGTTGCTTCATGATTGCCGCAGAAGAGGAATTTTTTCTTCCGAGAGTGATAGACTGCCAAAAATTACAGATTGTAATATTATACTTAAAAAGGACCATATCAAGCTCAGCATTGAGTAATGATACGGTCCTTTCTTTAGTTTTTTGGATGCTATTGTTTCAAATTATAAGTTCAAAATAAATAAGTATTGATGTACCCTTATTCTATTTTTATGAGTTTAGGAAAGCAACAATCTCATTACTGCAAGTTGCTGCATGTTTGAATCCTTTTGGTAATACCATTAGGCATCCATTGTCACTGTATAAGGCACCTGTTTGAGAATTTTCGTTTTTATATAGTTGATGAATAACTCCGTCGAAATCACCACAATTGGTCATGTGACAAAGAAATTGTCCTTGATTTTGATTTAGCCAATATCCTCCATGTATTCTATCTCCTTTTTGAATATTCCAAAAATCAATAAGTACGATACGTTTTTGGTCGCCATGCAAGAAATTCATTCTTTCCAAGAGGTTATTACAATACAAATCTCCAAAGCTATATCCTGCAATTACCAGTTTGTGATTTCTGATAATACAATTGGTCATATTGGCATGATAAAAGTCAAATGGAACACAGTTTAGCTTGTCCGTTTTACGCAATCCTGTAACGATAGGAGAAGAATAGTATGTTTCTCCTGATTGGGTGCATGGCTGGCTTTGTCCTCGTCCTGTCATCAATCCTTTAACTGTTGCATAGTCAGGATATTTATATAAGTCATGGAATAGAAAAGTATAGGTATCTTCATTAATATTTTTATATGATTGGAAGTAATAATTTATACATCCATGCATATGATTTATCGTAGATAAGCCATTAGGATTTTCAAACAGCCTTTTGGGATTGAATCGTAGAAATACATTTTGAATACCATCCGCTTCAAATCCATCCTCGTAAGTACCAATTGCCTTTTCTATCGTGGCGTCATAGTTTAACACAAAGAAGTCACTGTCTTTAGCAAACTGTTGATAAAATTTCCAATACCATTCATTAGTGTGATAATTTAAGAAATTAGAATCATATCCATTCACAATATCCATTATTCTAAGGATAAATTGGTCCATGACAGAACTAAGTGTATTAGTGTCAAAACTTATATTAGGTTGGACAAAAGGAGCGAAAACCGGATATAGATTTGGGTTTTTACTGTTTCTGCTCCATACCCAACTGTAAGCATCTAACATCTCTAATACGTGAAACAAATGTTCAAAATGAATATAAGGGGTAGGTGTTCCACCTACATATGGATTAGAACGGTCTGGTGGATAATTTTTCATTAGCCAGTTGTAGATATCATCTACAATAGTTATTGTATCACCTTGAGTAAGATAATCTGTGTAGACCCTACGAACATCATTTGTGATTTCTGTAGTTGAAGGTTTAATCACATCTTGTGGTAAAACCAAGTCAAGCGGTGTTCCTGCGCCTATCAAAAATGTTGTACGATTATTTTCCATAATTCGCTATATTTACTCATTGAAAAATTTCAGGAACTATATCTTCAATTTCAATTCCATCTATTACATTGGCCGAGAGTTTTTTGCCAAAGTCGCAGACTTTATCACCTGCATACTTATCAAAGATATAAGTACTTTTGTGGGCGAAATCAAAGTTCTCCAATATTATTTTGTTAATTCCTTCGTCTTTACATCCATATCCTATGATTATCAGTTTTTCTGCTTTTCGCAGGTTCTTTCTGAATCTTTTGAAGAGTTTCTTGAAAAGTAATGGATTGTTGTATTTTTCTATTTTAGAGGTTGTGCCGGTCAGAAAATCTGCGTGGTAAGCAATTGGGCAACTTTCATAACCCATTTTGCTTCGTATCCCTCTTAATAAGTCACTTACGCCAATACCTTCCCTTATTTTCACATACTTGATGGGTATCATAAAATTGTTCTCAACAGTCTTGTAATAAGGCACATAATCTAAACTGCCATGTAATTTATAAAGCCTTATAGGAGCGTCGTATCTGGCTGTGTATCTTTCTAACCGGCAATGATAAGTAGTATTGTCTCTATTCAGTATTCCGTAAAACTCAGAACCATATTCATCAAAACCGTCGGAAATACTACCATTGATATATTCAGTCTTATTAAAAGATTCAAAAAGTAAATCATGGTTCAGTGTATGCACATCAATGATGTAATCTTCTTTCAAGTGACTTAGGTATTTCAGAAAGCCATCGTAATGTTCCACAAAGCTTATGTGGAATGGCTGGTTTTCATAAAAAGAATTACCATCTTTGTCTCTCAGCAAATATCTTACCATCTGATTATAGATGTCGGGCAAACTGAAGACGAAACCTCCATAATCCGTATATTCGTCTAATAAATCATCACACAATGTTTCGTAGCATGAGTTATATACTTCTTCACTTTTTATAAAGTCATAAAACTCTTCATAGTCGAACTTATGTGTCTCTGCATACTTTTTTATTAGACGCTTGCAAAATACGAAATGTTTTTGATGCAGATTAAGTATCCCTTCTCCCTGAAAAGTAGGTTTTTCTCCAGTTGTTGAACAGCACAGTACCCCACTTGGGGAAAAATCTGCATTATATTTCTCAAAGTTTAAAATATTCTCATTCATTGTATTTCCTATCGGATACCCTTGAGGTGCAGAAAAACCGGCTCCTATTAAAATAGAAATGTGTTTTCTACCAGTCAATGTTTTTTCTGGTATCTCATAATCCAAATCTATATTTTTCATATTGAATCCTCTCCTTATTAGTTTTATATTACACTTATTATGGACAAAACCATTATTTCACAAGATTCTGTTTCGCTTTCTCCATCATTGTGATGATATCGAAATGCAATTTCATAATCTCAGTATAATTTTCTTTATTCTGCGGTATATGAATATATTTAAGATTTTCTGTTATAGGATACATTAAATCTACATAATCATTTGTTTTTAAGAAAAAAGAGATTTCATCATACAACTGTTGGTATCTAGTTAGTAATATATTACCAGGTGTAGCTTGCAGATCATCACAAACGATGGAACTAACACGTGCAGCAAAGCCTAGTAAAGACCCTTTTTCTACTACAGATAAAATACCAAATGCGTTTGACATACCTGTTTTAGATAAATGTATTTCATTTGAAATGGTTGTCTTGTATAATTCTAAATCTTTGCGTTGTTTTTCAACTTGATCTATTTGTTGTTTTAAGTTACGTAGTTCAAAAAAACTAGCAATCTGAAAACCAACAACTATTGTAGCACAGACACCAATTAATGAAGCTATAATCCCTATGTATGAATCAGTCGTTATAGTTCCATTATTTTTTATTTGCCCCCAGAATGTCAAAACGACACAAGTTACACTACTTATTATACAAGTTGAGGTGAGTATAATATTATTTTTGCAAGCCATACTTATTATATCAAATGTGTCACATTAATTTTCTTATACTTATTCCCCATGCCCAGGGCAAAGGCCATTTGGTCTTTTATAATCAGCTCGCCTTTTTGAAGCCCTGCTATCGCTGTCCTGATTTCTTGAAGTTCCTGGCCACTCACACCAAACAAGTCTTTGATGACCTTATCGTCAATAGTCTGTTGTTTCATAATCAGAGGATACTGAGCATTGGCATAAAAGTCAAAACCTTTTGATTTGAAACTACTCATATTCTGAGTGGCAAGAATAATACTTAAACCTTTATTTCGTCCTACTGCAATTAGATTACGCAGTGGGCGATTGTCGAAGTCAAGCATATAGTGAGCTTCATCAATAATAGAGAAATGACGTATTTGTACTACCTCATCATTTACTGCTTGTTTATCCATAGCTCATAAATGTTATTAAGTTTAGACATCAGGAAATACACAATAGCTTTGGCTATAGGTCCATCTTTGGGATACCCATCCATCTTAATGATGTAGCTGTCATCAATCAAAGAAACTTTATCTTCTGATTCAAAGATATGTGCATTAACCAATTGCTTCAGAACAGAAGAAATACTATCATCATTATTTGCATCTTTCATTCGTGATTGATAGCATTTCAGCATTAATTCAAATGAAATAGGGGCGCCATTTGTCGATTTATAGGCTTCTACAATAGCTTCACTAAGACGATTGTTCATGTTGGCACTCGCACTTACTCGGTCTATAGAATATAAAGCAGAAGACATTTCTGTAGAATACAGATTAATTTCATTGATAGAGCGTTCTGTGAAATCCTTAAATGGAGTAAAAGGCAATGGCTGTGTCAATGGATCCAGAATACAAGAACGGTCCACATCGAAGAGTGCCAACCAATGGTTATTCTGTATATCGCTGAACTCTCCTTTGTAGTCAAACAGCAGGAAGTTCACGGGATATTGTGATTCTGTGGATAACATTCTGAATTGCTGAATCAAAACAGCCAGCAGATTGGTCTTTCCGGAACCTGTAGCTCCCGCAATAATAATCTGTGAGTTGGTAATGGAACGACTGTTTATATCCAAAGTCGCTTCCATTTCTTCATCACCATAGTTACCAATCAGAAGATTCAGAACTGGAATATCTTTTGCCATGGCTACTTTGTTGTTCATAGCGTATAAGAAGGAATCCAGATTGTTGTCAGCTATCAGATAGTCACGTCCACGGAGCATTTCTGCTGCGATAATTCGAGAAAGCGTAGCGTTTTGAGTCCAATCAATGTTCAAGTCCGAATACCTTAATTTTAACAATGCTGAATATAAGGTGCTTAAATCGTGCATTGTGAAAAAACTGGGAGTAATTCGTATGGATGACACAGACAATTGTATATTCTTGTAATCATCTATGGAACGCTTTGTAGGCAAACTTAGTCCCACGATGAAGCAGATACGCATTATCTTATTCTGATTCAAGTTTATACGTTTTTCACGATCAGCCGTTCTGGAAAGATTGATTTTTGATTCAATCAGTTCCTTGATTGGATTGATTGCATCAAACAATCCTTCCATCTGACGCGTATTTGAAAAATTTATGATGCTCATTTCTTTTACTGATTAAGAGTTAAACCAAAATAACCGTCTTCAACCGTAGTATTCTGTGCTTCTACATTGCGATGAAGTGTATAGGTTTTAGAGATAAACGGTTCCAGTTTGATATAGTCGCTGTCTGTCCTGATTTCAGAGGTCGTACAAAGCAAAATAGTTTGTTCTGCCAATTGTGGAAAATATTCTTCCATCAAGGCATCACGACTTTCATTATCGAGAACCCCATTACTGTATCAATCATTACAGGCGGATTATAATCTCCCAGGTTTCGTAATACTTTCAATAAAACTTGGATGAAGATTTGTTTGGATGCAGCATTGAGCTGATTCAATGAAATCTCATTTCCGGCAGTATGATAGAGCTTTATATTGAATTGTTCAATGCTGTCAGACAACTCAACTTTGGCTACATGACTTTTGTATGAAATAAGTAACTTGTTAAGTTGCTGCTGCATTTCACTTTCAATCTGGGCTTTTTCTTCTTCAGCAAACTGTCTGCAATCTTTTCAAACAGAGGTTTGAGCTTGACCAAAGTGTCGAATTTAATATCAGGTTCTTGCTGGATTTGTACATCAAACTGATGAATCCGTTTCTCAAGACGTTGAATGTCTGCTTTCAGTGTCGCTTCCTGACCTTTCAGTTTCTCTATCTGGTTCTGAGAGGCTTCATAATTTTGAATTAGATATTCGTTACCACCGGCTTGCGTTTGTTCCAATGTCTGTTTTTGCGAACGTAAGTTATCCAACGTCGAAAGTTGAATTTCCAGTTCCTGGCGCTGGCGGTCAAGTGCAATGAACTGATTGGAGCCAGTTCTTTTTACCAAGTTAGTCAAAGCGGTTACTTCCGCTTCGTCAAGATAACCAAAAGGATCTTCTTTATTAGTACTATTTTGGATAGCTACAATATGAGATACAACCTGTTCTTCATCCACAGATTCACTGCACAGTGACAAATCTTTTAAGTAAGTTATAATTTTGTTTGTTACGTCTTTCAATGTCTCCAACGGATAAGCACCGGTATTCTCTTTCTGAAGCTGTTCTTTTATGTGCAGAATATTATTGATTTCTTGTGCCAGGTTCGAAGCTAATTTAGGCAAGAATAAATCAATTTCTATGTTGTCAACAAATGCTTTCAAATCCTCAGCATAAGTTGCTGCACGTTTTACAATATCGTCAATTTTGCCGGCAAGCTCTTGTATCTTTTTATTAAGGGCAGAAGCTTCTTGAGCACCGTCTTTTGCCCGTTTATATTCCACTTCTACCGACGCAAGATACTTATATTTTGCATCTTGTTCTGCTATACACGTATTTAAGTCTGCGGTCAGCTTGTCTTTTTGTGCGCATAGTTCATTATATTCCTGTGCTTCTTTTTCTGCTTCAAGACGTTGCTGTGCCCATTCCTGTTGTAGTTTTTCAGCGGCACGCTTTAACTGAAGGTATTTTTTGAAGCCCAACACATTCTCGAAATTATCACGAATGGTTTGGGCAAATACATTTTTCTTCAGCAATTCACTCGATTGCATTGCATCAAATAGGAAATACTGACTCAGTTCCTGAGGCAGATTAGCTTTGATGATTTTATTGATTTCCTGTTCTGCTTTTACCCGGTCCTTGGGAGTAGTCATCGTACCGTAAACATACATGTTCCCATTCATGTTCAGCGATACGCTTTCCAATGGTTTTCCTTGCGGATTTAACTGATAAACACGCTTTAATATGTACTTCTGTTGCTGGCCGAGAACTTTCCCTACAAATGTTACCTGTAAGGAAATCTCTGGTTTGACTGTGTTTAAGGCTCCCTGATTGAGCAATTCCATGAAATGCTCTTTGTTCTCAATTTTTAGACCATAAAGAGCTCCGCTTATGGCCTCGAATAAAGTAGTCTTACCGCCACCATTTGCACCGCCAATCAGAATAATCGGGCGATCATCATCGACTGTCAAATCCAGATCAAGTGACAAGTAAGTCTTATAATTGCTTATTTTAATTCTCTGTATCAGCATAATCGTATTTATTGACGTATTTTTTGGATTGCATTACGGATGATGTCTTCCGTTTCATTATCACTCATTTCTATCACATCAACCTTTTTGGCATGATAGGCCTTCAGAATATCTTCACTGAGCCATTCAAAGTCTATCCCTTCAACTTCGCAAATAGCTTCTATCATTGACAAGTCATCCTTACGAATACCGTAGTGAACAAATTTCGGATCTATACCTTTAGCCATAATCTTTATGCGTTTTTAGGATAAAAAGCATCCCAGTTTAACAAATCAGTTGTATTCTCAATGGGTAGTTTGGAATATAGCCAGTTACTTCCATCTTGAATGATAACTCCTCCATAAAGAGGTGTATCTTTAGTTGAATATTCTTGGATATATTGCAACAAGGCATTATGCTTCTCCGGAGCAGTTACATCACTTCCGGCACTTTTCGATGCAGTATGTGTACATCGTTGATTATCAATAGTATAGCGCTCTAAAAGGTACAACCAGCATGTTGGCAAGTATCTGAGAATGTGTAAGTTAGTGATTTTTAGCACCATTCTCGGCATGTACCTCCATTTTGGAAAGTAAAAGTAAGTGTAATTTCTTGAATATCAAAATGTGCGGTACAAAAACTTGTGAAAAATGGCGTTTTTTGGTGGAAAAAGGTACAAAAATGGCTCTGAAACCGAGCGTGACATTATGATTATTTTGCGAAGTACTCACTCTTCAACCAATAGGCATAAATCGGATTCTGGAACGAGATTTCACCAGCCTTATTATCCAATATATCATTCTTGATAAGAGCAACCTTTGAGCAGGATATTGAGGTCGTTGAAGCAATTTGATAGCGATGCATCAATTCGGTTGAGCTGATGGTCTTTTCTACGGCTATAAGGGCTTTGAGATAGTTCAGTTGCTGCGTGGTCAATGTTTCGGTAATTGTTACAAACAATAGACTTATGTGACAGCGGTCACTATTTCTTAAGATTGTTTAAGTAGTAATAATTTGAACAGAAAAGGAAGTTTCATTTCTTTTATTGTTCAAATTATTGCTATATTTGCAGTATGGATAGACAATTAACTGAAATAGGAACTATTCCTGTAACGACTTCAATCATCGAATCGTTATACCCGGAACTTAAGTCTGCGAATAAAAAAGTGACCTGGCTTGAGAAGCAAGGATTTATCATCAGACTGAAGCGGGGACTTTATGTGGCTAACCCCAAACATTCAGGAAAGACCCTATCGAGTGAGTTGATAGCCAATCATCTCTATGCACCTTCGTATATTTCAATGTCTACTGCACTACGATATTATGGACTTATCCCCGAGGCTGTATATGTTCATCAATCAATGACTGTAAAACATCCCCGAAGCTTTCAAACTCCAGTCGGCAATTATGACTACAAATATATTTCAAGAAAGGCATTTCCGATAGGAATAAGGAGTATGAATAAAGGTGACTATGCATTTCTTATTGCATCACCGGAAAAGGCTTTGTGTGATTTGATTGCCAATTCCTCAAAAGTCATTCTTCGCTATATGAAGGATGTAGAGATATATCTTGAGCAGGATATTCGTATGGATATGGATGAGTTCCATAAGATGGACGCAACTATATTTGAAGATTATATCAATGTGGGCAAAAAGGCTGATTCAATTTCGACACTTTTAAAATTCTTAAGACGATGAAAAATGAAATATTCGACAATATGCTCTCCCGTTATGATTTAACAACAGAGCAACATAAGCGAAACGCTATATTTGAAGTGAACCAACAAGTGATACTTGCTGGCTTGTATGCCGGAGGCTTTTTTGAGTCGGCGGCTTTCTATGGTGGAACTTGCTTGAGAATCTTTCATGGCTTACAGCGTTTCAGTGAGGATATGGATTTTTCATTGCTTACGCAAGATGATAAGTTCGATTTTACGAAATACTTTCCTGCTATCGTTGATGCTTTTACAATGGTAGGCCGTGAGGTTGAAATAAAGAAAAAAGACAAGAGGAATTTCGGAAAGGTCGAATCGGCATTTCTTAAAGATAATACCGATGTGTATGATGTGACTTTCCAAACAGAGAAATCTATAAAGATAAAGATAGAAGTAGATACTTGCCCACCGTTGAACTTCAAGACGGAACAGAAGCTATTGCTTCAGCCATATTCATTTATGACTCGTTGTTTCACACTTCCGGACCTGTTTGCAGGCAAGATGCACGCACTGGTCTATCGTGCATGGAAGAATAGAGTCAAAGGTCGTGATTGGTACGACTTTGAATGGTATGTACGCCATAATGTCCAACTTGATTTTGCTCATTTGGCAGAACGATGCAAGCAATTCAACAATGAGGATATTACGCCAGAGCTATTCAAGGAGAAACTTATTGAACGTCTCTCTACAGCTGATATAAAACAAGTGAAAGAAGATGTATTGCCTTTTGTGCGCAATCCAAAAGAACTTAATATTTGGTCAAATGATTATTTCGTGCAGTTGGCAGGGATGGTAAGAATAGAATAATACAACATTAAGCTTTCTCCAAGAAATAACTACTAAAGTATTTATAGCTTTAGTAAGCCTGCACCTTTTCTTATTGGCGAAGGCAATCCAAGTAAGGTTATACCTATTCATAGTCTTATTATTTTGCAAAGAACTCAGTCTTCAACCAATAGGCATAAATCGGGTCTTGGAACGAGATTTCACCGGCCTTATTATCCAATATATCATTCTTGATAAGGGCAGCCTTTGAGCGGGATATTGAGGTTGTTGAAGAGATTTGATAGCGATGCATCACTTCAGTCGAGCTAATAGCCTTTTCTCCAGCTATAAGAGCCTTGAGGTAGTTCAGTTGCTGTGTGGTCAGTGTTTCGGTGATTGTTACAAACAACAGACTTAACTGCTCCATCAATGCTGTGTGCGCCTCACGTACAATCTCAACAGTACATAACATCCTTTGTTCTGAGCCATGAAAGCTGTGCCAGCTGCTGTGCATAGTATGGATGATTATCTACGAGCTTTGCAATCAAATGGCTTGCTTCATCGTCGATGTTCTTGCCGGTATCAGCGAAACGACTCTTGAAAAATTCCATAAGGTAAGGTGTGTCAATCTTATTGAGAAACATCAGATTGCCGAACTTGTAGAATGGTTTGGATGAGTCGGTAAACACTTCCATCATCATGTGGCGCTTGCTGCCATAGAGACAATAAGCCACACTTTGATGCAGCTGCCAATGTGAACGCAATTTTTTCTGGAAATAGTCTGGGTCGGTAAACGTCGCGATATTTTGGAACTCATCTACGCAAATAACGATTTTCAGGTCCTTCTTCCTGGCAATCTTTTCGGCAAGATCGAGCACTTCGTCGGGATTACGCTTTACCCCCTCCCAATCAAAATAGATTGAAACCTCGTTAGTAGAGTCTGTACCGATTGAAATCTTGGGAACAAGATGCGAAAAGAAACTCTTCGCACTCTCGATTGCTTCCTCCCATTTTGTGGAAGTGGCGGCAATTACTTTTTGGGCGAGCAGCGAATAGAAATGCTCCTCGCTACGCACATTGAAAAGATCGATATGACAGATTCGGAGGTTGCTGTTCTGCGCCATCGCTAATTTTGCGGCTTTATTTACAAGCGAACTTTTACCCCAGCCACGAGGAGAGATAATAATCGAATTAGTCAGTGATATGAAATTCTGAACCAAATTGATTGTTTCCGCTTCTCGGCTTATGAAGTTCTTCTCTGCTGCTATTTTGCCATAGATAAACGGAGTTTCCATAACGCTCTATTTTTGATTTCCAGCACAAATTAAGATACAAAACTATCTATACAGATTGATACCGCAAAGAGTGAACCCATATTTCTTATAACATTTGATATTAAAATAGGGATAAGACTTAGGATAATATGGACTTTTTTAGTCTCGCCTATTAATAAATAACTATTTAAGGCTAACTTTGCGGTTAAGCTATGGCAAACTTAATAAAAATAGCTTTTTCTAGTATATATCTTAAAAAATAAAAATATGGAAGACAAATTATCTGACGTTGAAATCTGGCAGAAATCCGAAGATGAGCGTTTGGAATACGAAGGCTATTGTAATAAAATTCGCAAAGGATTAGAAGATCTTGACGAAAAAAGTGGAGAACGGGCTTTATGGGAACTAGTTCAAAACGCTCGTGATATGAGTAGTGAATCACGTATAAAAATAGAATTAACAGACATAAACATAATATTTTCTCACCATGGGAAACCATTTGACTATACTTCATTTCGGGCATTAGTTAAACAAGACAGTTCAAAAGATCGAAATGGGGCCGACCAAGTGGGTCAGTATGGCACAGGCTTCATGACGACTCATACTTTTAATCGTTTGGTATACGTCAGTGGTCCATATGTAGTAAAAAATGGGAAAGAAACTATCAAAGGTTATGTGCAAGTAAAGGACTTTGAGTTAGATCGAACTCTTGTTGATAAAGATGAAGGCCCTAAAAAAATGAGAGAACAACTTGAAAAAGTTAAACGATTTTGGAAGGGCGATTTACTTCATGAAATTAGCGACGACACAACATCTTTTCGATATGATTTGACCCCATTGCAAATTCGTAATGTATCTGAGCAATTAACAAGTGCAATTCGCTTGATGCCATTTGTGTTGGTAATCAATTCTCGCATCAAAGAGATAGAAATATATAATCATTATACCAATGAACATTTTACATTAAGAAAATCGGACGAACAAACCAGAATTCCGATAGAAAATGAAGGATGGCAAGCTGTCACTGAAGAAGTATTTCTCACAAACCATATAACAGGAGAAAAAACAGCACCTGTTATTTGTAAAAGTTTGCAATCTGACAAGGGTGATGTCGTGATTATTCCTCCATACCCTGATTTTTGTGGTTCTCCGGCAGATATTCCAAGCCTATTCCTTTGGTTTCCTCTACTTGGAACAGAGAAATTTGGGGTAAATTTCATCTTTCACTCCAAGCGTTTCTATCCAGTAGAAAAACGAAATAACATCATGCTTCCTGGTTCAACTCAAATTAAGCAAGAGAATGGTAGCAAGAATAGTGTCGTATTGAAAGAAATGACTGAAGTCTTGTTAGCGTATTTTGCGAAGGATGAGAATGCTAAAACACTCATGCGTCAGATGTGTGAAGTGTCATTCCCGGACATGAGTGAAGATATAGTAACGTGTCAATTTTATAAAGAGATGCAGGAGCTATGGAATACCCACATACCTGATTGGAAGATATTGCCGGTAAATAACGAACATTACGCTATAACTGACGCAAGAGTCAAATTATTGCATCGGGACTTCTATTCTAAACTTAGTTTAGAGCAAAGGGCTGAATACGAACCCATATTAACAGATTATGCCCTGCTACCGCAGAAAGCAGATGGTCAGTCCTATTTAATGCCTTCATCAGATTTAATAGCTTGGTCGGAAACAATAGACAAATGGAGGTGCAAACGCGATGAAGAATTTTTCATCACTGTAGCTGACGTGTGTAAAGCAATTCGCTCAAAGAGTGAGAAACTTCATTCTTTTCTAAAGTTAATGAAGGATAGTGGTAATGCAGATGTAATGAAAGACTATGCACTGCTTCCAAATCGATACGGTGAATTACGAAAGAAAGGGGATCTTTACCATGCGGCATTTATGACTCCCGAGGTTTATGAACTAGTGAAAGTAGTGATGGGGGATGACTCAAAGAAAATTTACGATCCAGCCTACCTTGATGTATGTGAAGTGAATCTATATGACCAGTCGGAGTTGCAGAGAGCCATTACTTCGACTATGGGAATATGGCGAAAATCTGTTTTGTCTAATCGTGATGGAAAAACTTTGACAGAAGAACAGTTGTCTGCTTTGATAACATTCTGTTCCGCATCATATCTACAGGAGTTCAATAATGCCAGAGGCAGAATGATGCCACTGATTGCTGAGTTCTATGGTTTAGAATATAAGACGGTTGTGACGATTAAATTTAGGAGTGATAAAGAGGAGGATTTCTACGGCACTGCTTTTGATCTGTTGTTGGACTATACTTTGTGTAAATTAAGTCAAAAGGGGGCGGAATGGGTTGAATCCAATAAGGTATGGCTGAAATCATTTCTTGAAGAATATAGCCCATTAACCAACGAAGAACACCGGAAACGTTTGAATGATTATGGTGTACTTCCTAATCAAAAGAACGAATTATGCTTAATGCAAGACTTACATAAGAACAATGGTGTTCCGCAGGAAATGGCCACTATTTATTCTGCAATCTTTGGCAAGGATTTGTATGAGTCATGGGTGGATTCAGATTTTGAGAACATTGTACCGTTAGCTGAAGATAAACCGGAAGATATTGCAAAAACAATTGAGGGCAATCTCGTAGCAGACATGAAACAAGAGACAAAAGACCGAAAGTTCGAGAAAATTGTCCGTACAATTATTTTGAAAATTACAGAATCGAAAGATTGGGAAGAGTGGTTCGGCCAAATCAATGATAAAAAAGCTTCTTATACCTTTAGTATGAAAAGCGGTAAAGCTCAAAAAAGTTTGTTCTCTTTAATGGATATTGAAGATGATAATCTATATCGGTTGGCAAAACTGACCGAAAAGGGCAACATTGATTTAATGCTCGATAAAATGGAGCGGCAACAAGAACTGGAATACGAAAATGAAGCTCGTTTCAATCATTTACATGCAATTGGTAAGCATATAGAAGATACATTACGGAAAAAAATAGGCTCAAATCTGGTGCAAGTAGATAATCCTACGAGAGCAGAGGACAATGCTGTTGCCGATGATGCTCAGAATGGACAAGATATTATTGTTCGTATAAAAAATGGCGAAGAGTGGATTGATATTTTTTATGTAGAAGTGAAGAGTAAATGGGACTTTACTGAACCTGCCCACATGAGTACCCGCCAAGTTCGCAAGGCAGCCCTCCATCCCAATGAATATGCATTATGTTGTGTCGATTTACGTAAACATAAACATATGGATCTTGCAAATATACCGACCGAAACCATCCTTAAATGCACAAATGTAAAAATGAATATCGGAGAAATTCTTAACCCTATGCTTAAAGCCATACTTGATGCGGATAACCGTTCGGACGATGAGCAAATTAAGATCTCTGAATATAGAAGTAATATGGGAGCATCTATTTTTGAGAAGGGTGACTCATTGGATGTTTTACTGAATGCTATTGAAACTAAAATACGGCAGAAACTTTCTAGCATCTCCTCGTAAAATTCAGGAAAAGGCAACGAGTCTGGGAACACCTGAATCGACGCCATATCGGAAGGTTATACCATGTGGTTTACAGGCTCAGTTGTATGAAAGCATATAGAATACAAGTGAGCACATTAAGCATCTTTTATGGCGGAGTTTCCATAACGCTCTATTTTTGATTTCCGCATAATATAACACACAGAACGTATCTACAAAATTGTATGTACAAAAAGTGTGTATACAAATGTTGTAGCATCATATCTCAACTCCAAATTATATGGCCTATGATGTTGCCTAATCGCTATATTTTGCGTAAATTTGTTCACAATTTAATGACGATAATTTGAATTAAGATGTCGAATAATCAACAAATAGTGATGAATAGAATTAAAGTGGCACTCGTTGAAAAGCAAAAAACCAATAGATGGTTGGCTGAACAGATGGGTAAATCAGAAAACACGATATCAAGATGGTGTTCCAATAAATCGCAACCATCAATTGCTCAACTAATCACAATCGCTAGTTTATTGAATATTGATGTAAAGGATTTACTTGAAACGACATTAGTAAAATGATAAGATATATAGATTTATTTGCAGGTCTAGGTGGCATCCGTTTAGGATTCACACAAGCCGCAGACGAATTAAATCTTCAGACGGAATGTGTGTTAACTTCTGAGATTAAGTCGTCTGCTATTAAAGCTATGCAACATAACTTTAATGAAAAAAATATCTCCAAAGTTGATATTACAAAAATCAAGGAGGAGGATATTCCTACATTTAACATTCTTCTTGGAGGATTTCCTTGTCAGGCTTTCAGTTTTGCAGGAAAGCAAATGGGTATGTGTGATACCAGAGGTACACTTTTTTTTGAGATAGAACGAATACTTAAACATCATCTTAAAAATGTGGATGGTTTCATTTTGGAAAATGTAGAAGGATTAATCACACATCAGAGAGAAGATAAAACTGCTCCAATTGGAAAAACATTATCTGTTATCTTGGATGTCCTAAGAAATAAGCTGAAATTCAACACTGAATACATACTTTTAGATGCCGCAGATTTTGGGGTTGCTCAATCAAGAAAGAGAGTATATATTGTTGGGTGTAAGAAGAAATATGGAAAACTAAAGCTTTCCTTTGAAAAGAAAGGGATGGTTGGAGTTGGTGCCTGCTTAGATTATGGCCAAGAATGCTTAGATACACCTTTTACAAGAGCGTTATTAGCCCATTTTTCACCTTCTGAGCTAGAGGGAAAATTTTTGAAAGATAAACGTGGTGGAATGCTAAATATTCATAGTTGGGATTTTGAATATAAGGGAGCAGTTAGTGATGAACAAAAAGAACTACTAAATTTATTGTTCAAAAATAGAAGGCGCAAATCTTGGGCTGAAAAGATAGGTATCGAGTGGATGGATGGAATGCCATTAACTAAAGCACAAATATCCACATTCTATAGCCATCCAAGACTCCAGAAAATGCTTGACGACTTAGTCGAGAAGCAATATTTGTCATTGGAGCACCCAAAAAAGAAAGTTGTTCATACAACAGAGAATGGTCAGTATTCGGAAAGAATTCCTGACACATCTTTACCAAAAGGATATAACATTGTAACAGGTAAACTGTCCTTCCCTATGAGTTGTATATTGGATCCTAAAAAGCCTGCACCAACAATTGTTGCTATGGATATGGGGCATTTAGGTGTTGTTGATGGGGACGGTCTAAGACGTTTGTCACTAAAAGAAGGTTTGAGGTTATTTGGTTATCCAGAAAATTATTCCTTGGAGATGTTTAATACATCAAATCGAGAAAGACAATTAGGTTATGACCTCCTAGGAAATACTGTGTGCGTACCTGTTATTAAGGAAATTGCAAAAAAAATATTAACTCAAATATATGGCTAGCATGGATAAAATTAGTTGGGATGTAGCTTTCCAAAATACTACATTCTTTTTTGTAGACAGTTCCATCGAGGCATTTTATGAGAATGAAATCACTCAAAGAGTCAATGCTATTATTCCTAAGATCGCGCATCTTAATGAGGAAAATGGAGTTCTAAAGTTTATTAAAGGAGACGAGGATAGTTTGTCAACATTGATTACACTCTTAGGTATATCTGGAGAAAGATTCAAGAGAATTGTTTCAATGATACGAGCTGACTATGGACATATATTTGACACTGAGTGGGATCACAAAACTAATATGAGAGGAAAGTTGCTAGAGAATCCTAAAATTCTTGAAGACGTTTGCGAATTGTTTCAATATGGATATGTAAGCCCTAAGTTTACTTCTAGAATACCTCACCTTATTCTTCAAAAATTTCGTATAGACGAAACAATTTTAACAAGGGTCAATAATGCAGACTTCCTGAGAGAGTTAGTTCAAACCAAATTGGATGTGGAGTATTATACGAAATATAAGGAAGCTTATCACGATATTATTTTCGATAGGGTAGAGCCTATAGCAAATAAATATGGTTTAGTTGTTCTGCCAAATACCACACCACCCGGTTGTACTTATCCTGCTGCATTAATTGTGAAGTCTGGAAGCAAGATGATAGTCATTAATGAATCCTACAATCTAACTACAGGTCAAGGACAAACCACTTACCAACGTAATTTAGCCCAAATGTACAGTACATTGAGGGATAATCCGAATGCTATGGTGATAAATATGTTAGATGGAGCAGGATGGATAGGAAGGGGATCAGATAGCAAGCAGATTTTCCATAATTGCCATCATTTTCTAAATCTTAAAACCATAGACATAATAGAACAAATAATAATTGACTTTTTTAATATAGGCTAGATATGAACGCATTAGAACGAAAGACCAAACTTGCAGAAATACAATCACATTCTCCAGAGGCAGCAAATGCATTGAAACTACCTTATCAAGGGGAAACAAGGGCTTTTAATGTATATAAAATTCCATTAGATTTCCTTGTGTTCAATAAGGAGAATGGTCGCATTGCCAGTTTGGTTAAATCGTATGTAAGAGAACATCAAGCAATAGATGTCGAGACTCAAGAAGGGTCTGAGTTGATTGCCAAATTTTTATACAATGCTCACAAAGACAGAAATGATATAACTAGAGATGACATTATTAACAATGGACAACTCCAGTATGGTATTGTAACCTCTGATGGAGTTATTGTGGATGGGAATCGAAGAGTTACATTGTTAATAAGCATTGCTAATGACACAAGGGTTTCACAACAAGTAAGGGACAGAAGTAAGTTTTTCTTAGCAGCCATTCTTCCTGAGGAAGCAAACCCAAAGGATATATTGCGACTTGAGACTCAGTTCCAAATGGGTGCAGATGGCAAGGTAGACTATAATCCAATAGAGAAGTATCTACATGCAGTAGATATGTTAAACAAGGGTTTTACTATTGAAGAAATCAAATCATATATGGGGTTCAAGAAAGTTCAAGATGTAAGGCAAGCTATCGAGATTGTAAAACTAATGGATGAGTACCTGATTACATATGACTATGAAGGTATTTATACACAGATTCCATCGGGATCAGAAGACAGACTCTTGAAACTTAACGATGCCATTAAGAAGATCAAAGAAGGCGGTATATCTTGGATTCCTACAGATGGTAAAGATGAAGTTATAAATGACTTAAAGACGATTTGTTTTGATTTTATTCGATTAGGTGAATATAATCAAGAAGAATATAGATCTATTATGCAGGGTAACTATAGCTTCCTTGCTAATGAGTCTATTTGGAAAAAGTTTGTCAAGTCCTACTTTGATAAAGTTGAAAATGTTTCAGAAGAAAAACCAACAGAAAAAGTTCTTGAAACATCTAAGTCAGATGAGGACTCGACCAGATTGCTAAGAGCAAGGGATAATGAATGGAAGAGTACCGTCAAGGAAGTAATCTCAGAGGCATTTACTGAATCCAAGATTTCGCTTGACAATAGTAAAGATAAAGATGAGCCATTAAAACTGTTGAAGAAGGCTATCAATGCATTGTCTTCTATTAATCATGAAACTATCAAGTACGCTGAGAATAAAATGGAGCTCAACGAAAGGATACAGGAGATTACAGACTTAATAGAAGGATTAAAGACGGATATTTAATAGTATGCAGATTGTTATTTCCTCTTCAAGAACCAATATATATACAGTATCAGGGGACATTGACGCTCTTCTAAAAAACAGAAGAGCTAAAATGCTTTTGCGATCATCGTTGCCATATAGAGAGTGTGATGGCTATATAGAGATAGAGTCGGAAGAACCCATTGAACGAATTGCACATTTACTCAAATTGTCTGCCAAATATATCAATGCAGATGTAGTATATGATGAGAATATGAGTGATGAAATGGAGAACTTCAAAAACGAGGAGATGAAGTTTGAGCAATTCTCTAGAGATGCAATAAAAATCAAGAACAACATTGATATTTCTTCTAATCTCAAGGAATTTACTTCTGTGTTGGAAAATGCAATGTTGAATCGAAAATTATACCCTCTTCAGCTTCTTGCATCATATCATTTAGCATTTTCACAAAATGGTTGTAATTTCTCTGTTCCAGGTGCTGGAAAGACATCTATTGTATATGGAGCCTATGCTTATTTGAAACATCAAACTCTTAATCCTCTTAAAATAATAGATAAGATATTGATTATTGGTCCTCTGAGTGCATTTGCCCCTTGGGAATCAGAATATAAGGAATGCTTTGGAGTTGATCCAGATGTGAAACGCATAAATGGTAGTCTCAATGTAGAACAAAAAAAGCAATACTTCTATGGCAATACATCAGAAATAACATTAGTAAGTTATGCATCGGTTTCAACCATAAAATCTGCTCTCCAGTATTTTCTCAAGAATAATCGTGTTATGCTTGTGCTTGATGAGGCACATAAAATTAAAAACACCAAAGGTGGAATTACTGCAAGTTCAATAATGGACATAGCTGCGGATTGTTCTTCGAGAGTTGTATTGACTGGTACTCCAGCCCCTAACGGATTTGAGGATTTATATAATTTGTTCCATTTTATATGGCCAAATAGAGATATTATTAAGTATTCTCCTTCTCAATTAAGAGAGATGAGTAAATCATCAAGTGATAGTAGAATTGAGAAGATGATGGATAATATATACCCATTCTTCATTAGAATAAAAAAGCAAGATCTTGGAATCACTCCAGCCATAGAAATGCCTCCTGTTATAGTTCCAATGTCAGAAGGTCAGAGAAGATTGTATGACTTTATTGAGCAACGTTTTGTAGAAGAGGCTAGCTTAAAATATTCCGAACTTCATTCTAGTCTAATTAAAGCCAGGATGATTAGATTGCAACAAGTGGCTACAAATCCAGAACTACTCAAGAGTAAACTCTCGGATTTTGCAAAAGAACTTGGGGAAGATTTTTCTGCCCTTGAGGAAGAGGATTCACTTGCAATGTCAGATTTATTGAGATTCTATCATTCTGAGACTCCAACTAAGTTTGTCAAGGCTGCAGAAATTATTAAAGATATCATAGCAGAAGGAGGAAAGGTTGTCGTTTGGGCGGTGTTCATCAAAACAATTGAGACCTTGGCGGAGTACCTTAAAAGTGTCGGCATAGAGACCAGGTTACTATATGGTTCAACCCCAGTTGCTTCAGATGATATGACTGAAGAAGATGAATCATTTGAGAATACAAGAGAGGGTATTATAAAAGAGTTTCACAAAGCTGATAGTTCTTTTAGTGTTATTATAGCAAACCCATTTGCTGTAGCAGAGTCAATATCACTACATAAAGTTTGTCATAATGCTATCTACATAGAAAGGTCGTTCAATTGTGCCCACTTTATTCAATCTAAGGATAGGATTCACCGATATGGATTAAAAGAGGATGTAGTGACCAAATACTACTATATTCTTTCCGAGGACTCTATTGATCAAACAATAGACACTCGATTGCATATCAAAGAGAATAGAATGATTGGGTTAACTGAAGCTTCAGACATACCATTATTTGACAACCTAGGAGATGAAGGAGATGAAGATGTTAAAGCCATAATATCAGACTATGTTAAACGAAAGAATAAGCAGGTTTAGTAACATAGGTAATAGAGATGGGATTTTCTTTGTCTACAAGTCTCTTTTAAGTGGAGTTACATCTATTACCTCATTAAAGCAATTTGTCATGCACCATCCTGGGCATCTTGATGTCGAAGTTGATGCTACAATTATGCTATATGCAGACCTTAATATGTTAGTATATGATGAGGAGAATGACATCATATCATTGACAACAAGAAATCTGAAAGATCTGGAGCAATTTATCAATATTCTTTCTAAGAAATTGTTTGATTTTGCTGTTCGTGAAGGGATTCTTAATATTGATACTTTGTCATATGATATGCAAGTTGATCGCTTTTATATTGACAAGAAATGTATCTCGTTGCGATATGCTTGCATAAGAAATCTATTGATTAGTCTTGGTATCTTTGAACGTAGGAGTGATACCTCGTATTATGTATTTTCGGAATATGTAAATAAAGCCATCCCGCACATAAAAAATAAAAGAAAGTTATCTCAAGAGTTATTACTAAAAATACTGGAGCAAGAAGCTGAACAAGGTGTAGAAGGAGAAGCTTTTGTTCTGGAATATGAGAAGAGAAGATTGGCGGAAAGAGAAGACTTGGATGCGATAAAACAAGTGTCAATTATTGATGTCGGTGCTGGATATGATATTATATCATATGATGGTATCGATTCTACCAAACTTGATAGACTTATTGAAGTAAAAACTTTCAAAGGGAAACCACATTTCCATTGGTCTTTTAATGAAATGAATGAGGCGAAACTGAGAATGGATCACTACTATTTATATCTAGTGTCATATGATGAAATGAGAGAGGAGGGATATCATCCCATTATCATTAAGAATCCAATAAAATACTTTAAGGAGAACTCTGAATGGCAATCTAGTATTGACAGTATAATGATAAAGAAAGTATAGATAAACAATTTATAAGTTGTTGATATAAGCAACCCATTTGTCCAACAATATTAAGAAATTCTAAAACTATTGGGCAAATGGGTTGAATAATAAATACATACAAGTATTAGACTTACACCTCTAGATCCTTCAGTGGTGCTCCATAGTTGCAGTGGAGTCCCATAAAGCCACGTTTGATGCAGGGGAGTTTAAGTGTTTGGTAGTACTTATAGTCGTCATCTTCAGTGCAAAGATATTTATACCCGTAATGGGGCATATACTCCTTGAAGAATCGCACTAGATCTTTGAGAAGTTCGTGGCGGTTCTTCCTAAGTTCATAGCAAAACTCGCAACGGGCAATGATGATACTCCAGTCTGGGTAGTTGCCTACGCCTTCGCTGTACTCCCAAAAGCGGATATATATATCCAAACCTCCCTTATGAATACTGATGCAGATACCATTCTCGTTCCACATAACACTGCACGCATTTCTGTAGCCATATCTCTCGCATAGATAGAGATTGAAATCACTAATCAAATCATTGTAATTTGCTTTGTATTGATACATATCATTAAAAATTAAATTGTTAGACCTCGCTTGCGTTTCGGTTTCTTTTTCTTCTTTTTAAGCCGGTTGGCCTGTATCGCTTCCTCCGTATCATAATCCGTAGGAGAGGAAGTGAACAATCCCAGACTGATACCGGAATGATTCTCCTGCTGATATTCATGCCGTGATTCCTCGCGTATGGTTTCTGCCTGTACCTGACGTTGGTTCATGGTAGCAGAAAGAGCGTTATATCTCAACTCCTGGTCAATGTTCAGGAAACTGAACTGGCGGTCAATCTTGGAACCGCTAAAGGTCAGTTGGTCACATGTGAACTTGACACCTTGCATCTCTCCGGTCGTGCGACTTAGCTTCCATTGCGTATCAATTCCGTATCTCCGTAAGGCCAGTCGCAGTTCACTCCAGCTTCGGGCATTCGGAACTTCTCGTTTCAAGGCATGATAGATAAAATACTTAACCCTATCGTGATGGCGCAACCGCATGAAATTGACATGCTCTTTTCCTTCGGCAAAATGCAAGCGGTAACGAGCCGTCAGCATCTTACAAACTTTTTCATTTCGGTAGCGGTCGTTCTTGTCGCTGATGGTGCGACCGTCATTATCCACCCGGTTGTAAATGATGTGACAATGCGGATGGTTACGGTCGGTATGTCGGGCGATGATGAACTGCGTGTTCTCAATACCCATCAGTTTCATATAGTCATGGGCAATCTTCAGCATCAGCTCATCATCGTCACGGATGCGGTCCCCGTCCTCTGCGGAGAAGCTCAATGATATATGGCCGACCTTGTTCTTGACCTTGTCGTTCAGTAAAGTCTGCAACTCGAATTGCTCCGCTATTTCTTCGGGCGAACCGTAGACACCAACCGCTTTCAACAGGCGTGACTTATCTTCATTCAGCACATAGTTTACGCACCCGGAAAACGATGTGCCCTTTACAATTTTACCTATCATCCTTGAGCTTTTTTATAAGTTGTGAAATCTGTTGAACGGCAGTCTGGCACTCATCGGCCACACGATAAAAACCGTAAGCGTTGGCTCGTTTGGCAAGCTGGTTCAGGTTTGTGCTTTCTCCAATCAGTTTTCGGATGATGTCAAGATTTTCTCTCGTAATCCGTTCGCGCACCGTACCGTGTTCGATGAGTGAACGCACTACTTCGCTTTGACTGCGTTTACTGCGTCGGCTGAGTGCTCTGAGCCAGCCGAATTGTTCGTCTGTAAGACGGATTGTAACTGTATTTTTCTTATCCATAATATTTGCTTCTGAGATTAATAATTGTGACCATCGGGAGCCGTCTCACCTTCTTTTGAGGTGAGCAAATGGCCGGGAAATGTAATACACCGGCATAAACTTGCTCCAGTGAAAAAGAAGTGAATCAGACATCTGAAAGTCATTGTTTGAAAAGTCCTTTCCGGGTATGTTGAACCGTTGCTGAAAGAGGTGCTTTCTCCACATTAACAAGCTGCAAATCGAAAGTTTCGACCAGCGTTTTTAAGGCCGGATTCAACAGGATAAGACGATTGAAAATAGCCTCCTTTGTCTCTTCTCTCAGCAGAAAATCAGCAATGTCATAACCCGCATCCCGTTCTTCTTTTGTTGCGTTTCTTTCCATAAAATCGAAGAGAAAAACCTCTATCCCCAGGTTTCGGATCATCCCCATTTTACTGTTCCAATAGTCGGTTGCACCCAGGTCGGGGAAGAGCAGGACACGTCGGTTTCTCAATACGCTCATGGTATCCCGGTTGAACGCTCCGTTCTTTCCGCCTGAAGCAATCCAGAGATATTGCGGCAGATAGAAGCTGGATATCAAAGCACTTTTCTCACTCTCCACAAGGGCAACCGGACGCTGCTGGTCGGAGGTCAAAAGATGTTCACCAAACAGGCATTGCCGGAGGTTGAAATTCTCTTTCTTCAAAAGGGAATGTACCCACGTGATGTAGTTGTGCGGCTCTTTAATCCGTCTCCCGTTTTCAGAATTGTAGAGCATCACTTTTCCGGTGCGTACCCGTCCGGAAATATCGACCTGCCAGAAGACCGTAGCTCCCGGCCAATGCTTCGAGGTTCCCACATGGTAGCGCAACATCAGTTCTTCGGTAGCCTCCTGCCCGAAATGGAAACTCAGGAACTGAAACAGCTTGTTCTTGTGATACAGCTTCAGGGACTGCCTCATGATTTCCGGTTCAATGAAGGATGGCACAGGAGGCAGACTGATGCGAGGCTTTGACACCGGCACAAACTCTTCGTTCAATCGTTCCTTGGCAATCGGGTTTTCGTCAAAGTACATTTTGGGCGTATAGTTGTAGCCGCACTTCTGTTCATGGTTGCATCGCCCTACATAATCAGGAAAGTTTATTTGCTTTTCCGTATCAATGTATTTGGCGAAACAACTTTTGCGGTGGCAGTTCGGACATGTATGCCGGGTGCTGACACCTTTGTATGGTTCTAATGTGAATCTGTAGCTCATTTTTCTTTCTGTTTGGATGTTACTATGCACATTTTCGCAACTTCACAAACCCCTCGGTTGCGAAAATGTGCATAGTAACAGGTTTATTTACTGTATTCTCCATGATTCTCTTTTCTGAATAATGTTCCGATGTGGCGCTTTAGAAACATCTTGAAAGCATGCTCCTTCATCCCGTAACTTTCGGCAATGCCAATACCTTCTGCCGTTGTAAATCTATGAGGCAGGTTCAGGTAGATGTTGCGGTGCAATTCGCTCAACTGTTCCTGACTGACGGCAGTCTGCACTTTTACGGCTGTAGTCCGAAAATATTCAGTCAGCAGGATGGCACGGTTCACGCTTTCAAGGTCAATCGTATGCTTGTCGCACTCTCCGCAAGTCCATCGGGCAAGCTGGATAATCAGACAAAACCGGATAATGTAGATTTCCAGTTTACAATAAATGCCTACCAAGGCATCATTGCTTTCCATATCACATTGGCGAGCATTTTCGTGCTGCCAACCGTAAAGCCGCTGCTTGGCATCTTCATCGAATGGCAGACATTGAGGCTGCAACTCATTATTCTCGTCATGCGGACAATCCTGTGCAATCAGCTTGTCGATAATCTGTTGCCACTGGATTTCCAGTTCTTCAGGAGTTTCCCGGTCGTTCCATCTGCTTTTCAAGACAGATTCAGGCATCACGAAAAGAATACGGTCTATGAAACCGTTACTCGAACGCTCGCCCTTGACCAGTTCGCCCAGAATTTTCTTCTGGATGGTACCGATAACGGAGATATAGGGACGTCTGATAAAAATGGAACTTTGCGTACTCTTGCGGTCGGAAATTGTAGGCTTGGCATTGAACACCGAAAGCCAGAACTGTTCTTCCGAACCGTTATTGTAACGGTTGAAGTTCTTGAACCAGGCCGACAGTTCGTCCGACCAAAGGCAGAGCCCTCTGGGATTCTGGGCATGTATCAGGCTCAATCCTTCGGGAGTAATATCCGAAACAAGAAAGCGTCTGCGCACGGGAGCCTGCGGAAACTCATCCAGACCGGCTTCCAGGCGTTCCTTTTTACTCATGGACATAGTGCGTTCATACTCGGCATACAACTTCTGATATTCCTGATTCTGACGGTAATCGTGTTCAATGAACGGCTGGAAAGCGAAACTCAGCGGGTGACTCTTATTGGCTCCAGGGCGTCCAATCAGTGCCATGTACAGAATGGGACTTTCCTGCCAGTTGCGCTTCACCTGTACCAAATGGGAGTTGCCAATCCCAACGGCAATGGCCGCAAGGATAGCCGCAGCAACATAATCCACGGGATAGCCCTGACAATCGTGCAAACTGCTGATGATACGCTGGATCCTGATAGGAAAGATTTCTATCGGGAACTCACCGCCGGACATCCTGGCTCCGATGCGCACAGCCTCGCCGATAATACCTTCTGCTGTTAATTTGGAGGTTTCCATAGCCGTGCAGATCAAAAGTTATAACCTCCCTTTGGTTTGCGTTTCGCTCCATGTACTATCTCCGCAGCCTGTTCCTGGAGTGACATTGCCTGCATCTGCTTGCGCCCGGACTCAATCCATTGCAGCAACTCATCTTCATAGAAGTAGAGTTTCTTACCTTTTTTATAAGCTGGAATCAGTCCTTTACGTGCAAGCGTGTAAATGGTAGGCTTCGCTTTTCGTGTAATTTTACAGGCTTCGTCAATTTCAACAAGACGATGCTTGTCTAAAGAAGTTTGTGGCTGTAGTGCCGCCACCATTTGCCGGATTTGTTCCATCTGTTCTGTGAGATAACCTACCGCCTGCGGCAGCTTATCAAAAGTGATTTGTTCGTTTGCCATACGTACTCGTTTTTAATTGTTCGCTGGCAAAGGAAATTGGTGTTTTGATGGTGGAAAACATCACCGGAATATAACTGTGAGATAACTTTTGGTGGTGATTTTTCGTTGTAAGTAATTGATAATTAGACGATGTATTATGCTATATAGTGGCACTAATGGTAGTTATTGGTGTTTTTTGATAAGAAATAATGCCAACTATGAATATGCAAATAGAATTTAACAGTAGGTATATCAAAAATAAGATTTAACCACAATCTCACGACTGTGGTTAAACCTCAAATTAAACAATGTGTGGATATGAAATTGTATTATTTAATGTAATACTTCAAATTCTTGATAAATTCTAAGTTTATATGCGCTGAGTAATTCTTGCTGCAGTTTGAATGTCTGCAATCTGTACACCTTGCGCTACAAGAGTTTGTCGTATTTCATCGTAAACATTAGTTTCTAACGAGGTGTCAGATATAGTCATAATAATCGTAAATGGAATGCCTTCATTGTCTACAACATTAAAGTCTCTATCCTCTCTACTAACTCGTAGTTTCCAAGGACTGTAATGGGTAGTACCTCTTTTAAATTCTTTATGATAAACTTTAATGGGTTGCCATTTCATGTTTTCATTTATAAGTTGCCATTCATATTCTCCATGTTCCCTAACAGCTTCCTCCTTATAAAGTGGTTTTAAATAATATTGCGAAGTACCATCGCCTTTTGTTTGTGATAATGTAACATTCAGGTTTCCTCTAATCATTTCATCACCATAATTATAATCAATTGCAGGCGTGCTTACCAATGTGATCTTTACATCGCCATAACATTTGTTGTTCCGAATTAGACATTGAGGCCACATGAATTCAAAAACCATCTCTTTCTTTGGCTTAATACGTGATGCAAATACTAAATTTATAGAATATTGATCTCCATTTAGTATTTTGTGAGCAGAAGTAGGGATTCCGTAACCTATTAAATCTTTTAGCATTGTTTGATATTCAGGTCTATTAAAAGCAGATGGAATATGTGAATTTTGTACCATTAGAGCTATAAGGGTTTCTCTTGATACTGTTCCCTCTATTTGTTTTTCCACCAAAGCCATTGTTTTTGCTACAAGGGGGGCAGAAAAACTTGTTCCGCAATTATATGTAATATTACTATTATTATCTACGGAGTATAATCCTGTACCTATTTCAGGATCTATATATCCTAAACCTCCAATATGTACAAAATCAGGCTTTACTGTTAAGGTAGAACCTTTACCCCTGCAACTATATGATGTTAGGCCATTATTTGTTGGATTTAATGCTCCGACAGAAATGTTACGACAACTTTCTGCTGGCATATATACAATGTCATCATCACGCTTATTCCATTCTGTAATATTATCAATGGGATTATCACTCCATTCTGGACGAGAAGTCATAAGGTTGCCAGCTGAAATTACAAACACAATGTTGTACTTAACAGCTAATTCGTCAAGCGCTTTGGCAAATTCCCCGTAATCTGAAGACAGTCGAGTACAACGTATATTCATACTTAGATTAAAAATACGGACATCTGTGCGGCTTAATATTGTGGGGATGGCAACGTTAAGTTCTCCTAAAAAATCATCCAATGAATTTGGATAAACGGAGGAGAACTTATCTTTTTTGGGGAGCATACATAAGTCAATTATTTTACAACCATCGGGGTCCTGGCATACACTGGAGCTATTTAACAGCTGTCCGTTTACTAATAACCCAGTTATAAATGTACCGTGCGTAGTATCACGCATATTTACTGATATATTGTCCCAGTCATCAATAATCCATGGGGCGTATATTGCCGATATGCCAGTATCTACAACTGCAATCGTTGGATAATCTGATTCAGATGAAGGTTGTGGTATAATTAACTCTTCAGTACCATCAATGTTGAACGATGGTATTGGATTGCTTTCGACAATTGGTACAATATCAATACTTTTAACTATAGGATGCCCTGAAATAAACTCTAACAATGACACATACTTCTCTATGTCATGTGTAACCTCAGCGGTTGAGTTATGTTGAATAGAATCAAACAACGAAACAGTGACATCTTCTTTGTCCGTTAATAATAGTATGAATTTTGTGTCAGAAGATAGAATTTTAGAGCGATATATACATAATCCAGTATGAGTCTTGAGCCCATTAATAAAACTTGAATGTAATTTATATTCCTCCTCCATTAATGTATCCCAATTCTGCTGTGGAATTGGCTTGTCAAACAATTCAATCAAGAATTGACATGTTCCGTATTTCTCTATCCAAGAGTGAATGTCTTCTAAGTTTATTTTTAATTTATCTTCTGCTCCATATGGAATGATACTATCAATTGTGCCAACTTCACATCGCCACTCGCTAGGTCTATCCATGAGAATGCCTTCTTTATTCGGACTTCTACGTGGCTCATCCTCTGCGTGCTCTATAATTCCATTTTTTATTAAAGATGCAGACTCAGCGGACAGTCGTACCAGCATTTCACCCTGACGTAATCCACCAACCATAGTACATCCGTTATTAGTTGTAAAGATTTTTCCTAAAGGTCTATGGCTTTTAGCCCATGCATTTGTTATTAATCTTACTTTTGTGTATCCGATTGATGAATACTGATTCTCTGAAAAGGCTACACTAACTGAGTCTAACTGTGTTGTTATTTTTTCTTTGTGCGAAGAAAATAATTCATTCTTGCCACTGTAAAAATCTTTACGGCTACCTCCAGGGTGAGGTAGAACTTCTTGAATATATCTGTCACTATCTAAAATGACTTGTACTGGAAAATTTGCCATATAATTATTCTTTATTATTTTTTTGAATCATCTTGCAAAATGATGAGGGTGTCATATTAAAAATTTCAGCTATATCTTTTTGCTTTAATTCTGGTGATGATGCTTTAAGACTCGCATAAATATCATCAGGGGCTTTAGTAATAATTTCTTTCACTTTATCACTAATCCTTCCAGTATTTAAAAGAGTATAGCGTTGCATTAGATGATATAAGCATTCATTTTTATATTCATCTATAATACTCATTCGTTTCAACCAATTTGAAAGTTTCTGAATATCTGCTCCAGAACAATCTTGTATACACCACGATAAGAATGATATTTCAGCCTCATTGTACTTTAATGGAGTAATGAAATTTTTCAACAATAATGGTATAATAGAAGGTGACGGTTTAGGTATTTCTATCTGCACATCGAATCTTCTCCATATTGCAGGATCTAATAATTGTTCATGGTTCGTAACTCCAATAGTAAATCCGATTTCATCTCTAGAGTCAAGACATTGCAATAAAGTATTAACTATGCGCTTAACTTCTCCTACTTCTTGAGGGTCATTTCGCAATTTTGCTATAGCGTCAAATTCATCTAAAAGAAGTATACATTTATACCTATTTGCAAAAGCAAACAGATTTCCAATATTACGGGAACTGGTTCCCAAGAATGAAGATACTATGCCATCCAGTTTTGCCAGTACTATAGGTAATCCTAATTGCTTTGCTATCCATTTTGCTAGATGCGTCTTTCCTGTTCCTGGTAAACCATATATAAGGCATGAACGAGATGGTGTAGCGTTCATCTTTATTAATTTATCATAGTTTGACCATTCAAGTATAACGGAATCGACTGCCTCTTTTATAAATGTGTCAAAAATGGGTTCTGTGGAAGGTAGTTCATCCACATAGATAACATCCAGAATGGGAGCAGATGTTTCTTTATCAACAGGTATAATCGTTTTAGGTGTTAAGGTCTCACCTTGCAAACAAGATGAAAATGTAATAACACTTGAATGTAGAACTTCTTTATTTTTTGCATTATTAAGCATCTTTTCTAATGCTTTTGCCTCATCAATATTGCCGTCAGCACGATATGCAGATATAAGTCTCTCAATTTGATGAGTTATAACATCTAAATCAGAGGAAAAACATGCTCGACAAAGTGATTGGATAATATTAAAATATGGTGCCATCTTGTTTTATATAGTTTGATTTCACACAAAGGTAATATAATTTCTATTTAACACAAAATAATTTCCAATATTTATTATATAATTTCCGTTTTGATTATATATATTTCTCGTTCTGCTATATTAAATGACTCGCAAAATCATTTATCTTACTCCATCTTTTTCATCCAGTTTAATCCTGCACGTAGTTTCTCTATGTGACATTTTACGCTCAATTGTTGAGATCTCCAAGTCACGAAGGGTGTGGGCAAAAACATTCTTAATGAAGGTAGCGGTATGAATGCGCTTTTTGCTGAACGCTTTACCAATATTCCATCCAAAGTGCATAATATCAATGCTTTTAAGTTGTGAATCTACTTTTACGGGCGATATCTTTTGTAAGGTATCGCCTGAACTATATTCTACGATGTATGCACATAGACGGTTGAGATCTTCTTGACTCATATAGGCAACCATGGTTTGCTTAGTATAGTTGAGCACCTTTTCTAATTTGGTTTGAATAGCACGATTATTTTCTGCGATAGCATTGGTTCGCATAACTTCATATTCTGAAGGTTCAGAGATTGTTTCTTCAGCGGCCGGAGCAGGGTCAATGATATTGGGAATAGCCTGATTTGAATCTTCAATTGTAAGGGCTTCCGGAACAGAAACGGTATCATTGTGATTTTTCATCGTTTGAAAAGCAGAGAAACGCAATAGAAAAGCTTCTATGCGTGGCAGCAGAAACATATTGAAAGTTGTCTGTAAACTGGCATAGATCGCCATCAAGACAATTACTGTTGCAAAAAATGCAACACTGCTACTGAAATCGTCAACACCTTTGGATAAAATAAACTGACGAGCTAAAACGCCAACAACAAGAGTACCTACCAATACAAGGGAATAGAGTGCTATATGTTCTATACTTTTCTGATTCATAGTGATATTTGCTAATTGTTTGTGCGCAAATATATGTCATTTCATAAATACCATGTTATAAATCCAAGAAAGTGGCAGCATTTGTCCTCGATATGGTACTTATTTCTATACCATCTATGCCACAATAGAATAAAAAAGAAGAGTCCAACTAGGTTTTAACCACATGTCGGACTCGTCTTACGTTACAGAGCTTTATACTATTTCAGTGAAATCTTATTCGCCGTCTCTCGCTTCTTGGAATTGACCAAATCAGCATAGATTTGAGTGGTAGTGACATTCTTATGCGTCAGCATCTTCGATACTGTGTAAATGTCTGTGCCTAAAGAGATTTGGATGACCGCATACGAGTGCCTAAAGCAGTGGAAAGTTATGTGCTTTCTGATTCCGGCTTCGGCAATCCACTGTTTCAAGGGATGATGGGTCATGGAACGGGTTAGGCCTTTGAATACTTTTCCGGTGCCCCATTCGCCACACAACTCCAGTGCTTCATGACTGATAGGGAGGGTAGCCTCGGTTTCTGTTTTCTCGGTACAGATACGAATATAGTAGCCTTGGTCTGGGCCAACCTCAAAATCACGCCAATCCAGCTTCAGAATATCACTAATACGGAGACCGGTCATGCAGGCAAACAGGGAGGCCTGTTTCAAGACTGGAATCTTGCAGGGTGTAGCTGCCAATTTCTTGACTTCATCAAGTGTCAGATACTCTTTCTTGACCTCTTTCCATTCGATCTTTTCCAGAAAGTCGTTCAAGTTCTCACGCAACATCTTCTCTTTATAGGCTATTTTCAATAAGGCACGGAACGTCGAATAATAACCTGCTGCCGAATTGCGCGAGATATAAGCATTGGGATGATTGATCTGTTTGCATTTGAGCAGGTAATCCCTGAATTTCTCGCACAGTTCTACGGTGACATCGCCAAAGGTGCATTTGCCGCCGACAAATTTCTCGAAGTGGTTGTAAACACAATCCCATTTCTCGTACTTCTCCCGTGCCTTTGTCCGGAAGTAGGCGAGGAAATCTACCTTTTGCTTGTTCTTGTCCAGGAACCCGAATTCCTCATTGATAAGCGACTGGACACGGATACAGCGGATTGCCTCTGCCTTGTTCAGCATATCCTGATTGAACATTCTTTGCTGCTCGTTCTTCGGCTTGGCATAAATGTAGATACCGAGGAATTCCCGGCGACTCATCTTCATCGTGTAAGGATTGCGGATGGCCGGATAATAATCCAGATAAAGAGATATGCGGTCGTTACGCAATGGCTTTTGTCTCAAAGTTACGTTGGTGCATGTAAGTGTCATAGCTATATTGTTTTTTGATTAATACTTGTTTTTGTTGCAAATAAAATAGGTGTTCTAATGGTGGTATTTATCACCGGAAAATAACTTTCGGCTCATTACTATCTTTGGAGGCTCAAAGAACTTGTCCAGCTCTGCCCGCAGTATTTTGGTATATTTACCGACCTTGATGCGGGGAATATTATGGTATTTCACATAATGGTAGAGTTGGTCTCGTGTCAGATTGAATCGTTCCATCGCTTCGGCAATGGTGTAGTATTTGGGCTCTTCTGGAGCTATGAGACCTTTGGCAATGTCCACATGCTTTTTGGAGTAGTACACCATGATGCCGACCTTCTTCTTGGGAATGGCATTCTTTGAAACAAAAGAATAGATGGCCGTCAGTGTCATACCGAACTTCTCCTGCATATCTTGCGTGCTGTACCATTCCTTGATTTCAGGATCGGGAGCTTTCTTTGCAAAGTAGTCATCAATATGCTTTTTGCTCCAATAGGTTTTACCACGGTGAAAGGTTCGTGGAATATTATGTTCCTTAGCGATGTGAAATATCCAAGAATCCTTTACGCCATACTTTTCCTTTACTTCAGCTGTGGTGTAGAAATCTGATATTGGAGTTTTCTCTTTGGGCTTATTCTCATTATTGGAAGCAATAATGTAGTCGAACATCTTATCAATATCCGAACGCCGTACAAGAGTTTTCCCATCAAATCTGACCGCTTTGATTTTCGCGTTTTTGATATACCGATAAATTGAGGTACGGCCTACACCTAAAAATGCGGCAACTTCAGTAGGGGTTAAGAACTCTTTTTCAGAATTAGGTTTTAATTCTGCATCATGTTTCAAGTGGAATTCTTGAATTCGTTTTTTTCTAACTCGATCTTTGTATGCGAGGTTTGCGCACCTGTGTGAACAGTATGCGGTAGTAATCTTGTGGGCGGTAAAAATGGTGCCACACCACTCGCATTTCTTTTGAATTTCAATGTTACTAGCCATTTTAATTATCTTTTTAGTTCGCCAAATCTGTTTCATTGCGTACCACAGCGTTCCAAGGCGTTCCAGGTTATCCACCATCTGGCAGACAGTAAACCCGGCTTTTGGCTTGTGAGGTACACAGGAGGTACAAAAAATGGCGTAAAAAGGCTTAGCAACGATTATCAACGATACTTGAGCAACAAAAAAGGCGCCCGTAAAGAGCGCCATATTAATCGATTATAATCAATTTAACTACTTGATAATCAAATGTTTATTTGCCGATGCAAAACTTGGAAAATATGGTCCCAAGTATTTCGTCAGTAGAGATTTGACCGGTGATTTCTCCGAGGTAGTGCATGCATTCTCTAATGTCTTGGGCGAGGAAGTCTCCGGAGAGGCCGGATTGTAGACCGTTGAGGGTACGTAGGATTGCGTCGTGGGCATTTAGCAGGGCTTCGTAATGACGTGCGTTGGTGACGATAATGTCATTTTCGCCAGTTTGTGTTGACTGTATGGTATCTGTAAGCTGTTTTTCGAGTACGTCGATATTTTGGACATGTGAAGCTGAAAGAAAGATGAACGAAGTGTTGGGCTTTTCACGAGTGAGGCGTTTGTATAGGTCTGTGAGCTGTTGTTGGGTTGCGGATCCGATCTTATCTATTTTGTTAAAGGCAACGATGAGGCGTTTATCTGTGCAGTGGGGGAGGACTCTTCCAGCGATTTTTTCAATGTCTTGTGTCGATCCAGTGGCATCAATAAGCCAGATGACGATGTGGGCTTGATCTAGTTTTTGGAAGGTGCGTTCGATCCCCATATTCTCGATGGCATCGTGCGTTTCCCGTATACCGGCAGTGTCGATAAAGCGGAAAGTAATTCCTTGTAATACGACGGTATCTTCGATGACATCGCGGGTTGTACCGTGTATGTCCGAGACGATGGCTTTATCTTCTTTGACAAGGCGGTTGAGCAGTGTCGATTTCCCGGCGTTGGTTTCTCCTATAATGGCAGTAGGTACACCGTTTTTGATGGCATTGCCGAGTGTGAACGAATCGGAAAGGCGCTTAATGACTCGTTCTATTTCACTGGCGAGGTCGGTTAGTTTCTCCCGATCGGCAAATTCTACTTCTTCTTCGCTGAAATCAAGTTCGAGTTCAACGAGCGAGGCGAATGTGAGTAGTTTTTCCCGTAGTTGGATAAGTTCTCGGCTGAATCCTCCACGCATTTGTTGCATAGCTAAACGATGCGAGGCCGCCGAGGTGGAAGCGATAAGGTCGGCCACGGCTTCGGCTTGTGAGAGGTCAAGTTTCCCATTGGTAAAAGCCCTACGGGTAAATTCTCCCGGTTGGGCCAGGCGGCAGCCTGCTCGCAATAGAAGGCTGATGATTTGTTGTTGAATGTAAATCGACCCGTGGCAGGATATCTCGACTGTATCTTCTCCTGTAAATGAATGGGGGGCGATGAAAAGCGTAACGACTACATCGTCAATGGGAGTTTCGTTCTCATCGGCGATTGTTCCGTAGTGTGCTGTATTGGGCTTTGCTTCGGATAGTTTTTTCTTGTTTGCGGTGTGAAATATACGATCGGTTATAATGATAGCGTTTGTTCCGCTTATGCGAATTACGGCAATACCTCCCATACCGGGAGCGGTAGAGATGGCGCAAATCGTATCTTCGGGTATTGGCTTGTTTAGTTTAAGTTCCATATTTCAAGGGATAGGTCGCTTTCTATTTTATGTTCAATACTGTCGGGTAAGTTGTGGAAAAAATCTATTCCGGTCACTCGTTCCACACTGTCGATGGTGATTGCCAACTCTTTTAGAGACGGTTGTTCCGCTTCATTGTCGAATATAAATGCGATTCCTCTGGGCGTGCCGGTATACGGAACAGCGACTACTTTGAAAAAGCGGGCAGGGACGACTATCTCGTGTCGTCCGATTGTCTTTCTCGGAGTAGAAACGATGGGTCCGCAAGTAATGAGTAGTGCACTGTCTCGTTGTACCCATTCACGTATTTGTTCTTCCAGTTCTTTCCAGCGGCCTCGGTTTAATTCGGGAATTTGCGGACAGATATTTGAGAGCAGGAATGATTCTTCCATTGCTGTTTCGTTCCATTTCATATCGGCAGCCGGAGCCATATGTCCTCGGTCGTATCCGATATGCGTGTAATCACGGGTGTCTATCATTGTGCCCACTACATCGTAGTCGGGGGTAAATCGGTTGTTGCGTGTAGCACTACCTTGCAGTTCGTCTCGTAGTAATTCGTAACTTACCCAATTGGGTTGTTTCCAATGGGAGTTATACGAGACCGTGTAGCCCGTACGGTATAATATTTGTTCCGGTGTACCTTCGGGAGTATGGGCCATTTCAGCATCTTTTACATGACAAAGAGAGTTTGTAAACAATTGTTGAGGATTTTGGGGTTGTTGAGCTTGTTTTATTAGCCACCATATACTGTATGTAACGAGTAACAGCAGAAATAAAGCCCCCCAATTATTTATTTTTTTACTGTTCGATTTTTTCTTTTTTCTCTTTTTAGCCATATCCTCCACTTTTGAATGTGGTCGTGCAAATGTAAGAAAAAATTTTTTTACCTTTGTTCGTCGGTTGGATAATCCATCGACTTAGGTTTAGATCAAGAAAAACCAATAAAAATATATACGATGAATTTAGTAGATCGTTTCCTTCATTATGTGAGCTTCGATACTCAGTCGGACGAGCTTACAAACTTGACTCCCAGTACACCGGGACAGATGCTGTTTGCCCAAAAACTAGCCGAGGAGTTGGAGCGTATAGGCCTTACCGAGGTGACGCTCGATGATAACGGGTATCTTATGGCCTCATTGCCTTCAAATATCGATAAAGATGTCCCGGTGGTAGGATTTATAGCCCATTTGGATACTAGTCCCGATATGTCGGGACGGCATGTGAGTCCGCGGATTGTTAAAAATTACGATGGTAAGGATATTGTATTGTGTGCAGAGGAAGATATCGTATTGAAACCTTCGGAGTTTCCCGAACTACATCATTATATAGGTCAAGACCTTATTGTTACGAATGGGAAGACTTTGTTGGGGGCAGACGATAAAGCAGGTATTGCCGAAATTGTGACAGCGATGGAGTATCTTTTGAAACACCCGGAGATTAAACATGGCAAGATACGCATTGCATTCAATCCTGACGAGGAGATAGGCAAAGGAGCGCACAAGTTTGATGTTAAAGCCTTTGGAGCAGATTGGGCCTATACGATGGATGGTGGTGAAATAGGCGAATTGGAGTATGAAAACTTTAATGCGGCTGTGGCTCGAGTGACTTTCAAAGGCCGTAACGTTCACCCGGGATATGCCAAACATAAAATGATAAATTCGATTCGCATAGCCAATCAATATGCTATTATGTTGCCGCGTTGGGAAACTCCCGAACATACCGAAGGTTATGAAGGTTTTTATCATTTGATTTCGTTCGAGGGCAGTGTGGAGAAGACGGTATTGACTTATATTATTCGTGACCATGATCGAGATCGTTTCGAACGCCGTAAGAAGGAACTCGAACATTTAACTCGTAAAATAAATAACGAGTTTCCGGGTTGTGCCAGTATCGAAATAAACGACCAATACTATAATATGCGTGAGAAGGTCGAACCTGTGATGCATATCGTCGATTTGGTATCCGAGGCTATGAGGACCGTAGATGTTGTGCCGATGGTGAAGCCTGTACGTGGCGGAACCGATGGAGCGCAATTGTCGTTCAAAGGATTGCCTTGTCCCAATATTTTCGCCGGTGGGTTGAACTTCCACGGGCGTTATGAATTCGTGCCCATACAGTCTATGGAAAAAGCTACCGAGGTGATTGTGCAAATTGCCAGAATGGTAGTCGAGAAATAATAATCTTTGTCGGGTTTGGACAGATATGGAAATTATTTTTCATATCTGTTCCTTTTATTTCATAGCGAAAAGTTCATGTCAGGCACACTCATTGTTCTTACAGGGCCTACCGGGGTGGGAAAGACCGAGCTTAGCCTTCAATTGGCAGAGCGGTATGCTTGTCCTATTGTGTCGGCCGATAGTCGGCAGTTCTATGGCGATATACCTATTGGAACGGCGGCTCCTACAATCGAGCAACTGTCGAGGGTCGAACATTATTTCGTAGGGCAGTTGGCGTTGTCTGACTATTATAGTGCTTCGTGTTATGAAGAAGACGTCTTGAAGCTGCTCGATAAACTTTTCAAGGCAAATGACTATGTCCTATTGACAGGAGGCTCTATGTTGTATATCGATGCGGTTTGTAAAGGTATCGACGAGATACCTACCATTACCGACAAGATACGTCGTGAAGTTGCGGCGCATTACGAGAAAGTGGGTTTAGCCGCCCTTTGCGAAGAGCTTAAAGTGCTCGATCCAGTATATTATGCAGAGGTTGATTTGAATAATCACAAGCGGGTGATTCATGCGATAGAGATTTGCCGACAGACCGGTGGCCGATACAGTGATCTGCGTACTCGTCGGGTGAAATCCCGCCCTTTCCGAATTATAAAAATAGGATTGATTCGTCCACGGGAAGAGCTATTCGAGCGGATAAGTCAGAGAGTGGAGCAGATGATTGCCGATGGCTTGGTCGATGAAGCTCGAAGGGTATATCCTTATCGTCATCTTAATTCTTTAAATACAGTGGGCTATAAAGAGTTGTTCGCTTATTTCGATGGGAAGATGACCTTAGAAGAGGCTGTCGAGAAAATCAAGAGAAATACCCGGGTCTATTCCAAGAAACAAGTCACATGGTATAAAAAAGATCTCGATATGAAGTGGTTCTCCCCAGATGATAAGGACGAGATTATCGCATATATCAACGAGAATTCTGTTTCGTGAAAGACTACTCGATGTTTGTTTATGCGTGATCTTCAATCGGCTGTCGAATGGTATCTATACAGATTTATATCTATAAAGTTATGAGAATATTGAAGCCTTTTATGTTACTAGCTGTTATTGGTGTTTTATATTCCTGTGCAGCTGTTCATTTGCAGACTTATCGCAATGGCTATATCATGGATAAGAATAATGTAGTTGTCGGGTACTATTCGAATGGGCATGTCCTCGATTTGGAAAAGAATATCATCGGATACTATGCAAACGGGTATATTTACGATACTCGCCATGAGGTTATAGGAAATTATGTAAATGGATATATAAAGAACCTGAAATTAAAATAGGTCTGATGTAAATTTCACGTTCTTATTTATTTGAAGGTTGGGTTCACGGGCTCTATGTGGTACTCCGTCACTCCTTTGTTGTATTTTGAAAATATCTCATGGGCTTTTTCCACGAATCCTTTCAGATGAGGCCGATGGGGATGCTCTTTCAATTCTTGTATCGCAGGTACTACCCGGAAGTTTTCTTTTTGTATAGTTGGTCGTCGGGTATAAACGAGTGTGTGTTGTGCCGATTGTAACAGTATTTTTCCCGTGATATCCCGTCGGATAACAACCTTTACCATTGCTCCGCCTACCGTATCGCGGGTTTTCATATTGGAGATGAAATTCCCCAGTGAATAGACGATGAGGGCACAAGGGTTCCCTTGTTCGTCGTATCGTAATTCCATAGGTTGTATCACGTGTGGGTGGGCTCCTATAATCAGTTGTACTCCTTCTTTCGCCAAAAAGTCTGCCAAATCTTCTTGTCGTTTGTTCGGCAACAGTTGGTATTCATCGCCCCAATGTAGGCAGGCAACGATAAGGTCGGCACTCAACGTTTTAGCACGAAAAATGTCTTTTTTTATTTTTTCTTCGTCTATGTAATTGACAATTAATGGAGAGTGTGGCGTAAATCCATTCGTTCCGTACGTGTAATTCAGAAAGGCGATTCGTATTCCTTTTATAGAGGTTATGAACGGATAGAATCTTTCGAATGAGTCTTTTGAATCGTAGGTCCCTATATGGTCTGCTCCGATAGAGTCGAGTATATGCAATGTGCGTATAGCCCCTCGGGTATAACGGTCGAGACAGTGATTGTTGGCGGTAAGGAAAAGGTCGAATCCTGCGTTTTGTAATGCGATTGGAAATTCGTCCGGCGCAGAAAAACAGGGATAACCGGTGTAAGGTTGTCCGCCGATGGGCGATTCTAAATTGACGACTGCATAATCCGCCGCAGCTATTTCGTGAGTAATGTCTGCAAAACAAGGTGAATAATCGTATGCCTCGCCTTGTTTTGCAGATTGTATTTGGGCTTTATGTTGCATAGCATCGCCAGCGAAAAGAAGAGAAACCTCGGTAGCGGGTACTGCCGGAGCTTGTCCTAAAATGAGCGGTGCTAAAAAGGATATGAGCCCTATCATACGAGTTTAGGGATAGATTGCTTTTTTCCCAGCCAACAGGGTGTTACGCATGAGCGACACGATAGTCATAGGGCCTACTCCGCCGGGAACGGGGGTGATAAAAGAGCACTTGGGAGCTACTTCGTCGAATTTTACGTCTCCGGTGAGCTTGAATCCCGATTTTTTTGTAGCATCGGGAACTCGGGTCGTACCCACATCAATGATTACGACACCCTCTTTTACCATATCGGCAGTGACGAATTCGGGAGAACCGAGTGCGGCGATAATAATGTCGGCCGTACGGCATATCTCTTTGATGTTGGGGGTTGCACTATGACATACGGTTACCGTGGCATTGCCCGGATAAGCCTTTTGCATCATGAGTGTAGCTACCGGTTTGCCAACAATGTTGCTTCGTCCCAGTACCACACAATGTTTTCCTTTGGTCTCTATTTCGTAGCGGGCAAGCAACTCCATGATTCCGGCGGGTGTAGCCGATACGAAACAGGGCAACCCGATGGACATGCGCCCTACATTGACCGGGTGAAATCCGTCGACATCTTTCCGGTAGTCGATAGCTTCGATCACCTTTTGTTCCGAGATGTGTTTGGGCAAGGGTAGTTGGACGATAAATCCGTCGATATCGGGGTCGTTGTTCAGTTCGTTTACTTTGTTCAAGAGCTCTTCTTCGGTAACATCGCTTTCATAGCGAACGAGAGTCGATTTGAACCCGCATTGTTCGCAGGCTTTTACTTTGTGCGCCACGTATGTTTCACTCCCACCGTCGTGTCCCACCAGAACAGCTGCTAAATGAGGCCGTTTGCCTCCGGCACTGCAAATATATTCTACCTCTTGGGCGATTTCTTGTTTTATACGGTCGGCCACCGCTTTTCCATCGATTAGTTGCATAATATTGAGGTTTTGTAAAAAAACTACCGGACACACTCCCTTTTTTGCCTATCGGCAATCGATTAGAATCGGGAGTGTATCCGGTAGTTTCATGTTGAGTGATTAAAATTATCTTCTTTTGAATCCTTTCATCATGGCTCCTTTGTTTTGGGTAACCATTCGCATCATTTTGCGGGTTTGGTCGAACTGCTTGATAAGTCGGTTCACCTCTTGTATCGAAGTTCCGCTACCTGCGGCGATACGTTGTCGGCGGCTACCGTTGAGCAGTTCGGGGTTGCTGCGTTCTTTGGGGGTCATCGAGTAAATAATCGCTTCGATACTTTTGAAAGCATTGTCATCGATGTCCATGTCCTTGATCGCTTTTCCCACACCGGGAATCATAGAAGCCAAATCTTTGAGATTACCCATTTTTTTGATTTGGTGTATCTGGCTGAGGAAGTCGTTAAAGTCGAATTGGTTTTTGGCAATTTTCTTTTGTAATCGTTTGGCTTCTTCCTCGTCGTATTGTTCTTGGGCTCGTTCTACCAAAGAGACGATATCGCCCATACCCAAGATACGGTCGGCCATACGAGCCGGGTGGAAGTAATCTATGGCTTCGAGTTTTTCGCCGGTTCCTACAAATTTGATGGGCTTGTCGACTACGGTGCGGATAGAGAGTGCCGCACCGCCACGGGTGTCGCCGTCCAATTTGGTGAGAACTACTCCGTCGAAATCGAGACGATCGTTAAATTCTTTGGCTGTGTTGACCGCGTCTTGTCCGGTCATGGAGTCAACGACGAACAAGGTCTCGGTCGGGTTGATTTTTTTCTTGATAGCCTCGATTTCGTTCATCATTTGCTCGTCGATAGCCAAACGTCCTGCCGTGTCGACGATAACCAAATCGAAATGATTTTCTTTGGCATATTTTACGGCATTGGCGGAAATGCTCACAGGGTCTTTGCTGTCTTCCTCGGTATAAACCGGTACATCGATTTGTTCACCTAAGACCTTTAATTGCTCGATAGCGGCAGGGCGATATACGTCGCAAGCGACCAGCAAGGGGCGTTTCCCTTTTTTCGATTTTAACATTTTTGCTAACTTACCGGAGAACGTGGTTTTACCCGAACCCTGCAATCCCGACATGAGGATAATCGACGGATTTTGCGACAGGTTTACTTCGGCGGTTTCTCCACCCATCAAGGTCGCCAGTTCGTCGTGTACGATCTTCACCATCAATTGTCCCGGCTTCACGGCGGTGAGTACGTCTTGCCCCAATGCTTTGGTTTTTACCGTGTCGGTAAATTGTTTGGCTACTTTGTAGTTGACATCGGCATCGAGCAGTGCGCGTCGCACGTCTTTCAGTGTTTCGGCGACGTTGATTTCGGTGATTTTACCTTCACCTTTCAGTATTTTAAAAGACCGTTCGAGTCTTTCACTAAGGTTTTCAAACATAGTTTTATAACAATATTTTTACACAGATGGATAAATCGTTGCGAAATTACTCAAAATCGTCGGAATATGCGAATAAAAATATAAGAATAACATCTTTGAACATACGGCGGTATATAAGAAAGTCGGTATGTGAGTAGAAATTTGAATTTAAAATATAGGTATTTAAAAAATATTTACTATTATTGTGTTTGGATAAAAAATGAGAAGAACGTAAATCTTTGGTGAACAAGAAATGACCGTTTTTTTGTGAATAGAATATTGATTTTAATGACGAGTATATGAAAAAGTTTTTTCAAGTTTTAGGAATTGTCACTTTACTTTTAGTGGGATTGTATTATATAGAGGAATGTTCTGGAAAAAAAGATCAATCGGAAGCGGTAGAAGATGTACAAGATGACTTGGAGATGAAAAAGTCTGTTCACTTGAAATTTAAAGGTGTACCCATAGACGGGACATTGAAAGAATTTATTTCTCGAATGGAGCGTAAAGGGTTTGAACATCGTTCGTCGTATGATTCAAAGGAACGGCTGGTGAGTGACTTTGCAGGAATTAAACAGTGTACGGTTTATGTGGAAACACTTGATAATAGCGATTTGGTATCTCGCATTATTGTTGAGTTTCCCAAACAGGAACGATGGGAGGAATTGTTTGACAATTATAAAAACTTGAAAAGTATGCTTATGGAAAAATATGGAAACTTTTCATCGTGTGTTGAACGATTTCAAAATTCCTATATTAGAACAGATGAAGATCGTATGCGTGCCGTTCATATGGGTGAATGTATGTATAAGACCAATTTTTCGATTGCCGAGGGAGATATTACACTTAGTATAGATTATGAAGAATGGAGGCAGGGGTTTGTCGTATTGAAATATCAAGATAAAATAAACAGTGCGATAATTAGAGAAGCTGCGATAGAAGATTTGTAGTAAAAACAACGGAGTTGATAAAATTTTTACTATTTTTGTAGACGGAGAGGGAAGACTTTCTCCAAGACATGTTAGAAAAAAAGAAGCGTTATGCTTATCTTGTAACTTGAGAACCTAGGAAATTCGCGAGTCGTAACACAAGAGATGGCATAGTGGCTCTCACGCTATGGCGTGAGCTGCTATTATCACATTCGTGTTACGGGTTTTCCTAGGACCTTCAAGTTAGAACGTGGCATTTGCAGTCTCACGCTTCGTGTATAAAAACGGTCCTTGTGGAGACTGGGGGACGAAAGAAAATTTTTATATGAAAAAACTTATTTTTTTATTACTAATTGTAATAGGTTTTTCTTCTTGCGTATTAAATAGAACATATATTAGTGATTACAGGGAGCAAATTCGTTTGATGAAAGCTAATTTCCCAGAAATTTATGAATTGTACCGTCAAGGTGATGTTATTATAACTTCTGTTTATACTTATGAAAAAGACGGTCAAGAGAGGGTACATATAGAGTATCGTTATAGATAATCTATTATATAAATATTATCATACTCTGTTTGAGAATAGAATATGTGTAATTATATGAAAATATGTGATTCCGAACCGTTATATCTTCTTCACTTTCCAGTTCGTTTTTTTGAAAAAGAGGAACGATAGGAATAGTTTGAATCCCCAATAGACGTACTCTACTGTCCAACAAAAGGCTATGTCTACTTGAAGGGTAACGATAATCCAATAAATAGCCAGCGTATAGAAAACGATCGTGGTCATTTCGATGAGAAAAGCCGTACGAGTGTCGCCGGTTCCCGATACAGATTGAAAGAGTATATTTCCCGGTAGGGCTATAAGGTAGAACGACGACATGACATAGACCGAATGTGTACATTCGGCGATAAGCGAGCTATCGTTGGTATAGATGAGGAGTATCCAATGAGGAGCTAAGCATAGCAAGGCAATGAGGGGTAATACTATGGCGTAACACATTTTGACGATACGCCGCATGATTGGAATTACATCGTCGGCACGGCGGGCTCCCATAGCATTGCTCACGAGGGTACAGGCTGTCGCTCCAAAAGCATTGACCGGCATGAACAGCAGGGTAGAGGTACTGCGGATAATGTTGGAAATGGCCAGTGGAAGTTCTCCCAAGTGTTCGACGGCTACGAAAAAGAGAAACCATGTGCCTATGGTGAGAAAGTAGAGAATCATGCTCCATACCGATACATTCAGTATTTCGCGAATGAGGCCGAATCCTCCGGAACGAAATCGGAACAGTTGGTATTTTCCCCGATCTATATAAAAGAACGTGTAGAGGAAAAAGTGCAATGCGGCTGTCGCTTCTGCCAAAACGGATCCAAGTGCAGCTCCGGCAATACCCATTTCGGGTGCACCGAAGTGCCCGAATACAAAAATGTAGTTGAATACGACATTGGCGACAGTCATGATGACTGCATTTATCATCAGTACTTTGGTGCGGGTGACAGCTACGAAAAAGGCCCGGAACATCACACCGATAGAAGTGAACAGGAGCCCGAATATCCGATATTGCATGTAATCTTCTCCGGCTTGACATACGGCAGTGGAGGAGATGAGGCCTTTCAACATCTGTGGGGTCCCTATAAGAGACGCGAAGATGAGAATTATTGAAAATATCTCCAAAAAGAGAATACCTTGCCCCATGATAGGACCCAAAGTCCCATATTTGGCTTCACCGTTTCTACGAGCCATGAGAATTTGTGCTCCGGTGCTAAATCCGAAAGTGACCATGTAGAAAGCAAGATACAATACTCCGGCTAAGGCGGAGGCTCCTAATTCTACTTGTCCGACACGCCCCATAAAAGCCGTATCGGTGATGTTGATGAGATTTTGTACAAAAAGGCTTACTAATATGGGGAGAGAGATTCTCCAAATTTCTTTACGACTATACATGCAGGAGGTGAAGATGATTATATATTAAAAAAGCCCACCTGACGAATCGGGTAGGCATTCGCAAGCGATATTCTTTATTATATGAGTTTATTGGTCGCTGTATCTGGAAAGATAACAGCCGGCGTAAAACTTTTTGCCTCTTCGGGAGTCATTAGAGCATAGGCCATAATGATGACGATGTCTCCCGGTTGTACTTTTCGGGCAGCGGCTCCGTTAAGACATATTACTCCTGAACCTCGTTCTCCTTTTATGACATAAGTCTCGAATCGTTCTCCATTGTTGTTGTTTACGATGGAGACTTTTTCATTGGCAATAATGTTCGCCGCATCCATTAAATCTTCGTCGATCGTGATACTTCCGATATAATTCAGATTTGCTTGGGTGACGGTGACTCTGTGAATTTTTGATTTTACGACCTCTATAAACATGGTTTCATAAGTTATTGTTCGGGGCGTCGATATGCGATGTTGTCGATTAATCTCACCTCTCCGTTATATACGGTAATACAACCTACTATATAATCGCTGTCGTTCCAGTCTGCGATAGGCTGTAACGTGTTTCCATCGACTATTTCGTAGTATTCTACTCTCATTTCCGGTATTGCATCGATGGTAGAGATTACTTCATCGATAGTCTCTTTCACCGAATGGTTGGCTGCAAAGGTACGACTTTTAAATAATGTCTTTGCTATTTTGGGTGCATTTCTTCTTTGAGACTCTGTCAATCGAGTATTACGGCTGCTTAGGGCTAATCCGTCTGATTCGCGTACGATGGGGACAGCTATGATGTTGAATGTATAGCCCATTTGAGCGGCCATAGCTCGGATAACGGCAATTTGCTGAAAATCTTTTTCTCCGAAGTAGGCATTATCGGGATTGACTATATCGAAGAGTTTACTGACGATTTGAGCCACTCCGTTGAAATGTCCTGGTCGGTATTTACCTTCCATGACTTCCGCTACTTTTCCCAAGTGAAATATCCGGGTATCTTCGGTCGGATAGATTTCTTCTACCGAAGGAGCGAAAGCATAATCACAATTTACCGATTCGAGTAATTGACAGTCCTTGTCGAGCGTGCGGGGGTAAAGTAGCAAATCATTTTTGTCGTTGAATTGGGTGGGGTTGACGAATATGCTGACTACTGTCACGTCATTATTGGCCACGCTGGTCTTTACCAGTTGCAGATGTCCGTTGTGTAAAGCGCCCATTGTTGGGACGAGACCTATCTTTTTCCCGGCATTTCTGTCCGAATCGAGTTGTTTACATAATTCGGCTATTGTTGTGAATACTTTCATAATTGAACATTGGTTGAAAAAATTGTGCAAAAGAAACAAATAAAACCCAAACGACGAAGATAAAGCTGTATTTTTTTATGGAGAGTAACCTTAAATGTTTTTTTTTGAGAGGGAAATATAGGGTGTCTGACGATTTTTTGGTGTTAATACTTCTAATATTTGGAGGGTTACGCTATTTTTTTTATTATCTTTGCAGAAAGATGCAAAAGTGGGCTGTATCTTGGCATGACCGGTTAAATTCGTTTCAAGCCACGGGTATGCTATTTTTGCAAAATAAATTGAGTTTAAGAGGAGCAGAATGAAAGAAGCCAAAGTCCTATTTATTGCACAGGAGATTACCCCTTATCTGCCAGAATCGGAAATCGCTAATATTTGTCGAAATTTACCGCAAGGTATTCAGGATAGAGGGCATGAGATACGTACCTTTATGCCTAAGTACGGTTCTATTAACGAGCGTCGTAATCAATTGCACGAGGTGATTCGGTTGTCGGGAATGAATTTAATAATCGATGATACAGATCATCCTCTTATTATTAAAGTCGCTTCGATACAATCGGCTCGTATGCAGGTCTATTTTATAGACAACGATGATTATTTTCAACGTAATGCCGACGGTGTAGTCGACGAGGATATGCGTCCCGATAATGACGAGCGAAGTATTTTCTTTGTCAGAGGGGTTATGGAGACCGTGAAAAAGTTGCGTTGGACTCCTGATATTATTCACTGTCACGGTTGGATAACGGCGTTGACTCCTTTGTATATTAAGAAAAGTTACGCCGAAGATCCTTCTTTTCGGGATGCAAAGGTGATATATTCGTTATACGATAATGGTTTCAAGACTCCATTCGACCCCAATTTTGCAGCAAAATTGAAGTTGGAGGGGATACAAGACACCGATATACCTTTTGCGGTAGGAGAGTCTATCGATCCTGTTGTTCTTAATAAATTGGCTATACAGTATTCCGACGGTGTGATTCAAGCCAGTAGAAATATAAATTCGGAAATTACGGATTATGTACAAAAAACGGGCATTCCTTTCTTGGGGTATCAAGACCCTGAAAATTATATAGATGCCTATAATGATTTTTATAATAAAATTGTAGGTAACGAATAACGTCAGTTACTAAATAGAAAATGAAAATATTTAGATTTTTACCGATAGCTTTTGCGATAGTTTTAGGTTTATCTTCTTGTGGAGACGAAAATAGCGCAATCGGTTCTTCGATAGTCGATACGAATATTGAAATTGTGGTGGACTCTTCTTTTCAAGAGTTGATAACGGTTGAGTCTGTTCCGAATGATAGTGTCGTTGGAAGAACTATAACACAATTAATCGGGCGTATTTCTATTCCGGGATATGGTAGGTTAGAAACCGATTTTCTTACCCAGTTTATGCCGGCTGCAAACTTTGATACGGTTGGTGTGAATAAACTCGATTCTTTGATTTTATATTTAAGTTACAATACAGAATCCTTTACAGGAGATTCTTTGGCCCCTATGCAGTTGAGTGTATATCCGTTGGATAAACGGTTGGAGTCGCCTGTATATAGTGGTATCGATCCGGCGGAATATTATAATGCACAAGCTGCACCGGTTGCTTTGACAAGTTATAATGCTTCGTTTTTAGGATTACCGGATTCTCTTATAGAACTCGGCTATAAGATGATTCGGGTGAAATTACCCGATGAAATGGCTGACCGTTTTTACCAGAAATATAAAGAAGATCCAACTGTATTTTCGTCTCCCAGTAGGTTTACACAATATTTTCCGGGTTTTTATGTGAAGACATCTTATGGAAGCGGGTGTGTTGTGAATGTCCAAAATACGGTAATGAATTTACATTACACCAAAACAACCGTGATTAATGATAAGGATTCTACATATAACTCGACTCAAACTCTAATGGCGGTAACTCCCGAAATAACAACGGGAAACCATATAAAATTGGAAATAGATGCGGAGATAAAAAACGAAATATCTTCGGGGAAGGTCTATTTACAAGCCCCGGCAGGGTTAAATGTTTTGATTCACTTCCCAACGCGTAAAATTATTGAGACTTTTGAAGATGCAGTAGGGGGAAGTGGTAGTGCTTCGACTGTACAAGGACTTGTGAACTCGTTGACTTTACGTATTCCCGTAAAGACGGTTTCTAGTAATTATAATCTTGATCCTCCGCAATTTTTGCTGTTTATTCGTAAATCTGAGTTGCAAGAGTTTTTCGAAAAGAAAAAACTACCTGACAATGTGAATACATTTTATGCTAAGTATGATAGTGATGCCCATGTTTATAATTTTACGGGATTGAGGACCTTTATCAATAATATTATAGAAAAGAAACGGACGGGTACTGAAATCACAGATGCCGATGAGGAAATCGTTCTTGTACCGGTGTCGGTGTATAGCGAAACGGTATCTTCCGGTGGAAGTTATTACTATTATTCTTACAATGAGAAGGAGGTAGTTACCGATGTTGTTCCCTATATTTCTGCTCCATCATTGGCATTAGTCGATGTAGATAACATTAAGTTGCGATTAACGTATAGTAAACAGGATATGAAATAATTCTCTTTATATTTGAATACAGGAGGGAGAGATAAAATTTATCTCTCCCTCTCGTTTTAGTATTTTCATACATAGAAATCTCGTTAGTGATTTTCAGGGAAAACAGGAGAACGAATTTCTTTTTTTTGTTTGGTAAGAAAAAAATAGAGAAAAAGAGTTGCGGCGTTTCTTTAAATATATTACCTTTGCTCCGCAATTGCCACAATAGCTCAGTTGGTAGAGCATTTCATTCGTAACGAAAAGGTCCCGGGTTCGAGTCCCGGTCGTGGCTCAGGAAAAGAGATTCAACTTACTTTTCAAATAGTTGAATCTCTTTTCTTTTTATATAAAAGTTTGAAAATCATTATATAGCTTTTACGATTGAGGTATAATCGAGTCTTTGGTTGGCTTTGAAAGTTCTGTTAGTTATTCATGGGGATCGGTTTTGAGAGAATGAAAATAGTAAAAGCCTGTGTTTAGGGTAGATAAGGTAGAGGTGAATTTTTTTTGTAATTTTCTTAGGAAAGATGTTGCGTAGAAATAAAAAAAGATCTATCTTTGCCGTCGCAAAACGAAACTGGTGCGGTAGTTCAGCTGGTTAGAATACATGCCTGTCACGCATGGGGTCGCGGGTTCGAGTCCCGTCCGCACCGCTGTAAAGAAGTAAAGTTCTTTATAACCAATTAAAATGGTGCTTGTAGCTCAGTTGGTTAGAGCATCGGATTGTGGTTCCGAGGGTCGTGGGTTCGAGCCCCATCTAGCACCCCAAAAGAAAAGGCGAGAGTAAATAACTCTCGCCTTTTCTTTTAGAGGGAAGTCTCTCAAATGAGATATTACATTTCTCTCCTGTGTTGCGTTAGCGATATTATCGGCTGAGTCCTAAAAATATCAATGATTATACTTTTGTGAATGAGGGTTGGACTGGGTAAGGAGAAATAAAAAATTCTATTTCCCATTTTGTTTGGGCTAAACCTGTGTTTATATTTGTAGGATATAGGAGGTGTTTTGGCAAAAAACTTAAACAAGTTCAAGTTTTTGCAGTTGACTTTCGCTATATTTGTAAAATATAGGATGCGGTTCGGCAGAGTCAAATTGGAAATGTGATTTCCGTTTGCCTTTGCGCTCACCTTTCACTATATTTGTCAAAACTAATCGAAGTATGGGACAAAATTTTGGATTTGTAAAAGTGGCAGCGGCGATTCCTCGTGTGGAGATAGCCGATTGTATATATAATGAGAGAGAAATATATAATCAGATAATAGAGGCTGTTCATCGAAATGTACAAATTATTGTTTTTCCGGAACTTTCTATAACAGCCTACACTTGCGGCGATTTATTCGGCCATACGCTTTTATTGGAACAGGCTCGAAAGGCTTTGTCTCTGTTGGTGGAGGAAACTAGCGATTATCCGATATTATGTATCGTGGGAATGCCTGTGGCTGCTGGGAATTGTTTATATAATTGTGCCGTAGTATTCCAATCGGGTAAAATATTGGGAGTCGTTCCCAAAAGTTATTTGCCCAATTATAAGGAATTCTATGAGGAACGTTGGTTTACTTCTGGTATTTCGGCAACGATCGATACTATTGAACTATGTGGTGATAGAGTTCCGTTCGGTACAGATTTATTATTTGAGAGCGCAGGTGTTGTTGTAGGAGTAGAATTGTGCGAAGATTTGTGGGTTCCTATACCTCCCAGTTCGTATCTTGTACAGCAAGGTGCAGATATTATAGTAAATTTATCGGCTACGAATGAGTTGATAGGGAAACATTCTTATCTTCTTTCTCTCGTTCGGCAACAATCGGCGAGGTGTGTGGCTGGATATGTTTATGCTTCGGCCGGGTTTGGAGAGTCATCTACCGATTTGGTATTTGCAGGGAATGGCCTTGTTGTAGAGAATGGTAGTATTCTTGCCGAATCGAAGCGTTTTTCTTCAACGCCTCAACTTGTAGTGAGTGAAATCGATGTGGAGCGGCTGCGTACGGAGAGAAGAGTGATGACTTCGTTTGCAAAGGGAGCTTGGGCACATGGCAGAGATGCACGTTTCATTCCGTTTGTCTTGAACGATATTCCATTGCGATTGACTCGTAAGGTGGGGGCTTTCCCTTTTGTGCCTTCCGATTCGTTGGTCTTGAACGAACGTTGTGCCGAAATACTCGATATACAAAGTTCGGGATTAGCCAAGAGGTTGGTACATACCCAAGCTCAAAGTGTGGTTCTCGGTATTTCGGGCGGTTTAGATTCGACATTGGCTTTGGTGGTAGCAGTCAGAACACTCGATAAACTCGGTTGGAATCGAGAGAAGATAATAGGTGTGACTATGCCGGGATTCGGGACGACAGGTCGTACTTATCATAATGCTATGATGTTAATGCGTTCGTTGGGTATAACTATTCGGGAAATTTCTATTCGGGAGGCTTGTGAGCTTCATTTTAAAGATATTGACCACGATATTTCAATCCAAGATATTACTTACGAAAATTCCCAAGCGCGGGAGCGTACACAAATTTTGATGGATATAGCGAACCAGACCGGGGGATTGGTTATAGGAACCGGGGATTTGTCTGAATTGGCATTAGGTTGGGCCACATATAATGGCGATCACATGTCGATGTATGGTATCTCAACAAGTATTCCCAAAACTTTGGTTAAGTATTTGGTGAACTGGGTTGCCGAGAATGAATTGGTAGGCGAGGCTCGGGATACATTGATCGATATTGTCAATACTCCTATTAGCCCAGAATTGATACCTGCTGATGAAAATGGAGAGATAAAGCAGAAGACCGAGGATTTGGTAGGTCCCTATGCTCTGCATGATTTTTTCTTGTATAATATGTTGCGATTCGGTTTCTCTCCTGCCAAATTATATTTCCTTGCCCAATATGCTTTCGAAGGGGTGTATGAGCCGGATACGATAAAAAAGTGGCTGAAAATATTCTGTCGGAGATTTTTTAATCAACAATTCAAGAGGTCGTGTCTTCCCGATGGTCCAAAGGTGGGAACGGTAAGTCTTTCTCCTCGCGGGGATTGGCGGATGCCTAGTGATGCGTCGAGTGCCATGTGGCAGAAAGAGTGTGACGAGTTATAATCTGTTTTTCCTGCTTACTGGTCGGTCTGAGGAATTTTTTCTTTGGATAAAGAGCTTTTTGTAGAAATTGTATCGTTGGGTAATGTTGTGTTCCGTGGAATAGAATCGGATTGTATTTCTTTGGTTTTATTGTTGTTTTTGGGATTTTTTCTGAATAAATCTCCCCAACGGTTAAAATCGTGACGCAACATGATCCCTACGCCTTGTGTCGTCAATGCCGATTTGATGTAATAATTGCGGTCGTTATAATGATTATAGGCCTTCAATCGTATCGTTCCGCTTTTATTCAGCAGGTATTCCAAATCGAAATCTCCGATGAATGTATTGTTATTGACCGTGTTGTCTCTATATCCGAAGTTCCCATTGAAAATCAATCGATTGTTCAGTAGTTGGCTGGATAGGGCAAGCTCCACCTCCATATCGGAAAAATCACCTTTTTCACTACGGAAGTTTGGCGAAATATTCCAGTTTTCGCTTAATTGTCCCAGAATGTTACCTAATTGAGAGGATAAAGTCGAGGAAGCGACAGAGACAAGTTCGTTATTTCTACTTTGCCCCATATTCATGAAGTCCGGAGTGTAGAACCTATTCAAGGCCAATAGATAGATGATCTGACGGTTCATCATGTCGTTTGTACTGATGATACTACGTACCCGTCTGTCTACGTCTTGGGTCAAAGTAGGGAATGCTATGTCGAAGTTTAGGTCTGGTCGACGTACGTCTCCGGATACATTCAAAATAGTTTGTACGGGTACTGTCGTTCTTGATAATTCTTTGTCATTGGCGAAGTTTTCATCGAGATCGAGCAGATTGGCCGAAAGGGAGTAAATAGCCGATATATCTAAGTTGGTAGCCATAGGATCCCCGTGGAAAGAAACTCGGCTTCCTTCTTTAATAGAGAAGTCTCGTGTAATGATATCTTGCAAGCTGAAATTGTAACTCCCTTTTTCTAAGACATAGGAACCATATAATTTTATATCGCCGTCCATTGAATTATATTCCAGTAATATACTGCCCTGACCGGTCGCTTTTATCATATCTCCGGTAGATTTGTCCATGATTAGGTTCATTTGGGCTTGGTTGGTTGCTTCTATTTGCAGATTTAAATTTAATGCACTACTGTTTTGTATTTTACTGTTCTCCATCATGCGGGCATTGTTCTTAATGACAATGCTATCGGCTTGGAGCTCTCCTATCTTTGTGTTCTGTTTTCCTGAATTGGTGAAAGTAATAAAGTCATAATCTCCGGCAGCTTCCGATCCTGATAGGACGAAGGTGAATTTCGACTGGTCTCCGGTGGACATATTTACGTCGATTTGGGTTTGTCCCGGACTTCCTTTTATCATAGTAGAGCCCGTCCCGTAAATGGTTCCATAATATATGGGGCTTTGCCTTTCTGTCATATCGTAGGACAGGAAATCTTGGGCTTCGGTTATGGCAATATCGTAACTTACATCTTTGAAATTATGATGTTCTATCCAACCCGAACCTTTTGCCGTATGTTTCAATTTATCATAAATCGTAACGTTGTCAAACCAAATACGGGTAGGGGATAAATGAATACTATCGGATAGATTGTACCGAGTGTTCAAATATTCAATACCGAAATCTAAATTTTCGACATAAGCATCACCGGTAACATTTAGGGCCTTGAATCTTCCGAAAAAGTCTATGTGTCCGCTGGCTATTCCCGATATGTCGCTCATAACGGTAGAAACAAATGGTCGAAGGAATGCAATATTCAATTTATCGGGATCGAACGAAAGAGAGAGAGAGTCTTTTGTCGGAAATATATATCCGTCGATATAAGTTTGTTTATCTTCTTTATTTTCGATGAACCCTTTCATGAGAATACCTTGATTGTCGTTATCCCACATGCTGAATAGATGTAAGTCCCCGAAGATCGCTTCATTGTAGGAGAAATCTTTTACATCGAATTGTTCAGTACTTAATCGAGGTGCGCCTGTCAATAGATGTGTAGCTAACAAATTTCCAGTAGCGTTACCCCCGAAAGTGACATTTTTTATATTGAGTGTACCGAAAATATAATCGAGGTCTACGTCGTTGAGTTCTATTTTCAATTCGTCTTCTTCTCGGTTGGAGGCGATACCGTCTATAAGTATATATTGGGGAGCATGTGATATTTCAAAATCATTGATTTCTATTTGTTTCTCACAATAGGAAATATCCGAAGGGCTCATTTGCCAAATAGTATCGTTGAAAATAAGAGTGGAAGGATTGATGTGAGTTTGTATTTGTAATTTATTCCCTTCGTGGGTTCGTGAAAAATGGGTCGATGTATTCAATTCTCCATAAAATGTCGATTGGGTGTCGTTATTCCAGTTGAGTACAAGGTCGAGACTGTCTCGATAGGCCTTGCTTCTAAGGCTCCATGTCGTTCGTATTTGTTTTTTATTGTAGGAGTTCGTTTCTATGAATAAAGCCATTTCGGTGGAATCTTTTCGTGCTGAAATGAATGCATCTTCGATATGACTTTTTTTATACCAGAGATGGGGAATCGTTCCGGTTATGAGGGCTGTGTTTCGGAGGCTATTCATTTCACCTTCGATAATAGCTCTATCTGTGAATGTAACAGGTAGTTCGAGCACTTGTGCCATGTGTATATTAGGCTCTACGGTAAATCTGAATTTAAAATTATTCGGTTGTTGATTTTTTTTGTGTTCTGTTTTTTTAGGTTGGTTCTCTTGGAATGGGAATATAGATGGAAGGGATTCCGATAACAGTGTTTGTAAAGATTTTTGTAGAGTAGAGAATTTGTAATTACCTTCAATCCAACCGTTAATATAGTCCGAAGTAACAGCTATACTTTGTGGAGTGTTTTGGTTATGAGCTTCTATATTGAATTTATTTAGTCTGAATGTATCGTCGTTGTTTGTAAAAGATAAACTATCGATAGATAAGAGGCCTTCTGCGTTGTCCAAATTGTTCCCTGTAAATTTGGCGACTACATTGAATCCTAACTTGGAATTTTTATACTTGGGCATTAGTTTTAAAGCCGATACATTGAGGTCTCGTGCCTGTAAGACGAGGTCGAATTCGGAGTCTTTATCTTTTAAGACAGAAAGACCATTGACTCGGAGTTTTCCATTCGGATCGTTAATTTCGATTATACCATTATATCGATTGTCCCCGAACTCACCGTTAAGCATGATGTTTTCGTAAGGATATCCTTTGTATTCAAAATAGCTGATTCCCCCGACCACTTTGCCGGTTGGGGCCTGATATTTGGCTTTTTTACTGTCGAGTTCGACTTTGAAAATAATTTCGCCATAAGGATTTCCTTCGGTGAATAGTCCATTTAGATTAAATTTTTTCGATTCTATCAATCCGCTGTATCGAGTCGTATTCAGACTATTGTTTTGGTTGATGGATATATCGGAATGAACAGAGCCGAGATCTGTTTCTAATGTTCCGCAGGCTGTCAGATTTTGGTTTTGGTTCGAGATATTACCGGTGAAATGAATTGTACCTAACCGGGAAATAGTTTTACATTGTTCTTCGGTTAGAAAAGGTAATTTGGAAGAAATATCGGCCAATCCCGAAGATGAAGCGTTTAATGTGATAGGGTCGCAGAGTATATCTCGTTTTTGTGGATTTGTTATGTTTTTCACGGATATTTGACTGTGAGCGATGATATCTTCTTTCCCGAAATTAAAATCAAAGGTATGGAAATATAGATTGTTTGGAGTTCCTGTCAGATGCATCGAAATGAGTATCGGAGTATTTATTTTTTCCAATACCGGGATAAAGGCAGCTATATCGCTGGGATTAATTAGGGATTTCGTTATCTGTAAAGAGAATCGTGTTTGGTCGTAGAAGTGTTCGGCCGAGAGTGTATCGGGCAGCGTGGCGATAATTGGTTTGATTTCGATACGGCTATGGGGTAATTGTATTTTAAAGTCAGATAACCTTGCTTGTTGTCGGTTGGCTTCGAATTTAAATTGTAGACGATTTAAAGAAAAACCCGATTGCTCGTCGAATCCCAATCGCTTGATGGAGATATTTACCGAGTCTTCCGATAGTGCTTTGATAGATAGTTTTGACAATAAGTTTCTCAAATCGATATGGTTCGGGTCGAATTGTCCGCGTCGTATGGGTGCGGATAATATGTCGTATTTGATTTTTCCACGGCGTATGATCGCATTGTTTATTTTGAAATTTATTTTCTTTTTCGGTGTATTCTTATCGCTTTTGAAAGCGTCGATAATAAATTGCAGGTTTGTTTCAGAGCTTGGAGTCTCTTTTTTTATGCGGGCATCCAGACCGAATAGCTGTATATTCGTGAAAACCAATTCTCGATCGACGAGTAAATCTGAAAGGGAGATACCGGCCGATATTTTATTGGCATATAATAAAGTGTCTCCATTTAAGTCGGGTATATATGCACCGAACAGCTCTAACTTATTGAATGGTGATATTTGTATTCGGTCGATAGTTATGTTTGTATCTAAAAGTGCGGATAGCTCTTTTATGCCGATGTACCTGACTTTATCCTGTATGTTGGGAATAGATAACAAGATATAGCCAAGTGTATATATCGCTATGATAGAGAATATAACGATATGCACAAATATCCGAAATGCAGAATAGATTTTCCTCATCTTTATAAGTATGCAAAAGTAGTGTTTCCTTTTGAAAGTAGCGATAGGATGCTTGGCTTTTCTTTTTTATTAATGTATGAAATAATTATAAAAGTCAAATGGTTTTACCGATGAAATATGTACTTTTGCAGACCTTGATTTGATGAAGGATTGAAAGGAGTAAATGTATATGAGCATAACTATTTTAGGTATAGAATCTTCGTGTGACGATACTTCTGCCGCAGTTATTCGCGATGAGGTCATGCTGTCGAATGTGATTGCTAGTCAAGCGGTTCACGAGGCTTATGGAGGGGTTGTTCCTGAATTGGCATCTCGGGCGCACCAACAGAATATTATTCCGGTTGTGTCGGAGGCTTTAAAACGTGCGGGGGTGACTCCGGAGGATTTGAGTGCGGTGGCGTTCACCAGAGGCCCCGGACTTATGGGGTCTTTGCTCGTCGGAACTTCTTTTGCCAAAGGTTTTACGACAGCATTGAATATTCCTCTCGTCGATGTCAATCATTTGCAAGCTCATGTTATGGCTCATTTTATCAAACGGTCTCCCGATGATAACACTCAGCCTTCCTTCCCGTTTTTGTGTTTACTCGTTTCGGGAGGAAATTCGCAAATCATTAAAGTAGAGTCTTATAATGAAATGACTGTTATCGGACAAACGATAGACGATGCTGCCGGTGAAGCTTTTGACAAATGTGCCAAAGTAATGGGATTGCCTTATCCGGGAGGCCCGGTTGTAGATAGGTTGGCGAAGGAAGGGAATCCCAAAGCGTTTGTACTAAGCAAACCTCACATACCCGGTTTTGATTATAGTTTCAGTGGACTGAAAACCTCCTTTTTATATTTATTGAGAGACAAAATAAAAGAAGACCCCGATTTCATCGAAAAAAATAAGTGTGACTTGTGCGCATCGTTGCAGACTACGATTGTGGACATTTTGATGGACAAACTTTATAAGGCCGTTAAACAAACTGGAATAAAGCATGTGGCTGTTGCAGGGGGCGTTTCGGCGAACTCCGCTGTGAGGGCTGCTTTTGAAGATTATGCCCGAAAGTACGGTTGGACAGTTTATCTGCCGCCCTTCTCTTTTACGACCGATAATGCAGCTATGGTGGCTATTACGGGTTATTATAAATATTTGGATAAAGAATTTTGTGATATAGCGAAGGCTCCTTTTGCCCGGGTTGAATTATAAATACGAATGAAATGAATGTCGAGATTATTGTTATCGGCGATGAGTTGTTGATCGGACAGGTGACCGATACGAATTCTGGGTGGATTGCTCGGGAGCTGAATCATATAGGGTGGGAGGTTACCGAGATAACGACAGTTAGAGATAGGTCTCGGGAAATAACCGATGCTCTGAATAGCTCGTTCGGTAGGGTCGATGTCGTTTTGATGACCGGTGGATTGGGCCCGACGAAGGACGATATTACAAAGCAGACTCTTTGTGATTATTTCGGTGGAAAGTTGGTCTTCGACGAATCGGTATTTGCCAATGTGGAAGCCATTTTTCGTCGTCGTAAATTGACGATGAATGACAGTACGCGCAATCAAGCCTATGTTCCTAATGTGTGTACAGTTATTCAAAATTCCGTGGGGACGGCTCCTGTCATGTGGTTTGAAAGAAATGGCAAGGTATTGGTGTCTATGCCGGGTGTCCCGACAGAAATGAAGACCGTCATGAAAGAGGCGGTTATAAGTCGTTTGAGGGAGTATTTTCAAGATCATTCGTCTATCTTGCATCGCACTTGTTTAGTGAAAGATTTTACGGAATCGAGGTTGTCCGAAACTTTATCCGACTTTGAAGCGCAATTGCCGGCGTGTATCAAACTTGCCTATTTGCCTACGCCGGGAGTGATTCGGTTGAGACTGACTGCTCGTGGCGATGAAGAGTCATATTTGCAGAAGATTATCGATGATGAGTTTTTTAAATTGAGGACTATATTGGGTAGCCATCTGTTTTGTGGTTCGGATACAACTCTCGCAGGAGCATTAGGGTCGATATTAACCGAAAGAGGAGAAACGTTGGCGACAGCCGAAAGTTGCACGGGAGGAAATATAGCTCATGAAATAACAAGGGTAGCGGGTAGTTCGGTCTATTTTAAAGGTAGTGTCGTGGCTTATTCCAACGAGGTGAAAGCACGCGTTTTGAATGTGTCGTCGGAGACATTATCGGGTTTTGGCGCTGTGAGTAGGGAGACCGTCTTGCAAATGGTATCGGGGGTACAAAGATTGTTGTCTTCCGATTGTGCGATAGCGACTTCTGGAATAGCAGGTCCAGGTGGAGGTAGCGTTGAGAAACCGGTAGGAACGGTGTGGATTGCAGTTCGGTATGGCGAGCGAAGCGAGGCTGAATGTTTTTGTTTCGAAGGCGATAGAGAGCAAGTAATTGCACGTGCGACCCAATCGGCTTTGTTGATGTTGATACAACTGATGACAAAATAGAACTGAATAAAAAAGTTCCGATTTTAATACCTTAAAAATTTGGAACATATTTCTAAAATGCTTTACTTTGCACTCTGTTTGCGAAAGCAGTAAGAAAAAACAAATAAAATAATAGATAGCGATGTCAAAGATTTGTCAAATTACAGGAAAAAAAGCAATGGTTGGCAACAACGTTTCGCACTCAAAAAGAAGAACGAAAAGAAGATTTAATGTCAACCTCTTTACAAAGAAATTTTATTGGGTAGAACAAGATTGTTGGATTACGCTTACACTTTCGGCTGCCGGTCTTCGTACAATCAATAAAATGGGATTAGATGCAGCTATCAAGCAAGCTGCCGGAAATGAGTATTTAACAGAAATAAAAATGTTATATTAAGATATGGCAAAGAAAGCAAAAGGTAATAGGGTTCAAGTAATTCTTGAATGCACGGAACACAAGGCGAGTGGTATGCCCGGAACATCGCGTTATATTACTACTAAGAACAGAAAAAATACCACAGAAAGATTGGAGTTGAAAAAATACAATCCCATCTTGAAAAGAGTTACTGTACATAAAGAAATAAAATAAGGAAGGATTGAACCATGGCAAAGAAAACAGTTGCATCGTTGCAAAAAGGCGAAGGCCGTACTTATTCTAAGGTGATAAAAATGGTAAAATCGCCGAAAACAGGGGCTTATACTTTCCAAGAGGAAATGGTTCCGAATGACGCAGTTAAAGATGTACTTAGTAAGTAAGTCATAATTAGCGTAATATAAAGAAACTTTCTTATACGAAATGTGTAAGGAAGTTTTTTTTTACCATGATAATTTTATAGCTTTGCATATCCACCGGGTAGCTGCTTACAGTTACTTTTCTTAAAAATTTTATATATGGGATTGTTTGATTTCTTTTCGAAAGAGAAAAAGGAAACCTTGGATAAGGGATTATCTAAGACCAAAGAGGGCGTATTTTCCAAGTTAGCGCGTATTGTTGCCGGGAAGTCACAAGTCGATGAGAATATATTGGACGATTTGGAAGAAGTATTGATCACGTCTGATGTCGGAGTGGAAACTACACTTCGTATTATAGACCGAATAGAGAAACGGGTGGCTCGTGACAAATACATAAATACGAACGAATTAAACTCAATTCTCCGGGAAGAAATCACAGCGTTGCTAACCGAAAACGATGTTGAGGATGCCGGTGAATTTTCTGTCCCCGAAGGGAAAAAACCGTATGTAATCATGGTTGTCGGGGTGAATGGTGTAGGCAAGACTACAACTATCGGTAAGTTGGCATATCAATATAAAAAGAGAGGGAATAGTGTTTATTTGGGAGCTGCCGATACGTTTCGTGCCGCTGCGGTCGAGCAGTTGATGATATGGGGTGAACGGGTTGGAGTCCCTGTCGTGAAACAAAAAATGGGAGCCGATCCGGCATCCGTGGCGTTCGATACGTTGAGTTCGGCGAAGGCGAATAATGCCGATGTGGTAATTATCGATACGGCAGGTCGTTTGCATAATAAATTGAATTTGATGAACGAGTTGACCAAAATAAAGAAAGTAATGGAGAAAATCGTTCCCGGTGCTCCTCATGAAATCTTGTTAGTATTGGACGGCTCCACAGGACAGAATGCTTTTGAGCAAGCCAAGCAGTTTACTGCCGCGACCGAGGTGAACGAGTTGGCCATAACGAAACTCGATGGTACGGCCAAAGGTGGTGTGGTCATAGGTATATCCGATCACTTTAAGATACCGGTTAAGTACATAGGGCTGGGTGAAGGCATGGAAGATTTGCAGGTGTTCCGCCGTAAGGAATTTGTGGACTCGTTGTTCGGAGATTGATATTCGTGAGTTTTTAGGATAGACGGCTGGGTGGTCTTGCAAAGGCTTCATAGCCGTATTTTTGTGTAATGACAATGATAAAAAATAGCGTTGATATTATTACGTTGGGTTGTTCGAAAAATTTGGTGGATTCCGAACGATTGATGCATCGTTTCGCAGAAGCCGGTTATAAGGTGAGACATGATCCTGAAAAAGTTTCGAGTGAGTTTGTCGTAGTGAATACTTGCGGCTTCATTGGAGATGCCAAAGAAGAATCTATCGAAATGATTTTACAAATGGTCGAGGCTAAAAAAGCTCATAAGATACATCATCTTTATGTGATGGGCTGTTTGTCTCAACGTTATCGGGAGGAATTGGAAACCGAGATACCCGAGGTAGATAAGTTTTATGGAAAATTCGACTGGACTGATTTGTTGACGGATTTGGGATCGCGAATTTCCGAGGAGAAAGATTTCGGGCGCATACTGACAACTCCGCCTCATTATGCCTATGTGAAAATTGCCGAAGGTTGTAATCGATTTTGTTCTTATTGTGCTATTCCTTTAATTACTGGGCGCTTCGTTTCTTATCCTATGGAACAGTTGCTTGATGAGGTGAAGAGCTTGGTTTCGCAGGGCGTGAAAGAGTTTCAGATTATTGCTCAGGATTTATCTTCCTATGGGCTTGATTTGTACGGGAAATTGAAATTACCGGAGTTAATCGATCGCATGGCGCAGATTCCGGGTGTGAAGTGGATACGGTTGCACTATGCTTATCCGTCACAATTCCCTTATGAGATATTACCTGTTATACAGCGTCATGATAATGTTTGCAAATATCTCGATATCGCATTGCAGCATATCAGTGACCATGTGTTGGTAGATATGCGTCGGCATGTGACGAAGCAGGAGACTTATGATTTGTTGAAACGCATACGAACGGAAGTCCCCGGCATACATATTCGTACGACATTGATGGTGGGATACCCCGGTGAGACCGATGAGGATTTCGAGGAATTAAAGGAGTTTGTTCGGGAGGCTCGTTTCGAGCGTATGGGAGCGTTTGCCTATTCCGAAGAAGAGGGTACTTATGCGGCCAATCATTTTCCCGACTCTATCCCGGAGGAAGTGAAACAGGCCCGACTCGACGAGTTGATGGCATTGCAAGAAGAAATAGCACTTGAAAGCAATGCTTCAAAGGTAGGTCAAATATTTGATGTGATAGTCGATCGGGAAGAGGAGGACTATTATGTGGGGCGTACGGAGTACGATTCTCCCGAGGTCGATCCCGAGGTGCTTATTGCAAAAGATCGCTTTCTGACTGTTGGAGATTTTTGTCGGGTAAAAGTCGTCGAAGCTCTGCCTTTTGAGCTTATGGCTGTTCCCGTGGAGTTGGATTGAAAAGTCGGTGCAATATGGCGAAAGAGGTTGATTCTATACATTTACTATCTTGTGCTATTGAGGCGAGTTTGGGGAATGATTTCCCGGCTTTCGCTTTTCGTCTGCCGGGCGAAGATGGTTTTTATTGGGGGGCCTGTGAGCCTGATAGACTTATGACTCTTGCCGATGGCGTTTTCCCTGAAAGACAGGAGGGCTTCTTTTTCGCACCTTTTGAAGAAGGCGAGTTGCCTCGTTACTTTTTCCCTGTGAAAATACAACGGGCCGAAGAGATCAGTTTGGAGGCGTTGGATTACGGGGCGGGACAAACTTTGGCAAAGTTGGAGATAAAACCGGTAGATAGTTCTTTTGAACAGTATGAAAAACAAGTAAATACGCTTGTCGCAGCAATGTCTCGTAAAGAGATAAAAAAGGCTGTTCTTTCCCGCACCGTTACATTGAACCGTCCGGTAGTTTCCGATGGGCAGCTGTTTTTTCGACTGGCTGCAAAATACGATTCGGCTTTTGTTTCGTGGGTCAATGTGCCCGGTGTAGGACGATGGATAGGAGCTACGCCCGAAACATTGCTCGATTGTGACGGAGTGTCATTGACTACGATGGCTCTCGCAGGTACGCGAAAGGCGGGAGCGAAGGAGCCGTGGGGACAAAAAGAACAAGAGGAGCAACAAATTGTGACCGATTATATATCGAAGGTGTTTAGAGATAAAGGTCTCGAACCGATTATCGGTGAGCGGTTTTCTCGCAAGGCAGGACAGGTGGAACATCTGTGTACGCCTATTTCTCTGAAAGTCGGTTCGGCAAACGGGAGATTGGCCGAGATATTGTCGGTGCTTCACCCTACGCCGGCTGTGGGTGGGTATCCCAAAGAACTTGCGATGGAATGGATTCGTCGAGTAGAACCGCATGAGCGCAGATATTATGGCGGTTATTTGGGCCCTATGTTTGGTGAGCATGTTCGTTTGTTCGTCAATCTTCGGTGCATGGAAGTAGACGATTCCCGATTGAGATTGTATGTCGGCGGAGGTTTGACCGATAAATCGGACCCGGAAAGTGAGTGGAAAGAAACCGAGGCGAAAGCGCAGACTTTGCTGTCGATTATCAATGGTTATAAGTAGAGTGAATATGAAAACGACCGATAAACAGGGCTGTAATATTCTTGTCGCACTTTTGGCGGAACATGGTGTAAAGCGTGTCGTTCTATCGCCCGGATCGAGAAATGCTCCTTTATTAATGGCATTTTCGCGTACACCCGATATACAGGACTATGTCGTTGTCGATGAACGTACAGCGGCTTTTATGGCATTGGGCATGTCGCAACGTAGCGGTGAACCTGTGGCATTGGTTTGTACATCGGGAACAGCGTTACTCAATTATGCGCCGGCTGTTGCCGAGGCCTATTACCAACATATTCCGTTGATAGTTATTTCGGCGGATCGTCCTATGGAGTGGATCGATCAGGACGATAGTCAAACATTGCGGCAGTACGGCGCTTTGTCTCACTTTGTGAAACGTTCGTATAATTTACGGGCGGAACTGTCTCTGCCGATGGACGGGTGGTACTTCAATCGTTGTATAAACGACGCTTTGTTAACGTCATTGTCGGGAGAAAAGGGCCCTGTTCATATTAATATCGCTGTTTCCGAGCCGCTCACGCAAGAAATGGATATGCCTTCCGTACGGGAGCGTTTTGTTACTCGCATACCTTCGTCGAATATTCCCGATGAGCATTCTATGAAACTTTTGTGCGATGAGTTTATGTCGGCTCGAAAGGTGTTGGTTTTAGTGGCTTTCTCACAGCCCGACGAGCAGTTGAGTCAAGCTCTTTTACGTTTAGCGGAATTGCCGCAGGTTGTCGTTCTTACCGAAAGCATAGCCAATGTGAGGGGGAAGAATTTGATACCTACGATCGATAGGGTTTATTCGGTAATCGATAAAGCGGAATGGGAAGATTATGCACCCGATTTGCTCATTACATTGGGCGGATCATTGGTGTCGCGTATGATAAAGGCTTTTTTACGGCAGTATAAGCCCAAGTTGCATTGGCGTATATCACAAGGCGATCATGTAGTAGATACGATGCAATCGTTGACTTGCCATATCGATTCTCAGGCTGCATCATTTTTAGAGGTGTTGTCTCGAAGTGTATTCCCGATAGAGAGCGACTACTCGATGCTGTGGCATAGGAAAGAGGTGATTGCTACTCGTTTGCACGACGATTATATCGCTCATGTCGGGTGGTGTGATTTGAAAGCATTTTCATTGATATTACCTGCGATTCCGCCGGGAACAGCATTGCAGCTTTCCAACGGTACTACGGTACGCTATGCCCAGTTGTTCAAGTGCGAACAGGTGTTGCGGAGCGATTGTAATCGGGGCGTGAGCGGTATAGAAGGATCCACCTCGACCGCTGCGGGTGTGGCTTGTGTGGGTGAGGAGATGACAGTATTGATTACGGGAGACATGAGCTTTTCGTATGATGTAAATGGGTTATCATCGACTTATCTTTCTCCCCGGTTTAAAATTATCGTAATGTGTAATGGGGGTGGGGGAATCTTTCGATTTATTAAACCGACTTCCGATTTGCCCGAATTGGAAACTTGTTTTGAAATACATAGAGATATTTCGGTCGAGAAATATGCCGATTTGTTCGGACTTCGTTATTTCGAGCTCAATGATGAAAAATCGGCCGCAGAGGTACTTTCTCTCTTTTTTGCCGAGAAAGATCGGCCGGCTATACTGGCGGTCCACACCCCGAATGTTTATAATGCCGAGGTTTTGCGGGGATACTTCCGCCGGTCGAGGCAATGATGATAATGATTAAATTTAAAAATATAAGAATATGGAACCGATAGATTGGAAAACGATTAAGGAGTATGAGGATATACTTTTCGATTATTGTGATGGAATCGCAAAGATAACGATTAACCGCCCGCAAGTATATAATGCGTTTCGTCCGCAAACGAATTGTGAGATGCTCGATGCCATGTCTATTTGTCGGGAACGTTCCGATATTGGCGTTATCATTCTGACGGGAGCGGGAGACAAAGCGTTTTGTTCCGGTGGAGACCAGAAAGTGAAAGGAATTGGCGGTTATATCGATGAAAACGGTGTCCCGAGGTTAAATGTTTTGGATTTGCATAAAGCTATACGTTCCATTCCCAAGCCGGTTATCGCTATGGTCAACGGTTATGCGATCGGAGGCGGGCATGTGTTGCATGTGGTATGTGATTTGACAATCGCTTCGGAGAACGCTCGATTCGGACAGACTGGCCCGAAAGTGGGAAGTTTTGACGGAGGATTCGGCTCGTCCTATTTAGCTCGTATCGTAGGGCAGAAGAAAGCGCGCGAAATATGGTTCCTATGTCGCCAATATTCAGCGAAAGAGGCAGAAGAAATGGGGCTGGTCAATAAAGTTGTTCCTTTCGACCGATTGGAGGAAGAGACAATCGAATGGTGTCGAACGATATTGAAACGTAGCCCGATGGCTATACGAATGATTAAGCGGGCGTTGAATGCCGAACTTGACGGGCAGCGGGGTTTGATGGAATTTGCCGGTGATGCCACTCTCATGTATTATCTCATGGAGGAGGCGCAGGAGGGCAAGAATGCTTTCCTTGAAAAGAGAGACCCCGATTTCCAGAAATTTCCCAAATTCCCCGGATAGATGTTAAAGGCAAGTTATACTCCTTATATACTTCATTTCAAAGTCCCTAGCGAAACTTCTCGGGGCGTTCTCACGCAAAAGGAGACCTATTTCTTGAAAGTGTGGGACGAGCATAATCCCGATTGTTTCGGGATAGGAGAATGCGCACTGTTTAAGGGATTGGGAGCAGACGATCGTCCTGATTATGAAGCTATGTTGCAAACGGTTTGTCGGGGTATCGACCGAATAGATGAAATAGATTTGTCTACATGGAGTTCTATCCGTTTTGGAGTGGAGACCGCCTTACTCGATTTGCAGCATGGCGGACGACGCATGATTTATCCGTCTGAGTTTACTGCCGGGAAACAAGCGATTGAAATAAACGGATTGATATGGATGGGCGATAAGCGCACTATGGCTTCCCGTATCGATGAGAAATTAGCGGCCGGGTTCTCTTGTATTAAGTTGAAAATTGGAGCGATAGATTTCGATGATGAATGTGAATTGCTGGCTGCAATCCGGCGACGATATAGCCGGGAGGATATAGAGTTGAGGGTCGATGCCAACGGTGCGTTCTCTCCTTATGATGCATTGGAACATTTGCAACGTCTTTCGGCTTATGATTTACATTCGATAGAACAGCCCATACGAGCCGGACAATGGGAGGCGATGGCTCGGTTGTGCGAAGAAACTCCTCTACCGATAGCTCTGGACGAAGAATTAATCGGGATAACCGATTCCACCGAGAAATTAGCGTTATTGGAGACGATTTCTCCGCAATATATCGTTTTGAAGCCTTCTTTGATAGGTGGATTTTCGGGTGCGGAAGAGTGGATCGAATTTGCTCGGAATTGTCGTGTGGGTTGGTGGATAACATCGGCATTGGAATCGAATGTGGGATTGAATGCAATTGCGCAATGGACGGCGACATTGCCTATAAATATGCCTCAGGGATTGGGAACGGGAGCTTTGTACACCAATAATATACCGTCACCGTTGGAGCAGATAGGAGATGAGTTGAGATATAATCCTGATAAAACTTGGATTTTTTCGATGGATTCATGGAAATAAGGCTAAATCATCGTATTTGTCGTAGTCGAGAAGAGATACTCAATGCTTCTACACCCGAAGTGGCTGCTTTTCTCGATGAGTGGTTCGCACCTTCCGATTTTGTTTGGGGACATACTTCGGGATCGACCGGAACTCCAAAGCCGGTAAGATTACTGAAACGAGATATGGAGGCTTCGGCACGGTTGACCAATGACTTTTTCGATATTACCTGTCGTTCGGTAATGTTGTTATGCCTGTCGCCCGATTATATTGCCGGTAAAATGATGATTGTAAGAGCCTTGTTATCCGGTGCTGATTTGTTGGTCGTAACTCCTTCGTCGTTGCCTTTGACGGCAATAGACGAGCCTATCGATTTTGCCGCGATGGTTCCGGCGCAAGTAGTCGAATCTTTGAAAAGTACGATGCAGAAATCAAGACTTTCTCGTATAACGTCTCTGATAATAGGTGGTGCACCTTTATCTCCCGGTACTGAGGTGGAGCTGGAAAAACTTCCTGTCGATATGTATGCTACTTATGGTATGACCGAGACAGTTTCGCATGTCGCATTACGCCGTATCGGTGACTCTTTGTCGTTATATTGTGCGTTGGGTGGTATATCTTTTTCGATAGATGAACGAAATTGTTTAATCATTCACGCTCCGCACTTTTCTGTAAAAGAGTTTGTAACGAACGATGTGGTTGAGTTGGTGGATTCTCGGAATTTTCGATGGATAGGACGGTATGACCATGTGATCAATACGGGAGGGATAAAGGTTTTTCCAGAGTTGATCGAAAAGAAAATAGCAGGTCTGTTTACACGCCGTTTTTTTGTAACGTCTTGTGACGACCTGAAATGGGGTGAATCGGTTGCTCTCGTTATAGAAGGCGAGGCTTTGTCTCTGGAACAAGAAAAAATATTTCTGGAAAAGATTCGGGCAAAAGTAAATAAATATGAGTTCCCACGTAAAGTATTGTATGTGCAGAAGTTTAAGGAGACGTCTTCGGGAAAAGTTATACGGAATATTTAGTCCTTTTTCTTCGTTGAGAAAGAATTAGAAATATAAAATTTATGATTTTATTTTGATAGTAATAAAAATTATTTGTATTAACTTGTCTTGCCGAATACTCAAATTATATTTACCTTTATTGCAAATTTAATATATCTCTAACATTTTAATATTTTACCATGAAATTTTTTCAAAATTTAGTATGGGTAGCCATTTTTTCATTATCGGGTACAGTGGCCGCTCAAACACCTGTTTATCTTGATGAAACCAAGCCGATGGAAGACCGAATAGAGGATGCTCTGTCGAGAATGACGCTCGAAGAAAAAGTGGCATTGTGCCACGCACAATCCAAATTCAGTTCACCGGGAGTGCCTCGTTTGGGATTGCCCGAAAATTGGATGACCGACGGTCCTCATGGAGTTCGTGCCGAGGTCATTTGGGACGAATGGGACCAAGCAGGGTGGACGAACGATTCTTGTATGGCATTCCCGGCATTGACTTGTTTGGCAGCGACTTGGAATCCTGAGATGGCTCTGTTGTATGGCAAATCGATAGGCGAGGAAGCGCGATATAGAAATAAGAATGTATTATTGGGACCGGGTGTCAATATCTACCGTACTCCGTTGAATGGTCGTAATTTTGAATATATGGGAGAGGATCCCTATTTAGCTTCGGAGATGGTGGTTCCTTATATCGAAGGGGTACAGTCTAACGGGGTAGCAGCCTGTGTGAAGCATTATGCGTTGAATAATCAGGAATACGATCGGCATGCTGTCAATGTCGAGGTTAGTGACCGGGCTTTATATGAAATTTATCTTCCAGCGTTTAAGGCTGCTGTACAAAAAGGAAAGGCTTGGGCTATTATGGGAGCCTACAATCGTTATAAGAATCAATATTGTTGTCACAACCAATATTTGTTGAACGATATTCTCCGAAAAGAATGGGGATTTGATGGTGTCGTAGTATCGGATTGGGGTGGAGTATTCAATACGATGGAGGCTGCTTATAATGGTTTGGATATGGAGTTCGGGACTTGGACAGATGGTTTGACGAATGGTAAAGGAGATGCGTATAGCAATTACTATTTGGCACAACCGTTTCTTGATTTGTTGAAAAACGGGACGATTCCGGAATCTGTTGTCGATGGCAAAGTTCGAAATATATTGCGTCTGATGTTTCGTACTACGATGAATCGTAACAGACCTTACGGCTCTTTCAAAACCCCGGCTCATGCTTCTGCTGCTCGTAAAATCGCCGAGGAAGGCATTGTGTTGTTACAGAATAAAAACAATGTATTACCCATTCGTTTGTGCGAAACCAAACGCATCTTGGTTGTCGGAGAGAATGCGATAAAGATGATGACGGTAGGTGGCGGAAGCTCTTCGTTGAAAGCACGATATGAGATATCCCCATTGGACGGATTGAAGGCAAGAGTCGGAGATGCTGCTGAGGTGATGTATGCTCGTGGATATGTCGGTAATATCGATGGATCTTATAATGGGGTGGTTTCCAAAGTCAATCTTGCTGAATCTCGGTCTGCCGATGAACTGCTCGATGAAGCTGTAAATAAAGCGAAGTCGGCCGATTATGTCGTTTTTGTCGGCGGTTTGAATAAGAATAGCCGCCAAGATTGTGAAGGTAGAGATCGCACATCGTATGGGCTTCCTTATGGTCAAGACCGAGTTATCGAGGCTTTGTCTCAGGCCAATCCCCGCACGATAGTCGTATTGATTTCGGGAAACAGTGTGGCAATGCCGTGGATAGACCAGGTCCCTGCCATCGTCGAAGGTTGGTATTGCGGTAGTGAAGCCGGTAACGCATTGGCTTCTATATTGGTGGGCGATGTCAATCCTTCTGGAAAACTCCCGTTCAGTATGTATGCCAAATTGGAAGATTATCATGCTCATTCATTCAATGATTCGATTGTTTATCCGGGTTTGAATCACCAACAAATTTATAAAGACGATATTTTTGTAGGCTATCGTTGGAGCGATCTTCACAAGAAAATACGACCGATGTTCAGTTTCGGTCACGGATTGAGCTACACGACATTTGAATATGGTAAAGCCGAGATCGATAAGAAAGTCGTGCGACAAGGTGAAAGCCTCCGGGTTCGTATCCCTGTAACCAATACAGGCAATAGATCTGGGGCAGAAATCGTTCAGTTGTATGTGAGTGATTTGAAATCGAGTTTGCCCCGTCCGAAGAAAGAATTGAAAGGATTTAAGAAAGTTGATTTGCAACCGGGAGAAAGTCAAATCGTAGAGTTTGAGATAGACGAGTCGAAACTCTCTTATTTCGATGATAAGAAACATGCCTGGGTTGCGGAACCCGGGAAGTTCGAAATATTGATAGGAGCCTCTTCGAGTGATATAAGATCGAAGGTCGCGTTTGAGTTGGAATAATTAATCTGTGTAAAACAAGGGGGTGTGTCAAAACTAAAATGTCCCCTCCGAAAAGTTATAGATTGTAACTATGACATTTAAAAGGGTCGTATCAAGCTCTGTATTGAGTAATGATACGACCCTTTTTTAGCCTTTTGAGGGCACTCAAATTTCAAATTATAAGTTCATATCTTCAAAAATTGAGTTTTGACACACCCTCTTGTTTTACTTATTATAGCCCAAGTGGGATATTATCCGAATTTGCTAATTTTTCGTAACCGTTCTTCATCTATAATTTGTATGCGTCGGCCATCGACTGTTATGATTTTTTCGTTTGTAAAACTCGATAGGGTGCGTATGGCGTTAGATGTGGTCATGTTCGATAAGTTAGCTAAATCTTCACGAGCCATATAGATGTTGAGTGTAAGTCCATCTTCTTCGACACCGTAATTTTCTTTAAGTACCAATAAGGATTCGGCTAATCGTCCTCGAATATGTTTTTGTGTGAGATTGACTGTGCGGGCATCCGAAGTGCCTAAATCGTTGGATAGTTCTTTAATGAAAAACCAAGCCAAGCCGTTATTTTTGCGAATATGTTCTTCTACTAACGGCATGGGCAAGAATCCCACAATAGAATTTTCAATGGCTGCTGCTGCCGTTACATAAGGTTCGCGAGAGAAATATGCCCGATAGCCGAAATATTGAACCGGTCGAATTAATCGAATAATTTGGCTCCTGCCACCAACGCCGTCTTTGTAAATTTTTACTTTACCTTTTAATAAGCACATTAGTTGTGCGGGATCTTCTCCCTCACTGTAAATAATTTCATTCTTTTTGAAATTCTGAATTTTAAAGTTTTCGGCGATAATGCGTTTTTCCTCATTTTCAAGTAGAGCCCAAAAATCAGACATTTCTTGTTGTAGTATGGATTCTAATGTGCTTTTTTTAACCATTTGCCTTATAACTATGTTTTACAGCACAAAAATATATAAAAAATTGATACATTGTTCCTTAAAAGAGGAAAAACTATAATATTTAATAGTAAATCGGGATTTATATCAATAAAAAATAAGGAGCGTAAATGATTTTTTCGCTCCTTATTTGTATAAAGAAAAAGTGTCCTTATAGGCTGTTATTTATAAGATATCGTTCGGCATCCATTGCCGCTTTACAACCCGATGCCGCCGCAGTGATAGCCTGTCTATACCGGGGATCTGCGACATCTCCGGCAGCGAATACACCTTCTATGTTAGTTTCGGTTGTGTGAGGTGCAGTAACTATATATCCGTTTTCATCGAGGGTAATGGAATGTTTGAATATATCTGTATTGGGTTTGTGTCCAATGGCAAGGAAAAATCCATCTATGGGTAAATCGTAACGCTCTTCATGCGCTGTGTCTTTGCCTTTAACCAAATGTACTCCTTCCACTCCGTTTTCTCCGAACAATCCTTCGGCCTGAGTTTCAAATAAGATTTCTATATTAGGATTTTCATTGACACGGCGTTGCATGATATTGGAGGCTCTTAGAAAGTTTTTTCTGACGATTAAGTAAACCTTAGAGGCTAAGTGGGAGAGGTATTCTGCTTCTTCGCAAGCCGTATCGCCTCCACCTACTACCGCGACTATTTTTTTTCGGTAGAAAAATCCATCGCAAGTAGCGCAGGCCGACACTCCCATACCTGCATATTTAACCTCATCTGGGAGTCCTAAATATTTGGCCGAAGCACCAGTAGAGATGATTAAGGCATCGGCTTCAATAATTTTTTCACCGTCTATGGTTATACGATATGGTTTTTGAGAAAAATCGACAGCTGTGGCAATCCCTCGGCGAATGTTTGCCCCAAATCGTTCGGCTTGTTTTTTCAAATCTTCCATCATATCGAATCCTGATATACCTTCGGGATATCCCGGGAAATTTTCTATATCGCTGGTCGTTGTTAGTTGTCCGCCCGGTTGCATGCCTTCATATAGAACCGGTGATAGGTTTGCTCGTGAAGCATAAATAGCTGCCGTATAACCGGCCGGTCCTGAGCCTATAATTAGACAACGTATGCGTTCGTTTTGTTCCATAATTTCTATTTATTTGTGTTATTAGCGTAAATCGATAAGTTCTGCTTTTGGATATTGCTTTTTGTTAAAAACAAATGTCGAGTCTGGAAAGTTTTGGTCGGTAGCATATTTTGATAGGTTGATTATGCTATATGTCCGATCGCTATAATAGAGTTTAAAAGAGCTTGGATTCCACGTAGTTGTGTTGATAATAATTATAATGTGGTCTATATTTGTTCCTTTCTTCTTTGGTGTAAGTTCTGCTATACTTTCTTTGGAACTTTTTGACTTTAATGTTTTGATGTAGAAGTCTTTTTTGTAGTTATTGATGAGTATGTAGGGATTGACTGTTGCGATTTCTTCGGTCGTCGGTTCGGTTAGGTTTACTTCCTCTGTTGCCTTTACGTATGCCCATTGTTGCAAACCATCGTACCATACAGTCATAGATGTTGTATTCCAGTAAAATTTGTTCCCAGATAGTTTTATAGTTCCGTTTTGTTTTTCTACGGGTTCGTTCAGTGCATTAAAAACGGTCAGTGTAAAAGTAGCCGATATACCGTTCGATTGTTGGAATTTACCAACGACTTTATCCAATGCCTTTGTACCGTTTTGTGCATGTAGAGGTTCCATGCTTAATAGTAGAAAAAGTACGGAGCAGTATAGTAGAATGCGATTTGTTTTCATTTCATTAATTCTAATTTGTTTTCGAGAGCCATAATATCCACAATCAGTACTTGTCGAGGTTTACCCCCTTCGCTTGGGCCTACGATACCGGCAGCTTCCAGTTGATCCATCAGTCGTCCCGCTCTATTGTATCCGATGGAGTAGCGTCTTTGTAAAGACGATGTGGAGGCCTGCCCTGAAACGACGATCATTTTAGCGGCTTCCTCGAATAGGGGGTCTCGGTTGATTACATCGTTTCCATTGCTCCCTGCGTCACTGTCGGGATTTTTATATTCTGGAAGTTCATATGGTTCGGGGTATCCTTGTTGTTTGCTGATATACTCACAAATTCGTTTTACTTCGGGAGTATCGATAAACGCACATTGAATACGTTTCAAATCACCTCCTTCGGTAAATAACATATCACCTCGTCCGATGAGCTGGTTTGCTCCGGGAGCATCGAGTATAGTTCGTGAATCGACCATTTGCATGACTCTGAAAGCGATACGTGCCGGGAAATTTGCCTTAATGTTACCGGTGATAACGGTCGTTGAAGGACGTTGTGTAGCTATGATCATGTGAATACCGACAGCTCTCGCTTTTTGTGCTATTCGAGCGATGGGCATTTCGACGTCTCTGCCTGCCATCATAATTAAATCGGCGAACTCATCGATAATTACCACGATATAGGGCATGAATTTGTGTCCGTTATTCGGATTCAGTTTTCTATGGATAAACTCTTCGTTATACTCTTTGATTGTTCTCACATTTGCTTTGGCGAGTAGGGCATATCGATTATCCATTTCGATACAGAGAGAATTTAAAGTGGCGATAACCTTGTCGCTGTCGGTAATTACGGACTTTTCTGCGTCGGGTAATTTAGCCATAAAATGTCTTTCTATAACCGAATAGATACTGAATTCGACCATTTTGGGATCGACTAATACGAATTTTAATTGAGCCGGGTGTTTTTTATAAAGTAAAGATGTGATAATGGCATTCAGCCCGACGGATTTTCCTTGTCCGGTAGCACCAGCCACCAATATGTGAGGCATTTTACAAAGATCTGCTATGCAGACTTCGTTCGTAATACTTTTTCCTAACGCAAGGGGAAGTTCATATTTACATTCTTGAAATTTTTTGGAAGCTAGAACAGAATACATAGAGACCATTTTAGGATCTTTGTTCGGTACTTCGATACCGACGGTTCCTTTGCCGGGAATAGGGGCTATAATGCGAATCCCTAACGCCGACAGGCTGAGGGCAATATCGTTTTCCAAACTTTTTATCCGGGCTATTCTTACTCCGGGTGCTGGTTTTATTTCATAAAGAGTAACGGTAGGACCCACAGTCGCCGTAATGGAACTGATTTCTATATTGTAATTTTTGAGGGTTTCGGTGATCAGTTTTTTGTTGGCAGACTGTTCTTCCATGTTGATCTCCACCTCGCTGTTTTCCCGTTTGTCCAGTAAATCGAATGTCGGTCTTTTATAATGCGAGAGGTCTTTCGTAGGATCATAATCTTCCATAGGAGCTTGTGTAGCTAATACTTCGGTCTCAGCCGTCTCGATGACAAAGTCGGGGTCACCGGTCTCGATGGTAACTCGTTTAGTCTCCTCTTCGATAGGAAGAATATTTTCTTGTATATCTTCGAGTGTAGGGATTTCTTCGGTAGGGTCATCGGGATATTCGGGCAATGTATTTACAATATCGTTTTCCGATGAGGGTATGTTTTCAGTATTTTGGGTTTCGTTAGATTCCGTTTCCTTATTGTCATTTTCGTTATCTGTTTCTGGGTTATCCGTCCTGTTTTTTATTGCTTGGATCGCCTTCCCTGTGAGGCTGACGGACGATACTCGTCGAATATATTCGATGGTTTTATAACTTAGATGGACGAGCAATATGATAACGAGAGCTATAATGAACAGAGCCGTTCCCCATGGTCCTATCCATGCATTGAGCCATAAAGTCGCATAATACCCGTGATATCCCCCTAAATATAGGAAGGTGTTGTTATAACTGTGCATGAAAATGAATCCGAAAAAGAGAGACAAAACTATTATCGACAAGGCACAGCTAATCGTAAATCGTATCATTCGAGTATGGGCGACTTTCATGAATCGACGGCCTACGACATATAACCATAGAGAAACGATGAAAGCAGATATACCCATCCAACGATTTATCATGAGGTTGGATAAGTATGCCCCGAATGCACCCGTCCAATTTTGAATCTCGTTTCCAATGGAAGAAAGTTCTCCTACCGATAGATTCTCAACTTTACTTTGGTCGATGCTTCCTGTAAAAAAGAATGAGATGAAAGAGATAGTCAAATAGAGGGAGAATATGACTAAAATGACACCTAAAATGAAATTTACACGTTCATTTTTAAATATGTTTTTACGTATTTCTCTTTCATTCTGAGATGTATTGTTTCCCTCTTCGGGTTGGGCTTGTTTTATTTTATTTTCTTCTAAGTCTGTTGTAGGCATATTATGAGAATACTTCGCTTTGGATTTTAGATTAGATACAAATGTACAAAAAATACTTATTCTCAACAATATTATGAGTTTTTCCAAAAGTAAGATGTGAATAAAATGAGGACTGTAAACAGTTCAAGCCGGCCGATGAGCATGATGATTGACAAAGTCCATTTTCCTAAATCGGGGATAAAAGCATAGTTACCTGCCGGACCGGTTGAACCGGCCCCGGGACCGATATTGCTGAGGCAGGAAAGTGTCGAACCGAATGATTCTTCCATAGACAACCCCAATGCCGATAGGATAATAGACCCTGCTATAAGTACCATGACATATACTAAGATAAATGCTAATATTTTGGATACTATTTCGTGAGATATGGCTTTCCCATTTACGCGTACGGGTAATATAGCATTGGGGTGTATGACTCTGTAAAGTTCATTTTTTGTATTTTTGGCGAGGACCACCAGCCTGTCTATTTTTGCTCCTCCACAAGTGGAGCCGGCACAAGCTCCGAAGAACATGAGTAGTAAAAATATAGTTGTAAAAAATGGGCCCCAAGCAACATAGTCATCTCCGGTGTATCCGGTTGACGTAACAATTGTTACAACCAAGAATAGCGATCTTCGAAAAGTATCTTCGAAGGAGCCGTTTTGGTCGGTTATGTATAGTCCTGTAATGACTAATAAAGTGGCGCCTAATACAATTGCCGTGTACCATTTGGTTTCTTCATTGTGTAATAGTTTTTTGAAATCTCCGGTTACGGCTCTATACACCAAAGCAAAATTTATACCTGCAATAAATGTGAATATAGTCATGACATATTCTGTGTAAGAGGAGTTCCAAAAATTTATACCGGCTTGTTTGGTCGAAAATCCACCTGTTGCCATGACGCAAAATGCTTGACAGATAGCATCGAAAAGATTCATGGGACCCAACCACAATAGGAGACAGAGGATAATGGTGAGTATGATATATACACTCCATAATTTTTTTGCTGTTTCTCCGATTTTAGGTTTCAATTTTTCGGTTGTTATGCCGGTTACTTCGGAATTAAATAAAAGTAATCCACCCTGATGGTTGAGCATGGGCAGTATGGCGATTGTTAACAAGATGATACCCATTCCTCCGATAAAATGCATGAAACTGCGCCAAAAGAGAATACCATGTGGAAGAACGTCTACGTTTTCTATAATGGAAGCTCCTGTCGTTGTTAGGCCGGATACTGTTTCGAAAATAGCATCTGTAATACTCAAATGATTGGGCATTAAGCAAAATGGGAGCATCCCGAAAGCCGAGAAGAAAAGCCATATAGAAGTTACCAGTAAATAACTTTCACGCTTTCCTACGTCGTTACGGGAATTTCTAAAAATGTAGAATAATATACCACCTACGATTGCAGTTATTGATGCCGATTTAATAAAGGCCGGCGCATCTCCTTCTCCATAAATAAGAGCTACGACAAACGGAACGAGCATGAATATAGATTCCATGCATAGTAATATTCCGATGAATTTCAGTATGACATGAAAGTTAATTTTGGGCATGATATTCCTAATTGAAAAGCTTCTCTATTTTATGTAATGCTGTGTCGAGACAGAAAATAACGACGTGATCATTCGGTTGTATCCATGTGTTTCCGGTTACGACCATGCCGTGTCCATTACGAACCAATCCACCGATTGTTAAATCGGACGGGAGTTTTAGGTCTTTTACTGCGGCTTTGGTAATTTTAGAATTTTCTTTTGCAACCAATTCTACGACTTCGGCGTCGGATAATGCGAGACATTTAGCATTTGAGGAGTCTTCGTCGAGCAACAATTGGAAGATACGGCTGGCTGCTAGTAATTTTTTATTGATGATATTTCCTATATTTAGCCGTTCGGCAGTAGAGATGAACTGGATATTTTCGACTTCTGCAATAGTCTTTTTTACCCCTAATTCTTTGGCGGTTAAACAAGCTAATATATTTGTTTCGGAACTATCGGTTAATGCTATAAATGCATCCATGTCACGGATTCCTTCTTCTTTCAAAAGATCCACATTGCGTCCGTCTCCTTGAATAATGATTATATCGTTCATGTATTCGGCTAATTTATAACTCTTTTGCTTGTCGCATTCGATGAGTTTTATTGCCATATTATCAGGCGCGTAACTCGATATGCGTATAGCGATACGGCTGCCTCCCATGATCATTATTTTGTGAATTTCTGCTTCTGTTTCACCTGAGAGTTTTTGAATTTCTTGTATATGATTAGGAGTCGTGGTAAAGTATGCGATGTCTCCTATTTTTATTTCGTCGTTTCCTCTTGGAATAATAGTTTCATGTATACGTTTGATGGCCGCGATGTGAAATTGGCTTTCGGCTGTTGTAAGTTCATAGAGTTTTTTATTCAGAATTTTAGCGTTGTCGTGTAATTTTACACTTAGTACGATTAATTCTCCATTACAAAGTTCAAACCAGTTGCGTGTCCATGTGTGTTTTAATGCGGTTATTACTTCTTCTGCGGCCAGTTTTTCGGGATATATCAGTTCATTTACTCCCAGATTTTCAAAGAAGGCTTTATTTTCAGGTAAAAGGTATTCGTAGTTGTCCACTCTTGCCAGAGTTTTTTTTGCGCCTAGTTTCGATGCCATTGTACATGCCATGATATTACGAGACTCGAAGGGCATGACAGCAATAAATAAATCGGCTTTATATACTTGGGCTTGTTTTAATGTTTGGAATGCAGTAGGGTTCCCGATGACAGTCATTAAATTATAATTGGCATCGAGTTCTCGTAGTTTCTCTTCATCATTGTCGATTAGAATAATATCCTGTTCTTCTCGGGATAACAGTTTTGCTAAATGTGTTCCAACCTCTCCGGCTCCAGCAATGATTATTTTCATAATTATTAGTTCTCTTTTATTTCTATGATTTACCAATTACCAATAATTACCGAGTAAATGTTTTCTTCATCTATACCACATAGTTGGTGTAGTTCTTTAACTGTCCCCTGTGCTATGAATTTATCGGGGATTCCTATTCGTTTTATATGGGGTGTATATCCATTGTCGGACATGAATTCTAATACAGCACTTCCGAAGCCTCCTGTTATGCATCCATCTTCTACGGTTATGATTCGTTTGTATTTTGGGGCTACTTCGTGAAGAATTTCTTCGTCAATGGGTTTGACAAAAATCATATCGTAGAGAGCTGCTTTTACACCTGTCTTTCGGGCCCGCTCTACGGCTTGTCGTGCCGCGACACCCGCAGTCCCGATACTCAGTACGGCTATCTCATTTCCGTCATAGAGCTTGCGACCTTTCCCGATAGGAATTTCGTGCATAGGGCATTCCCAATCGACATGACTTCCGCAACCGCGAGGATAGCGAATGGCAAACGGCCCGCGGTCGGATAGTTGTGCTGTGTACATGAGATGTCGCAGATAATGTTCGTCCATAGGTGCAGCAATAGTCATATTGGGTATGCAACGCAAATAGCACATATCGAATGCACCGTGGTGGGTAACCCCGTCTTCTCCCACGAGTCCAGCGCGGTCGATACAAAATGTTACCGGTAAGTTTTGTATGGCGACATCGTGAATGACTTCGTCGAATCCTCTTTGGAGAAAAGTCGAATAGATACTGCAAAATGGTTGTAATCCTTCTTTGGCCAAACCAGCGGCAAAGGTGACGGCATGTTCTTCGGAGATACCGACATCAAAAGACCTTTCGGGAAATTTCTCCATCATGAAACAGGTAGAACTTCCCGTTGGCATTGCAGGTGTGATAACTGTTATTTTATCGTTTTTTTTAGCCAATTCGACAAGCGTGAGTCCAAATACATCTTGAAATTTGGGAGGTTTTTGCTCTTCTTTTGCGGTAATTCTATCGCCCGTTTCTGGATTAAAACAGCCTGGAGCGTGCCAAATAGTCGGTTCTTTTTCGGCCGGAGCATATCCTTTCCCTTTGATCGTACGTAGGTGAAGTATTTTCGGACCGGTCATATCTTTTATATCGTTGAGTTTATTGACGATATTAACCACATTGTGCCCGTCTATGGGACCGAAATATCGTATATTTAAACCTTCGAAAATGTTTTGTTGCTTGGTTAGCAAAGCTTTTAGGCTATTGTTGAAACGTAAAATGGCCCCCCTGTGTTCATCGTCTATCAGATTTAGCTTACGTAGGGTACGATAAGCATCGTATCTGAGTTTATTATAGCTTTTCGATGTAGTGATGTTTACTAGATATTCGTTTAGCCCTCCGACATTATGGTCGATTGCCATATCGTTGTCGTTCAGTATGATGAGTAAGTTATTGGGACTGATGGATGCATTATTCAATCCTTCGAAAGCTAATCCTCCGGCAATGGATGCATCTCCGATGACAGCAATGACTTTTCTTTCTTTTTGTTCGTGTTTCAGTTGTGTAGCAATGGCCATGCCTAATGCTGCTGATATGGAATTAGAGGCATGCCCGGCGATGAAAGCGTCGTATTCGCTTTCGGCTGGGTTTGGAAATCCACTCAATCCGTTGAGTTTACGACAAGTATAAAATCTGTCTCGTCTTTCAGTTAAAATTTTATGCCCGTAGGCTTGATGTCCCACGTCCCAAACTATGCGGTCGTATGGAGTGTCGAATACATAGTGTAAGGCCACGGTCAATTCCACGGCCCCCATGCTAGACCCGAAATGTCCCGGATTATGGGCGAGAGTATTGATAATGAAATGCCTGATTTCGTCACACACTTGGGGTAGCTCGCTAACCTGTAATTTTCGTAAATCGGCGGGTGTGTTTATTTGTTTCAGTAGTTCTGTATTGTCGGGGTTCATTTTTAGTCTCTTTTACGTAAATACAATGGTACTATTTACCTTTACTCTCTTGCTTCCATCGTTTGTAGAGTGGAACGAATACAATGATTCCCGAAGCAATGATAGCGAACAGAGCTTGCCCGTCGATGCCTCTTCCCCTAATTAGAAGAACGCATAAGAATACCCATAATAAGGCTATGCATGAAATACGGAACGTATTATATTTTCTCATGTTAATCCATAGGTTTGTTAGTGCGCTTATATATACGCCTAAGTTAACCTACAAATATAAATATTCTTTTGCAATCCATGAAAATATTGTATCAATTTCATTTTATAAAGTTGGGGAGTCAGGGCGTGTGTGAAATGAAAAAGGCTTGCGTTAAGCAAGCCTTTTTCATGATTTTGAGCTATTCTATGTTTTTTCTCACTTGGGTGAGGTATTCTTTCATTTTTATAGAATCTTTACGCTCGATAATATCGAGGAGAGACGATAACTGCTTCTGTATTCCCCGCACTTGATCGGGGGTATTGGGATTGAAAAGAATTTCGGTTAGCAGGTAGTCGTCTTCCGAAAGTAGCCCTCTTGCTATGTCCATATGTTTTTTGAATGTCGTGCCGGGAGCCTCTTGATGTTTCATAATCGAGGCGAACACCAGCGTCGAAGTGAATGGAACCGAGAGCGAATAAGCTATGGTTTCGTCATGCTCTTTAAAACTGTATTCGAATATATTCAATCTCAGTCGCTGGTAAATATCCTTGAAAAAGATTTTGCCCATGTGGTCGCCTTCGGTAATGATGATTGTATTTTGTGTACTTAGGTCGCTCAAATTAGCGAATGTTGGTCCGAACATAGGGTGTGTCGATACGAATGGGTGTCGGGCTTGGGCATAAAATTCGGGTAATCCGGTCTTGACCGAAGCAATATCCGATAGGATTGTGTGAGCCGGTAAATAGGGGAGAACGGTTTGAAACGCTTCTATCGTATATTTTACGGTTGCCGCATTGATGACTAAGTCGGGCGTAAAATCTTGTATTTCTTCTGGCCGGGTCATTCGCAAAGTATTGAATGCGAATCTCAGTCGATGAGGGTCTATGTCGTATAGGGCGATTTCATGGTCGAAACTGAGTACATCGGCAAAGAAAGAGCCCATTTTTCCGGCTCCGAGAATTACTATTTTCATCGTTTTTATTTATTAATAATATTCATTTGTTGATGTACCGATTCTTCGTGAATGGCTTGCATCACTTCTTTCATGAATTCTCCGCTCATTCCCAACTCAACAGCTTGTGCCATGCGTTTTTGTAGGATTTCGTCATAGCGGTTAGTTTGCAGCACGGGCATACTATGCTCTTTTTTATATTGCCCGATTTCTCTGGATATGCGCATGCGTTTGGCTAACAGTTCGAGCAGTTGATTGTCTAGGTTGTCTATTTGGTGACGTAGTTCCGATAGGTTTTCTGTCGTCTGTGTGGTCTCTCGTATTACCAACATGTTGAGTATATAGTCCAGAGCGTCGGGGGTCACTTGCTGATTTTTATCGCTCCATGCACAATCGGGGTCGCAATGGGATTCAACGATTAGTCCGTCGAATCCTAGATCCATCGCCTGTTGGCTCAATGGAGCTACAAGTTCGCGTTTACCGCCGATGTGGCTAGGGTCGCAAAAAATAGGAAGATTGGGGAGACGGCGACGTAGTTCGATGGGAATGTGCCATTGAGGCATATTGCGGTACAACTGTTTGTCGTAGCTGCTAAACCCCCGGTGTATGACTGCCAGTCGGTGGAGACCAGCGTTATAAATGCGTTCGACGGCTCCTATCCATAGTTCTAGGTCGGGATTTACCGGATTCTTGATGAGTACCGGAATGTCTACACCTTTCAGCGCGTTGGCTATTTCTTGAACCGCAAAAGGATTGGCGGTCGTGCGTGCTCCGATCCATAAAATGTCGATACCATGTTTTAATGCTTCGAATACGTGCCGTTCAGTGGCAACCTCTGTTGCCGTGTACATACCGGTTTCTTCTTTGACACGTTTTAACCAAGCAAGGCCTTCTACTCCGACACCTTCGAATCCACCCGGTTTGGTACGAGGCTTCCATATACCTGCACGAAATATTTTAATGCCGCGCTCGGCGAGGCTTTTCGCTGTGGTCATTACTTGCTCTTCGGTTTCGGCGCTACATGGGCCGGCTATGATAATAGGGCGTTTAGAGTCTATTCCGGGAAGTAAAATCGATTGTAAATCTTCCATAATGGTATTGTTATTTATTTGATTTGATTTTTTCTATACGGTGTAACGCTTCTTGCATCTTTTTTTCGGGGGCGCAAAGCGAAATGCGAATATATCTGTTCCCTCGACTTCCGAAAATGAATCCCGGAGTAATGAAGACGTGCGCGTTGTATAATATTTCGTCGGCTAACGATTCGGCATCTGTTGCACTATCGGGAATTTTTCCCCATACGAACAATCCTGCTTGTGAAGGATCATAACTGCAACCGAGAGCTTTCATGATTTTTTCTGCGATATCACGTCGGTTACGGTACTCTTCGTTTAATTGGTCATACCACTCTTGACCGCATGACAATGCTTTTGTCGCAGCCATTTGTAGCGGGCGGAACATTCCTGAATCGATATTACTTTTCACTTTCAAAATCCATTCGATAAATTGAGGGTTGGAAGCAAGCATACCGATTCGCCAACCAGACATGTTGTGAGATTTGCTTAAAGAATTCATTTCGATACAAATGTCCTTAGACCCGGGGACAGCTAGTATACTCATCGGATTGTCGTTGAGAATGAAACTGTACGGGTTGTCGTTCACGATGATTATGTTGTGACGCTTCCCGAAATCCACCAGCTTGGTAAACAATTCCATAGATGCTTTGGCTCCCGTAGGCATATTGGGATAGTTGACCCACATTAACTTTATACGATCGAGCGGTAACGACTCTAATTGCTTGAAGTCGGGTTGCCAATGATTATTTTCGTCGAGGTCGTAGGTGAAAATTTCAGCTTCGGCCAGTCGGCTGACGGAACTGTATGTGGGGTATCCCGGGTTGGGAACCAATACCCCGTCTCCGGCATTGAGAAATGCCAGACTGATGTGCAATATACCCTCTTTGGACCCTATAAGGGGTTGTATTTCTTTTTGAGGATCGAGTGTTACATTGTACCATCTGTTATACCAATCGGCGAAGGCTCGGCGTAGTTCGGGTATGCCTATGTAAGGTTGGTATCCGTGAACATCAGACTTCCGGCTCTCCGTACACAGGGTTTCAATCGTTTCGGGGTGGGGCGGCCTGTCAGGCCCGCCTATGCCCAGACTGATAATATCCAAACCGCGGGCATTTAGTTCGGCTATTTCTTTCAACTTTTTTGAGAAGTAGTATTCGCTTATGTTATTTACCCGATTAGCGGGTCTGATATTAAAGGGGTTGATTGAATTCTGCATATTCTCCGAGTATTTTAAAGTCTTTTGTTAGAGGTCTTATTGCTTCGAGGGATTGTTTGTATCGAGTAAAATTATCGAATGTAAGGTCTATATAAAATCGGTATTCCCATTCTTTCCCGATAATGGGCATGGATTGTATTTTGGATAAGTTGATGTCATAGAAAGAAAGTATGGTGAGTACTTTTGATAAACTGCCTTGTGTATGTGGTAAACTGAAAACAAGTGAAGCTTTGTTTATGCGTTTGCCTGCTATTAAAATTTCACGGTGAAAAGGATCGGCAAGAATTAGAAAACGAGTGAAATTTCGTTTGTTGGTTTCGATACCTTCTGCCAAGATATTCATGTTGTAAATTTCGGCAGCCAGTTTGCCGCAAATGGCGGCATGGCCCGAAAGATGACGGTGCGAAATTTCTTGGGCACTACCGGCCGTATCGTCTTTTTCTACAACTTTCATTTTAGGGTGAGCTTGTAAAAAATCACCGCATTGCATTAATGCCATGGGGTGAGAGTTCACTTCGAGGATATCGTCCATAGTTTCTCCCGGTAGTGCGGCCAGTACGTGAGAAATACGTAATTTATATTCTCCTATGATACTTAATTCACTTTTTCGTAATAGTTCGTGATTCTGTAAAATGCTGCCTGCAATGGTGTTTTCAATGGCAATGATACCCAATAAAGAACGGTCGTTATTCATGCGGTCGAACATTTCGGGAAATGTCGAGCAGGGAACCGTTTCTATTTCTTCTTCCCCGAAATAAGATCGGGCGGCGGCCTCGTGGTAGCAACCGGCTATACCTTGTATGGTGACTTTTTTATTCATAAGCAAGATAAATAAAAAATCCCGTTCGTATTGAACGGGATTTTATCATAAGTTTCTTAATTGTTTTCTATTTCTTTTTTTTGCATAAAACCCCGTTTCTATTTTTCTCCAAAATAAAAATAAAAGTAAAAGTAATATGCAAAATCAAAATTCTTCATTGCCTGTCAAATATGAGTTTGATGTTGCAAATGTAATGAAATCATTTTTGAATCCAAACAAATAGTTATATATTTTTGAATAAAACGAGATTTTTTTTATCGCATCGTTTTGTATATGGTATTTGAAACTTGCTTTGTATGTGACGAATAGGAGAAAATTTTGCATAACGGCGATGTCTACGGATTTTTTCGCTATCTTTGTCGTGAATGTAAAGGTAAGTTGAGCCGGGCGTGACTAAATAAATTGGTTTCCATCTTCGGTTACACTATCTTTGAAGTACAAATAATTATGTATTTATGGAAACTTCGGAATTAACACTTTTTTCTGCAATGTGTGAGTCTTTTTGTACGGCAGTGGAGAAGGCGCGTGCAGAGGCGATGTCCTTGACCGATATGTATGTGCAGGTGAAATACGATGAACAGTTGTTTTCGGTATTTGATGATACTGAAAATATATTGGTGCAATCGGTAATTGATGGATTGGACGAGTGGCGAGATTCCAGTGGAGAACGTTCGGATGCTGTGATAATTGCTTTTCTGAGGAAGGTGTTGAGTCATGAAGATGTGAATCTTGCTTTACATTCGCTGGATATTATACCACCTTTTTCTGTCGTGTTGGTAGATAATGAGATGGAGCCTGTCGCCGATTTGATTACATTGGACGATGAGAATATCTATTTGCACGATGATTTTTGGGAAAAAATGGATAAAGAGCTTGACGATTTTTTTGAACAATTGATGTCCGATACGAAATAAGGTGGGGTATTGGGGTTCAAAGGAGGCTGCTCTTGCAGAGTGGAAAGTCTTTTCACGATATAGGTAGAAAGAAAAAAATTAATAATAATTTGATTATCGAAAGATAAGCACTAATTTTGCGCTCTCAAATTTGCACGCTTTTTGTGGAAAGTTGAGAATAAATTTGTGAGTCTAATTTAATAAAATCATAAGAATGAACGTTTCGCATCAAAACACTGACAACCTGAATGCCGTGATTTCGATTGAAATTTCAAAGGCTGACTATCAGGAAAAAGTAGACAAATCTCTTCGTGCTTATGGGCAAAAAGCGAATATTCCCGGATTCAGAAAAGGGAAAGTTCCTTTTAGTATGCTCATGAAGATGTTTGGAAAATCGGTTCGAGTTGAAGAAATTAATCGTTTGGTTTCCGAGTCTCTGTACAATTATATTCGTGATAATAAGCTCAATATCTTGGGCGAGCCGATGACCGCAGAAGATATGACTGTCGATTTGGATACACAAGACGATTTCACGTTCCGTTTTGATGTGGCATTAGCCCCCGAATTGAATGTAAAGGTCGATAAAAAAATAAAAGTACCTTACTATACGATTACTGTCGATGATGACATGGTAAAACGTCAGAATGAATCCTTTTTGTCACGTTTCGGTAAACAGATTTCGGTAGATGAGTCTACCGATGAAAGAGACCTTATCAAAGGTTCGATGGTAGAAATGGTAAAAAAAGGGACTCCGGTAGAAGGGGGAATTACGGTCGAAAGTACCATCGTTTCTCCTGCATATTTCAAGAATGACAAGGAAAAAGCTAAATTTGCCGGCGTGAAGAAGGGTGACAAAGTGATGTTCAATCCTTCGAAAAGTTGTGATGCTTCGGTCGCAGAACTGGCCTCTATGTTGAATATCGATAAGGAAAAAGCTGCCAATGTGACATCGAATTTCGAGATGACAGTGACAGATATCACACATTTGCAACCTGCCGAATTGAATCAAGAATTATTTGACAATGTATTCGGTAAAGATGTTGTAAAAACAGAAGAGGAATATTTTGCTAAACTTCGTGAAATGATAGCGCATCAATTGGTTCCTGAAAGCGATTATAAATTTTCGATTGATGCACGTGCTGCGATAGAAAAGGCAGTAGGTGAGTTTGATTTGCCCGATGCATTTTTGAAACGTTGGTTGTTGGCTACCGATAAAAATCGTAAAGCTGAAAATATCGATGAGGATTTTGCGAAGATGGTTCCCGATTTGAAATGGCAGTTGATTAAAGAACAAATCGTAAAACAATTCGATATTCATGTCGATGATGCCGATTTGTTGGCTTTGGCAAAACGGGTAGCGGCAAGTCAGTTCGCACAATATGGTATGACAGGTGTTCCCGATGATGTTCTCGAACGTTATGCTAGGGAAATGTTATCGAGCAAAGAGTCTCGTTCGCGTCTTATTGACCAAGCTACGGAGCAGAAGATTCAAACTGCCATTAAGGAGTCTGTAACGCTTACGGACAAAGAAGTGACGATGGATAAATTCCAGAAAATGTTTGAAGTTGCCGAGTAATAAAATCGATATAATTATCGATAGCCCCGAGACGTAATGGCTTCGGGGCTTTTCATTGTTTGAAATCTTCCAATATAGTTAATTGATGCTTGTAGTTCGGTTGATGTATTATTTTTTGTGAAGATATTGGCAAAAAAGACCGGGCAGCAGAATTTTATTTGGGGTATAATTGTTTTTATTTATATCTTTGACTAAAAATAGGGATTAAAAAAACAATCTAAAAACGATATAATTATGACTAATGATTTTAGAAAATATGCGGTAAAACATTTGGGTATGAATGGACTTGCCCTTGATCAATATGCGCAGTTTACCAGTAGCTATCTTTCCCCTTCTATTATGGAGGAGCGCCAACTGAATGTAACCCAGATGGACGTGTTTTCGCGTTTAATGATGGACCGTATAATCTTTTTGGGAACTCCTATCGATGATTATACATCGAATGTTATAGAAGCACAGTTGCTTTATCTCGATTCTGCCGACCCGGGTAAAGATATATCTATTTATTTCAATACTCCCGGAGGGTCGGTATATGCCGGGTTGGGTATCTACGATACCATGCAGTTCATAAGCAGTGATATTTCTACGATCTGTACAGGTATGGCCGCCTCGATGGGCGCTGTATTGTTGGTTGCAGGGACAAAGGGAAAACGTTTTGCTTTGAAACATTCCCGGGTTATGATACATCAACCGATGGGAGGCGCACAAGGTCAGGCTTCGGATATAGAGATTACGGCAAGGGAGATACAGAAACTTAAAAAAGAACTCTATACCATTATAGCCGATCATTCGGGAAACTCGTATGAGCGTGTGGAGAAAGATTCCGATCGTGATTATTGGATGACTGCTCTTGAAGCCAAAGAATACGGTATGATTGACGACGTATTGGTAAAATCTATGAAATAATATTCTAGGAATGGCTAAGGGCGAAAAGTGTAGTTTTTGCGGAAGAGGAGAAAATGAGGTAAGATTATTAATGCCGGGGCGTGACGGTTGCATTTGCGACGAGTGTGCCGAGCAAGCCTATCTCCTTTCCGAAGAATATTTGCATAAAAAGAAAAAAGCGAGTTCCAAATGGACCGTATCCCGAGAGGATTTACCTAAACCGGAAGAGATAAAAACATTTCTCGATCAGTATGTTATCGGGCAGGACGATGCCAAGCGTTATTTGTCGGTTTCGGTCTATAACCATTATAAACGTGTTTTGCAGGTAGCCGATAATGATGATGTTGAGATTGAGAAATCGAATATTATTATGGTCGGCCCTACCGGAACCGGAAAGACCTTATTGGCGAAGACGATTGCTCGTTTATTGAAAGTTCCGTTTACGATTGTCGATGCTACTGTCTTGACCGAGGCCGGTTATGTGGGCGAGGATATCGAAAGCATTTTGACCCGTTTGCTGCAAGTTGCCGATTATGATGTCGAGGCGGCTGAGCGAGGTATTGTGTTTATCGACGAGATCGACAAAATTGCTCGTAAAAGCGATAATCCTTCGATTACCCGTGATGTCAGCGGTGAGGGCGTACAGCAAGGTTTGTTGAAATTATTGGAGGGTTCTATCGTAAATGTTCCGCCGCAAGGCGGGCGTAAACACCCCGAGCAGAAAATGATACCAGTGAATACAAAGAATATTTTGTATATTTGTGGCGGGGCTTTTGACGGAATAGAACGTAAAATCGCCATGAGGTTGAACACCCATGTCGTAGGTTATAATGGAGGTGGTAGCAATGGTCGTATAGATCGGGAAAATCTGTTACAGTATATTGCGCCCCAAGATTTGAAATCGTTTGGTCTTATTCCTGAAATTATAGGACGATTGCCCATTTTAACCTATTTGCAACCTTTGGACAAGGCCGCGCTACGGAGAATTCTGGTAGAGCCTAAGAATTCGATTATCAAACAATATATCAAACTTTTCGAAATGGACGGAGTGAAACTTTCGTTTGATGAGGATATGCTTGATTATGTTGTCGAAAAGGCCGTAGAGTTCAAGTTGGGAGCCCGAGGATTGCGCTCTATTGTCGAAACGATTATGATGGATGCTATGTATGAAACGCCTTCTTCGACAAAAAAGAAATTGCATATAACACGTAGCTATGCAGAAAAGAAGTTAGAAAAAGCAAAACTATTGGCAGTATAAGAAAAAACAGCAAGAAAAAATTTGGTAATTAAGAGGAGTTGTTTATAAATTTGTTTGACCGATAAAGGTCGGCGAATATACATAACGAGAAAGAGAGTAACCGTATGGCAAAAGAAGTAAATTTGACTGAGGAACTGAAAAGGAATTTCGGATTCGATACATTTAAGGGAAATCAGGAAGCGATTATCAGAAATTTGCTTGCCGGGAATGATACATTTGTATTGATGCCTACCGGAGGAGGGAAGTCGCTTTGTTATCAATTGCCGTCGTTGATTCTTGACGGTACTGCGATAGTTATTTCGCCTTTGATTGCATTGATGAAGAATCAGGTCGATGCTATGCGGAATTTCAGTGCCGAAGATGGTGTCGCTCATTTCATAAACTCCTCTTTGAACAAAACTGCGATAGACCAAGTAAAAACCGATATTTTATCGGGGAAAACCAAATTGTTATATGTTGCTCCTGAATCCTTGACGAAGGAAGAAAATATTGATTTTCTTAAACAGGTGAATGTGTCGTTTTATGCGGTAGATGAAGCCCATTGTATTTCGGAATGGGGACATGATTTCCGTCCTGAATATCGACGTATCCGACCTATTATTAATGAGATTGGCGTACGTCCTGTAATAGCTCTTACCGCGACTGCGACTCCGAAAGTCCAGCATGATATACAGAAGAATCTGGGCATGTTGGAAGCTACTGTATTTAAGTCGTCGTTTAATCGTCCTAATCTTTATTATGAGGTTCGCCCGAAAACAGCGAATATCGATAAAGACATTATTAAATATATAAAATCTCAGGAGAGTAAATCGGGTATAATCTATTGTTTGAGTCGAAAGAAAGTAGAAGAACTGGCAGAATTGTTACAGGTAAACGGAATTCGTGCGCTGCCATATCATGCCGGAATGGACTCTGCGACTAGGACTCAGAATCAAGATGCATTTTTGTTGGAGAAAATAGATGTTATCGTTGCCACGATAGCCTTTGGTATGGGGATTGATAAGCCCGATGTCAGGTATGTCATACATTACGATATACCCAAAAGTCTGGAAGGCTATTATCAAGAGACGGGACGAGCCGGTCGAGATGGAGGAGAAGGTCAGTGTATAACTTTTTATATCAATAAAGATTTACAGAAACTCGAAAAATTCATGCAGGGAAAACCCATTGCCGAGCAAGAGATTGGTAAACAGCTTTTGTTAGAAACTGCTGCTTATGCCGAGTCTTCTCTTTGTCGTCGCAAGATTTTACTGCATTATTTTGGAGAAGAGTATGAGGAAGATAATTGTGGAAATTGTGATAATTGCCTAAATCCTAAAAAGCAAGTGGAAGCAAAAGATCAACTTTGTGCGGTTCTTGAAACTATTATTGCACTGAAAGAAAAATTTAAAGCCGAATATGTGATAGATGTCTTGTTAGGTAAAGAAACGAGCCAAATACTTTCGTATCAACATGAAGATTTAGAGGTGTTTGGAAGCGGACAGGGTGAAGATGAGCGCACGTGGAACGCCGTCATTCGACAAGCATTGATAGCCGGCTACATAGGTAAAGATATTGAGAATTATGGACTATTGAAGGTAACGAAGGCTGGGCATGCGTTTTTGAAGAATCCGGTTTCGTTTAAGATTGTCAAAGATGTCGATTTTGACGAGGTGGAGGAAGAAGTGCCTATGAAAGGTGGAGCTTCTTGTGCGGTCGATCCCGAGTTATATTCTATTTTGAAAGATTTGCGAAAGAAAATCGCTAAACGATTGGAACTTCCTCCGTATGTGATTTTTCAAGATCCTTCATTAGAAGCTATGGCGACAACCTATCCGATTACAATTGAGGAGTTACAAAATATTCCGGGGGTAGGAGCGGGTAAAGCGAAACGTTACGGAGAAGAGTTCGTTAAAGTCATCAAAGCTCATGTGGAAGAAAATGAAATTGAGCGTCCCGAAGATTTAAGGGTGCGTACGGTTGCCAATAAGTCGAAATTGAAAGTATCCATTATTCAGGCCATCGACAGGAAAATTGCACTCGATGAATTGGCCGAGTCGAAGGGGCTTGAATTTGGAGAGTTGCTCGACGAGATAGAGGCGATTGTTTATTCGGGAACGAAAATCAATATCGACTATTTCCTGCACGAGATTATGGACGACGAGCATATCGACGATATTTTTGACTACTTCAAGGAGAGTGAAAGCGATAGTCTCGAAGATGCCATTGAGGAGTTTGGTATGGAGTATAGCGAAGAAGAAATTCGTTTGATACGTATCAAGTTCCTTTCAGAGATGGGAAATTAAAAGCCGAGAAATAATAGTAAAAAAGCGACATTCCGATAATCGGTTGTCGCTTTTTTATTTTAGCTTTTGGGGTGATAAATAATTTAAAAATCTTCATGTATAGATAATAGCTTGCCGAAAAATAATTATCTTTGCATGCAATAAAATTCTAATGAACCCCATTATGTCATTTGTTGCAGAAAAAGTGGTGATGGACGGATTAACTTTTGACGATGTTTTGTTAATCCCCGCTTACTCCGAAGTCCTTCCTCGTAATGTCGAGTTGTCGACGCAGTTTTCACGCAATATCCGATTAAATATTCCATTAGTTTCGGCAGCCATGGATACGGTAACCGAGGCGCAATTGGCTATTGCTATCGCTCGTGAAGGAGGAATTGGAGTCATTCATAAAAATATGAGTATCGAGGCTCAGGCCCGTCAAGTTCATGCTGTTAAACGAGCTGAAAATGGAATGATTTATGACCCTGTGACAATCAAGTGCGGGTCGACGGTGCGCGAAGCGTTGTCTATGATGAGTGAATACCATATAGGAGGGATTCCCGTAGTGGACGATAAAAATCTTTTGGTGGGTATTGTAACGAATCGGGACTTGCGTTTTGAACGCGATTTGGAAAGATTGGTAGACGAGGTAATGACCAAAGACAATTTAGTGACGACTTCACAATCCACCGATTTGCAACAGGCTGCGGATATTCTTCAAAGGCACAAGATAGAGAAGCTCCCGGTTGTCGATAAAGACGGCCATTTGGTAGGGTTGGTTACTTATAAGGATATAACGAAAGCCAAAGATAAACCGTTTGCTTGTAAAGATAAATTAGGTCGGCTGCGTGTGGCTGCGGGGGTCGGTGTTACAGCCGATTCGATGACTCGTGTGGATGCGTTGGTAGAAGCCGGAGTCGATGCTATCGTTATAGATACGGCGCATGGACATTCTAAGGGCGTAATCGGTGTATTGAAAGATATAAAAGCAAAATATCCAGATATCGATGTCGTTGTGGGAAATATTGCGACGGGTGAAGCCGCTAAATTTTTGGTGGAAGCCGGAGCCGACGGAGTGAAAGTAGGTATAGGTCCCGGTTCCATTTGTACGACCCGGGTGATTGCCGGTGTCGGGGTTCCTCAATTATCGGCCGTTTACGATGTGGCGAAAGCATTGAAAGGAACAGGCGTGCCATTGATTGCCGATGGTGGAATTCGTTATTCGGGTGATATTGTAAAAGCATTGGCTGCTGGGGCTTACTCGGTTATGTTGGGCGGTATGCTGGCTGGTGTTGAAGAATCGCCGGGAGAAACGATCATATTCAATGGACGTAAGTATAAGTCATATCGGGGTATGGGATCTCTCGAAGCGATGGAGAAAGGTTCGAAAGACCGTTATTTCCAAGCTAATGAGACTGATACTAAAAAATTGGTTCCCGAGGGAATTGCGGCTCGTGTTCCCTTTAAAGGATCTTTATATGAAGTGGTTTATCAGATGGTCGGCGGTTTGCGTGCCGGAATGGGATATTGTGGAGCTAAGGATATAGAGGCTTTACATGATGCTAAGTTTACTCGTATTACCAATGCTGGTGTAGCCGAAAGTCACCCTCATGATGTGTCGATAACCAGCGAGGCTCCGAATTATAGTAGAGGATAACTTTTCCGATAAGGAAGGTGGATTTTTATTTTTGGGAAGAATACACTATTTTAGTGATTACGATATAATTTTCTTATATTTGAAGCGTTAAAATAGTGTATTATTTTTGTTGATAACTCGGGACTATCAAGTCTCAATAAAATGTAGTGCATAACACAATGAAAAACAAATGGCTCTTAGCGGCTTTGCTTGCCGGAAATTCTTGGTTTGGAGGGTGGGCTACCGATGTCGACCCTGTTATTATGAGAGTGAATAATAAAGATATTCACAAATCGGAATTTGAGTATATCTATAATAAGAACAGCCAGCAACAAATCGATCATAAATCTCTCGATGAATACGTTACACTATTTAAGAACTACAAGTTGAAAGTCGCCGAGGCCGAAGCTATGGGGATTGATACGACTTCGGCATTTAAAAATGAATTGGCGGGGTATAGAGAAGAGTTGGCTAAACCCTATTTGATCGATGCTTCTGTTGATGACCGTTTGGCACATGAGGCTTATGACCGAATGAAAGAAGATGTGGAAGTAAGCCATATTCTCATAGGATTGAATGCTCGGACTCCTGAGGACCGAGCCGAGGCAAAGAAAAAAGCCGAATCGGTATTGGCTAAAATCAAGGCGGGTGAAGACTTTGGAATGTTGGCAGAGAAATTCAGTGAAGACGGATCGAGGCAGAATAAGGGATATTTAGGATTTATTAGAGGCGGACGTACGGTTTATCCTTTTGAAAAGGCTGCTTTCGCATTACAAGCGGGAGAAGTTTCCGATATAGTGGAAACCCAGTTCGGATATCACATTATAAAAGTACATAGTCGTCGTCCCAATCCGGGAGAGTTTTTATTTTCCCATATCATGATATTAGTGCCTCGTGGTGCTTCTGATGAAGTAAAAGCGCAGAAAGAATCCGAGATACGAGCCATTTATGAAGAATTGAAGTCGGGAGCCGATTTTGCTACGATGGCAAAGGAGCGGTCGGAGGATAAGGCTTCTGCCGTACGAGGTGGAGAATTACCGTGGGTGAGTAGTGGACAATTCGTAAAAGAGTTCGAGGATGCTGCATTTGCTCTTAAAAATAAAGGAGATATTACAGAGCCTGTATTATCTCCCTATGGCTGGCATATCATTAAGTTAATGGACCGGCGGGATATTAAGCCCTTTGAACAAATGCGCTCGGAGATTACGCGAATGATGGCACGAGACGAAAGAGGTAGCATGGCTCGTAATGCGATGGTGGCTAAATTGAAAAATGATTATGGTTTTTCTTTGGAAGAATCGCAGCGGGCGATGTTGATGAAGTTGGCTGGCGATTTAGGTAAAGTCGATTCTTCTTATATAGCGGCTATTCATAATGACCAAAGTGTTTTATTCTCGTTTGAGAACCGTTCATATACAGTGGCCGATTTTGCCTCGTTTTTGTCCAAAGGCCGTGATGTGACAGTTAATGCCCCCGATTATGTTTCGACTATGATTGGTTATATGGCCGATATGGAAATATTAGATTTCGAGAAGGCTCATTTGGAAGATAAGTATCCCGATTTTCGCAATTTGATGAATGAATATCGAGACGGCATGTTGCTGTTTGAAATCAGCAATAGGGAAGTTTGGGAAAAAGCATCGAAAGATACCGAGGGCTTGCAGAAATTTTTCAAGAAAAATAGGAAAAAATACAAATGGGATAAACCTCATTATAAAGGATTTTTGATTCAATGTTGTGATGCGGCTACCGCCGATGGCATAAAGAACCGGATTAAAGAACTCGATGACGATTCTGTAATCGTCGTGTTGAATCGAGAGTTCAATACCGACTCTTTAACAAGAGTAAAAGTGGAACGAGGTTTGTTTGTTGAGGGAGATAATGAAAAAATTGACGAATTGGTATTTAAGGGAGCTCCGGTGAAAGCCGATGAGAAGTTGCCGATAGCTTTTGTGTCTGGTAAACTATTGAAGAAAATGCCGGAGGCGTATACCGATGTGAGAGGACAAGTAATGGCCGATTACCAAACTTACCTTGAAAAAGTTTGGGTGAAGAAACTCAATAAAAAATATCCGGTAGAAATCTATGAAGATGTCCTAAAAACAGTTAATAGGCCGTAGTTGCCATTATTTAGTCGTAATTTAGCGGATATTTATGTAGGTAATATAGATGTATAAAGTCTCGATAATAGTATTATGCGCAGCATTTTCGGCATGCCTTTTTACGGCATGCCGAAGTGGGTTACAGAGCGATGAAAATTCATTGGTACAAGTGGGCGATGAAATACTATCGCGTCAAGAGCTTGCCGATGCCATGCCGGAGGGTCTTTCACGCGCTGATAGTACCGATTTTGCCGACAAGTATATCCATCGATGGATTTGTGATGTATTACTATATCGAATGGCACAAAAGAATATTCCCGATATAGGACGTATTGATGCATTGGTTGAGAAATACCGACGAGATTTAGTCATATTCGAATATCGTAAGAGATTGGTTAATGAACGGGTGACGAAGTCTTTTGATGAACAAGAAATGCTGGATTATTATGAGCGAAACTCAGAAATGTTTCGTTTGCATGAAGCCATCTTGAAAGGGTTGTTTCTTAAAGTACCGGAGAATACGCCCAATCTTGGACAGTTGAAAAAATGGTATTGTTCTACAAATCCCGATGGAGTAGAAAAGATCGAGAAATATGCTTTGAAAAATGCGGTGATCTATGACTACTTTTATGACAAGTGGATACCGTTTGAAGAAATCGTCAATAATATTCCATACGAGTTTGGAGATGCTGAATCCTTTTTAAAGACACATCATAAGTTGGAATTTAATAAAAACGGATATTGGTATTTACTGAATATTACAGAATATCGTTTGCCGGGAGAAGAAATGCCTTATGATTTTGCTCGGGCTCAAATTCAGGAAATTTTGACAAATAGCAATCGGTTGAACTTTGATCGGGAGCTGGAAGAAAATCTGTATCGGGATGCCGAGAAGTCGGGTGATATAAAATGGTTGTATAAAGGTGAGAAATCTATTGAAAAAGAGAGTATAAAATAATTGAATTATGCGTAAAGTTACTGATTGGCTTTTATTTTTCTTTATGGCGGTGTCTTTGCCGGTTTTTGCCGATGACAATGTTATCGATGAGGTTGTATGGATAATAGGAGATGAAGCTATTTATAAGTCTGAGGTTGAAGAGCAATATCGACAAATGCAATACGACGGACAACGTATCGATGGCGATCCTTATTGTGTAATACCCGAACAGCTTGCCGTGCAGAAACTTTTTCTGCATCAGGCGAAATTGGATACGATTACAGTTCCTGATGCTACTGTTTTTCAACAAGTAGAGGCTCGTATCAATTATCTGATCGCTAATATCGGGTCGAAGGAAAAAATGGAAGAATATTTTAAAAAGCCGGTAACCGAAATTCGTGAAGAGTTGGCGAATGTAATTCGTGATCAGGGAACTGTACAGGAAGTACAACGGAATTTGGTAAAAGATGTAAAAACCACACCGGCCGAGGTGCGTAAGTTTTATAATCAATTGCCGGTCGACAGTATTCCTTATATTCCCATGCAGGTAGAAGTCCAAATTATTACTTTGAATCCTAAGGTTCCGCAGCAGGAAATAGATAATGTGAAAGCTCGATTGCGTGATTTCAGCGAACAAGTAAATAAAGGCGAGCGAGATTTCTCTACTCTTGCGGTTCTTTATTCCGAAGATCGGGGTTCTGCCATGATGGGGGGAGAAATGGGCTTCGTGAGCAAAAGCAATTTGGTGCCGGAGTTTGCCAATGTTGCGTTTAACTTGAATGACCCGAAGAAGGTTTCTAAAATTGTGGAGACCGAGTATGGTTACCATATTATACAGTTGATAGAGAAGAGAGGCGACCGTATAAATGTTCGGCATATACTACTTCGTCCGCACGTTTCCGAGAAAGATATATCCGATGCTTTGGTTCGTCTCGATTCGTTGAGGGTAGATTTGATAGATAAGAAAATATCGTTCGATGAAATAACCCAATATGTTTCTCAAGACAAGGATACTCGTAATAACAAGGGACTTATGGTAAACCCTCAAACCGGAAATTCTAAGTTCGAGATGGGACAATTGCCCCAAGATGTGGCTAAGGTGGTCGCCGATTTGAAGGTGGGCGAAATTTCGAAACCGTTTGTCATGACCGACGAACGTAAAAATAAAGAGGTGGTTGCAATCGTAAAACTGAAAAACAGAATAGATGGACATAAAGCCAATATGTCTGATGATTATCAAACCTTAAAAGCTATTGTAGAGGAAAAGAAGAAGACCGATATATTGAATGAGTGGTTGGCTAAGAAGCAGAGCGAGACATATATCCGCATAAAAGAAGGTTGGCGAAACTGCGAATTTAAGTATGACGGTTGGATAAAGAAATAAGATCGACGCCAATGGGGCATCAAAAAAGAATAAGAGATGAAAAGAGAAGGCATAAAATACTGGTTGGTATTTTATGCCTGCTTACTCTTGGTATGTGGGCGGCATCGGGCACTCCCGAAAAAAAACTTCCTAAACAGGACGATCCCGATAAAGTGTACTTGGTGAATAGTGACGAACTTACTTTCGATAAGGAGCAGAGTGCCGATTATCGAGTATTGAGGGGAAATGTTGTCTTTCGGAAAGATAGTATGTATATGTACTGCGACAGTGCATATTTTTATGAAAAAGACAACTCACTCGATGCATTTAGTAATGTTCGCATGGAGCAGGGCGATACTCTGTTTATTTATGGAGATGTGTTATATTATCGTGGAGATGAGCAGATAGCTCGACTGCGGAATAATGTGCGCATGGAAAACAGAGATGTAACTTTGTTTACCGATAGTTTGAATTATGAGATGATTCCGAATATCGGCTATTATTTCGATGGGGGCAAATTGGTTGATTCTCAGAATGAATTGACTTCTGTATATGGTCAATATTCCCCCGATACCAAACAGTCGGTCTTCAATTTCGATGTGCAGTTGGTGAATGAAAAATATACATTATATTCCGATACACTCGAATATAATACGCAGACTAAGATTGCCGATATTGTGGGTCCTTCGACTATTGTGTCGGATAGTAATATCATTTATTCGTCGGCGGGTTGGTATAATACCGAAACTGATAAATCGATGCTTTTGGATCGTTCTTTGGTTACGTCGAAAGGACAGAGCCTTACGGGGGATACGATTTTTTACGATAGGAGATCGGGATTCGGCGAAGTGTTCGGTAATATGGTGCTCAACGACTCCATTCGTTCGGTGATTATGGAGGGACAATATGGTTTCTACAATGAAAGAACCGAGTATTCGTTTGCGACAGATTCGGCGCGCTTGTTGGAGTTTTCGCGAGGCGATACGCTGTATTTGCATGCCGATACTCTTAAATCTCACTTGGTATTGCCCGATTCCACCCGTCTTTTGCAGGCCTATCATGGTGTGAGATTTTTTAGGATAGATGCGCAGGGAGTTTGTGATTCTATGGAGTTTACGTCGGTAGATTCGCTCCTTCACATGTATAAACTCCCTATCATTTGGAATGAAAATTATCAGATAACCGGAGATACGATTCGTATACACATGAATGACAGTACGGTCGATTGGGCCTTGATTCCCGGGTCTGCTTTTGCTGCACAGCATAAAGATTCTGTTTTTTATGATCAGGTTTCCGGTAAGGAGTTGAAAGCATGGTTTGAGCAAGGTCAGTTGCGTCAGATAGATGTAAACGGCAATGCTCAAACGATTTTCTATCCTCAGGAACGGGATTCGACATTGACAGGGCTGAATAAAGCCGAAAGCGGATTTTTGAGAATGTACTTGAAAAATCAGCAGATGGAGAAGATAATTATTTGGCCTCAACCGCAGGGAAGCATGACGCCGTTGGATTTGATAAAGCCCGATCAGCTATATTTACCGGCCTATAAATGGTATAGTGATTTGAGGCCGGTAAGCCCCGAAGACATATTTCGAAAACCAGAAGTGAAAATAGAAGTTGTTGAAGAGAAAAAACATCGCTTCAATCATTAAGATTTGGTCGAATTATGAGTGATATCATACATTTATTGCCCGATTCCGTGGCTAATCAAATTGCAGCTGGAGAAGTGATACAACGTCCGGCCTCGGTAATTAAAGAATTGGTGGAGAATGCTGTCGATGCGGGAGCTACGTCTATTCAGATTATTTTGAAAGATGCAGGGCGTACTCTTATTCAGGTGATAGACGATGGCAAAGGAATGTCTCCGACCGATGCCCGGTTAGCCTTCGAACGTCATTCGACTTCTAAAATTCGTTCGGCCGACGATTTATTCTCGCTACGTACGATGGGGTTTCGAGGAGAAGCGTTGGCTTCTATCGCCGCTATTTCGCAGGTAGAGCTTCGTACGCGCAGAGTCGACGATGAGGTAGGCACTTGTATACGTATGTCGGCTTCCCAATGTGAAGGGCAGGAGGCGATTTCTACTCCTGTGGGGAGTAATTTTGCGGTAAAAAATATCTTTTTTAATGTGCCAGCACGACGTAAATTTCTTAAATCCAATCAGGTGGAGTTGAGCAATATACTCAATGAGTTTGAGCGTATGGCATTGATTAATACTCAGATTAGTTTTATTCTCGTCCATAATGATTCGGAATTGTATAATTTGCCGGCGACCAATTTGAGGCAGCGTATTGTTGCACTTTTTGGTAAGAGTCTTAATCAACAGTTACTTTCTTTGGGAACGGAAACGTCTTTGGTGAAGATTTCGGGTTATGTGGGGCGTCCCGAAGCTGCTCGCAAAAGAGGAGCACTACAATATTTTTTTGTAAATGGCCGGTATATGCGCCACCCATATTTTCATAAAGCGGTGACGATTTGTTACGAACATTTGATACCGGTCGGTGAAATGCCCAATTATTTTATCAATCTTACGGTCGATCCCGAGACGATTGATGTGAATATCCACCCGACTAAGACCGAAATAAAATTTGAGAACGAGCAGCCCATCTGGCAAATTCTTTCTGCCTCTGTAAAGGAAGCATTGGGAAAATTCAGTACGGCTCCCTCTATCGATTTCGATATGGAAGATGCACCGGAAATTCCAACATCGAAGCCGGGTACACATGTTCTTCCCCCTACGGTTCATGTGGATACGACGTATAACCCTTTTCGAGCAGGAGGTGGCGGTTCTTCTGTGAAGAGACCGAACTATGATTGGCAGCAGCTTTATAGCAGCTTTAACAATACAAAAGAAGGTTCGACCGTTCAGCCCGATTCAGACAACGATTTTCCGTCTAAATTGGATTTCTCTGATGGATATGTTTCTAATTTTTCTAGTGAAGGGGAACAATCGGTTTTTCCTGAGTTCGAGTCGAAACTGAATCAAAGCGGTAGGACTGTGTTGCAGTTGAAAGGGAAATACATTATGACTTCTTCGGCTGAGGGGTTAATGGTGATAGATCAACATCGGGCTCATGGCATAATTTTGTTTGAGCGTTTTATGGTGGGAATATCCTCTCGCGAAATGGCTTCGCAACGTGTTTTGTTCCCCGAAATCATGCAATTGACAGTCTCTCAATCAGAAACTTTACATGGAATCTGGGAAGAATTGATAGCGCTTGGATTCGATTTAGCCGATATGGGGCAGAATAGTTATTCTATCAATGCGATACCGGCCGGTATAGAAGGGATAGATGTACGAGACCTTATTGGGCAAATGCTTGTAACTGCTTCGGAGAAAGAACATGATGCAAAGGCTTCGTTGCAAAAGCGTATGGCTTGGACTTTGGCCGAGACTGCTGCTGTACCGGTGGGACAGTCTCTTTCTCAGGAAGAAATGTTGTCTATGGTCGATGATTTGTTATCTTTGAAAACACCAGCTTATACACCCGATGGCAAATCGGTTTTTATCATCGTTTCGTATGACGAGTTGCAGAAACGGTTTAATTGATTGAGTTATGTTGATTTTGTTGTCTCCGGCAAAAACGATGGTAGGGAGTAGTAGAACTACTGTCCCTTTTGTTACCGTTCCGTTATATAAAAGTGAGGCCGAGCATATAGCGATGGAAATGGCTGGTTATTCGGTCGAAGAACTGTCGGGTATGCTGGGGATAAATCGTAATTTGGCCTTGCAGACGAAAGAGAGATATAACGTATTTCATTCGCCCGATGTGCATGGATTACCGGCTCTTTTGGCCTATACCGGTATTGTCTTTCGTTACATTTCGCCGGCCGATTTTACCGAGGCCGATTTTGGATATGCTCAGAATCATCTGCGCATAGCATCGGCTTGTTACGGATTGACTCGGCCGCTCGATGTAATAAAACCCTACCGCATGGAATATGCTGTTGAATTGCCTTCGATGGGTATTCCTGTTTCGGAATATTGGAAGCCGCTTTTAACCGATAAATTGATTGATGATACAAAAGCGGCTGGTGGAATATTGGTCAATTTGGCGAGCCGTGAAATCCAGCAATCGTTCGACTGGCCTCGAATAAATAAAAGGGTACGAGTAATCACTCCCGAATTTAAAGTATATAAAGACGACGGGTTTAAGACAATCGTGATATACGCGAAAATGATGAGAGGGGCGATGACTCGTTATATCCTAAAAAACAAAATATCCCACCCCGACGATATTTGTTCTTTCTCGGCAGAGGGCTTCCACTTCTCGCCCGAACATTCGAGCGAAAATAATCCTGTATTTATCGTTTAATCAGCGTTGTTGTCTTGTTATATAAATAGTTCCGGTTCTTTTCTTGTTTCGCATTTTTCCTTGAAAGCCCGAATAGATAGAAATAATTTCAGTGGATTTATTTTTCTCGCATTTTGAGGACAGACGGCGATACATCTCATGCAAGAGATACATTTGCTTTCGTCCGTCATTCGGGGATTCTCTTGGGGAATAGCGTTGGTGGGACATAATGCCGCGCATTTCCCGCACTGTGTGCATTTTTTACCGGCACGAGGTTTCAGGGGTACTCCGTTATATATTTTATAATCAGCATTTCCTTTCACTTGTATTTCTGTGAAACTCTCTCCATTTTTCAGTTGCACCAATTTAGTTTTGATTTGTTCTGAAAAATTCTTTAAGATCGTTTCATCGTCAGAATCCGGACGACCTTTGGCATAAACCCTCATGATAGAATGCTCGGCAATACAGGCGATACAAGCAACGGTTTGAAATCCGTTCGATTCCATCGTTGTCTTTAATTCAAGTAAAGCATCGTCGTAATCCCGATTCCCGTAGACGACCACGAGTATAGCCGGGGTGTTATGCCCGGTTATACGTTTCAGTCGATCTATGGCTACGGAAGGAACTCTTCCTCCATACACAGGAACAGCTACTAATAGGGTGTCTTCCCCATTTAGCTCGTAAGATTTCTGTTGCCGTGTATGGTCGGTAATATCTATTTCCGTAGCCTGAGGGTCTATCTCTTTGCCGATGATATAGGCAGCCTTTCGGGTTCCACCCGTCGGGCTGAAATAAACGATGTGCATTTTTTTATTGTTTGTTTCTACGCTCCTGAACAATGGCATCGAGAACTGCGACAGTCGTTAGGTTGACAATATCTCTCGTCGAACTGGCAATATCGGTGAAGTGAATAGGCTTGTTCAATCCCATTTGTATCGGGCCGATAGACTCTGCCACACCCATTTCCAGCATCATTTTATAAGCCGAGTTCGCCGAACTTAAATTTGGGAAAACAATCGTATTTACTTCTCGCCCTTTCAGCTTGTTGAACGGATACGATTTGTCTCGGAGTTTATTATTGAGGGCAAAGTTCATTTGCATTTCTCCGTCGATGATGATTTCGGGATATTGTTCGTGTAAAATTTTAATGGCTTCGTGTACTCTTAGGGGACTTCCTTGATTATCCGACCCGAAGTTAGAATAGGATACCATAGCGATAACAGGATCTTTGGCAAAAAACCTTACAGAGTCATAGGACAATTTTGCAATGTCGATTAATGTTTCGGTAGTCGGTTTCCGATTGATGAGTGTATCGGCAAGGAAATAAGTTCCGCACTTGGTGTTCATGATGTGCATGGCTCCGAAATGTTTGTATCCTTCGCGTATACCGATAACCTCTTTTGCAATCTGTATAGTCTCTGCATACTTGGAGTATGTGCCTGTGATGAAGGCGTCGGCTTCTCCGGCTTCGACCATCATCATACCGAAATAATTGCGGTCGAACATCTTTTCATGAGCTTCGGCGTAGGTCATGCCCTCGCGTTGTCTCTTTTCTGTAAGAAGTTGTGCGTAGCGGATACGGCGGTCTTCTTCGTTCGGATGCCTCAAATTGATAATTTGCATGCCCGATAAATCGACGCCTATGGACTCTGCCAACTTCCCTATTAACTCATCGTTCCCTAATAAAATAGGTTTACAAATGCCCTCTTTCATTGCCGTAGAAGCTGCTTGTAACATATTGGCATGATTGGCTTCGGCAAACACGACACGTTTGGGCTCTTTGCGGGCCATTTCGGTAAATTCCCGTAACATCTTGTTGTCATATCCCATCAGCTTTTTCAGCCGGTCATTGTAGGCGTCCCAGTCGGTGATGTGATGCTGGGCGACACCGGAGTCCATCGCTGCTTTGGCGACTGCGGGGGCTACTGCGGTCAATAGTCTGGGGTCGAGAGCTTTGGGGATAATATATTCGGGACCGAACGAAAGTCTCTTTATTCCATAGGCCGAGTTGACAACATCGGGTACAGGTTCTTTGGTTAGTTTGGCAATGGCATACGTAGCAGCCAGTTTCATCTCTTCGTTAATGGCGGTAGCGCGAACATCGAGAGCTCCTCTGAAAATGTAAGGGAATCCCAATACATTATTTATTTGGTTGGGATAGTCCGACCGACCGGTAGCGAATATCAAATCTTTGCGAGAAGCCATTGCTTTATCGTAAGATATTTCGGGATTGGGGTTGGCCAATGCGAATACGATGGGCTTTTCATTCATGGATTGTACCATTTCTGTTGTCAAGACATCGGCCACGGAAAGTCCCAGAAAAATATCCGCTCCGCGCATGGCATCGGCTAAGGTTTTTATATCGGTTCGTTCGGTGGCGAATTGCTTTTTTGCCGGCGACAAATCGGTGCGGCTGGTGCTGATGACCCCTTTGCTGTCCACCATGACGATGTTCTCTTTTTTAATGCCCAATCCCATGTATAATTTCGTACAAGAGCTGGCTGCGGCTCCGGCGCCGTTAACGACGAGTTTCGCCTCTTCTATTTTTTTTCCTTGTATATCGAGAGCATTTAAAAGTCCGGCTCCGGAAATAATCGCTGTTCCGTGCTGATCGTCGTGCATAACGGGGATATTTAGTTCCTCTTTTAATCGGGTTTCTATTTCGAAACACTCGGGAGCTTTTATATCTTCCAAATTTATACCTCCGAAAGTGGGGGATATGGCTTTTACTGCGGCAATAAATTTGTCAGGGTCTTTTTCATTGACCTCAATATCGAATACGTCGATACCTGCGAATATCTTGAATAGCAAGCCTTTCCCTTCCATGACGGGCTTTCCGGCCAAAGCACCGATGTCGCCTAAACCCAATACAGCCGTCCCGTTGGAAATGACTGCTACTAAATTACCTTTGGCCGTGTATTCATACGCCTTTTCTGCATCTTGTTCTATTTCAAGACACGGTTCTGCTACTCCCGGAGTATAGGCTAGGGATAGGTCTCGTTGTGTACTATAAGGTTTGGTAGGAATTACTTCTATTTTTCCAGCTTTACCTTCACTGTGATATTTTAAGGCATCTTCTTTTGAAACTTTTGACATAAGTATACTATTTAGTGGTTTATCTGTTTAATTTGTATTCCCAAAAGTTAAATAACTTTTAATTTGTAAGCGTATCGAGTACAAATGTAGCAAATTTATCTCATCTCTTATGTTAAGAAAAACATTTCTTTAAAAATAAAAGTTTTACAAGGGGAATCAGCTCTTTCGATATTCTTTGGGTGATAATCCGATTTGATGTTTAAAATATTTACTGAAAAAAGTTTGTGAGGGAAAGTTCAGTTCATTGCTGATTTGCTGAATCGTCATGCTGGAATTTTTGAGTAATCTTTGTGCCTCCAAAATGACATACCTCTTTATCCATTCGCTAGCCGATATGCCGCTATTATTTTTTACGGTTGTAGATAAATATTTGGCTGTAATACATAGCTTGTCGGCATAGAAATTCAACTGTCTATATTTTTTGAAATTTTTTTCTACCAAATCTAAGAATTCGTAGGTAATATAGTCGGCTCTTGTCTTTTCGTTTTTTTTTGTAAGAACTTATTTGTTTCCAAACTGTCGAATAGAAAAGTGCTACGGTAAGGTGTTGTATCGATTTTATTCGGAAAGGATTATCAGTATCGGCTATTATCTTTTTTATGTAAGCACAATAGTCCAATAATGCAGTTAAAGTTTCCTGAGATAAATGATGAGATATATTGTCCTGCCGGGGGAACCTTAATAATAAAATTTCATTTTTGGAATACGATGCAATATTGCTGGCGAAGTTTTTGGTAAAAGCAATGCAAATGATATAAAAATCTTCGCTGTTACTATCGTGTTGTAAAATTTGATTGGGATAAATGCTGATTACGCAAGGAGCTATTGCATTATACTCTATGGAATTTATTTTTCCTTTAACCCAACCTTTCAGGACAATACATAATGTGAATGCTTCTGCTTTGTAAGGATAGTTGAATTTTGATAAATCCGAGATATTATCTTTATTAATCTCTATCAAAGCGAACTCGTTATCGACATGTAAAACATGTTTGTAATGATTGAAGCTCTCGTTGGGAATATCGGTTATGTGAATGGTCATAAATATTTTTATTTTTTCGGAGCAAAAATAGTCTAATTGTCTTGTAAATAATCTTGAATGAGAAAAATAGACCTGAATAGGGGGATAAAAGGACTCATTTGTATGTAAAGATGGATTTATATTTGCAGCCGAAATAAAATCTCTGAAAGAGAATTTGTAATAGAATGAAGGATATAATTTTTATTTATTTTATTTTTTCATTCTTTCCAGCTATTATACAGAGTTTATGCCTAAATTTGTAGCATTCGAAATGTGTTTGAAAAATCCCTGTTTATAGGGGTTATAAAGGTTTTATGTAGGTATTGATTAAATTTATCAATAAGTTGTGTTTAATAATTTTTAATATAAAATTTTAACTCGACTTGGAATATCAACGTTGAAAATAATTTTTGTTGCTTATGAAATTGACTAAAAATTTTATTCAGCCTATCGCAGGTGCGATGCTTTGTATTTTTTTATTTTCCTGTGGAGGAAAAAATGCCCAGAATGGAGGCGGAATGGTTCGCGAATATGCCGTAATGACATTACAGCCCGATTCGATGGAGTGGTATAGCAATTACCCTGCTGCAATTAAGGGTAAGCGGGATATTGAGATACGTCCGAATGTTAGTGGCTTTATTACAGATTTGAGAGTCGATGAGGGGTCTGTCGTAAGAAAAGGTCAAGTTCTTTTCGTTATCGATACAGTCCCGTACAAAGCTGCATTGAAAGTCGCCGAGACTAATGTAGAGGTAGCGAAAGCCAGTACCGAAACCGCTCGCCTTACGGCAGAAAACAAACGGGAGTTGCAGAGACGAGACATCATCAGCGAATATGATTTGCAAATGGCCGAAAACTCTTATGCTTCGGCTAAGGCCCAGTTGGCTCAGGCGGAAGCCCAATTGGTAAATGCCCGTAATAACGATTCCTATACGCGAGTTATCAGTCCGCTCGATGGAGTAGTGGGGGAGATTCCTTTCCGTGTGGGGAGTTTGGTGTCGCCGTCTTCGGCCACTCCACTTACCACTGTTTCGGATAATTCCGAGATGTATGTTTACTTTTCGATGACCGAGCGGCAAATTTTGGAATTAGTGGCACAATACGGTGCTGAGAATTTTTTGCAAAAACTTCCGACTGTATCGTTGAAACTTTCCGATGGTAGTATATACCCGTTGAAGGGGCGGATCGAAACGGTCAGTGGAATTATAGATACACAGACAGGCTCCTCGAATATGCGTGCTACTTTTGAAAATCCGAATAGGTTGTTGCGTAGCGGAGGTTCGGGAGTTATCATGATTCCTATGAAAAACGACCATGCTATTTTGGTTCCGCAAAAAGCTACTTACGAAATTCAAGATAAGAAATTTGTTTATGTTTTAAATGACGACTCTACGGTGACTTCTACCGAAATAACCATTGCATCGATCGACAACGGAAAAGAGTATATGGTAACTTCGGGATTGAAAGCCGGGGATCGTATCGTGACAGAAGGTGTTAATACTTTGAAGGACGGCATGACTATTAAAGCAGCCGGTTCGCAAAATAATCAATAACAAGAACTTCAAATAGATAAAAGATTATGAAGTTAGATAGATTTATCAACCGCCCGGTATTATCGACCGTTATTTCCATTTTTATGGTCATACTGGGTGTTATAGGACTTGTATTTTTACCGATTACACAATATCCAGATATTGCCCCTCCTACCATACAAGTTTCGACAACTTATACAGGTGCTAACGCTCAAACCATATTGAATAGTGTTATAGCTCCGTTGGAAGAGTCCATAAATGGTGTGGAAAACATGCTATACATGACTTCTACGGCAACCAATACAGGATCGGCGTCGATCAACGTATATTTTAAGCAAGGAACCGATCCCGATATGGCTGCCGTGAATGTGCAGAACAGGGTCGCTAAGGCTCAAAATCTGTTGCCGGCAGAAGTAACGCGGGTGGGTGTGATTACCGAAAAACGTCAGACGAGTATGTTGATGGTATTCTCTCTGTTCAGTCCAGATGACCGGTACAGTTTGGAGTTCCTTGAAAATTATGCAAAAATTAATGTCCTCCCCTTAATTCAGCGTGTATCTGGTGTCGGTGCTGCCGATGTTATGGCGACAGACTATTCTATGCGTATTTGGTTGAAACCCGATGTTATGGCGCAATATGGTTTGATGCCGGCGGATATTGCAGGTATTTTGGCTGAGCAGAATATCGAAGCCGCTCCCGGTCAGTTCGGAGATCAGGGAAATCAATCGTTCCAATACGTTTTGACCTATAAAGGCCGTTTGCAAACCCCTGAGGAGTTTGGTAATATGGTGATACGAGCAAACGACGATGGGCAAATTTTGTACTTGAAAGATGTTGCCGATATTGAATTAGGTCGGTTGACCTATGGGTTTAAAAACTTCCAGAACGGGCATAATGCGGTAAGTGCGATGGTCTATCAGGCTGCCGGATCCAATGCCACTGCAATTATCGGCGATATTACAAATTTGTTGGAAGATATAAAGAAAGACCTTCCCCCCGGAATGGAAATCGAAACGACTTTGAATGCTAACGACTTCCTGTTTGCTTCGATTCACGAGGTAATCAAGACCCTTATCGAAGCCTTTATTTTGGTGTTCTTTGTAGTGTATGTCTTCTTGCAAGATTTCCGTTCAACGTTGATTCCCGCTATCGCTATTCCGGTGTCGTTGATCGGTACGTTCTTTGCCTTGTATTTGATGGGATTTAGTTTGAACTTGTTGACTCTTTGTGCATTGGTTCTTGCCATTGCGATTGTGGTCGATGATGCCATAGTGGTCGTCGAGGGAGTCCATGCTAAGTTGGATCAAGGATATAAGTCACCCCGTAAAGCATCTATCGATGCCATGCGCGAGCTTTCTGGCGCTATCATTTCGATTACGTTGGTGATGATGTCGGTGTTTATTCCGGTAAGTTTCATGCCGGGAACTTCGGGAACATTCTATCGGCAGTTCGGTCTCACGATGGCATTTGCCATTGGTTTCTCGGCGATCAACGCATTGACGCTGAGTCCGGCTTTGTGTGCTATTTTATTGAAACCTCACAATAAAGACGGACATGAAAATAAAAAAACATCGTTTATCGATCGTTTTCATATAGCGTTTAATGCAGCATACAACACGATGCTCTCTAAATATAAAAATGGGGTTACCCATTTTGTCCATCATAAAAAACTTTCGTTTGCGGGAGTTATCGTAGGAGTTATTGTCTTGGTTATTTTAATGAACATCACTCCTACGGGACTTGTCCCGAATGAAGATACAGGTACGATAATGATTACAGCCGATTTGCAGCCGGGAACTTCTCAGGAACGTACGGAGAAAATTCTTATGGAGGTAGATAGTATTATCGCTACTCATCCGGCAGTAAAAAGTCGTACACAAATTTTAGGATTCAGTTTTATCGGTGGACAAGGGAATACCTATGGCTCTTTTATCGTGAAATTGAAAGATTGGGACGAACGTACCGGAAAAGGTATGGATGCCAATTCTGTAATCGGGACTCTTTATATGAAGTTCGCTACGGAAATAAAGGATGCCCGTGTATTGTGTTTTGCTCCGCCTATGATTCCGGGGTACAGTATCAGTAATGGTTTCGAGTTGAACTTGCAGGACAAGACCGGTGGTTCGCTGGATCATTTTTATGAAGTCGCTCAAAATTTCTTAGCTGAGCTGATGAAGCGACCGGAGATAGCGATGGCCTCGACGACATTTAATCCTGCGTTCCCGCAGTATATGGTCGATGTCGATGTCGCCAAATGTAAACAGGCCGGTATTAGCCCGAGCGATGTGTTGGCGGCTCTACAAGGTTATTTGGGAGGTATGTACTCTTCTAACTTTAACCGTTTCGGTAAATTGTACCGTGTCATGATACAAGCAGAACCGAGTGCTCGGGCCAATCCCGAAAGTCTGAACAACATAAAAATTCGTAATGGTTCCGAGATGGCTCCGATTACCAATTTCATTACCTTGAAAAAGGTATATGGTCCCGATAATATCAAGCGTTTCAATATGTTTACGGCTATGACTATTAACGGTAATCCGGCCGACGGATATAGTTCTGGTGAAGCTATTAAAGCTATCGAGGAAGTCGCCGCCGAAACATTGCCGGTAGGTTATGGATATGAGTTCTCGGGTATGACCCGTGAAGAGCAGGGTTCGAGCAGTGGTACGACTGCTATTATCTTTATGTTGTGCTTGGTATTTGTTTACCTGTTGTTAAGTGCTCAATACGAAAGTTACATTTTGCCGCTTTCGGTAATCCTCTCGATACCGTTTGGATTGGCCGGTAGCTTTATATTTGCATTGATGATGGGAGTCGAGAATAATATCTATTTGCAAATCGCTTTGATTATGCTTATCGGTTTGTTGGCGAAGAATGCGATTCTTATCGTAGAGTTTGCGTTGGATCGTCGTCGTACGGGTATGCCTATTATCAATGCGGCCATCGATGGAGCGGCAGCCCGTCTGCGTCCTATCTTGATGACGTCATTGGCGATGGTTATCGGTTTGTTGCCTATGATGTTTGCCAGTGGAGTAGGTGCTAACGGTAACGGCACTCTGGGAGCCGGAGCCGTGGGAGGTATGCTCATCGGTATGATATGTCAGATATTTATTGTTCCGGCTTTGTTCGTTGTCTTCCAGATTATTCAAGAAAAGATTAAACCTCTTAAATGGAACGATCTTGATAATTCGGAGGTTATTTCGGAGATTGAACAATATTCCAAATAAATTTGAGGTAACTCTATAAAACAGAGAATATATGAAACGAATTCTTTTATATACCGTGTGTGGTTTGGCTATGCTCACTATGTTTAATAGCTGCCACATATATAATAAATATCATCGACCCGATGTCGATGTAGAAGGCTTGTTCCGAGATACTGTTGCGGCAGGCGATACCCTTGCGGCAGATTCCTTGAATATGGGGAATTTGCCGTGGGAAGAAGTCTTTACCGACACGATATTGCAGAATCTCATACGCATTGGATTAGAAAAAAATAGCGATCTGCAAAGTGCCATGTTACAAGTAGAAGCGGCTCAGGCTAGTTTCAATGCCGCTCGCTTGGCGTTTTTGCCAACGTTGAATTTGACTCCGCAAGGCGGTGTAAGTAGTTTCGATGGTAGCAAAGCCTCATGGACTTACAATGCGCCGGTTACGGCAAGTTGGGAGATCGATATATTTGGAAGAGTGCTGAATTCAAAACGCAATGCAAAAGCTGTATTAATGCAAAGCGAAGCGTATGAACAAGCGGTTCGTACACAGATTATCGCTACCATAGCTAATGGTTATTACACCTTGTTGATGCTCGATAAGCAACTCGCTGTTACGGAAGAGACCGCTTTGTTGTGGGAAAAGAGCGTGGAGACGATAAAAGCGATGAAGATTGGAGGCATGACAAATGAAGCTGCGGTAGCGCAAAGTGAAGCGAATAGCTATATGATTGCGGCTTCGATACCGGCTTTGCGGCAACAGATAAGAGAAGCGGAAAACAGTTTGTCCACATTGCTTTATCAAGCGCCTCAGTCGATCGAGAGAGGAACGTTTGAAGACCAGAAACTCCCCGAAATGTTACAAGTGGGAGTCCCGGTTCAATTACTTTCCAATCGTCCCGATGTACGGTCGGCAGAGCTCTCGTTGGCTGCGGCATATTATACTACGAATATAGCGCGGTCTGCCTTTTATCCCAACTTGGTAATTTCGGGATCTGCCGGATGGACCAACTCAGCCGGGAGCATGATCGTTAATCCCGGAAAAGTGTTGCTGTCTGCAGCTGCATCGTTGGTACAACCGATATTCAATCATGGCAGTAATGTCGCGAATCTGAAAGCTGCCAAAGCTCAGCAGAAGATGGCTGCTATTAATTTCCAGCAGACAATCCTTAATGCAGGAAAAGAGGTAAGCAATGCTCTTTATCAAATTCAAACGACAAAGGAAACTCTTGTAAATAGAAATCAGCAGGTCGCTTCTTTGGAAAGAGCTGTTGAAGCTACCGAGTCGTTGATGAAGCTGGGCACTTCGACCTATCTCGAAGTCCTTACAGCTCAACAGTCGTTGTTGAATGCCCAGTTGTCCCAGATTTCCGATTCGTATCAATGCATGGTCGCTGTCGTCAGTTTGTATCATGCCTTAGGCGGAGGTCGGGAAATAGAGGAAAATACGAAGTAAAAATTAAAAATAATATACTATGATTAGTCCGTTAGCGTACGTCGATTCCAAAGCGGTGATTGGGAACAATGTGACGATTCACCCCTTTGCTTATATCGATAAAGATGTTGTCATTGGAGACAATTGTGTGATATATCCATACGCCAGTGTTTTGGCGGGAACTGTCATGGGAAAAAACAATCGGGTTTTTCAAGGTGCTATTTTGGGCGCCGAGCCGCAGGATTTCCATTATAAAGGCGATGCTACCCGGTTGTCTATCGGGGACGATAATATGATTCGAGAATATGTTATCATCAATAGAGCTACGACTCCCGAAGGAGAAACTGTCATTGGAAATAGAATTTGTCTGTTGAAAGGAACACGTATCGGACACGACTGCCGTGTGGACGACGATTGCATTTTAGGTATCGATTGTGACCTCTCGGGAGAGTGTCATATTCATAGTAAAGCAATTCTCGCCGGACGTGTAATCGTGAAAGAGCGCTGTCGGGTAGGTAGCTGGACTTTGGTGAAAAGCGGTTGCCGTACGGGTAAAGATATACCTCCGTATATTTTAGCTGCACATAATCCCATTACATATAAGGGAATAAATGCATTTATTCTTAGACGGCGAGGATTCGGTGAGGCTACTATCGAGAATATCGCTTTGGCTTATCGACAAATATATCAGTCGGGTACTAGTCTTGAAAATGCAGTGCTTCGTATTAAAGAAGTGGTGGAGCCAAGTCCCGAAATTGATTATATTCTATCTTTTATAGAAGATTCGAAAATGGGTATAATTGCTACCTATGGAGAAGAAAAATAAAGTAGAAAAGTAGACTGAAAGAAACCCCGGTTAAAAATAACCGGGGTTTCTTTTTATAAATGCCTATTCTCTTTTTCTATTTTAAATATATAAATATTTGATTATTATATAATTATGTGCTTCCCGGATAGCCTAGGTCTAATAGCGTTTGTTTTTATTAACGAAATAGCACATAATTAAGCGGTGAAAACTATTTTGGTTTCCAAAGTTTTCTATACATTTGCCGCGATAATGGGATAATTATTATGAATACAGAGTTACAACAGCGAATTATCAAGCAGGCAACCCGTATGTTTTTGTGTAACGGAATTAAATCTGTTACAATGGATATGATTGCGTCTCAATTAGGTATCTCGAAACGGACTCTTTATGAAAACTTCAAGGAAAAGAACGAGTTATTATTGGCTTGTTTGGAAAGTCAGGAAATGGAAAGAAGGGCTCGGTTGGAGGTATATTTTGCCAATCGAAAGAATGTGATTGATTTGTTGTTGAATGTTTATGAAGATATCCTCCGTTTCATGCGGAATACAAGCCCCATGTTTTTTGTGGATATGGAACGATATTATCCGAGAGTTAATGATAAGTATGAGAATGATAAGGAATGCCATAAACAAGCTACGGTCGATTTATTGAAAGAAGGTGTCGGTGAAGGTGTGATACGAGCCGATATCAATATGGAGATTGTAGCGACGCTATTGACTTTTCAATTTGAACTTTTAAAAAAATCAGATCAAATATTTAATTCTAAATATACTTTTACCGAGATTTTTGAAACGATATTTAAGAGCTTTATTCGAGGAATAGCTACTCCGGAGGGAGTAAAATATACAGATGAATTTTTTGAGGAGAATAGATAAAAAGATGGTAAAAACTTTAATGATGAAAAAAGACGTATGAACAAAATGACGATCATGCACCGAGTCGGTGCTATGTTGATGCTGTTCCTTTTCCCTGGAATATCTTGGGCTCAGGAACAGAAAGTTCAATCGGTAACTCTCGATTTGAAAACTGCTATCGGTATAGCGCTCAATGAGAATCCAACGATTAAGGTTGCCGATGTGGAGATAGAGAAAAAAGATTATTCCAAAAAGGAAACTATCGCAGGATTATTCCCTCGTATAGACGGTTCTGCATCATATAGTCGTACGATAGAGAAACAAACCATGTATATGGATTCAGAAGCATTCGATATGAGTGCCATGTTTACTCCTATATACAATACGATAAGTCAGCTTCACCCCGAGTTTCAGGTTCCGCAGACAGGAGGTGCTTCCTCTTCTTCCGGTGAAACAGGAATGAAAGTCGGGACAGATAACACTTATTCGGTAGGGTTTAGTGCTTCGTTACCAATTATCGCCCCTCAATTGTGGAAAAGCGTTCAATTGTCGAGTGCCGATGTCGAACAAGCGGTAGAGGCAGCCCGTTCCTCTCGGTTGAGTTTGGTTAATCAAGTAGAGAAAGCATATTATAGTCTGTTGTTGGCGCAAAACTCCTATGAAGTTATCAAAATGAGTTATGACAATGCCAAGTTAAATGCAAGGGATTACAAAAATAAGTTTGAACAGGGAACGGCTTCGGAGTACGATGTGTTAAGGGCCGAGGTGCAAGTCCGTAATCTCGAACCTACATTATTGCAAACCGAGAACAGTGTCAAATTGAGTAAACTTCAATTGAAGGTTCTGATGGGTATGGATATGACGGTTGATATAGAAGTTACCGACAAATTAGACGATTATGAGGCATCCATGTATGAGGAGACTTTGAATATCAATACCTCGCTTGAACAAAATACCGATTTGCGTAAATTGGATTTGCAAACGGCCTATTTGAAAAAGGCAGTCGATGTACAGCGCATGGCTTGGTTTCCTACATTGTCGGCGACAGCTAATTACAACTGGATATCGATGAGTTATGGCGGTATGTTTGACGATTTCCGATGGAATCCTTATTCTACGGTCGGACTTTCTTTATCGCTGCCGATTTTTCAAGGAGGGGCTCGTCACTTTAAAATAAAACAAGCAAAGTCGAATGTCTTGCAGTTGGGACTACAACGAGATAACTTGGTAAACTCTCTTTCGATGCAAGTGCAAATGTCGATGGATAATATACAGAAATCTATAAAACAGATTGCTTCCAATAAGGAAGGTGTTCGACAAGCCGAGAAAGCATATTCCATCATGCAAAAAAGTTTCGAGATTGGTTCCGCTACTTTTGTAGAGCTTAACGATGCCGATTTGGCTTTGACGAACTCTCGTCTCTCGTATAATCAAGCCATATACGATTTCTTAGCGGCAAAGTCCGATTTACAATTGCTGTTGGGTAATACCGATTTGGAACAATATAAACAAGAGAAAAGCCAAGATAAGTAATACATTCATAGAATAATATAAGAAAATAAACATATGAAAAGAAATCATTTTTTCAACGTAATGGCTGTTTGTGCGGCCTTGTCGTTCGTCGCTTGTTCTGGACAGAAGGAGACTAGCGAACAAGTTGAGGAAGAAATTGTTCAACTTGTGAAAATTGCTAAGGTTATGGAGCAGGCTGTTCCGCAGGTCGTTTCATATACAGCTACGGTAGAACCCTATAAACGTAATTCGATTAGTTCGTCTGTCCCCAATCGTATCAAAAAAATATATGTAGAAGTCGGTGATAAAGTCTATGCCGGACAAAAATTGGTAGATTTGGATCAAGCCAATTTAGCTCAGCAGAAGTTACAGTTGGACAATTTGGAGTTGGAGTATAACCGTGTAAAGGAGCTTTTTGCCGTAGGCGGTGCTTCTCAGCAGCAAGTAGATCAGTTGCGTACGCAATATGAGACGACCAAGACCGCTTATGGAAATTTAGATGAAAATACGGTTTTGGTTAGTCCTGTAAACGGAGTGGTGACTGCTCGTAATTTTGATAATGGCGATATGGCCAGTGGGGCTATTTTAACGGTGATGCAGATACAGCCTGTAAAAGTATTGGTCAATGTATCGGAGAGTGATTTCACGAAAGTCAAAATAGGTATGTCGGTCGATGTAAATGTCGAGGTATATGGCGATGAAGTTTTCAAAGGAAAAGTATCGTTGATACATCCTACGATAGATCCTGCTACCCGCACGTTTGTGACCGAGATCAATATACCCAATACCGATAGTCGCATTCGTCCGGGAATGTTTGCCCGCGTAAATATTGATTTCGGGAATGTTAATCGTGTCGTAGTACCCGATCAGGCTGTTGTAAAACGTTCGGGTTCTGGGGACAGATTCGTTTACGTGTATAAAGATGGAAAGGTTTCCTTTAATCAAGTTCAGTTAGGGCGTCATATAGACAAAACTTATGAATTGATTTCTGGTGTAGAGAATGGAGCCGAAGTTGTGATCGCCGGTCAATCCAGATTGAAAGATGGAGCCTCTGTGAAAATTGCAGAGTGATTTTAAGATACCTAATTAAACTATTCACACATTAAAGAAAAATTATATGAGTCTATATGAAGGTTCGGTAAAGAAGCCAATTATGACGTCATTGTGCTTTGTCGCAGTGGCTATCTTGGGTATCTTTTCCCTTACAAAGCTGCCTATTGACCTCTATCCCGATATTGAGACCAATACGATTATGGTCATGACAGCGTATCCCGGAGCCAGTGCTGCCGATATAGAGAATAACCTTACTCGTCCGTTGGAGAATGCGCTGAATGCGGTGAGCGATTTGAAGCACATTACTTCGGAGTCGAAAGAAAATATATCGTTGATTACCCTTGAATTTGAGTTCGGTGAAGATATAGATGTACTGACGAACGATGTGCGCGATAAATTGGATATGGTAAAATCGGAATTGCCCGATGAGGCGGAAAATCCCATTATTTTCAAATTTAGTTCCGATATGATTCCCATTGTGTTGCTTTCTGTTCAGGCGAATGAAAGTATGCCGGCACTGTATAAAATCCTCGATGATAACGTCGCCAGTCCTTTGGCGCGTATCAGTGGAGTCGGCTCTGTCTCTATCAGCGGTGCTCCCGAAAGAGAAATACAGGTTTATGTGGATCCGGTCAAACTCGAAGCCTATAATCTCAGTATCGAAGCTATTTCGTCGGTTATTGGCGCTGAAAACAGGAATATACCGGGAGGTACGTTTGATGTCGGTTCGGAAACTTATTCATTGCGTGTGCAAGGGGAGTTTAGCGACGCCGCGCAAATGAACGATATCGTAGTCGGTAATTTCGGTGGAAAGACAATCTATTTAAGAGATGTCGCCGTCGTACACGATTCAGTCGAAGAGCGGGCGCAAGAAACCTATAACAATGGAGTACAAGGGGCGATGATTATCGTCCAGAAACAGTCGGGGGCGAACTCTGTGGAAATCTCCGATGCTGTTATGGAAGCACTGCCTAGATTGCAGAAAAATTTGCCGAGCGATGTTAAATTGGGTGTGATTGTCGATACTTCGGATAATATTCGGAACACGATTGATACGTTGTTCGAAACCGTTATTTTGGCATTACTCTTTGTGTCGATTGTGGTATTCCTGTTTTTGGGTCGGTGGAGAGCTACTGTTATCATCGTCATTACCATACCTATATCTTTGGTAGCATCGTTCATTTATTTGGCGGCTACGGGAAATTCGTTGAATATCATTTCTCTTTCTTCTCTTTCGATCGCTATCGGTATGGTGGTCGATGATGCTATTGTGGTACTTGAAAATGTGACGAATCATATCGAGCGGGGAAGTGAGCCGATGCAGGCCGCCGTTCATGGAACGAATGAAGTGGGACTTTCTGTGGTGGCATCTACGTTGACGCTTATCGCCGTGTTCTTCCCGTTGACATTGGTGACAGGTATGACCGGAGTTCTTTTCCAACAATTAGGTTGGATGGTAACCATCATTATGGTTATTTCTATCGTGTGCGCTTTGGCCTTGACTCCCATGCTTTGTTCTCGTATGTTGAAGTTGCAACCGAAACAATCTAAGGCTTTCAAGATACTTTACGGTCCCATTGAGAGAGGATTGGACAGTTTCGACAATGCCTATGCACGTCTGTTGCATTGGGCGGTAGGACACCGCACGATAGTTATTATTTCGTGTATGTCTTTCTTTGTTCTCAGTTTATTCTTGGTTCGGTTCGTGGGAACGGAGTTTATGCCTACTCAGGATAATGGGCGTATAGGGGTAATCGTGGAATTACCTATTGGAACGCGTACTGAAATTTCCAAAGAGATAGGTATGCGATTGTATAATCAATGGATGGAACAATATCCCGAAATTGAAGTTTGTAACTTTACGGCAGGACAGGCCAGTACAGACAATACCTATGCTTCGATGACCGATAACGGTTCTCATATTTTGACCTTTAATATTAGTTTGAGTGATCCGGGAGAACGGAAGAGAACACTGTCGGAGATTTGTGATTTGATGCGTAAAGATTTGGCGGGATATCCCGAAATTAAGAAATCGCAAGTGAATTTAGGTGGTGGTATGTCGGCTATGGGTGGTGAGACCATGCTTGATTACGAAATCTATGGTTATTCGTTCGAAGAGACCGATAGTGTAGCAGCTCAGCTCTCTGCTTTACTCCGGGATATAAAGGGTGTTAGCGAGGTTCGTATTAGTCGTGCCGATTATCAGCCTGAGTATCAAGTGGATTTCGACCGAGAGAAATTGGCTCTTAATGGTCTTAACTTGGCGACAGCCGCTACTTATTTGAGAAATCGTATTAATGGAGCTACGGCTTCCCAGTTCCGTGAGGAAGGGGAGGAATATGATATTAAAGTAATGTATGCTCCCGAATATCGTACATCGATAGAAGACATAGAAAATATTGTCGTTTATAATGCTCAGGGAAAAGGCGTTCGTGTGAAAGAATTAGGGACCGTTGTAGAGCGGTTTGCTCCGCCGACGATTGACCGTAAAGACCGTGAGCGTATCAATACGGTTTCGGCTATTCTTTCGGGAGCTGCGATGAGCGAAGTTGTTGCTGCGGCTCAGGAAAAAATAGACCAAATGTCGCTTCCTTCGGGTATCAGTATACAATTGTCCGGTACTTATGAGGATCAACAGGATTCTTTTGGCGACTTATTTACTTTGATGTATCTTATCGTGATTTTGGTGTTCATTGTAATGGCTGCCCAATTCGAGTCGTTGACCTATCCGTTTATCATTATGTTCTCGTTGCCCTTTGCATTCTCTGGTGTATTCTTGGCCCTGTGGTTATCGGGCAATACGTTGAATGTGATGTCGTTGATCGGTGCGATAATGCTTATTGGTATTGTGGTGAAAAATGGTATCGTGCTTATCGACTATATATCGTTGAACCGGGAAAGAGGTATGGGAATACGTGAAGCCGTTGTAACAGGTGGACATTCTCGTTTGCGTCCTGTAATCATGACGACTTTAACTACGATTTTAGGTATGGTTCCTATGGCTATCGGTACGGGGCAAGGTTCTGAAATGTGGAGGCCGATGGGTACGGCTGTGATCGGTGGTTTGACAGTATCTACGATTTTGACATTGATTCTCATACCTGTACTTTATTGTGTATTTGCCTCTGTCGGTGTGAAGCGCAAACGCAAGAAACATCACGAACGACTGCTTCAAGATGTAAAGATAAATTCTAATAACTAAATCAAAATGTTCTGTTTTCCTTTTCCCAGAATCGGAAAAGGAAAACAGAACACTAAAAATATAATTCGATATGAAATCTGTTCTTATCACTTTTGATCAAGCTCACTATGTGCGAATTATCGAACTGTTGGATAAACTCTCTTGTCGGGGGTTCTCTTATTTCGAACAGATGAGAGGACGTGGTTCCAAGACAGGGGAACCCCACTATGGCAGTCATGCATGGCCTTCCATGTGTTCTGCCATTATAACCGTTGTCGAGGATAGTAAAGTAGAGCCGCTGTTGGAAAAACTGCATCAGATGGACGAGGCTACTCCCCAGCTTGGGCTACGGGCCTTTGTCTGGAATATAGAGCAAGCAATTTGACGGGTTTGTGTCCGAACATCACACACCCACCCAGAGGCTGCATCGAATATTTCGGTGCAGCCTCTGGGTGTATTAGGCCGTGAGGATATCTCAACGATTTGTCGAAAGGGGATAATTTGTAGTCCGATTGTCTTCATATTTCGGTAAAATCATTATTTTTGTATTGCATAAAATTGTGTACTATGAAACATTCAAGCATTTGGAGCTGCCTCATGATTTTTTCAGTAGTTGGTATCTCCTTATTGACATCGTGTGGGAGAAGTGGAAAAGTGGAAATCACTCCCTATATTCTCAACTTGCATTTGAAATATACGCACATTGATAATTTCGAGCACGGTATAGCTCGGGTGAGCATGGATACTAAGACTGAGTCGGGTCGCGAGACAGCTGTCTATGGTTGTATTGACGAGAGGGGCAAGGAGGTGATACCTTGTATTTATGAGCTGGTATTTGTCGAGCCTGGTGGTATCGTGGCTCTTTCGAAAGAGGGGGTGTACAAACTTTTTGTCTATCGCGACGGTGGGGTAGAGGAATTCTCCCTCCCGTCAGGTATTCAGCCGATAAGCGGTTTCTGTTGCGACCGTAGTGCGGTTTGTGACGAGTATTATAACTATGGTTATATCGATTCCGAGGGGAACCTTGTGGTGCCCTGCCGGTATGAACGTGTGAATGATTATAACGAAGGTTTGGCCGTAGTCGAACAGAATTGGAGAAAAGGATATGTCGATACCGACGGTTACGAGGTGTCTCCTGTCTCTTATCGGGAAGCAGAAATGTTTAGAAATGGCCGCGGCTGCGTGCAGAACGAGGCAGGACTCTATGGCTACGTCGACGAGACGGGCCGAGAGGTAATTCCCTGTCGGTTCGAAAAAGCCATCTCCTTTTATGGCGAGGTGACCCCGGCGTGTCTCAATGGTCTCTATGGTTTGATCGACAAAGACGGCGAGTTTATCTCGACCCCGCGTTATGAGGCGATGGGTATTTGTGACGTTGATGTGTTTTATTTCTATGAGAACGGTCTCTATGGCTTTGTCGATGCCGAGCAGAAAGAACTGACTTCGGCACGTTACGACCGGATAGGTGAATTATTCAGCGAGGGGCTGATTGATGTGGAACAGCAGGGTAAACATGGATTCATAAATAAGCAGGGCGAAGAGGTGATACCCTGCATATACAGTCGGGTGAGCCGGTTTGAAAATGGCTTTGCCCGGGTGGCTCGCAATGGGAGGGTAGGGTATATCGATACCACGGGACGCGAAGTCTTTTTGCTCCCCTCTAACAGCTATGCGAGCACTTATCGCTCGGGCTACGGTGTGTTCTGTTTTAAAAGCGGTGGTGAGATATTCATCTTTGATGAGGAGGGTAACAGGCTCGACAGTAACGGTCGGGAGACTCCGGGTGCCATCTCTGCTGGTAGTGAGACACCCGCCAGTGGTAGCGTGGGTAGTGACGTGGTGTCTGTTCCCGCAGTTTCGGCACCCGTTTCGTCGGGTAGCAACCGGAGCGATCCAGCCCGTCGGGTCGAGTGGGAAATCCGCCGCAGCCGGGCCATTGAAGAGCTGACCCGCTTACAGATGAAATTGATCGAGGACCCCAATTCGGCTGCTATCAAGCACAACATACAGTCGCAGCAGAACATCATCAATACTTGTAACGAGATGATCGCTATCTATCAGTAACAGGGTGGACATTTCCTGTTTCGTGAGGGGCTGTTGTTTCTTCGTGCGAATTGGACTATCTTTACCGAGTCTTAAATAGATCTGTTATGAAAATTCTTCTCGACGTACATACTCACACGGTTGCTAGCGGACATGCTTTCAGTACTTTACAGGAGATGGTTCGCACGGCAGCCGATAAAGGCCTGCAAATATTGGGTATTACGGAACACACGGGTGGCATTCCGGGAACTTGTTCACCCATATATTTTCGGAATTTACCGGTAGTGCCGCGGCTGATGTACGGGGTGGAACTCTTATTAGGCGCCGAGATGAATATAGTCGATTATGAAGGTTCTCTCGACTTGGAAGAAGAATATTTTAAATTTTTGGATATTCGCATAGCCGGACTTCATTCGCTGTGTTATCGGCCGGGAACGGTCGAGCAGAATACATTGGCTGTGGAAGGTGCTATACGTAATGGTCATATCGACATTATCAGTCACCCCGGTGACGGTACGGCCGATCTGTTTTTTGAACCGTTAGTGCTGGCTGCCAAAGAGAACGGGGTGTTGTTGGAAATAAACAACAGTTCTCTCAATCCATATCGCCATAAGGAGAAAGCGAGAGAAAATAATTTGGAAATCCTGCGTTTGTGCAAACACTATGAGCAACCTGTCATTTTGGGGAGTGATGCCCATATCTCTTTTTCCATCGCCGATTACAGATGGCTGTATCCTCTGTTGGTGGAGACTGAGTTTCCCGAAGAGCTTATTCTCAATGATAAGCCCGATGTGTTCAAAGCTCGATTGAGACGCAACCGGGAGGAAATGGTCGTTTAGAATTTCGTCATTCCGTATTTATCGAATGTTTTCTTACGGGAAATCCATAGGGTGAGCAAAACCGATATGAGCGAAGAGGCGAAGATGGTTATCATTAGCATGATTTGATATTTGATGGCTACGCTTGGGCTGCTGCCTCCTAAAATTTGTCCGGTCATAGTTCCCGGAAGGGCGATAAGTCCCATGACTGCCATTGATGCGATCGTGGGGTTGAACGATTTGATGAGGGCTTCACGCATGAAGGGGGTCAGGGCTTCGCTGGGAGATGCGCCGTTCCCCAACAGATAAAGGTATAATTGTCGTTCTCTGTTTAGAGAGCCGTAAAACGAATTGAGAGCGATAACGTTGGCCGATAGCATATTGCCTAAAATCATACCGCTGATGGGAATAAAATATCGGGCGGTAAAGATTTTTTCCGGGCGAACGACTAAGCCTAAGAAATAAAAGTCTATGACGAGTAGTGAGACGAGAAATGCAACGGAAACAGCCATGAATAAAGTTCGTACGGGTAAGTGGGTTCGTTTTAGTGCGGTCGATGAAGCTATGATTATCATGAGCAATATCCATAACAGATTTATCCACAGTTTATCCCATAAAAACAGGTATTCGAGATAAAATCCGATGAGGAAGAGTTGTATGGTCATACGTAGCGCGGCGATAAGCGTGTCTTTTACCAAACCGGTACGGTAACGGTAGAGAAAATAGGTAGGGATTATCAATAACAGAAATCCCAAAGCCATGTGTCCGTATCCGATATTTATTGTTTCCATAATCAATCTCCGATGTATATTTTTCGGTCGAACGCCTCTATGAAGCGAGTGTCGTGCGACACCATCACTACGGTTGTTTCCCGCATGGCGTGAATGTAATCGATGATAAGAGAAATAGAGTCGGGATCGAGAGCCGAGGTAGGTTCGTCCAAGAGAACGATTTTTTTGTTTAACAAAGCCGTTATCATCAGCATAATGCGCTGGCGCTGTCCTCCCGATATTTCAATAGAGCGTTTTTCATACAGTTCGGGTTCCAACCCGAGTCTTGCGAAATGATTCAGGATAGTTTCTTTCGTAGGTTTCGACGGTTGGTTTATTTTTAGTCTGAAAGGGGCTGCGATCAGTTCTTCGACTGTTTCAAACGGGAGAGTGAACTCTTGGGGCAACCATGCGGTTGTCCGTCGTATTTGTTGTATGGCAACGCTGTCGAGGATTTTACCGTTTATACGGATAGAGCCTTTGTCTGGTAAAACAAAGCCGGCTACCGAAGCAAGAAGGGTGCTTTTACCGTGTCCCGAAGGTCCGTAAAGCACCACTTTCTCGCCAGAGCTGATGCAACACGAGAAGTGTTGCATCAGAGGCTTGTTGTCATAAATGAAAGTTATGTTGTCGAATTCGATCATTTTTGTTGGTCGGTAGTTGTAGCTTGCGGCTTCAACCAACGGTCGAGCCAACGGAAGAAAATTCTTTGCCACAGTACGCCGTTCTGAGGCTTCAAAATCCAGTGGTTTTCATCGGGGAAGATGAGCATTTCTGCTGGAACTCCTCGGAGTTTGGCTGCGTTGAACGCCGACATACCTTGCGAGGCAAGAATGCGGAAGTCATATTCTCCGTGAGTGATGAGTATGGGGGTATCCCATTGGTCTACGAATTTATGCGGCGATGTAGCGAACGTACGTTGTGCTGTGGCGTTCTTTTTATCCCACGGAGCTCCGCCCATATCCCAGTTGGCAAACCACATTTCTTCGGTTTCTACATATTGTTGTTCGAGGTTATAGATACCTGCGTGGGCGATAAATGCTTTGAATCGTTTTTGGTGATGTCCGGCCAGCCAATAGACCGAGAATCCTCCGTAGCTGGCGCCAACTGCGCCCATGTGGTCGCCGTCGATGAACGGTTCTTTTTTCATTTCATCGGTCGCACTGAAATAGTCTTTCATGTTTTGGCCACCGTAGTCTCCGCTGATTTGTTCGAGCCATTCTTGACCGAATCCATAGAGACCCCGACGGTTGGGTGCGATAACGATATATCCGTTGGCAGCCATTAATTGCAGATTCCAACGGTAAGACCAGAATTGGCTCACCGGTTGTTGAGGTCCGCCTTGACAATAGAGGATAGCGGGGTATTTTTTAGAAGGATCGAAATGGGGAGGATAAACGATCCACGTAAGCATCTTTTTGTTATCTGTCGTCTTTATCCAGCGTTCTTCGACTTTACCCATAGTGATTTGATCCAGAATATCTTTATTCTCGAAAGAGATTTCCTTTACTTCTTTGCTTTGCGGGTCGATACTATAAATTTCATCGGGCTGAGACAGAGAGTGGCGCATGGCGATCAAACAGTTGTCGTTTACGGGAGCCAATGAGGCATAATCGTAATATCCGGTCGTGATTTGTTCGATTTTTTTATCGAGCCCTACTTTGAAAATGTGTATTTCTCCCTGATAGGCCGAACGGATATAGAGAGATTTTCCGTCGGGACTCCAAGCCAATTCATCGGTGCTGTAATCGAAGTCGGAGGTCAGGTCTTGTTTTTCTCCTGTTTCCATGTTCATGATGAAGAGTCGATTTTTGTCCGATTCGTAACCCTCGCGTTCCATGCTGCCCCATGCCAGATATTTCCCATCGGGCGAGAACGCCGGTGTAGTATCGTATCCCATCATACCCTCGGTAAGGTTTTTGGTTTCTTGGGTGGAGAGGTCATACAGATAAATATCTGAATTTGTCGATAAAGAATATTCCATACCGGTTTTCTTTCGGCTGGTATAAGCGACGGCTTTACTGTCGGGAGTCCATGCGAAAGATTCGATACCACCGAATGGCTTCATGGGAGATTCGTATGGCTCTCCTTCCATAATGTCGGTAATATCGGTTAACTGTTTACCGTCGAATGAAGCGATATAAGGGTGGGGTATCTCTTCCACCCACTCGTCCCAATGCTTGTACATTAAATCGTCGATCACACGTCCTGTCGCCTTATCGAGGTCGGGATAGAGGTCCGAGGCTTTCTCGCTGTATTTCACGTTGCCGATGAAAAGTATATGTTTCTCGTCGGGCGAGAATAAAAAACCGTGGACACCTTTCTCATGGTAGCTTATTTGTCGGGCATTGCTACCGTCGGCATTCATAATCCATAATTGTGAATCTCCGCTCTTTCCCGACAGGTATGCTATTTGTTTGCCTCCGTCGATCCATACGGCATTACCTTCCGATTCGGGAGTACAAGTGATTTGCTTTTTGTTTTGTCCGTCGATGTCCATGACGAAGAGCTCACGGTTGCTTTTGTTTTGTTCCAGATTTTCGTAAGAGACACCATACAAAATTTTACTCTTGTCAGGAGAAACTACGGGACCGCTTACTCTGCCGAATGCCATGAGCACTTCTGTGGTCATGATTCCATTCTCGACTTTTACGGGTTGTTTGCCGATTACGTCTCCGGTTTTTCCGGTCGGCTGACAGGCCGTTACCAATAAAGTTCCTGCCATCATCATACAATTTAGTTTGTTCATAAATAACGGTTTATAGTTTATTTATTGTTCGGTTTTTTCTTTTTTTGTCTACTCTTTGTCTCACCTACGATTCTTGTCGGTTTTCTCCACGGGGTGTTCCCATATAGTTTTTCCGCCAAATCGTTTCTGTGCATGCGTTTGAGTGAATTTTGTATGTCGTTTCTCTTTTCGGGGAGATACCAGAAGAAATATTTACGTTGGTTTAACTTCTCTTCCGGTTTTCGGGCTGTGAAAACTTTCTCACCGGTGTAGGGGTGTATTCCTGTATAATAAATTTCGGTGGACAGAGTCATAGGAGTAGGCGTAAAATCCTGTACTTGTTCCAATTTGAAATTCATTTGTTTTGTCAAAGCCGCCAATTCTGCCATATCTTCCTCTGTACAGCCCGGGTGGCTCGATATGAAATAAGGGATAATTTGCTGGTTCAGACCTTTCTCCTTGTTTATTCGTTCGAAAATTAGTTTGAATTCTTCGAAGAGAGAGAACGAGGGTTTGCGCATGATGTTGAGAACTCGGTCCGAAGTGTGCTCCGGGGCTACTTTCAGTCGACCGGAGACGTGACGGGATATGAGCTCCTCTGTATAAAGCCGAGTACAATGGTTTAACTCATTATCTTTGTGGCGGTGGAGCAAAAGGTCGTACCGTACTCCGCTGCCGATAAACGATTTTTTTATGCCGGGTAGGGCATCGATGGCTTGGTATATATCCAATAAAGACGAATGGTCGGCATTGAGATTCGGGCAGATTTGAGGAGCCAAGCAGGAAGGCCGTTTACACTTTCGGCAAAGTTCTTCATTTGCCCCGTGCATTCGGTACATGTTTGCCGAGGGGCCTCCCAAATCGCTTAGATATCCTTTGAAGTCGGGCATATCGATGATTTGTTTTACCTCTTTGAGAATGGACTCTTTGGAACGGGAGGCAATGAATTTGCCCTGATGTGCCGAAATGGTGCAGAATGCACATCCGCCGAAACACCCTCTATGCAGATTGACCGAAAACTTTATCATTTCATATGCTGGAATTGTTTTCCCTTTGTATTTGGGGTGGGGCATACGGGTATAAGGAAGGTCGAACGAGGCATCTATTTCCGTTTCGGTCATGGGCGGGTAAGGAGGATTGACCATAATTGCCCGTTCTCCCACGCTTTGCCAAAGTCGCTTAGCGTGGTATTTATTGGATTCTTCCTCGATGTGCTTGAAATTTTCCGATTGCTTCCGTTTGTGGAGTAGGCATTCTTCATGTGATGCGAGAACGATATTCCCTTCGTCTTCCATAACGCGAGGCATATTCGAAAGAGGTTGCATGCTTGCTGTTTGTGGAATGTCGTCGAGCTGTTTTATGTTCTCACCCTGTTGTAACCGGCGGGCTATTTCGATAATGGGACGTTCCCCCATTCCGTAAATTAACAAATCGGCCGGGCAGTCAGCCAGAATGCCGGGTAATAGTTTGTCTTGCCAGTAGTCGTAGTGAGTCAGGCGTCGCATAGAGGCTTCGATTCCCCCCACGATAATCGGAGTGTCCGGGAATAACCGTTTTAAGATACGGCTATAAACGATTGTAGGATAGTCGGGCCTCATGCCATGCCGGCCATTGGGAGTATAAGCATCGTCGCTCCTCAATCTCTTGTTTGCGGTATAATGGTTCACCATCGAGTCCATAGCTCCCGCCGAAATACCGAAGAATAACCGGGGGATACCCAATTTTTTGAAATCCCGCAAATCGTCTTGCCAATTAGGTTGGGGAACGATAGCCACTCTCAATCCTTCGGCTTCGAGCGTGCGTCCGATCACGGCAGCACCGAAAGAGGGGTGGTCCACATAAGCATCTCCCGAAAATAGGATTACATCGACGTAATCCCAGCCTCGTAAATCCATCTCCTTACGGGTGGTCGGTAACCAATCTTGTAATCGGTATTCTTTCATTTTCTTGTTAATAGAGCCCTTCGATCTTTCCGTTTACTACTTTTATTTGATGTGCTTGCGGGTGCTTGGGGAGACCCGGCATGCGTAGCATCTCTCCGGCTATGGCTACGATAAAGCCAGCACCTGCATTTAATTCTATGTCGTTGATGGCGAATTGAAAATCTTTAACCAACCCGTATCGTTTCGGATCGGCTGAAAATGAATATTGGGTTTTGGCGATACAAACCGGTAAATGATTTAGGTTCCAGTTCTTAATTTGTTTCAGCTTCTTCTCGGCTTTTTGACTGAATACGACCTCTCCCGCACCGTAGATAGTGTGTGCGATCTTTTCTATTTTTGCAGTCGGGGAATCGTTATCGTTATAGGTGAAACGTAACGGACGAGACGGATTGTTTTCTATCTCTTCGACAACGGCGTGTGCCAAATCGGCGGCCCCGATACCGCCGTCGGTGTAAGCGTTGTTCACAACGCATCTTATGCCTTTTTGTTCGCAATGGCGCATGATGAGTTCTATTTCTTCATCAGTATCGCTGGTGAAACGGTTGAGTGCCACCAATACAGTTTGTCCGAAAGATTGCAGGTTTTCGATGTGTTTATCGAGGTTGGCGAATCCTTGAACGATACCCTCTCTATTCGGTTTCGTTATGTCTGCTTCGGGAACGCCTCCGTGCATTTTCAGCGATAATGTGGTCGCCACGAGGACTGTCAAATCGGGACGAAGTCCGCTTTGACGGCATTTGATATTGAAGAATTTTTCGGCCCCCAAATCGGCTCCGAAGCCTGCTTCGGTTACGACATAGTCGCCGAAAGTGAGAGCCATGCGGGTGGCTATGGCCGAATTGCAGCCGTGAGCAATGTTGGCGAATGGCCCTCCGTGTACGAGTACAGGATTATGTTCGGTCGTTTGCACCAAATTAGGTTCTATCGCATCGCGTAACAGGGCGAGCACAGGGCCTGTGATACCCAAATCGTTTACCGTGAACGGCTCTCCATTATAACGATGTGCAACGACGATACGGCCGATGCGTTGTTCCATGTCTTCCATATCTTTCGAGAGACAAAGAATCGCCATGATTTCCGATGCCGGAGTAATGTCGAATCCTGCTTCCGTGGGAATCCCGTTGTTGAGTCCCCCCAATCCGGTCACAATCTGCCTTAGTGATCGGTCGTTCATGTCCATTACCCGCCTCCAAAGTATGTTTTTCAGTCCACTGCCCTCGGCTCGGTTCTGGAAAATATAGTTGTCCAACTGTGCGGCTATTAAGTTGTGAGCCGACGTAATGGCATGGAAATCTCCGGTGAAGTGCAGATTGATTCTTTCGGGAGGTAGTACTTGTGCGTACCCGCCGCCGGTAGCTCCGCCCTTAATCCCGAAACATGGACCCAGCGAAGGCTCTCGTAAAGCGATGATGGCTTTCTTACCGATATGGTTGAGTCCCATGCCCAATCCTATGCTCACGGTCGTCTTTCCCACACCGGCTTTGGTTGCGGTAATAGCGGTTACCAATATGAGGTGGCTCTTTTTCGCTTTATGGTCGTCGATGAGTTTGAGCGGTACTTTGGCTATATAAGGACCGTAGTGGAATAAGTTTTCGACAGGAATACCCGCTTTGCGGGCTATGGTATCTATTTCTTCTAAGACAGTGCTGTCGGCTATTTCAGTGTCACTTTTCATAAATTCAGGTAGTCGTGGTTGTTTTTTGATATAAATCTTCTAGTTTTATAAGCTCGTCCCGATATTGTGCCGCTTCGATGAAATCCATTTTTTTTGCCGCTTCGACCATCTGTTTGCGGGTACGTTCGATGGCCTTTTGCAACTGTTCTTTCGACATATATTTGACGATAGGATCGGCGGCGACATCTACATGTTCCCGATATTCGTCGCTGTACGCTTTTGTCGGTTTGGTCGCTTTGGACGGTTGCGCCTGTTGTTTTGTATCTGCATTCGATACGAGTACCGAGCTCTTCGACTTTTGTATCGCTTGGGGAGTGATATGTTTTTCTTCGTTGTAAGCCAACTGTTTCTCTCTCCTTCTATTGGTCTCGTCTATGGTTTTTTGCATGCTTTCGGTGATTCGGTCGGCATACATGATTACTCGTCCATTGAGGTTTCTTGCGGCTCGTCCTACGGTTTGTGTCAGCGAACGATGCGAGCGTAGGAAGCCTTCTTTATCGGCATCGAGTATGGCCACTAACGAGACTTCGGGTAAATCCAATCCTTCGCGTAAGAGGTTAACCCCGATAAGCACGTCGTAAACACCTGCTCGTAAATCGTCCAAAATTTTAATACGATCGAGAGTGTCGACATCAGAGTGTATATAATTACAGTTGATGTCGAGCTTGGCGAGATAAGCGTTCAGCTCCTCGGCCATACGTTTGGTTAGGGTCGTTACCAGAACTCGTTCGTCGCGTTCTATCCTTAGTTGTATCTCTTCTAATAAGTCGTCGATTTGGTTCAGGCTGGGACGTACCTCTATGACAGGGTCGAGCAATCCCGTCGGACGGATAACTTGTTCGACGACGATACCTTCGCTCTTTTCCAATTCATAATCGGCGGGAGTGGCGCTTACATAAATGATTTGCCGAGCCAATCCTTCGAATTCGTCGAATTTCAAAGGCCGGTTGTCTACGGCGGCAGGCAGTCGGAATCCGTATTCTACCAAATTCATTTTTCGGGATCGGTCGCCTCCGTACATCGCTCGGATTTGCGGTACGGTCACATGGCTCTCGTCGATAATCGTTAGGAAGTCTTTGGGAAAATAATCGAGTAGGCAGAAAGGTCTGGTTCCCGCTTCTCGGCCGTCGAAATATCGGGAATAGTTTTCTATCCCCGAGCAGTGGCCTATTTCCCGAATCATCTCCACATCGTAGGTCACCCGTTCGTAAAGCCGTTTGGCTTCTAAGTTTTTTCCGATAGATTTGAAAAATTCTACTTGTTTACCGAGATCGATTTCTATCTCTCCGATAGCTTTGTCTATTCGCTCTTTGGTCGTGACGAATAGGTTAGCCGGAAAAATTTTGTAAGCATCGAATGTCCCCGTGCTGTTTCCCGTCGCAGGGTCTATGGTACGTATCGACTCGATTTCTTCGCCCCAGAACTCGATACGGACAATCACGTCGTCATAGGCGAGATAAATGTCTACCGTGTCGCCCTTCACTCTGAAATTACCCCGGCTCAGTTCTATCTCGTTACGGGAGTACAGCGAATCGACGAAATGTCGCAATAGTCGGTTCCTTCCGATATTGTCGCCAACCTTTATGTCGATGACATTGCTGTGAAAGTCCTCGGGATTCCCTATACCGTATAGGCATGAAACCGAAGATACCACGATAACGTCCTTGCGACCCGAAAGAAGGGCCGATGTGGTGGATAGACGCAACCGGTCTATCTCTTCGTTGATGGCCAAGTCCTTTTCGATATAAGTGTCGGTCGAAGGTATATAAGCCTCCGGTTGATAATAGTCGTAATATGAAACGAAGTATTCTACTGCATTTTCGGGGAAAAAACTTTTGAACTCATTATATAATTGTGCGGCCAGAGTTTTGTTGTGGCTTAAAATGAGAGTCGGCTTCTGGACCCGCTCGATTACATTCGCCATGGTGAATGTCTTTCCTGACCCAGTTACACCCAATAGAGTCTGATAGGGAGTCCCGTCGAGTATTCCCCGACTTAACTCGTCGATAGCCTCCGGTTGGTCCCCAGTTGGACGATAAGGTGAAATGAGTTTAAAGTCCATTCAAATCGATTCTTTAATAAGATTCCGGGATTACAAAACAAAGGACTAAATAAACCAACAGGGCGAGGCCTATTGTCCCGATAGATAACAGTACACAGATGATACGGACCACGGTAGGGTCTATACCTAAATATTCACCTATACCTGCGCATACGCCGCCTAACATGCGGCCGTTGCGGGGACGGGTAAGTTTCTTTATCGTATTCATTTTATGTTTGATAATTTTTCAGATACAAAGATAGTGAAAGGTGAGAGCAGAGACAAACGGAAATGAAATTTCCGATTGGGCTATGCCGAACCGCATCCTATTTTCGCTACTGTGCAAAGATAGTGCAAAGCGGGAGTAAAAACAAGATGTTTACTTATTGCTTACCGGATTGTAAAACGTCAATCGTCCTTTTGGTTAGTTATGTATTTCTTGATTGCATTGATAAATAACTGTCCATAGGCTTCGCATCTATGAGACCCTATGCCGGGAATTGCCAGAAATTCTTCTGTCGTGGTGGGCTTGTCAGTGGCCAGTCTGACAAGAACAGCATTATTTGCAATCATGTATACTGGAATATTGTTTTTTAGGGCAATTTTATATCTAAGGGAACGAAGTCGTGACAAAAGAGCCATATCGGTTATTATCTTTCCTTCAGGGTCGGTAACTACCATAAATCCGTCTTTCTCAATAAATTGTTCGGTATATTTGACGAGGTTTTCGGCCTTTCTTGGATATGCAGATGATGAATTCCTTTTCTTTACTTTTTCTACGGGTGTCATTTGTGGAGGAGTAGTGGTTTCCTTTATCTGGGGTGATTTTGAATAGGAGGGTTTGGTGGCAGAAATATCTTCTATTCCGAATTCGCTTTTTCTCCAAGCTTGATAGTGCTCCCGATTTAGCATTCGGCCACAACCCGATTTGTCATCTTTATAATTTGTGCAACCTAAAAAGTATCCTTTTTCCCCTCTCTTGACTATTAAGAAGCCATCTTCACACCAGTCGCATTTTTGGATAGATAAATCTCTTCCTCGACGATCGTTAGTCATAAAACCGCATATTTCTTGGTCATTGGTACATATCCATAATTTTAAGCCATAGTTCTTATTCCATCTTAATTTCATTGGGTAACCACAAATAGGGCATCTGTTTTGTACTGTAATAAGCTCATTCGAACTGACTTTTAATTCTCCTTTTAGAGTGACGTTAGGATAGCTTTGAGTGTCACTTAATAATTCTTTGATAAATTCAGACGGCCGCTTTTCGGGTGTAATAATGAATACTCGATTCTTTGTGCGAGTTAAAGCGACATAAAATAGCCGCCTTTCCTCGGCATAATTATACGATTGATCGTTGGATACGACAAGGTTCAATATAGGGTCATCATCTACTTTTGAAGGGAATCCATATATATCATCTTTTGCGTTAATAATGATTACATTTTCTGCACTAAGACCTTTTGAACTATGTGCGGTTAAAAACTGAAGTTTGACTTGTTTACTATACTTTGTGGAGTATATTTTCCCTGTTTTCTCATCATAGGTGAAATTAGAGGATACACAAAGATGTCTAGCATCGAATCCATATCTTCCGATAAGAAGAATAGACGTTACTCTATGTTTGATTTCTTGATTGTTGTATTTGATGATATCTTCAATCGCTTTTTCAACTTCTGCAGCGAGGCTGTAGTACCGTCCACCTTTTTGCCTTTCTATAGGATCTTCGCTATAAGTCCGAATGATGACAGGATTGCTAATTCGTTTAGGTGATATTAGTTTTTTTTTTATTTGGTTGGAGTTTTTTTGTATAAAGGTTCCTGCGATATCTATTATTTCTTGAGCGTTACGATATGTATGGGTAATTTTTAGTTCTTGAGCATAGCTTACCTCTTGAGAAAAACGGGTGAAAAGAGGAAGTATGGAACCGCTGAAAGCATAAATAGATTGCCAATCGTCGCCTACGGCTACGATTTTTGCGTGACATAATTGGGATAATTCTCTAATTAAATTATATCGTTGTCGTGATATATCTTGATATTCATCTACAATTATATATTTAAAGTCAAGCAAGTCTCGACTTATTAGCCTCTTATGAATTATGTCAGCAGATTCGTTAATCATATCTTGAAAATCAATGCAGTGATTTTCTTTTAGGGCTTTTTGATATTCTAAATAACAAATGCTACAAATTTCAAGAAATAGGTCGGTGCGTATATTTTTAGTTGATGCCCTAAATTTGTCAAATTGTTCGAGTTGATACCCTTGGGTTTTAAAATTACTAATAAAATTACAAATTAATAAAGTGAGGCGAAAAATATATTTGTTCTCTTCGTTATCAGCCAATTTTTTGTAAACTTCTGTTGCGGGTTTAGGCCGAAGAGTGTAACCTCGTTGCAATAATTGTTCCTTGAGGTGATCTATATAATCTCTATGGTCGTTGTATCTTGAAAATGTGTATATCAAGTCTGTTCTATGGCTGCGGTGTAATAGTATTTTATCGTTAATCCGAGATTTGTATTTATTTAGTTCTGCTTGTGTGTAACGGTTGCTTTGTCCACTTTCTGTGATACCGAAATGTTCAATATAAGAACTTTTGTCGCCTTGTTTTATTTTGAAATCAGGAGTGTATGGCTTGTTTGCATCGAGAATGCGATATTGATAAATAGGCTCGTATTCATAATCGATATTGTTTAGATACAGAAAATTTGCGATTCTAACTTCTTCAAGAGAGCGTAATACTTCATTGTTTAGAGTTAAAGCTTTTTGATCCCTTCGACATATTATTTGCTGCATATATTCATGAAGATCGCTTCGAAGAGTGGAAAAGTCGGTATTTGAAATAAATTGAAAGTAGTCGTTTAGCTTATCTCCTTCATAAGGAGCTGAAAAATAAGAACCAAAAAATAAAATGAGTTTATCAACTAATTGGCTGTTAGATAATACTTTGCTTTTTAAGTATCTGTTTATGACATTATACATGTATCCACTGTCTACAATTCGCTGGTTTTGTGTGTCACTTTTCTTTAGAATTGTATATCCAGTGGAGTGAAATGTGGTAATAGGACAATCAATATGCAGATTGTCGTTTATGCGTTCTCGAAGTTCTCCTACGGCCTTGTTAGTAAATGAGATAATCAATATTTTTTTAGGGTCTATCCCCTGTTTTTCTACAAGGTATCTTACTTTTGCTGCTATGGTGGTTGTCTTTCCTGCTCCTGCGCCAGCAATGACGAGTGTGTGATCTTCATCAGAGAGAACAACTTCTCGTTGTTCATTGTCTAACAATATGGCTGAGTCACATTCTCTAAGGATTCTATCCAAATAATCTTTCTCTGAAACAAGGTGTTGAGAGATATATTTGTCATTGTGCGTTTTGATAATAGATGACTCTTTTTGTAATTCTTTTATATCGTTGTATGCGTTAGAAAAATAGATAATTTGAGCTTCATCTAATTTGTGCTTTTTAATATAATCGTTTAAGAGGTTAGATGATTCCAGTACTTTGAAAAAATCGAATAGACGTTTATACTTTTCTATCAAATGTTTATAGTCACTTCTGGCTATAAATTTATCTTCAGACAATAGACCTTTAAAAGAAGTATTAAAGGCTAAAACTTGTGAGTATTCTGCAGGAACATCGCATTCGTTGTCTGGCAATGAAACCTTTCTACTCCTTGGTATGATAATCTTTTTTAGAATTTTGAGTATTTCCATTGTTGGTGTATCTTGGCTTTGTAAGAAGCTGATTTCTATTTTGGCGTTTCAAAGATAGATAATAATACGAGGTAGAAAAATGTTTATGAGAGTAAATTTTTTGGGGGGATAATGATTCTTATTATTCGTTGGTCGATACAAGCGGGAATATGGCCGATAAATACTATCCATTTATCCCGGTCATCGTTAAATTTCTCTTATTTCCTTTCTATATTCGTGTGAAATCTCTAACTTTGCAAACTGATAAATAAATTAATAATGAGAAAAGTAATCTGTTCGATAGTTTGTGCTTTGCTCCTTGTGTCGTGCGGCGAATATAATAAGATACTGAAAAGTACTGATTATGAGCTGAAATACGACTATGCTAAGAAGGCGTTTGAACGGAAAAAATATATGCAGGCTGCGACTTTGCTCGAAGAGTTGGTTGCAATTTTCAAAGGAACGGATAGAGCAGAAGAGTCGTTGTATTTATTGGCTCGGAGCTATTATTTGAATAAGGATTATATTACGTCTGGCGAATATTTTCAGGCGTATTATAAAAATTATCCCAAAGGAGAGTACACCGAATTGGCTCGTTTTTATTGCGGATATGGTTATTATTTGGACTCTCCCGAGGCTAAATTGGATCAAACAGGCACTTATAGAGCAATCGATGAGATGCAGCGTTTCCTCGATTATTTCCCGAATAGCGAACGGGCTAAACAGGCACAGGATATTATTTTTGAGTTACAAGACAAACTTGTGTATAAAGAGCTATTGAATGCCCAGTTATATTATAATTTGGGTAATTATATGGGGAATAATTATCAATCGGCTATCATTACGGCGCAAAACGCTTTGAAAGAATATCCCTATACGCGATATAAGGAAACTTTGTCCATGTTGATTTTGAAGTCGAAATATCAAGAAGCGGTACAGAGTATCGAAGAAAAGAAACCTGAGCGTTTTCGCGATGTCATCGACGAATACTATTCGTTTATCAACGATTATCCTTCGGGAGAATATTCGAAAGAAGCCGAGAATATATTTAAAGTGGCGAATAAATACGTAAAAGATTAATCTTTAAAATAATGGATTACAAGAAAACAAATGCACCGACAAACACCGTAACACGCGATATGGTGGCGTTGTCTTCCGACACGGGAAACATTTATGAAACGGTCTGTATTATTGCCAAGAGAGCCAATCAAATTGCAGTTGAAATGAAGACCGATCTTGAAAAGAAACTTCAAGAATTCGCTTCTTGCAACGACAATTTGGAGGAGGTTTTTGAAAATCGGGAACAAATTGAGATCTCTCGTTATTATGAGAAATTGCCGAAACCGGTTCTCATTGCTACGCAAGAATATATAGAGGGTAAAGTATATTATAAAAATCCCGAGAAAGAAAAATCGGCTATTGAATAATAGTCTGTAAAGTATACCTGCAAGCCGCACTATTCTGTATGATGATGGTGCGGCTTGCAGATTTCTTTGTCTGTCGGTACAATCGTTTTATTAGTTTGTTACCGAGAAAAGTAAAAAGCTCAATTAGTTCATTAAAACTATGATTAATAGAATATTAATCCGTTCCAAAGTCGTTCAAATAGCTTATTCGTATTTCTTGACGAAAGACAAGACTGTTATGGAAGCTGAGAAAGAATTGTTTTTCAGTTTCGAAAAATCTTACGAGTTGTATCATTTATTATTGACTTTGATGGTCGAATTGACCGATACGCAAGCTGCAAGGGTGGAAGCTGCTCGTATGAAATTCTTGGCGACTCCCGAGGAGAAGAATCCCAATATGCGCTTCGTTAATAACCGGTTTATCGAGCAGCTGAGGAATTGTGACGACTATAAAGATTACCACGAGAAGAAACCTGTGACTTGGACCAATGAACCGGAGTTCCTGAGAGACTTTTCGGAGCGTATCGTAAAGAGTGAATTGTATAAAGAATATATGGATTCTTCGGACGATTCTTATGAAAACGATTGTGAGTTCTGGAAAAAAGCCCTTAGGGCTTTGATCTGTACCGACGAGGAGTTGACGGAATTGTTAGAGCAAAAGTCTTTATATTGGAATGACGATTTGGAGATTATAACGACATTCGTTTTAAAAACGATCAAACAATTTAGTGAGGAAAACGGAGGCCCGCAATCGTTGTTACCGATGTTTAAAGATGACGACGATGCTGAATTTGCCAAAGAGTTGTTCAGGAATACGTTGATTCATGGGGGAGAATATCGCAATTATATAGAAAATTTCATCAAAAATTGGGAGATCGAGCGTGTCGCTTTCATGGATATTGTGATTATGATGGTGGCTTTGAGTGAGTTTCATAGATTCCCTTCGATACCGACAAGAGTGACTTTGAACGAATATATCGAGTTGGCAAAGGCTTATAGTACATCGAAGAGCGGGCAGTTCGTAAACGGTGTATTGAATGCGATAGCCGATAACCTTAAAAAAGAAGGTGTTCTAACAAAAGAATAATGAAATTTGTTATATATTTGTGCACGGGTTTTAGGATCCAAGTATAAATTTTTTATTAAAAGCTAAATTATGACAGTGTTATCAATTTTTTTACAAGCTGCAACGGGGAGTGGAATGTCGAGCATTCTGATGATGGTTGCATTGATCGCTATTTTTTATTTTTTCATGATTCGTCCTCAGACGAAGCGTCAGAAAGAAATTCGCAAGTTCCGTGAGTCTCTCACCACCGGCGACAAAATCGTTACGGCAGGAGGTCTATTCGGAAAAATAAAAGAGGTCAAATCCGATTCTTTTATTATCGAAATAGCCGAGAATACTCGTGTTCGTATTGCCAAAGATTCTGTTTATCCTTCTGCTGCCGAAGCTAAGGATAGCGGAGCCGATCAAGCTAAGTAATCTATTTTTTCAAAGGACTCCTTTGTAGGAGAATAAGAAGATAAGGTTTTTTATCAAGGAACATCGGTTCTGTCGATAAAAAATCTTATCTTTGTTGTATGTAGTCGTTGCATGATATATGGAAGAGAATATTTCAGACCGCATAGTAGCAAAGTTTAAGTCGATTATCCATAGGATTGGTACTGCATTCCGTCAGGAACGCACGCGGGAATTGTTTACATTTTTGGGGTTTGTTCTCCTTTCGTTGATATTCTGGTTTATGCAAGGGCTGAATGAGGAGGTTGAAAATTCTTTCAAAATACCGATAGAACTACAAAACCTTCCCGAGAAAACGACTCTTATTAATGATCTCCCGTCTCATATCGAGGTGAGAGTACGGGATAAAGGTCCTGTTATGTTGGGGTATGCGATAGAAGGATTGTCCCCGTTACGGATTAATTTTCAGGAGTATGATAAGGGGAGAAATTCTTTTTTGTTGTTGTCGTCTCAGCTTGAAACTATATTGCGAAAGTCCCTCCGTTCGTCAACGAGTATTGTTTCGATTATTCCCGATACGTTGAAAGTGATGTACACACACAATGCCGGCAAACGGGTGAAACTGGTTGTGAAAGGTGTCGCATCGACTACACCTCAGTGTGTACTGAGCGGTGATATGACAGCCGATGTCGATTCGGTGATGGTTTATGGAGAGTCTTCCTTATTAAAACGAATTAAAGAGGTTTATACGACCGATTTTGAAGCAAAAAAGTTGAACGATACCCTTCGCACGGTTGTCAAGATAGCGAAGATTCCGAATCTTCGAATTGTTCCTGAACAGGTAACCGTCACCATACCTGTGGAAGAAATGACCTCTAAAATTCTCGATATCCCTGTAATCCCGCAAAATGTACCTTCGAATTGGTCTCTTATCACATTTCCTTCGTCGGTGCAACTTTCTTGCATGATGCCGTTTAGTAAGTTTGCGGCGGTCGATGAAGATAGTTTTTTATTGGGAGTCGATTTTCTGGATTTGTCGCGGCGGCGTCTCTCTGATAAATTAGGGGTGAAGATATTGAATGCACCGGAATATGTCCGAAATATAGTGTTGTCGCAAGACAGTGTCGATTATATTTTGGAGCAGAAAAGACCTGCATTTGTAGTTCCTGTCGATTCTGCCAATCGAGTAACACCCGATTCGATATGAGACGTATAGGTATTACCGGTGGCATAGGTAGTGGCAAGTCGGTTGTCTCTCGGTTGCTGCGTATAATGGGATATTCTGTATATGATACAGACTCGGAAGCGAAGAGGCTGATGGAATCTTCGTTGGAAGTCGTGCAGAAACTATCGGAGTGCTTTGGGAGAGATATATATCATAACGGTCGATTGAACCGGGGTTTGTTGTCCTCTCGGGTATTTGGAAAGTCGGATAAGATAGTATTGCTTAATTCCATAGTACATCCGGTGGTACGCTTCGATTTCTATCGATGGTCCGAATCTCTAAACGAGGAGATATGCTTTGTGGAATCGGCTATTTTGTATGAATCCCGGTTTGACGAACTGGTAGATGAAGTCTGGACGGTGACAGCACCGGAAGAGTTAAGAATAGGTCGGGTTCGCCAGCGTAGCGGTTTGACCGAGGAAGAGATAAAAAAGCGTATGGCTGCTCAATTGTCCGAGGAAGAAAAACAGAGAAGAGCTGCTCATATTATTTGGAATGACGGTAATGTATCTGTTATCCATAGGGTTTTATCTTTATTGAAGTCATTGGAATGAGAATTTTTCGTTTTGAAGACGGTTAAACCGGACAAGAATATTATTTTTGTGGTTCGAATGATTTAAGTAATTAAATATAAAACGAAAATTTTATGTTAAAAACGATTTTATCTATTTCCGGTAAACCCGGTTTGTTCAAATTGATATCTCAGGCAAAAAATATGCTGATCGTGGAATCTCTGCAAACGGGGAAACGGCAACCTGCTTATGCCCATGAAAAAATCATATCGTTAGGAGATATCGCTATTTTCACCGATGAAGAAGACGTACCTTTGAGTGAAGTATTGAATGCGATAAAAGAAAAAGAAAATGGAGCGAAAGTAACATTAGATATCAAGAAAGCCGATAATGAAACATTGCGTGCATATTTGGCGGAAGTGTTGCCTAATTTCGACCGTGAACGTGTCTATCCGACCGATATAAAAAAATTGATAAGTTGGTATAACTTGTTGGTCGAAACCGGTAACACCGATTTTGTGGAAGAAGAAAAACCTCAAAAAGATGCCGATGTCGAGAACACGGCAGCAACGGACGATTCTGTAAATGAGAAAGAGGAAAAGCCCAAGACCAAAAAGGCAACAAAGAAAAAAGCAGAATAAGAAGCCATTCTAATGAACGGTAAATATAAGCCTGTGCGGTTTCCCGTACAGGCTTTTTTATGGATCGAGGGTGTGTATCCAAGCTCCTTGTGTGCGAATATCGTGGCAGGGAATACTATTTTCGAAACAGTCGTTTTGTAATTTAGTGGCTCGTCTGGGGTGAACATCGGGACCGATGATAAATTGCCGAACGGAAAATAGTTTGAGTATGTCTTCTATTCTGCCGTTGAACATCTTGCCGATAATAACATAGTCTATCGTTAGTTTTTTCCCTATTGATAGTTTATCCCATTCTTGTTTACCGAGGAGGACGAGCCGTTTCCCATAAAATTGGGCGAAGGGATAGTCTATAAAGCCGGTGTTGTCTTTGGTTCCGGGGGAGCCGTGTTGGAATATTTCGTATTGTGTCTTTCCGTTTTTCATACGGTATTCTTCACCCACTACCCTTTGACCGGAGGTGAGGGTGTCGGATAAGAGAATATAACAACGAGCTTTGTCGCTGAGTTGAACGACTGTCGATTTTTTACTGTCATATACGATAATTTCTGGCTGGGGCGATTTATAAGTGCACAAGTCAAAAATAAGAAAACCGATACAAAAACCCAGAGTCAGCCAAAGAGTCTTTTTAGAACGATTCTTGACGGTTATATAAGATAGTATGCCGCAAATGAAATAAAGCCATAGATAGCGAGTTTCCAACCATACGCTTTCGATGTGGCTCCACGGTAGTTTGTATATATGTAGGCTTATCTGTTGTATATATTGCAGTAAAAAATCGACGGTATTTCCTAACCAATCATAGGGAATATGTAGGGTCGAGAATAACAATAGTAAAAAAGAGAGTCCGAAAACAACGGGTAAAAGAGGCAGTACGAAAATATTACCGATTAGAAATAATAGAGGAATAGTGTGAAAATAATAGACGGCAATGGGTAGGGCTCCGATTTGGGCGGCGATGGATACTGCAACGCAAGAACTAAGCCAACGAACGACAAAGTAGGGTGAATTACCTCCGATATTTAGTTTGGAGTAGAATAGCAAGATAGCGGTTACTGCCGAGAAACTCATTTGAAATCCCACATCGAAAATGAGGTTTGTGTCGTACCATAACATAAAAAATGCTGCGGCGAAAAGTGCATTGAGAGAACTGTTGCGTCGGTCGAGAAATTCGGCTGTTAAAAGAAAGGATGCCATGATACAAGCTCGTACGGCCGATGGTGACAAGCCTGTTATATAAGCATAAATCCATAAAACGAATAAAGAGAATAGAGGCCTTAGTTTTCTGCAAGATTTGAAAAGAGAGAGAGGAAAGAACAAGAAGTAAATCAAAGATGCTACGACTCCCATGTGAAGTCCGCTTACGGCTAACACATGTGAAAGTCCGGCTGCCGAAAAGTACGATCTTAGGTCTTGTGGAAATTCCTGTCGTTCGCCTAACAACAAAGCCCTCAATAAAAGAGTACTGTTTTTAGACAAATTACAGGATTGAAGTTGGTCGGAAAGATGTTTTTGTAGATCCGAAGTAGCCTTTCGAAGATTCGATTTTGGTTTTTCTCCGATATATTTCCATTGTTTCCCGGTCAAATATTGACTTCTCGATATGCCTTTATGCTTCATGAACGAGGCGAAATCGAAAGCATAAGGATTGGTGTTGGGCGGTATTACTTTCGGTCGAAATTCAAACCCGATGATGTCGCCGTATTCGAGCCGTCGGGCTTGAATACCTTTTTCAAAATAGAGAGCTATTTTTTCTTTATATTTCACGATCGACCCGTTTGTATCCGACAGGGCTGTTATCGTAACGGGACAGTAGTAAGAGTCCTTTTTTTCTATGGCTTTGTCGTTTACGTGAGCTATCGCGATAGGATAAAAACCGGAAGGCTGTTGGGATATGCGGTTTTGAGTGCCATGCAGTATCGCTCCGATAGAAAAGACGATTAGGAATAATCCGACTCCGAAAATACTTCGTTTGTGGTATTGTTCTTCGATACTGTCTCGTTTTATGAATGAGCTCCATAAAACAAAGCCGCATAAAGCGGGAATGAGGTTTCCCCATATCGGTGGACATAGGAACTCTTGGTACAGGATACCTGCCAATAGAGGTACTAACAACCGTATGAATGGAGTGCGGGCTGCCGATAGGGAGGAGCTATTCATAAGTCGATTGTTTGAATGGGGCTTATGTTCAGAATTTTCGGGTCATATAGCGCATGAAATCCGATTCGACACCACCGGTTTGACCGGTATTTTGAACGAAGCAGAATTCCCGTTCGCAATCGAAGTCGCTGATTTCGATGACTTTCAATTTTCCATCAGCTATTTCCGATGATACGGCTTGTATGGAAACAATCCCCACGCTGTCGGTATTGTATAAAAATCGTTTGATACCTTCGATGGTTCCCAATTGCATGATAATATTGAGTTGGGATAATTTCAACTGGCGTGTACCCAACGCTTTTTCAAAGACCTCTAAACTGCCCGACCCCTGTTCTCGAATAACTAACGGAATTCTTTTCAGTTCCTCTATCGTTATTTCTTCGTGTTTGGCCAATCGGCTGCGCGTACTGGTTATACAAACCAGTTCGTCTCGCATAAAAGGAGTGTAATGTAGATGTATTTGTCGGCTGCAACCCTCGATGAGTCCCAAGTCGATACGATGTTCTTCGACTGCTTTTTCTATATCGCTGGAATTACCGTTGATTAACGAGAGTTTTATTTGTTTGAATTTCTGCTGAAATGTAGCCAGATAAGGCGGAAGCACATACTGAGCGATCGTTGTGCTTGCTCCCAAACGGAGCTCTCCGATGTGACGCTGGGTCAATAAGTTCATCTCGAAATCGAGCTGTTTGTATTGTTTGAGAATTTTTTCGGCGTGGCTTAACAGCAGTTCTCCGTCGGGGGTCAGCGTTATGTGAGTACCCATTCTCTCGAACAGTCGGGTGCTGTATTCTGTTTCGAGTTCTTGTATGTGCTTGCTGATTGCCGGTTGACTTACATATAGCTCTTTCGAGGCTTTGGTGAAGCTGAGGTTGTGAGCCACGCTGCAAAAAACTTTTAATCTGAAATCTATCATGATAAGAGTCAATTTATTCGTTCCAAATCTTCCATGCCGCCAGTGCTTGCAAATGAAGCATTTCTATTCCGTTTTTTATTTTGCAACCCTGCCGGGATGCTTTTTGGAGAAATAAAGTCGTTTCGGGATTGTAAATAACGTCGTAACAAAGATGTTCGGGGCTTAGTGCCGTGTAGGGTATGTTCGGAGATTGGTCTATGTGGGGAAACATGCCTAACGGAGTGGTATTGACAATGATTTTGTGATTGTCGATTAGGTCGGGAGATAAGTCTTCGTAACTGAGTATATCTCCTCTTTTTTGTCGGGAAACGAATGTCGGTGTGATATGCAAGGCTTTTAGCCCGGCATGAATAGCTTTTGATGCACCACCGGTTCCGAGAATAAGCGCTTTTGTCATGCGGTCGTCCAATAACGGAGCGATAGAATTGGTGAACCCTATGATATCGCTATTGAACCCTTTGAGAAATATCTTGTCTCCTTGCCTCGTAATCTTGATGACATTGACCGCTCCGATTTCGCGAGCCAAAGGGTGCAATTCGTCGAGTAGGGGGATAACTGCTGTTTTATGAGGAATCGTCACATTCAATCCGCACAATTCATGATTGTCCAAGATAAACTGTCTCAAACAGGAAATATCCTGTATCTCAAAGTTTTCATAGGTGGCGTTTATATGCTCGTCTTCAAATTTTTGTTGGAAAAAAGAGCGGGAAAACGAATGTCCCAAAGGATAGCCCACTAATCCGTATTTTCTTTTCATAAAGCCGATAAATTAGCCGTTATATTTCGAAGCCGATAATATTTCCCCTCCATTGTCGGTCGTCTCGATAATTTCGATCGCTTCTTTTTTCTTTTCGTTAGCATAAGCCTTGATGATTTGAAGTCCTATCCAGCGGCCCAATCGTCCCGGTGCATCTTGATGAAGTACCGATACGAAAGGGGCCGGCTCGATATACTTGTTGATAAGCATCGATTCGGTATTGAACAAGTGCTTTTTACCGATAAGTTGTTTCCATATTTCAGCTTCGTTCTCTTTGCACCATTGAGCTTGTTTGTCGGAATATCCCAATAGGACATATTCGTTTATTCGAGGAAATATCCGAGACAAGCAATAAAGAATTTTCCCTTCGTATATCATTCGGTCTAATAGTGCGTTTCGCTGCGATTGGTAGGGATATAAAGTGCGTAGCCAAACTTCGACGACATCGATGGGAATGCGGTTGCTTTCATGTAAATTCCGTTCGTAATTATAATAGCGTTGTTCATAAAGGGGATAGTTTTCTCCCAAATAGCAGTCTAAGGAAACCGATAGTAAAGTGGTATCGATTGTGACGATCGATTGGTTCAGTCCCGAAATGTGGGTAAGAATGCGGGGACGTTTCTGTGGAGCGAACAACTCGTTGTATCTTAGGAATGCGTTCTGTAATTCGGTAATCCATACGGTATCGTTGGAAAATTTTGTTTCTGTATCCGCATACAACTGGGATATAGCCTCGTTGGATAAAAACATTTTTAATCCCTTTTGGAACGATGGAGCATCTCCCAAACCGAGTATGTGTCGACAATAAACCGGAAAAAATGGTGTGTATTTATCTATAAAAAGAAATATTTGGGCCGAGTCTGTTTCTTGGACGTAAGAAGGTAGTCCTTTATCGAATCGTTCTATGGTTACGATCGGATTACTTGAATGGTTCGATATCTCCGATGCTTTTCCGTTGCAAGCGATAAAACAAAGGGTAAGTAAACTTACGACGACGGCATATTTGCTTGTTTTCTCGGGTTGTATCATAATACTCTCTTTTTATGTCTCTTCTGCAAATTTACTTTTTTCTTTTGAGAAACCCATAAAGAACATTTTTGTTTTGTTATACGGTGTATAGGACAATAAATATCTATTAATTCGAGGCTTTTTCGGTCTTTATTCGTACCTTTGCGATATATGTGAGGAACAGGACGTGCTTGGGCATAAGCGATAAAGCTTGTTTCTGTTCTTGGTTTACACTATCTTTGCATATAATGAGTAATAGGTTTTTTACTTATCGGGATTAAATGACGGATTATAATTTATGAAGCATTCATATTTCAGCCGGAGGTTATTGTCGGTTTTTATGGCTTTCGCTTTGGGGCTTTCCGTCTTGCTGGCCAAAGATTTTGTCGTGGTGATCGATGCCGGTCATGGCGGGCACGATCCCGGCTCTCTCGGCAGCAAGGCGAAAGAGAAAAACATCAATTTGGGAGTTGCCTTGAAATTGGGACGTCTGATTGAAAATAATATGCAAGGTGTGAAGGTGGTCTATACCCGTAAAAAAGATGTTTATTTGACCTTGCAAGAGCGAGCTAATATAGCTAATAAGGTTCAAGGCGATTTGTTTATTTCTATTCATACCAATTCTTTGGATAAAAAGTCCCCTAATCGTAGGAAAGTCGCCGGTGCTTCTACTTGGACATTGGGGTTACACAGAAGCAAGGAGAACTTGGAAGTCGCAAAACGGGAAAATTCCGTTATATATTTGGAGAATGACTTTTCGACTCGTTATGAAGGATTCGATCCGAATTCGACCGAGTCGTATATTATTTTTGAATTCATGCAGTATAAACACATGGAGCAGAGTATAAACTTTGCTTCGGATATACAACGTGAATTTGTTTCGACTGCCGGCCGGGTGGATCGGGGGGTAAGACAGGCTGGATTTTGGGTACTCGCTAAAACGAGTATGCCTGCGGTTTTAGTGGAGCTCGATTTTATTTGCAATCCGACGCAGGAGAGATTTTTGAATTCCGAATCCGGTCAGGAGAAAATGGCAAAGTCTATATACAATGCTTTTGTCAAGTATAAATCAGACTATGACCGCAAGCAAAATGCCGGCAAAAGGGTAGAGGAGTCTCCGTCTTCTTCCGCCGTTGTATCGCCTGATAAAAAGACTCAAACGGGTGATTCGAATGTGGAAGTCTCTGAACAAGCCGAGAAATCTGGGGTTACTTATTATAAAGTACAGTTCATGGCTTTGCCTCGGAAATTGCCGGCTAATTCCAAAGAATTTAAAGGGCTTTCTCCTGTCGAATATTATAAAGACGGAGGAATGTATAAATACACCTATGGAAAATCTACCGACCGAGACGAAATACAGAAACAATATAAAAAAGTAAAATCTTTGTTTCGCGATGCCTTTATCATAAAGTTCCGTGATGGAAAACGGGTCTATTGAAAGGTATTGCGATGCTGAATAAAAAATAGAATATGAAAAAGTGGTTTGGAAAAGAAGTTAAGATAGCACTATCGGTTCTTGCGAGTATTTTGATTTTGTATGTGGGAATTAACTATTTGAAGGGAATCAATGTAATGAAACCTTCTAATTATTATTATGTACAATTCCCGAATGTTGCAGGTTTGGCCCAGTCTGCACCGGTATCTATCGATGGATACAAAGTGGGACTCGTGCAGGAAATCGTTTATGATTATGATGCAAATGGCGCGATTAAGGTGCTGTTGAATCTCGATAAAAAATTAAAAATCCCGGTCGATAGTAAAGTCTATCTCGAAACCGATATGCTTGGAACGGCATCGATTGTTATCGATCTGAACCCTCATGTGAGCGAATACTATGATCATGGAGCCGTTATTGAAGGGGAAGTGAAGTCTGGACTAATGCAAAACATACAAGGAGAGTTGTTGCCCCAGTTTGCTTTGCTGTTACCGAAACTCGACAGTATTCTTTCGGGATTGCAGACGCTAGTCAATGATCCTGCTTTATCTGCTTCGGTAAAACGTATCGATCATATTACCGCTAATTTGGAGCGTTCGTCCGTGCAATTATCACAGATGATGAGAGACGATGTGCCGGCTATTCTCGACAATGTACAAGGAATAACGGCGCAGGTAAATCAGTTCTCGGGAACTTTGAATTCGTTACCCCTCCAATCTACTATGATTTCGGTTCAGAAAACTTCCGATAATTTGCAGCAAATAACCAATCGTTTGACTTCTCCCGACAATAGTCTGGGACTATTGTTGAACGACCGGCTGCTGTACGATAAAGCGAATGGCGTTTTGGGGAGCGTAGATTCTTTGATGATTGATTTAAGACTCAATCCTAAACGTTATGTTCATTTTTCTCTATTTTGATTTTGTGAATATTTTTATTATTTAGAATCATTATAAATAAAGAGAGCCGTGTAATTTTTTTGTAATCTTCCCAGAGCTACGCTTATATGTGTTTATTTCCAAATTTCGTATAAAGGGAGTGATTTTTGTCGTAGAACATGTGGAAGATTGTAAGATATTGTAAATAAGTGTGATAATAATTTTCTATGTCAGATAATTTGCTTTGTAGGGTCTGGACTTATAAACACCTTGTAATCAATTGTTTGTGCTAGAACTGTAAAAAGCAAATATTTTTGAATTTGTTTTTGATGAAAAATAATTTGAATTTTGTACTCACAAAAGTTTTTTGATAGAAGATTTACATAAAAATGGGTTCAGAACAGCATGTTCAGTTGTGGGATCGATGTTTAACAATTATCAAAGACAATATAAACGAAGAGGCTTTCGATAGTTTATTCAAGCCGATAGTCTCTTTGGGGTTTGATGATAATGTGTTGACTTTGCTTGTCCCTTCACATTTCGTTATTGAGCAGATTGAGGAGCATTATCTCAATTTGCTGAAAAAGGTTCTGCCTCGCATATACGGGGCAAGCGTGAAATTGTTGTATCGTGTACAAATCGTTCGTCAGCCGGAAGCTACCGTCGATTTGACCGCTACTACTAAATCGACTGCCGTAAAGAAGATGCAGCAGTCGATGCCCGATCTTTTAGACCCTTTCAAACAACGCGTTTACGATGAGCTCGATCCCCGCCTGAACCCTATCTATACTTTTGAAAGCTATTATCAAGGGGCGAGTAACATGCTGGCACGTACGGCAGCAGAATCTATTGCTGCAAACCCGGGGAGAAACACCTTTAATCCGTTGTTTTTATTCGGTGAGTCGGGGGTTGGAAAAACCCACCTGATTCAAGCGATAGGATTGCGTATTAAAGAGAATAATCCGGCTTCTCGTGTGTTATATTTATCGGCTCATGATTTTTTAGTGCAATATACCGATGCTGTTCGTAATAATCGGGTGAACGATTTTATCAGCTTTTACCAGAGTATAGATGTTCTGTTGATGGACGATATTCAGGAATTTGCCGGGAAGACCCAGACGCAGAATACATTCTTCCATATATTCAATCATTTGCATCAGAGCAATAAGCAATTAGTGCTCACTTGCGACAGGCCTCCGGTTGAGTTGGTGGGTATGGTATCGCGCCTGCTGACTCGTTTCAAATGGGGGTTGACGGCCGAGGTCGAACGCCCTGACTATGAATTACGATACGATATCTTGATGAGTAAGGTTCGTCGTGATGGATTGTCTATTTCCGAAGAGGTTATTGACTATATAGCTCGTAATGTCACCGATAATGTGAGAGATTTGGAAGGAGTCATTGTATCGCTTATGGTACGTTCGAGTGTCTTGAAGAAAGAGATTTCGATAGACATGGCCGATCAAGTGTTGGCTGCCAGTGTAAAGATGACTCAAAAACAGATCACCATAGATTCGATAAAAGAGGCTGTTTGCGGATATTATGGACTGGAAACGTCGAGATTGTTGGAGCGTACTCGCAAGAGAGAAGTGGTCGTTGCTCGCCAAATGTCGATGTATTTGGCAAAGAAATATACCACTCTTTCGTTGGCAGGAATCGGTGATGTGTTAGGGAAAAAAGACCATGCTACGGTTTTGCATGCTTGCAAGACTATATCGGAGCAGGTAGGTGTCGATAAAAAATTGCGCAGCGATTTGGAAGAGATAGAGCAGCGTATTCAAGGATAGTAATATAAATTACTCGAAGAAAAATAAAAGAGCTCCTGAGTAAGGAGCTCTTTTATTTTTCTTCTTCAATCAGGTAAACGGAATCCCTGCTTGACGATGAAGTCAAGGAATGTTTTTGAAAATAGTTCATTGTCTTTTCGGGGAGAACGTACGTCTGTGAAGACTTGGGCTAAATTCTCTTTATGGTTCTCTTCGATATATTTCTTGTTTTCTGCCAAATTCTCTTTTTCGAAATAAAGCCGATGTATTGCTTCGGGGGTATAGTCTTGATATGCTTCGTGGTGAAGAATCGCTTCGATGGGAAGTCGTTCTATTTGCGCAGGTATATCTGCGGGATAACCCACCGTAAGAGTGGTAATAGGAATGACAAACTTGGGCAGACGCAATATTTCCGCTATCTGAGGAGCGTTATATGTGGTAGTTCCCAAATAACAGCAACCCAATCCTGAAATTTCGGCTACTGTACAAAACTGTTGAGCTACAAGCAATGCGTCGATAGCTGCCGTGACGAAGGATTGGAAATTGTCATATCCCGGTTCTGCATGGTTTTGCTCGCACCATTTAATAAATCGGTTGAAATCGGCACAAAAAGTTAATACAACAGGGGCGCTGGTTACAGTGGGTTGATTGAAATGAGCCGGAGCTAACTTTTCTTTGTTTTCTTGTTCTCGGGTTATGACAACACTGTAAACTTGCATATTTTGCGTCGTGGGGGCTCGAAATGCTGTTTCGAGTAACTCATTGAGTAATTGCTCGTCGATATCCTTATTGAGATATTTCCGTATGGTTCTTCTTTCTTTTAAAGACGATATCATATAAAGGTAGTTAAAGGTTAGATGTTCGATTGCAAAATTAAAAATTTATTTGATAAGTTATTTATTTCGGTTACTAATTATTAGTAACTCTTTTTATTTCTTCTCATTGTAAAAAAAGAAAATTTATAAACTGTTTTTATCGAGGTGTTTCTTTTTATATTACTCTCGTTTTTACAGTTGATTTTTAAAGTTAGAAACTTTTTAAGTTTCTTGAAAATATAATATTTTGATAATTAGTATATTATTTGTTTGACTTGGGAAACTTTTTGAAAATTGAAAATTTAAAAATGATATTGTTTGCGTATGTAGAATGTTTTTTATAAACTTGCACCGTAAATCTTTTTCATCAAGAAACCTTTGTCTAAATTAAGTAAATTAACGAAAACTGAAAAACATTTTATCTCGTGGAACCAATTGTTTATACTTACGACGAAGCATATCAGGCCTCGTTGGAGTATTTTAAAGGTGATGAGCTGGCGGCCCGTGTGTGGGTTAACAAGTATGCTCTAAAAGATTCGTATGGGAATATTTATGAAAAGACTCCCGACGATATGCATTGGCGTATCGCTAATGAAATTGCTCGTATAGAGCAAAAATATCCTAATCCTCTTTCGGCACAGGAGCTGTTCGATTTAATGAAGGGTTTCCGTTATATCGTACCGCAGGGAAGCCCTATGAGCGGTATCGGAAACAATTATCAGGTAGGGTCGTTGTCCAACTGTTTTGTAATCGGTCTCGACGGAGCACCGGATTCCTATGGAGGGATTATAAAAATCGACGAAGAGCAAGTTCAATTAATGAAACGTCGGGGAGGAGTCGGTCACGATTTGTCCCATATTCGGCCCAAAGGGTCTCCGGTAAAAAACTCGGCTTTGACTTCTACGGGTTTGGTTCCGTTTATGGAACGCTATTCCAATTCCACGCGTGAAGTTGCTCAGGACGGTCGTAGAGGAGCTTTAATGTTATCGGTTTCTATTAAGCATCCCGATTCGGAATCGTTTATTGATGCCAAAATGGTCGAAGGACGGGTGACAGGAGCTAATGTGTCGGTGAAGATTCACGATGATTTTATGGAGGCTGCCATTGCCGGAAAAGCTTATCGGCAACAATATCCTATTGATTCCGACGATCCGAAAGTAACGAAAGAGGTCGATGCGCAGGCTATTTGGAAAAAGATAGTACATAATGCTTGGAAGTCGGCCGAACCCGGAGTTCTATTTTGGGACACCATTATCAGAGAGTCTGTTCCCGACTGTTATGCCGACTTAGGTTTCAAAACTGTGTCGACCAATCCTTGTGGAGAAATACCTTTGTGCCCTTATGATAGTTGCCGTCTGTTGGCGATAAACTTGTACTCCTATGTGGTCAATCCTTTTACGAAAGAGGCTTATTTCGATTTCGATTTGTTCCGTAAACACGTAGGATTGGCTCAGCGAATGATGGACGATATCATCGATCTCGAAATGGAGAAAATCGATAAGATCATAGAGAAAATCAAATCCGATCCCGAGACCGACGAGGTAAAATGTACAGAGCTTAACTTGTGGTACAAGATTCAAAAACGCACTTTGCAAGGGCGTCGTACCGGCGTGGGCACAACTGCCGAGGGCGATATGATTGCCGCGTTAGGACTTCGTTATGGAACCGAAGAGGCTACCGATTTTTCTGAGAAAGTACATCGTTCGTTGGCACTTGCGGCTTATCGTTCGTCGGTTTCGATGGCAAAAGAGCGTGGGGCTTTCTCGATTTTCGATGCCGGTAGGGAAGTCGATAACCCGTTTATCAATCGGTTGAAAAAGGAAGACGAGGAACTATATCGGGATATGTGCAAGTACGGGCGTCGGAATATTGCCTGTCTGACTATCGCACCCACGGGAACAACGAGCTTGATGACACAAACTACATCGGGAATCGAACCGGTATTTATGCCTGTTTATCGCCGTCGCCGTAAAGTGAACCCCAATGATCCTGAGGTTCGTATCGACTATGTCGATGAGACGGGAGATGCTTTTGAAGAGTACGTGGTTTATCATCACAAATTCATCACTTGGATGCAGGTGAATGGTATCGAAGTGAAAGAGAACTATACACAGGAAGAAGTCGATGCGTTGGTGGCTCGTTCGCCTTATTATAAAGCTACGGCTAACGATATCGACTGGTTGCAGAAAGTTCGTATGCAAGGCCGCATTCAAAGGTGGGTGGACCACTCGATTAGCGTGACGATCAATTTACCTTCCGATGTCAGTGAAGAGATGGTGGGTCAGCTATATGTAGAGGCATGGCGTTCTGGCTGTAAGGGGTGTACCGTTTATCGCGATGGTTCCCGGTCGGGAGTTCTCATCTCTGCCAAGAAGGAGGAGAAGAAACCCGTTGCGGCTATCAATGAACCGGCCGAGACATTGGTCCGTCCTATCGAGTTGGAGGCAGACGTGGTTCGTTTCCAGAATAATAAAGAAAAATGGATTGCCTTTGTCGGTTTGAAAGACGGAAAACCGTACGAGATCTTTACCGGTTTGGCCGATGACGATGACGGTATTTTTTGTCCGAAGAATGTGGTCAAGGGAAAAATTGTGAAAGCTGTGAATGAAGATGGTACGAAGCGGTACGACTTCCAGTTCTCCAATAAGCGTGGTTACAAGACTACTATCGAGGGGTTGTCCGATAAATTCAATCCGGAATATTGGAATTATGCCAAGCTGATATCGGGGGTTCTCCGGTACGGAATGCCTATTCCGCAGGTATTGAAATTGGTTTCGAGCCTTGAATTGGATAGTCAGTCTATCAACAGTTGGAAAAACGGGGTCGAGCGAGCTTTGAAGAAATATCTGCCCAATGGGACTAAGGCTAACGGGCAGACTTGTCCTCATTGCGGAAATGAGACGCTCATTTATCAAGAAGGCTGTCTCATTTGTACGTCGTGCGGAACTTCCAAATGTGGATAATATTCGAGCGACAAATATAGACCAAAAGGCAAAAGCGAACTATCATAGGTTCGCTTTTGTTTTTTAGAAAAAAGGTATGAAGAAGAGCATTTGTTTTGTCGGAAAGTTCTTACCTTTATGATTAAAATATAGGATATAGCGATGAAAATAACATTCGAGATATATTATCATACTCGATGGGGCGAAAGTTTATTTCTCTCCGGGGACATAGATGAGCTTGGTGCAAATGAAGATAATCGGGCTGTTATGATGGATTATCAAGGTGATGGGCTATGGAAATATACAATGGAACTTCCGGCCTCTGCAAAGAAATTCCATTATGAATATCTGGTAAAGTCCGGGGAGGGAATCCGTCGGGAGTGGGGGAGTCCTCATAGTTTCTCTCCGGGGAAGAATGCCGGGGAATATCGTTTGGTCGATCGATGGCGCGATGTCCCTGCCGATTTGCCTTTTTATTCATCGGCATTCATTCAAGGTATATTCTTTCGACAACACGCCGATTCTGTCGTAGAAACGATAGAACCGGGGACGCTCACCGTTAAGGTTGACGCGTCGCAACTAAGGCCCGATGAGAGGCTCGTTATGGTCGGCGACTGTCCAGAATTGGGCGATTGGGACGTTTTAAAAGCCCCGTTATTGAATGATTCTGCTTTTCCGGAGTGGCAGATAACCCTCGATGGGAAACAACTGAAATTCCCGTTTGAGTATAAGTTCGTTATCGTGCGTACCCATCAACGGGAAGTTGTTGCTTGGGAGACGGGAGAGAACCGTATTTGCCGGGAGAAACCGCAAAATCCTTCTGAGGCCGTGGTGGTTTCGGGACTTCGCTTCAACGGTTCCGAATCGCAGTGGAGGGGAGCCGGGACGGCGATTCCGGTATTTTCTCTCCGTACGGATTATGGGTTCGGCATAGGGGAGTTTATCGATTTGAAATATTTGGTAGATTGGGCGTTAAGAACAGGACAGTCGTTTATACAGCTACTCCCGGTGAATGATACGACGATGTCGGGTACATGGCAAGACTCCTATCCCTATAATGCCAACTCTACTTTTGCTTTGCATCCGCAGTACCTTCGGTTATCCGAAGTCGGGTATTTGAACGACGAGGTGGAGCAAGTCCGCTTCGATGCGTTGCGAGAAGAATTGAACCGGTTGCCCGATGTCGATTACGAGCGGGTGAACCGTGCGAAGATGGAATATTTGAGACTTTTGTTCGAGGAGCAGGGCGAGGCTACGCTATCGAGCGACGGATTCAAAGCCTTTTTTCGGGATAATAGCTTTTGGTTACGTCCTTACGCAGCATTTTGCAGTTTGAGAGACCGATTTGGAACTGCCAATTTTAGCTGTTGGGAAGAACATTCGTTTTACGATGAATCGGCCATTGCCGACTATTGTGCCGTGTGGAGTCCGTGGTATAAATCGGTCGCATTGTATTATTATATTCAGTATCATTTGCATGTTCAATTATCCGAAGTCAAGGAGTATGCCCATCGGGCAGGAGTGGTTTTGAAAGGCGATATTCCCATAGGAATCAGTCGTACCAGTGTCGATGCGTGGGTCAATCCGCAACTCTTTCACATGGATAGTCAGGCAGGGGCGCCACCCGACGATTTCTCGATAGAAGGCCAGAACTGGGGATTTCCCACGTATAATTGGGAGGTCATGGCTCGTGATGGATATGCGTGGTGGAAAGCCCGGTTGCGCAAGATGTCGGAGTATTTCGATGCTTACCGGATTGATCATATTTTGGGCTTTTTCAGAATTTGGGAAATTCCGTTCAATGCCGTTCATGGTCTGCTGGGACACTTTAATCCGGCGTTACCGTTCTCTCCAGAAGAGTTGCAGGGATACGGATTCCGTTTTGATGCTTCGTGGCAAACGGTTCCTTATATTCGGGAAGATTTTTTGGACGAGATTTTCGGTGCATATACCGGAGAAGTGAAAGAGCGGTTCTTGGTACATAAGGGAGATGGACGATGGGATTTGAATGTCTTGGTTGATACTCAGCGTAAGATAGTCGGATATTTCTCCGGGGCGAGTGACGATATGAGTATTTTGATAAGAGACGGGTTGATGCGGCTTATCGACGATGTCCTTTTCCTCGAAGATCCCGATCGTCCGGGGTATTATCACCCACGTATCTCGGCTCAGCATACACATGTTTATCATAGCCTCGATGAAGATCAGAAGTCTTGTTTCAATCGTTTGTATGACGATTTTTATTACCATCGTCACGATGTTTTTTGGAAAGACGAGGCGTTGCGGAAGTTACCTGCTCTCATCTCGTCGACCGACATGCTGGTCTGTGGCGAAGATTTGGGAATGATCCCGCACTGCGTTCCCGAAGTGATGGAGCGTTTACAGATACTCTCGTTGGAAATCCAACGAATGCCTAAGGAGTCTTGGCGTGAATTTGGGGATACATGGGCTTATCCCTATCGATCGGTATGTACGACCTCGACTCACGATATGTCGGGAATAAGGGCATGGTGGGAAGAGGATAGAGCTCGAACACAACGATTTTTCAATGAAATTCTCGGCGAACAGGGCGAGGCTCCTTATTTCTGTGAACCGTGGATTTGCGAGAGGATAGTCGAGTTGAATCTCTTTTCTCCTTCGATGCTTGCTATTTTACCGTTACAGGATTGGCTGTCGATAGACGGGCGGTTACGTCGGGAAAATCCGCAGGAGGAGCGGATAAATATACCGGCTCATTCCCGTCACTATTGGCGATACCGCATGCACTTGTCGATAGAACAGCTTTTGGAAGAAGGGGTATTTAATACCCGCCTTCGGGAATTGATTGAACGTAGCGGGAGATAGGGGCTTTTACAAGGCATATCCCTCGAAATCGTATAGCACTGTCGACAGATAACGTTCTCCCGTATCGGGTAAAAGTACGACGATTGTTTTGCCTTTGTTTTCGGGTAATTGAGCCAATCGGGTAGCTGCGAAAACAGCTGCTCCGGAGGAGATACCTACTAATAGACCCTCTGCCGCTGTCAGTTCTCTACTGGTGCGAATGGCATCGTCGTTGCTTACGGGGATTATTTGATCGACTACGGAAGCATCGAATGTCTTGGGAACGAACCCGGCGCCGATGCCCTGTATTTTATGGGATCCGGCTTTACCTCCCGATAGAACCGGCGAGTCTTTCGGTTCTACGGCTACGATTTTTATAGCAGGGTTGTGTTTTTTTAGTCCGGTTCCTACGCCGCTGATGGTTCCTCCTGTACCTACTCCGGCGACGAATATATCGATTTTGCCTTCGGTGTCTCTCCATATTTCTTCGGACGTTGTTTTCGCATGAATGGCGGGATTGGCAGGGTTTTCGAATTGTTGCAGAATGATGCTTCCCTCTATCTCTTCATTCAGTTCTTTCGCCTTTTGAATGGCTCCTGCCATACCTTCACTACCGGGAGTAAGGATTAACTGTGCTCCCAATGCTTTGAGCAGATTGCGCCTTTCCATGCTCATCGTATCGGGCATGGTCAGTATGAGCCGATAGCCTCTTGCTGCCGAAACGAATGCGAGACCTACACCTGTATTTCCGCTTGTGGGTTCTATAATTGTGGCATGAGATTTCAACAGCCCTTTTTGTTCGGCCTCTTCTATCATAGATAAAGCGATACGGTCTTTTACACTCCCGGCCGGATTGAAGTATTCCAGTTTAGCGACCAGTATTCCGTTCAACTCGTGTTTTTTATTGTAATTCGAGAGTTCCAATAGAGGGGTATTCCCTATCAAGTCGGTTAGACTTTTGGCTATTTTCTTCATGTTTATATATTTATGGTGATACAAAGATAGTGCAAACGAGGGCAGGAGCAAATTAATTTGATGATATCAAGTGGAGCTTATATTTGTTTTAGTATTGAAAGTCTGTTAATCTCCCTTTTCGATACGTTCTGTCTCACTTTCATGTACGAATGTTTCTTTGATTGCAAATACGCACAAAGCTCCCGCGAATAACAGAATACCCGAAATCCCCAACATGACGGGCTGGCTACCGCCTAACCATCGTAGCAGAGAACCACCTACTAAGGCCGCGAGAATTTGGGGAACACAGATCGTGCCGTTGAACAGTCCTAAATAGGCTCCCATGTTTTTCCCCGAGATGGAATTGGTGAGGATCGTGAAGGGTAGAGCCAATATGGCTGCCCAAGCACAACCAATGAGGAAGAAAGGCAGGAACATCAGATAGGCATTGTGAATGAAAGGAACCAGTGTGAAACCGGCTCCGCCGATAAGTAGGCTGAGGCTATATGCCGCTTTTCTGTTTTTTATCAAGGGGAGAAGCGGGGCCCAACATACCGAGCCTATGGCTTGTATGGCGAATAATACGCCCGTCCAGTTCCCAGCTGATTGGTAGCCGGGAGAAGCCGGATCGGTCGAGTGCCAGACGTTGTCGGCGATGGCTCCTGTGGAATAGGTCCACATATACATGAAAGCCGACCAACAGAAAAACTGAACGAGACCGACCGTCCAGAAAACTTTCGGAGCGTGGCGCAGTAGGGATATGAAATTATTCTTCTCTGTCAGTTCTTTGTCCGAAATTTGGTGAAATTTTTGGAATTCCGCAGGTGGCATTTCTTTCACCCGTATCGAAGAATAGAGGGTACACAGTATCAATATGGCTGCCCCTCCGTAGAAAGAGAAAATTACCGAATCGGGGATAACTCCGGGGGCTGCGATATTGCTGATACCGATATAGGTGAACAGGATAGGGAACAAGTAGCCGACTAAACTTCCGGCATTGGAAAGGAAACTTTGTATGGAGTAAGCGAGTCCTTTTTGCCGTTCGTTGACCATATCGCCTACCAACATTTTGAAAGGTTGCATGGCCATATTGATAGATGTGTCCAACATCATGAGGGCTATTAACCCGAACCACATTGCATGGATATATCCCTTGAATGAAGCGGCATTAGGCAATAGGCACATGACTGCTACGGCAATGGCCGAGCCGGCGATAAGGTATGGAATACGTCGTCCGAAACGATTCCAAGTGTGGTCGCTCAATGCGCCTACGATAGGTTGTACGATAATTCCCGCTAACGGAGGAAGTATCCAGAAATAACTTAAATTATGCGGATCGGCCCCTAAGGTGGCGAATATCCGGCTAATGTTGGCGCTTTGAAGAGCATAGGCTATCTGAACGCCGAAGAATCCGAAACTAATATCCCATAGCCTTCGGAAACTTAAATCGGGTTTTACTCTCATTCCATCGAAAAGAGAGGAGCATTGGGTTTATTGTAAATCCGTTGTTCTGTTTATTCCGGGAAGGTCATGCCATACAGTTTCTCTATTTCCTGAGGCCAAAGGTTCTCATTCGGAGTTTCGAGAATCAACGGTATGTTATCAAAACGCTTATCTTGCATTAATCGTTCAAAGAACCCCATACCCAATACGCCTGCGCCTAAACTGTCGTGACGGTCTACACGGGAGTCGAGTCCTTTTTTAGCATCGTTCAGGTGCATTCCTCGCAAGTATTCGAATCCGATAATCCGGTCGAATTCCCGCCAAGTCGCATCATATCCTTCGGCTGTCGCCAAATCGTAACCTCCGGCAAAAGCATGGCAGGAATCTATGCAGACTCCTACACGACTTTTGTCCTCTATCCAGTCGATGATAACCGCTAAATGCTCGAACTTGAATCCTACGTTACTGCCTTGCCCGGCCGTGTTTTCTATAACGGCGGTAACCCCATCGGTCTTTTCGAGAGCCAAATTGATCGATTGGGCGATACGGGCTAGACACTCGTCGGTCGAAATCTCTTTCAAGTGACTGCCGGGGTGGAAATTCAATAGTTTCAATCCCAGCTGTTCGCAACGTCGCATTTCGTCCAGAAAAGCCACCCGAGATTTGGTCAGCCCTTCTTCCTGAGGATGTCCGAGGTTGATTAGGTAGCTGTCATGCGGTAGTATATATTGGGGTGAGAATCCGTATTTTTCGCAATTCTCCTTGAACAGTTCTATGCTTTTGTCCGATAACGGAGGCGATTGCCATTGCCTTTGATTTTTTGTGAACAAGGCGAAGGCTTTGGCCCCTATGGCATGTGCGTTTACCGGAGCGTTTTCTACACCGCCCGCAGCACTTACGTGGACTCCTATAAATTTCATGATTCCGGTCGTTTTTGTTCTTTAAGCAAAACTACAAAAAAAGCCGATTGCTGCCGAGATGAATGAGTTAAGATTTGAGATGGTTCCTGAAAACTTCTTTATCTTTGTGAGTACGAAGATAGGATGCGGTTCGGTATAGCCAAATCGGAAATGGGGTTTCCGTTTGTCTCTGCTCTCACCTTTCGCTATCTTTGTAGTTACAAAGTATAGAGTATGAATAAGGTATATCATTGGATATTTTTTCTGCTATTGCTCGCCGGTTGTCAGGATAGAACGGATTCGTCATACGTGATTACAGGAAAAGTGGTTAACTCGCTGACTGACGGGAATGTCGTTTATTTGTCTCATAGTAACGGAGATGAATTGGTGAATTTGGACAGTGCGATAGTCGATGGCGGAGTTTTTTCTTTTCACGGAGTACAGGAGGAACCGATTATGGCTTATCTGCGGTTTAACCGTTATCTCGATTCTTTGGCTGTGCCCGTGTTATTTGTGTTGGAAAATGGAGCGATGGAGGCGGTGATGGATACTTCGTATTCGAGTGTCGCAGGGACGGAGCAGAATAACATATTCGAGGAATATAAACGGGAGGCGTATCGCCTCGATTCTTTACGCCGTTGTTTGCATAGCCATTACGTCGAACAGGTGGAGAAGCGTATGATGGATGCCGGTTTGGAACAATCGATGTGCGATGAGGATTTTCGTTTGAGCAGCCAAGAGGAGAAGCTGGCCTACCGGTTTATTCGACGGAATCATTATTCACCGGCTGCGATATGGGTGCTGGAACAGATGCAAAGCCGTTTCGATGAAGATGAGTTGCGAAGCCTTTTGTCGGGATTCGGTGGGCGAAGCAAGAATGCGCAGATATTGTCCGATATTTCTTTGCGCTTGCGTAATGCCGATAAAGTCGAGCCGGGAAATCCGTATGTAGATGTTCCATTGATAGAGTATTCGGGACGGAAAGAGAATCTGTCGGGATATATAGGATATGCGAGATATACGGCTATTGGCTTTTGGCGTTCGGATAGCGAGCCTTCTTGCCGGGATATGACGAAATTCGGAGAACTGTATCGGGCGTATGGTTATCGGGGCGCGACCTTTTTGTCTGTTTCGTTGGATAAAAAACGGGATATATGGCGGGAAAAAGTGAGAACTTTGGGACTGCCTTCACATCACTGTGCGGCTGCGGAACCCGATGTAATCGAAACCCGATATGCTCTGGTGTCGGTTCCCAATTTTATGCTTATCGCCCCCGATGGGTCCATCGATTCCCGCAACCTGACGGTGACACAGTTGGAACAGAGGCTGCAAGAACTGTTACCCTATCGGGCGAGAAGAGATACTGCTGTGTCGTCTGTGCCGGATACCACTGGATTTGTGAAACGATCGTCAATATAGTTCGTCTCCACAATACTCGGCAATGTCGTAGTAATGAGATTTTTTCATATTGCAAGTATGTAATTTGTCTAAAAATGGGAATCAAGGCAAAATAGAACTTCTGCCTTGACTCTACATAGAGATCCCCTCTGCCTTTAATCTTTGAGATTGGCGAATGGTCTGTGTCCCCCGTGCTGTTCTTTGAATCGGGCGATGAGTGCGGTTTCGACCGTTTCGGGATCTTCGTCGGGAGTAGGTTTCCTGCACAACAGCAAATTGCCGGAATTTTTTATTTGCCAAATGTATCGGCCGCCCCAGTGCCCTATATTTTGTCTATTCCCGAATTTCAGATATTGATTTAATCGTTTTCGGAGGGTTGTTCTGGCTTTTCCGATGTAGACCACACAAGTATTTTTTACCCAGTTGGTTTCCAACTCGGTTATCGACACATTGGGGTCTTTCCCTTTAAAGAATCCTCCTGTACCGCAGGGGAGAAACTCGGGTATATTTTCCCCTGTATAGACAACCATATACACTCCTGCTGTTCGGGGTATTGCCGTACTGTCGGTTTGCAGTTGAGCCACTGGAATGAATCCCTCGAAACCGGAGGCTTTCAAATCATCGATAGTGTTGAATTTCATAGATATATCATTTAATTTGTTTCATGATATTTGTAGTTAAGTTTGTTTTAATAATTCATATATCCTATTAGATTCTCGTTTTCATCGAGATAAAATATTTGATTTTCGTTGTTCATTCCTCCAAATCCATTTCTTGCTTGGTATTTTGGACATATTAAGCATGGCTCCGAACGAAACTGTTCCGGAATTATACCAGTATATCCACAAAACGGGCAACAAAGAGTTGGTTGGTCTGAGATTTGTGTTTGGATTGTATGTTGGTTTTCCTTCGCTCTTTGTTTATTCTGTCTATCCAATTTTTCTTTTTCCGCCTTCCCTTTTTCTGATAAAGGGATTTTCCATTGTTTTGGAGATTTTTGCGTTTGATAGGCGTGAGGAATCAGTCCTGATTCTACTATTTTTTTCAAGGCTTTGTTATCAGCGATTAAACGGGTAAAGGTAAGTAAACGATTAGCTTCCGCTAAAAGCATATAAGGCTTGTTTTTTTGTATAAGCTGAATATCTATTGCCTGTATGATTTTTTCGATATTTCCCATAACGATAATTTTAGTGTAGAATGTCTGGGTGATTTGTAATAACAAGTCTTGGGGTATTGTATTTTATTCGGTATTTTATTCGTATCGTTAATGATTTTCAGTACTTAGTTGCACTCTGTTTCAATAGGTTTGTTTCGTTCGGCGGCTTGTCGCAGCGTATCGTATAGGCGAGTGCGCAAGGTGTGTGGCGCGATTACCTCGACCGATCGGCTGCGGGAAAGCAGTTCCATGACGAAGTCGTTGGTAATGCGCAATCGCAGTTTGACGGTGATACCTGTTTCGTCTTCGGAGAGTAGTTGTTGCGAGTGATGCAGGGGTAGTGTTTTCACGAAAGCTCCATCGACCGAGTCGTATTTGAGTATGATATCCTCGACCGGGTCTTCGGGATTGTTCCATATCCCGTAACTTTCCCGAAAGAGGGAGGGGATATCTATGTGTTCGTCACGGAGAAATTGTGTATCTTCGAGAATATTTATCGCCGAGATACGGTCCACTCCGAACGATTTCAGTTTGCTGTCGGTGTCGTAGCCGATGAGATACCATCGGTATTGCGATTCTTTCAAGAAATGGGGCATGAGCCGTTTGTGAACGATTTTTCCGTTATGGCGTACTAAGGTGTAGTCAAATTCAATGGGATTCCTTTTTCGTATCGCTTTTAGGAGGGGAGCGATGAGTTCGTGCCGTATGGCGTTCTGGCGATGCTCGGCGAGGACGTATTTTTGCAAAACACTGTCGGTATTGATAGAACTGAGCAGTTCGAAGTTGAGCAGTAGTTCTTTGTAGTTGTCGGTCATCTTGTCGAGTTCGGCAATGTAGTATCCTCGTGATTTGTCGTTACGAATGACTATGCCGAACATTTCGTCGATAAGTCCGAAATCGCGCTGCATGGTTCGTTGCGAATAGTTCGAATCTTTGTTGTCGTATAGGGCGAGGATATTCTCTACGTGTGCGACGAGTGCGTCTGTCGGGACGTATCGAACTGCCGATAGTTTGTTGATGAGTATCGCCAAGCGTCGTATTTGACTGAGTTTTGCCATATCTGTTTGTTTTTGCTTCTTGTGCAAATATAATGATGCAGAACGACAAAACGTGTCGTGTTGATAAATAAGTGGGAATTTAAAAAGAAGAACGCCCGATTTTGTCGGGCGTTCTTACTATAAGAAGTTTCGATGATTATTCGGCAACGACTTCGAAGGGGATTTCTACGCTGACTTCTTTGTGAAGTTTCACGATAGCTTTGTAGTTACCCACTTCTTTAACCGTATCTTTAATAACGATTTGTTTGCGGTCTACGATATGTCCCAATTTTTCGAGTGCTTCGGCAATCTGAATGTTGTTTACAGAACCGAAGATCGTACCGGTCGAGCTAGTTTTAGCACCGATGGTAAGAGACACGCCTTCGAGAGCGGCAGCCAAAGCCAAAGCATCGGCTTTGATCTTTTCGAGCTTGTGAGCGCGTTGTTTCAAATCTTCTTCGCGAACTTTCAATGCAGAAGGAGAAGCGATCACTGCTTTTCCTTGCGGGATAAGGTAGTTGCGACCATATCCGCTTTTCACTGTAACGACATCGTCTTTGTAACCGAGGTTAGCGACATCTTCTTTCAATATTACTTGCATGCTAAATTCCTCCTTCGTTTAATTATTTCATCATATCAGTTACATAAGGGAGCAGCGCCAAGTGACGGGCTCTTTTCACAGCTTGTGCAATACGACGTTGAAATTTCAACGAAGTTCCTGTGATACGACGGGGCAGGATCTTACCTTGTTCGTTCAAGAATTTTTTTAGGAATTCGGGATCTTTGTAATCGATATATTTGATACCGTTTTTCTTGAAACGGCAGTATTTTTTCTTTTTGATGTCGACCGAGGGAGGGGTCAAATATCTGATTTCAGATTGTGCTTGTGCCATTTTTTAGTTCTCCTTTACTTCTTCTTTGTTAGACGATTTAACACTTCTTCTCTTTGCTGCGTATTCGGCTGCAAATTTATCCATTCTGAATGTCAAGAAACGGATTACACGTTCGTCACGACGGAATTGGATTTCCAATTTAGCGATGACAGAAGGTTCGGCGTCGAATTCCAACAGGGTGTAGAACCCGGTGGTCTTTTTTTGGATAGGATAGGCGAGTTTGCGCAATCCCCAGTTTTCTTCATTCACGATTACTGCGCCTTGTTCGGTGAGAATCGTTTTGAATTTTTCTACCGCTTCCTTCATCTGTACATCAGACAAAACGGGAGTTAAGATGAAAACGGTTTCGTAATGATTCATACTCGTTTAGTTTAACGTAATTAGTATAATGTTTTTTATTTGCGGGGGCAAAGGTAGGTATTATTTTGTAATTATGCAATGATTTATACTCGTTTTTTGAGGGAACATTCACTCTTAGAAGCTGTTTTAAATTTATAGAGAAATAATATTATCATTGCAGGCAGGTATGTTCCGGCCATATTGCGCCCCTGTCTCGCATCTTGAATTCCTTGATTTTTGTCAATAGCCCGCTATTGACTGCCTATCTCGGACTCCGATCTGCTTCAACATAGGTCTCAATCTGTCTCGGAATAAATTTAAAACAGCTTCTACTGTATTTTGCATATTCTGTGGTTTTAGTATCACATCTTCTTCGGCTCGTATTTTTTGTAAAACAGCGTGAGGAGGATAAACCCGACGAAGGCGAGGGGCGCTCCTATCAGGGCGGGATATTGATATCCCAGTCCGGCTTGCAGGGGTAGACCTCCGATATATGCGCCGATGGCATTGCCGAGATTGAAAGCCACTTGTATACAGGCTGCTCCCAGTAACTCGCCTCCTTTGGCAAAGTGAATGATAGAGATTTGTTGAGGACTCGACACAGCGAATAGCCCGGCTGTACAAAGGCACATGAGCAGGGCTGTGAGCCAGTTGATATGGGCTACGAAGAAAATGCCTAATAATGCCATAAAGAGTATGAATTGGGTAGAGGCGGCTACACGTCCGGGAGTATATTTGTCGGACAACTTCCCGCCCAAGAGATTCCCGACTACCATACCGAATCCGGCCAATACCATCAATAGGGTAATGCTTTCTGTGGAAAATCCGGAAACTTTCGTAAGGAGGGGATTTATGTAGCTATACCAACAAAATACGCCTCCGTTTCCCAACATGGTAGCTCCCAAAATAAGCCACGGGGCTCCGGTTTTCAAGAAACGGAATTGCCCTTTGAACCCTGTATCGGGTAGTCCTTCGACTTGGGGAACCCATTTCCAGATGTAATAAAGTATGATGATACCCCATACTCCTACCAGCATGAATGTGAGTCTCCACGATAATAACGTGCTGAGCGATGTTCCTAACGGGACTCCGAACAGGTTGGCGATGGTCATGCCGGCAATCATGATAGAGACTGCCTCGGAGCCTTTTCCCTTGTCGGCAAGTTTCTCCGCGACAACCGATGCAACGCCGAAATAGGCTCCATGTGGTAACCCCGATATGAATCGGGCGACAAGCATAGTCCAGTAGTTGGGCGACAGTGAGGCGAAGATGTTTCCTACCATCATGATCGCCACCAATCCTAACAAAATATTTTTTAACGGGAGTTTACGGGCGAGGGTAAGCATGGGCGCTCCTGCGCAAACACCGAGAGCATAGGCCGAAATCAAGTGTCCGGCGGTCGGGATACTGATGTGCAGATCGGCTGCTACATAAGGCAGTATAGCCATCATGACAAATTCGGCTATACCTAATCCTAATGTGCCGAATGCCAGTGCGATAAGACTCTTTTTCATTTCTATTTAATTACCTATTGAGCAGTGAGGCCGCGTGATTTTCGCGGACCTTCTGAAAAAATCGGGTGCAAAGGACGTGAATAAGACTGTTTTGTCCAAAATAATCGACTTATTTTTTTCGTGAGAGACTAAATTTTTTGGCATCTTTTTTTAAATGCGAACAGATAGTATCTGTCGTGTAGTATTTAGAAGCTGTTTTAAATTTATAGAGAAATAATATTATCATTGCAAGTAGGTATGTTCCGGCCATATTGAGCCCCTATCTGGCATCTTGAATCCCTTGATTTTTGTCAATAGCCCGCTATTGACTGCCTATCTCGAACTCCGATCTGCTTCAACATAGGTCTCAATCTGTCTCGGAATAAATTTAAAACAGCTTCTTATTGAAATGAAGATATTGCAAAAAAAAAACTGCAAATCCTTCTTCAACAAGGATTTGCAGTTTCAATGAGCCAGATTTACATTATTTGACCTCGATTGTTTTTACGACTCCGTCATTACTTTGAACGGGTAATTTAGGAAGTTCGACAGACAGAACACCGTGTTCGACGTGAGCCGCTATCTTGTTTTTGTCTACGTTATCGGGCAATATCATTGTCTGTTGGAATTTGGAATAAGAAAATTCACGACGCAGATAGTGCTCTTTTTTTCTTTCTTCCTTATTTTCGCTTTTCTTTTCCATCGTGATAACGAGATTGTCATTGTCATCGATGTGGATTTGAAAATCGTCTTTTGTCATACCCGGAGCCGCCACTTCAATGCAGTAGTCGTTTTCATGCTCTACCACATTGATTGCCGGAGCCGTTGCATTAGCTTTTTCCATCCAATCGTTATCGAAGAAATCATTGAAGATACTCGGTAACCAACCTTGATTTTTTCTTGTGGGTAACATAGTTTTAATCTCCTATTTTTAAGTTGTTTAATCTTTTCTTTGACTTCGGCTCTTTCGATAACCGACGTCATTCGGATATTTGCAAACGACGTGCCAATATATTTTTCGAGGTTTATTGTTCGGGTATGTATGACAGTAGTTATCCAAAGTGGACAAAATTATTCCATAGAGTAATTATTGTCACTTTTTTCGGGCAGGGGAAGACGCCGGGAATCGATAGGTAAGTCATAGTTTTTTCGATTATGCCATAAATCGGTTATGGTGTGATTATACTTTTGCTCAAAAAAGAGAAGAATATGGAAATACAAGAACAACAATTTGTCCGGGAACTGGCGGAGAGCCGTATGCAAATAGAATTATTGAGAAATCGAGTGTTGTTGCGTTATTACGCTCAGTTGCTCGAACTCGATATCATGGAGCAAACCCAAGAAGTGAAAGCTCTCATGAGCAGTATCAACACGCTCGAACGCTATGCCCGTAAATATGAACCGAAAGAACCGGCCATAGAGTCTGCTCCCGTAGAAAACGGGGGATCGGGAGAAGTTTCCCGGGACAAAGAGGGAGAGTCGGAGAGTGTCGATGTACTGTTGGGGAAAACTATGCCTTGTGTTTCTGCTCGTTCGGGGGTAGAGAATATGACGGCTGTACCTTCCCGGTCGGTGGCAGTGCGAAATCTCCCTAACGGATTGAAGATAGAATCGGTTACGACTCGTGGAAAATCGCATCGAAAATAGATTGCAGATGAAAAGGCGCAAATTTCTATTCGGTAAGGTTGTTTTGAAAATTGTTTGAGCTATCTTTGCGCAGGATGCGAAAATAGGCTGCATTCGGCAAAGTCAAGCGAGCTTGCTTTTGCCCTCATTTGCACTATCTTTGCGTATATTGTGAAGGCAGGCCGGGCTCGGCGTAACAAATGGAATTCGGTTCTGCTCCCTTTGCTTGCATGGACTCTACAATTTTACGGAACGATGAAAACGATACGAGAGATATATCGCATAGGGTATGGCCCTTCGAGTAGTCATACAATGGGGCCGAGAAAGGCTTCCGAAATATTTTTGAACCGCCACCCTGAGGCTGTGGCGTTCGAGGTCATTCTGTACGGTAGTCTTGCCGCTACGGGAAAAGGGCACTTGACCGATGTAGCGATTCTCGATACCCTTCAACCTCATGCCCCGGTCGAGATTGTGTGGAAACCGTCGGTATTTCTGTCGTTTCACCCGAACGGCATGACTTTTCGCTCGAAAAATAGTTCGGGTGAAGTGACCGACGAATGGACCGTGTTCAGCGTGGGAGGAGGGGCTTTGGCCGAAGAAGGGAAGCCTTTCGACAAGACACCGGAATTGTACGAAATGAATAGTATGACTCAGATTCTCTCTTGGTGTGAACGGACGGGGCGCAGTTATTGGGAATATGTGCAGGAATGCGAAGACCACGATATTTGGGACTATTTGGCCGAGGTGTGGTCGACTATGCGCGAGGCTATCGAACGAGGGCTCGATCAGGAGGGTGTATTGCCCGGTCCGTTGAATTTACGGCGGAAAGCCTCTTCTTATTATATAAAGGCGAAGGGTTATAAAGACAGTTTGAAAAGTCGGGGATTGGTATTTGCCTATGCGTTGGCCGTGAGTGAAGAGAATGCATCGGGCGGGCGTATTGTAACCGCACCCACTTGCGGATCCTGTGGAGTCGTGCCGGCGGTATTGTACCATTTGCAAAAGAGTAGGGAATTCAGCGATACCCGCATTTTAAGAGCGTTGGCGACCGCCGGTTTGGTGGGGAATATCGTGAAGCAAAATGCTTCTATATCGGGAGCCGAAGTGGGGTGTCAAGGCGAAGTGGGAGTGGCATGTGCTATGGCTTCGGCAGCAGCCAGCCAGTTGTTCGGTGGTAGTCCTGCGCAAATCGAGTATGCCGCCGAAATGGGGCTGGAACATCATTTGGGTATGACTTGCGATCCGGTGTGCGGATTGGTACAGATACCTTGTATCGAACGGAATACCTATGCTGCGGCGAGGGCTTTGGATGCTAATATCTATTCGGCTTTTACCGATGGAAGTCATCGTGTATCGTTCGACAAGGTGGTGGCTGTAATGAAACAGACAGGGCACGATTTGCCGTCCTTGTACAAGGAGACCGGGGAGGGTGGCCTTGCCAAAGATTACGAACAGATGTAAAAAACAGATTTGTAAATCACTCTGGAAATTTCGATCGGGACAAGCCTCGATCAGTCGATTCCCGGTCGCCTGCTTGTGCCTATGTTCTTGTCTCCCACTTAGCTGTTTTTGGCTCAGTAGGAAATCAGTAGGGATTGCCCTTTCACATCTCCAACCCCTCTCCTTAAAAATTACCATTTCTTCGGTTAACTACTATATTGCTATGCAGCACAAGAGAGAAGGGGTAAGGTACACTAAGAGACAGAAGGGCTAAAATAACAGTAGGGCGATGTTGCTGGAAAATTTTTACACTCCTCCCCTGTGTTTTGCAACGTAAAATATAGGGGAGGTGGCCGCAGGCAGGAGGGGTTAAAGAAATGTTTCTTTGGTTTTACCACTATATTGCTCTACAACAAAGGGGTGAAAGGGTTACACACACACCAAGTGACGGAAGGATTAATAGATAAGTATGCCAGGAGGTTAAATACATTCCCTTTTCTCGGAGAGTGAGCAAAAAGGGAGGTGAATTTGTTTTTATGGTGAAGTTACTTTATATTTGTAGTTGTTTAAGCAATGATTAATATATGAACTTTTCCGAATTGAATATAGAAATGGTGTTCGCTTTGATGAGCGGTAAATTGTCTGCTGCGATTAATCGGAAATTATATCGTAGTTTTCGAAAATTGTCTATCGATATAACACCCGAACAATGGACTGTATTGTATTATTTATGGTCGCGGGACGGAGTGACTCAGCAGGAATTGTGTAATGTTACATTTAAAGACAAACCGAGTATGACCCGGCTAATAGATAATTTGGAAAAGCAACAGCTTGTCGTTCGTTCTCCGGGCGTGAAAGATCGGCGTATCAATTTGATTCATCTTACCGATAAAGGTCGGGAGTTGGAGGTGGCTACGAAGCCTTTGGTGACGGCTATTATGAGAACGGCGTTGGACGGCTTTTCGGATAGAGAAGTCGAGATGGCCGGGAGAATGTTGACCAAAGTTTTCGGTAATTTGAAAAATTCGTTGGAGGATTAAGAAAATCTGTCATGATTAAATATATGAGGCATATATTCATTTTTATAGTTGTATGGCTTGCGGCAGGGACGATTTGTTCTTTCGCGCAATACAAGCCCGATCGTTTGGGAGAGGGTTTTGAAGCAAAAACTATCGCCATGCCGGACGATTACAGCGGAAGGGTAGTGACGACTCTTGTTCGGAGTTTATCGTCGTGCGACACGCATAAAGCGGTGCTTTACGTGCACGGATATAACGATTATTTCTTTCAGGAAACGCTGGCTCGGACGTTTAACGATTCCTGCTTTAATTTCTATGCCGTGGATTTGAGAAAATACGGACGCTCGTTATTGCCGGAACAAACGCCGTTCGAGGTTCGAGATTTGCAAGAATATTTTGCCGATATAGATACGGCTCTGACTCTTATTCGGGAGGAGGGAAATACCGATATCGTGTTGATGGCTCATTCGACGGGAGGATTGATAACATCGCTTTATTGTGAGGCTTATCGTAACGACTTGCCGGTACAGGGACTCATTTTGAACAGTCCGTTTCTCGACATGAATATGAATTGGTTCTATGAGAAGATTCTGGTTCCTATCGTGTCGGCTTGGGGGCGTTGGTTTAAAGGAACGAAGATAAGTCAGGGAAATTCTACCGCTTATGCCGAGAGTTTGCTAAAAGATCATCATGGGGAATGGAATTATGATACCGACTTGAAATTTAAGGTATCTCCGCCTGTTTCTTCGGCATGGATACGGGCGATACATCGCGGTCACAATCAAATTCATAAAGGGTTGCATATTCCCTGTCCCGTTTTGTTGATGTATTCGAGTCAATCGGTAGACGGGAATAAATGGACGCCTCAACATCAATCGGGAGATGCCGTACTCGATGTAAAGGATATTGCCCGCTATGGTCGCATGCTGGGACCAAAAGTCACAGAGTTTGAGGTTCAGGAAGGAATGCACGATCTCGTACTTTCGAAACCTTCGGCTCGTCAAGCTGCTTATTCCGAGATGTTTCGTTGGCTTCGGAGCAATGGATTGAACGAATGATACCCCAAAGTTCGTTTATTCTCCGAGAGTCATCGAAAACACGATGTGGGGCATATCGATGCCTCGGTAGTGTTTTACGATGGTATCGCCGGGCGTCATACCGATTCGTTTTGCGACTCCTTGCGAAGGAAGGTTATTGTCGCGGATAATGGAGTAAATGCGTTTTATACCCAAAATGTGGGAGGCATAGTCGGCACATGATCGTGCGGCTTCGGTAGCATACCCTTTGTGCCAGAAATTTTTGCGAAGGAGATAGCCTATTTCGGGAACGGTTTGTTCTCTGTATGGTTGCATAGTGATGCCACATTGTCCGATGAGTTCTCCGTTTTCTTTAAGAACGGCCCCCCATAAACCGACTTTGTCTTCGGCATATCTCTTTATTTGTCGGTCTAACCATTCCCGGACTTCTGTGTCGTTGAATGCGCCTTCGTAGGCGTACATCACCTCGTTGTCTTGTAAGAGTTTACAAACTTCATGAAAGTCGTTCGGGCATAACTCTCTAAGAATTAATCTCTGGGTTTCTAATATCGTTCTCATTTCACCGGTCTCCGGTTAAAGACGTTGTTATTCGGCATTCTGTTCGGATTGCTGTTTTTCCAACTGTAAGACTTGTTTGTCTGCGAGTTCGAGCGTGCGTACGTTCAGTTGATATTCTCGTTTGAGGTCATCGACATTTTTCATGAGGTTGGCGAGCTCACGGGTCGCTTTAACGGCCTCGCGAGTGACGGGGTCGAGCGATAGAGTATATCGGTTTCCACCCAAGTAAGTGAGGGTTATTTTTTTACTCGTATTATTCGCTATGAGTGCTGCGACGGCAGAACATTGCCCGTCTTTGTATGTCACGATTTCGGTATATTTGCCGTCGTTGGTGAACCGGTAATTATTGGCTCCGTCGTACCCGATAACGAGAGTTTCGGCTTTACTTTTGTCCGGGAGCGTCGCCCGTATGGAACTGTGTTTTATCGGTGTGCTTCCGTAATATACGCTTGCCAACTGCATTTGTCCGTTTTCTGTGACCAAAACTTTCAATTGGCTACGATTTATCGCGGCTTGTTTGGGAAGTTTCTTATATATATAATTCCCTTCCGTTTGGTATTTGGCGTCTTTTTCGAACCGGAAGTTTTTCTTGGCCGCTTCGAGTTCGGTTTGTCTCACTTTGAGTACACTGTCTATATAAAGCAGGTTTTGCTCGCTTTCTTTTTGTTTTACGCGGCACATGAGCAACATACCTGCTTTTATCTGTTTGAAGGCTTTGGGGTATAATAATTCGATACTGTCGATAGCGTTTTTAGCATTGGCGTATTGACCGTTTTCGAATAACTTCCGAGCTTTTTCATATTGAGCGTTAGCTTCATTACTATTGTCTCCGCAGGAGAATAATACTATCGCACAGGAGCATATCCAAAAGTAAAGATATTTAGCCATAATTGATCGGTGTATTGTATTTGATGTTAATTCTATCTAATAGACCCTCTCTGTACATCTTTGACGCCCTTAACGGTTTTGAGCTTTTTCATCAAACTGTTGAGGGAGGAGATGTCATCGACCGTGACGGTGATATGTCCTTGAAAAAGGCCGTCGTTCGAGTCGATCGAGATGCCTCTCATATATATGTTTTTCTCTTTTGAAATAATCGATGTAATGTTCGTTACGATACCGATATCGTCGTTTCCGATAACTCGCAGGACGGTGACGTATTTGGACCCCATTTTGCCCGACCAGCGGGCATTGACTACTCTGTAACGGTAACGACTGTATATGTGCCGCGCGTTCGGACAATCTTTACGGTGTATTTTGATAGTTCCTTCCGTGGAGACGAATCCAAAGATTTCGTCGCCGTAAATGGGGTTGCAGCATTTGGCCAATTTATAGTCGATACCTTTGACATCGCCGCCTATGACTAGCTCGTCTTCTTTCGATTCGTCGGGTTCTTTTTGTAAAGTAAATTCTTCTGCCGTACGAGTTTCGTATTGCTCTTCGTTTTCTTTTTTATCGATTTCGAGATAAAGGTCGATTACGCGATTGACGTCGATATGTTCATCGGCCAATTCGTTGTAAAAATCGGTGACGGTCTTATAGCCCATTTTTTTTATAAGGCGCATCATTACACCGTCTTCCATCTCTATTTTGCGGTTTTTGAACCGTCTTTGCAAAAGCTCTTTCCCATATTCCGCCGCTTTATTCTGCTGTTCGTTCAGGGCTTGCTTTATCTTTACCCGCCCTTTCGATGTCGCGGCTATGTTGAGCCAGTCTTGCTTCGGTGTCTGATTGGGAGAGGTAAGTACTTCGATCGTATCGCCGCTTTTCAGTTTGTATTTTATGGTTTCGATCTTTCCGTTTACCTTGCCGCCGACACATTTGCAGCCTAACCCGGTGTGAATGAGGAATGCGAAGTCCAGTAACGTGGCTCCCAAAGGCAATTTGTATAGGTCTCCTTTCGGAGTGAATACGAATACCTCTTTGTCGTAGAGATCCATTTTGAAATCGCGCATGAGTTCCAAAGCTCCACCGTTTCCGGCCGCTTCGAGTACTTCGCGCACATTGTTCATCCAATCGTCCAGCCCGTTCTCGCTTTTAATTCCTTTGTATTTCCAGTGGGCGGCAAGTCCTCGTTCGGCTATTTCGTCCATTCGCCGGGTACGTATTTGTACCTCTACCCAGCGTTGTTTCGGTCCCAGCACAGTGATGTGTAACGATTCGTATCCGTTCGATTTGGGAATGGACAGCCAGTCTTTCATTCGCTTGGGGTTGGGCTGGTACATATCGGTGACGATCGAATATACCTTCCAACAGTCTGCCTTTTCCTGTTCGAGGGGAGTTTCCAGTATGACACGAATGGCAAACAGGTCGTAAATGTCTTCCAAATCGGCTTTTTGTTTTTTCATCTTATTCCAGATGGAAAAGATGGATTTCGTGCGGCCCTTGATTTCGAAATGTAGACCTTCGGCTTCGAGTTTTTGTTTTACCGGTTGGATAAATTCCATGATGTATTTATCCCTGTTCCTCTTGGTTTCGTTGAGCTTGTGGGCTATCTGGTCGTAGATTTCCCGATTGGTGTATTTCAGGGAGAGGTCTTCCAGTTCCGATTTTATGGAGTATAGTCCCAATCGGTGCGCCAGTGGAGCATAAAGATAGGAGGCTTCACAGGCGATGTCATAACGGTATTTTTCGTTGGGGTGGTGGTTTATCATTTTCATGACGCAAAGCCGGTCGGCGATCATGATGATGATAACTCGTATATCTTCGGCGAACGATAGTAACAGTTTGCGGAAATTCTCGCTTTCGACGGCAGCCTGTTTGGCATACAAGCTGTTCGATTTAATGAGACCCCGAATGAGCTGGGCTATGTCGTCCCCGAATTCTTTTTTTACGGTTTCGATAGTGAGGAATTCGCTGACGACCAAGTTGAAAAGTAGAACCGAAATAAGCATACTGCGTTCTAATCCTACCCTGTCGCATAAGATGAGCGCAGTATTCAGATTACGGACAACCGGATTTATTCCTTGTTTGTTTCGCTGATAATGCCCTGTTTCGACGGCTTCGGAAATGAGGCGACGCATGCGGTTGAAGTCTTCGACTCTTAAAACCGGGCGACTATTGCGTAACAGTTGCCGATAGACCGATAGGACATTTTCTTTTTCGTCGAGTGTAAAATAGCTTTTTTCGGGCATAAGGTGCGACTGTTTTCAAAAATTCTGTCTCAAATATATATTTTTGTGGGTAAAAATGCGCTTTTTTTTAGAGCTTTTTGTAGTTTTGGGAACGGAATTAAAATTCATTATTCATTACAAGCTATGTTTACACCGGAAGATTTAGATTTGTTTGCCGAAAAAGGTATTGACGTACATACGGTTGAGGAGCAGTTGGCCTCGTTTAAAAGCGGATTTCCTTTTTTAAGGATATTATCTTCTGCTTCTGTCGGGAACGGTATCTTATCGCTTGACGAACAGCAAACGCAATATTATCTCGATTTGTGGGAAGGTTACTTGAAAGATAATCATAAGGTCGTGAAGTTTGTTCCGGCATCGGGAGCTGCGAGTCGTATGTTCAAAGATTTGTTCGCATTCCTTTCTGCTGATTACAGTGAACCACAAACTGATTTCGAAAAGAAATTTTTCAATTCGATCGAACATTTTGCTTTTTACTCCGATCTTGACGAGGCCTGTTTGAAGAATGAAGGAAGGAGCATAACCGATTTGATAGAATCGGGCAATTACAAAGCGGTGGTGTCCAATCTGCTCGAAGCGAAGGGCTTGAATTATGGTTCTTTGCCGAAAGGGTTATTGAAATTCCATCGTTATGCGACGAATAACCGTACGGCTATGGAGGAACATTTGACGGAGGGAGCTCTTTATGCCGCCAGTTCCGACGGGGAGGTCAATATTCATTTTACGGTATCTCATGAGCACCTTGCCGATTTTAAAGCATTAGTAGCCAAGAAGAAAGTGGATTATGAGCGACGTTATGGTGTACGTTATCATATTAGTTTTTCCGAGCAAAAGCCTTCTACCGATACTATTGCGGTCGATGCGAATAACGAGCCGTTCCGAGAGAATGGTAGGCCGTTGTTCCGTCCGGGGGGACATGGGGCTTTAATCGAGAATCTGAACGACATAGATGCCGAAATCATATTCGTAAAAAATATAGATAATGTAGTGCCCGACAGACTGAAAGAGCCGACCGTGCGGTTTAAGAAAATCATCGGAGGGGTGCTGGTATCGTTACAAACGGAGATAAACCGTTATATTACCATGTTGAAAAGCGGGAAATACACGATCGACGATTTACGGGAAATGATACAGTTTTTGCATAAAAAGCTTTTCGTCAGAAATGAGGAAACCAAACATTTGGAGGATGCGGAGCTAGCTTTGTATTTGTTGCGGAAGTTGAATCGTCCGATTCGTGTATGCGGAATGGTTCGCAATTCCGGAGAACCCGGCGGGGGGCCCTTTATTGCTTATAATCAGGACGGAACCACATCTTTGCAGATTTTGGAGAGTTCCCAAATAGATATGTCGAATCCAGATGCTAAGGAGCAGTTCGAGTCGGGTACTCATTTTAATCCGGTAGATTTGGTTTGTGCCGTGAGGGATAATAAGGGCGAGAAATATGATTTGCCGAAATACGTAGATAAAAATACCGGTTTTATTTCGCTTAAATCGAAGAATGGCAGAGAGCTGAAAGCTCTTGAATTACCGGGACTTTGGAACGGGGCCATGAGCGATTGGAGTACTGTTTTTGTGGAGGTTCCCGCAGAGACGTTCAATCCTGTCAAGACCGTTAACGATTTACTCCGTCCACAGCATCAGTAGGGCGTGAGATTCGGCATGGAATAGAGGGCGATATGCAGTGGTATATCGCCTTTTTTTGTAACTTTGCACTTGCGAGGATAAGCATCGCCGTGGTATGGACCCAATAGAATTTTGTTTATACCTCTGGCTTGTATTACCATTGCATATGATTGATGAGAATAGTGGGGGCATGAAATCTAACCGATTTTTATTCTTCGGCTATTCGTTAAGTAAAAAAGAAAAATAAGAATAGAAAATATGACGTTTGAAGAGTTCGGATTGTCCGAAGATGTTATGCGAGGGCTGGATGCCATGAATTTTAAGGAGGCGACTCCTGTTCAGGAACAAACCATTCCTGTGATATTGCAAAAAAGAGATTTAATAGCTTGTGCTCAAACCGGTACGGGAAAGACGGCCGCCTATATACTGCCATTGCTGAATCTGCTTACAGAAAAGCAGGGCGACGGAGATAGAGTGCGTGCTGTGATTGTCGCTCCTACGAGGGAGTTGGCGCAACAGATCGACATGCAGTTCGAGGGATTTTCCTATTTTCTTCCTATTTCTACTGTTGTGGTTTCGGGTGGGGGAGACGGCGCTTCATGGGACCAGCAAAAGCGGGGGTTAACGATGGGTGCGGACATTATTATCGCCACACCGGGACGGCTTATCTCTCATTTGAATATCTCGAATATCGATTTTTCGGGAGTGGAGTGTTTTATTCTCGATGAGGCCGACCGGATGCTCGACATGGGTTTTTATGACGATATTATGAAAATAGGTAAAAAATTGCCCGAGAATCGTCAAACGGTCATGTTTTCGGCGACTATGCCTCCCAAGATTCGGCAGTTAGCCAAGAATATCATGAACGAACCGGTAGAAGTCAATGTGGCTATCTCGAAACCGAACGAGGCCATAGACCAGTCGGCTTATGTCTGTTATGAGAGTCAGAAGATGGGAATCGTCGATTGGCTTTTCAAGGAACCGACTGGAACGAAAACGATCGTTTTCTCTTCTTCGAAACAGAAAGTAAAGGAGTTGGCATTTTCCTTGAAACGAAAAAAATATAAGGTAGAGGCGATGCACTCAGACTTGGAGCAATCGGAGCGCGAATCGGTCATGCTTGATTTTAAAAATAATAAAATCGATATTTTGGTGGCAACCGATGTTATTTCCAGAGGTATCGATATCGATCAAATAGGATTGGTCATTAATTATGACGTACCGCATGACCCGGAGGATTACATTCATCGCATCGGTCGCACGGCCCGAGCCAATGCCGACGGTACAGCTATTACATTCGTGTCGGAAAAAGAACAAGGCAAATTCCATCGAATCGAATTGTTTTTGGGGTATGATATTCCTAAACGGGAATTGCCCGAGGGGTTGGGCGATGCTCCGGTTTATTCTCCCAAACAAGGTCGGGGAGGTCAACGAAATCGAGGCGGTAAGAGAGGCGGAACCGGTGCTAAAAATTACGGAAAGGGCGGTAAGAGGAAACCTAAAAAGAACAATCGAGGTTCACAGAGTACCGAAATTTCAAGAAAACCCGAAAGGCATCATGGTCGTTCCAAGTCGTCCGGGAAACAATCGGGAGGTGTGGAACAGTAGTTGTAAGGGTTAATTATAAGAAGTTGTTTTAAATTTATAGAGGAATAATATTATCATTGCAAGCAGGTATGTTCCGGCCATATTGAGCCCCTGTCTCGCATCTTGAAACCCTTGATTTTTGTCAATAGCCCGCTATTGACTACATATCTCGGACTCCAATCTGCTTCAACATAGGTCTCAATCTGTCTCGGAATAAATTTAAAACAGCTTCTAAGTTTTGACTATTATTAGAATGAGTGAGGTCCTTTTGCCGTATTTGACTTTTTCTTGTGGAAATATTGAATAACTAACTTCTAAATTCATATTTATGGAATGTAGTAAGGCTCAAAGTATAGATGAACAGAGCTTGCAAAAAGCGCAATTTCTGTTTGAATCCGGAGATATCGACAAAATAGAGGTGGGAACAATAAAAGGTCTGTGTCAAATCCATAGGTCTCTTTTTGAAGGATTGTACGATTTTGCTGGTAAGATACGGAATTTGAATATTGCAAAAGGTGGGTTTCGTTTTGCGAATAGTCTGTACTTAGAAGTTATTCTTCCTGTAATAGAAAAGATGCCGGAAAGTACTTTTGAGGAAATTATAGCTAAATATGTAGAAATGAATATTGCCCATCCGTTCATGGAAGGTAACGGGCGTGCTACTCGCATCTGGCTGGATTTGATTCTAAAAAAGAATCTTGGTAAAGTCGTTGATTGGCAAACGATAGATAAAGACCTTTATCTCCAAGCTATGGAACGCAGCCCTATTAACGACTTAGAATTACGAGTATTGTTACAACCTGCTTTGACTGATAAGGTAAATGATCGAACCGTTATCTTCAAAGGAATTGAACAGTCTTATTATTACGAGGGGTATAGCAGAAAATAATATTCAAATTTATCTACAAAGATGGAAACATTTTGACTTCTTCTGTTATAGTGACAATGATAATCTGAAATAGTAAATACGTTGTTTGCTCCTTTCAATTAGGGAACTGTATGTCATATTTGATTGTTTCCTATTATTAAGATAGATTGGAATGGATACTTTGGAGAAAAAAACGAAAGTAAAAGAGTTGTGGCAACTTTGTTTCCATGATGACGAACGATTTGTGAATCTCCTGTTCGACAATTTATACCGGGACGAGAATACCGTCTGTTTTGAAAAGGGGGGAGAGGTGACTACTGCGTTGCAGATGTTACCTTATCGCATGAGTTTCGGCGAGACTTCACTCGATGTAAGTTATATTTCAGGAGCTGCCACGCGACCGGAGTATCGCAATAGGGGATTGATGGGACGTTTATTGAAAGAGTCGTTCGAGATTATGAGGTCTCGTAATATTCCGCTTTCGGCATTGATTCCGGCTGAATCGTGGCTTTATGATTATTATGCTTCGAAGGGTTATGCTTCCGTATTTTTCCGTCAGGAACTCAATTTTTCATCGGCGCATCGATTTTATGGAGACGGATATCATCGGATAACTGTGTCGATGGACGAGCTTTGTCGGTTTTTCGACGAGCAAATGAGGCGACGTTCGTGTTGCGTGCAACATGGACGAAAAGATTTCAATGTGATTTGCGGCGATATTTATTTGGACGGCGGAGATGTGGTCGCATTAGCCGATTCGCAGAATCGGCTTTCGGCATTGGCATTTGTCGTTCCCGGAGATGATGCGGTTTTTGTGAAGGAGTTGTTGGCGATAAATACCGAGGCAAAAGAGGCTATGCTGCATGAGGTTCAGTCGGCGTTTCCCGGATATTCTCTTCGAGTCTTTACGGAGCCGATGTCGGAGAATGGGGCGGCGGTTCTTATGGGAATGATTCGCATTGTGGACGTTCGGAGGGTACTCGAAGCGGTCGCAAAAAATAATCGTTCGTTGAGACGAGTATTTAGAGTGCATGATCCTTTATTGCCGGTTAATAACGGTGTTTTTCTTGTGGAGGAAGGTGAGTGTTACGAGGGCGTGACAAATCCGTGTGATTTTGATGTCGATATAATGGAGTTGGCAGAAATCATATTCGGCGGTTCGAAACTATCGTCATTGCTGGATTTCCCTTCTGTACGTCCATATATGAGTTTGATGCTCGATTGATAAAAAGAGTTATTTTTTTTCTTCTCTTGATTTTTTGTGCTTATTTTTGCTTGCTGAAAAAGGTATGAAAAGGTTCGGTTATGCAATAGTATCGATATTTCTTGCAGTGGTGGTTCTCCTCACCAGTGGAGGAATTTCTATTGTCCGCTGTTGCCAGACACATTGTTTTTGTTTGCAAAATTCCGGTACGCAAGAAGTAGATCTCCTTTCCGATCGTTATTCTTCGGAGAGTCGTAATGATTGTTGTAAAACCGGCGGTATAGCAGACAAGCACGCTACGAAAGGACATTCTCCTTTTTGTAAACATGTGAAAGTAGAAAAACTGAATTTACCGATCGTAGACATTCCTACCGGGACAGATTGGGGGATACAGGGGACAATCGATTTGACCTATTCGTTTTGGTCGGTCATATTCGCTCCTGTCACTTCTGTTGTAAAGTATATAACTACTTCCTATATGCCGCCACCGCGGGATTATCTAAAACAAATCGCTATACTTTTGATTTAAAATCCGATATATGTAATTGGAGGGAAGGGAATGTGCCCTTTCGTGAAATTTTTGTCTTATGTGATATAGGACTGTTTTATTATATAATCGGATTAAAAAGATGATAAGATATTTAATATTTCCACTTTTTTTATTAGGTAGTTTGTCTTCGGCTTTTTCCCAAGTACGAGGGATTGTAAAAGATATAGCCGGAGAACCGATTATCGGGGCGAATGTCTTCTGGTTGGGAACTACGACAGGAACTACGACAGGGGAGTCGGGTAAATTCAGCTTACCTGAAACGGGGACGAGCGATAAGCTGGTTGTCCGTTTTGTAGGATATCGCAGTGATACGATACATATCGACAGGGTCGATACCGTTTGGGAGATTGTTTTACAGGACGGTGCGGTGATGGACGAGGTTCAAGTTTCGGCTCGACGTATGGGCACTATGAAGATACGAGCTGGGATATTGAATCAGGACATGATTTCCACGGCCGAGCTTTCTCGGGCCGCTTGTTGTAATCTGGGAGAGAGTTTTACAACGAATCCTTCGGTCGATGTCAGTTATTCTGATGCGGCGACCGGTGCTAAGCAGATTAAGTTGTTGGGGCTTTCGGGGACTTATGTACAAATGCTTGCAGAGAATATTCCTAATTATAGGGGTGTTGCTTCTCCTTATGCATTGGGCTACATTCCCGGTCCGTGGATGCAGAGTATTCAAGTCTCGAAGGGCGCTTCGTCGGTTAAAAACGGCTATGAATCGATTACCGGCCAAATCAATGTGGAATTTAAAAAGCCACAGACAACCGAGTCGGTTTCGGCCAATTTGTTTGCCAATTCGTTAGCTAAGATAGAGGCTAATTTCGATGGCAATATTCATTTGAATCAGAGGGTGAGCACGGCGTTATTGGCTCATTATGAAAACAATCTCATGGCGCACGATTCCAACGACGACGGTTTTATGGATTTTCCCCGGGTAGAACAATATAATTTTCAAAACAGATGGGCTTATATGGGAGACCGTTATGTGTTTCAAGCCGGGATAAAGGCTCTCATGGAAGATCGTACGGGAGGACAAATGCGTTCTTATCGAGCGACGGACGGAATGCCTCGGTACGATATAGATATTCGAACGGAACGATATGAGGCTTTTACCAAAAATGCCTATATTTTCGATAAGGAGAAAAATACCAATGTCGCTTTGATTTTATCGGGTTCTTTACATCGTCAAGATGCCGGTTACGGGTATAAATTATATGATGTGGACCAATGGAACGGGTATGCGTCGCTGATGTTTGAAACAGAGTTCGATAAACGGAATAGTCTTTCAACCGGTTTAAGTCTTAATTATGACGATTATGACCAGAGTTATAAATTGTCACATACGGGTGATACTTTGGGTGCAAGGGATAAAGAGGTCGTGTCGGGGGCGTATGTGCAATATACTTATAACTGGAATGACAAACTCATGATTATGGCCGGATTACGTGCAGATTACAGCAGTGTATACGGGACTTTCGTAACACCACGTGCCCATGTCAAATGGGCTCCTAACGAGATTTTCAATCTTAGGGCTTCTGCCGGGAAAGGATACCGGGCCACTCATGCCTTAGCCGAGAATAATTATTTGCTGGCCAGTAGCAGACGAGTCGTGATAGATCCCGATTTGGATATGGAAGAGGCTTGGAATTATGGTGTCAGCGCGGCTCTTTACATTCCGCTGTTCCATAAGACTCTAAACTTGAATTTGGAGTATTATTATACCGATTTCCTTCGTCAAATGGTCGTGGATATGGATAGTGACCCTCATGAGGTACATTTTACCCAATTAAAGGGGAAGTCTTATTCACATACGTTTCAGGCGGAAGCGAGTTATCCGTTTTTCAAAGGTTTTACTTTGACGGCTGCTTATCGTTTGACCGATGTCAAGACTACTTATGGAGGTGTGTTGAGGGAACGTCCGTTCGTCGGTCGATATAAAGGATTGCTGACTGCCTCGTATCAAACTCCTTTGGGCATTTGGCAATTCGATGTAACTTTGCAGTTGAACGGGGGAGGTAGACTACCGCAATCCTACATGCTGGAACAGGGGATTCCTGCGTGGAATAACCGGTATAAGGCGTATGAACAGTTGAATGTTCAAGTGACTCGTTATTTCAGGCATTGGTCGATATATGTCGGCGGTGAAAATCTTACCGGCTTCAAACAAAAAAATCCGATTATAGATGCTTCTAATCCGTGGGGAAGTAATTTTGATTCCACCCTTACTTGGGGACCTATGCATGGGGCTGTTTATTATGTAGGGGTTCGGTTTAACTGGGAGAGATTATAGATTTAAGTATATGAATTATAAAAATGTATGTGAAAAATGAAACAGGTAAAAATTTTATGGTTAGTAGCCGCGTTGTTTTGTGCGACGACGGCTTTCGGGAAAGATATTAAAACAGTAGTTTTCAAGACAACTCCCGAAATGCATTGCAATAATTGCGAGACGAAGATCAAGAACAATCTCCGCTTTGAGAAAGGGGTGAAGGAGATTGTGACCGACCTCGGCGATAAAACGGTTACCGTGAAATACGATGCCGATAAGACGACTGTCGAAGCTCTTATTAAAGGGTTTGCCAAAATCAAGTATTCGGCAGTCCCTGTGACCGAGAAAAAAGAGGGCGGAAAAAGTACTTGTCCAGAAAAGACTACTTGCCCAGAGGAAACGGAAGAGTGCTGTACTCCTTCCAAGTAAGGTTCCGGAAATTATTCGATCGATGATAAGGGTGTTTGTCCTGTGTGGCGAACACCTTTTGTCTATTTAAAGGTAGACGCGATAACCGACAGCGAGGCTTATATTACGTCCTTGAAAACCTTTAACGACTTCTCTGATGGTTTTGGTAAGACCCAATGTATAACGGGCGTCTACGAATACTCCGAAGTTAAATTCGTAACCTAATCCGAAAGCAAGGCTGAAATCGACAGCCGAATCCCGGTATATGGAGTAGTCGTCGTTATTTATTCCTTTCCATTTGTCCGAGAGGGAAAGTCCTATACCTAATTGAGGGCCGAATTGCACGTTTAGTCCGTTACAGGGAAAGAACTTTACCAATACGGGAATATCTAGATAATGGGTTCTACATGTGTAGGTATTGCTGATGACAGCTCCGCCTTCATCGGTAAGGTGAAATTCATCGTCCGTATATCCTCTGGCAGAGTAGAATAGTTCGGCTTGCATATCGAAGTAGTTGTTGAATTGGTAAGTTGCGATAATTCCACCTTGAAAACCGGATAAATAGTCTGCGTGGTCTCCCAATTTGCTCCATGGATAATTGATTGTCGACCAGTTGATTCCGGCTTTTCCACCCAAACTCCATTGGGCTTGAATAGAAACGGATATGAATGCAATACATACTAGCAGGAAATATTTTTTCATAGTTTTTCCGTATTTATATTGTTCGATACGGGAATCGTCGATAGCTGTTTCTTTTCTTCCCATTTTTGAGAGTTGCAAGATACTAGAAAAAGTAATGAGATACAGACAATAAAATATATGAGTTTCATGTTTACATGTTTAGATACCTACAAATATACATGATATATTTTATATTCGCTTTTGTTATATTTGCATAAATGTAAAAAGATGTATTTGATTGAACGGCGGGTATGTCTGTTTTATCTCTTGCTCATGCTGTATAAAGTTATAACGGGCGGAAGTGTTTTGTGTGTTTTAGATAATTGAGTATGGAAGGGAATGAGGTGGAAGAAAAGATTGTTGGAGATTTGGACTGGGACGGGTTGCATCGTCCTCGTATTTATTATGCCGTAGCCACTACTTTTTGTGGATTGTTTCTTTCGGTACTCGACGGTTCGATATGTAATGTGGCGTTGCCTAGTATTGCCCGGGAGCTTGGTGTTTCATCGTCGGATTCTATTTGGATAGTCAATGCGTTCCAGTTGGTTATTATGATGACTATTCTTCCTTTTGCGTCGATGGGTGAGCGCTGGGGGTATAAGCAAGTTTATCTGAGGGGTGTTATCGTGTTTACAATCGGTTCGTTGTTTTGTGCGCTATCCCATAATTTGTCATTGCTCGTGATTTCTCGTGTATTTCAAGGCTTTGGAGCGGCTATGATTATGAGTGTGAACACTTCATTAATTAAGCTGATCTATCCCAAGCGGAGGTTGGGTGAAGGGGTTGGGCTCAATGCGACCGTAGTGGCCATAGCATCGGTAGCGGGACCTACTTTGGCCGCCGGTATATTGTCTGTCGCTTCTTGGCCCTGGTTGTTCGCCATCAATGTCCCTGTTGGTGTAGTTACCTTTTTTATGGGGCGTAGATATTTGCCCGATAATGCAGTTAGAGTTTTGGGGCATCGGTTTAATTGGAAGGAGGCTTTGTTGAATGCTGCGACGTTCGGGTTGTTCATCGGGTGTGTAGAGGCCTATTCCCATGATGTTCCTGTTACTTGGGTTTTGGGAGGTATTGTTTCGTTTGTCATTATAGGTACATTTTATGTGCGTATGCAACTTAGGGAGAGGTATCCAATGTTACCGTTCGATTTGCTTAAAATTCCTATTTTTTCGATGTCGGTTGTGACGAGTATTCTTTCATTTACGGCTCAAATGTTGAGTCTGGTAGCCATGCCTTTTTTATTGGCAACCACTTTCCATTATGATGCTGTTGGCACGGGGTTGTTAATGACCTCGTGGCCGTTGGTAATTGTGTTTGTCGCACCGCTTGCGGGATTGATGATCGGGAAGGTTCACCCCGGTATTTTGGGTGGGGTTGGGTTAACTATTATGAGTGTCGGTTGTTTTTGTCTTTCATTTATTCCTACCGAAACAGGGCACTTCGGGCTTGTGTGGCGGTTGATGTTGTGTGGAATGGGTTTCGGATTGTTCCAGTCTCCGAACAATCATATGTTGCTTAGTTCTGCTCCACCTCAACGTACAGGTAGTGCTAGCGGAATGTTGGCGACAGCTCGGTTGATAGGTCAAACCGTAGGAGCAGCTTTGGTTGCGTTGCTATTTCATTTGTATGGTGATTCCGCTCCTCATGATGCCATGTTGTTGGCCGGAATCTTGACTTTGTGCGGTGCGTTTTCTTCTTGTTGTCGATTGAAGGTGAGTATGCCGAAGTAATAAAAATAGAATCTAAATGTATCGAGTTTGTGATCGGTTTGAAAAGCCGGTGTATTATTGTATCGTTTAAAGGCTCTGTCATTGTGGAAGACTTTGTCCTATCTTTGTTTTCTACTTGATAAAAGAGGGTAATTTTTAATCTTTTTGTGAGGACGATAGTGTAATCGGGAAATGTGCCAGTTTCATCAGATAATGATTATAGACATTATCTCACAAAGAAGCTGGATATGAAAGTTTCACAAGAACTACTTGCAATCTCCAAAATGATTACACATTGGGTTATGGCAATAAAAAAAACGATAGTTGACTATCGTTTTTTTTTATTGAGTGTGACATTATGAGCTTATTGTGAGCGTATTATCGTTTCAGTATCTTTTTGGTGACCGTGTATCCTTCTTCTGATTTTACTTTTACCAAGTAGATACCGGCGGGTAATTGCGGTACGTTTGTCGTTTGTAGGTTCTCGCCTTGATTTCTTTGAATGAGGCAACCATTGGACGAGAAGATTTCTATTTCGTTGATAGGTTCGGCTGAGAATACAGATAGTTCGCAGCTGCTGAGTTGGAGTCTTATTTCCAAGTTATTTTTTGTTGTTTGCTGTATCGCACTCATGCCGGGAATTTTGATGTCGACATATACGGGGTAGTGGTCCGAGATATCTTTAAGGTCTACTGTTTGCCCATCGATGGTGATTGTTCTGACAATGTGTGATTCTATATTTTGAATGCCCGAATTTTTGTAATCGTGGAAAAGAATGTAATCTATGCAAGCTGTATTTTCTTCCCGTCCCGGTATCGTGTTGCCTTCGGTGTCGCTGAAAATCTGGAAGTCTTCCAAGAAAACGCTGAATGCTAGGTTTTTCCATCTGTGGGAATCGTTCATGTCTCCGGCCAAGAATACCGGTTTGCGTATGTAGTCCAATTCGGTGCAGATGGCTGCTGCTTCGTTCATGCGATGTTTGTCGTCTAAGTCCAAATGGGTGCTCATGAACGAGAAATCCTCGAAGTCGGTTCTTATCAATATACGTCCTACATCGCTACTCAATTTCATCTTTTTTATTTTTTTGATAGGCAACCAGCGTTTCACCAGTGTTCCGTTGCCTACACTGCCTCCATCGTAATCGGCAGCTATGCCGTATACTTGTACATAGTCGAGCTCGCTCCATTTGGCGATGTCGTCTAAGAGCACCCTTTTCCAACGACCGTTGGCTGCGCTGTCCAATTCTTGCAGGGCGACGACATCGGCATCGAGCGCTTTAAGTATGTTTGCGAACCGTTTGGTATTCAAATCATTGAGGCTTCCCGGATCTGTGCCGCCTTTGCAGTAGTGGGTGTTGTAGGTGAGTAATCGGATTACTCCGTCTTGCTTGGGATAGGTTTGAGAGAAAGAGTTTGATGCACAAAGTAATCCAGCCAATAATAATGTGATGCTTTTCTTTGTAATTTTCATAATTTATAAATAAAAAGTAATTATATAAAGATGTTATTTACTTGTGGGATTTAAGAATCTAGATAACGATAATTGGACGTATTTATGGAAATGTAACATAAATGTTGTCCAACTATCGTTATTGCCTGTCATTGGTCTTTTTTCCTACTAAGGGTCGGAAATGTCATTGCCGGTTTGTTAGAAATCAAGTCCATCGTTCCAGTTTGGATTTTGAGAGAGCGTTCCGTTGCTGAGTAGTCGTTCTTGGGTGGGGATAGGATATAGATAGTCCCGATCCTCTCTCCACTGGCGAGGTTCTTTCTCGATGTCGTGGCAGATGATGTTGCCTTTGTCTCCATCGGTCAAGACGAACTCGTCTCCCAGTTTGTAGAATTTGCGAATGTTCTTCACCGAGGGTTTTTTGCCAGTGTAGATGCAGATGTCCACTTTTTCTTTGTCACCGACGGTTCCATCGTTCATGTCGAACACATCGTAGCGGTTGTCGCCCGATCCTTGCGTCAAACCGGGGAAATACATTCCTTTGTACGGTTGCTCGAACACTTTTCCTTCTTTCCATCGGATAATGTCGTAGTAACGGAATCCTTCGAGAAGCAGTTCGATGGTGCGTTCGCGACGTATTTCGAGGATCACGCCTTTGTTCGGGCCTGTAACGTTTTGATATCCACTTTCCAAAGCGCACAAATAGGGGTCGGGATTTGCGTTGGCAGCGTCCATATCGATGTTGGGCATGCCCACGCGGTCGCGGATTTTCTTGATGGAGATTTTGAGATCCTCCTGTGTCAAGGTTCCTAACTCGGCTTTCGCTTCGGCATAGTTCAAGTAGACTTCGGCAGCGCGGAACAGAATGTAGTCGTTGGAAGACCCTAAGTATCCGTCGCCCGATGCATCGGTTACCCATTTGGTGATTTGGTATCCGGTGGTCGAAGCTCCGAAGTTGGGAGACGATACGGCGTCACTGTTGATACGCATGTAGCCCGGGCCTACGACGGTTTGGGTGAGGCGGGGGTCGCGGTTCTGCATTTCGTCGTAGTATTGCATGGTTTCATAGCCGGGTTGGTCGGTGAAGCGGTCACCGTTGGTCATGAGGTAGCTGTTTACGATTTTCTTGTTCATGCCGGGACGTCCGTAGGTGGGGGACAATGTGTTTGCGTTTGCCTCGTGCATAACATTTTGAGACCGGTCGTAGTCACGAGCTAATATAACTTCTTCTTCGATGGCATTCATCGAGGAGAAAAGATCGCGATAGGGTTGAGCTCCTGTTTGGTAGATGGCGTAGGGGGCATTGTCGATAAACAGTTTGGAAGCCGTAGCACATTCGTTCAAGAATTTTTCATAACCGGGAATTCCATGATATTTACGGAATGTTCCTTCGAACAGGCATATTCTCGATTTGAGGGCTAAGGCGGTCCAATGGGTTACGTTGTATAGGTCTTTTTTATCGGAAATGTTATTGATGGCATAAGTGAGATCATCAAGGATTTTATCCATGATAATGTCGCGGCTGTCTCGTGGCCTGAACAATTCGGGATCGGTGGAAGAAAGCTCTCTGTCGAACCAGGGCACTTCGCCGAAACGTTTCACTTTTTCGAAATAGAAATATGCTCTGAAAAAGCGGGCTATACCGTCGAAATGTTCTCTTGCATCGACATCGTCGCAGCGCACCGAGTGGCTTAGATAGAAATTGACCGCTCTGAGGTATTCCCAGTTCCAGCCTCCGCCAGATGTGGGTACGGTGCGTATGCCCTGTACTTCGGCCGGTAGATTGAATATGCAAACGACATCGGCCGATTCGGTATATCCCGAAGCCGCACCGGGAAACATTCCGTAGAATTGGTTGGTCGCACTGCGTAATTCATCGGCGTTGTTGTAGTAGGTTTCCGGGGATATGGCATCGAGAGGGTATTCATCTAACATATCGGAACAACCGGCAGTGCCCGATAAAAGGGCAATGAAACTATATAATATAATGTTCTTTTTCATGATGATAGGGGTTAAAAAGTTATATCAAGTCCGAATGAAAATACTTTGGAAAAAGGATAAGTTCGGGCGTCGCTGTTTACTGTGATTTGCTCGGGGTCGATATAGTCTGATTTCAGTTTTGTCCAAGTGAATAGGTTGTCTCCACTGAAATATACTCTTAACCGGTCGAGTTTAATTTTCGAGGTCCATTCTGTGGGTAGGGTATAGCCTACGGTCAGATTTTTTAATCGGCAATAGGCTATGTTTTGGAGATATCGGTCGTTTTTGTGAGCCAACGAACGGTTGCCTTGTGCGGCGTATCCTCTGATTTTGGGGAGATAGGCATCCGGATTTTCTTCGGACCAGACGTTGTCCAAGAAATTGGCGGGCACGAAAGAGGAATAGGGTCGTGCAAAACCTCCCCAGAACATCATGTTGTTTCCATCGGGGTAGCGGTGTTGCCGACCGACTCCTTGAAAGAAGGCCGAGATGTCTATGCCGTTCCAGCTGAGTCCGATGTTGGCGTTGTAGAGATATCGGGGTTCTTTGTTACCGATGATGACCATGTCACCACGATTGTCGGCTGTTTTTTCACCGTCGTCGATGCGGCCGCTTCCGTCGATGTCTACATATCTGGGGTCACCGGCTTGTAGTCCTTTGTAGTCGCCTACCGCCGTAACGAATATGTTTTCGCAGACGTAACTATTGTCTACGGCTTTGGCATAGGCGGCTGCTTCTTCGTCAGTCTGGAAAAGTCCATCGATTTTGTAACCCCAGATTTCGCCGATGGTCATACCTTCGTAGTAGCTCGATTTTGCGAATTCTTTCATGGGATTGTCGAATTTTGTAATCACCGATTTGCTGTCGGATAGCCCGAAAGACAGGTTGTAGCTGAACGGTTTATTTCCAAGATTGAATTGATCGTACCAGCTTACTGCCAACTCAAATCCTTTTGTGTGCAGGTCGGCGGCGTTTTCTTTCGGAGGAGTCGCACCGTATACGCCGGGGAGCATTTTCCCGGGAACCAACATGTCTTTGGTATCGCGGATAAACAGGTCGGCACTGAGGTTGAGCCTATTGTCGAAGAATCCGAGGTCAAGTCCCAAATTGTGGTGGATAACGGTTTCCCAAGTGAGTTTCCCCGAGGGAGGGGCCGAGACGGCAGCATAGGTGACGGGTTCGCCATTCATGAGATATCCGCCCAAGCCTTGCATATTCAGCTTTTGTATGTATGGATAACAGTCGGATATGGCTTGATTGCCCAGAGATCCGGTGCTGAGTCGTATCTTAAAGTTAGAGAATACTTTGCGTATGGGGTCGAAGAAAGATTCTTCGCTCATTCGGTAGCCTACGGCAAAAGAGGGGAAGAGTCCGGCGCGGTGGTCTTTGGGAAACCGAGAAGAGGCATCCCATCGTATGTTGAACTCGGCCAGATATTTTCCGGCATAGTCGTATCCGATTCTTCCGAAGTAACCCAATAAGGCCCATTTGCTTTGTCCTCCCTGTACTGTCACGTCTTTTCCTTTTTCACCGAGGTTGAAGTCGTTCAATTCGTCGGACTGGATATTCAGTTTTGTAGCATAATGGTGTTTGTAGTGGTTTTGCTCATAGTTGAATCCGGCCACAGCGTATACGTGATGCGAGTTGAACGTGTTGTCGTAGTTTAGATAGGCGTCTACACTGTGGTAGAAACTTTTTTCATACTCTTGGATCAGTTTGTTTGAGAACCAAGAGGCTTGTGCCACTTCCTCGACTCCGGGGTATTGGGAGTATTTTGCCTGAGTGGAGCGCTCCATGTAATCGGTGGTACTGTGTTTGAAGTTATAGTTTGCAGTGAAAGTCAGCCCTTTCATGATTTTGAATATGGTGCTCCAAGAGTAGGTCATGTATCGGTTTTCCTCTATCGACTTGGTGGTTCCGTCTCCAATCAGAATATGTATACCATCGCTGGGACCGGATGCTTGAATGGGATTTTGGTAAACCCAAGTTCCGTCGGGGTTATAAGGCATCAGATAGGGCATCGCATGGAACGTGAGGCTAGGAATGTTGTATCCGTGCCCTACACCGGGAGCCGTATATTTGGAGTCGTATAGGCGAGCCATAAATTTGACAGTTAACCATTTGTAGGCATCCGCACTGACTTTTGCCATTAAATTGGCTGTTCGGAGTTTGTCGGTGTTTTGCCGATAGATACCGTCTTGTGTCCCATAATTCCCGCTTAACAGGTAGTTTATTTTTTGATTCCCGCCGGAGATGCTGAGGTTGTGGTCCCAAGTGGGGCGTGACTGGTCGAACAAATAGTTGTACCAGTCGAAATTGGCATAGTACATATAGGATTCTACACCACCTCTGTTTTGTACGACGGTCCAGGGTCTTTCGGGATTCTCTGTTTTGTCAAATCTTCTTGCCACCAATTCTTTGTAGTCGTCGGAAGTGAAACGGGTGTAGGTGACACCGTTGTATGATCGCATGAATTCGTCAACGAGCATGGCGGCATCGTATCCTGTGGTTAAGAAGTCGGTTCTTGTAGTGGGTTTTGAAAAGCTGAATCTTCCGTTGTAGTTCACTTGGGTTTTACCCGACTCACCTTTCTTTGTCGTGATCAGTACCACTCCAAAGGGAGCCCGGGCTCCATAGATGGCAGCCGAAGAAGCGTCTTTAAGAACCGAAATAGACTCGACGTCACGAGGGTTGATTTTATCGATGTTTCCTTCCATACCATCGATTAGGATCAGAGGTTTGGATTCTTGGTTGATGGATGCGAATCCCCGGACGTTCATGCGGGTTTTTTCTCCGGGTTTTCCGGAGCCGTATGAGATATTGAGGTTGGGTATCGCACCTTGCAGGGCTTGTCCTAAATTATTGACAGGGCGTTTTTCTAACTGTTTGTGGTCGGTGTATCCGACAGCTCCGATCAAATTGGCTTTCTTTTGCGTACCGTATCCCACGACCACAACTTCGTCCATAATATTGGCTTTCTCGGACAGCTCGATGTTCATTGTGATGCCCGGTGTGACGGCAATTTCTTGTGTGTTGTGTCCCACGTATGAAACGACCAATCGGGATTTCGGGGTGGCTTTGATGTGAAACCGTCCGTCGATGTCGGTCGATACGGCATTGTTTGTCCCTTTAACCAATACGGATGCGCCGATGAGCGGTTCGCCATTCGGATTTTTTACGAATCCCACGATACTTTCGGACTTTTGTCTGTTTTTTTCGTTGGTTATAATTACATGTTTCCCTTGTATTGCGTATTTGTATTTTAAGGGGCTTAGAATCATCGATAATGCATCGGTGAGTTTTTTGTTTTTGATGTTCACCGATATTTTTTGATGAATATTGATTTGCGTTTCGTCAAAATCAACGGAGATGTCGGCTTGTTTTTCTATCGATTTGAATATTTCGGATAGAGACTTATCTGTCATATTCAAATCGATTGTTTGATTTTGGGCAAAAACGAATTGAACGGAGATAAGAAAATATAATAAAAAAGCAATTTTAAGCGAATTCTTTTTAGATGATTCGCCGGTTTTAATTTTTAAATTCATATTTTTGTGCATTAGATTTTAGATAAATACTGTAATTGAAGTCACAATGTAAGGTGTTTTTCTGATTTCAAACCGGAGAAAATGTTTTGGGTGGTTTTCTCCGGTTCTTTTTTTCATTGGTGTCGATTTTTAGTTGATGAATATTATATCGTTATTTTTTTTGTATTTCATGTTTTGCAGTATCCCTTCCAAAATGGATAATACTTCGTCTATCGTTTCGTCGTGGTCGAATTTTACAGTGAGCTTGTTGTTTTTGTATTTTTCTTGGTCGTAAAGAATCGTTACGTTGTATTTTCTTTCGATCGTTTTTACCAGTTTCCCGAAGGGCGCATTTTTGAAATATAGTTGTCCTTCTTTCCAATTTGAGAGGCTTTGGGCATCGACTATGTTTATTTCGCGTGAATGTGTGTCGCGGTCGTATATGAATTGTTCGTTGGGAGACAGTATGGTTTCATGCGGTATGGAGTCTTTGGTCGAGACTTTTATTTTTCCTTCTTCGAGTGTCGCTATCGTTTGTGGAGAGTTACTATATGACTCTACATTGAATGTAGTACCCAATGCTTCGATGTCGAGAGTCGCAGTTTTTACGATGAAGGGTCTTTTTTTGTCGCGGGATACTTTGAAGTTGGCTTCGCCATTGAGAAACAGGGTTCTTGTGTTACCCTTGAATGTGTTGGGGTAAATTAGTATGGATTCGGCGTTAACCCACACCTCGCTTCCGTCTGGAAGGAATATTTGCTTTGCTTTTTCTCCTTTGGGGACGAAGCATTCGATGAGTTGTTCGGTATCTTGGGGTGTGTCGAGTATCAACCAAGTGAAAAGGGCTCCCAAAATGGGAAGCAGTATGGTGGCAACGGCTTTATAGATAGTGCTGCGGAAGTTGGCCCTTTTTCCCGGCAAAAAGTTGTTTCGATGGAATGTTTCTAGTTCGGATAATGTAAATGCATCGGGTGTCTCGTTTTGGCAAGAGTCCCATATCTCTGAAATCGCTTGATCTTTTTCTTCTCGGTTTTTGGGGGAGAGCAGCCACTTTTTGAAAAGTATATCGTCGGTTGAGGGTTGGCTGTTGTTAAAAAATTTATGTATTATGTTTTGTATAATGTTATTCATGGTTCCGTCTTTTATCAGGAGACGGATATCTATTGAAATACTTCCTGCTCGTTAACTTTATTTAAGAAATGAGAAAAAGCAAGGCGGCTAGCATGTTTTTTTTGAGTTGTGTTAATACGGAACTGATGGTCTTTTCGACTGTGTTCTTTTTAAGGTTCAACCGAAGGGCTATTTCATCGTTGGATAGGCCTTCTTTTCGGCTCATATTGAATATGGTTCTCTTTTGCGGCGGCAGACTTGCGATGGTCGTGTCCATGAGGCTAAGCAGCTCTTTGGCGTATATTTCGTGTTCGACCGAGGTAGACTGTGGGGCTGTTTCTTCCAAGTGGGATAGATAGTTTTGTTCGGCTATTTGTCTGTCGAATGAGTCGTATACAGCGTTACGGCACATTTTGAAAAGATAGGATTTCAGTGATTGTATATGCCCGATCCGGTCGTGCGATATCCATAGTTTACAGAAAATATCTTGGGCGATATCTTGTGCTTGTTCTTTGTCTTTGATGAAGCCAACAAGGAATCGGAGCACAATAGGGTGGTAGTGTATAAAAATGGCATCGAATGATGTGGTATCTCCCTCGATAAGTCTTTTTAGATGGTATGTCTCTAATTCAAGATTCATGGTATAGCAAGAAGGCTCCGTGTTGTTTTTTGACAAAAGTATACTTTATTTTGGATAAAGAAAAAGAATGTAATGAATTTTATTTGCGAATACCCGAATGTTATGAGGAGTGTTTTTAAGGTTCAGTAGAAAATCCGTGGGGATAGACTTTAATGTTAATGAATGAGGGTGGTTGGAAAGATTTCATAAGTTTTTTGCAGTAAAAAGGTTACCCCTTGCTATGAGTATACTTTCCATCTATTTTCTTGCATCTTAACCACCAAATAAAGGCGATGTATTTGGGGGGAGTTTTTGTTTGTATTAACCCCCTCGCCCTGCGGGCACTCCCCCTATATTTTGCTGCGCAAAACACAGGGGGAGAGTGTGAGATGTATATCCCTTTCGCCTCTGCTCCGATGTTATTCAAAATGCCCCGCCATGTTACGGGGTACGGTAGGAGGGAGAGGGTTAAAAAGCACTAATATTTTAAACTTCTCCATTGCTGTGCCCCGTAGCATTACGGGGTGTGGCGTTAGCAATAGGGGAGGTGTCACGAAGTGACGGAGGGATTGAAAACGCCATCGTATCAGTCTGTTTATACCGGATATATTCCTTTCTCCCCTGACGTGCCCCGTAGCGTTACGGCGAACTGTGTTAGCAATAGGGGAATATACACGAACAATCCCCATTAACTATCGACTGAGCCACAATCCTTACTGATTATCTACTGAACTCAAATATTGTGTATATTTAAAATGCTAAAAGCGTAATGCTTTATTATAAAAGTACTACGCTTTTTGCTTGCGGAAAGAGAGGGATTCGAACCCTCGGTACCCGTAAGGGTACAACGGTTTTCGAGACCGTCCCGATCGACCACTCCGGCATCTTTCCAATGGTCTATTATTTTCGAGGGGCAAAGGTAGAGAAAAGAATCGAGTAGAGATTATTTTAATTGTAAAAAAAACTAAAATAAATTGCTATTCTTTTTCTTTCCATGTTTTATAGGGGTGTTTTGCCAGATTGGAATTGTAATAGCGGGGGTCGCCTGTAACTTCTGTTTCTATGAAAGGAGGTAAATCGAATTGTTCCGACTCTGATTTTAGCTCGATTTCGGCAATAACCAGTCCGTCATTATTGCCTATGAATTCGTCTATTTCCCATCTGTGTCCGGCATAGGGATAAATGTACCTTTTCTTTTCGATGATTGAAGGAAGACAGAGTGATCCGAGCATTTCGGCCGCATCGGCTACCGGAATGGGGTATTCGAATTCTTTACGAGTACAACCTGTGGTAACGCCTTTGAGAGTAATGAATGCATTATTCCCGGAAATTCGTATGCGCACGGTTCTTTCTTTATCGATTGAGATGTATCCTTGTTTATAATATTTGCATTCGATTGATTCTTGTCGGTATGACTGGTCTTTTACTGTGTATTTGCGTTCTATTTCGGTACTCATGATTTAACATATATAAATAGAATGCCGAATATAGTACATTTATTTGGTTTAAGAAGCAGAATAGAAATCCCGACATTATTAAACATTGTTAAACCCATAAAGTGAAGATAATAAAACTCCGAGAGCCGACAGTTTTTTTGTACTTTTGCATTTTGAAAATTCGAGAGAATCGAATATCGGGACCAATTATAATATACAGTTTGTGAGACTTTTATGATAAAAAAGATATATGTGGTATTAACCCTTTGCCTATTATTTATAGGGCTTCCTATTTCGGCTACGGCACAAAAGGCGACAGTGATAAAGGGGATAGTACGAGATTCCATAACCCATGAGCCTATATCTTATGCTTCTGTTTTTTTTGTGGGGAGCGATAAGGGACTTATGACGGACGATGACGGTAAGTTTGCCGTTTCGGTACGTGATAATTTTCTCAATGTTCGATTTTCTACGTTGGGTTATCGAGAGAAGACGGTTTTTGTAAAGAAAGGAGCTGAGAATGATTTGGTTATCGATTTGGTTCCATCGGATTATGTCTTGAAAGAGGTGGTCGTGAAACCGAAAAAGGAGAAATACAGTAAGAGAAATAATCCGGCAGTGGAGTTTGTAAAAAAATTGATAGAGCGTCGCCACGTAGGAGATCCGAAAAATCACGATTTTTATAATTATGAAAAGTATGAAAAGATGACTTTTGCCCTGAATGAATTTTCGGAGGAACAAAAGAAAAAGTGGCTTTTCAAAAAATTCCAATTTATTTTTGACTATGTCGATACTTCGGAGGTTTCGGGCAAACCTATTCTGACTGTTTCGATAAAGGAGAAGATCGCCGAGAATTATTATCGTCGCAGCCCGGAAACTGAGAAATCTGTGGTGACCGGTATTAAGCGGGCAGGAATCGACGAAATATTCAGCCAAGAAAGCGTGCAAATGTTGTGTGAGGATTTATTCCGGGAAATCGATATTTTCAGGAATGATATTACTCTGTTGAATAATAGATTCGTGAGCCCTTTGTCCAACATAGGTACTTCGTTTTATAAGTACTATTTATTAGATACGATTCTGGTAGACGGCGTGAAATGCGTGGATTTAGGTTTTGTTCCGTTTAATTCAGAGTCGTTTGGCTTTACAGGTCATATTTATGTGCCCGAAGGAGATTCGACTTATTTTATCAAGAAGGTGAAGTTGAACGTGCCTCGGGATATCAATCTTAATTATGTCGAGAATATGTATCTCGAACAGGATTATGAACGTTTGGAAGACGGGACGCGTATTAAAACGAAAGACGATGCTATTATAGAGTTCCGGATCATGCCTGCCACGCAAGGATTGTATGCAAGGCGTATGACCACCTATGATAAGTTTACCTTTGCTCCTCCCGACGATTTGTCGGTTTATGATTTTGAAGGGCGGGAGAAAGTAGAAGTAGATGCTCAGGCAAAACCGGAAGAGTTCTGGGTAGACAATCGTCATGTGCCAGTAAAGAAAAAGGAGAATGCCGTAGATAAACTTTTAGCTCGACTACGAGAGGTTCCGGTGTTCTATTATACGGAGAAAGTTTTGGGAATACTAATCAGCGGTTATATAGAAACAGGGAAAGATAGTAAGTTCGATTTCGGGCCGATGAATACGACTATTAGTGCAAATGAAATAGAGGGAGCTCGTTTCAGAATAGGTGGACTAACCACCGCCCAACTAAATCCACATTGGTTTGCTCGCGGTTATGTAGCTTACGGGACCAAAGATGAAAAGGTTAAATATTCGGGCGAAGTAGAATATTCGTTCAATAAGAAGAAATTTCATTCCCGGGAGTTCCCCATCAATTCTATCAAGCTGAGCCATTCGTACGACATAGACCAATTGGGACAGCATTATCTGTACACGAATAAAGACAATGTTTTCCTTTCTTTGAAACGTAAGGGTGATAATAAAGCTACTTATTTAAGAAAGACCGAGTTGTCTTATTTGCAAGAACGAAAGGGCGGTTTTTCATTCGGTTTGGGTATTCGTAACGAGATACAGCAGATGGCGACCGACCGTATCGCTTTTATCGATGGATACGGTAAAAAGATAAAGGATTATATGCAAACCAATTTTGAGGTGAAATTGCGCTTCGCTCCCAATGAAAAATTTTACCAAACGAAAAGCCAACGTTTCCCAATCAATTTGGATGCTCCCGTGTTGACACTCTCTCATAATTTTGCTTTCAAAAATTTCTTGGGCAGCAAGTATTCATATAATCATACCGAATTTGGGATTCAGAAACGTTTTTGGTTCTCGGCATTCGGTTATTTCGATGCTATTGTGAAGGCCGGAAAGGTATGGGACAAAGTTCCTTTTCCTATGTTGATACTCCCTAATGCGAATCTTTCTTATACGATTCAACCGGAATCATATGCTTTGATGAATGCTCTCGAATTTATCAACGACCAGTATGTGTCGTGGGATTTTACCTATTATGCAAATGGAGCTTTGTTCAATCGTATCCCTCTGTTGAAATATATGAAATTGAGAGAGGTGTTTGCGTTCAGAGGTTTGTACGGTAGTTTGAGCAAGAAGAATAATCCACTGTATAATAAAGATTTATTCGTATTCCCGAAGGGTAGTACCGAAATGGATAAAATGCCCTATATGGAATGTAGTGTAGGTCTTGATAATATATTTACCATTTTGCGGGTAGATTATGTATGGCGATTGACCTATCGGGAAAGCCCGAACGTGAGCAAAGGTGGGGTACGTATCGCCTTGCATTTTTCGTTTTGAGGGTAGCTTCTCTTGACTCTTTTTGTGATTTGTGATAGTGCATTGCCCGGTCGAAACGATGGCATGGCTAGGGGAATCGTTTGCCGTCTTGTTTTCATTTTTGTAACCCCTCCGTCCTACGGACACCTCCCCTATATTTTGCATGGCAAAACACCCCGCAATGCTGCAGGGCACGGCAGAGGAGTTTTAAAATATTTCTGATAATGAAAGCTGAGACACCCTGCAAGGCTATGGGATATGGTAAAAGAAGGGGGATAATGCTTTTCTGTCACATTATTTTAGCGAATGAGATAGATTGATTGTATTTGGCCTTCTCCCCTGTTGCGTTGGCACGATAGGGGAGAAACCGAGAAAACAACAGTTTCTGAGGAGAGATTCTAAAATTCAAATCTACTCCCACGAATTTTCTACTGAATCGTTTTTCCTTTTAATTGCGTTTTGTGGTTATTTGTGTTACCTTTGCGATTTAACTTAAAAGATGTATTTATGAGAAAAGTATTTGTATGGATGTGGCTTGCTTTATTTTTAGGCGGGCTGATTTCGTGTGTCTCCTCGGGAGATTCGTCTCGATGGGAGTTGGTGTGGGAAGATGACTTCAATGGTACTTCTTTCGACACGGCAACATGGTCTAAAATTCCGAGGGCTAATCCTGAATGGGCTCGACATATGTCGGACAATGAGGCTTGTTATGAAATGCGAGATGGTAACTTGGTATTGAAAGGTATTGTGAATACCGATCTCGAAAATGATACTGCTCCGTATATTACCGGGGGTGTATATACCAAGAATAAACGAGGATTTCATGGCGGCCGTCTCGAAGTGAAAGCTAAATTGCAGGGTGCGCAAGGAGCTTGGCCGGCTATTTGGCTCAAACCTTGTGACGAGGCTCAATGGAAGTGGCCGTGGGCCGGAGAGATCGATGTCATGGAGCGTTTGAACCACGATTCGATTGCTTATCAAACGATACATACCGCTTATACGATCGAGAGAAAACAGACACGTAACCCGCGTCACGGTTCAAAAGGAACTATTAATCCCGATGATTATAATGTGTATGCCGTAGAAATGTATCCCGATAGCCTTGTTTTCTTTATCAATGAAAATCGCACCTTTACTTATCCGCGCATAGATACGGGAGAGGGTGACGAATTGCAATTCCCGTTTAAGAAACCTTACTATCTATTGATCGATATGCAACTGGACGGTGGTTGGGTAGGTCCTGTGGATACGCTCGATTTGCCGGTCGAAATGGTCGTGGATTGGGTACGTTATTATAAAGAGAAAGAATAATGGGATAGATATCTGATGAAAAAAGGAGCTCTGTACAGAGCTCCTTTTTTTGTGAACGATCTGCTCGTTGGCTTTACTTAATGATTCCGTCACGCCGCATTAATGCATCTATCGTGGGTTCGCTTCCTTTGAAGCGTTTGTATAGAATCATGGGATTTTCCGTACCGCCCCGCTTCAAGATATTGTCGCGGAATGATGTGGCTGTAACCGGGTCGAAAATGCCGTTAGCCTTGAATACGGAGAATGCATCGGCATCAAGAACTTCGGCCCATTTATAGCCGTAGTATCCTGCGGCATAACCACCCGAAAAGATGTGACTGAATTGAGGTGCAATGAGTGTACCTTCTACATCGGGTAATACTAATGTTTTATCGATAGCGGCTTTTTCAAAAGCGATAGCGTCGTCTACCGGGGCAGTGATTGTATGATATGCCATATCGAGGTTCCCGAAAGTCAATTGACGTACGCAAGAATAGGCAGCAAGGTATTGACTGGACTTTTTAATTTTTTCCACCAATTCGACCGGAATTTTTTCACCGGTTTTGTAGTGGACTGCAAAGCTGTCGAGAAATTCTTTTTCGGAAAGATAGTTCTCATTGAATTGTGAAGGAAGTTCCACGAAATCGCGATATACGTTTGTCCCGGAAAGCGAAGCGTAAGTGACGTCGGAAAGTAATCCGTGCAGAGCATGTCCAAATTCATGTAGGAATGTTTCTACTTCGTCGTAAGTTAATAGGGCGGGAGTATCCGACGTAGGGCGAGAGAAGTTCATGACAATCGTTACATGCGGACGACTGTCTTTTCCGTTTTCTTCTTTCCATTGTCCTTTGAACTCTGTCATCCAAGCTCCGGCTCGTTTCCCGTCGCGGGGGAAAAAGTCGGTATATATAACTCCCACGTAATTCCCGTCATTGTCGGTTACTTCGAATGCTTCGACTTCGGGGTGATATACCGGGATTTTAGGATTTTTTGTAAAGTGTAATCCGTATAGGCGAGTGGCTAACCCGAATACTCCTTTTATCGTATTGTTTACTTCGAAGTAGGGGCGTAGCATTTCATCGTTGAGGTCGTATTTGATGTGTTTAAGTTGTTCGGAATAGTAACTGAAATCCCACGGCATTAGGGTTATGTCTTTCCCTTCTTTTCCGATGGCGAAACCTTCGACTTCTTTAACGTCTTGCAGGGCTGCCGGTTTGTAGGCATCGAGCAGTTGATTCAGCAAGTTGTAGACGTTGGCACTGTTACCGGCCATAGTGCGTTGGAGTTTATACTCTGCATAGTTGGGCTTGTCGAAAAGTTTTGCCATTTCGAGTCGCACTTCGGCGATACGTTTTAAGACGGGAATGTTGTTGTATTCGCCCGACAGATTACGTGAATTGTATGCGCGATACAGTTTTTCTCTTAAATCTCTGCGAGAAGAATATTTCATGAAAGCGCTGTAACTGGGATAGGAGAGATTGACCATAAATCCTTCTTTCCCTTTGCTCTTTGCTAGTGCCGCAGCGGCATCTCGCGCGCTTTGGGGGAGTCCTTCCAAATCGTTCTCGGAGAGCATCATGCTGAAAAGATTGGTTTCTTTCAAAACATTTTGTCCGAATGTGAGTGTGAGCTGGCTTAGTTCCGAGGATAATTTTCTGTATTGTTCCCGGTCTTCACCTTTCAATTCGGCTCCGCTTAGAGCGAAAGACTCGTAGGTCTCTTTGAGGAGTGTTTTTTGCTCGGGCGTGAGATCGAGCTGGTCACGACGGTCATAAACGAACTTGATGCGGTCGAAAAGTTTTTCGTTCAAGCTGATGTTGTTACTGTGTTCCGAAAGCATGGGTTGTACTCGTTGGGAGATTTCCATCATTTCGTCGTTGCTTTCGGCGCTCAGTAAAGCGAAAAATGCACTAGCGACCCGGTTTAGCATTTGACCGCTTCGATCGAGCGCTTCGATGGTGTTTTCGAATGTGGGCATCGAACGTTGATTGACAATCGCGTCGATTTCTTTCTGATTTTCTTCTATGGCTTTTTTAAAAGCCGGTTCGTAATGCGACAATTTTATTTTGTCGAACGGTACGGTTTGGTGGGGCGTTTTATAAGTCCCGAAAAAAGGATTAGCAGCTTGTGCCATGATTGTAAAAACAGTTAAGGCAGATAATAAAATTTTTTTCATTTCTACTGTATTATGTAATGTAATTTCTATTTGCAAACAAAGGTCACAATTTATAATTATTCTAACTAATCTTCGACACTTAATAAATATTAAACAAAGTAATTCGTACATGTATTTCGAGTTTGCCGTTCTTTTTTATATTACTTTTACACTCCGTAAAAATGACAGAAATATGAAGAAACGTATCCTCTTTCTGATAGCCGTGTATTTTTGGTTTTTCATTATGTTTGTTTTGCAGAAACCTCTATTCATGTTGTTTCATTGGGATATTTACGGTAAGATTCCGTTAATGGAGTGGTTTTCTGTGATGTGGAACGGGCGGCCATTGGATTTTTCTATGGCGGCTTATCTTACGGCCATACCTGCATTGTTTGTCGTGGCAACAGTGTATTTACAGAAAAAATGGTGGATTCCGGTGTATCGTGTTTATTTTGCTATTGTTTCGTTCGTGGTGGCTGCCATAACGTTGGGCGATGCCGTGCTGTATAGCTATTGGGGATTTAGGATAGATGCCACGCCTCTTTTTTATCTCACGTCCCCGGCCGATGCTGTCGCCAGTATTCCGGCATGGGAAACTGTACTGATTGTCTTTCTTATATTTGTTTATGCCGCTCTGTTGTTATGGCCCATGTGGAGATTATCAGGAAAAACGGGTTCTTGGCAAAGACCTAAGAAATCGATTTTGTCCTTTGCTTGTTTATTGTTGCTTGCCGCTTCTCTTTTTATTCCTATTCGAGGCGGGTTTACGGTGTCGACCATGAATGTGGGCAAGGTTTATTTCAGCGATCGTATGGCGCTTAATCACGCCGCTATCAATCCGGTATTCAGTTTGATGTCGTCATTGTCCAAATCGGAAGACTTTTCATCTCAGTATCGTTTTTTCGAACCGGAAAAGGCCGATGTTATTTTTGAACCTTTACGTGGCGGGGGGCCTTCGGTATATCCTGCCGACAGCTTGCAATGGGTGAAAGCTCGCCCGAATGTGTTGTTGATCGTTCTTGAAAGTTTTTCGGGGGTAGCCATGGAGAGTTTAGGTGGGATTCCCGGAGTGATGCCCAATCTTGAAAAAATAGCTTCGGAAGGAATTTTGTTTACTAATTTTTATGCCAATAGTTTCAGAACCGATCGAGGGTTAACTTCTATCCTTAGCGGCTACCCGGCACAACCCACCGCATCGATTATGAAGTATCCCGCCAAGTCGCAATCGCTTCCGGGTATATCGAAATCTTTACGTAAGGCCGGCTATGACACGCAGTTTCTTTATGGGGGTGATGCCGATTTCACGAATATGCGTTCCTATTTTATTTCTATGGGTATGGACAATATCGTGTGCGACCGTGATTTCCCTTTGTCTCAGAGATTGAGTAAGTGGGGTGTTCCAGACGATGTGACGTTTGAAAAGTTTTATTCATTGATAAAAGAGCAATCTCGGGAGCCTTTTATGAAAATGTTTTTAACGCTAAGCAGCCACGAACCGTTCGATGTTCCCATGAACCGGTTGGAGGATAAGTATTTGAACTCGATAGCTTATACCGATAGCTGTGTAGGAGACTTTGTAGAGAAATTGAAGAGGCTCCCTGTTTGGGACAATACGCTTATCGTCTTTGTCGCCGACCATGCCAAGCGTTATCCCCAAAATGTGGAGAACCACGATATTGTCCGTCATCATATACCTATGGTTTGGGCCGGAGGAGCCGTAAAGCGCCCTTTGGTTGTCGATGAATATTTGTCGCAAATGGATTTGGCAGCAACTTTATTAGCTCAGTTGCATATTCCTTATGATGATTTTACGTTCAGTAAAAATCTTACGGATTCGACCAAAGAGCATTTCGTTTTTTATGCTTTTCCCGATGGGTTCGGATTTGTCGATAAAGATGGAGCGGCAGTATATGATTGTGCGTCTCAATCGATTCTGATCGGGCAGAACGATAGTAATGCCATTCACTTGAACAAGGGAAAGGCATATCTTCAAAAATTATATGACGATTTAGCTCGTCGGTAAAAATATAGAGTGGGTTAATTGTATTTGTTTAGAAGATGGAAATAAGAAATACATTGCCTGAGGATATGGACCGTGTGATGTTTATATTCGAGCAGGCCAGACAGTTTATGCGGTTGAACGGAAACTTGCATCAATGGACGGGCGGATATCCTTCGAAAGAGGTTCTCGAAGCCGATATTTCGTCAAATAGCAGCTTTGTTTGTGTAGATGGCCAAAAAGAAGTGGTGGGCACTTTCTGCTTTCGTTACGGGTTTTCTCCCGAGCCGACGTATAACGTGATTTATGACGGAGGGTGGTTGAATGAGAAGCCTTATGGCGTGATACATCGGATTGCATCTTCGGGAAAAGTGGGAGGGGTCTTTTCCGCTTGCTTGGAATGGTGTTCTCGATACGTCGATAATATTCGTATCGATACTCATCGGGATAATAGGGTGATGCAAGAATTATTGCTTCGGCATGGGTTTCGCCGTTGTGGAATTATTTATTTGGCAAACGGGGACGAGAGGATTGCTTTTCAAAAAGAGGTTTAAATTAGAATTTATATTAAAGAAAGGGGCGGGAAATGACATTCCCGCCCCTTTCTTTTTGTGGAGGACAATTTTTACTTAACCGTTAGTTTTGTCGTCATATTGGTTTTATCGCCTGTGATATGAATAAAGTAAATTCCCACAGCGAGATCGCTCAAATCTAATTGATTTTGTTCTCCTGCATTTATATTGCCCATGTATCGCGAGTATATTTCTGTTCCATTGAGGGTATAAATCGAGACATTTACGTTTTTATCGTCGTTTTGTAGAAGGAAATAGCAAATGTCTGTGGCTGGATTGGGGTATACTATCGGCCGGGTTGGAGTTCCTACTTGTTCTATACCAGAGTGGTTTAGGCAGTATACCAAGCCATCGTATGCATTGATTTTCCCATATCCCCATCGGTTATTTCCTACACCGGTAATGTTACCGGTATAGCTGTCGGTTGTTGCGGTATTAGATAGAATTTCACGGACTTGTTCCGGTGTGAGCTTCGGATTGGCTTGCAACCATGTAGCCAGAACACCGGTAACTACGGGGGTGGCCATGGAGGTTCCTTCCATCGAACCGTAGTAATAGTTTACGGTATTTACATTTTCTTGTTTGACGACATAGTTATAATCTTCGCCGTTACGATTGCTACTTGTGGAACTATTGAACGAAGATATTAACATAGAGCCGGGGGCGGTAATATCGGGTTTCATACGACCGTCGGCGGTAGGCCCTAAACTTGAAAAGGAGACTAACTGATTAAGGGTTTGACCGGAGTTATTCCACATAGAGCTGTTTTTGTGATCTATGTAATTACAACTGGTGTAGGCTCCGACAGTAATGATTCGTTTTCCGGTTCCTCCGATTTCACCCATAGTAGAATTATTGTCTCCGTTCGTAAATTCACTATTGCCAAAGTTGGAGAGCCAAGACATGTAAGCATCGGTCCATGCATTGATTGTGGTTTCTTCGGGGCCAGAAATTTCGAATCCTATATAATAGTTTCTATTGTCGAATGAAGATAAATTCAAATCGATAGTTATATTCCCTTTTTTATTGTAGGGATTGGTTGCAGTGGATATGTAAATATTTCCGTCAGCTCCTGTCGGATTAGATATTTTTTTACTGGCACTTGCGGCTGTCGAAAAAGATTCAGATGAGTAAACTTCCTTTTTATTTAGAATGTCATATACAAATACTCTTGCCGATAGTTGTTTTTCTGCATCTCCCCAGATATCGACGGTACTTGTCATTGAACCGTAGAGATACCAATTGGAGACAAATTCGACTAACGATTTCATGTTGGTATCTCCTTTTTTCAAGGTTTTTGTTGCATGTATATTGTATTCAGCTTCATTTCCCGAAGCTCCGACCAAAAGTCGGCCTTCTCCTTGCAATTCGTCGCAAATACGGTCGAATGTGGAAGTGCCATCGTGCGGACCGATATGATATCCGAGGCTCATATTGATGACACAGGGTTTACCGACGGATTCGGCATAGTCGTAGATATATTTAATACCGTCTGTGATGCTTGTATTGCTACTACTATTGTCGGATATGTTATAGCTGACGAGAACCAAATCTGCATCAGGAGCGATTCCATAGTATTCGTTTCCTTTATATGCTCCGGCTGCAATTCCCGTGACGTGGGTAGCATGGCTAGCTGCATAATCCTGTTTTGCCGCGATGATTTCCTCGGCATTCGTATATTCTGTTCCATAATAATAGCCGGTGGGTGGCGTTCCCGACTGGTTTTGATTCCATACTCTTTTGATACGCAGATTTTTACCTTCTGTATCGTAGAAATTGATATGGTTATATTGGAATCCGCCGTCGATGATGCCGACTATAACATCTTTGCCGGTATAGGCTTGGGTGAACCCTGTCCCTTCGTGTATTTTGTTTACATTGCTAAATTGTTCGGAACGAACGTTGTTCATTCGTTGATGAACCGGACGTCCTATTTCGATGTACTTTACCGATGGTAGTTGCGACACGGAAATCAAATTATCTGCCGGGATATTGGTGGAAAGTATAGTCCCGTATTGGGCATTGATGATGACTTGATTTTCTTCGAGTCCATCGAGATTATTTTCATCTACCAGGTGGAGAAATGCCGAAACAGCCATTTCACCGTTGTTTTGGTTGATTGCGTATGTCGATTTGAGTTTTGCCCGTTGGCTGATAGTAGAGGTAGATTCGTAACTTCTCAAAAAATTTTGTGTCGATGGAGACATTTTTTCTTCTGCGTTTAACAGAAATGAGCCGAGTGTCGCCATTAAGCAAAGTGATAGTAATAATTTTTTCATCGATTTAATTATTAAATGGTCTTTGATAACTAACGGTTGCGTACGGGAGAGGAACATTCGATATATGTAATTCCCGGTAAAGTAATGAATTGTGGTAATATTTTTAATGGTATAGCAAAACTATATATCGAGTCGCTATATTTTATACAATGTCCCCCGATATGGAGGAGATTCTCTTCCTTGAAATCGGCAGCCGTGTGTAAGTAGCCTGTCAACAGATAATTCCCATTTTGATTGTGCAATGAAAATCTTTTTATCAACAATTCGGACGGGATATATTTTTCTAAATTATTGCCGGATTGTCGGAGATCGGCGTTCCACGCATCCCAAAACATGCGAAAAGAAGCGGAGACGGACAAATGTTCCGGCAAGGTATAGTTAGCCGTGCTGGCTGGCTTGTCGGATTTTTCCAGAGTTTTATTTGTATGACATGCTGTAAAGGCTATCATTAAAAAGGCTGCGTATATATATTTCCACATCATAATAGAAAAAGAATATTTAAAGAAACAAATATAATTATTTATTTCTTTAATGTTATATTTTTGAGATGGTATTTTAATGTATAGTTTTTTCTTCTATTTGTAATCTCGTTTGGATTATTTCTGACAATCTTTCAAGATAGGATTCGGTTTGACAACCGAAATAAATTTTGTCCAGTATTTTCCTCTCTTTATCTTTGCTGAAAAAAATTATGATTTTCTATTTTTCGGCAACGGGTAATAGCCAATACATTGCACAGAGGTTGGCAGAAGTTACGGGTGAAACTCTTGTTTCAATAACAGAATGTCTGAAAAATCATAAATATACTTGGGAGCTGTTGCCCGGAGAGAGGGTCGGTTTTGTGACTCCTGTTTATTTTTTTGGATTGCCGTCTATTGTCTCGGAATTTATCCGTAACTTAGATTTATGTGTTCGAGGGCAACATTTCGTCTATCATGTCGTAACTTTTGGAACTATAACGGGACAGTCCCATTATATGATGGAAAAGGCATTGAGAAAGAAGGGATTAAATTTGGACGGTAGATATATCGTCAAAATGGTAGACACCTATACATTGATGTTTGATTTGTCTGATGAAGAGAAATGTGAGAAGGTTACGAAAGATGCGGAGGTGTGTATAGATCGTGTTATAGAAAAGGTTGTCAACAGAGTTCGGGGTGATTTTGATAATAGGAAGATTCCTCACTGGCTCGCTTTTCCCTATACTTATTGTAATCGAAAGAAATCGACTGCTCCTTTCGTGGTATTAGGTCGATGTATCAGATGTGGGGCGTGTGCCAAGAAGTGTCCGATGGGTGCAATAGAAATGCGAGATAATCGTCCGATTTGGATAAAGGAGCAATGTTTGCAGTGTTTGGGGTGTTTGCATCGTTGTCCGGTATTCGCTATTCAGTATGGGAAAAAGACAATCAAACATGGTCAGTTCGTCCATCCGGGGGTAAAGATGTGAAAATTGATTTCGATACAGTATTCTCTGTTGTGAAATTTTTATTGTTTTAGTTGGTTCGATAGAATGTTACTCAGTTGTTTTTCCGAAGGATTATTGGCTATGATTTTACCGTCGGGTCCGAGTAATATGAGGTGAGGGATTCCTTGTATGGCATACGTAAGTATAGCGGTGGATTCCCAACCTTTTTGATCTATGAGTTGTGCCCATTTTATTTGGTTTTTCTGTATATATTCTTTCCATTCTTCCCGGTTTGTATCGAATGAGATACCTACAATGGAGAATTGCCGTTTGTCATATCGTTCGAATAATTGTTTTAAATAAGGAGTTTGTCTTCGACAAGGGGGACACCATGATGCCCAAAAGTCGAGGAGAATATATTTCCCTTTGTCGATATATGTCGATAAAGAAGCCTCTTTTCCTTCGATTGTCTGTAAAGGTAAGTCGATATACGGCATACCGGGTTCTACGTTTTTCAGTCGATCCAACATGTGGGAAACTTTTTTTACCGCCGGATTTTTTTTAAAAGAAGGAGCTGCATGGGCGATTAGCTCTCGCTGTTCTTCGGGGGAGAATAAAAAGCTGTTTTGTAGAAACAGATAGATAGAAGTTACGTTGTCGGTATTTGCCAGAATATAGTTTCGAGTGAGTGTTTCAAGACCTTTTTGTTCTTTATCGAAGGCCTTTTTCAATATTACAAAAGTACTGTCGGATAATTGTCCCGATAAATAATCTTTCAGATATCGGTTCGTAATGTTTCGTATGCGGGTATCGTAGGAGCGGCGTTTTGTCTCATACATCTGCAATCTGTTGTTCAGCGGTGTACCGGATATATGAGAGACAGAATCGAGCGTAACATAAATATCTCCTTTTTCCAACGCTATCAGTTGAGGTGGAATTTGTGATTGTTTGTCGTTCAAATGTACCAATATTGCTACCGCCGGACTTTTTTGTTCTCCTTTGAATGAGAATGAACCGTTAGTGACAGTAGCACTATCGACTATTTCGAATTGTTCGTTGTTTTGTTTTTGCAGTAAGATGGTTTCTCCATCGGGTATAAGATTGGTTTTTCCGGTGATTTTATATTTTCCGCCGCAGCTTGCCATAATCACTCCTATCAAACCGATCCATATCAATTGTCTTTTTTTCATAGTTATTTCGAATTTGCCGTTTATGGTATAAACAGAAGATTTTCAACATAGTTTAACCGAAACGGAGGATTAACAATTGGATATGTGGTTGATGAGAGCGATTGTTGATGTTGGGCTGCTTTTGTGTGATAGAGCGTACAGAAAAGATTTTCGATGATGAAGAGTGGACGGAGCTTTACCGAAATTTTCGGAATATGCGAAAAATTCGTGATATTAGTCTGAATCCCCATATAGCACTTTCGATCATTGTGAAGCTATTTAATAAACGGCCTCCGATATATCCTGAAACCGATTTCGCCTCTGAGAACGGTGCTACTACTTGTCGGTAGGCTTCATTGACGTTTTTTTGCTGTTCGGCGATGGCTATTTTTAGAGCTTGTTTATGAACAGCTATTTCTTCGAGGGTCAGCCCTTGTTGATTTGTATGGTTTTCGTTCATTTTATAGAGGAGTTTTTTCATTATCCAGTAACACTTTGGAGATAAAACGAGTGATAGGAACCAATATGAGTTTTTTCTTGAATAGAATAACAATCGCTATGAGTAACAGGAACACAGCACCGACGATCGCATAGCTTCCTACGATTCCTACAAGAGGCTCTAAAAGATAGACCAGTGCAAAGGAAAGATATATGCCGGCTCCAACAGAGAGCACCAAGATGACAGCGAAGAGAACCGACATGCCCAATATAACCGAAATTTTTTCAGTAGCTGTCAGTTTGGCGTAGTCAATTTGTAAATTGATATATTTCTTTCCTTCTTCAAATAGTTTTCGGAAAGCGTTGTTTTGAGTATCGAACATAACTGTGTTTTTTAGAGGAGAGAAAAATACAGATGAGAGTATCAAAGGTACGAACCGGTACGCTTTGATATCCTCATCTTCATTTTAGAGGAGTTACTTCCCGCCCTTTACCTCTTCGGCAATTTGGTCGACTAAGTGTTCCATATCTTCTTTTTTTAATTGGATTCCTTTGTCGTGAAGTAATTTACAAATGCGCGCTCTGGTATCGACCCCTTTTTCGGGAGCAAACAGAATTCCGGCGGCAGCACCCACGGCGGCTCCGCCGAGAAATGCAAACAATAAATTTAGACCTTTCATAATTTTTACATTTTAATGTGGTTATACAAAGATAACAAAATAATCGGGATTTTGTTAGTCTGCTTGAAAAAGATTTTCGGCTTAATCGGTTGACAAAAAACTATAAAGGATAAATAGGGGTTGAATTATGTATCGTTAAAGTCGCTATCTTTGTAGATACGAAGATGGGATGCGGTTCGGCATAGTCAAATCGGAAATGAATTTTCCGTTTGCCTCTGCACTCACCTTTCGCTATCTTTGTAAAGTTTAAAAGAAAAGGTATTATAAGATTCCTAGAATTATGTCTGAACATTCTATCTTTATTAAAGGGGCGCGAGTCAATAATCTCAAAAATATCGATGTAGAAATTCCCAGAGATCGTTTTATCGTTATTACGGGATTATCTGGGTCGGGAAAATCATCGTTGGCTTTCGATACTTTATATGCCGAGGGACAACGTCGTTATGTAGAAAGTTTGTCGGCTTATGCAAGGCAATTTTTGGGGCGTATGAGTAAACCCGAATGTGACTATATCAAAGGCATTCCGCCTGCCATAGCCATAGAACAGAAAGTAAATACAAGGAATCCTCGATCGACGGTGGGAACTTCGACCGAGATATATGATTATATGAGGTTGCTGTATGCTCGCATCGGGAAAACTTATTCTCCTGTGTCTGGGGAGTTGGTTAAGAAGCATCAGGTAGACGATGTCGTGCATTGTGCCTTAGGTTTTCCCGATGGAACTCGTTTCGCTTTGCTTACGAATTTGGTTATACCGGAAGGGCGAGACTTGAAAACTCACTTACAAATTTTGCAAAAGGAAGGTTTTCCGAGGGTAGAAGTGAACGGGCGTTTCCAAGCCATAGAAGATTTGTTGACCGATGGAGAATTACCGGAGCCCAACACTGTCCGTTTGGTAATAGACCGAATGAGTGTTTCGCATGAGACCGATACAGTCAGCCGATTGTCCGATTCTGTCGAGATTGCCTTTTTTGAAGGTGGGGGAGAGTGTATCGTTCTGGTTTATGACGGCGACGAAATACGGGAGTTTAGTTTTTCGAAAAGGTTCGAGGCAGATGGTATCACATTCAACGAGCCGAGCGAGTTGATGTTTAACTTTAATAATCCGGTGGGTGCATGTCCCACTTGTGAGGGATTTGGGAAGGTTATCGGTATAGACGAGGATTTGGTTGTTCCGAATAAAACCTTGTCGGTTTATGACGATGCTGTGATGTGTTGGCGTGGGGAGAAAATGAGTGAATGGAAAAACGATTTGATACGCCAAGCAGACTCTTTGCACTTTCCCATACATCGTCCTTATTTCAAATTGACTGACCGGGAGAAAGATATATTATGGCATGGAGCCGGCGATTTCGAGGGAATAGACGGATTTTTCGCTATGCTTGAAGCCAATCAGTATAAAATACAATATCGTGTAATGCTCGCCCGATACCGGGGAAAGACCATCTGTCCTGTGTGCAAAGGCAGCCGATTGAAACCTGAGGCTGAATATGTGAAGGTGGGAGGGCGTTCAATCTCAGAGCTTGTGAATTTACCGATTAGCGAGTTGAAAGAGTTCTTCGACCGTCTCGAACTCGACGAACATGATGCTTTGATTGCGAAACGATTGTTGACCGAGATTAGGAATCGTATTTGTTTTCTGCAAGAGGTGGGGTTGAGTTACCTGACTTTGAACAGGTTGTCTTCTACTCTCTCGGGCGGAGAAAGCCAGCGTATCAATTTAGCCACTTCTTTGGGTAGCAGTTTGGTCGGTTCTTTATATATTCTCGATGAACCGAGTATAGGGCTTCATTCCCGGGACACAGGTTTATTGATAAAAGTTTTGAGGCAGTTGCAAGAGTTGGGCAATACCGTTGTCGTTGTCGAACATGACGAAGATATTATACGGGCGGCCGATTATATTATCGATATAGGTCCGTTGGCCGGTCGTTTGGGTGGTGAAGTCGTTTATCAAGGAGGCTTGTCTCGATTACCCAAAGCGACTCGTAGCTATACCATGCGTTATTTGACGGGTGAGAGTAAAATAGAGTTGCCTGCAAATCGCCGGAAATGGAATCAATATATCGAAGTAGAAGGGGCTGCTCAGAACAATCTGAAATCGATCGATGTGAAGTTTCCCCTTCATGTTATGACCGTTGTTTCGGGTGTCAGTGGTTCGGGTAAATCGTCGTTAGTCAGAGATGTTTTTTATCGGGCTCTTCTTCGGCATTATGGAGAGGGCGGAGAAATGCCCGGAACGTATTCTCGTCTTTCGGGCGATATGGATCGAATTCATTCTGTCGAATTCGTGGATCAGAATCCTATCGGTAAATCGACTCGTTCCAATCCTGCTACGTATTTGAAAGCGTTTGACGAGATACGGAAACTGTTTGCCGAGCAACAAGGAGCCAAGCAGATGGGATTTTCTCCCTCGTATTTCTCTTTTAACTCCGAGGGCGGACGCTGCGAGGAGTGTAAAGGAGAGGGAACCATTACTGTGGAAATGCAGTTCATGGCCGATATTGTCCTCGAATGCGAGTCGTGCCACGGAAAAAGGTATAAGCAAGATGTACTCGATATCGAGTATAGGGGCAAGAACATCAGCGATGTGCTTGATATGACTATCAATCAGGCCATAGAGTTTTTTTCGGAGGTGAACGGAAGTCAGGAGAAGCGTATCATAAAGCGGTTGAAGCCGTTGCAAGACGTAGGACTGGGATATATAAAATTAGGACAGTCTTCTTCAACGCTTTCGGGCGGAGAAAATCAGCGTGTGAAATTAGCCTTTTTCCTGAGTAACGAGAAACAGGAATCGACTCTTTTTATTTTTGACGAACCTACGACAGGTTTACATTTTCATGATATAAACACGCTTTTGAAATCGTTTAACCAGCTTATCGAACGAGGTCATACCGTTGTTATCATCGAACACAATATGGACATTATAAAATGTGCCGACCACGTTATCGATATGGGACCGGAAGGTGGTAAAGAGGGTGGATACGTGGTTTGTACCGGCACTCCCGAGGAGATCGCCGAGTGCTCTGCTTCCTATACGGGAATGTTTTTGAAAGAGAAACTAAGAAGCTGTTTTAAATTTATTGAGAAATAATATTACCATTGCAAGCAGGTATGTTCCGGTCAGATTGCGCCCCTGTCTCGGAATAAATTTAAAACAGCTTCTTAAAGTTTAGCGTATGCGGTCGAGGCTTCGAACCAAACGCTCGTCTTTATTAATGGCCTTATAGGCTAAAATGTCGAGAATGAGGGCGATGAAAGGCATTACGATATAAGCTGTCCACGATATGTTTGAAGCCGAAAGATCTTCGCAGAATGTATAACCGCTCAAAAAGATGACGATATAGAAAGTTACCAGAAAGAATGCGTCGATCATGCAGATACGCGCTTGTGTAGGTCTGTTCTTATATAGGAAAATCGTGATAAACGATAATACGGCTATTACGGTTCCTAATACGAATACTCCCCATGTGGGGGTAAATACAGAAGTTTGTGTGATTGCTGCGGCACTATCCTGTACAGGAGTTGTCATAGCTTCTACGGTAGAGATACCTTGTGCCGTGAAACTGTAAATGCCATCGGTCGTATCGAATTGAGCTATCGGAAGAAATAAAAATACAGCCATTAAAGCCGTCGTCAGTAATAAATAGATCGATTGTATTCGTTGTATCATAATATAAGTTTTCTTCAATGGTGAAATAGGTACGTAAATAAACGGAGCGGGTTGCAGCTTATTTGTGCGCTCCGTTTTGCAAAGATAGAAAATTGTCGGTAAACACCCAAATGTGGATTTGAGAAATAGCTGTGGAAAGGAGGGTAGGGCGAATGGGAAAAATTAAATAACCTTTTTCCGGCACACTATTTGTAAATTAAGTTTGTTATATAAGGGAAAGCTATTAAATTTACTTCGATTTTATATTTATAAAGATGATTACGACAGAGATAACGAAATTGCAGTACGATATATACGGCTTGCTTGCCGAGAGACGATTGAAAGACGCTTTCGGTAAACTTGCTTTATTGGTAAACGAGTTGCAAGATTGGGTAAGCCGGGACAAGTTGAACGAGATGGAGACGTCGTATAGATATATGATACAATATATGTTGGACGGTGTCGAGGATCCCGAACGGAAGAGTATTTACGATCATTTGGTTTTGTCTGCTTATGTGTTGACCGATCGGGTTTCGGATCGATTGGCCGGGCAGGTTTCTCCTTCTCAATACTATGGGTGGAAGAGATATGCGTCGGCCAGCCGAACGGGTATTTCCTTATCGTCTCAATTCGATGTGTGCGATAATGAAATCAACGATCTTTCTTTGGCTTTGTTGCTTGGCGAACAAGAGCAAGATTTTTCTAAAATTCAATCATTGAAACACCGTATCGAGGACACGGCGGGAAATCTTTTTATGGATATATGGACCAATTATCCGGCGGCAGAGGAAGATTACCGGTCGTTAAGAGAGGCTCTTTTCACCGATCGTTTTCCCGATACTTTCGTTTCGCTTCTTCTTTCGGCTGTGTTGTTGAACTTATTGCACCGGTTCGACGAGCAAAAGTTGCTCATTCTGTTGGACGGTTATCGCCATTCTTCGCCCGAGATACAGATGCGTTCGCTTTGTTGTGCCCTCATCGTCATGTATATTTATCGGGAGAGATTGCCTCTTTTGAAGAGTTTGCGGAATCGCCTCGATGCATTGTGTGAAGAACCGAGATTCAAGACCGATGTTCGTAATATTTTCTTGCAGTTCATCAAAAGTCAAGAGACTGAAAAAATTACCAGAAAAATGAATGAAGAGCTGCTTCCCGAAATGATGAAACTGGGGCCATCGCTTTATAAGAAAATACGTCAAGAAGACTTGATGAACGATATCAATGCGCTGGAAGAAAATCCGGAGTGGCAGGAGATGCTCGACAAATCGGGAATTACCGATAAGTTAAAGGAGTTGACCGATTTGCAGATGGAGGGAGCCGATGTTTTCATGAGTACGTTTTCTCATTTGAAGAGTTTCCCTTTTTTCCAGTCGATTCAAAATTGGTTTTTGCCGTTTAATCCCGATCATACAGCGTTGTCGGGGGTATTGTCCGGTAAGGGCGGAGATACGTTTAAGAAGATGATTTCGGCATCGGCTCTATTGTGTAATTCGGATAAATATTCTTTTTGTTTGAGTTTGGCTCAGGTTCCCGAGTCGCAAAGGGATTTGATGATGGGGCAATTCAGTGCCGAGAATGCGGCGGTTCAAGAGATGGAAAAAGAGGAATTGATGAAGAAAGAAATAAGTCGGGAAAATATATCCAATCGTTATATTCAAGATTTGTACCGTTTCTTCAAGCTGTATATACGTCGAACCGAGTTTACGGATCCTTTTGCCGGGCATATCAATTTATTGCATGTATCTGTTTTGAATCCGTTATTGAGCGATTCGGACAGTTTGCGCCTCATCGGGGAATATTATTTCCGGCGGGGATATTATGCCGAGGCTCTCGAATTGTTCGAAAGGCTTTCGGCGGCATATCATTCGGATAGTGAAATTTATCAGAAGATAGGTTTTTGTTACCAGAAGAAAGGAGACTATGCCAACGCTTTGGAGGCTTTCCTCAAAGCAGAAATTATTTCGCCCGACAATTTCTGGACGATTAGACGCATAGCTACATGTTACAGAAATATGAAAAAGCCCGAGATGGCTCTTTCGTATTATCATCGTGCCGAAAAGATACAGCCCGAAAATTTATCGGTACAGATGAATATAGGGCATTGTTATGTCGAACAGAAAGATTATGAAGAGGCGCTTAAATATTACTTCAAGGTGGATTATCTTGATCCCGAAGGTGGAAAAGCGTGGCGTCCTATCGCATGGTGTTCTTTCTTGGTCGGTAAAAAAGAACAGGCGCAGCGGTATTATGAGAAGATATTGGACGATAAACCGGTTTCTCTCGATTATTTCAATGCCGGGCATGTGGAGTTTTCTTTGGGACATATCAGAAAGGCTATCGATTATTATCGGCGCAGTATAGAGCTGGACAACGGTGATTCTGCTAAGTTTCTTTCTAATTTCAAGCAGGATGCTCCCGATTTGATCACCTCAGGAATCGCTGCGAGCGATATGCCTATTTTGTTGGATCAACTTATGTATGGCATTACAGATTCTTTATAACTTTTGACAAGGAGGCGATTCTATTAGATATGAAGATAGGGTGTTGTTCGGCATAGTCAAATTGGAAATGTGATTTCCATTTGTCTCTGCACTCACCTTTCGTTATCTTTGTAAATACGAAGATAGGATGCGGCTCGGCATAGTCAAAACGGAAATGTGATTTCCGTTTGTCTCTGCTCTCACCTTTCACTATCTTTGTCATCTGAAAAAGTAAGGTAATATTTATGAGACGTATAGTTTGTGTACTGTTTCTTGTGGGTGTGTTTTCGACAAATTCCGTATGCGGTGAGACTCTTTCGGAGTATCGGGAGAATTTGTATGATTTGTTCATTCAACAGAAAATACCCCAGTGGGGTGCTGTCTTGTCAAAAATGAGTGCCGATAAGTCGTGCGGGACATTGGAGGGATGCCATGAAATTTTGTGCGGTTATTATGGCCTTGTAGGACATTTGGTCGATAAAAAGAAGAAAGACGAGGCGCAGGCTTATTTGAAAACCGCTTTGGCGCTTTCTGAGAATTATCGAAAAATGTATCCGAATGATGCCCGGTTTAAAGCGTTGCATGCCAATTTGATAGGTTTGAAAATAGCCCTTTCTCCCATGCGTGCGGCTACGTTGGCATCGGGTATGTTGTCATCGGCTAAGACTTCTTATAAACTCGCCCCCGGGGATAGTTGGGTTTCTATTCTGTACGGGAATATTTTGTTCTATATGCCGGGAATATTCGGCGGGGATAAAGAGGAAGGTTTGGAGTGCTATCAACGAGCTCGCCGAAGTATGGAAAAGGATATTTCGACCAACGGGCATCATTGGCTTTATGTACAATTGTTGGTGACCATCGGGGTGGTTTATGAGAAATCCGAACGTTATGAGCAGGCGTTAGCGATGTACAAGACGATTATGGAGAAATATCCTGAGTATGGATTTGTAAAAAATACGAGTTATCCTCGGGCTCTGAAAGCAATGCAACAAAAACAATAATTTGAAAAGAAGTGCAATTATGAACGATTATATGCAGGTACGGTTCGATGTAGAGCCGTGTAGCGAGATGGCGACAGATGTTTTGGCTGCGGTTTTGGCTGAAATCGGTTATGAAAGTTTTGTCCCCGACGAACGAGGGGTTACTGCTTTTGTCCCTCAGGGTAAGTATGACGAGATACGACTTAAAGAAGAGTTGTCGCAATATCCCATCGAAGGGGTATCTGTGGCGTATGAAGCGACATTCGTTGCCGGGAGGGATTGGAACGAAGAATGGGAGAAAAATTATTTCAAACCTATTGTCGTGGGGGACGAGTGCGTGATACATAGTACATTTCATACCGATATTCCGCAAGCTCGTTACGATGTGCTGATAGACCCTAAGATGGCTTTTGGGACGGGCCATCACGAAACTACTACTCTCATGTTGCAGGCGATATTAGCATCGGACCTTACCGGTCGCTCGGTGCTCGATATGGGGTGTGGTACGGCTGTATTGGGTATTTTGGCTCGTATGAAGGGGGCGGCTTCCGTCGTCGCTGTCGACATTGATGAATTTGCCGTCGAGAATGCCATTGAAAATATCCGTTTGAATCATGTATCGGGAGTTGAAGTCCGTTTGGGAGGAATCGAAGCCTTGAAGCAGGAGTCGTTCGATTTTATTTTTGCCAATATCAATCGGAATATATTGCTGGCCGATATGCATGCTTATGTGGCCTGTATGAAACGTGGTTCACGTATTTTCATGAGTGGTTTTTACGTGGAAGATATTCCTTTTATTCGGGCGGAGGCTGAACACCTCGGATTGCGTTTCGTCGGTTACGCCGAGAAAAACAGATGGGTAGCGGTCGAATGTATGAGCGATTGAAATAGATAAGACAAGTTATTCGTGGGCTCAGGATCGTTAGTGGGGATTGTACTTTTGTACAATCTAACTCATCTCCTCAGAAACTACCGTTTCTTTGGTGTCTCCCCAATCTGCTCTGCTTATCGAAGATTCTTCAATTTTGTTTTAACCCCCTCGCCCTTTGGGCACTCCCCCCTATGCGACACAGGGGGAGAGGTTGAGTAGTATTACTCTTTTGCTCTGTTTCGATTTTAAGTTGCGATACCCCGTAATGCTACGGGACATGGCAGGGGAGAGGTGTACAAAGCCATTCTTATTCTGAAACAAGAAATGCCGCTCTTCCTCCTCCACTGTGTTTTTGCAACGCAAAAATATAGGGGAGGTGTCACGTAGAGACGGAGGGGTTAACTCTTACAGCCAAAAAGTTTATGAAATCTTTTCAACCCCTCTCCTCAGAAACTACCGTTTCTTTGGTGTCTCCCCAATCTGCTCTGCTTATCGAAGATTCTTCAATTTTGTTTTAACCTCCTCGCCCTTTGGGCGCTCCCCCTATATCGCTATGCGACACCCCATAATGCTACGGGACACGGTAGGGAAGAAGGAGAAATTCAATCCATTTCATTCGCTAAAATTCATGTTTACCCCCACCGATTCAATATAGGAGGAGAGGTAGTAAAATAAAGTGAAGATATTTCAATTCTTCTACGCTTCGATATGTACAGAGATAGTTCCCCGCATTATTGTCGAGATGTAAATAATGACGGGGGAAAGAAATGATTATTCAGATTTGTATTGTCCCAACTCTTGCTGCAATAAATCGATTCTGTCTTGATAATTTCGAATCAGATTCTGTAATAAAGAAATTTCTTGTTGTTTGGATGCTTTTAAAGCCAGCTCTTCTGTTGATAAATTTTTAATATTTTTATAGATTTTAGAATCTTCGGAGACCAAAAGGTTATCATTTGCCGAATCGTTATTATATTTGTTCGGACTAATAAAATAGGTCTCTTCACATTCTTCTTGATTTACGAAAATGAAAAAGTCGGTAATGGGAAAATTCCAGTGATTGGCAATACTCAGTAAGACGTTTATATTCATATTTCCGCCTCTTACTGCCTTGCCTATGGTGTTTTTATCCAAGCCAAGCTCTTTGGCTGCATCTTTGTAGGTGAGACCTTTTCGATGCAAAAATCTTCGGAGCGAGTCTCCGGAATAAACGAGCTTTTTACCGTCTTTCATATGGAATAAGGTGTAAACGATTAAATTCTCTCTGAAACTATTATGATAGTTTGTTTATACCAATATACAAAAAAATCGGCAATTAGTTTGCTCGAAGGTTTCCTTTCGGGGGAGAAGAGGAGGAATGTTTTTACACCCGCATTTGGTTTGATTTGGTATTAAGGGGAGGTCGATGACGGTATTGAAAAAGATAGAGGAGGGTGTTTCTTTTAAAAAAGCATCGTCCTTGCCGATAAATCCGAACAAGGACGAAATTGCCAGTATTGTAATTGTTTGTCGTCAGGTATATCGAATCTTGTAAAATATTGCTAACTGGTTTTATGTTTTTTTGAGGGTCTATCGTCGTTATAATTCTATGCTGCCACTACCGCTTTCACCTTCTCCCCAGTCGATACTTCCCGGAATTTCTATGGTTACATCTTTGCTATCGATGGTAATGTTATAAGTATGTACTTTACCTGCTTCGAGTTCGGCGGCTCCCTCTTTCGGGGTGTAATAATGTGTGCCGAGTTCGGTGTCGATAGCGATTAGTCGTTTACCGTCCATGTTTTGCGGAATGACAAGAGCCGTATAACTGGCTATGTATTTCGAGGGATCGATAGGCTGTGACAATTTGAAAGGCGTAATTGTTTTGTCCATCGGTCCGGGAAGCCATGTTCCTGTTGTTACGCCTGTACCGGAGGGAGCTGTGTAAGTACCCGACAAGGCGAGGTTGTTATCTCCGATTTTTACGGATTGAATCTGGTCGGCGGAATCGATTCCTTCCGTTTTTTTGATGTTAACGATGATTTTTGCCGTTTGATGGTAGAAAATCAGGTTAGCTGTGCTACCGAATTTTACTTCGATGGGGGCTGTAAATAGAAGATCGCTTTCTGCATATCCGTTTCCAGTTTCGTTTTGGTCGGCTGCTACGCTCCACGAGTCGGGCAACGTGTTTGAGGTCGAGCCATCGGCACAATACCAAGCACGCATGAGTTTTGTCTCATCGCTACGCTGCCAATAGTGGGTTTCTTTTTTTGTCAAGGCTGCGGGTATATCGTTGTTTATTTCGTAGGGGTAGGAGACCGCATCGTTCCAGTTGTACGCATCGCCTATTTGGGTTATGGCCTGTACGGTAACTTTTTCACCGTTCGTCCATGTGCCGTCCACAGAGGAACGGGCGATGGGGCTTTCTACCGAAACGGTCATGGCAACCGGATATTTACCTTGCGGTAACGTTTTTCCGGTTATCATGTCTTCCTCCGAAGAGCATGAGGCGAATATCATACCAGCCCATAATCCTATAAAAGCCGTTTTTCTGTATGTCATTTTCATATTGCGATATTTTTTATTTGTTTCGTGCTACCGCTCTCGGCGAAAAGAGCGGCTACACCTTTATGTGTGTAGCTCCGGACGTTACGCTCGATGCCCGGGATAGCTGTATTTGACTTTACGAAATCGATCGAATGTAATTTCTATTGAAGTCAATCGTTTAAAACGCACAAATCGCACGGACATTGTATTTTTGGTTCTTGAAGAGGCCGTTCCCCGATATTGTTCCTGTCGAGAATGATATACAATAAGCTCTATTGGCACGGGCATAGCTGTTTCCTGTATGTCCTTCCTGTGATGTCCAATAATACATGTCGGCGAGGATTTCAGTATCGATACCGTTGTCGGACAGGGCATTCAAGATGTCGTTTATTTTTCCTTTGTTGCTCGTATCGGTTGTGCCGTAACCGGGTAACGGATATTTCCACGAATCCTCATCGCAGAGCAATGCCAGTTCTTTCAGAGAAGGGAAATACCAGCTGCTACAACCTTTGGGCGTGATGTTGTTGTCGGCAAAGGTTTTGATGGATTGAGCGGCTTGACATCTGTAAAGTATTTTCGCAGGGTCGCTGTTATAAGCCAATAATACCATAGTGTTGTTATATCCCAACAGTTTGTGAGCTTCGCTGTCGAGCGTTTCGTCTACCGGAGAGATAGGGGCGATTTGTGTGTATTTGCTGTCGAAAGTCGCTGTTTCTTGCCACGTTGTCACACTTTCGCGGAAAGTCGTGCTTGCAGATTGCCAGGGTTTTCCTGTGGCGGCATCTTTCAAAGCGACGATGAGACCGTGGGTACAATCGGGATAATCGGCCATCAATACCTTGTCGTTGGTCAGTGTGGATTTGGGATAGGTGTCTGAGTAGGTCCAGAAGACGATACCGACACACGCTTTTTTCTGTTCGTCGGTGAGGGTGGTATAATCGTCGGTTCTGACAAATGTTCCGTCTTCCATCGCCAAGTCGCCGACTTGTGCCTGAGTCCGGTCTGTGATATTTCCTATCGGTGGCGGTATTACAGCTATCCCGTCATCGTCTCCTGTGCCTTCGTCCCAGTCATGGATGCTCGAAGATACTTCTATGGCTGTTTGATTGGCTGTGATGGTGTATCGGTATTTTTTCCCGCTTTCGAATGTCGTCCCGCCGTCTTTCATTTTGTAAACGAATTCTCCGCCTGCTGCTAACGTTATTTTAATAAATGCCGTTCCTGCTTCGATCGTTTGCGGTACGATAATGGCTTCGTTCAGTATCGAAGTTGCGCCTTCGGCTGTTATGTCGGTATCGATGGTTATATTTTGAGCTGTTCCGTCTGCCGCGATTTCAATCCCGTCGGGGAGCTCGGTGTTTTTGCCATATGCAGGCTTTTCTTTATCGAGCGTAAATTGGGCTTGGGGCAGGGTATTCAGTATCTCTACTTTGGTTATACCGGCGAGAAAATCGTTTTCACCGACTCCCTTTTTGAGTATTACTTCGACTTTGGAAAGCAAATGCCTGAATTGTACGGCCACGGAGGTGGGGTTACCGCTTCGCGAGACTCCGGCAAGTTTGGCATAAGTCAAGTCGGAGGTAGCATAACCATCGGTCTCGCTGCGTTGGTCTGCGGCTACGGTATGGGTGAGCGACCTTGCCGGATAGGTATTGCCGAACCATGAGGCGTTGGTGTGAAGGGCATAAATGTTTACGTCGTTGCCGGTTAACGGGAAGTACATGGGCGTGCTGCCGCTCAATGTCCCGGCTGCCCCTCCTTCTTTGGTCAAGAGTATATTTTCATAGAGATTTTCTTGATCTATGGTTTGCTGTCGGTTTTTAGAATCGTCTATCCATAGATGTACCGTTTCTCCATCTTTGAGCTGTGTGTCCAGCCCGTGGGAGGATCGAGTCTGTACATCGATGCCGCTGGTGAATCTCAATTCGACTTGTCCGTCATAACCCGACAGACTTTCTGTTTCGTTGCATGCCACCAGTCCGAGCAGGGCGGTCGCTAAAAAGAGATATTGTTTCATATTATTTTAGGTTTGTTGAATTTTCAAATTTTATTCTGCCTCTCCGCTATCGCCTGTACCGTTGCCCGATATCCAGTCTACAATTTCGGACGTTACGCCGATTTCTGTCTTGTTGAGCGTGACATTGAATTTATATTTTTTGCCGGCTTCGAAATGGGTCGCGAAATCGGATTGTACGGGCCATATAAAATGCCCATTGTCTTTTAGCTTGAATATCAGAGACATTTCATCGAAATTGTCACTCGGTAGAATGATGGCTTCGGCTTTCGTCCCTCCGTTTGTCACGAGTAAATCGACTGTTCGGGGCGTTTCTGTTACGATCGTTACCTCATTACCATCTATGACGTCGTATGTCGCCGAGGTTTGTTGTCCGGTCAATTCTACGGTGAGACCTTCCAAAACCGAGGTATCGTCGAATCCTGTTCCGCTGGTTATGTTCAGTTCTATTTTCGCCAGTTTGTGGTAGAACGTGAAACGCACGGACGGTGTATTTTTATCGGTCTCCGGGTTGTCGCTTCCCAAAAGGTCGATTGCGCTTTGAGAGGATTGGTCGGTTATATCGATCGTATAAGTGCGACCGTTGTCACCAAGATTTTCCGTGTAGGGATAATAAGCGACAAAATTGCGTCTCGAACCGTCTGTCGGCAGGTAGATGGCCTCGGCTTCGGTGGCCGTGAATTTGCCGCTTCCATCGGTCGTGGTATAAAGTTTATTGTTTTGTTCCACTGTTTCTCCGGCGAGCATATATATTCCGATACGGTCGTTCGGTTCCCATCGGGTGTCGTTTGCACGCGATGTCACGCATATATTACCGTTCACATGCAGGGCTGTCGGGCTGCTATTCCCTGTTGTATCGCCGAGAGGAGATTCATCGTTACCACAACCGGCCAAAGTGACGATGGAGAGTGCTAAAATCAAAATTTTTACTTTCATTTTTATAGTCGGTTTGTTTCGTTTGTCATTTAATAAATTTCGATGTTTTCACCGTTTTCTTCGTTACCGTTTTCCCAGCCGACGATCGTTGCCGTCATATCGGCTTCGATCGGAGTCAGCAAGTCTCCGGTTATGTACATGGGAGTTGGCATATCGTCGTTGAAGTTTTTCAACAGATCGGTGAGATCGTTTTCGATGGTTTGCGAGCTTCCATCTGTGAAAGTCAGATCGATTCGTAAGGATTGTTTCAAACCGGTTGTACCCAACAGTCGGGTATGCGCTGTTATTTTATCGTTAGTTCGAGCAAAAGGAAAACTTGTGTTCATGGCTTCGCCGCAGATTCGTTGCGATGACAAGTCAAACGAACCTGCTATTCCCGAAAGGGTTCCCGTGATGTTTGAGATGCGATCCGGGTCTCCTTCTTTAACGGTCAGTTCGAATAACAAATCGCGCGTTTTTTGTTTCATGTAGATTTCTACTTCGAGTGTATCGTCTTTTATCACATTGATGTTTTGTGTTTCTGTCAGCAGATATCCCGGCAGTGACTCCAATAAACCTCTTTCTACCGTATTTATATGAGCCGTAGTATGGTCGATCGTTATTCTGTCGGCTTCGTTCCATGCGATGAGTGTATGGGAGTTGGGCTCAAACAGAGAAGGGTGGCAGAACTCGCGGTCCGCAGGTGCTTTGAGTGCCGTCCCTTCGCAGCAGGAGTGCAGTAATACATATTCTTCCGGTAAAGGGCAGTCTGTCGAACGATGAGACCAATCGGCCGTTATGGTTATCCTTCCTTTATCGGGGTGAGGTGTTTTGTAGAGTTCGTCTTTTACACAAGAGTTTAACAGTAGCAAACCTGCTGCTCCGCTCATTATATATCGTATCGTTTGCATATTACCTCCTTTCAATTAAAATATATTCCATACTAATGTCACTCCGGCAGATATGGGGCCCCACCAGTTTTTAGTCTCTTTTCCCTGACGTACCCGTATGCCGTCGATAACGATGTATTTGTCATAATCGGCATGAAGGCAGCCGAGAGCGAGAGAGAAATCGAGGTTTAGCGCCTTATTCAGTTTTAATTGGTATCCGCCCGTTAATCCGCCGCCCATTAAATTGCCTTGTTTACCGATCTCGGATAGTTTGTAATTGAATGAGCCGGCTTTGTATATGGCTCCGATGTAGCCTCGTTTTTCTTTACCGATGTAGTAGCGCGCTTCGGGTGCGATTTCCCACAAGGCATAACGACGGTCGTTGCTGTTCCACGTCCAAGAAGTGTAGGAGCCGTTCACGAGTATGCCTACGTGATGGTTCAAGCGCCATTCCACTCCGAGGTCGGGGGTGAGAGTACCCCAACGGAGCAAGTTTGCCCGCAAGGAGAGCGAATGGGATTTCGCTTTTGCGGTGGCTTCGGCAGCGAGGCGCTCTGTTTCGGCACGTTCTTTTTCTTCTCTTTCAGCCGCAAGCCTTTCGGTTTCAGCTTGTTTGCGGGCCTTTTCTTGGGCGGCAAGGTGTTCTCTTTCGGCTTGTTCTTTCGCCAGTCGTTCTGCCTCGGCTTTTTCACGAGCAGCTTGCTCTATGGACAGACGTTCCCGTTCGGCTTTTCCCGATCTCTCTTTGTTGTAATTTTCGACCCGTCGAGCCGCTTCTATACCTGCAATTTCGGCTACTTTTTCTACGCTGGCCGGAAAGGTGACGACAACGACATTGCGCAGTTTTTCTTTCCCATAAGAAGAGGGGATAGCCCGGTCGGTGACGAACATCTGTTCGGTCAATCCTCCCTGCGTGATGAGTTCCGATTTTATTCTGTTGTTACGAATGTATGCCATGCGTTCGGAAGTCAGTATGTCGTTCGCCGATGCGGCATAGCTCGAAACGCTGATATACATTTGCCCGGCTTGCAACTGCTTTTTGTTCTTTTCCAAAATATTTAGGAGCTGGTGCAGAGACCGGTCGTTTCCATTCCACGGTACATAGAACATGTCGTCGTTCGGAACGAAACGGAATATATAGGTTGTGTCTGTCGGTTGTTGTGCTATTACAGGTAATTCCCATATAAACAACAATGCTGTTATCAATAATAATTGTTTGCTTTTTTTCATATTGAGCAGTTTTGTTTTTCTATGGATATAAATATGTATCGACTATATAATACTATAAAGATTTTTGCAAATCTATTATTCTTTGTTTGAAAAAATGTTTTTTGATTTGTTAATTTAGTGTAATAAAAATGGTGACCTTGAATTTCTTAATATTTTACTATAAGAGAAGTATCTATACATAAAAATTACAGAAAAAATTCTTTATTTCAAACTATTTGTACTACTTTTGTTGTCAGATGTCGGGCATATAGATTTTATGCTCGGCTTGTTTTGCGGATAATAGTATATATTCTATATATTTATATAAATAGTTTGGCTTAAACAACTTAACTAATAACAACTATGGCAGAAAGTAAAGAAAAACTGTTTGACCAGTTCCCTCCGGTGTCCACACAGGAATGGAAAGAAAAGGTCGTGGCAGACCTTAAAGGAGCTGATTTTGACAAAAAGCTCGTATGGAGGACTAACGAAGGGTTTAATGTTAACCCCATGTACCGTGCCGAAGACATAGCAAATTTGAGTACGACCGATTCTCTTCCCGGTGAATATCCCTACGTGCGAGGAACTCGTGCCGACAACAATTGGCTGGTTCGTCAGGATATCAAGGTAACCGATGTGAAGGAAGCCAATGTAAAGGCTCTGGATATTTTGAAAAAGGGTGTGGAATCGTTGGGATTCGAGATTGCCAAAGATTTGATTTCGGTAGAAAACTTGAAAACTTTGCTGCATGGTATTGACGTGGAGAATGTGGAATTGAATTTCTCTACTTGCATGAAAAGCACAGTGAAACTTGCCGAAACAGTGGCCGCTTATTTCAAAACGACTTCTATCGATTTGACAAAAGTATCGGGCTCGATTCGTTTCAATCCGTTTAAGCGAATGTTGACCAAAGGCCGTGATTTCGCCGATTATGCCGATCAGGCTGTTGCGGTTATCGATGCGGTGAAAGAGTTGCCCGGATTCCGGGTATTGGCAGTCGATGCCGTGATGTTGAACAATGCCGGATCTTTTATTTCTCAGGAACTCGGTTTTGCTTTGGCTTGGGGTAATGAGTGGCTGGCCGCCCTTACAGATAAAGGTCTGTCGGTCGACGAAGTCGCTAAACGAGTGAAATTTAATTTCGGCATATCGTCCAATTATTTTATGGAGCTTGCCAAATTCCGGGCTGCCCGTATGTTATGGGCTCAAATTGTGAAACAATATAATCCGGCTTGCGATTGTGCTTGTAAAATGAAGGCTCATGTGCAGACTTCGGAGTTCAACCAGACTATATTCGACGCTCATGTGAATCTCCTTCGTTCGCAGACCGAGACGATGTCGGCTGCTTTGGCGGGTGTGGATTCCATTACGACGACTCCTTTCGACAAGGCTTACAAGGAACCGGACGATTTTTCGGAAAGAATCGCTCGTAACCAACAGTTATTGTTGAAAGAAGAGTCGCATTTGAATCGTATTACCGACCCGGCTGCCGGTTCTTATTATGTGGAGACTTTGACGGTTTCGATCGCCGAGCAGGCTTGGAAACTTTTCCTCGAAGTGGAAGAGAAGGGCGGCTTCTACAAAGCCGTGAAAGAGGGATTCGTACAAAATCAAGTGAACGCTTCGGCCGAGACGCGCCATATGAATGTGGCTCGTCGGAAAGAAATTCTGTTGGGAACGAATCAATACCCCAATTTCAATGAAGTCGCCAGCGATAAAATCGTTAACGGCGAAGCGTGCGGTTGCGGATGCGGAAAGCACGAGGGAGGACATCATTGCGAACCCGAGTTCCCCGTGTTGAATACCAAACGGGCAGCCAGTGATTTCGAAACTTTGCGATTGGCAACAGAACGTTCGGGCAAACGACCGACGGTATTCATGTTGACTATCGGGAATTTGGCCATGCGTTTAGCACGTTCTCAATTCTCGTCGAATTTCTTTGCTTGTGCCGGATACAAGATCGTCGACAACCTCGGTTTCGAGACTGTACAGGCCGGAATCGATGCCGCTTTGGACGCCAAAGCCGATATTGTGGTACTTTGTTCGAGCGATGACGAGTACGCTCAATATGCTCCGGAAGCGTTCAAGATACTCGATGGTCGCGCTCTGTTCGTCGTAGCCGGAGCTCCGGCTTGTATGGACGAATTAAAGGCTCAGGGTATTACCGAGTTTATTCACGTTCGTTCGAATGTACTCGATACGTTGAAATCGTTTAATGAAAAACTTTCGATTTAAAGGCGGACAATTTGTATCACACAAGAAAAAACAAAAAGACAATGAGACCTAATTTTAAGAATATAGATATTACGAAGGATGCTTTCGCCCATTCGGCAGGGAAAGTAGCCCATGAGGGTGAAAACTGGATAACCCCGGAGTTGATACCCGTCAAACCTGTTTACACCAAAGAAGACCTCGAAGGTCTTGAACACTTGAATTATGTAGCCGGACTTCCTCCGTTTCTTCGTGGCCCGTACAGCGGTATGTATGCCATTCGTCCGTGGACAATCCGTCAGTATGCAGGTTTCTCGACCGCAGAGGAGTCCAATGCTTTCTATCGTAGAAACTTGGCTTCGGGACAAAAGGGATTGTCTGTGGCATTCGACCTCCCGACACACAGAGGATATGATGCCGATCACGAGCGTGTGGTAGGCGATGTAGGTAAGGCCGGTGTATCGATTTGTTCGCTCGAAGATATGAAGGTTTTGTTCGACGGTATTCCTTTGAACAAAATGTCTGTATCCATGACGATGAACGGAGCCGTGTTGCCTATCCTTGCTTTTTATATCAATGCCGGGTTGGAACAAGGCGCGAAACTCGAAGAGATGGCCGGAACGATTCAGAACGATATTTTGAAAGAATTTATGGTGCGTAATACCTATATTTATCCGCCTGAATTCTCGATGCGTATCATCGCCGATATTTTTGAGTTTACTTCGCAAAACATGCCGAAGTTCAACTCGATATCCATTTCGGGATACCACATGCAGGAAGCCGGAGCGACAGCCGATATAGAGCTGGCTTATACGTTGGCCGACGGTCTTGAATATTTGCGTGCCGGAATCAACGCCGGTATGGATATCGACGCATTCGCTCCGCGGTTGTCTTTCTTCTGGGCTATCGGCATGAATTTCTTTATGGAGATCGCCAAGATGCGTGCCGCACGTATGTTGTGGGCTAAGATCGTAAAACAGTTCAACCCCAAGAATCCGAAATCTCTCGCTTTGCGTACTCACTCGCAAACGTCGGGTTGGTCACTGACCGAACAAGATCCGTTCAATAATGTGGGTCGTACTTGTATCGAGGCTATGGGGGCTGCTTTGGGGCATACCCAATCGTTGCACACCAACGCTCTCGACGAGGCTATCGCCCTGCCAACCGATTTTTCGGCTCGTATCGCTCGTAATACTCAGATTTATATTCAAGAAGAGACCTATATTACAAAAGAAATCGACCCGTGGGCAGGTTCTTATTATGTAGAGGCTCTGACTAACGAGCTGGCTCATAAGGCATGGGAACATATTCAAGAGATCGAGAAGTTGGGCGGTATGGCTAAGGCCATCGAAACCGGACTCCCGAAACTTCGTATCGAAGAGGCTGCCGCCCGTACGCAGGCACGTATCGACTCGGGTAAACAGACGATCGTGGGTGTAAACAAATACCGTCTTGAAAAAGAGGCTCCCATCGATATTCTCGAAGTCGATAATACGGCTGTGCGTAAAGAGCAAATCGAGCGTCTGCAAGATTTGAAAGCTCATCGCGACGAAGCCGCGGTTAAAGCGGCTCTTGATGCGATTACCGAATGTGTGAAGACGAAGAAGGGTAATTTGCTCGACTTGGCTGTCAAAGCCGCTAAGGTTCGCGCTACGTTGGGAGAGATTTCCGATGCTTGCGAAGTTGTCGTAGGTCGTTATAAAGCAGTAATCAGAACTATATCAGGCGTGTATTCATCAGAGACTAAAAAGGATGCCGATTTCGTTCGGGCAACGGAATTGTGCGAAAAATTCGCTAAAAAGGAAGGTCGCCAACCTCGTATCATGATAGCGAAGATGGGACAAGACGGTCATGACCGTGGGGCCAAAGTGGTAGCTACCGGATATGCCGATTGTGGCTTTGACGTGGATATGGGACCTTTGTTCCAGACTCCGGCGGAAGCTGCGCGTCAGGCTGTCGAAAACGACGTACATGTGTTGGGTGTTTCTTCTTTGGCTGCCGGCCATAAGACTTTGGTTCCTCAGGTAATCGAAGAGTTGAAGAAATTGGGTCGCGAGGATATTGTGGTAATTGCCGGTGGAGTTATTCCTGCACAGGATTATGACTTCCTTTACAAGGCCGGTGTAGCGGCTATCTTTGGCCCGGGTACTTCGGTAGCCAAAGCTGCGTGCCAGATACTCGAAATTCTTCTCGATGAGTAATTTTGGAAAAGGATAATGTGTTGAAGCCCGGCAGTAATAAACTGCCGGGCTTTTTTGATAATAATATATTGTTATAAAAATGTTTAAAAATAATTGTCTATGATTTGAAAAATATATTAATTTGCAGAACCGATTTATTTCTTAATCTTGATATATATGAAAAATTATTTGTTCCCTTTTAGTTTCTTATTGCTTAGTTTGGGCATTCAGGCCGAGAAGCCGCAGTGGGGTATTCCCGATACGATAAGTCATTATCCGATAGGTCCCGGAGCTGTGTATACTCATATCGAGTTTACACAAAAGCCGATACAGTTACATCAAATTACATTGGATTTGAATAACGAATATAATGCGGTAGAGGTATATCCGTCTAACGGGAAGACTCCGGATGCCTCACGGGAGACAACGTCATCGCAGTGTAAGAGTAACTCTTATGAAGGACACCGGGCGTTTTTCGGGGTAAATCACGATTTATTTCATTATACGGGGCAGACTACGGCTGCGGGGATCAATGTCCGTAACGGAGAAGTTGTCAGTCATTACGGCGATTATGGTCGTTCTGTCATGTCTATTAGCAAAGATAAGGTGGCAGAGGTTTTCCCTCCTAAATATTCGGCAAAGGTAATTTGTCCAGACCAAACAGAAATAACGATCGACAATGTGAACGAGTCGGCATACGGAATACAATCATACAGAAATTGCGTATTGTTCAATACGTATAGCAGTCTTACTCTTACGGAAGACGGTTTATATGTGAAAATAATGCCGCAAGGGGAATGGATTATTAACGGTAACTCGACTCCTTGTCGAGTGGAGGCTATGGAGCATACCCCTATACAACCCGATGGAAAAAGTCATATTTTGTTTATGAGAAACCATGCGTCGGAGCAGTTCGAGGATAAAGTAAAAGTAGGCGATGTCGTTTATATCGACCAGCGGTTTGTGAATACGACGTTTCCCAATTCCGGCATATCCGTTCCACCGGCACAAAACGTTGTACAAGCGTTGCATGGTTGGCCGAGCGTGATATTGAACGGAGAACTTCACGATAAAGAGTACAACGATTTTGTCACTCCCGGACGTGAGTTTCAAGACTATCCTTGTACATTGGTGGGGATAACGAAAGACGGGAAAAGATTGTTTATCATTACCGCCGACAAGGCCTCTATGGTTGAGAATGCTTATTATTTAGTAGAGCAAGGAGCTTGGAATGTCGTTAATTTTGACGGTGGGGGATCGGCTACTATGGTTGTTTGTGACGAAGTGGTAAATACTCCTACCGATGGAAAAGAGAGGGCTGTGATGGATTCGTTTCAAGGTATTTCGTTAGCTCCGGTTGACAGTACGTTTTCTTTCGTTTCTTTTTCTAAACCTTCTGTGCAGGCTATACCTTTGTCGGTGGTTCCTTTGAGGGTATTGGCTCATAACCGTTATGGCGAGATTATCGACGATGATTTTAAAGATGTTACTTATTCGTGCGAACCGGAGGAATTGGGATATGTGAATAGTCGTGGCGAGTTTTGTGCGGGAGCTGTTTCTATGTTAGGAACGATTACGGCTCGGAAAGGTGACTCTGCATGTAAAATACGGGTCGTTATGGGTAATGCCGGCAAGTCGGTTAAATTATGTGCCGATAGTCTTTGTATCGACGATATTAGAGAATATCCGATAGAGATCGAGACCGAATCGGACGGAAAGAGATATATGGTAAATCCTGCTATTTTTGACTGGCAATCTGTGGGAGCGGATTGCTGTGATGTAGTGGAAGGTGTCGTGAGAGGTGTCACGAACGGGCGAACTGTGTTGCAAGGGAAATATGGAGATGTGGAAATTCAGTTACCGGTTATTGTTGAAATTGGAGTGGGAGAGAATGTGCATGAACATTTTTCTGATGGAGCTTCTTTTTCTGTAACCGGTAGTTCTGCTATAACCGACATTCGTTTCGATTCGTCTGTCCTTCCTGTGGGTTGGAGTGACGGTACTACTCTGTTGTTCGATTTATCCACCGGGCGTGCTCCTAATATTATGTTGGATAAGCCGATACGTTTCTTCGGGTTACCCGATTCGATTTCGATACAGGTGAAAAATTGGGGCGCTTTAATCAATAATATTTCCTATGAATTTTCTTGTTCTACTGGTTCTTGGAGCTATATCGTTAATCCAGATGCCGATAGTGATTCTGTCTATACAGTGTCTTTTGCCGATTTAGATGTAACGGCTTTCCCGGTGGTGTTGAATGATATGAAGATATATTTGTCGACACAGATAAAGGGACCGAATCAGAAAATTTCATTTAGGGATTTGAAGGCTTATTACCCTCATGAAGCACCCGATGGGATAAAAGAGGTAAAATGCGGATCTGATTTTTCGATAAGTAAGATTGATCCGGGAGTAATAAGGATACAAGGTATATCGGAAGGAGAAGATATTGTTATTACTTTGTCGGATATGAACGGGAGACTGCTGGAAACTTTCTGCGATAAGGCTGTGGATTGTGTTGTTTGTGACATAGAGTTACCGTTCGTATTACCTCCGGGTGTATATTTGGTGGGAATACAGACGAAAAGCGGTCGTGTAGTGGAAAAACTTGCATGGTAATGAGAAGCGAACCCCGAATTTTTCGGGGTTCTTTATTTAGGATTCTTTTGAGAGAAGGCTATCTGTATTTTTTAAGAGAGTTTTGATCATTCGGAGAAATACAGAACTTTTTTCATAAATTAAGAATACCGTATTTTTTCTTTGTTTTATTTTTATTAGTATCTTTATTCGCTTTTATAAACATGATTGTCTATGAATAAAATTTTTATCTCATTGTGCGCCGGTATTTTATTGGGTGTATCTCCGCTTTTTGCCGTACCGGCCAAGCCTGTCCTTGTTAGGGTCGCTCAACCGGACGGGACCGTTGTAACCGTTAAAACCGTAGGTGATGAATTTTATCATTACAAGTCTACTTCCGATGGCATTCCGGTAGTACGTGGCGAAGATGGTTTCTATCGCTATGCCGAGTTGTCTGCAACGGGGCTGGTTGTTGCGGGCAATGTGATAGCCCGAGATTCGTCGATGAGGACGGTTGGGATCGATATATGGCATCAGCCGGGCTGATGATCGTGAAAGTCGATTACGATCAGTCCGTTTGGGATTATAATACGGTTAACAACGAATCGAGCCGCCAGCGCATGACCATTATGCCGGCCGACAATAAATATAGCGAGTATAATGAAGATGGTGACTTATATCCCTATAATGGTAATACCTCTTTTACCGATGACAGTCGCCCGGCTGCAAAGACAAATACCGGATTGAAGTTGGGAAAACCTGTAACCAACATCGCACAAGATAATGGTGTGATTACGTTCGACTTTATGGGAGGAACCCCGGCAGTGGTTGCTCCCGTGGCCGATGTCGCTACTCATGTGACAACAACCGGATTTACCGCAAACTGGTCGTCGGTAGAGAATGCTGTCAGCTATACGTTGCAGGTCGATAGAAAACAACCGTCGGCCGGTGGCGAAATTTTACTGTCGGAAGATTTCTCGAATTGCACGGCTGACGAGACTACAAATATCGCGGGAACGACTACATTCGGAAATGCGAAGGACGGTTATTTCCAAACTTCGGGTTGGAGTGGTAAGTATTTGTTCCCGAACATAGGAAAGATGAAACTAGGTAATTCGGATAATGGGGGAGCTGTATGTACTCCGGCTATTGATTTATCTTCTTGCGACGGAGTATTTACTGTCCAGTTCGATGCCTCTATGTTCGATGGAAGCAAAGAGAAAAGTGTTGTGATAAAGGTATATGTCGAAGGAGATGAGTCGAATGCTCAATCGACCGAAATTCTTTCGACCAGTAAGATGAATACTTACACAATGACTTTTACAGGTGGTACAGCCGATAGTAAAATCGTGCTGATGTCGACAGCGAGCAGTGGAAAAAAGAGGGCTTATCTCGATAATATCGTTGTATATAGCGGTGAAGTTTTACCTGAGATGGCTTCTAAACAAGCTGTTAGCGATGTTTGGCCTCTGATTGTGACGGGAATTACGGATACATCGTATCAGCTCGTTGATTTGGAGCCGGGGTATGTGTATTCTTATAAAGTAAAAGCTGTGACCGCAGAGGGGGAAGAAAGTGACTATTCCAATGTGGTGAAGGTGGATTTATTTACCGGTATTTGCGATTTGCCGGAGTCGCACAATCGAGTGTATACCGATAACGGTTATATTGTGGTCGAGTGTGAAACGTCACAGCCGGTCGAGGTCGTTAATTTGACAGGTCAGATTGTCGTATCGGCATCTGTGAATGGGCGTTCTTTGTTATCGGTTCCGGTTAAGGGTGTATATGTCGTGCGCTGTGGTACATCGGTAACTCGTGTGGTTGTGAAATGATGGTATGATACTATAAAGAAAAGACCGAAGCGAATGTAAATGGGCTTCAGTCTTTTTTTTATAGTATATGTATAAAAGTTTTTGAGAACTCAAATTTTTACTTTTCGATCGTTCAGCCGACTTTCTTCGGCTTTGAATCCCATGATATGGCTTTCGACTGAAACACTTATGGGGCTAGACAGATAGTCGCGGTTATCGTTCCCGACAGCGTTTATAAAATCGCGAACCAAACATAGGTCTCCGCCGCCGTGCCCGTGTCCGACGTAACTTTTCACTTCTTCTACTTTGGCATCCCATATGCGCTGTTTCCCACTGCGGAAATCGGTTACGGTAAATGTTGTCATATCACCTACGATTTCTCCTTTCGTACCCATTATTTGAGTCCTTCTTCCTCCTTTGGCCATGAATGCCTCCATAGAGAAATTGGCTGTAACACCATTTTCAAATTCCATGCTGGTCACGTAGTGGTCGCATTGGTCATTGTCCATTTGGAACACGCAGCGTCCGTAGTCGGTAGTCCGTATCACTTTACGTATTGCCTCGTTTTGAAGGCTGCGTTCTTTGGGCAGGTCGAATGCATATATATGTTTTCGTTTTTTCAAATAAATGTCTAATGCAGAATAGGGGCATTCATTTTCATGCGGACAATCTAAACAACGTTCGGTAGCACCTTGCGGCATATTCTTCCGCTTGAAATAGGTTAAAGAGCCGTAGGCCGAAATGGATTTGCATGGAGAGCCGACCAGCCATCTGATAATGTCGAGGTCGTGGCAGGATTTTGCCAAAATAATGGGGGTGGTTTCCTTTGAATTATGCCAGTTGCCTCTTACATAAGAGTGCGCCATGTGTGCGTATTGTATGGGTTCGAGATGTTGTATACTAATCAGTTGCCCTATGTCACCCGAATCGATGATTTGTTTGAGAGCGATGAAATAGGGTGCGTATCGTAATACATGGCAGACTCCTACAATGGCATTTTTTTTGATCGCTAAATCTCGAATGTCCGTACATTCTTTTTCAGTAGGTGCTATGGGTTTTTCGAGTAAGATGTGATATCCCATCGAAAGCGCTTTCATACAAGGATCATAATGTAGATTGTCGGGTAGACTAATGATAACGGCATCTGCGAATTTTGTTTTATTCAAGGCTTCTTTCCAATCGGTAAATCTGTTTTCTTCCGGGACATCGTGGTCTTCGGCCATAGATTTTAGCCGAAATTGATTTTTATCGGCGACTCCTACTATTTTCATGCAATCGGGGTACTTTTTCGCATATCCGGCGTAAACGCTTCCTCTGTTACCCGCACCAAGGACAAGAAATGTTACCGGCCGATTTACATTGGCTTTCAGGTCTTTTATGTCGGTGGCGATTCGAGATACATTGTTTGTCTGTTTTCCGTTGGCTAAAATAGAAGGCGCAAAAGCTGCACCGACAGCGGTAAGCCCCATTACTTTTAAAAATTCCGAGCGTTTCATGATTTAGATTTGATTTTCAAAATTTCTACAAATATATAAAAGAGAAAAATACGAAACAATTTATATGTTTAATATTTTCGATTTATATATATATTGCTTCGATTTGTTTCTTATGAGATTGTAATGGCGTTTTTCTTGATCTTGTTTGTGTGAGAGAAGTTGAATGATTACATTTGTTTGTTCAATATTGGCATGTATGGGGAGCGATGAGTTGAAGGTATTTTTGACGGCTTTGTCGGGTAGGGATATGAAAATTCGGATTGCAGAATTTTTACAGCAGGAGGATTGTATCGCCGAAGCAATGGATATAGCTGTGGGGGAATCTGGTTCAGAGGCGTTTCGTGCAGCATGGGGTATCTCTGCAATATACGAAACGAACCGCCTTTGGTTTTTACGATATAAAGACAAGTTCGTTTCGGATTTTTGTCGTGTTAACCACCACGGGGTAAGAAGAGAATATGGCCGTATAATGTTGAGTATGTTGAAACATAAGGAGTATATTCCAGATAGGCATTCTGCTGAAAATTTGGCCGAAATAGTCTGCTCGTGGAGTATTGACCCAAAGATAACGATATCGGAAAAAGTGTGGACTTTTTCGATATTGAAATTTTTATCCCGGTGGGTAGAATGGGGTGAAGATATGTTACAGCAATTGGAGGATCTATGTGAAACTGATATGTCGCCGGGAATGAGGGCCTTAATGCGTCGATTGCGCAAATAGTTTAAAATAGCTTAAATGTTTTTTATTCATCTCGTGAACACTTTGCCTAGTATTACATTTGTATAATAGAACCTAAGGCATAAAGGAGATTTATATGAAGAAGTTATGGGGTTGTATATTGGTATTTGCTGTGTTGCTGACGGGATGCCGATCGGCTTCGGTACTCTCGTTCGATGTGTGGCGACCGGCAAAAGTTACTTTTCCGGCGGATATCGTGCGGGTAACTGTCGTTAATAATTCGGCAGAGCCTAACGAAAAAGAGGGGAATAAATATAAGGATATTTCGGGTAAGGAATATACGTTGGTCGTGCCGCATGACAGCACGACTTATCGTTTGGCGGAATATATAGCATTAGAACTTTCTGATGCACATTATTTCCCTGAGATTACAATTTTTTATGACGACTCTATAACCTTGCCTAAAAGTTTGTATCCTCTTTTGTCGGAAAATCAACTTTCGATTGTAAGGGGAGGGGCCGATAATACAGCGGTCGTGTCTCTCGATAAAACCGATATGGTAGTAAATATGGAGGATCACACTTTGTTAGGTTCTTCCGGAGAGACTGTCTTTGTTACAGACTTATCGGTAGCCACGACTTTGAATTTACGTGTATATTGGCCGAACAAGATAGAACCTTCTTCCGAAATGGTTACGGATACGTTATATTGGCAATCTTTCGGGTATACGCCAGATGATGCTCATAGTTCATTGCCTCTGACCGCTGAGTTTATTCAAGAGGCGATGAGGCAGATTTCTGCACGGGTAAGAGAATTGTTTATTCCTCATGTAGACAATGTCAATCGTTATATTTATACATCTACCAATCCGGCAATGGATGATGCTTATGATTTTTGGCAGCAGAAAAAATACAAAGAGGCTTCTTATTTGTGGGAATATGTTTATGAAGAACAGAAAAATGAAACTGCCCGAGCTATGGCAGCAGCCAATTTGGCTGTGTATAATGAGCTGTTCGATAATTATAAAGTCGCTATTGAATGGGTAGATAAATCACTTTCCTTATTTGAAAAGAGGGTGGATAGTAACGCTTCTGATATAACTGCTTTACGGGATTATCGTCGGCAATTGATGGAACGGAAGTCTGATAATTCTTTGTTGCAGAAACAGATGTAGAGACAAAGATTGGGAAGCCCTCTATTTTTTTGCATCTTCATCACCAAATAAAGGTGATGTATTTGAGAGTGAAGTTTTTGTTTGTATTAACCCCCTCGCCCTGCGGGCACTCCCCCTATATTTTGCTGCGCAAAACACAGGGGGAGAGTGTGAGATGTATATCCCTTTCGCCTCTGCTCCGATGTTATTCAAAATGCCCCGCCATGTTACGGGGTACGGTAGGAGGGAGAGGGTTAAAAAGCACTAATATTTTAAACTTCTCCATTGCTGTGCCCCGTAGCATTACGGGGTGTGGCGTTAGCAATAGGGGAGGTGTCACGAAGTGACGGAGGGGTTGAAAACGCCATCGTATCAGTGTTTATACTGGATATATCCCTTTCTTCCCATAGCATTACGGAGAACTGTGTCAGCCATATAGGGAAATATACACGAACAATCTCCGTTAATGATCGACTGAACCCCCAATAGGTCCATGCTAACTTGTAATAAAAAACGTCCAAATAAAATTTGGACGTTTTTTATAAATATTTATGGGCATGTTAGCCTTGTATGGCAGCTATACCCGGTAAAGTTTTGCCTTCGATGGCTTCGAGTAGAGCTCCACCTCCGGTCGATACATATGAAACTTTATCGGCCAATCCGAATTTATTTACGCAAGCCACAGAGTCGCCCCCGCCTACGAGAGAGAATGCTCCGTTTTTAGTTGCTTCTACAATGGCCTCTGCAACAGCACGGGAACCTGATGTAAAGTTATCGAATTCGAATACTCCTGTCGGACCGTTCCACAGAATAGTTTTCGATTTCTTGATTACGTCGGTGAACAGAGCTTCGGATTTAGGACCGATGTCCATACCTTCCCAACCATCGGGTATTTTATCGACATCACAGAAGTCGGTATTGGCATCGTTCGAGAAATCGTCGGCGATCTTGGCATCGACTGCTAAAACCAAATTTACATGGTTGGCTTTGGCCTTGTTGATGAGTTCGAGAGCTAAATCGAGTTTGTCGTCTTCACAGATGGAGTTACCGATTTTACCGCCCAATGCTTTGGTAAAAGTATAGGTCATACCACCGGCGATAATCAAGTTATCTACTTTGGTCAATAGATTTTCGATAATATCGATTTTCGAAGAAACTTTCGAACCACCCATAATAGCAGTGAAAGGACGAACCATCTCTTTCATTACTTTATCGACGGCGGCAACTTCTTTACCCATGAGGTATCCGAACATTTTGTTTTCGGGAGAGAAGTATTCTGCCATCAAGGCCGTAGAGGCATGAGCACGATGTGCCGTACCGAAGGCATCGTTTACATAAACATCTGCCAAGTCGGCGAGTTCTTTCGTAAATTCTTTTTGGCTGGCTTTGATCGCTTTTTTAGCAGCAGCTTTTTCTTCGTCGCTGGCATCTTCGGCCAATCCTCTGGGCTTTCCTTCCTCTTCGGCATGGAAACGCAAGTTTTCGAGAAGAAGAACTTCTCCGGGTTTTAATGCGGCTACGGCTGCTTTTACTTTATCGCCAACACATTCATCTACGAATTTTACTTCGGTTCCGAGCAATTCGCTCAAATGTGCAACGATATGACGCAAAGAGAATTTGTCTTCTGGACCTTTTTTGGGGCGTCCCAAGTGAGAACCGATGATGAGGCTACCGCCATCGGCCAATATTTTTTTCAGTGTAGGTAATGCTTTTACCATACGGGTGTCGTCGGTGATATTAAAGTTCTCGTCGAGAGGAACGTTAAAATCTACGCGAACAAATGCTTTCTTACCAGCAAAATTGTAATTGTCAAGTGTTTGCATATCGTTTAATATTTAGTATGTAACTCTTTTACTCTTTGGCAAATTTAGATAAAAATCGATTATCTTTTTACTATTAAATGCTATTTTCTCTAAAAATCAAAGTAGTCCCTTTGCGTGCAATAGATGTTCCATTTCATATTGTACTTTTAGAGCTTCTTCCCGGGCAGCTTCTGCGAATTTCTCGTCTGTGGCAGCATAGATGATCTTTCGGGAAGAGTTGACGAGTAAACCGCATTCGCGGTTCATGCCGTATCGAGCCACTTCTTCGAGGCTTCCACCTTGCGCTCCTACACCCGGAACTAAAAGGAAATTATGCGGAGCTATACGGCGTACGTCCTCGAACAGTTTTCCTTGTGTCGCTCCGACGACAAACATCAACTGTTCGTCAGAGGCCCAATTTTGAGCCGTGCGTATTACTTTTTCAAATAGCCGTTCGCCGTAAGAATCTGCTGTCAATTGGAAGTCATAAGATCCTTTATTCGAAGTAAGTCCGAGCAGAATGACCCACTTGTCGGGATAGCCGAGAAAGGGTTTCACGCTGTCTTCTCCCATGTAGGGGGCTACGGTCACGGCATCTAAATCGAGGTGGCAGAAGAAGCTACGAGCATATAGCTCCGATGTGTTTCCTATGTCGCCACGTTTGGCATCGGCGATGATGAATTGGTCGGGGTAATTTTCCCGAATATAATTTACAGTCTTTTCAAAGGCGGCCCATCCTTGCATTCCTAAGCTCTCGTAAAAAGCCAGATTGGGCTTATAGGCCACACAGAGATCGGCCGTAGCATCGATAATAGCTTTGTTAAAAGCGAAAATGGGGTCTTCTTTTTGTTTCAAGTGAGACGGTATCTTTTCCATATCGGTATCCAGACCAATGCAAAGGAAAGATTTTTTCCGTTTGATATTTTCAAATAATTGTTTCTTGTTCATGATATATGTGGATTATAGTTCGCTCTCTTTTAATCGTTCTGCATTCTCTGCCACGATTAAATGGTCTATACAATCTTGTATGTCTCCATTCATGAAGGCAGGTAAATTATAGATCGTATAATTGATACGATGGTCGGTGATACGTCCCTGAGGATAATTGTAGGTGCGGATTTTGGCCGACCGGTCTCCGGTAGATACCATTGTTTTACGCCTGCTGGCGATGTCGTCTATGTATTTCTGGTGTTCTTTGTCGTAGATGAACGAGCGTAGACGAGAGAGTGCCCGTTCTTTGTTTTTAGGTTGGTCGCGGGTTTCGGTACATTCGATAAGAATTTCTTCGGAGACACCGGTGTTGGGATTCTTCCAAATATATCTTAACCGTACACCCGATTCTACTTTATTGACGTTTTGGCCTCCGGCTCCGCTCGACCGGAAAGTATCCCATTTTATTTCTCCTTCGTTTATCTCGACATCGAATTCTTCGGCTTCGGGCAATACGGCCACTGTTGCCGCAGAGGTGTGCACGCGGCCTTGTGTCTCGGTGGCAGGGACTCTTTGTACTCGGTGTACTCCCGATTCATATTTGAGTGTGCCGTATACATTATCGCCCGATACTGTGAAAATGATTTCTTTGTATCCGCCGGACGCTCCCTCGCTGTAACTGCTGACTTCGGCTTTCCAACCTTTGGTTTCGCAATATTTGGCATACATGCGGAATAAGTCTCCCGCGAAAATGGCTGCTTCGTCTCCACCTGTTCCTCCCCGTATTTCTACGATGGCATTTTTGCTATCTTCGGGGTCGGCAGGAACCAACAGTAATTTTATTTCTTCTTCGAGTTGCGGCAATTGTGACGTGCAAGAATCGAGTTCCTCCTTTGCCATATCCCTCATTTCGGGATCGTTTTCGGTTTCGAGTAATCGGCGAGATTCTTCTATTCCGTTAAGTATTTGTTTGTATCGTTTGGCTGCCTCCGATATTTTTTCGAGGTCGCGATATTCTTTGGTGAGTTTTACAAACCTTTTCATATCGCCGATAACGGCAGGGTCGGTAATCAAAGTTCCTATTTCTTCGAATCGGATAAGTAGTCCTTCCAACTTTTCCAATAGTGTAGTCTGTTCGCTCATTCGGCCTATTTTTGCTTTTGGGCAAAGATAAGAAATTTCGCCCGATTTATTTTAACAGAAGGATTGAAAAAGATGGCTCGGCATAGAACGATAGTTTTGAAACCAAGTCTGTGCCGAGCCACCCCACATACAGAGTAGTAGTTTAGGTATTAAACATACTTATCTATATAATGTTTGATGTTTATCCTTGCTTAACGTGGTTTAACTATAAAAATAGCCGAGTATCTTTCTCGGCTATTTTTATAGACTAAAACCAACGGACGTAGGCCAAATCTTGACGATGTGGCAGGTCTGGATTTTTGGGATACATTCGGAATGAATAGCGGAAGACCCCTGAATCGTTAAGTTGGTATTGTATTTTATAAGTTACTTTCGTTCCATCGGTTTGAACCGGTTCCATTTCGAGTGTCTTGTATGGCTCGGTGTTACCTTCTTCTACATTGGCTATGACTAGTTCTACACCCAAACAGTTGCCCAGTCCTTTATTATCCAAAACGACAGACATTTCGTATTCTTCACCTACGTGCGGATTATAAAGCAATCCGTCGGGTATGGATACGGAACAGATCTCGATATCGTTCCATTTGGATACAAATTCTTCTTTCCAAGCTGCGATTTCTTTGGCTTTGGCGAATTGGTCGGCTTTTAGTAATCGGGTACGTTTGCCTTCTTTCAGATAGAACCGGTCGATATAATCGTGCAGCATGCGTTCCATCGTGAACTCCGGTGCAATCTTCGCAATGGAATTCTTGATGTATTGTATCCATTCCGGGGAATATCCTTTGCTGTTTTTTGCGAAATAGAGGGGTACTATTTGATTTTCGAGCATGGAATAGATTGTCGCCGCATCGAGTTGATCTTGTTGGTTTTGGTCTTGGAAAGTTCTTTTATCGGTAAGTGCCCAGCCGGCTCCTTCTTTGTATCCTTCGTACCACCAGCCGTCTAATACGGAGAAGTTGAGTACTCCGTTCATTTCGGCTTTCTCGCCCGATGTACCGGAGGCTTCCAATGGACGGGTAGGGGTATTTAACCAAATATCGACACCGGAGATAAGTCGTTTGGCGACTTTCATGTCGTAATTTTCGAGGAAAATAATTTTACCGAGGAATTCGGGCATACGGGAAATTTCCACAATTCTTTTTATCAAACCCTGTCCGGCTCCGTCGGCGGGGTGAGCTTTCCCCGAGAAGATAAATTGTACCGGATAATTGGGGTTGTTGACTATTTTTGAGAGTCGTTCAAGGTCTGTGAATAACAGGTGTGCTCTTTTATAAGTGGCGAAACGACGGGCAAAACCGATCAGTAAAGCATTCGGATTGATTTTTTCGAGAACCGAAACAATACGGGAAGGGTCTCCTTGATTCTTCAACCAAGTTTCACGAAAATCGTCTTTGACGAATTTAACGAATTTATTTTTTAAAGTTTGTCTGATGTTCCAGATGATTTCGTCGTCCACTTCGTAAATCTTTTCCCACATTTTGGGATCGGATTGATGGGACATGAATTCGGGACCGAAAGTCTTAACATAGAATTCTTTCCATTCCGAAGCAGCCCACGTGGGCATGTGTACACCGTTGGTGACATATCCGACATGTAATTCGTCGGGGCTATATCCTTTCCAAATGGGCTGGAACATTTTCTGTGAAACTTTACCGTGCAACCAGCTTACCCCGTTTACTTCTTGACAAGAATTGCAAGCGAATACACTCATTGAGAATTTTTCGTTTGTATCGGGATTTTCTCGTCCCATATTCATCAGGTCTTTCCACTCTATCCCTAATTTGGCCGGAAATTCTCCCATGTATTTCCCGAAAAGAGATTCATCGAAATAGTCATGACCTGCGGGTACAGGGGTGTGTACGGTATAAAGAGAAGACGACCGTACTACTTCGAGTGCTTCGTTGAATTTTAAGTGGTCGTTTTGTACGTAGTCTACCAATCTCTGTACATTCAGTAATGCCGCATGGCCCTCGTTACAATGGTATAGGTCGGTTTTGATTCCCAATTTATTCAACATTAAGATACCGCCGATTCCTAACAAATATTCTTGTTTCATGCGGTTTTCCCAATCGCCGCCGTAGAGCTGGTAAGTAATAGGACGATCCCATTCGCTATTCGTATCGAGGTTGGTGTCGAGCAGGTATAATTTGATTCGACCGACATTTACTCTCCAAATGTGGGCATAGACGATTCGTCCCGGGTAAGGAACTTCGAGAACCATCGGTTTGCCGTCTTGTTCGGTTAATTGCTCGATGGGTAGTTGATTGAAATTCTGGGCTTCATAGTTGGCGATTTGCTGCCCGTCCATTGACAGAGTTTGAGTGAAATATCCGTATCGGTATAGGAATCCTACGGCTGTCATATCGATATTACTGTCACTTGCTTCTTTTAAGTAGTCTCCTGCTAAGATACCTAACCCTCCCGAATAGATTTTCAAAACATGGCTCAATCCATACTCCATACTGAAATAAGAAATGGAAGGAACGTCTTTGCGTTTTTCTACTTGTAGATATTTCTCGAACTTGTCATACACATCTTGAATGTTGCGCATGATTTGTTTGTCTTTGGTTATTTCTTCGAGCTTTTCGTAGCCAATGCGTTGTAGGAATAAAACGGGGTTTTCATGAACCGATTTCCATAAATCTTTATCGATCGATTTGAAAAGGTTTATGGCTTCATTATTCCATGACCACCATAGGTTTTTAGCTAATATTTCTAAGCATTTCAAATCTGTCGGGACTTGTGATTTAACAGTTATATCCCGCCAATTAGGAGTGTTTGTATTGCTTACTTGTACTTTCATAATTGAAATATATTATAAGTTTATTATTTTCGTAATGCTGCTTTTTTCAGAGCCAAGTGGAATGCTTGTGCATAATATTCTATAAAATGTTTCCATTCGGCTTCGAGTGAAACGTTCGTGGCCGCTTGTCCTATTTTTGCTCGTTGAGCTTTCCCGCAGTGGCTGAGGGCGAGGATAGAGTCGGCTAAATCTTCCGATACTTCTACAAAATTCAAATCTTCCCGATGCAAAACTTTTACACCCGATTTCTCTAAACCCTGTTCCTTTCGGCTGTTTATCCATTGCCCAAATCCCGATAAATCGGTAGTGATCGTGGGTATTCCGAACGCAATGCTTTCCAAAGGTGTATATCCCCACGGTTCGTAATATGATGGAAAAGCCGTAGCATCCAATCCTATTAACAAATCGTAGTACGAAAGGTTGGCAATTCCGTCTTTTCCGGTGAGGTAGGAAGGGAGGAAAATAACTTTCAATCGGCTTCCAGCTTCGTTATCTAAATTTAAATAATGTATCTGATTAACCACACTGTCTTGATCGTAATTGTGAAGCGTGTGGGTGATGAAGGGGGTGGGAAGGGGCGTTGCCTCATAGGTAGCGGATTGAAGCCTGTTTTGTAAGTCAATTCTCGGACCTTCCACCCAAGCCGGGACTAAAATAAACGCTACTATTTCTCTTTCTAAATCAGGACTTTTTGAGACTCTTTTAACCGCATCGATAAAGAGGTCTATCCCTTTGTTTTTATATTCGTAACGTCCCGATGTGGCGATCAAGAAAGCATTTTTTTGCGGTCGCTCCCCTGTCAATGCTTCGACAATATCACATAACCGTTTACGGGATAGGTTACGTTTTGTTGAGTATGATTCTTCCGCTGGAACAAAATCCCTCTCAAATCCATTCGGGGTGACGATGTCGGGTGTTCGTTCTAGTAATTGAGAACATTCTTTTGCCGTAATGTCGCTTACTGTTGTGAAACAATCTGCTTCGTGGGCTGCACTTTTTTCTAAGGAATGTTTCGATACCATGTTCAACTCTTCGGCCATCTGATCTCCGTTGTAACCGGCTAAATAGTCATATAGAGGTTTTCCGTTTCCTGCAATAGAACGACCGATAGATGTCGCATGAGTTGTGAAAAGCGTGGCGATTTGCGGTAAAGTGTACTTTACGTGAAGTAGTCCCATACCTGTGGTCCATTCGTCGAAATGGGCGACGACCTTAAATTTTTCACCCTGTATGAACTTGTAAAAACTTTCGATAACCACAGCCGACGCATAGGAGAATATACACGATTCGTCATAGTCTCCGTAAGCTGGTAAAGAGTTTACCCCATACCGGTTCCACATTTCACCATATAAATCGTTTTTATAAGGATATAATGATTTGAAATCGACTAATATGACGATAGGTCTGCCCGGTATATCCCACCGACCTATCTTTACTTTCATGTTTTGGGGTAAAGAGGCTTGTTTATGCCAGTCTTTCAGAAGAGTTTTGGATCTGATAAAATAGGGACACGGTTTATCTCCCCAGATATCCGGTCCTATGAAAATAATTCTATCTTTATATAGTTTTTGGAGCGTTCTTGCTTTTGTGGAAAGAACGGTATATATGCCGCCCACTTTATTGCAAACCTCCCAACTTACTTCAAATATATAATCAGGTATAAGTTGCTTTTCCATGATTACTATAATAATATTATACTATTGTTTTGCAATAGAGCGAACAAAGTTACAACAAATATTTTGTAACTCAGTGATAAAAAATGTTTTTTAGAATCGGGCGATTTGTCATATTTAGTGAATTGAGATTGTATATTTCTTAGGTAAAAAAGGGAATCTTTTTGGGAAACTTCGAGAAATAGGATTATATTTGTCTGACAAACTTAAAAAGAAAAAAGTTATGGCTAATAAAAGAACTTTGAAGAAAGAGATTAATTACGTTGCCGGAGAATTGTTATCGGAATGTCTGTGTAATAAATATCTTATACCGGGTACTGATGCCGAAAAGGTAGATGCATTGATGGGGAAGATTATCGGTATCCAAGATGATTTTTTATGTCGAGTAGGGGCTAATGGAGATAAAGATCCCAAGAAAGTAAAAGTTTATTACCGAAAGCTCCGTGCCGACTTCGATAAAGCAATAGATGAGATTTTTGAAGATTTGGCGGCTCTAAATGCTTGATAAATAATATGAAGAGAGCAATCAGCTCTTTTATATTAAGACTTTTCGGGTGGACGGTGGAGGTTGATGTCCCCGATTATCCGAAGTGTGTTATCTGTGTGGCTCCCCATACCAGTAATTGGGACTTTTTCATAGGGAAATTGGCTTATCTTTCTATCGGTCGTTACGCTGGATTTATGATGAAAAAAGAGTGGTTTTTCCCTCCTTTGGGAAGTCTCTTGAAGTCGATGGGCGGGGTTCCTGTAAGTAGGGATAGGCATACCGATATGGTGTCGCAACTTGTTGAGATTTTCAAATCTCGAAAGCGTTTTTCCATAGCGATAACCCCGGAGGCTACCCGCAAGGCGAATGCCGATTGGAAGAAAGGCTTTTATTATATAGCGAGAGATGCCGAGGTTCCTATTGTATTGGCCTATATCGATTATAAGGATAAGGAGGTGGGCATAAAGAAAGTTTTTATGCCGACGGGAGATGTGGAAAAAGACATGCGCATGATAAAGTCTTATTATAAAAGTTTTCATGCACGACGACCCGAAAATTTTGTTACCGGATTGTAGTATTCATATAAGGGGCAGAATTCGTTTATTCTGCCCCTTTTTTAGTTTCAGTAGTATGGGTGATGTTTTGAGAGTTTCGTTGATACAGACCAATATTGTTTGGGAGGATAAAAGAGCTAATTTAGACAAGTATGCCGTAATCCTTTCCCATATAACGGGAGACTGCGATTTGGTGGTTTTTCCCGAAATGTTTACGACCGGTTTTTCCATGCGTGCGGAAGATTTGGCAGAGTGTATCGATGGAGAAACTATTACCGAGGTAAAGAAGTGGTCTCGAAATTATAATGTGGCGATAGCCGGTAGTTTTATAGCTCGGGCTGGTAATGTTTGTTTTAATAGGGGATTTTTTATCGAGCCCGATGGATCGGAACACTATTATGATAAGAGACATTTATTCCGAATGGGAGAAGAAGGTCGTCATTTTGTCTCAGGGTCGGAAAAGCTCGTAGTAAATTATAGGGGCTGGAATATTTGTTTGCTCGTTTGTTATGATTTGCGTTTTCCCGTTTGGTGCAGAAATGTAGGGAATGAATATGATTTGCTTTTATTTGTGGCGAATTGGCCTCAATCCCGTTCGTATGCTTGGAGAAATTTGTTAATAGCCCGGGCTATCGAAAATGCGGCTTATGTTTGTGGCGTGAACAGAATAGGACAAGACGCAACATCGATGGTTTATAGAGGAGATACGATGGCGATAGGGGTTAAAGGCGATGTTGTCGCAGAATCTGAACCGTTTGTGCCACAAGTCGTAAATGCGGAATTGGATTTATCTAAATTAAAGTCTTTTCGGGAAAAGTTCCCGGTTTGGAAAGATGCCGATGAATTTGTGTTGAAAAAATAACGAATTATTTTTTAATACAAAAAAGAAAGGCAGAGACTCTCCCGAGCCACTGCCAGAATTATCGTGTGTAATTTATGAAAGCTGAATAGAGGTTTTACTCCTTTTTATGTCGTTGTTTGCACTTCCAGATAGTACCTTTGTTTTCTGCATTTTCAAAAAACTTTTTTACGGCTTCTCGTTTGGGTGGAGGCATCAGCCCTCCGAATTTTAAACAAACGTTACCTTCTTGGTCGTAAACGACGGTCGTGTTTTTGTCGAACGCTCCGGGAGTAGTCGCAAAAACGGCATAGTAGTTTTTCCCTTCCTTTTCATAAAGAGTTATTTGGCATTCTCTTTTCTCGAATTCTTTTTTACGTTCTTTCAGCCACGATATTTCATCAACCGGATTGTTGTGCTTTGGGGTTCTTTCCACAATATATTTATTACCGGTACAGGAAAATAGCAATAGCCCACAAAAGACAAGAATGAGGTGTCGAGAGTTTTTCATAATGGTTTTTATGCCTTATAACGTATCCACTTTATCATTTCTTTGTAGCTGGGCTTTTTGCCATACATGAGTATTCCCACCCGGTATATTCTTCCGGCTACCCACGCCAGTCCAATGGCAGAACCGTAGAGAATAATCATCGATACTATCAGCTCCCATGTAGATACCCCGAAGGGGATTCTTACCATCATGACGATGGGGGAGGTAAACGGTATCATCGAACACCACATGGCTAACGGTCCGTCGGGATTCTCAGCACTGAATATGCCTGCATATAGGGCGAAGATGATAATAAAGGTAATGGGAACCATAAATTGTTGCGTATCCGACTCATTATCGACTGCCGATCCTATGGCTGCGAATAAGGAAGCATACAGAATATAACCTCCGATAAAGAATAATACGAAACATATGAGCAACTGGGTGAGATTGATACTTCCCAGCATGTTTTGGATTTCTTGCATGGCTCCCATTTTTCCTGTGAGTTGAGCTGCATCTACACCGTTCATGCTCCCTGCGACGGCGGTCATGTTTTCGATATTGGCCGTATCCATACCACCGCTAAAAGAGAAAATCGCTCCCGCAGACAAAAATATCCCGATGATAAAAAGAATCCAAATGCCCAGTTGGGTGAGGCCTACCAGTCCGATACTGGTGATTTTGCCGATCATCAGCTCGAAAGGTTTTACCGATGAAACCATTACTTCCACAATTCGGTTGGTTTTTTCCTGCATGACACTCGACATGACTTGGCCTCCGTAGAGCATGAGAAACATATATATAATCAATGTCATGGCCATACCGATAACCATGACCATTTCTGATGAGGTTTGTGTTTCGGCGCCGTCTTCTTCCAAGCGTATAGTGTCGACATGTAGGTTTATGTCGGAATCGTCTATGATTTGTTTGATATTAGGAATATTATATGACAATAATTTTTCGTTTTTCAAAAACTCTTCCATTTGCGACGTGATCATCGACTCGCAGCTGTTCGTTATTTGTTTTTGAGAGTAGATGGTCATACCTTTGGGATTGTTCAATAGATTATCTTTGATGATGACATAAGCATAGGGTTGGGATTCTTCGGCACGCATTTCCGCCGGGTTGAGTATTCCCTGCGTATAGGTGAACTGGTATTCTTCGGAGTTTTCGTAAATATTCTTGTAAAGACCGGTTTGGTCTATAATGGCTATTTGTCTGACTTCATCGCTCGATAGTTGTGCGAGCCAAATAGGTGCGAATATCAAGGCGACCATGACAATCGGTGAGAGTATCGTCATTAAGATGAACGATTTTTTTTGGACGCGAGTCAGATATTCGCGTTCTATAATAAGAGATATTTTACTCATAATATACAGATTTACTTGATGTTTGTATTTTCTTTGAGAGCCGATTCTCCCACGGTTTCAATAAAAATTTCGTTCATGGTGGGCAGAATCTCTTCAAATCCCGATAACTGGCATTGTTGCGTGAGCAGGGAGATGAGTTCGTTGTTGCTCATTTGGGCATTTCGTTTACGCAGTGTATATGTAAAAATGGCGTGTCGTTCTTTTGTCTCCAATATTTCATATAGATCGTTGCTTTGCAGATTCCCTTGTTGTACTTCGATTTTGAAGAGATGTTTTTTGTGCTGTTCGCGAATATTGTTTATTTCGCCTTGTAAGACGACATGCGAGCGATTGATGAGGCTGATCTCGTCGCAGAGCTCTTCGACAGATCCCATATTGTGGGTAGAGAATATGATCGTGGCTCCTTTGTCTCTCATTTCGAGAATTTCTTGTTTCAACAGATTGGCATTGACGGGGTCGAAACCACTGAACGGCTCGTCAAAAATCAGCAGTTTGGGGTTATGCATAACGGTAGTGATAAATTGTATCTTCTGTTGCATACCTTTTGAGAGTTCTTCTATTTTTTTCTTTTCCCAACCTTTTATGTCGAATTTGTTCAGCCAATATTTCATGCCTTCTTTGGCATCGTTTTTCGATAATCCTTTCAATTGAGCCAAGTATAAAATTTGTTCTCCTACCTTCATCTTTTTGTAGAGGCCACGTTCTTCGGGTAGGTAACCGATGTGTTCCACATCTGAGGGGTGTAAAGGACGCCCTTTTATTAAAACTTCGCCTTCGTCGGGTGCTGTAATTTGGTTGATAATGCGGATTAACGTTGTTTTCCCGGCTCCATTGGGGCCTAATAAGCCGTAAATGCCGTTTTCGGGAACATGTACGGTAACATTGTCGAGAGCCCGATGAGAAGCATATTGTTTAACAATGTGGTTGGCTTCGAGGTAATACATAGCTTTAATTTGAATAATAGGTGTGTTATTGACGGAACAAAGGAATATATAAAATTTTAATTATACAATAAAAATGATAAAATTTTATTGTTTCTCGATAAATAAATATTGAATTGTATATATTATTTAGGCGAAATAATGCGATCTCCTATTTGTTTGGCCAAAGTGGTTCTCAATTGATTTAATTCGACATTCTGTTCCATTAGTTCGATTATCTTTTCATTATCTTTATTTTGTGTGGCTTCTTTTATTTTTTTCTGTATTTGTTTGATAGTCTGTTCGAGAATAGCATTTTTTAATTCATAAATAGCTCGCGGAATGAGTTCCCACAGCCTGTCGGATTCGGTCTCTACTTTTTGATATTTGGTGTGTACTTTACTCAATTGGTATTTATCGCTGACTAAATCTACGGCTAATAAACTTATTTGAGTGTCGGGGTAGGTCGTAAAATAACGTTCGAGAAAATTGCTTTCGAAGGTTTGTAACTCTTCTTCCATTTGTCGGGTTATATTTTCTCGCGCTTCGGCTTCTTTTCTTTGTTTGTCGGTAATATCGCCGTTTTCTAAGCGAATTTGTTCGATTATCTCATTTATTTGGTCTTGGGCTTTCGGCAATAGCTCTTGTCGCAAAGAAGAGACTTGCTGCACAACGTGTTCGCGCTGTTGGGAAGCCAGTTCTAGAATATGTTTATAGAGAGGGTTGTTGAATACGATATTATCGATCGCGAGTTCTTCGACAATATACTCCCATACTTTTTGCCAAGTACCTGTGGCCGTTTCGAATAAGTCACGGTAACCATATCGTACGACGTAACGGATTAATTCCCGTTCATATTTGTCTAAGGGTGATCTGTTTCCTCTTTTTGACGATAAAGGGGTAGGGAGGGGGATATTTTTATCTGTTTCCGGTATTTCTGATGGAGCAGGTGTTGCAACCTCTGCGTCGGAGACTTGATTTACAGATATGTTATTTCCAAAAGAGTCCTGAATGACAGACGGTCTTACCGTCTGCGATTGGGGAGATTGGTATCGGTCTCGGGTAGATTGCTGTTCTGCCCGTTGTTGTCGCATTTTGTTCAATTCGAACAAAAGGACATGTTCGTCGATTTGTAATAACCGACTGCATTCTTGCACGTAAACCGATCTTACGATGGTATCGGGTATGAGCGAAATGCTTTGTACGATATTCGAGATGATACCCGCCCGTTTTATAGGGTCTTCTCCGGCATCTTCCAATAACAATTGGGTTTTGAATCGGATAAAGTCCGTTTCATGTGATTTTATATATTGGGTAAATGATTCGGCGCTTTGGCTTTTGGAGAAAGAGTCGGGGTCTTCGCCATCGGGAAGTAAGACGACCTTGATGTTAAGTCCCTCTTGAAGTATCAGGTCTATACCTCGCAGTGACGCTTTTATGCCCGGAGCATCACCGTCGTATAGAACTGTGATGTTTTCGGTAAATCGATGTATCAATCGTATTTGTCCGGGTGTCAATGCGGTTCCTGAGGAGGCTACGACATTTTCAATGCCGGATTGATGCATGGATAATACGTCGGTATACCCTTCTACCAGATAACAGCATTTCTCTTTTTCGATAGCTCGTTTGGCTTGGAAAATACCATATAGTTCATTGCTCTTGTGATAAATGTCCGATTCGGGAGAATTGAAATATTTACTGATTTTTACACCCGATTTGAGTATTCGGCCTCCGAATGCGACGACTTTCCCCGACACACTGTATACCGGAAACATCACTCTTCCGGCAAACAGGTCGTAAATAAGGTTGTTTTGACCTTCACGGCAAAGCCCTGTTTTTAATAAATAATCGGTTTTGTAACCTTGTTTATTAGCTTCTTGTGCAAGTGCATCTCGCTTTTCAGGAGAGTAGCCTAATCCGAATTTTCGAATAATATCTTCATTGAAGCCTCTTTCTCTGAAATAGGCTAGCCCCACGGTGCGTCCCTCTTCGGTTTCTAATAGCGATTTACTGAAAAAATTTTGAGCGAAAGCGTTGATGATAAACATACTTTCGCGGTCGCTTCTTTTCTGTTTTTCCTCATCGGTCAACTCTTTTTCATGAATTTCGATATTGTATTTTTTCGCTAAATATTTCAGTGCTTCGTAATACGATAGTTGCTCATGTTCCATAATGAAATGGATAGCACTACCTCCTTTGCCGCAACTGAAACATTTACAAACACCTTTGGATTGAGATACGCTGAACGAAGGGGTTTTATCATCATGAAACGGACACAACCCCCAATAATTAGCGCCTCTCTTACGTAGACTTACGAAGTCTGATACTACCTCTACGATATCGGTAGCGGCCATAATTCTATCGATGGTTGCTTGGTCTATCATTCCTTTTTTCTTTTTCTCCACGAAGATAGTTATTTCTTTGCGATAATAATTGGAGCGATTTATATTTTTCAAACAGGAGTAAATTATAGAAACAAAATATTTTTTATTGAATGAATTTTACTAAAAATATTTATTTAATGACTAAATAATGTTAGTAGTTGAATCTTTTTGAAGCAAAAACTTGCTGTCGTATTAGAAAATTCATACATTTGCAATGTGTTTTTCATAGTATTAGATTTAAGGTTAATGAAGATTGGTTGTCGTGAGACAACCTTTCCTTTTTTAAACCCTTTCGTTTTTCTTTATTCCTTTGTTGATATTTAATGGGAGTTGTCGGTGTATACGAATAGCTGGTGAGTGACGTATGTTATTTGTTGTATAAGAAGAATTAGGATTTCAAGAATCCTTATGCCCCTCGACTTATTTTGTTTTTATTGAATATAAATATATATTTTTTTCTATAAAGTTGTACTAGTTCTTTAATATTATTATATTTGTAAAGAGTTTATTCAATGGAAGTAATAATTTTAAAGAAAACAGTGTGAAAAAATTTACTTTTTGTGTGGCCTTTGCGGCTTTATCGGTAAATGCAGGGCTGGCTCGGTCGCCATTTGTGTTGAGTGATGCAGTTCCTGCGGAGTGCATGTCGATGGAAAAGGTGGATATGCCTATGATGAACAGAGCTATCTCCAAACCGGCTTCTGCCTTGAAATTTGATTTTGTAAAAGAGAATCGAAAACATCTGATGAAAAAAGATGCACAGATTGCAGCATTGACAGCACCGGAAGCTCTACCTGCAACGAATGTATCGGATGTCGGATTTGTAGCGAACTGGAACACGGTTTCCGGGGCGAATTGTTATTCGGTACAAACTTACAGGCATTTTACGACTACGCAAGATGTTGATTATATTTCCTTGTATGAGGATTTTTATTTTGCAGAAGCTGCTCCGGAGGAGTTTACCAATTATCTTGATGGCTATACCTACCGTCGGAACTGGATTCTTTTGTATGGAAAGATAGGGGATCAGTCTATTATATTCCCTCAAACTTCTTCTAAGGGGCAGACTGAATTGCAAACTCGGGAGATGGATCTTAGCGGTGAGGGTGAAAATGAAACTGTTTATTTCGGTATCACGGCCGAAGGTGCTGTGGGTGATAAAATAGGGATTGGCTATTACTATATAGATGCTGATGGGAATGATCAATCTATGTCATTGGGAACAATTCCTTTCGAAGAGTCGACTTTGGATGCTATGTATGAGGTAGAAGTGCCGTCAAGCGAGTCTGCCGGATTTTATTTGTATACTGTTGGGGCAATGCAGAATACAGGCGATGTGAAATTAAAGACTTTTTTGGTATCGCGAGATCTCACTGCGGGTACTGAATTTATGGAGGTGTATGATTATCGACGAACTCCCGAGACTTCTGCCACTTTCTTTACCATAGAAAAAGATATCGAGACAGAAGGTGTTGTCGATGAGTTTGCATATGCTGTGATAGCTCTTGATGTAAATATGCAAACCGGAAATGTTAATGACAACTCAGATCCGTCCGAAATTATTTTCGTTGGTGAATCCAGCGCTGTTGAGGGATTGAAGGCCAGCAGAGAAAAGATCTTTATACACGACAAGTTGCACGTCGTATTGGATAAACCGGAAACGGTGAGTGTATATAATATGGCTGGTGTATTGGTTGCTTCTTATGAGGGGGGCGAAGGCGACAATGAGTTTTCGTTGTCCGCTTCCGGAGTCTATATCGTAAAGGCCGGTAATACGATTGCCAAAGTAATGAAGTAAGATTGAGTTTGATTAAATATAAAGAAAGGCTTCCTGCGTTACGGGAAGCCTTTCTTTATGATAGATGGTGTTTAGAATTCCCGGGCACACTCTTGCAGAATTTCCGAAAGGGTGGGGTGTGCATGTATCATTTCTTTTAATTGGGCTACGGTCGTTTCTCTGTTCATGAGGGCAGATACTTCCTGCACTAAATCGGCTGCATGAGCTCCGAATATATGTGCTCCAATGATTTTTCCGTTTTCATCGGTTATGAGTTTGCACAGACCGTCAGGTTCTCCCATACTGATGGCTTTTCCATTGGCTCGGAACAAAGTTTTTTTTGCCGTGAACGGTATGCCGCGTTGTTTGCATTCCTCTTCGGTGAGTCCCACCATACCGGCTTCTGGACGAGTGAAAACAGCCGCAGGAATGATGTCGAGCTTTATTCTATTGTCGATACCGAGAATGTGGTCGATTACTTTGCGGCCTTGAAAAGATGCGGCGTGGGCAAGCATGCAATGATCGTTTACATCGCCTATGGCATAGATCCCGGGGATATTGGTTCGGAGCGTATCGTCGGTTTCGATTCCTTTGGGCGAATATCGTACACCGGCATTATCCAGCCCTATACTCTCTACTCTTGGGCTTCGACCTACGGCAATCAGGACGATGTCGGCCTCGGTGGAGCATTCTTTACCTTTGTGGGTGTAGTGCACGAGCAGTTGTGCTCCGCTTCGTTCAATCGATTCGACGGCAGCTTGGTTGTAAAATTCGATACCCCGTTTGGATAGTACTTGTTTCAGACGCTTACTGATGTCGCTGTCGAAGTTGGGAAGAATTTCTTTGGCGTATTCGAGCATGGTGACCGTGCTGCCGAAACTACGGAAGATGGAGGCGAATTCGAGCCCGATGACTCCGGCTCCAATGATACACAGTTTTTGGGGGATATGGTCGATGTCGAGCATTTCGGTCGAAGTGAGTACGCCGGGTAGGTCACAACCTTCGATCGGAGGTCTTTTGGCTGTCGAGCCGGTAGCGATGAGTATGTGTTCGGCGGTATATTTCTCACCCGATTCCGATATTACCGTATGTGCATCGAACAGTTCGGCACGTTCGGGAATGTAGGTGATAAGTTTGTGCTTCAATAGAAATTCTATGCCCGATGTCAGTTGGGCGACAACCTCGTTTTTCCGTTCCATGATACGTCGGAAATCGATTGTCGGGGCAGAAACATGGAATCCCCATGTATCGCAATCGGTTATTGTATCGGCTATTTCGGCGCTACGGCAAAGGCATTTTGTAGGAATACAGCCTTCGTGGAGGCAGGTTCCCCCTGCTTTCCGCTGTTCGAACAAGGTTACACTCAGCCCCTTTTTCGCTGCGTATACGGCCGTTTCGTAACCTCCGGGGCCGGCTCCGATGATGATGACATCGCTGTTCATACTTGAATTTTATAAAAAATCGGAGAGGAGAAAGAGGTTTGTCTCTTTCTCGGTCTCCGATAGTTGAATATTATGATTGTTTTTGTAAATCTTTGAATCGTAAAATCGGATTTTTCGCCGCTGTGGTTTCGTCGAGCCTTCTCACCGGAGTGGAGTGGGGCGCGCTTTTTACCAAATCGGGGTTTTCGATCGCTTCGTGGGCGACCGTGCGCATCACCTCTATGAACTCGTCGAGAGTCTCTTTCGATTCCGTTTCGGTCGGTTCGATCATAATCGACTGATGGAACAACAAGGGGAAATAGATCGTGGGCGCATGGTAGCCGTAGTCGAGCAGTCGTTTGGCGATGTCCAATGTAGTCACTCCTGTGGACTTGTCGAGTAATCCGTCGAATACGAATTCATGTTTACAGATGCCTTCGATGGGCAGATAGTAACAGTCTTTCAGCGATTCTTTTACGTAGTTCGCATTTAATGTCGCTAACTCTCCCACGTGTTTTATCTGTTCTTTTCCCAGTGACAGGATATAGGCGTATGCTCTCATCATCACTCCGAAGTTCCCGAAGAATCCCGAAATGCGTCCCATACTGTCGTTCCCTCCTTCGATGGAGTATTTATCGCCTTTTTTAACGATTCTTGGGCGGGGCAAATAATCGACGAGCGCAGGGGCAACGCCTACGGGACCACTGCCGGGACCGCCTCCTCCGTGAGGGGTGGAAAAGGTTTTATGCAAATTGATGTGCATAATGTCGAAACCCATGTCGCCGGGACGGCAACGTCCCAACAAGGGATTGAGGTTCGCTCCGTCGTAGTAGAGCAGGCCTCCGCAACCATGTACCAATTCGGCAATTTGGGGTATCTCTTTCTCGAAAATACCCAATGTGTTGGGGTTGGTCATCATGATACCGGCTATCGTATCGTCGAGCAACGGTTCGAGTTTCGTGACATCTATCGTACCTTCGGGCGTGGAAGGAACTTCGACAATCTCCAATCCACACACTGCCGCACTGGCGGGATTTGTACCGTGGGCACTGTCGGGGACGATTACTTTGGTGCGCTTCAAGTCACCTCGCTTGATGTGGTATTGTCTCATCAACATTAGACCGGTCAATTCACCGTGGGCTCCGGCAAATGGATTTAGTGTAAATTCTGCCAGACCTGAAATCTCGGATAGAGCATGAGCCAATTCATAATAAAGACGTAAAGCCCCTTGTATGGAATTCTCGGATTGTAATGGGTGCAATGCCGTGAACGATTCCATAGAAGCCATTTCTTCATTGATTTTGGGATTGTATTTCATCGTACAAGAACCCAATGGATAGAACCCGGTTTCAACTCCGAAATTTTTATTGGAGACGTTGGTATAATGACGCACGACATCGAGTTCGCTCGCTTCGGGGAGTTTGGCCTCCGTCTCTCTGCGCAAAGATTGCGGGAGGTCGGTTAAGGAATAGTTTCCGAATTCGGATTGTTGCAGGGAATACCCTATACGTCCCGGCTTTGAAATTTCAAAAATCAGCTTATCGTAGTATTTCATGGCTTATCCCTCCTTTTCGATTAATGATACCAGATTGTCTATTTCTTCCCGGGTGCGTTTTTCGGTCACGCAGAATAGGAGAGCGTCGTCGGTTCCCTCGACAGGAATACCGGCCAAGAAGCCTTTTTCTTCGAGATGTTTCAGGAGTGTGTCCCGATTCAATGTCGTTTTTACGGCAAACTCTTTTAAGAACGGCTTGTCGAAACAGAGCGAGAATTTACCCGTTTCCAGCAATTTGTCGCACAGGTAGTGTGCTCCCGCATAGGATTTCTCATTGACTTCTTTCATTCCTTGTTTTCCCATTAGAGCCATATATATCGTTACATACAGAGCCATGAGGGATTGGTTGGAACAAATGTTGCTGTTCGCCTTTTGGCGACGAATATGTTGTTCCCTTGCCTGTAAGGTAAGCACAAACGCCCGTTTACCGTCCACATCGGTTGTGGCTCCAACGATACGTCCCGGTAATTTCCGCACTAAATCGCGGGTAGCTGCGAGATAACCGACATAAGGGCCTCCGAAATTCAAAGGCATCCCCAATGTCTGTCCGTCGCCGCAAGCGATGTCGGCTCCCCATTCGCCGGGCGTTTTCAGCACGGCCATAGCCGAGGGGTCGGCATAGACGATAAACAACGCTTTGTGTGCATGAGCATTGTCGGCGAATCCGGAAAAGTCTTCGATGATTCCATAGCGGTTCGGGGTACTTGCAATAACACCGGCCACATCGTCGGCTTCGAGCAGTTTCTCCATGACGGCTTTGTCGGTGACGCCTTCTTTTTCGGGAATCATTTCCAGATTTACCCCGTGGAAACGGGCGTAAGTTTCGACAACTTCGATGACTCTGGGATTCAATGTTCGGGAAACAATGACTTTATTGCGTTTCTTGGCATGGGCAATCGACATGAGCATGGCTTCGGCCGCGGCCGTAGCTCCGTCGTACATGGAAGCATTGCAGCATTCCATACCGGTCAGCTCGCATATCATGCTTTGAAACTCGAATATATATTGTAGTGTTCCCTGAGAAATTTCGGGCTGATAGGGAGTATAAGCCGTGAGGTATTCCGAACGGGAGATGAGTTGGCCGATAACCGCAGGGGCATAATGATCGTAAGCGCCGCCTCCGGCAAAGGGAATGAGTTTTTTGTTCGTCTTTCCTAATTCCCGAAAGTAGTTTCTGACTTCATCTTCGGACATCGATTTTTTCAAATCATAATCTTTGTCAAAGCGAATGTTTTCGGGAATCTCGGCATAAAGCTCGTCGAGAGACGATAACCCTATCTTCCCCAGCATTTCGGAAATATCGGCTTCGGTATGCGGGAAATATTTGTACATGATGTGTTCCTCCGTCGATTATTCGCAAATGGCTTTGTAGGCTTCGGCATTCATCAGACTGTCCAGTTCGGCCTTATCGTTGATTTTAACTTTGCAAATCCAGTTCCCGAAAGCATCTTCGTTCAATAATTCGGGCTTGTCTTCCAGTTTGTCGTTAATCTCCACGACGATACCGCTGATGGGTGACAACAGGTCGCTGGCGGCCTTTACGCTTTCGACTGCACCGAACTCTTCTCCTTGATTCAGTTCGTCGTCCACTTCGGGAAGATCAACGTAAACGACATTACCTAATTGATGTTGTGCATAATCCGTGATACCGATATATCCAAATTCGCCTTCTACTTTTAACCATTCGTGTGATTCGGAGTAATAAAGTCCGTCTAATACTGTACTCATAATTATTTGTTTTTAAGTTGTCAATAAATCATTTTTTATAATTCTTTTCGTAGAAGCGTTTCTTAACAACCGTTCCTTTGAAAAATTTTTTGCGAATGTGTATCTCCACTTCGGTCCCCAATGCGGCGTGCGCACTGTCGATGAGAGCCATACATACACTTTTCCCGGTAGAGATTGAATTGTAACCCGTGGTGACGTGTCCGATGACTTTTCCATCGGCATAAACTTCGTAGCCGCTACGCGGAATGGCTTTGTCTGCTAATTCGATACCTACGATTTTTCTTTTTATGCCTTCTGCTTTTTGCAAAATGATGGCCTCTTTGCCGATGAATTCTTCCTTGTCGAGTTTTACGAACATACCCAACCCGGCTTCGATGGGAGTAATGTCTTTTTCGAGCTCATGTCCATACAGGGGAAGACCTACTTCGAACCGCAGCGTGTCGCGGCAACCTAATCCACAGGGAAGAACTTGTTTGGAATCCACCAATATATCCCATACCCGATTGATGAAATCGTGGCTACCGTATAGTTCGAAGCCGTCTTCTCCCGTATATCCGGTGCGCGATACGATTATCGTTTCGTTCTCGTATTTCATTTCTTTGCAGGTATAGAAAAGCAGGTCTTTCACATCGAGGTTCAGAAGTTTTTCTATGCAGGCTTCGGCGTGAGGTCCTTGTACGGCAACTTCTCCGTAGTAGTCCGACAAATTTTCTATTTTCAGATCATATCCGGTGCTATGTTCCACAATCCATTGGAAATCTTTTGCAATGTTCGATGCATTTACTACCAAGAAAAATCGCTCTTCTCCCATTTTGTAAACCAGCAAGTCGTCTACCGTTCCACCTTCGGGATACAGCATCATGCCGTAAAAGATTTTACCGATTTCGGCATTTCGAATATCGTTGGTGAAAATATGATTGATGTATCGCTCGCTATCGGGGCCTGTGATGAGAATTTCGCCCATGTGAGAAACGTCGAATATTCCGGCGGCATGGCGTACGGCATTATGCTCTTCGATGATTGTCGTATATTCGATGGGCATGTCGAATCCGCCGAATGGCATCATTTTAGCTCCCAAGTCGAGATGTTTTTGGTGCAGGCATGTTTTTAATATATCTTCCATAGTCAACAGGTTTTTTGTTATAGAATTTTTTAATTGTTATTGAATAATATATCGATGAAACTTTTTCTGCTCAGTTGGCGTATATAATTCTCGATGGGATTGTCATCGAGTATGCGGTTGACAGACTGAGGTGTGAAAGGAACGTTTTGAAATTTGTTCAAAAATTCGTCGATTTCTCCGACGAGAAAATAATCTCCTACTAAATTCATCGATTTGATGATTCCGTTTTTGATTTCCAATCGTATTTCTATTTCGCCGGCAGGGACGTAACCTTTCCGTATCCATGTGTAGCGGGGATTGTTTCCCAATATCCATTCGTCCCGGAGGTATTCCGTTTCTATTTTTTCAATGTGAACGATATCTTTTTGAGTCAGACATTCTTCGTGACCACAAAGTGACGAGCGTATGAATCTCTTGAATTCTTCGATGTCGATGTCGAGGTATTCTTTAAGGTTGGTTACTCTTTTTCTGACGGATTCGATTCCCTTAGTAATGAGTTTCTCGTTGTTGGGGGTAATGGATAGAACCAAATCTTCGAGGTTGGTATCGAAGAGCATAGTACCGTGGACGATACTTCTGCCCGACGTGCGATAGAAAGCGTTTCCCGATACTTTTTTACCATCGACGGTAATATCGTTTCTCCCTGAGGCGACAGCTTTTACTCCTAGTTTGTTGAGTGTGTGAGCGATTAATTGCAGGTAACGGTCGAATGTGAAACTGACATTGAAATCGTCGGTAATATACGAGAACATGATGTTGCTGAAATCGGCATAGACACAACCTCCTCCCGATTTACGACGGTAATATTCTATTCTGTGAGAGCGGACATAGTCGAAATTGATTTCGTTTTCCATCAATTGGTTTCTTCCGAAAATGACCGTGGGATTGACCTGCCACATGAAAAAGCAATCTTCACCGGGCCGATTATGGGCTATGTATTCCTCCATAGCCAAATAGAAAGACAGACGGCGTACGGCCTTATCCGGTAGGGCGATATATTTCATAGGTATCAGGTCTGCTGAAATTATACCTTACAAATTTATATATTCTTTTGTAATGGGAAATACATTGACTCGAAATTTTCTTGAATTTTATTTTCGAGATGAAGAATCCTTTTATCTTTGCATAAAAGCGAAGAGTAATAAATTAGAGGTAAGAAAATGAAAGAGGGATTGAAATATAAAGGCGTAGATTTTTCGGATATTGAATCGGATAGAGAGTAGTTTTACGGGTGTACATTCGAAGAATGCAGTTTTGCCCGTGCAAAACTGACAAACGTATTATTTTCTCGGTGTGAGTTTATTCGTTGTGATTTTAGTTTATGTAAAATTTACGGAGTTTCTTTTCAAGATGTGAGATTCGTGGGGTGTAAGATGTTGGGGGGCGATTTTACCGGGTGTAAGGGATTGCTCTCTTCGTTTGATTTTGAGAAATGTCTGTTGCAGTTTTTTCGTTTATCGGTATGAAGTTGAAGTCATGTAACTTTATCGATTGCAATTTGGAAGAAGCGGATTTTACCGAATGTAATCTTGCGGAGGCTAATTTCGACCGTGCCGTATTAAATAGAACCGTATTTTTTCATACGAATTTAGAACAAGCCGATTTCTCTACCGCGATCGGATATGAAATAGATCCTCGTCATAATTCATTGAGAAAAGCCTGATTCTCTCTGGCGGGAGTAATCGGGCTTTTACGACCTTTCAGTATAGTGTAGATTAATTTAGAAACTGTTTTAAATTTATTGAGAAATAATATTATCATTTTAAGCAGGTATGTTCCGGCCATATTGCGCCCCAGTCTCGCATCTTGAATCCCTTGATTTTTGTCAATAGCCCGCTATTGACTGCATATCTCGGACTCCAATCTGCTTCAACATAGGTCTCGATCTGTCTCGGAATAAATTTAAAACAGCTTCTTAGTAATTTTAGATATTCACTTGATTTACCGTGTGTCCTTCCAAATATTGCCGGATATTGTCGGTTGCAATCTTCATCAATCTTTCCCGAGCTTCGAAAGTGGCCCATGCGATGTGAGGAGTGATGAAACAATTACGGGCGTGTATAAGCGGATTGTCTTTTCGAGGAGGTTCTTGCGATAGGACATCTACCCCGGCCGCTTTAATTCGACCTTCGTTCAAAGCGTCGGCCAAATCCTGCTCGTTAACGAGAGGCCCCCGTCCTGTATTGATGACAATGGCCGATGGCTTCATAAGCCCGATGGTTCGGGCGTTTATCAGATTACGAGTCGTGTCGGTCGAAGGGCAATGCAGGGTGATTACATCGCTTTCGGCTAGTAAGGTCTCCAATGTTACGGGAGTGACATAGTCGGGCAGTTGGTCTTTCTTTTTCGATGTTTGGGCTAAAACATTCATTCCGAAAGCATGAGCGATTCTTGCGACTGTGCTGCCTATATTACCGAACCCGATGATACCGATATTTTTTTCTGCAATTTCGAATATGGGACTTTTCTGAAAAGTGAAATCTTTACAGTCCGCCCATTCTCCCGATTTCACACATTGTGAATGGGCGGCAACGTCGCTGGCTATGTTGAGCAGATGTGCAAATACCATTTGTGCGACCGACTCGCTGCTGTAAGCCGGTATATTGGTGACTGCGATACCTCTATTCTTTGCCGCTTCTACATCGACGATATTATACCCGGTGGCTAATACACCGATGTAGCGTAAATGAGGTAGTTGCTCCAATGTGGTTGCGCTCAATGGAGTCTTGTTTGTGAGAACGATGTCGGCCAAAGCAGCCCGCGATACGATTTCGTCAACAGAGGTACGGTCATAAACGGTGAATTCACCCATTCTTTCGATACCCTCCCACGACAAATCTCCGGGATTCAAACCGTATCCGTCGAGCACGACAATGCGATGAGACTTGCGTTTTTCTTCGATGACGTTTTCTGTTGCGTTTTTCAACTCTTCCCACGATAACTCGTCAGCTTTTACTTTGTATCCGTCGGTCACTTTCCACTCTCTCATAATCTCTTTTATTTAATGTCAATGGCATTTTTTACTTTTTCATCGGTCAATGCTATTTTCAGGACATCGGTAATATTTTTTACATAGTGGAATGTGAGTCCTTTCAAATAGGACTCTTTGATTTCCTCTATATCTTTTCGGTTTTCTTCGGAGAGTATGATCTCTCGTATTCCTGCACGTTTGGCCGCGAGGATTTTTTCTTTGATACCGCCTACGGGAAGGACTTTTCCCCGTAACGTGATTTCACCCGTCATAGCTAAATGGTCTTTCACTTTTCGTTGGGTAAAAGTCGAGGCCAGCGAAGTTACCATCGTAATACCGGCCGAGGGTCCGTCTTTGGGTATAGCACCCTCCGGCACATGGATATGTACGGCCCATTTATCGAAGATGTCTTCATCGATACCCAATAGCGAAGCATGCGATTTGATATATTGCAAGGCAATTACCGCCGACTCTTTCATTACATCGCCCAAGTTCCCGGTCAAGGTGAGCTTTTCTCCTTTCGACTTGCTCAGGCTCGACTCGACAAACAGAATCTCGCCTCCGACTGCTGTCCAGGCCAGTCCCGTTACGACACCGGCATAGTCGTTGTTTTCATATTTGTCCCGGTTGTATTCCTGAGCGCCCAAATATTCGTGCAGATCGTCGATAGAAAGGGTGGGGTTATATTCTTTACCGGAGGCTTTCAGGCGAGCGACTTTTCGCATGATGCGGGCTATTTTTTTATCGAGTTCCCGAACGCCCGATTCGCGGGTATATTGGTCGACTATTGCAGCCATTACTTTTTTGGGAATAACGACATCACCTTCCTTTAATCCGTGATTTTCGAGTTGTTTCGGTACTAGATGTCGACGTCCTATCTCTACTTTCTCTTCGATAATATATCCACTGATGTCGATTAGTTCCATGCGGTCGAGCAGAGGTTGGGATATGGTATTTAAATTGTTGGCAGTAGCGATGAACAAAATTTTCGACAAATCGTAATCGATGTCTATATAGTTGTCGTGAAACGCATTATTCTGTTCTGGATCCAATACTTCGAGTAAGGCCGAAGCCGGATCGCCTTTGAAATCGTTTCCTATTTTGTCTATCTCGTCCAATACGAAAACGGGGTTCGAGCTTTTTGCTTTGATGAGCCCTTGTATGATACGTCCCGGCATTGCTCCTATGTAGGTACGGCGATGTCCTCTTATTTCGGCTTCGTCATGTAGGCCGCCTAATGAGATACGGATATATTTTCTGTTCAACGCTTCTGCGACAGATTTTCCCAACGAAGTTTTTCCTACGCCCGGAGGACCATACAGACAGATGATAGGTGATTTCATGTCACCTCTTAATTTCAGCACAGCCAAATGTTCGATGATACGTTCTTTGACTTTATCCAATCCGTAGTGATCTTTGTCTAATTGTTTTTGGACATGATTGAGGTTGAAATTATCTTGGGTATATTCGTTCCACGGAAGCTCTAACAACGTGTCCAAATAGGTATATTGTACAGAGAAGTCGGGCGATTGAGGGTGTAGTCTTTCGAGTTTTCTCATTTCTTTTTCGAAAATCTCGGCAGTTTTACTGTCCCATTTCTTTTTTTCGGCTCGTTCACGCAATTCCTGAATATCTTGGTCTTGCATGTTCCCACCCAATTCTTCCTGTATGGTGCGTATCTGTTGTTGCAGGAAGTGCTCTCTTTGTTGCTGATTCAAGTCTTCGCGCGTTTTGGACTGTATGTCGGCTTTGATTTGTAAGAGTTGAGCCTCTTGCGTCAGCATTTCATAGAGTTTGAACAAACGTTCTTTGATATTGCTGATGGTGAGCAATTCTTGCTTTTGGGTTGCAGATAATGGAATATTCGCACCTAAAAAATTGACCAAATAATGCGCACTATCTATATTCCGAATGGCAAATACCAATTCTTTGGCTTGTTCTCCGATATTTTTCAACAGTTCGAAAGTCAAGTCTTTCAAGGCGGAAACCAAAGCCTCGAATTCCTTGTCGTTGGCATCGGGTAAAATTTCATTTTCCAGCGATACATTGGCTCTCATATAAGGGAACGTTTCGGTAATTTCGTCGATTCTAAACCGTTTCATTTTCCCTTGCAATATGACAGTCGTACTCTCGTCGGGCATTTCCAGAATCTTGATGATTTCACCGATAACTCCTACTTCGTATAAATCGTCTTTTCCCGGATCCTCTACGGCGGCATCTCGCTGACAAACCACACCGATAGGGGTGTGACTGTTTTGGGCATCTTTGATCAACTGTAAGGATTTGGTTCTTCCTACGTTGACAGGGATAGCCACTCCCGGGAATAATACCATATTGCGTAATGCAAGAATGGGCAATCCTTTTGTATTTAAAGTCTTACATTCCGAATCGTTTTGTCCTGATATTTCTGTAAACAGAGGCATAATCGATGGTGTATTTTCGTCGTTTTCGCAGATCATATAATTGTTCTTAGGTGTATGATTAAATATTGACATTTTGACAGGTTTAGGTTTGTCGTTTTTTCATTAAACCTATTTTTACCTATCGTTTTACTTTATTGTACAAGTCGCGTGCCAAAGTTAAGCAAATAGCATGGCATTGTCGAAATTATTATGTTTTTTTGTTTATTTTGCAGGGCAAATGAGTGATGGTATGGCAAATTCTTTTTTTAAGTTTAAACAGTTTACGATACATCAGGAGCGCTCGGCAATGAGAGTCAGTACCGATGGCGTATTATTGGGTGCTTGGAGCAGGGTGGAAAAATCGAATCGCATTTTGGATATTGGTACAGGAACAGGATTGATAGCGATTATGGCGGCTCAACGTTCTTTGGCTCGAATCGATGCAGTAGAATTGGACTTCGGTGCGGCCAGTGAAGCGGCGTTCAATGTCTCTCTTTCTCCGTGGAAGGATAGGATAACGGTATATTGTATGGATTTTTGTAGGTTTTACGATAAAACTACAAAGCCGGTGTATCATCATATTTTATCTAATCCTCCTTATTTCATAGATTCTTTGCTCCCTCCCGATGGCAAGAGAGAACAGGCTCGACATACGGGAACTCTTGATTATGAAGTTTTGTTCGAGGGTGCGTTCTATTTATTGTTGCCCGATGGGAAGTTATCTTTGGTATCTCCGGCCGATTTACAAGAACATCTTATTTTTATTGCTTCGTTGTATGGATTCTATCCGGTGCGGTTTACTTATGTTTCGGGTATTTCGGGTAAAGCTCCTAAACGATTGTTGTCGGAGTGGAGTAGAGCTCGTAGACCATTGGAAGAAAATGCTTTTTCCATAGAGAAAAGAGGGGAGGGATACACTCTTGAATATATAATGCTTACTCGTGATTTTTATTTGAAGATGTAGTCACTGAAACAATTACGGTGTCCCATGTGTTGTATAGCAAAGATTGTATCATTTAAAATAAATAATTATGGATATTGCAACAATGCATTTTTGGGGAAAGACCAAATATTGGTGGGCTTTGATTATTACGGGTATATTGATGATCCCTTGCGGATTGTGGTTATGGTTTCAACCGGCATTGGGATACGAGGTGTTATCTCTGTTGTTAGGGTGGCTTTTGATTCTTTTTGGAATTGTTCAGCTCATTGTATCGGGCAATGTTAAACAAAAAGTTCGAGGATGGGGTTGGTGGCTTGCCGGTGGAATTATCGATATACTTATCGGGTTTATATTAGTCGGGAATTTATCTTTCAGCGAGGCTGTGCTTCCTTTCTTTTTTGCCTTTATTTTTATGTATAAAGGGATTGCGAATTTGTTTTCTGCATTGAATATGGTTTCTACCCATAGATATTGGTGGTTGTATTTGGTTAACGGGTTGTTATTGTTGATACTTGGATTGTTATTCTTCGCTTCACCTTTTACGGCTGCGTTTTCTATTATTTTTTTGTGTGCGGCTGCCTTTATTTATTGGGGTTTTTCTCTTATTTTCTTCGGTTATTCTTTGAGACCCGTGGAACAATAGGGGAAAAGGAATTATTCGGTAGGTTTCAAAGCGCTCTCCATAAGGGGGCGCTTTTTGTTTAAGGGAGTTAAAACCTTTTGTGAAGGCTCTTTATAAAGTGGAAAAGAGTATATTTGTAAAAATTATAGGAGTGGGATGCAGCATTTAGTCTGTTTTTAGACTCTTTTTAATAAAGGTCATTAAACTATTCTTGCAAAAGAGAGTCTAATAGATATAATTTCAATAGAGTAATTTAAGATTAAGGAGAGATGATTATGAAAACAAAAAAATTTGCCCTGTTGATTATATTGTCGATGTTGGTGACGGGTTTTGCCGGGGCAGGCTCGTATATAGTCGAAGATGATATTTATTATAATCCGAACGATAAAAATCCTGTTGTAGAAAAGAAAGAAAAAGAGGCCCAGAAAGAACTTCAAGAGAAAGCTGCGGTTAAAAAAACATTGATGGCAACGTCGGATAATCACTTTCGAGATGTCGATGAATATAATCGTCGTGGAGAATCTTCCGATATGACGCTTGAAGATATTGCGGCCAATCAGAAAGAAGATTATGTGGAATACAATGTGGTCGATGAAAATGGTGACGACGGATATTATTTGAATGGTTTTAACGGCTCCGACTCGGATTATGAATACGCTTTGCGCATTCGCCGTTTCCACAATCCAAAGTTTGTCGTTTCGGTAAGCGACCCATTCTATTCCGATATTTATTTTTTGGATAATAACGATTGGAATGTTTATATCTCGGATAATTATGCGTGGGTAACCCCGACATGGACAAATCCGTGGTATTGGAATTATACATGGGCGCCATATTCTTATACCAGCTGGTCTTGGCGTTGGAGTTTGGGTCCGTGGGGATTCTCGTTCGGATATGATCCTTTTTACAGTTGGGGCGGTTGTTGGGGCTGGAATTCATGGTATCGTCCTCCTTTCTACCACCATCACCATCATCATTATTATGATCGTCCTTACTATGGTTGGAACAGACCGTATCGTCCTCAGTACACTCCCAACGGCCGCACTCCTAACCGCTATGGCGGTAGTGCGATATCTTCCGGGAACTCTGCTGCATCGAGCAGGCGGCGTGCGACTGTCGGCACAGGGACTTCGGGAAATACGACCGGTCGTCGTACGGTTGGAAATGTAACTTCTACATCGGGCGGACGCGGTTCACAATCGGTAAACGGAGTACGTACAAATCGAGGCACTGTAATAAACAATAGTTCCAATTCGAATGGCAACCGGGGGTATAGTTTCGGGGAGGCAAATTCTTCCAGAAGGGGGAATTCCTCATTTTCAGGAACGGTTTCTAACCCGTCGAGTAGTCAAAGTAGAAGACAGACGACCATCAATAATAATACAAACTCTTCGAGAAGAAATTATAATAGTATAGGAAATGGTGGACGAGGTAGTTCCTCGTATAATCGCAGTACACCTTCTTCCAATCGAAATTCGGGTTACTCGAATAGTTCTTCGTCGAGTCGTCGTTCCTCCGGTAGTTATTCTGCTCCGTCTCATTCTTCTTCGTCGAGAGGAAGTGGAACGTCTTCCCGGGGAAGTAGCAGTAGCGGACGTGGTGGACGCAGATAAATAGGGTTGAATTTTCAAAATGAGACATATGAAGAATGTGAGATATGGTTTGGCATTGGCTGCTCTATGTAGCAGCTCAATGCTTTTCAGTCAGGGAGTTGTTGATGCTTTGAAATATTCTCAACAAGACATACGGGGAACGGCTCGTTATATGGGTATGGCGGGCGCTTTTGGCGCATTAGGAGGGGATATTACGACATTGAGCCAGAATCCGGCAGGTATAGGAGTTTATCGTAATTCCGATATAGCTGCAACGATAGACCTTTCCAATCAAGTAAGTTCGGTGAATACGGCTGGAAATAGAATGTCCGATAGCAAGTTTAATGTTTCATGTAATAATTTTGGCTTTGTATGGACTGTCCGTTTTAATCAGGAAGCCTTGAAAAATTTGAATTTCGGTTTTGCCTATAATAAGCAAAAATCGTTTGACCGCTCCTATAAAGCCGGCTATTCGGGGATAACCGGAGCCAGTTCGCTTTCGGGGTATATTGCCCATTTATCCGAAGGTTATTATGTTGCAGATTTACGTGGTAGTAATAATTATAACCCATACGACAATCTTAGTAATCCGTGGTTGAATGTCTTGGGAGCTGAGTCCTATTTGATAAATCCAAAAAGTAAGACAGGAGATTCATGGAATAGTATAGTAGGAAATGGTACGAATACAACGGGAGATCTCTATGTTCGAGAGAAAGGTTCGATCGATGAATACAACTTTAATGTCGGAGGAAATATCTATAACGTATTTTATTGGGGGTTAGGAATTGCCGTTACCGACTTTTCTTATGATATTCAAAGCGGGTATGGTGAAAACTTTACGGGAGGATATATCTCATCGGGTGACCCGAATGTGGACGGCTGGTACTTGATGAGAAATGCATTACATACGAACGGATCGGGGATAAAAGTCAATTTGGGGGTCATTATGAGAGCTACCGATAATTTCCGTTTGGGCTTTGCTTTCCATACTCCTAATTATTATAAAATGACCGATTCGTATGTGGCATCGGTGAAATATGATTTTAATGAATCGGGGACATCTCATGAGGGGTTGAAAGAAACACCGAGTGGAAGTTATGATTATGAATTTCAATCTCCGTGGCGTATGATAGCCAGTGCCGCTTATGTTTTTGGACAAAATGGAATTTTAAGTTTTGATTACGAGTATACATCGAGTAACAACATGTCATTCGACGATCCCTATTCGGTCGATGCTTTTTATAAAACTAATCAGGAAATTACGGAGATGGTTTCTCCTATGCATACATTTAAAATCGGAGGCGAATTTCGTATTACACCCCAAATCAGTGCTCGTTTAGGATATGCTTATCAGACTTCCCCTGTGAAATCGGAATACAGGTCGGGACGCGAAATTCCTACGGCCGGAACGCTTACGATGTTTACCTTAGATAGAGAGACCAATTATTTTACAGTAGGTTTGGGATACCGCTTTTCGAATGTTTATGTAGATATGGCTTATATGCATCGCTACCGTCGTAGCGAACTTTTCCCGTTCTCTCCGTTGCCGGCTGCTGTGGATAATCCTTATAATCCAGATCAGACAGAGCCGTCGTTGGCCATTTCGCCTCAGATATCTTCGTTGACGGACCATAATAATTCTTTTGTTTTGACTTTGGGTGTAAAGTTCTAAGACAGAACGGAAATATATTTTGAAAGAGCGACTTAAAATCTAAGTTGCTCTTTTATTTTTTATTGAAAAGAAATGTATATCTTTGAAAAGATATGGAAAAATTCCATGACAAGATGGAAGAAAATTTTGTGATAGATACAGGGAATAAAGAATTTCAAGACGCTTTGAGCTTGATTCAATATACATCTCAGTCAGTTTTTTTGACGGGGAAAGCGGGTACGGGCAAATCTACTTTTTTGAAATATGTGTGCGAGCATACCAAAAAGAAATATGTAGTTCTGGCCCCGACAGGAGTGTCGGCGATTAATGTGGGTGGTAGTACGATTCATTCTTTTTTTAAGATGCCGTTTCGGCCCATGTTGCCCGACGATCCCGATTTGAGTTTGGCGGGAGGAAGAATATATGAATTATTAAAATACAATAAGAAGCAGCGACAGTTGCTGCGTGAAGTGGAATTGATTATTATCGATGAAATATCGATGGTACGGGCCGATATGATTGATTTTATCGATCGTGTGTTACGGGTTTATTCGGGTAATATGAGGTTTCCTTTCGGTGGCAAGCAGTTATTGTTGGTAGGCGATGTATATCAATTGGAGCCGGTTGTGACTTCCGATATGCGAGATATTCTTAGTCGGTTTTATTCTAATTTCTATTTTTTTTCGGCACGGGTTTTTAGAGAAATGTCGTTGGTCCCTATCGAGTTGCAAAAAGTGTATCGACAGCAAGATGAGCGTTTCGTAGAAGTATTGGATAAAATAAGAAACAATACTGCGACGAGAGAAGAACTCGATTTGTTGAATAGCCGTTATCTCCCGCAATATGAACCTGAGAAAGATAATTTCTCGATTACATTGGCGACTCGTAGGGATCAGGTGGACTATATCAATGAAAACCGACTATCTGGATTGCCGGGGAAAGAATATACATTTACGGGGACGATAAAAGGTGATTTCCCTGAGGGGAGTTTGCCTACTTCGTTGGAACTGGTCGTAAAGACCGGAGCCCAAGTGATTTTTATAAAGAATGACCCGGAACGCAGGTGGGTGAACGGGACGATAGGAATGATTTCGGATATAACGCCCGATGAGAAAATCGAGGTGGTGCTTGAATCGGGTGAGATGTATGAGTTGGAGCGTTGTGTTTGGGAGAATATCAAATATACCTACAATGAAAAAGAAAAGACTATCGAGGAAAGTGTATTGGGCACTTTTTTACAATTTCCCATTCGTTTGGCTTGGGCTATTACCGTGCATAAGAGTCAGGGATTGACGTTTAATCGCGTGATTGTCGATTTTACGGGAGGGGCTTTTGCCGGGGGACAGACGTATGTGGCTTTGAGTCGATGCCGCTCTTTGGAAGGTATTGTGTTGAAACGGCAGATCACGCATCGGGATATATTCGTAAATCCCGATATCGCACGGTTCAGCAAAGGTTTCAACGATTCTGTTTTGATAGAACAGTCATTGAAGCTCGCACAAGCCGATCGTCTGTATGTCGAGGCTGTGAATGCTTTCGACGAAGGCGATTTTGACAAGATGTTACAAAGTTTTTTCAAGGCTATCCATACGAGATATGATATTGAGAAACCCGTAATTCAGAGGTATATTCGTAAAAAATTGAACGTTATCAATCAGTTGCGTGTTAAAAATCGGGAGCTTCAACAGGCGTTGTCCGATAGGAATACCGTATTGCGTAAATATGCACATGAATATTACCTATTAGGGAACGAGTGTATAACTAAGGCAAAGGATGTGCGGGCGGCTTTGGCCAATTTTGACAAAGCGTTGTCTCTCGATCCTACGTTGATCGATGCATGGGTAAGAAAAGGAATTACGCTCGAAGATCAAGGCGATGAACATGGAGCTATGGCGTGTTATAATGAAGCTGTAAGGTTGAGCCCGTTGAGTTTTAAAGCTCTATATAATCGGGGTAAATTACGCTATAAACAAGGCGATTATGAAACGGCATTATCCGATTTTGCAAAAGCCGTTAAACAAAAACCGTTACATGCTACGGCGCACGATCGACTCGGAGATACTTTTATCAAACTGGAAATGCCCGATATGGCCGCTCGTCATTGGGCTATTGCAGAAGAGTTGAGGGAGAAAAAACAACAGAACAACAAATAAATAATAACTATGATGAACAAAGGTCTGAAAAAAGGATTGAAGATTACCGGAGTAACCGTGGCGGTTATCTTGGTATTCATGCTTGTCTTGCCATTTATGTTTAAAGACAAAGTGATAACTATTGTGAAAAAAGAGGCCAATGAGATGTTGAATGCCAAGCTCGATTTTGAATCGCTCGATATTAGTCTCTTTTCGCATTTTCCGAGTGCGTCTATCGAATTGAATGGTTTGACACTTTCGGGTATAGATGATTTTGAAAACGACACGTTGGTTTCTGCTGAATCCATCGATGTGGCTGTAAATGTGATGAGCCTGTTTAGTGACAAAGGTTTCGATGTGAATTACGTCGTTTTGGACAAGCCGTCGATAAAAGCGGTGAAGTTGGCCGATGGACGGGTGAATTGGGATATTATGAAACCGGACACGGTCGATGTGGAAGAAGAAAAAACGGTCGAAGTAGAGGGCGAATCTTCTTTCCGTCTGAAATTGAAAAATTTTAAGATAGCCGATGCTACGATCGTTTATGTGGACGATTCCACGCATATGCAATTCTATACCGATAAACTGAATTTGAAGCTATCGGGCGATATGAGTGCCGATATGACCGATATAGACAGTAAATTGTCCTGTAAAGATATTTACTTTGCGATGGGCGGTATCTCTTATTTGAAGCAAGCTGAGGTCGGAGCGAAGTTAACGGTATCGGCCGACTTGAAAAATAATAAATTTATTTTGAAAGAAAACACGTTGAGCTTGAATGCCATTGTCCTGAATCTCGATGGTTGGGTAGTGCTCCTCGACGATGGGGCTATGGATATGGACTTAAAGATAAACACTTCTGAGATAAACTTTAAAGAGATACTTTCTTTGATACCGGCTATATATCAGAATAATTTCGATAAATTGCGCACGACAGGCAATATGTCGCTTACGGCTTTTGCAAAAGGGCGAATGGCCGGTGAGAATATGCCCCAGTTCGGGCTAACGCTCGGTGTGAAAGATGCTACACTTAACTATGAAGGAATGCCGGCTTCGGTCGATGGAATCAATATAGGTGCTTCGGTGAGCAATACGGGCGGAAGTCTGGATAAAACAATTATCGATTTATCGGAATTTCGTCTCTCTATGGCAGGCAATCCTTTCAAGGCCGCGCTGTATGCCTCTACACCTATATCGGATTTGAATTTCAAGGCTACTGCCGACGGTACGGTTCATTTGGGGAAAATCAAGGATATTTATCCTTTGGGCGATTCTATAACCCTGAGTGGTATCGTTACCGCCGATTTGCAATTTGCAGGCCGTATGTCCGATATTGAAAAAGAAAATTATCAGAATATAAGAGGAGAGGGAACACTGACTGTCGCCGACATGGATTTAACGATGAAAGGTTTGCCTGCCGTCGCAGTGAAAAAGGCGCAGGCTTCGGTTTCGGCCAAAGCCATGTCGTTGTCTCAGCTCGATGTTAAGGTCGGAAAGAGCGATATTCAAGCCCATGGTTCTTTATCCAATTATCTGGCGTACGTTTTGAAAAATGAGACTATAAAAGGCTCTTTGACGGTGACTTCGTCGCTGCTTGACCTGAACGAATTGATGAGTGACTCGGAAACTTCGGGGGAAGAGACCGTCGAAGCCGATACAACGACTCTTTCTGTGATAGAAGTTCCTAAGAATATCGATATGACTTTAAGTGCCGACTTCAAGAAAATCCTTTTCCAAAAGATGGAACTCGATAATGTGACGGGTAAACTTATCGTTGCTGACGGTGCTGTACGAATGACTCCGTTGAGCTTGAACGCATTCGGTGGAGCAATGGTGGCGAATGGTATTTATAGTACGGCCGAGAGCGTTGTTCGTCCTATGGTTAATTTTGACCTCGATATACAAAAAGCCTCTTTTGAAAAAACGTTCGAGCAATTGGACATGATTCAGAAGATTGTCCCCATTTTTGCTAAAACCGGTGGAACATATTCCGTTAAGGTCGACCTGAAATCTGCTCTGGATAGTCAGATGTCGCCCGATTTAAGTTCTTTGACAGCCGATGGTGTCATTCAATCCAACGATATTCAATTACAAAATATCGAAGTATTCAGCCAGTTGGCAACGCTGTTGAAAAATGATAAATTGAAGAATATCGAAGCGAAAGATTTGAAAATCTCTTTTACCATTAAGGACGGTAAAGTAAAGACTTCGCCTTTTGATATGAAGCTGGGTAATATTACAATGAATCTTTCTGGTGTTACAGGCCTTGATCAGACGATTGATTATCGAGCTAAAATCAATATTCCGGGGGCCGGGGCTTTAAGTAATGTTTCGGCGACGATAGGAGGAACGTTCTCCAAGCCATCTATTAAGTTGAATACCGATGAGGTTGTTAAGAATGCCGTGACGAATGTGATTGCTTCGGAAGTTTTGGGAGTGGATGCCGAAGATATAGAAGCTCAAAAAGCCGCTATTCGTAAGCAGGCCGAAGAGGCGGGAAATAAATTGATCGCTACGGCGAAATCGGAGAGCGAGAAGCTCATTTCCAAAGCATCGAATCCTTTGGCGAAAGTCGCAGCTCAGGCAGCCGGTAAGAAATTGGTGGAAGAAGCAGAGAAACAAGCTCAGAAGTTAAAGAACGAGGCCGAGAAATTGATAGGGAAACAATATGGTGGGTCGGAATAAGAAAATTCCGATTGAAAGAAAAAGGGAGACGAGATTCGATTTCGTCTCCCCTTTTTGTGGAAAGAAGAGGAGAAGCCTTTTGTAAACTCGAAATATTGTTCCAAAGTGCGGGAACATTATCCGATAACTCCCATCAGATATGCTCTTACAAGTTTATTGATTATCTTGGTCGCCGATAAAAGAAAAGAAGGTGAAAATAGGTATAAATTTTTGTTGCGTATTGGCGATTCTTAGTGCTGATGCGCTATCATTGAACGCAAATGTGACTGTGCCCGATTCGGTAGCGGAGCCGGGTGTTGAACAAATGGATACTTTGGTGGTAGAGAGCAATGGAGAACCTGAAATCAATTCTTTGTTCCAGTTAGGTAGCAATGTCCCGACGCATTTAAATGTGGCTGCACCGGCAAAAAAACGTCCGTGGTTGGCTGGTGCAGAGGTAGTGGCGGAAGATCTTTTGTTTCATGTGCTTACCCGATATCTTATTAAAGAGGACTATGCTCAAATTTCATGGTCATCGATAAAAAACAATTTTAAGACCGGCTTGTTGTGGGATAACGACAAGTTCGAGACTAATCTTTTTTCACACCCATATCAAGGTAATCTTTATTACAGCAGTGCCCGTTCCAACGGATTGAATTTTTGGGAATCTGCACCTTATGCTCTCTTGGGAAGTTCTATTTGGGAATGGTTTATGGAGACACAACCGGCCTCGATCAACGATATAATGTCTACAACCTTTGGCGGAATGGCCTTAGGGGAAACGACCTATCGTCTGTCTTCGTTGGTCTTGAACGGACAGGCTAGGGGGTGGGAGAGGGCATCCCATGAGTTAGTCGCCGCGTTTTTAAATCCGGTACGGGCAGTCAATCGTTTGATGACAGGGGAAGCGTGGCGTATAGGTCCTCGGTATGTGGATAAAGAAGCGACTATCCCGTTTCATTTTCGATTTGAGGCTGGGTATCGTATGCTCGATAACATTAGGGAAGGCAAGAACAGAAGTATACATGTCGGGTGTATGGATTTCTCGTTGATTTATAACGACCCGTTCGAAATTGAAGGGAATGTTCCGTTCGAACATTTTACGGCTCGAATGTTGTTCAATATGTTCGCCCACCAACCCATTATCGGGGACGTAAATATTTGCGCTTCTATATGGGGCCGGGAACATGATTATAAAAATGGGAATGAATTGTTTGCCGGTATATTCCAGAATTATAGCTATTACAATAGCGGAAGAATGGATAATGAGTCGAACGAAGTGCCGTTTCGCATTTCCGAGACTGTATCCTATGGCCCCGGTGTTTTATATCGCATGAAATTGCATGAAAATAACACTTTGGCCTTGAACGGATTTGTGTCGGGAGTGGCTCTTGGCGGTGCTTTGTGCGATTATTATCAATTTCACGACCGTGATTACAATATGGGAAGCGGATATAGTATCCGCCTCAACGGCTTGTTTACTTTGCAGCGTCGGTTCGGCATTTATTTGGGATTTGAGAATTACCATATTTTCACGTGGAAGGGGTATGAGCATAAGGACTATGAAAATATGAATCCTCATTATCTCGATGCACAAGGCGCTGTCGGAGACGCTCGTTTGCAGATGATGAATCTACGTGGTTCGTTTGCTATTAGTCCAAAGGTGGGTATCTCTGCCGAAACAGCTTGGTGTCGGCGAAAATCACATTATAAATATTTCCCCGATGTCCTGTCCGACACATTTGAATTTCGGCTTATGTTTTCATATCATATTTGAGATATTTACTAAATTTATACATAGTAAAATATGAATATGAAAACACATATTTTTCTTGTTTTTATGCGTTATGCCGAGTTTTTATATCCCATATTGCAAAAACACATGGGGCAATGAATCGTCTGTTTATTAGATTTATTCCGATCGTCGCTGTGTATTGGGGAAAACGATAGGTGTATATTTTGTACTATTCTGTATAATATTATATATTTGTTGTGTAAAATATACCAATAGTATGGTGAAAGATATAATTTCACTCGTTCGGCCTCAACAGTGGCTTAAAAATGTATTTATTTTTCTTCCGATATTTTTTAGCCGGAAGTTAGGTGACGGGGCTTGTTTGAGCTCCGCATTGATTGCTTTTGTTATTTACTGTTTGGTCGCTGGGTCTATATATTGTTTGAATGATATTTGCGATAGAGAATCCGATCGCTTGCATCCGACTAAGTGCCGGCGACCTATCGCTTCGGGTGCAGTATCGGTGGGAGCCGGATATGGTATAATGGCTCTGTTGTTGGTCTTGGCAATCGCTTTGACATTTATTTATGATTCAACCGTACGGCACGTGTTGCTGATAAATGTCGGTATCTATTTTATTTTGAATATAGCCTATTGTTTTTGGTTGAAACATATTGCGTTGGTCGATGTTTTTGTGATATCGATAGGCTTTGTGTTAAGGGTTCTTGCGGGTGGAGTCGTTACAGGGATATGGATTTCGCCGTGGATTATCTTGATGACGTTTCTGTTGGCTCTGTTTTTGTCGTTTGCCAAAAGGCGGGACGACGTACTCATTTATGAGCGGACCGGAGATAAGATGAGGCTTAATATAGCCCGTTATAATTTGGAGTTTATCAATATGGCGATAACTCTTGTCGGGGTTATTGTGGTCGTTTGTTACATTATGTATACTGTATCACCGGAGGTGATCGAAAGAATGGGGACCTCCAATCTCTATCTGACTACGATATGGGTTTTGGCTGGAATCTTACGTTATTTGCAGTTGACAGTGGTAGATAAGAATAGCGGCAGTCCTACAAAAATATTGATACACGACCGGTTTATCCATGTTTGTATTATGGGCTGGGTTCTGTCTTTCGGGGTTCTGATTTATTTTTGAGGAATATGAGAATTGCTGTTTTCGATTTTGATGGAACGGTTACTACCAAAGATACACTTTTGGAATTTATCAAATTTGTGAGAGGGCCTGTTTCATTCTATGCGGGTTTTCTTAGGTATGCTCCGCAATTTTTGGCGTATAAATTAGGGCTTTATCCGAATTGGAAGGTGAAACAACAAATATTTTCTCATTTTTTCAAAGGAATGAGGTTGGAGGATTTCAATCGGTTGTGCGAGGAATTTTTTCAAAAGGAAGGAAAGGCTCTTGTTCGGCAAAGTGCAAGAATTGCTATATGGGAACAATTGCAGAAATGCAATAGGGTTTTTATTGTAAGTGCAAGTATTTATAATTGGATCAAACCTTTTGCTTCCGATTTAGGTATCCGGGACATATTATCTACCGAGATCGAAGTGGACGGTGAAGGTTGTCTGACCGGTTTCTTTTCGAATAAAAATTGTTATGGACAGGAGAAGGTTGTGAGGCTGCTGGAACAGATTCCCGATTTAGAAAATAATTACTTGATCGTATATGGCGACAGTAAAGGGGATTCGCAGCTGTTGAAATATGCCAACGAATCCCATTACCGTGCCCTGTGATCGATTCCTCTTTGGGGAATAGCGGTCTTATACCGTAATCAATTCGTATTGCATAACTCCTAATCCTATCTTTTGTGCATGTTCGAGTCCGGCTTGCCAATTGGTATAGGGGTGCATCAGATGGAATTTATCGGCGCCTTCGAGATGTTCGTGCGGGTGTTTCTCAGTCAGACAACTGCCATTGATTGCTGGTGCTGCGATGACCATATCGGCGCAAGCCTTGTCCAAAGCGACCGGGTCGAATGATGCGAGTATTCCCAAATCGGGGATAATGGCGGCATCGTTGTGATTCCAACAGTCGCATTCAGGTGAAACATTCATAATGAAACTGATGTGGAAATGAGGCTTGTCTTTCAATATGGCTTGGGTATATTCGGCTATTTTATAGTTCAAGCGTTCAGACGTATCGCATTCTCCCATTACGGCTGCATCGTGTTGGCATAAAGCGACACATTGCCCGCAACCGACACATTTGGTATAATCTATTTCGGCTTTATGGTTTTGGTTCAAGTGTATGGCATCGTGGGCGCAATGCTTGACACAGATGTTACAGCCTTTACAGTTCTCTGTTTCGATTTTGGGTTGAGAATTACAGTGCAATTCTAGTTTACCGCCTACGCTTGCTCCTCCCATTCCTAAGTTTTTTAAAGCACCGCCGAACCCGGCTTGCTCATGACCTTTGAAGTGAGTCATTGAGATAACTATATCGGCATCGGCTAATGCCGATCCAATTTTCGGAGCCTTGCAGTACTCCCCATTTAAAGGTATTTCACGGTATTCTGTCCCTTTCAAACCGTCGGCGATAATGACTTGGCATTGTGCTGAAATGGGGTTATATCCATTTTCCATGGCGCTTTGTAAATGGTCTACCGCATTGGCACGTCGGCCGGAGTAGAGCGTGTTGCAGTCGGTAAGAAAGGATTTTGCTCCCCAAGAGCGGAGTAGGGTTGCCAGTCGAGCTGCATAGTTCGGACGGAGATATGCTAAATTTCCCGGTTCTCCGAAGTGTATTTTTATAGCTACGAATTGGTCTTTGAAATCGATACTTTCGATTCCGGCTCGTTTGATTAAACGCTCCATCTTGTCGAGTAGATTGCTCGAAGGAGTCGTGTGCAGATTGGTAAAGAATACTTTGGATTTATCCATAGAAATTTGTTTTAAGTTAGTGGTAGAAAATGTAAAATCTATCGTTAAAACGGCGATGTTCGATTTTCCCGGTAGACTGTTCGTTTCTTACATTTGTTGCAAAAATAAGGAAAAATCATGATTGTATTATTATCTTTTATTTTATTTGATATGAATAAAATTAATTATATAATAAATAAAATTGAAGATTGTTTGTCGTTTTATCATGATTGTATTATTTTTGTGTCATAAGAAGTAAATGAAAATATATATGAAACAATTAAGATTAATCATTTTATTCTCTATTTTGTCTTTGTCGGTAACTGTGAGGGCTATGGAGGAACAATCGGTGTCATTGGATACACCTACGGGAAAAATTAACGGTAAAATAGGATTACCGGATGCTAAAAAGCCACCGATAGTTTTGCTGATAGCCGGTTCGGGGCCTACCGATATGGACGGAAATACGAATTCCGGCGGATTTTCTATGAAGAATAATTCATTGAAATTGTTGGCGGAGGGGTTGGCGCAGCGAGGTATTGCGACTCTCCGTTTCGATAAAAGGGGAATTGCTTCGAGTTCTGCGGCTACTAAAAAAGAGAGAGACCTTAGGTTCGAAGATTATGTGACAGATGTTCAGGGCTGGATAGATCGGCTGAGCGAGGATAGTCGTTTTTCCGATGTATTTGTTTTGGGGCATAGTGAGGGTTCTTTGATTGGTATGTTGGCGAGTGTCGATAATCCGAAGTAAAAGGTTTTATTTCGTTGGCAGGAGCCGGTCGGCCGGCTTATGATATAATAGAAGAGCAACTGTCGGTGCAACCGGCAGAGGTCCGGCATCTGGTAAAATCGATCAACGATTCGCTGAAAGCTGGAAAGGAAGTATCCAATATTCCTATGGGATTGATGACTTTATTCCGTCCATCTGTTCAACCTTATCTTATATCGTGGTATCGGTATAATCCACAAGAGGTGATTGCGAAATTGAGGCAGCCGGTATTGATTTTACAAGGCGATAAAGATGTACAGGTGTCGGAGGAGGATGCCAAACTGTTGAAACAATCTTTACCGAAGGCACAATTCCAGATTTTGAAAGATATGAATCATGTGTTGAAAACGTGTGAGTCGGTCGATATGCAAGTTCAGCAGGCTACTTATGCTAATCCCGATTTACCCGTTCAAGAGGATTTATTGATAACGATTGAAAAATTTGTGAAACGATGACGACAAGTGTGACTAGAAAAAAATTGCCCTTGCGGTGTCCTGCATGCGATGCTCCGCTTAGAGTATCAAAAATGATTTGCGGTCGTTGTGCGACAGAGGTGTCGGGAGAATTTGAACTACCGGTTTTGACCAGCTTGAATGAAGAAGAGCTACGATTTATGCTTGAATTTGTAAAAGCGAGCGGCAGTTTGAAGGATATGGCGAAAAAGATGGGGGTAAGTTATCCTACTGTGCGCAATTATTTAGATGATTTAATAGAGAAACTCAATAACATGGAAGAAAATGAAAGATAGTTGGAAATTTATATCGAATCCTTTTTATAAAGTAGCCGGTTATAAAGCTGCCGGGTGGGGGATATTGGGCATAGTTATAACGACTGTGATCGCTTATGGGGCAGATGTGCATTTTCATGGATTGCTTCATTATGGTGGAGCTCCTCATAGCGAGTGGTGGTGTTTTGTCGTGGAGCATTTGGTGATTTGGTTGATACCTTCGTTATTGGTTTATATATTGAGCCTGTTTTGCAGTCGTTCCCATGTTCGTCCGATAGACGTTCTAGGAACAGTTGCTTTTTCCCAGCTGCCTTTTGTTTTGTTGGCTTTGTGCATGACTTTCCCACCGGTACGGCATTTCATGTCCATACAGTCGTTACAGGCCATAGAGGATGCGCTATCCGATAAAATGTTTCTTTTTTCGGCTATTTGGATAGGGGCTTTGAGTCTTTTGATTGCGATCTGGGTTTTGTATTGGATATTTCGAGCTATTTCGGTTTCTTGTAATTTAAGGGGGCGTAATTTGTGGATTGTGTTTATTGTAGGAACTTTCGGCGGAGATATTCTTTGTCGTTATTTAATAGGGCTGTGTTATTAAAAAGCTGTTTTAAATTTATTGAGAAATAATATTATCATTGCAAGCAGGTATGTTCCGGCCATATTGCGCCCCTGTCTCGCATCTTGAATCCCTTGATTTTTGTCAATAGCCCACTATTGACTGCATATCTCGGACTCCAATCTGCTTCAACATAGGGCTCAATCTGTCTCGGAATAAATTTAAAACAGCTTCTAATAATTTGAAAGGGGGCAATGATTTTATTTGCCCCCTTTCAATATCGGTTTGCGGATAAGGTTTATAACCCTGCGTCTTTTGTCAACTCTTGAAGATGGGTTATTGAAATATCTCCTAATAGACGTATAACAGTAAATTCTCCACAGTCGCCGTCATCGACCAGCATGATTAATTCTTTGATCTTTTTGTCTGTTTTGGGTTGCACGTAAAAAGCTACGGTCTCGCCGTCGTCTTTTACTTTCATCAGTTCTTCGTATGGAGCTTTTTGAAATACGATACTTTCTTTTCGCATTTGAGGAATCAGAGCTTCATTGTCCTCGCAAGTTAAGATTTGAATTCGGTCTAACTCGTTGATAACAGCTTTTAGATTTAATCCTTCTGCGTCGATTTGTCCTTCGGGCATCATATTCAGCAATGCCTTCGATATGTTGACGTATGTCACTCCTTTTTGATTAGCGAATTTTTCTATGAAGTTGTTTTCGGCAGTAGCTGAAAGAATACCGAATACAGCTAATAATAGAATATAAATTGTCCGTTTCATAATTATTTGTATTTTAGATGTTTATTGACTATTCGATTGGTCTCGATAATTTCTTTTTGGGCTTGTTGCCATTGGTTCGTCCCCTTATTTAATTTCTGGGAAACGAGAATTAAAGCTCGTTGAGCCTCGGCACAGGCATATATTTCTTGATTGCTGAGTCGTTTGGAAGATGGTTGCCGGTACACGTATAATCCGGTGGAAATCGCTAATATAATACCGGCAGCAATACCGCTTATCCATTTCCAATTTCGGGAAAAAAGAATCTGCCTCTTTTTATCGGGCAACCGATCTATGTATGACGATAATTTTTCTTCCAGATGATCGGGAATATGTACCGAACGATCGGGTATAAGAGATAAAATGATGCGCTTCTCTTGAATAAAATCCTCTGGAACTTCGTGGGTTGCGAGATAGTCTCTCAATCCTTGTTCTTCGGTATCCGATAGCTCTCCTTTGAAGAACATGTCTATTTGTTGTCGTAATTCTTGTTCATTCATAATCTTTGTATGAATAGTTCTTTAATCGTTTTTCTGGCCCGGGAGAGAAGTACCCGTATATTGGCGTTACTCAAACCGGTTTCGGTTTCTATCTCGTCAGTGCTTTTGTCTTCGAAATGCCTTAAAAGTAGAATTTTACGTTGTTGTTCGGGAAGTTTATTTATGATGTTCAACAGAACCTTCATGTCTTCTTTTATTTCATAGGCCGTATCGGGTTGTGGCGTAGGCTCTGTCTTTTGAACTAATACAGAATCGTTGTCCGTCTCGATTTGTGGCGCTCTTAGTGTGTCGAGGCATAAATGTTTTATCGTTGTGATGGCATAAGCCTCGTTGTTTTCTATGTTTTCAAGACTTTCCCGTTTCTCCCATAGTTTCAGATAGGTGTTTTGTACCATATCTTCTGCATCGTATTCATTTCCAAGATATCGAAAAGCAATGTAATACATTTTCTTATGACAGGGTAGAAATCTCGCTTTGAACTCTTGATGAGTCATATCTAGTTCGTTTTAGATTTTTCGAGCATGTCGGATTTTAAGTTCCCTTTGCAACGTACAACGTTAATTTCGTCTGAATACAGGGATATGACTACTATTTCTTTTATCTTCTTCGGAGTAGACTTGATAAGGATTTTTACAAATTCATCGTCTTCACTGGTAGTGAGAATCGTTTCATAGGGTTTAAAGTCTACTTCTTCAATTTCTTTTTTTAGGGCTAGATAGGTTGCGTTGTCTATATCGGCTTCTACTACTTCAATGGCCTTAACACCGTCAACTACGCCTTTTACCTGAGGATTTTTGAAATCTTCCGTATAGTATTCGGCATTTGGCAGCTCCTTCGTTTTTTTGAAAAGATTATCAATTTTGTTATTGGCGAATGAAATTTGCAGAGTCGACAATAGTACTATAATAAGAAGAAAAATTCTTGATTTCATAGTGATGTATTTATTGTTTATTATGCGTTGTCTTCTATGATATTCTGCATTTGATTAGGATCGATTTTCCCTTTGATTCGGATTAAACTGATTTCATTTTCTTCGAGGGAGATAATGACGATTTCCCGAATTTTTTCTTTTTCTATTTTCATCAGGATTCGGACAATCTCGTTTTCTTCGTTCGAGCTGGTTACTGTTTCATAGCCGTCGGAATCGCATTGTGTTATTATTTTCTCGAATCTCGTATAATCTTTGGACGAGATATTTTCAGCATCGATAATACTCATCGATTTTATTCCTTTCAGTTCTGACGAAAACGGTTTGAGTAATCCCAAAACGAATGAATTGAGGTTTACTTTCTCTGCATTGGGCATTCGGGAAGCCGTATTGAATAAGTTGTCGATACAATTGCTGGCGGAGATAGAAGAGAAACTGCAAAATGCTGCAAGCGCTAAAATCAAAATTTTTGTTTTCATATCTGTTGTTTTTTAGTTGTTACTTTAATTTAGACCGGTGCACCTTTTAGGGCCTTTCATATAGGAGACGGATAAATAATAAATATGTTACAAAGAAAAATAAAAAAAGCGAGGGAAAAATGATTTTCTTTTTTCACCTCGCTTTTTTAGTATTATAAAATTAGCCGTTTCAGACTTTGCGAATAATCTCCATTCCTTTGAGTATAGCTTGCTCATTCATGGGAATGAGATGATGATGTCGTTCGGGCAGCGACTTTTTCAGTCCTTTCAGTACATTTTCCATGCTTACCATTGGTCTTAGTTTTAGTAAGCCTCCCAATACGATCATGTTGAATGCTTTGGTATTGTTCATTTCTATGGCAGCTTCCATAGCGTTGATGCAATATACATTGATATCCGTTCTCGTAGGCGGGTGGTGTATTCCGTATCCGTCATAGATGAGTATACCGCCGGGCTTTACTTTGCCTTCGAATTTTTCAAGAGAAGGTTGGTTCAGAATAACAGCCACATCGAATGCATTCAATACCGGAGAACTTATACGTTCATCGCTGAGTATGACTGTTACGTTTGCCGTTCCTCCGCGTTGTTCCGGTCCGTATGAGGGCATCCACGTAACCTCTTTATCTTCCATCAGTCCAGAGTAGGCTAATATTTTCCCCATAGAGAGTACACCTTGTCCTCCGAATCCTGCTATGATAATTTCTTCTTTCATATCCGTAGTTTTTAATTATACGTTTTTGAGGTCTCCCATCGGGTATTTGGCAAACATGTTTTCCTCCATCCATTTGTTAGCCTTTGCCGGCGACATTTTCCAGCCCGAATTACAAGTCGATACGACTTCTACCAAAGATGTGCCTTTTCCGGCCATTGCGTTTTCGAAAGCCAACCGGATTGCTTTTTTCGCTTTGCGGATAGAGGCGGGAGTGTGTACACTTTGACGAGTCACGTAACAAGTTCCGTCCACCCGTTCTACCAATTCAGCAATTCGTAAAGGATAACCGTTCAGTGCGACATTCCGTCCGTAGGGACAGGTAGAGGTCACCATTCCTTCTAGTGTAGTAGGAGCCATTTGTCCGCCGGTCATTCCGTATATACCGTTGTTGATAAATATGATGGCTATATTCTCGCCGCGATTGCAGGCGTGAATGGTTTCGGCCGTTCCAATGGCGGCCAAGTCGCCGTCACCCTGATAGGTGAATACCATTTTCTTGGGGTTGAGCCGTTTTACGGCCGATGCGATGGCCGGCGCACGTCCGTGGGCAGCCTCGATCCAATCGATGTCGAGATAATTATAGGCAAAAACAGCACAGCCTACGGGAGCGATACCGATCGTTTCTTCTTCAATACCCATTTCGTCTATAACTTCGGCAATAAGTTTATGTACTACTCCGTGACTGCAACCCGGACAGTAGTGCATGGGATTATCGTTCATCAGCCGAGGTTTAGTGTAAACCAAGTTTTCGGGCTTTATAATTTCGTTGATATCCATGTGCATAAAAATTATGAACCAGATAAAGGTTCGGGTATTTACATTAGTTTTTCTTTGAGAGCGTTAAGAACTTCGTCGGGGGTAGGTACGATTCCGCCCAAGCGTCCGAAATGTTCTACTCGCACTTTTCCGTTGACAGCCAATCGAACGTCTTCTACCATTTGTCCGGCATTCAACTCGGCCGATAGGATTCCTTTCACATGATTTGCATGGCGAGCGATAGCTTCCGTCGGGAACGGCCATAGCGTGATGGGTCTCAACAATCCTATTTTGATACCTTCTTCTGCTGCCAGCTCGATTGTCTTTTGGCATATACGCGACATGGAGCCGAATGCGACAATCAGATAGTCGGCGTTTTCGCAATTGATTTCCTCGAAGCGGACTTCATTTTCACTGATACGTTTGTAGGTGGATTGGAAGCGAATGTTATTCTGCTCCATAATTGCCGGATCGAGTTCGAGAGAGGTGATGACATTTCTCTTCCGATTTTTGGTTTTTCCTAATGTCGCCCACGGATTTTGTTCCCTTATTTCTTCTTCTGTACGGCGTTTGCGGAAAGGCGGAAGTACCACTTTTTCCATCATTTGCCCGATAATTCCATCGGCTAGAATAATAGCCGGGTTGCGGTATTTGAAAGCGAGATCGAATCCCAATGCCACGAAGTCGGCCATCTCTTGAACCGAAGCGGGAGCTAATGCGATTAAATGATAATCGCCGTGACCGCCTCCCTTCACGGCTTGGAAATAATCGGCTTGACTTGGTTGTATGGTTCCGAGACCCGGACCTCCTCTCATCACATTGACGATTAAACAGGGTAGTTCTGCACCGGCCAAATAGGAAATTCCTTCCTGTTTCAAGCTGACACCGGGACTGGAAGACGATGTCATCACGGCTTTACCGCAACTAGCTCCACCATACACCATATTGATAGCTGCAACTTCGCTTTCGGCTTGTAGTACTACCATTCCGGTCGTTTCCCACGGTTTTTCTTCCATGAGTGTTTCCATGACTTCCGACTGGGGCGTAATAGGGTATCCGAAGTAACCGTCGGCTCCGTAGCGTATGGCGGCATGTGCTATGGCTTCGTTACCCTTCATTAGTTTTATATCTTCTTTCATAATTAACGGATTTAGAGATTAAACCGGTTATAATTTTACTTTATAAACAGTGATACACCCGTCGGGGCATACAAGACCACAACTTGCACACCCGATACAAGCGTCGGGATTCTGCATAAAAGCATAATGATAACCTTTGTCATTAACTTCGGTCGGCTGTAATGCCAAAACTTGGCACGGACACGCTACTACACATAGCTCACAACCTTTGCAACGCTCTTTGTTAACGACAACAGCACCTTTAATATTAGCCATATGATTTTGTTTTTAGTTCCACAAATATAAAAAATATATTTTTAAATTGATAGTAAAATAGGTAGTTTTTTTGTTAAACTACCTATCGGTGTAAATGATTGACTTTTAAATTAATAGTCTAATTAAAAAATATATCGAATATGGATAAAATGTAATATTTTTGTCTTATTATGTTTTATAACATAATTTATAATGGTGTATTACTTATAAATTGATAGTTATCCTATTTTGATACCCGAAAAACCCATAAAGGCCATAGCCAGTAATCCGGCGGCGATGAGTGCGATTGGTGTGCCTTGCATGGCTTTGGGAATATGGGATAAACTCATTTGTTCACGCATCCCGGCAAAGATTACCAAAGCCAATGTGAATCCGATTGCTGTCGATATGGCATAAACGGTAGCTTCGAGAAGCGATAGATTTTTTTGAATAACGATCAATGCGACACCCAATATCGTGCAGTTTGTAGTGATTAATGGCAGGAAAACGCCTAAGGCCTGATAGAGGGAAGGTGCTATTTTTTTGATGATAATTTCGAGTAGCTGGACCAATGCGGCAATAACCAGTATGAAAACAATGGTTTGCATATAGTCCAGTTTCATCGGCATCAATAAATAGGTTTGTAATAAATAGGTAACTATCGTCGCTATGGTCATGACGAAAGTTACCGCCGCACCCATACCCAGTGCCGAGTCGATACGTTTGGAGACCCCGAGAAAGGGGCAGATTCCCAAGAATTGGGATAGAACTATATTGTTTACAAATATGGCGGTAACGAATATAGAGATATAGGTGAGCATAATCAGCGGGTTTTAAGTGTATGGATAATAGCGATTAAAAAGCCTAATGCGATAAATGCACCGGGGGCGAGGATAAAGATGAGAGACCCATATTCTTCGGGATAAACCGAGATACCGAATACGTGTCCTGTTCCTAAAAATTCACGGATACAACCCAGTAAGGTAAGGGCAAATGTAAAACCGAGTCCAATACCGAGCCCGTCGAAAAAGGAGTCCACCGGATTGTGCTTGGCGGCAAAGGCCTCGGCTCGTCCCAATAAAATGCAATTAACGACAATCAAGGGTATAAAAAGTCCGAGTGTTTCATATAAATCGGGTAAATAGGCTTGCATACACAGTTGTAGAATGGTTACGAACGTGGCTATAATAACGATGAAAGCGGGTATTCGCACTTTATCGGGGATAAAGTTTTTGACCATCGAGATTGCGACGTTGGAGCAAATTAGCACAAACAGGGTAGAAAGTCCCATACCCAAACCTCCTATGGCCGAGGTGGTCGTTCCTAAGGTGGGGCACATGCCCAATAGAAGGACGAAAGTCGGATTTTCTTTTATAATTCCGTTTAAAAGTATTTTCGTTTTACTCATGATTGCCTCCTTTCATAGATTCGGCATAAGCCGTATAGGCGGTTTGTATGGCCGCCAAAAAAGCTCTCGATGTAATTGTCGCGGCTGTGATGGCATCTATGTCGCCTGAATCTTGTTTAACTTGTAATTTGTTGCGAACCGGCGATTTCCCGATGATATTCTGGTTATTTTTCTCGGTTCTGAACCATTCGTCCATTTTTGCGCCCAATCCGGGCGTTTCCTGATGTTTTAGGACTCGATAGTCCCGAATCGTTCCATCGGCTTCGAAACCTACGATAATGCGTATTTCGCCACCGTACCCTGTGGTGTTGCTGCATTCGACAGCGGCTCCGACGAGAACACCCTCTTTTTTTGCCGGATAGACGATAGCCGTAGTCTCACCGTATTCATTACGGACAGTGTAGGAACATTGTTCGTCTATTGGGGAGTTGTCGTATTTCGGAATGACTTGTTGGATTGCTTTTTCTCTTCCTGCCTTAGCCGCACGTGCTATGGGTTCTTGGGTAAGTCGATGGGTATATCCCAATAGTCCGCCGGCCACGGCGGTTATCAAGGTCAGAGACCAAAGCATGTTCCAAAATGTAGAATCTTTTTTCTTCATGATCGATGGTTGCCGAAACGTTTGGGTTTGATATAATTATTGATAAGCGGTGTAAAAGCATTCATGATAAGGATTGCGAAAGAAACTCCTTCGGGGTAACCTCCCCATTGGCGTATAACGACGGTCAAGATACCTATACCGATTCCGTAGATAATCATTCCTTTGGAGGTCATGGGCGAGGTCACGTAGTCGGTTGCCATATATATAGCCCCTAACAAAAGTCCGCCGGACAATAGCTGAATGAGGGCAAAGTCGAATGCATATTGCCACATGGGTATATTTTGCAGATTGCCTGTTTCTTGCCCGCATGCCAAGACGAAACTGAATAAGAAGACTGTCAAGAGGATAGAGACGGGTATATGCCAACTGATGATTTTCCGGTAAAGCAGATAGGCAAAACCGATTAGTAGGGCGATAGCGCCTACTTCCCCTAGACTACCTCCTTGATTTCCAATCCATAGATTAGCGATATCTATTTGTTCGATCCACTGGCCTCCCTCTTCTTTTAATTTAGAAAGTAGTGTTGCTCCGGTCTCGGCATCGGTATAGTTCCACCGTGATACGGTTGGCAGAGGCCATTGGGTCATCTGGGTAGGGAAGGATATGAGAAGAAATACCCGTCCCGCCAAAGCCGGATTGAAAAGATTGTTTCCTAAGCCTCCGAAAGACATTTTGGCAATCCCTATCGCAACGATAGAACCGATGACAACGATCCATATCGGCAGATTGGAGGGTAGATTGAAGGCCAGCAGCAATCCGGTGAGTATAGCCGAACCGTTACCGATAGAAGGCTTTTCTTTTAGTAAGTATTTCTGGATTAGATATTCGACGATGACGCAAGAGAGTATAGACGAGAGAGTAACGATTAAAGCCCCGATTCCGAAAAAATAAAGGGAAACGGCGAATGCAGGCAGCAATGCGATGATGACATTGTACATGCATTTCGAGACGGTTAAATTATCGTGTATGTGAGGAGCTGGCGATACGGTTAATTCCATTGCGAGATAAATTAAGATTGTTTTCTGGATCGTATGATTTGGTTTACTGCATTTTTTCCTATTCGTATATAATCGAGTATAGGACGGTTTGACGGACAACTATAAGCACAACAGCCACATTCCAGACATGCGGTGATGAGTTCTTTTTCCGCTCTCTCGAACAAATGATTTTCTGACAATTTGGCCAAGAGATAAGGTTCGAGTCCCATAGGACATGCAGAAACGCATTTGCCGCATCTGATACAGGAAGAGGTTTCGCTCCGGTGCGCATGGGCTTCGTTTAATATCAAGATACCCGAACAGCCTTTGGGAATAGGGGCATCTAGATTGGAAACCGCTTTTCCCATCATGGGGCCTCCGAGAATGACCTTTGCGCTGTCGGAGGGAAGACCGCCGGCAATCTCTATCAGCTCACGGATAGGCATACCCAATCTTATCCGGTAATTTCCCGGTTGTTTAATACCGTCTCCTGTAACGGTGACGATACGCTCTACGAGCGGTTTATTTTTCTGAACGGCTTCATACACGGCAAAAGCGGTTCCGACATTTTGGACGATAGCTCCGGTCGAAACCGGTAATGCCCCGTTTGCTACTTGCTTATGAAGAATGGCATCGATGAGCTGTTTTTCACCGCCTTGCGGGTATCGGGTGCGGAGGGGCACTATTTCTATGCCCGGATATTTTTCGGCCTGTTTTTTTAGTAGGGCAATAGCGTCTCTTTTGTTATTTTCTACTCCTATATAAGCCTGTTTTACATGGATAGCTTTCATTAGAATGTGACAGCCTATTATAATTTGTTCGGGCGATTCGAGCATGAGAGCATGGTCGTCCGTCAGGTAGGGTTCGCATTCCGTCGCATTGACGATGAGGACCGTAGGCTTGAATTCTTTGGGAGGTGTCAGTTTTACATGGGTGGGAAAAGTCGCACCGCCTAAACCGACGATACCGTTTTGTGCTATTTTTTGTATAATTTCATTTGAAGATAAAGCAATCTCTTTTTCCAAAGAGGGAGTCCGGTCTATATATTCCTCCCAATCGTCTCCTTCCGTATCGATGATAATTGCCTGAGAATATATTCCGAATGCGTTAGCTATTTTATCTATCTTCGAGACGGTTCCCGATACCGGGGAGTGTATGTTGGACGATACGAATCCGTTGGCCTCGGCGATGAGAGTCCCCACTTTTACGGTATCGCCTTTCTTGACAATGCAATTGGCCGGCGCTCCGATGTGCTGGTTGAGCATCAGAGAGACTTGTCGGGGAACCGGAATGGCGGTTACCGGGCATTGCGATGTCAGTTTATTCTCTTTGGGGTGTATGCCTCCTATGCGGAATGTTTTTAACATATTGCAGTTTCCTTTCTGGGGGTTGATGTTTCCCTGATATTGTTTCTTATTTCGGCATGTATCGCATGGGTAGGGCATCCATCGACACACGCTTGGCATGATAGACAGAGGTTATCGTCGATATACGCTAAATTGTCTGATAGAGAAATAGCTTTTTCGGGGCAGATCTTGACACATTTCCCACAACCTATGCAGGCGACGGAACAAACTTTGCGGGCGATGATGCCTTTGTCTTTGTTGCTACAAGCTACATATATCATGGATTCTTGTTTCTTCCGTAGCTCGATTAAATGTCTGGGGCAGGCTTTTACACAAGAACCACAGGCAACGCAAATGTTGGAATCGATACGGGGAAGTCGGGTGACGGGATCCATCGTGATACCTCCGAATTCGCAAGCTGCCGCACAATCTCCTTCGCCAAGACACCCGTAATTGCAATTGCTCTCTCCGGTATAAAGCGAGGAAACGACTGCACAGCTATGTGCTCCTTCGTAATGGCTGGTTTGCGGGCGGTTCTCGCAAGAGCCATTGCAACGGATAACAGCGATACGAGGAGCTTTTTCCACAGCATTCAGACCAAGAATGGGTGCAATCTTTTGCATAACCTCATTACCCCCGACGGGACATAACAGACTGTCTAACGATGTGACCTTCGTGCATTGTTCGGCAAAATTCCGACATCCGGCATATCCACAACCGCCGCAATTCGCTCCCGGAAGAATAGATTCTATTTCGTCGATTCGAGAATCTTCTTCTACATGGAATTTACGGGAAATGATGTAAAGTAATGTGGCACTGATGAGTCCGATAATACTTAGTATGATGATTGCCGTTACCATAAGTTATGAGACATGTATTGGTTTCAAGAAAAATCTAAATCGTTTTTTCAGTCGATCGCGATAGAAATATAGTATCGTGTAATATACCGCTAATACGACAAGGGTACATAACCCCGAATATAGTTCGTTCATTCCTATTCGTTCATTGATGACGAGCGACAGCATAATGAGAATTACCGGGAGGGCTGCCGTAAACCATATAGCTCTGTATCCTGCCGAGGCAGAAAGAGCTACCGAAACTTTATCTCCTATCTGTATGGGAAAATCGCGTTTTTCAACCTCTATGATTTTTTCTTTTTGGTCGGTTGTCGTGCACAATGAAGCCGCATGACAGCCTACGCAAGCCGAGTGTTGTATGATGCGCACGAATATATGCGATTCGGAAATACCTGTTATAATACCTTCGTGCTCTATATCAGGTCGTTTCATACGAGAAAAATTTTTTTAATCCTTTGTTTATTTTTATCTGTCAGAAATAAGAATTGTACAGTTTTTTATATTTGTCTTCTTTTTGAATTTCAGAAATCCATTTGTTCAAGCTGTCGAGTAATATCGAGTCGTCTTTTCTGAGGGCCCATGATTGGAACTGAGTAAAACTTATATCGGTATTACAGTCTATTTGGGGATAATCTTTGCTCATTTGCTGGGCTATTGCTTTGTCGCATACGGCTAAGTCGATTTCCCCGGTAGCGACCATCATGATGAGCTGTTCGGCCCCGTATGTCTTTTCTTCTTGTATATATATGGTATCGCCTATTTCACGAGACAAGTTGTGAATGCGCAGTCTTGTAGGAGCATCACTGACGATGTATAGAGTTTTTCCGGCCAAATCTAGTTGGTTTCTTATCAGTTTTTTTTGCGCTTTTGGATCTTTTCTTTGAACCAATACTTGTTTGTTCAGTTGAATGGGTATGGTAAAAGCCAATTCTTCCTTGATCTCGGACGTTACGGGCAATTGACGGGCAATGATGTCGTATTGGCCTTTTTTCAATCCGTCGATACTTTTGCTTAGGTTAACTTCTGGGGTTATCTCAATGGAAAGCCCGCTTCGATTACCTACCATACGGGCCAATTCGTAGTCGAATCCCGATAGGCTGTCGCCTTGTAAATAGTAAGACAATGGGGTATAATCCGTAACGATCCTCAAAACGCCATCGGCTTTGATTTCCTCGAAAGTTCTCGGCCGGTAAGTGTTTCGGGGACGCAACCATATCATTGTTCCGACAACTATTATCAATAGTACGGCATATATAAATATGTGTCGTTTGAACTTCATATCGTTAATTAGAAAAATCTATGGATAACCCCATTTGAAACATACTTGGATTTAACGGATAATGTGGTAATGAGAAGTAGTTATTCCCCCCGAATATCCCTTGATTCACGTGCGACATCATGACAAAGAAACGAGTTTGTTTCAATTTCATATTTATATATGCGTTCATGAAAGGATAATTTCCCACTTCGATTTCATCTTGGGTATGAAAAGTTAATGTCGCCGGTTGGAAAGCCTCGCTTTTATATTTTGTGTAGTAACGACAATCTACACCTAATTGAACATGTAATACTTTGGCGATTCTGAATAAAAGGTACATATTGCTATATACGCTCAATTCGGGTAAGGGGATTATCGATGGTTTGCTCGATTTTTGGTAAACTATTTCGTTTTCCCAATTAAAAACTCCGAATTTAAAATCCTGATTGAGTTTTGCATGGAATACTTGTATCATGGAGCTCTCTTGCCGGGGCAAGCTATTATTGTCGAAATAGATATAATTTTGTATATTTTCGACACCGATGTTCAATTTGGTTCTCCACCGTTTTATGTTGAACTCACCTCCGACTCTCATTCGACGTGTTTTCCCGAAATCATTGTCCCAAATGAAGTGATTGGAAGTGTATTTCTTATAGAAATAAGAAGGTTCGGTGTTTTTGAAAAAGCCATAAGCTCTTAGTTGAACGGTGTCGTTCCAAAGCCTGAATCGGCTGCGAATATCGGCAGTGACGTCGATATCACCTATGATTGCTCCGGCAAGTCCGAATTTTCCGTTTACATGATAAGTCAGTAATTCTCCCTTTTGTTTTGAAATTTCTCCACCGACCCATAGAAGACTTTCTCCGTGGCTGCGAGGATTGGATATATCGGGACGTGGAGTCAATCCCTCTATTGTAGTTCCAGCCGAAAGGGTATCCTGAGGCAGGGAAAAATGGCGATATTCGTAAGTGGCGTAAGCCGCCAATCCCATCTTTGCATACTTATTGAATCCTTCGAGTAATGATATTCCGAAAGTATTTCGTATAGACTGGTATCGGGTTTCTTCATTCGTCCCTCCAAGACCTAAATAGGTGTTCGCGAAGTAGGTAGTGTCTTCGGTCGCCGATTGATTGACAAACCTATGCTTATTTTCGTTATACTCGATGGTGTGTATAATGCTGGTGACGGGAATGAATGTACGTATCACGGTTGTGTCTTGCTCTTCTTCTTGATAGAACCCGAATTTATATCGTTGGGTGGCATAGTATTCTTTACCGCGAATACGGTTATATGCATCCGTCAGATTGGTTGGAATCGTTTGGGTGTTTACGCTCGATTGTCCTCCTTGTACCTCTTCGGGACGAAGTATGTATGTATCGTCCGAGATACCTCCGTTTTCTTGGTTTACGAAATTATATGTATTAAGAAAAAATTGAATATCGTATCGGTCCCCCAAATAGCTTCCGAAGATACTGTATGCAAGGTCTTTCGTCGCTTGATGCTGGTAGTGGCCTCTCGATAGGATATAATTGATGCTACCTCCGAATTCCAGTTTCTGATTAAAATTTCCAGAGAAAACAGCTTTTAAATCATCTTGGGCAGTTTGTTTCGAGCCTCCTGTCAGATAAGATAGTTGGGTATAAGGTATGTGTGAATTATAGAATATCCATGAAGAGGCTGTTTGTATCCAATGGCCGAATGGATCTTTAAATATAAATTCAGAGGGTAAAGGCCTGTCGAAAAATATTTTGGAAAAAGCAGCAGCGCCGAGATTCCCGGTCGTTCCGTAAGCCGTTGAATAGCTGGAAGGAATATCCGTGCTGTAAAAATTGTGCATGAGAGTATCCATAGGAACATCATATCTCGACCCTAACGGCTGGGTAATACTCCATGCATAAGGAGCAGGAATATCCTGTTTTTTCTTAGCCTCTGAAAAAAGTGAACAGAAAAGTACGGATAATATGATAATACAGGCCTTTCTCATCGGTTTGCAAAGATATGAAAAAGCCGGCAATTACAAACGATGTGTTTTTGTATATTTTGCCGGCGTTTAATTCTTTTTCTTTTTTAATCCAATGGCCTTTAATGGCTTTGGTAAAGATATCGTTTTATACTTCGTTTAGGTGTTTTTTCGAACTCTTCATAATAGATTTTAAGACGGCTGATTTGGCTATAAGCCGGAAGCTCTTTATTGAGGGTCGATATGTTTTCTTCCATCAGAGTTTCTAATGCATGGCCGGATATATTCGAATGCTGCGCGTTTTCTATATCGGGGTAAACGAGAGCGACCAATTTGCCGTCTTGTTCGATGATGAGCGATTCGCATACATAGGGCATATTATTCAGTCGATCTTCGATTTCTTCCGGATAAATGTTTTGCCCGGACGGACCCAATATCATGTTTTTATTTCTCCCTCTCAGATATATGAACCCATCGGCATCTATCGTACATAAGTCTCCGGTTTTCATCCAGCCGTCCTCGGTGAATATCGCCTGAGTAGCTTCTTCGTTTTTGAAGTATCCCAGCATGATATTCGTACCTTTCACTTGCAGTTCACCTACGATATTTTCTGAATCCGAAGAGTTTACTCTTCCTTCCATACGGTCTACTATCCGCCCACAAGAGCCGATTCGAGTCTCGTTCCACGGGGCATAAGAGATGAGCGGACCGCACTCGGTCATGCCATATCCTACGGTAAAGGGAAAATTGATACGACGTAGGAATTGTTCTACATCTCTATTTAAAGCCGCACCTCCGATAATCATTTGAGAGAGGTTTCCTCCGAACGTTTCGTAAAGTTTATCGTTGATTTTTGCCAATAACTGAGTGTCTAAGAATGGAACTTTTAAAAGAAGTTTCATCAAAGGTTTCTCTAATAAAGGAAACACTTTGGTTCTGATAATTTTTTCGATGATGAGAGGAACGGCTATAATTAGTTTGGGCTTTACCGTAGCAAAAGCATCCATGATGATCTTAGGAGAGGGAATCCGAGTCAGGAAATGCAAGTGACAGCCTTTTAAAAATGGGTGTATCATTTCTATAACCATGCCGTACATGTGTGCCATCGGCAACATACAAACAATACCGTCACCTGCGGACAAGAACGGTAAATGGTCTAAACAAAATTTGACATTGGACCATAAACTGCGGTAGGGGAGCATTACTCCTTTTGAAAAACCGGTGGAGCCCGAGGTGTAATTGATAACGGCGAGTTCCTCGGGAGAATCTTCGTAATAGCTTACGGCATCAGGGGTAAATCGGGCAGGATATTTTTTTCCGAAGTATTCGTTTAATCGGTTCCGCATATCCGTCAGCTTTTCACTTTTTGATCTTAATAAGGAAAAGTCATTTAATAGGAAGATTCCTTTCAGGTTTTTCATTAGCGTTTCGTTCAGGTCTTCCCAGACAATATCTCCGACAAATAGCAGTTTTGCTTCCGAGTGATTGACAATGTGGTGTATATTGTCTGCTTTGAATTCATGTAAGATGGGGACGGGCACGGCTCCGTAGGTGATTGCCGCAAAAAAGGCTACCGCCCAGTGAGCTGAGTTTTTGCCGCAGATAGCTATTTTGTCTCCTTTTTTTATTTCGGCACTTTCTAATAAGAGATGTATTTTGGCTATTTTGCGGGCAATGTCTTTATAGTGATAAGATACACCGTCGAAATCACTTAATGCGATTCTTTCCCAATTTTCTTTAATGGCTTGTTCGATGTATTTATTGAAACTCTCGTTGTTCATAAAATCAAGTTTTTATGTCATGATTTTACAAAGTTACGAGATTTCCTGAATAATCCTAATGTTTCTTTGTCTATTTTGGGAAAAGAGGAATAGGGTTTCTAAACTTTTCGTAATGAAAAAAGAATGTTCAACCCTCCTGATAAACCGTTTTTTACCCATATTTCTCCTTTATGGAAGAGAACGGCATTTTTAACAATGGCGAGTCCCAATCCGGTTCCTCCGAGTTTGCGGGACCGACCTTTATCAACCCGATAAAATCTTTCGAATAATCTGTTCAAATGTTCTTCGGGGACACCGATTCCGTTGTCGGAGAAAGAGAAATAATAATATTTACTATCTTCGAGATAGCAGTCTATCGTGATTTTTGTTCCTATACCGGCATAGGCTATGGCATTGTCTGTAAGATTTCTGAAAATGGAGTACAATAAGGAATAATTTCCATTTATAGACATTCGTTCGTGGAGGTTTCTCGTCTCGACGGTCATTTCCCGTTCTGTCAAGGCCGCTTGCGATTCGTTAATAACTTCATTGATGATTTTTTGTAAATCGGTATTATCCGTGTCATAGAGGTCCTTAGATTCGTCCAGTCTATTGAGCATTGAAATATCTCTTAGTAAATCGGTCAATCGTTTGGATTGTGCGTAACAACGCTCCATAAACATTTTTTTCCGGCTATCGTCCATTTCGGTGGAAAGAATGGTCTCCATATATCCGCGGATACTGCTGACCGGGGTTTTAAGTTCGTGAGCGATGTTTTGAGTAAGTTGGCGTTTTAACCGGCTTTCTTGTTCTTGTTGGGTAATATCGTTAATGGCTATTTCAAATGTATGGTCTTGAAATATGATACATTCTATGAGGAAAGTTCGGCTTCCTTTGTCTATAACCATAGACTCCGAAATAAATTCCTCCTCTTCGTTTTGTTCATAGAGCTTTTGAGAAATGAAATTGTTGATTTTTTTCAGATTGGCCTCTTTAAATAAATAGTCGGAGGGAGATAGGGTATTGTCTGTGATAAAATTGAGATACTGAATAAAAAGATTATTGGCCATAATAATCCTTTTATCTTTGGCAAAAAAGGCCAATCCTTCTTTGGAGAACTGTAAATGCTTGAATAGTTTCTCTTGCTCTATGGATAGTTTCTCTTTGGTTTTTAATAAGTTATCATAAATGTGAGTAAGACTTTGGGTAATATTGCCAATGTCGTCTACCCCTGATTTTATAGTAATGTGTATAGGCTTTCCCTGTTCTGCCTGTTGAGACAGCTGGCTGAGAGCGGCAATGGATTTCCCCAAGCTGTGGCAAAAATAATAAAGCAACAGTATGGCGAAAATCGATATCGCTAACATGAAATATATGAATTCGTTATTGGGACTGAGTATGGAAAATTTCTCCCGTTCGAAAGGAAGTGAGGAGCGTATGATCCAATCGTCATATCGTTTAGCTGAATAGAAGAAATTTTTTTTGAACGATTGAGAATATCGAATGGCATATCCATTCCCATTTTTTAGAGATGATCTTATTTCAGGGCGGTCCAAATGATTATTTGCGATGGAGTCTGGTTCTTTTTCTCGTTGGCTTTCGAGCAATACTTTTCCAGAGAGTGCCGATATAATAGTTACTCTTAGAGGTTTTCGAGTAATACTCTGTATGATGGAGTCGATTGAAATTTGGTCTATCTCTTTGTTTTTAATTTGGGAATATATGAGTTCGTTGTAATCTTGTAAAAGGGCATTTAGAGATTGCTGTCGGTTTTCTTTTTCTAGATTATATTCGAATAGTAAAATAATAGTGATAAAAACGATGAAAAGAGAGCCGATAGAAAAAAATAATTTTCTATCGAACGTCATAGATTTTCGAACCTTCTCGGTAGACATAAGTTAAGCTGTTTCAAAACAATATCCGTATCCGAGACGAGTTACGATGCGCTTACCGTATTCTCCTATTTTTTTGCGTAGGCGGGTAATATTGACATCGATAGTTCTGTCTAAAACATATACCTCGTCTGTCCATATTTTCGATAATATTTCTTCACGAGAGAAAACTTGTCCCGGGTGGGAAAGCAGGAGGGATAATATTTCAAATTCTTTTTTAGTCAATGGGAGTTCTGTACTGTCTATGAACGCTCGTTTTTTTACAGGGTCTATGTACAATTTTTCAAATTGTAAAATAGCCGGATCTTCTTTGTCTACAATTCGTCTTAGTACGGCTTTGACCCTTGCGATCACTTCTCGGATAGAGAACGGTTTCGATATATAATCGTCCGCACCGATATTAAATCCCATGAGTTTGTCGTCTTCGGTATCTTTGGCCGTTAAAAAAATGATGGGAATATGTTTCAGCTTCTCGTTTTTTCTTAACAGAGAGGCCATTTTGAATCCGTTCATTTCGCCCATCATGACATCGAGCAACAATAAGTTATAATCGGTCAGGTTCATTTGTAGCGCTTCTTCTGCCGAATTTGCCGTATCTACGTCATATCCTTCGACCTCTAAATTGAATTTCAAAATTTCGCATAAATCTTCTTCGTCATCGACGACTAAAATTTTGTAATTGGCCATAGTTTCAATTTTTATGATAGTGCAAAATTGAGAAACAGATATTTCAACAATGTGACAAACATTTTACTTTTTAATCTTCATTCTGCTGTGTTTTGTTGAAAATTGAAAAGTAGAATATAATCTTTCACGTCGTTTCCCTTACGGTCGCTTCGTAGGGTTTGTTCAAAAGTATATTGTTCTCCGTACTTTTCTTTTATATAATTGAAATCCCGTTCGCCAACGAGTAAATAACCATTTTTAGGCATTTCTTTTTCGAAGTCAATGACTCGGTTTTGTGCATAAAAATTAATAATGAAAAATCGCATCATAGAAGACTCGACATAAGAGTATATTTCTCCATTTGGGACAGTAGATACTACTTTGTCTGCAAACGGTTTCATCGATTTTGCATTGAGTATAGCCGGCAAAGTAGAAGCGTCCAACATCAGTTGAATGCCGAAAAACAGGGCTACGACCGAGTAAAGATAACGGTTATTATAGGTTAGGTATCGTTTGCTCTTATAGATGTCATAAATTAAGAATACTATAAATATGGCAGTAATGATGAATATGATATCCCACGATTCGGAAAGGGCTGTTACATAGTGACTGATGTCACTCGTAGAAGACATGACGTATTTGTCTATAATTCCGCTTTTGACGATAGTTAGAACCACCAATAAAAATCCCCCGATAAATGCTATGAAAATTGAAAATATTCTCCATATTCGCGGTCTTTGTTTGAGTAGAAAGAGCATGTATTCTGCCAAAAAATAGGCTATGAATGGGTAAATGGGAAGAATATATACCGATCTTTTACTTTTGGGGATACAATAAAAAACGAATATGATGACAATGGATAGGAGACTGAACAGTCTCATTTTATCCATGTGTGTGATATAGTCTTTGAATCGTTCCCAATATAGTTTGACCGTGCCTTGTGGTCTCTTGTATTTTAAGGTAAATAATGACATGATAACTAAAAGCGACCACGGTAACCAACCCGCTAAGGTAATATAAACGTAATAGATGATGGGTTGCTCGTGTGAACCGTATGACATTTTTCCCAAGAAGCGATCGACGTTTTCTTCCATAACGAGCCGTAGAAATGCTTCTCCTCCCTGTTGATAGGCCGCATAATACCAGAGTAAAGGCAAGATACAGGATAGTAGTGCTATGGGGATAATTTTATAGAAGGCTTTCCATACAGACACTTTTTGGAAAAGAAGGAATATGCCGATTACGGCGCATGGAAGTACGATGCCCACCGGTCCCTTAGTGAGCGTAGCTATACTCATAAATAGTATTGCCCAAATGGGGATTCCTTTCAACCCGAGTTCCCACCATCGATATAATTGGAGCATGGCTAAGACGATGAAGCAGGTCAGTACCATATCGACTCGCGACGCCATTGCAGCCCGATGCACTTCAAATCCCGAGAGTAGTAATAGAGAAGCAAGGAATGCTATGTCATTTCTGCTACGTTTGGCAAAAAAGAGAAAACACGCGATTGCCATAATGATTGCTGCCAATGCCGAAGGAAGGCGCGAAGTGAACTCTGTTACCTCTCCGGCAGGAAGGGACAACGCTGCGATACACCAATGAAAAAAAGGAGGCTTGTAGGCGATGTCTCCGCCATTGTTTATAGGTAGTATCCAGTTGTCGTTTTGTAACATACTGACTGCCACGATGGCTTCCCGGGGTTCTCCTTTGGTGTGGAAGTTGGTTAGCCCCAAATAGGGTATGATCGTTAAGGTACTGATGACTAACAGTAAAAGAAATAGAGATGTCTTGGAACTTATTTTAGGCACATTCATAATGGAGACAGTCTTTAAATCGTTTGGTTGTTATGAGGATCAAAATTGATTTTTTTATCTATAATATATTCCGGGCGATTTTTGGTTTCATCGAAGATGTTTCCAATATACTCTCCGAGTATTCCGATGGTAAACAATTGCACTCCACCTAAAAATACGATAGTAATGATTGTCGAAGACCACCCCGGAACGATAGATTCTTTGCCGGAAAGGTACATGATGAATACCCAGATAGCAAAAGCCAATGCTATAAAAATGGAAAGTGTTCCTAATGATATGGCCAATTTTAATGGCTTTTTAGAAAAACCAAAGATACCGGCCGAGGCTAATGAAAACATTTTTCGTATGGAATATTTCGTTCTGCCGGCAGCACGTTCGTTACGGGTATAATAGAACGGAGTTTGTTTAAATCCCATCCAACTGAAAAGTCCCCGCAAATATTTATGCTTTTCGGGAAACTGTTTGAATGCATCCAAAACCTTGCGATCGATGAGCCTGAAATCGCCTGTATCGACAGGAAATGTGTAGTCAGATAGAGAGTTGAGCATGCGATAATAAATCTTGGCAGTGAATTTTTTCATGAAAGTTTCCCCTTCACGTTTATTGCGTACCGCATATACGACATTACTGCCTTCTTTCAAATAAGTATCTATCATTTGGGGAATAACTTCGGGCGGGTCTTGCAGGTCCACGTCGATGATAACGGCAATGTCTCCGGTACAGTTGTGTAATCCTGCACTCACGGCATTTTGATGTCCGAAGTTTCTGGAAAACGATATTATTTTTGTATGAGGATCATCGTTGGCGAAACCGAGTAAAAGTTCTTCTGTGTGGTCTTTGCTCCCATCGTTAACGAAAATAAGTTCATAATCGTGAGCCGTACTTTCCATTACTTGGGAAAATCGCTTATGGGACAAGGGTAGTACTTCTTCTTCGTTATAACAGGGAATGATTACAGATACTTTCATGGTATGAAACTTTTATTTTTTAAAAGTGATACATCTATTCATAATGAAATTACACAGTGTATATACGATCATACTCAAAAGTTGAGCCCAAGAATCGGGTACATATAATATCTCTACCAAAATGAGTAACGATATAAATTGTATGCCATAGCATATCCCGAAACAGATGAGGAATAAGATGGCTTCGCGGATAAAGTTACTATTTAATTTTTTAAATACCCAAAGTTTGTTCCAGAAGAAACTATTGACGACACCTGCTATATAGCCTATAAAATTGGATATGGTATATTTTACATGTAGAATCTCTTGCAGGAAGTAAATGACGATAAGCGTTATAAGGGTATTTATGATACCGACAATACCGAAACGAATAAATTGTCCTATTGCTTTTTTATCGTATTTTTTCAGTCGTTCGAACATGATGAAATGTCAGTCTTTAATGGGGTTGGTCGTGTCATCTTTCAAGGCTGGCAAAGACCAGTGAAATTTTACAGCGAGTAAGCGAACCGCAACGACCGATATGCCGCAAATGGATTGGTTGGTTATACTGTTGAACCCCATTTTTTCTCCTAGATAAAACATGATTCCTCCGGCAACACAAGCTAAGGCATAGATGTCTTTACGAAATAGCAGAGGTTCTTCGTTGATGAGGATATCGCGAATGATACTGCCGACCGATCCCGTAATGGTTCCCATGACGATAGCTACCCAAAACGGAAATCCGAACATGAGTGTTTTTTCTACTCCCACAACGACAAATAGAGCTAACCCGATCGTATCGAATATGAAGAACGTATTTTCGAGTTTTACCAAGTATTGTTTGAAAATAATGACGAAAATAAGAGCTATGGCCGTTACGGTGAGGTAGCTGCCGTTTATCATCCAGAAAGGAGTTGCATTCAACAAGACATCTCGGAGCGTTCCACCCCCTATGGCTGTTACAAGCCCGACAGCATAGGCTCCGAACCAATCGAATTGTTTTGCGGCTGCTAATCGAATACCACTAATGGCGAAGGCCAGTGTGCCGACAATTTCTAATATGGTGGCGAAAGTTGTATTCATAATCTTTCGTATGGAATTGCAAAGGTACTATTTTTTATGATAATCTGTCGTTCTTATTTTATTTTTGGGAATTGAGTTTTTGTCGTATGAAATAAGTTCTGTAAAGATATTTTGTGGGAATAAAAATGTACCTTTGCACCAAATGTGGAAATAGACTGTGCTCGGTAGAGTCCGATAAATTTGTTTCTGCTTTTGTTTGCACTATTTCTCTTAATACAAATCTTTAATGAAAAAACGACTGCTAATACTTCTTTCAGTTTGTTTTATCTGTGTTTCCATATTTCCTTCTTCTCCGAAATATGAAATGAGGGCGGTGTGGATAACAACGAACTGGGGATTGGATTGGCCTTCGCGTCCGGTAAAGGTTTTGTCCGATAGATATATACAGCAAAAAGAGTTGTGCTATATTCTCGATGAGTTGCAATCGGTGGGAATCAATACGGTGTTTTTTCAAGCGCGTATTCGAGGTGAGGTTTTTTATTCTTCTCGATACGAACCGTGGGCTGCCGTTTTAAGTCATGGGCGGGAACCCGGATATGATCCTCTTGCTTTCGTCATCGAGGAATGTCATAAACGGGCCATCGAATGCCACGCTTGGCTCGTCACTTTTCCGGTGGGATCGAATAGGCAAGTGAAAAAACAAGGTCGTTCTTCGGTTGTTGCCCGCCATCGTTCATGGTGTAAGCAATTATCGGGGGAATGGTTTCTCGATCCGGGGAATCCGGCGGCGAAGGATTATTTAAGAGCGTTGGTCGGGGAAGTCGTTTCTAAATATGATGTCGACGGTATTCATTTGGATTATGTGCGTTATCCCGATAATGCGATGAAATTTCCCGATTCCGATTCGTTTAGGAAGTGGGGAAGCAGAAGCAAGTCTTTGTTTCGTTGGAGAGAAGACAATATAACCGGTATCGTCACAGCCATTTATGAAGAGGTAAAACGATTAAAGCCGTGGGTGAAAGTCAGTAGTTCACCGTTAGGTAGATATGCTTCATTAGAGGGTTTCCCTGCGGAATGGAGCTGCATGGAGGCTGTTTCGCAAAATCCGAAAGATTGGTTGCAGAGCGGACGGCATGATTTTATTGTCCCAATGATGTATTTTAGGGAAGAAAATTATTATCCGTTCTTGTACGACTGGGCAAATTCTTGTCCTCCCGAAAAAGTAATAAGTGGCTTGGGCGTTTACCGGTTAGATAAGAGTGAAGGTAATTGGCCTTTCATAGAAATAAAGAGACAAATCGAGACCACTCGGAAAATGGGAGTAGGACAGGCCTATTTCCGATATGAAAATTTACATACGCATACGATATTGAGGCAATGGCTCGTTTCCTGTTTTTACAGGTATCCGGCCTTGACACCCGGGTTGAAAAATCCTATATCGCAAATACCGGATACCCCGAACAATTTACGAGTGGAGACACAGGGCGGCATTTCTAATATTTCTTGGAGTCCGGCAGATGGTGCGTTCACCTATGTATTGTATGCGACAAATGATTCTTTGGATATGAATACAGGAGATCAGATCGTGGCTGTATTACCTAAAAATATACATTCATGTTCTTTGTCGATTCCTTATAGGAATTATGCCATAGTGGCTCGTGACAGGTATGGGACCGAGAGCGAGCCTGCGTTTTGGACGGGTAAAAATATAGAACCGGATAAGTATCGAATAACTCTATAATTATAATGTTGATATAAAAAATAAAAGCTATGTATCCTTTGAAATTTGAAGACATTCTTCGTCCTATGATTTGGGGGGGAGAAGAAATCAGCCGATTCAAACAGTTACCCGAAGTTCACCCCGGTATCGGTGAAAGTTGGGAAATTTCACAAGTAGGCGATCGTATATCGGTCGTTAGCGAGGGGGAAGATAAAGGGAAAACGATTACGGAGTTGATTAAGCGCGACGGGGCGAATTTGCTGGGGAAGCATGTCGCAGCTCGCTATGCCGATAAATTCCCGTTGTTGATTAAATTTATCGACGCACACGATAATCTCTCTATTCAAGTTCACCCCAATGACGAGTTGGCGATGGCCCGGCACAATTCATTCGGGAAAACCGAGATGTGGTATGTCATCGACGCTAAACCGGGAGCAGGCCTCTATTCGGGATTTTCTAAGCAAATAACTCCCGCAGAGTATGTAGAGCGAATCAAAAATAATACGATTACCGACGTATTGCAATTTCATGAAGTGAAAAGCGGTGATGTGTTCTTCCTTCCGGCAGGCCGTATTCATGCTATTTGTGAGGGAATATTGATAGCCGAGATTCAGCAAAGCTCCGATATTACTTATCGCATATACGATTATGATCGTAGAGATGCGCAGGGCAATGCCAGAGAGTTGCATATCGAGCAGTCTATCGATGCAGTCGATTTTAAAATGTATGATAATTTACGAACCGATTATGCAGCCAAAAATAACGATGCTGTCGGTTTAGTCAAATGCCCGTATTTCGAAACGAATTTGATCGAAGTGGATAAAAGTGTGAAGCGTTCTGTTTCAGAACATGACTCGTTCGTTATCTATATGTGTATGGGAGGAAAAGTGCGATTGACCGATAATAATGGTTACACGATATCTTTACATCAAGGACAAACCGCATTGATTCCCGCTACACTCTCATGGGTGACAATCGAGGCAGAAACTTCTGCGAAGTTACTCGAATGTTATATTCCCGAATAATGAAGTGTTTTTTATAAAAAGAATAATGCCGGAGAATTATTCTTCGGCATTATTCTTTTGGTTATGATTGTAATATTTGCAATATGGGCGGATTCCGCATTCCAAGCAATTGGGTTTGCGAGCCATACAAATGTAACGTCCGTGTAGAATCAACCAATGATGTGCGATGGGGAGTAGGTGTCCCGGAATATTTTTTACCAATGTTTTTTCTGTTTCGAGAGGAGTTTTTGAATGGTTGGTAAGTCCGATTCTGTTGGAGACTCTGAAAACGTGAGTATCGACAGCCATCGCTTCTTTGTTAAATACGACCGATGCTATGACGTTGGCTGTTTTTCGGCCCACTCCCGGTAATTTTTGCAAATCTTCTATTTCGGAAGGTACGACACCGTTGAACTGTTCGATGAGTGTACGAGCCATTCCCACCAAATGTTTCGATTTGTTATTGGGATATGATACGCTTTTAATGTATGTATAAACTTCTTCCGGTGTAGCTGCGGCCAGATCTTGTGGAGTAGGGAATGCTTCGAATAGAGCCGGGGTTATCATGTTTACCCGTTTGTCGGTACATTGTGCCGACAGAATGACTGCAATCAGTAATTGAAATGGGTCGTGATATTGCAATTCGGTTTCGGCGATAGGTTTGTTTTCTTGAAACCATTTAATGACTCCGGCATATCTTTCTTTGGTAGTCATGGCGTTATAAAAATTTTATCATATGAAGACTATATTTCGCTAAGAAAAATCCTCCGAAAACGGCAATAATACCTCCGAGATTAGTACCGATGATATAGAATAGGGCACTGTGGACTTTCCCTAAATTCAATAGATTCATCGTTTCCAAAGAGAATGAGGAGAACGTGGTAAATCCACCTAATAATCCGACGAATAAAAAAGCTCTCAGATTAGGTGAAAAATCAAAAGAATAACAAAAAGCCCAAAGTATCCCGATGATAAAAGAGCCTGCTAAGTTTACGCATAATGTTCCCCACGGATAAGCCGGGAAAAGACGTTGAATTTCCGAAGCGATAAAAAACCTTGCAACAGAACCTATGCCTCCTCCCGCGAGAACACAAGCGACTTTACAAAACTCCATTCACATAAATTTTAATGAGCCGATTCGAATTCTTCGAGGAAACGTACATCGTTCTCAGAGAACATTCGTAAATCTTTGACTTTATATTTCAGATTGGTGACTCGTTCGATACCCATGCCTAATGCATAACCGCTGTATATTTTACTATCTATGCCACATGCTTCGAGGACATTGGGGTCTACCATACCGCAACCCAGAATTTCGACCCAACCGGTATGTTTGCAAAATGCACATCCTTTACCCCCGCAGATATTACAGGATATATCCATTTCGGCAGAAGGTTCGGTAAACGGGAAATAAGAAGGACGGAGTCGAATTTGAGTTTCTGATCCGAACATTTCTTTGGCAAAATAAAGCAACGCTTGCTTCAAATCGGCAAAAGAAACATTTTTGTCTATATATAAGGCTTCTACTTGATGGAAAAAGCAGTGTGCCCGGTAAGATATAGCTTCGTTGCGGTAAACACGACCCGGACAAATGATGCGGATAGGGGGTTGGGAGTGCTCCATCGTTCTTGTTTGTACAGACGAGGTGTGTGTACGAAGAAGAATATCGGGAGAACGTTGTATAAAGAATGTGTCCTGCATATCGCGAGCCGGGTGGTCTTCGGCAAAATTCAATGCTGAGAACACATGCCAATCGTCTTCGATTTCGGGACCTTCTGCAATTGAAAATCCCAAACGGGCGAAGATATCGCATATTTCGTTTTTTACTAAGGAAAGCGGGTGTCTCGATCCTAACGGAATGGGGTAGGCTGTTCGTGTCAAGTCTATATTTTGAGATTCCGAATGGGTATCTTCGAATTCGCTTTTCAAGGCATTGATTCTTTCTGTTGCAAGAGTCTTCAATTCATTCAGTTGTTTTCCTACTTCTCTCTTTTGTTCGGCGGCGACAGTTCTGAAATCATTGAAAAGTTGAGAAATTTCTCCTTTTTTACTTAGATATTTTATACGAATATTCTCTAAATCTTCTGATTTAGAAACTTTTAATGCCTCGATTTCTGCTTTGATACGTTGGATTTTTTCAATCATACCTGTATAATTCTTATTTTTAAATGCAAATTTAATAATAAATGACTTCTTTTTGGGTGGATTTTTGAGAAATATTTTTTTTGACGAATAAAAAAGGGAATCTGCTGAAAAAATATTCCTTTATTACTAATTTTGTTATGAATTTAAGAAGTAACGATATGTCTGTCTCTCCATTTTTACAAAGTATACACGAGTTTGTCGAGGATAAAAAACTTTTAGACAAATCTGGCCCTGTTATCGTTGGTGTGAGCGGAGGAGCCGACTCTATTGCGTTACTTCATGTCTTGAAGAGTTTGGGATATTCGTGTATAGTTTGTCACTGTAATTTCAATTTGAGAGGTGAAGAATCTTTGCGGGACAGGAATTTTACTCGGCAGATAGCTTTTGAGTGGAATTTGCCGTTCGAGGAGATTTCGTTTGATGCTTCATGTTATGCGATGACCAATAATGTGTCGGTCGAGATGGCTTGCCGCCAACTGCGATATGATTGGTTTGAAGAGAAAAGGAAACAATATCGGGCACAGGCGATAGCCGTGGCCCATCATCGGGACGATAGTGTGGAAACCCTGTTGCTGAATTTAATTCGAGGAACCGGGATTGCCGGTCTTACGTCGATGAAACCACGTAACGGATTTGTTGTGCGACCGTTGTTGACCGTTTCCCGTAAAGATATAGAATCGTATTTGTCGGAACATGGGGTGTCGTATGTGGTCGATTGTACCAATTTAGAATCGGTTTATATCAGAAATAAAATTCGATTACAAGTATTGCCTTTGTTACGTTCGATCAATCCGTCGGTTGACCATTCCATATATTCTTCTATTTTGAATTTGAGGGAAGTAGAATCGGTCTATAAAGCGGCTATACATGAGCAGGAGCAAAACGTGTTGGAATATAAAGGTGAATATATTTATATTCCGGTGGAGAAACTGAAACAGCTTCCGTCGCCTAAGGCTTTCTTATTTGAATTTTTGACTCCTTACGGCTTTGTTTCCGAACAGATAACAGAGATAATATCGTCTTGTGGCGGTATTTCTGGGAAGGTGTTTTTGTCTCGGAATTACAGAATCGTTAAAGACCGGGAATATTTGATATTGGAACCACAGGAAAGAGAAGAGGCCGGGACTGTGGTAGAGAAAATCGAAAGTCTCGAAGAATGTGGAACTTTGTTACACGGAAATTTATTATATCGATGTCTGGACAACGATGAAACGTATTGTTTCTCTCGTGATAAATCCTATGCTTGTTTCGACTTGGACAAACTTGTATTTCCGCTAATTATTCGCCGGTGGGAGACGGGAGATCGTTTTACCCCCTTTGGAATGAAAGGCAGCCGTAAATTGAGCGATTATTTTAGAGATAGAAAATATTCTCTAATCGATAAAGCCAATGCTTTGTTGCTATGTTCGGGAAATACGATAATATGGATATTGGGAGAGCGCGCGGCCGATGGATATCGAGTGACTGCGGATACAAAGAGAATAATCGAATTTAAATATGAAAAATAGTTAAATAATAAACTTGTTTTTACATTTCTTGTTTTGTTTGACAAATCGGCCGTATATTTGTACAGTGAAATTGCGTAGTGAAATTCTGTACGCAGTAAATTCAAAAATCCAATAATTATATTTGTTCTTTCAGCCAGTATGAGTAATCATGCAGGTAGCTTTAATAAATATAAAGTGTAAATCATATTTATTTATTCATGTATAATATTTTAGAATTGAGCGCTAAAACTCTTGACCAGTTGAAAGTGATAGCTGCTGAAATGGGTATCCAAAAGATTGATGGTATAGAACAAGAAGATCTTGTCTATAAAATTCTTGATCAACAAGCTATTGATATGGCAAGTAAAGCTGCCGCTAATCCTCCTGCTCCGAAAAAGAGAGGTCCTAAACCTAAGAAAAATAAAGAGAAGTCTGTACTTGAAAAACCGAATGAACTAGAAAGTAAATCAAATACAGAGCCTACACCGTCTCTATCTGTGGAATCGACAGGAGTGGAAGATACGAAAGAGGTGAAAAAGAAAGGCAGAAAGAAAAAAAGCGATGTAACGAGTGAAACCTCGAAAAAAGAAGATGCAAAACAGGATAATGTTACAGAAGTAAAAGATATTCCTTCTATTATAGAAGAGACTGGGTTATCTTCTCATCCCGCTTTGAAAGAGCCGGTAGCCGAACTATTTGAGAATTTAAAAGAAAGCTCTATGGCGTTGGTGGAAAATAACGGTTCCAATGAAAACGAAGAGCTTCCTCAGCAAAGTACACAAGGAGGGCAACCCAAACAACGCAAACGGATACAAAAGAAAGCTCTTCCGGCTGAATTGATAAATGAAGCTCAAAACACACTGCAAACACCCTCGCCTTCTGTTCCGGTTACAACGCCTTCCACCCCGGTAGAAAACAAGCAACAGGAAATTATTCAACAACAGCCCGCTACCGCAAATCAAGGACAACAAGCACCGTTGCCTACATCGTCGTTACAGACATTCTTCCCACATAGCGAAAAGCAAAGATTTGTTCCGAGAGGACAGCGCACATTCGTCCCACAGAATAGGAACAGCCAGAATAATGCAGGAAATAACAATGGGCAAAACCAAAACTCGAATAATCAACAAACGTTTGTCCCTGAGCCTAAACCTGTCGAGAGACCATACGATTTCGATGGAATATTGACAGGTGTGGGGGTATTGGAGATGATGCCCGATGGGTATGGATTTCTTCGTTCGTCTGACTACAATTATTTGACTTCTCCCGATGATGTCTATGTTTCTCAATCGCAAATAAAGTTGTTTGGTTTGAAGACGGGCGATGTCGTTGAAGGACCTATTCGTCCTCCTAAGGAAGGAGAGAAATATTTTCCGCTGGTGAAGGTGGAGAAAATAAATGGTCGCACACCCGAATATGTTCGAGACCGTGTCCCGTTCGATCATCTTACTCCTCTTTTCCCCGATGAAAAATTTGATTTGACGAGTGGAAAATACTGTAATTTATCTACTCGTGTGGTCGATATGTTTTCTCCTATCGGTAAAGGACAGCGTGGATTGATCGTTGCACCTCCTAAGACGGGTAAGACCGTGTTGTTGAAAGATATAGCCAATGCTATCTCTGAGAATCACCCGGAGGTTTATATGATTATATTGTTGATCGACGAGCGTCCCGAAGAGGTTACCGATATGGCCCGTAGTGTAAAAGCCGAGGTTATCTCATCTACTTTCGACGAGCCGGCCGAACGTCATGTGAAAGTGGCTAGTGTCGTATTGGAAAAAGCCAAACGTATGGTTGAATGTGGTCACGATGTTGTCATTCTGTTAGACTCCATCACTCGTTTGGCGAGAGCTTATAATACGGTTTCTCCGGCCTCCGGTAAAGTGCTCTCCGGTGGTGTCGATGCCAATGCGTTGCATAAGCCTAAACGCTTTTTCGGTGCGGCTCGTAATATAGAGAACGGGGGAAGCCTTACGATTATCGCTACTGCTTTGACCGAGACCGGTTCGAAGATGGACGAGGTGATATTCGAGGAGTTCAAGGGAACGGGTAATATGGAGTTGCAGCTCGATCGGAAATTGTCTAACAAACGCATTTTCCCGGCTGTTGACATCACGGCATCGAGTACTCGTCGGGACGATTTGTTGTTACCGAAAGACACACTCAACCGTATGTGGATATTGCGTCGATACTTGTCCGATATGAATTCGATAGAGGCAATGGAATTTATGCGAGACCGTATGGAGCGTACTTCTTCGAATGAAGAACTTTTGCTGTCGATGAACGATTGAGTATCGTAATAGATATAAAAAGAAGGCCGGTGAATTGGAATTTTCACCGGCCTTCTTTTTATATGGACCAAACAAAGTGAACAGGGCGTGTGTTATATGAATAAATGTATAAGAAAATGGAGATACCCTCGATACAACTGAGTTTGGAACATATAGAGGAGTTAGATTTTACCTGTCCTGCGGCAAAAAAATCGATAAATATAGGAAAAGAGATTATTCCGGTTAAGTTTGTGGTAAATATTTATCCCGATGTTAAACGGGATTATTTTAAGTTGATAACAGGAGTCCGTTATATTCGTCATCGTAATTTTATCGGTCAAGAACTTCTTTTTTATAGAATCGCTGTGGTTTATAAAATTGAGAAATTGAGGGATTTTGTTAAGCTCGAAAACTCCCAAGTCATAGTTGATACTCGGTTACTTGCATTGTTATTGAGTATATCAATCGGGTCGATGAGAGGAATGTTGGCACTACGTACACAAAATACAGTATTCAAAAATTATCCGTTACCTCTGATAAATGTATCCGAAATATTAACTTCCATGAATATAACCGATTCTGAGGGTATTGGGGAGAATCTGAATATATATTACAATAATTGAATCCTCGATGAATAAATTGATTTTGCTCCGGCATGGAGAGAGTATATGGAATAAGGAGAACCGATTTACGGGGTGGACAGATGTCCCATTGTCCGAAAAGGGGAGAGATGAAGCTCGTCGGGCAGGAGAGTTGTTACGGAGTTTTTCCATATATCCCGATATTTCGTTTACATCTTTGTTAAAGCGTGCTATTGTTACTCGCTTTTTAGTTATGGAAGAATTGGACAGGTTGTGGACTCCGGCATATAAAGATTGGAGGCTCAATGAACGACATTATGGTGCGCTGCAAGGCTTGAATAAGTTGGAAACATCTGAGAAGTATGGGGCGGAGCAAGTTCATATTTGGCGACGGAGTTATGATGTCAGACCTCCGCAAGTAGGAGACGAGGATCTCAGATATCCGGCTCATGATGCCCGTTATCAGATGGTTCAAGAAAAACTGCTACCTCATGGTGAATCGCTTGAAGATACTGTTCATAGAGTGTTGCCTTGTTGGAAAGAGCGTATTTTGCCAGAGGCTGAGAAAGGCAAAACGATACTGGTTGCAGCTCATGGAAATAGTTTGAGGGCCTTGATAATGATGCTGCAAAATTTATCGCCTAAACAAATTGTCGATGTAGAAATACCCACGGGAAAACCTTTAATCCTTGAATTAGGAGAAAATTTAACGGTTATGAATCAATACTATTTGGGGTAAAATAAACAGCATGGGCTGTGGTAGTAAAATCTTTTTTAGCTTCCATGATATATTCTTTTTCGGTTTTCTGTAAATAGCTATATTTGTCCGATTATTGATTTAGGTATGAAGACGAATAAGACGAATGCGGCTCGGCTGTTGGATAGGGCGAAAATACCATACGAATTGGTTCCTTATGAAGTCGACGAGAATAATTTAGCTGCTACTCATGTTGCCGAACAACTGGGTGAGAATATAGAACAAGTATTCAAGACTTTGGTATTGCGTGGCGATAAACACGGGATATTCGTTTGTGTGATTCCGGGCGACAAAGAGGTCGATTTGAAAAAGGCTGCCAAAATATCGGGAAATAAGAGTGCCGAGATGATTGCCATGAAGGAACTGTTGCCGACTACCGGATATATTCGGGGTGGTTGTTCTCCCATTGGCATGAAGAAAAATTATCCTGTATATATTCACGAAAGTTGTTTGTCACATGACCCTATTTATATTAGTGCCGGACAACGAGGATTACAGATAAAAATAGCAGCCGGGGCTCTTATAGAGTTTGTTTCAGCGGAGGTCGGAGACCTTGTCGGTTAATCTTGGTACACGATATAATTCGGTGTGGATTAATCCACAGGGAGTAAAATGTCTTGTCCATATAAGATGAGGTAAAAAAGACTTATAGAACCCGAAGGGGGATACATAGGTGTGAACAGAGTCTTCGTCTTTATTCACAATCTTTTTTCATAGTTCCCTGTTTAATGGCTCGGATAAGCCGGGATTCTATGCGGAGAAATTCTTGTTCGAAATTAGGAGTGAAGATTCCTTTCCCCATATTTTCATGTATTTCTGAAAATGTCCAGAACTTTCCGTCGTCGATTTCGACTGGATCGATTTGTATTTTTCCGGTATATACCGTATAGAATGTGTTTACCATCTCGCGTTCCCGATCCGATTCGAAGATATAAGTAAGCACATGTATCGGAATGAAATGCGTGATTCCCAACTCTTCGCGAACTTCTCTTGCCAACGCTTCTTTGACGGTCTCCCCGTAATCGATATGGCCGCCTACGGCCGTATCCCATTTGCCGGGTTGAATGTCTTTATTCATCGATCGCTTTTGAAGATACAACTCCCCGTCGTTATTTATAATATGTAGGTGGACTACCGGGTGGAGCAATTTCGATCCGTTGTGGCATTCACGGCGGGTCGCTTTTCCTATTGTGTTACCTTGTTCGTCTATCAGAGGAAACCATTCTTCTTTATTCATGATTCAAATGAGTATTCGGGTTATAGTCTTGAATACGTTTTTTCAGCGTTTCTTCATCGAGAGGGTTCCCGGCTTCATCAAATGGCAACCTGAAACCGCATCCTTCTTTCCATCGGCTGCATCCGTATGCCGTCTTTCCCTGTATGATATGGCCGGTGTGGCATACGGGACATGATAAAAGTTGTTCTTTTGGTTTCTTCTCCGTAGATGTTTTATTGGTTGTTTTTTTCTTCCCGGGTTTGGCCGATGTCGTCGATTTTTTCTTTGGTCCCTCCGGTGGTGGAGCAGCTGTTATTTTGCCGGAATTGTCGCTTAGTACGTACAAAACGATTTCGCCCACCATTTTTTTCAGTTCTTCCAGAAAATCGGCGGCACGATATTCGTTGCGTTCTATTTTACGCAATTTGTTTTCCCAAATACCGGTCAATTCGGCCGATTTTAGCAACTCGTTGCGAATAGTCCCGATTAGCTCCACTCCTGTTTGAGTGGCAACCAGATTCTTCCTTTCTTTACGGATATAGTGGCGTTTGAACAGCGTTTCAATAATGGCGGCTCTCGTGGAAGGACGTCCGATACCGTTTTCTTTCAAGGCATCTCTCAGTTCTTCGTCCTCTACCGATTTTCCAGCCGTCTCCATAGCCCGCAATAATGTGGCTTCGGTATACGGTTTGGGAGGCTGGGTCCATTTTTCTGCCAAAGAAGGTGTGTGCGGGCCGGTTTCACCTTTGGTGAAAGCAGGCAAGGTGCTTTCCGACTCTTCGTTATTTTCTTCTTTCCCGAATACGGTTCTCCACCCCGGAGATAAAATTTGTTTCCCCGTGGCTTTAAATTCGATTTGATTTACCTCGCCCAGTACGACCGTATTGGAAACGATACAATCGGGATAGAATGCCGCAATAAATCTTCGGGCCACTAAGTCGTACACTTTTTGCTCTTCGCCGGTGAGGTTGGTTGCCTTTACGTTCGTGGGAATGATGGCATGGTGATCGGTCACTTTGGAGTTGTCGAATACCTTTTTGCTCTTGGGAATCTTCCCGGTCGAAAAGGGGGCTGTTAATGTTGTGTAAGCTGTTAATGCCGACATTATGCCCGGAACCTTCGGGTATATGTCGTCGCTTAGAAATGTAGTGTCGACACGAGGGTAGGTGGTTACTTTTTTTTCGTAAAGCGACTGAATGATTTTCAAGGTGTTTTCAGCCGAGAAAGAGAATTTTTTATTACACTCGACTTGAAGGCTGGTTAAGTCGAATAATCTCGGTGGAGCTTCTTTTCCTTGTTTGGTCGTTATATCGGTAACCGTGAAGGGGAATCCCTCTATCTTTTGTAGAAATTCTTTTCCCTCTGCTTCGGTTTGAAATTTCCCTTTGGTGACGGCGAATGTCGTTTCCCGATATAAGGTTTTCAATTCCCAATAAGGTTGAGGAACAAAATGTTCGATTTCGAGTTGACGGTTTACGATTAATGCCAAAGTGGGAGTCTGTACCCTCCCGATGGAAAGGACTTGACGGTTCTGTCCATATTTCAACGTGTAAAGCCGGGTAGCGTTCATTCCTAACAACCAATCGCCGATAGCCCGTGAAAGTCCGGCAAAATAAAGAGAGTCGAATTCTGTTTGAGGTTTGAGATTTTGAAATCCCTCTCGTATGGCTTCTTCTGTCAAGGACGATATCCAAAGGCGGTAGACCGGGCATTTACAAGCAGCTTTTTGCATAACCCATCGTTGAATGAGTTCCCCTTCTTGACCGGCATCACCACAGTTTATGACGGCTTCGGCGTTGGACATGAGCGATTCTATGATACCGAATTGTTTTTCTATACCCCGGTCGGAGATTAATTTAATCCCGAATCGGGTGGGTATCATGGGCAGGGATCTTAATGTCCATTGTTTCCACGAGTCGGTATATTCATGAGGCTCTTTTAATGTGCAGAGATGGCCGAAAGTCCAAGTCACCTGATAGCCGTTTCCTTCGTAATATCCGTCATGTCGGTTCTTTGCGCCTACTATATCGGCTATTTCTTTGGCTACACTGGGTTTTTCGGCTATACAGACTTTCATTATATTGTTTTGTAGTTTAAACGAAGAAACAAGGAACGACGAAAATCCGTTTTTCCGGTCGTGTCTTACTGTTGCTCATTTCCGAATGCAAAGTTACATTTTTATTTTCATTCTTCGTAATATCCGGTCAATGGCCTTGTAGAGATTGGGGCTTGTAAGAAAAATTTGTCTGGTCGATAACTTTTAGAAGTCTGCGGTCGGTAATCGGGGCGGTAAATTCTTTTATTTCAGTTTCAGTCAGTTTCCTGTCGAGGGAGTGTATAAGCCTGATGATCGAGCGGGTATTGATAAGCTGGCAAGTGAAATCGGTAGATGGTCCGAAATAGGTTTCGTATGTTTGTTTCCTGAGTGCTCGGAGTTTCTCTTCTCTCATGGAAATTTGTTCTTTTTCGGATTTTTTGTTGAACGACTCTATGGTTCTTTCTACATTATCGGGTGGCGTTTGGATCTCTCCGAATACAAATTTCAGAGTCTCTTTTTCGGTATTTGATAAGTCTATATTTCGCTTTTCGAGAGCTTTTATAAAGTCTGAATATTCCCAATTAGGAGGTGTCGTCATGGCTCTCCAACTTTCCAATAACATTAAAAAAGGCAGGTAATATTCCGAAGTCGTAGATAAAGGGTCATTCATGGCGGAAATGTCTACGAATGATGTATAATCTATATTTTTAATACTATATTCGTTTATAATATTTTTATCTATAATATTCATATATACAAATATATGATAAATAAAATTATAGTAATTATTTAGAATTGATAAATGATAAGATGTATCGGATATTTCTCCTTGATTATATTTCGAATTTACATATTCAAGTTTTACTTTAAATTTATTTTCTTCCGAAGTATAATATTTTTGTGTTGAAAGGGTGTTTAGGCTTTTTATCCAATCTTCCGTTTCTGAAATGTTTTTTAATCGTATTTCCCTTAATTCGTAATTGATTCGGGCATTCTTACCTCGGTATGTCGAATGAACGCAGTTTTGTTCTATTTCTCCTGAATATCGATAGGGAGCGAATAATTCGTCCAAATACGTTTCTATGTAAAGCGTATCTGTTGGTTCGATATAAAAAGGGATATATCGATCCCCAAAAATTAGTTTTTGTTGGATTGGATAGCGTGTAGGGATTTTTGCGGAGAACGAACCGTCTGGTGCGATAGGAATGTTTATTTCGGTCTGTTTCCCGGAGAACAGATCGTCCAGTATGATTTTCCCGTCGGGTAAATTCAACCGTTTGTGATATCCGACGAATTTACCTTGTAGTATAGCTGTGTCTGTGTCGAAGGTTATTGCTGGTGTAGCAGATCTGTATATTGGATTGGGTTGTGGATATATGGAAGTCTTGTTCCTTTTTTCGGTTAGAGATAAACCTATAATTCTGATTTCGTTGGATTTTTGATTTCCGATGATATCGACCTCCGTTAAGGACGGAGGGAGTGCAGGAAAATCCATTTCTATATGGATCGTACTGTCGCTATCGAATTGGAAAATTCGGTCGAAATCGACACCGTCTATATCCCGTACTTTCCCAGAAAACCGTTTTATACTGTCTTGGACGACCCAATCGTCGTGTATGGTGAGAGACGTATGTGGTAGTTGTTTCAGCGTGATGTACATTCGGCTTACGGTGTCTCGTAATAGAATGCTGTCGACTGTTACAACCGGCGTATTTCGAGCGACCCAGTTCGGGTTGGTTATTATTTTTTCTGCATGAAGCGAAGATATGAGCAGAGGTAGGAAGAGTGATAAAAAAGCTCTCATTAGTGATTCGTTATATGTGTTATAGCGAATGAACAAATGAGAGCCGTAGTAAGTTCAATTTGGTTACAGTCCTTTTTGTTTGGCTTCGTCCCAAATGGCATCCATTTCGGCGAGAGACATCTCTTTTAGATTTTTACCTTTTTGTAATGTTTCCTGTTCGAGATAGTTAAACCGTCGTATAAACTTTTGGTTAGTATGTTCCAATGCATTTTCCGGGTTGATGTCATAAAGTCTTGCCGCATTGATGAGACTGAAAAATAGATCTCCGAATTCATTTTCCATATTATCCGGATCCATGTTTTCTATTTCATTTTTCAGTTCGTCGAACTCTTCAAAAACTTTGTCCCAGACTTGGCTTTTTTCTTCCCAGTCGAAGCCTACATTGCGTGCTTTATCTTGTATTCGATAAGCCTTTATTAGAGCCGGTAAGGCCGATGGCACGCCTTCGAGTACGGTTTTATTACCGCCTTTTTCTTTCAGTTTGAGTTCCTCCCAATTTTGCTCAACCTCGTTCGATCCATCGACATGGGTTGTACCGAACACGTGAGGGTGGCGATAGATTAGTTTTTCACAAAGAGCATTGCAAACATCGGCAATATCGAAAGAACCGTTTTCTTCTCCTATTTTAGCATAGAAAGCGATATGTAACAATACATCTCCCAACTCTTTTTTAGTGGCTTCGTTGTCCTTTCTGATAAGAGCATCACAGAGTTCGTAGGTCTCTTCTATCGTGTTGGGACGTAAACTTTCATTCGTTTGCTTATGATCCCACGGACACTTCTCGCGTAGAATATCGAGGATATCGATAAACCGGCCGAATGCCTCTATTTTTTCTTCTCTCGTGTGTGACATGTGTTTATTTATTAAATGCTTTTAGTCCTTTTTGTAAGAAATCGATAAATTTAGGTACGCTTTCGTTGTATCCGTATGGGGCGGCTAATGGCTCTCCGTCACTATTGATAATAACATAGTATGGTTGAGCATTGGCTCCGAATTTATGTCTTTGTAAGAAACTCCATTTTTCACCGACGGTCGTTAGTTTTACCGATTTCCCATTTTCGGTTACCGTAATGGGCTTCTTTAATTTTTCTTTGTCATCGACCATTAAGGTAATAAGTACGTATTTGTTTTCAAGGATCTGTTTTACAACCGGGTCGGTCCACACGGAAGCCTCCATTTTACGGCAGTTGACACAACCATACCCCGAAAAGTCGATGAGTATGGGCTTCTTTTCTTGTCGGGCGTATGCCAAGCCCTCGTTATAGTCGTTGAAGGCTGCGTGAACTTCTTTATTATATAAGTTGAAATCTTGGGTATATAAGGGGGGCGCGAATGCACTGATCGCTTTTAACGGAGCTCCCCACAATCCGGGAATCATATATAATGAAAAAGATAGCGAAATGATGGCGAGGAATAAACGGGGAACGGAGACGTGTTTAATCGGGGAATCGTGCGAAAAGTTGAGCTTACCGAGCAGATAAAATCCCAACAATGCGAAGATAACGATCCAAAGCACCAAAAATGTTTCCCGGTCGAGTATGTGCCACCCATAGGCGAGATCGGCTACCGATAGGAATTTAAGTGATAATGCCAATTCCAAAAAGCCTAATATGACTTTGACGGTGTTTAACCAGCCTCCCGATTTAGGCAATTGTTTCATTAAAGAAGGGAACATGGCAAATAATGCGAACGGTATGGCTAAGGCGATGGCGAAACCTCCCATTCCGACAGCAGGTGCGAGTGTCCCGCCCCAAGAAGCGGCTTCTACTAATAGAGTGCCGATTATGGGTCCGGTACAAGAGAAAGAAACCAAAACCAATGTAAACGCCATGAAAAAGATAGCGATGATACCGGTTGCGGTGTCGGCCTTCCTATCGAGTTTATTACTCCATGATGCAGGTAGGGTTATATCGAAAGCCCCGAAGAAGGAGACTGCGAAAAGAACCAACAGTGCGAAAAACAGTATGTTGAACAAAGCGTTTGTCGCTAAATCGTTAAGGGCACTGGCTCCGAATAGTAGGGTAATCAGTAAACCCAGTCCTACATAGATAATGATGATGGACAAACCGTATAAGATGGCTTCGCCGATCGCCTTGTGCCGGCTTTGTTGTTTTTTCAGGAAAAAGCTCACTGTTAGGGGAATCATGGGCCAAACACAAGGTGTTAGTAATGCTAACAATCCTCCGATAAATCCCGATATGAAAATAAACCAAAGAGAACTTTCTTGCAATAATTTTTCGGTACTCATTGCTCGAAGTTCTTCAACTACTGGCTGCCAGCCTTTTTGACTGGTTAAATTGGAAGATGAGTTTGTATTAAGATTTACAGGAGTCATAACCGGGGCGGTTGTCGTTGGAGTTTTGCTTTCTCCAAAGGAAAATTCATGTTTGGTTGGAGGCAAACAAGTTACATCGTTACACGCTTGGTAAGTAATGTATCCTGTAATTTTAAAACTATCGGGATTTTCTATAAATATAGTTTGCTTGAAATCTATTGTAGAATTATACCACCCCAATTTCATATCGAATAAAGCACTATATTCTTCATGTGGGCGTTTGGACGGGGTTACATCTCCCTTTAACGACACATTGGATATCTCGTCGAAAGAGAACGAAGTAGGAATAGGACCTCCGGAGGGAATATCGGTAGCATATAAATGCCAACCATCTTCTATATATGCATGAAAAACAATCTCCTTCTCATTACTTTCTCCTTGCATGGAAACTTTCCATTTGACAGGCTCTATAATTTGAGAATAACTACTCATGCAAAAAAGCATGCCGACGATCAATAAACCTAAAAACTTTTTCATATTACCCAATTTTGTGTGGCAAAGATAGTGCAAACGAGGGCAGAAACAAATTTATTTGGTTATGCCGAGTGTCGCCTATTTTCGCATTTTTGCAAAGATAGTGCATATTAGTCAAATCGAAAACCGATTCGGCGATATGATTTGGGAAATAATAGATAAAATATGTAGATGAACAAAAATAGTGTTCGCTATGTGGATAATAATTTTTACCTTTGCCATGAATGTAAGTATAGTCTTTTCATCGTTAAGTAAAAATCAGACAATAAAGACAAATGATCAATAAGATAATTGCAGAAGAAAAAATACAGCAGGTTCGTAAGCTCTTGGAGAAAAAGGAAAAGATTGTGATTACATGTCATGTATCTCCTGATGGAGATGCTATCGGAGCTTCGTTGGGGTTGTATCATTTTCTCGATGGGTTAGGGAAAGAAGTAAATGTGGTCGTCCCGGATTTACTCCCTCGGAATCTTCTGTTTTTAAAAGGGACAAAAGAAATCGTAGTCTATACTCGTTATCCCGAGTTTGCCGAAAAATTGATGTCGGAGGCTGAGCTTATATTCTGTTTGGATTTTAATGCTATCAGCCGTATCGACCGGTTGCAAAAGTCTGTGTCTTTATCCGAAGCGAAGAAAGTCCTTATCGACCATCATTTGAATCCGGAGGATTTTTGCGATGTTACCATCTCTCACCCGGAGGTTGCATCAACCAGCGAATTGATTTTCAGGTTGATTTGTCGCATGGGTATGTTCGATCGCATGGGGTTGTATTCCGCAGAAGCCATCTACACGGGAATGATGACCGATACGGGGAATTTTACCTATAACTCCAATATTCCCGAAATGTATTACATCATAGCAGAGTTGGTAAAATTAGGTATCAATAAAGATAAAATTTATGCTTTGGTATATAATACCAATTCGGTAGATAAGATAAAATTGAACGGATATGCCGTCAGTGAGAAAATGGAAGTTTTCCCGGAATATAAGGCGGCTATGATATCGCTTACCCGAGAAGAATTGAAGCGGTATGATTATCACAAGGGTGACAGCGAGGGTCTGGTAAACGTACCTTTGGGTATCGAAGGAATAAGGTTTTCTACTTTTTTCAGAGAGGATAAGGAGTATATAAAAGTCTCTATGCGTTCCAAAGGATTTTTCCCGGTTAATAAAGTTGCTGCGGAGCATTTCAACGGCGGAGGGCATTTAAATGCCGCCGGTGGAGAATTTCATGGTACGATGGAAGAGGCTCAGGCTCTGTTAAGGAGTATACTACCTTTGTATGATAAATATATGGTGAAGGATAAAGACTAAGAAGTATTTGATAAATATGGTAAAGATAGCACGAATTTTATTTGTTTTTTTTACGGTTATGATGGTATTATCGTCTTGCGATAATGGAAAATCCTATGCCGATTTGTTGAAAGAAGAAGATAAGGCGGTGAAAGCCTTTTTGGCCGATAAAATAGTAATTAACAGCATTCCGGCCGATTCGGTATTTGTTACTTTGCAAGATGTCGGTAACAACGATACGTTGGCAGTGCCCTATTATCGTTTGGACGATGACGGCAATGTATATATGCAGGTTCTTGATGCCGGGATACAAGACGATCGTTTTGAGAAGGGGAATGATGTAAACATTCGTTTTCTTAGGGTCGATTTGAAAGCATTGATGAATGGCGAGAATCCCGATCCGGTGGGTAATACGAATCCGGCCGATTACATAACGATTCGTTTCGGTGAAACGACATTGTCTTCGACAACTCAATATGGGACGGGTATTCAATACCCGATGTATTTTCTCGGCAATGAATGTAAAGTCAATTTGTTGATTCGTGCAAAGTTGGGATTTACGGCTGAAACTTCTACGGTTATACCGTATCTGTATACTATTAGCTATAACAAATCAAAATAAAACAAAATGTCTCTCATTAAATCTATTTCAGGAATTCGCGGTACAATCGGAGGAAAAGCCGGCGATGGGCTGAATCCTTTGGATATCGTTAAGTTTACGGCAGCGTATGCTACCTTTATTCGTAAAAACACACCGGTAAAAACGAACAAAATTGTTGTCGGACGTGATGCCCGCATCTCTGGCGAGATGGTGAAACATACGGTTATCGGGACTCTTATGGGAATGGGATTCGATGTCGTGAACATCGGATTGGCTACTACTCCGACCACCGAGATTGCCGTGACTATGGAGAAGGCTTGCGGTGGAATTATATTGACAGCAAGTCACAATCCCAAACAATGGAATGCTTTGAAATTGCTGAATGAGAAAGGTGAATTTCTTAATGCCGCCGAGGGACAAGAAGTATTAAATATAGCTGCTGCCGAGGCATTCGATTTTGCAGACGTCGATCATTTGGGGCGTTTGTATGAAAACAACACATATACGCAAAAACATATCGAGAGTGTTTTGGCATTGGATTTGGTCGATGTCGATGCGATTCGCTCGGCCGGATTCAAAGTAGCCATAGATTGTGTAAATTCGGTAGGCGGTATTGTTATCCCTGAATTGTTAAAGGCTTTGGGAGTAAAAGACGTTATAGAACTGAACTGTACGCCTGACGGAAAATTCCCTCATAACCCCGAACCTCTTCCGGAAAATTTAACTCAAATAGCCGGTGTAATGAAGGAAGGAAAAGCCGACGTCGGATTCGTTGTGGATCCCGATGTAGACCGTTTGGCAATCGTATGCGAGAATGGCGAAATGTTTGTCGAAGAATATACCTTAGTCGCTGTGGCGGATTATGTGTTGAAACATACTCCCGGAAATACGGTTTCGAACCTAAGTTCTTCGAGAGCGTTGCGCGATGTCACACGTCTGTATGGACAACAATATAACGCCTCGGCCGTGGGAGAGGTCAATGTAGTGACTTTGATGAAACAGACCGGAGCGGTTATAGGCGGCGAGGGCAATGGCGGTGTGATTTATCCGGCCAGCCATTACGGTCGTGACGCTTTGGTGGGTATCGCTTTATTCTTGTCGCATTTGGCGAAAGAGAAAAAGACTGTCAGCCAGTTGAAAGCCACATATCCGGCTTACAGTATAGCCAAACAGAAAATACAACTTACTCCCGATATCGATGTCGATGCCTTGTTGGTTGCTGTTAAGGAAAAGTATGCTCAATACGATATTACGGATATCGATGGAGTAAAGATCGATTTTCCCGATCGTTGGGTGCATTTGCGTAAGTCCAATACGGAGCCTATCATTCGAGTGTATTCCGAAGCCCGTACTCCCGGATTGGCCGAAGAGACAGCTGCCGGAGTAATGGCTGTAATTGCAGAGATGACAAGGAAATAATGCATGATTATATTCTGACAGAAGGAGGAGACTCGTCGAGCCTCCTCCTTCTGTTTTTATCTAGATGTTTTTACAATCCGTTCGCTTCTCGTTTTTTCGTTTGTGAATATCTGTACTACATATATACCGTCGGTCAGATTTGAGACATCTATATGCTGATTGTCAAAAGGCAGGGGGTATATTTTCCCGGTAAGGTCTATGGCGTTTACTCGAATTATATCGCTCTCGGTAGTATTAATTTTATCTTTTGCATAGGTAGGATACAACTTTGCCGATTGTTTGTTTTCTTCGATTCCTGTATTTCCGTTTTTCACGATTTTGAAAGTATCGAATAGAGTCGCTTGGGCATTTGCATCCGATGTGTATGTTTTGACTTCTATTTCAGAACTGCTTACGCTTATTTCACTAAATGCAGGTGCTCCGGGTTGTCCATATTTCCCTGTGAATAAATCCCAATAACCTTCGACTTTATGTTTGTCAAATCCTGCTTCCATTTCGTCTTGTGTATAAGGATAGTAACGTTTTCGTCCACAGGTTCCGTTTACAAAGTAAAGAGTCCCGTCCTTTACATTGAATGTCCCGCCTTGTTGTCCTTTGGGGTTTTTATTGCTGTCGGGAGAAACTAGTTCTACATTTGTCACGCTTCCCGGAACGATCGTTTTCGTCGTATTGTTTATGGGACCCATTACTTCATAAATGTGGTCATGCCCTTGTATGACAAAATCTATGTTCAATTCTTGAAATACAGGCAGTAGGGTGGCTCTGAACAAAGCCCCGTCTTCATCGGTCTGATGTCCGCTACCGGTAAATAAGTTTTTATGTACGGCAGCAATTCTCCATTTGGTATCGGGATATTTTTCTACTTGGTCTCTAAACCAATTGGCTACGTCGTTGCTCAGATATGTACTGGTCCCATTCGCATAACTGTAACTTCCCCGCCAAAAATCTTGATGGCTATATACCATAAATAAAGCATCGCCATAAACGAATGAGTAGGTAATTCCGTCGAATTGAGGTTTGACTGTCGCTGTTTCGTTGAAAGTCTTGTCGGTATTGAAATGATATGTATAATTCAAATTAGGAGTGTCATCGTGGTTTCCATCGGTCGGAGCTAAGGCCATTCGGGATAAAAGAGGTTTCATGCTTACTTCGAACCATTGTTCCCATTCCCATTCGGAGTTTTGTTCTGTTCCTGTTTCTACAAAATCACCTGTGAACAACAAGAATTTTGCATCGGGAACTTGTTGGGCTGCCGTGATTGCAGACCATCGTGCATTTTCTACATACTCATTGTCCATAATATGGGAGTCTGTCATATATAAGAATTTAAATTCTTCCTTGTTCGTATTAGCTGTAATGAAGGATTTAATATCGCTCCAATTCCCATCATATCCCACACGATAGGAATAGGTTGTATTCGGGGTAAGTCCGGTAGCGATGGCTTTATGGCTTGTGTAATTGAATTTTGTGTTAGTGGGTAGTGCGGCTGCTTTTAATATGCCACTGGTACTTACCGCATAATTTAGATTGTTTGCAGCTTGATGAGCCGCTTCTATTTCTGTGGCATTTGTAAAATCCGATTCGACAGCATTGCTTTTGGCTACAATTTGTACTTTCCCGGAAGAAATACCACTGTTTGTAAACCAAGCGAAAGCCATTCGGGTGGACGGGTCTCCGTTGATATTTGTAACTACGCAATAGGGCATACCTTTGGGTACGAGTGCTTGAACCTCTTCTTTCAAGGCGAGAAGGTTGATTTGAGAGCTGTCAGCTCTTGCGGCCTCTTTGGCCATAAGCATTTTTATGTAAGAGGGAATCGTATAGTCATCTTGTGACAGTTTATCGGCTTCTAATACATCGGGGTGTATAATGATAACAGGTTTTTCGGTGACTGTTATGTGGCAAGTATCTTTAAAGTTGCCGTCTAGGGTCGTAACGATAATTTTTGTTTCGCCTATACCTTTTCCTGTAACTAATCCACCCTCGACGACAGCTATCGAATTGTTTAAAGAATTCCAAGAAACTTTTTTATTAGAGGCATCGGACGGTAGTACGATAGCAGATAACCACTGTTGTTGCTCTTCTTCAATAGATAGAGATTTAAGTGTCAGAGAAACAGATTGTACAGCTACATCTTTTGCTTCTGGATCATATTCATAAGCTCCCAAATCATATCCGGTTCCTTTGGGACGAACGGTCCCTTTTATGTCGTAGGCAGGAGCATCGTTATCGGCAACCCCTTTGTCGATACACGGGGAGTTATTTGAGAATGTCCAGTCTGCTGCACGCATGGCTTCTATATCGGCGGCAGAGGTGGGAATACCTATAAATAGAGTGGGGGATTTGAAGTTGGGCCCGGTCGCATCTGTATTTATGGAACTTAGAGTTAAAGCATCTTTGGCATCGGCAAATCCACTGACCGCCGCGTTGTGGCTCGAACCGTTTCCTTCAATAAAAGCGATAGGATCGCCGAATCCTTCTTCTGCTTGATTGTTCCAACAAATCGTATTGATTGTTTTTCCTTCACTATGGATTGCGGCATATTGGGAGCCATAATTACAAGCTATTATACAGTTTGCCACAATGCCGGAAGGATTATAAATACCACCACTATTGGGCCAACCGCTTACTGTTGCCGAATTGTTATGGATAATACAGTTTCTGACGATACCGCCGTTCTCGTTGCGTATGGTTCCATATTTGCCTTGATTGCCTCGCATGATACAGTTTTCGACAATACCACCGGAGTTACGTATCGCACCACCGGAACTGGTGGAGGAGCATAGCTCTATAATACAATCTTTTATAACTCCTCCATCATTGAAAACTCCTCCTCCGTTTTGTCCTTTACAGTTTTTGATACGGCATTTCGAAAGAGTAATATTCGCCCGGATATAAGCTGCTCCTCCATCGCTGCTATGTTCGGCATTTTGAAGTGTAAGTCCTTCTATGAGGGTTGGATTTTCGCACGGGGAATCGTATTTGACGATTAAGTATTTTCCCAAACCTGTTCCGTCGAGTATGGTTTCGAATGTTTCGATGTTTCGTGCACCTGTATCTGCATTATATCCGCCTAAAATATTTACTCCGTCTACAATAGATACATATTCATTGTAGAGTCCCGAAGACACAAATACCGTATCTCCTGTATGGCAGCTTTCTACGGCCGATTTGATGGAACCTTTTGCGGTAGCCCAAGATAACCCGTCACCATCACAACCTGCCGATACATATCGGTTTGTGGCATTACACCAATTACTCGATGCCAATAAGGCTATCGATAATGTCAAGCAAGATAATTTTTGTTTCATAATATTAATTATTTGTTAATGAATTTGTTATAAAATTATTTTAAACGGGCATATTTGATTTCTTATTTTTATATGTTTTATAGCACATATTTTGAATGGATATATTTTAATAAATTGACAATTAGGTGTTTGTGTCTTGTCTGTGGATATAGATATACCTTTCGGATACTTTCGAAATGAAATATATCGAAACCTTATACAGAGGAATAAGCCAATAGAAGAATTATTTGCTCCTTATATCGGAATGAAGAACAGATGAAATTGAAAGGATTGCTTTCTTTTGAATGAGAATTTTAGAACATTTTTGTTGATGGGGTAGGTATATTATAGCCTTTCGTTCAAGAGGTTTGCAATATCGGTGGTGAGGTTTTCCTCGGTGACAGTCTGTACGGTAGATAGTCGAATGAATTTATCGCTTGGTGTACAGATAACTGTAAATACAGCCGACAAACAGGGCTCCGCCTACGATGTTGCCGAATGTGGCAGGAATGAGATTTGCCAAGATGAAATCATTCCAACTTATCGCAGCTCCTTGCAGCATGCCTAATGGGATAAAGAACATATTAGCTATGCTGTGTTCGTAACCTATGGCGACGAAACACATGACCGGAAACCAGAGACCCATCATTTTTCCAGCGGTGGAGTGTGCACTGAATCCAAGCCAGACAGCGAGGCATACTAACCAATTCGCGCCGATTCCTTTGAGGAAGACGACCCACCCAGACATGTTTACTTTGGCTTGTGCGATTTGGACGATGGCGCTTTTCCACGGATCGGCATCAACGATGCCCGTACACCATACCATTACATAAACGAAGAAAATCGCTCCTATGAAATTGCCTATATAGACAATCGTCCAGTTTTTCAATATGGGCATGATTCCGTATTTCTTCTTCATAAATCCGGGAATCAGCACGGCATTGTTACCGGTGAAAAGTTCTGCCCCGGCCAAAACGACCAAGATAAGTCCCAAAGGGAACATGCAGCCCGACAACAATTTTTGTAATCCCGGATTTCCTGCTGTCCATTCGGGGAATCCGTATCCGATGAGTAGGGAGAGAAGTCCTCCCATAGCGATGTAAATACCTGCCAGCATTGCGGCGACGAGCGTTCTAGGAAAGGATAACGAGATTTTATTCAGTGCTGCCCGTTCGGCTTGGGCTACTATTTCGGCGGGTGTAGAAAATGACATGATAAATTTGTAATTACAAGGATAGGAGACGGTTCTGCATAGTCAAACCACAAACAAGATTTACCTTTTGTTATCTTTGTTATAGCAACCACAAATATTACTTTGATTGCCACATTTTTTGTTGCTGGAAATTCGTCATCAAAGGTAGACAATTAAAATAATATACGCACTACTTTATTTGTTTTTATTATAAAATATTGTTTAGGAGGTTGGCGGGGGTATTATCGAGGAAAATACTTTGATGAATATAGTAAAAACGGCTGCCGATAGAAAATCGGCAGCCGTTTGGGTGATTGGGTGTACCGACAAATAAGTAAATCTATTTATCGGCCAGTTAAGCATGAATTTGTTTTATGGCTATTTGACGAGTACTTTGGTAACTCCTTTTTCTGTATGGACAAGGTAGCAGCCTGCGTGCTGCATGGGAATGACTTCGTAATCCGTATGCAAAGAGGCATTCGTTATCGTTTTACCATCGAGCGAGTAAACGGTGACCTGTACTCCGTTCAATCCGGTCAATATGATGTTTCGTCCTTTGCTGTATATCGAACTGTTGTCTGCTGTGTTATCTGCTATACCGGTACTGCCGGAAGTCAAGGTAATGTTGTCTATGGCTATGCGTGCACCGGCTTTTTCTGTTTTTCCACGGAAGCCTAACTGTATGCGTTTATTACCGGCCAGTTGGTCGAGCGGGAGGCTTACTTTGGTCCATTCGTTAGAACCGTCCGATCGAAGAGCCTCGCTTGCTGCTTCGTAGATTGTGCCGTTTACGGTGGTTTCTACTGTCAGTTCTGCGTTTTCCGTGTGCAGGTAGAATTCAAGTGTGAGTTTGTCTTGCCCGGCAATGTTGATAATAGGGGATTCAAGGCGGCTGTCATCTGCTTCCGCTTTTTTATTTACCAACATGGCGTAGCCGTTATCTTCATCTTGTGCGTCCAGAGAACCGCCGTTCTGATACATACCCCACGCATCATCTCCACCTACGGTAGCTACCGACCATGTTTCGGTAGAAACGTTTCCTTGGGCAAACGATTCGGCGAAGGGGAATGCGAGAGGCGTACCCAACATAATGCCGAATGGGGTGTAAGCACCCTTACCTCCGGCAGACACGGCGCAGATGTATCCTTGTGTGTAAGTTTGTTTGGTAAGCCCGGCAGTTGTCATGAGATAAGAGGTTTCTTTTATGCCGGTAGCCATGTCTATTATACTGCCGAAAAGGTATGTCCCGTAGTTGTAAGTCAGTTCTTCGGGATTGATGAATCCTCCGTTGGCTCCTGTTTCCGCCGGGGCATTCCACGTCAATAGGGCGGCTTGGTCGTTTTCATCGTCCCAACTGGCAATGAGGTTTTGTACGTGTTGCGGGATATCCGTGCCGATGAAAACAGACTTTTCGGCATCGCGCCCGCGTCCTTGTTCATCGTACACGATGACGTTATAATGGTTCATACCTTGCACGCCATTGACCGTGAAGGAGTATTCTTTCCCTTTTTCCACTTCATTTTCGGTTAGGATAACGTTCCCTTCCTTGAGAATCTCGATTTTGGAGAGGGTGGTGAGTTCATCGCCATTGATGGCTTTGGTCGGGGCTTTGAATGTCAGAACAGCTTTCAAGACGCCGGTCGGATCGGGAATGGCGGTGAAGTCGGTTACCGAATCGGGCGCGGTGGTCGGTATGAACGGCTCGATAACGATGTCGTCTATGTAAAGCAGATACATACCTTGGCTGGTGTGGTGGAAGCCGAAGTAGTAAGTGCCTGCTTCCTGTACTTCAATGACCGATGACTTTTCGAGGTAAGTGTCACCGCTGACTGTGTAGTCGCCAAGCGCATTAAGCATACCTTCAACCGTGTTTTCGGAACCGAATGCGGTGCTGAAACTTTCTGTGTAGAATTCGCCGTATCCTTTTGTTTTGAATGACAGTTTATACAGATAATCCGTTCCCAATTCGATGGGAGGTGTGATGATCCAGTCGTCGGCGTTCTTGTCTAACTGGTCGCTTCCGGCGGCATTGTTTATCCAGGCCCAAGTCTTGCCGTCTTCGTTGGCATCGATAATGGTGAAGATGTCGAGTGCGCTGGCGTGGTCGAACGTTTCTTTGAATTCACCCTTGAACGCCGAGCCGAAGCGGATGCGGTTCGATTCGATGGCGACTCCCACTTTTTCAGATACCGCTGTTACCGTGTAGTAGTAATTGCCCAGCACGTCTGGCAGGTCTTCCGTGAAAACGGTCGCCGTATATTCGGCGTTTATCGTATCATTGCCGGGGTAGCGCACGAGGATATATTTCAGTAGTTCGGCGTCGAAGTGTCCGCCGTTGGCTCCATTGACAGGAGCTTCCCAGCTTACGGTGGCATGGTTGTCTTCTAGTGTGAATTGCAGATTACCTACGGCTGCGGGGCTATCTACGCCGGCGTAGATTTCGATTTTGCTTTTTACACCGTCACCTTCGGCGTTCGATACGAAGGCTTCCACTTTGTGCGTGCCTTCCGTAAAGGTGTAAGGTGTGGAAAATTCGGCTCCGGCAACGACTGTTGCGTTTTCGAGCGTGAGCTTTTGGTGGTCGACGTAGATGGATACCTCCAACGAACCTTCCAGCTTGTCTCCTTCGAATGTTTTGTCTGGGGCGGTGAAGGTAATGTTGGCATCTAATCTTTCCGGCGAAGTATAGTTTACGCTCAGCTTATCGACGGCTGCGGGTGCTTGAGGGGCTGCTGCCGGTGGTACAGTGTAAAGTCCGAGCAGGACGACGGTTTCGTCATAATCGCTCACGAGTGAAGCCTTGCCGTTGTCGAGGTTGACTTCATAGAGGGCGGATTGCAATTTGTTGTTGATGGCAGCCCAATACATTTTGCCTGTGTTCAGGTCGATAGTTGCGCTTTGACTGTTTGAGGGCATGATCCCAGTAGCGCCGATGGAGGCTGCCGTGCCCGTGGCGGTGTTGATAGTGTAAAGGTTGCCATCATCGGCTATGCCGTAAAGCGTCCCTTCTTTGTCAAAAGACAGAGTGAAGTACATGCGGTCGCCGGTGCTTGCCACTTGTGTTGGTTGCCCGGAGAGTAGGTCGACCGTGCAGAGCCTCGTCGTACCTGCTTCGGACATGAATTGCCCGTAGATGGTTTTGGTCTTGCTATCGTAAGCGAGGCTGATAGGATAGTTGTCGTACGAGGCTTTGAGTGTCTGCTGTATGTCTCGCGTCCAGCCGTCCGTGTCGAAGAGGTAGTAATTGACGCCATACACGGTAGAGCCGTAGGTCGTGACTCGGTATCCGCAGAATTTCCCGTCGGCATAGACGGCTGCCGACAGATTGAAATCGGCTGCTGTTTTGACTGGCGTGAAAGCGATTCCTTCCTCTGCGGGGAAGGAATAAATGCCGAATTCCCCATTTTCGGAAGTACTCCACTTGGAAGAGTAGGTCATACAGCCGAACAGTTCTACACTTTCTGCGGAAGCAGCAGTTTTCAGGGAATGACGGATAGCAGCAGTTTGCTTGCGGATTGTTTTCTGCGGGTTGTTTTCTATGGCGGACAGTTTCTCTAACTGTGCCACTTTGTTGTTTGATTGGGCTTTCAAGTCTCCCAAACCGTTTACAGTGCATACAAGCAGCACTGCCAAAAACAAATTTAAAACTCTTTTCATGCGATAACTAAAATTTGATGAATATACGATGGTTTTTAATACCTATTTATTATTAAAGACAAAAATAGTTGATGAAAAGAAAGCAGAAAAATATAAATCTTCTCAATTTGTCAATTTTGATAATTTGCGAAAAGATTGAGGGTATGCCGGGAAATATCGGCTGAGGCATACGACTCTGGTTGGATAAAGAGGATTAGCTGTGTTTAAAAGTGGGTTGAGAGGGATTACGAGTCCAAATGTAGTTTTTTTATTTCTTGGCGGAAACGGGAAGGAGGAACTCCCATTTCTTTTTGGAATGCTCTGTAAAAAGAAGAAAGTGAGTTGTAGCCGAGCGAATCGGAAAGCACTTTCAAAGGAATGTCATTTTCAGGCTCAGATAACAGAGCGAGCGCTTCCCGGATGCGGTATGAATTGATGTATTCGGAGAAAGAGGTGTTTTGCTCCGTAAACATGCGCGACAAGTAGGTGCGGTTGGAGTGAAGCCGTTCTACGAGCATGTCGATGGAGATACTGTTGCTGCGGTATAAGTGTTCGTCGTTCATCAGCTTTTCTACGGCATCAAAGAGTGCTTTGTTTTTCTGGCTGGTGTTTACCAGATCGGTTTTCTCGTCCCGTTGTTCGAGCAGTTGTCTTTCCCGCTGACGGTGGGTGTCGTATAATATCACCAGTTGCCGGTACATGTGGTTCTTCCGTACATAAAGTACATATAGAGCTATGAGTATGACGGCTATGAGCCCGGTCACGAAGACGGCTAATTGAAGTTTCCGGTTTTTTTCAGACAAGAGCAGTTCTTTTCGGCTAAGTTCTTTTTCAGCTTTTTCTGTCTCGTAGTTTAGTATCATGTGGCTGAATGAACGTTCTTGTTCTATATTAAAAATGCTATCGGCGAGGGATTGATGTCTTTCCTTATGTTGGGATGCCATAGCAATATCTCCTTTTTCTTGAAATAACTCGGCCATACCTTTGTAAAATTGGAGGCGGTAATAGTAATGGTTTTGCTGTTCGGCCAGTATAAGTCCATTTTGGTAAGCTGTATTTGCTTCGTCGTAACGTCTTTCCGCTTTCAGAAAGTTGCCGTAATAAAGGTAGGCTTCGGTGAGTACGTCTATATTGGTGCGTTGTGTGTGGTTTAGTACTTTTCGGAAATATAGTTCGGCTTGTTGAGGTTTTCCAATGGCGGCAAGTATGTTCCCGTGGATTACGTCCGGTTCATCGGTGTTAGCCATATGTGTCGCAATGGCGGTGGCTTCAGATATATAATGTAGCGCTTCGTCATAATTTTTCGAAAGATAGTACATGGTGGCAACGTTCAATGCGCCGAGAAAGCGTACATAATCATTATGTAGTTTGCTTCCCCCTTCGTATACCTCCAATGCGTATTTTATACCTGAGGGGTCGTTTCGAAGGTAGTAAATCCTCGTCATATTGCTTAAAATGATATAATAATTTGTTTTATCCTCACTTGCGTCGGCATATTGCAGAGCCTCTTGGAAGTAGGCGAGGGAGGCATTGTAATTGAGTGTCGTATTGCGTGCGTTTATTCCTAACCCGTTGGCTATAATGGTCTGTATGTAGGTGTCGTGATATTCTTCTACATAGGGAATAGCTGCATTAAAATACGTGAACATGGAGTCTGCTTGGCCGGAAAGTATATAAGCTTGTCCGATGTATGCGCCCACATAGGCTTGTGTTTTCTTGTCGTGGTTGGCAATGGCTTTACGGTAGTAGGTTTTAGCTGTGTCTATCAGTATTTCGTATTCTCCTTTACGTACGTACTCTCCCCAACTTTTGATAAGTGCGTAGGAATCTGTATGTGTTGCAGGCGTCTGTACGGTCATGGCGTTCTTCTCCTGTTCCTTACAGCCGGAGAGAAGCAATATTATCAGAAATATGTATGATAAAATGCTGTTCATTCGAATGCTGATTAAGAGCTTAAAGTCGGGTAATCATTACCAGTTTATCACTCTTTTTGTGGTATGTGCAACCGGTAGGTCTTGTTTGTTATTTAACAATATTGTACCTTTCGACAACAAAGATAGTGCAAAGAAAAAGCACAGGCAAATTTACAGGTTCATAAAAGTGCTGTGCGATAGGGCGGAAGTACCCACAGGCGAGGGGAATACATTTTACAATTAAACGTTTTTTTGCAATCCCTCTCCTCTATACTGTTTCGTAAAGCTACGGAACATGGCAGGGGAGAGGCCGATGCTTGACTTTTTCTCCGTTACTGCCTGTATTTTTCGATATATCCATTGAATTAACCCCTCCGTCACTTCGTGCCACCTCCCCTATATTTTGCTGTGCAAAACACAGAGGAGGAGGTTTAATACCCTTCTATCGTATTATTTATCGAATGAGACGGATCGTGTTTGTCCTTCTCCCTTGCCGTGTCCCGTAGCATTGCGGGGTGTCGTGTAAAAAAATATAGGGAAGAGACCGAAGAAACGGTAGTTCCTGAGGAGAGGGTGTGAAAAAGATGGCATAAGATTTTTGACTGTAAGGGTTAACCCCCTCGTCCTGCGGACACTCCCCCTATATTCCCTTACGACAACACAGGGGGAGAGGGCTAAAATGCATTTCGAACATCTTTAAACTCCTCCCTTGCCGTGCCCCGTAGCATTGCGGGGTGTGGCGCAGCCATAGGGGAGGTGGCACGAAGTGACGGAGGGATTGAGAAGGTATTATATAATCTTTGATTGAGGAGTTAGAGGTATAAAACTGGTAATCCCCATTAATTATCGACAGATCCCTGATTGTTTTTGATCGTTTTTTTTGTGGATATATGCCTCTGTCCCGTATTCCACAAGAAAATGGGATACAGGGGGGTGAGATGTGTATTTGGAGAATGAAATATTTTCTTTTATTCTCGTCTATTGCAGCCGAAAGAGGCGGCATGGAATCCGGGATTTGGTTCACCGACCGGAGTTTTTACGTAGGTTTCGCACCAGATATTGTCGGAAAGAGGCGAAAGGGGATTCGGCCGATATTCTGGTGTATCGATGTGATTCGTAAGGTTTTCTTCCCGGTTCCCGAATTCATTTTCTAATGATTCGGGGGTGTCACCGGGTTTTCTTTCGTATGAATCGGATTCTTTTTCTTCTCTGTTTTCGGGGGTTGATGCGGTTTCCGAGGCGGCTTTTTCGTTCTCCTCGTTTTTTCTTTCCTCTTGTTTCCTGAGCGCTTCGCGCCGGCAGGCTTCGAATTGTTCGCGTTCCTCCCGTTCCTCGGGTGTGTCGAATATCTCTTCGTGGTCGACAAGGTACTGTGTGGACTCGATGTCGTATAGCCCGGCTTTCCGAAAGAGTTGGTTTCTCTTTTGGTAGTGCCAAGCGAGTGTTCCATCGGCTTGCATTTTCTTCCGATCGCAGCGGGGACGTTTTCTCTCTTGGGAATGTCTTTCGAGCTTGTCGATACATCGAAGGACGGCGAGCAAGGTCAACCGGTCCTTTTTAGGATCGATTTCGAGGAGCATCTTGTAGTACTTGATCAGGGCTACTTGACGGTAGTTCTCGATTTCTCCTCTTAAATCTATGCTCGTGTCGAATCTTGTATCTATCATCGCTCGTTTGTTTTTTCGACAAAGGTATATTCTTGTTGTCGGAGGTTTATGGCATGATGATACTTTGATGAAAGAGACGTTCTTACCGTTTTTTATTTTTGTTATTTCTGTTATGGACTTGTCACAATTTTTGGAAAATAAATTTATAATGGAACGACTCCAATGCCGGGGCGATCCAGCAGTGTTATTTTTCCTTCGACAATTTTCACTCCATCGAATAGATCGTTGGATATAAGCAGGTTTCCGTCAAGGTCGGCCCAGTGGGCCAACGGCGACAGTTGTGCCGCGGCAGAGATGGCACAGGAGGTCTCGGTCATGCAACCGATCATCACTTTCATATCCAAAGCTCTTGCCAATATGGCCATTCGGTAGGCTTCGCGCATACCGGTGCTTTTCATTAGTTTTATATTGATACCATCGTAGAGCCCGTATGCTCGTCGTACATCGGGCATACGTTGCAAAAATTCATCGGCGATGATAGGCAGAGGAGCGCGTTCGTGGAGCCAAGCCTGTTCGTCTATCTTTTCTTTGGGCATGGGTTGTTCCACGAACAGGCAGTTTTGTTCACTAAGCCATTGTATCATTTCGAGCGCATACTCCTTATTGTCCCAACCTTGATTGACATCGACACAGATGGGGCGGTCGGTCTCTGAACGAATGATTTTTACCAATTCTTTATCGTTGTCCAATCCCATCTTGATTTTCAATACATTATAGGGGGATGCTTCCCGCAGTTTCTGACGGACAACTTCTGCGGTATCTATCCCGATAGTAAAGGAGGTATCGGGGCATTTTTCGGGGGAGAGTCCCCATATTTTGTACCACGGTTGTCCCATGATTTTACCGACGAGATCGTGCAAAGCTATATCTACCGATGCTTTTGCCGACCGGTTGTCGGGTGCAACGGAATCTACATAGTCGAGAATTTCTTCCATGCGGAAAGGATCGGTAAACTGCTTCAAGTCGAGTTGCCCAAGAAAGCGGCATACCGATTCTTGGGTTTCGCCCAAATAAGGCGGCATGGAGGCTTCTCCGTATCCTGTCCATTCTCCGAAACGGAGTTGTACTTGTACATCGGGGGTGTGGGTACGAGAACTTTTCGCCAAATTGAAGGCGTGTTTCAATTTCAAGTCATACGGTTTGAAAGAAAGTTGCAATCTATCTGAACTTGTTCCTTTGGATGCGGAAGTTCCGCAACTATTAAAAAGAGCGGGGGATAGTGTCAATCCTAATGTGCCTATCGCACTTTTGCGCAAAAAATCTCGTCTGTCCATTTTCGGTTTATTTTTGCTCGAAGTACCACGGGTGTCGTTTTACGGCCGTGATTCCCGGAGTCCCTATCTTGTTCACGACTCTGCTGATACCGAGGAGTGGAATAGCGTAATAGTCGGTGTCAGCAGAATCGATACTGTTTATTTTGACTTGTCCCGAAGAGTGTATATATTTCCCATCGTTCAGGTAGAGAGCCACGTGCGAGACTTTGCCGGGGGCGTTGCCGAAGAACAGGAGGTCTCCTGTCTGACATTCGTCCCATTGTTCTGCCGGCATGATGTCGCCGGTGAGGGCTTGTTGCGAAGCATCACGGGAGAGAATGATTCCGGCAGAAAAATAGGCCGTTTTGACAAATCCCGAACAGTCGGCACTTTTGACCGAAGTGCCGCCCCAGAGGTAAGTCGTTCCCATCATTCCTTCGGCGGTCTGTATGATTTTATTCATGTTTACGGGAGTCGATGCCCACTCGGAGAGTTCGCGACATTCGTCGTGTTTCAAAAATCCGGTTCTTCCATCGGGGAAAGACACGGGTATGAACTTTTTTCCCGCCTTTCCTGCGGCTTGCAGAATACAGCCCGATACGATGTCAGACACGGTTTCGGCATTTTTATCTGCGGAGGCATATACATAGCCTTGCAGTCCGGTATAGACATATCGGGTGGCATTTTTCCATTCGGTCCACTCGGCAGTAGTTTTTACGGAGATAGAATTTGCGATTATCCAACTGATGTAATTATCGGGAGTTTGCACTCTGTACCAACCCTTTTGCTCTTCCAAGATGAGCAGGGGCGTACCGAGAATAGCCTGAGAGACCATCTCGGCCGAATGCCTCGGCTCGCTTCTCAAATGTGCACAGCAGACTGTGACAATACCTCTTGTCTTTTCGCCAAGACGACGGTCGGGCAGTAGCTTTATCGTATTTATATAGGAGATTCCGGCCGTGTCGAGCGTTCGGAGCAATGTTTCGACGGCTTGCCGGTTGTCGCACTTTCCTTTCAGAATATGGATAGAATCGTTCAATAGCTCGCTCGATACCGTATAGATGGCTGTGCGGGAATCGGGTGCATATTGTCGTCCGATTCGTTCTATCCAAGTTTGTATATCATTGGACCGGGCATTTGCCATAATCGGGATAATCAACAGAAAACAAAGTATGGTTTTTACAGTCGATGTGTTCATGGGGGTTGTTCGAATAGTAAACAATTATAGCGAACGGTAAGAGCCGTGTAAACGAAAATCGCATTTCCGACTTGGCTATGCCGAACCGCTTCTTATCTTCATAGCTACAAATATATTGAAAAGCCCCGATAGATCGAACTTTACGACCCGATAAATTTCATCTGTTTTTTTACAATCCGGTTATCGGTGTAAAGCAATCTCGGGTAGTGTCCAAAAATGAGCTTGGGGAAAATGTTCGTTCAAATAGGTTTTCAAATATTCCTCGGTGTCTTTGTCTATCCGCTCGTCTGTTTTCGGAAAGGTATTGTAGACTATTCCGTAAAGGGGAATATTCCTATTTACCAGCGCTTCGATAGAGAGCAGCGTGTGGTTGATGCTGCCCAAACGCCCGGACGTTACCAAGATAACCGGCAACTGTTGGTCGGCGATGTAATCGACCGTCAGGTATCGGCGAGTAATAGGAACCATCAAACCTCCGGCTCCTTCGAGCAGAACCACGTCGTACCTGCTTTGGAGTATCCGGGTGGACTCTGTTATTTTTTCTATGGGAATAATGCGGTCGTCTATCTCGGCTGCCAAATGCGGAGAAGCGGGGTAGGAATAGACAATGGGGAATGTGATTTGCTCCTTATCCTCCGGGGTGAACGGTATTCCCATAATTTCCCGATGCAGGTCTATGTCTTCGGAGTGGCCTACATTCCCGGTCTGTATCATTTTTTGAGTGATCGTTTTAATCCCTTTGCTGTTCCATTCACGCGCCAGCCACCCTGTGGCGTAACTTTTCCCGATGTTGGTATCTATACCGGTGATAAAAAAAGTTCCTTTCATATCTGTGTTTTTTTATGTGCGACGATGTAGACGGGTCGATAGGTGAGCGTGATCTCTTTTTTCCCGTCGAATGTCTTTCTATATCGCTTTATAAAGTCGAATCCTTTTTGCCGGGAGTGTCCCGAAATACCTGTCACGCCGGTGTTTTTGAGATGCCGGAGTAACTCGACGGGTGTGTCGAAACGAAGGGTGTATTCCTCTTGTTCGAAAAGTTCGACCCGAAAGTGTTTTTCGAACAACCGTTTTAAATCGGCATACTCCCAATAGGGCATTTCTACGGTCATTAAAGATTGTATTTCGGGCAGATTGCCGGCTGCGAATGTACTGACGGCGATCGTGCCCGTATCGGACAAATTGCCGGATATGCGTTTCAAGAATCCTTCCAAATCGGTGAACCATTGAATCGTCGAAGCGGAGGTAATCAAATGGTATGTTTCGTCGAAATCGATTTTTTCGGCATCGCCTTCCATGAAATTCAACTGTTTGAACGGTAGTGCGGTTATGTAGTCTTTCATTTCGGGCGACAGGTCGTTTATCGTGAATCGGGCATCGGGGAACCTGTCGATGAGGCAGCGGGTCAGTTTCCCTGTTCCGCAACCTATTTCCAGTATATTGTCGATGCATTTGTTCAAACGGCTCGGAATCTTGTCGTTCAGCTGTCGGGCTATCCGGCTTTGGATAAGGCCTTCCCGTTCATAGGTGGAGGCTGCGTTTCCGAAGCTGTTTTTAATGGTCGCTTTGTCGAGCCTATTTTCCAACACAACCGGGCGGAAATGGAAAAAATGGGGTTCGTCCAGCTCTTGAACGACCGTTGTCCCTTCCCATGCGTTCACTTGGTTTCTTGCGGGAAATATGAGGTCTCTTGTCCCGATTATCGCTTTGTCCCAACGGAAACGGGGACGAGGGTGCAGGGTTATGTTCTCGCCTATGGCACGCAATTCGTCGTACAAGCTGTTCATGTCTCTTTCGGGGAATGCCTCCTTAAAATCGTCGAGGTATTCGCAACACATGCGCCGGTAGAACTTTTTCAAACTCGCCTCGTTCAAGTGTTCGAGGGTCGCCCGGAATATTTCGGGGGGGATGCCTTTCTCGATGTCAATTCCGTATTCGGTCCCGTTGATGGCCGTGGCGTGCCTTATGGGGAGTCCTTTATCGGGTAAGACCGTTGCCGCCGCCCAAACGCCAAACGACCACGCATAGACTTCGATGTTTTTATAGTCGAGGAATGGGGTGGTGTCGAAGTTCAGGTCGGTGTAGTCGTAGTAGACACAACAGTCGCAGCCTATGTGACTCAGACAGGCAAACGGATGCGTATCCATTCCCCAACCGGCGAAGAGGAGGATTAAGTCGTCGGTGTGTCTGCGAGAAATGAAAGTTTGTATCATAGGCCCGATGAAATCTTGGTTAACGTGTGAATGAGCCTGTCTATCTCCGTATCGGTATGTCCGGCGCTCAGCGAAATCCTTAACCGGGAGGTTCCTTGCGGTACGGTGGGCGGGCGAACCGGCAACAGATAAAAGCCTTCGTGCTGTAATTTTAAGGCGGTTTGTACGGCGCGTTCCGTTTCGCCCAATACGAAGGGGACGATGTGGCTGCTGCTGACAATCGCTCCGTTCAACGGATTGAGCGCTTGTCTTACTTTGTGGCCGATTGCCTCCAAATGTTCCCGACGCGATTGCATATCGACGATTTTATCGATGATGAACAGCGTCCATTCGAGATTGACAGGTGGCAATGCGGTCGTAAAAATCAGCGTCCGCATTTTGTTGACCAAATATCGTTTCATTTCATCGGAGCAGATAACGAATGCTCCTACCGAGGCGGCCGCTTTTCCGAACGTGCCGACCAAGAAATCTATCTCTTTAATAACGTCTTGTTCTTCGGCGCAGCCCAATCCGCATTGACCTCTCACGCCGAAAGCATGGGCTTCGTCGACATACAGGTAAATATTGGGGTAGTGTTTCTTCAACGCCACCAAGCGGGGCAAGTCGCTTTCGTCACCGTCCATGCTGAATATGCTTTCGGTCACGATGAATATCGCTTCGTATTGCGAGGCCGACTCGGAAACCAACCGTTCCAGCTGTTCGTAATCGTTATGCCGGTAGCGTATACAGCGGGCTTTGGAGAGTCCTATCCCGTCGACTATGCTCGCATGGACGAGTTTGTCGGCCAAAATCAAAGAGCGGTTGTCGGTCACTGCCGGCAGAATGCCGCTGTTGGTATGGTAACCGCTGTTGAATACGAGAGAGGTTTCGGCTTTGTACAGTTCGGCGAGTCTTTTTTCCAATCGAGCGTACACGGGGAAATTGCCGGTCAACAGCCGAGAAGATGTCGAAGAAAAACGAACGTCACGGGGATTCAGGCTTTGCAAAAATTCCTCTTTCAGGTTCGTGTCATCGGCCAGTCCCAGATAATCGTTCGAGGAGAAATTCAACATGGTGTTCCCGTCACGGACGATGGACAGGCCTTGTGCATCCACGGCCGGCAAGGAGCGCAAATTTCCTTGTTGAGAGAGTTGTTCCAGTTGGGAAGAATAGGTATTCATTATTGCAGTGTTTTGACTACCTCCAACAGAGCCGAGGTGAGTGTGGAAAGTTGGGACTGGGTTATGATGAACGGCGGCATGATGTATACCAATTTCCCGAATGGTCTTACCCAAATGCCCCGCTCGATAAATTGTTTCTGTATGGAAGCCATATCGACCGGGTTTTTCATTTCGATGACTCCGATAGCTCCCAGTATTCTTACGTCGGAAACTTGGGGCAGTGTCGCTGCCGGACTTAACTCCCGTTTTAATTGGGCTTCGATAGCGGCGACTTTCTCTTTCCAGCTGGAAGAGAGGAGGAGAGAGACGGACGCACAGGCTACGGCACAGGCCAAAGGGTTACCCATGAAGGTGGGCCCGTGCATGAATACTCCCGGATTTCCGCTGGAAATCGTGTGGGCGACTTCGTGTGTCGTCAAAGTGGCGGCCATAGTCATGTATCCTCCGGTCAGGGCTTTGCCTATGCACATGATGTCGGGGGTGACTCCCGCATGTTCCCAAGCGAACAGTTTCCCGGTGCGGCCGAATCCGGTGGCGATTTCATCGAAAATGAGCAGCAGGTTGTATCGTTCGCATAGCTGCTTGGCTTCCCGAAGGTATTGCGGGTGATAGAACCACATGCCACCGGCTCCTTGCACGATGGGTTCGAGGATAAGTGCCGCCAATTCTTCGTGATGGGCTTCTATGGCTTCCCGAAGAGGAGCGATACAGGTGGGATCCCATTCGTCGTCGAATCGGCAGGAGGGAGACGGGACAAAATAGCGGGTGGGGAGCGCATCCCCGAAAATGGAATGCATACCGGTTACCGGGTCGCATACCGACATGGCATTCCATGTGTCGCCGTGATACCCCGACCGTATGGTGATGAGATTGCATTTAGAGGTCTTTCCGCGGGCGTGCCAATATTGTATAGCCATTTTCATGGCGACTTCGACCGATACGGAACCCGAATCGCAATAAAATATGTGTTGCATGGACGGTGGAACGATTTGCAAAAGCAGTTTTCCGAGGCCGATCGCCGGTTGGTGGGTGAGCCCACCGAACATGACGTGCGACATTTTTTTCAGCTGCTCTTCCGCCGCCTTGTTGAGCGTGGGGTTGTTGTATCCGTGTACGGCCGCCCACCATGACGACATGCCGTCGATGAGCCTTTGTCCGTTTTCCAATTCTATATATACCCCTTCCGCTCTCTTGACGGGATAGCAGGGCAGGGGATTAATGGTCGAGGTGTAGGGATGCCATAGATGTTGGGCATCAAAATTATCCATAAGCAAGCGTTTTTAGAATATGAAAAATCCGGTATAAAGCGAAGCTGCCGCTGTTATCCCGGAATATATAGATGGTAAATGTCTGTTTATTGTCGCACGAATGACCGGTGGAGCAGCTTGTCATCGGAGTATCTACGGTACTCACCAAAATTTTGGGGAGAAAAAAACTTCCCGCCGTGTGTTCTTCTTCGGACGGCTTATCCGAACGTTCCATATTTCCCACGACAGTATCGGTGGAAGTTGTGGAAAGTCCTTTTTTCAAAGACTTGTCGGCTATTTCCTTACGGACACTTCCTATGTTTACACATTTGCCTATACTGCAAAAGGTAGCATAGTTGTGGCGATTCCATCGGTGGAACCATACCCTGTGAACCGATAAGGAGGTAGAAGTTTTCATATCGCAAAAGTACGAAAAAAATTAGAAACGACTTCTCTTTTTTTCTTATTGAGATCGTGCGGATAAAAAAACGGCTGACGGTGTAAGATAGTAGTTCGAGCTATAAATGTTAAATACTGCCCGATTTGCCAAAAAAAAGTGCGGTGCGCCGTTCGTGGTGTACGTTACTTTTTTTATATTTGTAACTACGAATATAGGATTCGGTTCGGCATAGTCAAATCGGAAATATAATTCCCTCTTGTCTCTGCACTCACCTTTCACTATATTTTGATATGTTTGAAAAGAACAACGGTCAAATCGGCTGATAGTATAATTTATCCAACAAATAAAATCATAGAAAATATGGACCTAACATTGAATTTGAACTCACGTTTGCAACCCATGCACAGACATGATTTGGAAGATGCACTTCAAGAAATTCTTGAAAAGGGAAAATTGGGAGAAGTAACGGGTGGAGGAACACTACAAAATCCACAAACCGGAGAAATTGTATCCTGTGATATAGAGATTCACCTAAATGATGATAAACAAGATAGTGTAAACCGTTTGGTGGAGCTTATGAATATAATAGGAATCCCCAAAGGCTCAGCTTTATTATGCACAGCACCTGAAATTAAGATAGAAGTAGGGACTTTGGAGGGATTGGCTTTTTATGTCAATGGAACGGATTTACCAGATGAAATTTATGAGAGTTGCGATATCAATCACGTCATTGAGCAGATGGAATTAGCAATGAATGGCATAGGTCGTTTTTATAGTTATTGGGAAGGTAATGAATGGACAGCCTTGTATTTTTACGGGGTTTCATTTGTTGAAATGAAACAAAAAATAGAACCGTTCATTGCTTCTTATCCTTTATGTCAAAAAAGTCGAATAGAACAGATTGCGTAGTTGGATAACAGGCGCCTATTCTAATGGCGACAAACTGTGCCCGTTAGCAACCTCGAAATGACAGAAAAGCAATGAAACTATACATCTTTTTATTTGGTTCCCGCACAATAAATAGTAAAGGAGTGATTTGCAGACTATAATGGATAACTCGACGGTTCTTATCGTGTGGAATCGACACGGGACAGCAAGCCTTATATGTTGCCAAATCGTTGCCTCTATTTCTTAAACAGTTATCTAAAATTTTATTTTTCAATTAGTTAAGATAAACCGACGAAAATCTAAAATAAATTTGTTTCTCTACATCGCTTCTGCTATCTTTGTAAATACGAAGATAGGATGCGGTTCGGCATAGCCAAGTCGGGAATGTGATTTCCGTTTGTCTCTGCACTCACCTTTCGCTATCTTTGTAAATTATACGCTATGATTCATGTAACATAGATGAATGGAAGTCATCGGAATTTAATGAGATATGAGAACTGGTATAGTTTATATGGTGGCAACGGTTTTGTGTATTTTCGTAACTTCTTGTTTTACAGGAGTCGAGAGTACAAAGAAAATAACTATGCCCGATACAGGTGAAATTGCGGCACAGAGTCCCGAAGATCGTTTTATAGAGTCTTATTTCGTTCAACAAGGGTGCGATACGTGGCGCATAGGAAAGCCGTTTTATTATACTGATGAAAAACTTTCGTTCGTTTTCAGACCGGAAAAGCCTACTTTCCCGGATAGTATCTCTTTGAAGGGGAAAATTTTCACGTATGTCGGAAGTATAGAAGAAAGTTCTTTCGGCGGGGACGACAAAGTTGTCTTGTTATTCGATTGCGAAGGTCATAAGTTTCGCTATGAAACAGGGAAGACCCGGGAGGAGATCGGTCGGTTGAAATATACACCATTGATACCTCCGTTCATCGATATCGATGATTTAAATATGGCTCGCTCTCTTTTGAAAGACAGAGTTCTGTATATAAAAACGCCTATGTGGTACAATGAAAAATCGGAAGCGATAGAGGGGCGAAAGTTGATACCTGTCCGAGTTGTGGATATTCGTCCGGGAAATAACGTGTTGCCGGTCGAAGTTTGGTTCGAGGACGATAAAGGAAATCAAGCGGGAGTTTTCATGTCATTGCTTTCTTCGTCCCGCTCCCAATATATCACGTTCGACCGCTTGTTTTCTTTCGAGAATCCGCGTTTGCAATATAAGGAAATACAGGACGATGCTTGGGAGCAAATTACGTTGGGAAAAGTAAAAACGGGTATGACGAAGGCCGAATGTAAACTTTCGTTGGGCAATCCGAACGAGGTGAAGAAGATTCCCACATACAGCGGATTGAGAGAGCAGTGGATATACAACTCGGGAGCGTATCTGTTTTTTGTCGATGATTTGTTGGCCGATTATAGGTTGTGATATGATTAAGATAGAGGAGAATTATTTTATAAAGGACAGGCATACATTCCGCATGCCCGTTTATACCAAGTGGTTTGTAGAGTATGAAACGGTCGAGGAGTTGGTGACGTTGTTGCAGTCCGATTTATTGCGGGAACATACTTTTTCCCCGATAGGAGGGGGAAGCAATTTGCTTTTTGTAAAAGAAATGTACAATGGCGTATTGTTGCATTCTGCCATACAGGGCATGGCTGTGTCGGAGGAGACCGATACCGAGGTGCTTGTGGAAATAGGAGCGGGTGTCGTGTGGGACGACTTCGTCGCTTGGACGGTCTCTAACGGTTGGGGGGGAGCCGAGAATTTGTCGTATATACCGGGCGAAGTGGGAGCGAGCGCCATTCAAAACATAGGAGCTTACGGCGTGGAGGTGAAAGATATTATCCATGAAGTAAAAGCGGTAGATGTCGAGACTTGCGAATCCCGTACCTTTCGAAATGCAGAGTGTAGGTATGGTTACAGAAGCAGTATTTTCAAGCACGATTGGAAGGGTAGATATATCGTTACATCGGTAGTGTACAGATTGCAAAAATCGCCCGAGCTACATTTGGATTATGGAAATCTGCGGGCTTCATTGTCCGGCGATGACATTTCTATCGCAGATGTCCGTAAAGCTGTCATAGAAATCAGGCGGTCGAAATTGCCGGAACCCGATGAATATGGCAGTGCCGGTAGTTTTTTCATGAATCCTGTAATTCCTACGGAACAATATGAGAAGCTAAAATCGTCTTATCCCGATATGCCTCATTACGTCGTAGACGATATGCATGTTAAGGTTCCTGCCGGTTGGCTTATCGATCGTTGTGGCTGGAAAGGAAAAAGTTTCGGCGGTGCGGCGGTTTATGAGAAGCAGTGCTTGGTATTGATAAATAAAAACAATGCAAAGCCCAACGATGTGGTTGCTCTCGCGGAAATGATTCGTAAATCGGTATCGGACACTTATGGTATCGTTATCAATCCTGAGGTTAATTATATTGAATGAGTATGATGCAGGTTACTTTCTTAGGGACAGGAACTTCAACCGGAATACCGCAAATCGGTTGTACGTGTTCGGTATGTACTTCTACCGATCCGAGGGACAGTCGGTTGAGAACCTCGGCCATAGTTGAGATAGAGGGTAAGAACATATTGATCGATTGTGGCCCCGATTTTCGTCAGCAAATGTTGCGATTCCATATTAAACGAATCGATGCGGTATTGGTTACTCATATACATTATGACCATACCGGAGGGATAGACGATTTGCGTCCTTTCGGGGAAAACGGTACTGTTCCTATTTATTTGGAGCCTTCGGTCGCCGAGGGAATACGAAACAGGTTGCCTTATTGTTTTGCCGATCATCGTTATCCGGGAGTTCCCAATATTTGTTTGCAAGAGATAGGTCTGTCACCGTTTTTAATAGAGGGAATAGAAATTGTTCCCATAAGGGTGATGCATTATAAATTGCCTATCTTGGGGTATCGTATAGGACGGTTTGCTTATATAACGGATGCTCTTACTATTCCTGAATCGGAATATGAGAAGTTAAAAGATATAGATGTATTGGTCGTAAATGCTTTGCGGAAAAAGCCCCATCTTTCGCATCAAACGTTAGCCGATGCGTTGCGAATCATCGATAGAGTGGGGCCGCGGGAAGCCTACTTGGTTCACATGAGTCATCATATGGGATTGACTTCGGAGGTAGAAAAAGAATTGCCTGCCCATGTGCATTTCGCATACGATGGTTTGGTTATCGACAGCTTGTGATTATTTTGAACCATCTTCTTTATAGCTTGTTTTAGCTATAAGAATAAAAAACAATTTGATTATGGCAAAAACAATTCAAACTGCTATCGAAGCCGGTTCTCGTATGGCTCCCGCGAAATTCTATATAAAGATTACGCCGGACGGCCCTTATTTGCTTTATGGTAATCCTCCTATGGATCAAGAGATTATAGTTCTTAATGACGAAGGTTCTTCTTGGACCTATCGTAAGGGTAACCATTTTAGTACGACAGAGGAGCCTACGGCTTTGTGCCGATGCGGTGCATCCAAGAACAAGCCTTATTGCGATGGTTCCCATCATCACACGGACTGGGACCCGAAAGAGACGGCATCTCATAAGCCTTTATTGGAAGATGCCGAAGAATATATAGGGCCAACTATGGTACTTGCTGATAATGAAGAATATTGCGCTTTCGCTCGTTTTTGCGATGCCTACGGTAGAATTTGGAATTTGGTACAAACGGCCGAATCCCAAGAAGAACGTGACTTAGTCATTCATGAAGCCGAGCATTGTCCAGCCGGCCGTTTGGTTGTTTGGGATAAAGAAACAGGCGAGATTTTTGAACCTCCATTTGATCCGGCAATAGGATTGATCGAAGACCCTGTGATTAAAGTCAGCGGCCCCATTTGGGTAAAAGGAGGAATTCGTATAGAAAGTTCGGACGGAAGCAGTTATGAGATAAGAAACAGGGTTACCTTGTGTCGGTGCGGACAATCGCAAAACAAGCCTTTTTGCGACGGGACACATGTGTCGGCTAAATGGCATGACAAATTACCGATGGAGCAGGAAGCAGAAGTAGAATAAGACGATATATGATTTTAGGAGATTTGAGTGACACGAAGCGGGTAGAGGCTTTGCATCCCTTGCTGGGGAAACTTTTCAGTTATATTAAAGAGCATGATTTTCTTTCCGATTCGATTGGGCGTATCGAATTGGACGGTGATCGAGTTTTCATCAACAACGATTATCCGATATTACGTTCTCAATCGGAACAGGTTGTAGAGGTACATCGACGTTACCTCGATGTGCATGTCCCTCTTGATGCTCCTGAAATAGTGGGGTGGAAGCCTCTGTGCGATTTGAAGGAGGTGCAGCAAGCGTATTCCGAGGAGAAAGATTGTGCCTTTTATTCCGATAGGCCGTCGACTTATTTCACCGTATATCCCGGTCAGTTTCTGATTGTATTTCCAGAGGACGGCCATGCTCCTATTATCGGAGAGGGTAGACTGCGCAAAATTTGTGCTAAAATAAAGTTGTGATCGGGTATCGATTGAGAATCGATAAATATTTTTATTCGTATTATTTACAAAGGCAAATATATATACGACAATACCCTAAATCTCGTGGTAACAAAATTTAGGGTATTGTCGTATATGGTTACTTTTATAAATTATCCTTTATTACTTTGCAAGGATTTCCGACTGCTATGCAATTGGCGGGTATAGATTTGGTGACGACACTTCCCGCTCCGATTGTCGTACCGTCTCCTATGGTTACGCCGGGTAGGATTATACTGCCACCTCCAATCCAAACGTTTTTCCCGATGTTCACCGGTTTGGTGAGAGATTTCCAAAAACTGCTGTTTTCGCCCAAACGTTCCTGAGGTGCGGTGTGATGGAAGACTGTATAGATATGTACACCCGGACCTATTCCCGAATAATCGCCGATAGTGATGGTATTACAATCCAAAAATACGCAGTTCATATTTATTTCCACATTTCGCCCGATATGTATATTCTCACCGTAGTCCACGAAGAAGGGAGCTGAAATCCAAACATTTTCTCCTCTTGATCCAATTAAATCGTCTAATAATGAGGATAGTTTTTCTATATCGTCAGATGGGGTATCGTTATATTCTTTTTGTAATTGCTTTGCTTTATGCCATCTGTTGATTAATTCTGTGTCACCGCAATCATAGGGCTCTCCGGCAAGCATTTTCTCTTTTTCTGTTTTCATAATCTTAAATTATTCTCATGGTCTAACAAATATACGAAAAACGGATTGAAATTTTAATATCTCAATCCGTTTTTATGATTCACATCAAGAAGTTTCTAATCTTGTTTTTTTGCTTTCATGCTCGATATGGTTAAAAAGGCAATGAGCAGCAAATACATAATCAATCCGACAGTTTGCAGAGTCGCTTCACTCAAATCGTGGGTATACTCGAATCCTGCAAACTTCATTCCCGCACTGACGACTCCCATGAGCGCACCGCCGGCAATGAATCCCGAAGCCAATAATGTGCCCTTATCCAAACGGACTTTGTTCAGAGCGGTATCTTTCGAACGGCTGCCTACATACCAGCTGATAAGTCCTCCGATGACCAAAGGTGTATTTAGTTCCAACGGAATGAACATACCCAAAGCAAACGCCAAAGCTGGGACATTCAGCCATGTCAGCAGAACGGCAAGAATAGCACCGATTCCATAGAGCATCCACGGTGCGCCTTGTCCCATCATGAGGGGCTCGATAACTGCCGCCATAGCATTGGCCTGAGGTGCTACCAAAGCATTTTCCCCGGAGAATCCGTACGATTTGTTCAAAATGAGGATAACACCTCCTACGGTTGCGGCAGAGACGAGTGTACCGAGGAATTTCCAAGTCTCTTGTTTGCGAGGAGTAGAGCCTATCCAATAACCTATTTTCAAGTCGGTAATGAATCCACCGGCCATCGAGAGCGCCGTACAGACCACACCTCCAATAACCAACGCGGCAACCATTCCGCTTGTCCCTTTAAGTCCGACCGCCACAAGGATAACCGATGCTAAAATCAGTGTCATCAGTGTCATTCCCGAAACGGGGTTCGTTCCCACGATGGCGATAGCATTTGCCGCTACGGTGGTGAACAGGAATGAAATTCCGGCGACTACCAAGAAAGCGACCGTTGCTTGTATGAAATTATTGATAACTCCCAAATAGAAGAACAGGAATGTGATAATCAAGGCGAATACGGCAGCCGAGATGATGAATTTCATAGAGAGGTCTCGTTGTGTGCGGGGGGCTTGATCCTCTATCGCTCCCTTATTTTTCCCCGAAAATTCTTTTGTAGCCAGTCCTACGGCTCCTTTAATGATACCCCAAGAGCGGATAATACCTATCACTCCCGCCATAGCTATACCGCCGATACCTATGTACCGGCCGTAATCGGTAAATATTTGTTCGGGAGCAGCCGCTGCTAATTCGCTACCGGGTATGCTGCCCAGCAGAGGAATGATGACGAACCAAACGAAAAGAGAGCCGGAACAAATAATCAAGCAGTATTTCAAGCCGACAATGTATCCGAGTCCTAACACGGCTGCGCCTGTGTTCACTTTAAATACCATTTTCGCGTGGTTGGCGATCTCTGTTCCCCACGGTAAAATGCGGGTGGTAAGCACTTCGCTCCACCAGCCGAACGTCGAGAGGCAAAAATCGTACAGACCACCCACCAATCCTGCCAGAATCAAAGGCTTGGCTTGGTTACCGGCTTTTTCTCCCGAAACAAGTACCTGAGTCGTAGCCGTAGCTTCGGGGAAGGGGTATTTCCCGTGCATATCCGAAACGAAATATTTGCGGAACGGAATGAGAAACAAGATACCCAATATACCGCCTAGCAGTGAACTCATAAATACTTCTATAAAGTTCACGGTCAGTTCGGGGTATTTGGCTTGTAAAATGTATAGAGCCGGCAAAGTGAAGATAGCACCGGCGACAATCACTCCTGAACAGGCTCCGATGGACTGGATAATTACATTCTCGCCCAATGCGTTTTTCCGTTTAGCGGCTCCCGATAGTCCTACGGCTATTATGGCGATAGGTATGGCGGCCTCGAATACTTGGCCGACTTTCAAACCTAAAAATGCTGCGGCGGCCGAGAAGATAACAGCCATGACAATACCCCACGAGACTGACCATGCATTGACTTCGGGATAGACTTTTTCGGGCGAAAGAATGGGTTTGTACTCTTCGCCCGGTTTTAATTCCCGAAATGCGTTTTCGGGCAAATCGACAGGTTGTTTTTCGTTTGTTTCCATATTATATTTTATTTTTTTGTGTATTGCTTTTTCTTAAAAACGTGGCAAGTTAATAAAAAATGCAAATATAGCCGATAACTTAGGCGGCGTTTTTGATAATTATATTACAAAATGAAAATTTATGCGAGGAAGAAAGTAAAAAAACTTGTACATTTGTTACGATATAAACACTGAGAAGATGAAAGAAATATTGGATTATTTGTCCCGATTGAGAGAAAACAATAATAGAGAATGGTTTCAAGTTCATAAGGAAGAGTATGATCGGTTGCGTCCTTTGTTTGTTGAGAAAATCCAAGAACTTATACAGCAAATATCGCAGTTCGACGAAGATATCGTGGGGTTGGAGGCTAAGAACTGTATGTATCGCATTTATCGTGATATTCGTTTCTCGCCGGATAAAACTCCGTATAAATCGTATATGTCCGCTTATATGGCGAAGGGTGGCCGTAAAAGTTTGCGAGCCGGGTATTATTTCCATTTCGAACCGGGGAATTGTCTGTTGAGCGGGGGCGTTTGGTGTCCGGAACCCAAATTGTTGAAAGCTCTGCGCCAAGCGGTTTACGATAATTATGACGAGCTGAAAGATATTGTGGAAAACAAAGAGTTTAAATCGTTGTATCGGGACTGGGTAGGGGAAACTTTGAAAATCGTTCCCCGACCGTTTCCACGGGATTGCGAACAAGCCGCATGGCTTAAACGAAAAGATTATGTGGTGGTGAATGTGAAGCCTGATGATTTTTTCGGTTCGCCCGATTGGATCGAAAAAGCGGCTCATGATTTTCACATCATGAAACCGCTGAACGATTTTCTCAATTATACGGTCGATGAAGTTTACGATTTATAGGAAATAGGAAGGGGAGAGGAATTGCCTGACTAAGAAGTTGTTTTAAATTTATTGAGAAATAATATTATCATTGCAAGCAGGTATGTTCCGGCCATATTGCGCCCCAGTCTCGGAATAAATTTAAAACAGCTTCTAAGGTGGCTCGCTCCTCCTTTTTTCAGTTTAGTTCCACGACCGTAATACCGGCTCCTCCCAACTGGACGTGTTCGTCTTGGAAGTGGGAGACTCCCGGTACAGTTTTGAGGTATTGTCTGATGACTTGTCGAAGAACGCCAGTTCCAGTGCCATGCAGAATGCGTACGCGAGCACAACCTACTTGTATGGCATCGTCTATGAAATAGGTAACAGCTTGTAACGCTTCGTCGGCCCGCATGCCTCTCACATCGATTTCTTGCTTGAAATTCAGTTGCTTTTCCCTCATATCGTCGGTTGTTTGCGAACTGATAAAAGTGGCTTTCGAATTTTCTTTTTTGATTTGGTTTTTGCTGACCTTTTCCAAACGGTCGGCTTTGACGGTCGATTTCAGCAGTCCGAAAGCGACGGTAACTTCATTATCGTTGACGTAAAGGACTTCACCCACGGAATTTTGGCCTTTCAAGCGAACGGAGTCGCCTTTCATTAAAACGGTGTGAGCGGTAGGTTGTAGATTGCTTTCTTCTCTTTTTTGTTGTTTCCGTTTTTTCCGGTCGTTGATCTGTTTGAGTTTTTTGCTGATTTTGTCGTCGACGGTCGGGGTTTCTTCCAATTCGGTTTTGAATTGTTCGAATTTCTGCCGGGCTATGCGGGTTTTTTCTTTCTCTGCTTGCGCCTCTTTAATTTCCCGTATCGTGTTTTCGATACGTGCATTGGCTTCTGCGAGAAGTTGAGCGGCATCACCTTTCGCTTGTTTCAACAGTTCCTTGCGTTGTTTTTCCAAAGCGATCAAATCGGCTTCATACCGGGCGGTTAGTTCTTCGAGCTTTTTTTCCCGTTGGCGTATGTTCTGACGTTTACTTTCCCAATAGCGTTTATCCCGAACGATGTCTTGTAAATATTTATCCATATCTATGTATGCCGAACCTACTTTTTCTGATGCGGCGGCGATTACTTCTTCGGGAAGTCCTATCTTACGGGCGATTTCAATGGCGAACGAACTCCCCGGATTGCCAATGGATAGTTTGAACAAGGGTTGCATCAGATGGCGGTCATAAAGCATGGCTCCGTTTATGATTCCTTCTGAATCTTCGGCAAAGTGTTTCAAGTTTTGATAGTGGGTCGTGATGATTCCATAGGCATGCTTTTGGTTGAATCGGTCCAATAATGCTTCTGCTATGGCTCCTCCGATTTGCGGTTCGGTTCCTCCGCCGAATTCGTCGATAAGTAAAAGACTGTTCTCATTCGCATTACGTACGAAATACTTCATGTGTGTGAGATGAGAACTATATGTACTTAAATCGTCTTCGATGGATTGCTCGTCGCCGATATCGATAAATATATCCTTGAATATGCCGGTTCGGGAATTGTCGTGCATGGGAACCAACAGTCCGCATTGCAACATATATTGTAAAAGCCCGACGGTTTTGAGACAGACTGATTTTCCCCCGGCATTCGGGCCGGAGATGAGCAGTATTCTGTTCTTTTCGTCTAACGTCAAATCGAGTGGTACGATTGTTTTCCCTTGTCGTTTCAACGATAGGTAAAGCAAGGGGTGTACGGCGTGATACCATTCGATTTGCCGAGTATTTTCAAAAGTGGGTAAGACTCCGCCTATTTCCTCGGCAAAGAGAGCTTTCGCCCGAATAAAGTCGATTTCGGCGAGGAATTCATAGGAATAGATGATTTCATCGATAGCCGGACGAAGTTCGTCGGTGAACGATGTTAAAATACGTGTGATTTCTCGACGTTCTTCGTTTTCGAGTTCCCTAACTCGATTGTTCGCTTCCACAACTTCGGCAGGTTCGATGAATATGGTCTTTCCGCTAGCCGATTCGTCGTGTACGATCCCCCTGATTTTTCGTTTGTACGAAGGTGCTACCGGTATGACCAAGCGTCCGTCTCGCATAGTGGGGCTGACCTCTTTATCCACGAATCCTTCGCTCTGGGCAGTCCTCAGTATTGCATTTAGGCTTCGGGATATACCAGATAACGTGGAGGATATATTACTGCGAATGTGAGCCAGTTGGGGGGAGGCATTGTCTTTGATATGTCCGAATTTATCGAGAATGAGATCGATTCGTTTGATTAAATCGGGAAAAGAACTTATCTCTTTCGACAGATTATATAGATAAGGGTATTTGATTTCTTCCTCTTCTCCGGGATATAAAAATCGGATAATGCGTTGTATGGTGTCGAGCGACCTCCGCAGGTCGAATAATTCGGTTTCTTCCAAAAAGGTTCCTTCTATACGAACTCGTTTTATCGACGGTCGTACATCGAAAAAGAAATCGGCGGGAAAGTCATCGGCATTTTCAAGAATGCGTACAAATTCCCATGTTTGATTCAGTTGTTCCCGTATAGATTCGTAACCGGTAGAAAACGTCATTCTATCGGTATAATCGATACCCAATGTGCTGAGACATTTTTCTTTAATGAGCGATCGAATTTGGTCGAATCCTATTTTTTGTTCGAAATTTTGTGGATATATCACGCTTTATGATTTATAAAACGTTGCAAATGTAATAAAAAGACAGATGATATACATTATTTATCGTTGAACAATACATGTGATTCGGGTGTATTATGAATAACTAAAATAAAAATTATGGAAGCTGTGAATAGTGTTTATAAAGAAGTGAAGAAAATGTTTCAGACGGCGGTTCCACCGTATGTCGCTACCGTTAACGACGATTATCATTATGAAGTTTGGGCTATAAAGAAGCAGGCAGGGGAATCCCAAGTTTCGGAAGAATTATTGGGATATGTAGCCAAGCATGAAGACAGTGTCACTGTGGGATTTAACAATAAGCTCGGTGAAAAGATAAGAAAAGAGGCCTTTTCGTCGCTTTTATTGGCTAAAATGAATATTCATGGAAGAATCCGTATTCATCGTATGACGCATCAGTTACACATCGATTTACAGAATGCGATAGAAAATTTAATGCGATATTATACAGAGATGAACTGGATTTGATGAAGGACTATGGTTATTTCACTTTTCTTGTATGTTGCCATATCGTTTCCATTTTTTTTGAATAGAAGTTTCGTGTATGGGAAAAGTAAAATGGACGGTTGGGTTTGGTATGAAAAATACTCGTTCATTTTGTCCTTCTCTTAGCTTTTCGTATATTTGCGCACTTATAAATAATGCGCATTTATGACACAGATTGAAACTAACAATGAGATAGAAGACAAGAAAAGTCTTAATTTCATAGAACAGATAGTTGAAGCCGATTTGAAAGCCGGAAAGAATGGCGGCCGTTTGAATACGCGTTTCCCGCCAGAGCCTAACGGTTATCTGCATATAGGGCATGCGAAAGCGATCTGTATGGATTTCGGAATTGCCGAAAAGTTCGGAGGTACATGTAATTTGCGATTTGACGATACCAATCCGGTGAAGGAGGACGTAGAATATGTAGACTCCATAATGGAAGATATTCATTGGTTGGGGTTCGATTGGGGAGACCGGTTGTATTATGCATCCGATTACTTTCCCAAGTTATGGGACTTGGCCATTCGTTTAATCAAGGAGGGTAAAGCTTATGTCGACGAACAATCTTCGGAAGAGATAGCCCGCCAAAAGGGTACTCCTACACAGCCGGGAATAGAAAGCCCTTATCGGAATAGAAGCGTAGAGGAAAATCTCGATTTGTTCGAGCGAATGAATAAGGGCGAATTCGAGGAAGGTCGTTTTGTCTTACGTGCGAAAATAGACATGGCTTCTCCCAATATGCACTTCCGCGATCCTATCATGTACCGTATTATCAAGCATCCTCATCATCGTACCGGAACGAAATGGAATGTATATCCCATGTATGATTTCGCACATGGGCAATCGGATTATTTCGAAGGGGTGACTCATTCGATTTGTACCTTGGAGTTCGAGGTGCATCGTCCTTTATATGAGTATTTTGTAAAGGAATTGGCCGACGATAGTTATTGCCCTCGCCAGATAGAGTTCAACCGTTTGAATTTGACCTATACGGTGATGAGCAAACGGAAACTTTTACAGTTGGTAAAAGAGGGTCTGGTTGCCGGCTGGGACGATCCTCGTATGCCGACGATTTGCGGATTGCGCCGTCGTGGATATACGCCTGAATCCATAAAGAATTTTATACAGAAAATAGGTTATACAAAATACGACGGAATCATCAGTGTTTCTTTACTCGAACATAGTATCCGGGAAGATTTGAATAAAACAGCGACCCGTGTATCGGCAGTTCTTAATCCTGTTAAATTGATTATTACCAATTATCCAGAAAATAAAGTGGAATATTTGGAAACCGAGAATAATCCCGAAGACCCGGAGGCCGGAACCCATCAAATACCTTTCACCCGAGTGCTATACATAGAGCGGGACGATTTTATGGAAAATCCTCCCAAAAAATTCTTCCGTTTAGCTCCCGATCAGGAAGTGAGATTGAAGTCGGCATATATAATCAAGTGCACCGGAATTAAAAAAGATTCCGATGGAAACGTAGAAGAAATTTATTGTGAATACGATCCCGATACACGAAGCGGTATGCCGGGAAGTATGCGCAAAGTGAAAGGTACGTTACATTGGGTATCGGCAGAATATAGTTCGACGGCAGAAGTCAGGTTGTATGACCGGCTATTCAATGTAGAAAATCCGGCAGAGGAGAAAGATGTGGATTTCAGAGAATTATTAAATCCCGATTCTCTAAAAATCGTCGATAATTGCCGTATCGAGCCTTACTTGGCCGAGAATGCCAAGCCCGGCAATCGATATCAATTCCAGCGTACAGGATATTTTTGTGTGGACCCGGATTCGACCGATGGACATTTGGTGTTCAATAGGACCGTATCTTTGAAAGACAGCTGGGAAAAATTAAAATCGAAGTAAAGTATAAATTTATTTTCTATACTGTCGGATTCCTTATGTATAAGGGATTCGACAGTTTTTATCTGAATCTGCAATGTCAGCTAAAAAGCCGAATGAACTCATAGACCGCTACGAAGAAATGTTGCGCGGGACAGTTAGTTGTTATTTCGATACAGACGAGATAGATGAAATCTCGGATTATTATGAGTCCAAAGGGCAGTTGTCCAAAGCGTTGCACGCTATTGAGTTCGGGTTGAATCTTCACCCCGACAATGTGGATTTGAAGCTCAAAGAGGCTCGTTATATGCTTTATCTCGATAGAGCAGATGAAGCGAAAAGAATTATGTCCGAACTGGCCGATTATAGTCTTGATGCCACACTTATTCGGGCTGAGCTGTTATTTATCGACGGTTATATGAAAGATGGCCATGCGTTGTTGCTTGCTATGTTGGATAACGACGATATTCGGGAGGATTTTTGTTTCGATGCCGTGGATATATATACCGATTACGATTGTTTCGATGAATTGGTGGAGTTTGTGGAGAAAGCGGGAAAGGTGTTACCCGATAGCCGGGAGCTGTTTCGAGAAATGGCGGCTATCTGCGAAGAGCGTTCGGAGTATGAGCGATCTGTCATTATTTATAATAAATTGATAGACAAAGACCCTTATTCGTTGCAGGATTGGTTTTCTTTGGCCAAAGTCGAGGCTTTGTTAAAACATTATGACAAAGCGGTGGAGGCTTGTGATTTTGCATTGGCGGTGAAAGAAAATGAAGAATCGATAATCTCGTTTAAAGGATATTGTTATTACGACTCCGGACAATATGAGAAGGCCATAGAACAGTTTCTTGAATATGAGTCTATTACAAAGGAAAAATCGGTTGCTTATGAATTGATCGGGGAGTGCTATGTGAAATTGGACGATAACAACAATGCGTTGAAGTTTTTTCACAAGGCTCTCGATATAGAGCCTTCGAACTCGAATATATGTTATCAGTTGGCTACTTGTTATTATGAATTGGGAGATATACAGAAAGCCGTTGTTTATTTGAGAGATACTTTAAGCCTTGATAGTAGGGACGATGAGGCTCATTCGTTTTTAGGTGAAATTCTTTTGCAGGAAGGAGACTACGAAGAGGCCTATTATCATTTGTCCAAGTCGTTGGAGTTGAATGAAGACGATATGGAAACTATGAAACTCAAAGGCGAGGCGTGCCTTCATCTCGAATATTATGAAGAGGCTGTTTCTGTGTTTGAAACAGTGCTTCGGGAAGATTCATACGACCTGCATTGCAGGCTTAAATTGGCCCTTGCTTATGCGAAGATGGGCGATGACGCGAATGCTGAGCGCCAGATACAAATCATAGACCAAATGAGCCAGTCTGCCGATTTTAGCGGTTTACCGAATGAGAAGTCGCAACAGTGGAAAAATGTGCATGGAGCCATTCAATCGTTAAAGCGCTTTTTATTGGATCATATAGATGATTCGGAAAATAAAGAATCCCTTTCATAAAAAGGGATTCTCGATTTGTTCGATACCGATCTCTGTTTCCGGTCCGTGACCGGGATATACGATTGTTTCTTTCGGTAAAGTGAGTAATCTTGTTCGTATAGATTCGACCAACTGATGATGATTTCCTCCCGGCAAATCGGTCCTTCCAATGCTCATTTGGAAAAGCGCATCGCCCGACAGTACAAACCCTGAATCGGGGGCATAAAAAGCCATACTTCCCGGAGAGTGCCCGGGTATGGCAATCGTTTTTAATTTTTCATGACCGAGGTCAAACGTGTCTTTATCGGAAATATAATGCCCAATCGGCTGTATTTCTCCTCGAAACGGAATACCGAAAGATTCGCATTGGCGTACCATATTTTGTAAGAGAAATTCGTCGGCTTCCGCCGCACATAATATAACTCCATATTTTTTTGCCACGAAAGAATTACCGAAACAGTGATCGAAGTGCAGATGCGTAGCTAACAAATATTTTACGGTCAGCTTATTATCGTCAATGAATTCGGCGAGAGTTTCTTCTTCTTTCGGATAATAGCATCCGGCATCAACGATGGCGCATTCCCTACTGGCCGTGTCCCATAAAACATAGGTATTTACCGGGAGCATGTTGAATTGAAATCGGGCAATTCTCATTTGAACCTATTTTTTTACAATTTGCACATAGACGACTTTTTTCGTGTCGAAATAATCTTCTTTGAAGTAGTCTTTCAGGTCGAATACGATCGATGTCTTTTTCACTGTAACGAGTTCGTTTTGTAATTCACCGCCTTTTAGACAGAGAAGTCCGTTGGGAAGCGCGTTTCGTTGTTCTTTTTTTATGTTTTTCCGTATCAGTTTCAATAGATCGGGTAGGGGCATAACCGCCCGGCTTACCACGAAATCGTATTCGGACTTGTTTTCTTCTACGCTTCCGTGCTGAAAAGTCACATTTTCCAAATCAATGGATTCGGCGACGTTCGCGGCGACTTTTATTTTTTTCCCGATGCGGTCTATCAGATGGAATTTACATTCCGGGAAAAGTATGGCGAGGGGAATACCGGGAAACCCTCCTCCGGTTCCCACGTCGAGAATCTCGGAACCATCTGCGAAATTTATCGTTTTGGCAATTCCCAAAGAGTGCAGGATATGGTGGAGGTACAAGTTCTCTATGTCTTTGCGAGAGATAACATTGATCTTTGCATTCCAGTCGGTATATAACTGTCCCAAAGCCATAAATTGATTTTCCTGCTTCGGTGTCAGATTCGGGAAATATGTTTTTATATATTGCATGGTTTGCTGTTTATTTGATTAAACGACGAACGGGGCTGTCGGGTAAAATATAGCTGTCGATCTCTTTGAACGGTATTTCTATACTGGTTTGCCCTGTTGCATAACAAGCTATTTCGTAAGGGTTATATACCCAACAGATACCGGTATCGGTCAGATAGAAGTTTTCGGTAGCCATGATATCTTCCGTGTCGAAATAGCCTAATTCCAGTAGGGAGTCGGGTGACGATACATTCAGTTGTTTCATCAGCCGGTTTAATAAGATAGAACTAAGTGTATCCGATGAATCGGGCTGGAAAATATCGTCTAAACCGATTCTTTTCCAGTTGGAGAGGTCTATCGTGTAATAACGATTCGAATACATGCCATGGGCTCCGCCCGTATATTCGGACGAGGATATTCCGTAACAGAAGAAATCATTGCGATTGTAAACGGGAGAAAGGGTGTAATCGAAGTCCCATTCGAAAGAATAAGCCTCTCCGCTTTTCGCCAGTTCTTTTTCGAATTCGGGTTCTATTTCTTTATAGGCGTTCACATGAGACTCTACGACCTTTTGTGCGGCTTGTTTCAAGGAGTCTCCCGTATATTCGTCTCCAAAGATTAGAGGAGAAAGTATTTTTTGCAAATGAAGGTAATCGCTGTCTTGTTTGTATTTTACAGGAATTTCCATTGTCAAGACAACTTTACAAGCAGGCTTTGCGGTATCTCCGGAGAGATGGTAGGTGTCTGCGATGACTAATTTTTCCACCACAACAGAATCGGCATTCGTTTCATTTGAATGATTATTCTTGAAATTACAAGAGTACAGACAGCTTATCAATGCTATTATACTCAATAACGATACTTTTTTCATATAAATAAGTTTTTTACAAAAATACACCTTTTGTTGTGCTTGGCAAGGGAAAAGAAGCAAAAAAGGAATAGTATTATGCGAGCACCCGGTTTTCGGGATTTTTATAATTTCTGTTGAAAGATTTGTGTACATTTGCATAAGCGCGAAGATGGGCTACATTCGGCATAACCAAATAAATTTGTTTCTGCCCTCGTTTGCACTATCTTTGCAATAAGATTCGTGTAAAATAAACCTATATGTTACAAGTCGGAAAATTCAATAAGCTCAAAGTTGTTAAAACGGTCGATTTCGGCGTTTACCTCGATGGGGGAGAGAAGGGAGAAATTTTATTACCACGGAAGTTCGTTCCGGAACAATCATGCAGTGAAGGCGGAGAGATAGATGTCTTCGTTTATTATGATTCGGAAGACCGGCTTATTGCAACGACACAAAAACCGTATGCACAAGTAGGTGAATTTGCGTGGTTACAGGTAAAGTCGGTGAATAGAATCGGCGCATTTTTGGATTGGGGAGTAGAGGCGAAAGATTTGTTGGTCCCGTTTCGGGAACAAAATACGGATATGCAGCAAGGCGAGTTTTATATTGTATATGTATATCTCGACTTTGCTACCGGCCGAATAGTCGCTTCTGCAAAATTGGATAAATTTTTAGACAATGTCCCTCCTGAATATGAGGCGAATCAACCTGTCGAAATCATAGTAACTCAAAGGACTTCGCTCGGATACAAGGTTATTGTCGATAATTTGCATTGGGGGGTGATTTATCACAACGAGATTTTCAGACCTATAACCATTGGGGAGCACTTGCGTGCTTATGTAAAACAAGTGAGGGAAGATGATAAGATAGATGTGATGTTACAGCTTCCGGGATATGAGAAAATAGACCCGTTGTGTGAATCGATTTTACAGAAGTTGAATGAAGCGGGAGGGGTGTTACGGCTTTCGGATAAATCGCCCGCCGAGGAGATTGCACATTATTTCCAGTGTAGCAAGAAGAGCTTTAAAAAAGCGATAGGCGCTTTGTATAAAGCTCGACGCATTGTTATCGAAGAGAACTCTATTCGTAAGTCATAATAACGGTTCGGTAGAAAATCCGGGGGGGTAGGCCGGAATTTTAACGAATGTGATGGATTGCATCCCCTTTGTTGCGGTAGCAATAGGGGAGATACCGACGGAACGGTAGTTTTGAGGAGAGGGATTGGAAAGATTTCATAAGTTTTTTTAGCAGTGGGGGTTAACCCCTCCGTCCTTGCGGACACCTCCCCTATATTTTGCTGCGCAAAACACAGGGGAGGAGGTTAATACTTTCTTATATATCGTGTTTGTCTTTCACCCTTGTGTTGTGGTAGCGGCATAGAGGAGAACCCGAAGAAATAACCGTTTCTGAGGAGAGGGATTGGAAAGATTTCATAAGTTTTTTAGCAGTAGGGGGTAACCCCTCCGTCCTTGCGGACACCTCCCCTATTGCTTCGCCACACCCCGCAATGCTACGGGGCACGGCAGGGGAGGTGTTTTAAAATATCTCTGATAGTAAAAATTGAAACACCCCGTAAGGCTATGGGATACGGCAAGGGAGAAGGTCTAAAAAGTCTCTACGAATATTCTTTTTCCTCTCTATCTGCGAGTACAAGAGTTAAAAAACAATCTCCACAATTATTGACTGAACCATAATAACCGTTATCTTTTCGCAAGTTAAAAGAACTTTTTTCTACAACTGTTGTTTAAGAGTTGTAAAGTTTCTGTTTTGGAAACCGAATAACTTTTAACAGGTACTAAATAATAAAAACAGTTATGAAAAGAGTCTTCATTATGTTAGCCATTGTGCTGGGAAGCGCAGGGTTATTGTTCGCTCAAAAAAGCAATCAAAAAGAGGTAAAACAGTTGCAAAGTTTTTTGCAGCAAAAATCGGCTAAGGGAGATGCCAATTATATTCGTTTAGGAATTACCGATATTAAGAATCCTGCAATGTGGAAGGGGGTAGTATGGAGCGATGGCCGTGCTATTTCTATCGATTGGAAGGATAAGGAATTGGCCGGAGAATTGGATTTGAATGGATTTACGGCTTTGCAAAAAGTCGATTGTTCACGCAATCAGTTGACGGAGATTAATGTGTCTAACTGTACTGCGCTCAATACATTGAATGTCAGCAGGAACAAGCTGTCGGAGTTGAATATAGACAATTGTCCGGCATTGATTAAGCTCGATTGTTATAAAAATCGCTTGACCGATTTGTCTCTCTCCGGGCTTCCCGGTTTGAAAAATCTGAATTGTTCCAATAATTTGTTCGTGGAACTTAATGTAAACGGAGCTCAGCAATTACAGAGCTTGAATGTTCAGGGCTGTCATCTTGAATCGTTGAGTGTCGATAGTTGTGAAAATCTTAAAAATCTATATTGTGGTTATAATAAATTGACCAGTTTGAATCTGTTCGGGACGGTCAGTCTGTCTAATTTGAATATCGACGATAACGAAATATCGAATATGCTTTTGTCCAAATTACCGTCTCTTACGTCTCTTATTTGCAGTGACAACAATATGAAGACATTGGGTGTACTCGATTGTACGTCGTTGGCCGATTTGGTGTGTTCGTATAACGATTTAACTTCTTTGAACCTCGACGGGACTACTAATCTGTATTTTGTCGATTGCTCGTACAACGACCTTTCGACACTCGATTTGAGCAATAGAACCATGTTACAACGATTGATTTGCAGTAATAACCAGTTGAATGTCCTCGATGTATCGTTTTGTCCGAATTTGGTTTATATCAATTGCCGGTATAATCAATTAACCGATTTGCGCACTATCGGGGATAATAACTTGCGTATGATTGCTTGCCAATGGAATTATTGATGAACCCGAATGAATTGTAACGAAGGTGGGATAATGTCGTTTCGGGCATTATCCCACTTTTATTTTTAGGCTATTTGTTTTTTAGTCTACTTTATTCTACAATATATTTTTCTTCTTTGTTTGACTTCAAAAATATCCCCGATTTCAATCTTCTGTATTCCCATGAGTCCAATGGTTTAGTCGTTGAAATAAGGCGTACTTATGTAGTATAGATAAAAATCTACCGGGATATTCAGTTTGGCGATTCTTTTCCACATGTCGGGCCGTATTCTGAACTGGAAGTTATAATGTCCCATACTGCAATGGAGTATCAGTCCGCTGTTTTTGAAACGGCGGAAAACTTTTCGGAACGACTCTAAACGGCTTTCTATCAAGTCCAATATTTCGTTGGATTGATATACCAGATCGAAGTATTTCGATGCTTTTCGGTTGTCGAACGTATCGTAGAACCAGACGTTTTTCTCATCGAAGACCGGGTGAGTGCCGAGCTCGGTGTAGGGTATGTCGGGGTATCCTTTCCGTTTGATACGGGTGGGGGATATTCTGGTCAGCTCGGTAACGATACCCGGGTCATTCTTTCCGGTCTCGATATAGAGTGTACAGCCCATTTCGGTTCCGGTCTTGATTCGGTTAATGTTATTTTTCTTGCTGTTACTGAACAGGTACAGGTCGAAGTCGACCAACAATCCGTACGGTGCGATACGCTTCCACAGTTCCGGTGGAATGCGGAATTGAAGTTTATGCCGGTTGACATAGCAGAAATGAAGGAGGCATTTGTATTTGTAGTTTCTAAAAATCTTTTGGAAAGAGCTTTTCTGTTTCTCGATCATTTCGAGCATATCGATCGATTTGAAAGGTATCAGATGGTCGTCTTTTTCAAAATAGGCAGTACCGGATAATTCCCACAGATTTTGTTTAAAGAACTTTCCGGGTATTTCTTTGTGTGATCTTGTTCTGAATATTTCGCCTTTTGTTGTAGCCCACGAGGGTTGTATACCGGTCATACGGGTTACGACCGAGGGAGCATCTTCTTCGGTATCGATCCAAAAATCGCATCCCATTTCTATTATTTTATCGTTAAATTCTGCCATTTAATTCTATTATTTTTTAATCCATTTCTATTCTACAAGTTATGGAAATACATTTTCTTTGTTTGATTTCACAAATATCCCCGATTTCAATCTTCTGTGTTCCCATGAGTCCAATGGTTTAGTCGTCGAAATAAGGCGTACTTATGTAGTATAGATAAAAATCTACCGGGATATTCAGCTTGGCGATTCTTTTCCACATGTCGGGCCGTATTCTGAACTGGAAGTTATAATGTCCCATACTGCAATGGAGTATCAGTCCGCTGTTTTTGAAACGGCGGAAAACTTTTCGGAACGACTCTAAACGGCTTTCTATCAAGTCCAATATTTCGTTGGATTGATATACCAGATCGAAGTATTTCGATGCTTTTCGGTTGTCGAACGTATCGTAGAACCAGACGTTTTTCTCATCGAAGACCGGGTGAGTGCCGAGCTCGGTGTAGGGTATGTCGGGGTATCCTTTCCGTTTGATACGGGTGGGGGATATTCTGGTCAGCTCGGTAACGATACCCGGGTCATTCTTTCCGGTCTCGATATAGAGTGTACAGCCCATTTCGGTTCCGGTCTTGATTCGGTTAATGTTATTTTTCTTGCTGTTACTGAACAGGTACAGGTCGAAGTCGACCAACAATCCGTACGGTGCGATACGCTTCCACAGTTCCGGTGGAATGCGGAATTGAAGTTTATGCCGGTTGACATAGCAGAAATGAAGGAGGCATTTGTATTTGTAGTTTCTAAAAATCTTTTGGAAAGAGCTTTTCTGTTTCTCGATCATTTCGAGCATATCGATCGATTTGAAAGGTATCAGATGGTCGTCTTTTTCAAAATAGGCAATACCGGATAATTCCCACAGGTTTTGTTTAAAGAACTTTCCGGGTATTACCTTACCGGGTATTGCATTGTGGGGTCTTGTTCTGAATATTTCGCCTTTTGTTGTGGCCCACGATGGTTGTATACCGGTCATGCGGGTTACGACCGAGGGAGCATCTTCTTCGGTATCGATCCAAAAATCGCATCCCATTTTAATTATTCTATTTTTTAATAAGCCCATAGTAATTATATCATTTAATATTTGAAAGTAAGGCTACTTATCATCTCCAAATGGCATTGATTGTGCAATGGAGTTTTTTTGAGAATCCTAATAATGCACAAAATATTAGCATGGTATTTCGATAGAATTTCATAGTACGCAAGTTTGGGTGTTTCTTTTCTCAAAGAAAGGGAATATTTATTAAAAAACAAAATATTCTCAAAAAAAATGAAAGGCGATTAATTCATTAAAGTTAATCGCCTACAAAATATATATTTATACTCTTTCGTCTTCCCAAGTTTCCGGGTTCCAGTTTTTTTCAATGCGGTCTATTAAAAATTCTATACCCCAGATTCCGCTGGGTGGATATTCTTTTTGCTTTTTTGTTAGTTTTTTTACCAATCTCCATTCATTATTTTGAATATTGGTAATTTCCCACCCCTTGAACACTCCGCAAACTTTTTCTACATCTTTGAAATATTTAGGGACTTTGAACTTTTTGACTTCGGAAAAGCCGACTTTGCGAATGTATTTTCTTCGTAAAGCTATTCCCAACGGAACGAAACAGATATATCGTTCTTTCTGTTGTGCTAATTTTTCCAAATCGACAGGTTCATGGTATACCCCCGGAAGCAAGCGTATCAATGTCGTTTGGTCTACTTCGGCCATGTATTGGATATATGCATTTCCTATTGCCGTAGGGACTTCAAAAATATCCCCGATTTCAATCTTCTGTGTTCCCATGAGTCTAATGGTTTAGTCGTCGAAATAAGGCGTACTTATGTAGTATAGATAAAAATCTACTGGGATATTCAGCTTGGCGATTCTTTTCCACATGTCGGGCCGTATTCTGAACTGGAAGTTATAATGTCCCATACTGCAATGGAGTATCAGTCCGCTGTTTTTGAAACGGCGGAAAACTTTTCGGAACGACTCTAAACGGCTTTCTATCAAGTCCAATATTTCGTTGGATTGATATACCAGATCGAAGTATTTCGATGCTTTTCGGTTGTCGAACGTATCGTAGAACCAGACGTTTTTCTCATCGAAGACCGGGTGAGTGCCGAGCTCGGTGTAGGGTATGTCGGGGTATCCTTTCCGTTTGATACGGGTGGGGGATATTCTGGTCAGCTCGGTAACGATACCCGGGTCATTCTTTCCGGTCTCGATATAGAGTGTACAGCCCATTTCGGTTCCGGTCTTGATTCGGTTAATGTTATTTTTCTTGCTGTTACTGAACAGGTACAGGTCGAAGTCGACCAACAATCCGTACGGTGCGATACGCTTCCACAGTTCCGGTGGAATGCGGAATTGAAGTTTATGCCGGTTGACATAGCAGAAATGAAGGAGGCATTTGTATTTGTAGTTTCTAAAAATCTTTTGGAAAGAGCTTTTCTGTTTCTCGATCATTTCGAGCATATCGATCGATTTGAAAGGTATCAGATGGTCGTCTTTTTCAAAATAGGTAGTGCCGGATAATTTCCACAGGTTTTGTTTAAAGAATTTTCCGGGTATTTCCCTGCTTGGCATTATTTCATTAGGTATGGTCCTAAATATTTCGCCTTTTGTTGTAGCCCACGAGGGTTGTATGCCGGTCATGCGGGTTACGACCGAGGGAGCATCTTCTTCGGTATCGATCCAAAAATCGCATCCCATTCTAATTTTTTTATTGTCGAATGTAATCATTACTTTTAATCTTCCTTTATTCTATGAGTTATGGGAATAATAGCATGTAATTTTAATGCTTTTTCCGTAGTAATTTATCATCAATCTATGGAGGCGAAAAGATTCTCATATTTACTTAGTGAGGTGAGATAATTGTTCTTATATTCGATAAGACGTATTTTGGAGAAAGGGATTCTTTGTGATTGTATAAAGTTCGTCTGTTCATCTATTTTATTGAGAACAATGGATTTTCGGTTGAGCTTGGCAATTTTTCCGACAAGGATATAATCGTCCGATTCCAATCCTATCGCTATGTTTTCTTTTTTCTCCATGAAGGTACTGAAAATGTGCATGGTATTTGTACAGTCTATACCCTTTCCTTCATATTTCCACATCGGTGAATAGTTTAGAGAAAGGATTTTTGCCGAAATTCTATCTGTTGAAACTATATTTTTTTGTTTAATGAAATTTTTATTGATAAATAAATATCCGTCGAAATTAAAATCTCTCTGACTTTGGTGAAGAATAATCCATTCTTCATTTTCTTGAATGACCACACCTTTATATATTTCATTGTGGTTATTAACCTTGATTTCCCAGATTTCCAATCGGGGGATTTTTGTGGAGTCTGTCGTTATATATTTTTGATAAGAGCATGAGTAACGAGTATTCACTCGAAAAAAGCGAATCTTCTGTAAAGGAAATTTTTTATATTCAATCCATTGTGCCTGTTTATTTAAAATCCTCATTGTTATGTATTGTTCGTTGATATTTTTTACTTCTCCAAGCCAAAATTTATGAGCTTTGTGTTGCCATATCTCAACGAGTTTCTCTTTATCTTTATCAAATAAAGCGGGAGGAAATAGAAGCGTAGAATTTATGAGCTTCCATTTTGAGTTGGAAAATATATAGTCTGCTATTCTGTCTGTTTCGATGTGAAAATGGTCTATCCACTCTCGATTGATGAATGTATATCCATCGAGGACATAGTCATATGTATTTTCCAAAACAGCGACCCAATTGTTATCATGGTTCACGTAAAGGCCAGTGATGGGCTCTTTTCGTTGTTTTATTTTTATGGTAACAAGATTCTTATTTGTAACGTTTTCTCCTTTTATCTCCTTTTTCATGACCTTGATCTTTTTGTTTTCTACTTTTCCCTTTTTCATGTTTGTTTTTGTTAGATTTACGTTTATTTGATACATGTTCGGCACTAGTATCATTATAGTCAGATTCTGAGGAATATTCATTTATTAAATAATATGTGCCTGCTATAATTATTGCTCCAGCAATTACATAAGGTGCAGCAGCTGTTAAGGCAGCCATCATTTGGGGATATAGATAAGCGAAAGTTCCTACGGATTGCGAGGCTAAAAGCATCCATGAATAAGAGTAAGATGATCCAGAAGATTGTCCATTGTATTGATGTGTTTTTGCCGTGACAACTACTTCCGGAAGTTCTTTTCCTAAAATAGGATCGGAGGAGTCGTCATCTTCATTTTCGATGTTCTCGTCGCTATCGTCATCATTATGGTTTAATTTTATCATACCAGAGGGGTCGATATAATTCACCGGATCGTTTCCACAATGGGCATAGGGCGATTCGTGATAAAAATGCTCGGCCAACGGGTCGAAAGAGGTGAACCGATGCATGGCAGGGGAGTAGTGACGACGGCCGTTGTCGTAAGAATCGAAGCCGTGCATCTCTATAAATTCCAGTTCACCATATTTGTAAGGTTGTTCGTCGGCACGATAGCATTCGTCGTAGGGAAGTCCGTCGGGATAATATTGCATACGTTGATGCACTTTGACGAACCTGATGGGGGGCAGGACTATATTTGCCGATGAGCTCAAAGTCTTGACAGGCTTGATGATATTGATTTTGATATTACTGTAAACGGTGCGTACATTTCCCTGATAGTCGGTGGCATAGTATCGGAACTCTTTCTCTCGGCAATCGTAGTAGCCGTATCGGTTGTGAATGCGAATGAGAGAATCGCAGGCAAACGGCGAGCCGATATATTCCAGCGGTCCGTTCCATGCCGACATCGAACTCATTGCCCGTATGGTAAGGCCCATGCTGGCCAATGTCTCTCCGCGAGGAACGATTATCGCCGAATAGGAGGTGGTATATTGGGCTTTTATCTTGCGTCCGTCTGCTAAATAGTGGTAGATGATGGTCGACCCGTTTTTGAACTGGACGGTATCGGGCAAGTCGATCGCATTGTAGCGTATGGTCACGATGTCCCTGTCGAGATCGGCGGTCATATTGCCGTTACTGTCGTAATAGAAATCGTCTCCCGAGTGGTTATAATCGTGATATTCCTTTATGTTATAGGCAGACTGGTCGCCCGATATATCGGTAATTCGGGTGACTTGATTGCCGTTATAGTTCCACAAAGTTTCGTCTATCAAATGACCGTTCTCTCCACCGTAACGGTACAGCATGGCGATATTTCCCTGTTTGTCGTATGTAAACTCTTCGGTATAGCGTTCTTGTCCGTATTTTCCGGAAGAAGAGTATGCCGAAACCAATCTGTCCTGTTGGTCGTAGGCGAACGAATATCCATTGGTGATGGTATCGGTATTGTCGATAGAGGGAGTGAGCCATTTTATCGACGATATTTTACCGTTGTAACGCGGAGTTCCATCGCCTGTGTTATAATATAATTTCTGTTCGAAATCCACGTCTTTTATACTCGTGATGTTTCCTTGCAAGTCATATTCATACGAGGCATGTGTAGTCCCGTTATTCCGGCTTAACCTAGTTAATCTACCGAGTTCGTCGTATTGGAAATAACGGGTGTTGACCAAAGTGTCGTTGAGCGTATATCTGGTGCGGGTAAGACGGCTGTCGTGGTCGTAAGTATGTTCTGCCGATTCGGTGACAGATCCGCCGTCGGCTGTTTGGTATTCGGCGAAAGATTTCAATACGGTTCCCGAGAGGTCGCATTTTTGGTAGGCATAGCTGTATTCACCGTTTATGTTGCGGGTACAAGATGCAATGTGATTGCCGAACCGGTCGTAATACAATGCTTCTATTTCGAATTGGTCATCGTTGGTCAGTGAATACACTCTTTTCCCGGTAAGGTATGTTTTTGCGGCGGCTTGCTGCGAGTATCCTGTTTTTCTCTTGTAGGTCAATCGATTGGCGACAGAGGTATCCAAAATGTCGAGAAAGCCATAGTCGTCGTAATAGTAGACCGTGAGTAATTGGACTTCATCTTGGGAGAATATGTTGTTGGTATAGCCGATTCCTCGCCATGAACCGGGCGATAGGTCGGGGCTTTCGTTGAACAATATGTTTCGGCATTGAAGCGTGGCTTGTTGGAAATCTATGTTTCCCGACGATATTATATAGGAGAAAAGCAACCGGTCGAAACAGTCGTATTTATAGACGGTCCATTGGCCTTTTTTCCGTTGATTCCCGTTTTGCGACATCGCCAACCGGTCTCCTTTGTCGTAAATCATTTTTATTTCGTCTATTCCGGGAAGCTTCTTATTCGTACAGTTTCCCCGTGCATCGTACGTGTAGATGTAGCCATATAGGGCTAAAACACTATGGGTGCGATTCCAGCTGCCGTCTGTATTAAGAGCATCGGAAGCATTGGGGGGCAAAACATAGATTAATTGCCCGAGGTCGTCATAGACATAATAGGTATCGCAATTCCCGCCCCGGCGTTCCATAACTATTTGTCCAGATTTATCGGTATAGGTGAGAATCTTTTTCCCATCTTCATCGGTCGCTTCGGTTACGGAGAGTTGTCCTGCCGGATAATATCCAGATCGGTGCAAGATATCGTTCGATACGGTGTATTTACCGACTTCGGCAGAACGGTTGTTACGGTAAGTCATCGTTGCCGGATGGGAACGCCATTCTGTACCGGCCTTTCTCAAATCGGCGGGTCTGCTTAGCGGTGAACCTTCGTAGCTCGTTTCTACAAAGGGATTTTCGTCGTCGTAAAAATTCGTGGATAATGAAGCGTAGGTCGAGAATGGTATGTATCTTCCCCTGTTCGTCGACGAAATAGGAGTAGGCAGCCAGTTTTTATGTTCTCGTCCAGCTGCATCGTATTGGTAATAATCGATCAAATCTTTATGACCGGTAGTCATGCCTAGCCGAACTACTTGTTCGGGTCTTCCCAATCCGTCGAAATAGGTTATTTTTGTCGCCACCCGAGAGCCCGAGGCGTTGAGATGTATAGATTTACTGTCGACATCTATTGTACCGGAACCTTGTACCGGAGTGATTTCCAAAATATAATTCCTATCGCTGTCGAAATTAGTAACGAAAGTCGTATCGGGTAGAGGTATGAAGTCGGGATCGAGTACTAAGGTATCGAATCCTGTCGCCATTTGCCAGGGAATTATTACGGCAAATAATGAGAGTATGAAATGATGTGTCTTTTTCATGGCGATAGTATTTAACGATTGCGATAGTTGTATTCATACCGTTTAATGACAGCACCTTGCCATATAATTTCTTGCAGCAGGTTGTCGGAATTATAGACGTAGAGAGTCGTTATTCCGTTCGGATCGGTCGTTTTCTGCACTCCTATTAGCGGGGCTGCATTTATGGTCGTGATTTGAGCATGGGGTAATTCGTTTCGTAAGCGAGTCTCTATGTCCAAATACAGTCCGTTTTTATAAATGTTCTCTGGATTACCGGTAATTGCAGTTACTTCGGCAAGCGAGGCATTTACTATTTTAGCGACTGGGTATGAACCGTTATCTTTTGTCCAAAGATAGACTGTGCTTACTCCATTTCTACCGGTCTCTGTCGCCAATTTCCCGAACGGATAATAGGTTCGTTGATTTTCTTGGAGAAAATCGGGTTGTAGCTTGTTTTTGTAATAGGTTTTTACCGGGTACATTCGGGTGTAATCACCCGGAATAGAGTCGTATATTACTTTCTTGCCAGAGATAAGCGATTGTTTGCTTCCGCTTATTTTTGTTTGTTCTGTCGCAATGACTGTCGTCGATAGATTTCGCTGAGAAAGTAGGTCGCATATTGTTTGCGGATATCCGGGATATCCGTCGGACGGGTAGTAATAACGAGTATATATAGAATCTCCCAAGCTGGTACAGGAAAGAGTCCCTGTCATATTATAGAGGAGATTGTCGGAATAAAGATATTCTTCGGAAATTTCGTAAGGTACGGCCTCGTCGTCGTAAAGCCGTGTCGTTTTTCGTCCTAACCGGAACAGACCTGTGTGTATAGCATAATTGTCGATTGTGAAGTCGGGGTTGGAGTCAGTATCGCCTGAGATCATATTACCGTTTACCGTGGGAGAGAATATGCCTGCAATTTCTTTATCGTGACAGATTTTGTTCAGGTGAATGGGAATGTCAGGTTCTGATGAAGGGCAGTATAAGTTCGATCGTACTGATATGCCCATTATGTAAGACAATTCGTCTTCATAATATTCATATTCGGTATGTTCTTGAACATTATTCCCTTTATATACTTTCCTGTCGATGATATAAGGCTTGTGATAAAGCATTTGCCAAAATTCACTTACAAATCCGCTTCCGCCTTGATTGTATTGATAATTGTATTTTTCTACTGTTTTCCCAGCCGGGGTGTATTCGGCAACTTCGTCATACCATATCAAATAGCTATTTCGATATAAGATGTTTAGAGAACTTTGGGAGATAATTTCATATATATATCCTGTGTATGACATATCGGATAAATCGTAACGTTTACGTTGTATCCAATAGTCCCAGTCGGACGGTAATGTAACTAATTTCCCATATCCCGATTCGTTATTCCCATATTTATATGTTTTAGAAACGGTTTGATTATTTTCGGGGGTATATATATTCATCTGTTTCAGACGCAGTCCGCATATAACGATGGAATTGTCTATGGGATTGATTGCTTGATTTTTTTCATATTCGAATGAAACGTATCCGCCGGTAGGATAAACGATTTTTTGTAGTATGTTGGCTTGCATGGCAGATTCGACAGAGCTTCGTGCATTCCCTATATTTTTATTGAGCGCTTTTAACACCGTATTTTGAGGTATCATATCGATATAAGTAGCATTCTTTTTCCCAGTATAATAACCATATAAATCTTGGGCATAAACGTTTTCGAAAGTGGTAGGGTTGTATTCGAACGAATATTTTCCTGAGCCCGGTATTGTCACTGACTGTAATAAATTCTTATTGGTATCGGTTATAAATGATATTGTTTTGATCAGTTGGGAATTATTGCCATAGATTTTGATGTTTTTCAGAATTTCTTTTCGAGAAGAGTGATATTCGTAGGTAACTTTACCCAATGGAAATGTAATAGATTTCAGAATGCAGTCACCTTGAACAACCGGGTTGTTGACGGAAATAATTTCCCAATCGTTGGACGTGGTATAAACTAATTTGTGGGATTGGGTGGGAGTCGATGTTTTAATGATTTCTCTCCCATAGTTAAAACTAATTTTTTGATTATCGGTGTATATAATCTCTTTTAAAAGATAAACTTGTTTACATGCAGACGTCTCTATGGTATAATCGCTGTTGCCTCCGTATATGTAGACAACCCCTTGATCATCGGTAACTTTGAATCCTTCTGCGGTCCCGATAACTTCGATTTTTAAAGGAGTTTGTTTTATTTGTTTCGCAGTGAAACAATTGTTGTTTTTTTCGATAATAAAACTCGTATTTTGGTCAATTGTATTTATGAAAAATATATCATGTTCTCCATCGTATCCCCATATAGCTTCTTCGTCAGTATTTGGTCTAGCCCAATAACTTCGAGGGAATATTGATGTATTATAATTTAATGGTAATAGTTTGCAGTGTTCGTCCACTTTTCCGAATTGCATACGAGTAATTCTTAATCCTGGTAATATGCTCCAACCATATCCTAATATACCGACGGGATCTTCGACTTTTATTCCAGAGGAGTGATAGGATAAGTTAAAGGAAATTTGGGTATCATCGGGAGTAGGTATAGAAAATAGAGGGATATTGATATTTGTCGTACCGGTCGATTTTGAAACCGGATAAAAATCATATCGGTTAAGTTGAGCTGATAACGGTGTAATGAAACTTGTATTGTAATCTCCAAATGGCATTGATTGTGCAATGGAATTTATTGAGAATCCTAATAATGCACAAAATATCAGCATGGTATTTCGATAGAATTTCATAGTACGCAAATTGGGGTGTTTCTTTTCTCAAAGAAAGGGAATATTTATTAAAAAACAAAATATTCTCAAAAAAAATAAAAGGCGATTGACTTTAATGAGTTAATCGCCTACAAAAAATATATACTTATACTCATTCATCGGCCGATTCGTGTTTGCGGTATTCTTCGATCATATAGCCTTTTACTTCCTTGAATAAGCGAGTCGCAAAGACAAAGTCGTTCAGAGCTTCGTTAGATGATGTGAATATTTTGGCACGATTTCCTACCCACTCTCTGTGTCCTTTATTAATAAAGACAATATTTTCACCGATTCCTATTACAGAGTTCATATCGTGGGTATTGATGATTGTCGTTATATTGTATTCGTGTGTAATATCGCTTAATAATTCGTCGATAAGGATAGAGGTTTTCGGATCGAGTCCCGAGTTAGGCTCATCACAAAATAAGTATTTGGGATTCAATGCGATGGCACGAGCTATCGCCACGCGTTTTTGCATGCCTCCGCTGATCTCCGACGGATACAAATCGTTAACTCCTTTTAGATTAACACGCTCTAAACAAAATTCTGCTCTTTTTTTACAAGAGGCATAGGTGTCTCGTGTGAACATTCTTAGCGGAAACATGACATTGCCCAATACCGTCTCTGAATCGAATAGGGCCGAGCCTTGAAATAGCATGCCTATTTCGTTCCGAAGTTCTTTAATTTGTGAAGCCGACATCGAAGTGATGTCTCTACCGTCATAAATAACTTGTCCTTTATCGGGTTGCATGAGACCAACGATACATTTCATCAATACCGTTTTTCCCGATCCACTTTGCCCGATAATTAAGTTTGTCTTTCCAGAGTAGAATTTGGCGGAGACATTGTGTAGAATGACTTTCCCGTCGAATGATTTGGATATATTATTAACTTCTATCATCAAAATAAAATTTGAGTGAGAACCACGTCGAGAAGTAGAACGATAACGCTGCTTACAACGACAGAGTCGGTACTGGCTTGCCCGACTTCGAGTGCTCCGCCTTTCACTTTGTATCCATAGTACGAGGCTACGCTACTGATGACAAAGGCGAAGAAGAGTGCTTTGAATATGGCTTGCCAAATGTAATATTCATTAAAAAAACTTTGTAGTCCATAGATGTATTTTGACACGGAAATTATGTCGGTGAATTGGGCTATCAGGAATCCACCCGTAATACCACTCGCCATACTGAACACGACCAATACCGGAATGAAAGAAACCATTGCCGCGATTTTGGGTAATATCAACAGATTGGCAGAGTTGACGCCCATAATTTCGAGTGCGTCTATTTGCTCGGTTACCCGCATGGTTCCTATTTCGGAGGCTATGTTTGACCCGACTTTACCAGCCAAGATCAGACATAATATGGAAGAGGAAAATTCCAATAAGATGACATCTCGGGTAGCCAATCCTACGGCGTAGGCCGGTATCATGGGCGATACCACATTCTTTTGCATTTGTATGGCAATCACGGCTCCGATGAAAACGGAAATAGTAATGACGATGGGAATAGAGTCTATTCCTAATTTGTATATTTCGGAAATATATCTTTTGAAAAACTCTCTCCATCGGTCCGGTATTGTAAATACGCGTCTCATTAACAAGACGTAATCTCCGAACTTTTTTAATGAATCTTGTATAATCATATCCGCTAATTGGATTATTGAAGAACAAAAGTAATGAAAAAGAATCGATGAGCCATTATCTTTTATAGTAGAATTAAGTTCTTAATCATTTTATTTCGTTAAAACGGCTGATGGGATTGTCTATTTTCAATATCTTTGTCTCTGTGAAGATAGAATGCGGTTTGGCATAGTCAAGTCGAAAATGCAATTTTCGCTTGCCTCTGCGCTTACCTTTCACTATTTTTGCAGATAATTTTAAAGGTAGAAATATGTTTTCCAAATTTTTTAAGCATCAACCGGTGGCTGCCAATACCGAAGAGAAGGTTCATTTGAATGTTCAATCGGATTTGGAATCTTCGGAAAATAATATGGTGCTGCGAACCGAAGATTTGGTAAAGAAATATCGTCAGCGGACGGTTGTGAACCATGTGTCGATAGATGTTACACAGGGGGAAATCGTGGGATTATTGGGCCCGAATGGTGCAGGGAAGACAACGACTTTCTATATGACGACCGGATTGATAACCCCCAATCAGGGGCATATTTATCTGAATGATCTCGACATTACAGATTATCCGGTTTATAAACGGGCGCAAATCGGTATCGGATATTTGGCGCAAGAGGCTTCGGTGTTTCGCAAGTTGTCGGTGGAAGATAATATCCGGTGTGTCTTGGAAATGACTCATACCACCAAAGAGTATCAGCGGGATAAACTGGAAAGTTTAATCGCTGAGTTTCGATTACAGAAGGTACGTAAAAATTTGGGAGACCAACTATCGGGAGGTGAAAGGCGTAGAACCGAAATAGCACGCTGTTTGGCTATTAGTCCTAAATTTATTATGCTCGATGAGCCTTTTGCAGGAGTCGATCCTATTGCCGTGGAAGATATCCAGTCTATTGTATATAAGCTGAAAGAAAAAAATATTGGCATTTTGATAACCGACCATAATGCACCTGAAACACTGAGTATTACCGACCGTGCTTATTTATTATTCGAGGGTAAAATACTTTTTCAGGGCACATCGGAGGAATTGGCAGAAAATCCCGTTGTCCGGGAAAAATATTTAGGGCGTAATTTTATCTTCCATCGGAAAAAATTCCTTTGATTTCGAGAAAAAAACTTTTTTATAAAGCACGTATAATAAAATTACCGTACCGATAAGGCTCGCTCCTGCCAGCCAGCTCGTAGGGGAACCGCTCGTGCCGACCGTCTCTATCAGATTATCGGGGGATTTGTCATTTGTAAAATAGGAAATGCACGCGACCGTGCTGTTATTGAACAGGTGGGCGAATATCGGTAGCCATAGATTTTTGCTCCATACCAATAGATATCCGAAGAATGCGCCTAATAATAATCGAGGTATAAAACCATAGAATTGTAAATGTATGGCACTGAACAGGAATGCACAAATCCACACGGCTACATGTGCCCGGTGATTTTTGTCTTGTACGATTCGTTGAAGAACACCTCTGAAAATCATTTCTTCGCCAATTCCGGTGAGGATTCCAATCCCGAAAATGACGGCTAAGAAATGAGAAAATGAATTTACTTGCAGAATTTGTTCGGTTATCTTTGTCGCAGCATTTTCTTGTTGACGCATCCATTGTTCAATATTATACAGCGCTTCGGGCAGGTGCATGGCTTCATTCCATTCTACGATTCTGTTAAGAGCCGGAGTCGCAACGATGAATAAAGCGATTATCCCTAACAATTCTATGATACGCGGGGCTTTATTCAAATAAAGGGATTTTCCTGCATTTCCCCAAAACAGAGTCGCAGCGATCCATGCCGGGAGAATGAACATGCCTATGTTTTGTAAATACATGGCTATCAACAATGCATTAGAGCCTTTTACAAAAAACATTGGAATGGCAACGATTAGAGCTCCCCATAAAATTAAGAGTAGCAGAATGATAAGCTTTATTCCTGTCGATGAGTTATGGCAATATCCCGAGATTCTCATGTATTCATTGTTTTTTCGTGTACAAATATAACGCAGATGTCATTAAAATATGCGGTTGTGTGGCAACTGTTTCATATTTTACGCAAAGGTAGCAAAAATAAATATAAGGATAGTTTGTCAAAAGAGAAAGAATATAAGCAATATGTGCGTGTTTTGTCAATATAATTTTTGAAAATGTAGATAAATATTTATATTTGCAAATATAAATGTGGCAATTTTATAATTTATGAAAGTCTCTATCATAAAATATAATGCCGGAAATGTATATTCGGTCGAATGTGCGTTACGCCGATTGGGTGTAACGCCGGTTGTTAGCGATTCTCCCGACGTGTTGTCGCAATCCGACAAGGTTCTTTTTCCCGGAGTGGGAGAGGCTTCTTCGGCGATGAAATATTTGCAAGAGCACGGGTTAGATAGGGTTATAGTCGATCTCACGCAGCCGGTGTTGGCTATTTGCATCGGATTGCAGCTTTTATGCAAACACTCCGAAGAAGGAGATGTTGACACATTGGGTATATTCGATACGGTAGTCCGTCGATTTGTTCCAGAAGATACCGAACAGAAGATTCCTCACATGGGGTGGAATGCGTTGACTTGTTTGAAAGGCCCTTTGTTCGCCGGTATTCCCGAAGGTAGCTATGCCTATTTTGTACATAGTTATTATGCTCCTGTATCGGCGTTTTCCGTGGCGGAGTGTAACTATGTAATTCCATTTAGTGCGGCTTTAAATAAAGGTAATTTTTATGCGACCCAGTTCCATGTGGAAAAGAGCGGTACAGTGGGTATGCGAATTCTTGAAAATTTTCTTTCGTTATGATCGAGTTGATTCCTGCCATAGATATAATGAACGGTCGATGTGTCCGGTTGTCGCGAGGGGATTACTCTTGTCGAAAGGTATATGATGAAAATCCGTTGGAAGTGGCGAAAGCGTTTCAAGACAATGGATTGAACAGGCTACATTTGGTCGATTTGGACGGTGCGAAAGCCGATCATGTCGTAAATTATAGGACGCTTGAACAAATAGCTACTCATACGACTCTTTCCGTCGATTTTGGCGGAGGAATAAAAAGTGACGAAGACTTGCGTATCGCATTTGAGTGCGGCGCCGATATGGTGACGGGAGGAAGTATCGCTGTGAAGAATCGTAGTTTGTTCCTCCAATGGCTCGATCGGTATGGCAAAGAGCATATAATTTTGGGTGCAGATACCCGAGACGGGAAAATATCAATAAACGGGTGGCTCGAAGAATCGGAGTGGGAATTGATTCCGTATGTCCGCGAATATGCTCAGGCGGGTGTTTATAAAGTAATAACGACAGATATAAGCCGAGATGGTATGTTGGAGGGCTGTGCCGTGAGTTTGTATGAATCCATGCTGTCGGAGATTCCCGAAATTTACCTAATTGCGAGCGGGGGAGTCGCTTCGTGGAACGACATAGAGTCGTTGCAATCCATAGGTGTTCCTGCCGTAATATTGGGAAAATCGATTTACGAGGGGAAAATATTATTGTCGGAAATATCCCGGTTTGTCGCTAAAAATCAAAGTTATGTTGGCTAAACGTATTATACCGTGTCTCGACGTGAAAGACGGAAAGACTGTGAAGGGAACGAAGTTTGTGGATTTCAAAGAGGCCGGCGACCCGGTTTTATTGGGCGAAATATACAGTAAAGAGGGAGCCGATGAACTTGTTTACCTCGATATAACTGCGTCGAGCGAGGGTCGTAGCACGTTCACCGATTTGGTGAAACGGGTGGCTTCCCGTATCGACATACCTTTTACTGTCGGAGGCGGTGTCAACTCTTTGCAAGATATAGACCGTTTATTGAATGTAGGGGCGGATAAAGTGTCGTTGAATTCTTCGGCTCTGAAAAATCCGCAAATTATAGACGATGTGGCAAAAAAATTCGGTTCACAAGTTTGTGTTATCGCAATAGATGCTAACTTTGAAAATGGAAACTGGGTTTGTTATTCGAATGGTGGAAAAGTCGCTACCCAACGAACGCTTTTTGAATGGGCTTTGGAAGCAGCCGAAAGGGGAGCGGGAGAGATACTCTTTACAAGCATGACTCATGACGGCACTCGAAGCGGATATGCCCATGAAGCGTTATTGGAACTTCACCGACTATTACCTATCCCAATCATAGCTTTGGGAGGTGCGGGTACGAAGGTGCATTTTAAAGACGCGTTTCTCCGTGGCAAGGCCGATGCCGCATTGGCTGCGGGCGTATTTCATTTTGGCGAGATAACGATTCCTGAGTTGAAAAAATATTTATCGGAAAGTGGTATTCCTGTGAGGAGGTAGATTTATGGAAAAAGAAACGATTCAGTTGGATTTCGAAAAAATGGGTGGGCTTGTTCCAGCCGTCGTTCAAGACGATGTTACTCAAAAAGTACTTATGGTAGGGTTTATGAATGAAGCGGCATTTCATAAAACCTTAGATACGAATCGAGTGACATTTTTCAGTCGGACGAAAGGTCGATTGTGGATCAAAGGAGAACAAAGCGGAAATTTCTTAGAGGTGAAATCCATTCTACCGGACTGTGATAACGATACGCTTTTGATTAAAGCAACTCCGTGTGGCCCTGTATGTCATACCGGGACGGATACTTGTTTTGGAGAAAAAAATGAAGATGCGCTTTCATTCATCGGGTATTTGCAAGATTTCATAGAACGGAGAAAACAAGAGATGCCCCAAGGCTCATATACCACCTCGCTTTTTCAGTCGGGGATAAACCGTATGGCACAGAAAGTGGGAGAGGAGGCTGTGGAGACAATCATCGAAGCTACGAATGGGACCGATGACCGTCTTATTTATGAAGCCTCGGATTTGTTGTACCATTTGATCGTGTTGCTTACTTCGAAAGGGCATCGCATAGAAGATTTAGTTCGAGAATTACAGAAAAGACATCAATAAAAAGCTATGGAAAAGAAGTTGCTTGTCAAATATACCGATGTGCAGATTTGCCGGGAGGAACTGACTATATTGAAACATATCAATTTTGAGTTATACAGCGGTGAATTTGTCTATTTCATCGGACGTGTGGGTAGTGGGAAAAGTAGTCTGCTGAAAACGATGTATGCCGATTTGCCTATTTATGAAGGAGAGGCAATTGTGCTTGATTTCGATGTTCGTCACCTCAAAAATAAAGAGATACCCAATTTGAGACGAAAACTGGGTATCGTGTTTCAAGATTTTCAGTTATTGACCGATCGTTCGGTATACGAGAACCTTGCTTTTGTTTTGAGGGCTACCGGTTGGAAAGATAGAGAGGAGATAGACACCCGTGTGTCGGAAGTTTTGGATCAAGTGGGCATGCGCAAAAAATCTTACAAAATGCCTCATGAGCTATCGGGGGGTGAACAGCAGCGAATCGTCATAGCCAGAGCTTTATTGAATTCGCCTAAAATCATCTTGGCCGATGAGCCTACCGGAAATCTCGATCCTCAAACCGGGCAACAAATCGTGTCGTTACTTCATCACATCTGCGAAACAGGAACCGCCGTTATCATGACGACTCACAATTTGAATTTGGTAGAAGAATTCCCGGGAAGAATCTTGAAATGCGAAGATAAAAGTTTGGTAGAAGTTTAATGGCGAATAGTTGATAATCCCGCAAAAAAGACATATTTTTGCGAAGAAATAAGAACCGTTTTGTTATATTAAAAACAAGTAAATAAAAAATGAAAGTACTCAAATTTGGTGGAACTTCCGTCGGCAGTGCTCAATGCATGAAAGATGTTGCCAAATTAATTTGTGATGGGAATCGGAAAATCGTAGTGTTGTCGGCTATGGCCGGAACAACGAATACCTTAGTGGAAATATCTGATTATTTGTATAAGAAAAATACAGATGGCGCTAGGGAAACGATCGGAAACCTCGAAAGGAAATACAATAAAGTCATAGACGAATTGTATAGTACCGACGAGTATAAGCAAAAGACACTCGAAGTAATTAAAGGGTGTTTCGACCATATTCGTTCCTTTACAAAAGATTTGTTCACTTTATTTGAGGAAAAAGTTATTTTGGCTCAGGGCGAGTTGATGTCGACTGCGATGATGAATAACTATTTATTGGAGCAAGGTGTGAAATCGGTTATTATTCCTGCTCTTGATTATATGCGTACAGACAAAAATTCAGAGCCTGACAACCAATTTATTAAAAATAAATTGCTTTCATTGCTTCAAGAAAGTCCAGACGCCGAAATTTACATTACTCAGGGATATATATGCAGGAATGCTTATGGAGAAATAGATAACCTTCAAAGAGGAGGTAGCGATTATTCAGCGTCGTTGATAGGTGCGGCAATCAATTCAGAAGAGATACAAATATGGACCGATATCGATGGTATGCACAATAACGACCCTCGGTTTGTAGAGAACACGAAGCCTGTTCGTTTCCTGCAATTTGAGGAGGCCGCAGAATTGGCCTACTTCGGTGCGAAGATATTGCATCCTACATGTGTATTGCCGGCCAAGTTGAATAACATTCCGGTGAGACTTCTCAATACGATGCAGCCCGAAGCTCCGGGTACTCTGATTTACGATCATTCATCAGATGGGCAAATTAAAGCTATTGCCGCGAAGGAGAATATTACAGCCATAAAAATAAAATCGGGGAGAATGTTATTGGCGTATGGTTTCTTGCGGAAGGTATTCGAAATATTTGAAAGCTATCAGACTTCTATTGATATGGTGACGACATCGGAAGTGGGAGTTTCTCTTACGATAGACAACACCAAACATCTGCAAGAAATTCTCGACGATTTGCGTAAATTCGGAACCGTGACTGTCGATGAAGATATGGTGATCATTTGCGTTGTCGGGGATTTGGAATGGAATAATGTCGGATTTGAGTCCGAAGCTGTTCAAGCCATGAAAGATATTCCCGTGCGAATGATATCTTATGGAGGAAGTAACTACAATATTTCATTTTTGGTTCGCCGGGAAGATAAGGTAAAGGCTCTTCGGTCTTTAAGTTATTATCTTTTTGAGAATAAATAATATATTGTCATGTAGAAATATCTCTACATGACATTTAAATTTTTGTATGTATAATGTTTCCCATCAGCCATTTCAATATAACGAGGACTCCTTTTTATTATTATGATAAAACATTGCTGAGTAACACATTAGCAAAACTGATTCGCTTGGCAGGAGAACGGAATTATCATGTTCATTATGCTGTAAAAGCCAATGCTAATCCAGAAATATTGAAACTTATCGCGGCTTCGGGAATAGGAGCCGATTGTGTGAGCGGAGGGGAAATAAAAGCTGCTTTGGAGGCTGGGTTTCCTGCAAAAAAAATTGTATTTGCCGGGGTTGGAAAGGCCGACTGGGAAATAGAATATGCCCTTGAAAAGAAGATATTTTGCTTTAATGTGGAATCGGCAGAGGAGTTGTCGGTTATAGAAGAACTTGCCAAGAAAAAGGAGAATATAGCTTCGATTGCATTGCGTATTAATCCGAATATCGATGCTCATACTCATGAGTATATTACGACAGGACTTAGTGAAAATAAATTCGGTATTCCTATCGAAATGTTGGATTCGATATTTTCGCAAATACAACGTTCTCCGCATGTTCAGCTCGTGGGATTTCATTTTCACATAGGGTCTCAGATATTGAATTTAGAAACATTTCACGTTCTTTGCGAGCGAATCAATCAACTACAAGACGATTTGTCGAAGCGCAATATTCAAGTAAAACATATTAATGTAGGTGGTGGATTGGGAGTCGATTACGAAAATCCCGATAAAAATCCTATTCCCGATTTCGGTCGTTATTTCGATATTTTTCAGCATAATCTGAATTTGAGAGGGGGCCAACAGTTGCATTTCGAGTTGGGACGTTCTATCGTTTGTCAATGCGGATCGTTGATAACCAGAGTACTATATGTCAAGAAGGGTATCGAAAAACAGTTTGTTATCGTAGATGCCGGTATGACCGATTTGATTCGTCCGGCACTTTATCAGGCACATCATTGTATCGAGAATATTACTTCGGATATGGAGAAGTGTCGATATGATGTCGTTGGACCTATTTGTGAATCTTCGGATTGTTTCGGGAAAGATGTAATGCTCAACGAGACAAAAAGAGGTGATTTGATTGCCATTCGATCGGCAGGCGCTTATGGGGAGGCTATGGCTTCCCAGTATAATTGTAGGACATTACCCGGATATTTGATAGAATAATAAAATTATTAACAATAATTTTTATTTTCGTATTTAGAAATATATTATTTTTGCCATTACAAAATTGTAATCATTACAAATAAAGAAAGATGAAAGAATCGGCACAAAATAGATTACGACGATATAATATAAAGCCTTCGGTGCAACGCATGGCCGTGTTGGATTATTTGATGACACACCATACACACCCCACAGCCGATACGATATTCAATGCTTTATATCCATCTATTCCGACGTTGTCCAAAGCTACTGTTTATAACACTTTAAATTTATTGACAGAACACGGTGTTATACAGATGATTACGATCGATGAGAAAAATGCCCGTTTTGATGCCCGGGAGACTCCGCATTTGCATTTTAAATGTGCTTCTTGCGGAGAGATATTCGATTTTGATTTACCCCCTTTACAAATAGAATCTTTGAAGGATTATGATATTTCTGATATTCAAGTTTATTGTAAGGGAACGTGTCCAACTTGCCAGAAGAAAACTCAACATTAAATAACTAACTAAAATAACCAATCATGAAAAAATTTATTTGTACAGTATGCGGTTACGTATACGAAGGTGATGAAGCTCCTGAATTTTGCCCGCAATGTAAACAACCTCGTTCAAAATTCAAAGAAGTTGTTGAATCAGATGAACTTGATTTTGTAACGGAACATCATATCGGTGACGGTGTAGTAGAGGATGCCGAAGTTATGGAGGGTCTTAAAGCTCATTTCATGGGTGAATGTACCGAAGTAGGTATGTACCTTGCCATGAGCCGTCAGGCAGATCGTGAAGGTTATCCCGAAGTGGCAGAAGCCTTTAAACGTTATGCTTGGGAAGAGGCTGAACATGCATCTAAGTTTGCAGAACTTTTGGGAGAAATCGTTTGGAATACAGAGAAAAATCTAAAAGCTCGTATGGAAGCTGAAAGTGGAGCTTGTGCAGACAAAATGCGTATTGCAAAACGTGCCAAAGAACTTGGCTATGATGCTATACATGACACTGTACATGAAATGGCTAAGGACGAAGCTCGCCACGGTAAAGGCTTCGAAGGTTTATACAATCGTTATTTCAAGAAATAAAATTGTATTTATATTTGTAAGAGGGGTAGCTCACAAGATGAGCTACCCCCTTTTTATCTATTGCCCATTATTGTAAAAATCGTTATCTTTGCGCACATTATCAGATTAATTTCAATGAAAAATATACGCAATTTTTGTATTATTGCACATATAGACCACGGAAAAAGTACCTTGGCCGATCGCTTGTTGGAGTATACCAAAACCATTGCAGACAAAGATTTACAGGATCAAGTTCTCGACAATATGGATTTGGAGCGAGAACGGGGAATTACGATCAAAAGTCATGCAATACAGATGGAATATATTTACAAGGGTGAGAAGTATATTCTGAATCTTATAGACACTCCGGGGCACGTGGATTTCTCTTATGAAGTTTCTCGGTCTATTGCCGCATGTGAAGGTGCATTGCTTATCGTCGATGCCTCTCAGGGAATACAAGCACAGACTATTTCCAATCTGTATATGGCGATTGAACATGACTTGGAAATCATACCGGTTGTCAATAAAGTAGATTTGGATAGCGCTCGTCCCGATGAAGTAGAAGATCAAATTATTGATTTGCTGGGGTGTAAACGGGAAGAAATTATACGTGCCAGCGGAAAAACAGGACAGGGGGTCGAAGATATTCTTTCGGCTATTATAGAACGGGTAAATCCTCCTCAGGGAGATGTGGATGCACCGTTACAGTGCCTTATTTTCGATTCTGTATTTAACTCATTTAGAGGAATTATCGCTTATTTCAAAATTTGTAACGGACGAATAAAAACCGGCGATAAGGTAAAATTCGTTGCGACCGGAAAAGAGTATGAGGCCGATGAGATAGGTGTTTTGAAATTGGATATGGTTCCTCGAAAAGAGTTGTCGGCCGGCGATGTAGGATACATTATTTCCGGAATAAAAACGTCCAGAGAGGTGAAAGTGGGAGATACGATTACCCATATAGAGCGACCGTGTTCTTCGGCAATCGATGGATTCGAAGAAGTTAAGCCTATGGTCTTTGCCGGAGTGTATCCCATCGAAACAGAAGATTTTGAGAACCTGAGAGCTTCATTGGAAAAGCTGCAATTAAACGATGCATCCTTGACTTTTCAACCTGAATCATCTGCGGCTTTGGGCTTTGGTTTCCGATGTGGCTTTTTGGGGCTGCTCCATATGGAAATTATTCAGGAAAGATTGGATAGAGAATTCAATATGGACGTTATTACCACGGTTCCGAATGTTTCTTATAAGGTTTACGATAAGAAAGGTGCAATGGTGGAGGTTCATAATCCTTCTGGATTGCCGGATCCTACGTTGATAGATCACATCGAAGAACCTTATATACGGGCATCGGTCATTACTTCGACCGACTACATCGGACCTATTATGACTTTGTGTCTGGGGAAGCGTGGAGAGCTGGTCAAGCAGGAATATATATCGGGGAATAGAGTAGAGATTATCTACGATATGCCGTTAGGAGAAATTGTCATCGATTTCTATGATAAACTTAAAAGTATATCGAAAGGGTATGCTTCTTTCGATTATCATATTCATGATTTCAGGGAGTCTAAATTGGTTAAACTCGATATTCTTTTAAACGGGGAGTCGGTGGATGCTTTGTCGACGTTGACGCACGTAGACAATGCGGTAACTTTTGGACGAAGAATGTGTGAAAAGTTGAAAGAGCTTATTCCTCGCCAGCAATTCGAAATTGCGATTCAGGCCGCAATCGGGGCTAAAATTATAGCCAGAGAGACGATCAAACCAGTGCGTAAAGATGTTACGGCAAAATGTTATGGCGGTGATATTAGCCGGAAACGAAAACTGTTGGAAAAACAGAAAAAAGGGAAAAAGCGTATGAAACAAATCGGTTCGGTAGAAGTGCCTCAAAAAGCATTTCTAGCGGTATTGAAACTCGATTAGGGTAATTCGGATTCTTTTTTTCGTCATTGGAAAACCGTAAAAGGCTTTCTTTGTTTAAATTACAAATACGGAATGTTATATGGATAGCTTATATGCCATAAAAAAGTCGATTAAAAATTATGCCAGCGGAGGTAATGTTTTGATAGTGGCGACATTGTTGGCTTTTATCATCGCTAATTCTCCGATTGCCGATATGTATTTTTCTTGGTGGGCACAACCTATATCTTTACAGTTGGGGGATTTCAACTTATTTAGCCATAATGGGCATCCTATGACCGTGATGGAATTTATCAACGATGCATTGATGGCGATTTTCTTTTTTTCTATCGGACTGGAAATAAAGAGAGAGGTGTTGGTTGGAGAATTGACGTCCATAAAGCAAGCATTATTACCGATCGTTGCTGCTATTGGTGGAATGGTTATTCCTGTCTTATTATTTATGTATATTGGTAGAGGCAGTGATTTCCTGAGAGGGAGTGCCATTCCTATGGCGACAGATATTGCTTTTTCATTGGGCGTTTTGGCTATGTTGGGAAAAAGAGTCCCCATTTCCTTGAAAATATTCCTAACAACATTGGCGGTGGTCGATGACATAGGAGGTATATTGGTTATTGCGATTTTCTATTCCAGTCATATATCGGTTACTTACTTGTTTTATGCTGCTGGCATATTTTTGATTTTATGGTTGGGCGGACGTGCCGGAATCAATAGTAAAATGTTCTATTTCATACTTGGCGGTGTAGTTTGGTTTTTATTCTTAAATTCTGGTATTCACCCTACGATAGCCGGTGTATTAGTGGCTTTTTGTATTCCCGCTAAACCGGTATTGGCGACTACTCGTTTTATCAGTACGATTCGAGATGAAATAGCTAATTTCCCGCAGGAACAGTTTCATGGGGACAGCGATAGCTCGATAATGCTCTCCAAAGATCAAATAAACTGTTTGAAGAGTATAGAATCTGCATCCGATAAAGTGATAAGCCCGTTACAAGACCTTGAAGATACATTGCATCCGGTGATCAACTATCTTATTATCCCTTTATTCGCTTTTGCCAATGCAGGGATCGTTTTGTCGGGAATAGAATTGTCTTCGTTATTTACGGGTATTAGTTTGGCCGTTTTTGTCGGGTTGTTGTTCGGAAAATTTGTGGGTATCTTTTTCTCTTCTTGGTTAATCATTAAACTGAAAATTGTTCCGATGCCGACACACTCTACATGGAAGTCGTTAGCGGCGGTATCTGTGTTGGGTGGTATTGGTTTTACAGTATCTTTGTTTATTGCAAATCTTTCTTTTGGTAATATGGGGCCAGAAGGAATAGAATTGTTGGAGCATGCGAAACTCGGTATTGTAATGGGGTCTCTCGTATCCGGTATTTTAGGATATATCTTACTTAACCTGTTTTTACCGAAGCAACAAGAAGTCGAGTAGGGCGCTTATTCGAATTTTATAGATTTGGCCGGGCGAATAAGCGCAACCAAATAGGAAGGTGCGACCAACATCAAAACCGATACAAGCATGCAGCCGATGTTCAACCATAAAACGTACCAAAAATTTATTTCGATAGGAACATAAGGCACGTAGTATGCTTCGGGATTGAGTGTTACAATGTGAAAGTGTCGTTGAATCAGGCATAGGACGACACCAATAATATTCCCCCATATCATACCCTTCCCGACAAGGAAAACCGATACGTATAAAAATATTTTCCGAATAGAGGTATTGTTCGCTCCTAATGCTTTCAATATGCCAATCATATTCGCTCGTTCCAATATAATAATGAGCAATCCTGAAATCATGGTAAAGCCAGATACGGCAGCCATGAGAATAAGTATGATCCAGACGTTCATATCGAGTAAATCGAGCCAGCCGAAAAAGACCGGATTCAATGTGCGAATGGATTGAGGATAATAATGTGTTCCATAATCATCGGGACGGTCTATTAATTGTGTATATAGTTCATATGCTATGTCGTCGGCTCTATCGAAATCTTTTACCATTAGTTCTATTTCGCTATACTGGTCGGGATTCCAATCGTTAAGGCGTTGAACATGTCTTACATCTCCGATAATCAACAGTTTGTCATAATCCGAAAAATCGGTCTGATATATTCCTGAAATAGAAAATCGTCGGGCTCTTACTTGCTCTTGGACAAAGTAGCAGTATATTTTATCCCCGATATGCAGGTCCAATTTATCTGCTATGGTTTTGGAAACGAGGACTTCGTTGGATATTATTGAGTCTTGAATTTTGGGTAAACAACCATTGACCAGATATTTCTTGAAAAAAGACCAGTTATAGTCGGGGGTAACTCCTTTCAGAACCGTTCCCATAAAATCGGTATCGGTCTTTATCATACCCAGTTTTGTCCCGATAGGGTCTATTTTTGTGATGTCATCGCGGTCTGACAATATTTCACGCAGACTATCGGTATATTGAATCGGCTGCTTTTCGTAAGTCATGTTATTATCGAATGACGTTATCTGAATGTGAGCGCCGAATCCTACAACTTTGCTTCGGATTTCTTTTTTGAAACCGATGACAATCGCAACCGACAGTATCATTATGGCTAATCCTAGCGCAACACCGGCCACAGCTACACGTACGGCCGGTGGGGTAGCTTTTTTTCGATGCTGTTTGTCGAAATGTATGCGATTAGCAATATATAATTTCCAATTATTCATTGATGGTGCGGCCGGGGTATGTTTCTAATGCTTTTTGTAAAACGATTAGAGCTTTTGATAGTTCTTCTTTTTCCAGTACATAGGCTAAACGAACTTCGTTCTTCCCCAATCCGGGAGTGGTGTAGAACCCTGAGGCGGGAGCCATAAATATGGTTTGTCTTTCGTACTCAAATTCAGATAAACACCATTCACAGAATTTATCGGCATTATCTACCGGTAATCGAGCTACGGTGTAGAATGCTCCCATAGGGATAGGGGAGTAACACCCCGGAATTCGGTTTAAACCGTCAATTAGGTGTTTACGCCGTTCTACATACTCGTTATAGGTAGAAAGCATATAACTTTCGGGAGCATCGATAGAGGCTTCGGCTACGATTTGTCCTAAAAGCGGTGGACTGAGTCTGGCCTGACAGAATTTCATAACACTCTTTTTTAATTCTTTATGTCGAGTGATCAGGGCTCCTATGCGAATTCCGCATTCGCTGTATCTTTTTGAAACAGAATCTATTAACACTACCTGTTCTTCAATCCCTTCTAAGTGGAAAGCCGATATATAGGGCGCTCCTGTATAGCAAAATTCCCGATATACTTCGTCGGAGAATAGGAACAAATCATATTTCTTTACCAGATCCCGTATTTGGTTCATTTCTCTTTGGGTGTATAAGTACCCTGTGGGATTATTGGGATTACAGATTAGTATAGCCTTAGTTTTTGGCGTAATTAGAGATTCGAATTTTTCGATAGAAGGTAATGCGAAGCCTTCTTCAATAGAAGAGGGTAAAGTTTTGATTACTGCTCCGGCCGAGATAGCGAATGCCATGTAGTTGGCGTATGCCGGTTCTGGAACAATAATTTCATCGCCGGGGTCCAGACAAGCCATGAATGAGAATAATACAGCCTCAGAGCCTCCTGTGGTGATGATTATATCATCGGCTGTCACATGAATATGGAATTTGTCATAATATTGGACTAACTTTTCCCGAAGGCTTTTTATGCCCTCACTGGGACTGTATTCCAGTATTTGGCGATGCATGTGCCGTAACGCATCCAACCCTATTTGAGGAGTCGGCAAATCGGGTTGCCCGATGTTTAGATGAAAAACTTTTATTCCTTTTTCTTTGGCTTTGTTGGCGAGAGGAACGAGTTTTCGTATAGGAGAGGCCGGCATGACTTCGCCTCTATGAGAGATTGTGGGCATACTTTTTAATTTAATATAGACTAACCTATGAAATATGCGATATCAAACGGGGTGTCTATTTTTTATTTTTAAAATACAAAGATAAGAATTTTACTTTTTTCTTTCCTTATGGAGATAGTAGAATATGAAGAGAGAAGTCGTAAAATAGAATAAATAATGCTATATTTGCATACAAATATAGAAATACAGCAGTTTTATGAACGATTTGAAGCATCTCTTTTTGCTTATTGTTTCTCCCGGGAAGACATGGCAAAAAATGGATAAAGTGCCGTATGCGACACAAATATTTTTGAATCAATTCCTATATCCGCTTATGGGAATAACTGCGATAGTATCCTTTTTAGGACATTTTTTTAACGATGCTTCTTTACCAAGAGCTTTGCAGTTGGCGATCGTGGAATTTGTGAAATTTTTTGCCGGCTTCTATGCTCTTGTATATGTAATGAAAATTTTTTCGACTTACATGTTGGAGGTTTTGCAACCTGAGTCTCGTATAAAACGTTTTGTCGGATACACATTGGCATTGTATATGTTGTTTGATATTTCCATTTTTGTTATCCGATTGTTTATAGAACTTCCGTCTATAGTTGATTTTTTACCCCTTCTGTTAGCCTATGTGATTTGGAACAGTCAAAGGTATATGGAAATTCCAGATCAAAAAAATATTTTATACGTAGTGGCTACAACCATATTATTTCTTGTTATACCTTTGTCCATTCAGAAACTGTTGTACTTTTTGATGCCCGGATTGATTTAATTAGTATAGAAATGAAGTTACCACAAATAAATATAAAAAATAAGAGGGCGAGTTTCGATTATGAATTGCTCGATACCTTTCATGCGGGAATTGTGCTGTCTGGAACTGAAATAAAGTCAATTCGGTTGGGTAAGGCCGGGCTGACGGACTCTTTTTGTTACATCAATAATGGAGAAATCTGGATAAAAAATATGTATATAGCCGAGTATTTCTATGGTTCTTATAACAATCATTCTTCTCGGCGAGATAGAAAGCTTTTATTAACTCATAAAGAAATTCAGAAAATAGAGAGGGCTGCCAAAGAATCGGGGTTTTCAATAATACCGACACGAGTTTTTATTAATGAGAAGGGATTGGCAAAAGTGGTTATTGCTATCGCTAAGGGTAAAAAAGAATACGATAAGCGAGATTCGATTAAGGAGAGAGAGGATAAACGGCAAATGGATCGAATGTTTAAGCGTTAGTCGCTCTCTTGCAGATAATTAATACTTTGTTGTCATTCGATAGGGTTGTGGCGAAAAGATATAAATCACCTCCGTCCTTGGTCTTTAACTTTTTCTGTAATTCTGCTGTGGTTAGGGGAAAATTACGTGTCGATAGGTTTGTCTGAGGATATTTCGTTTTGATATCTTTTATATTTTTCGAATTGAATGTAACTGTTTCTATGATCTCAAATTTCCGTCCCGGAAAATTAGAGATGTAGTTGTCCGAAGTATATAAATGGCTATTGGTTTGTAACTTTTCTATGTTATATTCAATAGCGGTAGATTTATAAGCTCCTGCTTTGAGTATAGATGTGTTGGGCTCATAGAGGTATTTCTTTATACTTTTACAAAAAGTCGAGTAGGGAAGGCCTTTTTCTTGTTTTATTCCAAACGTGAAATCCGATATATTGTCAAAAGAATTGATTTGTATACAATGAATAATCGTATCTCGATCACTCGATTTTTCCGACTCGGTATCGATGACTAATAATAATTCCTTACATTCGTTTTTTACGGATACAACATGTACCTCTGAAATATCTGGTAAGAGAGAAAGGGTAGCTGTTATATCGACCATAGGAGATACCTTTATTATGATACGTTTCCCGCATTGGAAAAGTATAGGCATAAGCTCTATTACATTAGGCTCACATTCGTCGATAGCGAATATCCGTTTATTGCAGGAGCCTCTTCTCGCAGGATCGATATATATATTTTGAAAATGTCGATCGTTATTTTGTAGAAAGTTTATGCAGTCGTCGTGCGTAACGGTTATGTTATCGGTACATAAGTTTTTAAAGTTTTGTTTTGCCGCTCGGCAATATTCGGCTAATTGCTCCACATAAACTACGTGATCTGATTTTTGAGAAAAAAAGAAACTGTCTACACCTAAGCCTCCGGTCAAATCGACAGTATCTCCCGGAATTATCAAATTTTGCTTATATCGTGCGGTCAGTTCCGAGGAACATTGTTCTGTCGATAGAATAGATGGGAAAACAATATTCATGTTTGAAGCCCATGTAGGTAGCTTGTCGCGTATCTTTTTACGGGCTTCGATTTGTTGAATGGCCCAAGCTACATCAAAATCAGCTTGGATATTTTTCAACCGTAACTTATTAGTATCAAAATCAGAATATTCTAAAATAAAATCCTGAATAGATTTTTGGTACATCATATTTACAAATATACAAATTATATATCGAATTAAAGAGTTTGTGGAGGATATATTATTATTTGAATTAAATTTGTCCTATAATTTGTATTATGTTAAATAAAATATTAGAGATATTAATTTAATAAAATGAAAAAACAGCTATTTATATACTTACAAGAAATCCGGTTCACATGAAATGTGAACCGGATTTCCCTATGAATTATCTATGCAATGCGAAAATTATTGACCTTCAATAGCTTTTAATTTTTCTGCATCGTTCAAATTATAATAGATATTACGTAATGCATATTTATAGTCGGGTTCGTCCGGTTTCAATTCATATGCTTTTTCGTAATAAGGACGAGATTTCTCAAACAAAGGAAGAACTTCTTTTTCTCTTGCTTCTGTATATTTCGCATTGTCTGTTATCGTGCTGATTTCATTATTTTTTTGAACAGCCAGATTAAAATAAACACGTCCTATGCTGCCCAAAGCATCGGCATAAGATGGATTTATGGAGATTGCCTTCTCAAAACATTCTATGGATTGATCGTACTTTTTCTGGGATTCATACAGATTTCCTTTTACATTCCAATATTCTGCATTGTTAGGTTCGTCGGCCAATACGGATTCGAGTGTAGCTATGGCTTCATCGTATTTCCCGCTAAATATATAGAGATTGATCAACTTCAATGTGTAGGTATTCTCTTTCTGCATTTTGGTATTTCCGTTCTCGTCTTTCACTTCAACCATTTCGTTTTTGAATAGTTTTTCACCTTCTTGAAGTGTTTTAATCAGATTGGCCGTATCTTGTGTCATCTCATATTCATATACGAGATATTTATAGATATCGTTTTGATTGTATCCATTTCCTTTTGCTTCGTTCAACGCTTTTATGGCTAATGTAGTATCATTGGTTTGAAGTGCTGCCAGTGCCCTGTTAAATTCTAAAATAGCCAGAGTTGAATCTGCCGGAAGGCCTTCTTTTTCGCCTTTCATGATAGACATCTTAGGAATATTTAGATAGATACCCCACACATCGTATGCTTTTTTATACTCTTTTTGTGTGAAATAATAAACTCCTGCATTGGCATATCCATCGATGTTTTGTTTTAATGTTTTTCTTATGTCTTTGACATATCGGGGTTTGATTTTCCCTTTTTCGTTGGGCAAAGTGTCTAATGCGATGGCTTGAAGAAAATATTCATAACTTTTTACTAACGCATCATACATTGGTCCGTCACCGTCTTTCAATGTCATTCCCAATGTTTTCTGAACATTGTCTTTTTCAAAATAGGAGTTTTCTACAAATCCTGCAACATACCAAGTTTTGGCATCGTCCTTAGTTTCTGGATTTGTTAGTGCTCCTTTAATATTATCACGGGCTTCCTGAAAGTTGGGTTTTTCCATTTTAGCTTCGCTAAATGCCCTATTTACAGCTTTCTTTTGACCAAATGCGCAAATGATAGAAAGCAGTAATACTACCGTTAATGTTGTTTTTTTCATTGCGTTTTTATTTTAAAAATTAATTATATCTAAATTTATTCGGCAACTTCGGTTACGTTATCGTCTTGTAAGTTTTCATCGACACTTTCTGATAAAACTTTGCAAACCGATGCTATTTCATCGTTACGTTTTTCCAAGTTTATTAATCTTACACCCTGTGTTGCCCGTCCCATGACTCGTACGTCGGCTACTTTCATTCGTAGAGTAATGCCCGATTTGTTTATGATTACCAAATCATTTTCATCTGTTACGCATTTAATCGCCACCAAACAGCCTGTTTTATCGGTAATATTCAGCGTTTTTACGCCTTTTCCTCCTCGGTTTGTTATTCGATAATCTTCTATAAGAGAGCGTTTTCCATAGCCTTGCTCCGAGACAACCATGATGGTTTCTTTTTCGGGATCGTTTACGCAAATCATTCCTACCACTTCGTCGCTATTATCGTCGAGAGTCATACCCTTTACGCCTGTTGCATTACGTCCCATTTCGCGTACTGCACTTTCATGGAATCGAATAGCGCGACCGTTTTTGTTGGCGATAATTATTTGACTGTCTCCCGTGGTGAGACGCACTTGTATAACTTGGTCGTCTTCCCGAATCGTAATCGCATTTACTCCATTCTGTCGAGGGCGCGAATAGGCTTCGAGTTTTGTCTTTTTTATTACACCTTTACGCGTACAGAATAGTAAGTTATGAAACATATTGTATTCGGGGTCTTGTAATTTTTTTACCCGAATGAATGCGTTTACCTTGTCGTCGGACTCTATATTGAGCATATTCTGAATGGCTCGTCCCTTTGAGTTTTTAGCACCTTCGGGGATTTCATAGACTTTCAGCCAATAGCATTTACCCTTTTGGGTAAAGAACAACATATAATTGTGCATTGATGCCGGATAGATATACTCGATGAAATCTTCTTCACGAGTATTGCTTCCTTTTGCTCCGACTCCTCCTCGATTTTGAGCACGGAATTCGGACAGAGGGGTCCGTTTGATATATCCCATGTGCGATATGGTGATAATCATTTCGTCGTCGGCATAGAAATCCTCAGCATTGAACTCTTCCGAAGAATAAATGATTTCTGTTTTACGTTCGTCGCCATACTTCTCTTTTATTTCGAGAAGCTCGTCTTTTACCACTTTCATACAAACAGACTCATCGGCGAGAATTTCTTTGTAATAGGCAATCATTTTTTCCACCTCGGCGTATTCGTTTCTCAGTTTGTCTTGATCCAAACCGGTCAACTGTCCAAGACGCATATCTACGATGGCCTGAGCTTGTTTTTCGCTCAACGAGAATCGTTCCATTAAACGTGTCTTGGCTTCTTCACGAGTCCGTGATGACCGAATCAGTTTAACGACTTCGTCTATGTGATCGGATGCAATGATAAGTCCTTCAAGAATATGCGCCCTTTCTTCGGCTTTCGCCAGATCGAAACGAGTGCGACGAATAACGACTTCGTGGCGATGATCCACAAACGCCTCTAACAGTTGTTTTAGATTTAGTGTTTGAGGACGCCCGTTTACCAAAGCAATATTATTGACACTGAAAGAGGATTGCAAGTCGGTCATTTTGAATAGTTTATTTAAAATAACGCTTGCATTGGCATCTCGTTTTACTTCGATAACGATTCTCATTCCGGCTCGGTCGGACTCATCGTTGATGTTGGAAATGCCTTCTAACCGTTTTTCTTCCACCAAATCGGCGATTTTCTTAATCAATTCCGACTTATTGACGGCATATGGTATTTCAGATACGACGATGGTCTCCCGCCCTGTGGAGCTGTCTACTTCAATCTCGGCTTTTGCCCGAATTACAATTCGGCCCCGTCCTGTTTCGAAAGCATCTTTTACCCCTGCAAAACCATAAATAATACCTCCTGTGGGGAAGTCGGGAGCCTTGATATATTGCATTAGGTCTTCCACCGTCAATTCTCTGTCGTCGATTAGGGCGACAGAAGCATCTATACATTCCGACAGGTTATGAGGGGGCATATTCGTTGCCATACCCACAGCAATACCCGAAGCTCCATTGACTAGTAAGTTGGGAATTCGGGTCGGCAAAACAGTTGGCTCTTCTAATGTGTTATCGAAGTTTGGAGTAAAATCGACCGTATCTTTTTCAATATCTCGAAGCATCTCTTCTGCGATACGAGAAAGGCGAGCTTCGGTATAACGCATAGCAGCAGGGCTATCGCCGTCGACAGACCCGAAGTTGCCTTGCCCATCTACCAAAGGATAACGTAAAGACCAGGGTTGCGCCATACGCACCAATGCAAAATATACCGACGAATCGCCATGCGGGTGATATTTACCCAGCACATCTCCCACGATTCTTGCTGATTTCTTATAAGGCTTATCCGATGTGTTACCCAATTTGTCCATACCGAACAAAACTCTGCGGTGTACCGGTTTAAAACCATCTCTTACATCGGGTAAGGCACGAGCTACAATCACCGACATAGAATAATCGATGTAGGCCGATTGCATCTCTTGTTTGATGTCTATTTTTAAAATTCTATCTTGATCAATCATTTATTTTGATGAAAATTGGTTATACAAATTATGCTGTTTAGCGTACAAAGATAACCATTTTTTGAAAAATCGAGATACCAAATTCAAGAAATAATCTTTTGTGAATAGGAATTTCCGGCATATTATTTGTTATATATAATAAACTAATAAATACCCGCCATTATTTGGCTTAAAGGTGGTATATTTGCTAAATCAATAAAAGGAGACAGATTGTTTATGGAAAGAAACTTCTCACAACATGTTAAGGAAATTCTCGGTTATAGCCGGGAAGAGGCTGAACGCCTTCAAAATTCCAACATTGTTCCCGAGCATTTATTGTTAGGAATTATACGTGACGGCGCAAATCGTGCTGTCGATGTATTGGTCGGGCTCGGAGCTTCCCTCCGAACACTGAAAAGTTCATTGGAAAATGAACTGTCCGCTTCCAATAATCACATGGAACAAACGAATGAGTTGACTATTAGTAAAAGCACAGATAGAGTTTTAAAGATGAGTATGCTTGAAGCTCGATTTATGAAAAGTTCGGAGACCGACACCGAACATTTATTGTTGGCTATATTGAAAGAACCGGACTCTTCTGCTGCAAAGATTTTAAACACGAATGACATAACTTATGACGAAGTGGCAGCTTTTTTAAAAGGTAATGAGAAGCCGGATTTCCCTTCGCCGAGCATGGGCGCCGGATTTACGGACGATGATGACGACGAATTGGAGGAAGACCGAAATTATCGGAGGGAACAGCAAAGCGGAAATAGTACGACTGCTCAGCGTAGTAATAATGAAACACCCGTATTGGACAACTTTGGGACCGATATGACAAAGGCTGCCGAAGAAGGTCGGCTCGACCCTGTTGTCGGACGTGAAAACGAAATTGAACGATTGGCACAAGTATTGAGCCGAAGAAAGAAGAATAATCCGGTTCTTATAGGGGAACCCGGTGTAGGAAAATCTGCGATAGTAGAAGGTCTTGCTTTGAGAATCGTGCAACGTAAAGTGTCGAGGGTGCTATTCGATAAGAGACTTGTCTCTCTCGACATGGCCTCGATTGTAGCAGGAACAAAATATAGAGGACAATTCGAGGAGCGTATAAAAGCAATTCTAAATGAGTTGTCGAAGAATCCGAATATTATTTTATTTATCGACGAGATTCATACTATTGTCGGTGCAGGTGGAGCCACAGGGTCTCTTGATGCTGCCAATATGTTAAAACCGGCTCTTTCGCGGGGAGAGATTCAGTGTATCGGTGCTACAACACTCGATGAATATAGGAAAAATATAGAAAAAGATGGTGCTTTGGAACGTCGTTTCCAAAAGATTATGGTCGAGCCTACAACTCCCGAGGAGACTCTGCAAATTCTCAATAATATAAAAGGTAGGTACGAGGATCACCATAATGTCACCTATACCGATGATGCATTGGAGGCGTGTGTCAAATTGACAGACCGTTACATAAGTGACCGTAATTTCCCGGACAAAGCCATTGATGCATTGGACGAAGCCGGGGCGCGAGTGCATGTTTCTAATATTATTGTCCCCAAAGAAATCGAAAGTTTGGAGGCTCAAATAGAGACTTGCCGGGAAGATAAAATAAATGCTGTTAAATCCCAAAACTATGAGCTTGCGGCGAGTTTTAGAGACAAGGAAAAAGAATTGCAACTTTCCCTTGAATCGGCGAAAGCAAACTGGGAAAGGCAGATGCAACAGCATAGAGAGATTGTCAATGAGGAAAAGGTTGCCGAAGTTGTCGCTATGATGACTGGTGTCCCGGTGCAGCGTATTGCACAAGCTGAGGGAAATAAACTTTTAGCTATGTCGGGAGAGTTGAAACGCGAAATTATCGGGCAAGATGATGCTGTCGATAAAATTGTAAAAGCGATACAGCGAAATCGTGTAGGATTAAAGGATCCGGGGAAACCTATTGGCACTTTCATGTTTTTGGGCCCTACGGGTGTGGGTAAGACTCATTTAGCAAAGAAATTGGCCGAATACTTATTTGACTCGAAAGATGCTCTTATCCGAATAGACATGAGTGAATATATGGAGAAATTTACTGTGTCCAGACTTGTCGGAGCCCCTCCGGGATATGTGGGATATGAGGAAGGAGGTCAGTTAACGGAAAAAGTGAGACGTAAACCCTATTCGGTTGTGCTGCTCGATGAAATAGAAAAGGCTCACCCCGATGTCTTTAATCTATTGTTGCAAGTCTTGGACGAAGGGCGCCTAACCGATAGCTTGGGGCGCAGAATCGATTTTAAGAATACGATTCTGATTATGACATCTAATATCGGTACGCGTCAATTAAAGGATTTTGGACAAGGAGTAGGATTCTCGACTAATACTGTTTCGGAAAAGGATTATTCGAGGGGCGTTATACAAAAGGCGTTGAATAGAGCTTTCTCTCCCGAATTTTTAAATCGTATCGACGATATTGTAATGTTCGACCAATTGGATAAAGAATCTATTTTCAAAATTATCGATTTGGAACTGAGCGGATTTTACAAACGGGTGGAAACACTGGGTTATCATCTGACTATTACCGACGATGCCAAAAACTTTATTGCCGAAAAGGGGTATGATATTCAGTTTGGAGCCCGACCTCTAAAACGGGCCATACAGAAATACCTCGAAGATGAACTTGCCGAAATGATTATTCGGGCGACGGTTCAAGAAGGTGATACTATTGTCGTTGATTTCGATAAGGAGAATCAGAAGATCGTGTCTTCGATTCATAATTCCCAAACGAAATGACAAATAATAGTCGAATAAGTCAAAATGTCAGACTCTTTGAGTCTGGCATTTTTTTTGAAAAATCATAGTCAGAAAATTTAAATGATAAAAATATACAATTATGCAAAAAGGTACAATTGGGGTTACAACCGACAATATCTTCCCCGTCATTAAAAAATTTTTGTATAGCGACCATGAAATATTTTTAAGGGAGCTCGTTTCTAATGCTGTGGATGCCACTCAGAAATTGAAGACATTATCTTCTTTTGGCGATTTCAAAGGTGAGTTAGGCACGATGAATGTCACAGTGTCGATTGATAAAAATAAAGGGACGTTGACTATATCGGATCGCGGTATAGGAATGACAGCCGAAGAGATAGACAAATATATCAATCAAATTGCTTTTTCGGGGGCCGAAGAGTTCTTGGAAAAATATAAAAATGACGCGAATGCCATTATCGGGCATTTCGGGCTGGGATTTTATTCTTCTTTCATGGTTTCCAAAAAAGTAGAAATACGTACATTATCCTATAAAGAAGGAGCCCAAGCAGTCATGTGGAGCTGCGATGGTTCTCCGGCTTACGAGATGACCGATATTGAAAAGAGCGAACGGGGAACAGATATTATTTTATATGTCGATGATGACAATAAGGAATTCCTTGAAGAACAACGTATCGAGACCCTGTTGAAAAAATATTGTCGTTTCTTGCCTGTTCCCGTTGTGTTTGGAAAAGAACAAGAATGGAAAGACGGGAAATATGTCGATACAGACAAGGATAGGGTCATTAATGATATGGAGCCTGCATGGACTCGGAAGCCGACAGATTTGACCGATGAAGATTACAGGAAATTCTATGCCGATCTTTATCCGGGAATAGATGAACCTCTGTTTTGGATTCATTTGAATATCGACTATCCGTTTAAGTTGACGGGGATTCTTTATTTCCCGAAAATCAAAAACAATATCGATATCAATCGATACAAGATACAATTATATTGCAACCAAGTATTCGTTACCGATTCGGTAGAGGGTATCGTTCCTGATTTCCTAATGCTTTTACAGGGTGTGATTGATTCACCCGATATTCCGTTGAATGTTTCGCGTTCATATCTGCAAAGCGATTCTAATGTAAAGAAAATATCGGGGTATATCACTAAAAAGGTTTCAGAGCGTCTGCAAGAGATATTCAACAGCGATCGCAAACAGTTCGAGGAGAAATGGGACGATTTGAAAATCTTCATCGAATATGGTATGCTGTCTGATGAGAAATTCTACGAGCGTGCTCAGAAATTCGTATTATTGAAAGATACGGAGGATAAATATTATACGCTCGATGAATATAAAAAACTGATAGAGGGCAACCAAACCGATAAAGACGGACAACTCGTTTATCTGTATGCCACTGATAAGGAAGCACAATACAGTTATATCGATACGGCTGTATCAAGAGGTTACGATGTGCTATTGATGAACGGACAGTTGGATCCTCATTTCATCGGTATGTTAGAGCAGAAATTGGAGAAAAGCCGTTTCGTGCGCGTGGATAGCGATCTGATTGATAAACTAATCAAGAAATCGGATACAACTTCAAATACAGCTCTCGATGAGCAACAGCGCGATATGATGACTTCTGTTTTCAAATCGCAAATCCCTGCTATGGAGAAAAGTGATTTCTTGGTTATGTTCGAGCCCGTAGGTGCGACTGCTCAACCTATCGTTATTACGCAGAATGAATTTATGCGTCGTATGAAAGATATGGCTGCTATACAATCAGGAATGGCTTTCTATGGGGAGCTTCCCGACAGCTATAACCTCATAGTGAACACAGATCACCCTCTTTCACAAAAGGTTATTGCTGATACCGAAAGTGCTTGTAAGAGTGAATTAACTCCTATATTGGACGAGTTGAAAACTGTCAATGAAGAAATCGAACGGTTACAAGAGGCCAAAAAAGATAAAAAGGACGATGAAATTCCCGTAGCAGATAAGGAGGCTTTGAAGCATGCTGAGGAAAAGGCAAAAGAATTGAGAGCAAAGGAATCGGATATATTGAAGACTTATGCCGACCGGACACCTTTGGTTCGTCAGTTGGTCGACTTGGCTCTGCTTTCCAATAATATGTTGAAGGGAGAGGCTCTGAGTAAATTTATCAAACGGTCGGTTGAAATGCTCTAACAAGCTATACAGATATAAAGTAACGCTTTAATATCTGTTCGCAAATATAATATTAAACTGATACTTTAATAGCGAATATGGATTGTATTAGATAGCACAATCCATATTCGCTATCTTTATACTATTGATAATAAATTAATTACAAATCAAACTACCAATAAGCTCTTTTACGGATGCAATGTTGTTCCTATCGAGATATTCGTCTATTCCGTTCGCTATTTTTTCAGTTATTTGAGGATCTATGAAGTTAGCTGTTCCGACCTCTATGGCAGATGCGCCGGCCAATATAAATTCAACGGCATCGGTGGCGTTCATGATTCCGCCCAACCCTACAATAGGAATTTTTACGGCATGGTAAGTTTGCCAAACCATACGCAATGCGATGGGCTTAACACATGCACCGGATAATCCCCCTGTAATTGTAGAGAGTACCGGTCTGCGACGATTTGAATCAATAGCCATACCCAACAGAGTATTGATCAGGGATACAGCATCGGCGCCTTCGGCCTCGACTGCTCGGGCTATCTCGGTAATATCGGTAACGTTTGGCGAAAGTTTGACAATCAGAGTTTTAGGATAAACGGCACGCACAGCTTTTACCACAGCGGCAGCACTTTGGCTGCTTGTCCCGAAAGCCATTCCGCCCTCTTTCACATTCGGGCAAGAGATGTTTAACTCAATTCCCGGAATCTTGACCAATGCAGCGATTTTCTCTGCCGTGACGGCGTAGTCTTCTATTGAGGATCCCGATACATTTACCAAAAAATGGGTATCGATATCTTTTATGCGAGGATATATATTTTCGATGAAGTAATTAACTCCTTTGTTTTGTAATCCTACTGCGTTGAGCATTCCCGAAGGCGTTTCAGCCATACGTGGATACGGGTTGCCTTCTCTATGATGCAGCGTCGTTCCTTTTACAATGACTCCTCCCAGCCGAGATAAATCGACGAAATCGGCAAACTCTTCGCCGTAGCCGAATGTTCCCGATGCCGTCATTACGGGATTCCTCAAAAGCAACCCACCTATATTTACTTTCAAATCTGCCATTTTAGTTTTTCTATATTAAAGATAGGACCTTCCTTACATACACAAGTATTGCCTTCGATCGTATCTTCTACGCAACAGAGACATGCGCCTACGCCACAGGCCATCATATTTTCGAGAGATACTTCACAGGATATGTTTCGTTCATGAGCAAATCGGGCGACGGCTACCATCATGGGTTTCGGGCCGCAAACATACAGCTTATCGAGTTTACTATTTAACAAGGAGTGCTGAGTCACGAATCCTTTTTCGCCCAAAGAGCCGTCTTCGGTGGAAATATATACATCTCCAAACTGCCGAAACATTTCATATTGCAGTATATCCTTGTCTGAACGGAATCCTAACAAAAATTTGGGAGTATAATTCCGTTCTTTTAAGTATTTGCCCCAATACAGCATCGGGGCTATTCCAACGCCTCCTCCGATAAGCAATATATTCGAGGCTGTTTCGTCGGGTAAACTGAATGTATTACCCAATGGTAGCACCAAATTAATACTATCTCCTTGTTTCAAATCGCATAAAGTCCGAGTTCCTTCACCGGCTTTTCTTATCAATAGCCATAGTTCATTGCGAGTGGAATCGACGAAATTGATAGAAATCGGACGCCTTAAAAATGTACCGGGAGACCGGTCTACACGAACCTCGACAAACTGCCCGGGTAACATATCGGGCAACGGTTCATTATTATCGGGTTTCAATTTCAAAAGAGCATAATTATCGTGCAGTTTTGTGTTTTCAACAACCCGAAAGTCAAGAATATATTTTTTCATAAAATTATTTTAGCTGAACAAAGATAGTATAAACCCCAAAGCGAAACAAAAGTTTATCGGATTATGCAATCGTTTTATTTCTCCTTTAAAAGATAAAGACGAGTTATTCATTGTCCGGGGAAAATGTCTCAAACGTATTATCGGAGTAGAAAATCATGATTTTAGTTACTTTTTTATTTTTTACGACCTGTTCCGATGGCTCGAAAAATGGTGCTTTTAAGTCCGTTACTTCTTCATTTTCAAGTTTATGGTCCTGTTTTTGATGAATATTAGAGTCATTTTCCCTCGAATATTTTGAAGGAGCTGTATATTCGTCCGGTTTTATTTCATTCTCCTCGGGAAATAAAGATGTTGAAAATTCTTTGGAGGGTGAGGTAATGTTTTCAGCCGGAGGTATTGCCGCCGTCAAAATCATAGGACCTGTTCCATATAACAGCCAATAGATAGATAAGTCGGGATAGGCAGAATGTATCTTCCCAATGGTATTGATACTGATCTTCTGATTTCGTCCACCCAAAATTTGAGACATTGAAGATCTCTGTATCTTAGTTGCATCAGCAAATTGAGTAACAGATATACCCTTATACTCGATAAAACTTTTCATTCTTTCGGCAACAATTAGAGCTTCATTTTCTTCCATTTTTAGGGGTGTAAATAGATTCGTAATAATAAAATTATAGTTTACAAATGTAACAAGAATAAATAAAAAACACAAGTTTGTTTTGTAAATTATACGATTTACAAATGCAAATAAAACGACATGAGGTATACTTCGTAAATAGCCTTCATTGTTTACCAACAAGAATATTTATTAAAAGTATTATTTTACATTTATATATATAATTATTTAGAAATCAATATTTTATTTATTATATATGTAAAACAGCCTGCGTATACCGTTCGAAATTCGGAGTTATACCTCGAATATACTTTATATTAAACATATTAAAACGTTGGTTTTTAATTATTTGTATTATATATATTGTAGATATAATAATTGTTTATGTATCTCTGTACTTGGTGGATATGCAAATGTAACACCCCTACCCTTTATGAGTTACAGATTTTTATTTTGTGTAATTGCGTTTTGCGCGTCACATTTGTAAATAGCGGTTGTAAATTACAAATGTAAACAGTAAACTGATTTATAACTCAACTTCACGAGATTTTATTTTCCAAGTACAGATGTAAACTTGTTCAAAAATATGAGAATTATACGCCCCTTAAATCCTATTCAAAATAGATTTATATTATTGATTCAAAACATATTACAACTGTAAATAGCATAAAAAAGGATTCAAATTTTATACTTTGAACCCTTTTCTATCTTTCAAAATCGTAATATGTCGTTTTTCTTATACCTTTAATTCCGCCTTTAAATAACGAGCCGTAAAAGTATTCTGTACACAAACTTCTTCCGGAGTACCCGTTGTTAAAACATACCCTCCATTTTTACCGCCTTCCGGTCCCATATCGATAATGTGGTCGGCACATTTGATTATATCTAGATTGTGCTCAATGACTATCACGGTATTTCCTTTATCTACCAATCGGTTCAACACGGAGAGCAATACTCGAATATCTTCGAAATGTAATCCTGTGGTAGGTTCGTCCAGTATATAGAGAGTTTTACCTGTATCTCTTTTTGAAAGTTCCGCTGCCAGTTTTACCCGTTGACTCTCTCCTCCTGATAATGTCGTAGACGGCTGCCCCAGTTTAATGTATCCGAGACCAACGTCCTGTAAAACTTTAATTTTAGAAATAATAGAGGGTATATTTTCAAAAAATTCCACGGCTTGATTGATGGTCATGTCCAAAACATCGGCAATAGATTTTCCTTTAAATCTTACTTCAAGGGTTTCTCTATTGTATCGTTTCCCATGACAGGCTTCACAAGGTACGAGTACATCGGGCAGGAAATTCATTTCGATAGTCTTATATCCATTTCCTCCGCAAACCTCGCAACGCCCTCCCGGAATATTGAACGAGAATCTACCCGGTTTATAACCTCGGATTTTGGCTTCCGGCAATTCGACGAACACGTTGCGTATATCGGCAAAAACACCGGTATAAGTGGCCGGATTCGACCGAGGCGTTCGACCCAGCGGCGATTGGTCGACCGTTACGATTTTATCGATGTTTTCCAATCCTTCTATTTTCTCATAGGGTAACGGATTTTGCAAAGAACGATAAAATTTTTGACTAATAATAGGTTGCAAAGTCCCGTTAATCAAACTTGATTTACCACTCCCTGAAACTCCTGTGATACAAATGAATTTTCCCAGAGGAAATTCGACGGTCACATTTTTTAGATTATTTCCGGTAGCTCCTGATAATATTATCTTTTTCCCATTTCCAGTTCTCCTTTGGGGGGCAAATTCGATTTCTTTTTTACCGGTAAGGTATCGAGCCGTAAGAGTGTCGGTTTTCAACATTTCTTTCGGAGTTCCGGCGAAAACGATATTTCCTCCCAGCCGTCCAGCCCGAGGCCCCAAGTCTACAATATAATCGGCTTCGAGCATCATTTCCTTATCGTGCTCTACTACAATAATCGAATTCCCCATATCCCTTAATTCTTTTAAAGACTGAATCAACCGAGTGTTATCCCGTTGATGAAGTCCTATACTGGGTTCATCGAGAATATAAAGGACATTAACCAATTGAGACCCTATTTGAGTCGCTAATCTTATCCGTTGGCTTTCTCCACCCGACAATGTGGCAGAAGCTCTGTTCAGGGATAAGTAATCCAAGCCCACATCGACGAGGAAATGCAGTCTGTTACGTATTTCTTTGAGAATCTCGGCCGCAATTTTACGTTGCTGAGGAGATAAATATTCCTCTACATGATTTACCCACTCGTATAATTCCGAAATATCCATATCGGCTAGATCGGCAATATTTTTTCCTGCGATTCTGTAATGTAAAGCCTCCTTGTTCAAGCGATGCCCTTCGCATAGCGGGCATGTAGCTGTCGTGACGAATTGTCCGGCCCATTTTTGAGCTTGCGATGAAGCATCGCTTTGCTGTTGAATTTCTATATATTTTATCAGACCATCGAACGATAAAAAATAGTTCGAAGTTCCCAGCGATTCGTTTTTAATTTGCAAACGCTCGTCTGTTCCGTTCAGTATATCGTCCAACGCTTCTTCCGGAAGATTTTTGATAGGGGTTTTCAAACTACTGTCGTATTTTTCACAAATCGCGGCGATTTGCCAAAATATCAACGAATTTTTATATTTGCCAAGCGGAACGATTCCTCCTTCATAGATGGATTTTTCGTCATTCGGGATAATTTTGTTTTTGTCAATTATATTGACATATCCCAGCCCCTTACATTTCGGGCAAGCACCTTGTGGGGAATTGAATGAAAAGCTATGAGGAGCCGGTTCACTATAAGACAAACCGGTTTGCGGGTCCATCAATGTTCGGCTGTAATGTCTTATTTCTTGTGTCTCTGCATCGAGAACCATCAGTTGGCCATCTCCTTGTTTCATCGCAGTCTTGACACTTTCCTGCAAACGCCGTTCATCGTCTTTATCTACGATCAGTTTGTCGATTACCAGTTCGATGCTGTGGTTTTTATAACGGTCGAGTTTCATTCCATGCGTTATTTCCCGTAACTCTCCGTCGATTCTGACCGTCAAATAACCTTTTCTCCGAACTTGCTCGAACAAATCTTTATAATGTCCCTTACGGTTACGAACCAATGGAGCGAGGATATAAGTTTTCTTATTCTGGTATAGGTCCATTATCAGAGAAATGATTTTCTCCTCGGTATAACGAACCATTTTTTCCCCCGATAAATAAGAGTATGCTTCCCCTGCCCTTGCAAACAGCAACCGAAAGAAATCGAATATCTCTGTCGTTGTCCCTACGGTCGAACGAGGGTTTTTATTCGTCGTTTTTTGTTCTATGGAAATAACAGGACTCAACCCGGTTATTTTATCTACATCTGGGCGCTCCATACCTCCGAGCATATTCCGTGCGTATGCTGTAAAGGTCTCAATGTAACGCCTTTGCCCTTCGGCAAAAATAGTATCGAATGCCAATGACGATTTGCCACTGCCGCTTAATCCTGTAATAACGGTGAGACTGTTCCGCGGAATATTGACATCTATATTTTTAAGATTATGGACACGAGCCCCATATACTTCAATTTGTTCTTCTGCTTTCATTTTTTGTCGATCACCCACTCTTTTTTATAAGTAGTAAATTTACGTTTCGTATAATACAAATCGTCTTTCATCGGTATTTTTATATAGTAAACTTTTCTGGACTTATCCGGTAAGAAACGGGAGCGAAGCCACGGGTTGGCTTCTTTTAATTGGGCATAAGAAACGCCCTTAGATTGAGCGAATACGGCTAGGTTGTTAATCGTGGTATCTACTTTTATTTCCGAGTATCTGATTGGTTGATAGAGTTGTTTGGCTTTTAGTTTGTATCCATATTTTGCCGGAGAAGAAAATATTTCTTTCATGGCTAAAATGCGAAATACATAACGAGATGTTTCTTCGTTTAACCATAAATCGAACGATCGATCGGCCAGCTGTTTTTCCAATTCGGTCGATATACGTCCCATACCGGCATTATAAGATGCTGCAACAGTCGTCCAACTACCGTATTTTTCATAAGCATCTTTCAAATATTTGCAGGCTGCGCGAGTGGACTTTTCTATATGATAGCGTTCGTCTATATCGTTATTTACTTCTAGTCCATATTCTCTTCCCGTACGAGGCATAATTTGCCAGATACCAACGGCTTTTGCCGGTGAAACGGCTCTTGGATTCAAGGTACTTTCAATAACGGCCAAATATAAAAAATCGGTCGGGACTTTCTCTTCTTTCAATATAGGTTCCAATATGGGAAAATATCGATTGGCTCGTTTTATGGCTAATGATGTAGACGAGTGCATATAACATAGCGTGGTCAGTTCCCTGTCGAATCGTTCATACATATCCAGACGGTCCAGATCTACAAGCTCATTTGCGAATTTCACTTGTAATGGAAATTCGGGAACGATTACATCGGAAAATTCTTTTGTCGTATTTGCATACCCTTTAATGAATAGCGGTGTATACAAAAATAACAGTACAATAAAAAAATACCTCTTTGGCGTCATTTACTTATATCCGTTAATTTTTAGGACGTAATATATTGATGTGTCCCTTTAATTTCATCTTTTTATTATTTGCCCCCTTTGCTTCTATTACATAATAATATACTCCCGGGTCTACATATTTGCCACGATACTTTCCGTCCCAGCCTTGATCGGGGCTATCGAAGTAAAACATTTGAACTCCCCATTTATTGAATATCCAACATTTAAAACTAACGATAGATTTATAAGCTACTTTCCATTCGTCGTTAACTCCGGGGCTTGTTCCCGGTGAAAAAACGTTTGGTGCTTCCAAACGAGGTTCTCCGATATTTATGGTGAATGTCTCGCTGTATGCCTGACATGTAGCGGTACTATTGCTGGCGACTAGGCGAACATAAGTGACACCCTCGTCTCTGAAAGTGTACCATAAGGTTTCATCGTTATACCGGGCAATTGTATTTGAAAAGTCCTCCTTGTCCGAGAATTCCCATTCGATATGAGTAACAGCATCCGTTACATAAGCTTTGAATTCGATCTCGGCCGGTGCGGACCCTCCCAAATAATCGGTGGGATGTCTATCGTCTTCATTCGTGGCATCTTCCCGATATGTCTGTTCTGCCGTCGCTGTCGCCCCTATTGCCGATGTTATATATTCCTCGGTCGATGCCGTCTGCGACAGACCCCAATAATTCAATATTTGATCTCCTGTTACTGTAAAATCGGTATTACAGAGAGGTGACGGTACTTGGATAGAAGAAGAAAAGTCATACACCGTTTCTGTCTGGAATGTTTGGGTATATGCCAGAGACTCTTTATCCCATGTCAAACTCATATAACTAACCGTTAGCTCACGGCGTAGCGATTTAGGGGCTCCATTGATCGAGTAGTAATTGAGCTTTTTCCCTTCCCCATCTAGCATTAATGTGGTCATATCGCACTGACCTTCTTCATTTGATGTAGAAACAGCATTAAGAATCAAAGGAGATTGGGAATAATCGATTATCCATAAATAATAACTCTCTCCATTTTGTTCAATTATATATCCACAATCGGCTTCCGAAATATTCAATGTAGAAATGTTCCCGTTTTGTATAGCTCCACTTATCGGGGTAGACGATGCTGCACCGTTTTCTCTGAATAGGCGCCAAGAAATGGGAGAATCATCTTCCCCCGAAAATTCGATCGTTGCGTTATTTAGCGAATATATCACAAAAACACCACCTGTTAAACCGGTACTAATCTCTGGCGTATGGTTATAGGCAGGTCTTCCCCCTCCCGATACGGTAATTTGTTGAGCATATAACTCACCGATTGTAATGATGCACGCGAAAAATAGCAGGTATCTACGCATATTTATCCAAATAATAATGAATGACAAAGTTACAATTTTTCAAGTAATCGTGTTTGTATCTTGAATTTAAAATTTCCCAATAATCTCGTTTCCGAGAGAGAAATGGTAATATGATTTCCATAATCTCGATTGGGTTTGCAACTAACGATATTTTTATATACTTTTGTTTCTTGTATATCAAGTTTGTATATATAAAGATAACGATTTGAAAATATGAAATATACTCGAATAACCATAGCTTTATTATTTTGTTTTGCCTTCACTTTTTTGTTGTCTGCTCAGACAGAGAATTTACAAACAAAGATTATAGACGGGAAAGAATTTTATATTTATAAGGTTAAACCGTCGGAGGGATTTTATATATTATCTCATAAATTCGGTATTTCTCAGGAGGAAATTATTCGCTATAATCCTGCCGCTAAAAATGGCTTAAAAAAAGGACAGCTGCTCATGATTCCGACAAATAAGGGCGTGAATAAGCAAGATTCTGAACCGGAAATCGAAAGCACATTTGAACATACAATCGTACGGGGAGAATCACTGTATTCTATTTCAAAGACTTATAAAGTCCCTATTCGAAGCATTATTGCACTTAATCCGGGTTCTGAACGTGGAATAAAAGCCGGTGCGACTTTAAAGATTCCACAACGTTATCAAAAACCTGAGAAACAATCTATTCCTCTTGTACAAAAGGACACTCAAACAGCAATGAATACCGCCGATAGTGAAGTTTTAGAGGATTCTTTGAACGGGACCTCGAATGAATATGTCTATCACACGATTGCCGACGGTGAAACCTTATTTTCTATATCAAAAAGATATGATGTTGACATAGAGACTATTTTGAAACTTAATCCCGGTATTTCCCCTACTCATATGAAGAAGGGTTCCGTGATACGCATAACTCCCGATACGAAAGAATTAAATGTTACGATAGAGCCCAAACAGTTGTATACGGAATATAAAGTAAGGAAAAAGGAGACTTTATATAGTATCTCAAAAAAATTTGGAACGACTGTTGAAGAGATAAAGAAATGCAATCCGAACATAAAACAAATAAAGCAAGACGATATAATAAATATTCCCGCAGGAATAGAGTATAATACCGTTACTGCGGAAAATCCTATCACGAGTGCAGAAATCAATAATATATACAATAAGTTATATAAAAGCGACAAGAAGGGGGTAATCAATGTCGCAGTTATACTTCCGTTCATGTTGCGACAGTCGTCTCCCGATACGAAAGCCAGTTTATATACCGAGTATTATCAGGGATTTTTAATGGCGGTAGACAGTCTTAAACGTCAAGGGGCCTCTATCAATGTATATGCGTATGATTCCGAAGAGTCCGAATCAACCGTTCGTCGTATTCTTTCAGATCCGATATTAAAAGAAATGGACTTGATTATCGCTCCTGAAAATGATAGTCATATAAAATTAATCGCTGATTTCGGACTAGCCAACGATATAAATGTCGTTAATACTTTTTCGCTTAAAAACGAGGAGGTTTCGCACAATGCAAAAGTATTCCAAACCAATATTCCCCATTCCTATTTATATGCAGAAGCTGCGGACAGATTTATCCGTTATTTGGGGAATCGGAAAGTCGTATTTTTATCTCATACACCGGAAGAACCCGACAAAAGAGATTTTATCGGCGGTCTGAAAGAAGAGTTGGATCGAGCTCATATCGCTTATCACGAAATAAAGTTCGGTAATGAGTTGAACCTATTAGATCAGGATTCTATATTAGCAGATGCAAGCGGGATTGTATTTGTACCTACCTCGGCCAAAAAGAAGGTTCTTTCTTTAATTGTAGCTCCTATTGAATCGTTGAAAGAAAAAAGGGCAGATTTGGATATTGCACTTTTCGGATATCCGGAATGGCTGACACAGGTTCCTGAATATCTGAACGAATTTTATAAACTAAATACTTATTTATATTCCCGGTTCTATGCCAATCCGTTCGAGGAAGATACAAAGACGTTTCACAAACGATTCCTTTATTGGTATAATAAGGATATGATAAATGCCAGCCCTCAATATGCTTTATTAGGATTCGATACCGGAATATATTTTCTTTCGGCTATACGGGAACATGGGAAGAATTTTGCGTCGCAGGATATTCGGCCTTCGATCGATCGCATACAAACCGATTTTTCATTTCAGCGTGTAAACAATTGGAGTGGCTTTATCAATAAATCTTTTTATTTCATCAATTTTACACCTAATTTCACAATCAGGAAAATTAGAGACTAAACGATGAAACTTTTGCGATACATACTATTTGTTATAGCAGTTGTGTCTCTGCAATCAGGATTGGCACAAAGAAGTGATTATCAACCTGAATTTACAGTGGGAGTAAAGGGTGGAACGACCCTTTCGAGAGTTTCGTTTACTCCTACTGTAACACAATCGCTACTTTTGGGTTACACCGGCGGGGTATCGGTTCGTTATATCGAAGAAAAATTTTTCGGGTTAATTGCTGAAATCAATTTTACTCAGTGCGGTTGGAACGAAACTTTTGAAGAAGATCCCTATACCTATACTCATACGTTGAATTATGTGACAATTCCATTTCTGACTCATTTTTTCTTTGGTAATCATGTCGTGCGTGGATTTGTCAATGCGGGGCCTCAAATCGGACTTTTATTGGGGGATAGTTATAAAAGCAATTTTGACATTTATAATTTGCCTGAGTTCAGCCAAAAAAGTAAGGTAAAAGAAATATATACGATGGATATAGCCCATCGATTTGATTATGGTATTACCGCAGGAGCAGGTATTGAGTTTCGTATAAAGAAAACACATGGCATCGTATTGGAAGGCCGATACTATTATGGATTGGGAGATATATTCAAAAACAGAAAGAAAGATGTATTCGCGGCTTCTCACAGCCAAATAATAACAGTATCATTGGGATATTTATATCACTTTTAATCAGTGCATTATTTTAAAAACCAATTCTTTAAGCAGGTCTCCGTCATTACTCGAAGCTCCTGAGCCGATACCCTTAGAGCGAGCATCATACTGGCGTATCAATGCGATAATGTCGATACATTTAAATGCGTTGTAAGCTCGCATGGCTGTCAAATAATCTCTGGATTGGAAAGAAGACCTTAGATTCAGTTCGTTCATAATTCCATTCTCCGACTTGTCTGTCGAAAAATAGCATAGCATTAGATTTGAAAAAAAATTGAATAATACACTTATCGTGACAACCAGCGGATTGTTCTTGGGATTTTGTTCGAAATATTGTATGATTTGAGTCGCTTTTAATATATTCCGGGTGATGATTGCATTTAGCAATTCATAATTATTGAAATCTTTACTGATGCCAACATTACGTTCTACGATTTCGGGGGTAATGTGAAGACTCCCTTCCGGAAGTGAAATCGATAATTTGTCGAGTTCGCTACTAAGCCGACTTAGGTCATTCCCGACAAAATCGGCCATCATAGAAGCTGCTTTGGGGTCGATCGACAGTTTCTTCGCTACTACGTAGTTGTTTATGAATGCCGGTAACTGATTGTCATATAATTTTTTCGATTCATATACTACTCCTATTTTTTCAATGCCGGCGACAACCTTCTTGTTTTTCAGCGAGCCATTTTTATGACAAATAACCAAGATTGTGCTCATCAACGGTTTTTGTAAATAATATAGAAGATTATCTACCCCTTTGATATTCTGGGCTTCCTTAACAACAATCAATTGTCGTTCAGCCATCATGGGAAACCGCTTTGCTGCATTGACCACTATGGCGAAATCGTCGATATCGGCTCCGTATAAAATGGTTTGGTTAAAATCCCTTTCCGAGTCTTTCAAGGCATTTTCGATGATTGTCTCACAGATTAAGTCGATATAATACGATTCTTCGCCCATGAGTAAATAAACGGGCTTAAATACTTTGTTGCGAATGTCTTGCAAAATGGCAAGATGCTGATTGGTATCTTTTTTAGCCATAATTACTCCTCGTCGAATCTCAAATGTTTCACCGTCGTCCGTTTATCTATGATCAATTTTAGAGCCTCCACTCCTATCAATACATGTTCTTCTACGAAATCTCGCGTGATTTTTTTGTCACTTTCTTCTGTTTTAACTCCCGTTGAAATCATCGGCTGGTCTGAAACTAACAACAATGCTCCTACCGGAATCTGATTTGCAAATCCAACTGAAAACAATGTGGCTGTTTCCATATCGACGGCCATACAACGTATGCGACGTAAATAGTCTTTGAAATTATCGTCAAACTCCCATACCCGACGGTTAGTCGTGTAAACCGTTCCGGTCCAGTAGTCTCGATGGTGATTCCTGACGGCTGTGGAAACTGCCCGTTGCAACATGAAAGCCGGCAATGCCGGGACTTCTGGTGGAAAGTAGTCGTTCGATGTTCCCTCCCCACGAATGGCTGCTATCGGTAAAATATAATCACCCAATTTGTTTACCTTTTTTATACCGCCGCACTTACCTAAAAACAATACGGCTTCTGGTTTTACGGCACTTAATAAGTCCATAACCGTAGCGGCATTGGCACTACCCATTCCGAAATTAATTATCGTCACCCCATCGGCCGATGCACTAGGCATATTACTGTCCTCTCCTAAAATAGGAACATGAAAATGGGTAGCGAATATTTCGACATATTTAGAGAAATTTGTCAATAATATATACTTCGTAAAATCTTTAACGGGTCTTTGGGTATATCGGGGTAGCCAATTCTCGACAATTTCTTGCTTTGTCTTCATAAATATGTAATTTTGGAGTAAATTTACAGAAATAATTAGAAAGAACAAATATCAAATATGAGATGATCGAGTTAAATCTACCGCCGTATCCCTATAAAGTAAAACAAGAAAAAGATAAGATTCTTATTTTCGACGAATTGAGAAGGCGATATGTAACCTTGACTCCCGAAGAATGGGTTAGGCAACATTTTGTTGCCTACCTTGTTAATCAAAAAGAATTTCCTCGCGGGTTAATCGGGAATGAAATTTCTTTGACTCTCAACAAATGTAATCGCCGATGTGATACGATTGTTTATGATCGAAACGGGAATCCATTGTGTATAGCGGAATATAAAGCGCCTCATGTCGAGATTACACAAAAAACGTTCGATCAGATCGTTCGCTATAATCTTGTATTGCAAGTGAGCTATTTGTTTGTTTCTAATGGCATGAAACATTATTGTTGCCATATAAATTATACCACCAATAGCTATACATTTTTACCCGATATTCCTTTTTATAAGGATTTATAGCCACGCTTATGTCTTGTGTTCCCGACAATTTTTACGAACAAGTATATAATATAGTTAGTCAAGTTCCATCAGGGACAGTGGTAACTTATAAAAGTATTGCTGTTTTAATGGGGTATCCTCAGCATGCCCGTTTAGTAGGACGAGCATTAAAACTTGTTCCTAAAAACCTGAATATCCCTTGTCATCGGGTCGTTAATTGTCAAGGACGACTTGTCCCCGACTGGATTGAGCAGAAAGAACTATTATCCCGAGAAGGAATATCGTTTACACCAAAGGGATATGTAGATATGAAACGATTCGCTTGGCGTTTTTGGGATTGATTTAAAAATAAAAAAGCTCACTTATAGTGAGCTTTTTTAGAGGTTCCTGGCAGAATCGAACTGCCGTAAACGGTTTTGCAGACCGGTGCCTAACCACTCGGCCAAGGAACCCTTATTCTTTTGAGTGATTGCGAGTGCAAAGGTATATTATATTTTTCTATTTTCCAATATTCGAGCTTATTTTTTTCTATCTTTTCTTATCTATTTTTTCGACCTTGCAAGGTTTGTTACACCCGCAACAAGCAGAAGTTGGCGCCTTACGATTCCGTACCATATTGAATATCTTATGTATAACATAAAATACAACTATTAAGAGGATAACACCTACTATTAAAGATTGAACCGTTGAATTCATAATTTATTTTTCCATAAAATAAGTAAAACGGTTATCGATATCATCGACGGTAATAACATTACGGCGTTTGTATCGCTTCATATAAGATAACATAGATAAATCTCCAGAACAAGAAACGATGTGAAACAATAATATTGCGGCGATCGAGATTTTTCCCCATAAAGGTACTGGTGACAAAAGTAATAGTATCAATAATACCGATAGGATATAAAAGGGTGCGAGAGCTATTCGTCGAAAAGTTTTATAATCGGCCGCAAAATTATGTGCGGCTGCATAAAACACGAATGACTTCCAGATGGCTCCAAAACGTACATCATTAGCTCCCTCTTTTTTGTATGCAATCCAATGAATAAATTCATGTACCGGAATTATCAGAGCACAACCCAGAATAGAAAATACGACACATTTCAATATCTGTATCCCGAATTGTGAGAAAGATAACGAATCGGACCAGAGTTTTCCCATAGCGAATCCTATAAAAAACAGTATGAAGAACCCGCTTATGAAAACGATCCAAATTATATGATTTTTACGAGGTTTGTTTCTCTCTAAAAATGTTTTTATATCGTCATATATAAATGAATCAATGACTTGATACCCGTCTTTTTCATAAGACGACAAAAATGTTTGTTTATCCATACTAAATAATTAGTAGTCCTATTTGATAGACTAAGAATGAAACGATCCAAGCTACTCCTGTATTGTATAACACCGTAAATGCCCCCCATTTCCAACTTCCCGCTTCTTTGGCTACCGCAATGACAGAGGCGATACAAGGGAAATACAGTAATACAAATACCATAAAGGAAAGCGCTACTAACGGTGTGAAATCGGGAACTCCCGTAACAGGATTCGGCTGTGATATTTTTTGAGACAAAAATATGGTTTCGTCGGCATCGCTTTCGGAGTATAATACACCGAGTGTGCTTACCACCAATTCTTTGGCTGCTGTCCCAGAAAGTAAAGATGTCGTTACTTTCCAATTAAAGCCCAATGGTTCCACAAGGGGGGTAACAGCTTGGCCTATTTTCCCTAAATAAGAATTGCTTTGTTGTTCCATTTGCTCATGAGGAGTAAGTTCTCTTTCATAAGAGGCTTTGGGACGTGGATAGTAACTTAAAAACCACACGATGACAGAGGCAACTAATATAACCCCACCCATTTTGCGTAGATATTGTTCGGCTTTATTCCACATGTGGCGAAAAGTAGCTTTCGCTGTCGGCATACGATATGGTGGTAATTCCATGACAAAGGGCGTTTCATCTACTTTAAAGAAGAACCGACGCATCAATTTGGCCGTAATAACCGCAACAATAATTCCGAATAAATACAGTCCTATAAATACCAAACTAGCGTATTGAGGAAAGAAAGTACCTACCAACAAAATGTAAATAGGTATTCTGGCACTGCACGAGATAAATGGGTTTATAAGAATGGTTATCAATCGACTGCTGTGACTCTCGATAGTTCGGGTCGCCATAATGGCTGGCACATTACACCCGAATCCCATAACAAGAGGAATAAAAGATTTTCCGTGCAACCCTATTTTGTGCATGATTTTATCCATGATAAAAGCTGCCCGAGCCATATATCCAGAGTCTTCCATGAACGAAATAAACAGATAGAGTATTAAAATGTTAGGTAGAAAAACTATTACCCCTCCTACTCCTCCGAGAATACCATCGATCAATAGATCTTTCAATGGTCCAGAAGGCATATAATTACCTATAATTTCGGATAACCATGCGACTCCATTTTCGATCCACTCCATAGGATATGCCCCGATGGAAAAGGTCGCCTCGAACATCAGCCACATCAAGAAAATAAATATAGGAAATCCGAATAGTTTATTTGTGACGAAAGAGTCTATAATACGAGTCGTTTTCGCTTCCTCTTTATCTCCCGGTCTATATGTTTCCGCCAAAGCTCCCGATATGAATCCATATTTTTCATTGGCAATAGCCGACTCTATGTCTTCATTAAGCGTTGCCTCTATTTTCTCGACTTCTGCATTGCGGATATTCATCAATTCGGGATAGGACTCGGAGCCTTCCAGCATTCGCTTGACTTCCGTATCTCCTTCGAGTATCTTAATCGCTAAATATCGAGGTGAGAACTCCCGGTTACAAGTAGGGTCTTTTTTTAATAAGTCTTTTAGAGGGGTAATACTGTTTTCGATTACTTTCCCTAAACCGACATGAACATGACGAACCGACTCATCACGGCCTTCATATACCTCGATAATGGTATCGAATAGTTGATTTACACCTTTTCCAGAGCGTGATACGGTGGGCACAATAGGAACTCCAATCATATTTCCCAAATGCTTATAGTCGATTTTTCCACCGCTTTGCTCCAATTCATCAAACATATTCAGAGCAATCACCATGCGGTAATCCATATCAATTAATTCTGTGGTCAAATATAGATTCCTTTCCAAATTGGAGGCTACGACTACATTGACAATAACATCGGGAATTTCATTTTTTAAATAACGGCGGACATATAGCTCTTCCGGAGAATAGGCCGAAAGAGAGTATGTACCCGGTAAATCGCATATATTGAAGTGATAACCTTTATATTCGAAAAATCCCTTTTTGGCATCGACCGTAACGCCGCTATAATTGCCCACATGCTCATGTGCACCGGAGGCAACGTTGAATAAAGATGTTTTTCCACAGTTGGGATTTCCGACCAAAGCTATATTTATCGTTTTACTACTTTGGGTAAGCGCTCTTTCTATACAGTCGTCTTCCTCGGTTTTCCAACTTTCTACATTTAGTTTGTTTTTTTCTCCCTGTCGATTTTCGAGTTGATTCGCTTCTTCGGGAGTAATAACTTCGACTAATGAAGCCTCACTGCGTCTTAGAGAGATTTCATAGTCCATTATTTTATATTTAATAGGATCTTTCAATGGAGCATTCAATTCGACAAGCACCGTTTGTCCCCGAACGAACCCCATCTCGATAATTCGTTTTCGAAATGCTCCATAGCCTAATACCTTAACAACAACAGCTTTATCTCCTGTTTGCAAATCGGACAATCGCATACTAAAAATTTTATCGTGTTAATTTCGATTGCAAATTTCGTAATTTGTTCCGATTTCTATTCTATTTTCTGTGTATATTATTTATAATCCGTATAAATAATAACATATTTTTGCACACTATGGAATAAAGCAGGATAATTTTCTATTTTATCCTGCTTTATTTCCGTTTGTCTGAATCTATTTATAACTGTCGTTTGTTGTCTATTCCCTCAACGAAATTTATAAAAGCATTATTGACTAATCTGTTTCCTCCGGGAGTAGGATAGTTTCCTGAAAAATACCAGTCACCCGGGTGGTTAGGAATAGCTTGATGCAACCCTTCTAATGTTTGATAGATGATTTCCACTTGTGAAGTAATATCTTCCGAAGTTAACATTTGTGCTATTTTCTTCGATATTTCCTTTTGGGTAAAAGGTGCATAAATTTCTTTTACATAGTTGGTTATCTGTTCTTTGGAGGAATTTTGCTGTGCTTTGGATTTGTTGTATACATCTTCGATGATATGCTGCATTCCCCTGTCGTTCAGTAATTCTATTGCCGCTTTGAAAGCGATAAATTCTCCCATTCGGGACATATCGATGCCGTAACAATCTGGAAATCTAACTTGGGGAGAAGACGACACGATGATTATCTTTTTGGGATGCAATCGGTCCAATATTTTTATAATACTTTGTTTTAATGTCGTGCCGCGAACAATACTGTCATCTATAATAACCAAATTATCGATGTCCGCTTGTACTGTTCCATAAGTAATATCGTATACATGTGCAGCCAAATCGTCTCTTGTATCTCCCTCGGCGATGAAAGTCCGTAGTTTTATATCCTTGATGGCGACTTTCTCAGAACGCACTTTGAGTGAAAGTATATGTTTTAACTCACTGTCGTTTAATGGAGCAGTAGCATTGCGCAACATATAGAATTTTTGCTCGCTCAAATAATTATTCAGACCTTCGAGCATACCATAAAAAGCGACCTCGGCCGTATTCGGAATAAATGAGAATACAGTATGCTCCAAGTCATAATCAATGCTTTCCAATATTTGAGAAGTCAAATATCGACCTAATTCTTTCCGTTCTTTATAAATATCGATATCGCTCCCTCTTGAAAAATAGATACGTTCGAATGAGCAGGCGCTGTAATTTCGAGGTGGCAGGATTTGTTCTGTGTGTATGTTTCCCCTACGGTTTACCACCAAACATTCTCCCAGCTGTAACTCTTTGACTTGCTCCACGGATAGATTCATTGTAGTTTGTATCACCGGACGTTCAGATGCGACGACGACAATCTCGTCATCGGCATAATAAAACGCCGGTCGTATGCCATGCGGGTCGCGGAATGAAAACATATCGCCACTGCCCGTCATTCCACAAATCACGTATCCCCCATCCCAAATTCGAGCCGGCTTTTTGAGAATATCGGCAATATTAAGATTTTCCTCGATCGATTTTGTTATTGCGATGTCGTCCAATCCTTCTTTCTTATATCGGTCATAGAGCTTTTGATTCTCCATGTCGAGAGCATGTCCGACTTGTTCCAGCAAGACAAAAGTATCGGCGTAGCTACGCGGGTGTTGCCCCTGTGCGACAATACTATTAAAAATCTCATCTACATTAGTCATATTAAAGTTACCGCACAGTAACAAATTTCTCGATCGCCAATTTCCTCTTCTCAAAAAAGGGTGTACGTAAGATAAGCCTGAACGTCCTGTCGTACTATAACGTAAATGCCCCATATAAACCTCACCGGCAAACGGTAAATGTAGGGCTGCCCAGTCGGCATCTGCCGTATCGTGAGGAGTGTTCTTGATTTGGTCCTTTATGTTTGCGAAAATTTCTTGAATTGCACTTGTTCCGATGGCACGTTCACGGTAAATAAACTCCTCGGCTGGGCGAGCATGTAACTTTACGCACGCTAAACCGGCTCCTTCCTGTCCCCGATTATGCTGTTTTTCCATCAAAAGATACAACTTGTTCAACCCATATAAATATGAACCGTACTTTTTTTGATAATAAGAGAGCGGTTTTAACAATCGCACCATTGCTATACCGCACTCATGCTTAATAATTTCTGTCATATAATGTTCTATCAATAATCAAGAAACAAAAATGAGCCATAACCCGATATTTTTATTTTTCTGTTATAGCTCATTTTATAATATTCAAATTTTACTGTCCCGAAAATCAACGAATGAAAAGTAGTTCTCTATACTTCGGTAACGGCCACATTTCATTGTCGACCATCAATTCGAGTTTATCTATATGATAACGAATGTCATCGAGTTGCGGGGCAACCGTATCGTGATAGGCAATGGCTTTCTCTCGTTCGTTTTCAATTTTATTCGCTACTTTACGAGCCTCGACCATCGCATGTACTTTTTCCTTTATAGTCAGCAAATGGAATGCTATTTTCTCGATGACCTCCATATCCTGAGTGGCTATTAATTCGCTTTTTTCAGCCGGGAAGAGACTCTTTATTTTGAATACATTATCCAGTAAAAGAGATTGGTAACGAGTTGCCACCGGAACAATATGATTGATAGCCAAATCGCCTAATACCCGGGCTTCTATCTGTATTTTCTTTGTATATATCTCCCATTTTACTTCATTGCGTGCTTGTAGCTCGACTTGCGTAAAGACATGCGTTTGTTCAAACATTTTCACCACATCGTCTTTCAAATAGCTGTCGAAGATTAAAGGGACACTGGTCTCGCAATCCAAACCTCGGCGCTTGGCTTCCTCCTTCCACTCTTCGCTATATCCGTTTCCATCGAAACAAATATCTTTACTTTCTGTTATTAAATCTTTTACAACCGAAAGTATGGCTTGGGTTTTCTCTTTACCGTTGGCAATAAGAGCATCAACTTTTTTCTTAAAGTCTTGCAATTGATAGGCTACCGCCGCATTTAATGCGATCATTGCCGAAGCGCAATTCGCCGAAGAGCCGACGGCTCGGAATTCAAAACGATTGCCTGTGAAAGCAAAGGGCGAAGTTCTGTTACGGTCGGTGTTATCCATTAGAATTTCAGGTATTTGAGCGACATCTAATTTTAATCCCGACTTACCGCTCATGTTCAAAACGTCATCTGATGTACTTTCTGCCAACTTTTCTAAAATCTCGCTGATCTGTTTTCCCATGAAAATGGAAATAATAGCCGGTGGCGCTTCATTGGCCCCTAAACGATGTCCATTAGTCGCAGACGATATACTAGCTTTCAATAATCCGTTATATTTATAAACGGCGGCCATCACATTAACTATAAATGTGATAAATTGTAAATTCTCTTTCTGAGTTTTTCCCGGAGCAAAAAGTAATACGCCGGTATCTGTCCCCAACGACCAGTTATTATGTTTCCCCGATCCGTTAACTCCTTTGAATGGTTTTTCGTGGAGAAGGACTCTGAAATTGTGCCGACGGGCAACTTCTCTCATTACCGACATCAACAACAAATTGTGATCGTTGGCCAAATTGGTCTCTTCAAAAATAGGGGCAACTTCAAATTGATTGGGCGCAACTTCATTATGACAGGTTTTAACCGGGATACCCAACATGTGACACTCGATTTCGAGGTCTTGCATGAAAGCTTCTACTCGTGAAGGTATAGCCCCGAAATAGTGATCTTCCAATTGTTGATTTTTGGCACTTTCGTGTCCCATGAGAGTTCGGCCGGTAAGTACCAAATCGGGACGAGCCGCATACAAACTTTCATCGACCAAAAAATATTCCTGTTCCCAACCCAAATAGGAATAGACGTGCTTTACATTTTTGTCGAAATATCCACATACGGCCGTTGCCGCTTTGTTTACGCTATTCAATGCTTTTAATAGCGGTGTTTTATAATCGAGAGATTCCCCCGTATAGGATATAAATATGGTAGGAATACACAATGTTTTATCGAGAATGAATGCAGGAGAAGATATATCCCATGCCGAATATCCCCGAGCTTCGAAAGTATTGCGAATACCGCCATTCGGAAAACTCGAAGCATCGGGTTCTTGTTGGATTAACAATTTTCCCGAGAACTCCTCGACTACTCCGCCTTTCCCGTCATGCTCGATAAAGGAGTCGTGCTTTTCAGCCGTACCATCTGTAAGTGGGTGAAACCAATGTGTATAGTGGGTAGCCCCCATTTCAAGGGCCCATTTCCTCATACCGGCAGCGACACTATCTGCCACCTCTCTACTCAATGGGGTACTGTTGTCTATCGCTTCTATAACTGCTTCGTACGTCTTTTTAGGTAAGTATTTAAACATCTTTTCCCGGTTGAAGACATATTTCCCGAAATATTCAGAAGGCCGTTCTTTGGGTTCATTAACGGGAACTGCTTTCCGGCTGAATGCTTCCTTTGCTACCTTAAATCTTAGCATTGACATAATTGAACTTATTAGATTGGTTTGATATTTTTCTTTTCGTTACAACTTCCAATTTTGAATTCGTGAAATCGATTCTATCGTATCTTCATATCTGCCAAAAGCCGTTAATCGGAAATATCCCTCCCCCGACGGGCCGAATCCCACTCCGGGAGTGCCTACTATATGACATTCATAAAGCAATCGATCGAAAAATTTCCACGAAGATAATTCATTAGGAGTCTTTACCCAAATATATGGGGCATTATCTCCACCATAAATCTGTAATCCGGCCTTTTGAAGACAATCTTTCAAAAGGCCGGCATTACGCATATAATAGTCGATAGATTCTTGTATTTGTATTTTACCGACCGGACTGTAAGTCGCTTCGGCAGCCCGCTGTACGATATACGATGTCCCATTGAATTTCGTAGTTTGGCGTCTATTCCATAAACGGTTGATATTTACTTTCTTTTTAGAAGTGTCGTACAATTTTAATTCTTTCGGGACAACTGTATATCCACATCGTAGGCCTGTGAATCCGGCCGTTTTTGAGAAGCTGCGAAATTCTATGGCCACTCGTTTGGCATCTTTTACTTCATAGATGCTGTGCGGTATGCCCTCGTCATGAATATAAGCTTCATAAGCAGAGTCAAATAATATGAGTGTTTCATTTTCAAGAGCATAGTTTACCCATTTTTCCAATTCGTTTTTTGACAGCGTGGTTCCTGTTGGATTATTGGGATAACACAGATATATAATGTCGGGACGTACCGAAGGAGGTTCAGGAATAAAATTGTTCTCAGATGTGCAAGGTATATAAATGATATTATCCCAGTGCTGTCCGTCTTTCGCTATATTTCCGGCTCGACCTCCCATCACGTTGGTATCTATATATACCGGATAAACGGGATCGGTTACGGCCACCCTATTTTGCATACTCAGAATGTCCCCGATGTTTCCGATATCGCTTTTGGCTCCGTCGCTAATAAAAATTTCGTCGGGGGCTAAGTCGACTCCCCGATGTATATAATCGTTTTCAATAATTTTTTTCTGTAAGAAGTCGTACCCTTGTTCCGGTCCGTACCCCCTGAATGTTTTCGAATCGCCCATTTCATCAACGGCAGCATGCAGGGCTTCTATTACAACCGGTGCAATCGGGCGCGTTACATCGCCTATGCCCAAACTGATAATATTAGCGTCGGGGTGAAGATGCTTGAATGCTTCGACCTTCTTTTTTATATCGGAGAAGAGATAGCTTTCGGGCAACTTTAAGAAATTTTCATTGATTAATGCCATTTTTCCTATATATTATTGTTCCATTCTCCTTCAAAAACCGTAACGGCCTCTCCTGTCATATAAACTCTATCATTCTTTTCATTCCACTCAATATCCAGATTTCCACCTAACAAGTGTAATACAGCTTTTCTATTAGCCTTTCCATTTAGGACAGCAGCGACTAACGAAGCACAAGCTCCGGTTCCACAAGCGAGGGTTTCGCCCGTTCCACGCTCCCAAACTCTCATTTTTAAATGGTCGGGAGATAAAATTTCTACAAACTCGACATTGGTTCTTTTAGGAAACAGTTCATGGTGTTCTATGAGCGCTCCTATATGATGTAAGTCGTATCGCTCCATCTCATTGAGAAAAATGACGGTGTGAGGGTTTCCCATCGAAACACAAGTTATATTGAATGTATTATTCTCTATCTCTAACGGATAAGATATAATTTCACTCAAAGATGTATTTACAGGAATTTTCGGGGCAGATAGGATAGGATTTCCCATATCGACAGAAACCCTATTTACGGTTCCATTTTTTACATCTAAAATCAGGTGCTTAATTCCAGCCAGCGTTTCAAGAGTCAATAGGGTTTTGGAAGTCAGTCCTTTGTCATAGACATATTTTCCTATACACCGAGAGGCGTTTCCACACATTTCTGCTTCTGTACCATCTGCATTGAACATTCTCATTCGAAAATCACAATGATCTGAGGGCATAATAACGACTATCCCATCGGCTCCAATGCCGAAGTGCCTGTCACTCATTCGTCGAGATAATGCACTTAAATCTGCCGGTAATTTCTCGAAACCATTCAGATAAATATAATCATTACCTGCACCCTGCATTTTTGTGAATCTCATAAGAGTATTCTTTTTGATACTACAATTTAGCTTTTAAGAACTAATTGTAGTTATTTTGAGACAAAAATAGTCGTTTTGATAAATATGATAATAAAATATAAATATAAATATTGTATAAATATATTTCGATAATATAAACAACTATCTGTATATTATTGCAGAATAATAGCATAACAAAAATTTATTTTTACAATATGTTTATAAAACCGGAAGAATAGGGATTTTTTCATTACCTTTGCATGGTTTTCACGATAGAAATCCACAATATTTATTCGAGCTAATTACTAATACAAAATATAATTCTATCGTAATGCAAACAAAAAGAAAGGCTTCTCTAATCCTTGATGATGGAACCGTATTCGAGGGGAAATCATTTGGCTACGAAAAACCTGTTGCTGGCGAGGTTGTCTTTAATACGGCTATGATGGGTTATCCCGAAAGTTTGACAGACCCCTCCTACTCCGGTCAAATTTTAGTTACTACTTATCCGCTCATCGGGAATTATGGCGTACCTCGTCGTGAAGAGGAAAATGGATTGTCTCGATTTTATGAATCGGAAAAAATCCATGTCGAAGCGTTGGTCGTATCGGACTACTCGTTTGAATACAGTCATTGGAATGCTGATAAAAGCCTTGCCGATTGGTTGAAAGAAGAAAAAATCGTAGGAATTTACGATATCGATACTCGAGAGTTAACCAAACTATTGAGAGAGCATGGTTCCATGAAAGGGAAAATTGTTTTCGAAGATGGTGAAGATATTGATTTCGTCGATCCTAATTTAACTAATTTGGTCGCCAAAGTCAGTTGTAAGGAAGTAATTCGATATGGTAACGGTAATAAAAAAGTAGTATTGGTAGATTGCGGCGTAAAACACAATATTATTCGCAGCCTACTCAAAAGAGATGTTACAGTCATTCGAGTGCCGTGGAACTATGATTTCAATACGATTGAATATGATGGGCTGTTTATCTCTAATGGCCCGGGGGATCCTGATATGTGCGATGTTACGGTAGAACATATTCGTAAAGCCATGAATGGGACCAAACCAATATTTGGAATATGCATGGGGAATCAGCTTTTATCGAAAGCCGGAGGTGCTCGCACCTATAAACTTAAATACGGTCATCGAAGTCACAATCAACCCGTGCGGCAAGTCGGGACGAATAGGTGTTTTATCACCTCTCAGAATCATGGTTTTGCAGTCGATAATTCGACACTTGGATCTGATTGGGAACCGTTGTTTATCAATATGAACGATGGCACGAATGAAGGAATACGGCACAAATCGAAGCCTTATTTCTCGGCGCAATTCCACCCGGAAGCGGCTAGCGGGCCAACCGACACGGAGTTTTTATTTGATGAGTTTGTAAATATGTTGTAATCCGGAAATAAAAAGCCTTATGAATCAAGCTGAAATAAAGAAAATCAAAAAAGTATTATTGTTGGGCTCCGGAGCCTTGAAAATAGGTGAAGCGGGTGAATTTGACTATTCTGGGTCACAGGCATTGAAAGCGCTCAAAGAAGAGGGTATCACGACTATTCTTATTAATCCCAATATTGCGACGGTACAAACTTCGGAAGGAGTGGCAGATAAAATTTATTTTCTGCCGGTTACCCCCTATTTTGTAGAACGTGTCATTCAAAAAGAAAAACCCGAAGGGATACTTCTGGCTTTCGGGGGACAAACAGCTCTCAACTGCGGTGTTCAACTCTATCAATCTGGAATATTAGAAAAGTATAACGTACAAGTTTTGGGAACTCCGGTTCAAGCGATTATGGATACCGAAGACCGGGAACTTTTCGTTAAAAAGTTAGATGAGATTGATGTTAAAACCATTAAAAGCGAGGCTGTCAATTCGATAGAAGATGCAGCGAAGGCCGCCTCCGAGTTGGGTTATCCTATTATTATCAGAGCGGCCTATGCATTAGGAGGATTAGGCAGCGGTTTCTGCGATAACGAGGAAGAATTGCGTGTAAAAGCGGAAAAAGCGCTTTCCTTTTCTCCACAAATACTGGTGGAGAAATCGCTGAAAGGCTGGAAAGAAATAGAATATGAAGTCGTTCGAGATCGTTACGACAACTGTATTACAGTATGTAATATGGAAAATTTCGACCCGTTGGGGATTCATACGGGCGAAAGTATCGTGGTAGCGCCTTCTCAGACATTAACCAATAGCGAATATCATAAATTGCGCGAATTAGCCATACGGATTATACGCCATATCGGTATTGTCGGAGAATGCAACGTACAATATGCGTTCGATCCTAAATCGGAAGACTATCGGGTCATCGAAGTGAATGCGCGGCTAAGTCGTTCGTCGGCTTTGGCTTCTAAGGCTACCGGATATCCTTTGGCTTTCGTTGCAGCAAAATTGGGATTGGGATACGGGTTGTTCGATTTGAAAAACTCGGTCACCAAAGAGACCAGTGCTTTCTTTGAACCAGCTCTTGATTATATCGTATGTAAAATTCCTCGTTGGGACTTGGGAAAATTTCAAGGTGTAGACAGGGAGCTCGGATCAAGTATGAAATCGGTCGGAGAAGTGATGGCTATCGGCAGAACGTTCGAGGAAGCCATTCAAAAAGGACTCCGTATGATTGGTCAAGGAATGCATGGATTCGTTGAAAATAAAGATTTGGTTATTCCTGATATCGACAAGGCATTGCATGAACCGACGGATAAGCGGATATTCGTGATCAGCAAAGCCATGCGTGCAGGGTATACCGTCGATCAAATACATGAATTAACGAAAATAGATCGCTGGTTCCTGCAAAAATTAATGAACATTGTTCGTACAGCTCAGGAGCTGGAAACTCTCGACGAATCGATCGCACAATTCAAAAGCGATAAAAAGGCCGGGGCGGAATTGATACGTCGGGCGAAAATACAAGGGTTCTCCGATTTCCAAATAGCACGAGCCATTTGGAAAGATAAAATGGAAGATTGCCATATGCAATGGGTGCGTGAATATCGTAAATCATTGGGGATTGTTCCTGTTGTAAAACAGATCGACACGTTGGCAGCCGAATATCCGGCTCAAACCAATTACCTTTATTTGACTTATAGCGGTATTGCCAACGATGTGAAATATCTCGGAGACAAAAAATCTATTGTCGTATTGGGATCAGGCGCTTACCGTATAGGTTCCTCGGTGGAATTCGATTGGTGTGGAGTCCAAGCGTTGAACACAATACGTAAAGAGGGCTATCGGAGTGTAATGATAAACTACAATCCCGAGACTGTTTCGACAGATTACGATATGTGTGACCGACTCTATTTCGATGAATTGACCTTTGAACGGGTAATGGATATTCTCGAATTGGAAAATCCTCATGGGGTTATTCTTTCGACCGGAGGTCAAATACCGAACAATTTGGCTACCCGCCTTGACGAGCAGCATGTTAATATATTGGGGACGACAGCCAAAAGTATTGATAATGCAGAAGACCGTCACAAGTTCTCTTCTATGCTCGACTCGTTAGGTATAGACCAACCCCGTTGGCGAGAACTAACCTCGTTGTCAGATATTTACGATTTCGTGAAAGAAGTCGGTTATCCGGTATTGGTTCGCCCCTCTTACGTGCTTTCCGGTGCGGCAATGAATGTTTGTTCGAACAATACGGAGTTGGAGCAGTTCCTACAACTGGCAGCTAATGTTTCTAAAAAACACCCTGTCGTTGTGAGTGAATTTATTCAGAATGCCAAAGAAATAGAAATGGACGCTGTTGCCCGTAATGGTGAAGTCCTGATTTATGCCATATCCGAGCATATTGAGTTTGCCGGTGTTCACTCTGGTGATGCGACCATACAATTTCCACCTCAAAAATTGTATGTCGAGACTATGCGGCGTATCAAGAAGGTTGCCGGACAGATTGCTCAGGCGCTTAACATATCGGGGCCTTTCAATATTCAATTTTTAGCCAAAAACAACGATATCAAGGTCATCGAGTGTAACCTGAGAGCTTCTCGGAGCTTTCCTTTTGTATCGAAAGTATTGAAAATTAATTTTATCGAGTTAGCTACCAAAGTAATGATGGGGCTTCCTGTGGAAAAACCGAATAAAAACGAATTTGATTTAGACTATGTCGGGATTAAAGCATCTCAATTCTCGTTCTCCCGGTTGCAGAAGGCCGACCCCGTATTGGGTGTGGATATGGCTTCGACCGGCGAGGTCGGTTGTATAGGGCTCGATACGAGTGAAGCGGTATTAAAGGCTATGCTTTCGGTCGGATATCAAATACCCCAAAAGAATATTTTACTTTCAACGGGAACAACAAAGCAGAAAGCCGATATGCTTGAAGCTGCGCAATTATTGTATCAAAAGGGATATAATTTATTTGCAACAGGAGGGACTCACCAATTCCTTACCGATAACGGCATTCCTGCGGTGAAAGTATACTGGCCTAGTGAAAGTGACCATGAGCCTCAGGCATTAGAAATGTTGCACAATAAACAAATCGATTTGGTAGTCAATATTCCCAAGAATCTAACTCAAAAAGAGTTGGATAACGGATATAAGATACGCCGAGCCGCCATTGACTTTAATATCCCGCTTATTACGAATGCCCGGTTGGCATCGGCATTTATTCAGGCATTTTGCAGTTTGAGTATCGATGATATACAAATCAAAAGTTGGGACGAGTATAAATAGAAATAAAAGAGTGATGATAGATAAAAATAGGGTGTCCAATAAAGATACCCTATTTTTTATTTACTCAATGTTTTATATGAAAGAATATGCCAAGTTATGCCTATCGCTAAAACTATAAAAAGAGTTGCTAACCATATATTTCCAGTCATGAAAAATGAACAATACAGCAAAGTCAGCCAAACTAATGAAACGGAGATAACCTTTACTCGTAGAGGGATAGCTTTGTTTTCCATGAAATTTCGAATGTATGGCCCCAACTGTTTATGATTCAATAGCCACTTATATAGTCGCGGGGAACCACGAAACCATAAAATACTAGATAACAAAAGAAATGGTGTTGTAGGTAATAAAGGTAGAAAAATCCCCATAACTCCTAAACAGAGAGAGATACTTCCTAAAACGATATATATGACTTTCACATCACAAAAATACAATAAATATCGAATATGCTTTATAAATAATAAGAAAGGGAGTATCTTTTCAGATATTCCCTTTCTTATTATTTGTCAGGAAATCGAGGAATTACATCATTCCACCCATGCCGCCCATTCCGGGAGCCGGCATAGCGGGTGCAGGATTTTCCTCTTTCTTATCGGCAATCACACATTCTGTTGTCAAGAACATGCCTGCGATAGAGGCTGCATTTTCCAGAGCTACACGAGTTACCTTAGCCGGGTCAATAACGCCTGCTGCAAAGAAATTTTCATAGGTATCTGTACGGGCGTTGTATCCAAAATCTCCTTCTCCGTCTTTAACCTTTTGAACAACAACAGCCCCTTCCACTCCGGCGTTAGCGGTAATTTGGCGAAGAGGTTCTTCTATGGCTCTTTTTACAATTTCAATACCTGTCGTTTCATCTTCATTTGCTCCCTTTAAACCATCTAATGCGGGGATACAACGAATGTATGCAACACCTCCACCCGGAACGATGCCCTCGGCAATAGCTGCTCTTGTAGCGCTTAACGCATCGTCTACACGGTCTTTTTTCTCTTTCATTTCGACTTCGGAAGCGGCTCCAATATAGAGAACTGCGACTCCACCGGCTAATTTGGCTAAACGTTCTTGCAGTTTCTCACGATCATAATCGGAGGTTGTCGTTTCTATTTGGGCTTTGATTTGGGCAACGCGTGCAGCGATGGAATCTTTGCTTCCCATACCGTTGACAATCGTGGTATTCTCTTTGTTTACCGTAATCTTTTCAGCACGACCTAACATTTCGATTGTCGTCGATTCCAATTTCAATCCTTTTTCTTCAGAAATAACTACACCACCTGTCAAAACAGCTATGTCTTCGAGCATTTCTTTACGACGATCCCCGAATCCGGGAGCTTTTACAGCACAGATTTTGAGAGACCCGCGCAAACGGTTTACAACCAAAGTTGCCAAAGCCTCACTATCAACATCTTCTGCTATAATCAGTAAAGGACGACCAGTTTGTGCCGTAGCTTCAAGAACGGGAAGCATATCTTTCAAGGCAGAAATCTTTTTGTCGTAGATCAAAATATACGGAGTATCCATTTCGCACTCCATTTTCTCGGTATTCGTAACGAAGTAAGGAGAAATATATCCTCGGTCGAACTGCATACCTTCTACAATATCGACAGTCGTATCGGTACCTTTGGCCTCTTCTACCGTGATAACACCTTCTTTCTTCACTTTCTTCATAGCCTCGGCAATGAGCTGACCAATCTCGCTATCGTTATTGGCCGAGATACGAGCAACCGATTCGATTTTCTCAAAATCGTCGCCCACTTCCTGAGCCTGAGCCTTGATACCTTCTACCACTTTGGCTACGGCTTTGTCGATGCCTCGCTTCAAATCCATGGGGTTGGCTCCGGCAGCTACGTTTTTAAGTCCTACGTTTACGATGGCTTGTGCCAATACTGTTGCTGTCGTTGTTCCGTCACCGGCATCATCGCCTGTTTTAGAGGCAACTTCTTTTACCAATTGAGCACCCATGTTTTGAAATGGGTCTTCTAATTCTATTTCTTTGGCAACTGTCACACCATCTTTTGTAATATGAGGAGCACCAAACTTTTTCTCAATAATTACATTACGTCCCTTAGGACCGAGAGTGACTTTAACGGCATCTGCCAATTCATCGACTCCTTTTTTCAATTCTTCACGAGCTTGAATATTGAATTTAATTTCTTTTGCCATAGTTTTTTACCTAATAAAGTTAAACATTAAACACATTAAAGAATAGCTAAAATATCGGATTGTTTCATGATCAGATATTTCTCACCATCTAACTCGATTTCGGTACCTGCATATTTGCCATATAAAACAGTATCGTCGGGTTTTACCACCATTTCTTCGTCCTTCGTACCATTACCAATGGCGATCACTTTACCTTTGAGGGGTTTTTCCTTTGCCGAATCGGGGATAATAATACCACCGATTGTTTTTTCTTCTGCGGGAGCTGGAAGTACCAATACTCTGTCTGCTAATGGTTTAATCTTCATCGTTTTTTATTTTAGTTAATGTTTCGTTTTATATATAATGTTCTCGCTTTCGTGAGAACATTATATATATATCCAAATCTATGCCAAAAGATTTATTTGCTTAAAATCTGACAAAACGTCACCTGAGAATTGTGGCGTCGAAATAATTACTGACAAAGATTCCTCCTCTTTTCACTTAGAAAGAACAGGTGTCATTGTCGAAAATTTATTCAAGAAGGAATGGCTATTAATGGAGTGTCGGTGTGAAATAACATTTTGTGAGCGATACTCGGATTGAAAAGACGTGCAAATATATTTCGTTTACGATTGGGAACAACCATAACATCTATGGCCGATTCATGAAAAAGTTTTTCTACGTTATCTAAAAAATTTTCCTCACCGATAATCTTATAATCTATTTCTCTTCCCGGATAATGAGATTGACAGTAGTCTCGAATACCAGCTAATTTAATTTCTGTCCATGCATCGCTTTTTTCCGTTAAGTGTAAAAACATTATACCAAACGAATAGTTTTCGAATAAACGCATGAACGTGTCCAGAGAGATTAAATCCTGTTGATCGAAATTAGTAAAAAAAGCAATGTTTTTTATTTCGTTCATACAAGTATGAGTAAATCCTTCTGGGACAGCGAACACCGGGAAATTACCGGAATCTACTACTTCTGCCGTGACACTCCCTATTAGATCGATCTCTTTACGAGTTTTTCCCCTTGAACCCATGACTATGAGCGATGGATTCAACTCCTTAGCCATTAAGATTATCGTATCTTCAGGGACACCTTCACACACCCTATAAATGAATGGTGCAGAAGGAAAATCTCCATCTGTCATCAATCGCTGCAATTTTTCGCAAAAGTTTGCCATCTCCCGATTGGCCTTTGCGAATAATAGTTTATGTTCTTCACTCTCTTTTAATTCATAGGAGATTGTCTCTGTCAAGGAGAGTGACCCTGTGGAGAAAGGAGATAAAAAAGTATGTAGTAATACAACTTCTGCTTGATGGGTAGCCGCAAAATCAAAACCTAATCGACATGCCTGTAAAGAATAATCAGAGAAATCGATAGGTATAAGAATCCTATTTTTCTGTGGTTTGTCAGAAATTTCTGATTTTCCAAACACTGGATCGGTTTCTAAAATCTCGAGGGCGTGAGGCAAATCTTTCTCATGAATTCGCACTCGCACCCCCGGAGATATAACTGGTTTTAATAAATTGACATTCTGAATTACGACAGCTATTCCTTGACTTTCCAAAACGCCCTTTAAAATAAGAGCCTTTGGATAAGTATGAATCGCCAACGTTATCAACCTGTCTTTTTTCATTGTCAATTTATCCCTTTTATTTTTTATTTTCTTCTTCAAGAATACGAATTGCCATATCGTATATTTGCGTATTATCAAGGACTACGATTCCCCCGTCGGGCCCCGGTTCTATGTGAAGGCCGCAATTTTTCCCAAATGAATAATTACTGCCTCCGAAATAGTTACGTACGGTCTGTGTGGTAACATTCAACTCATCTGCTATTCTATGCATTGAACCATCTGGCAAACTGTCTTTGATGCGACGAAGTTCGTTAAATGTGATTGTCTTAGTCATAAGGGTAATGTTTTTATGGTTAATTATTTGGTTAATTGTACTCAATTGAATACGCAATAAATTTATGCTCTATTTTCTTTATATCCAAATTTTGTGAGTAAAATTTTATGAAGCATCAAGAATATGTTGCAATCAAGGCATAAACAGCTATGCAGAGTACACTTAAATAGATTACTCCCGTCGTTATTCGTATATCGGGATCTTTTATGTATGGCGATTCCCTATTGTTCAAGAATTTTTTATTTAACAAAAAACTTCGGAATCCATTTAATACAATACAAATTATGACAGCAATAATTGTTCCCGAAATTATCCCCGCTAAGATATCACCCGGATAATGAACGCCTAAATATATGCGTGAATAGCAATTTACGATAGCCCAAAGGAGCGATGTGAATGCAAAAAATTTATTCCGAAAAATCATGGATAACAGAACCACTGCTCCGAAACTATTCGCAGCATGGCTGGATATGAATCCATAACGTCCGCCTCTATAACCATTTACTATTTGCACAAATTCGGATAATTCAGGATCACGGGCTGGTCTCAATCTGGCGAAGTAAGGTTTACACAAAGTAGAGGCGAACTGGTCGCAGCATGTAATGGTTATTGCGAGAGCTACACAGACCAATAGAGCTTCTTTCCAATTTTTTCTGAATAGGACAAATAGAAGAGATAATATCAAAGGTATCCATGTGTATTTTCCTGTATATACCCACATGAATTTATCTCCAAACGGGGTATGCATACTATTTAAAAATAGTAATAATTCTTTATCCCATTCTATTAATTGTTGGAGTATCGACATAGAATTAGATAATTTCTATTGACGAAGAGGGTAACCACCCGCGATTTCCGTCACTTATCTTGACCTCGGACCAGTCTCCCAATTTACTTAATATAGAGACCTTAGTCCCTTCATGTAAAATAAAGAGGTCTGTTCCACTTTCTGCCGGAGAACTTTTTACCGGAACAGTCGCAGCAAATACGATGGCTTCACTGCGGGCTTTTAACTTACTATTCAATCCCCATGCAAACCAATTGGCAAGAACAGCAATCAAGAAAAGTATAATTCCTCCAAAAAAACCGAATTTCTTTGCTTTGACAGATTTGGAGAACAGATATAAATACAAACCTCCGATAAACAATAGAAATGAAACTATTCCTATGACAGCCCATGTATTCGATGACAAAAAATTGCGTAATGAATCTATCCATACGGAAAGAAAGAACTTACCTACCGGATCGATTTTATCAACGATGTGGGTATTGGCCATCTCTAAGTTAAAACGGGCATCTTCATTACCGGGATTCAGTAATAGAGCTCGTTCGTAATTTAGTATTGCTTTCGCAAACTCATTGTGTTTATAGTAAGCATTGCCTAAATTATAATATAAATCGGACGATACGCCTTGTTCTCTTAATGTCTGCTCATATAATTCTATTGCCTTAATGTAATCTTCCTGCCCATAAGCTTCATTGGCTTGTGTCAAAGTTGTCTGGCTATATATAGGCGATATTCCTATAACTACAAAAAGTAAATAAATATATATCTTTTTCATTTTTCCCTATTTTACTTTTTTACTGTATTTTCCATTCTGCTTATAGCATCGAGAGTTTGTGAATATAACTCCTCCATAGTTTCATTTGACTGTGCCGGTGCATATTGAGCGAACTCACATCGACTCAGGATATCATTAAACGTAGATATTAGATCTTCTCCTGCCCCATATTTTTCCAGCTCAGTTGCAACATTGTCCTTAGTAAGTTCAGAAAGCGGCAGGCTGAGTTTATCGCTCAAATATCCCCATATGGCTTTGAGTACTTCGTCGTAAAAATGTTCTTTGTCATGATTTTTCAGATATTTCCCTGCAACTTTCAATCGCTTCAATGCGACCTTATTGGCCTTTTTGTTTTTCATCAGAGCGACATTGGCATTCGCTTTTGCTTGTTTGCGATTTATAAGTACAAAAATACAAAAAGCTAATGACGGTAAAATATACCATAACCAATATTTCCAATTATCTACATATATCGAAGGAGTCTGCACCAAGTTCATCTTGTTTAATTTAATGTAGTGAATGTCTCGGTTCAGTAATTTTAAATCTTCTTTGTTGGAAAAATTAGAAACGGTTTTTCCACCTTCACCAGAAGCACCTTTTTCGACTGTAATCTCGTACTCTTCTGTATGTAAAGTTTTATATTGTTTGGATTTTGTATCGAAATAGGAGAACTCTACTGCCGGTATTTTGAATTTACCCGCAAAACGAGGAATCGTAGTATATTCTACCGTCCGAGTACCACTAACTCCTCCTGTCGTAGCTTTTACCGAAACATCTACTTTGGGGTCGTAAGTATCGAAATCGTTGGGTAATTTCAAATCGGGATTTTTCATATATTTCAAATTTCCCGAACCCTTGAATATCAATTTTAAAGTTATTGCTTCATTTGCTTTCACATGTGTAGAACTAATCGAGCTACTCAATGTAAAATTACCTACTCCTCCCATAAATGAGACCGGTTTACCCGCCGGTAGAGGCATTACTTCGACAGAAGCAGCATTCGAACTAACAGATCGACTTACCCCTTGTGGAACTCTCATCGGGCCGAACGGTCCATTAACGAGTTGGTATGTTTCTACTTGAAATTCGAATTTTCCCGGATTTATAGTTATTTTCCCGGTACGTTGAGGGAACAAAAGGCATTGTTTCAAAATCGCCATTTTATAGTTCACCCCATTGTAATTTTCCAATTCGAACGACGTGTTTTGAGGTAAGTCTATATCTTGTACCACAAATCCTTCGAATGAAGGGAAGCTATAATTCTCTGCTTGTACACCCGATGCCCGAGTGTATAATTTTATCGTTGCCAGCAATGCTTCTTGTTCATATACTTTTGTCTTCGAAAGTACGGTTCGAATAAATAATTCCGTATTTCCAGCATCTTCTCCCATTGACTGTCTCGAAGCACCGCCTGCCGAGGACGATGTTTTATCGGGAGGAAGTATCGTTAACTTCCATGTATTGGTAGAAAAAGTACGCCCATCGGCCGAGATTGTAGCCGGTGCAAAAGTGTAGCTACCTTCTTTTTCCGCTCTCAAAGTAATTACATGTGTTTCTGTTGTTTGTCTATCGACATTACCGTTTACAACAGATACACTCGTGCCTGAGCTCGTTCCTTGATATAATACTTTACAGCCAGAAAATTCAGGTAACCTCAAATCTTTACCTGATGCATTATACAAAGTATATTCCAATTGGAATTGTTGCCCTTGTATCACTTGTCTGGGGCCATCTACTGCAAACCGCACATTATCGGCCCACAGAGTTGCCATACAGACCAAAGCCCCAAACATTATTAAATATCTTCTCATAACTATTTATATAACTATGTTATATGATTCTACCATTCTTTATCGGTCTTTCTACGTTTTTGTTGCTGCATCAGCGCTTTTTGGACTTTTTCTTGTGTATCTCGTTCGTCCTGTTGAATCGCATCGAGAATTTGTTGTGCATTCTCTTTCGACATTTGAGATTGTTGTGGTTGTTGCTGCTGTGGTTTATTTTGTTCTTGTTGATCTTTATTTTTATCTTGGTTATTTTGATTGTTGTTTTGCTCTTGTTGATCTTGCTTTTGGTCTTTTTGTTGATCTTTGTTCTTATCTTGCTGGTCTTTGTCGTCGTTTTTATCTTGATTTTGTTGCTCTTGTTGTTGTTTCTTTAACAGCAATTGTGCCAGTCTGAGGTTGTAACGCGTCTCGTCGTCCTTCGGATTTCGTCGGAGAGCATTTTTATATTCTTCTATACTTTGAGCATAATTTTTTTCTTGGAACGATATGTTTCCAAGATTATGCCAAGCGTGTGCTGCTCGTAAAGAATCGGACGATGCTTGTACGATTTTTCTATATTCGTTGCGAGAATCATTCCATTTCTGCTGTTTGTAAAGCGCCGCACCTAAATTGTATGTTGCAATTTCCGACGAAGGGTTAGCTTCCAGAGCTTTACGGTATTCGATCTCAGCTTCGGTATATTTTTTATCGTTAAATAATCCGTTCCCATTTCTAATCGTGTTGCGTTCGACTTTTTCATCTATTTTATTTTCACCTTGCGCAACAGCCTGTGCATTCTCTTGTGCGAGCAAACTCATTGTCATGCTCATCAACACAAAATACATTATATATCTGATAGATTTCATATCTCAACATATTTATGAAAAGAAGGTTATCTTTTTTAACCAACTGTTCTTTCTGTCTACAATAAACACATCTACTATTAATAACAACAATGCTATCCACGCCAATCCCTGAAATTGTTCATCATATTGCGAATAGACTTTACTCTCAATATCGGCTTTTTTCATTTTCTTTACTTCTGAGGTCAAGGCTCTCAATGCACTATTGGTATTATCGGCTCGAACATAAATACCAGTTCCTGCCTTTGCTATTTCTTGGCCGAGAGACTCGTTCAATTTCGAAATAACTACATTACCGTCTCTGTCTTTAATAAAGTTATTTTCACTGTTCCCGGTCGGGATAGGAACACCTTCCAACGACCCGATACCGATTACATCTACTTTAATATTTTTTTCGGCCGCAGCTTTTGCCATTTGAACAGCATCGTCTTCATGATTTTCTGCATCGGTTATGACAATGATTGCTTTATCTACCCCTTCGTTGGGTGTAAATGAATTCATCGCAGTAGAAATAGCCCGACCAATAGCTGTACCTTGTGTCGGAACCATATTAGGATTAATGGTATTCAAAAACATTTTAGCCGACACAAAATCTGATGTAATCGGTAACTGAGTATAAGCATCTCCTGCAAAAACAATAAGACCTATCTTGTCGTTGTCCAATTCATCTACGAGTTTTGACAACATCATCTTTGCTTTTTCCAATCGATTAGGCGCTATATCCTTCGCCATCATCGAATTGGAAACGTCTAGCGCTATCATAATTTCGACTCCTTGTTTCTTTACGGTTTCGAGTTTAGAACCGAACTGAGGCCGCGCCAACATAAATACAATGACAATAAACGCCAATTGTTGAATAATAAATTTAATCCACGGTTTATATTTTGAGACATCGGTCATCAAAGGAGCCAGCACCGACGGATTACCGTACTTGGCCAAATTACGTCGGGACCGATAACGCCCATAGATAAACAGTCCCCACAATATAGGAACAATGATCAATAAATATAGGTATTCAGGTTGTGCAAATCGAAACATAATCAACTTCTGTTTAAGGAATATTTTTCAATAACGTATGACGAAGAATAATTTCCAAACCTAAGCATAAGAGAGCCATTAATGCCCAAATAGTGTATTCTTCCTCTTTTACACTGAATTCTTTAACTGTTAGCTTCGTTTTTTCCAATTTATCTATTTCCTCAAAAATACCTTTGAGGACGTTTTTGTTCGTTGCCCTGAAATATTTTCCATCTGCTGTCTCTGCAATTTGCTTCAAGGCCTCTTCGTCCATTTCGACCGGCATATTCTGATATGTAATGCCATACGGTGTCTGAACCGGTGTAGGTGCTAATCCTTTTGTTCCCACCCCTATCGTATAAACGTGGATTCCAAACGACTTCGCTATTTGCGCCGCAGTCGCCGGCGCAATATCACCGGCATTGTTCGTACCATCGGTCAGCAGTATGATTGTCTTCGATTTGGCTGGTCCGTCTTTTATTCTGTTAATAGCGGTTGCCAAACCATCACCGATTGCGGTTCCATCGTCGACCATACCGCAATGGACATCTTTCATTAAATTAAGAAGGACGGCATGATCTGTTGTCATCGGACACATGGTAAAACTTTCCCCGGCGAAGATCACCAAGCCTATATTGTCGTGCTCTCTACCGGAAACAAACTGTGCAGCTACATCTTTTGCCGCCTCTACTCTATCCGGTTTGAAATCGCGGGCTAACATACTTCCAGAAATGTCAAGGGCAAGCACTATATCCACTCCTTCGGTAGAGGAATTTTGCCAACTATCGGTAGATTGGGGACGAGCTAATGCAATAATCAAAAGAACCACTGCCAAAACGCGTAAAACAAAATTGAAATGCCGCAGGTAAATTTTGTATGTACGCGGCATTTTATCGAATGGCTGTGTCGTAGAGACTTGTAGTGCAGCCTGCATACGCTTCTGTTTAAGAACATACCATGCTATTACCGGTATAATCAATAACAACAGAAGTAAATATAAAGGATTCGCAAATACCATTTTCAAATTATTTTAAAGGCTGTTATCAACCTTCGTTCAACATCTCTTTTCATTCCGTTTTTTCGGAAGTCTGATTCTCGGATTCAGGAGCCTTTTCTTCCGGTTTAGTCTCTTCAACAAAAGTCTCGGCATAACGCATTACCTGCTCATTGTCGTCTGGCAAAGGTCTCATTTTTGCGAACTTCACGAAATCGGCCATTTCAAGAATATCTCGTAATTGCCGATTGACAGCTTTTGTCTCTTCGTTACGATGCAATGTTTCAATAATTTGAGAAGAAGTCATTTCCATTGCATTGATATGAAATCGTTCGTCGATATACTCTCTAAGAATCTCCGTTAAAGTCGTATAATAGGCCTTTTCCTGACCTTGCTGCCAAAGTTTAGAGTCCTTTAATTCGTGTAAAGCTTGTATTGCCCGGTCATAAGGCGGAACCAACATTTTTTCATCGATAGTTTCTTCGCCTTTTTTCCGCCGACCCCAACGCCAATATGCATATATTCCTGCCGCTATGACGATTAAAGCGACCAATAAATATATTACCCACGACGGAATGTAATCCATCAATACAAAAGGTGGTGCATCTACTCCTTTTATATCGAACTCTGCATGAGTTGTATCAACCGGAACCGGTACTACTTTGAGACTCAACGCCTGAGTCTCGAAAGTATCGTCTTCTATGACATATTTGAACGGAGGTAGATAATAAAGTCCCGAATCGAACGAGGTGACAAGAACTTCATTATTTATTTGTATCCGATTGTTTTTCAAATCAATCGTATCGGGTTTAGATACCTTCAACACTTCTACGCCTGTAACAAGCGTATCTTGAATAATGGGTAACCTCACAAATTTATCTTTATCCTGAGAAACCTCTAATCGCACCGTAGTTTGATCTCCCATCATAATAGCGGCAGAATCCATTTGGGCTCGCACGACTATATTATTCTGGGCAGATACAGTTGCCATAAATACCGGCAATACAGAACAAAGACCTAACAACTGTAATATTATATACCTTCTTTTCATATATACATAGATTTTTAATCTACCCTCTTCGCTTGAAGAGAGTCATAAGGGCTACGACAAAATCATCGTTTGTTGCGATAGTCGCTAAATCGACTCTACTTTTACGTAAAGTCGCAAGCATTCTTTCTTGTCTCGAATTCCACCAAGCGGCATATCGGTTTCGCACGTTTGCCGAAGACGAATCTACCCACTGCTCACACCCTCGCTCGGAATCTTGGAGTTTAATCAATCCTACATCGGGTAATTGAGTTTCACGTCGGTCATATACTTGTATTGCCACCAAATCGTGACGACGGTTAGCTATCGATAAAGCATTTTTATAATCGTTCCCGTCTACGAAATCAGAAATCAAAAATGTCGTGCATCGTTTCTTGATCGCGTTTGTCATATATTCCAGAGCCAAACTTATATTGGTTCCTGTACTCTCGGGTTGGAAGTCTATAAGTTCTCGTATGATATACAAAATATGCTTGCGGCCCTTTTTGGGGGGTATGAATTTTTCTATCTTATCGGAAAAAAATATCATACCTATCTTATCGTTGTTTTGTATAGCCGAGAATGCAATAGTTGCAGCGACTTCGGCCATCATCTCACGTTTGGCCTCTCCTACCGCTCCAAAATTTCTACTGGCAGAGACATCGACCAAAAGCATGACTGTCAATTCCCTTTCTTCTTCAAATACTTTCACGTAAGGTTTATTGTAACGTGCCGTCACGTTCCAGTCTATATCTCTTACGTCATCGCCATACTGATATTCTCGGACCTCGGAGAACGCCATACCCCGACCTTTAAAAGCCGAATGGTATTGCCCCGCAAATATATTACGGGAAAGCCCTCTCGTCTTTATCTCGATATGACGAACTTTTTTCAACAGCTCACTGGTTTCCATAAATTATATCCCGAACATCGTTTAGGGAACTTCTACCTTGTTGAGTATTTCACTAATAATTTCTTCTGCGGTCATATTGTTGGCCTCGGCTTCGTAGCTCAACCCGATACGATGACGCAATACATCGTGACAAACGGCTCGCACATCTTCGGGAATAACATAGCCCCGTTGTTTTAAAAATGCATAAGCCCGGGCTGCTAAGGCCAGACTAATAGATGCACGAGGAGAGGCTCCGAATGATATCATTTCTTTCAGCTCTCCCAAACCATAATCTTGGGGGAAACGTGTTGCAAATACGATATCAACAATATACCGTTCTATTTTTTCATCTATATAAACTTTTTGGACAATCTCTCTCGCTTCAATAATCTCAGACGGTTGCAGAACGGGTTTAATATCTATTTTTCGTCCGCTTATATTCTGACGTATAATGAGTTTCTCTTCTTCTTTTTTAGGATATCCGATGATTACTTTAAGCATAAAACGGTCCACCTGTGCCTCTGGTAACGGATATGTACCTTCTTGCTCTATCGGGTTCTGAGTAGCCATAACCAAAAACGGATCGTCTAATTTAAACGTCTGCTCACCAATGGTAACCTGACGTTCCTGCATGGCCTCTAATAGCGCACTTTGTACTTTTGCCGGAGCCCGGTTAATTTCATCTGCCAAAACAAAATTGGCGAAAATAGGACCTTTCTTGATTTGAAATTGTTCTTTTGCCTGACTATATATCATCGTACCCATAACATCGGCAGGCAGTAAATCAGGCGTGAATTGTATGCGGCTATATTTTGCATCAATGAGAGAAGCCAATGTTTTTATAGCCAAAGTTTTTGCTAACCCCGGTACACCTTCAAGCAAGATATGTCCGTTGGATAACAATCCTATCATCAGTGAATCCACCAAATGTTTTTGACCGACAATAACTTGATCCATGCCTTGTGTTATCATATTCACAAACGAACTTTTACTGGCGATCAGATCGTTCAACTCCCGAATATCTACTGTTTCACTCATACGTTTTATCTTTTTGTATTTTTAATTTATACGTTTTTTGACTTTCTCTGTCGCAAAATTAGCCATACACTGGTTCTATATATACCCAATCGCGTTAAAAATGGCTAACTATTCACTTAAAAAAGACTAAGTCGCTAACTTATTCAGCTAACGACTCTGTTGATATTTATTCATAACGACTCTGTATTTTCGCGGCTAATGCCTTAGCTTTCTCGACAGAAGTCCTATTGTTTGCATCAATATCATATTTCGATGCACTTGGAATGGTTAAACGAGTCCCAATCGGAACTTGATTAGGATTTTTAATCACGTCCTTGTTTTCTTCATAAATATACACCCAAAATGCCTTATGCCCAAAATATTTTCGAGCCAATGTCGTCAGAAATACTCCTGATCGAATAGTTTCTATAACCGGCTTGACCTCAGGCGCTGCGAGGGGAGAAGCCGAGATTACCGAGTCTTTAAGGACAGAATCCTTTTCCATTTCTGAAAGTGTATCTTTATTTTCCGGTAGAACAACCGATTCGGGATTGTTGTTCATGGGTCGCGAATCGATCGACTGCTTTCCCAAAGACAGAGTATATTCTCCGATTTTCACAACATAAGGGCTATCATTTCCCATAAAAAATATACCTCCGGCCAAGCATATTATAATAATGCCGAATGCGGACAGTACACCCCACCAGAATGATTTTCGAGAAGCCGATTTCCGCAAATAATCTTCATAACAATCTTCCTCTTTTTCTTCTACTTTCGTCTCTAATTCGGGTTGAATAATTTCCTCTTGAAATTTCTCTATTTCCTGTGATGATACAGTAGATTCAGAAGATTCTTCATCGGCTGATTTATCTTCCTGAATATATTCATGAGCCGGTTCTATGGGTTCATCTTCCTCTTCTTTTTCTCGAATTTCTTTTGAATCTTGTAGTTCTACATTTTCGGTATTACAAATGTCGTTATTTTCATCTATATCTTGACTTGGAACGGCCGTCATATCCTCAATCGGCACATGATCATTGAGGACTTCTACAGAAAAGCTGGAAAATGGGGCATTAACAGCTTCACGCAGTACTTTATCAGGAATAAAAGACAGTTTATAGTGCCCCGGTATCTCCACAGGTTCTCCGGTTTGAATATTGATACTTCCTCGAGCTTCTACCCATATAGGTTTAAATAAACCTAACCCGTTTATTCTCAACTCTTCACCGGAAGTTATGACTTCTGTTGAAACAGTAAAAAATTCTTTCAAAAAAGTTTCAGCTTCTTTCTTCGTGATATTCATCTTTGAAGAAAGCAATCCAACCAAATCGGGAAAAGATATTTTTTCGTTCATTTGGAAGACAACATTTTAAGTTTAGTTTTAATAGCACTCCCCGGTTTAAATGACAGAATCATCTTGGGAGGGACAAGCATACGCTTACCGGTTGACGGATTCACGACTACTCGTTCCAATTTCTTTTTGGGCTCGAATAACCCGAATCCTTGTATTGCCACTGTGTCCATCTGAGAACAACGTTCCTTCAAAATTTGAAGAAATGCAGACATATAGCTGTCGATTTCTCCTTTATCTTTGCCCAATCGGGATTGTAATTGTATTAAAAAAGATTTATGATCCATTCTCCATTATTTTTTTATTGAGAGAAGTTTGTTTGTACCATTAATAGCCTATGTGCAAATTTAGAAAAAAATTTGTACAAACGTACATTATTTGTATATTTACCGTTACTTAATCAACATAAACCACTATGGAAAATGTTCGAAAATATTTTAAACGCGATATAAGTTGGCTTTCTTTTAATTACAGAGTATTAATGGAAGCTATGGATCATACGGTTCCGTTATTTGACCGAATAAAATTTTTGTCTATCTATCAGTCCAACCAAGAAGAATTTTATAGAGTGAGAGTATCGGAATATCACCAAATACTATCTGATCCACTGCAAAGCATCGAGGATAAACGACAGGCCGAAAATACACTGAGTGCAATCAATCAAGAAGTAAATCGGCAAGTAGATATTTTCAATAAGTTTTTTTTCAACGAGATTATACCTGAACTTGAAAAAGAAGGAATGGTATTGTATCATAACGAACAAATAGAAAATTGTCATCGAGAAGAGATCCGTAATTTCTTTAAAGAAGAGGTATTCCCCTTTCTACAACCGGTCTTGATACTAAAAAATGATATTGTCTCTTTTTTACGAGATAATCGACTTTATTTGGCCATAAAAATGTACAAGAAAGGAGATCCCGATAGACAACCGTTTTATGCCCAAATAAAGATACCATTTAGTAAAGTACCTCGTTTCATAAATCTCACACCTCACGATGGCAAAAATTATCTGATGTTTATCGACGATATGATCGCCTTAAATTTAGACGTCGTATTTCCCGGATTTATTATCGATTCTCACTATGCGATAAGAGTCTCTCGCGATGCAGATTTTTCCATAGAAGCCAAAGAGGTAGCGAACATCGTCGATGCGGTACGCAAGCGCGTAAAAAAGAGAAAAATAGGGAATGCCAATCGACTGGTTTACGATGGCTGCATGCCCTTAGATATGCTGCAATACATTTGCGATGCCTATGATATTCCTCACGGACAATGTATTCGATCAGGGAGATACCTTAATTTGGAAGATTTATCGAAGTTACCGAATCTAACCGGAAAAGAATTAAGCGAAGTACTCCCCTCGCCTATGCAGATACCGGCATTCGATAGAGCACCAACCATGTTCGAAGTTATTCGGCAACGGGATTTTCTAATTCATTTTCCATATCAGTCGTTTAGTTATTTAACCCGTTTTCTTACCGAGGCTGCCGATAATCCTAATGTTACCGACATAAAACTCACTCAATACCGTGTCGCTGAAAATTCCGAAATCATAGATCGTTTACTTTATGCTGCACAAAAGGGAAAACAAGTAACTGTATATGTAGAGATAAAGGCACGGTTCGACGAGGAAAATAATATCATAACTTCCGAATTGATGAGAAAATCTGGAATTCGCGTGGTGTATAGTACTCCCGGATTAAAAGTGCATGCAAAAGCATTATTAATCAAATGTTCTACACTTCACAAAAATCAGCCACAAGCTTATGCGTTTTTAAGTACAGGGAATTTTAATGAAAATACGGCTCGAATTTATTCGGATATGGGTCTGTTCACTATAAATAGGGAAATTACCAGCGAATTGGATAAATTATTTTCCATTTTAGACGGCTCGTCAAATGACCGATATTTCCAAACTTTATTGGTCGCTCAATTCAACATGGTCGATGTGTTGAAACAGAAAATAAATTTTGAGATCGAAGAGGCTCGTCAAGGTCGGAAAGCCCATATTATATTAAAAATGAATGGGCTGCATGATACGAATATGATAAATGCTCTTTATGATGCCAGCGAAGCGGGTGTACATATAGATTTGATCGTAAGAGGTATTAATTGCTTAGTTCCTAACCAACCTTACAGTCGCAATATCCGTATGATTCGCATAATAGATTCTTATTTGGAACATGCGCGTATTTGGTATTTTTACGCTGGTGGACATGAGGATATGTACCTTTCTTCGGCAGATTGGATGCGACGGAACTTGAACAGACGCATTGAGACTGCTGTTCCCATATTCGACCAAAGCATAAAAAATGAAATATTATCAATTATATCCCTTCAACTGCAAGATAATGTCAAGGCTTGTTATATAGACGAAAATTTAGAAAATCACTATGTTCAAAGTCGGGAAGCAAAGCTCCGTTCTCAACGACACTGCTTTCATCTGTTAGAAAAATATTCTATTCCCGACACTCAGTCTGTGATACCTGAAATTTTTATCAGTTGATTGGGATTTACTAATTCATTATTCGGTAATTTCGACATTGTTACCTTCCGGGTCGAGTATAGTACTCTCATAAAATCCATCACCGGTAAGCCGTGGTTGTCCTATAACCGTATATCCATCGGTTTGCAAACGTCGGGTAAGCTCGTCGACAGCTTCTCGACTACCTACCGATATAGACAAATGGGCCAAACCTTTCACTTGGCCTCGGTTGAAAGGCGTATCTAAAATATCAGGACGATTCATTAATTCAATACAAGCTGTTCCCTCATCAAAAGATAAAAAATAAGAAGTAAATTTCTTCGATTCATTGACATATCTGTCATTACATAAAGCACCGAAATATTTCATATAAAAAAGACGAACCGATTCGATATCGTCTGCCCATAGTGCAACGTGATTAAGTCTCATATGAATGTGTAATTTTTGTACAAATGTACATTACTTATCTATATTACAAATTCTTATCGATTAAAAAAAATTAAAAGAATAACGATTATCATATGATTTTCATTTTGTTTTTTATTATTATTTTTGCAGAAAAATCTCAAATCATGAAAAAGATAGTATTTTTATTTCTAATTTGTATGCCGATATGCCAGGTTGTATCGGCTCAAACCTTAAAGAAGCAGAACCAAATGCTGAAAGATTCCATCGGTATTATGCACAAAGTAATCGATGAAAAGTCTTCGATAAATAGTGCTTTATCGAAAGACAACAGTACACTTAAAAATCAAAATGTATTACTAAAAGCCAGTAAAGACTCATTGATTAAAGAGCAGAAGACGCTTCTTGGTAAATATAAAAATTTATCAGAAGAAAACGATTTATTAAAAGATTCGCTTTTTATATATCGGGGCCAAAATAAAACATTGCATTTACAAGTAGATAGCCTTAATACAAAAATTGAGAATCTTACCGAAGAAATGAATACAAAACTTGATTACATGGCTAAACAAGAAAAAATTTGGGGAAGAAAAAAATACTTCAATATTTCTTATGGTATGCCTTCATTAACCCGGGGTAATGGCTTAGAAAAATTAAATAGTGATTTTGCTGTGGCTATAAACCGAGGGAATACTTATTATTTGCACAAAAAGCCTCTTTTCGGAATGTTGAAATTCGGATTGGATTGGACAGTCTTCGATATAGCAGCAGCAAAATATACCGTAGAAGAAAGTGATTTTGAAGACGGCGGAGATATTTATAAAGCTGAAATCGGAATGCAGTTTGGTCCTTCTATCACGATTAATCCGGTCGATTTCTTAAAAATAAACGTATATTTCCGTTATGATCCGACTTTCTCCGTCGCATATAATCAAGACAGTGATTTCCTGATGAACTATGGATCTTATTTTAATACAGGTTTAGCAGCTTCATACAAAGTTATATCTCTTGGTGCTGAATATCGTTGGGGTACGACTTCGTATAAGATAGATGAAGAAAATCAAGATTGGAAAGTATCAGGCGCATACCTATATGTTAGTTTCCGATTCTAATCTGTATAATTTATTATAGAGGCACAGCCGATAGGATTCCTTCTTATCGGCTGTGAATTTTTCGAACAATTTGCCAATATATAGATTTTATATCTGTATCTTGGGCAGATATAGCAAAACTACCGGTCTCTATGCGGCAATTGATACAGGGAGTACAAATAACTTCATCTTGAAAAACAAATCCAATTCGTTTCCCTATCGAATGCTCTGTTGCGTCTGCCCACTTTTCTACACAATCAGCAGCTACATGGCCCGTAATTTGATATATGAACTTACCTTTTAAGTTTTCTGCCGAATCTAATTTTATTTCTTCAAAATCATTAATAGTTACGATAGGTTCTAAAGAAATACTGTCTTCTACACGATCGGTGATATAATACCACCCATTTGGTCGCTCGTTTTTTTTCGGATTGCAGACACTCAACAAAAAGAGACATAAAGGAATACAAATAAACCTATTCATCATACAAATTGTAATCGAGGTAAAAGTACGTAAAACTTGGTTTACACCAAAGCATAAAATTTACATTTAGTACAAATGTACTATATTTCTCTGAATAGCTTTACCTCGTATTTCAAATTATTGGCAAAACAATTTAGAGATAAAGAATGTTTAAAAATAAACTGACATTTTATAGCCAGCTTTATACTCATAATAACAAAGATATCTTGTTAATATTAAAAAATTAAGTATATTTGAATTCTGACAATTATAAATGCATTTCTTTTTATACTTTATTCCCATCTCAATTAAACATAACAAAAAAATGAAAAAATTACTTTCTTTATGGATAACGGTTGTTATCATTCTATTTCAAGTTCATGTCTCAGAAGCTTGTACCGGCATTACTTTAACAACAAAAGATAATTCTATGATTCTTGCCCGAACAATCGAATGGGGCGGCAGCGATTTAAATAGCCAATATGTTGTCGTTCCTCGTGGTTACGAACAGTATTCCTATATTCCCGGAGGAGAGCGATCGGGAATGAAATTTACAGCTCGTTACGGTTATATCGGGTTATCCGTCGAACAAAAGGAATTTGTGGCAGAGGGACTAAACGAGGCTGGACTATCTGCCGGATTATTTTATTTTCCCGGATATGGTCGATATGAAGACTATGATTCCAAACTGAAAGATTCCAGTATAGCCGATTTACAATTAGTATCATGGATATTGGGAAACTTTTCAACGGTAGACGAAGTTATGAAAGCTATAAAAAAGATACACATCGTGCCGATTGACCCAAGAGCCTCAACCGTTCATTGGAGAATGGCAGATATTACGGGAAAACAAATCGTATTGGAGATTGTTGATGGTCAACCTAATTTCTATGAAAATACATTAGGAGTACTTACCAATTCTCCCGGTTTTGAATGGCACATGACCAATCTGAATAATTACATCAATCTTTATTCCGGGACTACTAATCCGAGGACACTCGGAAATATAAAACTTTCCTCATTTGGTGCAGGCAGTGGTTTCCTCGGCATTCCCGGTGATGTCACTCCCCCATCAAGATTCATACGTGCCGCTTTTTACCAGACTTCTTCTCCACAAAAAGAAACAGCGATAGAAGCTGTTATACAGAGCTTTCACATTTTGAACAACTTTGATATACCTATCGGTATAGAGTTTTCTGAAAGTGAAACGCCTACCGATATACCGAGTGCCACACAATGGACATCATCGACAGATCTTACACACAGAGTTATCTATTATCGTACTATGTATAATAGCGACATTCGTTGCATAGACTTGAAAGCCATCGATTTTAATCGTGTAAAATATCAAGCGGTTTCACTCGATTTGATAAAACAGCAACCTATACAGCCGGTACGAATCAATTGATCAATACTCGGTATACTTTGTAAATGTAATCACAAAAAGACCGTATCTATCATAACGATATGGTCTTTTTTCATTTTGGAAATATCGCCTTTATATTTAAATTTAATAATTAATTATAAATCAAACAATTATATAAATTTCAAACTATGGTATTTTAATTGCAAAGTATAAAACGAAAACTCTGTAATAGAGACATGTGAGAAATGGAAAAGCAGAAAATGGATCGTAAACAAGAAAAATTCAAAATCTTGAAATTCGGAGGAACTTCATTAGGAACCGTCGAGAGAATCAAACATGTAGCAAATCTTATTTGTAATAATGAGTTGAATCTGGTCGTACTATCGGCAATGTCGGGCACGACCAATTCATTGGCAGAAATAGCCTCATTACTATTTAATGGAGATATCGACGGTGCACAACGTGACATTGAGTGTTTGAAAAGCAAGTATATCGAAGTCGCCGATAAGCTCTATCTTTCTGCAAAGAGCATAGAAGAAGCTAAAAAGTTTATTCTGTGCTCTTTTTCATCGTTACAAACAATAGCTCAATCTCCCATTTCTTCAAAACAAGAAAAAATTATACTGTCACAGGGCGAATTACTGATAACTCGACTGATGCATATTTATTTGAAAGAAATTGGAATCGTATCGGTTCTGCTTCCTGCGATTGAGTTCATGCGTACCGACAGAAACGGAGAGCCCGATATACACTTTATCAAAAGAAATGTATGCAAATTATTAAAACGCTATCCCAATAATCGTTTGTTTATTACGCAAGGTTATATTTGTCGTAACGTATCCGGTGAAATAGACAACCTACAACGAGGCGGTAGCGATTATACTGCATCATTATTGGGTTCTGCCTTGAATGCATGTGAGATACAAATATGGACCGACATAGACGGACTACACAACAACGACCCAAGAGTAGTATCGACAACAGCACCAGTGCGTACTCTGACTTTTGACGAAGCCTCCAAGCTCGCTTATTTCGGTGCAAAAATTTTGCATCCGACATGCATCCTTCCGGCCAAATTAAAAAATATCCCTGTAAGGTTACTCAACACTATGAATCCCCAAGCTCTGGGAACGCTTATTTCCGATACTGCCGACACCGGGAAAATAAAGGCTGTTGCAGCCAAAGATAACGTAACTTATATTAAGTTGCGCTCTCATTATAAAATACCGTGTTACCGTTTCCTCGAAAAAATATTTCACTGCTTTGCACAATCCCATACACCTATCGATTTGGTCGTAACGTCTAATGTGGAAATATCTTTATCAATCGACAATAAGATACATTTGCCGAAAATAATCTCTATGCTGGAACGATATGCCGATGTTTCGGTCGAAGATGATATGGTAATTATTTGTGTTGTGGGTGATCTGAAATGGTATAATGTGGGCTTTGAACATCAAATAGTCGAAGCCTTAAAAGATATTCCTGTACGAATGATCTCTTACGGAGATAACTGCGATGTTTCGTTCGTTATGCGTCGTGATGATAAAAAGCGAGCTTTGGAAGCACTTAGCCAACGTGTTTTTTCTTAATAAATAGCAAAATAACCCTGTTAAAACGGGTGATAAAGTCAGACAAAAAAGGTCATTCATTTTCAGAATGACCTTTTTCTTATAAAAATAATTTTAATTCTACTAATTTACATCTTTCACTCCCGCAAGTTCCGGGTCAATCATAATACGTCCGCAATATTCACAAACGATAATTTTCTTACGCATTTTGATATCGAGCTGTCTTTGAGGTGGAATACGATTGAAACACCCTCCACAAGAATCGCGTTGAATATAAACCACTGCCAAACCATTGCGTGCGTTCTTACGAATTCTCTTAAATGCAGACAACAAACGAGGCTCCACTTTATTTTCAAGTTTCTTGGCCTTTTCCCTCAGCTTTTCTTCATCTTGTTTGGTCTCCGAAACAATTTCATCAAGTTCGCTTTTCTTTTCGTTCAAAATATGCTGACGATCCTGTAAAATCTCCTCCGAAGCTGCGACTTCATTACTCTTGGCCTCTTGTGCTGCGATAAATTCATTGATACGTTTTTCGCACAATTGAATTTCAAGCGTTTGATATTCGATTTCTTTCGACAGAAAATCAAATTCTCGATTATTCCGCACATTATCCTGCTGCTTGGTATATTTCTCTATAAGCGTTTGGGCATTTTGTATTTCTACTTTTTTAGCCGACACAGCAGCTTTAAGGTCTTCTATTTCTGTATGAAAGTTTTTGATACGAGTTTCAAGACCTGCAATCTCATCTTCAAGGTCTTGAACTTCAAGAGGAAGCTCACCCCTCAATGTTTTTATTCTATCGATTTCCGAAAGAATGGTTTGCAAATCATACAGTGTTTTCAACTTCTCCTCCACTGTATATTCTTTCTCTGCTTTTGTTTTGTCAGTAGCCATACTTTACAAATAATTTATCGGATTTGTATCTACCTGTGTAGAATGGATTGCAAAGGTAGGGAATTTTTTTTGAATTATCTCACAAAAAATTTCTTTTGTATATTGTTCGCTCTCATAATGACCGATTTCGGCCAATAGTATATGAGATTCAAATTCGAAATAGTCGTGATAACGAATCTCTCCTGTAACAAACATATCGGCTCCGGCTATGACAGCTTTTGTTATCAATGAGGCTCCGGCTCCTCCACATAATGCTATTCGTGAAATTTTTCGGTTATGCAACGGAGAATGTTTTACGCAACCGGTCTTAAAAATTTCTTTCAGCTTTTCCAAGACCAACACTTCATCGACAGGTTCCGGTAAGGCTCCTACAACACCGCTCCCGACTTGTTCCCATCGGTTGGATAACGGAATCAAATCGAATGCCGGTTCTTCATACGGGTGGCTCCTTTTCAGCGCATCGATAACCGCTTCTTGTACATGTATAGGAACTATCACTTCCAAGCGCGTCTCTTGTTCCCGGTGAAACTCCCCTATCGTACCGCAATATGGATTAGCATAGGTTCCCGCACGAAACGTCCCTGTCCCTTCTTGTCCGAAACTACACTTGTCATAGTTTCCTATATGACCGGCTCCTGCTTCAAAAAGAGCGCTTCTTACGCTCTCGACATGAGTCGAAGGTACATAGGTAACCAATTTTATCAGTCGGCCGCATAACGGGTCTAAAACTCGAATCGAGGTCAATCCCAGTTTCCGAGCCATTCTGTAAGATACCCCCTCCGGGGCATTGTCGAGATTGGTATGGGCTGCATAAATGGCTATGTTGTGTTGAATAGCTTTAATGACAATCCTCTCGACATAACTATTCCCCGTTATCGATTTCAATCCCTTGAAGAGTAAAGGATGGTGAGATACAATCAAATTATATCCCATAGAGATAGCTTCGTCGACTACGGCTTCCGTGACATCGAGACAAACAACCGCACCCGAAACCGATTGAAACCGACCGCCCACTTGCAATCCTGCATTATCATAGGATTCTTGCCAATTCAATGGAGCGACCGATTCTATCGCCTTTATGATATCGTTAACTATTATCACGAATCTCTAATTCTTCGGGTTCACTTTTATACATAGTTCTTCTAACTGGGATTCCGCCAAAACAGAAGGTGCATTAAGCATAACATCTCGACCGGAATTGTTTTTGGGGAATGCGATGCAGTCTCGTATAGAATCTAATCCGGCGAACATCGAGACTAGACGATCCAAACCGAACGCCAAACCTCCGTGAGGCGGTGCTCCATACTTGAATGCATTGATTAAGAAACCAAACTGATCCAATGCTTGCTCTTCGGTAAATCCCAGCAAACGGAACATATGGTCTTGCAATTCACTGTCGTGTATACGGATAGACCCGCCACCCAATTCGACACCGTTGATAACCATGTCGTAAGCGTTCGCTCTGACGGCTCCGGTATCGCTATCCAATAGAGGAATATCTTCCGCTTTCGGGGAAGTAAACGGGTGATGCATGGCATAGAAGCGCTGGGTCTCCTCGTCCCATTCGAACAAGGGAAAATCGATAACCCACAAGGGTGCAAACGTATCTTTATCCCGCAACCCCAAACGAGAGCCCATTTCCAGCCGCAGCTCACAAAGAGCCTTACGGGTTTTCATCGCAGGACCAGCTAATATCAACAACAGGTCGCCCGGTTTTGCACCGAATCTTTCGCCCCACTTTTTCAAATCGTCTGCCGAATAAAATTTGTCGACCGATGACTTTGGCGTGCCGTTTTCATCGAAACGGACATAGACCAACCCTTTGGCTCCTATTTGTGGACGTTTGACGAACTCGGTCAATTCATCGAGTTGCTTACGGGTATATGTCGCACACCCTTCGGCACAGATACCGCCCACATACTCGGCACTATCGAACACCACAAAATTATGTCCTTCGGTTAAATCTTTCATTTCAACGAATTTCATACCGAAGCGCATATCGGGTTTATCGCTGCCATAGTATTTCATGGCGTCGGCCCATGTCATACGCAAAAACGGTTCGTTGAACTCAATGCCACGAATCTTTTTGAACAGGTGTTTAATCATACCTTCAAAAATATTCAAAACATCTTCTTGCTCGACAAAAGACATTTCACAGTCTATCTGAGTAAACTCGGGCTGACGGTCTGCCCGTAAATCCTCGTCACGAAAACATTTCACGATTTGGAAATAACGGTCGAATCCCGATACCATCAATAACTGTTTCAATGTTTGGGGCGATTGAGGGAGCGCGTAAAACTCTCCCGGATTCATTCTTGAAGGCACTACAAAATCACGAGCCCCTTCGGGAGTAGACTTGATCAACACCGGAGTCTCCACCTCCAAGAAATTCAATTCGTCGAGATAACGGCGGACTTCGAATGCCATCTTGTGACGTAATTCGAGATTACGGCGTACTACCGATCGTCTCAAATCGAGATAACGATACTGCATGCGAATATCGTCTCCTCCGTCCGATTCGTCTTCGATAGTAAAAGGCGGTGTCTCTGCGGTATGCAACACGACCAAATTTTCGGCTATGATTTCTATTTCACCGGTCGGCAGATTGGTATTTTTGCTTGACCGTTCCGTTACCGTACCGGTTACCTGTATGACATACTCACGCCCCAATTTATTCGCTTTATCGCATAAATCGGCATCTGTTTCTTGATTAAAGACCAACTGTGTGATACCATATCTATCTCGCAGATCGACAAATGTCATTCCGCCCATTTTGCGACTGCGTTGTACCCACCCTGCCAACGTTACCTTTTGGCCGACATGGTTCAACCGCAATTCTCCGCACGTATTCGTTCTATACATTATTATATGATTTATTTTCGTTGATTATACTCCGACATTCTTATGAAAAATTATCTTTGCAAAATTAAAATAAAACATCGGTAAACAAATATGATTCCTTAAAGAATTTGATAAAAATATGGGAGCATAGTTGTGGATATAAAAAAAAGCTGTAAATTTGCAGCACCAAAATCGAGAAACGATTAATGGGATTCGGGGTGTAGCGCAGTCCGGTTAGCGCACCTGCTTTGGGAGCAGGGGGTCGTGGGTTCGAATCCCGCTACCCCGACAAAATATAAACACTGATTATCAAATGATTTTCAGTGTTTTTTCTTTATATATTTCATCAAAAAATATACTTTCAATCGATAGACGTTTCGTATATTTTTGTTGTGCTTAGGTGCGTTTTGTTTCAAAACCGTGCAAATTCCGTGCAAAAAAACTTGGCAAATATGGCTTCTACAAATCGTACTTAGACACACATCAAAAAAGAAAGATTGAATATCACTACTCAAATAGAGACTAAACCATCGGAATAAACATGTAATTCAAAACTCCTGCCCGCTATTTTCTTCCATTTTATAAAATATACAAAGCCCACGTTTACAATCTCTTATAAAAGAAGAAAAATAAAATAATTTAGATTAGTAAAAATTCTAGGATTATTTTATAAAATAATCAAAAACAAATCGCTATATTTGTATCATACAGTGAATAAATTCGTGGTGGCGATTGCCATTTCGGTTGGTTTGACATAGGCCTCCGATCCATAATAAAATGCAAATAGAGTTTTGCATTTCACGAATTTATTCACTGTTCTTTTTAGTATCGTGTATTATGGTCGGAGGCTTTTATATAAAAAAGTTATGACTAAAATTAAATTGTTTCAACTTAGATTATTTAGAACAATTCGCCGTCAAATTTGTTCAATAGACATGATTGATATAGAAACATTTACAAATATATTCCGATTGCTCAACCACGTTGACCGGTCAATCATTGAAAAATATATACAAGGATATTCTATAAAATCTATTGCAGATGAATCCGAATATTCCAAAGCATTTGTGTCCGAAAGAATCTATGTATTCCAGAACGAATTAAAAAAAGAAATTTCCAAAAAACAGAGTAAAGTTAAGAATTAAAATAAATCTGTCCTATTTTTTTCTTATCAAGTTCATAAAAAGCGTATTAAAGCCTTTTCTTACCGATTTGCGACCCAGAAAATAAAAACGAAATCGTGCATTCCGTTCCTTCTACTGTCGTATTATCGACCGTCATGATACATGAATCGACAAGGGGAATAAATTGTTTTCGAAAAACATAAAAAAAGAAAGGTTACCCGATATCACATCGGATAACCTTTCGAGAGAGGCAGTCTTTTCAGACTGTTATTAACCTGAAACAATCTTCTTTATTTCTTGAACATCTTCTGGCTACGTACCACATTGCCTTTCTGCATCTTCACTACATACATAGCAGAAGACAGATCGGAGACATTCACAGATTCGGGATTGTTGTTTACATATTTAACCAACTGTCCATCGACCGTATATATCCAAGCCTTATCTACATTGTTGAAATAGATTACATCGGTAGCTACCGTAGGATACAGCGAAGAAACAGACGATACACCGTTTCCGTTGCCATTTACGACATCTTCGATTCCAGATACATCTAATCCATCGGGTTCATCGGCAACACCTTGATCACGGTAGTCGGCATATGTTTTTTCCGGTTCACGTCCGGGATTCGATCCGGTTACTTCCACATCGAAATCGATCGAGAATCCTTTTGCCGTACCTCCCGTAGGTCCGGGGTGAGTAAACCAAGCATCAGAGAATACCATACGGAAACGACTTGTACCCACTGCCGCATCCTCGGGAACATTAAGAATGAAGGTACAACCTGTTGCGATAGAATCGGTTCCTGCATTTAACGTACCTACCTCCATTACTAATTCGTCTGTACTAGCATCGAATACATAATCGAGATTCCAATCTACATAGGCTTTACCCAAACACCACTTCAAACCATCGTCGCTACCGTTAACTCGTCCTGCAAACTTAACCGTTACTTTCTGGCCTTGTTCTACTTTCAGTTTTTGGTCGGTTACTCTCAAATAGTTATCACCTCCAACAGGTGTATTCGATGTATAGTTCAAATTTTCAGTTGCACCCGTAGTAACAAGCGATGAAACATAACGATATTTTTGAGCTGTCTCAACACCTTCCGATTCGAGATTCAAATAAGTTTTTCCATACAAATCGGTATCGGGCTCGGGTAAAGACCCCGTGGCACGAGGTACATGCGTCCACACCACCGGAGAATACGATTTCAAATCGACTGATACCGAACGAACACCGATATAGGGATCGTCGTTTTCATCTTCAAATTGAATATTACCTACATAAGCCGACCAAGTGGAAGTACGTCCTACTTCCGATACTCGTCCGTCTTCTCCATTCTTATACAAAATTTCAAAATGATCGATATTTACCTCGTCGTTGTAAACCATACCATAATCTTTGCGGGCAGGACTAAATCCAGTATAATCGACACTCCAAGTCAATTTTACAGACATCGAAGAAGTCGTTTCTTCCTTCACTTCTGTAACTACACTCAAATCGTCGATATCAGCGGGTTTCACAGCAGAGCGGTCATCGCATAATTGCAACTGTCCTACGAGCATTTTATAGCTGTCCGATGCCGAACCTTTCACACGCAGACCGATATATTCGATTACATCGTTTTGGTTGATACCGCTGAGAGCTATTTCTTTTTCTTCCCAAGTAGCGCCTTTCAAGTCGCCCACAGGGAATTCCAACCATGCATTGTCGTCAAATTTCTTCAAGATGAGATACAGATTGGAAGCATTACTTCCCTCGATACCCGATTTCACGGCCAGTTTGGCTGTTGCATTGTTCCCAGAAACAGTCAGTTTGGCACGATAAAGCACTACATCAGATCCCGTCGAAGTAGGAGTTCCTTTCAAACGGAGGGCAGATCCACCGATATAAGCATCCTCATGAGTAAATTCAGCATCGATATCCGTCGAACGGTTCGTTGTCCCCGTTTGATAGATTAACCAACGATAGGTCGGTACATAGTCTTGTTGTCCCATATTGTACCAGCTACCCAGTGTTTTTTTACCTTTATAAGCATAGAAATCTCCATTTCCCAATGAGAAATAGGTATTGAACGGCAGATCGCCTTGAATAGCCGTACGTTCCGGTATAAATTCGGCCAATCCGCAGAATTCGGCTAATTGCGTATCTGCTTCACTGGCATTTTCTACTTGGAATACATTAGTATACGAAGGAGCCGGACGTTGGATCGGTGTGCGATACCCCCCCGAGAATCCTTTTTCCAACAACTTTTGATAGTTCGTTTGCATATCCATGGGGTCTTTTCCCACTACATATTGGAAGAAACGACTGATTTTGTGCTCTCCCCAAAGGCAAAGACCACATCTCTTCGTCGCTTCATCTTGATTCAAGAGAGGCCAGCTAAGATCCATGTGACGATACCAACCACCGGCATATAAACCGTCGGCCGTACCGTAAGCAGTTTCTGCCGCTTGAACCGACGAAGCCATATATTGTGTTGCAAAATCTCCTCCCGAATAATTCAACATTAAGTCAGCGGTTTTACCGTTCGCTTTTGTTCCATAAAGGGCATTTGCAGTACGTGTCGAGAGTGAAGAACTACTGGTGTACAAACCAATATGGAAGCTGTCGAACCCTATCTCTTTCGCTCTTTTGTAAAGCGCTTGATGGAATCCGACAACGTCAGTCTGCTGATAGCCCGAATCCTCGAAATTGTAGTTTATACCGTCCAATCCCAAGAACAAAAGAGCATTCAAAAAGGCATCTACATACACGTATTCTCCTTTCTCGTTTTTCTTTGTAATAAGCTTGATATACTCACTTGAAGTTGTTCCCCAAGACTCGAAAAACTTAATACCCGAGAACATGTGCGTCCCATTCTTGTGAGCGGCATCGGCCCAAGAACCCGGAGCTTGTAATATAGTGTGGTTCCAAGCACCATATAAATTCGTATAGTTCCACATAGAGAATACATCGCTATGGAATTCGGAGCTGGGATAGCCACCGACACTTTCACCTTGTCCGGTCGGTGTGTTCATCCACAACCGACGGGTGGGATACACATCGGCAACAATGTTTTTGGCTGCATCTTCCATAATAACTGCCGGGCGTACGTGCGAACGGGAGAATTCCAGATCGAGATTAAAACCGGCAGCTTCAAACTCTTCTTTGGTCGGGTACTTACGTCCTTCATCAGCCGCCTGAGCGAATAACAGCAATAACTTGTCATCATTCCACGGTGTAAAGTCAAAAACTTCTGTCGATGCAGACGCCGGATATTCCGGTTCTTGCGCCTGCACGTTGCCGGCCAGACAGCATAGAGCCACAGCCGCACCGCATACAGTAAACTTCTTCATGATAAAAAAACATTAAATTATAAATTTTGTAACTATTATAAATAGTAGAGAGAAGAGGAGCGACAGCTCCCCTGCCCTCTAAACCATTTCATTAGAAATTGGAACCTTCTACGTCCCACCAAACACGAGTACCTTGTGTATCGGTCCCCCCCAAAGCCTCTATACCAGAGGTCTGAATATCGGACAAACCTGCACTCGTGTCCCTTCCCGGCAAAGGAATTTTCCGAATAAGGTCGCCTTGTACCAAACTGCCGTCACCGTCCTCGACATTCAATACGGGGAATATCTTCGGATAGCCCGTACGGCGCAAATCGTTCCATGCTTCATAGGAATAGGGGAACCCGGCAATATACTTCTGAGTGATGATTTTTTCCAATTTGGTTTCCGGCGTATCGCCTTCGTTCCATTTAACACCGATTTTGGTTACACTGGCTATATCATTGGTATGGTCCATCGGGTCGGTATACGCATAAGCGACCGGTTCTTCCACACTCATATACTCATCGACTTTCTGTCCATATTGCGAATTTGTACGTTGATCCAACTGAGCGCTACGAATGCCTGCTTCATAAAAAGATTGGGCAGAACCACCCATCGCCCAGTTACGCACTGCACCTTCCGCACGAAGGAACTGAACTTCTGAAAGTTTCATCAGGTATAACGGAGCCATACTGATACGATTGGAAGAAACTGCCGAATAAGCGATACGGGGGTTAACACTCACTGTTTGACCCGAAACCATGGATATACCAGCTCGTAGCCCTACAATCCGAGAATTGGTAGGTTCTATTTCCTCAGGATTTGTTTCATTGACAATCTGAGAAGAATTTTTCTCGAACAACGCATAATCGTCTTGTACATAAGGATGCTTCAAACTGAACAGTAAGCTCTCAAACGAAGCATTCAACCGGGAATCGCCCCATAATTTGCTAATATCGACCAATGGATGGGTAAACCCTGAAACGACTGGATCCAAAGCTATTTCTTGATTTTCCGTTTCGATTACACCTTCGGTAACAGCTTCTTGTGCCCATTTTTGAGCTTTTGTCCGATCAACTTTCACAATATGCATAGCCATACGAAGTTTTAACGAATTGGCAAAACGTCTCCATGTGTCAATACTAAAATCTTTCGTTACCCAGTCACTTTGTTGCAAGATACCATTCAAACGACTTTTGTACCACCCCGGACGTTGCTCATAATGTTTCAAACAAGCATTGATCGTATCCAGATTATCTACGATAGTTTCATAAATATCGGCCATCTTATTGAAGGTAAATGGATTCGTTTCCTTATTATTCTTGTGATCTACATAGGGAATAGAGCCATACAGGTCGACCATCTCCTGTGCCGAATAATTGTAAAGCAATAGTCCTATCGCTTTCATCTCGGGGATAGAGTCGATATGAGGGTGATTCAACATGTTCACCAAATTGTTTTTCACCATGAGAAAAGCGCCATAAGGGCCATCGCAATATCCTCGATTGTAATAGTAAGTAGAAGATAAAATACCGTCTCCCCCATGTGAGAAGTTATGAGGAACGCATAAATAGCCGGCATAGTTATCGACGGTTATATTATACACATATTGATATTGGTGAGCTCCGGGAAGCTGGCCTTCTTTTCCTCCTCTCATACAATATTGTACCGTTTGTAATTGAAAGAAATAATTGTTTAATTCTTTCTCGGCAAACGCAAAACCTTCTTCTGAAATCTCTTTTCTATAATCTATACTATCGGCTTTACCTTTGTAGACTATCGGATCCAATTCGGTATCACCACCAGTAAAGGTATCGGTGGGCATATCGAAATCTAAACATGAGTGCAAGCTCACAACAGAAAGCAATGCACCAAATGCCGCTAAAACAGTTTTTTTCATATATCTATTCATTATTTACTACTAAAAATCAATTTTCAAATTCACACCGACCGAACGGGTTGCCGGCATATTGAAGATATCGAACGCACCCAAACCGTTTTTGGTAGAGAGGGCGATATCGGGATCGACCGGAGCATCCTTATAGATGAAGAACAAGTTGCGGCCTACGACTGACAGCGAGAGGTTACTGATAACTCCTCCAAAAAGATTATGGAAAGAATAACCTAACGAAAGTTCTGCCAGACGGAAATTGGTGGCATCATAAACATATTGCGAACCAAACATATTACCACCTACTGCTTTGTAATATTCTTCAATAGGAGCCAAATTACCGTCTGGCATTACCATAGCCGGCTTTCCGTTCCATTGTAAATCGGGATTTGCTTCGGCTGCCAAACGAGCATCTCCCACTCGCTTAGATACACCTTGATAATCGAGATAAGCCTCGGTCAACGAGATGACCTTGCCACCGATACGACCGCTCACCAAGAAATAAAGAGAAAGGTCTTTCCAAGAAATCGTATTTCCCCATCCCAATTGGAATTTAGAATTCATATTGCCCAAGTAGACATAACTATTGTTACTTAACTGAGGTGCTCCGTTAGAACTTAAATAAATACTACCATCGTCATTGCGACGAAAATCGAGGGCATACATATCGCCGTAAGAACCGCCTTCGTCGTACCTTACCACAATATTACCACCGGCAATTTTTTGTTCGAGCTTAGACGACTTTCCTTGTTCATCTTTGAATGTCTTTACAATCTTGTTGTCGTTGTACGAGAAATTCACCGAAGTACGCCACATCCAATCTTTGGCAAAGCCCAACGAATAGGAAACGGTGGTTTCGATACCTTGATTACAAATCAAACCGGTATTTACAGGTTTGGACTTACCTCCCGTAGTAGCTTGTAGGAAATAGTTATTATACAATCCCGTGTGATAATACGTCAAATCCCAGTTCAACGAACTATCGAAGAACGATACATCGAATCCGGCTTCGAATGATTTTGAAGTTTCGGGAATAGGATTATCGAAATAGCCATAGGTAGACGAAGCGATCGCTCCGGTTGCTAAATCAGCTTTACCTTTATTAAACACCTCATTAGGAATAGAGTTACCTACTTCGGAGTAAGAAGCACGGAGTTTCAAGTGTGTAATAAATTCGGGCAAAGAAATGTAGCGATGCATTAACGTATTGGCTCCGACCGAGAAATAGCCATAATTATCGGGAGTACCCCGATATTCGAATTGTTTGAAAGCCCGATACCAGTCTTGGCGATAGCTACCTTCCAAATAGACATAATCTTTGTATCCTACTTGTCCCGTAAAGAAAAGACCTTTATCCCAGTTGGAAGACAAGGAATACTCATTCATATTGCTTCCTCCCCATGACGCCAGAGGCTCAAAGAAGTTAATACGGGTCGGTAGCTGATTCATGTCGGTATAGGAGAAATAGGTGGCTCTCGTCCACAACTTTTGGGTCTCTCCTTTAACGGTGTGTCCCACCCAACCGGCCGATGCCGATACAGAGAAATCTTTGATTTCCTTGTTGTAACTCAACATGGCATCGACATAGACATCGTTGCTCCAAATGAGATCCTGTCCATACATACCATAGTCCTCGATAGCGGCTACGTTTTGCGTAGTGGCCATTCTCTTTGTAAATCCTTTATACTTGGCACGGTCCATGTTCAAACGGCCTTGTATCTTCAAGCCGGGAATGATTTCATAGCTTGCCGTAATATATCCATAGGCTCTTTCCTCCTCGGTCTGTCCTTTATTGGCATTCGTTATCCAATAGGGATTATTGTTACCCGGTGAAAAATAGGCCCATTGTTGCATCGGTCCAGACAACTCAATAGTACCATCGGGAACCCACTGTTTCTGATCATTATAATATCCGTAGATGTTTGAAGTCCACGTGCCTTCTCCTCGATAATTTTTCTTATAATAATCCATATCGATGTTACGCGGCATACGATACAAATCATATAACGGGTTCATGACCGTACCTCCGCCCGGACGATTCTTTGTCTGCGCATGCACATAGTTCAATGACAAATCGACATTCAACTTCTTGTTGAACAAAGAATAACTCTGACGGAATGAAAAAGTATTTCGTTGATAAGTATTATTGGGAACCATACCGTCGGCGTAGGAGTTGGCATAAGAGAAATAGGAACGTACTTTCTCAGTACCACCACTTACCGATACCGAGTTGTTGTAAGTCGCACCTGTCTCGAAAAAGTCGGAAATATCGTCTTTTGCATAATTACGCAACTTAGCTCCACTGTAATTGAGCTCCTCGGGTGTCATTTCAGAAATCTTTTTGCCCCAACTTTCAGTAGTAAGAGTATTGGCTGCCAGATTTACATTTGCACCATATACATTCTGTATCTGAGGAAGTACCAACGGATTTTCAAAAGTCACATTCGAATTGACACTTACCGATACACGACCCTCTTTACCTTTCTTGGTCGTAATCATAAGCACGCCGTTGGCCGCAGCACTACCGTAAAGAGCAGCCGCATTAGCACCCTTCAAAATGTTGATGCTCTCGATATCGTCGGGATTAATCAAGGAAAGAGCATCCCCACCCTCCGAAGAACTCGAATAAGTGAGGCTCTCGCCACCAGCCCAAGAAGAAGCCGCTCCACCGACTTGGTTAGTCATAGGTATACCGTCGATAACGATCAAGGGGCTGTTGTTACCCATAACTGATTTGTTACCACGCAACAGGATTTTTGAAGTACCACCGGCTCCACCGGCACTTTGAGTGATAGTTACACCGGCTGCCTTCCCTTGAAGCGAGTTCACGAAGTTGGCATCTTGCACCTTCATTAAATCATCTCCCTTAATTTCTTGGGTCGCATAGGTCAAAGACGATTCTTTACGGGTGATACCCATGGCGGTTACAACGACTTCGTCGAGCACCTCGGAATTGTCCTGCATAACTACATCTATCTTGCTCTGCCCGTTGATAGCGCGCTTGATGGTTTGATAACCGATGTAGGAAAACTCCAATTCGTTACTCCCCGCAGGAACCTTGATCGAGTAGTTACCATCGAGATCTGTCGCTACGGCCACATTTGTACCGGAAACTTTTACCGTGAGGCCGATAAGAGTCTCTCCCGACGGATCGGTAACTGTACCCGTTACCACTTTTGTCCCCGTGGCAACATTTTGATTTACACTCTTCGATTGTGCCGCTCCTTGTGGCGACATCGTATCAGCTGCGCTGACATGCGCAGCAGTACCGATTCCAAAACCAGAAACCAGTACGAAAGCTACAATAATTGCTTTTAGATTTCTTCTATACATACGTGTATTATAGGTATTCGAATACTAAAAAAATAATTCTCCTCTCTCATTTTAATTCTAAAAAATAGTCTCTCTTATTTCCATAGGCTAATGTTTTTTATATTAAAAATGGATAAACTTCAAAATGCTTCCTATAAACTGCGACGTAGTCGGGATTCTGATAAAACGACATGCCTCACCATTCGTAAATGATACTTCAAACTATCAAAAAAAACAGATATGTACTTTTTCATGGATCCTTTAATGTTTTTTCATGAATCAATAAGTATCTCTATAATTTTTTTGTTATATATTATATAACCCCAAATCAAAAACAATCCCTTGTGAAAAATGGAATTTTTTTTTGCTCCCTTGAAGAAAATAGTAGTAGAACCAATTGGAGCAAGTATATATCTATTTGGTTTATAAACAAATACAAATTACTCCAAAGATTACACTTTTTAGAAACTATCTATGATTCCCTCCCAAACAGCATTTCTTATTTATTATCGGAATCCCTATCCGGCACAGAACCGTCCCTTTCCGTATTACGTTTAATATCTAAATATTGTCACAAAAAAGGCGTATTTGAAGAAAAAAGAGTACTTTTGCGGACTATTCCATTCTCATATCAGGATTATTGTGTATTTACTTCCAAAAAGTTTCTTGACTTTATGATAAAAATTTCATTTGAAAATATTCGGCAAGCCGCTAAAAATATCGGCAACTATGCTTTACGGCTTAGTGAAAAGATTCGTCGTGTTTCTCCTCGGGTATGGTTGTACGTGGGGGCAGGTATTCTCCTATTAAGCGGAGGATTATATTGGTTACTGCGTCCCGCACCTCCGGGTCCCGACCTACCGATAGTCGAAGTCGAGCCTGTTGTTACGGACGATGTGGAAATTTACGGGGAATATGTAGGCCGCATTCGTGCTCAGCAATTCGTTGAAATAAGGGCCCGGGTAGAAGGGTTCCTTGAAAAAATGCTCTTCGATGAGGGTACTTATGTAAAAAAAGGACAACCCCTTTTTATAATCGACCCCAAACAGTATCAAGCTCGAGCAAATAAAGCCAAAGCTCAGCTAAACAAAAACAAAGCGTTGGCATTGAAAGCCGAGAGAGACTTGGAGCGCATCAGACCTTTGTATCAACAAAATGCAGCCAGCCAACTCGATTTAGATAACGCCATCGCTTCTTACGAAAGTGCAAAAGCCGAAGTAGAGATGAGCGAGGCCGATTTAACCCAAGCCGAAACAGCATTGGGTTATACGACTGTGAGCTCCCCTATCTCGGGATATATATCGGAACGTAACGTCGATATAGGAACACTTGTCGGCCCCGGCGGACAATCGTTATTGGCTACGGTCGTAAAGAGCGATACCGTTCGTGTCGATTTCAGTATGACCGGACTCGATTATTTGAAAAGCAAAGCCCGTAACGTTAATTTAGGGCAAAAAGACACGACCCGAACGTGGGAGCCTTACATTACTATTACTTTACCCGACAATTCGCCTTATCCTCAACGGGGAATAGTCGATTTTGCCGATCCACAAGTCGATCCTCAAACCGGTACATTCTCAGTAAGAGCCGAAATGCCCAACCCCGAACATATATTATTACCGGGGCAGTTCACCAAAGTAAGGTTACTGCTCGATGTTCGGGAAGCGGCAGTCGTAGTCCCCAATAAAGCAATCGCTATCGAAAAGGGGGGCGCTTACATATTCGTCGTAAGAGCCGATAGTATTGCAGAAAGGCGTATGGTCGAATTGGGACCGGAAGTAGGAAACAATGTCATTATCGAACGAGGTTTGGTTCCCCACGAAAATATAGTGGTCGAAGGATTTCATAAACTCACTCATGGAGATAAAGTTATCCCCTCGACTTATCGGGCAGAACAAGAAGACCATTCTAAAAACTAGTATGTTATGAAATCGGACTTCTTTATCGACAGACCCATATTTTCAATTGTTATTTCAATTGTTATCGTTATCGTCGGTGTATTAGGTCTTTTTTTACTCCCGATAGACCAGTACCCCCAAATTGTTCCTCCGGTAGTCAAAGTATCGGCCTCCTATCCGGGAGCTAGCGCACAGACGGTCACCCAAGCTGTCGCCACTCCCATCGAGCAGGAATTGAATGGTACGCCCGGCATGCTCTACATGGAATCAACGAACAGCAATTCAGGAAGTTTTTCGGCAACAATCACATTCGACATATCGACCGACCCGGATTTAGCTGCCGTTGAAATACAAAACCGCGTGAAACAGGCCGAAGCTCGTCTCCCGGCCGAAGTAGTACAAAACGGCATTTCCGTGGAAAAACAGGCTTCCAGTCGATTAATGACTGTCACTTTGCGCTCTAACGATCCGAAATTCGACGAAATATACCTCAGTAATTATGCCACGCTCAATGTGTTGGACATGTTGAGACGGGTCAAAGGAGTGGGTAGCGTATCGAATGTCGGTAGCCGTTATTACGCTATGCAGATATGGGTTCAACCCGACCGCTTGGCTAATCTGGGACTTACAGTGGACGATTTACAAAAGGCATTGAAAGACCAGAATCGGGAATCGGCCGCCGGAGTATTGGGTCAGCAACCGATTTCCGACATCGATATAACGACTCCTATCATAGCACAAGGGCGATTATCTTCCGTAGGAGAATTTGAGGACATTGTCATACGGGCTAATCCCGACGGTTCTTTGATTCGTTTGCGCGATGTCGCTCGCATCTCTCTCGAAGCACAATCTTACAACACGGAAAGCGGAATAAACGGAGGTAATGCGGCCGTGCTTAATATCAACATGCTACCGGGAGCCAACGCAATGGAGGTTGCTGAATCTGTGAAGAAAGAGATGGAGGAGATTAGTCGTAACTTCCCGGAGGGTATTACTTATGAAATTCCCTTCGATATGACCTCTTATATTTCCCAATCCATAAACGAGGTTTACCATACGCTTTTCGAAGCCCTGATTTTGGTTATCTTGGTTGTATTTCTCTCGCTACAAAATTGGAGAGCTACACTTATCCCGGTTATAGCTGTACCTATTTCGTTGATAGGAACATTCGGAATCATGCTTGCGTTCGGATTCTCGCTCAATATGATGACCCTTTTAGGTTTAATCCTTGCTATCGGAATCGTGGTCGACGATGCCATAGTCGTAGTCGAGAATGTAGAGCGAATCATGAATGAGGAACATCTTAGTCCCTACGAAGCTACCAAAAAAGCCATGCAAGGATTGGGTAGTGCCATTATCGCCACCTCGTTGGTGTTATGTGCCGTATTCGTCCCGGTCAGCTTTTTGACCGGTATTACAGGTCAATTGTACCGACAATTCACGATTACTATTGCCGTTTCGGTCCTTATTTCGACATTAGTCGCACTAACTTTGAGTCCCGCCATGTGTGCTTTACTGCTCAAACCGGATTCAGGAAAAAAGAAAAACAAACTTTTTCGTTACATAAACTTATGGTTAGCACGAGGCAATAGACTTTACGAGAAACTCATTCGAAAAGGATTGAAGCATGCTCGCAGAGTAGTAGCGGCTTTCGGTATATCTCTGATAGCGATATGGGTTCTTAACGAAATAGTTCCTCAAAGTTTTATGCCACAGGAAGATCAAGGGTATTTTACCGTTGAGTTAGAATTACCGGAAGGCGCTACATTGGAAAGGACACGCCATATAACCGAACGAGCCATGAACTATTTAATGTCTCGTGAAGACGTAGAGTATGTACTCAATGTGACAGGATCTAGTCCCCGTGTCGGTACGAACCAATCTCGAAGTCAATTAACGGTTATTCTAAAACCCTGGGAAGATCGCAAATCGTCGAATCTCCGAGATATTATGGAGGAAATTCGTGAAGAATTAAAAAAATATCCCGAAAGTAAAGTTTATTTGAGTACTCCACCCGTTATTCCGGGATTAGGTAGTTCGGGCGGTTTCGAAATGGTGCTCGAAGCACGAAGCGATGCGAGTTATGCCGATTTACAACGAGCCGCCGACACATTACTTTATCATGCCTCTCAACGAAAAGAGATAAGCGGTTTATCGTCTTCTATTCAAAACGATATACCTCAGCTTTATTTTGATGTAGATCGGGACAAGGCCCAAATGCTCGGAGTAAAAATAGCTGATATTTTTTCAACGCTCAAAACATTTACGGGGTCGATCTATGTGAACGATTTCAATATGTTCAACAGAATCTACCGTGTATATATCCAAGCCGAAGCACCGTATAGAGCACATAAAGATAATTTGGGTCTCTTCTTCGTCAAAGGAAGCAATAACGCCATGATACCTATTACCGCTCTTGGTACAACCTCGTATACAACAGGTCCGGGGACTATTCGTCGGTTCAATATGTTCACCTCCACAACCATATCGGGAGAAGCGGCCCCGGGTTATAGTTCGGGACAAGCAATGGCTATACTCGAAGAAATAGCAAGCAAGCATTTGCCTAAAAACATTGGCATCGAATGGAGCGGGCTTTCCTATCAGGAAAAACATGTAAGTGGTCAGACAGCCTACATATTGGCCTTAGCATTACTTTTTGTCTTCTTATTCCTTGCAGCTCAATACGAAAGTTGGTCTATCCCAATAGCAGTTATATTATCTCTTCCGATAGCAGGAGTCGGAGCCTATTTAGGAAACTGGATATGCGGCCTTGAAAATAATATTTATTTCCAAATCGGCTTGGTTATGTTGGTGGGATTAGTCGCTAAAAATGCAATTCTTATCGTAGAATTTGCCAAAGACGAAGTCGAGAAAGGAAATAATGCAGTGGATGCTGTAATCAAAGCCGCACACTTACGATTCCGACCTATCGTAATGACCTCTTTGGCCTTTATTTTAGGTATGTTACCACTTGTCTTTGCCAGCGGTCCGGGATCGGCCAGTCGTCAAGGTATCGGTACAGGCGTATTTTTCGGTATGATTGTGGCGATTACCGTAGGTATTATTTTTGTTCCCCTTCTTTTCGTATGGGTTTACAAGTTAAAATCTAAAATGATGAAACGATGAAACAGATGAAAGTTTTCATATATATATTTGTGACAGCATTCATTTTAAGTAGTTGTTCTATACAAAAACGCTGTCAGGCTCCCGAACTGAATTTACCAGATGAAATTATTGCGGGAGAAAACGATACATTAACCATTGCCGATATGTCATGGTGGGAACTCTATTCCGATTCAACTCTTAGTAATTTAATCAAAAAGACATTAAGAAATAATCGGAATATGCAAGCCGCAGAAGCTCATATCAGGCAAATGGAAGAATTATACCGCGTGAGTAAAGCCTCCCGTTGGCCGACTATCGGAGCTCAACTTTTCGCCGATCACGAAACCAATGATTATTACGGTGAAAAGTTTAAAAAAAGCCCCGAATTTAGTCTTAAAGCCTCATTAGGTTGGGAAATAGACCTATGGGGTAGCCTACGTTGGGGAAAAAGAAAGGGCGCGGCAGAGTACTTGGCCTCAGTGGAAGCTGCACGAGCCATGCAAATGACCCTAATTGCCGAAACAGCGACTGCCTATTTCGAATTAGTTGCATTGGATCAAGAACTTGAAATTGTTTTACAAACCGTAAAAACTCGTGAAGAAAGTGTCAACCAAGCCCGATTACGATTCGAGGGTGGACTCACTTCCGAAACAGCTTATCAGCAGGCGCAAGTAGAATTGGCCAGCGCTTCGGCTCTTATCCCCGAATTGGAGCAAAAAATCGCATTGAAAGAAAATCAAATTGCGGTATTAGCCGGAGAATATCCATCGAAAGTGGAACGAGGAGAATTCGACTTAAATGTAACTTGGCCCGAAAATATACCTATCGGGCTTCCCTCTACCCTACTGCAACGAAGGCCCGATGTGCGTCAAGCAGAGCAACAGCTACAAGCCGCTATGGCAGCGGTAGGAATTGCATATGCCGATCGGTTTCCACGATTAACTATAAGTTTAGTCGGAGGGCTTGAAAACGATGAACTAAAAGGATTTTTCGAATCTCCATTCTCCTATGTATCTGGCAATCTCGTAGCTCCTCTATTAACCTTTGGAAAAAAGAAAGCCCAATATAAAGCGTCATTGGCAGCCTATGACGAAAAACGTTTCGCCTACGAACAAAAGGTTCTTGAAGTTTTCCGAGAAGTGAACGATGCCGTGATAACTTATAGAAAGAAAAGACGGACATCGGAACTTCAACTCAATCTTTTTGAAGCAGCTCAAAAATATGTAGATTTAGCACAGTTACAATATTTCAACGGGGTTATTCGTTACATCGATGTTTTAGATGCCCATCGTAAATTTTTCGATGCTCAAATAGGTTTGAGCAATGCTGTAAGAGACGAATATCTTGCTATGGTAAATTTATATAAAGTATTAGGTGGAGGCTGGGAAACAAGCCCAATTTAAGCGAGCGAATTTTTCTATAAAAATAGAGCCCGGGGATTATAAAACTCCGGGCTCTATTTTATTTATGGCCTTTTATCTCAGCAAAGTTTGCGTGCCCCATCGGCAATCACGACATCATAAACTTTGGGAAGACGACCGAATTTTGTCTTATATTCTGCTTTGGCTTTTTCCACGAACGCATCATACAATTCGTCCTTAACTAAGTTTATCGTACAACCGCCAAATCCACCTCCCATCACACGAGAGCCGGTCACACCACACTCTTTGGCAATATCATTCAGGAAATCGAGTTCTTCACAACTTACCTCATATAATTTACTCATTCCATGATGAGTCTCATACATCTTCTGCCCTACTGTCTCATAATCTCCTTGTTCAAGAGCATCGCATACGTCAAGGACTCGTTGCACTTCACCGATCACATATTCTGCACGCATATAATCCTCGGCAGACACCTCTTCTTTTACCTCGTCTAACATAGACATATTGGCATCTCTCAGGAACTCTACATGCGGGTGTTTCTTTTGTATGGCGGCAACCACATTCTCGCACGATTTGCGTCGGTCGTTATAAGCGGAAGATGCCAACTCGTGCTTTACGACAGAATCGAGCAATACGAGTCGGTAACCTTCGGGCTTGAACGGGAAGTATTGATATTCCAACGAACGGCAATCCAGTCGTATCAGATGACCGGCTTTACCGAACACCGAAGCAAATTGGTCCATAATACCGCAATTTACACCACAATAGTTATGCTCGGTAGCCTGTCCGATTTTAGCCAATTCGAATTTGTCGATGCCACAGTTGAACATATCGTTCAAAGCGAAAGCATAAGTACTCTCCAATGCAGCCGACGAAGACATACCTGCCCCCAGAGGAACATCGCCGGCAAATGCTGTATTAAATCCGGCTATTTTACCGCCTCGTTTAATAATCTCGCGGCACACACCGAATATATAACGAGCCCAGCTGGCACGGGGAGCGTCTTCCTCGTTCAATCCAAACTCTACATAATCTTTTAAATCTATCGAATATGCGCGGACTTTATCCGTCCCATTAATTTTAAGTTCTGCAACCATTCCTTTATCGATAGCTCCCGGAAATACAAATCCACCATTGTAATCTGTATGCTCTCCTATTAAGTTTATACGACCGGGAGAGGCATATACCGACCCGGTAGAGCCATCAAAATGTTTGATAAAACGACTTCTTACAAATTCTATATCCATAATACTAAATTAAATAATTGTATAACTTATATGATTATTTCTCTCGAACCGAAAATTTAAACTGTGTATGACTTTCGAATTTTTCATGAGGGCGTAAGATAACGGAAGGATAATTTTCATGATTAGGACTATCTGGAAAATGTTGAGTTTCGAGACAGATAGCAGCTCTCATCGGATACCGTTTCCCATTTTTCCCGATAAAATTTCCTGTCATCCAATTGGCTGTATAAAGCTGTACACCGGGCTCTGTCGTAAAGACGTCCATCACGATCCCGGTTTTGGGCGAAACACACTCTGCACAAAATGAAAATTCACCGCTCCGCTTCTTATTCAAAATATAAGTATGATCGTAACCTTTTCCATAAACCAGTTGTTCAAACGGCTCGTTTATACGGCTACCGACTTCATAAAGTTTACGAAAATCCATCGGGGTTCCCTCTACCGCCGACTTCTCTCCGTAAGGTATAGCCGTATCATCGGTAGGTAAATAGTAATCGGCATCAATGCATAACAGATGATCACCGATGTAAGGATCTCCCGCACCCGACAAATTAAAATACGAATGGTTTGTCAGATTAACGATGGTAGGTTTATCGGTTTCTGCATAGTAAGTTATATCAACGGCATTATCGTCAGTTAATTTAAATATGACCTTCACTTGCAGATTTCCGGGAAACCCTTCTTCACCGTCAGGAGACAATCGGGAAAATTCTATTGTTTGTTTATCCAATTGATTGGCATCCCAAACATGAAAGTTGAAGCCTTTTACCCCTCCATGCAGACTGTTAGGCCCATTGTTTATCGCTAATTTATCATACAAAACTCCATCGACCGTGAATTTTCCTTTTGCAATACGATTGGCATATCTACCACAAGTCGCTCCAAAATAAGGTTCCTCCGATGTAAGGTATTCCTGTATGTTATTATGCCCCGTAACCACGTCTATCATCTTCCCATTTTTATCGGGAACCATTAACGAAACGATACGCGCGCCATAATTAGTTAGGGTCAATTCGCACCCATTTTTATTAACCAAGATATAGAGACCGGTTTGTTTACCATCGACTAAGCCTTGAAAATGTGTTGGATTCAATCCTGAAAGAGTCATATCCATATTCTTCTTTTTAAGGTTAACTAAATTTGTTGATTGTGTAAAGTTAACGTTATCTTTTTTTCTTGCAAAGATTTTTTTATGGTTTTGCATAAAATTATCAGAGAAGAAAATTTTTAACGGATTTTTCACTACATCTCTCCTCTCCCGATTCACATCTGCATATCGAGCGATTCATAAAACCCGTGACGCAAATCTGTATCTGATTAAACATACTTATTGAAACTCATTTTTCCTTCGTTCTTAACACCTCTCATAGACTTGCACATAACTTCTAAATATCTCGGCTCATATTCATAAAATCCAACCCGGTGTTTCGTCAAGACTTTGCCGATCTGGATTTTCACCTATGTATTCGATTAAATCCCGTAGACGAGAGCCTATTCTTTTATCCTCCATTATTATCTTATATTAATAATTTTATGGGTTTGAAGTGAAAGCCTCCATCGGGGGTGGCTCTTAATGTATTCGATAGCTGCGGTAAGATTGTTTTCATTTTTTATCTCATCATTGACATCACAAGGTTGCAAGCTACAAAAACACTCATAAGCTGTGGCGATTTTTTCATACGGTTCCATATCTTGTCCCTGATAAACGACTTTGATTTCATTCATACGCTGTATTTTCACAGGAATCGTTTTAGGAGAGCAAGTAATCCAATCGATCGACCGTTCCAAATCGGTATCTAATGCGATTGATCCGTTGGTTTCGATTTGGACAAATTTCCCGACTTCATGCAATCGGTCGACAAGCGAATGCGTAAGTTGTAAAGTGGGTTCCCCTCCTGTAATAACTACATGTTTCGCAGGATAATCAGAAATAGCCTTTACAATCTCTTCTTCTGTAAAAATAGTATAATCCTCATGTTTTGTATCACAGAAATCACAATGCAAATTACACCCCGCTAACCTCACAAAAATCGCAGCCGTACCTGTAAACACACCTTCACCCTGTAATGAGTAAAAAATTTCATTTACTTTCATCTGTCAATATTTTCATTTTCAAAATCGTCGATTTCGTAAATAGCCGTATTTCCACCACTTTCTTGAACTTTGGTTTTATAACATTCGGGAATCTGATCCGTAATCCATTTCGCTATGTTTTCAGCGGTCGGATTAAAAGGCAGCAATTCATTCAGATTCCCATGATCAAGATAGCCATGAATCTTATCTTTAATATGTTTAAAGTCACAAACCATACCGTCTTGATTCAGTTCTTTCGCTTTACAATAAACCGTAATAATCCAGTTATGGCCATGTAATTTTTCACATTTACTTTCATATGAAAGGTGCAAAGAATGCGCGCCTGCAATTTCCATTGTCTTAGCTACGTAATACATTATAACTTAACCGTTTTATTCGTTATTAATCCTCGTATTCTGTCTGATCTTCAATCCCGGCATCCCGAAGAGCCTCTTTGCGTTCTACACAAGTACCGCATTTCCCGCAATGTTTCTCCCCTCCTTTGTAACAAGACCACGTTTCGGCATAGTTCAAATTCAACTTTTTCCCCCGACTGGCAATTTCTGTTTTTGAAATATCGGTATAGGGAGCAAAGATGCCAATATTCTCATAAGTTCCCGAACGCATAGCTTTATCCATAGCTTGGATAAACTCCGATCGACAGTCGGGATAAATAGCGTGGTCTCCGCCATGATTAGCAATGAGAACTTGTTTCAAGCCATTGCTTTCTGCGATACCGCAAGCAATTGATAACATAATGCCATTCCGAAACGGGACAACCGTACTTTTCATATTTTCATCGGCATAATGTCCCTCCGGTACAGAGTCGCTACCGTCCAACAACGAACTTCTGAAATATTCTTTCATAAACGCAAGAGGTATTACTATATGCTTTATTTTTAACCGCTCGCAATGAATACGAGCAAACGGTATTTCTTTATGGTTATGATTAGCTCCATAATCAAAAGAAACAGCTAATGCTATGCGGTCGGCACACTCATACAACAAAGTAATACTATCCATACCGCCAGATACTACGATCAACGAATCTTTCATATTTTCTATTCTTATATTCGATTGCAAAGATAATGAAAGGTAAGAGTAGGATAAAACGGACAAGTTCGTTTTTCGTACCTATTTTTGTATTTCTCACAAAGGGGGGGGACGTGCAAAGCCAGAGTTGAAACACGCTTTATTTAATTATTCAATGCAACCTATCTTTACAGGTTGTAAAGATAAATTAAATCCATATTCCTCTTATAGGATTTCTTGCGCAAGCCATTAAAAAAATCGCTATCTTTGTAGATACGAAGATGGGATTCGGTTCGGCATAGTCAAATCGGAAATGAATTTTCCGTTTGTCTCTGCGCTCACCTTTTATTATCTTTGCCAAAAGTAAAGATAAAATTGAATATCGCAATGAAAGCAAAAACACGTGTTCGCATTATCTTTTTTTGTCTAACCGTCTCTGCCATAGGCCTCCCTTTAATATTGATTAGCACCCCTTCTATCCATCAGCATTTCGAGCCTGAAAATATAGCCATATCTTTCGTCGAAAATCTATCCAACGCTAACTTCCAAGAAGCTAAAAAGCTATCGACTCCCGAGTCGGCCGAAACACTATATTTGTTTGAGACCTTAGTCGGGAATCAATCCGATGAATTAAAAAACACACCCACTCATTTCAATATTTCTTATTCTGAGATGAATACTTCACAAGATACCCTGTTCGTACAAGGGAAATTATTTTTCTCACATAAACACAAACTCATACGAAAAATTAATCTTACTTTGGTTAACCGTAGAGGAAGCTGGTTGGTCGATTGTCGTGACAATACTATTTTCTGATATTCACGGAACGAATCGAACCAACAGAACCATACCGCTGTTAAAATCATATTCATCTTATTAAATTTCAAGACATGAACAAATTTCAAGATATTATCGCAGGTGATACCCCGGTTCTAGTAGACTTTTTTGCAGAATGGTGTGGTCCCTGTAAAATGATGAAACCAGTCCTTGAAGAATTGAAAAAGAAAATAGGGAATAAAATCATTATACTAAAAATAGATATCGATAAAAATATTTCCTTGTCTTCGGAATATAGAATACAGTCAGTCCCTACCCTTGTACTATGGAAACAAGGTGAAATCATTTGGCGACAATCTGGCGCCCTGTCGTTAAACGAATTAGAACAAATTCTATCGTCTTATATACGATAGTTTCATAAGATTGTCACTTTTTTATACGATCTAGACAACTGAATACGAAAACAGGTTATACTTCGATATATCCAACTAAACTTGTTTCTGTTCCAACCTTATATTATCTTTGATAAAAGTCCTCAAAAGATTACTGGTCGAAAAGAAAAACGAACTTATTCGTTTTATCTTTCTCTTGCCTTGCACTATCTTTGCAAAAATGCGAAAATAGGCGGCACTCGGCATAACCAAATAAATTTGTTTCTGCCCTCGTTTGCACTATCTTTGCAGCGCATTAAAAAGAAACTATGAGATCGAATCTGTATCTGAAACTATTCATATCATTTTTTAAAATAGGTGCGTTCACATTCGGAGGTGGTTGGGCTATGATACCTCTCATTGAAAGAGAAGTCGTGGATAAACAAAACTGGATTAAACGGGAAGATTTTGTCGACGCACTTGCCATTGCACAATCATTGCCCGGAGTTTTGGCGGTGAATATATCCATATTGATCGGAAACAAATTGCGAGGATTAAAAGGTTGTCTCACGGCGACACTCGGTACAATTCTACCCTCTTTTCTAATCATCTTGGCTATTGCAATCTGGTTTGTTCAAACGTATGACAATCCGGTAGTCGAGCGTATATTCAAGGGTATAAGACCAGCAGTGGTCGCACTCATCGTGTCTCCGGTATTCAGTACGGCTAAAACAGCACGTATCAATATTAAAACGGTTATTATTCCCATTATAGTGGCATTATCAATCTGGTTAGGAGGGATTTCCCCCATTTGGTTCGTCTTGTTAGGAGCTATCGGTGGAATACTTTACTGTAATCATGTCATCGCCAGTTCAAAACAAAAGAGTAATAAAGAAGAAAAATAGCCATGTGGATCGTATATCTCAACTTATTTTGGGCTTACCTAAAAATCGGACTATTCGGTTTTGGTGGCGGATACGCCATGCTCTCGCTCATTCAACACGAAGCGGTAGAAGTCGTTCATTATGGCGAAAGCCAACCGTGGCTTACCCCGACCGAATTTACCGATATCGTAGCTATTTCTCAAATGACTCCCGGTCCCATAGGAATAAACAGTGCTACTTATGTAGGATATGTAGCTGCCGGTAATAGTATTTGGGGGTCGATAATCGCCACGTTCGCCGTATGTTTGCCGTCTTTCATTTTAGTCTTATTAGTGAGCCGTTTTATACTTAAACATAAAGATAACATTACTATCAAAAGCATATTTTCCGGACTTCGTCCTGTGGTTGTCGGTCTGATAGCTTCTGCCGCACTCCTCCTCATGAATAAGGAAAACTTTCCAGACTATACAATAAGTATCGGTATTGCAATAATCTCATTTGTTCTGGTACACTATGCGAAAATACACCCCATACTCGTTATCGTATTGGCTGGTATTTCAGGATATGCCTTATACTAAAATATGAATTATGAATTACGAAGAAACATTGGAATATTTATATAAACAACTACCCGTTTTTCAACAAATAGGAAGTGCCGCTTATAAACCGGGACTACAAAATACCGAAGCGCTGGACAAATATTTCGGATATCCCCATCGAAAGTTTCACACCATACATGTTGCCGGGACCAACGGTAAGGGATCGGTATCGCATCTATTAGCCGCTATTCTGCAATTAAACGGATATAAAACTGGATTATATACCTCTCCGCATCTTATCGATTTCAGAGAACGTATCCGCATCAATGGAAAAATGATTTCCAAAGAAGATGTTATTCAATTTGCAGAGAAACACCTTGCATCTACACTCCATATCCAACCATCATTTTTCGAACTCACCATGATGATGGCGTTTAACTACTTTGCCGAAAATCAAGTAGATGTCGCTGTTATCGAAGTCGGATTGGGCGGAAGATTGGACAGTACAAATATCATTACTCCTGATTTATGTGTCATTACCAATATCAGCTATGACCATGTGCAAATGCTCGGAGACACCCTGCCGAAAATAGCCCGAGAAAAAGCTGGTATTATAAAATCTGGAATACCGGTCGTGATCGGAGAAGCTCAGGGAGAGGTGAAGCAAGTATTCATCGATAGAGCGAAAGAGGTAAAAGCCCCCATTATATTCGCAGAGGAACAAATTCATTTCCGGTCGACCCAACGAAATGACAAAGGTTGGGAATTCGATTCTCCCGAATTTCCGCACCTTTTCGGGGAGTTAAGCGGGCTATGTCAGGAAAAAAATGCAGCTACCGTTCTGACAGCAGTCGGACAATTACGAAATTTAGGATACAATATCTCCGACCAATCGGTCTATGATGCTTTCGCCCATGTCACCAGCCTCACCGGTTTAATGGGGCGATGGCAACAATTGGAATCGTCTCCCCGACTGATTTGCGACACCGGACACAACACCGGAGGCATACAATATATAGTTCGACAGTTGCAAAACGAATCTTATCAAAACTTGCGTATTATCATCGGTATGGTCAATGACAAAGACATTTCGGGAGTTTTGGCTATGCTCCCCCAAAATGCCGTTTACTATTTCACCCGGGCCTCGATACCTCGCGCTTTACCCGAGGAAAGACTGTACGAATTAGCAATAAAAGCAGGATTGACAGGGAAGTGTTATCCGTCGGTTCAACAAGCTGTGGAAGCGGCGAAAAAAGAAAGCCGCCCCGATGATCTGATCTTCGTAGGCGGCAGTACATTCATCGTGGCCGACTTGCTAAAAACTATGCTTTCACAGCAATAACCTCTATTTCGACTAATGCTTGTTTCGGTAATTCTTTAACTGCAAACGCCGACCGAGACGGAAATACGGACCCGAACTGCTCGGCATATATTTCGTTCATTTCTCCGAAAAGAGACATATCGGCCAACAGCACGGTCGTCTTTACAATATGTTCGACCGAATAACCGGCCTCCGCCAAAATAGCTTTAATGTTCGCAAACGCTTGACGAGTTTGAGCTTTGATGCTCTCAGGCATTATTCCGGTTTTGGGGTCAATGGGCAATTGCCCCGAAAGGAAAATCATATTTCCGGTTTCAACAGCTTGACTATAAGGTCCGATAGCAGCCGGAGCAGATGTCGTAGAAATTACTTTTTTCATATCACTCATTATTATTTAATTTATGGGAAAGCACTCGGCTTTCTTCTATTTTCAAATCTTTCAATGCAATACTATCACCCTTCTCTTCCATAAGCCTACGGGTATCTATTATAGCCGTCCATTCCTTTGGAAAATCGGCTTTTAAATTACAGATAAAATCCTCGTCTCCTTCTCTGTCAATGGCTCGCAATAAATAGCCCAAAGTCAATCGGCTGATGTCTACCGCCGGTTGATATGCAGGAACCCTCTCTTCTTCCGACAATGTCTGCGAAATAATATTCACCCGTTCCAATTCATCGACGGTACGCTCTACCAACTGTATGGGAATAGCATAACGTCTCGATATCTGTCCTTTGGTCATCGGCGGAAGTCCCTCCTTGAACCGATGGACAATAACTGTGGCTATGACTAATATAATATAATCGGAATACCGACGAGATATATCGTTGGTCTCTTTTTCGAAATTGAAATTTACTACATTTTGAGATGAATAAGTCAACACAGCACCAAACAGACAAATCAACCATGAAAATTGCATCCAAATGAGCAACAACGGCAAAAATGCGAAACTCCCGTAAATAGCATTATATTTCGATACCCAAATTTGGCCCGAAATATATATAAATTGAAAAATCTGAAATACCGTACCACAAATAAGCCCAGAAATAAACGCATATTTGAACTTAACCTTCGTATTGGGTATAAAAATATAAATAGCGGTAAAAAACAAAGCGGTAAGTATATATGGAGCCAATCGAAAGACCCAACGCAGCAAAGGGCTCATAAAATCGAATAGAACCGAAGAACTGAGCATGGTTGACATAAACAAAGAAAATCCGCTCGATGCAACCATCAAAATAGGCAAAATCAAAAACATCGAGGTATAATCGGTAACCTTACGATAAAACGATCGACCGCCTTGTACCTGCCAAATATCATTGAATGCTTTCTCTATATTGGATAACAAACTTATCAAAGTCCACAAAAGGAAACAAAGGCCTATCCCCACGAATACTCCACCTTTCATCTGATCGAGATACTGGTCGACGAACCCTAACATATATTCCAATGCATTGCGTTGCGCCGGGAAATAATCGAACAACTGACTTTGTATAATATGTTGAAATCCGAATCCCTTACAAATAGCAAATAACATAGCCAACGCAGGCACGATTGCCAAAATCGTACTAAACGTCAATGCGGAAGCCTTTTCCTGCAACTTTTCATTTAAGAAACAGCGTACCGACAAGTTCAATGTTTTAAGAATATGAATATGGAGCTTATACTCGGTCACATGCCATATATCGACCGAGACAAACTGCCATAACCGTTTTATAAAAAGGCTGGCGCGGGCAAAAAAAGAGGGCTTGTTTTTACGCTGAACCATAGAATATATCGTACAGAAAACTTCTACAAAAAAATACAGCAGGCCTGTAAGCCGGGTTATGTACTCTCGAAAGAGTGTCTGTCATTTATCTCGACCTTGTGTCACCACAAGGCTCTAGCGGTTTACCCCCCGGCATCGGGCGAGCAACCCTACAACGCCGGTATACATAACCTTACAACCCATAAGACGTACGGCATTCTACATTACTGTAAAACCCGGTGAGCTCTTACCTCGCCTTTTCACCCTTACTGCTTTCGCAGCGGTTATTTTCTGTTACGCTACTCCACTCTCGCGAATGGCTTCCCGTTAGGAAATATGGTGCTCTATGTTGCCCGGACTTTCCTCTCGCATCATACGAGCGACAGACCGTCCTGCTGTACGTTACAAAGATACGATAAAAATGGCAAAGACAGAATACTGTCAGTATGATTTTTAATCTTATAAATTTTAACGGACAATATGACATGCCTAAGTATATAAAAATGATTCTCATGACAGTCATCTGTGTTAACCCCTGTTAAGTAGCTATCCTGCTTATTAAAAGAGCTTAAAAAGAAGATGCAAGGGTTCCAACGGCACGATAAATGTATTAAATTTAACGTCTGAAAAACTTAAATACAAGATAATATTAACATTTAAAGCTAATAGATTATGAATTCTTACGGAAAAAAATTGATGGGCATCGCCTTAATTGCAGCTCTGAGCTCCGGAATTACAATCGGCGCATTTAGTATATTGAATAAGTCGGCCGATTCAAAAATACAAGATCAATCGCTCGACAGTGGATATGCACAGCCAACTCGCTTTACAAGAGTAATCAATCGACCGGCTGTTGAAACAGATTTCACCACTGCCGCCGAAAACACGGTTAATGCCGTCGTTAGTATAAAATCGATTTCTACACCCAAACAAAGTCAATTAGGCGGTTTTAGCGATCCGTTTTTTGAATATTTCTTTGGACAAGGAGGGCGCAATATACAACCTCAGCCTCGTGCTGGATTGGGGTCGGGAGTAATTATTACCCCCGATGGATATATTGTAACCAATAATCACGTAGTAGAAGGAGCCGATAAATTGGATATAACCCTGAATGACAATAGGACTTTCAATGGTCGTGTAATAGGAACCGATCCTTCTACCGATTTGGCATTGATAAAAATAGATGCCAAAGATCTCCCCATCGTCAAATTTGGCGATTCCGATAATTTGAAAGTCGGAGAATGGGTATTGGCGGTAGGAAATCCGTTAGGATTGACATCGACGGTTACCGCCGGTATCGTAAGTGCCAAAGCTCGTAGCATAAGCGCACTCAACCCTCGTAGCCAAAAAATGGGTATAGAGGCGTTTATCCAGACCGATGCAGCTGTAAATCCGGGAAATAGCGGTGGAGCATTGGTAAATACAGCAGGTGAATTAGTGGGTATCAATACGGCCATTTACTCCGAAACAGGAAGTTACGCCGGCTATTCATTCGCTATTCCCACTTCCATAGTAAGTAAAGTAATTGCCGATTTGAAAGAATATGGTACCGTACAAAGAGCCGTATTGGGTATAGGGTATAGAGAAATAGACTCCGAATTGGCCAAAGAAGAAAATCTTGAAGTGCAAGAAGGTATATACGTCGGTGAAGTATACAATCGCAGCGCTGCGATGGAAGCAGGAATAAAAGAAGGTGATGTTATAACCTCTATTAATGGCGTAAAGATTAAAAATGGAGCTATGCTTTCCGAACAATTGAGTAAATATCGTCCCGGAGATAAAATTAAAATAGGGTTGTTACGAGGAAAAGAATCCAAAACTGTATCTCTGACATTAAAAAATAGTCAAGGCAATACCGAGATAACCAAGATTGCCGGAATGGATTCTTTGGGAGCTGGATTCAAAGAATTAGATACCAAGAGTTTGAGAGAGATGAATATCCGATATGGAGTGCAGGTTATTGGATTGAAAAACGGTAAATTCAAAGCGGCCGGTATGCGAGAAGGATTTGTTATTCTGGAAATCAATAACACCCCGATGAAGTCGGTTAGCGACTTGGAATCCATGTACGACTCTATTGTAAAATCAAATCAAAATCAAAAAGTTATGTTCATTACGGGTATTTATCCGAATGGAAAAATGATGTATTATGCAGTAGATTTGGCCGATTAAATCTTTTTGGAATATGCCCCCTAAACAAGGGTCATATTCCAAATTAAAAGATAATTATTAAATATAGCACAACAAACACAACAGAACAAATATTCAAACGTTATAATAATAAATACAAAAAAGGCAGGAACGGTAAAATGGTATTTTTGTAGATTCACGTTCAAAATTAAACATTTTTTACAGCTCCATTAACAATAAATATAGTATATTTGCAGTCCCAAAATCTCAATATTGCAAGATGAGACAATTAAAAATTACAAAATCGATTACGAACAGGGAGAGTGCTTCTCTTGACAAGTACCTACAAGAAATCGGACGCGAAGACTTGATTACGGTAGAAGAGGAAGTAGAACTTGCCCAACGCATTAAAAAAGGCGATCATGCAGCACTAGAAAAGTTGACACGAGCCAATTTGCGTTTTGTCGTTTCGGTTGCCAAACAATACCAAAATCAAGGGTTAAGTCTCCCGGACTTAATCAATGAAGGAAATTTGGGTTTAATTAAAGCTGCCGAAAAATTTGACGAAACGAGAGGCTTCAAGTTCATTTCCTATGCAGTGTGGTGGATTCGTCAATCTATTCTTCAAGCTCTAGCCGAGCAATCGAGAATCGTTCGTTTGCCATTAAATCAAGTAGGATCTCTCAATAAGATCAGTAAAGCTCTTTCTAAATTCGAGCAAGAAAACGAACGTCGTCCCTCTCCCGAAGAGCTCGCAGAAGAATTGGATATACCGGTAGATAAAATCTCCGATACATTAAAAGTGTCGGGACGGCATATTTCGGTAGACGCCCCTTTTGTTGAAGGAGAAGATAATAGTCTGCTCGACGTATTGGTTAATGACGATTCCCCCATAGCAGATAGGTCGTTAATTAACGAATCTCTCTCGAAAGAAATCGATCGCGCACTTAAACAACTTACTCCTCGTGAAAGCGAAATCATTAAAATGTTTTTTGGAATCGGCTGTCAAGAAATGACTCTCGAAGAAATTGGAGACAAGTTCGGATTAACCCGAGAAAGAGTTCGACAAATAAAAGAAAAAGCCATCAGAAGACTCAGGACTGCTTCGAGGAGTAAACTGTTAAAAACTTATTTAGGATAACCTTATTGGATTGTCTGCCCCAATGGCAGGAAAAACCGACCTGCACCTCAGGTTGGTTTTTTATTTTAAATACCTCTTCATTTATTTTTTCAGTCGTTCGATTGCTCAATCGCAATAAAAAATTTACCTTCGTCCTCAACAAATAATAAAATCATGGCTAAATACCTATATCAGATATTGTTAATATCAACTCTATGCCTTTTTTTACAAAATACATCGGCACAAGAATCGACCACAGGTTTTGAAAACGGGAACAATCAATACGTCATGCGCGAAAGCAACTTGTCGGATATGAGCAAAGATAAAAAAATCAAACCTGTTACATTTGGAGTTGAAGCAGGAGCATCCATCGATATGTCGGGGAATGACTTTTCTTCTTTCGATTTAGATTTATTCGCAGGCTACCGGTCCCACACCATCAAATGCTTTGGTTTAGGAATAGGTCTTCACAGTTCATTTTCCAACAATCGATACTACCTCCCTATTTATGCACTTTTCCGTTGTAATTTGCTAAGCAACAAATCTCTTCTTTTTGTTGATTTCAGAGCGGGTTATTCTACCAATCAAATGTACAAAGGAGAAAATCAAGGTGGCTTTTTTGGTTCTGCCGGATTAGGTATGAACCTATCTGTAAGTAAAAAATTCGGGTCTCATATTCTTATCGGATATAATTTTTATCAAATATCTCCATTTACCGATGAAAAAGGAACTTTCCAAGATATGAACGGATGCCATCTCGTATCTATCCGATTAGGAATAAGCTTCTAATAACGCGAGTTATCAATTACAAATAAATATATTTTTAGCAATAAAAATTACAGATTATAGATTTAAATAAGAAAAATACGATATTTTATTTTGTTTTCTCAAAACAATAACTACCTTTGCACAAGAAACAAAATAATTCAATAATGATAATAGAATTGCTAAACAGCCTAATTATTGATCTTCTATCGAATGTAACAGAATAGAAGTGAGATATAGTGCCTAGCAATTTACGATACAAAAATTATAGCCTTTCTCACGAATACGTCGAGAAAGGCTTTTTACAATTTAATATAGCAATAACATGTCCGACAGATTATTTATCTTTGACACAACATTAAGAGACGGAGAACAAGTTCCCGGATGCCAACTCAACACAGTTGAAAAAATACAAGTAGCTAAGGCATTAGAGACACTTGGTGTCGACATCATAGAAGCCGGATTTCCTGTATCGAGTCCCGGAGACTTCGAATCGGTCGTCGAAATATCCAAAGCTGTAACATGGCCCACGATCTGTGCGCTCACCCGTGCTGTCGAAAACGATATAAAAGTTGCAGCCGAGGCTCTTCGATATGCCAAACATAAACGTATTCATACAGGCATTGGAACTTCGGACTATCACATTAAATATAAATTCAATTCGACTCGTGAAGAAATTGTAGAAAGAGCTGTGGCTGCTGTCAAATATGCGAAAAAATTTGTAGAAGACGTACAATTTTATGCTGAAGATGCAGGCCGTACCGATAATGAATATTTAGCCAGAGTAGTCGAAGCCGTCATCAAAGCAGGCGCTACGGTTATAAACATACCAGATACAACTGGATATTGTTTGCCGGACGAATTTGGACAAAAAATATTATATCTCAAAGAACATGTCTCAGGAATCGATAACGTTACGATAGCCACTCATTGTCACAACGATTTGGGCATGGCAACGGCGAATACGATGGCTGGAATCCAAAACGGAGCCAGACAAGCCGAAGTTACGATAAACGGCATCGGTGAAAGAGCTGGAAATACAGCCCTTGAAGAAATAGCCATGATTTGCAAATGCCACCACAACTTACAGATAGAGACTAATATCAATACACAAAAGATTTACGGAATAAGCCGCATGGTCTCTAATCTCATGAACATGCCGGTACAACCGAATAAAGCAATCGTTGGCCGCAACGCATTCGCCCACTCGTCAGGAATCCACCAAGACGGTGTATTGAAGAATCGGGAAAGCTATGAAATCATAGATCCCAAAGACGTCGGAATTGACGAAAACTCTATCGTATTAACCGCAAGAAGTGGACGGGCTGCTTTGAAACATAGACTTCATTTATTAGGTATCGAATTGGAAAAAGATGCTTTGAACAAAGCTTATGATTCATTTCTTAAACTTGCCGATCGTAAAAAAGATATCAATGACGACGATATATTAATGTTGGTAGGGAAAGAGAGAACAGCCAATGCACGCATACAACTAGACTTCCTACAAGTAACTGCCGGAGTAGGAATAAAATCCGTTGCCAGCATCGGATTAGACATAGCCGGTGAAAAATTCGAAGCAGCAGCTTCGGGAAACGGACCGGTAGATGCCGCCATAAATGCTATACGATGCATCATTCACCGAAAAATGGTAGTCAAAGAATTTCTTATACAAGCTATCACCAAAGGCAGCGACGATGTAGGGAAAGTACATATGACTGTGACCTACAACGGAAACTCATACTACGGATTCTCGGCAAATACAGATATTGTCGCAGCCTCTGCCGAAGCCTTTATAGATGCTATTAATAAATTCATTATATAACGAAATCACATGAATACATTATTTGATAAAATATGGGATACCCACGTCGTAACCTCGGTGAAAGGAGGCCCCGATCAATTATATATAGACAGGCACTATTGCCACGAGGTTACCAGTCCTCAGGCTTTCAACGAACTAAGGGCTAGAAATTTGAAGGTTTTTCGACCGGAAAGAACAACTTGTTCTCCCGACCATAATATTCCTACGTTAAATCAAGATAAGCCTATTGCCGACCCGGTTTCCCGCAATCAAGTAGAGACACTCGCCACCAATGCTAGCGAGTTCGGTTTAGCTCATTATGGACTGGGAAATGAAAGAAACGGAATCATTCACGTTATCGGACCGGAATATGGGTTGACTCAACCGGGAATGACCATCGTTTGCGGAGACAGCCACACTTCGACCCACGGGGCTTTTGGAGCCGTCGCTTTCGGTATCGGCACGAGTGAAGTTGCTATGGTATTGGCATCCCAATGTATTTTACAGCCCAAACCTAAAACAATGCGCATAAATATCGAAGGAAAACTTTCTCCCGGAGTCACAGCTAAAGACATCGCTTTATTTATCATTTCTCGAATGACGACAGGAGGAGCTACCGGATATTTTGTGGAATATGCAGGAGAAGCAATCCGCTCGCTCAGTATGGAAGAAAGAATGACAGTCTGTAACCTCAGTATCGAAATGGGAGCTCGCGGAGGTCTGATTGCTCCCGACGAAACGACATTCGGTTATATAAAGGATAAAGAATTCGCACCCAAGGGAAAAGATTGGGACAAAGCCCTCGCCTATTGGAAAACTCTATATAGCGATAAAGATGCTACATTCGATAAGGAAGTGACATTTAATGCGGCAGAAATCTCCCCTCGCATTACCTATGGGACAAATCCCGGAATGGGAATCGCTATCGACGAAAGAATACCATTGGAAGAATCGATTGAAGACAGTGGAAAAATTTCGTTTCGCCGGGCATTGAGTTACATGGGTTTCTCTGCCGGAGAGCTTCTAATGGGGAAAAAAATCGACTATGTCTTTTTAGGAAGCTGTACAAACGGCCGTATTGAGGATTTCAGAGCTTTTGCCAATTTGGTAAAAGGGCACAAAAAAGCTAATCATATAATTGCTTGGCTCGTACCGGGTTCACAAGCCGTGTTGCGACAAATCAAGGAAGAGGGCATCGATCTTATCTTGTCGGAAGCAGGATTCGAAATACGTCAACCCGGTTGTTCGGCTTGCTTAGCCATGAACGAAGATAAAGTCCCCCCGGGAAAATATGCTGTATCGACCTCTAATCGGAACTTTGAAGGTAGACAGGGTCCCGGAGCGCGGACTATACTTGCCGGACCTTTGGTAGCCGCTGCGACAGCAATTACAGGAGAGATAACCGATCCCAGAAAATTTTTATAACTTTGTATGACTATGATAAAAAAAATCGACATCATAACATCGACATGTATTCCTCTTCCCCAAGAGAATGTAGATACCGATCAAATTATCCCTGCCCGTTTTCTAAAAGCCGTTTCTCGGGAAGGTTTCGGAGAAAACCTGTTCCGCGATTGGCGCTTCGATAAAGCGGGGCAACCCATTCGAGATTTTATTCTTAACAACCCACTTTACTCCGGCTCCATTTTAGTAGCGGGGAAAAACTTCGGTAGCGGTTCCAGCCGTGAACATGCTGCTTGGGCTATTGCCGGATATGGATTCCAAATAGTAGTATCTAGTTTTTTTGCCGATATTTTCAAGAACAATGCACTTAACAACGGAGTACTTCCGGTAATTGTCTCAGAGCAATTTCTTACCAGTTTATTCAAACATATTTTTTCGAACCCACAATCGACCGTTACAGTCAATTTGAAAGAGCAAACCATTACAGATGACACAAGCGGAGAATCGGAACATTTCGAAATAAATCCTTACAAAAAGAACTGTTTGCTCAACGGATATGACGACATCGATTATCTACTAAGCAAAAAACAAGAAATAGAAAACTGGGAAGAAAAACATTCATAACGAAATCGAGAAGTACTATGGTTGTAGAAATTATGGATACTACTCTGCGAGACGGAGAACAAACGTCGGGGGTATCGTTCGCCCGACAGGAAAAATTGAGTATCGCTCGCTTACTTTTAGAAGACCTAAAAATTCCTCGCATCGAAATTGCCTCGGCAAGAGTTTCCACCGGAGAGTACGAAATGGCGAAACAATTATGCGAATGGGCCGAGAAACGAGGACACATCGACAAAATCGAGATATTGGGATTTCTCGATAAAGGAGCTTCTATCGAATGGATTCGTTCTTGTGGAGCCAAAGTGATGAATTTGCTCTGCAAAGGATCGGAAAAACATTGTACCTTCCAACTTCAAAAAACGGTACAGGAACACGTCGAAGATATCAAACAAACTATTAAGAAAGCGAAAGAAGTCGGACTGAAAATCAATCTCTATTTGGAAGATTGGTCCAACGGGATACAATATTCCCCTCAATACGTTTTTCATTTAATGGATGCTTTAAAAAATGAAGCTGTGGAAAGGTTCATGTTGCCCGACACATTAGGTATCTTGAATCCTCTTCAAACGCTAAAATTTTGCAGAGCCATGCGCAGGCGTTACCCCGACTTACGATTCGACTTTCATGCTCATAACGATTACGATTTGGCGACTGCCAACACTTTCGCTGCAACTCTAACCGGAATACAAGGCGTGCATTGTACCGTAAACGGGCTGGGCGAAAGAGCAGGAAATGCACCCCTCACCAGTGTCGTAGCCGTGTTGCATGATCACGTAAAAGCAACAACCGGAATTACCGAAAACATGGTAAACAAAGTGAGTCGTATCGTTGAATCCTATTCGGGAATACGAGTCGCAGCCAATAAACCTATTATTGGAGAATCCGTATTTACTCAATGTGCGGGAGTTCATGCCGACGGAGATAATAAGAACAATCTTTATTACAATGATTTATTACCCGAACGATTCGGGAGGAAACGCGAATATGCACTTGGCAAGACTTCCGGGAGAGCCAATATCCGTAAAAATCTCGAATCGCTAGGTATAGAACTCGATGACGAATCCATCAAGAGAGTAACCCAGAGAGTGGTCGAGTTAAGTGATAAGAAGGAAATAGTTACCCCAGAAGATCTTCCCTATATCATTTCAGACGTATTAAAACACGAAACCATAGCTCAGCACGTCAAGGTAATAAATTATACTTTAAACCTTTCTCAGGGATTAAAGCCAGTAGCAATCATTGCCATCGAAGTAAACGGAAAAACATACGAAGGAGCGTCTACCGGCGATGGACAATACGACGCATTCGTAAAAGCCATACGGAAGATATACAAAGAACAACTCGGACGAACGTTCCCGTCGTTGACAAACTATACAGTAAACATACCTCCCGGCGGACACACCGATGCATTGGTACAAACCGTTATCTCATGGGATTATAATGGAAATATTTTGAAAACACAGGGATTGGATGCCGACCAAATGGAAGCCGCCATACAAGCCACAATCAAAATGCTTAACTTAATAGAAGATAAAGAGCTGAATATACAAGACAATTAAAATAGAAAGAATATGAAATTACATATCGCAGTATTGCCCGGCGACGGAATTGGACCAGAAGTCGTGGAACAGGCTTTGAACGTAACGAAAGCCGTTTGTGAAAAATTCGGACATTCTCTGGAATATCAAACAGCCCCGGTAGGAGCTTGCGCCATAGAAGAAACAGGATTGCCCTACCCCGACTCTACTCATGAATTATGTATGCGCTCCGATGCCGTTTTGTTTGGAGCCATAGGTTCGCCCCAATACGACAATAATCCCAATGCTACCATACGCCCTGAACAAGGATTACTTGCCATGCGGAAAAAGCTCGGACTATTCGCAAATATTCGTCCCATAACCACCTTTCCCGGATTGATTCATAAATCCCCCCTCCGTTCCAATATTATCGACGGCGCAGACTTTATGTGTATTCGAGAATTAACGGGAGGACTATATTTCGGGCGACCGCAAGGCCGTAGTGAAGACGGGAACATAGCCTATGATACCTGTATATACAGTCGGGAAGAAATTGTACGAATTGTCCAATTGACATACGAATACGCCATGAAACGGCGTAAAAAAGTTACAATGGTCGATAAAGCGAATATATTGGCGACCTCCCGACTATGGAGAGAAATCACGCAAGAAATAGCATCGGAGTATCCAGAAGTCGAAACCGAATTTTTATTCGTCGATAACGCTGCCATGCGCATGATTCAATGTCCCAAAAGTTTCGATGTCGTCGTTACCGAAAACATGTTTGGCGATATACTCACCGACGAAGGTTCCGTTATCACAGGATCCTTAGGCATGCTGCCATCGGCATCGATTGGCCTGCATACTTCTGTATTCGAACCTATACATGGGTCCTATCCTCAGGCAGCAGGGAAAAATATAGCTAACCCGTTGGCGACCATATTGTCGGCGGCTATGATGTTCGAATATGCATTTGGGTTGAAAGAAGAAGCCTTATCGATTCAAACGGCCGTGTCCGAATCGATGAATGCCGGAATCGTGACCGAAGACCTCGCCGGCACAAGTACGAAATCCTACCATACCGACGACGTAGGCGAATGGATTGTCGAATGGATAAAAAGCCACTGATCAAAGCAATAATAAAGCGGATAGTAAATTTTGAATACTATCCGCTTTTTTGCTACTTCCTTATCTAATTATCTATTGAGCCGAACCGGAAAATACGACAATTCTATTCCAATTATTATTTTTCGGATATAATTGAGAATCACTACCATTAGCAATAATCTGTATTCGTTTTCTATCTATATTGTATTTCTCGGTCAATAATTTGACAACAGACTCTGCACGACGCTGGCTCAATTGTTTATTATACTCGGGTGTTCCGGTTGCTTTATCGGCATACCCTATTACCGAGATATTACAAGAAGGATTGCTTTTCATCCATTGTGCTATGTTATAAACATTTACCATTTCTTCATTAGAAACAACAGCGCTATTGATCGTAAAGCGTACTACACCCGTCAACTCTTGGCTACAAGCAGCTGGCTCTATTACAGTTACCTCCTCGACAACCGCTTCTGGGCATGGAGGACATTCCACAACTCTTGACTCGCACTCGTTCAATTGAGCCCTCAATGCATTAACCCTATTATTCAAATCGCCGATAACCATTTGATCGGCATAAGCATCGTATGCCTTAAATCGGTCTTTGCCGAATTTAATAGAAAAACCTCCGATTGCCGAAATAACACTTTCGACTTCTGTTCCTTCGACAATTCCATTAAAATGATCGCCAATTAAATTACCTCGTCCCTCCAAGAAGAAATCGACATAATGCGACAATCTGAAATTCAACTTAATACCGGCTGTTATAGGGAAAGCATACGTTTTATTATTATATGGAGTATTATGGAATGAATAAATACCACCGGCTCCGGCAAAAGGTATGATAGAAAATACACGATCCTCGTTATAACCGTGGAAAGTATTAAACATATTCCACATGATATCGCCGTAAACCGCAGCATAACGCATATGTGTCATCACTCCTTCGGCAAGCGGCCAATTGGTATGTAAAGCACCTCCCATCGCAGATAACCGGAATCCCAAATACGGGCTGATCCATTTACCGATAGCAAAGTCCATAGCCAGCGTATATTGGGCATCTCCTACATGTTCGGTCAAAAAAGTTTGACCTCCGGCTCCTATCGAAATAAACCAGTTATTTTTATGACTATCAGAATAATACCGAGGCTTGGTAGGTACAACCTCTGTTACCGAAACATCTTCTTCAACAATAATCGCTTGAGCTCCTGCCGATTCGGAATAACAGAAAAGCGAAGTTGTAGCTATGGCTACCGCTAAATAAAAGAAATTTGTTTTCATTTTAATTTGTTTTAGTTATACAATTTTGCAATTACATTTCAAAAAAAACAGGAGCATAAGTCAAACGCTATTATCCGTTTTTGTAAATTAAAACAAACAGATAAAAGAATGTGTTCACCAACCGTCGAAAAAAGAGATAGTAAAATTCTATATTATTTAGGCTATATAAGCTTCTTATAAAAAATGAAAACAGGTTATACCGGTTGGTAATAAATTATTAAATTTGCACATACCGATGAATGCGAAACTTTTACCCATCGAATAACAGAGGTAATATTTATGAAACGAAATAAAAAAAATTCTGATTTTTTCTCGAAAAAACGCTCCAAATACAAACTCACATTTTTCAACGAAAGCTCTCTTGAAGATGTATGGACTATTTGTTTTTCCCGATTTGGAGCCATAATGACCGCCATTCTTCTCATTGGTTTGATTGTCGTAGCTATACTCTCTGTAATCGTAGGTACACCTGTAAAAAATTTATTACCCGGATATTTGAAAACAGAAGAACGAATCGAAATGGTTGATAAAATCCTTAGAGTCGATTCTTTGGCGGCAGAAGTACAGCGTCGCGACGCATATATAAAAAATCTTGCTTCCATACTTACCGGTGAAATAAAAATAGATTCTATCGGACAACAAGCCGACAGTCTGCTTTCCACAACGACAGATACTCTTCTACCGGAATCCAAACTGATGGCAAACTATATCAAGCAATACGAACAAGAAGAAAAATACACGCTAAATGTTTTTACCCCGACTACTCCTATCGACGGAAAACTGTTTTACCCGCCGCTAAAAGGCAAAATAATCAAAGCCTATAACCCCAAAGAAGGTCATTTCGGTATCGACATACAATGCCCCAGAAATACAGCTGTTTCTGCCGTCCTCGATGGCACGATTGTTTCCGCCGGTTATACAATCGATTATGGATATGTCATATATATACAGCACAGCAATAATTACCTGTCGGTCTATAAATATAATTCGGGGATTCTTAAAAACATAGGAGATAAAGTATCGGGAGGTGAAAAAATAGCCGTGACCGGGTGGGAAGATGGTAAATCCTCAAAACAATCATGTGTGGCCGAATTTCAATTGTGGCACATGGGTCAGTCGTTAGACCCGGAAAAATATATCACTTTCTAATCCCGATTCATTAAAGATACACTTTATTTTATACCTTTGTAAAGTTAAAATTGAGATTTGACCTCTTAAACCGAATGAAAAAGCAATTAGCAATATTAGGCTCTACCGGATCGATTGGAACTCAAACATTAGAAGTTGTCGCCGAATATCCCGACTTATTCGAGGTATACACATTAACAGCGAATAATAACGTCGACTTGCTGATAGAACAGGCCAAACATTTTAATCCCGATTCGGTAGTAATAGCCAACGAAGCTCATTATAACAAGCTGAAAGAAGCTCTGAAAGATTTCCCTATAAAAATATATGCGGGAGAAAATGCCATTTCTGAAATCGTAGAGGCAGCGCCCATCGATATAGTAGTCACGGCAATGGTAGGATATTCGGGGTTAAAACCTACTATACGAGCTATCGAAGCTCATAAGACCATTGCTTTGGCCAATAAAGAAACATTGGTAGTTGCCGGGGATCTCATCAAACGTCTTGCTCTCGAATACCGGACACCTATCATTCCTGTCGATTCGGAGCACTCTGCTATTTTCCAGTGCTTAGTTGGCGAAGGAGATAATCCTATCGAGAAAATCATTTTAACGGCATCCGGCGGACCATTCCGAAAATTCACGGCAGAACAGATGGCGCATGTTACCAAAAGCGATGCTTTAAAACACCCCAAGTGGCACATGGGACATAAAATTACCATAGACTCTGCAACGCTTATGAACAAAGGCTTTGAAATGATCGAAGCCAAATGGCTGTTCGACGTATCCCCTCAAAACATAGAAATCGCCGTACACCCGCAATCTGTCGTACACTCTATGGTTCAATTCAAAGACGGATCTGTTAAAGCCCAACTGGGAACCCAAGATATGAGACTCCCCATTCGATACGCCTTGTCCTACCCTGCTCGTTTGGAAAGCTCGGCTCCGAAATTGACACTCGAACAATACTCCGAACTCACATTCGAGTATCCCGATTTCGAACGATTTCCTTTGTTACGATATGCATTTGACGCTGTCGCAACAGGTGGGAATATGCCCTGCATCATGAATGCAGCCAACGAAATAGCCGTAGCCGGTTTCCTTAACGACACGATCGCCTACCCCGACATTGCCCGCGTTGTTTCTGAAACAATGGAGCACATAGAATTTATCGAGTCACCCGAATATGAGGATTACGTCCACACAAACAAATTAGCCCGCAATTATGCGACCGAACTTGTTAAATCATATCAATAAAAATAGCATTATTAATGGAAACATTCTTAATAAAAACAGTACAACTACTATTAAGCCTCTCCATATTAGTTATTTTCCACGAATTCGGACATTTTATATTCGCCCGAATGTTCAAGGTTCGGGTTGAAAAATTCTATCTGTTTTTCGATCCGTGGTTCTCTCTTTTCAAATTCAAACCTAAAAATAGCTATACCGAATATGGAATCGGCTGGCTACCGTTCGGAGGATATGTGAAGATTTCGGGAATGATCGACGAATCGATGGACAGAGAACAAATGAGCCAGCCGCCCAAACCGTGGGAATTTCGGTCGAAACCGGCATGGCAAAGGCTCCTAATTATGGTAGCGGGCGTTGTATTTAATTTCATTTTGGCCGTCTTCATCTATTCGATGATCGTCTACACATGGGGAACATCTTATATACCGTTCAAAAACGCTTACGCTGGCATGGAATACTGTGAGTCGGCAAGAAACATAGGATTCCAAAACGGAGATATTCCTCTCTCAGCCGACGGTGTCGATTTGAATTACATGTCGAGCGAGACCCTTCAAAAAATAGTAGATGCCAAAGAGGTGAAAGTTTTGCGAGATAACGATACAGTAACCATCGAAATACCCAAAAACTTTATGTTGCGATTGATCGATAAAGAAGAACTGTTCGCATTATACCGTATTCCTTCTGTCGTGTTCGAAGCCTCCCCGAATACCGGGGCAGCACGAGCCGGTCTGCAAAAGGGAGACCATATAGAATCGATCGATGGAGAAAAGGCATCATCACTAAATGAAATGCACAAAATACTGGAATCCAAACCTAACACCAGCGTGTCGGTTGTCTACTCCCGAGGCTCAGAAGTGAAAACGACAGAAATCATGACAGATTCTTTGGGACGATTAGGCATAGCCATTGCTCCTTTGAGCGATAGTTATGCAATAGTCACAGAACATTATGGATTCTGGGAATCTTTTCCCAAAGGGATAGAATTGGGAGTGGACAAATTGAAGAGCTACGTGAGTAGTATGAAATATGTATTCACCAAAGAAGGAGCTCAAAGTTTAGGCGGATTTGGAGCTATCGGAAGTATATTTCCGGCAACATGGGACTGGGAGGCTTTTTGGAGCATGACGGCATTTCTCTCGGTCATATTAGCCTTCATGAATATTTTACCTATTCCTGCTCTTGACGGAGGACATGTCTTATTCCTACTATACGAAGTGATTACAAGAAGGAAACCGAACGATAAATTTATGGAATACGCACAAATGGGAGGCATGCTCTTCCTATTTGCATTATTGATTTATGCTAATGGAAACGATATATTCCGATTTTTCTTTAAGTAACAGACTATGGACTACATTAAAATAACATTAAAACCGGGGAAAGAAGACTCGTTCCACAGATTCCACCCATGGGTATTCTCAGGAGCGATATATCGCTTTGAGAAACAACCGGAAGAAGGAGATATCGTCAAGGTAACAGACCATCAAGGAAATTTTATCGGTATAGGCCAATACCAAATCGGTAGTATTGCCGTTCGTATATTGACTTTTAAACAGGAAGAAATAAACGAGCAATTCTACTTCAAAAGATTGCAAGAGGCATATAATGTGCGATTAAGTCTTGGTCTCCTTAACGGAGAGTATAACAATACCTGCCGATTGGTACATGGAGAAGGAGACAATTTACCGGGGCTTATCATCGACTTATATAATAAAACGGCTGTCATGCAAGCTCATACACCGGGCATGCATTACGCCCGTCATCAAATAGCCCAAGCGTTGAAATCGGTTCTGGGAAATACGATAGACAATATCTACTACAAATCGGAAACTACTCTCCCCTATAAAGCAGAACTTGATGCAGAAAACGAATATCTGTTGGGGGGCGATGCACCTAATATCGCCACGGAAAACGGACTGAAATTTTATGTCGATTGGGTTCGTGGGCAAAAGACCGGGTTCTTCGTCGACCAACGGGAAAACCGGGCCTTGCTCGAACGATACGCTCACGGACGATCGGTTTTAAACATGTTCTGTTATACTGGTGGTTTCTCTTTTTACGCCATGCGGGGTAATGCCAAATTGGTACATTCGGTCGACAGCTCTTCGAAAGCTATCGATCTGACCTGCAAAAATGTAGAGTTGAACTTTCCCGGAGATAACAGGCATCAAGCATTTTCCGAAGATGCGTTCAAATTTTTGGATACTATGGGAGATCAATATGATTTAATTATTCTCGATCCACCGGCATTTGCAAAACATAAAAAAGTATTGAATAATGCTTTGCAAGGTTATCGGAAACTGAATGCAAAAGCATTCGAAAAAATTCGTCCGGGAGGAATATTGTTCACATTCTCTTGTTCGCAAGTAGTAAGTAAAGAAAATTTCAGATTGGCTGTTTTCAGTGCCGCAGCACAATCGGGACGCAATGTCCGCATTTTACACCAACTGACTCAACCCGCCGACCACCCGGTTAATATCTATCACCCAGAAGGTGAATACTTGAAAGGGTTAGTCTTGTATGTAGAATAAACCAAATTTCAAAAAATCACGTTATATGAAAAAAATTGTTTGTACAATGGCTTCATTGCTTATCTTAGCATCTTGTGCTACCAAACAGGAAAAAGACGACTTCGATTACACCGTAGAATCGTTTGCCGATCTTGAAATCCTGCGTTACAAAGTTCCCGGATTCGAGGAATTATCTTTAAAACAAAAAGAATTGATTTATTACCTCTCCGAAGCTGCGGCATACGGCCGGGATATACTTTATGACCAAAACGGAAAATGGAACTTGGCCATTCGCCGCACTCTCGAAGCAATCTATCAAAACTATACCGGAGACCGCGAAAGTCAGGATTTCAAAAATTTTGAAGTTTATCTGAAACGGGTGTGGTTTTCAAATGGAATTCACCATCACTACGGCTGTGACAAATTTGTTCCCGAGTTTTCACAAGAATTTTTTACCGAAGCTGTTAAATCGCTCGATCCTAAAACACTTCCTCTAACTACTGGTGCAAGTGTAGACGATCTACTCAATACATTGACTCCTGTTATTTTCGATCCCTCGGTCATGCCCAAACGAGTAAATCAAGCAGCCGGTGAAGACCTCATCGTCACCTCGGCAGGCAATTATTACGATGGTGTGACTCAGGCCGAGGCAGAAGCGTTTTACAACAAAATGAAAAATCCCAAAGACGAAACTCCTATCTCGTACGGACTGAATAGTCGTTTGGTAAAACGTGACGGAAAAATCGTAGAAGAAACCTATAAAGTGGGCGGACTCTATACCGAAGCTATCGAGAAGATTGTATATTGGCTCGAAAAAGCTGCCGGCGTAGCAGAAAACGAACAACAGAAAGAAGTCATCGAGAAACTCATCAATTATTACCAAACCGGTGATTTGAAACAATTCGACGAATATGCCATTCTCTGGGTAAAAGATCTCGATTCCCAAGTAGATTTTGTCAACGGCTTTACCGAAACTTACGGCGATCCATTGGGCATGAAAGCGAGCTGGGAATCTATCGTCAACTTTAAAAATCTCGAAGCATCGGAACGGACTCATACGATCAGCGATAACGCTCAATGGTTCGAAGACAATTCTCCGGTGGATTCTCGATTCAAAAAAGATAAAGTAAAAGGTGTTTCAGCCAAAGTAATCACAGCGGCAATGTTGGCCGGAGACTGTTACCCCTCCACCCCCATAGGTATCAATTTACCCAACTCCAACTGGATTCGCCACATTCACGGATCAAAATCGGTAACGATCGAAAACATTACCGAGGCTTACGAGAAAGCCGCGCAAGGTAACGGATTCAACGATGAGTTCGTATGGAGCGATACCGAACGGAATTTGATGAATAACTACCTCTTCCAAGCCGACAACCTTCACACCGATTTACACGAATGCTTGGGACATGGCTCCGGTAAATTGTTACCCGGTGTAGATCCCGATGCATTAAAAGCATATAGCTCCACATTGGAAGAAGCTCGTGCCGACTTGTTCGCTCTATATTATATGGCCGATCCCAAAATATTGGAATTAGGTCTTCTTCCTTCGGAAGATGCTTACAAAGCAGCTTATTACAAATACATGATGAACGGACTCATGACTCAGCTCACCCGCATAGAACCGGGAAAAAACATAGAAGAGTCGCACATGCGTAATCGCCAATTAATCGCCCGTTGGGCCTACGAACATGGTAAAGCCGACGATGTCGTGGAATTTGCCAAACGTGACGGAAAAACTTACGTTGTCATCAATGATTATGAAAAACTACGGAGTTTGTTCGGTAAATTACTGGCCGAAGTACAACGGATAAAATCGGAGGGTGATTACGAAAGCGGTAAAAATTTAGTCGAGGAGTATGGAGTAATTGTCGACCAAGATTTGCACAATGAGGTATTGGCTCGATATGAAAACCTACACATAGCTCCGTACAAAGGATTTGTAAATCCGGTCTATACACCTATCACCGACGAGAACGGAAATATAACCGACATACAAATCTCCTATAATGAAGGATATGCCGAGCAAATGTTGAGATACTCCAAAGACTATTCTCCTCTGCCTATCTATACGTCTATACCCGTTGTTTGTAAATAATCGATACAACGATACTACCCTCACCCCGATATATGCCAGATATATCGGGGTGCTCTTTTTCTACAAAACATCTTTACTCGCTTATTTTTAATTTGTATCTTGCAACAAATTTCGATTACACATCATGCAACAAAAAATCAAAGACATAAAACTTAAATTCAGACAGGCAATGAACGGGATCGTTTCTCAAAACATGAGAAATCTCGGAGCCAACTACAAAATAAACTTTGGACTAACATTACCCCTGTTAAAAAAAATAGCCGAAAAGATACCGGCGGATGCTCAACTGGCAAATGCTTTGTGGAACGATACCGCCGTGCGTGAATCGATGATGCTGGCGCCTATGCTCTACCCCTCAGATGAATTTAACGAAGATGAAGCAGAAAAGTGGGTCACGAATATGCCCAATATCGAAATTGCCGATATATGCTGTAAAAGCCTGTTCCGCCGACTCCGATTCGCACCTCGAAAAGCACTGTCATGGAGTCTCTCCGACAAGATGATACGACAGTATACCGGATTGCAGTTAGCGACAGCTTGGCTTATCGACCACCACGAAATAAACGACATTTTGATATTCGAGCAGATAGCCGATATCGCACTAAAAAAAGTGGCAGACCCAAATGTCAATTTAGCTTTTCCTGCCGTCAATTATCTCAAACAAGCCATGCATCATGACAAACTTTCTGTCTATATTCTGTCGAATTCAAAAAACTCATTCGAGAACAATGAGTTATACAGTAACTTATTCGATGAATTAAACCAAGAAAAGGAACTGTTCAAAGAATTTTCGAGATACGATTCAAACTGAATTTGTTTTGCCTGTAATACAAAAATAGCTAAATTTGTAACATAGGTTGTTTACCATGCCAGAAGAAAAATCAAAAGAAACTGTAAAACAGTTGTTTATACAATTTTTAGAATCCCGGAATTTACGAAAAACCCCGGAACGGTTTGCTATATTGGAGAAAATATACACGACAACTCAACACTTCGATGTAGAAACTCTATATGAAGCTATGATCCAAAATGGATACAGAGTAAGCAAAGCCACGGTCTATAACACGATAGATCTGTTACTCGAAGCCAACTTAGTGCGCAAACACCAATTCGGGAGTAACCTGGCACAGTATGAACGAGTATATAATGCCAACCATCATCATCTCATCTGTATGAAATGTGGTAAAGTCAGGGAAGTAAAAGATTTGGATTTGATGTCCAATTTGAATACTCGCAAATTCAATAAATTCAATACATCGTACTATACCCTATATGTCTATGGCATTTGTAGCCGATGTAGCAACAAAAACAAAAAAGATAAAATCGAAAAGAAATAAACCGAATTAAAGTTTACATAACACTCAAATTATGAAAGTCGATGTTCTCTTAGGATTGCAATGGGGCGACGAAGGTAAAGGTAAAGTCGTTGATGTATTGACACCCAATTATGATATAATCACTCGCTTTCAGGGAGGCCCCAATGCCGGCCATACACTGGAATTCAAAGGCGAAAAATATGTTTTACGCTCTATTCCTTCGGGTATTTTTCAAGGAGGGAAAATAAATATCATCGGGAATGGCGTAGTTTTGGATCCTATTCTGTTCAAAGAAGAAGCCGAAAGTTTAGCCGAAAGCGGACACAATCTCACCCAATGCCTCTACATTTCAAAAAAAGCTCACTTGATTTTACCCACACACCGAATTCTCGATGCGGCTTATGAAGCTGCGAAAGGAAGCTCCAAAATCGGGACCACAGGAAAAGGTATCGGCCCCACTTATTCCGATAAAATCAGTAGAAACGGTGTTCGCGTAGGTGACATATTCCTCGATTTCAAAAAAATATATACCACGGCAAAAACTAAACACGAAAATATTCTTCGCTCTCTTAATTACGATTACAACATAGACGAATTGGAACCCAAATGGTTCGAAGCTATCGAATACTTGAAAAGATTTAAAATCATTGACAGCGAACACGTTATCAATCATTACCTGAAAGAAGGAAAATCTATCCTCGCCGAAGGAGCGCAAGGAACGATGCTCGATGTCGATTTCGGTTCTTACCCGTTTGTCACGTCATCGAATACCGTATGTGCCGGGGCATGTACCGGATTGGGCGTTGCTCCTAGTAAAATCGGAGAAGTGTATGGTATATTCAAGGCCTATTGTACCCGGGTAGGAAGCGGCCCCTTTCCAACTGAACTATTCGACGAAACCGGAAAGAAAATACGAGACCTCGGCCATGAATACGGTGCTGTGACAGGACGAGAACGACGCTGCGGCTGGATCGATTTGGTAGCCTTGAAATACGCAATTATGATAGATGGAGTAACCAAACTAATCATGATGAAAAGCGATGTTCTTGATTCTTTCGAAACCATTAAGGCTTGTGTCGCTTATCGGATAAATGGAAAAGAAACTACTGAATTCCCCTACTCTATTGAAGAAAATATTGAACCGGTTTATGTAGAACTTCCGGGCTGGAAAACCGATATGACTAAGATTCACACAGAAAAAGAATTTCCCCAGAAGTTCAATGATTATATCGCATTTTTGGAAAAAGAATTACAAGTACCTATCCAAATTGTATCGGTGGGACCGGATCGTGAACAAACGATTATCCTCTCCAATAAATAATAACTAACCTAACCTCTATCTACTATGGCAAAGATTAAACCATTCAAGGGAATACGTCCTCCGAAAGATTTCGTCGAGCAGGTGGCCTCACGACCTTATGATGTTCTCAATTCAGAAGAAGCGCGCCAAGAAGCCGATGGCAATGAAAAATCGCTCTACCATATTATTAAACCTGAGATCGATTTCGTTTCCGGTACGGACGAACATAGCCCAGAAGTTTATCAAAAAGCGGTAGAGAACTTTAATATGTTCCAAGAGAAAGGTTGGTTGGTACAAGATAACAAAGAACATTATTACATCTACGCTCAAACCATGAACGGACATACTCAATATGGATTGGTCGTAGGTGCATGCGTCGAAGACTATATGTCGGGAGCAATTAAAAAGCACGAACTTACTCGGCGAGATAAAGAGGAAGACCGTATGAAACATGTGCGTATCAATAATGCCAACATCGAACCGGTATTCTTCGCTTATCCTGATAATACAGAACTCGATGCAATCATCAAACAAGAAACTTCTGTTTCTCCTGAATATGATTTTGTAGCTCCTGATGGATTCGGACACCATTTTTGGGTAATCGACAACGATAAAACGATAGCTCGAATTACAGAACTATTTGCACAAATTCCCAGTTTATATATTGCTGACGGGCATCACCGAACGGCTGCTGCCGCCCTAGTGGGGAATGGAAAAGCCCGGCAAAATCCCAATCATCGCGGTGACGAAGAATACAATTATTTCTTAGCAGTCTGCTTCCCTGCATCTCAATTACAGATTATCGATTACAACCGAGTTGTAAAAGACCTGAACGGACTTACCCCTCATGAATTTCTTGAAAAACTAAAAGAAAATTTCATTGTCGAAGAAAAAGGAGTGCAAATATATAAACCGAAAAAGCTACATAATTTTTCTCTATATATAGATGGAAAATGGTATTCCTTAACGGCAAAAGAAGGTACATACGACGATAACGATCCCATAGGAATACTCGATGTAACTATATCTTCCGACCTAATTCTCAGGGATATTTTGGGTATAAAAGATTTACGTTCGGACAAACGAATCGATTTCGTCGGAGGAATCCGGGGACTCGAAGAATTGCAACACAGAGTCGACAGCGGTGAAATGAAAATGGCTTTGGCTCTATATCCGGTATCGATGAAACAACTGATGGACATAGCGGATACGGGTAACATAATGCCACCCAAAACAACATGGTTCGAACCTAAATTAAGATCTGGGCTGATTATTCATAAATTGGAGTGAGAAGGCTGGCCTATTTCCACACTTAGCGGTTCTTTGATATAATATTATTTAACAAAGAACTGCTATATTATTTTTTATCTCATGCAGCAAAAAAGGGTTTGATTACATCTATTTAATGTAGAAGTAACTCAGGCCGAGTAAATCGGTATGAATGAAAAAGAGCTGATAGAAGCTTGTAAAAACAACGACGTTCGAGCGCAGAAGTTACTTTACGAAACTTTTGCTCGCAAAATGATGTCAGTGTGTTTGCGTTATGCCGATAATCGAGAAATGGCAGAAGACTTTTTGCAAGACGGATTTATCAAAGTTTTTTCTTCCATACGGAGTTACAGTTACGAAGGTTCTTTTGAAGGATGGATGCGGCGTATTTTTGTCAATACGGCATTAGAGGCTTTACGCAAAAACGATCTGTTAAGAAACGGAGTCGAGTTAAATGCGTTAGAACCACAGCAAGAGGCCGACTACTCTGCCGTAGAAAAAATCTCGGCCGATGAATTGATGGAACTCATCGCGCAACTACCTCCGGGCTTTCGGACGGTTTTCAATATGTTTGCTATCGAAGGCTATTCACATAGAGAAATAGCCGAGACTTTAAACATCAATGAAAGTACTTCGAGATCGCAGTATACACGGGCAAAAAGATTGCTGCAAAAATGGATTAAAGAATTAAAGTAAACAGGTATTGATAACAATCTATTAATGATAGACGATCAGAATTTCGAAAAAGCAATACGCACCAAACTGGTACAACATGAATCCGATGTTCCGGATGCCATGTGGTCGGGTATTGAGTCGAGATTGCTTAAAAGAGTACCCAATAAAGTACCCCTCTATCGTCGTATCATGTGGTATTCGGCCGCTGCAATCGTTATGGGTGTTATCGTTACGGTGGCTTTATGGCAATATCCGGATAAAGAAATATCCGCACCTCTCGCTGTTAATGAGGATTACACAGCTCCCACAATAACACAACCTTCTATTTCAAATCTTCATTCAAGTATTGAACCTCCTTCGGTAGAGACACCCAAATTTTTACCGGTTTCATCGCATCAGTCTCAGAGTCAAACAAAGCAAGAAACTCAAACAGACTCAAAAATTGAAATCGTCGAAACGAATAAAATGAATGAATCCCAAGTAGAAAACAGATCTAACAATACAAAATCAGAACAATACGATTCACAATCCTATCGGAAAAAGTTAGAAGATTTCGAAAATGACGGCAAAAAACTGAAAGAGGCCGATCTTGCAATTACCGAACCGATGAAAAAGGGTAAAAGCAATGGGCTAAAATTCGGACTTATGGCATCCAATGCGACCTCTGGAAACAGTAAGAATCCGACAAAAGCTATTCGCACGAGAAATCCGCTAATGATGATGTCGGCAAGAAGGAATCCAGTTTATGAATTTGACCACAAGATGCCATTATCTGTGGGAGCCACAGTTTCCAAAAGTTTGGCAAAAAATTGGGAGTTAGAATCAGGTATAATATACACTTATTTATACTCCAAATATCATTCAACCAACGGAAACGGTAGTCAAGAATTACATTATTTAGGTATTCCCATAGATATTATATATCGATTTGCCCGAGTGAAACGAGCATCTTTTTATGCTTCTGCGGGAGGAAAGGTTGATTTTTACCTTACCGGACAACAGAAAGACGAAGGACACGACGAAGGAATTTCCGGGTCTGGGTATAAAAAGCTCGAACATGAAAATGTACAATTCTCTGTACAGGCCAAATTGGGAGCGGCTCTCACACTGTATAAGCAAACGGAACTTTATTTGGAGCCCCATATCGCATATTATATCGAGAATAATTCGAGTATACACAATATATGGAAAGATAAACCTTTCAACTTTGGATTAACGTTGGGAATAAGAACTGGCTTTTAAACGAACAACATTTATAAACTAAGAACAAAAAAATAATGAACACATTGAAACTTGTATCTATTCTAATTTTGCTCTGTGGCGTTTTATCATTTTCCGGCTGTTTAGGCGACGGCGGAAATACCTTATCTGTATACTCTACGGGCAGTATCTATAAAACTTCGACAGGAACTTCCTATATGTTTATAGACCGAGCCGGTATATCTGCGACAAGCGCAGAATTACAAGGTGAAAGGTTAGAAGTAGGCGACAGAATATTAGCTACCACGACCATCGATTTCGATAATCAGGGAACCCAATTGGCGCAAGGTATATACAATGCCACGATTGCAGGGGTACATAAATTCGATTGTAAAAACTATACATTCGACAATTCTATATCCTCTTTCGCTAGTGACACATTGCCCACACTATATGGTGTAGAACCTTTCCTAAGCTATCGCAAAGACGACACGATATTGACTTTTGCATATGTCAAACATGATGTAGAAAATGGTGACCCGAGTTCTTTGAAGCTAGTCCAACCTAAATTATACAATCCAGAAGCTAAAACAGATACACTCTTTCTCATATATGAAAAAGGGAATATCAAAGATAGCAAAAGCTCGGACTATATTTCTTTCAAATTACCTCAATATCCGAGTGACACAGATATTAACGTCGTTGTAAGATACAATGCCGAAAGTTCCAATTTATCGACCAATAACGGCGACGGAACCAGTAAACTATTTTCTATAACATATAACAGACCTTCGACACTAAACTAATTCTATAAAGAACTTTTATTTTTGATGTTTATAATTTCAGACGGGGTGTCCGTGAGGATACCTCTTTCTTTTTATAAAAATGGAAGCATTTCTATCGATTTCACCCATTGCAATAATTACAAAATAATACTATCTTTGTCTCCTTATAATACTCATAAAAAACGATGAAAAAACTTTTTTTCTTTGCTATCGCCCTGCTATGGACAGGGTTCAGCTCTTTCTCGAAAACTCTTTCTTTGCAAGGAGAGTTTATAAATCCCTCGCACCGATACATTCAATACATAGGCCGTATTAGTCATAAAACTCCGGATGCTATTCGTTTCAATTATCCCGGAGTTCAAATACGGGCTTCATTCCGGGGTACATCTCTAAAAATGTATACCAAGCCCATGAGTGGATTTTTTATGGTAAAGATCGACAACGCTGCCCCTTTCAAAATTTCATTCAATTCCCCCTCCGACTCGATCGTTACCCTTGCCACAGCACTAAACGATACGGTTCATACTGCGACTATCATGAATGTAATAGAGGCTTTCCATCGTCAACCGGAATTCAAAGGCTTTTTGCTTGACAAAGGGAAAAACTTGGTATCCCCGCCAAACCTTCCACAACGCAAAATAGAATTTATCGGTAATTCCATCACATGTGGATATGGAATAGAGAGTGTTGAAGCCTCCGATCCCTTTACCGAAGAAACGGAAAATCACTATTACACCTACGCTGCAATCACTGCCCGAAACCTCCATGCCCAACATTTTGTGATAGCTCGCAGTGGAATAGGTATCTACCGAAATTATAACGGGCCACGTGAAGGCAGTCCAGATTGTATGCCTGCCATGTATAATCAAACTCTTTTCAATGATTCCTCCGAAATTTGGGACTTCTCCCGATATATCCCAGACGTCGTATGCATAAACCTCGGTACAAACGATACCAGCACGCCCGGTTATGATACGGATCGTTTGTATAATGCCTATCTCGCTTTCCATAAAACAGTACGCAATAATTATCCAAAAGCCAAAATCGTGTGGCTTACAGGCTGTATGCTTCATGGTGAGTCGTTGTCTTTGGTTAAAAATACGCTCGACCGACTCTCCGATACACTTCACAAAGCCGGAGACCTCGAAGTATATCGTTTCGATATGACTCCCCAAACCGGAGAATTAGGATACGGAGCAAGCTGGCATCCCAGCCTTTTACAACAACAACGAATGGCTGACGAACTGACTCCATTTCTCCGTAAGTTAATGAGCTGGACAGACTAACCATCTTCAACAAAAAACATTACGGAAAGCGGGCTTAAAATAAATTCGTTTTATTTTGAGCCAAGCCATATTCTGTAAAAGTCAAATATAAAAAGCCCAGGAAGAACTCAATCTTTCTGGGCTTTTTTATATGTTGGGTAGAACTATCTTAACGAAACAAATCCGTGTGGTCTGCGATATACCAATCGTACATCTTTTGTACCCCCTCCTCTATCTCGATTTTATGATGCCACCCCAAAGCATGTAGTTTGGAAACATCGGTCAATTTACGCATGGTCCCGTCCGGTTTATCGGCATTGAACCGAATCTCTCCTTCATAACCGACAACTTCCCGTATCCGATGAGCCAAAGCAGCTATGGTTATTTCTTTACCTGTTCCGATATTGATATGGCAATTCCTTACTTCCGGGTTATCACCTTTCACATCAGAGAAATCGACATGTTCGAGAATATATACCGAAGCATCGGCCATCTCCTCGCTCCACAAAAACTCACGTAACGGTTTCCCGGTCCCCCACAATTCCACATAATCGGGATAAATACCATACTTACCCAACACCGTGAGAATAGCTCCTGTCGTAGCGGTTCCGTCAATACCCTCCACTGGCCGCAACGATAAATCTTTACGAACAGCACCCCAATCGTCCATCATTAAACATTTTCCCAAATGGATTTTACGAATCATAGCAGGCAACACATGGCTTCGCTCCAAATGGAAATTATCGTTAGGGCCATAGAGGTTAGTAGGCATTACAGCAATATAGTTGGTTCCATATTGCAAATTAAAACTTTCACACATTTTCAAACCGGCAATCTTGGCAATCGCATACGGTTCGTTCGTATATTCCAACGGAGAAGTTAACAATGCATCCTCTTTCATCGGCTGTCGAGCATCACGCGGATAAATGCAAGTACTGCCCAAGAACAACAATTTCTTTACTCCATGTCTGAAACTTTCACCGATGACATTCTGCTGTATTTGCAAGTTTTGATAGATAAAATCTGCCCGATAGATACTGTTTGCCATAATCCCCCCCACATGAGCGGCCGCCAAAATCACATACTCCGGCTGCTCTTCGTCAAAGAATCTCTTCACAGCAACCCCGTCGAGCAAATCCAATTCTTTATGAGAACGACCTATCAAATGGGTGTAACCCTTTTCCTGCAAATTCTTCCAAATAGCCGATCCCACCAATCCATGATGCCCGGCTACATATATTTTGGCACTCTTTTCCATACCGACTCTTTTCTTATTTAACAATACCCTTTTCCAGATATTCAGCCAAGTTCATGCGAATCTCGTCTCCGGCTCTCTCGACCGCCACTTTCGCCATGTCGGCATCGACCATAATCTTCACCAATTCTTCAAAAGAGGTCTTCATGGGATTCCACCCCAACTCTTTCTTTGCTTTCGTCGGGTCACCCCACAAATTCACCACATCGGTAGGACGATAAAAATCAGGAGAGACCTCGACAACGACCTTTCCGGTCGCCCGATCTATACCCTTTTCATTCTCCCCTTCGCCTACGAAATCCAATTCTATACCTACATGATGGAATGCCAACTGACAAAACTCCCGTACCGAATGCTGTACCCCGGTAGCAATCACAAAATCCTCCGGTTTATCATTCTGTAAAATAAGCCACATGCACTCTACATAATCCTTGGCATATCCCCAATCTCGCAACGACGAAAGATTTCCCAAATAGAGCTTCTCTTGTTTCCCTTGTGCAATACGAGCGGCGGCCAATGTAATCTTACGAGTCACGAAAGTCTCCCCTCGACGTTCCGATTCATGGTTAAACAAGATACCCGAACAGCAAAACATATTATAAGCCTCACGATACTCTTTGACAATCCAAAATCCATAGAGCTTGGCCACTGCATAAGGGCTGTACGGGTGGAATGGAGTCTGTTCGTTTTGTGGAACTTGTTCTACCTTACCATACAACTCCGATGTCGAAGCCTGATAAATGCGACAAGTTTCGGCCAAACCACATTGGCGGACGGCTTCAAGAATGCGAAGCACACCGGTGGCATCTACATCGGCTGTAAATTCCGGGGCATCGAATGACACTTGTACATGGCTTTGAGCTGCCAAATTATATATTTCATCGGGCCTTACTTTCCCGACCACCTGAATCAGACTCATCGAGTCTCCTAAATCGGCATAATGCAAATGGAAATGAGGTCGCCCTTCCAAATGGGCTATACGTTCACGATAGTCTACCGAAGACCGACGAATCGTTCCGTGCACTTCATATCCTTTTTCCAATAAAAATTCTGCAAGAAATGATCCATCTTGCCCGGTAATACCGGTAATTAGCGCTGTTTTCATAACTGTATTTATTCGCTTTTATTGATTATTTCATCTATTTATAATGTCACCATAAAAATATAGCCGAATGCAAAAAACGAGCTTATTCGAGTTCCTTACCGAAGCAATTCCTTCATTTTACAAATATAGCGAAAGGTGATTGCAAAGGCAAACGGAAATCACATTTCCGAATGGGCTATGCCGAACCGTATCCTATATTCTACAAATATAGCGAAAGTCGAAAGCAAAAAAGTTAAGCTCGCTTAGGCCTTTTGATAAGACTCATTTTAGAAGCTGTTTTAAATTTATTGAGAAATAATATTATCATTGCAAGCAGGTATGTTCCGGCCATGTTGAGCCCCTGTCTCGGAATAAATTTAAAACAGCTTCTTATATTCCATAAATATAACAAAAGATAAATGTAGTGTCAAATTTTCAAATTCGGCTCTACCGGCCTACTTCCTCGAATCAATCACTCGGTTTTTCCCGCCAATTTTTTACGTTTTCGCTTGCGATTCCACTCTTGATAAAGCAATTTAGGCAGAGATTCCACAATCATCGAGCAACGCCCTATTTGCTTTTTCGGTTCGCAATAAATTCGGTGCAAAAATTCCAAATGAGCCCGCACCATCCAATAAGGAGCCCTGTTCACATCGGTTCCGCTATAAAATTTGAATGCCGCTCCCACAGCGATCATCACCCCTCGTTTCAAATAGGGTTTTAATTTGCTCATAAATATCTCTTGCTTGGGAGCACCCAATGCAATCCAAATAATCTCGGAGCCATCTTTTTCCAACATCTCGGCAATAGCCGGATAGTCAAACTCTTCAACTCTCTTATAAGGTAATGAGTAAAACCACATGTTTGCAATTCGTGGATCTATCTCCGACAAGTTATTTTGCAGCCCGTTTAAAGTCGCTTGCGTCGTTCCAAGAAAAGCCATTTTATATCGCTTCATATGGACAATATCCATAAAAATCTCGCTTCCGCAATACTGGTGACGTTCTATACCATAAATCCATCGCAAATACAAGGGTACATAACCACTATCACAAATAGAGAACATCGCTCCATCTACAACCTGTCTGTAATCCGGGTCCCGGTTTACCGTACTTAAAATAACCCCGTCCGAGACACATATATATCCCGGCTTCCCCAATAACAACGCTTCGTCGATAGCCTGTAAAACAGCTCGTTTATCAAACTCATACCTGATATTGAAATAATTCTCCATAAAAATTGATATATAAAGTGACTGTCGGAACTCCCCTATCCCGACTATAAAACAATCTTACCCGCTTGTTTGATTTCAGACCGAGCCCATCGATGACTTATTTACTCGGTTTGTAAATGTATTACTCTACTTGAAATATAATCCTTCGTTATTCCCTATCTACTCCACCGTTCCGAATCTTTTTCACACCATTCTCCCCTCCCAAACACGGGAATCACAGAAGCAGAGAAATATTTACTGAAATACAATCTACGACAATATGCCTCTTGCTTACGATTCAAAAGTCCCGGCTTCTCGTAATTTCACTAAGAAGAAAATAGAAAAAATTAAAACTGTACAAATTTTTACATCAACCTTTTCACCAAACAGAATGTACCCTCTTTCACCCAAGCCAATAAGAATGAGCCAATAAACAATATGGGAACAATAACAAAGAAATAGATCCCAAATTGCGACTGATTCACAAAATAGTGTTCCATGAAATAGGGATAAACCATTGCGTCGAACAGATAACAACATAGATACATATCGAGAGACAAAAGCGAAATCTTTGTCAAACTTTTACGCAATACCGGTAATTTGAAATCGGTCTGATAAAACAGCAGAAAAAATGCCATAGCAATAACCGTTCCAAATACACCCCACGGGCCTCCCGCAATTTGAATAAGCGTATGATTATGTACGAACAATGAATTAAATACAGGATTTATCAGGCACAATAACAAAATCACAATCCACAACTTCCAACTTTCAAACCGTGGTTTATACTCATGAATATAAGAGCCGGCAAAGAAAAATGTCAACGGATAGCACGAAGCCCAGAATCCGGGAACCCAATGTAGTCCATACCGATTCAACAAATCGGGCAATGCCGTCATCACATACAATGTCAATATCAAAACCTGTTTCTGCCACCGAGTAGGTATTGCTTTATACAACATATTCAAGAACGGTGTCAAGAGGAACAATCCTATCCACATCTCGATATACCATGCATATGGTATAGCCGAAAAATCGAACATCTTCAAAATCCATTTTGCCCAAGTCAAATCCTCTTGTAAATAATATTTACGAAACAAAATCGTAAGGAGCGAAAACAGAAAATAAGAAGCCAGTACCCGAATACAGCCTTTATAATACCGTTTCGATACCGTTTTATTGATATTCAAATAACCGGTCAACAGAAGAAATAACGGAACTCCCGTCATAAATAACGGAATGGACATTGCCTGCAAAAACATCGAAAAGCCTCCAAAATCTGTATTTTTAAATGGAGTATTCAAGACAAAAAAATGGCCTGCTATCACAAATAATATCGCACAGCTTCGAACTAAATCCAGCCCTATTATTCGATTTTGGCACGATTTTTGCCCCCCCCCTAAATTGTTCTTGCATAATTACTCTTTTATTAATTTTTGAAATAGATTATCCCATTTTTGATAAATTACTTCCGACGAATATTCCCGTTTCAGTTTCTCGAAAGCCTTCTCACCCAATCGGGCAATCTCGTCGGGACGGTTCCACAACGATACCACTTTTCGCTCCAAATCATCTAGATTATTAGGCTCGAACAAGTCTCCTATCGCCTGCTCTCCCCGACCGATAATCTCGGTAAAACCACCATGAGCCGGCCCGATAGTAGGTTTACCGTAACAAGCAGCTTCAAGAATAGCCATAGGGAACCCCTCGTAACAGCGACTGGGCATCACGACAAAACGGGAATGACAAATAAAGTCCGAAAGCTCTTCCTGCTGTAAATATCCCATGAACTCGACATTACCGGGAATCTCCATATCGCTTTGTTCCCGCTTAGCCCCGGCAAATCGAAACGGAATAGACGGGTTTCTGCGAGCTACTTCTATCAATAAGTCGTATCCTTTTTCATAACTCAATCGCCCGATGTACGCCACATAATTACCCCCGGTTAAATCATACGAGGCCGGAGCATCGATACCATTCGGAATAACCGTTACCCTTTCGGCTTCATATCCGGCAGCGATCAACTTCTGTCGTTGAAAATCGGTAATGCAAGCAAACGCAGCTACATTCTTTCGATAAGCACCTGTCCAACGGGCATATACATTGCGAAGGGTATATCCAATCGATTTTAATCGACTACATTCGCAGTTATATCGTACACAACTCCACTCATTACCTCGCTCCAAACACACTTCACACGGCAAACCATCACGCATAAATAATCCCGTGGGACAAATCAATCGGAAATTATGTATAGTCATAACGATCGGAACTCCGGCCTTTTTACACTCGAAAAGTGCAGCCGGACTGATAAACGGATACAGATTGTGCACACTCACAATATCGGGACGTTCCCGTCGCAAGGCATCCCGCATACCTCGCACTCCGGACGATGAATAAATCCCCGACAAGAATCCCTTTATCTTCCCAACGGCCGATTCTCTTACCCCCTCGGTTGTCCGGCGATAAAACGCCACCTCATGACCGTGAGACATAAGCATGTCTGCCATCTTATCGACAACAGCCTCTTCCCCGCTATACTTCCCATAATTATTATGGACAATAAGGATTTTCATAATTAATAAGAATATGTAGTCTATCAAGATAGAAATAAAATTTTTTCTTTATAAACTTGGCTTATTCTCTCCCAATTAAATAAATCCCTTTCCTTAAAATTATTTTCACCCATTTGATAAATCATATTTTGATGAGTATACAAATAATCAAATTTTTCTACCAAATCCTTTTGAGAAGTATATATATAACCATTTACACCATTTTGTATTATATCATTGGCTATTCCAACGGGGGTTGAAATAACACATCGTCCTAATACAAAAGGTTCAACAATACTCTGTCCAAAAGTCTCACTATTGCTCGAAACTATTCCTATATTACTTTTCAAGTACAATAATCGTACATCTTCCTTACAAAGTAAACCCGGGAACTCCACTCGATTTGAAATACCTAATCTTTCTGTTAAACCTTTCATTTCACTCAATAAATCACCAGCCCCAGGAAGTACTAACTTTGAATCATTATCATTTGTCCGCCTGATATGCTCTGCAAAAGCCCGAATAATGATATCTTGATTTTTACCATGTCTAAACTGAGCAGGAAAAATCATTTGCAAACCATTTTGAGGTAACGGACAATAATTTCCTGAGAAAAAAGAAGTAGATACTCCTAACGGCAATAATTCAATTTTATAAGACAATAGCTTAAATTTTTTACGCAAATAGCCACTCATGCAAATTACTTTATCCGCAAAACACAATAATCCCAATCCAATTATTACTTGTGCTACATAAGATTTCAATAAATGATTATGACGAAATCCATGTAGAGTATATATAATTCGAATTTTTTGCTTAAAGCATAATTTGAATTTAACATAAGCCATCAATGCTAACTGCCAATTATTTTGTACATGAACAACTCGTATCTTATTCTTAACCATTATATCAATTAAAGAAATCGCTAATTCCTTAAATTTTTCATGTCTGTCTAGACCATCAATCCGAAAGATCGGAATAGCCTCTATTTTTATTTTCTCCGACAATCCAGATTCTTGTTCATTTTCTCCGGCAACAGCACATACTTCAATACCATATCGATAAAGCGCTATCAACTCATCGGTCAAAAGCGTACTTAACCCTATTTTAAAATCTGATGCAAAGAACAACAACTTACTCATAATCATTATTTATAATTTGCTCCAATAATTTTATATTTTTCTCCCAATTATGTTGTTCTTGTACATATCTATATGCAATCAAAGTTTTTTGACGTATTTCTTGACTATTATTAGCAATATATTTTATAGCGTCCTCACATTCCTGATAATTATGATACGTTAAATAAGCATCTTTAATTGAAGAAAAAGGATACATATTATGTTCCAAACCCAATACTATTTTTTTATACGCAAATGCGTCTAACACTTTATTCAAAATTCCACATTCCTTACGAACAGTTGTTATGTATATATCGATAGAATTAAAAAAATCACATAAATTTTCTACTTCACCCAAAAATATTATCCGATTTCTATCAAAATACTCTTTAACTGTATTATCCGCACCTCGGCCTGCAGCTATAACTTTTAACTGAGGATATTTCAATCTTAATTTAGGAAGATAAGATTTTACAAACCAGTCAATTTCAATAAGGGCGCCACACCCCCAATAATGTAATATTCCTAAAGTATATCCAAATTGCTTCTCCTTTATACAGTCTTCTGACGGAAGTACGACGCCATTCGTTACTGTATAAAAATTTGCTTTCTTATATTTTCTCTCTAAATATTTTTGATCATGAGAAGATACAACAATAATTTTTTTATATTTTTCAACAATCTTTCTCTCAATAGGTATATATTTTATTAACCGTAATACATCAAATATACAAGATTTTTTAAAAATAGAACTATATTTCCAACTAAACTTTATAGTACTTTTAAATCCTAAGGTTAATGCATCCACCAAAAAAATAGTGTTACAATGTCCCCCTTCCTTCAATAAATTCACCCCGGCAACAATCCCCATTGGTAAAATCCAATCCGATTTATTACACTTCGATAAATTATCTATAATTTCACAATTCGGGATATATCTTACCATCCTATTTGCAATAATAGAAAAGCCCGGAAATTTTATATTAATTGGGTCTATATATACATATAATTTTTTCTTCATACTATCTTTCTTTTTTTATAAGTCCTAACATCATTCCATAAAATCCGAACGGATAAGAAAGTGTCGCCATAGAGTAATTGACCACATTATCGGTGTACATCGTAAGAGCGACCCCGGCTATACTACTCCCGGCTACGATAGCGCACATTTTTATAGATACATCGGTATACTTTTGATATGCCACAAAACTATGCACAATAATAGCAAAAACCGCCAATAGATATAATACCACACCTATGATACCACTGTCACAAGAGATTTGAACATAATCGTTATGGGGCACTTTCAAGCCTCCAAACACGAAATTACTATACATATAGTTTTGAACACTTCCTATCCCCGAACCCATCAGTTCTTTTCCTTGATAAAACCGACTTTGTAAATCTTCCCACATGGCAAAACGAGCGTTACTATTAATATCGTCTTTCGAGATTTCGCCCCGCTGCAACTGTTCGATAGATACATTCTCGCTATCCTTAAACATCTTCTCCCGTACTGAAGGTATAGCAAAAACAGCTACAACAAACAGTACCAATACAACAAAAATTACGGGTAACGATTTCATCTTGTATTTAAAGAAGAAAAATGTCATCAAAGCCAATGTAGTGCCCATAATACTGGTACGAAACACCCACACCAAACAAGGAAGCATAAACAACACGCATAGTAAAAGATTCTTCTTCCTTTCATCGGTATAATAAAAGAGAGCCAGAGAAAACACACACATCGTAATATAGTGTATCGCACTTGCCGTACCATACCAAAATACTCCGGGAAACAAAATCCAATTCAGCATTGGTATTATTAATACCGGTATAGAAATAACCGCTACTAACCGGGCTCCTAATCCGGCTTTGAGAAAGACCTCTTTATCCCGCACCGTAGCCGAGGCAAAAAGCATTATTAACAGAGGATAGAGGTATTTCAAAATTACCCGGAATCCATATCCGGGAGCCGGAGAATAACTCAACCCGATTACTAACCAAACAATATATAACAAATAAAGTACTATGGCCGGACTCCATTGCGGAGATCGCTTACAAATAAACAGGCCCACTATGCAAAAGATCTCTAATACCATTAAGCGAATAGCCATCAAATCTAATGCTCCGGGAGCCGATAGTGCTAATAATCCGGTAGAAAAAGTCAACACCCAAAACATCTCCGGGCCGTCCATCACCATCTTCTGCTCCCGATTCAGCGGGTTGACCATCACTCCCCGTTTCATTGTCAAAAACTTCAATCCCAACAGAGTGATAATAAGAAAATATATGTAGTTGAGTAAATACATATTTACCGCTTAGTAGTTATCAATCTTTTATACAAATCATTAAACAACTGAGAATAGCGTTCGAAACTATACCTACGAACGTACCGTATCGCTTTTGATGAATATTTTTGCAACAACTCAGGAGTCGCGATCAGCGATATGATTTTATTTGCCATATCGTCGATTGAACCAACCTTGTGCAACAGCCCGACTTCTCCGTCTTGAACAACTTCGGGCAATCCCCCCGTCCGGGAAGCGACCACCACACAACCGTTAGCCATAGCCTCGATAGCCGTCAGCCCAAACCCTTCGCTACGGGAGGGCATCAGTACGATATCCATGCGGCGATACCACTCCGTCAATCTCTCCTGCGGTTGACGACCTGCCCACTCGACATTTTCGGTACAATCGCACTCTTGCACTTGTCGTTGCATTTTCACCCGCAAAGAACCGTCCCCCACAATCACCAATCGGGTATCGGGATACCGCTTTTTCACCTGTGCAAATGCCGGAACAACCAAATCCATACCCTTAATCTCTTCCAATCGGCTAACAACACCTATCGTGATTGGGCGAACAAAGCTCCTATTCTCTCTCACAATAGAAAAGCCGGGAGGCAACGCATTATAAATCGTGAAATGGTTACGTTTGTTCAAAGGAGTATTCTCATTATACAATCGAGATGTCCCGAAGAAAGATCGCTCGGCCAGCTCGGTAATACATGTAAACACCCGCACACAATGTCGTTGAATAAAATGTACCAGCCGTAAATTAGGATAGATATCGGCAGCCGTATGTGCCGTGGCAATAATCTGCCGTACTCCTAACCATCGCAACAACAGGATAGGAATAGCACCCGGAGCCATATATTGCACATGAGCCACATCGGGTTTATACTGCTTCAATACCCTGCGTAATCCTTTGTATAAAAAAAGTATTCCCCGCCAACCATTCACCCGCGTTCCGGTAGGGCTCAGACAAACCACCTCGCTACCGGCTTTTTGGAATCGGACGACCATATCATCGCTATATTCAAAATAGCATGTCGTCACTACCCGATGTCCTCCGGCAACAAGTGCCTGTACGAGATTCAACGTCTGAATCTCCGTTCCACCGGTCATCAAACAAGGTATGCAAATAAGGATTGTCATTAAATAATCTCTCCTACTTTTTTTAAGTATGATTCTGGATGCCATAATTCACGATAACAGCGATACGCATTTTTGGAATACATATCCCGATTAGATAGTATCTTATTTATGGCAGATGCTATATCTTTTTCCTTTTCAACCAATATTCCGCATTGATACGTCTCTATATATGATAAAGAAAGTAATTTTGTCGCTATAATTGGGACTCCACATTTTAAGTAATTTCCTATTTTACCAGCAGCCAACCCCATATAAGTGGCTCTATAACCAAGTTCTTTTTCGGAATATAATGCGATACCAACATCAGCAGAAGCTACTAATGAATCCAATTCATAAGTACTAACTGGATTTAAAGAAAACAAGACTTTTCCTCGATAATCAGACTCATAGACTTCCTCAAAATATTTATCATCTTCAACTCGGTGACTAACATGAAAAACCAACTTAACATTCTTATCCCAATTATAGGTAGAATCTGCAAGTTCTTTACATTTAAACCATTTACCAAATCCCCCCGAATGCAATACTATTTTCTGACCTTGTACTCCTAATCGCATTTGCAAGAAGTTGCTTTCCATATATATTTCTGGAGTAAATGAGGAATTTGGCAACAAAAGTATCTTATTATTTAGATTAAAATGAGTCAATAAAAATTGCTTGTGCCATTTATCATGCGTAATAATAATATCTGATTTTTCCAATGATTTATTTTCCAATCGTTGAAGCCTAGTTAAACATTGCACTTTTTCTGTTATGATTTGAGGATATTCCAACATAAAAAAAATATGTTTTTTTACCAAGAGTCGAGATATTTTCGAAGCAATAATATTTCCAATCGCATCCCCCCCCATCAAATAATCGACTCTTCTTGTCAATACAAAAGACAAAGTTTTCCATAACAATTTTAATGTTGTTGGCGACTCAAATCTCTTACTACGTTGTTTTACTTTTATTATCTGCAAATTTTCATGATCAAAAGATAACAAAATAAATTTGTTTGACTCTGATGTAATAAGTGTTATCCGATGATTATGATTTAATAGAAACCAAACCAATGTCTTTAGACTAGGTATTCTATCTAAAAAAGGTTCTCTCAATACCAATAATATATGTTTCATTTTTCTATCAACTCTATCCATTTAGGCAATATATTCGCTATATCATATCGCTTTACATATTGAAAAGCATTCTTCGATAATTTCTTTCTATATGTTTCATCATCGATTAAATGAATCAATTTCCCTACATATTCTTTCTTATCGAATGATTTCACAAGTTCTCCTGTTTCTCCCGGTTTAATTATATCATATACCGCAGAAAAACTATCAAAGGCAACAGGGACACACCCAAATTGCATAGCTTCTGTCAAACACATAGGAAAACCTTCAAAAATAGAGGTCATACAAAAAATAGATGCTTTTTCATAATACTCCCTAGGATCTTGATATCCTTTGAATTCTATATTAGAAATATCCTTTGCTTTATTTATCAACACATCTTTATCAGGACCATCACCTACAATTATCAATTTCCATTGAGGATATAACTTACACAAGCGATACCAAATATCTATAAGAGTAAACAGTTTTTTCGATCTATTATCCAACCGTCCAACAAATAACAAAATAGGTTCTTTATGTGGTATAATTTCTATATTTTCATAAGTATTCGGATTGGGAATACTTATAAAATAATTGTCTGGCAAATCACAATACTCTTCCAACCTCTCTTTATAAGATTCCGATAAAAGACAAACATATTGTGGATGTTCCTGAATAAATGTATAATGATTAACCAACGAGCGATGTATAATTTTCTTTACTTTCCTATACAAAAAAAAACGAGCTACACGTTTTACTTTTTCTTTAATAGAAGAATCTCTCAATGTCATTAAATCGGCAAAAAGATGATCATAATAACCAAAAGGGTCACTATGTAAAACCGAAATAATTTTAACATTTTGGACTTTTACCTGAGACAAAAAGTATGTTCCTTCATATAATCCATGTTGATTGATAATAACATCAATACGATTTTCCTTTAAGAAACGGTTATAAACCTCTAAATTGTTGGGGTCTTCAAGGTTGGAAGATGGTAAATCAATGACTGGAACAGGATATTCATAATTATCCTGCTCTCTTTCCCAATTTAAATAAAAGATAGTATACCCTCTCTTTAAAAGGATTTTAGCTATAATATCGGTTATTCTTTCCACTCCTCCTTTTTGAGGATTAAGCCCCGTCGGATAAGCAAATACTATATTCATTTTTATCACAAATCTTCTTTCATACAACCCACATACGAAAAATGTTCTATCCTATTAGGAATCGCCCAATCTTCGTTTTTAACATTAACTTCGAAAAAAACATAGATACACCTAAGGCGAACAAAAACAAAAATAGAGGGAATAATAGTGTATAGTCTCTCGCTATCGAAATAATTATTTTATTTGATGTTATTGAATCTATTAACCATGGATGACAAATATAAATTCCATAACTTAATTTATTTATTTTTTCAAAAATAGAAATATCTTTAATCCAACCCTTATTTAATATCCTATTTACCACAGAATAACCAAATAACACAATAAGAATACTTGATGCAGGTGAAAATAACCTTGCCCAAGTAAAACGAGAACTATCCATTAATATATTTACTAAAAATATAAGAAGAAACGCACTAATACCTAATAACGTAATTCTTAAAAGCTTTGTATTTCTTAATTGAAATATACTATCATATTTATAACAAATAAAGCCTGTAAAAAAATAAATAAATTTAGAGGCAAAATCTTGAAGACCACCAATTTTTGTAATATTACCTTCAAAAAAAGCTAATAAATAGGCTACAATAAACATTAATAGTACCATATATTTATTTCTATCCAAATGACATACTAATACAAACTTTGTAGTGATAAAGCACCAAAACAACATTAGTAAGAACCACAGATGTCCCATAGGATATAAAAAATCATCAACCGATAAATGAGTTAATTTTCCCAAACAAAGAGCTGTTATTGGGAAAAACACCCAATAAGGGATCAACAATCTTTTAAACTTATTCGTAAATAAATCAATAAATTTGGGATATTTATGTTTTTTATAATGCAAAAAAGAAAATAAAAATCCTGATATAAATATAAACATAGGCATTCTAAATTTATTCAGAATATCTAAATTAAAAAAACGCTCTATTTTTATAACAATAGTATCGATATCGGATAAATTTCCATAATTATAAATATAAAAAGAATGAACAAAAACAACCAATAATATAGATATAGATCTCAATATCACTATATCATTTAATCTCCCCCCCTCATTATTGACATTTATTTTATTTTCACAACACATACTAAAATTAACTCCAATTAACACCATTCTTAATAGTCATTCCAGGAACACCGGCAATAACAGAATTTTTTTCAAAATCAGCTTTGGTTATTACCGAATTTGCTGCAATAACAGAATTCTCTGGAATAATTGAACCTTTTAAAATTGTTGAATTGAAACCAATCCAACAGTGATTATCAAATAAAACAGGTTGTGGAGTGTTAGTTAACACTCCACCATGATATATATCATGCGCATCATGATCCATCACTGATATATTCCATGATAAAACACAGTTACGACCAAATTGTATTTGCTTGCGAGCTATGATCAATAACGGACCTGTGGACCAAAACTGATTATCGAAAATGAGACTTGCATCTTTATCTATTGATAACTTAGCCCCTGCCCCGATATTAGCAAACCCTTTGAAAATAAGCTGCCCCTTACCAATATTCAAAACTGATTTGTGATGTCTCGCAGTAAAAAAATCACACTGGGTATAACCTATTTTTATCATACCAACGTGAACTTTCTCAGCAGAAATTTCCACTCTGGAACCACCCTTTAATCTGATAGTCACATAATTAGACAAAAAGATAGGAACTTTTATTGCCTGAGAAAAAGGGAGCAAACGAAAATTATAATATAGACTACGTGGTATAGATAAAAAATATTTCCTATTTAAAGAACAAAAAATCCATAGTTTTTTCAACATAATTTTTTCAATATCTTTTTTAGAACAAACGCTTTACATTTAAAGGAAATTTCTAATATTTCCCTTAATGAATAGTATTTAAAAAAGGAGATTTGATTTGCAGACAATATATTCAACATTGTTTGAAGGTTATTCTCTTCCATTTTTACAATTTGTTTTTGGTTATAAAAATAGGTCGAAATTGGTAATTCATGTTTCCATTTTGAGAAGAATTTTCTTGAAGCAAAAATCCACTCCTTCGATAGATTGGAAGTTGAAATATGCTCTACCAAAATATCATAAATACATAAATTTCTATATCCCAATTGTTTTATCTGTATAGAAATATCAATATCATAAAAATGAAACCCACCAAAACTCTCGTCGAAAGAGATCTTTTCAAACAATTTTTTAGGTATACAAAAGAATAATCCATCTAAAGCGACAACATCACTAACAGATTCTTTATAAGGGTTATTCAACGTTAAATGATGATCTGACCGATTAAATCTATCAGTATCTAAATTATATTGACGCGTAGAATTCGTTTGATTATCTTTATGATTGATTCCCCACCATATACCGGGAAACTTACTGATGTATGTAGGTCCAGCTATCCCAACCATTCCTACACTAGGATCCTGAAAATGTTGCAACAATTTTTTCCCCCAGTCAATTGTATGATATAATATATCGTCATGCATAAAACAAATTAATGGATAACGAGCTTTCGCTACTCCAATATTATATGCCTGAAATATATTATATTGATTTTTAGAATTATCAATACAAACCACTTCATACTCTATTCCTATGGTTTCAGAAATATTTTTTTCTAAAACAGGAGATATCCTATTACTTCGATTACATATTACAATAGAAACCATGTTATTTAAGAAGTTTCTTAGAATTAATAATATGGGCACGACTGCAAGGCCCTTCATTTATCAGAATATCACTTTCGTCCCTTTGTAAAGAATCTACTAATTTAATAAAATTAACAGCAGCTATCTGAGGTGACCATTCATTTTTAATAGTATCATAAGCTTCTACTGCAAATTGTTTTCGTAAACTATTATTTTCAATTATAAATTTCACAGCTTTATACAAGCTCTTAATACTCCCAGATTGAAATAACATGCCATTTTTTTTATGCTTAACTAAAAAAGGAGCTGCTCCTATTTTATTTGATGCAACAACAGTACAACCATTAGCCATAGCTTCACTTAGAACAACCCCCCAACCTTCACCTCTATCACTCGTAAATATAAAAATATGAGACTCCCTCATCATCTGTAAAACTTCTTCATTCGGTAAATTTCCCAATAAAGAAACGTATCTTCCGACCTCCAATTTATCTATTAAATTGGTAATCAACGAAGTCCATTCCACCCCTCCACTTCCAACCATATTTAATTGAAATTCGATGTGATCTTTTTTTAATTTTGAAGCAAGTTTAATAGCTAAATCAGGACGTTTTACCTGCGAAATAGTTCCACACCAAAGAATTTTAAGAGGTTGGTCCTCTTTCTCTTGCAAAATGCTGGTTATATTTATTGATGGTACATTAATAAAATATCCCCATTTAAAACATTTATGAGGATAAGACAACAACATTGCCGTATCTAATCGATTATATGCACTAGCACCAAGCATATATAAATTTTTTCTTCTATATCTAGTATGCTCTTTATATAGTTTTTTCCAATATTCCAAATGAATCAAACGGCGGTCAATTTTCTTAAAAAGACGTTCCTCATATCGGAATGTCAATTTATTTTTTTCTAACCGATCTCTTATCAAAAACTCTGGAGCAGCACCTAATATAACGACATCTGAAGATATTGCTAATTCTTTTGCTTCTTGTAATCTCTCACGTGATTCATATGCTGGTAAAAGATATTTTTTATAAGAAAAATCTTCATAACCTCGTTTCCTGAATTCTTCAGGCAAGGGTTCAAAAGTCACCATTGTATAACCATCACCTATTAATTTGTAAAACTCATCTGCAAGAGGAACTTGATGATGATTAATAAAATTAGTATAAAACGTAATTGTCATTTCAGAATTGATTTTATTATACGCAAAACAAAACTCCTCATATATTTAGAAAATGATATCATAGAAAGAAAAGAAATTACAGAATATATAACTATTTTTATCAAAGCATTGATACAATCTATATAGGAGGCTCCATCATGAATAAAATCCGGTATAAAAATCACTAATAAAATTGGGATGAACAATAAAGTGATACCTTTTCCCAAGTTATATACATACTGCAATACATTTAATCTAAATCCCCATCGAAATAAAAAATAAGGTTTCCACATATAAATATAAATCAATAAACTCAATGTATTTCCTACTAAGACACCCAATAAACCATAATAAAAGCCCAATAAGCAAGATAATAAAATACACGTTACAAACTGAGCTATCGGAACCCATGTATCATTAAACATACCATAACCAAATATAAATTGACCCGTTGTTCCATTAGTTTGATTAATGAAAATATTGATACATAAAATAATAAGAATTGATTTAGGAAGGATATACTGAGTCCCAAGCCAAAGAGAAATAAACGGTTCTATAAAAACAAAAATACTAAATACAACAACAGCAGCGATGTATAACCTAACATAGAATAATTCCCAATAATTTTTCAATATATTGCGCTTATTTCCTTCTGCTATAAGACTTCCTACTCCGGCTGTTGTACTTTCTGTCAAATTATTAACCAACAAACTAATTTTATCCGTAATAATTGTATAGTTACCATAAAAAGCGACCATTTGTAAATTAGAAAAAGAATAAATCAAAAAAGGGACTGTCTGCCATTGAGCAAAAACCCCGATTTTATGAACAAAAAGCTGCTTGGTGTACTTCATCACCTCGGAATATTTTTTGAATAGTTGCTTGCCTTGACGCACTTCACTGCGAAGCCACGGGTAGACTTGATTGATTTTCCAATTCAATACGAAAGAATAGATGATACCAAAGGTGAATTCAATAGCAACCCATAGATAATAACTACCGGTATAGTAGGCCGAAGCCATTTGAATGAGAGTCTTAATAATAGTTGCTGTTTGGAAATAGGCGGTGACCACATAATTTTTTTGGTCGGCTCCCAAAAGCGTTTGTTTGTAGTTGGCAAAATAACCGATTAACGAGGAGGCCAAAAACGAGAAATAGGCAAAAAAGATAACTCCCATCTCAAACTCCGTATTGGGAAATATCAACGGAAGAAAGCAAGCCAGTACAATGCCTGCACCCAAGATAATAAAACCTATCCAACGATAGAGATAACCGAACACAGAGATAATCTCGTTGATTTTTCCCTCATCGTGCTCGAATAGGGGCTTATAAAGCACATAACCTATGGCGCTTCCTATCCCCAATTCTGCCAAATTAAGGAACCCGAGCAGGTTTTGCAACGTGCCGGTGAGTCCCACAAAATCAGCTCCCAGCGTATCGAGAAATATCTTCCGGGAGAAGAACGAGAGAATAAGAGTCAGGAAATAGAATATGAGATTGACCCTTGCATTCAACAATGATTTTTTGACCCGCGATTCTTGTTGAGGCATATAATATAAAGATATTCTATTTTTATTATTACCGGAAGAAAGACTTAACCCTTTTCCTCTGAAACCATCGTTTCTTCCAGCATCTCCACTGTCTTGGATTTACATCGACGCAGGAGCAGTTTTATTTTCAATTCTATTTTACAAATCCACGCTTAAACTATTGTTTTCCCTCTATCTCATCATGGGTAATAAGCAATAGCATTAAAGTACCAACAGGATTCAAAGCAAGAGGTAAAAGACAGATAAATTTACCCCCTAAAAATCCGTCCTATTCTATGAGCAATTTTATAGATGACATTACGTTTTTTCTTTCTTCCATGTTCCACTCCATAGCCGTAACCGTATCCATAACCATAGCCGTAACCGTATCCATACTTTTTGCTCTCCATTTCGACACCATTGATGACAACCGTAAGGTTCTTGAATTTATTCTCCCGGTAGAGTTTTTCCAATTCCGGCAAATAACGGCGATCCAACATTCCGTTACGGATTACATAGACCGTAAGATCGGCTACCCGACCGATGATAGAAGAATCGGCTACGACTAATGCCGGCACGCAATCCAATATAATATAATCGTATTGTTTCTTCAACTCTTCCACCAAAACAGGTAATCGATCGCTCATCAACAATTCCGAAGGATTGGGAGGTACAATACCGGCCGAGATGATATCGAACATCGCATGAATGTTACTGGACTGAACGAGCTCGGACACACTGTTGTTTTTCCCGGAAAGCCAAGTCGACACACCGTTTTTCGTAGTCAGATCCAATGTTTTACTCAATGTGCGTTTTCTCAAATCCATATCGAGCAAAACCACTTTTTTATTGGTCATAGCCAATGTTACGGCAAAATTGCGGGAAACGAAACTTTTTCCCTCTCCCGGCATAGTAGACGTAAACATAACGACCCGTGCCTGAGGAGCGACGAAATCCATATTGGAACGTAATAACCTGAAAGACTCGGCCACACTGCTGGTCTTATTCTCTTCCACGACAATGGCATGTTCTCCATCTCGGTCTTTCATCAATGGGATTTCGCCCAATATAGGCATCGACGTATAATCCTCAATATCTTTACGCCCCCTCACACCGGTGTTCCACAATAATCGCAAAAGCTGTATCGCCAACGGTATAATGAGTCCCACGATAAAGGCTCCCATCAATAACATTCTGCGAGCCGGGGCGACGGGCGCCGACGAACCGAAGGGTGACTCAATCACCCGTATATTGGCCTCGGTAATAGCCAACTGCAAAGCATTCTCTTCTCGTTTATTCAGCAAGAATGTATACAACGACTCTTTAATACTTTGCTGACGTATAATGCCCAAAGCCTTTTTCTCTTGTTGAGGGACCGACTCGATACGATCGAGTGTCTGCGACTCAACCTCCCGGGCCTTTCTCAATTTTAGTTTCAGTGTAGACAGATAACTATCCATCGAGGCTGTAAGATTGACTCTTACAGCGGCTAAATTATTGTCTAAATCTTTTACCAAAGGGTTATTCTCACCCGAGTTGGCGGCTAATCTTTCTCTCTGTAACAGAATCTCGTTATAGGTCGTTATCTGATTTTGCAAGCCACTATCCCCTACCCCCGATACATTGGGTATCAACTGCTTCCCATTTTCATTATCGGTCAAATAACGTTCTACCGCCCGTGCGATGGCATACTCGGTTTCCAGCTGCACCAATTCGTCTCTCATCTTACTGCTTTCGCTCATAAATTGAGTGGCCGCTGCATCTATACTGACAATGCGATTCTTTTGTTTGAAATCGGTCAATTCATTCTCTACGTCACCTAACTCTTTACTGATAATTTCGACTCGTTCATTAATAAATTTAGCCGTACTGGTCGCAATGCGGTTTTTATCTTCGATAATCGTTTCCCGATAAACATCGATCAAAGCGTTCAATATAGCCTCGGCACGCGAGATATTCGAGTCTACGCAGTTTATTTGTACCAATGTCGTACGTTCTCCGGCCAAAGAGGTCGAAATAAACGAATGATAAATATTTGCCGCAGTATTCAAGTCTATACGAGATACTTCGACCGGTACATTATAATAGGCCGATATTTTATCGGGGATATCCTCTACAATAAATCGACCGGCTGCGGAAATTATAGTATCACCGAACAAAAACTCTTGGCCTTCGTTGTCACTTTTCTTCGTACCTATTTTGAGTTGATTCAGTAAAAAACGATTCCCATTTAAGGGCTTAATTTCCATAGAAACCGGAGCCGTATAAGCATCTAAGAAATTCACCCGGATAGGCGACTCGGCATACAACTGATCATAGTGCAACCAATTTTTTACCTGATAAGTGACGTCCAAATGTAAGCGTCCGACAACTTCACGCATTAATTGATGCGACTGCAAAATATAGATTTCATTCTCGACTCCGCTACCCGATATGCCCCCATTTAATTCAAGAACAGCCGACATATCGTTTCCCGATTTGTTTTCGCTCTTCACTAACATTACCGCGCTTCTCTTGTATAACGGTGTTTGCATAGCTAAATAAAACCATGCGACCGACATACATATAACGACCGATAGCACAATCCAATACCAATTATCGAATACCAACTCGACAATATCCCGCAGGGTTACCCCTCCTTCATTTTTCTTATCGTTCTTAGTTTCTTGAATGAGCTCCATATAGAGATGTTACTTATCTTTTAACACAATAATCATAGACACAATAGACAGCACCGATGCTACAAGAGATATAATACTACTACCGGCAGAAATAAACGACAAGGTCGAGCTACCTTTCACTCCTATCGATTTATTAGGCTGCACATAGATTACATCGTTCTGCTTTAAATAATAACAAGGTGATTCCAATACTTTTTCGCCCGAAGTTAAATCCACGGTATAAGTTTTTCGTTGGTCTCCGTCCTCGCGTATTACCAATATATTATCCCGTTTTCCCGAGGGAGTCAAGTCACCTGCCATAGTCAAGGCTTCAAGAAGCGTAATACGGTCTCCCGATATAGTTTGCACACCGGGACTGTTTACTTCACCCATTACCGAAACCTTAAATCCCTTTATCTGTACATTCACCACAGGATCTTTTACATATTCCCCCTCGATGAGCTTGTTCTCGACGGCATCGGCCAACTCTCTTCTCGATAATCCACCGGCCTGCATCTCACCCAAAATAGGAACTTCTATTTTCCCGTCCTTATCGACCCTTAAACCGACAGTTTCCTGTATCGTGGTCGATGCCCCCGTACTACCTAATACCTGACTATTGCTGAATATTTCCAGCAACTCACCATTTTTACTACTCACTGTTATGAGTAACTGGTCGTCCGGGACAATCTTTAATTCATAGTCTTGTACTATGGTTTGAGGGGACTGCTCCAAGCCATCGGCTCCTTGCAAATAAACCATTTTCTTAGAAGGCACGCATGATACCAAACCTACAAGTATCACAGCCAAGAGAATTTTCGGAATATATTTCATTTGTCTAAAATAACAATTTAACATATCAAGCCTTTGAACCAGCCACTTTCCTATTAATCTTTTTAGTAAGATAAAGTTGCATAATGGTCCAAATAAAAATGTCTAAAAATAATAATAAATTTATATTTATACGAGTCAATAACAACAAATTCATGGCTGCAAAGCCAGCAGAGATTAACAATATCGTAATCATAGCTGCTCGATGCGAAAATCCTAATGCTAAAAATTTATGATGAATATGATTTTTATCAGGACTGAAAATGTTTTTACCGAAACGTGCCCTATGCAAAATTACCCGAACAACATCAAATACCGGTGTAATCAGCAAAGAAAAAGCAACTACGATAGCATCGGGAACTCGATGTAACATTGCATTATCATACATGCTGAACCGAATCGCCAAAATACTCAATATAAAGCCAATGGTCAACGATCCGGTGTCACCCATAAAAATTTTTCTACCTCGGTTTGGATTTCCGAAAACATTATAATAGAAAAATGGAATAATTGTTCCCAAAGTTACGATAGCGAGAGCCGCATACAGCCATTCCCTCTGATAAATAAACAATATAGTAAAAAATAACAATGCTATTCCGCTCAATCCAGAAGCCAATCCATCTATTCCATCTATCAGATTTATAGCGTTAGTAATAAAAACAATAGTAAATACAGTAAACGGAAGTCCCACTACCGGAGGTAATTCGTAAATTCCGAAGATTCCATAAAGATTATTGATCCATAATCCCGAAGACACCAACAAAATGGCACAGAATATTTGAACAATAAATTTCTGACGATAGCGAACTCCGATCAAGTCATCGGTAATACCTGTCAAATACAACAGCAATAAACTACTCAACCCAAAAGATAGAACGGACGTATCACTCACTCCGATAATAGAGGGAAACAATTCCTCCCCGTAAATTCTATTCAGCCCTATCATCAAAGAAAGAGTAAAAATAACGGCAGGGAAAAACGAAACACCACCCAGACGAGGTATTATACCCTTGTGTACTTTTCGTTCATCTGGCATATCGAATAAATGCTTTTTAAACGATATCAATAAAATTCTTGGAATAATAAAAATAGAAAATCCCAAACTAATAAAAAATGACAACAATAAAATCGAAATATAACCCATAAAATATTAGATTTAATTCATCATTTTCAATACTAATAAACCCAATTTTTTCAACATATTGACCCAATTCTATGCAAAAATATCTTTATCCACTAACGCCCCCACTATGAAAGAAATCAATCCTATCTGTTAACCCAAAATCTCAGGCGAAAGAAATTACTTTATTTTTTATGCATTCCTTAAATATACGCCTCTATACTACTGGGGGACACCGAAAAGAAAGCTTTTCCCGGCTCTAAGAATCACTTATAACCCCTCTTTGACCCATCCCTATCTCAGTGGATAATCATTATTGGAAGGGTGAATAAATATAACGCTTCATACAAGAGATAGATTACTATAAACTATCAATTTCAGAAGAATTACATTTACTTTTCTGTGAAGAACAGGATAAATAACAACAGAATGATTCAAACATATCTGCATATTTTGCTAAGTACTCTAACTTCACATTTTTCGCAAAGGTAGCTACATTTCTTAAAAAACACAATGAAATCTTACAAAAAATGCTCCCATTCTACAAAAAGCCAGATAAATATATAGTATTGAGCAGCTTACAAATTATTTATCTAATATTAAATAAATCAGCGAAAAACAGAAATTAAAAATATTTAATAATTACATAAAAACACCTGACATTTATGTATAGTTCAGAAACCACCAGACAACAGTTTATACAACACAGCCTCTCTTTCATTTTTGAATATTACCGAATGCAACTTAATATAGTATTTACAGCATATATATCAAGTATCCTGTGTAAACTACATAAGCAAAAATCATAAATACACCTTCCACCCGAGTAATCGTACGTACCTTATAATATCTCCCGGCAAAGAACAACAACAAAGAAACCGCTAATAAATAAAATAGATCGACATTCGTTATTCCACCCAAGGGTAATGGAGTAATAGTAGCGCTCATGCCCAATACAAAAAAGACATTGAACAGGTTGGATCCGATCACATTCCCGATAGCAATCTCAGGATTTTTTTTCAAAGCAGCTACCACCGAAGTAGCCAATTCAGGAAGAGAAGTCCCCATAGCAACAAGAGTCAATCCTATAACAGACTCTCCTACTCCCAACGACCGGGCTATCTCGCTCGACCCATTGACAAAAAGCCGACCACCGAAAATCAAAGCGACAAGCCCTCCAACGATATACAATAAACAACGCCATGTAGATAACGGTTTAATTTCAGCTTGTTCTTCTTCTGTATTATCGTGTGCGATAGCAAATGTATACCCGAGAAATATGGCAAAAAAGCAAAGCATAAGCAAACCGTCCGCCCTATTCAGTATATTCTCCGTACCGGTTTCCAAAAACACATCGTTAGCACAAATTAAGACAACCACACACGAGAGAATGGCGAGCGGTATTTCTTTTGTCAATGTTCCTTTGGTTATTGTTATAGGAGCAACAACTGCAGTCACACCCACGATCATCAAAATATTAAAAATGTTACTGCCCACAACATTCCCGATAGAAAGTTCGGCACTCCCATTAATAGCCGATACGATACTAACTGTCAACTCGGGAGCCGAAGTTCCAAAGGCCACGATAGTTAGACCTATTACCAACGACGATATGTTAAACCTTTTGGCCAATGCAGCCGCTCCATCGGTCAAAAAATTAGCACCAGACAGAATTAAGCCCAAACCCACAACTAAAAACAAAACACTCATCATGAATCTTTACGCTAATATTTATTATATGTAGGCAAATATACAGGAAATATGCCTAATATGAAAATCCACCTCAGACCGGAGGCGCTCTTTTTCGTCCAATACGACCCAAAAGCAACTTGGTTCGATCAATCGAAACCAGCTTTTCGGTGAAAAAGAATTTTTCTTCAAAAACAAAACATGCCCCCCCTTAAAAAACGCCTCTATCGTCTTATTCGAATAAGCATATCTTCATTAATTTATATTAAGAAATATCAGCTGTAAGAAAATAATCCATACCTTTGTTCACAAACAAAGGGGTGCCTAAAAGCGGCTGAGATTATACCCTATGAACCTGATACGGATAATGCCGGCGCAGGAATTGTTCATAGTTCTATCTTTTTCAATACGGTTTTATGTGCATCCCCTTAAATGAAAACCGTATGAAAACTTATCCTGTCGTATTGACAATAGCCGGTTCGGACAGCAGTGGAGGAGCCGGAATACAAGCCGATTTGAAAACCATGTCAGCCATCGGGGTGTTCGGCGCATCGGCTATCACGGCCATTACGGCACAAAACACCTGCGAAGTGAGGGCTATACAAGGTATCGAACCCGATATCGTGCGGCAACAAATCGAAGCCGTACTCGACGACCTACCTTGTACAACCGTTAAATTAGGCATGCTATACTCTCGCGCGACCATCGAAACGATTGCCGATTGCCTACAACGTTATCCGTTACGGAATATCGTGCTCGATCCGGTTATGGTTTCTACTTCGGGTTGTCGGCTAATCGAGGAAGAAGCTATCTCTGCTGTTAAAACACTATTGTTGCCACAGGCGACAGTCATCACTCCCAATATTCCCGAAGCCGAGATACTGAGCGGACTTGCCATCGACAGTGAGAAAGATATGGAAAAAGCAGCCAACAGACTGTTTCAAGCCGGTTGTCGTGCCGTTCTCGTGAAAGGAGGACATTTGAAAGGAGCAGAATCCTGCGACATACTCTTTATGCCCAATTCTGTTCCTGTTCGCTACACCTCACCCCGCATTTCTACCCGGAATACACACGGAACAGGGTGTACCTTTTCTTCTGCCATCGCCTCTTATTTGGCGTTGGGACACAGGTTGACCGATGCCGTTTCCCTCGCCAAAAAATATCTCACCCAAGCTTTACAGACCGGAGCCGACATTGCAATAGGAAGCGGTCATGGTTCGGTAAACCATTTTTTCGCCCCTCGTGTTTTAACCCCATTAAACCCGATTAAAGATGAAAATCTATATTAATCAAAAGGAAATAGAAGTCCAAGACAGCATTTCCGTAAAAGAGTTACTCGATATGCAACAAATCTCCATCGAAGGTACGGCTATCGCCATCGACAACAAGCTGGTTCCCAAAAATGAATGGAACGACCGGATTTTAACCGAAGGGAACAAGATAACGATTATCCGGGCTACATTCGGAGGATAACGAACGGATTTCTCGAAATGAAATATATAGGCATTACAGAGGAACGCCCCATAGAACAGGAAAACCGCTTAATCACCGCCCTGCTCGACAACGGATTGGATTTAATCCACCTCCGCAAACCGAAGTATTCCGGAGAAAAAACAGAGCAACTGTTACTCTCGATTCCTCCCCGCTATTACGATCGAATAGTACTTCACGACCATTTCGAACTGGCGGAAAAATACCGGCTTGCCGGTGTTCATCTCAATGGAAGGAATCCGCATTACCGACCTCTGTCGAACGACTATATCCCCACCCTATCCCGCTCTTGCCATTCCATCGAGGAACTGACGGACGGACAACGATATGACTATCTGTTTTTGAGCCCCATCTTCGACAGCATATCGAAAAAGGGATACCGTTCCGCATTCTCGCCCGAACAACTGACTAAGGCCGGGAAGGAAGGCGTTATCAACGAGAGAGTCATTGCCTTAGGTGGTATCACCCCCGAAAAGAAAACTGCTATAAAGGATTGGAATTTCGGAGGGATCGCCGTACTCGGTTTCCTATGGCAGGAACCGACCATTGCAGGGGTTATTCGACAGCTCACTCGATTAAGAAACGATTAATACGAACAAAATATGTTACAATTCATTACCCACCAGACACCCCGATTCGGAATCATAGAGGGAGCAGTCGCCGCCTTGAACGGAGGTTGCAAATGGATACAGCTCCGTATGAAAGGTGCTCCTATCGAAGCTGTCAGGCAAACCGCCCAGCAACTCATTCCGCTCTGTAAAGAACATGAAGCCATACTCGTCCTCGACGATTATGCCCAACTGGCGGCCGACCTCGACATAGACGGCGTCCATCTGGGAAAGCTCGACATGCCTGTTTCCGAAGCTCGTCTGCTTATCGGCGAGAAATACATTATCGGAGGAACGGCGAATACCTTTGAAGACATACAAGGATTAGTCCGGCAAGATGCCGATTATATCGGTTTGGGACCATTCCGATATACCGAGACGAAAAAGAACCTGAGTCCTATCCTCGGCCTCGAAGGTTATGCCCGAATCATGGAACAATGCCGGACGAACGACTTGAAAATTCCGGTGGTCGCCATCGGAGGTATCACAGCCGACGATATTCCGGCCATCATGGAAACTGGAGTGTCGGGAATCGCTTTATCGGGAACTATCTTGCAAGCCGAAGATCCTGAAAAGGAAACTAAAAAAATAATAGACCTATTAAATAAATATCGTAAAGCATGAACAAATTAATTATCGGAGGACGGGAATTTTCCTCCCGCTTATTCGTAGGAACCGGGAAATTCAGCTCAAATGAACTAATGGAAAAAGCCATCGAAGCCTCCGGATCCGAAATGATTACCGTGGCCATGAAACGTATCAACATGACCCAAGAAGCCACAGACGATATGTTGACACACATCGACCGCAATAGAGTACAATTTCTACCCAACACATCGGGAGTACGCAATGCCGAGGAGGCCGTACTTGCGGCTCAATTTTCCAGAGAATGTTTCGGGACCGATTTCGTTAAACTCGAAATCCACCCCGATCCCAAATATCTCCTGCCCGATCCTGTGGAAACCTTGAAAGCTACCGAACAACTGGCAAAACTGGGATTCGTGGTACTTCCCTATATTCAAGCAGACCCCGTACTTTGTAAACGGCTCGAAGAAGTCGGCGCTGCCACCGTAATGCCCTTAGGCGCACCGATAGGAACTAACAAAGGATTGCGCACTCGCGACTTTTTGCAAATTATCATCGAACAGAGTAACGTACCTGTCATCGTCGATGCCGGGATAGGCGCACCTTCCCATGCCGCAGAAGCTATGGAACTGGGAGCCGATGCTGTGTTGGTAAATACGGCTATCGCCGTCGCCGGGAATCCCGTAGAAATGGCTATCGCATTCAAACAGGCTGTCGAAGCCGGCCGCCGGGCATACGAAGCCGGATTAGGCTCACAATACCATTTTGCACAAGCCAGCAGCCCGTTAACCTCTTTCTTAGATTAAACACAGAAGTAATATGGACACAAAAAAAATAATCAAAGATTCTTATCCCAGTTCCGAAAAAATATATATTCCGGGGAAATTATTCCCCATACAGGTGGGGATGCGAAAAATAAACCTCACCGACACAGTCACCGTAGAAAACGGAAAACGGATACACACGCCAAACGCTCCCGTATATGTATACGACACCAGTGGGCCCTATACCGATCCCGATATTACGGTAGATATAGACAAAGGGCTTCCACGTCTGCGCGAATCATGGATTACGGCGCGAGGCGATGTGGAGCGACAAGACGATATCACCTCGAAATACGGCCGTGCCCGTCGTGACGACCCGTCTCTCGACCCTATACGGTTCAAAAATACTCCCCTTCCCTACAAAGCCAAACCGGGACATGCCATCACGCAAATGTATTATGCCCGACAGGGAATCGTCACGGCCGAAATGGAATATGTCGCCATACGGGAAAACTTGCAAAACGAACAATTAGGCATTAAAAGCCACATCACACCCGAATTCGTGCGACAAGAGATAGCCGCCGGGCGAGCGATCATTCCGGCGAATATCAACCACCCGGAAGCCGAGCCGATGATTATCGGCCGTAATTTCTTGGTCAAATTAAACACCAACATCGGGAACTCTGCGCTATCCTCGGGTATAGAAGAAGAGATCGACAAGGCCGTATGGAGTTGCCACTGGGGGGGCGACACACTGATGGATCTATCGACCGGTGACCACATACACGAAACCCGTGAGTGGATTATCCGGAACTGTCCTGTCCCCGTGGGAACTGTCCCCATCTACCAAGCCCTTGAAAAAGTAAATGGAAAAGTCGAAAATCTGTCGTGGGAAATTTACCGCGACACACTCATCGAACAATGCGAACAAGGAGTGGACTATTTCACCATTCACGCCGGCGTGTTGAAAGCTCATGCCGATTTGGTGGGCGAACGACTTACCGGAATCGTATCGCGCGGAGGGTCTATTATGACAAAATGGTGCGTCATTCACAATCAGGAAAGTTTCCTGTACACACATTTCGATGAAATCTGTGAAATCTTAAAACAATATGACGTAGCGATTTCTCTGGGTGACGGTATGCGTCCGGGCTCGATACACGATGCCAACGACTGTTCGCAATTCCTCGAACTCGATGTGTTGGGCGAACTCACTACAAAAGCATGGGCTCATGATGTACAGGTCATTATCGAAGGTCCCGGCCATATCCCCATGCACAAAATCAAAGAAAATATGGAAAGAGAACTGAACAGTTGCCACGAAGCTCCTTTCTATACGTTAGGCCCATTGACGACCGACATCGCACCGGGATACGACCACATTACATCGGCTATCGGAGCGGCTCAAATCGCGTGGTTAGGCACAGCCATGATCTGTTATGTAACCCCCAAAGAGCACTTGGGATTACCCGATCGAGAAGATGTGCGCAACGGTGTTATCGCTTATAAAATAGCAGCACATGCCGCCGACCTTGCCAAAGGATTTCCCGGAGCACAAATACGCGACGATGCCATGAGCAAGGCCCGGTATGAGTTCCGCTGGAAAGACCAATTCAATTTGGCACTCGATCCCGAACGTGCCCTTGAATACTACAAACAGGGTTCGTTCCACGACGGTAATTATTGTACCATGTGCGGACCGAACTTCTGCGCCATGCGCCTTTCGCAAGATATTACCGACTGTATCGAGAAATAAATGATAAAAAAAACGATTACTAAAAACAAAAGAAAGATATGTTTTCCGACGAATTAGAAAAATATTCTTGGGAAGATATAACAGCCTGCATAGCTTCGAAACGGAATCGCGATGTCGAAATCGCTCTTGGCAAAGAGCATTTACAACTCGACGATTTCATGGCGCTCGTCTCACCTGCTGCCGCCCCCTATATAGAACACATGGCGGCATTGAGCAGGCTCTATACCCAAGAACGTTTCGGCAAAACGATACAGATGTATGTACCGCTTTATATCACCAATTCATGTACAAACCACTGTGTCTACTGTGGATTCAATCACAATAACCCCATTGCCCGAATTATTCTTACCGAGAAAGAAATCGAAAATGAATGCCGGGCAATCCGTCAAATGGGACCGTTCGAGAATTTGCTTATCGTAACCGGAGAAAATCCACGCGATGCCGGAGTCGATTATTTGGAACGAGCTCTACAAATCGCACGTCCCTACTTCTCGAACCTATCGATAGAAGTCATGCCCCTCAAAAGCGAAGATTACTATCGCTTGACCCAATCGGGTCTCAACGGCGTGGTATGCTTTCAAGAAACCTATCATAAAGACCGGTACAAAGTATACCACCCGAAAGGCATGAAATCTATCTTCGAATGGAGAGTAAACGGATTCGACCGAATGGGACAAGCCGGTGTACACAAAATAGGTATGGGAGTGCTCATCGGATTGGAAGACTGGCGTACCGATGTAACCATGATGGCCATACACTTGCAATACTTGCGCAAGCACTATTGGCAAACTCGATATAGCGTCAACTTCCCCCGCATGCGCCCGTCCGAAGGTCATTTTCAACCCAATGTAATCATGACGGATAAAGAGCTGGCACAGTTGATTTTTGCATTTCGTATTTTCGACCACGACGTGGATATTTCCGTATCCACCCGAGAAAACGCAAAATTCAGAGACCACATCGCCACTCTCGGAGCGACTTCGATAAGCGCAGGTTCGAAAACCGACCCGGGAGGTTATGCCACTTATCCGCAAGCGTTAGAACAATTTTCTGTCAGCGACGAACGGACACCTGCCGAAGTAGAACAAGCAGTCAAGGCTATGGGGTATGAGGTCGTATGGAAAGACTGGGACAAAATATTCGATCGATGAACGAAAGGTATATCCGCCAAACCATGATTCCCGAAATCGGGGAAGCAGGACAGGAAAAATTGAAGAATGCTAAGGTATTGATTGTCGGTATAGGAGGGTTAGGTTCTCCCATCTCTCTATATCTGACCGCTGCCGGAGTAGGACAAATAGGACTCATCGACGATGATATCGTTTCAAAAAGCAACTTACAAAGGCAAATTCTTTATACCGAGGCAGAAATAGGACAATCGAAAGTCGAGTGCGCTTGTCGAAGACTGTCGGCTTTGAACAGTTCAACTCGATTCGAGACCTATCCTAACCGCTTCACCCCCGACAATGCAAATCGACTTGTCTCCGCTTACGATATCATTGTCGACGGATGCGACAATGCTGCGACCCGTTATCTGATCGACGATGTCTGTTCCCGCTTCAAAAAGCCCTATGTATATGGGTCCATTTCGGACTTTCGGGGACAGGTTTCCGTCTTTAATTACCGAGGCGGATCTCGATACAGTGATCTTTATCCCCGCCCCGAAGTTATTCCCCCGGCTCGTCCCGGAGGAGTTATCGGCACTATTCCAGGAATTATCGGCTGCATGGAAGCCGCAGAAGTGATTAAAATCATTACCGGCTATGGCGAAGTTTTAAGTGGGAAACTTTTCCTGCTCGACACACAAACCTTACAACATGAAATCATCGAGATATGATTTTCGTATTATCCTCCCAAAAACGGGCTGTATAAATTGTTATACAGCCCGTTTTTTTGTTTCCATACCGATTATTTTTCGAACTACAAATCCAATAATCCGTCGGGGATATTCAGATACAACTTGCGATTATCTTCGTCTATTTCACAAACAAATTCATCGACAGCCGGTATAAGCAACAATCGCCCGTTATATTCCACTTCAAACAATACATTTTCCGTAGAATCATCGATCGAGACAATCTTTCCCAACACTCCTTTCTCGCTATCGATCACAGTGAAGCCTATAAAGTAATCTCCCGGAGCTTCATCTTCATTCGATTCTTTGTAATAAGACTTCGGGAAATAAACATCGAGTAAAGTAAATGGACGCGCATCCGCTTCATTATCTACATCTTCCAATTTAATCAAAGCCGTCGTATCGCTCTTAAACCTATATTCCTCGATAAAAAACGGTACGAATATGCCATCTATCTCACATACGATATAAGAACACTCCGTGCGGTCGAACACATCATCGGTAAAAGTAAAAGACAACTCGCCTTTCACTCCATGAGGCTTATTAAACCTTCCTATCCTTATCAATTCTTCCCTTGTAATCATTCTTTCACTTTTATTTCGTCCAAATCCACACCGGTTACAACCGTGTATTTTCCCTCTACCTGCACCCATCGAGAAAGTAAAACTTTTTTTCGGAACTCCCCGATATACCGGTACAGGCTATCGACATATTCGGGCGTGGTATAATCGAGAGCTTTGACATGTACATAAATCGTCCAACTGTCACGGGCATCGTAACAAACCGTATCGAACACTGCAACCGTCGGTTCATCGGCCCGGAACCGGCGTATCTCACACAAATAGGCATACAACGAATCTAATAACTGCCGAGAATTTCGTCGGGGAATAACCGTTACCTCGTCGCTCCCGACGGCCTCGACAATCTGTTTCCTCGCTTTTGCCGAATCGCCAAGCACTTGTATCACAAAATGACCTTTTTCATCGACATACGCCGCCCCCAAATATTTTGGGAAATCCTTCCATTGAAAATAAGAAGGATTCTCTCCTATCGCAGCCAAATATTTCTGATACAAACGGTATCCGGTAGAATCGCAAGTCTCCTCTACGGGAACTTCCGTTATTATTATATCGGAAGTTTTCCCGCCGTCGGCACGCTCCTGTACTTGCTGCGAACAAGAAGACAGGAGCAATCCCGCCACGACAACACAAAAATACCACCCTTTCATCGATCTATAAACGGGTAATACGTGCACCTATTGCATTGAGTCGTTTATCGACATCTTGATACCCCCTATCGATTTGGTCTATATTATGAATACGACTTGTACCCTCGGCACTCATTGCGGCGATAAGCATGGCTATTCCCGCTCGAATATCGGGTGAAACCATATTGGTAGCCCTCAACGTGTGTGCGTGAGCCTGACCGATGACTGCCGCCCTATGCGGGTCACAAAGAATGATTTGCGCTCCCATATCGATAAGTTTATCTACGAAAAACAAACGGCTCTCGAACATCTTTTGATGAATCAAGACACTACCTTTCGCCTGTGTCGCCACAACAAGGAATACGCTTAACAAGTCGGGAGTCAATCCCGGCCACGGAGCATCGGCAAAAGTCATAATCGAACCATCGATGAAAGTCTCTATCTCGTAACATTCATGTTCGGGTATATGAATATCGTCGCCCTGCTGTTCCACGGTTATCCCTAACCGTCGGAAACTATCGGGAATAATTCCCAAATCGTTATACGATACATTTTTAATCGTAATGTCCGAACGTGTCATCGCTGCCATACCGATAAAACTACCCACCTCGATCATGTCGGGAAGAATAGTATGCTCACACCCTTTTAACGATGAAACTCCGTGAATGGTGAGCAGATTAGACCCAATACCTTCGATATGCGCCCCCATACGGTTCAACATTTTTGAAAGTTGTTGCAAATAGGGCTCGCAAGCGGCATTATAAATCGTCGTATCGCCTTCGGCCAATACAGCTGCCATTAGAATATTTGCCGTACCTGTAACCGATGCTTCATCGAGCAACATGTAACTACCCCGCAATTTATCGGCTTTAATTTCATAACGCTGGGCTTTGGGACAATAATTGAATGTAGCTCCCAACTTTTGGATACCGAGAAAATGGGTATCCAACCGGCGTCTTCCGATTTTATCGCCTCCCGGTTTCGGTAAAACGGCATACCCGAAACGAGCCACAAGCGGTCCGATAATCATTACCGATCCCCGCAAAGAAGCTCCTTTTTGAAAAAATTCGTCACTATCGAGATAATCGAGATTTATCTTATCGGCCTTGAAACTGTACGCATTCAGACCTATGCGTTTTACCGTCACGCCCAAATCTCGCAAAAGCTGTATCAAATTATTTACATCGAGTATATCGGGAATATTGTATATCTTCACTTCTTCTGGTGTCAACAGTGTAGCACACAAAACCTCCAACGCCTCATTTTTAGCTCCTTGCGGTATCAGATCACCATTTAAGCGATGCCCGCCTTCAATAATAAAAGATGCCATACTCTCTTTCTCTATTAAGGTTAATGAGTGAAAGATACAAAAAAAGCGGTTATTTACCCGCTTTTTTCGAATTATTTTTTGATTTACGCTGCTGCACGGCCGGTTCCCTCACATCTCTCAAATGATATGTGGATGCATCGAGATCGATCACACCATGTGTATACTCCCGCAAATCTTTCAAAATCTTCTCATCTTCCACCGAATCCTTATTCCATTGATAAAACAACTTTTTCATATGATTCGCCAGCATGGAAACCAATGCACTCCTTTCGGGTCCATCGGGCATCGACTCCGCCTTTTTCAACATCTCTTCCATAATTTTCCCATAATGACGATACTTTATGGGAGAAGCCTGATAAGGAACCGACTCGGGCACGGTATGAAGATTTTCTTTTTTGATGATTTCATACGGATAATCGATATCCAACTTGAAATCGGACATAATTGCCAAATGATCCCACAATTTGTGCTTAAAGTCCTCGATATCCCGTAAATGAGGAAACAGATTCCCCATGATATTTATAATCGTATTGGCACAACGGGTACGTTCCGCTTTGTCCTCTATGGTCATGCAGTGATCTACCATCTGCTGCACATTGCGGCCATATTCGGGCAACACGAGTCTTTTCAATTCCGAAGTATATTGCATATAATTTCTATTGATATAACTTTTATAATATTTTATTTTTAGGAGTCGTGGCTATAAACTCTTTCAGATAAAAAGGTTCGAAATAAGCCACGTCTTCAAATTGCCCGTTACGGAAAGCACGCTCGGCCAATGCCAACATATCGGTAGCCAAAGGAACTATTCCTTCTACAAATATGGCATTGCGATGTTTAATCACATCTTTACATTTTGTCGAGCCGTTTCCCGAAAATACGATCCGACGATTGTCCAACAAGTCCGAGAAAGTATGCTCATCGATTACATACGCACCGACAGGAACGACATCATTCAACGCATTATCGTAAACTGCCGAATAGACCTCCATGCGACGGGCATCGATCATAGGACAATATAACACATCTTCCTCAAAATAGTTTCTAAACATGGTCGTACAAGCCAAAAGTTCGAGCGTAGGAACTGAGATGAGAGGAACTTTCAATCCGAAACAAAGACCTTTGGCTTCCGAAACACCGATACGCAATCCCGTATAGGAACCGGGACCACTACTCACGGCAACCGCATCCACCTTGACTCCTTTATCTCTCGAAAAATCCATGATCTGTTTTACATATACTCCTAACAACGAAGCATGCGAAGGCCCCTCGAAATTCTCGAAATGGCATTGAACGGCACCATCGGAAGACAGGGCGGCGGAACAAACAGACGTAGAAGTCTCTATATGTATAATATTCGGCATAATTCAATTCGTAAAGTATGATTTATCTCCCGATACCCGGTCGGAAAGGCGATAAACCAACGATGTAATCAACGTTAACGAGTGTACAAAATTAGCTCTTTTTTTTCAATTTATTGCTTTCTCATCGGAATTAAGATTAAATTTGCAAAAACATTTACAGACTTATGATACAATCGATGACCGGTTTTGGTAAAGCCGTAGTGGAATTACCGCATAAAAAAATAACTGTTGAAATAAAATCCTTAAATAGTAAACAACTCGATTTATCGACCCGTATTCCTCAGCAATACAGGGAAATGGAGATGGAAATTCGATCCGAAATAGCCAAACGTCTGGAACGTGGGAAAGTAGACTTCTTCGTATACAGCGAAGCTATCGGCAAGGAGGCTTCTGCCCAAATAAATATTCCGGTTTTGGAAGGTTATTTCCAACAAGTCAAAGAAGCCTCGGTCAAATTAGGTATTGCGATGCCCGACGACTGGTTCTCCATCTTGTTACGTCTGCCCGATGCCATGAGCTCCGAAAGTCAAGAGATAGACGAAACAGAACTCAACGCTTTGAGAAAAGCAGTCGACCAAGCCATCTCTCAATTGGAAGAGTTCAGAATTCAGGAAGGAACCATGTTGCAACACCTTTTTGAAGAGAAAATCGCCAACATAGCTCATTTGTTACAAGAGGTAGAACCTTACGAAAAAGAGCGCATCGAAAAGATAAAAGGTCGGATAATCGACGCTTTGAACAAAATCGACAATTTCGATTACGACAAAAACAGATTTGAACAAGAGATGATTTTCTACATCGAGAAACTCGACATCAATGAAGAAAAACATAGACTAGACAATCACTTGAAATATTTCCTCGAAACCCTGCAATCGGGCAAGGGGCAAGGCAAAAAACTCGGATTTATCAGTCAGGAAATGGGACGTGAAATCAACACACTCGGGTCCAAATCGAACCATGCCGAGATGCAACGCATTGTCGTGCGTATGAAAGACGAGTTGGAACAAATCAAAGAGCAAGTACTAAATGTAATGTAATGGAACAAAGAGGTAAACTCATCATCTTTTCGGCCCCCTCCGGTTCGGGTAAATCCACCATCATACAATCGTTATTGAATCGCGATTTGAACCTGTCATTCTCTATCTCCGCCACCAGTCGTGCTCCGAGAGGGACTGAGAAAAACGGCGTCGAATATTATTTCATCACACCCGATGAATTTCGCGAACGTATAGCGAACGACGAATTTCTGGAATATGAAGAAGTCTATGCCGGGAAGTTCTACGGCACTTTGAAAAGCGAAGTGGAACGGATTCTCGACTCGGGGAAAAATGTTATTTTCGATGTCGACGTTGTCGGCGGACTCAACATAAAAAAATATTACGGAAACCAAGCTCTCGCTTTGTTTATCCAGCCACCCAGCATACAAGCGTTGGAACAACGATTGAAAAACAGAGCGACAGATACCCCGGAAGTTATAGCTCATCGGATAGCGAAAGCTGAATACGAATTGTCGTTCGCACCAAAATTCGATAAAATCATAGTGAACGATATTTTGGAAAAAGCCCAAGAAGAGGCATACCGTTCAATAAGACAATTTCTCGATAAATGATAAGTAAAACATGCAACCGATAAAGACAGCCTTTTTCTCCGGGACGTTCAATCCGGTTCATACCGGCCACCTCATATTAGCGAACTACTTGTGCGAATATGAAGGATTCGACGAAATATGGCTGTCTGTGTCTCCTCAAAATCCTCTACGAGAAAAATTGTCCTCGAATAATGATAGACAACGAATCGAAATGTTAAATATGGCCGTGAACGGCAATTCTAAGATTCGGACGACCGATATAGAATTTACCCTGCCCCGCCCCTCCTATACGATTCAAACACTCGAAGCCCTCAGAAAGAAGCATCCCGAAAGAATATTTACTTTGATTATCGGTGCAGACAACTGGCTTTCATTCAACAGATGGAAAGACTATGATAAAATTATCGAAGAGTATCCCATTTATATCTATCCGCGCCGGGGTTACGACATAGACGAAAGGTCGCTGCCTGCAAACGTAAAATTGTGTCATGCTCCTATCATAGAAATTTCATCGACCCAAATACGACAGGGAATTTCAGAAGGGAAAAATATGAACTATTTTATACCTCGACCGGTATACGATTATATCATAAATCACGGACTTTATAAAAATAAAGACTAATGGACGAACGTATTTATTCAAAAAATATCATCGAATTTGTAACGGTCAGTGCCGAATATTGTGCTTTTATCGAACGTGTTCCGGAATTGGAGAAAGAAGAATTTCTCGATAAAATCATAAAAATACTACCATTGCTATATCTGAAAGCAACACTATTAACACCGGAAGAACCCGAAGAAGATGGATTCTCCGAAAAATTCGTCACAGAGAATATGTACGAGAGCGTTCGGGAAAACATAGAAAGTCTATTGGGGGAAGACGACAGTTATCTGGAAGTTTTTCAAAACGATGTGAAATACAGTGAAACCCCGATAATAGCCAATGTTTCGGAAGCCCTTGCCGATATTTATCAAGACTTGAAAGATTTCATTTCGGTATATCGCATGGGAAATGAGCCCCAAATGCTCGAAGCTCTTTACATTTGTTTCGAAAATTTCGTTACATACTGGGGGCAACAACTAGTTAACGTACTCCGAGCATTACACAACATAAGATACACTCTGGATAACGATGATGATGAATGTGACGACAATTGCGACTGTGGACACCATCATTCTCACTCCGATAATTACACCGATATATTCGGTCATCAACAAGAGAACGGAGATATTCTCGACAAGTTGAACGATGATTTGGATTAAAAAATTATGGAGAACGATACACCCAATAAAATAAAAATCAGTAAAGAAATCATTGCTACTTTACCCATAGAAACATTTCCGGGGAAAATAGTCGTAATCGATAATGAAAGAGATGCCGATAATGCAGTACTCCAACTAAATAACGAGAGAATTATCGGATTCGATACAGAGACTCGGCCAACTTTCAAAAAAGGAAAAAGCAATCATGTAGCACTTATCCAATTATCGACCCACGATACGTGTTATTTGTTTCGTATAAATCGCATAGGATTTACACCTGCGATTAAGAATCTGCTCGAAAACGAATCCCTCTTGAAAGTAGGAATATCGCTCAAAGATGACTTCTGTATGTTGAGTCGGCTAAACGGCGGACAATTTATACCGAGAAATTTTATAGAATTACAAAAATTCGTGAAGAAATACAATATCGAAGATCAAAGTCTACAAAAAATCTATGGTATAGTTATCGGGAAAAAAATTTCCAAAGGGCAACGATTATCCAACTGGGAAGCCGATCATCTTACCGAAAATCAACAACTTTATGCAGCGACCGATGCTTGGAGTTGCATAAAAATATACGAAGTTTTGAAATCTGGAAAATTCAAATCTCCCATATATAAAATTCAACCCTCGTCTTTATAAAACTACAATATTATGAAACGATACGACATTATAGCATTGCTCTTGGTTATTTATTTGGCTGTGATGGCCTACTTCGGCAGAGGTATGCTTTTGAGCGGAAATTACTGGGAATATTTTAGTATTATCGGTGTTACTTTACTCGTCATTTTCATACTCAGATGGGCAATGAAACGTAGAGAAAAAATCAGAGAAGAACGAAGGAAAAAGCAAGACGCCTCTGAACGAAGAACCCTACGAAACGACAATATATCATAAACCATAAATAAAATTCATCGGACTATGACAAAGAAAGTACTATTAACCTTTTTGGTTATATGGTTGTTTTCGAACACCGGTTCGGCTCAAATCCTAAAAAACACATGGATCATCAACCCTCAATTAAGCGGCTTTAATTTAGGCAGTACCCACACGGAAGATACGGGCAAAGAAACGTTCGACCTCGGCCTAAAAGTCGAAGCAGGTAATTTCATTGCCAATAATTTGGCTATTCTTGTCGGGATCGGCGGTGACTTCGCATGGAATAAAGAGTACAAAGACAATAGCATCAATATAATGGGAAGCATTAGATATTATACGCTCACGACTCTGTTTCTAGGTGTAAACGCAGGATACACCCATGCATGGTATAAACCCAAAGGAAGTGATTCTCAATGCAGAGATTACCTATATGTCGGAGCCGAGCTGGGATATGCGATTTTCGTGAGTCACAACATATCTCTGGATCCGGCCGTATATTGGAAGCACAGTTTTACCGATAAATTCAACCAGTACGGAATAAAAATGGGACTTTCTGTCTATTTCTAAGAAGTTAATATATAAAACACATAAACACAATGACTGAAAAAATGAACCAATTGATGAAGGACGTCCCGGCTATACGATGGACGGCCCTTATTCTACTGGCAAGTGCCATGTTTTTCGGGTATATTTTTATGGATATACTATCGCCTTTACAAGAACTTTTGCAAACATCAAGAGGGTGGTCCCCCGATGCCTATGGACACTATGCCGGTTCTGAAACATTCCTGAATGTATTCGTATTCTTTTTAATTTTTGCGGGTATCATTCTCGATAAAATGGGTGTTCGCTTCACGGCTATTCTTTCCGGGGCCGTTATGCTCGCAGGGGCATCCATCAACTATTTCGCTGTCAGCAATGCATTTATCGGTAGCGGAGCAGAATCTCTCATGAACCGATTTATGAATTTACCTTTGGAATGGTGGAACATCACCCCGTTTTACGAGGGCATGCCTGCGTCGGCTAAAATGTCGGCTATCGGTTTCATGTTCTTCGGTTGTGGCGTAGAAATGGCGGGAATTACAGTTTCCCGCGGAATTGTCAAATGGTTCAAAGGAAAAGAAATGGCACTCGCCATGGGGGTAGAAATGGCTATTGCCCGTGTGGGAGTCGCCGTAGTCGTCTTAGGCTCTCCGGTCTTGGCCAATAAAATCTCTCCTATCGATGTATCTCGTCCTGTTCTCGTAGCAGTGATATTACTGGCAATCGGACTCATCTGTTTTATCACTTATGCCTTCATGGATAAAAAACTCGAACGACAGATGGGCGAAAGCGGTGAGGAAAAAGACGATCCTTTCAAATTGAAAGATCTCAAACTCATTTTTTCGAGCAAAGTATTCTGGTTAGTAGCTCTTCTTTGCGTACTCTACTACTCGGCCATTTTCCCATTCCAAAAATATGCAATCAATATGCTGCAATGTAATTTAGGATACACGGCCGAACAAGCCGGTTGGGTATTTTTCGTATTCCCTTTGGGTGCGGCGGCTATTACTCCCATTTTAGGAAATTTTCTCGACCATCGTGGTAAAGGAGCTACTATGCTCATTTTCGGTGCACTGTTAATGATTGCCTGCCATTTGGTATTCGCATTGGTGTTGCCGGCCCTGAAAGGTACTACCGCAGCTGTTATCATCGCCTATTTATCTATCATATTATTGGGAATCTCTTTTTCATTGGTTCCTGCTTCTTTATGGCCGTCCGTCCCCAAACTTGTAGACAACAAGCTATTAGGTTCGGCGTACGCCGTTATTTTCTGGATTCAAAACATAGGATTATATGCATTCCCCATGATTATAGGTGCAGCATTGAGAATCTCGAATCCCAGCATAACCGATCCGTTACAATACAACTATACAACCCCTATGCTTATATTTGCAAGTTTAGGTGTGTTGGCTCTTCTCTTCGGGTTATGGTTAAAAGTTGAGGACAAGAAACGTGGATACGGGCTCGAACTTCCCAATATTCAAAAATAATAATAAAAGAAAAAGAATAATACATTAGTTATTAGTCCAATATAATCGGCAATAGATGTTTACACTCTATTGCCGATTTTTTTTCTTCCCAATCAAACTATAAGCAGTAGTTAATAAACTATTTTGTTTAGTTTTATTAACTATAATAATTAGTTGAAGAACTAAAACATTTAGTTTATTTGTATCATAAATAGAAAAAATATGAAAGGACTTACATCGAAAGAAGAGGAAATCATGAATTATTTCTGGCATAAAGGGCCATTATTCGTGAAAGAACTGTTGGATTTTTATGATGAACCCAAACCTCACTTCAATACGTTATCGACCATCGTAAGAGGACTCGAAGAAAAAGGCTATGTGTCACACAAAGCATACGGTAAAACCTATCAATATTTTGCTGTTGTAAGCGAAGAATCGTTCAAAAAACGGACCTTGCGACAAGTCATACGTAAATACTTCAACAGCTCCTATTTGGGAGTCGTTTCCTCTTTGATCGAAGAAGAAGATATTTCATTGAAAGAATTGAAAGAGCTTATCGAAAAAGTAGAAAAAGGAAACGCAGAACAATAACCAATCACCACCAATGGGCGCATTCTTTGTTTATATATTAAAAGCCTCTGTTTATCTAGCCATTCTGTATCTGTTTTACAGTATATTGCTAAGTAAGGAAACATTTTACCGCTACAATAGAACAGCATTGCTACTATTGATACCTCTATCGTTTATTCTTCCGCTATATCCGGTTCATACGGCTGTTCCCGAAACGTATTCAAACACTACTATACTCGACAGGCTGCCGGCAATATCTTATATCGAAAACGAATCACAAAGTAAAATTCCGATAGGTATTATCGCGGTACTAAGTATCTATCTCATCGGGATTTTATACTTTATCACCAGATATGTCTGCACAATTATAAAACTTCTGCGACTGATTCGGAGCGGGGAAAAATATACCGACAGCGACGGACTTTCTCTTGTCGTTATCTCCCAATCCATTGCTCCTTTCAGTTGGTTCGGGAAAATAGTCATTTCAGAAGCCGACCTCCAAAACCATCGCCGAGAAATACTCCTACACGAATCTGCACACATTCGCAAACATCATTCATGGGATTTACTGGCTGCCGATCTCTGTATAGGATTACAATGGTTCAATCCGGCCGCTTGGTTACTGAAACGAGAGCTGCAAACCGTACATGAATACGAAGCCGATAATTACGTTCTGGAACAAGGCATCGATGCCAAACAATACCAATTACTGCTAATAAAACGATCGGTCGGTTCCAAGTTTTATTACATAACCAATCACTTTAATCACAATAAACTTAACAAAAGAATTACCATGATGTTAAAAAAGAAATCAAACCGCAAAGCGACCTTGAAGTATCTCTACGTCATACCGGTCGCATTATGTACCGTTTCGGTATTCGCCCACCCCGAAATCTCCGATGAATTAAACAAAGTATCCTCGGTCGATTTGAGTAACTTGACAGCTATGATCGGTAGTTCCGAAAACACCGCAACCATAAAGAATAAAGAGATAGAAATATCCGGGTGTGTTTTAGACATAGAAACCAACGAACCTATCGTCGGAGCCACCGTCTTGGTCAAAGGCAGCAATACAGGAACAGTAACCGATCTAAACGGAAACTTCTCCTTAAAAACACCCATAGGAAAAACTTTGCTCATCTCTTATGTCGGTTTAGGCTCGGCCGAAATCAGTTGCAATGACAAAGACAGGCAAAATCTGAAAATATACCTCGGCGAAAGCAGCGAAAAGAATAACAGTTCGAAAATTATCATAGTCGGAAACAAAACCGAGCCGAACACTTCGATCGGCACGAAAGGAAAAATCAACAGCATAACCATTACGACAAAAGACAGTGTAGAAAACAATAAACAGAAAATCGATACAAAAGGAAAAATTAGCAATATAAATGTAGATGTCCAAAAAGATGGTTCGGTCATAGTCGATGAAAACAACAATACCAGAGTCTTTTACGATCCTATATATATTTTAGACGGTAAAAAAATTTCCAAAGACAAATTCAAAAACCTCGATGCCGACAAAATAAAATCGATAACTGTCCTCAAAGGAGAGGAAGCGATCAAAAGTTATGGAAAAGATGGTGAAAATGGAGCCCTTATCATACAAACCAAAGGAAACGCTGCAACTTCGACAGATCCGATAAAAACCATAACGATTACCAAGAAAGATACCTCTGAGGATATCATGAAAAATACACTTTGCATCGTAGACGGGAAAAAGATTTCGGAAACAGAACTAAAAAATATAGATCCCAACAATATACAAAGTATAACAGTCCTGAAAGATGAAAAATCGAAGGAAGAATATGGAGCAACCGACAAAGATTGCGTTATATGGATTACCTTGAAAAAATAATATGACTCGATGACTGAATGCAAAAAAGGCTGTTTTCAAAATAGAAAACAGCCTTTTTGTTTTATTGGTCTACTTTTCTGAATTTCATTTTTGCCCGTACAAACTCTATTACGGCAGGTAACAAAGATACAAATATAATCGCGACAATCAGAAGTTTTAAATTTTTCTGAACAAAAGGCAAATCACCGAAGAAATAGCCCGCATAACAAAAAATCGCTACCCACAAAGCTCCTCCGATTAGATTATACATCATGAAATAATAATAGTGCATTTTCCCCATACCACCCACAAAAGGAGCAAAAGTACGAACGATAGGGACAAACCGAGCTATAATTATGGTTTTCCCTCCATATTTTTCAAAGAAAGCATGGGTTTTCTCTAAATGGCTTTGTTTGAAAATCTTTGAATTGGGGTTACTGAATAGCTTCTTACCGAAAAAATGGCCTATTGCATAATTACAAGAATCGCCCAATACCGCAGCAACAAACAAAATAAGTACCAAAATATTTATTTCTAAGGGAATTCCGGGCAACGCTGTAATAGCCCCAGCGACAAAAAGTAAAGAATCTCCCGGTAAAAAGGGTGTGACAACCAAACCCGTCTCACAAAAAATAATCATAAACAATATAGCATAAGCCCAAGTATGATAATCCTGTACTATCTCAATCAGATGCTTGTCTATATGCAAAATAAAGTCAATCAAAAATTCCATAAATCTATAAAATACATTAACTTTATTGGGGCATAGTCACTTTGAAATAAGGATTTTCTACATGCTGTTCAAACACGATACGCTTCATATCTTCTACACGATCGGGATATTGGGCAGCCAAATCACAATCCTCATGAATATCATCGACCAAATTATACAAATGACATTTACCCTTCTCAACAAATAACTTCCAATCGCCTTGCCGAACAGCAATTTGATCGGTCTCGCAAAACTCCCAATAAAGAAACTCATGATTCTTTTGATGTTTGTCTTTACCCAGCAAGGTAGGTTTGAATGAAAGTCCATCGAAATAGTCTTTCCTATTCTCTCCATATCGCTCGATATGATTCACCCCTATCAAGTCGCAGAAAGTAGGCAATATATCATAAAACGCCAACTGGTGGTCATTGACAGCTACCGGAACATGACCGGGCCAACGAACGATAAAAGGAATACGTATACCTCCCTCATGGCAAGAACGCTTGATCCCTTTCAGTTTTCCATCTCGTCCAAAAAATCCGGGGTCGGCTCCCCCTTCTTCGTGAGGACCGTTATCTGATGAAAAAATAACGATGGTATTCTCATCGAGCCCTTTCTCTTTCAATTTTTTCAAAATCTCACCTACATAATTATCTAACCGAGCAATCATCGCCGCAAACTGTGCATGGGTGTGAGTCACGGGATTATAGCGCCCACCATAACTGCCATTAAACACACCGGTTTCCCCCAACCGTTCTCGATAGTAATTTAGAAGAGAATCTTCTGGCTGTACCAATTCGGCATGAGGTAATGTGTAAGTGAAAAAACCGAAGAAAAGTTTGTCTCCCGACTGACGATCCAACCAATCGATTGCAGCTTCATGAATAAGATCGGCCGAATATTGAGGCCGTAAAGCATAACCGGCCCCCCACATGGGATATTTGATATTCTCTTCGAGCGTCACACGAATAGTCGCAGTGTCGCCCAACAGGGAACTATACCGATTCAAAAAGTTGGGATAATACAAGTGAGCCTGAAATTGACAGATATATCCAAAGAACTCATCGATACCACGCTTGTCCGGAGTAGAAACAGAGCCTTCATATCCCCCGGCCCATTTACCGAACATTCCCGTCGTATAACCGTTTTCTTTCATAATCTCAGGAAGAATGACACGATTGGGATCATAAGGGTGTTGGCCTACGATGGCATAGTCGGTATTAACTCCATAACGCACCTCGCCACTATCCCGCCAATACTCTTTATTTCCTCGTACTTCTCCGTGTCCGGTGTGCTGTCCGGTCATTATACAAGCCCGGGAAGGAGCGCTAACAGGGCTACCCGAATAAGCCTGTGTAAATCTCATACCCTCCGAAGCCATACGATCTATATTCGGAGTCTCGATATATTTCTGCCCATAACACCCTAAATCTCCATAACCCATATCGTCACATAAAATAAAAACGATATTGGGCTTATCACTTTTCTTTGCCGAAAATGCAGCGAAAACAGAGGCCAACATTCCGCCTCCAACAAATAATAACCGGCTATATTTCATTGATAATTACCTCGAAAATTTATAATATCTTATCCTTTTTCGGTTCAAATATAAGACGAAAGATTCGATTCCTAAAACATAAAACTTAAAAATAATTCGAGTACCGAATTATTGTATTCCCTATTTTTACTAATTTTGAACCGGTTACCAAATCTATCTTTGATACAATCATGAACCAATCTCTTTACACACCTTTCGACCGAATATTATATATTATGACCAAGCCGGTGGGGGCAATTTGCAATCTGGCCTGCACATATTGCTACTATACCGAAAAAGCGAAACTCTATCGGGACTCACCCAAACACATCATGAGCGAAAGCCTATTAGAGAAATTTATCAAAGAATATATCGAAAGTCAGGCAAACGACCATATTTTATTCACATGGCATGGTGGCGAAACCCTAATGAGACCGTTGGATTTCTACCAAAAAGTAGTACGACTTCAAGCTCAATACGGCAGAGGTCGAATTATCGATAACAGCATACAAACCAATGGAACATTACTAACAGACAGCTGGTGCCGTTTTTTCAAAGAAAATAACTGGCTGGTCGGTATCAGTATAGACGGGCCACAAGAATTTCACGACGAATATCGATTGACCAAACAGGGAAGGCCCTCATTCGTAAATGTCATGCGAGGGATAAATCTGCTTAATAAACATGGCGTCGAATGGAATGCCATGGCGGTAGTTAACGACTTTAATGGGGACTATCCCTTAGATTTCTATCATTTTTTCAAGGACATCAACTGTAAATATATACAATTCACACCCATTGTCGAACGTATTCGGCGACATGAAGACGGGCGCATATTAGCCTCTCCCGATGAAGAATCAATAGACGGAGTAACAGACTTCTCCGTCTCTCCGGAGCAATGGGGCAACTTTCTTTGTACGATATTCGACGAATGGGTTCGAAATGATGTAGGAGAATACTACATACAATTATTCGATGCCACTCTTGCCAATTGGGCTGGTGTAACACCAGGAATATGCTCTATGGCCGAAACTTGCGGTCATGCCGGAGTTATGGAATTTAATGGAGATGTGTACAGTTGCGACCATTTTGTATTTCCTGAGTATAAATTGGGAAACATATACACCCAATCTTTAATCGAAATGATGAATAGTCCCCGACAAATTGCTTTCGGTCAAAACAAGCGCAATGCTCTGCCCCAACAATGTAAAGAGTGTGATTTTCTATTTGCCTGCCACGGAGAATGCCCCAAAAATAGGTTCGCAAAAACGGCCACCGGAGAACCGGGATTAAATTATTTATGCGCAGGTTATCACCGATTCTTTAAACACGTAGCTCCTTATATGGACTTCATGAAACACGAATTGGATAATCAACGCCCACCAGCCAATGTCATGCAATGGGTGAAACAAAATACCCCCGACAAATAGAAAAAGGCTTTATACCGAATCGGTATAAAGCCTTTTTCTCTCTTTCAATAAAATTATTCCATATAACAGAATACTTCATAGGCCGATTCGTTCCAACTCACAGGGCAGCCCTCTTCGCGAGATTCTGGAACAATGCGTATATTCAAAACCGATTTGTCGCGAGTAAGAGATTCCGGTATTTCAAACTCATCTTCAATCCAGCGTTTGTACGGATTACTGTCCGCCAAATACCACACGCCGGCATCCTGTCCATCGACCCAAACTCTCGCACACTGTCTGGGAAGCTCCTGGTCGCTGCATCGACGCAATCTTACTCCATGACTATTCGGTAATACTTTTACACGAAACGAACTCTCTCCGGTAAATTTATGAACCATAGCCGTAACTTCCACATCATCGGCATCACCTTCGAAACAAGAAGTCAGCATCTCCACAGACACATCTCCTTCTACTTTATATTTATGTCGTTTCAACGACTTCTTCGAGGCCATATCTATGCTATCGGTCTTAACTAAGGAAACTTTATCCTGCCCATAATAAAAAACAATACCCAGATGTTCGAGATACTGGTTATTGCTCTCACCAGACTCTATATTAAAATCCAATTGCGAATAAAATGGATAGCTATCGCCTAAACACAATCGTGTCATCGACCAGGGATTATCGCTCAGTCCGTCATAACCGCCCGACGGATTGCACTCGGACGGAGTCGGGAATCCCCACCCGTAGCAAATATAACTTTCCGAACCATCGCTCTCAACCTGCGGCGTCTTAATCCCATCTATATGTATTCTTACATCTCCTTCACAAGTAATAATATGAGGACGTTCCCCATAACAAGTCACATGAGCGACAACCATTTTCCCGGTTCCTTTTATCGATGCGATGGGGCTATCCGCCCCCGGTGTATGTTTACGTGTATAATAGTCGGAAGAACGAAAGTAACCGCTATTCTCTCTATCATAGCTATTCTCCCCTACTCCTACTTCGACAAAGCCCAAAGTAACGGTCTCTCCGCTCCTATTCTCCAACATTACATGGGCTCGTTCCCAAAACGGCATAGGGAAATAATTATAAAACCAACCGTCTGTCGTCGCTCCCATTAATAAATACCGGGTATTATTATATCCTAAGGAATTACCGAAAAAACAACCGATAGGACACAGTACATCTTCCCTTTCATGATTATCCCACTTCACACGTATCCATACATCTTGCAATCTATCGGGATTCATACCGGCCATGTAAAGTTTCAACGAATTGATGACACCACCCTCATGCACATCTATTAAAGACAATGACTCCCCAGGAGCTAATTTCTTTTCCGACATACGAAACATTCTATCCTTACCAATCTTCGGATCGACTCCCGTCTGTTTCCACTGACGAACCAAAGAACTATAATCCTCCTTTCCGGTAAAAGTCTCTATCCCTTGCGCAGTGGGATAACTGTGATACACGACATGTCCCCAGCCACCTTGTCCTTTATCCCGGTGAGGTCCTTCGAGTTTAACGCTCGAAGTGATTCGGCAGCCATTACGAAACGGCATAGGGACAAAACTGCGAACTACCCGGATAGGGCCTCGTCCATTATCCAAAGGACCGATGTAACACGATGCTTGTGGTTCGGTAAAAGGATATTTCTCTCCGAACTCCGACAAACGAATAGTAAAACGGGGGGTCTCCTCACCATCAAAGTAAAATCGAAATACGGGTTCTTCCGAACTCAGATAACGATGTTGTACCATATTATAAATACAGCCGGCTCCCGCCACATCGAATATTACCCACTCTCCTTTCTTATCTTGATACAAGCTCCAATCCCAATCGGCATTACCACCTTTCTTATCGATACTGCCCTCGTACTTCACTTTCATTTCCCGATCCAATACTGGAAATCGAGCCACATCGGTCATGCGAGATAATCCATACGATTTTGAAGAAACAGTTTCGGAGTATGCATTTCCAGTCACGGAAAATGGGAATAAAGCAGTCACTGCAAGTAATCTTATAAAAGCTTTTCTTTTCATGGATAAAATTTTAAGATATTTTCGATGTACAAAAATACCTCTGTCTCTCAAATCAAGACAAATACTTTATTATCTATTCCTTATACTTTTATCCACAAAAAAGGCCGGGTATCGATATACCCGGCCTACACTTTCTCGAAATTTTAGATTTTATTCTTTCCTCACTAACAATACTACATTTTCTACATGGTGAGTATGAGGAAACATATCGACCGGCTGTACCCGCTCGACCTTGTATTTTGCATCTAACAAAGATAAATCGCGCGCCTGAGTGGCGGGATTACAACTTACATAAACGATACGTTCAGGAGAAGCGAACAATATAGTCTTAATCACATCGTCATGCATGCCGGCACGAGGCGGATCGGTAATGATGACTTCTGGACGACCATGCTCCTCTATAAAATCCTCGGTAAGAATGTCCTTCATATCGCCAGCATAAAACAAAGTATTATCCAACCCGTTTATACGGGCGTTTTCTTTGGCATCTTCTATCGCTTCGGGAACATACTCGATACCTACCACCTTACGGGATTGTCTTGCCACAAAATTGGCAATAGTACCCGTGCCCGTATATAAATCATAAACCAATTCGGTTCCCGTCAATCCGGCGAACTCTCTGGCAACCTTATATAACTCATAAGCTTGTTCGGAATTGGTTTGATAGAAAGACTTCGGTCCTATCTTGAATCGTAATCCTTCCATACTTTCCCAAATATAATCCCTTCCCCGAAAGACGCAAACTTCCTGATCGGCAATCGTGTCGTTTCGTTTTTGATTGACAATATAAAGCAAAGACGTAATCTCGGGGAACGTATCCGCTATATGTTGCATCATTCGTTCGATACGCACCATATCGGGTTCGAAAAATACGACTATGAGCATAACCTCTCCTGTCGAAGAGGTCCGGATAATAATATTCCGCATGAATCCTGTCTGCTCCCTCAAATCGAAAAACGGATAATGATTATCGATAGCACATTGTCTTATCGAGAGTCGAATGCGATTGGATATATCGTCCTGCAACCAACACTTTTTTATGTCGAGGACCTTATCGAACATACCGGGTATATGAAATCCCAACGCATTGCGACAGTCGAATTCCTGTTCCGTCTGCAACTGTTCATAAGTCAACCACGACTTATTGGAAAATGAAAATTCGAGCTTGTTTCTATAATATTGTTGCTTGGTCGAACCTTTTGTAGGTAAAATTTCCGGCAAAGGGATTTTACCTATGCGGGTAAGATTGTCTTCCACTTGCTGCCGTTTAAATTGTAACTGATAGTCATAAGCCACATGTTGCCATTTACACCCGCCGCAAACACCGAAATGCTCGCAAAAAGGATTTACCCGCAAAGAAGAATAAGCGTGAAATTTCACGATACGTGCCTCGGCATAATTATGCTTCTTACGTATCAATTGCAAATCCACTATATCTCCCGGTGCTGCAAAAGGGACGAATACTACCAAATCGTTCACTCGTGCCAAAGCCTTGCCTTCGGCTGCTACTCCGGTTATTTCTACCTGCTCCAACAAGGGTAGCTCTTTCTTTTTTCGTGCCAAAACAAAAAAATTAATAAGTTACAAAGCCAAACAAAACAATACGAACCGAACATCTAAATAAATTCGGCCATGCAATTATGCAGAAAACCACAGGCTCCACATTCGGCAAAGATAAGTATTTTTCACGAAAGAGACAGGTAAAGCAAATAAATAGTGCACAGCGTTAAAATTTGTAGCAAAATATTTTTGTGGTTTGCACGAATCCTTTATTTTTGCGTATTGTTTCTATACAAGATTTTCCGAATGGGTCACAAAGTCGAATAAAGGAAACAATATTTAATACAAAATATCATATACTTATTTATTTATGAAAAGAGTTTATACTTTTGGCAACGGCAAAGCAGAAGGCCGTGCCGACATGAAAAACCTGCTGGGCGGTAAAGGAGCCAACTTGGCGGAAATGAACTTAATTGGAGTTCCTGTTCCCCCCGGATTCACAATCACTACCGAAGTTTGTACCACATACACTCAGCAAGGGAAGGAAGCTGTTGTAAAAGAAATCAAAGGCGATGTAGAAAAGGCTATCGCTCATATCGAAAGCCTCACGGGCACGAAATTCGGAGATGCCTCGAATCCGCTACTGGTATCGGTTCGTTCGGGAGCTCGTGTTTCCATGCCCGGTATGATGGACACAGTATTGAACTTAGGTATGAACGACGACGCCGTAGAAGCCATTGCTAAAAAATCGGGAAATGCGCGGTTTGCATGGGATTCCTATCGCCGATTCGTACAGATGTACGGCGATGTTGTACTGGGTATGAAGCCTAAAACGAAAGAAGACATCGATCCATTCGAAGAAGTGATGGACAAAGTCAAAGAGGCCAAAGGTATAAAGAGTGATACCGAACTCCAAGTAGAAGACCTCAAAGAATTAGTAAAACTCTTTAAAGCCGCCGTTAAAGAAAATACGGGAAAAGATTTTCCAGCTTCTCCCTGGGAACAATTATGGGGAGCTATCTGTGCCGTATTCGACAGCTGGATGAACGAACGCGCCATTCTCTACCGTCGTATGAACCAGATTCCCGAAGAATGGGGTACTGCCGTAAACGTGCAAGCTATGGTATTCGGCAATATGGGAAATACCTCGGCTACCGGTGTAGCATTCACCCGTGACGCTGCTACCGGCGAAGATATTTTTAACGGAGAGTACCTCATCAATGCACAAGGAGAAGACGTAGTTGCCGGTGTACGCACACCCCAACAAATCACACTCGAAGGATCTCGCCGCTGGGCAGCATTGCAAGGTATATCGGAAGAAGAACGCGCAACCAAATATCCTTCTCTCGAAGAGGCTATGCCCGAATGTGCAAAAGCACTTATCGAAACTCAACAAAAACTCGAAGACTACTTCAAAGATATGCAAGACCTCGAATTTACCATTCAAGATGGCAAATTGTGGTTACTGCAAACTCGTAACGGAAAGCGCACCGGAGCCGCTATGGTAAAAATCGCCATGGATATGCTCCGCGCAGGAATCATCGACGAAAAAACTGCCTTGAAACGCATGGAGGCTCAAAAACTCGATGAACTATTGCACCCCGTATTCGACAAGGATGCCATCAAACGCGTTAAAGTCGTAGCCAAAGGACTCCCTGCCTCGCCGGGTGCAGCAACCGGACAAATCGTGTTCTTCGCCGACGACGCAGAAACGTGGGCCGAAAAACGGAAAAAAGTAATCATGGTACGTATCGAAACCTCTCCCGAAGATTTGCGAGGCATGAGCGTGGCGCAAGGCATCCTTACTGCTCGTGGCGGTATGACTTCCCACGCAGCCGTAGTTGCCCGTGGTATGGGTAAATGCTGTGTATCGGGAGCCGGTGAAATAAAAGTCGATTATAAAGCCCGTACGGTAGAAATGGGCGGAAAAGTCTACAAAGAAGGCGATTGGATCTCTTTGAATGGTTCCACCGGAGATGTTTACGACGGACAAGTTCCTACCGTAGACGCCGATATGAGCGGGGATTTCGCAGCCATTATGAATTTGGCTGAAAAATATACCCGAGTAGACGTACGCACCAACGCAGATACTCCGCGCGATGCAGCGGTAGCCCGCAAATTCGGAGCAAAAGGTATCGGATTATGCCGGACAGAACACATGTTCTTCGAAGGCGACCGTATCAAAGCTATGCGCGAAATGATTCTGTCGAAAGACGAAGAGGGACGTCGCCACGCACTCGACAAACTGTTGCCTATGCAACGCGGCGACTTCGAAGGAATATTCGAAGCTATGGACGGTCTGGGTGTAACCATTCGTCTGCTCGATCCTCCTCTACACGAATTCGTACCGCATCAATTGGCCACTCAAAAAGAATTGGCAGAAGAGATGGGTATGAGCATCGACGAAGTAAAATTAGCTTGCGATGCTTTGGAAGAATTTAACCCCATGTTAGGTCACCGCGGTTGCCGGTTAGGTTGTACCTATCCAGAAATAACCGAAATGCAGGCCCGAGCCATTATCGAAGCTGCTTTGAACGTAAAAGCAAAAGGTATTGACGTTCACCCCGAAATCATGGTTCCCCTTGTAGGTGTTGTAGAAGAATTGAGAATGCAAGCCGAAGTTATTCACCGTACCGCTGCACAAGTATTCGAAGAACGCGGCGACACGGTTGCCTACAAAGTAGGTACGATGATCGAGGTTCCCCGTGCAGCCGTTACAGCCGATCAAATTGCCGAAGTTGCCGACTTCTTCTCATTCGGCACGAACGATTTGACTCAAATGACATTCGGCTATTCTCGCGATGATGCCGGTAAATTCTTAAAGATTTACAAAGAAAAAGGTATCCTCAAAACCGATCCGTTCGAAGTTCTCGACCAAAAAGGTGTAGGGCAACTCGTACGCATGGGCGTGGAAAAAGGCCGTTCCACCAAACCGTCGCTCAAAGTCGGTATTTGCGGTGAGCATGGTGGTGAACCTTCATCTGTGAAATTCTGTGCCAAACTCGGTATGAACTACGTATCTTGCAGTCCTTACCGTGTACCCATCGCACGTGTGGCTGCCGCCCAGGCTGCTATCGAAGATTAAAAAGTACTTTGATAACTCTATAAAAAAGGCTAACATTATCTGTTAGCCTTTTTTATATCCCTTCAATATCGACCCTTTCATACGATATGTAATCAAAAATTCATACCGAAAGAAGTTCGGTTCTCCTGTTTTTAAGTACCTTTGTTTCATCAAGTAAAACGGATCGAAATACAAACACGATGAAAAAAACACTACTCTTTATTAGCCTTTTAATCCTTTCCGTCTTATCAACACAAGCCACTCGGCCCAAATATGTATTCTATATCATCGGCGATGGAATGGGCATAAATCAAGTTAACGGTACTGAAATGTTTTACGGGGAACTGACCGGTAAGATAGGACCTTTACCGCTATTGTTTTCGAAATTCCCTTATACGACTTTTGTAAGCACATACTCTGCCAATCGAGGAGTAACAGACTCGGCAGCAGCAGGTACGGCATTGGCCTGCGGTGAAAAGACCAACAACAATACGATCGGTGTGGATGCAGACAGTCTACCTATATATAGTATAGCGGTGGCAGCACAAAAGAAAAACATACCTGTTGGAATTATTACCAGCGGAGAAATAGACGATGCCACTCCCGCCGCTTTTTTCGCACACCAAATAAACCGTAGTAACCGTTACGAAATAGGAGTCGATATGCTCACCGCCGGATTTGATTTCTATGCAGGAGATAAATTTACCCAACCGTCGCCAGAAGGGAAAAAATCTCTATACGATATGATCCCGAAAGCCAACTATACATTGGCTCTCGGCATACAAGAATACAATCGCGAATCACAGGCAGCCACCAAAATGATTTTATTTCCAGAAAAAGACTTCCCTTACGCCATAGACCGTGAACCGGGAGATATTTGTTTAGCCGATCTCACCCGATGTGCAATAGACTTTCTGCAACAAAAAGGGAATGGTTTCTTTTTAATGATAGAAGGCTCCAAAATAGATTGGGCAGGACACTCCCGTGACGGAGCTACCAATTTCAGAGAAATAAAAGATTTGGAAGAATCGGTAAAATTGGCTTATGATTTTTATAGAAAGTATCCCGATGAAACCCTCATTATCGTTACAGCCGACCACGAAACCGGAGGCGTAGTATTAGGCAACGGAAATTACTCACTCAACCTGCAAGCACTCCAATATCAAACGATGAGTGGAATAGCGTTTACAAAAGAAATAGAAAATCTGCGTAAACAAAACACCGAAATTTCATGGGAAACCATACAAAAAGCCCTATCCCATGCCTTTGGCTTTTGGAGCAAGCTCGACTTATCCACCGAACAAGAAGCACATCTTAAAAAAATTTACGAAGAAACTATACACAACCAACAAGGGGACTTGATAAAATCTCTATATGAAAACAATGAACCGATAGCCGAAGCCGCCAAAACGATTCTCAACGAAATAGCCGAAATTACATGGTCTTGCAGTTCTCACACAGCGGGTTATGTCCCGCTCTATGCGATTGGGTTAGGAGCAGAAAACTTTCAAGGGAAACTCGACAATACCGATGTGCCCTTACTAATAGCCCGAATTGCCGGCTACGAATAATACAAAGACTAAGAAAAGAAAGCCTATCTATATATAAGATTTTTTAGAAAAAACATTGTAAAATAAAATAAAGAAAATAACTTTGTCCCTTGTAATCGGTTTGCTTTTATCGCGTTCGATAAAGCAATGAAAAGGGAATCGGGTGCAAATCCCGAACAGACCCGCTGCTGTGTAGTTCGATAGATTTTAGACAAACAACTACAATGCCACTAATCCAATGTGATTGGGAAGGCGTCTAAAATAGAACAAGTCAGAAGACCTGCCGGTTACATAATAAAATTTATCTCTTCGTGGATTAGGAGATAAAGCGAATACTTTTCCGATAGAAATTTTTTGCGAAAGCAAAAAAATACACCATGTTATAGAAACACGCTTTTCTATAACGTAGTTTATATATATGTAAAATGATGCAGTTATGAGAAGAATGATTCCTTACAGTGTGGATATAACTGGGAATTTTGTTTATTCACCGCAATTAATCGAAGCACGCAAACAAGTTCAAGAAGGACTTCTAAATGCAGCACAATTACTGGAAATCGAAAATAAAGAAATCCAACACATTGTCGACACATGTAAACAGATAGGTTTAAAATGCGTTACCGATGGAGATTATAGATCAAACGGATATACGGATTTTTTTCATCATCTTCAAAACATTTCCAAGCACGAAACAGAACCAAACGATACGTCAGAAGAAAATGATAAATCCGTTATATGCGGGAAAATAGACTTCGACAATCATTTTTTATCGACGCCACCTGTCACAGAGCACTTTACCTATTTGACCGGAATTATCGGAGGCGACATGTATGCAAAAGCTCTACTACCGTCCCCAATGACTTTATTAGCCGAATTAATCCGTCCTGAGAACCGTCTTAATACAGGAAGATATTATCCCGACATCGAAGTGCTCTCCCATGATATTGCACAGACCTACCAAAAAGTAATTAGAGAATTTTACAATATGGGATGCCGATTCCTACAATTCAGCGACTATACTTGGAACTTAACGGGAGACTGCGATATTCAACAAATATCCGAAGCAAATAATACCAACCTCGCATCTCTGTCTACCGTACTTGCTCGTTTGACCGAACTCTGCTTAAACGACAAGCCCGACGATATGTGCATATCCTTACAATTCGACGAGAAATGGTGGAATACCCGAGATCGAGAAAAAATAGCAGAAATACTACTCTCTACACAAGCGAATGCCATAGCTTTCGACTTCGGTAATAGGGAAAATGAAAATATAGACTTTTCTATCTTGAAATATTGTCAAAGCAAAGACGTTATATTAGGGCTTGTATCGACTTCAAGTAGCCAACCGATATCTACCAGCACTATCACTCATCATATCGAAAACGCTGCACGCCTTCTACCATTGGAGTCTCTTCATCTCAGTTGTCAAGGCAATTTCAGGAATTTATCGGGAAACAGCTCGATTTCAGAACAAGAAATGTGGAACAAAATAGCGACAATGAAAAATATTGCAAAAACCGTTTGGGGAGAATAAAACGGGCTTCCCGGTTTTTCTACCTTTATATATGTAAAAAGTCTACCCCCACGAATTTGCGATTGAATCGAAAATAGAGTATAGTTCGACATGAAAAACAAATATATTTGTTTTATCCTGCTCTTATCTTTCACTATCTTTACACAGTATGCGAAAATAGGAGGCGGTTCTGCATAGTCAAGTCGGAAATGCAATTTCCGCTTGCCTTTGCACTCACCTTTCACTATCTTTGCACGTCGAAAAATCAGTCAATACAACAAAGGTGAACAGTATACACGAAGAACTTAAAGCCGTATCGCAGTTCCTTTCGGAATATGCTACATGTCTCATGGCTTCGGGAGTACATACGTCGAGAATTGTACGCAATACAGCCCGTATAGCCGAATCTTTCGGTTTTGAAGCACACATGACCTTATTTCACAAAACAATCATAATGACTTTGCGGAATAAGGAAAATACCCATGTATACAGTATGGTAAACACAGCAAAAGCCGGCGCTATAAACTTCGAAATCAATTCCGATTTGAGCGCTCTCAGTTGGGAAGCCTACGATAACCATCTCCCTCTCGACCAGCTATGGGAAAAATATCATGCCATTACAAGCAAACCTCGATTAAATGCATGGCTGGTATGGATATTAGTGGGATTCGCTAATGCATCTTTCTGCCGGTTATTCAGTGGAGACTGGATCGCCGTTGCAGCGGTTTTTGTTGCGACTCTTGTCGGATTTCGTCTCAAACAAGTATTAGGGAAACACCATATCAATCACTACTTTATATTTACAATATCGGCGTTTGTCGCTTCTTTAATAGCCTCGGTAACTATGTGGCAGCAATGGGGAAACACACCGGATATAGCTATCGGTGCTAGTGTACTCTATTTGATTCCCGGTGTTCCATTAATCAATGGGATTATCGACATTATCGAGGGGCATGTATTGGCAGGAACAGCACGACTCATCAATGCGTTTTTACTAATTATTTGTATTGCATTTGGAATGGCTATCACATTATTGATGATGGGAGGAAAACTATTATGACAGAATGGCAATTCATAGGTTCCGTCGCCGCCGATGCCATCGGTGCAGCCATAGCGGCAATCGGTTTTTCGGTTATATCCAATCCTCCTCGTCGAGTTATTCCGTGTACAGCCATACTCGCTGCTATCGGCCACAGCATACGATTCGTACTACTGCAATACGCCGGATTAGATTTAGCCTCTGCATCATTCATCGCAGCATTTTCTATCGGGCTTCTCAGCCATTTTTCTGCCTACAAGCTCTTCTGCCCGGCCACGGTACTCTACATACCGGCATTGTTACCGATGATACCGGGAATGTATGCCTATCGCACTGTATTTTCTCTTATCAAATTCCTTCAAAGCAGTAATAACGATAACGAAGCAATCCATTACCTTTTGGAGATTTTCAAAAACGGTATAACGACAGCCTCTGTTTTATTCGCATTAGCTGTCGGAGCAACTATACCTATATTCATTTTTTACAAACGAGCTTTCACGATGACGAGGGCCTCACGTCGAATCAAGAAATAAGCCGAAACATATTTTTTTTGTTATATTAATATCATACTTTATTAAAATAGTACTTTATTTATATAAGTACACGCCCGTATCTTTGTGGATAAATATTATTTATTAATTAAACCATGAAGACGGATATGAAAAAAACAATCCTCAGTACATTATGCTTCTTACTGGTTTCTTGCTTTATGTTTTTTGCTGATGCAGGAACCAGAATTGTCGTATTAGGCTCATCGACAGCAGCCGGAGCGGGCGTCTCCGACTCCAATAGAGCTTGGGTAAATCAGTATCGTACCTACCTACAATCGATAGACCCTACCAACACGGTTACCAATCTGGCCAAAGGTGGTTATACCACATGTGCGATCATGCCGACCGGAACCGATCCCTACAACACGGGAAACCATATTCTCGAAGTCGATACAGAAAGAAATATTACCAAAGCGCTCAGCCTGTCGCCGAACGCTATCATTATCAACATGCCCACCAACGATGTATCGAACGGTATTCCTGTCGCTACGCAAATGAAACATTTCGCCACTATCATAGATTTGGCGAAAGCTGCTGGTGTAAAAGTTTGGATTACCACTTCACAGCCCCATAATTTCGGGGAAAAGTATGATGGTCCATACAGCGAAGAACATCAACCCAATAAAGATAAACAAGGAGCGAGAAATAAATTCAAAGAACTGACAGACAGCATATTGAATAAATATGGCGAATACGCACTCGACTTCTACACTCCCATAGCGACCGAAGACGGATATAGCTTTATACGCCCCGAATACGATTCAGGTGACGGTGTGCATTTGAATGATGCCGCTCATGACATTTTATTTAATATCGTCAAAAATGCCAATATCCCCGAAATAGCAGGGAGTACCCCGGTAGAAATATCTACGACTCCCATCTATATTAACTTCGGTCCTGTCGAAGCCGGACTCGATAGCTGGAATAATGTTAACAACCAAGCCAGCGGATATAGAGTCGACATGCTGAATGATTCCACTGGAAACGCAACGACCGTTTCGATAGAAATTACTACCGGTTTTACCCATGCGGCCAACAACGGCAGTAACTCCACTATTTGGGACATGAACACAGCCATTTCGACAAGTAATTTCAGTTCCAATGGAGAAAATCCTGTTTTGACAATATCTGGCTTAAATCCGACTGCAACTTATTCTTTCCAAACTTTCGGTTCTCGGGCAGGCGATGGAAACAGAGAAACAACCTATACCTATGCGGGAGAAAATAGCGGAAGTGCGACCATCGACGCAGCCTCCAACACTTCGTCGGTCGCTACCGTAAAGGGCATAAAACCCACGGCACAAGGAGTCGTTGTATTGACTATCGGTAAAAGCAGTAACAACACTTCGGGATTTTCCTATATCAACGCCATGCGAATAGTCGCTGAAAAAGGAGAACCTCAACCCGATGTACCCGAAGGGGTTATCCGAGTAGACGTTGCCGGGACTCTATCCTCTCTGCTTCCTGCCACAACCGATACAATCACAACACTTATTTTACAAGGCGATTTAAATAGCTCGGACATAAAAACAATTCGAGAACTTCCTTCTTTGAAATATCTCGATATGCTGAATAGTAAAATCGTGTCGGGTGGCGAAGCTTATTTAAACGGAATGAAAACCGTCGAAAATGTTTTTCCCAAAGAAATGTTCCTAAGCAATACAGTCATCGAAACCGTTATCTTACCGAAAGAAGCTGTTGAAGTCGCCTATCACGCATTTTTCGGTTGCTCTACTCTGAAAAAAGTCGTTCTACCGGAAACTGTACGTCGATTCGGGAACGATGTTTTCAGCGGGTGTACAAACTTAGAAGAAATAAATATGCCGGCCATCGCCGAATCTTTGGGAACCGGTGTATTTTATAACTGTAAGAAACTAACCTCTATCAGCATTCCCGAAGGGATAACAATCCTCCCCGGAGGTACATTCTACGGCTGTTCCACTTTGGAAAGTGTTACCCTACCCAGCACCCTTGAAAAAATAGACGGAGATTGGATTTTCGCGAACTGTCATGCGTTGAAAGCTATTGCTTTCCCCAAAACCATTCAATCGATTTCACCGGGGACATTTTACGACTGCCGCTCTTTGTCGACAATCGAATGTAAATCGCTCACTCCACCGGTTACAGCTACCGGTAACGGCGACTCCCCTTTTACCGGAGCTTTCAAACCCGAAAACTGTACACTCAAAGTTCCTTTTACGTCGATCTCGGTTTATAAAGAATCTAGCATTTATGGGATCATGAACACAATCGTTCCTTTGGCGAATATCACAGCCGACAATGAGGAAGTTTCACCGGAGACTACCGATCTATTAGCGACAGCTAAAAAGATAACCATATCGGGGTCAACACCTGATGCTCTGGAAATACAAGCGTTATTTGCTTCGAACGAAAAAGTCACATCTATCGATATGACCGGAGTTATCGAATATTTCGAAGTCCCCGTTGCAGCAAATCCCAACTGCTTGGTCTATGCACCGGCTTCTGCCCAAGTCGAAAATAACAACGTAGTTATTAATGGAACCGCTAAAAAAATCGTGTTGACCGATGCAATGCCTTTCGAAGCCCCCACTGCATTTCATGCCGATGCCATCAGTTATACCCGCACGATCGAAGAAAGTCTGACGACAAATGCACAAGAGACAACCGGCTGGCGAGGGATTGTTTTACCCTTCGATGTTTCGACAATCCAAGCTCGAAATAAAGCGGGAGAACAAGTAGAACTCAGTGCTTATAATGCAGAAGGTGAATACGATACTTCCAAGAATCCGTTCTGGCTCAGAGAACTTACAACCGAAGGTTTTGCAGCTACACAAACATTCTCTGCCAATACTCCGTATATCATTTGTTTCCCGAATTCTTCCGAGTTAGACGAACACATCAACATCATCGGAGACGTTACATTCAGTGCTTCTAATGCCGAGATTACAGCAATTCCGGTATTTAATGCCGTCGAAGGAAAAGATTTTGACATGATAGCAACTTTGCAAACCGTATCGGCTACCGAGGGAATATATGCAATCAATAATACCGGAAGTTCATTTGTTAACAACAGCCGCGATATCGCTCCTTTTGAATGTTATGTTATATGTAAACAAGGGAGTACGGATGCTCCCGATTCCTTCGATTTACCGGCCAAACTGCCTACTGCAATCGACAACGAAACCGTAATCGGTTCAAAAATCTACACCGCCGACGGGAATCTGGTTATCATCTCGAATGAACCCACCGAAATAGCTGTGTACAACATAACCGGACAAATGGTTCTCATGCAAAAAGTAGAAGCCGGAAAAACCATTGTTAACGACATTCCTCACGGAGTTTATATCGTAAACGGTCAAAAGATCATTTTATAATCAATTCTCCAATTTAGATTTTTGTTTTCACAGCGAATTGCTCGGAGCCACATGGCTCTGAGCAATTTTTTTGTATTGAGATTCTGTACTTCACTTCCTATTTGCTTATATCATTTCTTTTACCCCCTTCGTCACTACGTAACACCTCCCCTATTTGAGGCAGAGTATTTCCACTTCTCCTATGTGTTGTATAATGATATATTTTTCTTCCCAACCGCGGGAAGGACAAACGACTCAGTAGAAATTTAGTGGGAATAGACCTGAATTTTAATGAATGAAATGGATTGTATTTCTCCTTCTCCCCCCGCTTCGATTCTTCATCGAAGACAGAGGATTGGAAAGATTCCATAAATTTTTTGACTGTAAGGATTAATCCTTTTACTCCGAGAGGACTTCCCCAAACACCCCGTAATGCTACGGAGCAAGACAGGAGAAAAGAGCTGTGGGACTCACCATGTTCAAACAAAACCTCGCCCTATTTCTTCCGCCGGCAAGTGCCCTCTCGACCCTATTAAAAGCGTTTTTCCTTAGCGGGTGTACCTTACTTTACCTTTTCTTACTCCCTCTCCTCCAACCTATATGAACTTCACTATATTGCTCCGCGACACAGCAGAGGAGACTTTAATCCTCTCGCTTGCGACACAAAAAAAGAGGGAGCAGCATACAGCCGCCCCCACTTCATAAACACACTATCTATTCCACCTATTAGAATACAGCAACTTTTGTACGATTAACAATATAAATACCTTTGGGTACTTCTACCGTATGACGACCGCTCGACAACATTTGCGAGGAAACGATTCTTCCATCTACACTATACACAGTCACCTGCATATCTTTTTGCAAATCTACATTGATACAACCATTGGCTCCGTAAACTTTCACATCATCGGTTACCACCTCCGAAACAGCACCAGTCGAAGAGCTGGGGATCAAGACCAAATTGTCATACAAATACGATAAGTCGGACTTCATCAAACGAAGATACATGGTTCTGACAGATTTAGCCTCATCGGTAATCATAGCCGGATCAATTTTCAATTCTACGTCCAACCACTCGCCCGGAGTATAATCGCCGATACCAGCGCCTTCTTGTCCGGTACTTGCATCAACCGTATAACCGAACTTGATGTGTGAGCCACCATCGGTACGAACACCCATCTCAATAGGACACCACTCGAAGCCACTTTCCAAAAAGCAGACTTGCAACTTGATTCCAGAATAATCATTCCACGTTTTACCAGCAGGAAGAGCCTCTGTAAACGTAACGGGAGAACATTCGCCTCCATTCACCTTTAAAGCCTTCGATGACGTATTGATACCGGTCGTGTAAGGATTCTCGGCCACTTCGCAAGACCCCGACCACGGCATTCCACAACGAGGAGTCGTACCTAAATCCATAGTCTCGAAAGTAAAGATAGTATTGGGATCGGCAACTTGTTCTTTCTCGATTAAACGAATATTATCAATGGCATAATTGAACGCTTGACGCCCCACCTTAATCAACAAACTTGTACTAGCATGATTACCGTCCAAATAAGTAGCCAAAATTGTTTCATCAAAATTGAAATCGAGCGACATCCAAGTATTATACGTAGCGTCTCCCCATGAATTCTGAGCTACTTGAAAAGTTTTCTCTTGGGTATCATTATCAACCAATCCTAATTCATTACCAACCCATGTGATATTTTCCGACCCTTCCAACACAGCAAGTTGTAAACGAACACCTGTATAATCGGCCAATGTCTTTCCTTCCGGCAAGTTCAATGGAATAGCCACATTGGCAAATTCGGTACTGACTACTTTCAACACTTTTGTCGACGAGTTATCGCTCGAAGAACAAGGATTGTCTATTAACTCGGCTGTACCGCCCCATGCAGCATTCGCACCATTCAACCCAGACTCAAAATCGTTTACCATATAGGTTTGAGCCTGCATACCTACTGCTATACAAGCAGCACACAAAAGAGATAATGTTTTTTTCATGTTATCTACTATTTAAGTTAAACATTTTTATATCCATAGAATTACAGTTCTATTTCATAGGTAAAATTAAAATAAACATTCGACGTAACAGAATTATAAAAGAGAAAAGTGTAGTACTCTTTTATCTAAGACTAATACTATATTATCATTTTTAACAATTATATTTATTACAAGATAACAAGCTGTTAATTAACGATAATTTTTATATGTTCCACCATATAAAATCCCGGTAAAAGAGTTAAATAAACAGGCGAATTTGGCAATACCGATACTTTATGTACCAATACTCCCGATAGATTCCACACACTTACTTCACAAGGCTTTTCACTCTTCAATATAATCTCCCTACCCATACAGGAGACTTTCAATCCGCTTCCCGATATATCCGCACGTTCTTCGATTCCAGATTCATTTCCGGCAGTAACCGTATATTTTTCCAAAACAGACATCTGCGGACGATCCACGGTATAATTATTAGAAGGCTGTACAGCCAATTTATAATCACCCCAACGAGGGCCTGCCGACCAATAGGTTCCCGGCACACCGTTATCCCGCAAATAGATCAACAGATTTTCCAGTGTCTCCAACCAACGAGGATCATCGTCGGGAACTCCATATTCACCCAACAACCCTCGCTTATTATATCGCTTCAACCACTCCACGAAATACTTTGCACGCTCAACACCCGTATTAGCTGTAACACCATCGGCATCATAAGAATTTAAATATTGACCGGAATAATCCTTATCAAAATAAAGATGTGCCTGAAATATGAGATTATCCGACGGATCTACCAATGTCCTGAGATTATCACTATACTCGACCCAAAAACGTGCAGAGCTGAACGAATCGCCACATACGATAATAGGAGTTTCCGTATCTACTTCTCGAATAGCATTGATAACTACCTGAGCTATATTCACCCAGGGAGCCGAAGGATGCATAGAATAAGGCTCGTTCATAATATCGTATCCCCAAATATTATTATAATCCTTGAACTCCCGCGCCAATTTTCTCCACACATCAGCCAAATGTTCGGCAGTAAGGTTGGACGACTCCCCTATTAACGTATAGGTTTTCCCACCATCGAACGAATAACGAGCAAAGTTATGTAAATCGAGAATTACAGGCATCCCTCTATCCTCGGCAGCCTGAACAAAAGTTTTCATTTTAGACAACTCCGCTGCATCCAAAGGTCCGTTCATTGCACGTTGGATACGTTCCCAACGAAATGGAAAACGGATAAGGTTCAATCCCTTCCCCTTAAAATAATCGAGGTCCTTATACGTTGGATACCCATAATGAGTACCATCTATCCCGGGATAAATACCGCCGAACTCTGCCCCCGATAAATTCACTCCAAAATAATTTTGAGTTCCGTCCCCTACATACTCTACCTTTTCAATCAGCTCGATATTGTCTATAATATAGATAAATTTCTGACGCCCTACTTTCATCAATAAACTCAACTCATCTGTATGTTCACCGGCAAGCCAAGCCGAAAGAATCGTTTCGTCCAACCAGAATTCAAGCGTTATCCATGTATTTAACTCACCGGTTTGCCAAGAAGCCGAACCCGGCCAGCATTTATTTCCCACATTATCTTGTACACCCAAATCACACCCTACCCAATGTATATTCTCGCCACACGCATCGATAACAGCCAATTGTAACCGCACACCCATATAGTCCGTCAAAACTTTACCATCAGGCAAGGTAAACGGAATCGAAGTCGCTGCAAATTCACTGCTACTTACCTTCAAAACCTTCGACGAAGAATTATTTACATCTTTCAAAGGATTATCAATCCATTCGCAAACCCCGCCCCATGCATTACCGGCTCCACCGAATCCCGATTCAAAATCATTGACTAAAAACTTATCATTAGCACTTGCAATCAATACGAAAAATAAGAATACAGATGATAGCAATTTTCTCATGGTATATTCCTTTCTACTAAAATTTTTACAAAGGAAGTTTTTGATTCAGGCAAATACTACATCTTTTTTATCCTATACTGACACTTTAACCAATCGACCCTCAAATAATAAAGAAGGTGCACCGCTAAGCGGCACACCTTCTTTGTCTTTTTTATTATTCTTATCTTATTATTCCAGACAAACAGCAGTCTCTATCGGATATGAAGTTTTATCTCTCAACCCGCTCAAAAAAGACAAAAAATCTTTTATACGAGCAATCATATTGTTTACCCCCAACGAGCTACGCCCGACCTGTACTACACCAGACATTCTATGTGTTGCATTGACAAGAGGTTGTATCTCTTCCGGAGATAAACACTGGGATATCTCAATATAAATATTTTTATCATACTCACAAGCCTTCAAAAAGAACTTGTCTTGTTCCTCTTTCGATACAGCGATAAGTATAATATCCAAATCTCTCCGGTCTAGCATTTTGCAATAATCATTATATAACAAAGGAGCCTTATCTTGAATCGATGTAATTTCTCTTTCCGCACTCTCTGCCAAAGTAGTCTTTTCGTCGAATACAGCCACACATCTAGCTTCACCGGTCGATATAAAAGTCTTCAAAACATTTACACCGATGGAATCGCAACCCACTAACCCGATATTGTAAATCGCCATAGGAGAAATATCATCTATACCTTGCGCCCGAAGCGAAACATTATCCGTTAAAAGCAAAAGCAAACAACAGAAACTTTTATACCCCATAATACCGTATAAATTTATCTGATCAAATCATAAACGGCTTGAAGAATATCTCGACGAGATTTCCCTTCAAATTTTTCTATCGTTATACCTGACATCGTACTCCAAGACTTAGCCGTATCCCTATCCATAGGTCTGTCCAAATCGGCGACCCAATCGGTTATATACCCTCGAAGTCCCATATATTGAACCATCTCGAAATCTGGACTATCGACGGTTATATCCTTAAAATACATTAAGGTAGCTTTTTCTTTTAGCAACTCCGCTTGAATATCCTCTATATCGAGCTCTTTCAGCGATTTATTCTGCTCAATCGCAAGAGCGGCAGCTATACCCGCAGCCTGTCCCAATGCCATCCAACAAGGTTCCATACGCAAAGTAGAAAAGCCGACATGAGTAGCAGAAGCAGGTACTGGAATCAACAAATTATTGACTTTTTTCGGCAGAATCACGCCCAAAGGAACCGTATAGACCGACGCTTGATAGTTAAAGAATCCGTCCAAAGCAATCTTACCTTTCTCCCGTTTATGAACAGCATGTGAATCAAGAGCATAATGACTAGCAGTAATGCTATTGCTATACAAAGGGGGACGTTTCCCTTTCGCCACGGGATAAGCATCATTCGCTGTAAAAAAATGTTCTCCATGTAAACGACGCCCCTCTCTCACATAAACTTGTCTCGGGAAATTGCCATTATCGATATACTCGTCTTTTGCCAGTCCCCATTCTCTAACATTATCTCGAAAAGCTTTCGGAAGTGCTTCATCATTTTGGGCAAACCACAATAATCCTAACGTATACTCTTTCAATCTTTGAGCAAATCTATCTCGCCATTGCCAATTCTCTTCGGGCCATTGCCAATTTTCTTCGGGTAAATCTGTCGAGATTAGAGCTAAATGCTGGTTATTTGCATCCGTTTTTCCATTAGGTAAATCAACCATATTCGTAATTTTCGCTATTCCCCAAGGATCGCCCGGTATTTGTGTAGTTCCTCCATTTTCGATATGTCTTCGGTTAGCTACCTGCATCTCAGGAGTAACACTCAACATCTCTACTCCGGCGAATGTACCTGTATAAACGTCCTCCACCAAAGAAAGGTATTCCTTACGATTATATCTCTTCGGCTTCTCTGGCAAAATACGATTAGATGGATCATTGGTCAAACAAAGGCGATAATTATATGCCTGAATATTTCCATCGCCTTCATTAGTCGTTCCTTCTAATTCAGAGCCCAACCACAATTTATAAAGACGCCCTGCTCCTATTTCATTATATTCGTCCTTACCTTCGCGACCTATCGAATACGGAACTCCTGCCGCTGCTCCTAAATCACCTTCATAAGTCGCATCTATAAACACTTTACCACTATACTGTTCCCATTTCTTGGTATCCCTGTTGTATATTCTGATACATTGAATCTCAGCACTGTCCATCACAACATTCTTCGTTTCGGAATCGAATTGGCGCATGGTCAAAACAGTAATATTCTTTCTCTCCGGTTCAAGCATCTTTTCAAAAACCAAAGCCGCTACATGAGGCTCAAAATGATACCCATCGCTACAAACCTTCACCTGCTCGGAGTCTTTCCCGTATTTTTCTATATAATAATCCAGTACATGATTCACAAACTCTCGGAACAAACCGGTAGTAGCTCCCCGCGTCGCAATATCAGTAGCCCCTAATCCATTAGCGGGAAGCCCTCCAATATGTGCCGAACGTTCTAAAACCACCACTTTTTTCCCTTCTCTCGATGCTGCGATAGCAGACATAATTCCCCCCGGCGTTCCACCTACCACGACCACATCGTAATAATTGTTTTGGGCAAACAAGATAATCGGAAAGAATATAAACAAAATTTTCAACAGTACCTTTTTCATTTCAATATTGCTCTTTGGGTTCATACAAGTTTTTCAAATCGTCCATATCGAATCCACTCACAGTCAAAACAGACATGGATAACGGTAAATGTGCCATACCATCAATGATGGGTATCTCTATGGTACGACCAAATATATCAACCCCAGTCAATGACTTCGTATACTTCACCGGGATAAGTTCCTCTTTTTCATCAGCCTCTCTCCAAATACTCAGTACAGGGGCTCCGCTCTCTTTTTCATTCTCGTAAATAAAACCATAAGTTTTACGATCTTTTGCTAAGTACTTTCCTATCGGTTTCAAATATCGATAGTTATTAACCATATTGGCGAATGCTACCGCTGCCGGCTTAACAGTCAACATAGTATTATATCGAAGTATACCGAATCCCGACTCTGGATGATGAACGCCGAAAGGCTCTTCCACCAATTCATACCAAAACATTTTTCCCGCCCCAAAATAAAGCTGTACCAAATAATTACGTACCAAATACTGGGCCTGTTGATATTCCGTTACAGGTGGGAAATGACGACGTATACTATCGGGAAGATAAGTTGTCCACCCGGTTTCGGTTACCCAAATCTCGGTCGGGATATTCCGTTTTTTAAGCATCTCTTTCTGCATTTTATAAAAGCCATCATAGAATGGAGATGTTTCGGGATATTTCCTCCACAATATATATGGGTGTATCGCTGTAAAATCGATATGATTGGCGACATCTTCCCGATTGTCGTCGAAATATTCGATCCACTCTTCCTCTCCGGGCCAAATCAATTTTATATCCCCGTTTACCGCTTTAATAGAATCATGCATCTGTTTCACCAGATCGGTAAAAGGGACACCCCAACCCTGCGGACGCCATTTCTGTCCTTGCGGATGGGGCCATCGTTTATTCCACCCTGCAAAATTACTAGGCTCGTTTTGCGACTCATAAACAAGAATACGATTCTCATTCATCTCGACATATTTTTTGATATTCGTCACATCTTCGTCCCAACGCCAGATACCATTTTCATCTTGCCAGCCATGATTGGCATCCACATAGTCTAAAATAGGCAACCAACAAATATTGTGACGGTCTAAATAATCGATAAAAGGATCGGGCGTATTTCTCGCAGTACCGATAAAATCTTTCCATCTCGCAACATCTCTGACCCAAGCAATACCCAATGCTTGCTGAATCTCGGCCACCCGCCAGTCTCCATAACGAGCATAATGAGCTCCTACGCCAAACGGAGAATCGTAATCTTTCTTCGTAAGGGTCACATCGGGTATCACGCCAAAACCTTCCTGTTTCGAGAATATGACTTTATCTCCGTGTAAAAAACTTACGCTCAAATAATAATAGCCCAATTCCGAGAACTGGAACGGAACGTAATAATACCGTTCGAAAGGACTCGACAGCGTGTACGTTTTCTTATAACCAATCGGTTTTTTATCGATATCCACTATCTCGACCACAACCTTATAGGTAATATCGTTATTTGCTTTTATAACCTTACAAACTGAATTCCCAGACTCGTTTTTATGATAAACAGCACCTAACTTATTAAATGTAATATCTATAATATTCTCCTGAGATTTCCCGAAAACTACTGTCACAGCTAAAAAAAACATCGTGACAAATCCAATTATTCTTCTCATACGGCAACATTATTATATTACTTCAACACTCTTTTCACCGGTTCATCGGTCATTGTAAATACCAAATGACCTCCACTCATTATATCCTCATGCTTGATCGTCAACCCTCTCACCGGCTTTCCATTCAATTCGACCGATTTGACATATTTATTCTTTCTGGAAAGATTCTTCGCCTCTACGACAAATGCTCTGTCTTCCGTCAACTGAATGGATATTTTATCCATTTGTGGAGCTCCTAAAACATACTCTCCACTAATCGGATCTACCGGATAAAATCCCATCGAAGAAAAAATATACCATGCAGACATCTGTCCACAATCGTCGTTTCCACACAAACCATCGGGTTTTGGTTTATAGAATCGTTCGAATATCTCTGGTATCAACTCTTGGGTTTTCCACGGTTGATCCACGTAATTATACAAATAAACGACATGATGACTCGGCTCATTCCCATGTGCATACTGCCCGATAAATCCACTGACGTCCGAGACAAAGCCTGTATTCTCGGCTATCGTATCCAACATAAACAACGAGTCCAATTTCATAGCAAAAGATTCCTTTCCACCCATTAAATCAATTAAACCCGCCACATCGTGTTGCACATGCCAAGTATATTGCCATGCGTTACCTTCGGTATAATCCCCACCGCAGCTGGCTGCATGAGACAACAAAAACGGATTAAACGGAAAACGCCATTTTCCTTTCGAGTCCTTTCCTCTCATCAACATCGTGCCGGGATCAAATAACGATTTATATGCACTGGCCCGTTTCATAAAAAACTCATAATCCTTATCCTTACCCATTGCTTTTGCCATTTGCGCAGCACAATAATCATCGTAGGCGGACTCTAATGTCCGGGATACCGATTCTACCGTAGTTATATCAAATGGATAATAACCATATTTATCATAAGTTTCCCAATCCGATTTTTTATGACTCACCGTCAACGAAGCCTTAATCGCATTATAGGCATCTTCTGGACTAAATCCTTTAAACCCTTTTAAATAGGCATCGACAACGACAGGAACCGCATGATTGGCTATCATGCAATATGTCTCTTTATCCCATAACGTCCAAACCGGCAAATGCCCTTGTACCTTCTGATAATCCAACAAACTATTTATCATTCCGGGTACTCGTTTGGGGATCAAAATCGTATAAAGAGGGTGTGCAGCCCGATAGGTATCCCACAAAGAAAACGTCGAATAATATGTGCCTGATTTAGAAACGAACACACTGTCATTAACACCTCTATACTTTCCATCTATATCGGCAATATCGTTAGGCTGAATATACAGATGATATAACGATGTATAAAAATTTGTTTTTTGCTCTTTCGTTCCTGACACAGAAACTTTCGACAACAATTCCCTCCATAAATCCTGACTCTCTTTTTTAACCGCTTCGAAATCCCAATCGGGACTCTCAGTTAACAAAGCACTTTGAGCCCCCTCGATACCAACTGTTGAAAGAGCGACTTTTATCTGTACCGATTCTCCCGATTCTAAATCAAACTCTAAAATCATTCGTTTGGCTTTCTCCCCTTCACGAGCTGGCAATATCTCCTTCACGGTATAAGGCTTATCGAACTTTACCACATAAAAGAAATGGCGTCGTACCCAATTTTTAACTTCTTGATGTCCGGTTATAGTCCAATTATCAGGCATATTCATGTCGGCATACAAAACATGTGTTTTCAAATGGTCCTGATTATACACGACTCCACTTTGCATATCCAACAACATTCGTGCGGGCGCATCAGAATTATAAGTACATACATAATAAGCGGTACGCTGTGTCGCTGTCACCTCGACATCTATATCCGAATCGGTCAATTTCACCTTATAATATGCGGGTGATGCCGTTTGAGTCGCTTTATCATATGCACTTTTATATATGCCATTTTTCACATCTCCGCTAAAAGGGAATATCAATACATCTCCCAAATCGGGACAACCGGTTCCATTCAAATGATTTTGGGCAAATCCCATGATAGAATCGTCTGCAATATTAAATCCCGAACAGTATTTCCACTCATCGTTCCCTGTTTCTGGACTTGCTTGTATAAACCCAAATGGCACACATGCTCCGGGAAAAGTATGTCCATTATCGGCATTCCCTATAAACGGATTAACAAAAGAAAGCACGTCTTCATTTCCATCAGATGAAGAAATATTATTACATGCAGTAACCAACAAAACTCCTGATAATATCCACAATAAATTTCTCATAATATAAGATATCTAAAAAATTAGCAATTCAACCCGACAAGATTAAGACTTTATCACTTTCTGCTTTTTTATACAGTTGCCCGACTCATCGAGAACACTCAGTATATAAGCACCCGCAGGCAAGTTATCCATATCGACAGTGTAAACTTTGTCATATACTCTGCCCGAATAGACACAATTGCCCATCATATCGAACAAGGAAACTTTTCCTATTTCCGTATCGGAATAAATCGTTAAATTCCTAATTACAGGATTCGGGAATGCACGAATCTGGAAATCATCGTTTTTCATATCCTCCACAGAAGACTCTGGATGTTCCCCTATTTCAATAATATAAGGATGATTGGAGATATCCAACTCTATTGAATTCACATTGTTCAATACCATTTCGGGAGCAGTCCCCTTAGTCGGATTATAAACCCATACCTCGTCATAAGTTTGATCAAAACCGACAGTTATCCGATCGCTACCACCTTCATACTTCTCTCCCCAGATGACCAATTCAAAGGTCCCGTTATTCTTTTGGAGCAATAAATCATGAACAGTTATCGTGCGGCCTGTAATAGAATAAGTTAATTCACCCGGTTCGTCAATATCTTTATCATCTTTTAGAATAGTCGTTAGATTATGAAGATAATGAGCCGATTGTCTCGGATTATAAAACTTATCGTAAAAACCGAAACTTTGGTTTCCCGATTCATCTCGTCGGTCGGTCAGCAAATACATGGCCGTGTAATCAAATCCCTGAGCGAATTGCGCAAGATAAAGCGACATATATAATAATCCCTGCATCTCTTCCGTCACAGCATCGCTTATCGTAGACCCAGTTTCAGTTGTGACACGGGGTAACGCCTCTAACTCCTCATCGGTCAAATACCCTTTGTATTTATTTAACCACGTCACACCGAAATGCCGATACAGCACATCGCAACCCGGTGGCACATTCGTACTCGGCTCAGCGGCTCTCCATGTCTGATTATTTTGTGGAAACTTGAAACTCGGATGATTAAAATAGTTGTGTAAATTAGCGACATCGGCAAAAGTTACTCCTCTGAATTCCTCGGGAACTGCCATATCGTCCTCTGGAACTTTGAGATACTGTAACCCGACATTTTCTCCCGAAGCTCCACCATACGTAAGGCTCCAAACCGGATAATTATACCCGTCTTTCCCCAACACGGGATCGGCTTTCACATCTTCATACAACTTCTTCTGCATACGAGCCACCGGCTTCCAATTATTTTTTCCTTCTTTATTCCCTCCGCCGACTTCTCCTTCAAAAATTACATACCAATTTCTATTATTAGGCTCGTTGTTCCCTTCGATCGCAATAATTGCGTCCGGAGAGGTCGCATCGATAATTCGCTTGACATTATTTATTAAATTGGGAATATTCCGTTCCTGTCCCCCGGCTCCCAGCCCTGCACTGAATCGAATACCGGCATTATCATACAATTGTTTATACGAAGCTATCGACGTGCCGGCTCCCGGTAACGAAGTCTCCGGCAGATTAGTAAGTGAACTCACACTGCCCCCCACACTCGTACGAATCCACCGAGCACCCAAATATCGCATAATCTCCTCGGTGGTATTCACATTTTCACCCCTACTGTTTATCGATGTATTCATGCCAATGGAATTGAGAAACCGATTGGCCGGCACAGCTTTGAACGTTCCACTTATATCTTCAACCACCTCGTAAGGACACGGTGACAAACTATTAAAATCAATCAGGCTGGTCGACCGCCCCAACTGTACCGTGGCTTCTTCGTTCAATATACCAGCCATTTCATAATATTTGATTTTACAAAATCCGATAACATTGTCATCAGAGGGCTCTTCTGGTATCGCACCGTTATCTAAAATAGAAACATTACCCCCTAAATGTTTTAAAGAACCAAAACCGTTCAATCGCTGCAAAGACCGATTATTCGTCAGCACCAAATCTCCTCCGATATAAGTCAAAGGCATGTTCTCTGTATTATCCCCATTGGTGAAATAATAAAGACGACTACACCCATCGACCACAAAATCACCTTCTACTTTTTCCAAATAAGGGAATATCTTTTGTGGTTTATTCATTGCAGTGGTTATATTGGTCAACTTCAAATCGCCCTGTACCTCACGTATCTTCGAAAAAGATTTATCAAGATGTGCCGTAGCCGCCCCCGTCATGACTTGGGGACAATTTTCTATAATAAAATCGCCATGAATAACCGAGAACTTATCTTCATCGGCAAATGCATCCATATCGCTCAATACAGGACAATCCCTAAACACAAAACCGGCTTCACTACAATCGATCACATCTATCAACCCTGTTGTAGTAGTCAATTGAGAAAGACCTTCCATCGTCAACGTTCCCGTAATTTTCTTTACTCTATCGGTCAATTTCAAAATCTCTGACTCTGGAATCATCTCGCTTCCCTCCGGTTCAATCAAAGTCAAATTCTCAACAGTCTCTTCCACCGAACCGGCCGTAAACTCCTTTAACTCCGAAAGCCCATTCAACGTGTAACTGTTTTGGGCGGCAACAAATCCGCACATTACATACGGAATAACCAACACCCTAAAAATACTACTACATATCTTTTTCATCGTATAAAAATTAAATTATCTGTTTAATTACTTTTCACAGAAACCGTATTGGTTACCGTAACCGTCTCGCCTGTAATCCCCCTTACCGTCAATGTTACATTATAATCGCCAACAGCTCCATATTGATGTTTCGGATTAATTTCATGCGAAATCGCCGACCCATCTCCAAAATCCCAAGAGAAAGGCTCCTCGCCCGAAAAGAAATCCCAATAAAGAGAAGAATTAGTAAATACGAACGTATCGAATGAGCTACCGTCGAGTTGTGTAGTAAATGTAGCTACTGGTATCGTTATTTTCGTATCAATCAATATAATGCCTGTATTCAGCTGTTTATTCACACGATTATTCTCATCAGAAATCACAATACCCATAGCATACTTTTTAGGAGCATCTTTTCTTAAAAAATCCAATGCCACGGAGACATCAAAAGTCGTTTCGTTTTTCCCATCGGGTATTTGGATATTTTGTGGTATTTGAAGGACATATTCAGAAGGCAAAACTTCCACATCGGTCAAAACACCATTATCTATCAAAGTTTGAACCGTATCCGTATTCAACATTACCGAAACATTTACAGAGCCTTTAATAGTTTTTCCCGTACCCGAACGATAAATACCCAACGGAATAACAAAGGCATTATCGGCGTTCCTCACTGTATATTTCATCGGTTGTCCCGGCGTAGGAGAAACCCACGCCGTCGATGCTCCTTCTTCAATCGTATAGATACCGTCAGGTGAAATACTCCCATTAACAGCAATCGGTAAATAAACCAAAGATTCGGGATAAGGAATATCTACAATTTCATCGTATTGACATGATGTAGCAAACAAAAAGCAAATTGCAGTCACAAGTAAAAGACGATTTTTTATCATTGATTTCATCTTATTTCGTGTTTATTAGTTATTATCTCTTTACCAAAGTGGATTCTGTACCCAACCGGTCGTATTAAGATCGGCCTGAGGAATCGGATATAAATACATTTTCGGCTCGAATGTTCTTTTTTCCACCTCAATGGGTTTATATTCGAACTCTTCATCTGAAATTTTCGTTATTTCCACGCCCCGAAGCGGTGCGCCCAATGTCTCTGGCGCAATCATCCAACGACGCACATCCCAAAAACGATGATCCTCGAAAGCCAATTCCACCCGACGTTCGTTCCGAATCTTTTCTCTCAACTCCTCTTTCGATATAGCCGTAGGTACAGCCGGCATTTCAACACCGACTCGATTCCTCACTTGATTCAAAGCCCTGACGGCATTTAACCGGTAACCAACATTACCCGTAGGCCCATAAGCCTCATTCATGGCTTCTGCATAACTCAATAAGATTTCGGCGTATCTCATTATTACCCAATGATGCACACTCGTACGGTTCTGCAACAAATCTAAATTAGGATCTATGAATTTATAAATATAATAGCCGGTACGCGTGGCATGAATAACACCCTTTCCATCTCGACCGCCGGTCCATGCTTCGATCGTACGATCCTTGAATTCCACGTTATTCGTCAAAATCGACATCGCTAACCGAGGGTCTCTATTGGCATAAGGATTGGACTTATGCTCCGGATTATTCCAATCAAACGGAGTACCGTCAATCATCTCATAAGCATCCACCAAATTCTGTGAAGGCGTATTCCCGCTCTGTCCCAAATTATATCCAACCGGATAATTATTCTTTTCAAAAGTATTGGTCGAACCGTATCGTCTGTCGAATATTATCTCACCATTCTGATAATCCCGTATTAAACGATACTCGTCCATCGGATATTTATTTCCCAAAGTCGTAATAAAATCGTTACAAGCCGCAGCGGCCTCCTCCCAACGTTCTTGCTGGCTCTTCCCGTCTTGCATGGAAATATATTCTTTATGAGTATAACCGGGAGCCCACTCCTCTGGCTTATTAAACAAATCGCTAGCCGCATAAAGTAAAGCTCTACACTTCAACCCCATAGCAGCTCCTTTCGTTGCACGACCCAAATTATTGGCAACGTCGGTCATTCTATCGGGAGCCTGTAAAACTGCCGCAGCCGAGTCGCACTCACTGACAATAAACCTTATACAAGCAGATAAGGAATCTCTCGAAAAAGTCGACAAATCGGATTTCAAACCCAGCGGTTCCGTTATAATAGGAACACCGCCATACCGTTTCACCAATTCGAAATAATAGTAAGCTCTCAAAAAACGAGCCTCATATTTCCATCGATGAATATTATTCAATCGATTCTGATAATCTTGCTGTTTTGTAGGGTCATATTTCAAATAATCCAAATCGACCTCGTCAGATTCTTTCAAAAATAAATTCGCAGCAAATATTCCTTCAAAGTTACGTTCCCACGCCGATCCGTCTGGATTATTATTGGCATTCCAGCTACCTACGTTAAAACCATGAATAGAAGCTGTTTCCAAAGTATATTCAGCCTCGTCGCTCGCAGCCGCCATCATTGCACCGTCCAGATAAGAAAGGCCGTCTGGCAAATAAGAATAAAGACCTATCGATCGAGCCAATGTATTATTATACGAAACATTAGCAAACTCTTCTGTTAAATTAGTCTCCGCCTTAGGATCGAGGAGATCGTCACACGAATAGAAAACTACCGAAAACAATAGCCCGACAATAACCGGAATCTTATATGGTTTCATAATACTTAATTTTAATATTAAAGTTGAACACTAAGTCCTAAACTCACCGTCCTCATTGCCGGATAACCGGTCATAGTCTCCGGGTCGGTAAATCCGTCCATATGGTCTAACGAGAACAAGTTAGTCCCATTCATGAAAACTCTTACTCCTTCAATTTTTATCTTTCGAGTCAAATTCTTCGGAATTGTATACCCTATCTCCAAAGAACGAAGTTTCAAAAAATCACCGTTCTTCTGCCAAAAAGAAGAAGACTGATAATTGTTCAGATTATTGGAGGCCGAAAGCCGAGGATAAGTAGCTGTCGATTTTGTATCCTCTGTCCACCTATTCAGTGCAATAGAAGAAATCTGTCCATCATTCTGGAAGGCTTCGAAATATGAGCCGCTCCAATAAACCGACCGATTCAAAGCTCCTTGAAATAAAACATCGAAATCAAAACCCTTATATGTCAATCCCGCATGCAAACCCAAAGTACACTCAGGGACATCGGTATAACCTATGGCTTTAAAATCTTCCGAATCGATTCTTTTATCGTTATTTAAATCGGCATACTTCAAATCGCCCGGTTGAACCGCTGCAAAAGTCTGCTTCGGCGAACTATCTATTTCGTTTTGGTCGTTAAAGAACCCCAGTGCTTCTAACAAAAACGGTTGATCAACCCTATGCCCGGTTCTATACTGATAAGCATAATTTTGAGGAGCCTCGGCATTATACAATATTTTATTTCTTGCAAACCAAGCACTTGCCTCCACAAACCAGGTCAAATCTTTGGTTTCTTTTCCGGTATAACGCACCACAGCCTCGAATCCTTGGTTACTCACCCGCCCTATATTCAATTCAGGACGCTTGAATCCTACAAAACTAGGAAGTACATCATACGGCATCGTCAAAATATCATATCGCTTTTCTTTGAAATAATCAGCCGTAATGCTTAATCTATCGAAAAGAACGGCATCGATACCGATATTAAATTTTCTGTCTTTTTCCCATGTAGCATCTAGATTGGCATAATAATTCTGAACGTAATAATACGATGCAGCATTCGACTGACCGAGATAATAGTTTCCACCTGTATAATACTGATTATACGGGAATCTTGTAGATCCGTTATCTTTATTCCCTGTGAGTCCATACGAAGCCCTCAATTTAAGGTAATCTACTATTTTGTTACCTTTTAGGAACTCCTCATTAGAAATCACATACCCCAACGATCCGGCCGGAAAAAATCCAAAACGTTTTCCGCGTGCATAATTATCGTTGCCCGAGTAAGCAAAGGAAAACTCTGCAACGTACCGCTTATCGTAAGAATAAGTCAAGCGACCACCCGAAACGATATCCTTATACGGTAAATCGGTAGATGATACGTTATATTCCTCATAACCACCCATCAACATGGCATCCACATGATGTTCTCCGAAAACCCTATCATAGTTCACAAAACCATGAACGACAAAATTCCGCCATTGATTATACGCACTTTCGCTTATAGACATAGAAGAGGTTTCACCAAACTGTTGTCCGGACATATCATATCGGGCATAATCCCTAGATGCTATGGTATACGATTTATATATCGTATTGAAACCGACCGCTCCCGAAATACTCAACCCCGGGGTAATCATACCCAAATCGCCTATTAACTTAGCGGACAATTGTGCAGATCGCTTATTCGTAGAATAATATCCTGTTTCTGTAATCTCTGCCCACGGATTATAATAGGCAGAATTACCTCCTATTTGGCCATTTTCATGATAAATCGGAAACGCATTGGGCGGAAGTTTTGCCATTAAATTGAATACATTCGTACTATATTCACCGCTTACGTCATTCCTTACTCGCCCAGGATTCACACGATCCTCTACACTTCCCCCCAAAGTAAATTCCGAAGAGATGCGTTTCGACAATTTCACATCGACATTCGTCCTGAAATTATATCGCGTATACGAAAAGTCCTTCGTATAATCCGACTCTTTTTCTGTACCCTTATATAATCCCTTATTCGTCGCGACATTCAATAAAACGAAGTATCGTACGACATCGGAACCACCTCTTGCCGACAAATCATAGTCGGCAATCGGCGAAAGAGTTCGAAGCAGTTGATTATACCAATTCACATTCGGATACCTATATTTATCCGTTCCATTCTTATAAGCCTCCAAATCGGCAGGAGAATACACCTCAGAGCCCGGACCTAAATCGTTAACCATAGCTTCGTTGTATAACCGGGCATAGTCATACGATCCTAAAAAATCCGGTAACCTCATGGCCTGCTGCATACCGAAGCGAATGCCCAGTTTCAGTTCCAAAGGTGCATTCACACCTCTCTTTGTCTTTACAAGCAATACACCATTGGCAGCCTTATTCCCATATATCGCCGCAGAGGCAGCATCCTTTAACAAATTAACCGACTCTATTTCCTGAGGCGTCAACTGTTGAAATAATTCCAACGTAGAAGGGAAACCGTCAATTATAATAGTAACGTCCCGTCCTGTTCCAAACGTGCTTATACCGCGAGCATGCAACGTAGGGGCATCGTTCCCGGGCTCTCCACTCTGTTGACCCACTGTAAGTCCCGGAAGTCTCGCATATAAAGTATTTGCAACATTCGTGGTAAACGACTTCGACATTTCATCTCCCTTTACAGAAGATATCGCACCTGTCATTTCCCATTCTGCCCGCTCTCCATAAGCAATCGGAACCATTTTCTCAGAAAACGTCGAATCGGTATGAACCACCTGAGCAGATAAAAGCCCAGTAAACAACAAACCTTGAACCAGCAAAAATATTTTATGCTTCATGAGGCAATCTTTCTTTATCTTCATGTTGATCATAGTACATCTGAATTAATAACCTGGATTCTGTATCAAATATCCCTTATTAACCTCGTTCGTAGAAAACGGGTGCAAATACATTTTTTTCGTAAATGTACGGTTCTCATACAAATAGGGCGTATAGCGGAACTCTTGCGGACTCGAATTAATCCAATAAATCTTAATGCCATACATAGCTCCACTCATCACTCCTTCTTGCTCGGCAATCATCCAACGACGCACATCCCAAAAACGATGGTTATCGAACGCTAATTCAATAGCTCGTTCATTACGAACCAATTCCCTAAAATCGGAATAGATTCCACTACCCGACAAAATAGCCGGTTGTCCCGAACGCTCGCGAATAATATTTATAGCCTCTCTTGCCGAATATTTATAACCATGTTTATCGTCCGGTCCATAAGCCTCATTCATAGCCTCGGCAAAATTCAAATAAATTTCATTCAATTGGAAAAGTGTAGAATTGGGAACAGGCTCTTGGTTATCGGGACGCATGATAGACGGAGAGACTAACTTATGCAACCAAAATCCACCATAACAATCCTTGATATGCTTACCGGCCGCAACGCCCAGTTCTTCATTGGCTTCCCAAAGCTGAACCTCGGGCGTCTGTGAATTCCACCAAGATAAATTATATGCGATAGTCTGTGCAAAACGTCTATCCAAACTTGCCAACTTCGCTTGTAAATCATCGCCGCCGTTCCATTCGACTTTATTACCGTCACGATCTTCGTACTTACGCACAAAGTTCAACAAAGGCGTCGTCCCGTTTGTACCCGAACTACCGGCAATAATCGAGCCCGGAATAATACCCGACCACGGACGATTCCAACAACCCATACCCTGAGCGGCCTTCTCGGCTAAAATAATCTCGGGATTATCATACACCTCCCAACTATATTGATAATTGGCATCCACTCCCTGATCGGTAATCAAATAACAACCATTCGTTTCCGCCCAGCGAATGCAAGAATCGGCAACTGCGGCAGCACGCTCCCACCACACCATATTTTTAGGTTCGTTCAAACAAATGAGATTATTATTCGTCCCAAAATCCATATAAGGCTCGTTGGTATTAAACAACGGACTAGCTGCATAAAGCAATACCTTAGACTTTAACGCCAACGCTACTCCCTTATGAACACGCCCCCTCAGATTCTGCAAAGCATTATCGAGCAAAGCCGGATAAGCCTCGTCAATATCCTGCAAGATGAAAAAAAGCATCTCCCTTAAACTGGCACGAGGTATTTTCAAATTATCGTCCAACTGCAAGCGTTCCCGAATAATAGGCATCCCGCCATAACGCTTCATCATCTCAAAATAATTCAACGCTCTTATCAACTTAGCCTCGGCTATCAACTGGTCTCTATATTCAGGAGTAATATCCGGGACATCATAAATCCTGTCCAAAAGAACCGTTATCTTCCTGATAGCTACAAAACGATAATCAAATCGAGAATCATCGGTACGATTAGCCGAGATAGAACCCTCGTTCCACCAGTTCATGCGATACCAGTTGGCACACGTCTCAGCCTCGTCGCAAGCTCCGGCGAAAATGTTCTCGTCCCTATTGGAATAAACATTCGAGTTCGCCGAAGCATACCCCAAATTAGAATGGATACCCATCTGATAAATACTCGTTAAGAATGTCTCCACTTGTGTTCTCGATGAAAATATAGTATCTTCTGTCACATCTCCTCCCGGCGGTTTTTCCAAATAGTTTCCCATCATATCTTCGCACGATACGACAGCGACCGGCAACACCAGAACTAATAAGATTAGTAAGGGAGAAACAAGCTGTTTAAGCCTTTTCAAATTTATATTCTTCAAATACATGGTATAATATTTTAGGTCGTTACTATCCAATTAAAAATTAACATTGAGCCCGAAGTTGAATACCCGTGTAACAGGATAAGGTTCGCTATTCGTCACTCCGGCATTGGCGACTTCGGGATCCTGTCCGGGTAACATATCGGTCCATGTCAATAAATTGCTTCCATTTACATAGATTCTGATCGAACCGATACCTGCTTTCTTCAAAGATTCTTGTCTGAATGTATAACCGACTTCTACGTTTTTCAAACGGAGGTATGAAGCATCTTCCAACCAATAAGTCGATGTCAGGTAATTATGTCCTACTCCATTCACACCATAGCGAGGATAAACGATTTTCTGGTTATTGACAAAACGCTCGTAACTCCAACTCTTCAACAAATCACGATTAGCTCCCGTATATTCGTAAAAGCCCCGCATAATACGACGAGAAGGCATATTAGACACGTGAGTCGCCCCCTGAAACAGTAATGAAATATCGAGATTTTTATAAGACCCTCCTAATGAAATTCCATACATGATTTCCGGGAAATTGGAATACCCGATAGGAACTTGGTCATCGTCATTGATTTTGCCGTCACCGTTAATATCCACATAACGAACATCTCCCGGCTGTATTTTATTATTATTGTTAGCCATCACATACTCGGGTCGTCCTGCGGCATTTACCTCTTCCCAAGAGTTGAAAATTCCATCGGCCACATAACCGAAGAATTGCCCGTAACGTAATCCTGTCCGATAGAGATAATCTTCATTACGGATAACTTCGTCTTGTTCCAAAATCTTATTATGGGCATACGTAAAATTAGCTTTTACAAAATAGCTCCAATCACCGATACGATCGCCGACAGAAATTTCTCCGTCCCAACCAGAATTTCTCATACGACCCATATTATAAGCCGGAAGATTCGATGCCGAAATACCGATGATAGTAGGAACCGTATTACGGTTACAAAGGATATTATCCCGATGCTCCATAAAGTAATCGAACGTTAAACCTATGCGATCTCCCCAAAATTTAACATCGGCCCCGACATTCCATTTGATTGCTTTCTCCCATGTCAAATCAGGGTTACCGGCCTTACTCTCGTTAGACCCCACATATCCCACATATGACGAACCCACTTCTCCAAAATAATACGAATTGCTACCTGTATAGGTATATACCGATGGCAAATATAAAAAGCGGTCCCCACCGATTTTATCGTTACCTACGGTTCCATACGACCCTCTTATTTTCAAGAATGACAAGACTTCATTTCGAGGGAAATAAGGCTCCTCGGTCAAAACCCACCCCAACGAATACGCAGGAAACCACCCGAAACGTTTGCCCGGGGCAAAATTCTCAGTACCGTTATATCCTACGTTTACTTCGGCCAAATAACGGTTGCCGTAATTGTACGTAACCCGACCGACCAATCCTTGATATCCATTAGGAATATTATACTTTAATGTAGGATTATAATATTTCCCTTGATTGTACAAGACCAATCCCGTTACCGTATGCTCCCCGAACTTGCCAGTATATTCCGCTCCGATTTCCGAATAAATGCGTATATTCCTGCTATTTGTTCCTTGATAAGTCAATTTCCCGGGATCGGTAGACGGAACAAAAATCAACTCATCGCCGGCTCTTCGCAAGTCATAGGTTATTCCACGGTCATTATAGGTCTTCGTTTCTGTACTATAACTCTTGTAAGAAAGAGCTCCACGCAAAGAAAGTCCTTTCAATAAATAATCCATTTTATACGTGAACCGTCCCGATAAATTCAAATTATTTTCATACTTCGATTTCCAACCTCTCGTATAAGGACTGGCAGGATTTCGCCCGCTACCGAATACATCGGTTATCGTCACAACCTTGTTGTCAATCACTCCCGGTGCAGCATTAGACGGTGTCGAATTCAACGACTCCATAATTTGTCCTGTACTCCAATTGGGGTTCTGCAAATTTCCCATCTGGTTAGAAATATCTAAACTCAACAACAGGTTTTTCGTAACATTTATATCGAAATTCGAACGCATATTATAGCGTCTGAATGCAATTTGATAGCTATACCCCGGGTCATATATACCGGTATCCAACATACCGTTCTGCGTAAACACACCCAATGAAACGAAATATTTCACCCGCTCGGTTCCCCCGCTCACATTAAAGTTTGTCTGAGTCTGAGTCGAGAAATCCTTCAACATATAATCATACCAATTGATATCTGGATAAAACAGAGGGTCAGAACCGGTTCGATATGCTTCGATAGCTTCCTCCGAGTAACGTGGAATATACGATAACTGAGAATAATAATCGTAAGCCTGAGCCTCATTATAAGCCCTTGCATATTCATACGAATTCATCGGTTCGGGCAAAAACGGGAAATTCGTGATAGCGACATTTGTCGAAAAACTAATTTTCGGTTTTCCCAACTCACCACGCTTTGTCGTAATCAAAATAACACCATTCGCACCTCTCACACCATATACGGCAGTCGCCGAAGCATCTTTCAAAATAGACAACGACTCCACTTCGTTCGGGTCTATATCGTTCAAGTTATTCACTTCGATACCATCTACCATTATCAAAGGATTCTGCGATTCCGCATCACTGGCGAAAGTACCGACACCGCGTATACGCAACGTAGACATGTCTTGCCCCGGTTCACCGCTTCGTTGCACACTCAACAATCCGGGAATCCTACCGCCGAGTGCATTGCTAATATTAGCTTGCGGCGATTGTAAAAGATCCTTTGTGGTTACCATAGAGATAGAACCGGTAACCGTTTCTTTTTTCTGTGAACTATAACCGACAACAACGATGTCGTCCAACGTATTGGCAACCTCCTCCAAAACAAATTGGAACCGGGTCTGTGAACCGACCTTTACCTGCTGAGGATTATATCCTATATAAGAGGCTTCCAATACATCTCCGGGGGAAACTTCCAGCTTAAATGCCCCGTTTATATCGGCCATAGAACCAATCGTCGTCCCCAATACCCGAACACTGGCGCCAATCAACGGTTCGTTATTGGCATCGAAAACAGTTCCCGTAATCTGTATCTTATTTGACTTTACAACCTGAGCCTTACTTTTCGGCGACGATTTCTCTACCAGAAATAAACTCACTTGACGTTTATTCTTTATTTCATAAGAAATATTCGTTGTACTGAAAATCTGGTTCAAGACAGTAACAACCGGCGTGTTATTGACTGTAACATTCACCCTTTTAGACAATTCGGAGTTCAAATTATCCGTATAGAAAAAAACATAATAATTGGTCGACTTCTCGATTTGAGATAAAACACTTTTAATAGGAACATTTCTCAAATTGAGAGATACATTGGTTTGCTGGCCCCATGCATACGGGAACATACCCAGCAAAAAAAGTAATAGAATCGAACGTTTCAATTTATTACAGAAATGCCCTCTCCCATACATTCCAAATAGATTTTTCCAAGGTAACATAAGTTTTTCTGTATTAGTAGTTAACAAGTTTTATAATTAACTTCTCTTCTTCAATAAAATAGTATTTCCGTTCATTTCATATGACATGGGAACCGTTTTAGAATCGGCCTTTTCCAATGAAATCGTACGGGAAATAGTTTCCAATACGTCTTTCGGATCATCGAACAAAACCAACTTTCCACTGCATTTCAGATCTTTGATATCCTTTTCACAATCGATATAAAGGTCATAATGTCTGGAAATTTTCGCCAATATCATCGACAACGGCTGGCTGCGGAATTGAAGCAATCCATCTTTCCAACTGATAAAATCATACGTATTCGCCGCAGTAATATCCATAGAGTTGCTCGCCAAAGTCAGCATATGGTCAGGTTGCAAAATTTTCTTTTTCGATTCATCATTCGATTGAACCTCTACCAATCCTTCAACCAAGACAACAGACTGAGCCAACTCATCGTGATAAGCCATCACATTAAATCGAGTACCCAATGCCCTCACACTCATTTCCGAAGTTTTTACAAAAAACGGCCTTTCGGCATCTTTGGCAATCTCGATGTAAATTTCGCCATCAACATATACTTCCCGTTTATTCTTCTCAAAAGTTGTCGGGAAACGAAACGTCGAGCCCGAATTGACCCAAACCTTCGAACCGTCTTCCAATACCAAATGAGAAGCTCTGCGACCCTTAGGCACGATCAATTCATTATATTCGACCTTACTATCGTTTACATCTACTGCATATCGTTCGTCCTGCTGGTTTATTGACGAAATAGTCGCCTCGCCACCTCCATACAACACATCGTCCCCCTCTTCAAGAGGAATCGTCCTTTCCCCGGCAATGACCAATCGGGTATCTTTCTCAAAATTAGATCGGTTCTTCTCTATCGTCGCTACTTGATTATCGGAAGTAAAAGGGGCAAAAAAAGAATAAACACCTACCGAAAGTAAAGCGACGACACATGCCGCTGTAAAAATTTTATAAAAGCCCACATACAAACGATGTCTCCGTATCGATTTCACTTGATCGTTGACATGCTCCAAAAGTTCCAGCTTCTCCTGCTCGGAATAAGTTTCATCATCGAATGTCATAGACGAAAGAAGTTGTTTCGCCGCTTCAATTTCTTGTTTTTTCTCAGGATTCTCTAAAACATAATTATCCCAAAATTCAACATCGTCGTCGGTCAAAAGCAAAACACTTCTTAAAAACGAATCATCTTTAAGAAAATCAAGAATATTATATTCTGCCCTTGTTTTCATCTCTATCGTTTGGATATATTTTTTCAAATTTCTTTTATTATACAGACGACAAAATCCATTTTTTGTCCCCTCTTTTTCCAATTTTCTTTACCATAAACAGATTATTATAAAAAGAAAAGCCACTTTCAACTTTCGCATTTTACCAATTGCTCTCGACACGGCTTTTCTTGAAGACTGTATGGTCATGTGCATAAGAGAGGCGATCTCTTCATACTCCAACTCATGAATGAATCGCAGGTATATAATCTCCCGTTGTCTACCGGTAAGAGAACTGAGTAATTTATTCAATTTTCCTTCTATTTCTTTCTTATCCTCCTCGGCTATCAACTCATTCAATATATTCCATTTTATAGTGAATTTATATTGATAATCATCTATACTACAAGTATCTACCGATACTTTCAACATATCTAATAAATTATTCTTCAAAGACCTGAATAAATAATATTTCAAGTTCCTCACTTCGCTAAGGTTCCTCCGATTAAGATATAGTTTAACAAAGACATCTTGAATGGCATCTTTCAATACTTCTTTTTCAAATCCCAAACTTCTGCCATATTGCAAAAGAAGATCGACATACTTATTATAAATAAAAGTGAATGCCGCATCATCTCCATCGACAAATCTTTGAAAAACGACCTCATCCATTGTTTCTGTTATTTTTCGATAAATTTAAAATCTAACACTACAAACCCAATTTCCTCGAAAAAAGGACTGCACCGGATAGTGGTGCAGTCACTCTTCCCAAAAACTATTTATATACAAATACCATCTTCGAGACTTCATATCTCCGGGAGACATATATCTTCTTTATCAAATAAATTCCTGTAGATTGAGGTTTTTCTAACCGAAGGCCCGACAAGGTAAAATATTGAATTTCTATTACAGGCTCATCAGACTCGATAAAACTCGATTCTACGGAACTCGGAAGCCCGTCATATTCATAAGCGCCCATATCCACGTTCCATTAACAACCCGCTCTTTTCCGGCTAAATCTTTATCATAATCGCCAATAGCCTCGTTATTTCCCGCATTTATCGCCGGACTCGAAGATTGAAGCATATAAGTTCCATCGACAAACTGAGGTTCGGCATTGAGATTGCCTACACCGCCCTCGGATTCAGGCCATATCGTATATGTAACTTCCGCCGTCGATTCGGGTCCCAGAAAAACGTTAGATCCGGCTGGTGTCGATTCAGGCCGAGCGACATTATCGACAACGATACAATTCACAACCTCCGAACTGCCTTTATTTCCAAACCCTATACCACCGCCACGGCCACTCGTCGCATCGTTTCCTACGACCGTACAATTTATTACATGAGCCACAATCTCTTCCCCAGCCGGTTCGGTTACCATGCTACAATCTATTCCGCCTCCATAATTGGCATTATTGGCCGTCCCGCCAATTTTATTGCCTTCGACCAAACAGTTCACGACATAGCCCGTTTTAATCGAAACACCACCTCCATTATTACCTCCTGTCGATGTATTGTTCGATTCGTCTGCGACACAATGATTATTTCGTATAATGGAATTCAATAAATACCCACCATCTAAACAGACTCCGCCTCCGACACCCGGTTTCTTTCCATCGGCTGCTATGGCTATATTATTCTCAACGATACAATTCTTTACGATTCCGCGAGCATACACGCCTCCGCCCACACCTTTAATGGAGCCATCGGTTTTTGATCCATAATTATCGTGGACGATACAATATTCTATCATTCCATCGGGGTGGTCGATATAAACACCACCGGCACGACCTGCGGCTCCCGCAGTAGAATTATAAGCATCCCCACCCGATATATCGAACCCTACAAAGTAAGACGCCGTCTTAAAATACAATACCCGGCGACCACTGCCTTTCAAAAAAGTCTCAATATTGTCCAACTGATAAGAAACAGGTTTTTCACTCTCTGTACCCTCACAATTTCCATACACCTTCACATCGGCTCTATTACAAGTAAAACTGGCCCCCTCTGGAGCTACGTATGTTCCTTTCTTTACAAAGATTTCGTCTCCCTCCGACAATTTGGTCGACGTCAATATTGCATTCAACGAAGTAGAGGTTTCCCAACTCAATCCGTCACTGTCTTCACTACCGTCTGGGGTAACAAAATATTTTACAGCATATGCGCTTTGAAATGAAAATACTGTAAAAACTAAAAAGCTAAGTAGATTTGTTTTCATGATATAAAGATTTAACGGTGACTGAAAAAGGGGTATTCGGCAAGCAATAGCCTGAGACGATATCGGAATTCCCTACCGAATACACCCAAACAAAACATCGAAATATTTATTTAACCGTGATGAACACCTTCTCAGTAATTATTTGCTTCGTATCGAAGGTCTTCTTAACGATATAAAGTCCTGAAACACCGGGATAAGTAACCTCTACACCCTGCAACGTGTAATATTGAGTACGTACCACTTCTCCCTCTTGAATTTCAATATCATCTATGGCACTACCGTCCGTTACCTCATAAGCACCTAAATCGACCGACGCACCGAATATACGGGCATTACCAGCCAAGTCGGTATCATATCCTTCGATAGCAGGATCATCACCGGCATCGATACAAGGGCTACCTTCTGCCAAACGATAGTTTCCTCCTGCTACATCGACAAATTTTGGATCGGAAGTAATTGCGCTGGCACTGACCGTTTTTTCAGGTACACAAATGGCTCCGATAGTCACTCTTTCCGGTAATTTACCATCTGTTTGAGGGTTACCGAAACGAATATTGGCATTACCTGTACCATAATCGTCTTCACGACATGTATTGTTCCATGCGATACAGTTGGCAACAGTAGCAGTCATACCGTCGGCATTTGTCGTCTGAAATCCGATACCGCCACCCAATCCTTGAACATGGTTCTTCGCAACGGTACAGTTAATCACATAAGCATCTTTTTCAGTACAACATACGCCTCCACCTACCGATTGATTATTCAGCGACCCATTCACCGAATTCCCGACAACAAGGCTATTAATTAATTTACCCGACTTGATGGCGATACCGCCTCCTTGACTTTGGAAAGAATCCCCATCGTCGGTTGGAGTCGTACTGTTATTACGAATGATACAATTCAATACAATGGCATTATCGGGATTACACCCATTTCCCTCGGTTGCATCCAAGCAAATACCGCCTCCGATACCCGTAGACCAAGTTTTCGACGTATCTTCCCACGGAGCAGTAGTCGCAATGTTGTTTTCAATAATACAATTTTCCAACCTACCATTCAAGACATAAAGGCCTCCGCCAACACCTTTTAGAGCTTTCCCATTGGAACCTAAAATATTTTTAGAGCCATCGACACCTATATTATCATGAATATTGCAATACTTCAAAGTTGCCCCTCCATTATTAATATAGACACCACCGCCACGACCGACTCCTGTGGTCTCCGTCGATGCATCTCCACCAGATATATCCAGTCCATAAATTTCCGATGCCTTTCCGTCCAAATAAAGTACCCGTTTTCCTCCGGGACCCTTCAAAAAAGTTTCGAGCCCTTCGGCTGTCGTATACGTAGGCGGTTCGGTTTCCGTGCCGACACAATTCCCATAAACTTTGGCAGCAGCCCTCAACTTAAAACTACCCGTATACGTCCCCTTAGCGACAAAAACTTCGTCACCGGCAGCGGCCCAACTAAGAGCATCTTCCAAACTGGCGGCACTACTCCACGATGTTCCATCGCCCGAACCGGATTCTGTCACATAAATAACATCGGCATTCATTGTCGAAAAACCTCCGGCCAGCAATAACGCTCCCACTAGTAAAAATTTTTTCTCCATGTCATTTAAATTTAAGATTAGTAAATATTACTATTATTTGAGACGATGGGTATAAAATTTTATACCCATCATTCTCAAACTATTTTCTAAGTTTTTTATTTATTCACCATACTATTTCGAAAGGCTCGAAGTCATTTGACCGAAATAAAGTTTTTTTCAACAACTACTTTCTTGGTATCATACGTCTTCTTGACAATATAGAGTCCCGATACAGACGGGGAAGTCACTTCGATTCCCTGCATCGTGTAATACTGAACACGAACGATTTCACCGCCATTGGTTTCGGAGGTTTCTATGGCACTGCCGTCATTAACTTCATACGGGCCTAAATCAACAGCTGCTCCAAAAATACGGGCATTACCGTCCAAATCGGTATCATACCCTTCGATAGCGGGATCATCGCCGGCATCGATACAGGGGCTACCCTCAGCTAAACGGAAATTACCGTTCGCTGCATCAACAAACATAGGATCGGAGGTAATTGCACTAGCACTTACTGTATTCTCTGGAACACATACCACATTGATGGTTACTCGGTTGGGAAGTTCTCCGTCGGTTTGAGCGTTACCGAAACGAATATTGGCATTACCTATACCATAATCGTCATCTCGACAAGTGTTACCCCAAGCGATACAGTTGGATACGACAGCCCTCATTCCATCTGCATTTTGAGACTGGAATCCGAAACCGCCACCCAATCCTTTTACATGATTGTCATAGGCTGTACAATTAATTATATAAGCCTCCTTTTCGGTAGTACACACACCACCGCCGACATTTTGGTTATTATTCGATCCATTCACCTTATTCCCTACGATAAGACTATTAACCAAATACCCCGACTTAATGGCAATACCACCCCCTTGATGATAATAAGAACTTTCGTCATCATCTGGAGTTGTATAATTATTCCGTATTATACAATTAACGACTACGGCATCTCCCGGATCGCCAGAAGATTCCAAGCAAACACCACCGCCAACACCCATTGACCATACGGAATTATCTTCTTTCAGCCACGGATCTGTCGTCGCGATGTTATTCTCAACGATACAGTTTTCCAACCGACCGTTCCACACATAAGCACCACCGCCAACACCTCTCTGTGGAATACGATTTCCCTCCAACAAACGTTTAGTCCCGTCGATAGCTTTATTATCGTGTATGCGACAATACTTGGCCACACCACCCCCGCTATTGATATAAAGTCCGCCGCCACGAGCTACACCGGTAGTCTCTTCCGAAGCGTCCCCGCCAGATATATCAAAGCCATAAATCGCTGCCCCTCCGTCCAAAAGGACGACACGTTTACCATCGCCTTTCAAAAAAGTTTCAAGACCTTCGGCCGAAGTATATGTAGGCGGTTCGGTTTCAGTCCCCTCACAGTTACCATATACGGTTGCTGCCACTTTCAACGCAAAACTACCGGTATAAGTACCTTTTGCCACATAAATCTCATCTCCTTTCGCAGCCCATGAAAGAGCATCCGCCAAAGGAGCGGCACTATTCCACGACATACCGTCACCCACGCCGTTTTCGGTCACATAAATAACTTCGGCATTCATTGTTGACAAACCTCCGATCAACATCAATACACCCGCAAGTAAAAAAAGCCTTTTCATGTCACTAAAATTTAAGATTAATAATTATGTTGTAAAGACGATATATTCGCAATTTTATACCCACTTCTCCCTATTAAAGTATTACTCATTTGGCAAAAGGACTTACCAAATCATCTTTTAACGTGATTTCCATAGCTTCTTGAAAATGGGTCTTGAAATAATTTATATAATGACAGAAATTGTCAGGGTCATACGAAACCTTCAAATTCGTTTCGGAACAGAAACCGGTAACTTCGGGCACGACATAATTACCGGCATATTTAAATTTTCGATTGGCGATAGCTCGATGCAAAGTTTTCAATTGTTTAATCATTCCATCGTTTACATCAACAACATTCGCTTTATCAAACTCAACCACAATTTCGTACGACTTATTACAATCGGCATTCGATATAGGAATCGAAACCATGAACTCTTTACCGCAATATGACCATTCACTGGAATTGGGCAACACCGTATAATTTACCTTCATGCCATTTAAGCTAACCGATCGAGGCATTTCGGCTCCATACAACCGGACGAGATAATCTTTCGAATGGTTCATTCCTCGATAATGACCCTCTCTCGGAGCAATCTTAATCCGTTGAATACGATTTTCCAATTGCGACGTTACCCGTGTTGTAGCATACTCCGCAGCATATCTCTGATCATTACCTGCATCTTCATAAATAGAAAACTCACCCGCCGCACCCGGGAAAATACCGATAATTTGTTTCTTCGGATTATCGTCCAAACTATTCACCTCTTTTCCATACATGGGAATTACAGCACCGGCTTTAACATAAATAGGATATTCTTCGATAGAAAATTGTCGGATAAGTTCCTGTCCGCCGTTCAATAACGTACCCGTATGCCATTCATACCAGTCGTTACCGGCCGGAAGCCAAACCTTCACATCAGATACCCCATTCTCCATCGGAGCCCCGATTGGAGCTACCAAAATATTATCCCCGAACATGTACTGGCGAGAATAAGTATATGCCCGCTCGTCTTCGGGATAATCATAATACATCGGGCGGCACAGCGAAACTCCTGTTTCATAAGTCTCCCTTGCCATCGTATAGATATAAGGGACTAATTGATAACGCAATCTTACAGCGTTATACAATGCGTCGAAATATTCGTCGCGGTATCTCCATATCTCTTTTACCAACGATGGATCCTTATTTGAGTGCGTTCTCAAAATCGGGCTCAAAGCGCCATATTGTACCCAACGGACATACATCTCAGGATCAAATTGATAAACATTATCGTCTTCGATGAACTTATGCCCTCCTATATCGTGACTCCAATATCCATAAAGAACATTCGAAGCCGTATTGGTAAAATAGGGCTGATATTCGAGCGTATTCCACGTAATATAAGCATCTCCCGAAAAACCTATTTGATAACGATGATTTCCCAAGCCTCCCCAACGGTGATAAATCAATGGACGCTTATCGGTATTGCGTTTCATATCTTCAAAGAAAGTATAATTGAGCCACCAAGTGTTATTCAGTTTCTCTATATCCTTATCGAAAACCCATTGCTGCCAATCGAGCCACCAAAAATCCACACCTTGCTGTTCAATAGGATGCAACACGACATCGAACAACGTACTCATAAACTTCTTATTAGAGCCTTGCCACGGAATATTTTCATGAGTAGATATATCGAAATTCATACGTTTCGCAAAATCTTTGTATTGGCTTTCAAAGGGAGCGATACCCGATGCCGGATGCAAATTCAAGGTCGTTTTCAGATGCTTCGACTTGGCCCAGTCAAAAAATTGATCGGGATCGGGAAACAAACGCTTCTCCCATGTATAACCGGTCCAATGTTTACGTTGTCCCCATTTGTCCGGTTTGGCGAATAAACTATCGGTCTCATGCCAATCCATATCGACAACCAACACATCTAACGGAATATTGAATTTCTCGAATTGCGCAACCACATCTCTCATCTCATTGTCGGAATATGCCCAATAACGCGACCACCAATACCCGAATACGAAACGAGGAGGCAGTGGTACTTTTCCGGCAAAAAGAGTAAAATCTTTGAGGGCAGCTTTATAATCCGAACCATAAGCCATAAAATACCAATCTTGTACCGTTCTGTTCTCCCGCTCTTTTACCCACGAAAAATCGCTATTATCGAACAACAAACCGGACGAATCGTCGATAAGAGTCCAACCGTCACGAGACAAAATACCGTCCTCCAACTGTAACTCGTGCCTCGGTTCGTTCCTCTTAATAAAGGTCGTACCGTCCATACGATCCAATGTGCGGGCAGTCCCTTTCAAATTCTGCTTTTGAGTAACACTCGGATTCCACGTAAAGGCTCTTTTTTTGTTCAGATATTTTATCTCTAAATTTTTTTTTGAAAATTTCCCTGTATTCAATTTATATGTCAGTTCCAATTCGTCCGTTCGAATCGTCAATTTACCTCCCTTTATAATTTTCTTAAACTCAGGGACCGGCAAATTCCGATTAATCACAATAAACGAACGCTCATCGGTGAACCTATGCAAAGAATCCCACTCCATACGGATAACACGCGGTGTCAAAACGGTAAATCGCACATCACCTTCCTCGACTACGGCTGCCGGATTAGCAACAGCATCGTTACCTGAACTATAAGCGACTAAGGGAAATAAAATCACGAAAAAGAAAAACAAAACATTTTTTTTCATGGATATCAATTTAAGCTATAACAGTTTTTATGAGTTAAGACGATAAAACCAGAAAAATATACCCAACTTTATATATTCAATTTATCAATATGATTCAACCGAATGACAACTGCCATTTTTAATAATCCCTTTTTTATCTATCTTTGTATTTACAAAATGAATAACCATGAATAAATCATTATTGACACTAAGTTTAATACCCATAGCCTCGGTAATGCATACATACGGTACAAGCCATGTACCCGATAATCGTCCGAATATCATTTTATTTTTGGTAGACGATATGGGGTGGCAAGATACGTCTCTCCCCTTTTGGACCCAAAGAACCATGTATAACGAGCGTTATGAAACGCCTAATATGGAAAAATTGGCTCAGCAGGGTATGATGTTCACTCAGGCCTATGCTTCCAGTATAAGTTCTCCCACCCGATGCAGCTTGATGACCGGGTGTAATGCCTCGCGCCATCGAGTCACGAATTGGACTCTACGGAAAAACACGAAAACCGATGCCGTCAGCAATACTCTGGAAGTTCCCGATTGGAACTACAACGGCATAGCACAAGTTCATGGAACAAACAATACCTTTATCGCTACTTCTTTCGTGCAATTGTTAAAAGACAACGGTTACCACACGATCCACTGCGGGAAAGCCCATTGGGGTGCAATAGATACTCCCGGAGAGAGTCCCTACCATTTCGGGTTCGAGACCAACATTGCAGGACATGCGGCCGGTGGCCCGGCAACTTACCTGAGCGAGCGTAATTATGGATACGACGAAGCTGGCAATTCTACATCGCTGTTCTCTGTCCCGGGATTGGAAAAATATTGGGGAACAGGCACATTTATGACAGAAGCCCTCACCCAAGAAGCCTTAAAAGCCCTCGATAAAGCTAAAAAATACAATCAGCCGTTTTACCTCTACATGTCTCATTATGCCATTCATGTTCCCATAGACAAAGATGTCCGCTTCTACGACAAATACAAAAAGAAAGGATTGTCGGACAAAGAAGCGGCTTATGCTTCGCTCATCGAAGGAATGGACAAAAGTCTAGGAGATATTATGGATTGGCTGGAAAAGAATGGTGAAGCCGACAATACCATCGTTATATTCATGAGTGACAATGGAGGATATGCGACAGGAAGCGGTTGGAGGGACGAACCTCTGTATACCCAAAATTTCCCGTTAAAATGTGGAAAGGGCTCTGCATACGAAGGAGGAATACGCGAACCTATGATCGTCCGTTGGCCCGGCACGGTACAACCCGGCACACGGTGCAACGACTATCTGATTATAGAAGATTTCTATCCTTCCATTCTCGAAATGGCCGGTATCGACGATTACGATGTTCCACAAGAAATCGATGGTATTAGTTTTGTTCCTCTGCTAAAACAGACCAAAAATCCTTCGCAAGGACGCAGCCTTTATTGGAATTGTCCGAATATATGGGGAGAAAAAGGACCGGGAATAGGACCGTCCTGTACCATTCGAAAAGATAATTGGAAAATGATTTACTTCTACGAAACCGGAGAAAAAGAACTATACGACATACCGAACGATATAGAGGAGAATAACAACGTGGCAGCTTTATATCCTCAAATAATAAACAAGTTATCCAAAGAGCTCGGCAAATTCTTACGACAAACGAACGGACAACGCCCCTCTTTAAAAAAAACAGGGAAACCTTGTCCCTGGCCGGACGAAATTTAAGACATAATTACAGGACTATTAACAAGGGCAATAGATAGATGTCTATTGCCCTTCATGTTTTCTAACGGAAATATTATTCTATCTTGATTTCAAAAGGTGTAGCCGGAAGTCCTACCGAATTATATAAATTGGCATCATCGGGGTTATCGCCCCATGCATACCGCACCGACACCGGGTCTATCACATCGGGACATGAAAGAACAACCCGATCTTTCCCTGCCACCTTAGCCTGCACCCATTTATATACTCCGTCGGTTCCGGCAACGGCGAAACTCATTAAATATCCATATTTGTTTTTTACAATCAGCCCATCGGCCACATTGTCGAATTGTACGACAATTTTGTCTTGCACCCGACGAACGGTCTTAGGCATAGGACTTTCACAAACCACATCGGAAAATCCATAATCATTATGAAGGGCATGCAAAGCCAATCTACGTCCTACCTCCTGTTTATTTTTAGGGTGAATGTCTTTTGCTTCTCCTATATCGATAATTACGGCCTGACCGGTATGAGGTAAAGAAAGTGTTTGTGTTTGGGCTTCACGAACTTGCGCCCACAAACTTTCCGAAGGGACTTCAACCGCATCCATATAATTAGCAAGTTGAACCCAATAAAATGGAAAGTCTTTCCCCCATTTTTTCCTCCAATCATTAATCATAGCAGGGAACAGGTCGTAATACTCTTTGGCTCGATTGGTATTATTTTCGCCCTGATACCATATAACTCCTCGCATACTCAATCCCACCAAAGGATTAACCATAGCATTATAGAGTAATGAGGGATAAGCATTAGGCCCATATTCGACAAAATCGAAATCGGAATTTGAAGCCGAAACTTTATATTTCCATTCTCCGGATAAAGGAATAGTCTTATCCCCGACCTTCAAATAAATTTCATTCGCCGGGCCATACAAACCTCCACCGCCTCTATAATCCGATATTTTTAAAGTAATCTCATTCGATTCTTTCAAAACACCGGCAGGAACACTGTATAGGCGTCGCACGTCGTAACCGACGGTCTCTCCTATTTTTTGTCCATTAATCCATGTAATATCATCATCGTCAATCACATGCAAACTCAAAACCGCCTCTTTCCCTATATAATTCTCCGACAATGTAAAACGACAGGTTTGCCACACCACTCCATCGAGAGAGACCAGTCCTTCTTCGGACCATAGTCCGGGAACACTTACTTCTTTCCAATCGTCTTTGGAATACGAAGGCAAATACCACTTTTCAGAAATACCCGGTTCGGCTTTCATCGATTCGACAAATTTAGCTCGATTCTCATCGCTACGGCGAACGTATTCCTCGAATTGCGAAGAACGCATACGATCTTGCAATCGTTTGTACTTGGGGAACTTGTCGATAGCGTCCATACTCATCCAGCTTTCAATATCGGTTCCACCCCACGAAGTATTGATAAAACCGATAGGAACACCCAATTTCCGGTATAACTCACAGGCGAAGAAATAACCTACTGCCGAAAAATCACCGGCACTCCCCGAATCACATACTCTCCACTCACCCTGCAAATCGGAAAGCGGACGATGCGACATCTCTTGTTTCACATTAAACGAGCGCAAAAAAGAATAATTCTCGGTGTCTGCAATCTCTTTTTCGGCATTCATCGCAGCATGTAAACGGAACTCCATATTGGATTGCCCGCTACATATCCAAACTTCGCCCAGCAAAACATCGTCGAAAGCGAGGCGTTCTTTTTTCCCTTTCACGATTAACGTATAAGGGCCACCGGCCTCCATAGGACGCAAAGTTGCGTACCATTTACCCGATGCATCGGCACGGACACTCGTCTTCTGCCCATTCAGTTCGACAGTAACTTTTTCTTTCGGGCTCGCACTCCCCCATAAATTGATTGCCTCGTTTCGCTGTAAAACCATGTGGTCGGCAAAGATGTGAGGCATGGAAAGTTCGGCCGAAAGCCTTGCAGAAAACGTTCCACATAGGAAAACCAATATCAAAAACGAGAAAGCCTTTTTCATATAAATATCGATTAAAGATTAATGTGTTGCAGTCTCTAATTTAAGTTTATGACTCCCCGTAAAGAAGATCGTATCGCCGTTATACGTCACATTGTCTCCCAACGGGGTAAACATCGCCGACACACATTCGGGCAAATCGAACTCATAAAGAATATTACCCTCGTCGTCCCGTTTCCACGAAGTCGAAATGCAACCGTAAGGTGTCTCATGTTCGATTTCGAGATAGTCCAAATTTTCGGGGAAATACGGACGTAATGAAACATGCCGGAAAGCCGGGTTCGATTCATCGATTCTCAAACCTCCCAACGTTTTATACAACCATGCCCCGATCTCACCGAACATGATATGATTCAACGAATTATCGATAACGACATCGATTCGCCAATTTTCATGTAAGGTCGTCGCCCCGTTCTTTATCCAATACCCCCAAGAAGGATATGTTTCTTGTGTAGCCACCCGATAGGCTGTTTCGGGATAACCGTTATCAGACAAGGCTCCGAGGAGAGCTTTACTACCCAGCAACCCTACATCGATATGACACGAATCCTGTACGACTCTGCGGTTCAACTGCTCTGCCACTTTCTCCCTATATCCATCGGGAACAATATTCCAATAAAGAGGCATAGCCAACTCTGTTTGAGTACCCGATGCATAAAGACCGGTCTCTTTGTCCAAATAACGGTCGTTGATCGATTCTTTTATCCTATCGGCAAGCGCTTCGTAATAAACCGCATCATCGACATAACCGAAGAGTTTAGCAGCTTTCGCCATAATAGATACATCGGTATAATAATAAATAGAAGTAGTCAAAGTCACATCGCTTTTACTTCTCACCGGGATCCAATCGCCAAGTCCCCAATCGGTCAAGTTATCTTTGGAAATAGACTCGATATAAGCTACATATTTCTTCGCCGAAGGATACATACGCCGCATGAGAGTCTCATCACCATAAAAACGGTAAATTTCCCACGGGATAATGATCGACGCGCTTGTCCAATCCACACCGTTCGCCCAATCGAATCCCCATACCGAAGTCGGTACGATACAAGGATAAACACCGTTTTCACGTTGCTCGTCTATAAAATCGAGCAACCACTTCTCATAAACCGTAATCGCATCGAAATTATACAAAGCCGTCTCTATGGCAATGTGTGCATCGCCCGTCCAACCATTTTTCTCCCGTTGCGGACAATCCGTAGGATAACCGAACAAATTATCCAAATAGGAATTATTGGTGGCCGTCCATATTTTGTTCAACAAATCGGACGAGGAACGAAACCGTCCTATCTCCGGCACATCGCTGTGCATCTTCAATGCTACGATACTATTTTCATCGAGTGCTATCGGTTCGGACGAAGTCACCTCTACATATTGGAAACCCTTATAATTGAACTTAGGAGTAAATCGAGTCTCCCCGTCCCTCAATATGACGATATCCGTTTGAAACGGGTCGCTGTCGTCGGTCGGACGATAATGGTAATCGATATTCGCTAAATTCACCGTACCGTCTTCATTCAGCATCTCCCCATGTTTCAATCGTAAAACAATGCCCGCTTTCCCCTCTACCGAAAGTTCCACCGTTCCCGCCATATTCTCAGGGAAATGATAGACAAAACAAGTATCGTTTATTTTTACAAACCGTGAAGCGTCGTGACGGACGATTTCCTTCACCGGCACAGTTAATTGAGCCTCTATTCGCTGGGTAGGAGCAGATACTTCCTTAGCATTTTTCCATTGTGAAACATCGATTCCCGATGTATTCCAACCCTCGATTTCCTGCCGTGCATCATAGTGTTCCGCCGTATAAATGCTGTTGAATATCACAGGACTGTCGGTCGTTACCCAGCTGCTATCGGTCGATATAGTTTCGATACTTCCGTCGGCATACTCGACTCGTACTTGCATAATAAATGCAGGGCGGTTACGCCACGAGGCTTTATCGAAAAACCAAACTGCCGTGGATTGATGATTATACCACCCGTTTCCCAATTGTACCCCGATGATGTTCTCGCCCTCCGACAAATTGGGCGTTATATCATACATAACCGATAATACCCTTTTGTCGAAATGAGTATACATAGGATCCAAGAAATGATCCCCTATACGTGAACCATTTACAGAAAGTTCATATAAACCGGCAGCGGCGATAACCGCATAAGCATGTTTTACGTTTCTCCTCACTTCGAAATCCTTTCGGAAATAAGGAGACGGGCGATAATCCTTATCATGGCCATCGCTAATCCATCGTGCATCGCCCCATTCTTGGGGAGACATCATACCTGTGGTGAACGACGACAGCAGTGAGCAAACAAAGCGATTCTCTCTTTTCGTTTTATATCCGACTTTCCAATAATATTTAGTCCAAGATTGCAGCGAATCGCCGGCGTAAACGATCCTGCGAATATCACTCGGAAGCTCGCCGCTATCCCAACATTGGCCAGAGCCGTTTATCACTGCCATACTATCGGCAGAGACCCATACCCGACAAGACTTTACCGAATCTGTCTTCACGACGGGGATTTTCCACGACAATCTCGGCGAAGACATATCGATTCCCAACGGTTCCGACAAATATTCACACATTAAGGAATACGGAGCCTCGGGACTTGTACTGCAAGCCGCCAATATACAACCTGATAATATGCTCAATCCGTAACTAAATACCCTGTTCATCATCGCTTATATCTATATAATTAGATTTTATTTTGTTCGGCAATCTCACGGCGATTCTCCAAATCGGAAGAAATCTCGGACAATCGTTTTTCGCTCAAAGGATACCTCGAAATAAAAAGTGCCGATATTCCGGTCGCTATGGCCGGGAATATACTCATCATCAAACAAATCCCGGTCAATGCCGATTCTGATTGTATCGTATTGGCCTCGAACCCGAAATAGAACAACAGCCAACCGGTCAAAGAGCCACCCAATGTCCACCCCAATTTCTGAGACATCGACGACGATGAAAAGATAAGGCCCGTAGCCCGACGCCCGGTCTTCCATTCCGAATAGTCCGATATATCGGCATACATCGACCACAGCAACGGAGAAACAATACCGGCACAAATACTAATGATGATTTGCAACGCCAATATTCCATAAATGCCGTCTTTGGGTAAGAAATAGAATAGGATACTGAATATGGTAGCCCCTACCGTCGCCGTCAAAAAAGTATATTTTTTACCCATCAACCGTGTAAACGTAGGAACCAACATAATACCCAATATGTTAGCAGCTTGTCCCAAAACAAGATAAATGGTGATGAGCGTAACCGAAGCACTCATAAAGGTAAAAGAGAACGTGTCGGAGGCCTCTACATAATATTTGAAATAATAGACTGCCGAACCGTCTCGTAAAGAATTAAACCCGATAACCATGATACCGGCCACCAGAAGAATCCACCACGGTTTGTTCGTAGCCAAATCTTTCACATCGTCTTTCAAAGATGTTTTCTCTTCTTTGATAGGCTTTACCCGTTCTTTTGTCCACGAAAAAGTAAGGAAAAACATAATAGCCGCCAATATGGCAAAAACGACGGCAGCCATTTGCCAACCGAATGCCTGTGACGGAACGCCGTCGACTATTTTCATTTTGCTGAATATATCGACCAACGGCTCTATCAGGAACAACACCAAAATACTCCCCCCGAATGCAAAAGTCATTCGGTATGAAGACAATGATGTACGAGTCTGCGGGTCGGGCGACATTACCCCTAACAACGAAGCGTATGGCACATTGACAAACGAGTACACCATCATCATGAGCGTATAAGTGACATAAGCATATACGATTTTCGATATTTCGGAATCTCCACCCCATGACGAAAAAGTCAATATACCGCATAACCCGAAAGGTATGGCTCCCCATAACAAATAAGGGCGGAATTTTCCGAAACGAGAGTGCGTACGATCACCTAAAATCCCGATAAAAGGATCGAGGAATGTATCCCAGATACGGGTAATCAAGAACATGGTTCCCACTACCGCTGCCGAGATTCCCACCACATCGGTATAGAAAAATAACAAATACATGGTGAAGAGCTTCCAAAACATGGAAGAGGCGGCATCACCCAGACCATACCCTATTTTTTCCCTTAATTTTACGTGTTCCATGATATCTTATTTCAATATTTTTTTATTATGATCGACCATAGCGATAATAGTCCGTACCGATTCTATCGAACGCAATCCGTCGGCAGGCGTATGCAAGCAATAATCCACCAAACGGTCTACTGTCGATTCGGCAACGTGCATACGCGTATCGGACGAAGCATAGTATATGTACACTTTCCCGTCTTCATCGGCAATCCAACCATTGGAAAACAAAACATTCGAAACATCTCCTATGCGTTCTTCATCGACCGGGGCCATGAAATATCCGGCAGGCTCTGCAATCATTTTGGTCGGATCCTCCAAAGAAGTCATGTAAAGATAGAGCACATAGCGCAATCCGGCAGCACAACAACGAACCCCATGAGCAAGATGCAACCACCCTTTTTCAGTCTTAATCGGGTGAGGACCCTCTCCATTTTTCACTTCTTTAATCGTATGATATTCCCGTTTATTGATAATTACTTCGTCGTGTACCTCTGCATGGCAAATATCATCGACCAAAGCCCAGCCTATGCCTCCACCATTTCCCGTATCGATGAAACCGTCTTGCGGACGGGTATAAAGAGCATATTTCCCATTCACGAACTCGGGATGCAAAACGACATTACGCTGCTGGCTGCGAGTCTTTAAATCGGGAAGACGCTCCCACGTTTTCAAATCTTTTGTCCGGGCAATTCCGGCCGAAGCAACTGCTGCCGACAAATCTCCCGGACGTGCATTGGGATCTTTGCGTTCGGCACAAAAGATACCGTAAATCCAGCCATCTTCATGTGCAGTAAGACGCATGTCATACATATTGGTATCGGGAATATCTGTTTCGGGCATCAAAATAGGATAGTCCCAAAAACGAAATCCGTCCACCGGGCTATCACTCTCGGCCACTGCAAAGAAAGACTTACGATCATCGCCTTCCACTCGCACCACCAAGTAATACTTTCCATTCAATTTAATAGCACCCGAATTCATCGTCGCATTGATACCGATACGCTCCTCCATATAGGGATTGGTTTTCTCGTCGAAGTCATATCTCCAAATCAAAGGAGCATGTTCGGCAGTCAACACAGGATACTTATATCGAACGTAAACCCCGTTGTTTTTATTGCATTTCTCGTTTTTTCTTGAAATAAGAGCCTCATACTCTTTTCTCAATCTCTCTAACTCTTGTACCATAACCATATAATATCTTAATAAATAATCTTATAATCAACGGGCTATCAAAACCCAGTCATTTCCTCGTCCTTGTGTTGGCGATACGACTTCAAAAGCCTCACTTGTCTCGATATTTTTATAAAATATTAGTTCCCCGTTACGCGGATTAAACCACTCCAACCGAACGTTTTTTCGTTGAGTCCAACCGGACAGATTTACCGTTATGCTGTGACCATAAGGCATATAAAATAAAACATAATCTTTTCCACCGTATGCCACAGCATAATCGTCATCGGTCTGTTCCGGTCGCTCTATCAAATGTTGCAATGGTCTTCCTCGGAAAAAATCGATAGCCTCACACAATTTTCTGAAATGTATCATATCGCAAGCCCCGGCTAAATCCAGACTTTCTTTCCAAGTTGTTTGCGCATCTATCATCGGAGAATACTTATCGGAATACATCTGCCACACTTCATTACAACCGTAAGTATATCCGCAAGCTCCGCTAAACATACTTTGATACAATGTCATACGGACATCGAAATCATCGAATCTACCATTCTCCGATTTAAAATCGATAGGTATATTCTCATACCGAGGCTCCCCATCTAACACCGGTTTGATCGGCTGTTTCTGTAAATCGTTCAGTAGCAATCGCCTATATATGGCATAATCGCGTTGAGCATGTCCGCTTTGGAACATATTGAAATCGAGCCAAGTCTCATCATGGAACCAAAAAGAAGAAGAATGTTCTCCTTGCGGGTGGTAAGTCATTAAATGCCGTTTATCACACTCCTTAATGCCCTCGGCCATCGCTTTCCAAACGGTAAAGTTCTTACCCTCTCCGCTACGGTCTCCGCCGATAATCCATATAATATTGGGAGTGTCGGCATATCGACGTCCGAGCCATCGGCCGTACTCACGAGCATTCGCCTCGTCGAATATCTCTGGTCCCGCACCCCATTGTTTATCCACTTTATCACCCCACGTAGGAAGTAATCCCACATAAAGCCCTTTCTCCCCGGCTATTTCTAAAACACGATCTACCCACTTGAAATAATCAGGATCGGGAGTAGACGGAGAACCGTTTATCAATGGCCTGTTAATCCCGTCCGAACCATCGAGCTCGGACAATATAACCGTTTGAATCACCGTAAACCCTTTGGCTCGACGATTTTCCATATACAGTTCCACCTCCGGTTCGTTCAATCGATAAATCAACTCCCAAGCCGTATCTCCCAAATAGAGAAACGGAGTTCCATCGGTATGTTGCAAAAAACGCCCGTTGGGAGACACACACAAGTCTCCGTGAGAAAAATCGACCGATTTACCCGACCAACTATCCGCTCGTACTTCGACAAGAGCCGGGACAATCCATGCAAGAAACAATATGAATACATGCCGGGGCATATTGATCTTATTTTTGCGTTGTCAAATATTTACCCACTACTTCCATCTGCGGACGGTCTTTCCCGTCTACCGGAGTAATCGCCATAAATTCGTCTTTCGGCCACCACGGTCCGGCAGCCCAATAACAACCGTTTATATCGTTTTCCTGCAAGTAAGACAGAAATTTATCCAATACAAGGTTCCAACGCGAATCACTATCGGGAATACCATACTCACCGACCATGCCTTCGAATTTATTGGCTTTCAGCCATTCCACAAAGGGACGCACACGGTCTATACCCTTTTCAAGATAGCAAGAATCTTCATCATATCCACGTTTGTAAGTACCGGAAGCATCGGCATCGAAATAGACATGCGCCTCGAATGCCAACTTATCGGCAGGATCTTTCAAATATTTCAACGTATCGCTATACTCCAACCAACGCTCGGCAGAACACCAACTGTCACCCCCCACCATAATGCGAGTATCCATATCGACCGTACGAATAGAGTCAATACACAATTGCGCCATCTCGAACCAAGTCGTGCAAGAATCCAAATCATGAGGTTCGTTCATTAACCCATAAGCATAAATATTGTCAAATGATTTAAATTCCGTAGCCAGCGATTTCCAGAACGAAGCCAAATGTTCCGGTGTCAACCCGTTTGTCCCGATAATCGTATGCTCGCCATTCATATAACGACGGCAATAGTTATGCAAGTCCAACATGACAACCATGTCTCGCTCTGCTGCCGCAGCAACAAATTCTTTCATTTTGTCGAGATCATGACGATTCAGTTCTCCGTTCAATTCATATTGTAAACGTTCCCATTTAAATGGAAAACGCACTAATTTCAATCCCTTCTCATTCCAATAATCCAAATCGGAAGCCTGAGGATAGGTATAATCGGTATTATATACACCCGGAAAATTGGAACCGAAGTCGGCACAAGCCATATTCACACCATAAGGTTTACCTTCCGTTTTAGCTACCTTATTGCTACAACTGCACAATAACAAACCTAACGCAACTACAAAAACTACTCTTTTCATACAATATCTGTTTTCCTAATTTATATTCCAACCTTTCACGCAAACCGGATAATCGACATTCACCTCAATAATTTGCGACTCTCCCGGATCGAGCCACAAATAATTTTTCGACGCGATAAATTCATGTGCATATCCGGGAGATTCCACATAGACACCTATGGCCGGCAGTTTCCCGACATTCGTCACCGTTATCTGTCGCCCATCTCTCTTCATGGTAATCTCTGTACGAGGCATCGACATAATCACCCCTCGACGAACTTCATAATTGGTAAAATAATAATTACGAGATAATCGTTTACCCTCCGAACAAACATCGACAACAAAAAACAACATGGTCGATTTCGTCTGTGCTCGATTCAAATCGAGATTACCCAATTTTTTTACGGTTTCCAATTCGCTATGCCCATCGAACTCCCGACATACGACAGTATCCAATCGATCATTATAAACTGTCACCGATACCGTGTAATCTTTACCGTTCAACCGACGGCAATCATCGAGCAAATACAACGGCAACGATACTTCTTGGCTCGACAAATTCGTCCGGTCGAAAAGCAAAACTCCCGTCAATGGTGCAAAAGATTTCTGCACGAAATAATGTACCGGTTTAATCGCTCCGTAGTAATCGACACTCGACCAAGAGACACCCGGATAATTATCGTTCATCTTGTAATAAAGAGCTCCGGTTGTTTCGGGCCACAAAGTACGAGCCCGTTCCAACGTATGCCTTACTCCGACAACTTGTGCGAGCTGAGACCCCGTAATAAATTCGGCCAATGTGGTATCGGGCATGAAGTATCCCGAATATTGCGAGAGCTTGCCGAACTCTCCCATTGTCCCGAAAATAGGAGTATGATGACGGAAATGATCGCCCGGACGAGACGGCCATCTATCTTTCTCTTCGGCCAAATAACGTCTTACACTCTCTATATGCGGTAGAGAAGCAATTCCGAACTCTCCCCAAAACGGAGAAGTCATATTTAAATTATGATTCAAATGAGCATCGTCCCACCAGCAATTGTAATTATGATCGCTGCCGCCCCATGCCTCTCCTCGGTGAAACGGGCGGGAACCGTCGAGCTCCAAACTCAAACGCCCCATCATATCGATAGCCGGCCCGAAAGGTTTATCCGATTCGTTACCGGCCCCCCACATAACCAAAGAGGGGTGGTTTCGGATACGTTTCATATTCCTCACTACCGTCTCCTGTAACATATCGAACGGTTGCGTATTATGGCTGTTCCATGCCGTAGGCCACTCTTGTATCACCATAATGCCATATTTATCGCACAACTCATAAAAGTCATCGGTTTCGGGCAATCCTCCACCCCACGCTCTCATCATCTGAATATGCTGACTTTTAGCAATACTCAACAAGCGGTCATATTTTTCTCGCGAAAAATCCATCAAAGCATCCATCGTACACCAACCGGTTCCCTTCACGAACATAGGTTTACCATTAATGACGAAAGTCCAATTATAACGGTCTTCTCGCTCGCCTCCCGGAAACGGAGCCATGTCGATTGTACGAATACCGAACGATGTCTTTTCCACATCGGGGCGAGCTCCGTTACGAGGAATAAATGCGACTGTCATATCGTAAAGAGACTGTTCTCCCATATCGTTAGGCCACCAAAGGCGGGGAGCATCTATTTTGAAATCGAATGAAAACTGTTCGGTTTTCTTCGACGAATTAATTTCATGTTCAAAGAATTGAGGAGCACCTTCAAAATTTTTAGGCACGACCCTAATTTGTAATTTACCTTTTAGCGGTGCATTTATTTTTTTGAGAGTCACTGCCAACCGCATATCGCCCTGCAAAGAACGGGTCGATACAAAAGGCACCTCTATTTCCACCGGAGCCTGTGATTCCAGTTTTACCGAACGCCAAATTCCCAATGACGGAATTTGAGCATAGTGCCAACCATAAACACAATTAAACACCACGGTATACTTCCAACTTTCATTAGCGTTAGGAGGCCAATTCCCTAAAAACATCTGAGGAATCGGATCGAGTTTCACCACAAGCGTGTTCTCCTTTTTCAAATATTTCTTCACAGCGAAATCGGGTCCTCCGAACATTCCCTCGTGAGAACCCAGTTTTTTCCCATTCAGCCAAACGGTACAACGATTCGCTACACCGCCGAATGAAAGAATAGGATTTTCAAGCGGTTCATTCAATGTAAATTTTTTACTAAACCACCATGTCTTGTAACTCTGTTGCTCGGCAATCGAGTCATTTTGCCCGATATAAGGATCGGGGATAATACGATTCATCAACAATGCAGTATGTACACTTCCCGGTACAACAGCCTCCACGGCATCGGTCCAAACGTCTTTAAGACGTAATTTTTCATCGCCGCCTTCGGCCATGAGCCATATTCCGTCGAGAGAAAAATACTCTCGATTTCGAACTGTATCGACCGACGAAACCGGAATCATCGAGATTCCCGGCAACTCCGAGAGAATGTATTTCGCAGCAAAACTTTCCCTATCTATTTCGTCTAAGGATTTCCCGGCTTGAACGGGAAATCCTGACAAAATAGACATTAAAACAAGAAAACTACCTGTGATGAATCTTTTCATATCTCTGATTAATATACTTGTACCGTAGTTTTATATTTCAACAACGTTTCCAACTGAGGACGATCTACCGTATAATTATCGGTAGGTTGTACAGCCAATTTATAATCGCCCCAACGAGGGCCAGCCGACCAATAAGTGCCATTCACACCGTTTTCCTGCAAATACTTCAAAGCGGAATCGAGAATATCCAGCCAACGACCGTCGTCATCGGGCACACCATACTCCCCTACAAAACCACGTTTGCCGTTTTCTTTCAACCATTCGACAAAAGGCCGCAGACGAGCCACACCGGTTTGAATAGTCGCACCGTCTTCATCGTACGATCTGGAATAATTTCCCGAAGCATCCCAATCGAAATAAACGTGAGCTTGGAAAATCATGTTGTCACAGGGATCAACCAAGTTTTTCAATCCGTCACTCACCTCTTTCCAACGGCTGGCCGAGCTATACTCATTACCGCTGATGACCAACATAGTCTCGGTATCGACCTCACGAATGGCATTGATACAAGCCTGTGCAATGGTCTCCCACGGCGTTGTGCGCAACATGCCATAAGGTTCATTCATGATGTCGTACCCCCAGATACATTTGTAATCTTTGAACTCCGCAGCCAATTTTTTCCACACATCGCAGAAGTTCTCAACCGTACATTGAGCATTGCCGATAACAACGAACTGGTTATCGTCAGAGTTCACACCATTGGAATAGACGCAATAACGACCGAAGTTGTGCATATCGAGCAAGACTTTCATGTTCAAGTCCTCGGCTGCTTGCACGAATTCTTTCATCTTGGCCAACTCCGTAGTGATAAGCGGGCCATTCATTTCGCTTTGGATACGCTCCCAACGAAACGGGAAACGAATCATACGCAGTCCCTTCTCCTTGAAATACTCCAAGTCTTTTTTGGTGGGATAGCCATAATGCGTGCCATCAACGCCGGGATATACATTACCAAACTCGGCTCCCGACATATTCACACCGAAGTATTCGGTATGTTCGGTTCCACCACCATTACCGCCGTCTCCCCCGGGGCCATCTTCATTGCCGCAAGAAGTCATCAATGCAGCGGCAAAAACAAATGTCAAAATTTTTTTAATCTTCATAGAAATAAATAGTGTATAGTTTAATTAAAGCGATAAGCCGGGGCAGGACGTTGTCCTACCCGACTTATCACAGTTATTCTCAGCCTATTTTTTTAGAAAAGCGGAAGTTGCACATGCTCAGGTCGAAATCCATGGCATCGGTCGGCGTGAATACAATTTTCCACTCCGTGTTATCCGGTGCCGGGCTACAGCCATCGGGAAGAATCGTATTTTCACTTACCTCGTCCAAGCCTATGCGCATAGTACGCCACCCGCCATAGGTATTGACAGGAATTCCACTCGCACCAGGCATCCACATGAAATTACCCAAAGCTATCCGCGTGGTCGAGTTCAATGGATAGGAAGCATTCGTGCAAACCTCGAAGCATAGGTTATACGCAGCAGGATCGGCAGCCACATCGGCCGGCACTTGAATGTAGCCTGCCCACAACACCATCCAACCCCAAGCGCCCACATTCCCGTGGAAACGCAAGTATTTCATACCCTCATTCAACGGTTCGGGGTAACCATCTCCCTCTGTACCATCACACAAAAAGTTGAGAGTATTATCGGGGAATTGGCTGGAATGAGTAAATCCACCAGAACCCGGCCAATCGTTGAAATCGAAGATTTGATGTCCAGTATTCATATACGGGATAGCCACCGGCTCAGCCATCTCACCGCCCTGAATGGTCAGGTCGGTATTGGGCTGGGCGTTGGCGGGGATTTGCAGCGTAATATCCGAGCGGGTAGCGTCGATTACGGTACAAATCGCATTGCCTATGCGCACATCGGCCTGTTCGACGGTAATACCGTAAAGGTCGAAGTTATCGCCCGAAATCACCGTCGTATCGCCGGGATTGGTAAACTCATTTTGCAAACCATCGATTTTCAACTCAGGAATCGATACCGTGAAAGGTCTCGATACCGAACCGTTCTTGGTCGTGATGTAAAGCATATCGGTCACCTCGCCCGGCAACTGACGGGGAACCGGAGCCAACAACATGTCGTAACGAGCATAAATCTCTTTGGGGTCGACCTCCACATCATTGAATTTGACCGACACTACATTACCGAGATTTTTACCTTCGATGCGCACCATGTCCTCAAAGTCGGCGCCATCGATTTCAAACTCTTTATCGTTGGCCAGCACGATTTTCGTAATCTCAGGAGCTCCGTTGGAAGGAATATCGTCTTTTGCTTTGAGATCTTCCACTTCCACAACGTCCTGACAGGCGGAAAAGGCAAACAGCACTGCCGCCCACGCAGCCATATATTTTATATTTTTCATTTTTATCAATTTTTCGGTTATACACTAATTAACTCCAACCGGGATTATTGCTCGAAATAGCTTGGTTCGTGAGAACTTCGAGCGTAGGAATGGGGAAAAGCAGATGTTTCTCGGAACGGCTCTTCACGTTTCCGCACACGTCAGTTCCACCCAGTGCATTCATCGCTTGCAAATAAATACCCCAGCGAATCAAGTCCCAACGGCGATCGCCTTCCATGGCAAACTCCATGGAACGCTCTTCCAAGATAGCCGAGCGCAAAGCCGATTTGGTCGAATAATTTTTGAGTTCGCGCGGCGTAGCATTACTTCTCTTACGCACGTCGTTGAGCAAACCGATAGCCTCGTCATTCGGGCCTTTCAACTCGTTCGAAGCCTCTGCCATAATCAGAATAACATCGGCATAACGCAAGAACGGATAGTTGGCATCGGTACGTTGCAGGGTTTGATCGGTCACTTGCTGACTGTATTTTGTCGTGAAGGCGAAGAACTGCTCCGAACCGCCCTCGTCGCAACGCCACCCGGCAGTCACCTCAGGATTGTCGAATGGAGATTCGAGATTTGTTACCATCTCTTGCCATTTACCGAAATTGGGGAAGTAGGAACCGCCGCCCCAGCTGGTATCGGAGCCTTCGCGAATCCAGCAGTGCAGCACACCTTTGTCTACCCGATAGTCGTCTTCTTCGAAGAGGAGGTACCAATGTTTGCTGTTACCCACTGTGAGGCTGTTTTCAATGTGCCCTTTTTCGTTTGTCATACCGCAATAGTGGTAGGTAAAGAGGGTTCCGTACAACTCGTCGCCCGACTTGGATTGCAGGCTGAATAGATGCTCGCTGCACGTTTTACCGCTGGGTGACCAAATCAGGTCATAGGATTCCAAGTTGTGCGTACCGTAAACGCCGCCTTTCACATCCTTGGCCACATCGTAGGCTAGTTGATAATACTCTTGCGAATTGAACGACTCGTAACCGGCCACTTGGTCTTTGGCGAAATCCATAGGAACCGGCTCGGTATACACTTTCGTATTGGTCCCGTTGATGTTCTGCATCACAAATTGCGGACCGGTTTTCACCGTTACGATTTCACCCTCAGGCATGGCAGCCGAAGCAATCGTAGCATATACCTTTGCCAACAGACCGGCAGCCGAAGCAGCACACACGCGACCGGCTTGGAAATTGGTGTCGGTGTTTTTATAAAGCATGTCTTTGGCATCGTCCAACAGCGGAATGATAGTTTGCGTATAGACATCTTTAATAGGTATACGAGGGCTATTCGTGTATTGTTGCGACTGGTTCACACTCACCGAATAAACGGGTATATCGCCATAGGCGCGCACCAGCATGAAATAGGCCCAAGCTTTCAAAAAATAGCACTCGCCCAGCACATTATCTCGGTGTCTGGCAGTGAGGTTCTTCATCTCATTGATTTGCTCGATGGCTTCGTTGGCCCGATTGATCACCGAGTACATACCCGTCCATACTACGTCACAATGGTTGTTCGAACCCTGAAAGTTACCGTTACCGAACTGGTCGAACTGCCAAGTAGCACCCGACACATTATCGCAATCGTAGTCGAAAGGACGGGGCATATTCCCGTAACGGAACATGGAGGAGTGCAACGTTTCGTACACACCGGTCGTCCACATATCGGCTCCGTCGTCGGAATCGGGCACATCGTCGGGAGAGATAAAGTCGTAGGGTTTTTCTTCGAGCATATCTTCGCACGAAGTGAAGACCGGCGCTGTCGCCATCGCCAACCCCAACATGGTCACATATATCGATAATCTTTTCTTTTTCATTGTCTTGCAAATTATAACGTTACTTTTACACCTAAACTGAATGTCCGGCTTGCAGGATAAGAATAGATATCCACACCACGGCGGGAAGCATCCTGACCAAACGTATTCACATCTGGATCATACCAACTGTAACCGGTAATCGTAAACACATTGTTCACCGTACCGAATACTGTCAAATTCTCTATTCCTTTGCAAGGAGAACCGAAGTTATAAGCCAAGTTGATGGTTTTAAGTTTCAAATAAGAGCCATCTTCGACGTGACGATCCGAAATTCTCCATTCACGAGTCTGAGCCATCGTGGCACGAGGCCATTTAGCATTCTCGGTGTTATCAGGCGTCCAACGACTTTCATACGCAAACTTGGGAATGTTGCTCACACTCTGCATGGAAATGTTGGTAAGGTTGGCATTGAAGATGTCGTTGCCATAAGTTCCCTGGAAGAACAAGCTCAGAGTCAAGTTTTTCCAACGGAAATTACCCGTAAGACCATACGTAAAATCGGGGTTAGTATCACCGATAATAGCACGATCCTCGGTCGTAAGTTTACCGTCACCGTTTACATCGAGATATTTGATTTCACCCACCATACGTTGAGCCTCTACGTCAGAGACGTTAGCATAGAGAGGATCGGCGCGCACCTCGGCAAGATTATCATAAAAGCCATCTTCTACATAACCCAATATTGCACCGATGGGCAATCCGTTACGTTGAATAAACACCTCTTTGGCACTATACCACAGGTTATTGGCATATTGGTCGGCGGTGAGACCACCGATGCGGTTACGGTTGAACGCGATGTTGGCGTCGAAATCCAATCCCCAGTCTTTGGTATCTATGGCATAGAATTGACCGGTAAGTTCGATACCTTCGTTCGTCACATGGCCGAAGTTGGTCCACATATTGGAAAAACCAGTCGAGGAGGGAATCGACACGTATTGCAACAAATCTCTGGTTTTCTTGTAATAGTAATTCACTGAGAGGGCGATACGGTTTTTCAAGAAACCGAAGTCCAAACCTACGTTATATTGGTCGGTAGTCTCCCATTTCAAATCTTTATTCAACGGGCCTTTACTAGTATCTCCGGCGAAACCGCTGTCGGTAATACCTCCGAAAGGATAGTTTGCCGAACCCAACGAAACCATCGTCTGATAGCTATTGATACCCTGGTTACCGGTCTGCCCGTAACTGGCACGTAATTTCAAGTTGCTGAATATGTTCAAGTTTTTAATAAAATCTTCTTCCGAAAGCACCCAAGCGACAGCACCCGAAGCAAAGTTGGCAAATTTGTTTCCGGGAGCGAAGCGGCTCGAACCGTCCCGACGATACGAAGCAGTAAAGATGTAACGATCTTTCAACACATAGTTGGCACGACCCAGCAATGAAACCAATGTAGCCTCGCCACGATTACTGGTGGGAGCGTCGATGGTCAACGCTTGCGAAAGGTTGTAGTCTTCGGTAATGTCGGTAGGGAAATTTGAGGCGTTGATAGCCTTGCCACCCCAGTTGGTATTTTCATAAGTGAAACCGGCTACTACATTCAAGTGATGAATATCGGCAAAAGTTTTGTCGAAGGTCAACACAGACTCGGCCGTTATATTTTGGTAGAAGTTATCACTCTTACCGGCACGACCGTTGTAGTTTTTACCTTCACCTGTTTCACGGGGATAGTAGGTAGAACGCTCGTTGTCGGTATAGCTCATACCGAAGTTCTGACGGAAGCGCAACCAATCGGTAAATTTAATCTCCAAGAAAGCCGAGGTAAAGACATTGATCGATTTCAATTCGTCCTTAGCCGTATTTACATAGGTACGGGGGTTGGCCGACAGCCAGAAGTATTCATCGTCTTGTGTATGGTCGCCCACATAAATCGTGGGAGGATACAACATGGCCGAACGAATGATACTGTAATCATAGGAATTAGATTTGGCAAAACGGGTATTCGACTTGGTAAAGTTGATATTCAAGCCGGTATTTAACCACGATTTTACTTGACTACCCACGTTGGCGCGCACAGCTAAACGGTCGTAACCCGAGTTGCGTATAATACCGGTTTGGTCGGTATAGTTACCCGAGAAAGCATAGTGCGATTTATCGTTACCACCCGATACGCTGATGTTGTACTCTTGGGTAAAGGCGTCTTGCAAGATTTCGTCCAACCAGTTAGTACCTTCGACCCACTCACGGTTTCCATACTCGTCCTCGTGCCAACCCGGATTCAAGAAGTCTTCGGGTGCGGGCTCATACGTACCCGACTCAGGTATAATGTTGTTCTGCGGGTCACGACGATAATTCCAGTCACCCCGGTAAGGCAGGTAAGCATACGGAGTGTTGTCGTACAAAGCGTTGTTGATCGTAGCTTCGTTCACGAAGTTGGCATACTCATAAGCATTGAGGCTCTCCACGATTTTCGAGATCTTCGAAAGACCGAAGTTCGCCGAGAATTCAACTTTGGCAGCTCCCGATTTACCTTTTTTCGTTGTAATCAAGACAACACCGTTGGCTCCACGAGAACCGTAGATAGCCGTTGCCGAAGCATCTTTAAGAACATCGATCGACTCGATATCGTTGGGGTTAATCAACGACAACGGATTGGAAGTGGTGTTGTTGTTTTCGTTTGCGCCGCTCGTCGGTGCGCTACCCGCATCGAAAGGAATACCATCTACGATATACAATGGTTGTGAACTGGTCGAAAACGAGTTTGCACCACGAATGGTAATACTCATACCCGAACCGGGAGCACCATCGTTAGAATTAACTTGCACACCAGCCAATTTTCCTTGTAGGGCTTGGCTGAAACTTGTCGGATTACCGATCATTAAATCCTCGCTTTTGATAGAAGCGACGGCTCCCGACAAATCCTTCTTACGCATCGTACCATAACCGATGACAACAACCTCATCGAGCGATTTTGAATCCTCACTCAACTGCACGTCGATCTGTGTTTTATTGCCCACGGTTACGTCTTCCTTTGTATATCCGATAAATGAAAAACGTAACACCGATTTAGGACCTTTCACCACAATCGAATATTGTCCGTCTACATTGGTAATTGTTCCGTTACCTTTCGAATTCAACTCGGTAACATTAGCGCCGGGAATAGGTAAGCCCGAATCATCGGCTACTACTCCCTTCACCACTATGTCCGCCATAGCGGTCGTTGCCCAAAACACAGCCACTACAAACGACATAGCTCTGAGCATTTTACCCACCATTTGAGAACGTGGGAAAGAAAACAGGTTTCTTTTCATTTGTAATAAATTTAAAATTAACAATCTTATTTTGATATTATTTCTTCTCTTTCTTTGTGCGATATACAGCCTCGTTATATTGCCGTATAAACTTGCGACTTTGGCGACCGGCCGGCTTAATGAGAGATTCGTCCCAACCACCGTTTTTGTCGGCTCTCGGTAACAACATCGAACAAGTCTCGTTTTTGTCCGAAATTGACCAATTCACCCAACTGATTTTATGAGCTTCCATCCACTCTACCCAGCGAGTCCACTCTTCAATGTCCAATGGACCGTCACCTGTACATTCCATACCGGCACATTCCGATACGAAAATAGGGATCCCCTGCTCCCAAGCAGCAGTAGCTCTATCTCTCAATTCCTGTTTATGGGTAGCCGCATAAAAATGGAGCGTATACATTATATTATTGAAACCCTGCAAAGGGTCGGCTGCAACCAAATGTAAATCTTGATCCCAATGCGGACTTCCTACCAATATTATATTATCGGGGTCATATTTCCTTATTTCGGTGATAATGTCGGTAGCATACTCTTTCACGCTCTCCCAAGTATCTTCCATAGGTTCGTTGTAAATCTCATAAATCACATGAGGATACTTTCCGTACTTCTGAGCCATCATCGAAAAGAAAGCCTTTGCCTCTTCTTTCTGAGGATAATAAGTATGCCAATCTATGATTACATACACATTATTTTTAATCGCAGCCTTTACAACCGCATTTATACAATTAAGAGCGTGTTCGGGGTTCTCTATATAATTATCTTCTATGCAAGTTCCCATCGCAGCACGCAATACAGTGCATTTCCAATCTTCTTTCAGCCACTTTACCGACTTTTTATTATAAAATCGAGGCCACAAATTGTGCCAACCATAACTAACGCCACGCAATACGACAGGCTCTCCCTGCTCACTGCAAAGTTGATTTCCATTTACTTGAAGCTGACCGTATAATTTTACCGGATCAGCCGCCATAGCAGATGATATAACACCGAATAATAACGAAATAATGAATAGCTGTTTTTTAAGCATAACCATGATATTAAATTTACGTTACAAAATAATAGTAAAAAAATAGCGCAAAAAAGTACTTTATTATCCGATAATGATACTTTTTTACCTCAAATGTGATTTTTCAATAAAGGAGAAGCGAATCAAGAAATCTGCAATTGATCTAAGCACCTGTTTATCAACAAAAACTATAATAGACGACCGCCCCGATAAAATGTTTTATATAAAAAGCATTCAAGATTTATTTAAAATTTTTCGAACGGTATTCAAAAGCCATTTATTCATCATGATCATCTAAACTATCCCAAATAGAGTCCTGTTGTTCTATATATTCTTCATAGTAATAAGCGAACCCCTTTCTTTCTGGAATACCCAACGTATCGCACCATTCTTTATAATCGGCCTCCAATTGCTTATCCTCCGCCATCATCGACCGGAATATATCTTCCGATAGATCGAGGGTCCGATACTGTTTAATAATATCATCAAATGTTATGGTAATATCATTACTCATGGCTTTTTCTATTTATCAATTAATATATCTTCGTATTTACAAATATAACTATTCTTTCATAAAAAAAGTTCTACAAAAAACAAAAATGTAAAATTAATCACTCCCCGGAATGCAGCCATTACAATATATAAACGCAAACCGATAAGAAAAATTATTCCCTTTACCAAGAAAAAAGTAGAACTTTCGATTAAAAAGTTCAAAATTTCCCGAATATAGGAATCGTTACTTCATAAAAGAATGATTATCTTTGTTTCAGAAGCAAAAGAGCAGCGCACCGCACAATCAAATAAATTTGTTTCTGCCTTCTTTTGCGCTATCTTTGCATAAAATGCGAAAATACGAACATGATTTACAACGAACGGAACATTCGAAAAGAGATTGTGCTGGAAGCCGCTAAACAAATCATGATGGCGGCCCGCACAGCACCCAAAGGTAAAGGAGTGGATATTATCGAAATAATTACACTCTCGCACGATAGCCTTCCGACTCTATCGGAAAATATGCGCAGCGAAGGGAAAAAACGCGGCATGATGTTTTTTCTGCGCGATGCCGATAATATAGAACAAGCCGACGCAGTTATCCTCATCGGAACCCGCCGACACCCCTTAGGTTTGAATTGCGCATACTGTGGAGCGAAAACGTGTGGTGAAAATCCTGAAAGCAATCCTTGTGCGATTAACTCTATCGATGTGGGAATCGCTATCGGATCGGCTTGTTCGAAAGCTGCCGACCTCCGTATCGACACCCGGGTGATGTTCTCGGCAGGCACAACCGCACAATCTATGAATCTCCTGCCCGGCTGTAACCAAATCATCGCTTTGGCATTGAGCGTATCGTCCAAGAACCCTTTTTTCGACCGTAAATTTCAAGCTCCGAAACAATGACCCCTAACATTTCCTTTCCGGCAGAATGGTATCCCCAATCGGGCATACAGCTCACTTGGCCTCACCCAAACACCGATTGGGCCTACATGCTCGACGAAGTTACCGACTGTTATAAAAAGTTGGCAAGCGAAATTTTCCAAAGGGAAAAGCTCATCATCGTCACCCCCTGCCCCGACGAAGTTAAAAAACAATTACAGGATACGATCGACATCGAATCCGTCCGATTCATAGAATGTCTCACCAACGATACATGGGCACGAGATCACGGCGGTATCACGGTATTCAGAAACGGAGTTCCCGTTATATACGACTTCAAATTCAACGGCTGGGGACTCAAATTCGCAGCTAATTACGACAACCTCATCACTTCGACTTTATATAACGAAAACGTTTTTAACGCCCTATACGAAAATAAGCTCAATTTCGTACTGGAAGGGGGAGCCCTCGAAAGCGACGGAGCCGGAACCTTGCTCACCACGAGCGAATGCCTGCTATCTCCCAACCGAAATGGGGAATGGACACGATCCGTTATCGAAGAATACCTCAAACGGACATTCGGGCTGCAACGCATACTATGGCTCGACCACGGCTATCTCGCCGGAGACGACACCGATAGCCACATCGACACACTGGCCCGATTTGCAGACGAAGATACGATCGTTTACGTACAATGCTCCGATTCGAAAGACGAGCACTACGAAGCATTGCGTAAAATGGAAGCACAACTTCAAACCTTCACAACGATCGGCGGGAAACCGTATAATCTGCTTCCCCTACCCATGCCCGAAGCCGTTTACGATGAAAACGGAGAGCGTTTACCGGCAACTTATGCCAACTTTCTCATCTTGAACGACGCAATCCTGTACCCCACTTATCGACAACCTTTGAACGATAAGAAAGCATTTGAAATACTTCGACAAGCGTTCCCGAATCGGGAAGTCGTAGGAATAGACTGTTCACCGCTCATTCGACAACATGGTTCGTTACATTGCGTAACCATGCAATATCCTCGAAATGTATTACGATAAATATATCCTGTCATGACCGAAAAGAAAATCACTGTCGGAATTATCCAACAACAAAATACCGGCGACATCGCCGACAACAAAAAAAGACTGAAACAACATATCGAACAATGCGCTGCAAAAGGTGCACAGCTCGTAGTCCTGCAAGAACTACATAACAGCCTCTATTTCTGTCAAACAGAATCGACCGATAGCTTCGATTTGGCAGAATCCATACCGGGAGAATCGACCGAATTTTACAGTCGTATCGCCGGTGAGCTGCACATCGTCTTGGTAACCTCTCTTTTCGAACGACGCGCAGCCGGATTGTACCACAACACAGCAGTCGTGTTCGACACCGATGGTTCTATCGCCGGAAAGTATCGTAAAATGCACATACCGGACGACCCTGCCTATTACGAAAAATTCTATTTCACCCCCGGCGATTTGGGATTCACCCCCATAAAAACCTCCATCGGTACACTGGGGGTATTGGTATGTTGGGATCAATGGTATCCCGAAGCAGCCCGCCTCATGGCACTGCAAAGAGCCGACATGCTCATCTACCCTACGGCCATCGGCTGGGAAAGCTCCGACACCCCCCAAGAACAAAAGCGACAACAAGACGCGTGGATTATTTCCCAACGAGGACACGCCGTCGCCAACGGACTACCTGTTGTAGCTGTCAACCGTGTGGGACATGAACCCGATCCCTCTGGACAAACCAACGGCATACAATTCTGGGGACACAGCTTCGTCTGCGGTCCGCAAGGTGAAATACTGGCCGCCGCTCCCGACGACAGCGAATGGTGTGAAGTCGTAGAAATAGATTTAACCCGCTCCGAAAACGTTCGGCGCTGGTGGCCGTTCTTGCGAGACCGCCGTATCGACTCGTACAACGATATATTGCGAAGATTCATCGATTAACCGTATCTCGAAAAACAAAAGCACGGAACCTCTTCACCCGATTCCCCGATGTACCGAACCGAACCTTCGTTATAAAATAATAAAAAAGGACATAAATCTCCGCAAAACAGCTATTTTTGTAAATTATTAGCGTCAAGATATGGACACAAAAAAAAATATCACGGACAAACAACTGGCATTGGATAAGCGTTATATACGAATGGCGCAAATCTGGGCTGAAAACTCTTACTGCCAGCGTCGTAAAGTCGGAGCTTTAATTGTAAAAGACAAGATGATAATCTCCGACGGGTACAACGGTACACCTGCCGGATTCGAAAACTGCTGCGAAGACGAAAACGGCCACACATATCCTTTCGTTTTGCATGCCGAGGCAAATGCCATCACCAAAGTCGCTCGCAGCAACAACAGCAGCGACGGAGCGACTCTATACGTGACGTCCTCGCCTTGTATCGAATGTTCCAAGTTGATTATACAAGCAGGTATCAGTCGTGTCGTATTTTCGGAATACTACCGGCTCCAAGACGGTATCGAACTTCTGCAAAAAGCCGGCATACAAGTGGATTTCATTGATCCGCAAGCCGATGAATCTATAAAGTAAAAAGCTAAACTATCCTATTAAATATGAATAACGAAAAAGCTCGTTTCGTCTGGGTCCCGTTACTAATAGCCGTGGCTATCGCCGGGGGAATTTTAATCGGACGATTTTTCTCTGCCGATACCTCTTTCGGCAAAACAGCAAGGTATGACAAAATCGAAAGTTTGTTGCAATGCATCGAGCAACAATACGTCGACACGGTAAACAGGAACGATCTCATAGAAAATGTCGTGCCCAAAGTCATAGGAGAGTTAGATCCCCACTCTGCCTACATTCCGGCAAAAGATCTGGAAAGCGTCAATGAAGAGTTAGAAGGCTCGTTTAGTGGAATCGGGATACAATTCAATATACTGAACGACACCATCAACGTTGTCAGCGTCATTTCCGGCGGCCCCTCCGAAAAAGTAGGAATACTGGCCGGAGACCGCATCATCTCGGTCAACGATTCTGCTTTCGTTGGTAAAAACATTAGTAACGAAAAAGTCATGAAAAATTTGCGGGGACCTAAGGGAACGACCGTGAAACTCGAAATCTTACGCAAAACAGCGAAAAATCCGCTCATTTATGAAGTAACGCGCGGAGATATTCCCGTCAACAGCGTTGATGCGGCTTATATGCTCAACGACAAATCGGGATATATAAAAATCAGCAAATTCGGCAAAACCACTTACGACGAATTTATTACAGCCCTCTCCAAACTACACAATCAAGGAGCCGAAAACTTCATTATCGACTTGCGTGGCAATAGCGGAGGATTGATGGACGCTGCAATCAATATGGCGAATGAATTCCTTCCTGCCAACCGGTTAATAGTCTATGCCGAAGGAAAAGCATTCGAACGGGAAGACGCCGTTTCGAACGGCACGGGAACATTCCAAAAAGAACAAGTCGTAGTTCTCACGGACGAATGGTCCGCGTCGGCCAGTGAAATATTCGCAGGAGCCATACAAGACAACGACAGAGGTTTGATAATCGGACGCCGAACATTCGGCAAGGGACTGGTACAACAACAAATCCCCTTCCGTGACGGATCGGCCATTCGACTGACGGTAGCTCGTTACTATACACCTTCCGGCCGTTGTATCCAAAAAGAATATCAATTAGGGAAATCCGAAGATTATAGCATGGATATCGTAAACAGATATATGCACGGTGAATTTTTCAATGCCGACAGTATCAAACAGAACAAAGAGTTGGTGTTCCACACGGTCAACGGGCGTGAAGTATACGGCGGAGGCGGAATTATGCCCGACATATTCGTTCCACGAGACACGACGGGTGTCACCTCCTACTTCAACAACGTAGCCAACGAAGGTCTGCTCTATCAATACGCATTCGACTACACAGATAAATACCGCGACAAATTGTCAACAGCAAAAGATGTCGAATCCCTATTGAGTATACTTGAACCCAACACTCTCTTAAACAGTTTCGTTCAATACGCCGCCCAAAAAGGAATACGCCCCCGTCCCGTTTACATCAATATTTCAAGAAAATTAATCGTAAACACGTTGCAGGCATACATAGCCCGGAACATATTGGGAGAAGAAGCATTTTACAAACTGCTACTACGAGATGACGAAACCTTGCGAAAGGCTCGGGATATAGTGAATAAAGGCGAAGGATATCCCGAATTGCCGGCAGAAAATCAAGTTTCTCGATGAGCGAAAAACAACAACTGCGGCAACAGGTCAAACAGTTGAAACAGGCTATCTCCTCGGAACAGCGAGTAGCTTTATCACAAAATATATGCTCGGCAATAGAAAAGCTACCCGGTTTCGAAACAGTCTCGCGCATACTGCTTTATCACGCCTTGACTGACGAGGTCGATACCGGTTTAATGTTATCCAGATGGAGCAAAAAAAAACAACTGTACCTACCCATAGTGAACGGCGACAATCTCATCGTCAGCCCCTACGATCCTCGGTTCCTTAAACAAGGGGCTTTCGGTATTTGGGAACCGGGTAACACCCGGGAAACCGATCCCGGTTCGATAGACTGGATAATCGTACCCGGAGTAGCGTTCGACAAAAAGCTGAATCGATTGGGACGAGGAAAAGGATATTACGACAAACTGCTCGTCCAGACCTCCGCCACAAAAATTGGAATCTGCTATGAACTGCAACTGTTCGACGAAATACCGGCAGAGCCCCACGACATAAAAATGGACTTTATAATTACCGAAAACAATATCATTCATAGAAAGGACGAATTATGGCACTAATAAACGCCGAGACAAAGCTTTGCGACGTTATCTTGCACGAACCCTCCGTCATACCGGTTATCAATCGATTCGGTATTATTCTGGGGGTCGGCGACAAAAGCATACGTACCGTATGCGAAGAAAAAAATCTAGACTGCGAGTTTTTCGTGACCATACTCAACACCTTTATCAACGAAGACTATTTTCCGGAAAACCGGCTCAAATCATTTTGCGCTACACAAATAGTAAACTACCTCACCCAAACGAATGCCTACTATGAACAATTCCAGATACCCAATATAGAACGACATTTCAATTTCTTGATAAACCAAAGCGACAGCGAGAACAACAATCTCGAACTTATGAAGCAATTCTTCGACGAACTGAAAAAAGAATTGTTGTCGCGCATAGAAAATGACAAGAATTGCTGGTTTCCCTCTATCAAAGTCGCTACCGAAACCCTGCACGGGGAATATTACGGAGAAAAATTTCAACCCGATACAGAAGAAAACGATTCTTTGGAAGAAAAATTAGACGATCTTAAAAGCCTGTTTGTTATTCATCTAAAAGGCGAATACGATCTCAATCTTTGCCACGGTGTCATATTCGCAATATACAGCCTCGAAAAAGATATCAAACAACACAACCGGATAAGAAACAGAATACTCCGTCCCATTGCCGACGGTATGTTGGAAGCCTGCCGAAACAAAAGTTTCAAGTAATCGAAGTCCATGCGTATCGCCATCGTTACACCATACACGTTACTCAACTTAGGATTGAAGCATTTGCTACAAAAATACTTCGACACCACTCCTATATTATACAACGAGATTTCCGAGTTTTTCGATAACGCACCCGAACAATTCGATGCCTATATTCTTTTTGCCGATACAATCATCGGATACAGCGATTTTTTCCTCCCTCGCAAAAGCAAAATCATACTCCTCGCCTCCGATGGGTCTCATCTGCCCGAAACGTCAATGACTTCGTTAGACATACACGAAAGCGAAGAATCTCTGCTCGAAAAAATACAACAGTTCATCGAGCATTTAGACAAACAATCCGAAATCCTGCCTCACGAATTATCGCCTCGGGAAACCGAAGTATTGAGGCTGGTAGCCAAAGGGCTCATGAATAAAGAAATAGCCGATCGCCTGAATATAAGTATAAACACAGTACTCAGCCATCGAAAAAATCTAACGGCCAAATTAGGTATCAAGACCGTATCGGGGCTTAGCTTCTATGCAATGATGAACGGTTATATATCGGATATAGACGATAAATAACACCGTACAATTTTTTGAATATAATTATTTTTATCGTTTTTCGATAAAAATATACTGTTTTTCTTGTTCATTCGGAAAATATTCTATTTCTTTGTCCTGACAATATAGAATATGACGTATATGTTTTACGACAAACGAACACAGAGAAAAATACAATTATTGAATTTGCTAATCGCATTACTCATTCTCATTCCCATACTTCTCGATTTCTCCAAAGGATTTATGATGGGACTCAACTCCTCTGTCATCGGATTCCAAAATGGGCTGGAAGAATCGACTTTTCAGATTTGCACAGTCAAACCGGACTCATTGCAATTAAACCACATAGGAACGATCCCAAGTCTCAATCTCTCGTCCGACAATATTCTCTACCTTCCGGCATCGACGACACCCGTAGCACTGAGTATAAGCTCCGTAATACTGACTGGGCTTTCTTTCATCGCCCTCATTTGTATGATTATTAAATTAGTGCAACTGATAAAATCGGTTGCCTCAGATGGACTTATGAACCGTAGAAACATCAAACGATTGAGATTACTCTCCTATTTCATGATTACATTCTACCTCGTTAGCTATATAGATTCCTTTATCACCACGAGCTATTATCGTTCGCACCTCTCGTTGGGAGACAATCAAATTTGCTATCCCGAATTGAGCGCTTCGGTCACTATTGCATTTATTTTGCTGTTACTGGCCGAAATTTTGAATATAGCCTATAAACAACGCGAAGAATTAGACCTCACTATATAAATAACGACCATGCCTATTATTGTCAATCTCGATGTAATGATGGCGAAACGAAAAATTTCGCTTAATGAACTTTCGGGCAAAATAGATATCACTCCGGCCAATCTCTCTATCTTAAAGACGGGGAAAGCCAAAGCTATACGTTTCTCCACTCTCGAAGCTATTTGCAAAGAACTGAATTGCCAACCGGGAGATATACTAGAATACCAAGACGAAGAAAATACAATATAACTCACTTTAAATCAAATAAAAATGAATCTGAAAATGGTAAAATCGGGATTAGTGCTTGCCTGTGTAGCCCTTGCCCAATGGGTATCGGCACAACAAGCTCCTCAGATGGAAGCATTGCCCATCGATCCCAACGTACGCTACGGAGTCCTCGATAATGGTCTCACCTATTATGTACGTCACAACGAAACGCCGAAGAATCGTGCAGAATTCCACATTGCACAAAAGGTAGGTTCAATTCTCGAAAACGAAGACCAACGCGGATTGGCCCACTTCCTCGAACACATGGCATTCAACGGGACAGAACATTTTCCCGGTAAAAACATGTTAAACTACCTCGAAAACAAGGGTATCAAATTCGGTGTAGACATCAATGCCTATACTGGATTCGATGAAACCGTGTATCGTATATCCAATGTCCCCACTCAAAATCAAAATTTGGTAGACTCCTGTCTACTCGTTCTGTACGATTGGGCCTGTGCCATCTCTCTGAATGACAAAGACATCGACGAAGAACGCGGAGTTATCCATGAAGAGTGGAGAACTCGTGCCGATGCCAACTGGCGTACATGGGAAGTCACAGTTCCTGTCATGTTTGCCGGTAGCCAATATGCCAACCGTATGCCCATCGGAACAATGGAAGTTGTCATGAATTTCCCCTATCAGGCACTACGCGACTACTATCACAAATGGTATCGCCCCGACCAACAAGGTATTATCGTTATCGGTGACTTCGATGCCGACAAAATGGAAGCTCAGATCAAAGAACTGTTCGGTAAAATCAAAATGCCCGAAAACGCGGCAGAACGTATCTACTACACCGTACCCGATAACAAAGAGCCCATCTTTGCATTCCACAAAGACAAAGAAGCCACATACACCCGGGTGGATATCTATATGAAACACGACCCCATGCCCCGCGAAATGAGAGGAACTATCAACGGGGCCATCAATGACTATATGGGACAAGTTGTCGGTATCATGTTTAACGACCGCATCTCCGAAATCACTCAAAAACCGGATGCTCCCTTCATTGCCGGAGCGATTTTCGACGGAGATTTCTTCGTTTCCAAAACCAAAGATGCATTTACTCTTATCGCTTTGGGTAAAGACAATGGAGCGATCGATGCCATAAAAGGTATTATGCGCGAAGCAGAACGTATCGACCGTTTCGGATTCACAGCTTCCGAATACGACCGTGCCCGGGCTACATTGCTTTCTCGGTATGAAAACATGTACAAAGAACGCAACAATCACAAAAACATCGACTACGCCGAAGAATACATCAGACACTTCATCGACGGCGGATATATTCCGGGTATCGAAATGGAATACAACCTGCTCAAACAAATATCTCCGGCCATTACAGTAGATATGGTAAACCAATACATCAAAACGCTTATTAGCGAAGACAATATGGTAATTTCACTGACCGGTCCCGATAAAGAAGGAGTATCCTATCCCGACAAAGACCAAGTTCTTGCCGCTATCAAAGAAGTCGAAGCAGAAGAAATTACTCCCTATGTCGACAATGTATCCAACGAACCGCTCATTTCCGACGAACCGGTTGCGGGTAAAATTGTAAAAAGTGCTGCCGGAAAGAAATTTGGAACAACCGAATGGACCCTTTCCAACGGAGTGAAAGTTATCCTCAAACCGACAGACTTCAAGAGCGATGAAATCTCTATGCAAGCTGTAAGTAAAGGCGGACTTTCCCTTTATGATTACACAGATCGTGCTTTGGTTAAAAATCTGAAAGCCGTCAATGATGTTGTCGAATTGAGCGGACTCGGAAAATACGGAAGAACAGACTTGATGAAAGCATTAGCTGGTAAAACCGTATCTACCTATTTTTCTTTGGGAGAACCTATGGAAATGATCAATGCCTCCTGCGCGACCAAAGACCTCGAAACCATGATGCAATTGGTATACCTCACCTTTACCGACATACATCGTGACGAAGATGCCTTCGCCGCATGGAAAGAGCAAATGAAAGCGGTACTGACAAACTATGCGAACGATCCTCAGTTCATTTTCAGTGATTCGCTTTCAGCAACGCTCTACAATCATAACATAATGCGGGAACCCTTGAAAGCCGAAGATATCGACCTGATTAACTACGACCGCATTCTCGAAATTGCAAAAGAGCGTACAGCCAATGCAGCCGATTATACCTTCATCTTCGTGGGTAATTTCGATATCGACTCTCTGAAACCGGTTGTTGAAAAGTACATCGCTTCGCTGCCTGCAAACAAGAATAGAGACAAAGTCGGTAAAATATCCACCATACAACCGGGTCTTATCGACAACAACTTCACGTTGCCCATGCAAACGGCTAAATCTACTGTGTACGCCATCTATTCAGGAAAACAAAAATACGACTTGCGCAGTAACATTATGTTCAGTATGCTCGACCAAATCATGGACATCGTATATACCGAAACTATCCGTGAAGAAGAAGGCGGAACTTACGGCGTAGGGACATCTTCCAATTTATCGCCCGTCAACAACTCATGGTTGTTCCTGTTTGGATTCGATACCAACCCGCAAGACGAAAAACGTTTGACAGAACGGGCTCACGCCGAACTAAACAAAGTTGTTACCGAAGGCCCTCGTGAAAAAGACTTCAACAAAGTAAAAGAGTATATGCTTAAACAACATGCTCAAAACCTTCGCGAAAACTCCTATTGGACGAACATTATCAAATCCGATGTTCTCGGTTACGGCGACAACAATACCGATTACGAAAACATTGTTAACGGCATTACGCTCGACGATATGAAGAAATTCACAAAGAAACTCTTCAACGGTAAAAACATCATCGAAGTAACGATGACCGGAGTTGTCGAAGACGAAACGAAATAAAAACGAGAATGTCAAAACTAAAATGACCGTTCCGAAAAATTGCAGCTTGTAACTGCTAAACCTAAAAAGGAAGAGCCGTATCATTACTCCAAACAGAGTTTGATACGGCTCTTCCTTTGATAAAATTGGTTTGTGATACCCTCTTCTCACCTTTACACTCGAATTTTAATCTAACCACTCCCCTTATGTTTCCGCAAGAATAGCATTGCGGGGTATCGCACTTAAAATCAAAGCAGAGAAAAAAGTGAAATACTTCTCACCCCCCCCTGCCGTGTCTCGTAGCATTGCGGGAAGTTGTGGTAACAATAGGGGAAAAGGGCGAGGGGATTAGAATACAAGCAAAAGCACAAACCCCAATTCCGCCTTTATCGGGCGGCGAAGTCGCAAGGGAGACGGAAGAAAAAGGGCGAGGACTGTTTAAGCGGAGGGTTACTATCACCCTCCTCCCTGCCGTGTCCCGTAGTATTACGGGGTGTTTTGCAACGCAAAATATAGGGGAGGTGTCCGAAGGACGGAGGGATTAAATCGAAATTGTTGAATCTTCGACAAGCAAAGGAATATGGAAGAGAAACCGAAAAATCTATCGTTTCTTCGGAGAGAGTTTGTTAAAAAGAAATTTATGGCTAAACCTTATAGCTACCCGATTGGCTTCCGAAATAAAAAAAGCCTCTGAATACAGAGGCTTTTTTTATTTACGATCGATTTTCTATCTGAATCTCAATTCCCCGAAATAATCGGGACGGTGAAAATCGGGCTTTTCGATAGGTATCGGCGACCAGCTCAAATAATGAGGCAAAGACGATCCATCGGCACATTTATAGAAATTAGCAGAGAGACTCTCCGGCAACTGCCCGCCGTCAAGCCCTATAAGTTCAAAAGGTATGGCGACCAATAAATTCCACGAGAAAAGCCCCTCCATCTCACAAAACGGTTTATTACCGACCGACGAATAACGTTTGATTTTAGCCATTTTATCGGCTGAGAAGTGCTCGGCATCTTCCCGCCCGGTGCGACGGGCAGCCAAAGCCGTTCCTATACAGTTGAACTCGAAATTATAATAATACTTCTCACCCGGTATCTGCACGAAAAACTCTACGCAGCTATCCTCCCAGACAGGAGAATTATCGGTACTGTTCACAGCCCGCAAATAATTGCCCTTTACAAAATAATTGATGTAGAGACACTCCTTATCACGAGCTATATAAAAAGAGGTAATAGGCTTATACGGAAACTCGTTCGGCCAATCGACGCAATCTATCGCCTGCCGCACACCCTGTGCCTCCAAAATCTCGGAAACCTGCGACAAAGGTTTGTCGCACAATCCGGCAACAAATGGAACTTCAATAACTTTTTTCATGATGTTTATAAATTATACAAAAAATAATCTTTTATTCCCCAAACAAATCCCACAATAGACATAATAATGATGATAATCCCGATTCCCCTATTTATTAACCAAATACTACGCACATTAAAACGGGCACGAACCTTATTGATGACGTAAGTTATCAGGAACCACCAACTGACAGCTCCTAACAAAATAGACAGATAACCCACCACATGATGCCCCAATTGTGATTCGGGCAAGAAAAAATTAAACCGCGCAAATAGGCCTATATAAAGAAATAATATCAGAGGATTGGAAAAAGTCAATAAAAACGCCGTAATGAAATCCTGCGTAAACGTATTGATGGAAGAATTGGCTTTACGAATATTCTTGGCCGGATTCTGGCGATACAGATACAACCCGAACCCCACCAAAACCAAACTGCCCAAAATCTGCAAAATATTTTGATTAGCCTCTATAAAATCGATGACGATAGACATGCCTAAGCCCGTAAGCAATGCATATATCAAATCGGATAATGCAGCACCCAATCCTGTCACGAAGCCCGACCATCGCCCTTTATTCAACGTACGCTGTATACACAATATCCCTATCGGTCCCATCGGCGCCGACACCAATATGCCTATGGCTAAGCCTCGAATTATAGTATATAGCGTTAAGTCCATAAAGTCTAAAAACTACCTTATTCTATTGAAATACGGTATAAATCACAAAATAGTATGACATTGACACAAAATAAATTTCATTTTTGCTCCTGTAAAACAAAAGCTCACCTCTATTGTCCGTCAAAAACGGCATAAGAAAAAGGCAAACCCCTATTTTCTTGAAGATGCCTATGCACAACCTATTCTCGATTCGTGAAGCAAAGATAGTGAAAGGTGAGCGCAGAGACAAACGGAAATCGCATTTCCGACTTGGCTATGCCGAACCGCATCCTATTTTCGCATACTGTGCAAAGATAATGAAAGGTGAACACAGAACAAAATTTATTTTAGTTCTGTTGAACAGCCGCCTATCTTATTTTATCGAACATAGGCAAGGTTGGACACAGCAAAAAGGCATACATCAACCACAACGCAAAAATGCCCCTATATTCGACCGTACCAAATACAGAGAAAAGACTCGTCCTCCTCTTCCCTCATTTGAGAGTCTCGTTGAGTCACCCCCTCCCCTATACTCGAAAAATCGAACATCAAGGAATAATATCCAAAAATTAGGAACTGTTTTGTCCTATTTTTTTTGAGTGGACGAGGGTTTTTCCTTAATTTTGCAACGAAAATAAATACGTTTTCTTTGTCTCGATTTTTCAGTCGGGAAAAAGAAAAACAGACATGCCACTAAAAAACAAGACACAATGGTCATTTTTTTCAAAACCTCCGTTCAAAACATTATTGCAGTTCAGGCCGATCACAGCTTTTCGGCAGATGAGACTAAAAAATTATCGTGGCTTTTCGACAATGCCGAGCTTCTCCCTGATTCAACGTTGAAGGGCTGGTTTATCGGGCCCCGTAAAGAGATGATTACCCCGTGGAGCACCAATGCCGTAGAGATTACTCAAAACATGGGACTCACCGGTATCTCTCGCATCGAGGAATTTTTTCCTGTAACAGATGGTTCTGCCGAATTCGACAAAATGCTACAACGGTTGTACAACGGTATCGACGGTAAAATTTTCGACATCGACAAACAACCCGATCCCATTGTGTACATCGACGATCTTGCCGCATATAACGAACAGGAAGGTCTGGCTCTCAGCCCCGACGAAATAAATTATCTGAACGACCTGAGTAAAAAAATCGGACGGAAACTAACCGACAGCGAAGTTTTCGGATTCTCGCAAGTCAATTCCGAGCACTGCCGTCATAAAATTTTCAACGGTGTCTTCATCATCGACGGTCAAGAAAAAGAAAGTTCACTTTTTAAATTGATAAAAAAGACCTCGGAATATAATCCCAATCGGTTGGTTTCGGCATACAAAGATAACGTGGCTTTCAATGCCGGACCTACTGTCGAGCAGTTCGCTCCGATAAATCCCCAACAACCCGACTTTTTCGAAATAAAAGATATCAAAACTGTCATCTCGTTAAAAGCCGAGACACACAATTTCCCCACGACCGTAGAGCCCTTCAACGGAGCTGCCACCGGTACGGGAGGAGAAATACGCGACCGACTCGGTGGCGGACGTGCCAGCCTACCTATTGCCGGAACGGCAGTTTATATGACGGCCTATCCCCGTACAGAGGAAGGACGGGAATGGGAAGAAGGATCCATGCAACCTCGTCCGTGGCTTTATCAAACGCCCGAACAAATATTGATTAAGGCCTCTAACGGAGCTTCTGATTTCGGAAACAAATTCGGACAACCCCTCATCTGCGGCTCCCTGCTCACATTCGAGCATGCCGAAAACGGTAAAAAATTTGCTTTCGACAAAGTCATTATGCTCGCCGGCGGTGTAGGATTCGCCAACATGCGCGACGCACTTAAAGGCACGCCCGCAGCCGGGGAAAAAGTAGTGGTAATGGGTGGTGACAACTATCGTATCGGTATGGGTGGAGGAGCAGTCTCATCGGTAGAAACCGGACAATACGACAATGCCATCGAGCTGAACGCCGTACAACGAGCCAATCCTGAAATGCAAAAACGAGTATCCAACGTCATTCGGGCGATGTCCGAAGCCGAGGAAAATCCCATCGTCTCGATTCACGACCACGGAGCCGGAGGCCATTTGAACGCACTTTCCGAGTTAGTAGAAGAAACTGGTGGATTGATTCACATGGATCAACTGCCCGTCGGCGACCCCACCCTATCGGCCAAAGAAATCGTAGGTAACGAAAGTCAGGAGCGTATGGGTATCGTCATTCGGGAAGAAGACATCGAGCACATTCGTCAAATCGCCGACCGCGAACGGGCTCCGTTCTATGTAGTAGGCGAAACCACAGGCGACCATCGCTTCGTATTCGAACAGACCGATGGTGTTAAGCCCATCGACTTGGCGATGGAAGACATGTTTGGGAAAGCCCCCCGTACCATCATGACAGACAAAACAGTCGAAGAAACTTACGAAGATGTAACATACGATCAAACGCAACTTGACGAATACGTGGAACGTGTGCTCCAACTCGAAGCAGTCGCTTGTAAAGACTGGCTCACCAACAAAGTGGACCGTTCCGTTACCGGAAAAATTGCCCGCCAACAATGTCAGGGAGAGATACAACTCCCATTGAGCGACTGCGGAGTAGTTGCCCTCGACTATCGGGGACGCGCCGGTATCGCCACCTCTATCGGCCATGCGCCGCAAGCGGCATTGGTCGATCCCGCCGCAGGATCTGTTCTCTCCATCGCCGAAGCCCTCACCAACATCGTTTGGGCTCCGCTCTCCGAAGGTTTAGACAGCGTTTCGCTTAGTGCCAACTGGATGTGGCCCTGCAAAAACGAAGGCGAAGATGCCCGCCTATATCGGGCAGTCGAAGCATGCAGCGATTTTGCCTGCTCGCTCGGAATCAATATCCCCACCGGAAAAGACAGTCTGTCCATGACTCAGAAATACGGAAAGGACAAAGTCTATTCGCCCGGTACGGTCATCATCTCGGCAGGAGCCGAAGTCTCGGATATACGTAAAGTCGTATCTCCCGTCCTCCGCACGGGAGTCAACAGTACGATCTACTACATCGATTTCTCGTTCGACAAGCTCAAATTAGGAGGCTCGGCGTTCGCCCAATCGCTCGACAAAATAGGTAAAGAAGTTCCCACTGTACAAGACAGCGAATACTTTGCCAACGCGTTCAATGCCGTCCAAGAATTAATTAACAAAGAGTTGATTCTGGCAGGGCACGATATCTCCGCCGGCGGTATGATAACCACGATGCTCGAAATGAATTTTGCCAATACCGAAGGCGGTTTGGAAGTTTCGTTGGACGAAATCCCCGAAAAAGACCTTGTTAAGATATTGTTCAGCGAAAACCCGGGTATCTTGATTCAAGTAGAAAAAACCGACGAAGTCGAAAAGATATTGAAAAAAGCCGGCGTAGCGTTTATCCGTCTGGCTCGTCCCTGTGACGAACGCCATCTGCTCATACACAAGGACGGAGCCGATTATCAATTCTTCATCGATCATTTGCGCGACGTATGGTTCGAGTCGTCCTATCTGCTCGACCGCAAACAAAGCGGAGAAAAAGCAGCCAAAGACCGCTTCCTCAACTACAAGGAACAACCGCTGCAATTCCGTTTCCCCGATTCGTTCACGGGAACGCTCGCCCAATACGGTATCTCGGCCGATCGTCGCACACGATCCGGTGTGAAAGCAGCCATCATTCGTGAGAAGGGTGTTAATGGAGATAGAGAAATGGCCTATTCGCTCTATTTGGCGGGATTCGATGTGAAAGATGTACATATGACCGACCTCATCAGTGGCCGCGAAACGCTCGACGATATCAACATGATTGTATACTGCGGTGGATTCTCAAATTCCGATGTACTCGGTTCGGCAAAAGGCTGGGCAGGAGGATTCCTTTGGAACGAAAAAGCCAAAGCTGCACTCGACCGTTTCTATAACCGCCCCGACACCCTGAGTCTCGGTATCTGCAACGGCTGCCAGCTCATGGTAGAATTAGGACTGCTTACCCCCGACCACGAACAAAAGCCCAAAATGCGACACAACGATTCGCACAAATTCGAATCTCAGTTCATCGGATTGACAATTCCCGAAAACAACTCTGTCATGTTCGGCTCGTTATCGGGCTCGAAACTCGGTATATGGGTTGCCCACGGAGAAGGTAAATTCGAGTTGCCTTACGCCAAAGAAAGATACAATATCGTAGCCCAATATACCTACGACGCTTACCCGGCAAATCCCAACGGCTCGCCTTACGGTATAGCCGGTATCGCTTCGGCCGACGGCCGCCATTTGGCCATGATGCCCCACCTCGAACGAGCCATATTCCCCTGGCAGTGCGGACATTATCCTGCCGACAGAAAAACCGACGAGATTACCCCGTGGATCGAGGCTTTTGTCAATGCCCGCAAATGGGTTGAACAGCACACCAAATAAAAAGTATATTCCGCAGGGCGGGAGGGAAACAATGTCCCTCTCGCTCTGTTCGTTTAATCAAATAATAATCAACACGACAACATTACATTATGGGAGGATTTTTTGGTACCATAAAAAAAGAATCTTGCGTTACCGACCTTTTTTATGGCGTAGATTACAACTCGCACTTAGGTACGAAACGTGCCGGTATCGTGACGTATGGAAATGGCGTTTTCAAACGGGCGATCCACAATATAGAAAACTCCTACTTCCGCTCGAAATTCGAAGCCGAACTTCCCGAATTCTCTGGTAATTCGGGAATCGGTGTCATCAGCGATACCGATGCACAACCCATCATCATCAGTTGCCATTTGGGAAAATTCGCCATCGTTACCGTCGCCAAAATAAACAACGTAGAAGAACTCGAAAAAGAACTACTGGCGAGCGGAAACCATTTCAGCGAACACAGTAACAATATCATCAACCAATCCGAATTGGTTTCGATGATTATCAGTCAAGGAAAAGACTATGTCGACGGCATCCGCTTGGTACAGGAAAAAATCAAAGGGTCTTGTTCTATGCTTTTACTCACCGAGCAAGGCATTATCGCCGCTCGCGATAAGTACGGTCGTTCGCCTATCCTCGTCGGGCGGGGAGATAACGGCTATGCCGTATCGTCCGAAACATGCAGCTTCCCGAACCTCGGATACGAACTCTGTTACGACATACGACCCGGAGAAATCGTCCGGTTGACAGCCGATGGTTATGAATCGCTCAACCAGCCCGGTAAAAAAATGCAGATATGCTCCTTCCTATGGGTATATTACGGATATCCCGCCTGCGAATACGAAGGGAAGAATGTCGAAGAGATGCGCTTTCACACTGGCTTCGAAATGGGTAAAAAAGACGACATCGAAGCCGATTTCGTCTCCGGCATCCCCGATTCCGGTGTAGGCATGGCTCTCGGATATGCCGTAGGTAAACAAATTCCCTACCGGAGGGGTATCGTCAAATATACCCCCACTTGGCCTCGCAGCTTCACCCCTTCCAATCAAGCCATGCGAGAGCTGGTAGCCAAAATGAAACTCATACCCAACAAAAGCATGCTCGACGGAAAACGGGTCGTATTCTGCGACGACTCCATCGTCCGCGGTACGCAACTGAGAGACAATGTATCCGATCTCTACCGTTATGGAGCCAAAGAAGTTCACATGCGCATCAGTTGCCCCCCTCTCCTGTACCCGTGTAAGTTTCTTAACTTCACAGCCTCCAAAAGCGAAATGGAGCTTATTACCCGTCGCACCATCGCCGAGATAGAGGGTAACCCCGATGAAAATGTCGCAGCTTATGCACGCACCGGGTCGCCCCAATACAATTGTATGGTAAACTGCATTTGTAAAAAGCTGAACATTACCTCATTAAAATTCAACCCGTTAGAAACACTGGTCGAATCGATCGGGCTTCCTAAGGAATGTATCTGCACGCACTGTTTCGACGGCAGTAGCTACGAATAAGCCCGTCAGAACCGAATAAAACCCCGGCTCGTTATGCCGTCCGATCATCTGTTCTCGCCGGGCGGCATAACGGTTTTTTCGCCTAAAAGATTGAAAATAACAATCATTTTTGTAATTTTGCGAGTCAATGAATCGACACAGAATATACGAATATTTATAAATCATAAATCTCACATTAAATTATGAGTCTTAAAATCGTAGTATTGGCAAAACAAGTGCCCGATACCAGAAATGTGGGGAAGGATGCCATGAAAGAGGACGGAACGATCAACCGTGCCGCCTTGCCTGCTATCTTCAACCCCGAAGATTTGAATGCCTTGGAACAGGCTCTGCAACTGAAAGAACAAAACCCGGGATCGACGATTACCCTGCTTACGATGGGTCCTCCTCGTGCCGCCGAAATTATTCGGGAAGGTTTATTCCGTGGAGCGGACGGAGGTATCGTATTGACCGACCGTGCCTTTGCCGGAGCCGACACATTGGCTACGTCTTACGCACTATCGTGTGCCGTACGCAAAATCAAAGATTATGATATTATCTTGGGAGGTCGTCAAGCCATCGATGGCGACACGGCTCAGGTAGGCCCTCAAATCGCCGAAAAATTGGGAATACCCCAAGTCACCTATGCCGAGCAAATTCTGAACATAGAAAACGGAAAAGCCACCGTGAAACGTCGTCTCGAACGCGGGGTAGAAACCGTCGTAGTTCCCCTGCCCGCAGTCATCACGGTCAACGGTTCGGCCGATGAATGCCGTCCTCGCAACGCGAAGCTCATACAACGTTACAAATACGCCAAGACACCGAGCGAAAAACAAGGACTGAGCGAAGAATGCTTGAAACTCTATGAACAGCGGCCGGCCCTCAACCTTTACGAATGGAGTGTAAACGATGTCGATGCCGACCTCGATCAAGTAGGTCTTGCCGGTTCTCCCACCAAAGTAAAAGCCGTACAAAACGTTGTATTCCAAGCAAAGGAAAGCAAACGACTCACGGCTGCCGACAACGAAATCGAAGACCTTGTCAAAGAATTGATCGCCAACCACACGATTGGTTAATGCCCGTGTACTATGAACTAAAAAACTAACGATTATGAACAATCTGATTGTATATTGCGAAATAGAAGACGGCATCATCGCCGATGTGAGCCTCGAACTGCTCACAAAAGGTCGCTCGCTGGCCAATCAACTGAATTGTAAACTCGAAGCACTGGTGATCGGTAGCAACCTCGACGGTGTGGAAAAACAAGTATTCCCCTATGGAGTCGATACCGTTTATACCGTAGACGATCCCCGCCTCTACCCCTACACCTCGTTGCCACATACCTCGGTATTGGTAAATTTATTCAAAGAACAGAAACCTCAGGTTTGCCTGATGGGAGCCACCAGTATCGGTCGCGACCTCGGTCCGCGGGTTTCCTCTTCGCTGCACAGCGGACTCACGGCCGACTGCACCGCATTGGAAATAGGACCTCACGAGGACAAAAAGAACAATAAGACCTATGAAAATCTGTTGTATCAGATTCGTCCCGCTTTCGGAGGCAACATCGTAGCGACGATCGTTAACCCCGAATGCCGTCCTCAAATGGCTACGGTTCGCGAAGGCGTGATGAAAAAAGAAATTTACGATCCCGCTTACAAGGGAGAAGTTGTTAAACTGGATCCGAAAAAATACGTTTCCGACACCGACTTTGTGGTAGAAGTCATCGATCGCCAGATGGAAAAATCCAAAGCCAACGTCAAAGGCGCATCCATCATCGTAGCCGGCGGTTACGGTATGGGATCGAAAGAAAACTTCGACATGCTGTTCGACTTGGCGGCTACATTGGGAGCCGAGGTAGGAGCTTCCCGCGCTGCGGTCGACGCCGGATACATCGAGCACGAACGTCAAATCGGACAAACCGGTGTCACGGTTCGCCCCAAGCTCTATATCGCCTGCGGTATCTCTGGACAGATACAACACATCGCCGGTATGCAAGACAGCTCCATCATCATCTCTATCAACAGCGATCCTAACGCACCTATCAATACGATAGCCGACTATGTGATCACGGGTACAGTCGAAGAAGTAATTCCGAAGCTGATCAAATATTATAAGAAAAACTCCAAATAAAACATATTTTCGATTCTGTCGATAAGACAAAGTCTTGCGACAAATCAAAGATAGAGAGTTAAATTATAATACAATAAATAATACAGAACAATGGCTAATTTTTATTTAGATAACAGTGATCTCAAACATCACTTGAACCACCCGCTCATGAAGAAGCTGGTGGCTTTACGGGAACGGAATTACTCCGATGCCGAAAAATACGACTATGCGCCCTTCAATTTCGAAGATGCCATGGATAGTTATGAAAAAGTGCTCGAAATAGCAGGCGAGATAAGCGGCGAAATCGTTGCAGCCAATGCCGAAGACGTAGACCACGAAGGTCCGCACGTTGTCGACGGACATGTCGTATATGCCAAAGGTACGCAAAAAAACCTCGACGCTCTGGTAAAAGCCGGATTGATGGGTATCTCTATCCCCCGTCGCTACAACGGGCTTAACTTCTCGTTGGTTCCCTACATCATGGCTGCCGACATGGTAAGCCGCGCCGATGCCGGATTCGTAAACATCTGGGGATTGCAAGACTGCGCCGAAACCATTTACGAATTTGCCAATGAAGAACAAAAGCAAAAATACCTGCCGCGCGTTTGCGCCGGCGAAACTATGGCGATGGACCTCACCGAACCCGATGCCGGTTCCGACTTGCAAGCCGTCATGCTCAAAGCCACATACAGCGAGGCCGACGGTTGCTGGTATCTCAACGGAGTGAAACGGTTCATCACCAACGGTGACGGACACATTGCACTCGTGCTGGCCCGTTCCGAAGAAGGAACCAAAGACGGACGCGGACTCTCCATGTTCATCTACGACCGCAACGACGGCGGTGTAACCGTTCGCCGTATCGAAAACAAAATGGGTATCAAAGGGTCTCCCACCTGCGAATTGGTGTTCAAAAATGCCAAAGCCGAACTCTGCGGAAGCCGCAAATTGGGTCTTATCAAATACGTCATGGCATTGATGAACGGAGCCCGCCTCGGTATCGCGGCACAATCTGTCGGCGTCTCCGAAGCGGCATACCGCGAAGCCATCGCCTATGCACGCGACCGCAAACAATTCGGGCAAGCCATCATCGAGTTCCCCGCCGTTTTCGAAATGATCTCTTTGATGAAAGCCAAACTCGACGCTTCACGCTCGCTGCTTTACGAAACGACACGATTCGTAGACATGTACAAAGCATACGAAGACATTGCCAAAGAACGCTCGCTCGAACCCGAAGAACGTGCCGAAATGAAAGCCTACCAAAAATTGGCCGACGCATTCACCCCTATGGCAAAAGGCATGTCCAGTGAATTTTGTAATCAAAACGCCTATGACTGCGTACAAGTACACGGAGGGTCCGGTTTCATGAAAGACTACGCTTGCGAACGCATCTACCGCGATGCCCGCATCACTTCCATCTACGAAGGAACCACCCAGTTGCAAGTCGTGGCAGCTATTCGCCACGTCACCACCGGCACATATCTGCATCAGATCGAAGCATACGAAGCTGCTGAAATCGCGCCCGAACTGGAACCTCTGCGCGACCGCCTCAAAGCTATGAAAGCCGCCTACGTAAAAGCTGTCGAAACCGTCACTGCAACGAAAGACAACGAATACATCGACTTCCAAGCACGCCGCATGGTCGAAATGGCCGGTCATGTTATCATGGGACACCTCCTGCTCAACGATGCCACTCGTAACGAATCGTTCCGGCAGTCGGCCGAAGTATACATTAACTTCGGCGAAGCAGAAGTTGCCAAACACGCCGCATTTATCGAACGTTTCAATCCCGAAATGATGGCCGCTTATCGCAAATAAACGCAACATTTCATATCATTCGAGGAGGTATTCCAGATAAATGGAATACCTCTTTTTTATATCGGAAATTCAGTATGATTCCACTTCTTCCCTGACGTATCCCGCTGCATTGCGGGGTGTGGCTCATAAAATCGGAGCAGAAGCGAAAGGGAAATACATCTCACCCTCCTCCCCTGTGTCCCGCAGCATGGCGGGGTGTTTTTGCGCAGCAAAATATAGGGGAGAGCCGAGGAGCATGGCGATGAGGAGAGGTCTTAAAAAGACCCTCAGTGGAGATAATAGAGGTAACCCTCCTCTCCCTCTGTGTTCCTGAAAGGAATATAGGGGGAGTGCCCGAAGGGCGAGGGGGTTAAAAAGACTAGCAAAAGCACGAGCAAAATCCCCGCCTTTATCGGTCGGTGAAGTCGTAAGAAAGACGGAGGAAAAAGGGCGAGGACTGTCCGAGCGAAGCGAGTTCCGCAGACCCCGACGGCGACTGCGGCGACAAACCCAAAAGCCCGATAACCGCGGCGGCGCTTCTTGGTTCGTTCTTCTCGCTGTTGAGAAGAATGAACAAATAAAGTGAATTAGTGTAACAAGGACTTTCTTTGGCAGAGAAAGAAAGTCCTTTGTAGCACAATCCTCCCCCTGCCGATAGAGAAAGTGTCCGAAAGACGGAGGGGTTGCAAGAATAACAAAAAGGAATAAAGATATAGTATCCTAATCTGCCGAATCGGGTGTCCCCTTTTCACCACTATCTTTGAATACCTTCGACAACCAGCGCTCTTGAACAGTCTCCATCAATTCATAAAAATTAGGAACGAACAACGTACCCAATACCGTATTCATCGCCATACCGAACACGACAGCCGTACCCAAAGCTATACGACTTTCGGCTCCCGCACCTGTCGCGAACATCAGCGGAAGAACCCCGAAGATAAAAGCGAACGAAGTCATCAAGATAGGTCGCAGGCGCAACCTCCCCGCCTCCATCGCCGATTGCCGGATAGACTCGCCCTGCTTACGGTAATCCATGGCAAACTCGATAATGAGGATAGCATTTTTGGCCGACAAAGCGATAAGCAAAATCAACCCTATCTGACTGTAAATACTGATAGACAAACTCATGACAATACACCCCAGCACCGTCCCCAATATGGCAGTGGGCAAACTCAGTATCACGGCTATCGGGTTAGTCCAACTTTCATACTGGGCAGCCAGCACCAGAATCACGATCAATATCGCAAGTCCGAAGATAAGACCTACCGTAGAACCGCTCTGGCTCTCTTGATAAGCCTCCCCCGTCCAACTATATCCGAAATTCGTACCCAGTGTATTCCGGACCAATCGCTCCATAGCCGCCATACCCTCCGACGAACTTATCCCCGGAGCCGGTATCGCCGTGAGTGCAGCCGAAGAATACATATTGTACCGGCTTACTAAATTCAGTCCCATCATCTCCTCGACCTGTGTAAACGAAGAAAACGGAACCATGCTACCGTCCCGGTTTCGCACGCTCAGTTTCATCACATCGTCGATATGAGCCCTCGCTCCGGCCTGAGCGCCCAACTTCACCTGATAGATACGGCCAAACTCCACGAAATCATTCACATAAGCCGACCCCATATAATACGACAAAGCCGAGAAAACACTGCTGAGAGTAAGCCCCTGCATTTCCACCTTATCGCGATCTATATTCAATGTATATTGCGGGGTATTCCCTTGAAACATCGAGTTTATCTGCATCAAGGCCGGTTCGCTACCGATATTCCCGATCAAAGCATTCGCTGCGGATTCCAATTCGCCCGCCCCCAAATTGCTGCGATCTTCGAGTTGCATTTCAAGACCGCCCGAAACACCCAGTCCGCTGATAGCTGGCGGATTGACGGCAAACACGATAGCCTCTTGCAAAACAGATGCATCCCGGTTCAGCCGCTCCACCACATTAAACACGCTATGTTCTTTCCCCTTCCGGTCGTCCCAGGGTTTCAGTACCACGAAAAACGTTGCCGAATTGGACGAACTTCCACCCTGTAACGCCGAAAAACCCACGATATTCAAGGCATTTTCCACTTCGGGGTACGACTGTATAATTCGATTCAAATCATCGCAAACCTTGCGGGTCCGTTCCATGGATGCGGCATTGGGCAACTGCACCGATACGATAAAATAACCTTGATCTTCCTGTGGAATAAACGAAGTCGGCCACTTGGCAAATCCATAGAAAGCAGCCAAAGCCAACACGATAAAAGCCGACAACGACACCAAAGGTTTACGCAACATCGAGCCGATAACTTTCACATATCCGTTCAAAGTCGCTCCATATCCCTTATTAAACCACTTGTACAAAAAAAACGAAGGTTCGCGGGTCGGTTGGAGAAACAATGCGCACAAAGCCGGAGTAAACGTCAGCGAATTGAACCCGCTGAATACGGTAGCGACAGCGATCGTCAAAGCGAATTGTTTATACAGTTCTCCTGTGATACCACCGATAAAAGCTGTCGGGATAAACACGGCCAATAACACCAATACCACGCCGATAACCGGACTCGTAATCTCCTCCATGGCCTTCTCGACCGCCTCCTTGCGACTATACTTTCCCGTATCGATAAGCCGGGTCGAATTTTCGACCACTACGATCGCATCGTCCACCACGATAGCTATTGCCAAAACAAGGCCGAAGAGAGTAAGCGTATTGATAGAAAATCCCATCAACTTCATCACGGCAAATGTTGCGATAAGCGAAACCGGTATGGTCAGAGAAGGAATAATCATTGCCCTGAAATTTTGTAAGAAAATAAGAATGACCAGCATCACGATAAGAGAAGTCTCCACAAACGTAACCAATACCTCATCGATAGATGCACTCACGAATTGAGTCGTATCGAGCACCACCTTATATTGCACATCGTTCGGGAAATAACGGCTCAAATCCATCATCTTCGCTTTCACAGCTTTTGCCACATCGAGAGAATTAGACCCCGGCAACTGATAAATGGCGATAGCCGCCGTTTCTTTACCGTTAATAGTCGATGTCGTATTGTAAGTCGCACTTCCCAAATCTATGGTAGCGATGTCGCGCAACCTCAGATATTCCCCGCCGGGCAACGACTTGATGATGATCCGTCCGAACTCCTCCGGCGTAGAAAGGCGACCTTTCGAAACCAATGTAAACTGGAAAGCCTCGTCCGTATCCGTAGGAGGTTGTCCCACACTACCGGCCGACACCTCCATATTTTGTGCCTGAATAGCCGAATAGACATCGGCCGGCGTAAGGCTCCGTATACGCATCAACTCCGGGTCGAGCCAGATACGCATGCTGTAATTATCGGCTCCGAACACCGTCACACCGCCTACTCCCGGCAAACGGGACAACTCGTCGGTAATGTTCAACTTGGCATAATTCGACAGATATAAACTGTTATACAATGGATTATCCGATTCCAACGCCAAGAACATGACGATGTTGGTAGACTGCTTCTTCGTGATAATTCCCTGTTGTATGACAGCCTCCGGTAAATTTCCCTGCGCTATGTTCACCCGATTCTGTACCAACACGGTCGCCATATCTATATCGGTTCCCACCTCGAAAGTAACGGTCAGCGTATATTGCCCCGACGACGAAGACGACGAACTCATATAAATCATTCCGTCCACACCGTTCACCTGCTCCTCGATAGGTACACCTACCGTTTTCGCCACCGTCTCGGCACTCGCCCCGGGATATACAGCGGTCACCTGTACCGTAGGAGGTGTTATATCGGGAAACTGGGCGACCGGGAGCGTATAGATGGTAACCAATCCCACCAGCACCATAACAATGGCGATGACCGTAGCGAAAATAGGCCTGTTAATAAAAAATTTCGAAATCATACCCATTCATTTTTAGGAACCATTAATTCTTTTCCAAAACCGGACGAACCGGCATGCCCGCTCTCACTTTCAACAAAGCCTTCGTAACATAACGATCGGTCGGTGAAATCCCCTCGTCGATCACTCTCAAAGTATCGTTAACCAACTGTCCCGTCTCCACAGGGCGATATTCCACCACATTAGAATCGTTCACCACATACATATACTTGCCAAGTTGGTCCGTGGCAATAGAAGCATCCCTCACCAATATCGCATGCTCGCGGCTACCATACGGCAACCGGATAGAGATATACAAACCACTCTTCAACTCGCCGGCAGGATTATCCACCTCGGCCCGTATCGAAAGCGTACCCGTCGACAAGTCCACATTCGGCGACAAATAATCGAGTCTACCGTAATAACTGCGGCTGGTAGGCTCCTGAAAAAGGATCTCCACACGATCGCTCGGTACGGAATGTTTACCTTTACTCTGGTTCAGCAACATTTTCAAATATTGATTATCCTCGATATTGAAATAGGCATACATTTTCTTATCCTGATAAATAGTCGCCAACTTCGTCGATTGCAAAGACCCGCTGATATAATTACCCACATCGTACAAATTGCGTGATATCCGGCCCTCGAACGGGGCTTTCACATAACAATACCCCAACTGTATGCGAGCCGTCGACAACGCAGCCTCGGCATTCCGAACAGAGGCCCTACTTTGTTCCAATTTCGACTCCGCCTGTATCAAATCGATCGTACTGATGGCATCGCTTTGCGCCGCCTCTTTCATTCGGGTGTAATTATTTTCTGCATAATCATACTGTGCCTGAGCCGTTTTCAACGCTGCCTCGGCCTGTTCCACGGCATCCTCGTATTGCGAAGGTTCGATAACGAAAAGCAACTGTCCCTTCTTTACGATCTCACCCGGCATATAGGCCACCTGTTGCAGATATCCGTTTACACGAGCCACCAGATCGACGGTTTGTAACGAAGTAAGGTAGCCCGGATAACTCTTTATCAAAACCACCGAATCGACCGCCGGATAAGCCACCGATATTTCGGGCAGCCGAACATCTCCACTTTGCTTCTCCCCCTTTTTCGATTGGCAGGAAAAAAGCGAAAACAATACAGCCACAGCCACTATCGGCATATAAGAAAACAAACGTCTCATAAAATATGAATTTTAATTTTAGGGTTGACTCGAATCTATCCAACCGCCACCCAGCGATTGATATAAAAGAATAAGCGCATTGATGGCGTTTCCCTGCGCCGACACATAAGAATTTTGATACGAAAGCAATGAGCGCTGCGCATCGAGTACATTTTGGAACCCCGACAAGCCTCGCCTATACAAGTCGAGCGAGAGCGACAACGTCTTTTCACCCTCGGCCACCAGCTCTTTCAACATCGCAATTTGTTTGACAATATGCGTATAACTGTTCATGGCATTCTCCACCTCTTGGACAGCCGTCAACACAGTTTGGTTATACTGCTCTATGCCGCTATCGAGCTGAGCCCTCGCCGATGCCAAAGCCTGTATGCGCTGTGTCCCTTGAAACAAAGGCCACGAGACGGTAGAAGCCAACTGATAGGTCATACTCCTTTTATTGAAAAAATGGTCCATATCTCTGGAAGCGAATCCGATACTGCCGTTCAAATACAATTTCGGCATAAAATCAGACTTGGCTGCACCCACCGAAGCCGCATACGATGCTACCGTCCGTTCGGCCTGCCTCACATCAGGACGGCGGCGGAGCAAATTCATGGGAATACCTATACCCACTAACCTCTGATAATCGGGCAACGGCTTTGTCGTCCGGAGCATCGGACGCAACTCATCGGGATACTTCCCCAACAAAATAGCGATAATATTGATCTGTTTCTCTATACCCGCTTCAAGAGACGGCAAAGAAGCCTTTGTATTGAAATAAACCGTCTTGGCTTGCGAAACGTCGAGTTGCGACGCCAATCCGGTCTCGTACCTCACCTCCGTAATGTGCAGGATACTCCGTTGCGATTGGATATTGCTCTCGGCCACGATATACTGTTGCTGATACGTGCGCAATGTCATATAAGCAGTCGCCACTTGGGCACACAGAGACACCATCGTCCCGTTATATTCGTCCCGGGAAGCACGGAACAACTCTTTCTTCGCTTTGGCCCTCTGACGTATCGAACCGAACAAATCGATTTCCCAACTCACCGACAAATCACCCGAAGCATATTGGGAATAAGTGTTATCGGCAGCCTCTCGCCCCAGATAACCGCTATTACGGGTCTTCGTCCAACCGGCCGAAAAATTCACCGACGGATAGAAACCGCCCTGTTCCATACGCCAAGCCGCTCTGGCCATACGTATGCGATCAGCGGCCGCCAACAAATTATGGTTACTGTCCACCGCCTCTTGAATCAACGTGTCGAGACAAGCATCGTTAAATTCGCTCCACCATAAATCCTCAGGAGGCAACTGCTGCGAAAACAATGTATCGGGAGTCCACGCCTTCGGTATGTCGTCAGACAAATAACGAGTAGCCGGTTGCTGGGCATAAACAGCCCCTCCGCAAAGGAGAATCAATACCGACACAACAAGCCGACTTCGAATAAAAAAAACTTTACACATAACGTTAAACAGCTTCTTTATTGATTTATATCGTTCAATCGAAATAAATTTTCGAGACAACGCCTTTTTCGATAATAAATTATAACGGTCGTAATTCGAAATAGTTTACAAAAATCCAAACTCCTGCCTCCTTCCGCCTTTATCGAACCTCTCCCACCTGTAAGAGAAAGCGAAAAACGCTTATCGAGTCACACCATAGAAAATCGACCTCCTCAAAGATTCAGTTCCGAATTTTCCTTCCTACGAAACAATTCGCTATCTTTATCAAAAAAATCGAATGATGACAAATGATAAATACACCCGTTTGGTAAAACTTCAAAAAGCATTCTTCAACGAACACATCACACGAGAAATTCCATTCCGGCTATGTGCTCTCGACCGCTTGGCCGAAGCTCTCGTTAGCCGGGAAAAACAATTCTGTGAAGCCCTGCATGCCGACTTGGGAAAATCCGCATTCGAAAGCTATGCCACCGAAATCGGATTCCTCCTCCACGAAATACGGACGACGAAAAATCACTTGCAAAGTTGGGCTCGCGACCGACGTCGTCCCACCCCCCTCTTTCTCTTCGGCTCGAAAAGTCGCATTCACTACGAGCCCTACGGTTGCGCACTCATCATTGCCCCGTGGAATTACCCGCTGCAATTAGCTTTATCTCCCCTTATCGGAGCCATAACGGCCGGTAACTGTGCCATCGTCAAACCATCGGGCGAAGCACCCCGTACGGCAACCGCTTTGCAAGAACTTATCGACGAATGTTTCGAGGAAGAATACATCGCCGCTACCGATGCCGATCGGGAAACCACCGAGCTACTCCTGCAAGAACGGTTCGATTACATCTTCTACACAGGAGGTGTCGAATACGGGCGTCACGTCATGCAAGCCGCATCTCGCCACCTCACCCCCGTCACACTCGAACTGGGAGGAAAAAGTCCCTGTATCGTCGATGACGATGCCGATTTGAAAGCCGCCGCACGCCGCATCGTATGGGGCAAGTTCCTCAACTGCGGACAAACCTGCGTAGCCCCCGACTACCTCATGGTACATCACAAAGTCCAAGACAAACTCACAGAATATATCTGTGACGAAATCACCCGTCAATACGGCGAAAACCCACAACAAAGCCCCGATTATCCCCGTATCGTCAATGCTCGGCATTTCGACCGCCTGTCGGCGCTCCTCTCGCACGGCACGATACTTTGCGGAGGCACAAGCGATCCCGCCGACCGATACATGGCCCCCACGCTGCTCACCGACATACCCCCGCAATCCCCTCTGCTCACCGACGAAATCTTCGGCCCCATACTCCCCGTACTCCCGTTCGACGACATCGACGACTGTGTCGAATACGTCAACGACCGGGAAAAGCCCCTCGCCCTCTACTACTTTACCCGCAGCAAAAAACGGGCACGCTACATGATACAACACACCACATCGGGCGGAGCCTGTATCAACGACACCATCGTACAAACCGCCAACGGAAACCTCCCCTTCGGAGGAATCGGGAACAGCGGAATGGGAGCCTACCACGGCCGCGAAAGTTTCGAGACATTCAGTCATTGCCGCAGCATCGTCTACTCCTCTCTGCACCTCTATCCCAATTTCAAATTCCCGCCATATGCCGACAAACTCAAATGGCTTAAACGATTGATGAAATAACCCTCATATCCCGAAAAATAAAAACGCAATCTCTCCTCCCATTGTATCGCTTTTCACCGAAATTAAGGCAAAAGGAAAAGTGATTCTAGTGCAACCGAGACTATCTTTGGCAGGGAAAGAAAATTATTAGTATCCAACCTCCTCCCCTGCCGTGCCCCGCAGCATTACGGGGTGTGGTGCAAGAAAATATAGGGGAGAACTGAGGAGCGTAGCGACGAGGAGAGGGGTTAAAAATACCAGAAGTGGGAGTAATAGAGTTAACCCTCCTCCCCTGCGTTTTGCACAGCAAAATATAGGGGAGGTGTCCGAAGGACGGAGGGGTTAGAAATACCCTCAGTGAAAGTAATAGAGGAGGGTTAGAGTACAAGCAAGCCCCGATAATTGCGGCAGCCCTTCCGGGTTCATTCTTCTCGCTATTGAGAAAAATAAACGAATAGAAAGTATAATCATGCCATAATTCCACTATCCCACTGCCCTACCTTCGCAAAAAAA